>Ga0265293_10000001_pt1 | contig 1159652 bp, 1145 predicted proteins | sample Munlanlewell138R_FD_192505 | JGI IMG/M metagenome (GOLD analysis project Ga0265293, IMG submission 192505) | Leachate microbial communities from a municipal landfill in Southern Ontario, Canada - Leachate well 138R | ecosystem: Engineered > Solid waste > Landfill > Unclassified | place... | reverse complement strand
GAAGGAGAAGGAGAAGGAGAAGGAGAAGGAGAAGGAGAAGGAGAAGGAGAAGGAGAAGGAGAAGGAGAAGGAGAAGGAGAAGGAGAAGGAGAAGGAGAAGGAGAAGGAGAAGGAGAAGGAGAAGGAGAAGGAGGGTGATGAGGGCGCGGGGCGCCGCGGGCGGGGATGGTTCGGCGCAAAATTCTTGCGTTTAATTCCCTTTGTATCCTTTTACATTTTTATACCTATGGATGGATCGGCTCCGCTCCGCCCCGCCCGGTTTCCACATCATCCATATGCCCGCCTATGACGGCCATATGGATGATGTGCGCGGATAGCAGACAGCAGACAGCGGGCAGCGGGCAGTGAGCGGCCAGTGGCAGGTGGCAACGGCACGATTACACGGGCTGTTTTTTTAAGGGCGGGGCGGCTTCTTGTTCAGGCCTGCCACATAAAATCCGTAAACGCCGAAAAAGCAAAAGCAGAGCGCATACCAGAAGATCGCATAGTGCAAATGCTTGTTGCGTGGCAGCCATCTTTCTTGATGCGGGATCAGCTGGTGCAGGGGCGGTTCGATAGAATCCGCATAGAGGACGAACGGATAGGGCGCGTTGATAGATTTGGCGGCGGCTATTTCGCCGATATCGGCGCGGAACCATATATCGGCGGCAGGGGCGTTGCGCGAGGCGAAGCGCGACCAGTCGGGCTTATGGATCGCGCCGCGGGCCGTGACATTGGCCGGAAACAGGGCCAGCCGCTCTTCAAGACTGTCTTTCCAAAGCTCGTCAACCCAGCCCGCATTGACGATAAGGCTGCGCCCGCCCGCATGGGCGGCCTCCTCCTCTTCTCCTGCTTCTTCCTCCGGCTCCAGCGGCAAAAGGAGATGGTAGCCGGCGCGGCCATTATGGGTGCGGGGGCCGAGCAGGACGGCCTTGCCCCGCGCGAAGCTGCCGGAAATGGCGCCGTAGCCGATAGGGGCCGGTTCCGCCTCCCACGCCGCAAGCTGCTCTGGGGAGAGCGGGGCCTGCTCGCCCATACCGTCATAGCCCGCTTCGAGTTTTTCGATGATGGCATTTTTCCATGCGAGCCTTTGCAATTGCCATGTGCCGAGCGAGGCCAGAATGGCCATGCCGCAAAGCGTCATGATGGTCGCGCCAAGAGGAAGCTTCATTCCCAGTCCTTTGGCCGGTGGCGGTATTGAAGGGCGATGACAAGCGATTTGACGGGCCGCAACAGGCCGAGCGTCAGTATAAGGGCGACGGCCCCCCACAAAACGCCATGGAACCAGAGGGGCGGGGAAAATGCCGCCTCCAGAAGCAGGGCGAGGGGGACGAGTGCGAAGCCCAGCACGAAAATCAGGAAGACGGCGGGGCCGTCCGCAGAATCGTTCTTGCCGAGATGAAGGCCGCAGACGGGGCAGGAAGAATAGAGGACGGGATTAAGGCCCCTTGGATAAAGAGCGCCTTCACCGCAGCGCGGGCATTTGCAGGAGAGGGCTTGCCGCCAAAAAGCCGCTTCCACGGTCTATCCGTGAAGGGCGCCGGCGCCCGTGCTGCCCCACCAGTAAATAGCGACGAACAGGAAGAGCCAGACGACATCGACAAAATGCCAGTACCATGCGGCGGATTCAAAACCGAAATGGCTTTTCTGTGTGAAATGGCCCTTTATCGCGCGCCGCCAGCAGACGAAAAGGAACACCGATCCGACGAAAACGTGGAAGCCGTGGAATCCGGTCGTCATATAGAAGGTGGAGGCATAGGCGCCGTGTTTGAAGGGGAAGGTCGCATGGCTGTATTCATAGGCCTGGAACAGCAGGAAGATGAAGCCGAGCGCGGAGGACAGGCCGAGCGCGAGAATGGCGTCCGCATTTTTATTGCCTTCGAGGATGGCCTGGTGCGCCCATGTCACGGTGCAGCCGGACAGGAGCAGGATCATCGTCATCATAAAGGGCAGGTCGAAGGCGGGGATGGTTTCGACATCCGGCGGCGGCCACTGGCCGGCGGTATATTCAAGCCGGAGAAATTGCTGCACTTCGCTGGCGAACAGGCTCACGTCAAAAAAGGCCCAGAAGAAAGCGACAAAGAACATGGCCTCGGACGCGATGAAGAGCGCCATGCCGAAACGCATCCCGACTTCCGTGACTTCGTTATGCGCCTTTTCGACGGAGGATTCATAAACGACATCCTTCCACCAGAAAAACATACAGGCGATAATCGCGGCGATCCCCGCATAAACGCCCAAAAGCCCGAAAGAAAATTCGCCGATTTTGACGTCGTGCATGTAAAGAACCATGCCCGTCGCCGCAAGCCCCCCCGCAAAGGCCGAGAGAAGCGGCCAGATGCTGGGCCGGACGATGTGATAGGGATGGCGCTTTCCGGTCGTGCCGTATTCGATATGCTCAGCCATGGTGACTCTCTTGGGTAGGGGCGGGTTTCGTGAGGCTACTTATCAATTTACGTCCGCATTGTAAAATTCTTCCATTGCCTTATCAAGCTCTTCCGAATGGGCCGGAAAGAATGTGTAGGACAAGGTGATGGTCGTCACATCGTCCATGTTCCGGTCTTCGTCCAGCTTCGGATCGATGAAATACATGACCGGCATCTGCATTTTCTCGCCGGCCTTGAGGATTTGTTCGTCAAAGCAAAAACATTGCGTTTTCTGGAAATACTGGCCGGCCTTGTTCGGCGTGACGTTATAGATGGCGGTTCCCGCGACCGGCATTTTATCGCGGTTTTCAGCCATGAAGGCGATAAGTCCTTGCTGGCCGAGCTTGACTTTTTGCTCATGCATTTCCGGTTTGAACGACCAGTTCATGCCGCGGGCGGTGTTGGACACGAATTTCACCGTGATGGTGCGATCCAGCGTGTAATCCGGCGCGGATTCGGCGATCATCGTCGTCCCCGCAAAGCCCGTAACCTGGCAAAACAGGCGGTAGAGCGGCACGGAGGCAAAGGCGAGGCCCGTCATCAGGATGACGCCGCCGAAAACCATCAGCAGGATCCGGGTGTTCTTGTCCATTCTTCAGCCTTTCTTGCGGTCGAAGGCGAGCCCTGCCGGATATTGCGCGGTCGCCATGATTTCCAGACGGTTGATATTGACATGGGGTGGCAAGGTCGCGGCCCAGAAAACGCTTTCGGCGATATCTTCGGCCCGCAGGGATTCGGTTCCGGCATAGACCGCGCCCGCGCGCGCCTCGTCGCCCTTGAAACGCACGCGGGAGAATTGCGTTTCGACCTGCGCGGGTTCGAGATTGGTGACGCGCACCCCTTCATTTGCGAAATCCGCCCGCAGCGAGAGGGAGAATTGTTTTACGAACGCCTTGGTCGCGCAATAAACCGCGCCGCCGCGATAAGGGTAGTTGCCGGCGGTGGAGCCGATATTGATGATATGGCCCTTTTTCCGCTCCGCCATGGATTTGCAAAGCCTGTGCGTCATGCGGCACAGGCCGCGGACATTGACGTCTATCATGGTTTCCCAGTCGGCAAGATCCGCCTTATGCGCGGGGTCGAGGCCGAGCGCAAGCCCCGCATTATTGATGAGCAGGTCGATGGGGGGCAGCGTCTTTGCCGTGGAATCGATGCTGTCCGCATCCGCGATATTGCACAGAACCATTTGGGCGGAAGGGTGGATTTTGCACAGTTTTTCAAGCTTGGCGGAATCGCGCCCGTGGAGATAGAGCTTGCAGCCGGCGGCGGCGAAACGCGCGGCCATGGCTTTGCCGAAATCGCCGGTCGCGCCCGTAATCAAAACCGTTTCGGGCAGGTGGCGCGGATAGGGGGCGGCCTTGTCAACCATTGGAAATCCTGATCATCGTAATCGCCCAGATCAGCACGATCCACGCGGCAATGGCGGCGAGGATCATGAAGTTTTTGGCGCGTTTGCGTTTGTGAAGGTCTGTAATGGGCATGGCTTACACCTTGTCAATCATGAGGGCTGCGAAAAGGGCGAAGAGGTAAAAGACGGAATAGCCGAACATCAGCTTTGCGCTGCGCAGCGACGTATCAACGAGGACGCGGAAATTGGTGAAGAGGAAAAAGACGCTGAGCGCGAAGGCCCAGATGCCGTAGCCGAGTCCCGCAATGCCCAGAATATAAGGCGCGACCGCCAGCGGCACGAGGATCAGCGTATAGGCAAGCATCTGGATTTTCGTCGCGCGCGCGCCGGAAACGACCGTCATCATCGGGATGTTGGCGCGTTTATAGTCTTCGTTCGCGAACAGGGAGAGCGCCCAGAAATGCGGCGGCGTCCAGAAAAAGATGATGGCGAAAAGGACAATCGAGGCGGTCGAAATATCGCCCGTCACGGCGGCCCAGCCGATCATGGGCGGGAAAGCGCCCGCCGCGCCGCCAATCACGATATTTTGCGGCGTGCGGCGTTTCAGCCAGATCGTGTAAACGAACACATAGAAAAGATTGGCGAGGCCGAGCAGGGCGCCGGCCATCCAGTTGACGGCGACCCCCATCGTCATGACGGAGAGGAGGGAGAGGATGACGCCGAAGGAAAGCGCCTCGTCCGCATTGACGCGGCCCATGGGGATGGGCCTGTTTTTCGTGCGGTTCATGACGGCGTCGATGTCGCGGTCGTACCACATATTGATGGCCCCCGCCGCGCCCGCGCCGACGGCGATGCACAGGACGGCGGTTGCGGCGATTACGGGGTGGAGATTTGCAAAGCCGGGCGCGACCCACATGCCGGCAAATCCCGTGAACACCACAAGGCTCATCACTTTGGGTTTCAAAAGGGCGATATAATCGCCGACCGTAGCTTCTATCTGGCTGTTATAAAGGATTGCGTCGCTCATGGCTCTTCTTAACACACGGCGCGTGGCCGGATCATGTGTTTTTTCAAGGGATTCATTGACATATTAGATGCGAATGGCTGTCCATGCAACCATGCTTGGAATATTCACTTTTTTAAAGTCTAAAAGGCCGGATTTGCCGCGTCTTTCACAGGACGCGCTCGAAGCGTCCCGTCGGAAAGCTGAACGGGAAGGGGTTTTGCCATGAAAAGAAGAAAAGCGGGAATTTCTATTGCCCGCAGGTTTTCAACTTTAGTGCAAATAAAAACCCCCGCATGATGCGGGGGTTTTTGGTGTCCGGGCCGATTAGTTGATTTTCGGCTGGATTTCAAACTGGTGGAAGGGCGGCGGGGAGGAGAGCGTCCATTCCAGCGTCATGCATTGCGGCTGGACGTTCCAGTAATTCTCGCCGACGCGGCGGCCGAAGAAGGCCGTCCAAAGGGCGATGCCGAGGAAGAGCAGCACCGACAGGCCCGTCAGGTACGCGCCCATGGTGGACACATAGTTCCAAAGATGCTGGCCGTAATCCTGCGCCAGAATCCACTGGATTTTCTCGACAGGGTTTACAAAGACGCCTTGCAGATGCTCGGGCGGGATTGGCGCGGAGTAATCGACATAGCGGCGCGGCATCCCTTGCAGGCCGAGGAAATGCTGCGGGAAGAAAATAAAATTAACGCCGATGAAGGTTATCCAGAAATGCAGCTTTCCGGCCCATTCGGGATATTGGCGGCCCCACATTTTGCCGACCCAGTAATAGTAACCGGCAAAGAGCGCGAAAACGGCGCCGAGCGAAAGCACGTAATGGAAGTGCGCAACGACGTAATAAGTGTCGTGGAGCGACGTATCCATGCCGGCATTGGCAAGGACGACGCCCGTCACGCCGCCGACGGTGAAAAGGAAAATAAAGCCCATCGCCCAGAGCATCGGGGTTTTGAATTCAATGGAGCCGCCCCACATGGTGGCGATCCATGAAAAGACCTTGATGCCCGTCGGCACGGCGATAATGAGCGTCGCCGCCGTGAAATAGGCCTGTGCGTTGACGCTGATGCCGCTCGTATACATATGGTGCGCCCAGACGATAAAGCCGACAAAGCCGATCGCAATCATGGCGTAAGCCATGCCGAGATAGCCGAAAATAGGCTTTTTTGAAAAGGCCGATACGATATGCGAGATGATGCCGAAGCCCGGCAGGATCATGATATAGACTTCGGGATGGCCGAAGAACCAGAATAAATGCTGGAAGAGGATGGGATCGCCGCCGCCTTCGGGGTTAAAGAAGGCCGTGCCGAAATTCCGGTCTGTCAGCAGCATGGTGATTGCGCCGCCGAGAACGGGGACGGACAGAACCAGCAGGAACGCCGTCACCAGCATGGCCCAGGCGAAAAGCGGCATTTTATGGAGCGTCATGCCGGGGGCGCGCATGTTGAAAACGGTCGTGATGAAGTTCGCCGCGCCGAGGATGGAGGACGCCCCCGCAAGGTGGACGGCGAAGATCGCCATATCGACGGAGAGGCCGGAATGGCCGAGATTGCTGGCAAGCGGCGGATAAAGCGTCCACCCGGTTCCAGCGCCTGCGCCGGGGCCGCCATTGACGAAGGCAGACAGGACAAGAAGCAGGAAAGCGGGAACGAGCAGCCAGAAGGAAATATTGTTAAGACGCGGGAAGGCCATGTCCGGCGCGCCGATCATCAGGGGCAGGAACCAGTTGCCGAAGCCGCCGATAAGGCCCGGCATGACGACGAAGAAAACCATGATAAGGCCATGGGCGGTCGCCCAGACATTCCATTGGTGGCCGTTTTCGGCGAATTGCAGGCCGGGATCGCCCAGCTCTGCGCGCATCAGCATGGAAAACCCGCCGCCGACAAGCGCCGCCAGAATCGAAAAGATGATATAGAGCGTGCCGATATCCTTATGGTTCGTGGACATGAACCAGCGGGAGAAGAATCCCGGTCTATGATCATGATCCTTGTGATCGTGATCATGATTTCCGGTGAGATGCTGATCTGCTGTTGTGGGCTGGGCGTTCATATCGTTCTACCTCTGATCGTATTGGCTTCTTTGGTTTGTGCTTCAAATCATAAGGGCCGGGGCCTTATGCGGGTTATCCTTTCCCGTTATTCCTGTCCGGCCTGTGCCGCCGCGTCTGCCCCGCCGGAGCGGTAGCGCGCGTCGAAGCCGAGTTTTTGAACACAGGCGCGGGACGGGTAATCCGCGCCGGATTCTTCGCCGGAAACGCAAGATATCCAGTCCTCATAATCGCCTTGTTCAACCGCATAGACGGAAATCGGCATCATGGCGTGATCCATGCCGCAAATTTCGGAACACTGGCCGAAATAAACTCCCGGTTTCGTCACGCGGAACCAGGTTTCGTTCAGGCGGCCCGGCACGGCGTCTTTTTTCACGCCGAAGGCGGGAATTGCCCAGGCATGGATAACGTCGCCCGCGGTGATCAAGAGCTGGATGTTCTTTTCAACCGGCACGACAACGGGGTTGTAGGTTTCGAGCATCCGGCGGCCTTTGCCGTCGGGGATATAGCTGTCCAGTTCGTCTTCGGGGATCATGCGGGATTCAATCTCCAGATCGTCATGATCGGGATAGGAATATGTCCAGTACCATTGATAGCCCGTCACCTTGACCGTCATATCCGGATCGACCGTACGGTCGAGATAGAACAGCAATTTATAGGACGGGACAGCGATGAGGATAAGGAGGATGACCGGAACGATCGTCCAGACGACCTCGATCAGCACGTTATGGGTCGTTTTGCTCGGCACCGGGTTTGTTTTCGCATTATAACGGAGGGCGACCCAGGTCAGAAGCAGGAACACAAGGATGACGATGCCGGAGATGATGATCATCAGCAGGTTGTTATGGAACCATGTGAGCCGCTCCATGCTGGTTGTCGCCGCGTCCTGTAATCCCAGCCTTGCCTGTTTCGGTTCGGCGGCTGTGGCGGCAAAGGGGAAAAGGAGCAAAAGCGTGAGAGCGGCAAAAAACCTATGCATGGAATGTGTCACCAAATTTATCATCGTCGCGTGCGCAAATATTGAAAGGTTGCGGGAAAAACGGCCCGGAAGCCGCTCCGCCCGATACTGCCATGCTTTTACGCCGAAATATAGGGTAAGAAAAGGGTAAAATCGCTTTATTCTGCGTGGTTTATCCGCCGCCTTGCGGTTCTTCGCCTTCTTGCAAAAGAACAAGCCCCGCAAGCGCCGCCGTTTCGGAGCGCAAAATGGCGGTTCCGAGGGATACGGGAAGAGTGTGTTCAAGCGTCGCAAGCCGCTCTTTTTCATCATCGTCAAAGCCGCCGGGCGGGCCGGTCAGCAAGGCGGCGCCCGTTATTTGCGCCTTTGGCGTCAAAGCCCCGCTTGCGCCCGCCGCGGCCCCGGCGCTCCTGCCGCGCCTTGTTTCGTGCCATGCGCGGGAAAGCGGCGCCGCGTCTGCCCGCTCGATAGCGGCAAATACAGGAAAAGGCCCGCCCCAGCGTTCCAGTTTCGCGAAGAGGTCGGAGAGCGGGAAGAGAACGGGAATATCCAGCCGTTCGCATTGTTCGGCGGCTTCGATGATTTGCGCTTTTATCCGTTCTTCGTTGATTTTACGGATATCCGTATAGCGCGTCAGGACAGGGTGGAGATGGGTTGCGCCAAGCTCCACCGCCTTTTCAATCAGGAAATCCATCCGCTCTTTCTTGAGCGGCGTAAAAAGCAGGTGCAGGGGCCGCACGGAGTCCGGCTGGCTGCGGATTTTTGACTGGATGGCGACGGCCAGCGTTTTTTTGCCGATCTCTTCGATGCGGGCCGTGAATTCCCCGTCGCTTCCATTGAAAAGCCGCAGGAAAGCACCCGTTTCCGCCCGCATGACATTTTTCAGGTAATGATGCGCGCCATCGCCAAGCATGATTGTTTCCCCCGCGTGAAGCGGGCCGTCATGGAAAAGGCGCGGGGTTTTATAAAGCAGGTTCATAGGCTTTATTTAACGGCACAAACGGCGCGGTTCCAAGCGGTTTGTGCAAGGGGCCGCGGCGTGGCGCTTAATTCCAGGGTGCGCGGCGGCGTAGCGTGGGGTGCGGGGTGCGGGGTGCCGGGCGCGGGGCGGGGGACGCGCGCGGGGAGTGCGGCGCAGGGCATGGTGGGAAAAGACGATGCGGGGCGCGGTAACGCCGCACCGCTTCGTCCGGCGGCGGGGCGGGAGCGGGGCCGCTTTCCTGAAAACAGCTTGGCGGGGGCGGCGAAGTCGCGTTTAATGGGTTTTATGAGTTTTACAGATATACGCTTTGATCTCGTGAACAGGCTTCCCCCCGCCGCGCGGCCCTATGCGCTTTTGATGCGGCTCGACAGGCCGATCGGCTGGTGGCTTTTGCTCCTGCCCGGCTGGTGGGCGATTGCGCTCGGCGGCGGCGGCGTGCGGGAGATGACCGGCTGGCATTTCTACCTGCTTTTCCTGTTTTTCATCGGCTCCGTCATCATGCGCGGGGCGGGCTGCGTCATCAACGATCTGTGGGATCGCGATCTCGACGCGCAGGTGGAGCGCACCCGCGCGCGGCCCCTTGCGTCCGGCAAGGTCAGGATATGGCAGGCGGCGATCTTTTTGTTCATGCTGCTCTTCACCGGCCTTTTGATATTGGTGCAGACATCGGCGCTCACCATCTGGATCGGTTTTTTCTCGATGGTTTTTGTCGTGGCCTATCCATATATGAAGCGGATTACATGGTGGCCGCAGGCTTTCCTTGGCATCACCTTTAATTTCGGGGCGTTGATGGGCTGGACGGCGGCGACCGGAACCATCCAGCCGGCGGCGATCCTGCTTTATGCGGGCGCGTTTTTCTGGACGCTCGGCTATGACACGATCTACGCCCATCAGGATCGCGAGGACGACCAGATGGTCGGCATCAAATCCACGGCGCTGCTGCTGGGGGAGCGCAGCAAATTATGGATCGGGGTGTTTTATGCCGTTTCGTGGGTTTTAATAAGCCTTGCCGCTTTTGTGGCCGGGGCCGGCGTGCTTTCGCTGGGGCTTTTGCTTTTGCCGGGCCTGCATATGATCCTGCAAATCATGCTCTGGCAACCGGATGATCAAGCCAGCTCCCTGCGCTGGTTCAAGGCGAACCGCGATTACGGGCTTCTTGTTTTCCTCAGCTTTATGGCCTCCTGAATTATAATAATGCTTGTAAAGCATGGATATTGTGCTTTTATTACGTCTGTAATGTATTTTTTGTAAAAAGGGGATAAAGATGAGTTCGTTGATAGAAGAGTTTCTTGAAGGGTCGAAACGTATAACCGCCCGCGTTTATTATTTTATCCCCCTCCCCGAAGGTGAAGAATCCCGCCAGCTTCCATCCCCGCTTATCGGGGAACAGCCCGCCCGGATTTATCATGCAGGCATCTTGCAGGAATTTATCTATCAGCAAGACGATCGGGCCGATATCGATGATGGCCTCAAGGACGTTTTCGCCAGGGTGATGCAAATATCGAACGGCATCGTCAAAATCCACAACCGGATGGAGCGCATGGCGGTCATGCAGGAAGAAGTCCAGCTTGAAGCGCAAAAGAAACTGGCCGGCGGCGTTGCGATCGACACGGCCTCCAGTGTTATCGTGCCGCAGGTCTTTATTCCCAAACCCGATGAAGAAACCAATGCGGGCATGGATGAAATCAACCAGACCTTTAAGGCGCTGGTTCCTTTCCCGCGTTTAAGGGGCTTCTTGCAATATTGGCAGGATAATATTAACGGGCCGCTCCATCATATGCAGTTCGTGACAGGAAGCCTTGCGGGCGGCTATGGGAATCACCACGCAATCAATTAGCTTCAACGGCCTGTGTGAAACCAGCCGGTCTTGACCCATACCGGCTGATTCATCAGGCAGCGTAAAGGCTGCGCAGTTTCTGTTCGGCGATGATAAGCATCGGCAGGTCAACGGCGCCGGCCTTGCGGATTTCCGCAAAAAGCGGCTCCAGCGAGGCGGCCTGTGCGCCGTGGCTTGCCATCCAGCGCGCGACGACGCCTTCATCCTTCTTGCCATCCTTGCCGCCGCCGCCGCTTTTCTTAAGGCTGGCGCCGAGATCATTCAGGATCCTGACCGTGAGGCCAGCCTGCGCGGCATAGAGATTGTCCACGATGGAATCGCGGGCCTCGCTGCTCCAATAATCATTGGCGGGCAGATAGTCGGCATGGGTGCGCATCCAGTCGAGATGGAAATGCTCGCCGGCCTCGAAATAGATTTTTGCAATCAGCGGGACGTCGGCCTTATTCGCGTCGGCGATGCGGATAATGTCGCAGGCCGACGAGAGCAGGGGCATAAAGGCGATTTCCTTGGCAAGGGAAGCCGGGAGGCCGTCGCCTTCATAAAGTTTTTGCGTTTGCCTGACGAGGCCGAGCAGGCCGGGCGTCAGGGATTTTTCAAGGCCGCCGCGCAGCTTCGCAACGCCTTTTTCAAAGACGGCGATGTCCTTGTTGACGTCGATAGTTTTCACGCCGCGGGCCAGAAGCCACGCGACGGAATGGTCAACCATGCGGGCAATCTCGCGGAAGGCCTTAAGCTGGACAAGCGCGGGAACCTTGTTGTCAAGCGCCTCGATCGCATCCCACGCGGCGCGCAGGCCAAAGGCTTCGCGGACGATGATAAAGGCTTTTGCGACATCGGCGGGCGATGCGTTTGCTTTTTCCATGCGCACGCGCACAAAGGTCGGGCCCATGCGGTTGACCAAGGCGCTTGAAAGCGTCGTGCAGATAATCTCGCGCTTTAATTGGTGCGCCATGATTTCTTTTTGATACGGCTTTCTGAGCTTTTCGGGGAAATAGCTTAAAAGCTTGCCCTGCATCGTCTTGCTATCGGCAATGTCGCTTTCCAGCAGCGACCATGTAAAGGCGATTTTCGCGTGGGCCTGAAGGATTGCGAGTTCGGGCCGCGTCAAACCGTGCCCAATCGCAAGGCGTTCCTTGATCTCTTCATCTTCCGGCAGGTTTTCAAGCGCGCGGTTCAATCCGGTCGAGCGCTCCAGATCGGCGATCAGTGCCGCCTGTTCGGCCAGCGTATCCGCGGCCTGAAGCTCCATCAGGCTGATGGCCTGGCTTTGCTGGTAGTTGTTGCGCAGCACGTGTTTCGCGATGTCGTCCGTCATGGAGGCGAGCAGTTTGTTGCGCTTGGCGCCGTCCATATTATGCGCCTTGTTGCGCATGATGGCGTTCATCAGGATCTTGATATTGACCTCGTGGTCGGAAGAATCCACGCCGCCGGAATTGTCGATAAAGTCGGCGTTCAGCTTGGCCCCGCTCATCGCGGTTTCAATGCGGCCTTCTTGCGTGACGCCGAGATTCGCGCCCTCGCCGACAACCTTGGCGCGGACTTCCGAGCCGTTGATGCGGATGGCGTCGTTGGCCTTGTCGCCGACTTGCGCGTGGGTTTCGGTTTTCGCCTTGATGTAAGTGCCGATCCCGCCGAACCAGAGAAGGTCGGTGCGGGCTTTCAAAAGCGTGTTCATCAGCTCGGCCGGCGTGACGCGTTCGCGGTTGATGTCAAAGCGTTTCATGATTTCCGGCGTGAGCTGGAGGCTCTTTTCGCTGCGCGAGAAGATGCGCCCGCCTTTGGATAATAGCTTGGTATTGTATTCGTCCCAGCCTTTGACCTCGGTAAAGAGGCGCTTTCTTTCCGCGTGGGTCGCTTTGGGATCGGGGTCTGGGTCGCAGAAAATATGGAGATGGTTAAAGGCTCCGATAAGGCGGATATGGTCGGATAGCAGCATCCCGTTGCCGAACACGTCGCCGCCCATATCGCCGACGCCGACGACTTCGAAATCCTGCTTTTGCGTGTCGTGGTTCAGCTCGCGGAAATGGCGCTTGACCGATTCCCACGCGCCGCGCGCGGTAATGCCCATTTTCTTGTGGTCGTAACCGGCGGAGCCGCCGGACGCGAAGGCATCGCCAAGCCAGTGGCCGTATTCAAGCGACAAGGCGTTCGCCGTGTCGGAGAAGGTCGCCGTTCCCTTGTCGGCGGCGACGACGAGATAGGGATCGTCCGTATCGCGGCGCACGACGTTTTTGGGCGGCGTGACTTTAGAGCCTTGCTGATTGTCCGTGATGTCCAGAAGGCCGCGGATGAAGATTTTATAACATTCCGTCCCTTCCGCGAGATAGGCGGGGCGTCCGCCGGTTGCGGGCGGCTGTTTCACGACAAAGCCGCCTTTCGCGCCCATCGGGACGATGACGGAGTTCTTGACTTGCTGGGCTTTCAAAAGGCCCAGAACCTCCGTCCTGAAATCTTCGTGCCGGTCAGACCAGCGCAGCCCGCCGCGGGAAATTTTATCCATGCGCAAATGGGTGCCTTCGACGCGCGGGGAATAAACCCAGATTTCGCGGTAAGGGCGGGGTTGCGGCAGGTCGTCTATTTTTTGCGAATCCAGCTTGATCGAGATCCACGGTTTCGGATTGCCTTCGGCATCGGTCTGGAAATAGTTGGTCCGCAAGGTTGCGTTCACAACGGCGGTCAGGGAGCGCAGGATGCGATCCTGATCGATTGAATCGACGGCTTCGAGTGCGCGTTCGATTTCAACCGCATGGCCGGCGGCATGAATCTCGTTCTTGCCTTTTAGCGACGGATCGAAAAGGCTCGTGAACAAATTCACGATGCAGGTCGCGATTTTGGGGTTGTCGGCAAGCGTGTTTTCGATGAATTCGCGGCTGTAATGCAGGCCGGCCTGACGCAGGAAGCGGATATAGGTGCGCAGGGCCGTGACTTCACGCCAGTTCATTCTGGCCGAAACGACGAGTTTGTTCAGCCCGTCATTTTCCATTTCCCTGTACCAGATGCGGGTGAGGGCTTCTTCAAAGACGGGTTTGATCTCGGCGGCGGAGATCGTTTGCCCGGCTTTTTCGGCTTCGAGGAGGAAGTCGTGAATCCAGAAAGACTCTTCCGTGTCCGCGGGTTTGATTTCGTAGGGCAGATCGGCGATGACGCGCAGCCCCATTTTTTCGAGCATCGGCAGGACGTCGGAAAGGGTCAGGGCGCGGTCATAGCTGAAGAGCTTCAGGCGCATCCTGTTCGCGTCGCAATCGTTCGGGCGGTAAAGATCGAGCGCGATTGCATTCTTTTCCAGCGCTTCTTCTATTTTGCGGATATCGTGGATGGCCTGCCGCGCCTCATAGCGTTCCTGATAGGCGGCTGGGAAGGCGGCGCCGTATTTTTCAAGCGTGGCTTCGGCCCAGACGCGGTCGCTTTCGCTTTGCTCCATGGCCTCGCGCAGCTGTTCCGCCCAGAGCCTGCCGACTTCTTCGAGTTTTTTCTCGATGGCGGCGGCGTTATAGCGCGGCATTTTATCCAGATGGTTGGTGTCGATGAGATAAATTACCCGGGCCAGCGGCGAATCATCCTGCGTGACCTGATAATTCGTGCATTGCCCGCCTATTTCGCCTTCCAGCGCGGCCTGCATGCGCAGGCGCAGGCGCGTTTCATATCGCTCGCGCGGGACATAGACGAGGCAGGAAATATAGCGGCCAAACGGGTCGGGACGCATATAAAGCGCGATGCGCGGGCGTTCTTGCAGGCGCAGGATGCTGAGCGCGTGCTCAAAGAGGAGATCTTCGGAAATTTGCAGCACTTCGTCGCGCGGGTATTTTTCGAGGATATGGCGGAGCGCGCGGCGGTCATGGCTGCCCGGCATGAATTGCGAGCGGTTCATGATATTTTGAATCTTGATGCGCAAATAAGGGATGTCGGAAACGCTGCGCGAATAGGTGACGGAGGTAAAGAGCCCGACAAAGAGCATTTCGCCCGTGACCTTGCCGTCCTTGCCGAATGTTTTCACGGCAATCGCGTCCATCGGGACGCGGCGGTGGACGGTGGAGCGGCGGTTGACCTTGGAAATCGTCAAGGGCGGCTGGCCGCGGCGGAGTTTTTGCTGCGGTTCGGACAGGCATTCGCGCGCGTCGTTGAGGTAAACCGGCATGACCTCGTCGCGCAAAAGGCCGAGACTCTTGTTCTTGACGGTTTCGCTCACCAGCTTGCCGTTTTTCTCTTTGAATTTATATTCGCGGTAGCCGAGCAGGGTGAAGTTGTTGTCGTAGAGATATTCCAAAAAGGCCTGATATTCCTCAATCAGGAAATCGTCGAATTTTGAGGGCGCGTGGCTGAGCTGGCGCTGGGCCTCGCGCAGCATTTCGCGCATCGGGTACCAGTCTTTCGTCGCGTTGGCGACGTCTTCCATCACCGATTCAAGCCCTTTTTTGAGTTCGCGCATCTGCGCCGCGCCGAGTGCGCCGCGCAGTTCGATATGGGCGAAGGAATAACGGTGATAGCCTTCGCCGTTATCATTATGGATGGAGGCGATCGCCTTGCCTTTATAATCAAAATGCAGGGTCGGGTGGATAAGGGTCTGGATCAATTGTTCGTGGCGGACGATTTCCGCGACGAAGGAATCGATGAGGAACGCCATATCGTCCTGAACGATGTCGATAATCGTGCGGTTCAGGGAAACGCCGTCTTTTTCCGCTATCGGCGTATAGATGCGGATGGCCGGTTTTCCGGGTTTTTTCGCGTGCAGCAATTCCCAGTGATTCTGCGCCGTGAGCGCAAGGATTTCCGGCGTGATCTGTTCAAGATCCTCTTGCGGGATATTCTGCAAGAGCTTTTCCGTAAAGGACTTCAGCATAGAGGGTGATTTTGAAGGGAGAAGCTTGAGGGTACGCGAAAGAATGGATGTGCTCATGTTTATAGCTGTATTCTTTATGTTGTTTTTTTTGAGTGGTTGTTGCCGCCGGAAGTGCCGATACCCTATGCCTGAACAAGGATGTTGGCAAGCGGGATTGAAGCATGTTCCCGCAGGCTTTGCTATATGCGCCGCCGCAAAATGCAAGCGATTGAATTATTGCGGGTTTTTATCTTCCGGCGGCGCGTTTCCGGTTTCCGCAAGGGCGCGCAGCCGTTCCGCCATCGCCGCATCATTCCAGGCGATATCCGCGCCGATGATTTTTTCCGCAATGACGAGATCCGGGGTGATTAAAAATGTTTCCGGGATTTTATAGGTCTGGAATAAATCCTGCGCGACGGTTTTGTCCGCGTCGCGGCCAATATAGACAGTGTCCGCCGCCGCATCCGGCCCCAATTTTTGCACGAAGCGCATCATGGCTTCGTCGCTGTCGTCGATGGAAAGGAAGATAAAGACGGCGTTTTCGCGGGTTTGCTTCGCCAGATCGAGCATTTGCGGAAATTCAATCACGCACGGGGCGCACCATGACGCCCAGAAGTTCAGGACGATCGCCTTGCCGCCGAAATCATGCAAATCGCGCCGCATTCCTTTTATGTCCTTAAAGGAAAAGTCGGGCGCGGCGGTTTTGGGGGAGGGCGTTTGTCCGCTCCCGCTTGCGCTTGCGCCCCCGCCCCCGCCCGCTTGCATGCTGCCCGCGCGCTTTCCCGTGTAATCCGCATGGAACGTATAGGCGGCGGCTCCGGCAAGGCAGAGGAGGAGGAGGGCGAGATTAAGCCGCATTGGTTTTCCCTTCTTTCTTCAGGGCGAAGACATAAAGGGCGGCGATAAGCGCGCCTTGCGCCGCGCAAAAGAGGGCAAGCCCCGCGGCGACGCCGGAAATAAAGCCGTAAGAATGCAGGCCGATATTGAGGAGGTTCACCCCGAACCATGCCAGCGCCACGATGATGGAAAGCGCGGCAATCCCCGCCATGTAAAGAAGCTCGCCAATCTGCCCCGCGATGCGGGCATGGAGGAGCCAGACGATCCACAAGATGATGAGCAGCGCGCCGTTTTCTTTCGGATCCCATCCCCAGAAACGGCCCCATGACTGATCGGCCCAGATGCCGCCGAGAATGGTTCCGGTCGCGGTGAAGCAAAGCGCGGTCAGGACGGTGATTTTCGCAGGCCGCAGCAAGGGTGCGGCATCTTCCCCCCGCGCCCGCCGCCACAGCCAGAAATGGGCGAAAACGGCGGCGGCGATGCACCATCCGTAACCGATGGTGATGCAGATAACATGGGTCGCAAGCCAGAAATTCGTGTTCAGGACGGCGACCAGCACCGGCATCGTATCGCCGCCGGAAAAGCCTTGCGCGATAAAGAGGAGGAAGAGGCCGATCCCGGCGCCGCTCAGGACGCCGTAGCGGTTGCGGGAGCGGAGTTCATAGGCAAGGCCGATAAGCGCGCCCACAAGGGCCACGAAAATAACGGATTCATATAATGTGCCGACGGGCGGGCGATCCAGGATGATGACGCGGGCCGCAATGGCGCCGCCATGAAAAACGGCCCCGCCGCAAAGCGCCGCGATAGCCAGCCCGCGCGCGGCGGCTTTGTTTGTAAAGGCGTTCATACAGGCGCTCACGCGGGTGCTCACACGGGCACTTATACGGGCGCTCATAAGGCGCGGCCATCCGGTTTTGCCGTCCTGTTTCATCCCCGCTGCGATAGCAAGAAGGGCGAGCGCCGCGCCGTAAAGCAGCATGGCAAGGGTCAGGGGATGGGTGTTGTTATAAATTATTTCGAGCGCGGTTTTGCGCGTGTCGGCAAAATCCTTCGCATGGCTATAGGCGTTCTGGGCGGAAATGGCCCAGCGTGCCGTGTCGCCTTGCCGGTAGGCCAGCGCCAGCGCTTTCCAATGTTCCAGATAGGCGGCGTTTTCAGGGGAGGCCTGACCGGATTGCAAGGCCGCCCACGGCGAATACCAAAGCCCCTCTTCCGCGTCCCATGTGCCGGGAAGGACGCGCAGCAAAAGATTGTTTTCCGCGCCCGCTTCGAGGCTTTTCATCTGGAAGGCGAAAAGGGCGATATCCTGTTCTTCCTCGCTGTAGCGTTCGGGATCGCCGCCTTTTTGCGCAAGGATCTTTTGCAGGCGGTCTTCCAGCGCTTTTGCATGGCGCCTGTAATCCTGCGCCGTGACGGTTTCGCCTGCCTCCAGCCCCCATTCCCGCGCGAGTGTTTCAGGGACGGGAATGTTGAGGGGCAGGATGAGCGAGAAGCTCCGCAGCAATTGCGCGTAATTGCCCGCCCGTTCCGAAAGCGCCATGAGTTCCGCCTGATCGGCGCTCCAGCTCGCCGGATCTTTTTGCGAAAGCGCCGTTATGCTGGCGCCGCGTACGGCGAGGGCGGGGGCGATTTCGGCGAAACTATAGGCGCGGTCTTTGCGGGCCGGCAGGCCCAGAAGCTGCGGGCGGAAGACGCGGAAAACCCTGTTCCCGACCGCCGCGCCCGGATCGAAAAGAATTTCGGCCAGCCATGCGGCGGGGGCTTTGCCTTCAAACCTGCTCTTGCCGTGAATATCTTCGAGCATCAGCCGCGCGAAGCTGTCGAGCGGTTTCAGCCTCCCGTCATGCTGCACCGGCAATTGCGCGAAAAAATACATGTCCAGCGGCGGCGCGGTTTCCGCCGTTGCCGTTGTCGCTGCCGTAGTCGCCGTAGCCGTAGCCGTAGCCGCCTGTGCCCCGCCGCCCGCAGGCAGGAAAACCGCGGCAAGCCACAGGGCGGCAAGCCATGGAAGGGCAAGGAAAAGGGCGGAGGAAAAGGCGGGTGGAAAGGGGGTTTTACGGTTCATTTGATGCGCTTTCCGCCCATGCTCTTTTCGCGGGCGCGCAAAAAGACATGCAGCACCAGCCCTGCGAAAATAAGCGCGCTTGCGATATAGGGAAAGACGCGGCCTTTGTTGCGCACCACGCTCAAAATCGAAACTTCGCCGTCCGGCCTTACGGCGAAGGAGGATTGATAGAATGTATAGCCTTTATAGCGCAGCGGCTCGTTCATGCTGATTTGCGCGGGCCATTCAACGCCGTCATCATTGATGAGAATGGCGGATGTGAAGCTGCGCGGATTGTCGGTTCCGGGATGCATGTCACGCTGGAACCGCGCGAGCGTCACGGAAAAAGGCAGGATTGTTTCCCGCCGCCGGACGAATATTTCATAAGACGAACCGCCGTCATGGAGCGCGGCCCTGTGGGGGATGTCCTCCATGGCGATATAAAGGCCGTTTTGTTCCGCGTCCGGGCTTTCAACGCGGAAGGTCAGGCCGGAAAGATTGGCCTCGTCCTCTTTTTCCGGCGCGGCTTTGCGCAGCATTATTTTTGCCGCAAGCCCGCGGCGGGGCGCGGCGGCGGGCTCTTCCGGCGCGGGGTGCGGGCGGCAATGGCGGCATATATCCGCGATGGTAAGGCGCATCGCCCCGCCGGCCTCGATGGTTTGCCCCGCTTTCAGCGTTTCGAAAGGGAAGGAAAGATGGGGTTTCCCGTCCTTTTCAATGACGAATTCGCGGTCGTGGTAATCGGAAACCACCTGCTTTTCCTCGCCTTCATGGAGGGCGAGATAGCCCTCTTCCTGCGTCAGCGCCGTAAGCAGGCCGCCAATCATCAAGACCAGAACGCCGAAATGGGTGAGGATCGTCCCCGCCCGCTTCAGGCTCCAGCGCGAATAGAACAGGAATTTTGCCAAAAGGCATAGGGTGATGAGGCTGAGCGCCGCATAGGTGCCGGGCAGGGGAAGCGGGCCGAGCCAGACAATCCACGCGGAAAAATAGAGATTTTGCGCGGCGTAAAGCCCCAGATCCTTTTGGGCGACCGTTCCCGCGGCGAGCAGGAGCATAAGCCATGGCAGGGCGTAGAGCAGGATTCGCGGGCTGGCGAGCGCCGCAAGCCATTTTTGCGCCTGCGCTTTCGTTGTGGGCGCCGGTCTTGCCGCGCCTGTGCCGCTCTTCATCGTCATAGCCGATGGTTTAGATCGGATTGCGCCTGTTTGGAAGGCTTCATCGCGTTCTTTCCCGCGGGGGCGGGCGGAAAAGGCGCGCGGCGCTGCGCCGGAAGGCGTTGCTGGTGAAGGGGCCGGCGAAGGGGCTGCCGGATGGGCCGCCTTGAGGGGATCCGGCCCCCCACGAAACCAATTGACAGGGCGCGCTTTTCTCCGCTACGAGTATCTTCCTTGACGGGCGCGGGTGTAGCTTAGTGGTAAAGCTCCAGCCTTCCAAGCTGGCTATGGGGGTTCGATTCCCCTCACCCGCTCCATATTTTTGATTAAGCATTTGAAAATAAAGAGTATAATCATGTCCGATAAAAGAAACCGCCTGATTGTCACCCGTATCCGCGACGCCCAGAAATCATCCGAGAGATTGTCCGCCTCCCGCGCCATGCGTGAAGTCGTCCGCGGCGGCTTTCCGGAAGACGGGCAGGATGACGGGCAGGATTTCGATATGCTCGCCTGTTTTGATGACGAGCCGGGCCCGCGTCCGTAAGGGTAGGGGGCTTTAAGACACTGGCCTGCCGCGCCGCCCGCCCTATATTACTCCTTATGAAGAACCCGGATTTCTCAGATAATCAGGATATGGCCCGCTTTGAGCTGGTGGAGCATGGCCATACGCTCTATGCCGATTACAGGCGCGATGACGATGTCTTGCAGATAAAATATGTTTTCGCCCCCGAAGCCTCGCGCGGTACGGGCGCGGCAGGCCGGCTGATGGACGAAGTCGCCCGCGCCGCGCGGACGGAAGGGCGGAAAATCCTGCCCATTTGCGGTTACGCCGCCGCATGGCTCCGCAAGCATAAAGAATATCACGATCTCCTTGTGTGAAGGCCCGCCGTAAAAGAGGCGGCAGGGGCCGTTTTGAAAAGCATGCCGGTGCGTGGGCGGCCATGAAATTACCCGTTGACTTTCCTGCCCCGTTTTCCTATCTGATTGGCTTGCAATTCGTGGCGGTACGCGCTCTTTGTGGCAAGGCCGATGGCTAAAAACGCGAGTTTTTGACCCTAAACCAAAACTATGAGGATATTGAAATGTCTAAGGAAAAGTTTGCGCGGACGAAGCCGCACGCAAATATCGGAACGATCGGTCACGTAGACCATGGCAAGACGACGCTGACGGCGGCGATCACGAAATATTACGGTGACTTCCGCGCGTATGACCAGATTGACAAGGCGCCTGAAGAAAAGGCGCGCGGCATCACGATTTCGACGAGCCACGTCGAGTACGAGACGGAAAACCGTCACTATGCGCACGTTGACTGCCCCGGGCACGCTGACTATGTGAAGAACATGATCACGGGCGCGGCGCAGATGGACGGCGCGATATTGGTTGTGAACGCGGCTGACGGCCCTATGCCGCAAACGCGTGAACACATCCTGCTGGCGCGTCAGGTTGGCGTTCCCTATATCGTCGTATACATGAACAAGGTTGATCAGGTTGACGATGCGGAGCTTTTGGAGCTGGTCGAGATGGAAATCCGCGAGCTTTTGTCTTCTTACGAATTCCCCGGCGACGATATTCCAATCATCAAAGGCTCCGCCCTTGCCGCGCTTGAAGGGCGTGACAAGGAAATCGGCGAGGATTCGATCCGCGCGCTGATGGCTGCCGTTGACGAATATATCCCGACGCCGGAGCGTCCGAAGGATCGTCCGTTCCTGATGCCTGTCGAAGACGTGTTTTCGATTTCGGGCCGTGGTACGGTCGTGACGGGCCGTATCGAGCAGGGTGTCGTCAAGGTTGGCGAGGAGATCGAGATTGTCGGTATCCGCGACACGCAAAAGACGACCTGCACGGGTGTGGAGATGTTCCGCAAGCTTTTGGATAGCGGCGAGGCCGGTGACAATATCGGCGCCCTGCTTCGCGGCACGAAGCGCGAGGATGTCGAGCGCGGTCAGGTTTTGTGTGCGCCGGGTTCGATCAAGCCGCACACGGAGTTCGAGGCCGAGGCTTATATTCTGTCGAAGGAAGAAGGAGGCCGTCACACGCCGTTCTTCAACAAGTACCGCCCGCAATTTTACTTCCGCACGACGGATGTAACGGGTGAGGTGGAGCTTCCTTCGGGGACGGAAATGGTCATGCCCGGTGACAATGTGAAGATGGATGTGAAGCTTATCGCGCCTATCGCGATGAACGAAGGCCTCCGCTTTGCTATCCGCGAGGGCGGCCGCACCGTCGGCGCAGGCGTCGTCGCCAAAATTAAAGCTTAACCGTTTTAATTACAGTGATTGATGGAAAAGGCCGGAGAATATTTTCCGGCCTTTTTCTATATGATGGTATTTTGAAAGGAAGAGGCGTATCGGCATGAAAGTTCTTGCATCTCCTGCCTATATAAACAGGGATTTCAATCCTTATAATGCGCTGCTTTATGCCGCGCTGGAAAAGCAGGGCGCAGAGATAGAGGAATATAGCCATGCGCGCTTGCTGATGAAAAGATACGATGTCTTGCATTACCATTGGCCGGACGGCTATATAAATCACCCGTTTCTGCCGAAAGCCATATGGAGGATGGGCGTCCTTTCAGCCGCTCTTTTCATTTGCGCGTTACGCAAAACGGCTATTGTCTGGACTGTGCATAATCTCATGCCGCATGATGCCCGCCATCCGCGCCTTGCACGGAAATTCCTTTTGTTTTTCGCCGGGCGCTGCCGTGGGCTTATTTTTCCAAGCCGTTATAGCCGCGATGAATTTATTCAATTCTACCCGCTGAAAGGAAGAATGCCGTTTCATGCCATTACCTCTTTGGGGCATTACCGGCCCGTATATCCGCCAAAGATGGAGAGGGGGGAGGCGCGCAGGCTTTTGGGCATTCCCGAAGAGGCGAAGCTGATTCTTTCCTTTGGCTCCATCCGCCCCTACAAGAATATAGAAGGGCTTCTGGACGCTTATTCAGCCGTCAACGATCCTGCCATTCATCTTCTCGTTGCCGGGAATGCATCGGATCCGGTTGTGAGGAGCGGAATGGAAAAAGCGGCTTCCGCCGATCGGCGTATCCATCTTAATTTACAATTTATCCGCGCCGAGGATATCCCGCTCTATATGGGGGCCGCCGACCTTGCTGTCCTGTCTTATAAAAAGATCCTTAATTCCGGTACGCTCATGCTCTTTTTTTCCTATAGTCTTCCTGTTCTGGCTCCTTCTTTGGGATCCCTTGCGGAGTTGCAGGAGGAAGCGGGAAAAGAATGGCTTTTCCTTTATGAGGGGGAGTTATCGGGAGATCTTATCCAGGCTGCCATTTCAAATGCCACGCACATGCAAGGCAGGATATTCGACATGAAGCCGTATGAGTGGGACGGCATCGCCCTGAAAACCCTGGAGCTTTATAAAAAGGCCAGCCAAAAATAGGGTTGCATCGGGTTAAGGGAATAAGATATGGGTATTGCGTACTTATTAGGGGTATAGCTCAGTTGGTAGAGCGGCGGTCTCCAAAACCGCAGGCCGCAGGTTCGAGCCCTGCTGCCCCTGCCATTCACATGACGATTTCCAAGATTTACTCCGGACTTGATCCTGTGGGGCGCGGGCGGCACAGTGTGTTTTCCCGAAAATGGCGGCATGGCGTATCCCTTAATCCCCCGCAAAGGGCGGGGGCGTCGGTGAGATTGGCGGCATTGGCAGCATTGGCGGGATTCGGGATTAGCGGGATTGAATGACAACAAGGCGGAAATTTTCGTGAATTTTTCAGCGGATTTGGTAAACGGCAAGACATCTTATGCCCTTATTGAAAAAGAGGGGCGTATCACACTTTATAAGGGAGCCGTGCATGAGCTTGCGGATACGCAGGATATCCATGCGCTGGCGCGGCGGGAAAATAAGGATGTCGTTTTCGTCCTGCCTTACCGGACGATCCGTGAGCGCGGTTTCGAGGCGCAGGGCGAGGAGCCGATCCTTGCCTTGCTGGTTGACGAGCAGGCGGAGCCTATAGCGGTAGAAGAGTTTTGCGCCCTCATCCCCGATCATCCCGTATCTTTGGAGGGGCCGATAAAAGCCTGCGTCGAAGATGAACGGCAAGCGGAGATGATTGCCGCCTTCCAGAAAAAAGAGATAGAGGGCGGCAACGCGTCGCAGGTCAATTTATCGCGCATCTTCCGCGGAAAGCTTTCATCGGCGGATAATGCGGTTCTTTTGTCCGTCTATAAGCGCCTGCTGCGCCGGACGGGGCAATATATGACGGTGCTGTTCTGCAATCACAAGGAAGGCCAGTATATCGTCGGCGCGACGCCGGAATGCCATCTGGAGGTCAGCGGCGAACAGACCGTGATGATGCCGATTGCCGGGACGCTCCGCAAGGAAGACCATGAAACATTCGAGCAAAGGCTGCAAAGTTTCCTTATCGATTCCAAGGAAATCAACGAGCTTTATCAGGTTACCGACGAGGAACTGAAAATGATGGCGCGCATCTGTCCCGATGGCGGGAAGATCGAGGGGCCTTATTTAAAGGAAATCGGCAATGTCGTGCATACCTATTATAAGCTGATCGGCAACCGGTCGGAAAACAGCATCGAAAGCCTGCGCCATACATTGCACGCACCGACGGTCGTCGGCAGCCCGATGGAAAGCGCGGCGCGGATTATTTGCCAGTACGAACCGGAATCCCGCCGCTATTATGCCGGTGAAATAGGCGTGTATGATTATAAGGGCCGCGATGATTCCCGCGAATATGGCGATCTTGACGTGGCTATCCTCATCCGCTGTGCCGAGGTGGAGGCGGACGGGAATTTCAGGATACAGGCGGGCGGCGGCATCGTCCGCGATTCCGATCCGTACAGCGAAATCAAGGAAGACCGCGCGAAGGCTTCGGTCATGGTGGATGCCTTTACGGCGGGCGGGGCGCAGGGGCAAATCTATTTGACGCCGGAGCTGCATGATAAATATCACCCGACATTGATGCAAAGGAACAGGCATCTGTCGCATTTCTGGATGAACAAGCAAACAGAGGGGCGCAAGAAAATCGGCGCGCGGGTTACGCTTATCAATAACGAGGATGATTTCTGCCTCATGCTCGCGCATGTCTTCAAAAGTATCGGATGCCGGACGGTTGTAAAGGACACGTTCGATTATGATATGGCGGGGGACGAGAGCGATATTGTCGTGATCGGGCCGGGGCCGGGCGATATCAATGACGGGGAAAATCCGCGCATGGTGGCGCTGCGCCGGATTCTGGGGGAGCTTAGGGCGCGTGAAAAACCGTTGCTCGGCGTTTGCCTGGGGCATCAGGCGCTCGCCGCGCTCGAAGGGATTCCGGTCGTGCAGCAAAAGCAAAGCTCGCAAGGAATGCCGCGCATCGCCCGTGTTCTGGGACAGGATTACAGGCTCGGCTTTTATAATTCTTTTTCCGCCGTCTATACGAGGGATCTGGAAGACAAGCCGCATATCAAAACCGATCTGGACGATGAAGGCCGGATCGTCGCCATGACCGGCCCCCGTTTCATCGGCTTTCAATTCCATCCGGAATCCATCATGTCGGAACAGGGCAATGAGGTCTTGCGGGAGGCTTTGGCAAGGCTTTTGGGGAATGGCGCGCAAGAAGGCGCTGCATAGCCGCCGGAGGGGCGGCGGCGCTTGCAAGGCCGGACAGGAAGCCTTCGGTTCAGGGCAGGGGGAGGAACCGCGCACGGCTTTACGCGTTGGCGTGTTTATGATTTATGCGTGGGTGTCCTGATGGAACAATCCTTTCCCCTTATCCTGAATAAAAACAGCGGCACCACGCTTCGTCTGGGCGAGGAGCGCGTGCGGGAAATGATAGAACAGCATCTCCGCGGCATGGTTTCTTCCATGATCTTTGTCGATGGCAAGGATATGGCGGGGGAACTAAAAAAGGCGGCGCGGAAGAGCCCCCATGGCGTCCTTGTCGGCGGCGGCGATGGAAGCGCCGTGTGTGCGGCGGAATGCTTGCGGGATACGGGGACGGCTTTCGGTATCCTGCCTTTCGGGACAATGAATATGCTGGCGCAGGATCTCGGCGCCGCCACAAATCTGGAAACAACGCTGGAACGGTTCCGCCGGTTCAAACCCGATGCGATTGATTGCGGGGTTGTGAACGGCAAGATTTTTCTTTGCGCCGCCATTATCGGTTTTGTCCCTGAAGGGGCCGTCGCGCGTGAAGAGCTGCGTGAAGAGCTTAGTATAGGCAATCTTGCGCGGTTCCTGACCACGCTGGCACAGGGCGTGGCGGGCGGTATCAGGCATGATCTTCTTTTGAAAAGGCACATTGACGATGATGATGACGATGCCGCGCCGCTTTCGACGACCTCCCTTGTCATTGCCAATAACAGCTTTTCCGGGAATGATGCGGCTGCGGGCGGTTTTTCAAGGGGCGCGATACAGGATGGAAAACTTGCCGTTTATTCCGTCGCGCCGGAAGGGATGCTGGACGGTTTGACAATGGCGCTTTCCATGTGGCAGGGAAACTGGCAGGATCACGATACGATCAGATCCTTTGAAACGGAAGGGCTGGCGATTGAAAGCGGGGGAGAGCGTGAAATGCTGATTACGATTGACGGTGAACCGCATAGCTTGGAAATGCCGCTTCAATTCTCCATACAAAAGCGCTTTATCCCGGTTTTGCGGATGGAGCTGGGTGAATGAGCGTTATCCTGCATGCCTCAGACCTCCATTTCGGCAAGTCTTCTTTTGAAAGAGTCGAGCTTTTTTATCAGGAAATAGAACGCCAAAGGCCGGATCTGGTGATTTTATCCGGTGATTTTACACAAATAGGAAGCCGCGCGGAATTCATGGCCGCGCGCGATTTTATAGCCCGTATTTCCGCGCCCGTTTTTACTGTTCCGGGCAATCACGATATTCCGCGCTACCGCCCCGCCTTGCGTTTCCTGGATCCTATGCGGCGCTACCGCGATTATATTACGCCGCTGGTCGATACGGTTTACGAAGATAATTATAATTTCGTCGTGGGCATCAATACGGCGCGTCCGGCATTGCCGCACTGGAACTGGGCGAACGGCATGATCAGCCGCGAACAGATTGAATTCGTCTACCGCCAGTTCCGCCACGCGCCGAACGATAAGGCGCGCATTTTTGTGTGCCATCATCCGCTCGTGAATGTCACGGGTGCGCCAATCGACACGGTTGTATGGGGTTCGACGGATTTGATGCATGTGCTGGAGGAACAGCAGGTAGATCTCGTCCTGACGGGCCATATCCATCATGCTTCTATTTTTGCGCAGGAAACAGCGCGCGGGCCGGCAATGGTCGGGTCGTCGTCGGCAACCTCCACGCGCCTGAGGGGGCAGGGGAACGGTTATAACATCCTGCGCGTTAAACCCGCCCATATTGACGTAGAGCTTATTCATTGGGACGGGGCTTCGCATACGGTCTTTGAAGCTATTTCATTGCCCCGCGCCGAACAATCACCGGCAATGGATATATAGGGTATTTCATGTCCGGATTTTTGCGGGTATCCTGATACGCATTAGTGATGCAAGCGCAGGATATTTCATGGCCGTCTTTATAAATCCCCGGGATCGCTTCCTAACAGACGATCTCTGCCTCTACAGGGATCTGCCCCACCATAAAACGGACTACCCTGCTTTGGAAGAAAATGCCAAAGCGGATATATGCGTCATAGGGGGCGGATTTACAGGGGTTTTAAGCGCCTGTTACCTTGCACAGGCGGGGTTCGATGTCATTTTGCTGGAGCGCCACCGCATCGGCTGGGGGGCTTCGGGCCGCAATAGCGGACAGGCGATCCCCGGTTTCAATTGGGATATTCGCGGTATTGCTGCGCGCCATGGCGAAGAGCTTGCCGCACAGGCCTATAAGGCGACGCTGGATGCATTGCTGGATTTAAAGTCGCATGTTTTGAAGAGCGGTATCGCATGCGATTGGCAGCCAGGGCTTGTGATGGCGGGTAAGACGGAAAAATCGGTCAAAGACCTTGAGGATTATAAGGAAACGGTCAAAAGATTATGCGGCCATCATCTTGAAATGATCGATGCCGCCCGAATGGAGCAGATGCTGGGGACTGGAACCTATCGCGGCGGGTTGCTGGATGATGAGGCGGGCCGTTTCAATCCTTTAAAATATGTGAACGGCATGGCGGATATGGCGGTAAAGGCGGGGGTCAGGATCTATGAAGAAACGCCTGCACTGTCGCTGGAAAAGACGGCGGGCGGCAAGGTTTCGATTAACACGCCGCGCGGCACCGTTACGTGCGCCAAAACCATTCTGGCCGGTGACGCCTATCAGGGATGGCTGATGCCCGATCTGCGGGCAAAATATGTTTTGCTGCGCACGTCGATGCTGGCGACCCGCAGGTTTACGGATGACGAATACGCGCAGACTATCCCTGCGGACAAGGCTGTTTTTGAATGGCGAAGTTTGCTCAATTATTTCACCAAGACGGCAGACGGGCGCTTGATATTCGGCGGCGGCGACGCGCCTTTGTCGCGCAGCGAAGCGGAGCGGCGGCGGGCTTTTACGGCCATTGTCCGTTCGATGGAAGAAATATTCCCGCATTTGAAAGCCATTCACATCACCCATTGGTGGGGAGGATATTTTTCCGTGACGAGGGATCAGGTGCCTGAAATCGGCTGTATCGACAATGCTTTTTATTATGCCTTCGGCTATTCCGGCCATGGGGTTGTCCCCTCTCATATGGCGGCGCGGCTTATGGCGGAGATGATTATCCGCAAGGAAGAATCCCCGGCTTTTGTAAAGGCGATGAAAGCGCCGCCGATTCCCGGCGCAGGGCGGTGTGACGGCCTTCTGGTACGGTGCGCGCTTCAATGGTACCGGGTAAAGGATATGTTCTCCTAAAGGGTGGCCAAAGGGCGGGGGCCTTTTGGGAAGATCGGGGGATGTTTTGCCCCCCGAAGAAAACAGGCGCACGCCGCCCGTAACAAGGATGCGGTGTGCTGGTGCAGCTTAATTTATTGATATAGAATGAAATACCCGCATTTTCTTTTTGAGGGCGCGCGGAGCGGGCAGGATAAAAAGAAGGCAGGCAGGCTGTTTTCCCTCTTTCTTTTTCCGGCGCTTTGCGATAGTTATAGGCCACTTCCCCTCATTTATAAAACTCCACAAGCCCCAAGGGGGCTTACGAGCCGCTGGGGAGAAAGCTAATGAAACAAGGTATTTAAAATGTCCAAATCAGGGCCCATCCAATATCTGCGCGAAGTCCGTTCGGAAACGAAAAAAGTGACGTGGCCTTCCCGCAAGGAAACGATCGCTTCGACGATTGCCGTTTTTATCATGGTAACGCTCGCGTCGATATTCCTCTATCTCTCGGATCAGATACTGGCCTATCTGGTTTCGCTCGTTCTCGGCCTCGGCATCTAGGAAGGAAAATCAAGTCATGGCTATGCGCTGGTATGTGTTGCATGTTTATTCAGGCTTTGAAAACAAGGTGGCGGATGCCATCAAGGACAAGGCCCGCAAAAAAGGTCTGGAAGAAAGGGTCGAGGACATCCTTATCCCGAAGGAAGAGATTGTCGAAGTAAAACGCGGCCAGAAAGTCAATTCCGAACGCAAGGTATTTCCGGGCTATGTCCTGGCTAAGCTCGATATGAACGATGAAGTCTGGCATATGATCAAGGACACGCCGAAAGTGACGGGCTTCCTTGGCGCGAGCAACAAGCCGTCCCCCATCAGCGAGAAAGAGGCCGCCCGCCTGCTCCAGCAATTGCAAGAAGGCGTCGAGCGCCCGAAATCCGCCGTCACATTCGATATTGGCGAAGAAGTCAAAGTTGCCGAAGGGCCGTTTGCCGGCTTTAACGGCGCCGTTGAGGAGGTGGATGAGGAGCGCTCCAAGCTCAAAGTTTCCGTTTCCATCTTTGGCCGCGCGACGCCGGTGGAACTGGAATACGGACAGGTCGAAAAGCAGTAGGCTTTTGCCTCTTATGAATTAAAGCCCCGCTTTCGCAAGGAGCGGGGTTTTTTGCACCTGCGTTGCTGCAAGCGCGTGCAGCACATGATTCCCTTGGTTGGCATGCGCCATCCGGTGTATCCTGCTTTCATCCATAAAAATAAAATGACGAGGACGCCATGAATGAAAAAGATGCAAAGAAAAATGCAGCGAACATAGCCGGTTTTGCCGCCAAACCCGCCCCCGCCAATGACCGCCCCGTCCCTGCGACCGGCATCTATGTGTCGACAACCGGATGTTCCGGCAACGCCGCGACGACGGAGATTGTGCGCTAATAACCCGCCATCTGCTTGCAATATTCTGCCCGCGCCGGATTCGGGATAATGCTTACCACACGACTTTCACAAAATCCCCGTGCGGAGATGGTCATATGGATCCGGGCCTCGAAGAATTGCGCGCCAAGCGCGGGTTATATCCGCCCGCAAGGCGGCGGGCATAGCGCCTATTCGCACTCAAACCAAAGATCCATCGCCCATTCATCAAAGATGGGGCCTGCGCACGAACCAACCGGCGAACATGGATGCCCCATAGCCGCAGGGCCGGGCGGCCAGACATCTGGCTCCGGCAACCCGCTACAGCTACATATGCCCTTGCCTGCGGCTGCATGGCATCCTTGAGGGGATAGCGGCGGATAAGCATATCCGCCCCGTATTACCCATGTTCCCCCTGCTGGCGGCGGCCCGCCGCATGATCCGCCATATTCAATGACGATAAGCCCCGCGCCGCCCGCTCCTGCGTTAGAGCCTCCCGCATCACCAGTGGTGTCACCTCCCGCGCCCCCGCCGCCGCCGCCATACACCCCACCGTCACCGCCGCCGCACTCCATAACATCACCGCCGCCCCCGCCGCCGCCAGCTGGCCCGGCTTTTGCGTTGTTAGAAGTCTGCGTCCATAGCGCTTCCATGCCCCCCTTCGCACCATTGGTACACGACCACGCCCTACCGCCGCCGCCGCCGCCGCCGTTGCTTCCAGCGGCGGGCGTTGGGTTCCCTCCTGCACCGCCCCCTGTGTCAAGCCGGTTATGCCCCCCCGCTGCGCCTAAACTGCTGGTTGGTGCACTTCCTGTACTGCCTTTATTCGCACCGCCGCCGCCGCCGCCGCCATATGCGACGCTTCCTCCATTGGCAGTCGAGCCGCCAGCAGCGCCATTTCCATCCGGGCCAGCTGCACCGCCGCCACCGCCACCGCCTCCATGCGCATTCCCGCCCGAGCCGCCGTTATATTTTAAGGTTCCAATACCAGAAGAAGCAGCGCCACCTGTACCGCCGTTTGTTGCGCCGTAAGCCCCGCCCGAAGCCGCTCTGCCGCCTTTAGCCCCTACAATGACTGCCGACCCCGTTATTGCGGTGCAGTTGGAAGATGAATTGCAGAAATATGTATCCCCTCCATTGGAGTATGTAGTTGGCGCAACTGCGTATCTCACACTAGCGCCTGATGTGAGCGCAATATTGGAAACTTGTGAGAAGCCGCCGCCGCCGCCGCCGCCGCCGCCATAGCCATAGCTCCAATCTCCCGTGCCTCCTGCTCCACCGCCGCCAATAACGGAAATTCTGTTGTGAGATGGCGTCCAATCGGATGGAACTGTCCATGTCGTTCCAGACGTGAGGAAGATGGTTTTTTCGTAGGTGCATTCGACGGAACATGCCGCCATGGTCAAGCCGTTCGGATTGTCGCGGAAGCTTGTCCATTCGGGGGCGGTTTTGGTCGAAACAAAGCGGCTGGCCGGTTGGCCTGCCGGATTGGTGACTTGACGGCATTCCCCGTGTTCGTCAATCGTGACGGTGCCCCCTACAGGAACAATATAACTATCAGCCGCGAAGCCGTGCGCCGCGCCCGTCAGCAGCATGAAAACAGCCATGGCGAGCGGGCGCATCCTCATGGACACTCGCTCATCCGCACGGGGCGGGCGCCGTCCGGCGTGTCGCGCTCGCCAAGGGTGAGGACGTCCCATAATTCCTTGCTTGTGGAGATATAATAACCGTCATGGCCTTTGGATAAGTCCTCATAAAGGATGCAGCGGCCATGACGGTCGATGATTTTGCTTTCACCCGCCCCGATAAATACCATATCGGTCATATCGGCTTTGGATATGGCGGTTTTCTCGGCGCAGGCAGCCAAGGCAAAAGCCGCGATAAATAAAAATAGCGTCTGATAAAAACCTGTTTTCAAAGGGCGCTCCAAAAAGGGTCGTTTTTGAACCCAGAGGGCGAAAAGACAGACGAAATCGAATTGTTCAATGAAATTAAGGGGTGAAACTGCCACGTGAGCTTGGTATCATGGAGGTAAGATGAGAGTTCAAAAACGACCCTTTTTGAGCAGTGCTTTATTCTGTTAATTGTTTGAAAATATTTATAAATTTTCTTTATGGCTTAGAGCGAAGCTCGCAGGTCGACGCTTCGGCCCGGCCATTGCAGCCCGCCTGCATCCATCGCAATGTGGAACTGTTTGCCCGGAAACAATGATGAAGAGGCCGCCCGGGCCGTTTCCTACGGGGTTTTTCCAATGATTTTCCTTGCAATAGAAGGGGATTCTTCCTATAACCCGCGCGTTAAGGATTGTGGGAGGTTTTCGGGCTATGAAGCCCATGTCCCGAACCGTTACCACAGCCCTCGTTGAAACCCCTTTTGTTACGAGGATATAATGGCAAAGGAAATCACAGGTTATATCAACCTGATTATTCCGGCTGGCGCGGCAAACCCCGCTCCGCCGATCGGCCCCGCGCTCGGCCAGCACGGCGTCAACATCATGGAATTCTGCAAGGCGTTCAACGCCGAAACGGAAAAATCCGAAAAAGGCATGCCGACGCCTGTCGTCATCACGGTGTACAAGGATCGCTCCTTCACCTTCATCACGAAGAAAGCGCCGAATACCTATTACATCAAAAAAGCGGCCAAGCTGAAATCCGCCTCTAAAACGCCGGGCAAGGGCGAGCCTGCGGCCATCATCAAGAAATCCCAGGTGATCGAAATCGCCAAGGACAAGATGGTTGATATGAACACGAAAGACCTCGAAGGCGCAGTGCGCATCGTCGAAGGTTCCGCACGCTCCATGGGCGTAGAAGTGGTGGAGGGTTAATCCAATGGCCAAAGCAACGAAAAGAAACAAGGCGATTGCCGCGAAAATCGACCGCATGAAGGCATATTCCATCGAGGATGCCGTACAGCTTTTGAAAGAATGCGCCGCCGGCAGCAAGTTCGATGAAAGCATCGAGATTGCGTTCAATCTCGGTATCGACCCGAAATATGCGGATCAGCAGGTTCGCGGCGTCGTGTCCCTGCCGAACGGTACGGGCGCGAAGGTTCGCGTGGCCGTTATCGCCCGTGACGCAAAAGCCGAAGAGGCCAAAAAAGCCGGAGCCGATATCGTTGGCGCCGAAGACCTCATCGAAACCATCAAAAGCGGCAAGATCGATTTTGACCGCTGCATCGCGACCCCCGATATGATGGGGCTTGTCGGTCAGGTTGCCAAAATCCTCGGCCCCAAAGGCATGATGCCGAACCCGAAAGTCGGGACGGTCACGCCGGACGTCAAAACGGCTGTTGAGGCGGCCAAGGCCGGCTCCATCGAATACCGCGCCGAAAAAGCGGGGATTATCCATGCGGGCGTCGGCAAAATTTCCTTTGACGGAAAGAAACTGGCCGAAAACGTGGCTTTCATGATTGATGCGATCCAAAAAGCCAAGCCGTCCGGCGCCAAGGGAACCTATATGAAGAAAGTGACCCTTTCTTCGACCATGGGCCCGGGCCTGAAGCTGGATCTTTCCAAGGCCGCATAAAGTTCATAAAAACCCCGCTTCCCCAAGGAGCGGGGTTTTTTCTTGCATTGGTGTATTTTCTATAATATAAACATTCAGCTTTTCAAGAGGGTTATATGGCTTTACCGGAAAACTTTATTTGGGGCACGTCCACGGCGGCATATCAGATTGAAGGCGCATGGGACAAGGACGGGCGCGAGCCGTCCGTTTGGGATACGTTTTCCCAGACTCCGGGAAAAATCCTCAATAACGATAACGGCAACGTAGCCTGCGACCATTATAACCGCCTGGGCGAGGATCTGGAGATTATCGCGGGCGCGGCCCCCAATTACCGTTTTTCCTTTTCATGGACGCGCCTTTTCCAAAACGGCAACGGCTCCCGCAATCAAAAGGGAGCCGATTTTTACAACCGCCTGATCGACGGGTTGCTGGAGCGCGGCGTGACCCCCTGGGCCACCATGTTCCACTGGGATTATCCGCAGATATTGCAGGATCGCGGCGGCTGGACGAACCGCGATTCCATGGAATGGTTCGGCGAGTACGCATCCGGCCTGATGGATCTGTTCGGCGACCGGATTTCCAACTGGATGATTTTCAACGAACCGAACGTCCATGCATGGTTCGGCCATGGCAACGGCATTCATGCGCCGGGCCTTAAGGATAAGGAAAGCTTCCTGAAGGCGACGCATAATATAAACCGTGCGATAGGCCATGCCTACCGCGTGACAAAGGCGGCAAGGCCGGAGCATAATATAGGTTCAACCTACCAAACGGTTTGCATCCGCCCGTCCACGCCGGAAACATCGGCCTATGCTGTCGAGATGATGGACGCGATCTGGAACCGCAACGCGCTCGATCCTTTGTTTAAGGGGATTTATCCATCTATCATCGCCGATGATTTTGCGCCGTTTATCAAGGACGGCGATATGGAGATAATCAAGAACGACCTCGATTTTATCGGCGTGCAGCATTATAACCCGATCTATTTTACGGATAATCCGGACTGGATATATAATGTGTTTTTCGGCCCCGTGCCGGAGCATTTGCCGGTGACGGGCTATGGCTGGCCGATCGAGCCGGAGGGTTTCCGTGAAATCCTGATGAGGCTCCATAATGAATACGGCCACAAGAATCTGGTGGTGACGGAGAGCGGCGCGGCCTATCTCGATGAAATTGACGCGGATGGCGGGTGCCGCGATCCGGAGCGCATTGATTATCTGCAAAAACATATCGCCGTGGTCGAGGATGTCCGCAAGCAAGGCGTGCCGGTCACGGGCTATTTCGCATGGTCGCTCTTTGATAATTTTGAATGGGCCGACGGGTATAAATACCGTTTCGGGCTTGTCCATGTGGATTACGGGAACGGCACGCGGACGATCAAGGATTCCTACCGCTGGTTCGGCGATGTGGTGAAAGGCAACGGTTTGAAGAAGGCCGCGTGAATATTTTAGGGTTTTGAGTTTTAAGGAGTAAGAAAATGGGTAAAAAAGTCGGCGTTGTTTGCGCAACATACAGGAATCCGGAGCATGATTCCCTTGTGCGGGAATATGGAACGATATCTTTGGTCGAACAAATGCTGGGGCAGGATTTCGACGGTTCCATCAAGGTCTGCATCGTCGATTCAAGCCCGACGCCGCACCCGTTCTTTGACGAGCTTGGCGATAATTATTCCGATCACCTCCTTTATATCCATCTTCCGTCCCGCGATCAGTTGCCGGAAGAGTTCAAGCAGAATTTCCCCAAGGCGGCGCGCTTCGTCCCCGACAATGCGACGCTTCAACAGGCGGCGCAGCTTGATGTTGCGGAGCGTATAGCAAACCGCCGTCCTGTCCTCGAAGGCGATTTAAAGCTTGCACAGGGTGATTTCGGCCTGAGCGCGGATGAGTGGAACGAGCTTGTCGGCAAGCGCAATGCCGGGCGCACCCATATCGGCGAATTCCGGGCGGCTTCCGGTGCGGCTCTGGCGCCGGAACAGCAGGCACATGCGGCTTTTTGGAAGGAGCGCCTGCGCGAAGTGCGCGGCATGGCGCGTTTTGTGCCTTTTGAAAAAGACTATCCGATCCAGACGAATATTCTCTCTCAAGTCTTTGGTGAGCGCCCGTCCATCGGCATGAAGAAAAATGTCGGCGTGCAGGTGCTGGCGGAAAAATTCGGCAAGCTCGACGCCATTATCTTTTCCGATGACGACGACCACCATGCGCCCGATTATGTGCGCCGCAATGTCGAAGCGCTGGAAAATGCCGAATTTGCCCGCATGACGCGCTATTACACGCATCTGTTCGGCCGCAAGGAAGAGCCGAATAACTGGGGCGTTTTCCATCTGGATATCGTCAAGGACGACAATGATTACTGGGTTCTTTCCGCCGAGCAGGAAGAAAAGGATATGTATTGCCTTGGCCCGGATGGCGTTTTCACCAAGCAGATTGGCGGCAAGTTCTCCCGCCCCGTAACCATGGCCTGGCCGATCCTGTCCCATGAGGGCGCTTTGCATAGCTATAGCTTCGAGGCGTGGGAGCGTTCGGTCGAAGCGTTCGGCGGCGCCGTCCCCGTGTCTTTTTGCGAGGATATTATTTACTACCGCCAGATGAAGGATCATTTCGGCAAATCTTTCCGCGATTCCCTTGTTGAAGTACCCGCCGGCAGCGAAGCTTTTATCCGCATCGCTGACGGGCGCAATGCCTCTATTATCGAATGGAGCGAAACGGTCGATCGCAACTCCATGCCCGCATGGACGTCCCATGCGCTAAGGCATCTTAATGCGGCGGTTACGGCCGGCCCCGCCGCCCGCGCCGAGGGAGTCTTCCGCGATTTGGCCCGTCAATATGCCGGAACCGGCACCATGGATGTCGGCAAGGCCTTGAACGCGCAGGATACCGTGAAGCCCGGCTTTATAATGATGGGGTACGAGGTTGTCCCGACTTTCTAGGGCCGGGCCAGTGCCGCTCTAGGGCTTATTCTAGGGCCGGGGGAAATAAAATGCTTGACGGGGGAGGGGCCGCTATGGTTTAACTCCCCCGAATTTCCTGTCCAAGACTGCAAGGGGCTGAAAAGCTTAAAAATCCTGCATAGATGGTGAAAGACGCAAATAAAGCCCGCTGCGCGGCTTGCTGTTTTTCATGATTGATTTGGATGGGATGGCCGTAAAAAGCCGTCTTTTTTATTGGGCTAACCAACCTGCCTGTCAGGGGCCGCATAGCGGCGTATATACAGGCAGGGATTAAAGTAAGGAACACCGACTATGGCAATGACCAAAGACCAGAAAAATTCTGAAGTCGCCGTGCTTCAGGAAAAATTCAAGGAAGCGGAAATCCTGCTCCTTGCCCAGAATCAGGGGCTGAACGCCAAGGCGACGGAAGAATTGCGCGTTGCGACCCGTGCCGCGGATGTCGATTACCGCGTTGCGAAGAATACGCTTGCGAAAATCGCGCTGAAAGGCACGCAATTCGAAGAGCTGAGCGAAAAGGCCGTCGGCCCTATCGTTTACGTAACGGGCAAGGACGGCGTAGCAACGGCGAAAGTCATCGCCCAGTTCGCCAGCAAGAATAACAAGCTTGTCCTGATCGGTGCGAAATTCGGCGATATGCTGATGGACGCCGCGCAAGTTGACGCCTTCTCGAAACTGCCGACGCTGGACGAAATCCGCTCCAAGCTGGTTGGCCTGTTGCAGGCGCCTGCGAGCCAGCTGGTTGGCGTGACCAAGGCTTACGGCGAAAAAGAAGACGCCTGATTCTAATATTAACCTATTGAACTGATTAAAAACCTAAGGAGAACTAAAATGGCTGATTTGGCAAAAATCGTAGATGAACTTTCCACGCTTTCCGTTATGGAAGCAGTCGAGCTGTCCAAAATGCTCGAAGAAAAATGGGGCGTTACCGCCGCTGTCGCCGCTGCGCCTGGCGCGGCTGCTGCCGGCCCTGCCGCTGAAGAGAAAACGGAATTCTCCGTCGTTCTTGCCGATGCGGGCGCAAGCAAAATCAACGTCATCAAAGAAGTCCGCGCCATTACGGGTCTTGGCCTGAAAGAAGCGAAAGACCTCGTTGAAGGCGCCCCGAAAGAGGTAAAGGCAGACGTCAAGAAAGAAGAAGCCGAGAAAATCAAGGCCCAGCTGGAAGCAGCAGGCGCAAAGGTCGAGCTGAAGTAATTTCAGCCCCTTTTGTGAGAATGAAACCCCGGGCGTCGAATCCCGGGGTTTTTTTTATTGGAAAGCGGGCGGAAACGGATGGGGAAATTCTGCGGCTTTGTCGCGTTAATAATTTTTTAACGCGATGCTTGACAATTGGCATTACGTCCTCCATAACACGGGTCACGCGAAAGATTCGTAGGCGAGGGTGACGGTTATTAAGCCGAAATTATACTAATTGAATCAATGACTTAATCCGCTTCCCCAAAGAGCATGGGGGAATGCGGATATACCTGTTTTGATGCTTGAAGAAGGTTGTGAGACAAAATGAACGCTAAATCCAGCAAATCCAAGACCATCGCAGATACTCCCTTGAAGAAGAAAGCCAAACGCATGGCAAAGCCGCCGGTTCGTTCTGCGGATGACGTGAATTCCTTCACGGGCCGCAAGCGCGTTCGCCGTTCTTTCGGGAAAATCCGTGAGGTTGCGCAGATGCCGAACCTCATCGAGGTGCAGCGCGATTCTTACGAGCAATTCCTGCAAACGGATATTGATGCCGAAATCCGCAAGATGCAGGGCCTGCATAAGGTCATGACCGAAGTCTTCCCGATCAAGGATTTTGGCGACAAGGCCGAGATTGACTATGTGAAGTATGAGCTGGAAGAGCCGAAATACGATGTGGACGAGTGCCAGCAGCGCGGCATGACCTTTGCGGCTCCGCTGCGCGTCACGATGCGCCTGTCCGTCTTTGATGTCGATGAAGATACGGGCCTGCGTTCCATCCGCGACATTAAAGAGCAGGATGTCTATATGGTGGACATGCCGCTTATGACGGATAACGGCACGTTTATCGTGAACGGCACAGAGCGTGTTATCGTATCCCAGATGCACCGTTCCCCCGGCGTGTTCTTTGATCATGACGGCGGAAAAACCCATGCTTCGGGTAAGTATCTTTTTGCCTCGCGCGTTATTCCCTATCGCGGTTCCTGGCTCGATTTTGAATTCGATGCAAAGGACAATATGTATGTCCGCATCGACCGCCGCCGTAAATTGCCGGTGACGACGCTCTTGCGCGCCCTCGATTCCGAGGCGTCCGCGCAATATCGCGCGGAGTGCGAGGCGAAAAACAAGCCCGTCGATCCTTTGATGATTCAGGGGATGAGCAACGAGGAAATCCTTTCCACATTCTATGATGTCGTGAAATACGACAAAACCGACAAGGGTTGGAAAACGGCTTTCGTTGCGGATCGCTACCGCGGCGTCAAGCTGGCTTATGATCTTATTGATGCGAAAACCGGCAAGGTCACCATCGCAGCCGGCGAAAAAATCACGCCGCGCAAGGCGCGCCAGCTTGCCGAAGGCGGCTTGAAAGAAATCCTCGTCCAGGATGAAGAGCTGACCGGCGCCTACCTTGCCGAAGATATTTTCGACGGCGCGACGGGGCAGGTTTACTTTGAAGCCGGCCACGAGATTACAGCCGAGGATATGGCGCAGCTTGACGAGTTTACCATCAAGACATTGCCGATTCTGGCGATCGACCATACGAATGTCGGCCCCTATATCCGCAACACGATGATGATCGACAAATGCGATACGCGCGAAGAGGCGCTGATCGACATTTACCGCGTCATGCGTCCGGGCGAGCCGCCGACAGTCGAGTCCGCATCCGCTCTCTTTGCGTCGCTCTTCTTTGACGCGGAACGCTATGATCTTTCCGATGTCGGCCGCGTGAAGATGAATGGCCGTCTGGATTTGAATACGCCGGACGATCTGCGCATCCTGCGTAAGGAAGATATCCTCGCGATCCTGAAATATCTGCACGGGTTGAAAGACGGCGTGGGGGAAATCGACGATATCGACAACCTCGGCAACCGCCGCGTCCGCTCTGTCGGCGAATTGATGGAAAACCAGATCCGTATCGGCCTGCTCCGCATGGAGCGCGCGATCCGCGAGCGTATGTCTTCCGTCGAAATCGACACCTATATGCCGCACGATCTGATCAACGCGAAACCGGCTGCCGCCGCTGTGCGTGAGTTCTTCGGCTCCTCGCAGCTTTCGCAGTTCATGGATCAGACGAACCCGCTTTCCGAGATCACCCACAAGCGCCGCCTTTCCGCGCTTGGCCCCGGCGGGCTGACGCGTGAGCGTGCGGGCTTTGAAGTCCGTGACGTTCACCCGACCCATTATGGCCGTATCTGCCCGATTGAAACGCCGGAAGGCCCGAATATCGGTCTGATTAACTCCCTGTCCACCTTCGCCCGCGTCAACCAGTACGGTTTCATCGAATCCCCGTATCGCCGCGTCGATAATGGGATGGTCACGGATGAAGTCGTTTATATGTCCGCGATGGAAGAGGCGAAATATACGATTGCACAGGCGAACTCGCCGCTCGATCAAAAGGGCAAGTTTGAAGAAGAGCTTGTTTCGTGCCGTAAGGCCGGCGACAACCTGATGGCAACGCCGGATCAGATCGAATATATCGACGTTTCCCCGAAACAGATCGTGTCCGTTGCCGCGTCGCTTATCCCGTTCCTTGAAAATGATGACGCCAACCGCGCCTTGATGGGATCGAACATGATGCGTCAGGCTGTGCCGTTGCTGCGCTCCGACGCGCCGCTTGTCGGTACGGGCATGGAAGCGATCGTCGCCCGTGATTCCGGGGCCGCTATTGCTGCGCGCCGTGCTGGTATCGTGGTGCAGGCGGACGCGACGCGTATCGTTATCCGCGCAACGGAACAATTGAACGCAAACGAGCCTGTCGTAGATATCTATAAACTGGCCCAGTTCCAGCGTTCCAACCAATCCACCTGTATCCTGCAAAAACCGCTGGTGAAGGTTGGCGATGACATCAAGGCGGGCGATATTATCGCCGACGGCCCGTCCACCCAGTTTGGTGAACTTGCGCTTGGCCGTAACGTCCTCGTCGCCTTCATGCCGTGGAACGGTTACAACTACGAAGACTCTATCCTGCTGTCCGAGCGCGTCGTCGCCGAAGACGTTTTCACTTCGATCCATATCGAGGAATTTGAAGTGATGGCGCGGGATACGAAGCTCGGCACGGAAGAAATCACCCGCGACATTCCGAACGTCGGTGAAGAGGCGCTGAAGCATCTCGATGAATCCGGTATCGTCCATATCGGCGCCGAAGTCGGCCCCGGCGATATTCTCGTCGGCAAGGTCACGCCGAAAGGCGAAAGCCCGATGACGCCGGAAGAAAAGCTGCTCCGCGCCATCTTCGGTGAAAAAGCCGCCGATGTGAAGGATACGTCGCTGCGCCTGCCACCCGGCACGCAAGGCACGATCGTTGACGTTCGCGTCTTCAACCGCCGCGGCGTCGATAAGGATTCCCGCGCGATGGCGATTGAGCGCGCGGAAATCGAGCGTCTTGCGAAAGACCGCGACGACGAGCGCAAGATTCTTGAAAACGGCTTTTATGGCCGCTTGAAGGAACTGCTCGTGAACAAGGTCGTCACGGCCGCTCCGAAGGATGTGAAGCTGAAAAAAGGCGACAAGCTGACGAATGCCGCTCTCGATGATATGAGGCACGGCCTGTGGCGCCAGATCGTTGTCGATAACGAAGCCACGATGGCCGATATCGAAGCGATGGGCAAAACCTTTGACGAGGCCGTCGATAACCTTAAAGAGCGTTTTGAAAACAAGGTTGAAAAACTCCAGCGCGGCGATGAATTGCCGCCGGGCGTGATGAAGATGGTCAAAGTCTTCGTCGCCATCAAGCGCAAGATGCAGCCGGGCGATAAAATGGCCGGCCGCCACGGAAACAAAGGGGTCGTTTCCAAGATTATGCCGGCGGAAGACATGCCGTATCTTGAAGACGGCACGCCTGTCGATATCGTCCTGAACCCGCTCGGCGTTCCATCCCGCATGAACGTCGGACAGATTTTGGAAACGCACCTTGGATGGGCTTCCGCAAATCTCGGTAAGCAGATTGGAGAGATGATTGACAGCTTCAATGATCCAAAACATCCGGCTGCCGCAGAGATCGTAAAGCTCAAAAGCAAGCTGAAAGATGTTTATGGCGAGCGTGAGTTTGAAGAGCGCGTCAGCCAGCTGAGCGACAACCAGATGGCCGAAATGGCCGGAAACCTGCGCGGCGGCGTGCCGATGGCGACGCCTGTCTTTGATGGCGCCGTGGAGGCCGATATTAACGAACTGCTTGCGCAGGCGGGCGTTCCGACATCCGGCCAGATGACGCTGATTGACGGGCGCACGGGCGAAAAATTCGCACGTCCCGTAACGGTCGGCTATATCTACATGCTGAAACTGCACCACCTTGTCGATGACAAGATCCACGCCCGCTCCATCGGCCCGTACTCGCTGGTGACGCAGCAGCCGCTTGGCGGTAAGGCCCAGTTCGGCGGACAGCGCTTCGGGGAGATGGAAGTCTGGGCGCTTCAGGCTTACGGCGCGGCCTACACGCTTCAGGAAATCCTGACCGTGAAGTCCGACGACGTGGCGGGCCGTTCGAAAGTCTACGAAGCGATTGTCCGCGGCGAAGACTCCTTCGAAATCGGCGTCCCGGAATCCTTCAACGTCTTGACGAAAGAATTGAAGGCGCTCGGTCTGAATGTCGATATGAAGCAATCCGGCACGAAATAAAGTTAAGCGCCCCCGTGAAAGAGCGGGGGCCGTTCCAAAGACGAATTTGACAGGTTTAAAAGGCAGGAAAACATGAACGAACTGATGAACCTCTTCGGCGCCCCGCAAGGCCCGCAAAGCTTCGATAGCATCCGCATCGCGATCTCTTCGCCGGAGCAAATCCTCTCCTGGTCTTTCGGTGAAGTGAAAAAGCCGGAAACGATCAACTACCGTACCTTCAAGCCGGAGCGCGATGGTCTGTTCTGCGCCCGCATCTTTGGCCCCGTCAAAGATTACGAATGTCTGTGCGGTAAGTACAAGCGCATGAAATTTAAAGGTATTGTGTGCGAGAAATGCGGCGTCGAAGTCACGCTGACGAAAGTCCGCCGCGAGCGCATGGGCCATATTGAGCTGGCTTCCCCCGTTGCGCATATCTGGTTCCTGAAATCCCTGCCGTCCCGTATCGGCCTGATGATCGACCTTACGCTGAAAGAGCTGGAAAAAATCCTGTATTTCGAGGCCTATGTCGTACTCGAACCCGGCATGACGCCGTTGAAGCCGCTTCAGCTTCTTTCCGAAGAAGAGTTCATGAATGCGCAAGATGAATATGGCGATGAAAATTTCCGCGCCGGCATCGGCGCCGAGGCGCTGAAGGAAATCCTCCAGAACGTCAATCTGGAAGAAGACCTTGTGAAATGCGAGGAAGATCTCCGCGACACGAATTCCGAAGCCAAGCGCAAGAAACTCGTCAAGCGCCTGAAGCTCCTTGAAAGCTTTATTGCTTCCGGTACGCGTCCCGAATGGATGATTCTTGATGTCGTCCCGGTTCTGCCGCCGGAATTGCGCCCGCTGGTTCCGCTCGATGGCGGCCGTTTTGCGACGTCCGACCTGAACGACCTGTACCGCCGTGTCATCAACCGTAACAACCGTTTGAAACGTCTTATCGAACTGCGCGCGCCGGACATTATCGTCCGCAACGAAAAGCGCATGTTGCAAGAAGCCGTTGACGCGCTCTTCGACAATGGCCGCCGCGGCCGCGTTATCACAGGCGCGAACAAGCGCCCGCTGAAATCGCTCTCCGACATGCTGAAAGGCAAGCAGGGCCGTTTCCGCCAGAACCTTCTCGGCAAGCGCGTCGACTATTCGGGGCGTTCGGTTATCGTTGTCGGCCCCGAACTGAAACTGCACCAGTGCGGCTTGCCGAAGAAGATGGCGCTTGAGCTGTTTAAGCCGTTCATCTACCACAAGCTCGAAATTTACGGCATGGCCTCCACGGTCAAGGCCGCGAAAAAGATGGTTGAAAAAGAGCGTCCGGAAGTCTGGGACATTCTCGAAGAAGTCATCCGCGAGCATCCGGTTCTTTTGAACCGCGCGCCGACGCTTCACCGTCTTGGCATCCAGGCGTTCGAGCCCGTGCTTATCGAAGGCAAGGCTATCCAGCTTCACCCGCTCGTCTGTACGGCATTCAACGCCGACTTTGATGGCGACCAGATGGCCGTTCACGTTCCGCTGTCGATTGAATCGCAGCTCGAAGCGCGCTGCCTGATGATGTCCACGAACAACATTCTCTCGCCCGCGAACGGCAAGCCGATTATCGTGCCGTCGCAGGATATCGTTCTCGGCCTTTACTATCTGACCACCCAGCTGGACGGCCAGAAGGGCGAGGGCATGATTTTCCGCGGCCCCGGTGAAATCCAGCACGCATTGACCGAAGGTCATGTGTCGCTGCACGCGAAAATCAAATGCCGCTATCACGGCATTGATGAAAACGGAGAGAAGCAAACAGTTCTGGTTGAATCCACGCCGGGCCGTATGCTGCTTTCCGAACTCTATCCGCGCCACAAAAACCTTCCCTTTGATCTCATCAACCAGGTGATGACGAAGAAGGAAGTGACCAATCTTATCGACACGGTCTATCGTCACTGCGGCCAGAAGGAAACGGTCATTTTCTGCGACCGCATGATGAAGCTCGGCTTCCGTCATGCCTGCATCGCCGGCATCTCCTTCGGTAAGGACGATATGATCATCCCTGTCGAAAAGGCGAAGCTGGTTGCGGATGCAACGGCGAAAGTTGCCGAATATGAACAGCAATATCAGGACGGCCTTATCACCAAGGGTGAGAAATACAACAAGGTTGTCGATATCTGGTCGCGCTGTACGGACGATGTCGCCGGTGCGATGATGAAGAAAATCTCCAATGTCGCCGATGTCGGCCTGAACTCGGTTTACATGATGGCCCATTCCGGCGCCCGTGGATCGGCCGCCCAGATCCGCCAGCTTGCGGGTATGCGCGGCCTGATGGCCAAGCCGTCGGGTGAAATTATCGAAACGCCGATTATTTCCAACTTCAAGGAAGGCTTGTCGGTTCTCGAATATTTTAACTCCACGCACGGCGCCCGTAAGGGATTGGCCGACACGGCGTTGAAAACGGCTAACTCCGGTTACCTGACGCGCCGTCTGGTCGATGTCGCGCAAGACGCCGTTGTCAATGAAGTCGATTGCGGCACCGAAGAAGGCGTTACAATCCGCGCGGTTATGTCCGGCGCCGACGCTATCGTCGGTCTTGGCGAACGCAGCCTTGGCCGCGTTGTTCTGGATGATATAAAAGATCCGCTTTCCGGTGATATCATCGCCAAGAAAAACGAGATGATCGACGAAAATATGGCGGAACGTCTGGAAGTTTCCGGTCTTGATTCCATCAAGGTTCGCTCGGTTCTGACCTGCCATACGCGCAACGGCGTTTGTGCTCATTGCTATGGCCGTGACCTCGCACGCGGCACGATGGTAAATCAGGGCGAAGCTGTCGGTGTTATGGCAGCGCAGTCCATCGGAGAGCCGGGCACGCAGCTGACGATGCGTACCTTCCATATCGGCGGCGCGGCACAGCGTGGCGCTGAAAAATCCTCCTTCGAGGCGGTTCTGGAAGGCAAGGTCGAAATCCGCAACGAAAGCGTTGTTAAAAACTCTTCCGGCGTCAATATCGTCATGGGCCGCAACACGGAAATCGTGCTTATCGATACGAAGGGCAAAGAGCGCGCGTCGCACCGCGTTCCTTACGGCGCGCGTCTTCTGGTTGAAAACAACCAAAAGGTTGGTGTCGGCGTCAAGCTGGCCGAATGGGATCCGTTCACCATGCCGATCGTCACTGAAAAAGACGGTGTTGTGAAATTCGCGGATCTCGTGGAAGGCGTGTCCATCGCGGAGCGCACCGACGAAGCGACGGGGATTACCAGCCGCGTTATCATCGATTGGAGATCCCAGCCGAAGGGCGGCGATCTGAAACCGCGCATTGCCCTGACCGACAAGAAAGGCGAAACGCTGACCCTGCCGAACGGTTTGCCGGCGAACTATTATATGTCCGTCGACACGATCCTTTCCGTCGAGAACGGTCAGGAAGTCAAGGCAGGGGATATTATTGGCCGTATCCCGCGCGAAACGTCAAAAACGCGCGATATTACGGGCGGTCTGCCGCGCGTTGCCGAACTTTTCGAAGCCCGCCGCCCGAAAGATTTCGCGATCATCTCCGAAATCGACGGTCAGGTGGAATTCGGCAAGGACTATAAGGCAAAACGCCGCATTATCGTTCACCCGACCGACAAGTCGATGGAGCCGAGGGAATATCTTATCCCGAAAGGCCGCCACCTCGCGGTTCAGGAAGGCGACTATGTCCGCCGCGGCGATCCGCTGCTTGATGGGGCGCTCGTGCCGCACGATATTCTGGACGTTATGGGTGTCGAGGCCCTGGCCGAATATCTCATCAACGAGATTCAGGACGTTTACCGCCTGCAAGGGGTTAAGATCAACGACAAGCACATCGAAGTCATCGCACGTCAGATGATGCAGAAGATCGAAATCCTTGAAGTCGGCGACACGACCTTCCTCGTCGGCGAGCATGTTGACCGCGAAGAATTCGAAGCCATCAACCAGAAATATATTTCTGAAGCCAAGCTTCCCGCCGTGGGCAAGCCGGTTCTGCAGGGTATTACGAAGGCGAGCTTGCAGACGCGTTCCTTCATCTCCGCCGCTTCCTTCCAGGAAACGACGCGCGTTCTTACCGAAGCCGCTACGCAAGGCAAGGTGGACGAGCTGAACGGCCTGAAGGAAAACGTCATTGTCGGCCGCCTGATCCCTGCGGGGACTGGCTCCTACGTCAATAAAGTCCGTAGGCTGGCGGCTGAGCGCGACACGATTGCCCTTGCCGCCCAGCAGCAGGCAAGCGCTATCGATGCGGATGATGGCGGCGAGCCGGAGCAGGAACAGGTTGCGGCAAACGGCTAAGGCTGCGCTGGAAGGCACAGCGATAAAAATTCAAAACGGCCCCTTCGGGGGCCGTTTTCTTTTTGACAAGGCGGCGCGGATTTTTTATTAAGTGTTATATTATAACATTTAAAGAATATGCGGATCGGCCATGAATAAACCCATTACGAAATTGCCTGTAACAGTTCTGTCGGGATTTTTGGGGGCGGGCAAGACGACCTTGCTCAACCATATTTTGAACAACCGCGAAGGGCTTAAGGTCGCGGTTATCGTCAATGATATGGGGGAGGTGAATATTGATGCTTCTCTGATAGAAAAATCAGGCGCGAATTTATCGCACACGGAAGAAAAAATGGTCGAGATGACCAATGGCTGCATTTGCTGCACGCTGCGCGATGATTTGCTTAAAGAGGTTGGCGCGCTCGCGCAGTCCGGAAAATATGATTATCTCCTCATCGAGGGAACCGGCATTGCGGAGCCTCTTCCCATTGCCACGACATTTGAGTTCAGGGACGAGGAGGGGGTCAGCCTTGCCGACCGGACGCGGCTTGATACGATGGTCACGGTCGTGGACGGCGCCAATTTTTTAAGCGACTATCAATCGGCGCGCCGCTTGCAAGATACGGGTGAGAGTCTGGGCGAGGGGGATGGGCGCACTCTCGTTGACCTTCTCGTCGAACAGATCGAATTTGCCAATATCGTCATTCTCAATAAGTGCGATAAGGCCGGCGCGGACGAGGTTTTAAAGGTCAAAACGATTATTCGCGGCCTGAATGCACGGGCGCAGATTATTGAATCCGTTCAAGGCGCGGTTGCGCCGGGGCGCCTTCTCAATACAGGACTTTTCTCGCTTGAGGAGGCGCAGGAACATCCTCTTTGGGCGCAGGAGCTTTACCACCCGCACGAGCATGTGCCGGAAACGCTCGAATACGGCATCGGAAGTTTTGTTTACCGCGCGAGGAAACCTTTTGAGCCTGAAAAACTTTATAAATTTCTCAGTGAAAAATGGCATGGAATCGTCAGGGCCAAAGGGTTTTTCTGGCTTGCGACCCGTCCTGATTTCGTCGGTGAAGTATCACAGGCCGGAATCCTTGTCCGGCATCAGGGGATTGGCCGGTGGTGGGCGGGCATCCCCAAGAACCGCTGGCCGGACGGCCCCGCTTTTGAAGAAATGATTACCGGCTATTGGGATTCCCGTTATGGCGACAGGCGGCAGGAGATTGTCTTTATCGGGACGGATTATAGCGAGCCGGATTTACGCGAGCGGCTGGATGCCTGTCTTGTTGAAGAAGAATGGGACGGGACGCCGTCCAATCATCCCGATCCGTTCCCGCCATGGCTTTTGCGGTAGGTTCTTTGGGGGAAGCGGGCGGGGCCGTAATCCTAGTCGTTCATATGGATGATGCGGTAGGTTTCATTGGCGCGAAGCGTTTCTTCCTGTTTGCGCCTTATCTCCCGCCGGTATGTTTCCTGCCGCCTATGGATATTTTCTTCATAGCCCATATCGTCGCGCCGGGATGCGCCAAAGGAATCGCGCCTTAGCCGTTCGCGGCCCGGATTGTCAAAGCCGCGATTTTCGATTCGCGCCATCGGCCCCGAATATTCCGGCGTCGTGAAATCAGGCTGCGCGGAAAGGGGGAGCGAAGACAGGCAGGTGACGAGCAGGGCGGCGCAGGCGGATCTTTTCATGGGGTATAAGATAGGGCGTTCCTACGCGGCGTAAAGCTTCATGGAGAGCGGTTCCATCTCGCCCAGGGATACCATGTAGCCGTTCCTGTACTCACGCTGGGTGCGCTCGATATCCATGCGCATGACGCCGTCTTCATCTTCCTTTAAAGTAATTTCCGCCGTTTCTACCTGTGGCCCCGTAATATCCGTGATGGAAAGTTTGACGGGGGTGGTTTTATCTTCGGCATACTCTATCGCTATGCGAAGGCGGGTGTTGTTGCCGGCCAGCGTGTAAACTTTCTTTCCGTTCTCGCCGTAACGCATTTCCATCCTGTCCGTCGTCGTGTCGCGCGCGGCGGCGCCCGTGCCTTCAATCACGCCCTGAAGCCCTTCTATAATATTGAAAGCTTCGGAAGAGAGGGAGGAGAAGTCTATGCCGCTTTGATCAAAAAAGCCGATAAGGAAATTTTGCGCGGCTTTTTGCACGCCGGACATCCGGCTTCCCGCTTCGTCCTTGCCGTTCATCCCGGCGAGAAGCGCTTTTGCCTCTTCGGACAAGGTGACCGTATCGCCCTGAACGGCTTCCCCGGCTATTTGCGCCGTGGCGCCATAGCGGGCGGCGACCGTGTCCATCAATCCTTGCGCTATCGAATCGAAATGGCCTGTCCGCCCTTTATCCATATAATCTGTAAGGCTCATGCGGTAATTATTCAGGTAGGTAAGGGCATTCAAATCCATGATGAGGCATCCAGTTTTTCGGGTTTTATTGCGGGATTTAACCCTGCAAGAGCTATGCCAGACGCGTTTATTGACATAAGGGCGTTGAGCCGCTTAGATGGAGCTGGCTGAATGGAAAGGGGATGGGGATGAAAGGTTCGCTGGTTATAGGCAGGAAGAAAACGCCTTTGAACGTGCCTGACGATATTGAAATGAGGGCTGAATTTATTAAATCAGTTCAAGATGTTGCCTTTTGGTACGAGGTTACGGCGCTTTTCGAGGAAATGATGGCCGACCCCGAAGAACAGCGCCGCCACGGGCTGGACTATGTCCGGCAGGCGATGGATGAGGATGAGAAGAGGCTGGACGAATCCGTGAGGTCTATGAGGGAAGCAGCCCTTATTCTCGAAAAATCCTAAAATAAGCTTAACAAACGCTTGACTTGACTCATTCTTTAGCCATATAGTCCGCCCGAAATTAAGAATCGGATGGGCTGGCTGTGGCTTCCTTTTCCCGCGTTAAACGGGGATTTTCCAAGGAAAAACAGGGGCTAGACGCAGACCCGGATTTCTTGACCCAGGTATGGCAAAAGGCAAAAAACCTTTGGGCCGCAAAGGGCGAAAAAATATGCTGGTTTCCCCGCGCATAGATGCGGAATAAGGAGCCAGCCGCATTTCGCACTTGCATTCCAAGCCGCCATTCCTTAGGAAAAGCCATCCGTAGCGATATATGTTCATCGTTTAGAGCCGCTTGGCATGCCATGCGTCGAAACGGTGAAGAGAGTGAAGAGTCCGCCGGGCTCGCTACCCGTGAAACGGGTGGCCGGTATCGGCGGGGTTAAAACTAAACAACCAAGGAGAAGGCACTTACATGCCAACAATACAGCAGCTAATCCGTCAGCCCCGCGCCAAAGGCGGCAAGAAGGCGATGAAGTCCAAAAAGAACCGCGCGTTGAAACACAACCCGCAGGTGCGCGGCGTTTGTACGCGTGTTTACACGACGACGCCGAAAAAGCCGAACTCCGCTTTGCGTAAGGTCGCAAAGGTTCGTCTGACAACGGGCTTTGAGGTTATTTGCTATATCCCCGGCGAAGGCCACAACCTGCAGGAACACTCCGTCGTTCTTATCCAGGGTGGCCGGGTCAAAGACTTGCCGGGTGTGCGTTACCGTATCGTTCGCGGTGCGCTGGATACGCAAGGTGTTAAAGATCGTAAGCAAGCGCGCTCCCAATACGGCGCGAAGCGTCCTAAATAATTTTAACTGGAGAGAATATAGATGTCCCGTCGTCGTAAACCAGAAAAACGCGTTATCCTTCCAGACCCGAAATTCGGCGATCTGGTTCTGTCGAAATTCATGAATAACATCATGGAAGACGGAAAGAAGTCCGTTGCCGAAAATATCGTTTACGGCGCGCTCGATATCGTCGAGGAAAAAGGCAAGAACATCGCCGATGATGAAGGTGATGTCGAAGGAAAAGGCGGTCAGGGCTCGAAAGGCCTTCGCGTTTTCCACCGCGTCCTGAAAAAAGTCCGCCCGCAACTGGAAGTCCGCTCCCGCCGTGTTGGTGGTGCGACCTATCAGGTGCCTACGGAAGTCCGCCCCGAGCGTGCGGTGGCGCTTGCCATGCGCTGGATTATCGACGCGTCCCGCAAGCGCAACGAGCGCACGATGATGGAGCGCCTTGCAGGCGAGCTTCTTGATGCCGCCAATGACCGCGGTTCGGCTGTCAAAAAGCGTGACGATACGCACAAGATGGCAGAGGCCAACAAAGCGTTTGCGCATTACCGTTGGTAATCATTGTCCGATAAGAAAAGACTTTAAGAAAAGATTGAAGAGAAAATTATGGCCCGCCAATACCAACTAGATTGTTATCGTAACTTCGGCATCATGGCGCACATTGATGCTGGTAAAACGACGACGACCGAACGCATCCTGTTCTACACCGGTAAAAGCCACAAGCTTGGTGAAACCCATGAAGGTTCCGCGACGATGGACTTTATGGCGCAAGAGCAGGAGCGCGGCATTACCATCGCGTCCGCCGCAACGACGACTTTCTGGAAAGGGCCCGAAAACGGCGTTTGTGCTGGCAAGGACATCCGCATGAACATCATCGACACGCCCGGCCACGTTGACTTCACGATTGAAGTCGAGCGCTCCCTTCGCGTGCTTGACGGCGCTGTATGCCTGCTCGACGGTAACCAGGGTGTTGAGCCGCAGACGGAAACTGTCTGGCGTCAGGGTGATAAATACAAGGTTCCGCGCATTATCTTTGCGAACAAAATGGATAAAATCGGCGCGAATTTTTATACCTGCGTTGACTCCGTGAAAAAACGCCTTGGTATCGACCCCCTCGTAATGGCCCTTCCAATTGGCATTGAGGCGGATTTTATCGGCATCGTCGATATTATGAATATGAGATCCATTGTCTGGAAAGCGGAAACGCTGGGCGCTGCTTTTGAGATCGGCGAAATTCCAGCAGATTTGCTGGACAAGGCGAAGGAATATCGTGAGCGCATGGTGGAAATGGCCGTCGAAATGGATGATGAGGCCATGGAAGCATATCTCAATGGCGAGGTGCCGAGCATCGATGTTCTGAAAAGATGTATCCGCAAAGGCACGATTGCATCGAAGCTGGTTCCGATGTTCTGCGGCTCCTCTTTCAAGAATAAGGGCGTTCAGCCTCTCCTCGACGCCGTTGTCGATTACCTGCCTTCCCCGCTGGATAAAGGCAAGGTCAAGGGTACGAAGCCGGATTCCGAAGACGAGATCAGCTATGAGATGACCGATGACGCGCCGCTCTCAGGGCTGGCGTTCAAGATCATCGACGACCCCTATGTCGGCACGCTGACATTTTTCCGCCTTTACTCCGGCAAGCTGGAAGCGGGTTCCTACCTGCTGAACGCAACGAAGGATAAGAAAGAGCGCATTGGCCGTATGCTTCTTATGCATGCGAATAACCGCGAGGAAATCAAAGAAGCCTATGCCGGCGATATCGTCGCGCTTGTCGGGCTGAAGGACACGACGACGGGCGATACGCTTTGCGATCCGCTGAAACCGATTATTCTGGAGAAAATGATTTTCCCGGAGCCGGTTATCGAGATTGCCATCGAGCCGAAGACAAAAGCCGACCAGGAAAAACTTGGCGTTGCGCTTGGCAAACTGGTCGCTGAAGACCCGTCGCTCCGCGTAACCAGCGATGCTGAAACGGGCCAGACCATCCTGAAAGGCATGGGCGAACTTCACCTTGACATCAAGATTGATATTCTGCGCCGCGCACCGTTCAATATCGACGTCAATGTAGGCGCTCCGCAGGTTGCGTACCGCGAAACGATCTCCAAGGAAGCCGATGTTGACTATACGCACAAGAAACAGTCCGGCGGTTCCGGCCAGTTTGCCCGTATCTTGTTCAAGATGCGTCCTCTGGATAAAAACAAGCCGGTCGAAGAGCGCTACCAGCCTGAATATGACTTTAAAAACGCAATCGTCGGCGGCGCTATTCCGAAAGAATATATCCCCGGCTTTGAAAAAGGTATCAAGGGCGCAAAGGATACGGGCATTATCGCCGGCTTCCCCGTCATTGATTTCGAAATAGAACTTTATGACGGTAAGTACCACGATGTGGACTCTTCGGCTCTGGCCTTTGAGATCGCTGCACGCGCGGGCTTTAAAGAAGCCATGCAAAAAGCGGGGCCGCAGCTCCTTGAGCCTGTGATGAAGGTCGAAGTCGTGACGCCGGAAGAATATATGGGCGATATTATCGGCGACCTGAACAGCCGCCGCGGTATGGTTCAAGGCATGGAAGATCGCGGTAACGCAAAAGTCGTCGATGCGATGGTTCCGCTTGCCAATATGTTCGGTTATATCAACAACCTGCGTGGCATGTCCAAGGGACGCGCTTCGTACACGATGGTATTTGACCACTATGATGTTGTTCCCCAGCAAGTCGCCGACGAAGTTCGTGCAAAGCTTGCCGGTTAATTGAAGAATTAAAAAGTTTGAAGGAGAAGACAAATGTCTAAGGAAAAGTTTGCGCGGACGAAGCCGCACGCAAATATCGGAACGATCGGTCACGTAGACCATGGCAAGACGACGCTGACAGCGGCGATCACGAAATATTACGGTGACTTCCGCGCGTATGACCAGATTGACAAGGCGCCCGAAGAAAAGGCGCGGGGCATCACGATTTCGACGAGCCACGTCGAATATGAAACGGAGAACCGCCACTATGCGCACGTTGACTGCCCGGGGCACGCTGATTATGTGAAGAACATGATCACGGGCGCGGCGCAGATGGACGGCGCGATATTGGTTGTGAACGCGGCTGACGGCCCTATGCCGCAAACGCGCGAACATATCTTGCTGGCGCGTCAGGTTGGCGTTCCCTATATCGTCGTATACATGAACAAGGTTGATCAGGTTGACGATGCGGAGCTTTTGGAGCTGGTCGAGATGGAAATCCGCGAGCTTTTGTCTTCTTACGAATTCCCCGGCGACGATATTCCAATCATCAAAGGCTCTGCCCTTGCCGCGCTTGAAGGGCGTGACAAGGAAATCGGCGAGGATTCGATCCGCGCGCTGATGGCTGCCGTTGACGAATATATTCCGACGCCCGAGCGTCCGAAGGATCGTCCGTTCCTGATGCCTGTCGAAGACGTGTTTTCGATTTCGGGCCGTGGTACGGTCGTGACGGGCCGTATCGAGCAGGGTGTTGTCAAGGTTGGCGAGGAGATCGAGATTGTCGGTATCCGCGACACGCAAAAGACGACCTGCACGGGTGTCGAGATGTTCCGCAAGCTTTTGGATAGCGGCGAGGCCGGTGACAATATCGGTGCCCTGCTTCGCGGCACGAAGCGCGAGGATGTCGAGCGCGGTCAGGTTTTGTGTGCGCCGGGTTCGATCAAGCCGCACACGGAGTTCGAGGCCGAGGCTTATATTCTGTCGAAGGAAGAAGGGGGCCGTCACACGCCGTTCTTCAACAAGTACCGCCCGCAATTTTACTTCCGCACGACGGATGTAACGGGTGAGGTCGAGCTTCCTTCCGGCACGGAAATGGTTATGCCCGGTGACAATGTGAAGATGGATGTGAAGCTTATCGCGCCTATCGCGATGAACGAAGGCCTCCGCTTTGCTATCCGCGAGGGCGGCCGCACCGTCGGCGCCGGCGTCGTCGCCAAAATTAAAGCTTAATACAGAAAGATAAAAAGGTAGCGGGAATATGGACAACCAAACCATTCGCATCAGACTGAAAGCGTTCGATCACCGTGTGTTGGATCAATCCTCCCACGAGATCGTTAATACGGCGAAGCGTACGGGTGCGCAAGTGCGCGGCCCTGTCCCGTTGCCGACACGTATTAAGTATTTTTCGGTGAACCGTTCACCGCACGTTGACAAGAAAAGCCAGGAGCAGTTCGAAATGCGCAAGCATATGCGCGTTCTGGACATCGTTGACCCGACACCGCAAACGGTGGATGCCTTGATGAAGCTTGATCTGGCTGCCGGTGTCGATGTTGAAATCAAGATTGGCGTAGCCGCTTAAGCATAAGGAAACAGAGCCATGAGAACAGGCGTAATTGCAAGAAAAGAAGGAATGACGCGGATCTTCACTGAAGATGGCCGTCAGGTTCCCGTAACGGTTTTGAAAATCGACAATTGTCAGGTTGTCGGCGTTCGCTCCGATGATAAGCACGGCTATACGGCTGTCCAGCTGGGCGCCGGCAAGGCAAAAATATCACGCACATCCAAGGCGATGCGCGGCGTATTTGGAGCGGCGAAGGTCGAGCCGAAACAAAAAATGGCGGAATTCCGCGTGACTCCGGAGAATGTCCTGGAAGTCGGCGCCGAGATCTCCGCGGAACATTATATTGCGGGTCAGTTCATTGACGTTCAGGGCGTATCTGTCGGTAAAGGTTTTGCCGGTTCGATGAAGCGCTGGAACTTCGCCGGTCACCGCGCGTCCCACGGTAACTCCATTACGCACCGTGCGCATGGTTCGACGGGGCAGCGTCAGGATCCCGGTAAAGTGTTTAAAGGCAAGAAAATGGCCGGTCATCTGGGCGTTGAAACGGTTACGACGCAAAATCTCGTCGTTGCCGGTGTCGATCTGGAAGACAATCTGGTGCTGGTTCAGGGCTCCGTCCCCGGCCCGGATAATGGCTGGGTTCTGATCACGGATGCCGTGAAAAAGCCTGCGCATCAAAACGCGCCTGTTCCGGCAGGCCTGAAACAATCCGCCAAGGCCGCCAAGGCCGAGGCGAAAGCCGAAAACGCTCCGGAAGCCGATGCGCCGGAAGCCGAAGAGCAAAAAGGTGAATAGTCATGAAGATCGCTGTTAAAACACTTGATAACAAGGCCGCTGGCGACATTACGCTTGATGAGTCCGTCTTTGGCGTTGATGTCCGCACGGATATTCTTCACCAGATGGTGACCTATCAGCTGGCAAAACGCCGCGCCGGTACGCATGCGACGCAAAGCCGCGGCGATATCACCCGCACGGGTAAAAAACCGTTCAAGCAAAAAGGCACAGGTTCGGCCCGCGCCGGCGATAAGACGCGTAACATCGACCGTGGCGGCCAGGTCGCGCACGGCCCGACGCCGCGCAGCCACGCAACCGAACTGCCGAAAAAGATTCGCCAGCTGGCGATGAAATCGGCCCTGTCCGCAAAGGCGAAAGACGGAAAGCTTATTATCGTCGATGTGCTGGAGCCGAAAGATCACAAGACCAAGGCGATGGCGGAAGCTCTCAAGGCGTTTGGCGTTGAGTCTGCCCTTATCGTCGGCGGCAAGGAAATCGATGCGAAATTTGCACGCGCAACACGCAATATTCCGCGCATAGACGTCCTGCCGGCACAAGGTGCGAACGTCTATGACATTCTGCGCCGCGACACGCTGGTTTTGAGCAAGGATGCGGTAAACGACCTGACCGAAAGATTGAAAGGCTAAGATCATGGCTGCGAAGAAAAAAGAAGAAGCAAAAGTCGCCGAGTGGATGTATCAAATCATCCGCACGCCGGTTGTAACGGAGAAATCCACGGGTGGTTCCGAACACGGACAGGTGACGTTCAAGGTTCCGACCGATGCAAAAAAGCCCGACATCAAAGCCGCGGTTGAAGCTTTGTTCAAGGTCAAGGTTGCGCGCGTCAACACGCTCATCCAGAAAGGCAAGACAAAACGCTTTAAAGGCGTTAAAGCTTTCCGTTCCGATGTGAAAAAGGCGATTATCACGCTTGAGGAAGGTCAGACGATCGACGTCGGCACCGGACTTTAATTGTAATTGAAAACTATGGCGCTCCGCCGATACTGGAGAAAGGTAAGAAAAGAAAATGGCACTGAAACAATTTAGACCGATGACGCCCGGTACGCGCGGCCTGATTCTGATTGACAGATCCGGCCTGCACAAAGGCGCTCCCGAGAAAGTCCTTACCGAGGGTAAGAGAAAGACCGGCGGACGCAACAATCTGGGCCGTACCACGGTCTGGAATCGCGGTGGCGGCCACAAGCAGCGCTACCGCATTATCGACTGGAAGCGCCGCAAGTTCGACGTGGAAGGCGTTGTCGCCCGTCTTGAATATGACCCGAACCGCACGGCTTTTATTGCCCTTATCGAATATGCGGATGGCGAGAAAGCCTATATTATCGCGCCCCAGCGTTTGCAGGCCGGTGATGTCGTTGTTTCCGGCGAGAAGGCGGATATCAAGCCGGGCAATGCCATGATGCTGAAATCCATGCCTGTCGGCACAATCATCCATAATATCGAGATGAAGCCGGGCAAGGGCGCACAGCTGTGCCGCTCCGCAGGAACATATGCCCAGCTGGTTGGCCGTGACCAAGGTTTCGCGCAGGTGAAGCTGGCATCCGGTGAACTGCGCCTTGTCCCGCAAGACTGCATGGCAACGGTTGGCGCAGTTTCCAACCCAGACCATATGAACCAGAATTTCGGCAAGGCCGGACGCTCCCGCTGGAAAGGCAAACGCCCGAATGTTCGCGGCGTTGCGATGAACCCGGTCGATCACCCGCATGGCGGCGGTGAAGGCCGCACCTCCGGCGGACGCAACCCTGTGACGCCATGGGGCAAGCCGACGAAGGGCGCCAAGACCCGCAAGAACAAACAGACGGATAAATTCATTATCCGCCGCAAGAAGAAATAAGGAGCGATTAACCTATGGCACGTTCACTTTGGAAAGGCCCGTTCATTGACCGCCACCTTTTGAAAAAGGTTGAAGACGCGCGTCAGTCCGGTAAAAATGTGATCATTCAAACATGGTCGCGCCGTTCGACAATCCTGCCGCAAATGGTCGGCCTGACGTTCGGTGTTCACAATGGCAAAAAATTCATCCCCGTTCTGGTATCCGACCAGATGATCGGCCACAAGCTGGGTGAATTCGCGCCGACACGCGAATATAAAGGCCATTCTGGCGGCGATAAAAAAGCCGGCGGCAAGAAGTAAGGATAGATAGAGGCTTATTATGGGACAGCAAAAAAACGAAAGACGCGTAAAGGGTAACGAAGCCATGGCAATGGCCAAGTTCCTGCGCACGAGCCCCGGCAAGCTCAATCTTGTTGCGACGATGATTCGCGGCAAGAAAGCGGATCGCGCCCTGACGGATCTGGAATTCAGCAACCGCCGCATTGCGAAAGATGTGCGTAAAGTACTGGCTTCCGCCGTTGCGAACGCGGAAAACAACCATAATCTGGATGTTGATAAATTGGTCGTTGCGGAAGCTTATGTCGGTAAATCCGTCAAGATGCGCCGCTTTACGCCGCGCGCCCGTGGCCGTGCCGCCGCAATCGAAAAGCATTTTTCGCGCTTGACGATTGTTGTGCGCGAGGGCGAGGCCGTGAAAACGCTGCCTAAAAAACCTGCAGCGAAAAAAGCGCCGGCTTCCAAGCCGGAGAACGCTGAAAAAACAGCAAAACCCGCAGCCAAAAAAGAAGCTGCAAAGAAACCCGCCGCCAAGAAAAAAGCCGCAGGCCAACAGGACAAGGAATAGGAGCACTTAAACTATGGGTCAAAAAGTCAATCCAATCGGTCTGCGCGTCGGCATTAACCGCACTTGGGATTCCCGCTGGTTCGACGATCGCAAATATGCGGACAAGCTGATTCAGGATCTTGAGCTGCGCAAATATGTGCATACCAAGCTGAAAGCCGCCGGTATTTCCAAGGTGGTCGTCGAGCGCGCCGCAAAAAACACCAAAGTGACGGTCTATACGGCACGTCCGGGCGTTATCATCGGCAAGAAAGGCGCGGATATCGAAAAGCTCCGTAAGGATCTTTCTTCCCGCGCCGGTTCGGAAGTTTCTTTGAACATCGTTGAGATCCGCAAGCCGGAAGTCGATGCGCAGCTCGTTGCCGAAGGCGTTTGCCAGCAGCTCGAACGCCGTGTTTCCTTCCGCCGCGCGATGAAACGCGCAACGCAATCCGCCCTGCGCCTTGGCGCGCAAGGTATCCGCGTGAACGTGGCGGGCCGCCTTGGCGGTGCCGACATTGCCCGTACGGAATGGTACCGTGAAGGCCGTGTTCCTTTGCACACATTGCGCGCGGACCTGGATTATGGCTTCGCCGAAGCCCTGACGACTTATGGCATTATCGGCGTTAAGGTCTGGATCTATAAGGGCGATGTTATGGCCCACGATCCGATGGCCCGCGACAAGCGCATGGGCGATCATATGAATGCCGGCGGCCAAAACCGCGGCGCGTAACGAAAATTAAATTTTGGGCCGGAATTTTCGTTTTTGCCCAAAATAACACTGGTAATTCCAACAGATTGACTATATAGTCCGCCGGAATTTGTAAAAATCCAAGGACGCTATAGTCGGATTTGGCCATATGGGAACTGAAGTCCAAAGGGACTTTAAGCCTATGTGACAGCATTTTTTTTATTGTCGAAACGGAAGTTAGAACAATGTTGCAACCAAAGAAAACGAAATTCAGAAAAGCCCATAAAGGGCGGATTCATGGCTTGGCCAAAGGCGGCGCTACGCTGTCATTCGGCGCTTTCGGCCTGAAGGCCCTTGCGCCGGAGCGTATCACGGCCCGCCAGATCGAAGCGGCCCGCCGTACGATCGCCCGTCATATGAAGCGTCAAGGCAAGGTATGGATCCGTGTATTCCCCGACGTTCCGGTTTCCAAGAAGCCTCTTGAAGTCCGGATGGGTTCCGGTAAGGGCTCCCCCGAATTCTGGGTAGCCCGTGTGAAGCCGGGCCGCATTCTGTTTGAACTGGATGGCGTGCCGCGTGAAATCGCCCGTGAGGCTCTTGAGCTGGCTGCTGCAAAGCTGCCGATGCAAACGAAATTTGTCGCCCGTGTCGGCGAGTAATTGAACGGATTGGAGAAAGCTGATGAAAGCTGAAGATCTTAAAGGAAAAACCAGGGACGAGCTGCAAAAGGCCCTTATGGATGCCCGCAAGGAGCAGTTTAATGCCCGCTTGCAGCGCGCTGCGGGACAGTTGGAGAATACGGCAACGGTGCGTAATATCCGCCGTAACATTGCCCGCATTAAAACCTTTATAAACATAAATGCCGAAACGCCTGCAGCCAAGGCGCCGGCGAAGAAAAAAGCCGCCAAGGCATAAGGAGAAAAGAAGATGCCACGTCGTATTCTGGAAGGCACCGTTGCTAGCACCAAGATGGATAAAACCATCACCGTATTGGTCGAGCGTCGCTATATGCACCCGATCTACAAGAAATACCTGAAGCGCACGGATAAATACGCCGCGCATGATGAACATAACTCCGCTCAAGAGGGCGATAAGGTGCAGATTATGGAGTGCGCCCCTATCTCCAAGCGTAAATGCTGGACGCTTCTCGTTGACGGTGCGCCTGTAACGACCAAGGCCGAAAGAGCGGCTCCGGTAGAAAAGAAAGCGGACGCCCCCAAGGCTGCTGCCAAGAAAAAACCGGCAGCAAAAAAAACGGCTAAAAAAGCTTAATTGAAAAGATAGTGGGAATAAGGATTCAAGAATATGATCCAGATGCAATCAAATATGGAAGTAGCCGACAATTCCGGTGCGCGCCGCGTGGAGTGCATTAAGGTTCTCGGCGGTTCCAAGCGCCGCACGGCGAATATCGGCGATGTCGTCGTCGTAACCATCAAGGACGCGATTCCGCGCGGCCGCGTTAAAAAAGGCGATGTCCGCAAGGCAGTTATCGTTCGCTCAAAGCATGGGCTGAACCGTCAGAACGGTGAAAAAATACGCTTTGATACGAATGCATGCGTTCTTATCAGCCCAGCCGGCGAGCCTATCGGAACGCGTATCTTTGGCCCTGTTACCCGTGAGCTGCGTGGTAAGGGCTACATGAAAATTATTTCTCTTGCTGGTGAGGTGCTCTAATGGCTGCTCCGAAATTAAAAATTAAAAAGGGCGACCAGGTCGTCGTTATTACGGGCCGGGACAAAGGCAAGAGGGGGGAAGTCCTTCGCGCTATCCCGACCGAAAACCGCCTTGTGGTTTCAGGCGTCAATGTAGTGAAGAAACATACGAAGCCGACGCAGTTTTCTGCCGGCGGTATCGAAAACAAAGAGCTTTCGATCCATGTTTCTAACGTGGCGCTTATCGACCCGAAAAAGGATGTCGCCACGCGCGTTGGTTATACGACGCTTAAAGACGGCAAAAAAGTGCGCGTTGCCAAGAAATCCGGCGAAACGCTCTAATAAGGAAGAAGACAATGGCTAAAGCAGAAAAGAAATATACGCCGCGTTTTCAGGAACGCTATGAGCAAAAACTCAAAGCCGTGCTGAAAGAAAAATACGGCTATAGAAACGATATGCAGATCCCGAAACTGGACAAGATCGTGATCAATATGGGTGTTGGCGCCGCAACTATGGATCGTAAGGCTGTTGATGCCGCCGCCGCCGAATTGGCGCTGCTCGCAGGGCAAAAGCCCGTTATCACGAAAGCCCGGAAATCCAATGCGTCTTTTAAGGTGCGTGAAGACATGGATATCGGCTGCAAGGTAACGCTGCGCCGTGAGAAAATGTATGAATTTCTGGATCGCCTGGTGACGATTGCCCTGCCGCGTATTCGCGACTTCCGCGGTATTAACGGTAAGAGCTTCGATGGCCGTGGCAACTATGCATTCGGTATCAAGGAACATATCGTATTCCCCGAGATCGAATACGATAAGGTAGCAGCGGTTCGCGGTATGGATATCATTATCTGCACCACGGCGGCCAATGATGAACAGGCAAAAGAATTGCTCCGCGGCTTTGATATGCCGTTCCGCAACTAGTTAGTAGCAAGGAAGAAAAACACATGGCAAAAGTCAGTGCAGTAAACAGGAACAACAAGCGCCGCAAGCTTGCCAAAAGCTTTGATGCGAAACGCACGAAGCTGAAGGAAATCATCGCGGACAAGGAAGCCCCGATGGAAGAGCGTTTTGCCGCTGTGCTCAAGCTCGCAGAGATGCCGCGCAACTCTTCGAAGACGCGCATTCGCAACCGTTGTGCTTTGACGGGCCGCCCGCGCGGGAACTTCCGTAAATTCAATTTGTGCCGTGTGGTGCTTCGCGATCTCGCATCGCGTGGCGAGTTGCCAGGCGTAACGAAATCCAGCTGGTAAGGGAGAGATAAGAAGATGTCCATGAACGATCCCCTCGGCGATATGCTGACCCGCATCCGGAACGGCCAGAATGCCCGCAAAGCGGTCATAATGGCGCCCTATTCCAAATTGCAGGAAGCTGTCTGCAAGGTTTTGCAGGATGAAGGCTTTATCCGCGGTTATAGCGTCGCCGACATTGGCGGCAATAAGAAAGATTTGCAAATCGAGCTTAAATACGATGCCGGCCAGCCGGTCATCCGGGAGCTGAAGCGCATTTCAAAACCGGGCCGCCGCATTTATGCGCAAATTAAAGGCTTGCCGCAATTCTACAACGGCCTTGGCATTAAAATTCTGTCCACTCCGCAAGGCGTTATGGCCGATCATCGCGCGAAAGCCGCGAATGTGGGCGGCGAAGTCCTTTGCCAGGTGTTTTAAGAGAAGGAATAGACGAAATGTCCCGTATTGGTAAAAACCCGGTTCAACTTCCCGAAGGCGTTACAGTTGACGTTTCCGGCCAGACCGTAAAAGCAAAAGGGCCGAAAGGCGAGCTGCAGGTCATCGTTCATGACGATGTTTCGGTGAAGCTTGTCGAGGGGCAGGTCAAGCTTGAGCAGCGCGTTCAATCCCTGCGCGCAAAGAAGCTCTGGCCGACAATGAGAACGCTGGTGAATAACATTGTCGTCGGCGTTAAGGACGGCTACACGGAAGCGCTTGAAATTCAGGGCGTCGGTTACCGCTGCGCGCTACAGGGCAACACGCTTGTTCTTCAGCTCGGCTTTTCCCACGAGGTACGCTACGACGTTCCGGAAGGGATCACGATCGCAGTTGAAAACCAGACACAAATTAAAATCAGCGGCATTGACAAACAAGCCGTTGGTCAGACTGCCGCAAAAATACGCTCCTTCAGACGTCCCGAACCCTATAAGGGCAAAGGTATTCGCTATGTCGGCGAGTATGTCTTTATGAAGGAAGGCAAGAAGAAATAAGGAATAAAGGTCATGACACAAAAAAGACTTAGCCGCTCCACAAGACGCAAATTCAGCACGCGCAAAAAACTGCGCAGCGTGAATATCAACCAGAACGCGAACCGCGATCTTCGCCCTCGTTTGTCCGTACATCGCACGAACAAGCAGATCTATGCGCAGATTATCGACGATGTGAAGGGCGTTACGCTTGCTTTCGCATCCAGCATTGATAAGGACGCTGCGGTGGAAAACGGCGGCAACAAGGATTCCGCGCAAAAAGTCGGCAAGCTTATCGCCGCGCGCGCCAAAAAAGCCGGCGTTGAAAAGGTTCAATTTGACCGTGGTTCCTTCCTGTATCATGGCCGCGTGAAGGCGCTGGCCGACGGTGCACGCGAAGGCGGACTGGAATTCTAAGGAGCACATGATAATGGCAAAAGCAGACAGACAACCACGCGAACACGAAGAGTCCGAGTACATTGAAAAACTCGTGGCCGTCAACCGCGTGGCGAAAGTGGTAAAAGGCGGCCGCCGTTTCGGTTTTGCGGCGCTCGTCGTTATCGGCGACGGCAAAGGCCGCGTCGGTACGGGCCACTCCAAAGCAAAAGAAGTGCCGGACGCGATTAAAAAAGCGACCGATCAGGCAAAGCGCAACATGATCCGCATTCCTTTGCGTGATGGCCGTACGCTGCACCATGATATTAAAGGGCATTTCGGGGCGGGCCGCGTCGTTATGCGCACAGCGCCGACTGGAACGGGTATTATTGCCGGCGGCCCGATGCGCGCCGTGTTTGAATGTCTCGGCGTCCAGGATGTCGTTGCCAAAGTTGTCGGGACGAACAACCCCTATAACATGGTGAATGCGACTCTTGAGGCTTTGAAACTGATACAAAGCCCCCGTCAGGTGGCTTCCCGCCGCGGCAAGAAAATTGCCGATGTGGTGGCACAGCGCGAAGGCGGCAAGGTGGCTGATGCCGCGTCCGTCGAAGCAAGCGAAGAATAAAAGATAAGGATCAAGGTGAGCGATCATGACTGAAGCAACGGTAAAAAAGGCTCCGGCCAAAAAAGCGGCGCCAAAGGCTAAAAAAGAAACCTCGGGCAAGACCGTGACTGTTACGCAGGTGAAATCCGCCGCAGGCCGCCTGCCGGGCCAGCGTGAAACGCTGATCGGGCTGGGATTGAACAAAATGGGCCGTACCAGAACGCTGGAAGATACGCCCGCCGTTCGCGGCATGATCAATGCGGTCAAACACCTGGTAAAAGTGGAAGAAGCGGCGTAAGGCCTGCTTTAGGAGAAGCGATATGAAACTGAATGAGTTGAAACCAAACGAAGGCGCCAAGCATAATTACAAGCGTGTTGGCCGCGGTATCGGTTCCGGTAAGGGCAAGACCGCCGGCGTCGGTATGAAAGGCCAGAAATCCCGCTCCGGCGTGGCAATCAAGGGTTTTGAAGGCGGCCAGATGCCCCTTTACATGCGCTTGCCGAAACATGGATTCAGGAATTTTTCCGGCAAGGAATATGCTGTTGTTACGCTTGCCCGTCTGCAGCAGGCCGTTGATAAGGGGATGATTGATTCCAAAGGCGCTATTGACGAAGAGATGTTGCTTAAAGCAAAAGTTATCAGCCATAAGCGTGACGGCGTGCGCATTGTCGGCGGCGGCAATCTTAAGGCAAAGCTTTCCCTGAAAGTAACGGGCGCGACGAAAACGGCTGCCGAAGCCGTTTCCAAGGCCGGCGGCTCCCTTGAAATCATTACAATCGAGCGCAAGCCGGTTGTCCGTAAAAAAGCCATCTAAAAGAGGGCGAAACGATTTTTGAAACCCCGCCTCTGAAAAGGCGGGGTTTTTCCTTGGGGATTGCGGTTATAAATTCACCCTGATCATGAATCTGCCCCTTGTGAATCCGCCTTAAATTCCCTACAACATCAAGGTAATATCTCCTTTAAAGCAGAAAGTGAAAAGACCATGGCCTCTGCCATTGAACAACTTGCCAAAAATGCCAACTGGGGCGCTTTTTCCAAGGCGACGGAGCTTAAAAAACGCATTCTGTTCGTCCTTGGGGCCTTGATCGTGTACCGGCTTGGAACCTATATCCCTGTTCCGGGAATAGACCCCGCCGTATGGGGGGATATTTACAGCCAGAAGGGCGGCGGCATTCTGGATATGTTCAATATGTTCTCCGGCGGCGCCTTGCAGCGTATGACGATTTTCGCGCTGAACATCATGCCGTATATTTCTGCGTCCATTATCATGCAGTTGGCAGCAGCCATGTCACCGAAGCTGGAGGCCCTCAAGAAAGAGGGCGAGTCGGGCCGCATGAAAATCAACCAGTACACCCGCTACCTCACTGTGCTTCTTGCGTCCGTCCAGGCCTATGGCCTCGCCGTCGGTCTTGAGGGGATGCAGTCCTCGATGGGATCCGCCGTTATAGAGCCGGGCCTGTTTTTCCGCGCTTCTACGGTCATTACGATCGTCGGCGGCACTGTCTTCCTGATGTGGCTCGGCGAACAGATTACACAGCGCGGTGTCGGCAATGGTATCTCGCTGATTATTTTCGCCGGTATCGTGGCGGAATTGCCGCGCGCTGTCGGCTCTGTCCTGGAGCTTGGGCGGCAGGGGCAATTTAACGCGATTGAACTATTTGCGCTCGCCTTTATCGTCATCGCAGTCATCGCCTTCATCGTCTTTATAGAACGTGCGCAGCGCCGCGTTCTTGTACAATATCCAAAGCGTCAGGTCGGCACGGGGCAGATGAGTGCGGCCCAGCAAAACCACATTCCGCTTAAACTCAACACGTCGGGGGTTATTCCGCCGATCTTTGCAAGCTCCTTGCTCTTGTTGCCGCTGACGATCGTGAATTTTTCGGGTGCGCAAAATACAGGCGGATGGGCGTCGCAGATTCTGGCCTATTTGCAACATGGCCAGCCTCTTTATATGGCGCTCTATGGCGGGCTTATCATGTTCTTCGCTTTCTTCTATACGGCGATTGTTTTCAACCCGCAGGAAAATGCTGAAATGCTCCGCAAATATGGCGGCTTTATTCCGGGGATGCGCCCGGGCAAAAACACGGCGGATTATCTTGATCACGTCCTGACACGGATCACTTTTGTCGGTTCGATCTATCTTGTGCTTATTTGCCTTTTGCCTGAATTCCTGATGGCGAAATATTCGATCCCGTTCTATTTCGGCGGTACGTCGCTCCTGATTGCGGTGTCTGTGACGATGGATACGGTCGCGCAAATCCATTCACATTTGATTGCGCATCAATATGAGGGGCTGATGAGGAAGACGCGGCTCAAAGGTACGCGCGGGGGGAGGCGCTAGACCATGAATATTATTTTGATCGGGCCGCCGGGGGCGGGCAAGGGCACGCAGGCCAAGATTATCGAGGCTGAATATGGTTTAAAGCAGCTCTCCACCGGTGACATGCTCCGCGCGGAAATCGCCGCGGGGAGCGAACTTGGGATAAAGGCCAAAACGGTCATGGATGCAGGCAATCTTGTATCCGACGACATCATGATCGGCATGATAGCAAACCGCATCGAACAGCCCGATTGCGCCAAGGGCGTTATTTTCGACGGCTTCCCGCGGACGGTCGAACAGGCCTCCGCGCTCGATAAAATGCTGGCCGAAAAGGGCAGGCCCCTCAAGGCGGTTATCTTGTTTGAAGTCGATGAGGGCGAGCTTGTTAAACGTCTTGAAACCCGCATCCGGCAAACGGTTGATGCGGGGTGCGAAGTGCGCGGCGACGATAATGTCGAAACCTTTAAAAAACGCCTCGGCGTTTACCGCGACCAGACGGCGCCGATCCTTCCTTATTACGAAGCGGCGGGGCTGCTCCAACAAGTCGACGGCATGAAGCCGATTGACTTTGTGGCGGGTGAAATCAAGGCGATTCTGAAGTAGGGCCTATCCGTTTTTACAATCAATATAGTCCCGTGATACGGAGCTGATCGGATAGAGGGTGCCTGACAGGAAATTCGGGAAACGATAATGTTTTATGGCGATGGAGCAGTCTTGAACCATCGCCTTCCGTATGCGGTCGCGGGTTTGCCAGTCCGCTCTTGATATGGAATAGACCGCCCCGTCCGCCGCTTCAATTTTGAAGATGTCGCGGTAAGAGCGTTTCGTTCTTTCCTGTCCGGGGGTGATGCTCACCGGGGTTATTATTGTTTCAGGCAGAAGCAAATAATTGTAGGCAAGGGCGGCGGCTGACGCCGCCCCGATGAAATTTGCGGCGAGTGACCTGTAATTTATTCCCATGGGTTATTGATATGATTTTATATGGATTATGTCAATGAAAAATAGCGGCGTAAAAATCTATAAAACCCGCGGAAAATAGCCGTTGACAGGGTGGTTCAGAGTTTCTATAGTGCGGCAAATCTTAAAGCCCGCTATGTCTGTGTTTCTATTGTAAGAACCTGATTTACAAGGCTTTTTGATGGTGTAGGAACCGGCGTTACGGTTCCGTTTAATATGATCAAAAAGGAGAAACCATGGCACGTATTGCAGGGGTAAACGTACCCGACAATAAGCGCGCGCTGATCGCCCTGACCTATGTTCACGGGATTGGCCGCTATTCATCCAGACAAATTCTGGCGGCTTGCGGCATCGATGAAACGCGCCGCATGAATGATCTTACGGAGGATGAGCTGAACGCCATCCGCGCCGAGATCGACACGGACAAATATAAAATCGAGGGCGACCTGCGCCGCGAGATTGCAATTAACATCAAACGCCTGATGGATATGGCTTGCTACCGTGGCTTGCGTCACCGCCGCCACCTGCCTGTTCGCGGACAGCGCACGAAAACCAATGCGCGCACGCGTAAAGGCCCCGCAAAAGCCATCGCCGGCAAGAAAAAAGTCGGCAAATAAGGGAGTGATGTGACATGGCAAAACCAGCAGCAAAAAACGTTAAAAAAGTAAAAAAGAACATTACGTCCGGCGTCGTCCACGTTAATGCGTCCTTTAACAACACGCACGTCACGATCACGGACGATCAGGGGAACGCGATCTCATGGTCTTCCGCCGGTCTGATGGGCTTTAAAGGCTCCAGAAAATCCACGCCCTATGCCGCGCAGATGGCGGCGGAAGATGCCGGCCGCAAGGCGCAGGAACATGGCTTGAAGGAAGTCTTCGTCGAAGTGAAAGGCCCAGGTTCGGGGCGCGAGTCCGCGCTGCGCGCCTTGAGCATTATCGGCTTGCAGGTTCGCGCGATTAAAGACATCACGCCGATCCCGCATAATGGAACACGCCCGCGCAAGCGCCGCCGCGTATAATGAATTAAGGCGGCGCGACATGGTTTCGCGCTGCCATCTATCTCTATCAACCAGAGGCCGGCTAAGAACCGGATGACGTTCACGGGAAGGAAACGAAACATGATGATCCAGAAAAACTGGCAAGAATTGATTAAGCCGCAAAAAATTGAAATCGGTCACGGCGCGAACAACAAGAATATCGGCAAGATCGTTGCCGAGCCGCTGGAACGCGGTTTCGGTCTGACGCTTGGCAACGCCCTGCGCCGCATTCTGCTCTCCTCCTTGCAAGGCGCAGCAGTAACGGGCATTCAAATCGAAGGCGTCTTGCACGAATTCTCTTCCATCGAAGGCGTTCGCGAAGACGTAACGGATGTCGTGCTGAACGTAAAAGCTATTTCCGTCCGCATGCACGCAGAAGGCCCGAAACGCATGCGCGTTTCCGCAGAAGGCCCGTGCGAAGTGACGGCAGGCATGATCGAAGCCGGCGCCGATATCGAAATCATGAACCCGGATCTTATCCTGTGTACGCTGGATAAAGGTGCGAAGTTCAACATGGAAATGACGGTCAATACGGGCAAGGGATACCGTCCTGCCGCCCTGAACCGTCCGGAAGAAGCGCCTGTCGGCCTTATCCCCGTCGACTCTGTTTTCTCCCCCGTCCGCAAGGTTTCCTATGAAGTGGAAGATACCCGCGTCGGACAGATCACGGACTATGATAAGCTGATGCTCACGATTGAAACGAACGGTGTGATTACGCCCGAAGATGCGGTTGCCTATGCGGCGCGCATCCTGCAAGATCAGCTGTCCGTCTTTATCAACTTTGACGAGCCGGACACGCACACCGTACGCGAAGAAGCGGATGAATTGCCGTTTAACCGCAACTTGCTGCGTAAGGTTGACGAGCTTGAGCTGTCTGTCCGTTCCGCGAACTGCCTGAAGAACGACAATATCGTCTATATCGGCGACCTCGTTCAAAAGAGCGAAAGCGACATGCTGCGCACGCCGAACTTTGGCCGTAAGTCCTTGAATGAAATCAAGGAAGTTCTGACCAACATGGGCTTGCATCTTGGCATGCAGGTCGAAGGCTGGCCGCCGGAGAATATCGAAGAGCTGGCGAAGCGTCTGGACGATCCGTTCAGCCACTAAATGAATTTCAGGGTTCCCGTTTTCATGAAGGCGGGGATCCTGTTTTAAGGACAAAGTGTCCGCCCCCGTTTCCAATCGCAAGATGCCAACGGGACATATGATGGGTTCGATGCGTCGGCCCGCAATATAATGAAGGAGAAACGCCGTGAGACACGGATTGAAACAACGTAAACTAAACCGCACTTCGCAACACCGCACGGCGATGTTCGCCAACATGGCGGCTGCCCTTATCAAGCATGAGCAGATCGTAACGACCCTGCCGAAAGCAAAAGAATTGAAGCCGATTGTCGAGAAACTGATTACACTCGGTAAAAAAGGCGGGCTTGCAAACCGCCGCCTCGCAATTTCCCGCCTGCGTGATGAAGCGCAAGTGGCGAAGTTATTTGATGCGCTTGCAACGCGCTATGCCGATCGTCAGGGCGGTTATGCACGCGTCTTGAAGGCCGGCTTCCGTTATGGCGACAATGCGCCGATGGCTGTCATCGAGCTGGTTGACCGCGACGTAACGGCGAAAGGCCAGGATAGCGGCCCGATTTTTGAAGATTCCGAATATGAGGAAGAAGATATGCCGGCCCCGAAGAAAAAAGCCCCTGCAAAGAAGAAAGCAGCCGCCTGATTTTCGGTATTTGTGCCGCCCGGGACTTTTACCGTCCGGGGCTTGATGGAAATTTATAGAAAAAGCCCCGCCTTCTGGCGGGGTTTTTTATTGTTTGTGGCAAGAGAGCTTGAATTTAAAAAGGCCGCTACCAATATTGAACGGAGTGAAAAGGCAGGAATAATATAGCGGGGCCTTCCTGCTCTTATCTAAAATAAGGAGAACAGATAATGCCTAAAATATTGCCGGTACTGGTTCTTTTATACGTTTTGTTTCCTGTGGCGGCCGCGGCGGCGCAGGAGAAGATTGTTCCGCAAACCAGCGAGAGCGTTAGCTATTCATTCGCCCCCGTCGTCAAAAAAATTTCACCTGCCGTTGTAAATATCTATACCAAGCGTTTGGTGACGCAGCAGGTCAGCCCCTTTATGGCCGATCCGTTTTTCGAACATTTTTTCGGCAGTATGGGCATGCGGGGTTTATCGCGGCAACAGGTTGAAAACTCGCTCGGTTCCGGTGTGATTATAGAGCCGGACGGGCTTATCATTACCAATGCCCATGTCGTAAAAGGGGCGCAGGAAATTGTGGTCGCCCTTTCCGACCGCCGTGAGTTCGATGCTAAATTATCGCTGATTGACGAGCGGTCGGATCTGGCGCTCTTGCGGGTTGATGCCGGGGGCGAGGCGCTTCCTTACGCGCCGCTCCGCCCTTCGGAAACATTGGAGGTCGGCGATATCGTCCTTGCTATCGGGAACCCTTTCGGGGTCGGGCAAACGGTGACGAGCGGCATCGTATCGGCGCTCGCCCGCTCCAGCCTCAACATCAACGATTTCAATTTTTTTATCCAGACGGATGCGGCCATCAATCCGGGCAATTCTGGCGGGCCTCTGGTGGCCGTGGATGGCGGTGTCGTCGGCATTAACTCCGCCATCTATTCCCGCACAGGCGGTTCACTTGGCATCGGTTTCGCCATTCCGTCCGAAATGGCTGCGACCGTGGTTGCGGCGGAGAAGGCGGGCAATTCGGGCAAGGGGATACAGCGTGCGTGGCTCGGCATGAGCGGGCAGCAAATTACCGCGGACATTGCCGAATCACTTGGCTTAAAGCGCCCCATGGGCGTTCTGGTGACGGGGCTGCATCCTGCGAGTCCGCTTGCAAAAGAAGGGATGAAGCTGGGAGATGTGGTAACAGCAATCAATGGCCGTCCTTTGCACGATGCGGCGGAGCTTAAATTCCGCCTTGCGACGCTTCCGCTGGAAGCGGAGGCCGTTATTGACATCCTGCGTAAAGGCAAGCCGCAAAGCTTCACGGTCACGGCGACCGTTCCACCGGATTTGCCTGCGCGTAACGAAACCATTTTGCGCGGGAAAAGCCCGCTGGCCGGTTTTACGGTGTCCAATATAAATCCGGCGGTTGCGACGGAGCTGAATATTGACAGCGAAAACGGCGTGGCCGTAACGGACGTGCCCAAGGGATCGTCCATCACAAGGATTATCCAAAGGGGCGATGTTATTATATCGGTCAATGGGATTTCCGCCGGCAGTGTAGGTGCCTTGCAAAAAGCGCTGGCAGAAGAGGACGGCGGCGGGCGTGGCTTCGCACTGGTTGTGGAGCGCGGCGGCAAGCGCAGCCGGATAGTCATTCGCTAAAAACTCTGGCTATTTTTTGCCGTTCGCATTATGTTCCGGCTATGTCGTCCCTGTTCGATAGCGTTGCCGGAGAGCCGGAAAAACAAGCCATGCGCCCGCTGGCGGATCGTTTGCGCCCGCAAATCCTTGAAGAGATTGTCGGGCAGGATCATCTAGTCGGCCCGGACGGAGCCTTGCGGCGCATGGTTGAAAGCGGAATGCTTCCCTCGCTCATTCTCTGGGGGCCTCCGGGATGCGGCAAGACGACGATAGCGCGGATTCTGGCGAACCATACAGATTTGCATTTTGAACAAATCTCGGCGATTTTTTCCGGTGTCGCCGATCTCAAGAAAGTATTTGAAGGGGCAAAATTCCGGCGCCAGAACGGGCGCGGTACGCTTCTTTTCGTGGACGAGATTCACCGCTTCAATAAATCGCAGCAGGATGCATTCCTGCCTGTCATGGAGGACGGCACGATAACACTTATCGGCGCGACAACGGAAAATCCGTCTTTTGAACTGAATGCCGCCGTGCTTTCGCGGGCGCAAGTGCTTGTGCTGAAGCGGCTCGACGACGAGGCGCTGGAAAGCATCCTTCAGCGGGCGGAAGAAGCGGCGGGCAAAGCGCTTCCCCTTGACGCCAATGCCCGTACGACTTTAAAGGCCATGGCGGACGGGGACGGGCGTTATGCGCTGAACCTTGCCGAACAGGTTCTGACGCTTGCGCCGGAAGCGCCTATGGACGCGGCCTCGCTTGTTTCATTCCTGCAAAAACGCGCGCCGCTCTATGATAAAAAAGATGACGCGCATTATAATCTTATCAGCGCCCTTCATAAAAGCGTGCGGGGAAGCGATGCGGACGCGGCGCTTTACTGGCTTTCGCGCATGTTGAATGGCGGCGAAGATCCGCGTTATATCGCCCGCCGGATTGCGCGCATGGCCGTCGAGGATATCGGCATGGCCGATCCGCAGGCGCTTCAGGTTGCGCTCAATGCGTGGGAGATGTATGAGCGCGTCGGCTCGCCCGAAGGGGAGCTCGCGATAACACAAGCCGTGATTTATATGGCGACCGCGCCGAAATCGAACGCGGCCTATAAGGCGGCCGGCTCTGCGCGCCGCGCCGCATCGGCAACAGGTTCCCTGATGCCGCCAAAACATATTCTCAATGCGCCGACCAAGTTGATGAAGACTATTGGTTACGGTGAAAACTATGCCTATGACCATGATACGGAAGAAGGGTTTTCCGGGCAGGATTATTTCCCCGACGAGATGAAGCGTGAGGTTTTCTACAACCCGCCGGAACGCGGGTTCGAGCGGGAGATTAGAAAGCGCCTTGATTACTGGGCAAGGCTTCGGGAGAAGAAGAATGCTTGAGGCGCTGATGCGTTACGATGCGGGGGAGGACGAGGCAGGGCATAGGGATGATATTGCCGATCTTTTCCGCTCTGCGGGCGAAGAATGCCTGTACCGCACGCATTTCAGCCCCGGCCATATTACGGGTTCCGGATTGCTGGTCAGCGCGGATGGTGCGCGCGTTCTTATGAACCATCATAAATTCCTGAATATCTGGATCTGTTTTGGCGGTCATGCGGACGGGAACGGCGATATTTTGGATGTGGCAAGGCGTGAAGTCATGGAAGAATCCGGAATTGCGGATATCGAGCCGGCGATTGAATCGATCTTTAGTGTCGACGTCCATGCGATTCCGCCCAACGATAAAAAGGGTGAGCCTGCGCATAAACATTTCGATATAAGATATTTGTTCCGCGTGCGTACGGCGGAGAACGAGAATTTCCGTCTGAGCGCGGAATCCAATAATTTACGCTGGTGCGGTTTTGACGATGCGATGGCGCTTTCTTCGCCGCAGGATCACAGCATGCACCGGCTTTTGAAAAAATGGAAAGACTGGCGGGGATTATGATGGAAGTAAGGCATATTGCGGTGCCCGCGGATGATGACGGGCAACGGCTTGATCGCTGGCTCAAGAAAAACGTGCCGGAAATGTCGTTTGTGATGGCGCAGAAACTTATCCGTACCGGGCAAATCCGCGTGGATGGAAAACGGGCGAAGCCGGATACGCGTTTGGCGACGGGGCAGGAAATCCGCCTGCCGCCTATGGATGAGAGGCCGGAGAAAACCGATCAGTACAGGCTCCGCGAAGACGATGCGGAGATGATCATCCGGGCCGTTATTTATGATGACGGCGATGTCCTTGCCATCAACAAGCCCGCGGGCATCGCAACGCAAGGGGGCATGAATATCGAGCGCCATATAGACGGGATGCTGGAGGCGCTGACCGGCAAGGACGGCGTCAAGCCGCGCCTTGTCCACCGTCTGGATAAGGACACATCCGGCGTGCTGCTTCTCGCACGCTCTGCCGAGATTGCCCGCCGCCTTGGAAAAATGTTCCAGGGGCGCGATATGCGTAAAATCTATTGGGCCATTACATCGCCCGCGCCGGAATCCCATGAGGGTGAAATCAAGGCTCCCTTAATCAAAGGCACGCATGGCCCCGAAAAAGACAAAATGATTGTCGATGAAAAAGAGGGGCAAAGGGCCTATACAAATTATGAGGTGATGGAAGTTGCGGGGAAGCAGGCCGCTTTTGTCGCTTTTATGCCCAAAACGGGCCGGACGCACCAAATCCGCGCGCACGCCGCCTATCTTGGCTGCCCTTTGCTGGGGGATGGCAAATACGGGGTCAAAGCCGCCATCGAAGGGCCGGGGATTACCCAAAGGCTGCACCTCCATGCCCGCAGCCTTGAATTCCAGCATCCGGTCAGCCGCAAAAAGCTGAAACTTACGGCGCCTTTGCCGGCGGATCTGGCGCGGAGCTGGGACGCGCTTGGTTTTAGCAAGAAACCGGATCATGAACCCTTTTCCGGGGTTTAGATTTCATGGCAAACCCCCTATAATCCGGCCTGTATGAGCAGTCATAAAACCAGTTACGGACGAAGCATTAGTTGGGGCAAGCGTTTGATTCTTGCCCTGCTTCTTCTGCTGGCCGCCGGTTATGGCGTCCTTGTCATGGCGGCCCGCTTTAAGGAACCGATGCGCCAGGGTTTTCAGGATTACCTTGAAAGCGTAACGGGCGAGATGGCAGAAATAACGGATGTCACAACCGTAAAAATTGTCCCGGCGGCCGTCTTTACCATGGAAGGCGTTTTGATCCGCGACAAGGAAACGCGCGAGCGTTCTTTGCTAAAGGCAAGGCGGGTTTCGATTTCCTTGCCTTTTTGGGGGCTTATAACAGGAACCCGTAAGTATTACGGTTTTGAACTTACCGGGCTTGAAGTCGCCAGCGGGTTTTTCCTGCCGAAGAAGCTAACGCTTGATTTTGCGGGCATAACCCCCCCGGATATTCCTATGGGACAGGCTTATTTCGTGATGGATGGGCAATATAACCGGCATCCTCTCCTTGTTACAGCCGAGATGCTTGTGAATAGCCGCGGTAAAATCCCCGTTTATTCCTTTCGCGATACATTCCCCATAAGCTTCAAGCTGGGGAAAGTTGAAATCGAGGGGCTTTATGCGCGCGGCTGGAAGGGAATAGCCATCCATAACGGGCGCCTCGGCAACGGGCTGGGCGGCGTCCTTGATTTTGCGGTTAGCGAATTTCAGAAAAGCCCCCTTTCCGCCAGAATTACGGGCAGCTCTTCCGAGATTGATTTTGACGGTGTTCTAAAGCAAGAAGACGGGCGTATTCTAATCCTTTTGAATCCGGCAGATGAGGCCGGGGACGAAGCCATAAAAACATTGCAGGATTTTATCGATCCTGTCTTACGGACGATGGGGCTGGATGGTGAAGATGCGCCCGTTATCGTCCGGATTGAAAAATGAAATTACAAGGAGTTCATAAAGGATGAAGCGCGTTTATACCATGGCTTCGCATACGAAAACCGATGACGGGTTTCAGGCACAGCTTGACGGAAAGAGTATAAAAACCCAGACCGGCCAACCCCTTGCCGCCCCTAACCGTGCGCTGGCAGACGAGATTGTGGCCGAGTGGGCGGCGCAGCAGGATGAGATTATCCCCGATTCCATGCCGATGACCCAGATGCTGACGACAGCGATTGACAGGATGCGCGATCGGGATGCGATAACCCAAAAACTTTTGGGCTATCTTGATACCGATTTGCTCTGTTACCGGACGAAGGAGCCGGAAGCCTTGTCGAAACGGCAAAAGGACGTCTGGGATCGCTGGCTTGTATGGTTCGATGAACATTTTGAAAGCCCGCTTGCAACGACCTTCGGCATCGAGGCGCTCAAGCAGGATCAGAAAACGCATAAGCAGATCTGGAATTATATAGAGGCGCTTGATGAATATTATTTTGCGGTGTTGCAGGTTGCGACCTCGCTCAGCGGGTCTATCGTTCTGGGCCTTGCATTTCTGGAGCATGAGGCGGCGCCCGAAGACGTGTTTAACGCGGCCGAGCTTGAGGAAATATATTATGCCGAAGTCGCCGATGAAAAAACCCACGGCGCGGATCCGGTTGAGGCGCGGCGTCAGGCGACATTGAACCGCGAGCTTGCATCTTGTGCGCGTTTCATGGAATTGCTGGATCGGGAATGAGCGTGCAGGCTGCAACGCATCGCTGTTGGTGGTGCGGCGAGGATCCGCTCTATACTGCTTATCATGACAATGAATGGGGGCAGCCTGTAATCGATGATATAAGGCTTTTCGAGAAAATATGCCTTGAGGGGTTCCAGTCCGGACTAAGCTGGATCACTATCCTCCGGAAGCGCGAGAATTTCAGGAAGGCTTTTGATTTTTTCGACCCTGCCAAGGTTGGGGCCTATACGGATCGTGATATCGAACGGCTTTTACAGGATGCTGGGATTGTCCGCCACCGCGGAAAGATCGTCAGCACAATCAATAATGCCTCCCGCGCGCTGGAGATGCAAAAGGAATTCGGATCGCTTGCGGCCTATTTTTGGGGCTGGGTTCCGGATGAAACCGAGCGGCCTGAAATTTTCAGCCGCACCATTCTTTCCGCGATGGCAACCACTCCGACATCCACCGCACTTTCAAAAGATTTGAAAAAACGCGGCTGGAGCTTTGTCGGCCCGACGACGATCTATGCTTTTATGCAAGCGATGGGTATGGTCAACGATCATGTAGAGGAGTGTCATGTGCGCAAGGGGCTAGAGCAAAAGAGAGCGTCATTTATGTCTTCCCTGCCCAAGATAAAAGCTTAGGCGCGTTATTTCTTTGCCTTGGTTGTTTTCCGATTTTTCTAAAATGCCGGTGAGTTGTTCCAGCTCTTCCAGCACGGCGCGAAGCCTTCCGGATAGGGGGATGGTATGTATGTCCTGCATGGCTGCCTCTTTCTCTTGCCAGATATAAATACAAGATTAGTTGTTATCTTGTCAACAATCAATCTTGTCATGAGGAACAAGATTATTGGTGATAGAGTTTCTTTATGAGCTTTTTAAAAAATATTCCTGAACTTTCGGAAAGATTGAAATATATACGGAAAATTAACGGGCTGAGCCAAATCGAGCTGGCAAGAATTTGCGAAACGACGCAGCAGGCTATCCAGCAGGCGGAATCCGGCAAGGCGAGGAATCCGCGCTATCTCCATAAAATGGCACATGCGCTGGATATCCCCTATGAATGGCTTACCATGAATCTTGTGCCGGGAGTGCGCTCTTCGCCGCCGGGGCTTTCAGAGAAAAGCAGGGAAGTGATCGATAGTTTCAACGCGATGCCAAAGAAGGATCAGGAACTTTTGCTTGCGCTGATGAAGAGCCGTAAAGGGAAAAAATAGAGGTTTTGCGCGCAAGATAGGACTAAAGCGCATTCTCTTCTATTATCCTGTCACGCCAAAGTGATGGAGCCGGTGAGAATTCCGGCGAGCGTTTCAATGTAAAAATCAGGCTCCGCCGCTTTGACCATTTCTTCGATTTCCGTAGCACTGCTTGCCGGCGGGATAGGAATCCTCTTTTGGGCAATGATCCGGCCCCTGTCATATTCGTTATTGACCAGATGGATTGTGATGCCGGTTTCACGGTCGCCATTGTCATGGACGGCCTGATGGACGCGCGGGCCATACATGCCCTTGCCGCCGTAAAGGGGCAGAAGAGCCGGATGGATATTGAGGATGCGGCCTTTCAGCGCACCGATACTATCCGCCCCGATAAGCTTCATATAGCCGGAGCAAAGAGCGAGATCGATGGAATGCTCCTTCATCAGATCGGCAATCGCCCTGTCCGGGTTTGCCGCATTGCCTGCATTGATAATGGCGGTTTCCATCCCCATCTCCTTTGCCCATTGAAGGGCGCTGGAGCCGGCATTGTTGCTGATGAGAAGCGCGGGCGTTGCCGCAAGTATCCGGTCCCGGCAAGCTTGTGCGATGGCCTTGGCGGCGCTGCCGTTATGGGAGGCTAGGAAGGCGATCCTCATGGGGGATTAAAGCCAGCTTTTCGGATTGGCGATACGGTATCCTTTCAGGCTCCGCGAAAATCCGTTCGCGACACGGTAAACGAAATAAAGGATTCCGGGGCCGATCGTGATGATGCTGGCCTTGATAAGAAGGCCCTTATTATCCGCCATATAGCCGGTCAGGGCGGCCTCAAGATAGGTTTCGTCGATCATGCCGCCGGAACCCATGCTGTCAATGGCGTTCTGAAGCGCGCCGGGGTCGCCTTTCGTATAAATCCAATAAGCGGCGAGCATTGTCCCAAGCGTGATAAGCCCCGTACCGATCCAGATAGTGCCGATCATATAGGTCATGTGATTGTATAAAAGCCCGTCTTTTTGATCTTTCGCGCGGTAGATATAGGCCCCCACGAGGACGGACAGGAACAGCGCGACCGATAAAAGGAGCATCGGCATAAAGGGTGTGAAGGACAGGATGGTCGAGATGATGAGCATCCCGTAAAGGGTGTTGATTGTGCTTTGCTGTTTTTGCGTGTCCATGATGTTTACCGTCTGTGAAAGAGTTTTTCGATGTCTTTGAGCGTTAATTTAACATAGGTAGGGCGGCCATGGTTGCAATGGCCGGAATTTTCCGTTTCCTCCATCTGGCGGAGAAGGGCGTTCATTTCTTCCGCGTTCATGCGCCGGCCCGACCGAACCGATCCGTGGCAGGCCATGGTCGAAAGCACGGCGTGGAGTTTTTGTTCCAAAAGGATGGATCCTTCCTGCTCCTCCATCTCGTCGGCGATGTCATTGACAAGCTTTTTAACGTCAATCCGCGTTCCGAGGATGGAAGGCACGCTCCGCACCGCGATGGAGCCTGAACCGAAAGCTTCGATTTCCAGCCCGAGATTTTTGAATTCTTCGCCGCGTTCGAGAAGAAGGGCGGCCCTTACCTCGTCCATGTCGATGATTTCGGGGACAAGAAGCCCTTGCGCCGCGATGCCGCCCTCTTTCATCTGGTTTTTAAATCGTTCATAAACCAGCCTTTCATGGGCCGCATGCTGGTCGATAATCACCATGCCGTCTTCGCTCTGGGCGACGATATAGTTTTCATGAAGCTGCGCCCTTGCCGCGCCGAGCGGATAGGCTTCAAACGCCCCGTGGGAGTCTGCCTGCTGTTCTGCGCGGGCGGAGGGGAGCGGCTCCATAAGGGGGTTATAGCTTTCATGGATTTTTTCGGCCAGCTGGCCGTAGGCGTAGGAAGAAGGGGCCGCCGCCATGGATGGAGATACGCTTCTTCCGTATGAAAATCCGTTGCCGCGTGCGAAAGGCAGGGCCGGGCCGGACGGGCCGCTGCCGAAGCCTTGCGGGCGGAAGGAGGACAGCGCATAGGAGGACATGGTGGAGGTTGATTGCTGCCCGCCCTCAAGAAGCGCATGTTTCAAAGCCGTGATAATCGCGCCGCGAATAAGGGCCGCGTCCCTGAAACGCACCTCCGCCTTGGCCGGATGGACGTTGACGTCGACTTCCTCAGGCGGGACGGTGATATAAAGCGCAAGCACGGCATGCCGGTCGCGCGGCATCAAATCGTTATAGGCGGCGCGGACGCAGCCGAGAAGCAGCCTGTCGCGCACGGGGCGGCCATTGACGAAGAGGAACTGGTGCTGGGCGCTGGCCTTGTCATAGCCCGGCAATCCGGCCCGTCCCGATACATGGATATAATCGCGCACAGCCTCGACGGGAATGGAGTTGTCGCCGAAATCCTTGCCCAGTATATCGGCAAGGCGGATATGGCGCATATCGTCCGGCAACCCGTCCTGCGCATTGACCGAAAATCCTGATGCGCCGTTATGGGTAAGCTTGAAGCCGATCGCGGGATTGGCCATGGCGATGCGGGAAAGCATATCCTTGACCGCGCCATATTCGGCCCTGTCGGTTTTCAGGAATTTCAGGCGGGCGGGGGTCGCGTAAAACAGGTCGCGCACTTCGACGGTTGTGCCGACGGGGTGCGGCGCGGGGGCCGTATCGCCGCGTTTCCCGCCCTCTATGCCGAGTGTCCATCCGCTTTCGCCATCCTTCGTGCGGCTGGTGATGGACAGTCTTGAAACCGCGCCGATGGAGGGGAGCGCTTCGCCCCTGAAACCGAGATAATTGATGTTGACGAGATCGTCGCCTTCGAGTTTGGAGGTCGCGTGCCGTTCGACGGCGCGATTCAGCTCATCACGGTTCATGCCAAGCCCGTTATCGCGGATGCGGATAAGCGACTTTCCGCCCTCGCGCAGTTCGACCTCTATTTGGCTCGCGCCCGCGTCGATTGCGTTTTCGACGAGTTCTTTCACCGCCGCGGCGGGGCGCTCAATAACTTCGCCAGCCGCAATCTGGTTGACGAGATAATCTGGTAACTGACGGATACGCATGGAAAGAAGAATAGGGAAGATATAGCGGAAATAAAAGGATTCCGTGGGTTTTGGCCGAAAAATCCCCTGATTTTTTCATAAGAATGCCTTGGACGGCGGCGATCTAAAGGGCGGCGTCTTCGGTCATGGCATCTTGCAGGTTTGCGCCTTCCAAATGCGCGCCGGTAAGGTCGGCGCGGCGCAGGTCGCAGCCCGCAAGGTTGCAATAGGAAAGATCGGCGCCCATCATAATGGAATCCCTGAAATCGCCGTTTTTGAGGTTGGCGAACCGCAACGAGGCTCCGCTGAGATTAACGCGCTGGAGCCGCACGCCCTGTCCGTCCGGTGCGTCGAATTTAAGCGGGCCGAAATTTGCGCCCGATAAATCAGCCCGCGTAAATTGCACCCCTTTTAAGGAAGAGCCGCGAAAGTCGGAATCCGCCAGCCTGCAATCCCTGAAATCGCTATAATCCAGTGTCGTGCTTTGCGCTTTTGCGCCGCGCATATGCAGGCCCAAGAAGCAAGTGCGTACGGCGCGCACAGCCGTGAGGGGGTAATTCCAGAGATTATGGAGCGGGCGCAAATCATAGCCGCTGAGATCCATTTGCTGTCCCTTGCGCCCCCCGCTTGCGATCCATTCGCGGTGGACGGAAAGCATTGCGGCGATGGCTTCGGCGCCGCCCGCGAATCTCTTGCCCATCGCGGCGTCTTTGATGGCGTTCTCCAAGATAGCGTCCTGCAATTCCGCGTTGCGGAGGATGGCGCCCGCGAGGATGGTGTTGGAAAGATTCGCGCTGGACAGATCCGTCCCCGTTAAATCGGCCTTTGTAAGGTTCGCCCCGTCGAAATTGGCGCCGTGGAGATTGGCCTGGTTGAAAAGCGCGCCGCTTAAATCCGCGTCGGAAAAATCTGCGGTTCCGGCCTTGATCTTGACCATGCTGGCATCCGTCATGCGCGCGCCGGTCAGGATTGTGTGTGATTGCTTTCCTTGCGAAAAGCCGGGGAGCGGCTTGTTGATCATCATGCCTTCTTCGCCGCGTTCCATGATCTTGCCTTCCCGCAAGTCCGCGGCGTCGAGATTGGCGCCCGTCAAATTGGCTCCGGCAAGGCTGGCGCCGCGAAAGTCCGATCGGCTGAGGACGGCATAGCTGAAATCCGCGCCGCGCATGTCGCAGGAAAAGAAACATGTGCCGATAAATTTTCCGCCCGTCATAATGCAGCGGGCAAAGCTAGAGCCTGTGAAGTCGGCTTGGGAGAGATCTTTTTCAGCGAGCGACAGGCCGGACAGATCGCCGAATTTGATGATGGCGCGCGCGCCGCCGCGCTGTCCGCGCAGGAAATGGGCGTGCTTGCGGATAATGTCGTCCAGCTCTTGCTGGCCGTACCGGCGAAATTCCGTATCTGGAGAAAGAAGCCCTTGCATCACCTTGATAGAATACAGCAAGAGATCAGGATTTGATAGCGTCCAATAATCCCCTTGTTGAACTATCGGCTTCTTTTAGCTCACCTTTTTCGATTTTTCCGGCCAGCTCCTTGCCCAGCTCTACGCCGAACTGGTCGAAGCTGTTAATATTCCATATCACGCCCTGCGTGAAAATCTTATGCTCATAAAGGGCGATGAGAAAGCCGAGCGATTGCGGATTTATCTTATCGAACAAGAAGACGTTGCTCGGCCTGTTGCCCTCAAAAACCCTGTGGGGGTTTCCGCCTGCTTCTTCCAGAGTCCTCCCTTGCATCAGCGCTTGCGTTTGCGCGGCCATGTTATAGAGGAGCAGATCATGCTGGTTGCCAAGCTTGTTGTGGCTGTGTTTTGACGCGATAAAATCGCAAGGGATTAGATCCCTGCCCTGATGCAGCAATTGATAAAAAGCGTGCTGGCCGTTTGTTCCCGGTTCGCCGAACAAAACAGGGCCGGTTTTATAGTCCCTGATCGGCTCGCCGCCGCGGGTTACGGATTTGCCGTTCGATTCCATGTCCATCTGTTGCAGGAAGGCCGGAAAGCGGTGCAGATATTGATCATAGGGGAGGACGGCATAGGCGGGGCTGTCCCAGAAATTCCTGTACCAGATGCCCAGCAGCGCCATCAGGACGGGAATATTTTCCTCAAGCGGTGCGGTGCGGAAATGTTCGTCGGCGCGCCGCGCCCCTTGTAGCAGCTCTTCAAAACGCTCAAAGCCTATGGCGATGCAGATGGAAAGCCCGATGGCCGACCAGAGGGAATAGCGCCCGCCTACCCAGTCCTTAAAGGGAAACATATTTTGGGGGGCGATACCGAAGGTTTTGACGGCCTCTTCGTTCGTGGAAAGGGCGCAGAAATGGCGTTCGACGCAGCCGGCGCTGCCGAGCTTTTCAATCATCCATGCTTTCGCATAGGCGGCATTGGCCATTGTTTCCTGCGTCGTGAATGTTTTCGAAGCGATGATAAAAAGTGTTTCTTCCGCTTCGATTTGTTTAAGCGTTTCGGCGATGTGCGTTCCGTCCACATTCGATACGAAATGCATCGAAGGCGCGCCGCCGCTATAAGGTTTGAGGGCTTCGCAAACCATCAGCGGGCCGAGATCGGAGCCGCCGATTCCGATATTGACGACATATTTTATAGGCCTCCCCGTAAAGCCCTTCCATGCGCCGCTTCGCACGGCTTCAGAGAAACCGCGCATGCGTGCAAGCGTATCATGGATAAAAGGGATGATATCTTCACCGTCAACGAGGATCTTCTCATCGCGGGGGGCGCGGCAGGCCGTGTGCAGTACCGCGCGGTTTTCGGTTATGTTGATTTTGTCGCCGGAGAACATGCGCCCGCGCCATTCCTCAAGGCCGCAATCTTTAGCAAGGCCGACAAGCATTCTTACCGTTTCATCCGTAATAATATTCTTTGAATAATCAAAAAGGACACCGTCAAGCCGGATGCTATAGCGGTTGAACCGCTCCTGATCTTTCGCGAAAAGATCGCGCATATGGATGGTAGAAAGCGATTTTTGATGGTCTTTTAAAACCGGCATCAGGCCCTTAATGGACATTGGGGAGTTCCTCTATCGTTATTGTTTCAATATCCTGCGGCTCGCCGACCAGCGCCGTAACCATCTTATCGGCGTGCAGGAGCCTTTCGGCGACGCGGCGAATATCGTCCCGTCCGACCGCATTGATTTTATCCTTGAACGTATCGAGATAATCTATCGGCAGCTCGTTCACCAGCAGGCTTAAGATTACGGACGCAATATCCGGCGTCGATGTGAGCGAGAGCGGCATGGAGCCGGTAATATAGGATTTTGCGTCGTCGAGTTCTTTTTGCGTTACGCCGCCCGCGCGCAGTTCCTCCATTTCAGTCTTAATGATGGAGAGCATAAGGGCGGCGCTTTCATTTTTGGTGGATGTCGTAACCGAAAGGGCGCTGGCATGCCTGTAATCCTGTATCCCCGAATAAATTCCATAGGTCAGCCCTTGTTTTTCACGCGCTTCGTCCATCAGGCGGGAGCCGAAACCGCCGCCGCCGAAAATATAATTCAAAACCTGCAAGGCGTGATAATCGAGATCTTTACGGCTGATGCCGGGCATCATGATTTCGATCATGGTCTGCGGCACGGGCGCTTTGAATAAAAAACTCTGCCCCTCATTTGCGATAGCCGTGTCGGGGATTGTTTTTTCAGGGGCGCTGGCGGGAAGGCCGGAGAAAACGCGGTCAACGGCTTGCGCCAGTGCTTCTTCGTCAATATCACCTGCCGCCGCGATGACCAGACGATCGCGCGTCAGATAGGTGTTTTTAAAATCGTGCAAGTCGTCCGGCGTAATCGAGGTAAGGCCGCTTATCGTCCCGCCGCTATTCTTGGCATAGGGGTGGTTTTCAAAAGCGCGGTCATTGATAAGGCGGGCCGCCATCCAGTTCGGCTGGGAGAGGGCGGAGCGGAGCCGCACAAGATTTGCGGCCCTCATCCTGCCGACGGCTTCATCGTCAAAACGCGGTTTGTTGACGGCAAGGGTGAGAAGCTCGAACGCCTTTTCCTGATGGTGCGTCAGGGTTTTTAGCTCGCCGCCGAACACGTCGCGGCCGGCATTGAACAGAAGCGTGATGGAATGGCTGCTTAATTCTTTCTGGAAGGCTTGTGAATCCAGATCGCCTGCGCCTTCGTCCATCGTATTGGACAGGAGCCGCACAAGCCCTTGTTTGTCCTGCGGGTCGAGGGCGGTTCCGGAATCGATAAAAGCGAATTTCAAAACCATGATCGGCAGGCTGTTATCCTTGACGGCCCATATCTTCAGGCCGCTTCCGGTGGTTATTTCCGTGATGGGAAGGAAGCGGCCATCGTCTTTCGCCGCATGGGCGCGCAGGCTGAGATAGGTCGCAAGGGCAATCAGGCAGAGCAGGGCCAGCACAGCGAGCATGGCCCATGTTGCGGGGCTTTTATTCTTCCACATTCGCTGCGTCCTTGTTTATGCGTTTATTTTGCACGGTCTGCGCCGCTTTTGTCTTATCCAGCGGCAAAAGATGGCCGCGGGCGGGCGGGCGTATCCATGGAGAGGCCGGATTAAGATATTTCCGCGCGGCCTCATGAACGCGCTCCTTCGTGACTTTCGCGATGTCCTGCGGCCAGTTTTCGACATCGTCCAGATTGAGGCCGGTCGCAAGGGCGGCCCCGAAAATCATGGCGGGGCCGGAAACGCCGTCACGCGCGAAAACAGCCTGATCCTGAAGCCGCTGGATGGCGTCCCTGACCTCTGTTTCGGTGACGCCGCTTTCAAGAAGAACGGCGATTTCCCGGTCAAGCAGGGCTTCCATTTCATCCGTCGTCCCGCCGTCTGCGGGGATGGCCCCCATGCTCAGCCGCGCATAGTCATATGCCGCCGCGCTATAGTTGAAAAAGACGCTGACCGCTTTCTTTTGATTGACGACGAGGTTCGTATAAAGCCGCGTCGTCGGGCCTCCATCCATGATTTCTGCAAGGACTTCGAGCGCCAGAGCATCGTCCTTGTTCATGTGCTGTGAGGGCGCCGCATAGAGGGATTGATAGACGGGCTGGTGGATTGCCGCATCTCGCAATATAAGGCGCGCTTGCGCGGGGGCAGGGGGGAGTTCCGGGCGGATGCGGGCCGGAATGTCCCGCCGCTTCAGGGCGCCGTAATATTTCTCCGCCAGGGGCTTCAGCTCTTTGGCTGTAATATCGCCGCTGACGATAAGGATGGCGTTGTTTGGCGCATACCATGTTTCATAAAATTGTTTTACATCCGGCCATTCATATTTCTCTATTTCGTTCATCCAGCCGATGATAGGCATTCCATAGGGGTGGTTGATGAAAAGAACGGACGATAATTGTTCGGCGAAACGGGCGCGCGGATCGTTGTCGGTGCGCTGGCGGCGCTCTTCGATGACGACGGCTTTTTCGGATGCGAAATGGGCGGGGGGCGGATTGGCGTTCATCATCCGGTCGGCTTCCATTTCCATCACCCTTTCAAGATGTTCCACGGCGATAGACTGGTAATAGGCGGTGTAATCCTGTCCCGTAAAGGCGTTATCGTTTCCACCGAGCGTCTTGACGATGCGGGAAAATTCGCCGGGAGCCTGCTTTTCCGTTCCCTTGAATAAAAGATGTTCAAGATAATGCGCCATGCCCGATAGGCCGGGGCGTTCATCCGCCGCGCCGGCTTTCATCCAGACCATGTGGGTGACGACGGGGGCGCGGTGATTGGGGATGACGACGACTTCCATGCCGTTTTCAAGCGTGAAGCGCTCTGCCCCGAATGTTTGTGCCATGACGGGGACGGCATAAAGGAAAACGAGGAACAGCGCGGCCAGAAGGGAGGTTTTCATGCTCCTAGATATAGTGATTTTTCCCCGCAGCGTAAACAGCGGAAGGGAATAGGGGGCGGGCTGTTCTCAAGTAAAAGGCCCGCTTAATCGTCCTTGATCGGCGTTTTTCCTGCGGTCGCAGGTTTGCCTTGCGCCTTGTTCTGGCGGATGCGCTCTGTTTCCTTGACGGGATCGACCAGCTCCGTTGCCGGTTCTGCGGGTTTTTGGCCGACCCAGCGGCGGAGCGTATCAATTCCCGGCGTTTCATCCTTGATGATTTCTGCCGTTTCCCGATCGACCGCGGCGCGGATGGCGGGCGAAGCGCTGGCTGCACCCGTCTTTTGCAAAAGCACAGCCTCGCCTTGGGAAACGCCCTGTTCGCGCGCTATGCGGCGCGTCGCCTCATCGCCGAGAATAGCGCCGCGGGCGACCGCATCCATGGAGGGTTCCTGTGGGCGCGGTGCGCCCGGCTGCGGGGCGCGGATGGTGAAATCCGGCGGCATTTCTAAGGGGGCGTGGCGCACGACAGCAAATTCATCGGGCGCTTTTTTGGTGAAGTCGAATTGTTCGCGGGTCTTATCGCAAGCGGTCATCGAAAGCGCCGCCGCCATTGCCGCCACGGATAAAAACAATTTTTTCGTCATGCCTTTGCCTCGTTGCGCTGTTCGCGTTTCGGTTCAAAGAATATCCCATCAATGACGAGAAGCGCAATCCCCACCACAATGGCGGAATCCGCGACGTTGAAGGCGGGATAGTGCCATCCCGCAAAGTGGAAATCAAAGAAATCGGCCACGGCGCCAAAGCGCAGGCGATCCAGCACGTTGCCGAGCGCGCCGCCAATCACCAGCGCGAGCGAAACGGCCTGAAGCCAGCTTTTCGCCCTTGTAAGCCATACAGCGAACAAAACGCTTATAAGCAGCGAGAGGCCGACAAGGAGCCAGATGCCGGTTCCGTGGAACATGCCAAAGCTGATCCCCTCGTTCCAGACCATGGTCAGGTTAAAGAAAGGGGCGATCTCGACCGATGCGAAGGGCAGGCGGGACGGGGCGTCCGTTATCCACTCCCACAGGCTGTTCGGGTGGGCGTGGGGCTGAATTTCCCTGCGCATCACATATTCGAGGATCAGCCACTTGCTGAGCTGATCCAGAACAAGAACGTCCAAAGCCAGCGAAAAGCCGACGATCGGCTTGGAGCCGCTGAGTTTCCAATAGGAAGAGGCTGCCATGGATCTATGCGGCCTTTTGCTGTTTTGCGTACCAGCGGACGGCCTCCGCATCGCGGGGCGTCAGATCCGGATAGTCCTTGTCCGTTCCGACTTCGGGGAGGATTTTCCAGCTGCGGGCGCATTTACCGCCTTCCGCCTTGTGGAAGACGACGCCGATGCCTTCGATCTTCGGATCGGTATGGGCGCCTTCAGGGGCGGGGCCTTCATGGATGGTTGCCTGCGAGGTGATGCAGATCTCCGCCATGTCGGCGCCTTTCAAGGCCGCGGCATATTCCCCGTTCACATAAAGATGCGGGTGGGCCTCCAGCGAGGAGCCGATCGTCTTGCTTGCGCGGTGCGGTTCCAGCGCGCCCAGAACCACGTCGCGGGCATTCAGGATTTTCTCCCATTTGGATTCCAGCCCTTCGTTGCGCCATTCGGCGGGGACGGTGGAATAGGTGCGCAGGTGAATGCTGTCCGCTTCTTCAAACACGCCTTTGGGGCGGAAATCCCATGCTTCTTCCGCCGTGAAGGACAGGAAGGGGGCGAGGCGCGTGACGAGGAAGTCGTAAAGCTCCGCCATAATGGTGCGGGCCGCGCGGCGCTCGAACGAATCCGGTATGTCGCAATAGAGCCTGTCCTTGCGGATGTCGAAATAGAAGGAAGACAGATCCGCGTTGCAGAAATGATAAAGCGTCTGGATGATGTCGTTATAGCGGTATTCCTCGATATCCTTCCTGATCTTCGCGCTGATAAAGGCCATGCGGGAGAGCATATATTGCTCCAGCTCCGGCATGTTCTTGGACTCGGCGGCGGGGACGCGCTCCGCCCCCGTAAACCCGTCAATGGCGCCGAGCAGGAAGCGCAGCGTGTTGCGGATGCGGCGGTAAAGATCGCCGGTCGCCTTCATCGCGCCTTCGCCGATGCGCATATCGTCGGAGAAATTCGACGTGACCGTCCAGAGGCGGATGATGTCCGCGCCGTGATTTTTTAAAAGGTCGTTCGGATCGATGACGTTGCCAAGCGATTTCGACATTTTATAGCCTTTTTCATCGAGAACGAAACCATGGGTCAGCACGTTTTTATAAGGCGCATGGCCTTTCGTGCCGCAAGCTTCGAGCAACGAGGAATGGAACCAGCCGCGATGCTGATCGGAGCCTTCAAGGTAAAGATCGGCCTTGCTCACGCCGAGTTCGGGCCGGTCGTCCATGACGAACGTATGGGTGGAACCGGATTCGAACCAGACATCGACGATGTCGAAAATTTGTTCGAAATCATCGACCTTGTAATCGTCGCCGAGGAAGTGGCGCGGGTTGCGCGACCACCATGCGTCGGAGCCTTCTGCCTCGAACGTATCGACGATGCGTTTGAGGACAGCTTCGTCCTCCAGCGGCTCGCCGGTTTTTTTATTGACGAAGAGCGCGATGGGAACGCCCCATGTGCGCTGGCGCGAGATGCACCAGTCGGGCCGCTGTTCGATCATGGCGGTGATGCGGTTTTCGCCCTGCGGCGGAACCCAGCGCGTTTCCTTGATGGCCTTCAACGCGACGTCGCGCAGGTTGTTGTCGTCATCGAGCGCGATAAACCATTGCGGCGTCGTGCGGAAGATGATGGGGGCCTTGGAGCGCCAGCTATGCGGGTATTCATGGCGCAAACTGCCTTTGGCGACAAGCGCGCCCGCTTCCTCCATCGCTTTCAGGACGGCGAAATTCCCATCGCCCGTCTCGCCTTTCTGGGTGAGGATTTCAAGCCCCGCGAAAAGCGGTACGTGATCGCGGAATTTTCCGTCATCCGTAACATTGTCCGGAATATCCCGCCCGCCGAAATGTTTGATATAGAGGAAATAGTCGTCCTGCCCGTGGCTCGGCGAGATATGGACGAAGCCTGTCCCCGCCTCTTCGGTAACAAAATCGCCTTCAAGGGCCGGAACGTCGAAGTCATAGCCCTTTTCAAAGAGCGGGTGTTTGCAGACCGTATCCTTTAAGGCCGAACCCTTGAACGGTTCGGAAACGTCCCATTCCTCGATCTTCGCCTTATCCTTTACGTCGGCGGCGAGCGATGTGGCGAGGACGAGCTTGTCGCCTTCCTTGATTCTGGAATCATCCGCAGCTTTTGTCACGGTGTAGAGGGCATATTCAACCTTGCCGCCATAGGCGATGGCGCGGTTGGACGGCAATGTCCACGGCGTTGTCGTCCAGATAACGATATGCGCGCCTTCAAGGCCGGCCATGCCCGTCTTCGCGATGGGGAATTTCACCCAGCAGGTGATGGATTTATGTTCCTTATATTCGACTTCCGCTTCGGCCAGAGCGGTTTTCTCGACGCACGACCACATGACGGGCTTGACGCCGCGATAGAGCGAGCCGTTCAAAAGGAATTTATGGATCTCCCCCGCGATGCGCGCTTCCGCGTGTTTCGTCATCGTCAGGTAAGGGTTTTTGAAATCGCCGATAACGCCGAGGCGCTGGAAGTCGTTGCTCTGCACCTCCGTCCAGTGTTGCGCGAAAGCGCGGCATTCGTCGCGGAACTTGATGATATCGACTTCATCCTTGTTCTTGCCCTCGGCGCGGTATTTCTCTTCGATTTTCCATTCGATGGGCAGGCCGTGACAATCCCATCCCGGCACCATCGGCGCGTCATATCCGGCCATTTGCCATGATTTGTTGATGAGGTCTTTCAAGGATTTTGTGAAAGCGTGCCCCATATGGGCGTGGCCGTTGGCGTAAGGCGGCCCCCAGTGCAAAACCCATTTCTTTTTGCCTTTCGAGGCGTCGCGGAGCCTTGCATACAGATCCATTTCCTTCCAGCGTTGGGCCATGGCCGGTTCGCGCTTGGGCAGTTCCCCGCGCATCGGGAAATCTGTCTTGGGAAGAAAAACGGTATCGCGGTATTGATCCGCTTTATTGTCGTTATTGGTCATATGATCACATCACCTTGGCTGTGCGAGGGGATACCCTACAAAATTAATGATTGTAAAAAAAGGGAAATTGCGTGGTTTTGGCCCGGCTCTTCAGGAAAGAACCGGGGGGCTAATTCGTATCATCGCGCGCATCTTGAAAACCATGGCGGAACAATAGGGCTTTTGCCCGTAAAAGCAATTAAAAATTTTCATATAAACGAACGAGCATAAGGGCCAAAGGCACGGTGAAGAGTGCCAGGAGCGTGCTGGCAAGGACGGCGCCGGCCACGCGTTCGGGGCGTAAATGAAGCGCCGCCGCATAGGCGACGAGGTTGCCCGCCAGCGGCACCGCGCATAATATGGCAAGCATGGCATGGATCGTGCCGTCGAACAGATGGAAGAACAGCCTGTCCGCGGTAATGACGATGGCGCCGAAGGCGGGCCATAATATGAATTTCGCCGTGAACAGCCATTTGATAAGCCGCGGCTCGAACAGGATTTTCTCCTGTTTTCCAAGCGCGATGCCGATCAGCATCATGCCGATGATAACCCATGCGCCGGTGGCGTAATCCGTATAGCGGATGACAAGATCCGCAGGCTCTACCCCCAGCATATTCAAAAGAAGGCCGATCCATATGGCATGGATGACGGGGAGTTTTATGACCTTCAGGATCGCGCCTTTGATGCCGGCATTGCCGCGCGCGCCGAAATAATAGCCAAGCCCTGCTTCGGAAACGAGGAGCGCCGTATTGATCAAAAGATAGATCCCCGCATAATGCGGATCGAAAAGCGCCAGAATGATAGGAAAGCCGAAATAGCCCGTATTGCCCGTGACGCTGCTCATGGCGATGAGGTTGGCGCTGTTATCGCTCCAGCGTTTGCGGGCGGAATAATAAGTGATGCAGCCAATCGAAACGGAGCCGGCCAAAACCACCAGCGGGAGGATGGTATAGGCGGGGTTGAAATCAAGATTCATCATCGCGCCGAAATTGACGAGCGGGGCCAGAAAATAAATGGCGATAATGGCCATTGAGTGCAAATTGACATCCATCCACCGTCCCGCGACATAGCCGGCGGCGACGAGCAGGTAGAGCGGAATGATATTGACCGTGAGAAGGGCGATTATATCCATGGGCGCACTCTATCTGTTTTAAAAGCCGGTGTGCAGGGGGATTTTATAAGCGGGATGAAGGCAGGGAGGAGGGGATGTTTTCAGGCGGGGCTGGCCTGCACCCTTTCATCCTGGTGCAGGTCGGGCGCGTGTTCATCTTGGCGCGGGAGCGGGAGCGTGGAGGGTGGAAAAAGACTTTTCCTCATCCTCATGGCTCCATTCCCTGACCGGAAAGCCTGTGCCTGTGCTGTAGGATAGTTTCAAGGGTCTGGATTGCAATATTGACCTCACGGGCCAGTTCCCGCTCCATAACGGCATGTGGGCCGCTTCCATGATGCAGGGCCGCAACGGTGTTTTTGACAGCGCCCGCCATTGTTTTCAGAACCGATCTTTCACAGACCTCATGGCTGCAAATAATATCGGTCACGCAATCGCCTTCCTGTACGCTGATGAGATCAAGTTGGAAGGGGCTTTCTTCGCGCGGCTTCTTAATGGCGGCATGGACTTCCGTCACCCTGCCGGAAAGGGAAATAAGCGCAAGCGGCTCTTTTTCATGCAGGCTGATAGAGAGCTCTAGCTGCTGCAGGCTTCCCATCCCTTCTTGTCCGCCGGCGGGGAATGACAGGGAAATCCCCGGCTCCATGAATTGCCGGAATTTTTCCAGTCCGAACAAGGCGACGAAGTCTTCAAAATCATGGGATGCAATCAGCGGCATGTTGCTCGCGATCATATCGGCCTGATTGCAATAAGCGTCACTGTGAATAAGGGATAAAGGGCCTTGATAGGAGGTGCTTACGGAAAAAACAGAGGCGAACCCCGATGCAATAGACTTAAAAATACTCATATAGCAGGCTTATAGCGCTTTCGGGATTACGTCAACAGGTGACGCGTTTCTCTGCAATCGGCCGCTATCTGCGCGACAAGCGCTTCCAGAGAGGCGAATTTCGCCTCGCCGCGCAAGCGTTTGACGGGCCGGATTCGCAGGTTTTTGCCGTATATGTCAATATCGGGAAAGTCTAGGATATGGGCTTCTATCTGGCCGGTTTGCAATTCAAACATGGGGCGGATGCCGATATTGGTCGCCGCTTTATACCATGCCGGATCGCCTTCTATTCGCACATAGGAAGCATAGACGCCGTAAGCCGGATGGAGCGTATCGCCAAGGGGGACGTTGGCCGTGGGATAGCCCAGCTCATGCCCGCGTCTGTCGCCGCGGACAATCGCGCCGTCCACATACCATTCCCAGCCCAGCAGGGCGTTTGCCGCGGCTATTTCCCCGCTGCGTAAAAGCTGGCGGATGGAGGTCGAGGAATAAAGGGCGTCTTCTTGATTGGTGACGGGTTTTATGCCGCTGGCCGGGATTCCGGCTTTGCGGACGGTATCGAGCGAGCCTTTGCGCAATTGCCCGAAACGGAAATCCTCGCCCGCAAAAATATGGGCGGGCCGCAAGCCGTTTTTCAAGATGGATGTGATGAAATCACCGGCGCTCTGGCTGGCGAAATCCCAGTCAAAGGGCAGGGAGAGGGTGAAACCGGCCCCGCATTCTTTCAGTCTTTCCCATTTAAGGGATGGTGAAGTGATGCGGAAGGGAGGATCGTCAGGGCGGAAAAGCCTGCGCGGATGAGGCTCGAAAGTAAGGACGCCGAAGGGAAGTCCCCCGGCGTCCGCTTTGTCCTTGGCGGCCTTTATAACGGCCTGATGTCCCTTATGGACGCCATCGAAATTGCCTACGGCAATGACTGCGCCTTGCGCATCCGGCGGCAATTGGCTGATTGAAGTATAGACGTCCATAGGGCCTGCATATTCTTAACGGGACGGCGCTTTGCAGGGTGGGTAATCCTTGGCCGAAACGCGTGTCCATGTTTGCGATTTTCCGAACATAGACATACCAACATAGCCGCGGACTTCAAGCTTATTGTCGCCGAGGATTGTCAAATTCGCATCGTAATATTTGCCCTCATCGGCCTTATAGACCTTGCCGCCCGTCCATTTCGCGGGCGTTTCCATGCGCAAGTCCGAAAGAAGGTTCATGCCGCACAGAGGGGTGTCATGTTTCGAGGCGTCGGGGTTTTTCGTGTCATATTGCATGCCGCCTTCGATGATCCATGCGATCTTGCCGCACATGAGGGCCTCGCCCGCGCGGCACTGGTAAAGCTCGATGACGGAGCGCCCATTTTCCGTGAGCCAGAGGCCGGTCGGCGCCTTGACCTGCTGTGCATGAACGGGGGCGGTAAAGAGAAGGCACAAAGATGATACTGCCAGTATGAAAGGACGCATGAATTTCTCCTGTGGAAAGCTTGGGCGGTTATTCTAGTGGAAGAGAATTAAGAACCTCTTTTGCCAGTTTGTCAAAGTGCGGCGCATCATTCCCGGCGCTTGTATGGGGCGCTTTTTCTATCATGCGCAAGGCAGGCGGCAGGTCGCGGTCGCCCAGCGGGGCATAAACCTGATAATAAGCGGCTGGAAAGCGGAAATCCCACCATTCGGAAGGCAGGGGGAGGAGGGGAAGCGATAGTTTTTCTGCCGCCTCCATAAAAGCCTGTTCCAGTATCGCGCGGTTTTCAATGATATCCGCATCAAAGCCGGTATAAGCGCGCGCCGATTGCGCCGTCATTTCATCAAAGCCCGTGCCGAAGTCAATGCCTGCCACGCCGACATCGACGGCCATGCCCCGCGGATGCGCGCCCTGTCCCGGCGGGGAGAGAAGGCGCGGCGCCCCGTCCGCCAGCCATTGCGGGTTTTGACGGGCAATTTCCGAATCCATCAATGCCTGCTGCGCTTCCACAGGGCGCAGCCCGTCCTTTAAAACCAAGGCCCAGCCATGGCGGCGATGGAGGATGCGCGATGTCAGGATGACAATGCGCGCCAGATCGCGATGCAATATAAGGGGCGCGGCGGAATGATAGGCCGCGATGCCGAATATATTTTCGGCATGGTTTGCGGCGGCGTAGACGAGATTTATTGCATATGGCTCGCCGTGGAAAATATGCATGGGCACAAGATCGCCGGGGGGTATTTGCCGCATCATATGGCTTTCAACCGCGTGCGGTTTCCATGAATTTCATATAGGTTTCACCAAGCTCGGTGCGGGCTTGCATCGCATCTTGCGCAAGCTCAAGGCTCCTGCCGCTTTCGCTTAAAAGCCCGAAAATCATCATCGTCAGCATCCGGGGATTCTGCCCTTTGAAATAACCTGCCTCAACGACATTTTTCATGATGCCCGATAATTCGTTCATCAAGGTTTCCTGCAAGATTTCAATGCGCTCCTGATAAGGAATGGCCGTGTGGACGTCGATAACGATGCGGCGGACATAGGGGTCCGTACAGATATCGAGCCATTTATTGCTGGCGGTCATCAAGACGGCCCACGGGTCGTTTTCATTCGCTACGGTTCCCCGTATGATGGCTTGTAATTCCACCATCAATTCATAGTAAACAGCCCGGAACAGGCCTTTTTTATCGCCGAAATGGTAATAGAGGGAGCCTCTGGCCATACCGCTTTCTTCGACGATATCGGCTGTGGACGTACCGTAAAACCCCTTGGTTGAAAACTCGTGGCGGGCTATTTGCAAAAAAAGTTTGCGGGTCGCTTCAAGGTTTTCCTTGTTAGGGCCATGTTTTTTAGCCATAAAATCAGTGCCTTAATATAAATAAAAATAATCGACGAACTATCAAAAAATAATATTGACCACTTGTCGGTATGTCAATACATCATATATTGACATTGTGTCAGATCGTATGTCTGGACAGAAGGAGGAGGAGCGTATGTCCTTATTATACACGTCCTTGGTGGCGGCCGATTTCATCGAAACGGTTAATTTTTATGAGGATTATTTCGGCTTTGCGCCCGTGGTGGAGCAAGAGAGCTATGTCTTTATGCAGGATCCGGAAAACCCTGTGAACGCCATTGCAATATTTGCCCAGGATCATCCATGCCTGAAAGGCCGTATGATGCCGTCCAACGGTGTTATTCTTAATATTGCCAGCCACGACATCGCCGGTATGTACGATCATCTCTATCATGAAGGTGTTGACGTTTTTAAGGAGCCGGGAACCGATATCGAGGGCCGCAAGCATTTTGTAATCTCCGATCCGAACGGCATATTGGTGAATATCTACGATGCGTCTTCCTCTAACCGGCGGGAGCGGGAGTTGGAGGCGGCGTAAGGCCAGCGGCACAATCACCCCCGTTCATCCGGCAGCCTGCAATTATAGGGCGGCCTTAACCTCGCTCCTTTCCTTACATTCAAAGGCGGCACATCTTTATCCAAAGCCTATGGTTTAATAGAACGGTTTTCTGAAGATATTGATCTGACCATCAGCCACAACGCGCCGTTTCTTACCGATGGCAAAGAGCCTACCACCTGATGCGGAAACCGACATTGCCCTTGGCCGAATAGCTATCGCCCGGATTCTCCAGACTCGTATTCGCGGCGACCTCGCCATATATCGAGTATTTGCCGTCCGCCCAGTTCCGCGACCCGCCGACACCGACACCGCCCCACAGCCTGTCATTCTCCGAAGAGAATTTAGTGCTCGCCACGTCGACATGCGTACTATGCACAAAATCATAGTAAACATTCGCAATACCGTAGAGATGCTGCCTTTGCGGCGTGCCGTTCTGTCCTGCCCATTCTTTCTCCTGCTCGACCGAAAGCCCTGCGCGCCCCTGCGCGATATGCCCCTTTTGCGAGCTGACATGCGCGTCAAATGTGTCATCAAAGCTATCGAACTTAACGCTGGAATAGGAAAGCTGCGTTTGCGGCGTAACCGACCATGCAGGCGCGATCGCAATACGTTTTCCCACCTCGGCAGAGGCCCCATAGCCAAGACCATTATTGCCGCCCACAAGCTCTCTGCGCGCCAGCTTGGAGTGTAAATCAGACCTGTACCAAGTGGCCTGCGCTTGCGTATCAATGTAAAGATTATCGTTCCCGTACCACGTGGCCGACAGGCCGAGCCCATAGCCATCCGTACTGATTTTTCCATCACCGTGGACCGAGGATATATCGGTGTTACCATGGCTATACTGCCCATGAATGCCGCCGATAATCTTGCCGCTGTCAGATTCGTTCAGCATTTTTTCAATGCCGAGCTGTGCCTTGATTATATTCTGGCTGAAATCCTCAACCGATCTGCTGGCATTCGGCTCTATATGATGATGCGCACCGTCAATCCGCATCCATACGCCGCCCCGATCGATATCCGGCATGGTGTGTTGCTGCTGTTCTGCGCCGGGATCGCCGGACATTCCTCCGCTATCAGGCATCACCCACGAACGGTTGCCCGCGCGCTGCTGCAGCGTGTCGACCGCGTTCAGGGCAAGCAAGGCTTGCGGGTAAATCTCATAGGTTGGAACGCCTGCTTGAAATAATATATCATTGCCGTTCGACATTAACGCAGAACGCAAATACCAATCCCCATCATTTGGTGTTTGTGTGCTGCCTTGATAAAGCTTATAGGCATAAGGCCCGGATACCGCTACGTAGTCATCTATATACACATAATCGCTCAGCAGCGTAAAGCTGCCATCAGATACGCTTAACACATCAACCAGCTTAATATCATGGGCGGCTTTTTCGCCCGTATCTTGTAAGTTGTTAAGCCGAATAAATGAATGCCCCTCTGTTTTATCCGCAATCAGCCTGTTGGCAGGATTAGTATTGCCATCAAACTTTATATTAAAAACAATAACGCCGTCATTACCCGTATAGGTGTCTGTAATGGTAAGCTGCGTATCAACATTGTTGCCAAATTGCAGTTTAGCGCCATTGCTAAGATTATCTAATGTCTGGTTATGTCCCCCCAGATCCAGTGTGCCGCTATTGGTTAAAAGGAAATCTGAATTCGCACTAAAATAATTGACGCCTCCCGCCCGCAAAATCCCTTCTAATACATAAGTATCACCCGTATAATCGCTGGCGCTGCTCAGGGTTGTAGTCCCGGAAGCCATGCCATAGTGACTAACAGACACATTGCCGGTTATCAGGGGCGCAAATGAAATGTCTTCATTGTGATTAAAGTTTAAATGCCCGTTTCCTAAACCTCCCGTAATTTTAGCTGTGTCCAATATTCCGGCCTTTTGCCCGTCGCCGATATTTAAAACCCCTGTTGACCCGTCCTCAACCGCTAGCAGCACCTCCGGTGTTATCAAGCGGCCATGATCGAGTAAATTCAAATACCCGTTTCCGTCCCGTCCAACTCTTGTGAAAATATCGGCAAAGACTTCTGTTCCCTCATCCTGAATGTTAAGGGTGCCAACGCTGTTCGCATAATCTGCTATAACTAAATGCGCCTTACTATGCACTAGCGCCCCGCCAGAGGCCGTAAATTCAGACTCGCTTATTTGCGATACGTAAATATTACTATCCGCGAGTAAGGTTGATCTATCCCCCGTTGCCGCATTCACCCCATCAACGATAAATACGCCATTTCCCCCCGGCCTAAGAGCCATGGCCGCATAAAATACATTCGCAATCGCGCCATCTAAAATACGTATAGTTCCATTCTCATAGTCCCCCGCATGTAGTGAATATGCATCAGCCTGAGAGCGTGTTCCCGTGGCCGCGTTGACCCCGCTAATAATGACATGCCCGTCTTTACCATCGGCCGAAACCTCATCATCAACGTCAAGTAAGCCCCCGTCTAATACACGCAGCTCCCCGTAAGCGCCATGATCTGCAGGGCCGGAACTGCCAACCCATAATTGCCTGTTTGCCACCTTAAAGGTGGAGCGTAACCCCGTAGCCTCATTGACACCAGAAATAATGACCAGCCCACTGCCGCTTGCCTTACCCGCAACAGCACTGGAATGCCAGGTTTCCAAATACCCTCCATCCAGAATACGCAGCTCCCCATGCCCCTCCCGCCCTACATACATGCCGTCATGCGAAATAACAGTAGAAGCAGTGCTTGTGGCTTCATCCACACCGCTTACCAGCCCATACCCTTTGCTGCCCTCATAAAAGCCCAAAAATAAATGCCCTGCGACCATTTGCTCATACCGCGCCCCGCCGGTTACGCTAAGCCTGCCCGTACCATACAACCCGAATATCCCCGTTCGCGCATCCCATTCCGACCCTAATCCGTCTATTGTAAGGCTGCCTTCTGTATTGGCCTCAAACCCCGCATAAAGGTAAGAGCTTGTGACCAGCCCCCCATTTGTTATCGCTACATTACCGCTGGCCGCAGACCCGGTATGGCTGTTTGATAAATTAGTACCAATGATAACCCCGTCCGTATCTGCCGCCGGAAAGTTAAGATTAGGGACGTTAACATCGGGAAAAGGCGTAAAGACAGCGCTCCCGCAGATACTTGGTATTTCCGCAATATCAGGACAGCCATTAGAAATTACCGCATTGTCGCCCATAAAGTCTACTTGCTGAGCATACGCAAAACCACCGCTCCCAAACAACACAAAGACACTCAACGCTGAGGCGCAAAAAAATTTCGAATATGTTTTTTTAATAACAAGCACCATAACCCACCTGATTTTCAATAGCCTCGACAAACCTTGCCAAAGCCAAGTCATGACAAAACCATGACAGGGCCATGACAAAGCGCTGCCACACGAAATCCCCGCTGCCTCTCAAAAAAGAAAACGCGATTATTATTTTATCAGAGTAAAAATGATTAAAAAGAGTGGTTGCCTATGTATATATGAAGTAAAAATACGATAAATGCACATTATCTACAGACATTTATAATATGGGTGTTGAAGGTGCTTTTCAGCCGGCTCCAGTCCACGACCTTGCCGATTTCATCAAAATTTCCCTGTGGCATGGCATTGATATGATCCGGCGACTGGCGCAAATATATCAGCGGCGCACAGAGGGAATTGTTTATTTCAATCGCTCTCTAATCTGATTTGAAAAATAAATCTCATCTCTTTCTCTCATCTTTCTCTCAGGGCCTCGCCCGCCTTGTTCACGGGTTTAAGCAGATATTGCAGGACAGTTTTGGCGCCTGTCTTAATTTCCACCGTGGCCACCATGCCCGGCATAATCGGGTGCAGCTTACCGTTTTTGGTGCGCAAGTGGGATTCATCGGTACGGATATAGGCGCGGTAATATACTTGCGTTCTATTCACCTCATCCTCGATCGTGTCGGGGGAGATGCGGTCAACAACGCCCGATAATGTGCCGTAAATAGAGGGGTCATACGCCGTTATTTTAACCGTGGTTGGCAGATTCGGGCGAATAAAGGCAATATCGCGCGGGCTGATGCGTGCCTCGACCAATAACGTGTCCTCAATCGGTACAATCTCCATCAACACGCCGCCGGGCTGAACCACGCCGCCGATTGTCGTGATATCCAGATTTTGCACAACGCCCCGCACGGGCGAGGTCAGCTCGGTGCGGTTAAGCTGGTCTTGCCTGCCGTATAAGGTCTGGCGCACGACATCAAAATCGGACATCGTCCTGGTGTATTCGGCATTGGCATCGCTGATATATTGGTTGCGCAGCCCATCAAGCTTTCCGGTCAGTTCGTTGATCTGGCGGCGCAGGCGAATAACCTCAACCGGGCTGGCCGCGCCCATATCCACCAAGGGTTCGGTCAGTTCTAATTCCCGCTGCACAAGGCCAAGCTGCTCACGCAGGCTGGCGGAGTTGACGCCCAGATTATGCTGCCGCGAATTGTAAAGCGCCATTTCCCGCTCAACCAGATCCGGCATAGCCCGCACCGCATCGCTGAATTCCGGCTTTTTGCCCGTCACTTCAGCTTGCAATCTGGCCGCTGTGGCCTCTAGCGAGAGCGCCTTGGCCTCGCTCTCACCCACAATTGCCTTGAATCGTGTGCGGTCTAGTGTCGCGAGAACCTGCCCAATCTCTACCACATCGCCTTCGTTTACCTGTAGGCTTTCGACAATCCCGCCTTCCAGACTTTGGATGATCTGGGATTTGGAGGAAGGGGTAACTTTGCCCGCGCCAACCGCAACCTCATCTAGCTGCGTAAGCGTGGCCCAGATCAAAAAGAACGCCAGTGTGGCGCAGATGATGGGGATCAACCCAAAGCGCAGCCAGCCCGGCCTCTTGAAATGAGGTTGCAGGTAATTATCCGTCAACCCTTTGTCCATCAGGCTTTTACCCATCAAACCTTTACCTGTTATGTCCTTGCCTATACTACGTGATTGCGCAAACATTATGCGGCCTCCTCTGCCTGATTTGTCTTGGCGGCGGGGGCGGAAAGCTGACTCAAAACTGTATCGCGCGGCCCATCCATAACAACGCGTCCCGCATCAATGACGATCACCCTATCCGCCAGATCAAGCAGACCTGCGCGGTTGGTCGCCACTATAAATGTACGAGAGCCGAGCCAGTCGCGCAGCCTGTTTACAAATTGGCGTTCGGTCACCTCATCCATCGGGGCGGATGGCTCATCCAGAAGCAGGACATTCGTTTTGCGCAATAAGGTGCGCGCCAGCAGCAAGGTCTGGCGCTGCCCGCCAGATAGGCCAATCCCGCCCTCTTGCAGCATCATATCGAGGCCTTGCGATTGGTTTTGCACCAGCGATACGCCGCCAGTGACCGCTAGCGCGGCTAAAATATCCTCGTCCGAAGCATTGGGATCGCCCATCAAAAGATTATCCCTGATCGTGCCGAAAAATAGCTGCGCCCCTTGATTGAGATAGCCAATCTCGCGGCGCATATCCGCGGGGTTAATCAGGCCGATATCCGTACCATCGAGCAGCATTTTCCCCGAACCGGGCAGCGCCATCCCCGAAAGCAGGCGCAGCAATGTGCTTTTCCCCGCGCCAATACGCCCCAGCAAGGCCACGCGCTCCCCCGCATGGATCTGTAAATGGGGGATATTGAGGATTTGCGCCCCATCCGGGTCGTAGGAATAACGCACCTCTTTAAACCGGTAATCGCCCATCAAGGTCGTGCGGCGGATAAGCCCCTTTTCGGGATCGTGGTCGACGGGTTTGGAAATCAGATCGTCAAGGCTTTTCATGGCGACTTTCGCGCTCTGCCAGCGGGCAAAAAGCTGCCCCATCGGCATGAACAAAACAATGGCGCGATTGGTCAGGATAGAGCAGGCAATCAGCGCGCCCATCGTCATATGCCCACCCATCACGCTATACGCACCCGCAACAAGAACGGCAGTATAGGCCAGTTGTTGCAAGGTTTGCGTCCAGTTCACGTAAAGCGTTGTCCAGAAGCGTTGTGAGATGCCAATACCCGCGCTGGTCAGCGTGTATTGCTCCCACTGGGATTGGAAATGCGGCTCGGCCTGCAGGGCCTTGATTTCTTCGATACGCTCCACCGATTCCACCAAGATGGCGTTGCGCAAGGCGGATTCTCGTGCGCCCGCATTGGCCAGATTTGAAAGCGGATATTGAATAAGCAGGCCGGGAATAATAATCAGGACAAGAGCAGCCAAAACGATAAAGACAAGCGGCCCCGCCAACAGGGCAAATAGCCCTAGAAATAAAAGCGCAAAGGGCAGGTCGATCAGCGTCGCCACCGTGGTAGAGGTCAGTAATTCACGCAATTGTTCAATATCGCGGAGCTGGGCGATAAAAGCACCGGTGGAACGGGGGCGGGCATCGTTGCGTATATCCATCGCGCGGGCATAAAACCGCGCTGAAATGGCATAATCGGCCTTTTTGCCGATGTGATCGGACAGGGAAACCCGTGCCGTTCGTAGCAGGAACTCAAAGGACAGCGCCGTTATAACCCCCAATGCCAAAACCCAAAGCGTCGGGATGGATTGTGCGGGCACAACCCTGTCCCAGACCTGCATGGCAAATAGTGATGTGCCAAAGGTCAGGATATTGCCAAAAAGCGAGGCCAGCATAATCTCGCCATGACTCCCTTTGTCCTGGAGCAACAGCGCCCGCAGCCAGCGTTTGCGCGGCGGGCGCAGATATGTATCAAGCCGTGCATCTATGCCCCGCGTTGATAACGGGTGGATCAGCGCGATGCGCCCTGTGGCCTGTGCGCGCAGTTCTGATATCGGCACTTCGCGCTCTATCGCCGCGGGTTCTGAAAACCAGCATATTGCGCTGTCCACACTGCGATGTTTTAAAACAGCCACGCCGCCATCTTTAAGCTCGACCAGAGCGGGCAATAACATTGTAGAGATGTCATCAACCGCCCCCTTCATCAGATCAAATTTCAGCTCCATAGAGTGTGCGCAGCGCATCAGGATATCCAGTAAATCATCATGGCGGCCTTCTTGGGCGATGCGGCGGCTGATTTCGCTTTCCGTGATATGTATGCCCTTGGCGCGTGCCGCTTCGACAAGCGCCGCAGACCATGATTTATGAATGCCCGGTTTATTATTCATGACGATCCGCCTTTGCAAGAGTATCAACAATCCCGAGCGTCGTACGCAGCAACCCATAGGCAGAGTAAAGCTCTACGCGGGCGCGCATAACATCTATTTGCGCCATGACGCGGGCGCTGGCGGCGCGATATATTTCCTGCTCCGCGTTTAAAAGATCGAACAGGCTGCGTTTCCCCAGTTTATATTCTTCGATGAAGATATCGCGCGCGGCCACGGCCTTTTCTTCCTGATTTTGATAAATCCCGATGCGGGATACGCCGCCGCGAATAGCCTCGCGCGCCATGTGTATTTGTCCCTTGATGTTGAGGATAATCGCCTCTTTTTCCGCCCGCGCGGCATGGCGGTCTTGCTGCGCGGCTTCTACCCTGTGCGTTGTTCCGGCCTGATATAAATCGCCCTTGACCGTGATAACGGCAGTAAGGGCATTATCACGCGATTCATAGCTATAGTTATTGTGGCTGTAGCCGAGTTGCAGGCCGAGCCGCGGGTATCTCTCCGCCCGCGCAAAATTGATGCGGGCGCTGGATGCTTCTTTATTCTCGTTTGCTGAGGCCACGATCGGCAGGCTGTCAAAATCCGGCTCACCCATATCATCTTGGAACTGCTCAAAAATAGGGGCGGGGTTGTCATAGCCCGTGGGCATAATGCCGATAAGATTGACCAGCTCCGCCTTGGAAGCGGTGAGATTGGCATCGGCCTGGATCACATCTGCCCGCGCGCCCTCGATCCGCACCTCGGCCAGCACCAAATCGGATTGATCGGAAATTCCGGCCTTTGCCCGCATACGGATAAGATCGCGCAGCCGTTCCAGCTCTTTTAACTGGCGCTCGGATTCGCGGTGCATCATATCCGCCCGTGTAATATCAAGATAGGCCAGAGCCGTCTTTTCGGCGATCTGGTCGGCGGTGGCTGACAGTTCAAAATGGCGCTGCCGCTCAACCGCAGAGGCCGCCTGAATGTCGCTTTGCGCACGCCCAAAATCCCAGACCAGCTGGTTCAGGGCAATGCTCGGCCCTTGCATATTATTGTTTAGGCTACTGTTGTTATAAGAGTCGAACATATTCGGCCCAATATTCGCCGAATAGCTTACGGAGGGCATCCAAACAGATCGTGCGCTGCCGAGATCGGCCCTCCCGCGAGCCTGCGCGGCAAGGGCGCGGGCAATATCGGGGTGGCGTGTAACCGCGATGGCGATGGCATCAGGCAATCCGATATTGTCTTCCCTTTGTTGTTGCGCGGTGGTTTGCCGCGCGTGCAGGGGGGCGGGCGGGCCGAAGATCGCGCTCGCCAATTCCATTTTTTCCTGTTCTGCTTTTTCCTGCGCCTGTGCCGGATTGCACCAGCTAGCGGCAAGCAGCGCAAGAATAAGCCCTATAACGCCATAATCTTGGCGGCTTGTTCTTTTCCGCGTTACTGTGTTTTCCCTCATGACGAATATCGGTGGTCGCTGCCGGTTTAGGCCGCGACAAGCTGATGGTTGGCCAGAAGCGTTTCCAGATTTGTATTGACGTTAGTCAGAACGGCGATATCGGTGAAGTTATGCTCACCACCAGCACCGTCACGATCCACGCTGATAATCGTATCTGCGCCCGAAACGCTCACGCGGAGGAAATCACCAATCGTTTCGCCCGCATCCAGCGTTGCTATGCCGTCGATATAACGAGCCGCGCCATCCGCATCCGCCGTATAGCCGGACAGAAGCTCACGCAGGTCAATGCGGTCTGCGTCCGGGGTTGCTTTATAAACGCCGACGGTGAAGCCGGAAATTGTATCCGTACCATTGCCGCCCGTTGCGTCCAGATTATCCAGAAGGCGGAACAATACGGTATCCTTGCCGCCACTGCCCAGATGGATGGTGTCGTCCCCGCCGCGCCCCTCGAACAGGTTGTCGCCGGAATTGCCGCTTAGCGTGTCATTGCCCTGACCACCCGCAACGCCTTCAATATTCAGAAGCGTCACCGTGTTAAAGCCCGTTGCTTGCGCGCCCGTGTTGCCGAGATCAACCGTAACTGCCGTCGTTCCCGCCAATTTGAAGTCGATAATATCCTGACCGCCCGTATTGCTCCATATGCCATCAGCCCAACCGCCTGCGCCGTTATAGACATCATTGCCCAGCGTGGCGAACAAGGTATCGTTATACCCCGTCCCGACAATGCCAGGCCCGATAGTATCAGCATTATTCGTGCCGGATTCCGCCGTTAGTACATAAGCGCTGGTCGCTGCGCCTGCCTTTAGGCCGCCCCAAGCTGCATTGACGTTTTCAACAACATTGCTCCCCGCGCTAGCGATGCCGCCCACATCTTGCGAGACTCCGCCAATATTGCGAAGCAGAACCGCAGAATAGGTTTCGTTGGCATTCAGGCCATGGAAGTCAACAAGAGCCGACGTGTCACTGGTCTGGTTGCCCGATTGCGGGTTGATGATCTGGCTGGCGACCCAGTTGCCGCTAGAATCATAAAGCTGTACCGTGTTACCCAGTAACGCATTGATGCCGTTCTCGTCCACAATGCGCAGATGGATCGTGTTGCCATGCAGGATGGTGGAGTTGTTCTGGATTAGCGTATTTGTCCCGTTGGAGCGGGTGAAGATCAGATCCTTGTCACCATCCCAATCAATATCGAAGGCAACCGCGCCCGTGATATTTTCTGCAGCAGGAATGTTATCGAGTACGGTGGTAGAGAACGTCTTGTCCCCGCCATTGACGTATAGATGAACACTACTTGCGCCCGCCGCATATTCAGGCAGCTCAATCACATCCATGTGGCCATCCATGTTCCAGTCCAGAGCCATGGATGCACCGCCTCTGAGGGAATCACCAAAATAGGTCGTTGCATAATCGCCTGTTGTGGACTGCACGATCGTGCCATGATCATTGTACAGGATACGGCTCATATCCGAGTTCGTGACAGCGCCGGTTTCGCTTGTGCGGCCACGTCCCAGGAACAAATCCATATATCCGTCACCATCAAAATCGGCCCATGTCATAGAGGGTGCATAGGCTCTATCGCCGATATAGTTATAGAACACATTATCCAGTACCTGGCTGCTATAAAGCGTGCCATCGCCAACATTATTCACGACAACAAGTCGATAAAGATTGTTGCTGGATGTCGTTTTTGTTGCATCATGATAGTTGGAGCTTGTATTGCCATGGAACACAATATCGACTGTACCGTCATTATTGATATCAACGCCCGACATCTCTTTCTGGGGGGAGGAGTTGCCAGAGTTAGTAGGGGCGGGAGAGCCCAATGTGTTATAGGTAAAGTTTCTATCTTTGATAAATGTACCGGCATGATTTTCGACAAAGGTCGTGGCATAACCGCCACCCGCTGCTGCATCATTCGGTGCGGTATCGCCATAAACAATATCGGCATACCCGTCGCCAACTTTATCATAGGCCATAATACCGCCATACCAGCTTATAGTATTGGCGCTCGTATTACCTGATCCGCCCACCTGAAAGTCTGAATATCCCGATCCGTCATAATGCCACGCCTGTTGTCCGCCATCACCATAGGTATTGTCAGAGGCCAGAATGTCCATATATCCATCGCGGTTGTAATCCACGAATGTTGCGGCTTGCGTGGCTACGAGCGGCAGCCGTATCTGAGTGGAATCATATCGCCCAAAGGATGTATGGCTAGAGCCGGTGCTGTCAAATATCAGGCCATTGGACAAGACGCGCCATGCGCCATCCTCACCTATGGTAAGGGCTGTGGCCTTATCATTTGCGGAAGAATCACCTTTGAACTGGGCGCTTACTTCCGTATCCGCGACGACCACCTCGCCAGTAGAGTGCTTGTGCCCCAGCAATGAGCCATCCGTATCACGCACCGTTGCCGTAACATTATAGCTTGCGGGGGTCAGTGGCCCAGATACCTGCACATACCATGTATTGTGAACAGGATCGACAACCACTTCATTGAGTGCATTGCTGCTATAGGTCACGCCATCAATAACAACCTGCAACACATCACCAGCGCCCAAAGCTTGGCTTAGCGCGCCTGTCACAATCGGCGTGGTGTCGGTCGTGTTCAGTGCATTCACGTGAACCAGAATAACCGGATTATCAGACGAAGAAACCCAAACCTGATGACCTGACAGCAGCTCTTCCAGCGTTGTTTCTACACCAGATAGCGTGGCAACCGTGGAGAAGCTTCCTGTGCCATTCAGATCAACCTGAATAAGCGTATCGCCGCCCGCAACCGTGACATTCAGGTAATCCAGCAAGCCGCGTGATGCATAATCCAGAACATACGCGCCCTCACCAATATCGTAGTAGATATTGGCTGTGCCTTTATAACCGCTCAACAAATCGCGCAGATCAATAACATCCGCGTTATTATTGGTCGCCAGATCGCCAACGGTAAAACCGGTAATAGTGTCAGAACCGTTTCCGCCCGTGGCATCATCGCGATCGAGCATTTTATAAACGATTTGATCACGCCCGCTGCCCACAAGATTTATCGTGTCATTCCCGCCCCGCCCCTCGAACAAATTATCGGCCGCGCTTCCTGTCAACACATCGTCATGAGCAGAGCCGCGAATACCTTCGATATCGATCAACGTGTCATTGCCCTGTCCGGTGGCTGTGCCCGTACCAAGATCGGCGGTAATGCCGGCGTTTGCCGTTCCGTAATCGACAATATCCAGACCGCCCGTGGCGCTCCATGCCGAGTCGCCCGCCAGCGCGTTGGACCAGCCACCACTGCCGAAGAATGTGTCATCGCCAAGCGTGCCAAAGAACGTATCGTTATATCCTGTGCCGATGAACACACCATCATTGATGGCAACATCGCTCTCACCGGAAAGAATATAAGCGTTATGCGCTTTTCCGGTTTTTAGGCCGCTCCACTGCTTGTTCACATTCTCGATGGTTGAGAGGGTATCCGCCCCCGTTGCCAAGCTGGCCACACCACCAATATCTTGTGATGCGCCGCTAACGGAGCGCACAAGAGCAACCGTATAGGATTCATCCGGCGATAGATTAAAGAAGTGAACCAGCCCTGTGCTGTCATTCGTGCCGACACCGGATTGCGGGTTCAAAATTTGTGTAGCAACCAGTTTACCTCTGGAATCAAAGAGCTGAACCGTATTGCCGTAGTAAGAGTTGATCCCGTTCTGATCAACAATACGCAAATGCAAAGCCGTTCCGTCCGCAACCTGATTGGTATTTTCGATGCTCGCAACCTCGCCGGTTCTGACCATCTGGTAAACAATATCGATGTCACCATCCCAGTCATAATCCACAGCATTCGCGCCCCCGATATAAGGGATGGCGGATGCCAGCGTCACTTGCGGAGCGTTAAAGCTCAGCAAACCGTTCGTGCTGGTGTTGGTGTACAGGCTGATAACGCCGGAGGATACGCCGGAATTGGAAAACTCCACGACATCCATTTTGCCATCGCCGTTCCAATCAACCGCAATGGATGCACCGCCGCTTACAGCGCTACTGGTATCGCCAATATTTATTTTTTCAGAGCTTATTGTACCGTTATTATTCAAGTAAATACCGCTGATATTCGTGCCATATGTACGGCCAAGGAATAAATCCATATCTCCGTCGCCATCAAAATCAGCCCAAGTCATAGACACGGCATTATCTGCGTTTGCGATATAGTTATTAAAGACGTTATTAACGGTCTGTCCGACGTGGAATGTGCCGGACCCATCATTGATCAAAGTGGTCATGGCATAGCCGTTAACCGCTCCGTTCACGATGTAACTATGTATGGCAATGTCGATGTCACCGTCATTGTCGAGATCAACGCCGGAGGCCTCTTTGTTCGAATAAATCGTGTTACCACTGGCAAGCAAATTGCTGCTCACAAGGACACCTGCGTTATTCGATGCAAAAATGGGGAGCAAATTATCATTGCCCCAGTCACCCCAAAGCACGTCAAGATAGCCGTCACCTTCTTTATCAAAAGCAATAACGCCGCCAAGCGCGGTGGTATAGGATACGGGTACGCGGGAATGGGTGAATGTTCCGTCATTATTGCCCGTAAAGACACTCTGGGCAATGTCGCCATAGTAATATGAGCCGGCGACAACATCCGCATATCCATCACGGTTATAATCAAAGAATGTGGTATTGGTAATCACATCTCCTACTCTGTAATCAGAGTCTATCCTTGTGCTTGTTGTCAGTCCCGTTTGCGTCAAAACGCTTTCGCGCACAGTGAATTGCAAAAGACCGTTTTCCCCGATTCCTGTGCCCATGCCTGCGGTATAGTAGTTATAGATGGTGGATGAAGACGTCGCCGTGAAAGAACCTGTTTTGTGGTCATCCGCACTCACAATGTCGATCTGAACGGTCGGGGATAATCTGGAAAAATTACCCGCCGCATCATATTGGATTAGGCCAAGATTATAACTTGTATCGGCGCTTACCGATGATGACAATGACCAGGATGTTCCCGCATTGGAATCTGTCGCCAGAATAACATCAATGCCATGTTCAAAAATGCCGTTGCCATTGACGTCGTGGATCAAGACAATCGTGCTGTTTGCATCTTTCAAGCCGCTATCGGCGCTGGTGAACAAAAGGCTGGTATCGCGGGTTATATTATCACCGATAACACCGGTATCGTTCAGCGGCCGTAAGGCGGGGGAGAGAAGTCCGCTTGATGGTGCGGTAACATCAATATCCACTGTGCGTGTAACCGTGGTCGGTGAAACATTGCCGGCACTGTCGACCACACGAAGCTGATAGGTCGTGTCGCTGGTGCGCTGGATCGGATCGTCATATGTCCATGCCCCCGATACGACATTAAGGCCGGTCCATGTTGTGCCGCCGTCACTGCTGATTTGTACAATACCACCGGCCCCGACAACCGCCGCCCCTTTGAGGCTAATGGTTGTATCGCGTGTTATGAAATCACTGGTATCCTCGGTTATGGAGAATGCGCTCGTCCACGATGTATCTGTGTCTAGATCATCAATCGTTAGCGATGTAACACTCAGCGGAACGGTATTAATGGTAATGTTGAATATCGGCCCCACACTCTCAAGGTCGACAATGTTAACCACACGCGCCGAAAGGGCATGAGTGTCATTGGCAAGGTCAGAACTGATCGCGTAAGACCAAGCGGTTTGTCCGGCTGTTAAGGCAACAGTGCCAAGCAGCGTCGCACCCAGATAAATGCGCAGTTCTTCGCCAGATACGGCCGGCGCGCTAAGCGTGCCGTGCAATACGGGTTTTGTGTCGTCGGTACTTCCGCCGTGGAAAACATCCCCCGTTATGATGCCGACATCGTCCACGGCATGGGTAATTATGGCCATAGTTGTGGGGGCGGTCAGGTTGATGGTAATGGATTGCGTCGCAGTTGATCCGATATTTCCGGCAACATCAATCGTGCGTGCGATAAGGGTGTAGGTATCCTCGGCCAGCGGTGCAGAGCTGTAGCTCCAATTCGTGCCGCTAACCGTTGCCGTATGCCAGTTCGTGCCGCCGTCAAATGACAGCTCGACACGGGTGCTGGAATCTATGTTATCGCTAAGACGTCCGTGAATGGTCGGCGTGTCGTCGCTGGTTATGTAATCGGTTGCGGATATTCCTGTGTCCTGATCGATCGAGTCGATGGATATCGTTGCGGATGATGCGCTGGTTTTGACCACAACGGTCTGGCTTGCACCGACCGTGATATTGCCCGCAATATCAATCGTGCGGACCTGATAGACATGGCTGCCATCTGTTAATGTGCGCCCGTCCACAAAGCTCCAATTGGTGCCGGATACGGCCGCATCGCCCCATGTCGCGCCATTATCGACAGAAATTTGAACACGGTCGCCCGCTTCAAGCGCGCCGGCCAATGTGCCCTCTATGGTGATTTCGGTGTCAGATGTGATGAAATCACTCACAATTCCGGTGTCTTCATCAATTGCTGTGATACTTGGTGCTTCCGGGGCAACCGTATCCACCGTAACAACTTGCGATGCTACAGGCCCAGTATTGCCGGCCAGATCAATGATCCGTACCTGATATTCATGCGCGCCGTGTGCCCGTATTGTCGGGTCGGTGTGGCTCCAGCTTGTACCATTGACCACCAGATTCGTCCATGTCGCGCCATTATCGAACGAGATTTGCGCGGTTTCTTTGTTGTCGCCCAAGGCCAGAGGTGCGGCAAGCGTACCATTTAGCGTGATAGAGGTCGCGCTGGTGATAAAATCCGTTGCAGAAATGCCGGTATCGTTGCCGATCGAATCGATCGTAATCGCCCCCGGATCGGTTGTATCCACGACCACTTTTTGCGTATCGCTTGCGCCGACATTGCCCGCGCCGTCATGCACATAGATTTCGTAGTAATATGTTCCATCTGTGCGGGTTACCGGATCGAGATAGCGCCAGTCCGTGCCGGTAATATCTGTAACCTCATCCCAGCTTAGGCCACCATCAGCGGAAATATTCACGATTTCGCCAGGATTGATGGGGAGGGTAAAAGTACCAGTCAACTCAATCGTTCCATTATTGATAATAAAATCAGTGGCCGATGCGCCAGAATCACCAGTAAGCGCAACAATGTTGCTATCTGTTGGAAGTATCGTGTCCACCTCAAAATGGATGGGCGCGGTGCGGTTGCCTTCGTTACCGGCGGCGTCCACGTTGCTCACGCTCCAGGCGTATAAACCATCCTCCAACGGTGCGCTCGGCGCGAATGTCCAGTTTCCTGCGGCATCCGCTCTGACTTCACCAATAAGAACTCTCGAAGCTAAGTCGCCGTTGTAAACGCGCACAATCGAATAAGGCTCTGCCGCCGTTCCTGTCATGATCGGTGAGGCATCATTGGTGATTGTGCCGTCAATAATATCGTCTAAAACTGGATTAATACTGTCTTGGATGCGCGTCACGACGAGCATACCGGGCATGGCAGTATCAATGGTAACGATCTGGCTGCTGACCGGGCCGATATTGCCCGCAGCATCCATGATGCGCACCATATAGGTGTAATCGCCATCTGCCAATATGCGCGGATCTGCATGGTTCCAGCTTGTACCCGCTATGTTCGTAATGACTTCCCATGTCGTGCCGCTATCAAACGAGATTTGCGCCTCTTCATCCGCGCCAAGCACTACGGCAAGGCTGCCGTGAAGCGTAATCGTCTGGTCAGAGGTGAGGAAGTCTGTCGCGCTATCGCCTGTATCATCGGCAATAGAGGTAATCGTGATGGCACCCGGTGCAACCGTGTCAACGGTTACCCCGATATCTGTACCATTGGTGATATTTCCTGCGATATCAATCGTGCGGATTTTATACGTGTAATCGCCATGAGTAAGCGTACGATTGTCAACAAAGCTCCAGTCTGTGCCGCTAACGGAAACATCTTGCCATGTTGTGCCACCATTTGTTGATATCTGCGCCCTCTCTCCGGCCCCCAGTACGTCGCCCAGCGTGCCATAAATGGTGAGCGAGGTGTCGGAGGTGATGAAATCGGTTGCGCTGATGCCGGTATCATCCTCGATATGCGTGCCGGTGATCGTGGCGGGGGCTTCGGTGTCGATTGTGATGGTTTGGGTTGTGATCGGGCCGGATGTATTGGCCGCGCTCAAGATACGGGTTTGATATTCTACAGCCCCATCGCTCAGGGTACGGCTATCGGTGTAGCTCCAGCTTGTGCCGGTAGGCGTCACATCAATCCAGCTCGCGCCGCCATCAAGCGAGATTTGCAACTTTGCGCCACTGCCCAGAGTGCCGCCTGTGTGGCCGTATAAGGTCACGGATGTGGCATTGGTCACAAAATCCGAAGACGACGCGCCAGTGTCCGGTGTGATGGAATCGATGGTCACTGTATTGCTTGGTACAGATGTATCCACCGAGAAATCAAAAGGCACAGAGGCAGGGCCTTCATTGCCGGCCGCATCTTGGTTTCTGAAGGTGAAGCTGTGATTTCCTTCGTCCAGATTCGCACCCGGCCTGTAGGACCAGTTGCCGGCGCCATCCACCGTGATGATTTCAACCAAGGAGCCCTTGTTATAGACATTGATCGTTGACCCGGGCTCGGCGCCGCTGCCGGTGAATTCCGGGCGGGGATCGTTGGTTATGCCGCCCGGGCTGATCGCGCCCGTGACCGGTTCGACATTGTCGGTCACACCGCCCAGCGTCGGGGCGTCGGTTGGCGCAACCGTATCGACCGAGAAGTCAAAGGGCGCAGAGGGTGGGCCTTCATTGCCGGCAGCATCTGCGTTGCGGAAGGTAATGCTGTGATCGCCTTCATCAAAGTCAAAACCGGGTGTATAGCTCCAGTTCCCGTTACCATCCACGGGGACAGAATCGATAAGATTGCCATCGTCATAGATATTTACCCATGTGCCCGGCTCTGCGCCGCCACCGTTAAAGCTTGGGCGGGGATCGTTGGTTGCGTCGCCATCGCTGATCGAGCCTGTCACGGGGATGACCTTGTCGATCACAGCGCCCAGTATCGGGGCGTCGGTTGGTGCAATTGTATCCACCGAAAAGGCGAAGGCGGCGGAGGCGGGACCCTCATTGCCCGCATGGTCGGCATTACGGAAGGTGAAGCTGTGGCTGCCTTCGGCCAAATCTGCGCTGGGCGTATAGCTCCAATCACCATCGCCATCGACGGCTACGGTGGCGACCAGATTGCCCTTTTCATAGATATTCACCAGCGTATCTGGCTCTGCGCCGCTACCTTCGAATACAGGTCTGAGGTCGTTGGTTGTGTCGCCTGCGTTGATTGCGCCTGTTACGGGGGTTACGTTATCGGTTACACTGACCAGTACTGGTGCGTTGCCTGGCACAACCGTATCGACCGAAAATTCAAAAGCAGGTGAGGAGGGACCTTCATGCCCGGCATAATCGGCGTTGCGGAAGGTGAAGCTGTGATCACCTTCGCTTAAATTAGAGTTGGGCGTAAAGCTCCAGCCACCAGAGGAATTGACGTTTGCCGAGCCGATCAATACCCCATTATCATAGATATTCACCAGTGTATTGGGCTCTGCGCCATTGCCGCGAAATTCGGGGCGGGGGTCGTTGGTTGTGTCGCCCGCGCTGATCGCGCCTGTGACGGGGGCGATGTTATCGATCACCTCTCCCAATGACGGCACATGGGTTGGCACGATCGTGTCAACCAAAAAGGGGAAGGCTGCGGATATTGGCCCTTCATTGCCGGAATAATCAACATTGAGGAAGGTGAAGCTGTGGTTGCCTTCGGCCAAATCTGTATCGGGCGTATAGCTCCACTCACCATTGTTGTCGGCGCTCACGGTGGCGACCAAGGCGCCGTTATCATAGATTCTCACCAGCGTATCTGGCTCTGCGCCGCTGCCTTCGAATACGGGTCTGGGATCGTTGGTTGTGTCGCCTGCGTTGATTGCGCCTGTTACGGGGGCGATATTATCGGTCACACTGTCCAATACCGGCATGGTGGTCGGTATAATCGTATCGACAGAGAAGTCGAAATTTGCGGATGCCGGCCCTTCATTGCCCGCAAGATCGGTGCTGCGGAAGGTAAAGCTGTGTGAGCCTTCGGCCAGATCCGTGCCGGGAACATAGCTCCAAACCCCAGCGCCGTTAACGGTCGTCGTCCCGACCAGAACGCCATTATCATAGATATTTACACGTGTATTTGGCTCAGCATCCGCGCCATTAAAGGTCGGGCGGGGATCGTTGGTTGTATCGCCATCATGGATCACGCCTATTACCGGCGCGATATTGTCGATCACATCGCCCAGTATCGGCATATGGGTTGGCACAACCGTGTCGATCAGGAATGTAAAGCTTGCCGATGACGGGCCTTCGTTGCTGGCGCTGTCGAGCTTGTGGAAAGTAAAGCTGTGGCTGCCTTCGGCCAGGTCTGTGCCGGGCGTAAAGCTCCAATCACCATTGTTGTCGGCGCTCACAGTGGCGACCAGGATGCCATTATCATAAATTCTGACGGACTCATCCGGATCCGCGTCACTGCCTGCAAATACGGGTCTGGGGTCGTTGGTTGTGCTGTTCGCGGTGATCGCGCCTGTTACGGGGGCGATATTATCCGTCACGCTGTCCAATACGGGCGCAGAGCCAGGCACAACGGTAAGAACCGAAAAGGCAAAACCTGCAGAGGATGGCCCTTCATTGCCCGCATGATCGGCGTTGCGGAAGGTGAAATTGTGCGCGCCTTCGGCCAGATTTGTGCCGGGCGTGTAGGCCCAGTCACCACCGCCATCAACAGTGACGGTGGCGACCAGAACGCCGTTATTATAGATATTCACCAGCGTATCCGGCTCTGCGCCGCTGCCCTCAAATACGGGTCTGGGATCGTTGGTTGTATCACCTGCGCTGATCGCGCCTGTCACCGGTTCGATATTATCGGTCACACTGTCCAATACGGGTATGGTGGTTGGAACGATCGTATCGACCGAGAAGGAAAAGTCTGCGGAGGATGGGCCTTCATTGCCCGCAAAATCAGTGTTGCGGAAGGTGAAATTATGCGCGCCTTCGGCCAGATCGACGCTAGGCGTAAAGCTCCAAACCCCAGCGCCATTGGCGCTTGTCGTCCCGACCAGAACGCCATCATTATAGACATTCACCAGCGCGTTGGGAACGCCCCCCGAACCATTAAAGGAAGGGCGGGGATCATTGGTTGTATCCCCCGCTGTAATCGCGCCGACCACAGGCAGGACATTATCGGTTACACTGCCCAGTATGGGTACGGTGGTTGGTGCAATCGTGTCCACCGAAAATTCAAAGGGGGCGGATGCCGGCCCTTCATTGCCGGCCAGATCGGCATTGCGAAAGGTAAAGCTGTGCGCGCCATCGGATAAATCAGTGCCGGGCGTAAAGCTCCATTCGCCGATGCCGTCCGTAGTGGTTGTGCCGATCAATATCCCGTTGTTATAGACATTGATATGCGTGTCTGGCTCTGCGCCGTTGCCGGTGAATTCCGGTCGCTTATCGTTGGTCGTGTCGCCCGCGGTGATTGTGCCGATTATCGGTGCAATATCATCATGCACATTGTCCAGCACTGGTGTGGTGGTGGGCGCAACCGTATCCACCGAAAAAGTAAAACCTGCGGATACCGGCCCTTCTTCGCCGGAGCTTTTGGCATTGCGGAAGGTAAGGTTGTGCGCGCCTTCGGCCAAATCCGCGCCGGGCGTAAAGCTCCAATGGCCGGCCGCATCAACCGGCGCCGATCCAATCAATACGCCGTTATCGTAAATATTGACCTGTAATCCCGGGGCGGCGCTTGTGCCGGTGATGACGGGGCGGTTGTCGTTGGTTGTATCGCCCGCATTGATTCGGCCAATCACGGGGGCGACGTTGTCACTTACGCTGTCAAGGTTGGGCGAGCGCGTATCAAAATCATAGTTGTCGCGGGGAGTTCTCGATTTCCCCTTGCCGCCGCCGGACGATCCGCTAGCGGCTGCTGCCACACCCGCGCCACCAAGCAAAAGCGCAGGTAAAATCCACCCATATCCCATAGATTGTGTTTCCGCCGCGACCAAGGGTTCGTAATAAAAGCTGATGGATGTGGCTTCCGCGCTGGGCGATAAGGACATAGCGCTTTCTTCGGGCAGGGCGCGCCATGCCTCGCTGGTCAGCTTATCAATGAAAACAATCTCGTTGCACGTGCCGGAACCACAATTAAAATAATTTTGAATCCGCAGCTCTGTGCCATCGTCGAACGTAATCACCAGATCAGTGCCGTCTTGCATATAACTTGCGGCATGTCGTGTTGATTCCGTGATCTGGATGATGTCGCCGGGTTGGGGGGACAGCGTTGTGCTGCCGTCGCTCACAATTTTATTTCTAAGGGCGGATGTTTGAGTGTCGATAATTTGAATCTGGATGCTCATAGAATGTCTCCGCTCATTAGAAATTAAAATATTGATGACGTAGAAGTATCGAAATGCATCTTGATTTTAGGGAGATCTTTTTAGCAAACAAGCATGAGTACCCGCGTGTATCACGCAAGGTTCATGGGTATGCAGAAGAAAGTTTTTGATAAAATATTTAGATCAAAGAAAAGATATATTTAAAATCATTATTCCAATGATGGGCAATTTACAGCCTATTGATAGAAGGTGATATTTTCCGGGCAGATAACTTGCTTCGATTTATTGTCTGCGTCACTTGATGACGCGGTGTCCAGACCGGAAGCTGCCCACGATATCTCTAACATCCCGGACATGGTTGTGAAAAACTCATTGGATATGGCGGCCGATCTTTGGTGTTTTCTACTCAAATATTATAAAAATATACCAGAGAGAGCGGAATGCCCGAAGATGCGAAATTGGCCAGACTCATAGAGCTTTGGATTAGAACGGGAAGTATGGATGTCGAAAAAATGCAGAAAATAGATTTCAATACACCACAGGAAGACAGCGCTGCGCTGTACGCGGCGTAATTTCCGGAGTGTCATTATTTGACGGTAACGGCCTTGGTAATACCAGCCACGCCGCCGGAGCGGTTTAGAAGACGCAGAGCCAGAGTTTGTGGGGCGTGTCTCCGGTATCCCCCACGTACTTTACTGGATATAAAGTGTTGTGGATGGCTTGTATATCAATGGGTTAGGGGCGTTCTCGGACTGTGCCGGAAAGTAGATTGGTTGTGATTGGCAGACGCGCGACCCGGCTTTCTCCAATCGTAGTAGTTTCAATGGATTGTGCTGGTTTCAACATAAATGAAAACTTGACTTTCGCTCGATAATATAGGAATATAGTCTCCGTACAGGCCACAGGTGCGTCCAGCATCGTGGCCTTTTTCCATTTTACCAACACATTGGGATTCCGATGAAGATAGAGCTTTCCCAACCTTTTGCCGCGAATGGCAAAGTGGACGAATTCGACGTCAAGCAAATGAAAAAGGCTTTGAACCGCATTGGCTATTATCAGCCCTATGAAAAAGTGGGCATTACTGGAATCGCCGACATGGGCGTGTTCGATGCATTAAAGGCATTTCAAAAGGATCGCGGCCTTACAGCCAACGGCTCAGCTAAACCTGACGATGAAACTATCCACACCCTAAATAAGGAAACATCGAAAACTCCGAAGGGACAATATATCTGGCGCACAGTCGAAGATGACAAAGTCCGCAAAGGTCACGCTGAATTCAATCGTACCATCCGCGACTGGAGCGACGATCCAGATCCAGGAGAGGAATTCAACTGTCGTTGCTGGGCGGAGCCTGTCTCTGCAGTAGCGGGACTAAAGCAGGAAATAATAGAGCTTGCTAAAGATAGTAATAAACCATGGACTAATATGGATTTCGTATCACATTTTTATTTCGGCGGCGGTCAGGGAAAAACACTGACGGAAATTGGATTTTTAAATGCCGTAATCGACCATGCAAAGAAAACCATGTTCGAAAATGTGCTGCAGCAAGTCGCGGAAAAAGCAAAAAACACCCAAGAAGGTGTTTTTACCGGATCGTGGAGTAATTCATACCCGTTTGGCGATGTCATTTTCTCACTAGGTGGGGTTACTATTAAGGGTCGTTTTGGTGGGACAGTTAAAAAAGAAGATAACATTCTTATAATTGATGCACAGGCTGAATATGAATTTTCAGATACTTTTACCGATCCCCTGAATAAGAGACAAAAGAAAATAGGATCGTCTGCGCTTGAAGATATTCCTTACGATTTCTCAAAGCTGTGGTGGAATCCTGGCAACCTTGGCGCTGCTTATTTCGCGGCGGATACGGAATATATGGGAACGCCCTACGAAATAACGGGCCACTGGAAAACGAAAATTACCGGCTCAATCAGCGCTGGAAAATAGAAAGTCCAGAGAAAATCGATACAATCAAAAATATAGTCATACATGCTGAGATAATCAGCACAGCATTGCTAACCCATCCATACCGCAAATTTTCAGACAATGGCCAAGAGGGTAACTTGTAATGCTGCCTCCAGAGAATTTCGTACCATCCTAGCCCCATTATAAAGAAAAGATTGATAATCATAAGCCAGAGAAATTTATAACTTAAGCACCCATTATTAATCAGCGGGAAACATTCCTGAAACTCAAAAGCGATGGCGGAAAAAATAAAATAGCCCCCCATTGGAAGCAAAAGGTTTCTGCTTTTAGCCTTTGATGATATATTTGGTTTCATCCTAAAAATCGCGATAGGACCAGCAATCAGACATATGAATAGCGCCAGCTTCAAAAAAATTGATAAAAAATCCATTTTCAAAATTTATCATATTTTCTTAGAACCAAAACACATTCTTAATAATCTTGCCTAAATCACAGCGTGATAACAGCCGTTGTGGAAAATGGTTATGGATACAAATAGCGGCGCCCGTCGGGGAGTCTAAAGAGCGTAAGGATAGGATTTTTTGACCCTTTCGTCAGCTCCCAGCCTAATCTATCAGCTGGCGCGCAACATCAACGAGCCATGGGGTTTTAAGGCGGGACAAATTTTTTCTTATCTGCTTCCTGTCTGTTGATGACAGAAGTTTTCGACACCTCCTGAGTATGCCCTCATCTACGCAGTCCTTTCCTAAATAATCAAGCGCCTGCAATACGAGAAAACCTTTGCCGCCTTTCTGAAATGGCGGAACCCTTGTGCTTACGAGGATAATATGACCTTTCCCGAGATTAACCCTCTTTGCTTTTCCGGTGGTTGCAAAAACCGGCTTTGCGGGAACCTGTGTGGACAGGCCCAGCATATTAGCAGCCTGTGCGCCCGTTGGGCAGATCGTATCTCCGTTCTGACGGGCAATAGCTTGCGCAACCTCCAATCGGTCAGGCGACAAATCTCCCAGCTTGGGATGCTGGCGTGGCAAATCATAAAGGCCGCGACCGATGCGACGGATTGTATTGTCCTGCACTAAGCCGTGCAGGATGAAATCGACATTGCTTCGCTGCGCCAAATCCAGAAAATCTTTAGGCGTAAAGACCCAGCCACTGCCCTTCGATCGTATCCTCTTTATTACGCATTGTGCTGCAGATTTCATGGCTTTCAACCGACTTATATCTAAGATTATATGATATATTTTCTTAGATATAATATTAACAGAAAAAGCATATTTCTATGAAATTTTAAGGCCGTAGTTTATTTCTGTATGCCTTAAGGTACTATGAGTCCCCTAATAAGAGAAAATTTAAACCTGCCACGATAATGCCGGGATTTGGACTGGGAATACCGAGATATATTGCATATTTCAGAATGGTGGCCTGCTGCCAATACAATAGTTCTCTTGGCACCGACCCCGGCCCTCATGTAGTTTTACAAAAAACCTAAACAAAATTGAGTAATGTCATGGCGGAAGCCTATAACATCAATATATTCGTCCCTCATGGCGACCCCGAAGGGATACGGATTGTCAGTCTTAAGAACTGGACTGGCGAATGCCTGATTTTTCCGCGTGATAAATGGGACATCGCTTGTCAAGGGCCCGAGATGAAAAAACTCGGCGTTTATATCCTTTCCGGATACAAGGAATCCGATCCGGACATGCCAGTGTTTTACATCGGTCAGACAGACGATATCAAAGGACGCCTTGATCTCCATCGCAAGAAGAAGGATTTTTGGGATAAAGCGATTGTCTTTGTTTCCAACAATGATTTTTTGAACCGCGCTCACATTACCTGGCTTGAATGGTTCCTGCACAATAAAGCCACTTGTATGAAGTGCTGCAGGCTCGACAATCAGGTCGCCCCCATGGAACCCAGCATGTCGGAATCCGAGTGCGCAGACATGCAAGTATTCTCCCGTCAAATGCTGCAAATTCTGCCTTTGCTTGGTGTTCACGCATTTGAAGAACCCAAGACCTATCGCGCCCCAGTAAAGACGGCACCGGGAACAAAAGACTGGCGCTCAAATCCTGATCTCTGGGATGCGGTGATTGTGCCTGCGAAAGAAGATGGATTTCAGGAAACCTTCATTCAGGACAGGCAATGGTATGCCATCCGCATCGGCGGCGGCATGTTGGAGCGTTTAAAATATATCGCGGCCTATCGCGTAAAGCCGGTTATGGCCATCACCCATTATGCAGAAATTGACCGGATCGAACCTTATGGAGATACCGGGAAATATATCGTTTATTTTAAAGGTGCTGCACAAGAAATTAGCCCTATCAACTACGCTGACGCGCCATTACGCTGACGCGCCATCAGGCGCCATGCAGGGGCCGCGCTATACCAATATAAATCAGCTCAAATCTGCAAAAACGATTAGTGAACTTCTATTTGGAGAAGCTGAATAAAACGCCCCTGTATGGCCAACCACAAGTGAGGCCTAATAATTTGTTTTTCCTGTATATATTTGACATTCCTTCTTGATTGTTCCGCTATTTTCTCTTAATTTCTTACCAGTATTCGAGGAAATCATATGCAATCAGACATCATGACCATACGCGAAGTCGCGGAATATCTCCGCCTCAACGAAAAAACAACTTATCGTTATGTCGCTGAGGGCATTATTCCCGGCTTCAAAATTGGAGGGGCTTGGCGTTTTCGGCGCGATGAGGTCGAGGCGTGGACAAAGCAAGCAAGCAGGAAAACAGCATAGAAATGGTAATACGGCTCTATGCAATCAGAAAAGAAATTATAGGTAAAATTTTTGTCTAAGAACTCGCAAAATACAAAAACAGGCCTTTTGCCTGGAAGTCATTCCGGCATCCGCGACAATCATTTCCGCGGCAAAGTTTCTGATTTTTTAAAAGATAAGGTTTCGAAGGATAGTGCCTTATCTATCGTTTCGGCGTATTTCACAATTTATGCATACCAGGCACTTTCAGAACGCTTAAACACAATCGGAAATCTCCGTTTTCTTTTCGGAGAACCGCGCTTCATCTCGTCTCTTGATCCTGAGAAGACCGATAAAAAGTCATTCAAAATCGAAGATGAAGAACTTGAGCTTGCTAATCGGTTACAGCAGAAAGAAGTAGCAAGACGTTGCTCTGAATGGATTAAAGAAAAGGTAGAGATTAAGTCCATCCGCCAATCAAATCTTTTACATGGCAAACTTTATCATATTCATGATGGTCATCGTGAGCATGCGATCTTGGGGAGCTCGAATTTTACTTTAAGAGGCTTGGGTCTTGCTCCTACATCGAATATAGAATTGAATCTTGTCGTAGACAGCGACCGAGATCGCGCCGACCTACAAGCCTGGTTTGATCAGATATGGGATGACAATAATCTTGTTGCCGATGTGAAAACTGAGGTTTTATCTTATCTTGAACAGCTCTACGTCAATCATAGTCCAGAATTTATTTATTTCCTCACGCTCTTTAACATTTTCGAAAAGTTCCTGGCGGGGCAGCAAGAAGATTCTCATTTATTTGATCGGACAGAAATTATTGATACCGATGTTTGGAATGCTCTTTATGAGTTCCAAAAAGATGGCGTGAAGGGCGCAATTCACAAAATAAATTCTCACAACGGCTGCATCCTTGCCGATAGCGTCGGCTTAGGAAAAACATATTCAGCTCTGGCGATTATAAAATATTTTGAGTTGCGGAATCATCGCGTCCTGGTTCTCTGCCCTAAAAAACTAAGAGACAATTGGACACAGTACCTAGCGCAAAATAATAGCGAATTGAACCCATTTCTAAAAGACAGGTTTGGATATACCGTTCTTTCCCATACGGATCTTTCAAGAGAAAACGGCAAGGTTGACAGCGTTGATTTGTCAACGGTCAACTGGGGGAATTTTGACCTTATTGTTATTGATGAATCTCATAACTTCCGGAACAATACCAAGGGGAAAAAGGACGACGACGGGAACATCATCAAAAAAAGCCGATATGAACGGCTTATGCAAGACATCATAAAATCGGGCGTAAAAACGAAAGTTCTTCTGCTATCCGCCACTCCCGTAAACAATGATCTAAAAGATTTAAGAAATCAGATTTATTTTATCACCGAAGGCCGCGATCACGCATTCACGGAAAGCTTCGGCGTCGCCAGCATCAAGGAAACTCTGACGAATGCGCAACGTACTTTCATGGAATGGGCTAGGCGTTCTGGCGATAAAGATTCTCACGACCTTTTAGAGCGACTGCCCGCCGGATTTTTTAAATTATTGGATGAATTAACAATCGCTCGGTCACGCAAGCATATCCAAAAATATTACCGAGATTCGATTAATAAAATTGGGCATTTCCCAAAGCGCCTGAAGCCTCGCGCCGTCTTTACCGAGATCGATGCCAAGGGACGATTCATGTCCTATGACCGGTTAAATGATGAAATCCAGAATTATCAATTATCTCTCTTCAACCCGTCGCGCTATGTTCTGTTACAATATAAGGCAGATTATGAAGAACGTTCTGTCAGAAACTTCTCGCAGGCAGACCGAGAGCGGTTCCTCATTGGCATGATGAAAGTCAATTTCCTTAAGCGCCTAGAGAGTTCAGTGCGCGCTTTCGCCATCACAATGGAAAGAACCGTTGAAAAAATAGAATCCCTGGAAAAACGTTTGAAAGATTTCAAGGCCTATCAAAAAGAAAACGAAAATGACATTCAGGCGGACTTGTTCTCAGGGTCGGTAGAAGATGACGATGAGTTGCAGGATGCTTTCCAAGTTGGCAAGGCTCTGAAGTTTCACATGGCGCATTTAAATGTCGATGCTTGGCTTGCCGATCTTGCCAAAGATAAACAGCAGCTTTCCATGCTAGCGGAGACAGCTAGTGCGGTGACGGCGGAAAGAGATCAAAAACTTTCCGACCTCAAAGCGATTATTGCCGATAAAATCAGAAACCCTGCTGACAACATCAGGGGGGAGAAGAACAGGAAAGTTATCGTTTTTACGGCCTTTGCCGATACAGCGGAGTATCTGTACGAGGACATTTCCGTTTGGGCACGAGCAGAGTTGGGCATTCACAGCGCCATGGTTTCCGGTGGAGCAAAGCCAAACCGCACCACTTTTGGCAAGGCCGATTTCTCAAATATCCTGATAAACTTTTCTCCACGGGCCAAGCATCGTGCAAAAATGAAATCAATGCCCCAAGATGATGAAATCGATCTTCTGATTGCCACGGATTGTATTTCAGAAGGTCAAAACCTTCAGGACTGTGACTTCCTTATAAACTATGACATTCATTGGAATCCTGTTCGGATCATTCAACGCTTCGGTCGCATTGACCGTATCGGCAGCCTTAACAGTCAAATCCAGCTTGTGAATTTCTGGCCGACGCCCGATCTTAATAAATATATCAACCTGAAAAACAGGGTTGAGGCCCGAATGGCCTTGGTTGATATTGCCGCCACGGCGGAAGATAACATTCTACAGGCAAAAGATCTTGAAGAGTTGATCCGCGAGGATATGCGCTATCGCGATAAGCAGCTTCTCCGGTTGAAAGATGAAGTCTTGGATCTAGAAGATTTCAATGAAACTATTTCCTTGAATGAATTTACGCTCGATGATTTTAGGATGGAGCTTTCCAGCTACATTGAAGCGAACAGGAAAAAACTGGAGGAAGCACCGTTCGGTCTTTATGCTCTTGTGCCGCCGCATCCGGAAATTCAGGCCATCCAGCCGGGCGTTATATTCTGTCTGCGTCAGCGCGGGAATAGCGACGGCACAGAAGCGGTCAACCCTCTGCAACCTTATTATCTTGCCTATGTTAAAGAGAATAGCGAGGTTAGATATGGTTTTGCCCAATCCAAACAAATCCTCGATATTTTCCGCGCCGTCTGTTTGGGAAAAGGCGAGTCGTATAAAAAACTGTGTGATCTATTCGATGACGAGACAAATAACGGCGCCGATATGGTCCATTATACGGCCTTGCTGGAGAAAGCGGTAGAATCAATTCTGGCGCAATATAATAAACGGAATTTAGGAAATCTTCTTGCCAGTCGTGGCGGAAAACTGACAGAATCCGAATTGCAAGCCGGGTCAGCGGATGATTTTGAATTAATAACGTGGCTTATTATCAAGGCGCAGGATGGGAAATAAATATGGCGTCTAAACCGTCCTCACAGGAAATTCAAAACGATCTGGCTCTCTTCGGCAAAAAGCTCCTGAAAGAAGCCGCCATCAACTTTTTCGGAACGCTGGGCTATGCCAGCGGCAAAACTTTGGCGCTGGATTCCGCTGATACGAAAGATTTTCTGGCAATCATAGACCCACAGAAAAAGATTGATCCTGCAAAAGCATCCATCGAAGACTGGAAAAAGGTTCATTTCCTATTCCAGCTTACCAACGATGAAATTCCTACCCTGGCAGCGGGCCAGAAAGATCTTCTGGCCGGAAGCCGCGACTGGCAGCAGGGAATGATTGAATCCTTTGTCTTTCTGGCTATTGAGCTTTCCGGCGCTGACTGGTCGCGGACGCGCCTTGCCAATATCACCAGGGAAGTGAACCGGCGCTTTCCTATGCCTGTCATCATTCTCTTTAAGCATGAAAGGAAGCTGTCCCTTGTGGTGATTGACCGGCGCCCCAATAAAAAGGACGCCAGCCGCGACGTTATAGATGGCCGGATTTCAATCATCCGCGACATTGATCCGGAAAGCCCGCACCGGGCGCACATCGACATTCTTCAGGATATGGCGCTGTCCAACCTTGGTGGCCGTTATTCCCCTACGAATTTCCGGGCGCTGTATGATGCCTGGCTCCAGGTTCTCTCCGCGCAGGAACTGAACAAGCGGTTTTATGAAGAACTGGCCAACTGGTATTTTTGGGCCTTGCGGATAACGAACTTCCCGGAAGGACAACCGCTTGATTCCGACGACCGCCCGTCCGTTGCGGTTATCCGCCTTTTAACCCGGCTTATTTTTGTCTGGTTTGTAAAGGAAAAAGGATTGGTTCCGGAAGAGCTTTTCCTGAGAGAAAAAATAAAATTCCTGCTGGCCAGCGACCCGGCAAACAAACCGGATGACAGCACATATTATAAAGCGATCCTGCAAAATCTGTTTTTCGCCACTCTGAACACCGAGCAATCGGTGCGTGGCTGGAAGCAGAAGGAAAACGGAAAAGCCTCCACGGACAAATATTTGATCCATACAGTCTATCGTTACCGCGATTACTTTAAAAACCCCGATGAGGCATTGGAGCTGTTTTCTCATATACCATTCCTCAACGGCGGATTGTTTGAGTGCCTAGATCGCCGATTGTCGGAACAGGATGTTGCCCGCAACCCCGGCCTCGAAGATATGGCGGTAAAGGAAGGAAACGGCCTTGTCCTACGTGTTGACGGCTTTTCCGAACGCAAGGAGAACCCGCTCTGCGTCCCCAACAGGCTGTTTTTTGCCAGTGAAGAAACGGTTGATCTTAATACCGATTACGGCACGAAGGGAAAAACTTATAAGGCCAGTGGCCTGATTGAAATTTTCTCCCGTTATAAATTCACGGTCGAGGAAAACACGCCGGTTGAAGAGGAGGTGGCGCTCGATCCCGAACTTCTGGGCAAGGTCTTTGAAAACCTGCTGGCCAGCTATAACGAGGATACGAAGACCACGGCCCGCAAACTATCCGGCTCCTTCTATACGCCGCGTGAAGTCGTCGATTATATGGTCGATGAAGCCCTCATCGCGCATTTTGAAAAATTCCTGCAACCGCTCTCGGATGCCGATACGCTGGATACGCGGCTCAGAAGCCTTCTGTCCTATACTAAACCGGATCACGATTTTTCCGACACGGAAATCGAAGCCATTATCGAATCCATCGAAGGTCTGCGGGCACTCGACCCGGCTTGCGGCTCTGGTGCCTTTCCGATGGGATTGTTACAAAAACTTGTTCACGTTCTAAAAAAACTGGATCCTGACAATGCCCGGTGGAAAGCGCGGAACCGCGCGCCGCTGGAAGCGCAAAGGGCCGAAGCCAAAAAAATCCCCGACTCGCAATTGAAAGAGGAAAAAACCGACGAGGCGGAAAAGGCCCTGGACAAGCTTGATGAGGATTTCTCCGACACCCATTACGCCGATTATTCCCGGAAACTGTACCTGATCGAAAAATGCCTGTACGGCGTTGATATTCAGCCCATTGCCGTCCAGATCGCCAAGCTGCGCTTTTTCATTGCCCTAGTGGTCAGTCAGAGATTCAAGCCCAAGGCCAAAAACGGCAACATCACCGCCCTGCCGAACCTGGAAACCAAGCTGGTGGCGGCGGATAGCCTTATGCCCATCGACCGCCCGGCGCAGGGTGGCCTGCGCGATCCCCGTATCGGGGAAAAGGAACTGGAATTGCGGGAGGCCGGCGGACGCTATTTCGCCGCCCGTACAGGGAAGACGAAACGCAAATGGAAAAATGCCATTTATACCCTACGCGATGAACTGGCCGACCTTCTGGAGAAAGACCTGTTTCTTGAATCCGCATCGGCACAGCAACTCGCGCATTGGGATCCGTTCGACCAAAACGCCGCCGCAGGATTTTTTGATTCCGAATGGATGTTCCAGCTAACGGACGGGTTCGATATTGTGATCGGCAATCCGCCTTATGTCAGACAGGAAGAGATAAAACATTTAAAAGATAATCTCAAGAAACACTATGAGTGCTACAGCGGGACGGCAGACTTGTATGTATATTTCTATGAGCAGTCGATCAAATTTCTGAAACCCGGCGGCGCTTTTGCCTTTATCACGTCGAACAAATGGTATCGTGCCAAATACGGCGAAAAACTCCGCGCCTGGATGAACAGTCACACCCAGATCCGGCGTCTGATCGATTTTGGCGATGCGAATGTTTTTACGGCGATTGCATATCCAACGATTGTTATTGCAACAAGGCGCAGAAAACACATTATTCGCCCGTTGAAATCAGATCAAATTATGGCGCTGAATTGGACAAGTGATCGACCTGTAGAAACATTTGCCTCTGTTTTTGAAAAAGAGTCATTTACGGTATCTCAAGAAGAGTTAGATGTTTCTGGCTGGCAAATTGAAACGCCTTTGAAGAAAAATCTTCTTGATCGTATCCGTTCTCTTGGAAAACCGCTTGGGAAATACTGCAATCAGCAGGTTTTTTATGGAATTAAGACAGGTTTTAATAAGGCATTCGAAATTGATACAACTATAAAAGATCGGCTTATTGCGGAAGATAAGAAATCGCAGCTTATTATAAAACCATTTTTGAGGGGCAGAGATATAAAAAGGTGGCATGTAGAATCTCAGGAAAAGTGGCTGATATTTACACGCCGTGGAATTAATATAGATGAATATCCGGCTGTTCTTTCTTATCTAGAAGGATTTAAAAAAGAACTGACCCCAAAACCTGCCGATTGGGAGGAAAAGAAAAAGGGGAAATGGCCAGGAAGAAAATCCGGTTCTTACAAATGGTATGAGATACAGGATAATATTGCCTACTGGCAGGGATTCGAGAAGCCTAAAATTTTTGTGCCCGCCATACAAAATGGTGTCCATTACGCGCCAGATTTAGAGGGTTATTACGGCAACGATAAAACCAATATTATTGTTTCCGATGACTGGAAATATTTGTCTGCTGTATTGAATTCGTCCATTTCGTGGTGGGTTTCTCAACAAACATTCTCCAGTAAGCAGGGTGGTTTTTATGAATTCAAACCAATGTATATATCCGATTTACCCATTCCAGCGGCAAAAGCAGAACATAAGGAAATCATAGAAACAATTGTCCATGCCTTGCTTGAACCCCGAAGTGAAGTTTATAAATTTGAACAATTATCAAATGCCTTTGTGTACGAACTTTTCTTCCCGGAAGAGTTACATGCCAAAAAACTCCGGTTTTTCGATGCAGCGGAAAAGGCTGGTATTCTGAAACTATCCGGTCTAAAAGGTGACGCGCTCCGGAAGGAAGCAAAAATCCTGGCGGACAAGATATTCAGCACCAGCCATCCGCTCTATGCCATGCTGTTCGACCTACAGGCGCTGGACATTGTGCGTATCATCGAGGGCAAGGAGTAATGGCCATGCGCATCAAGCGCCTGTCCCTCAATAATTTCCGTGCTTTTCCCGGACCCGGCCATCATTTCGACCTGAAAGGCAAAAACCTGCTGGTCTATGGCGAAAACGGCGCCGGGAAGTCATCGGTGTTTCATGCACTACGCGCTTTTTTCTCTTTCAGGCCATGGCGGGTGCTGGGTTTTTATAACAATGTCTTTTCCGGGTTGACTGATTGTTCCGTTCAGGTCGAGTTCATGGACGGCTCAACGGCGGTTTGGGATGGCACAGGGCATCCCGGCAACATTGCAGCAGGTAACCAGACCGTAAAAGATGCAGCGCTTTACCGTTCCTGCCTCGATTACAAATCTTTGCTGGAAACGAATCTTTCCCATGGCCCGGATGAGATCAATCTTTTCGACATCGCGGTACGCCGCCTGCTGCACAGCTATTCTGTAACCGTAGCGGGAGGAACATCGAAAACCGTCCGCGAACTATGGAACGATGTGCGAAGAGCGCTGGATGATATTCAGAGGGCCCGCCGCGTTAGCCAGCGTATGGTTGATAATATTAATGCCGCCTGCGCCACTTTTAATGATGGTTTCCGGCAGGCAATTGTTGTTTTACCGCCGCATATAAAGACCCTTCTATCTGACCTGCTCCATGCCGATATAGATATTGGGAATTCTTCTTTTCCTGGCGTTACTTATAATCAAGGCAGCCGAAATCTGGACGGGATGACTTTAACCCTGCCGGTGCAATTCCGGACCCACCCTTTAGATCGGCCACAATACTTTCTCAACGAAGCCAGGCTGTCGGCGCTGGGACTAGCCATATACCTCGCCGGTCGCCTTGCCTGCGTTCCCGCCGGGACGACAGCAAACATCCTTAAACTGTTGGTGCTGGACGATGTCCTGATAGGCCTCGACCATTCAAACCGCTTGCCTGTTCTGGAAGTTCTGCAAAAACATTTTTCAGACTGGCAGATTATTCTTCTGACTCACGACCGTGTTTGGTTCGATATGGCGGATGATTATCTGGAACCCAGCAAGCAATGGGAGTGGTGTAAGATATTTGAACATAGGGATGGACCTATCCCTTCCCCTTTTATTCAACCTAAAAATCCACCAGTCAATGGAACCGCTGCAACGTATTTTGCACAGGCGCAAGACTTTTTTACAAATCATCACGATTTTGCGGCTGCCACATATGCACGGATCGCATTTGAGATGGCGACTAAGAAGTTTTGTGACAATAAAAAAATTCCAATTCGGTATCATGAAAATTATAAAAACTTAAAAACGGAAGATTTATTGGATGGAATATTATTATGGATTCCTGGAAAGGCTCCTAGGTGGAATGGTCTAGTAGCAAAAGTCAACGCGGTAAAAGTATGTAGAAATGTTGTTCTCAATCCTTATTCTCACGCTGCTCCACCGACATTAGCTTCGGCTGAAATAAAAAATGCTCTTGATGCAGTCGATGATCTTATGAAAGCCATGTCAGCAAAGGACTGCCCATGAACGCTGAAAGATCACACAGGGCCGCCTTCGGAAAATGGGGACAGGCTGGTGTTCCTCAGAAGGGCTGGAGTTGCGACGGCATGGAAGATCTTGGCGAACCCTCCGCCATTTGTGAAATGTGCGAAACCCAGGAAATCCGCTATGTTCATCATATGAGCCATCCCCGTTTTCCGGGCGGTCTGGCTGTCGGTTGCGTCTGCGCCGGAAAAATGGAGGAGGATTATAAAAACGCGCAAAACCGGGAGCGTGATTTAAGAAATCTTGCCAAGCGGCAACAAAACTGGTCACGGCGCACATGGCGGCAATCCATGCGTGGGAACTATTACATGAACGTGGATGGCTTTAATCTGACTCTTACAGAGAACAGCAGAGGCCCAAAGAAATCATGGTCTATTCGCGTTGTTAATCGCACAACACAAAAAGAACAATATTCAAAACAGAAATATGAAACTCTCGAAAATGCTAAAGTCGCTGCTTGGAAGGCTTTGCTCTGGGCAAAGAAAAATCTGTAATAAGCTTTAATCAAGGTTTTTCCGCTGCACGTTAATCTGCCGCAGCAGGGTCGGCAGCGTGGCTGACCATAGCAGGGAAAAACAGGCGATAAAAGAAAAAGCGGAGGAGAGAATTTTGATGTGCATCTCGGCGCCCGTGACAGGCTCATCCAGGCTCAGCCATTTCAAAACGACTGCAAGAATTAGGGCAAGGTAATAAGACCAGAAGATCATGGCCTGACCATCGATCAAGTGCATATCATCCGATTTTATGATTTTCTCCATCCGTTTTCTTTCGGCTTCATCCTTGTAATCGGACTGGCTCAGGGAGGGACGAGATGATAAAACAGCGGAAATGGCTAGGGAAATCCCGATCAGTATTGACAAGATGGTCGCCAGTAAATCGGTCAAAGGTATGAATTTAAGGGGCGAGCCATAAGCCAGATAGGCGACGTATGCCGATACGCCGACAGCAATCAAAAGCCACACTATCTTTCTTATCGATACCGGCATATCACCATTCCAAAGCCTTGTTTGCTTGCAGTTCGTCGTAAAAGATCTTCAGTTCGTGTTTTGTGTGCTGGGGACAAATGCTGTTTGCAAATGTTTTCAGCTTCACGCCCTTGGTAACTTTCAGCTTGAGATTTGAAATTTTACTCTCATCCTCAAGAGTGATTGTGTACTCACCAATATCGCCTTCGATGATGGTTTTGCCAATATCCGTTAACCACTCATCTTTTCGAATCTCCTCCTTCTTGAACCGGCCACGGTTCAATACCAGCCGTCCGCTGGTATTTGCCCGCTTTCTGATATTTTCTGCATCTGCGGGCGTACCAAATATTTTACGGACAAATCCGGCGCCTGGCATTGTGGTTCCGTCTGCGATTTTATCAAACGTAGCCAGATAGCTTGTGACAGACAGGTCGATGCTTTTCACACCGACTTCCTGGATTTTTTCAATCTCGGTTTTATTGGCGACATCACTGACCTTGAAAGCAAAGTCAGAAGCAAGGACGCCTGCTTTTATGCCGAGTGTACAGATAATATTATGAACCAGGCTATCCCGGTTGCCGAGATTGCAGGCGATAATGTGATTGTTCGCAATGAACAGCATCACTTCTTCGTTAAGAAATTCTGAATTTTCCGGTGGAGAATGCTCTTCCACATCGATGGTCTGGTCAGATTTTTGCAAGTTTATGATACCGGTGGGACCAGCTTCCGAGGCTGTCAAGCGAACAAAGGTTCCGGAGCCGTTGGCAGGCGTATCAACCTGGGCCAGCCGATATGTTCTTAACAAATCAGCCTGATAAATACGGTCATTATGATTCGGCAGATTCTGAATAATCCCTGCAACAACCTGCTCCATACTGCCATTATAGCCGTCAGGGAAATAAGTCTTTTTCAAAACAAGGGTCTTGTATTTTTCTGCCATTTCTTCCTCGTATCATCAGGTTAACGTGCCAATAGTTGCGGCAAAGTTTAAGGCTAGGAACCTTTCCACAGCTTTTGTCTGAATTATCATTGGGCTTTCCGTTATTTATACAGACTGAAGATTGTAAAGAAAACAGGAAATGTTTGCGTTTTGTTCTCTTTTCTATACAATTTCATAATTTCCGCGCAGAAAAAGGCGCAGAGCAGGGATCATTGAGGAACAACGTGTCGTTGAAATTTGATGAAATTGGCCAATGGTCGGAACTGAAGCTGGAGATCGTCGAAAAGTACGGTAAGGCCTATACCGGCACCCTAAAAAATACGACTTTGAAAAAATATTACATTGATGCTTTCAGCGGTGCTGGCATTCATGTTTCAAAAAAGACAGGCGAAGAGATCAAGGGAAGCCCGGCCAGAGCAATGGAAATCGATCCGCCTTTCGACGGATATTATTTCATCGATCTAAATCCTGAAAAAACAGAACATCTCGGTAAGCTAACCGAGGGCAAACAACATAATATTTCCATTCATACTGGCGACTGCAATGAGTATCTGACGAAACAGGTTTTACCCAATATCCAATACGATAAATATAATCGCGCTTTGTGTCTTCTGGATCCCTACGGTCTGCATCTTGACTGGAATGTCATTCAAATGGCCGGGCAATCTCGTGCTGTGGACATGTTTTTGAATTTTCCAGTCATGGATATGAACAGGAACGCTATTTGGAAGAATCCGGAGGACAGTCGTATCCGTCAAGAGGACAGGGATCGCATGACCGCATTTTGGGGAGATGAATCCTGGCGCACGGCAGCATATAGGGAGGAGCCTGATCTTTTCGGCCTGCAGACTAAAAAACAGGAAAACGAAGACGTTGTTGCAGCCTTTGTTGAAAGGCTCAAGAAAACAGCAGGTTTTCGCTATGTTGCGAAGCCTCTATCTATGAAAAATTCAAACAATGCTGTAGTCTATTATTTGATATTCGCGTCCGGAAATAATCTGGCGGACAAAATCATAACCGATATTTTCAAGAAGTATGAGTAAATGGCGCAGTCGTCAATAGAATGGACAGAACTTACATGGAATCCGGTAACCGGCTGCACCAAAATCAGTCCTGGGTGCAAATTTTGCTATGCCGAAAAATTTGCCAAGCGTTTGGAATCTATGGGTGTTGAGAACTATCGGAATGGTTTCAAGTTAACTTTGCATCCCCACATGCTGGACAAACCCCTATCATGGAAAAAACCATCAATCATATTTGTAAACTCCATGAGCGATCTTTTTCACAAAGATGTTCCTGATAAATTTATCATGAAAGTTTTTAAAACAATGAATGAAGCACATTGGCACCAGTTCCAGGTTTTGACAAAAAGACCTGAGCGGGTACTAGAAATGAATGAACGTTTAAATTGGACGCCAAATATATGGATGGGAACAAGCGTTGAGAATGAAGACTACACAGATAGAATTGATTATCTGAGACAAACATCTGCATATATTAAATTTCTGTCGCTAGAGCCACTTTTAGGCCCACTGAAAAAGCTCAAACTTTCCAATATTGATTGGGTAATTGTTGGAGGGGAGTCGGGATGGAAGGCGCGGCCTATGGAACCTGAATGGGTTTTGGATATAAAAAGGCAGTGTAAAAAACGGAAAGTTCCCTTCTTTTTCAAGCAATGGGGAGGAACAAATAAGAAGAAAGCAGGTCGCTTACTTGAAGGACGTACTTGGGATGAGATGCCAAAACTTCCAGAAGTAGCATAAGTTATTTGTTATTGCTTCTTCAGCCACTCCTCTAGCCTGCGCGTGGCAATAACGTCATCGCGATTATAAGTCAGGATGGCTTGCTTCATGGCCTCTTTCTTCGTGGCATCGGGCTCATTCAGGAAATTCACATACTGGACAACCGACCATTGAGATCCGGATTCATCATCCTCCCACTGGAAGTCCACCAGTTTTTCATGCTTGCAGATAGGTTTCAGGCCGTAGCCTGCGACGGGTAGCACAAGGCAATCCTTAACAGGTTTTTGTAAATCAAATAACGGCCCATTTTCATCATCCAGCAGCCATGTGACAGTTGGATGCGCTTCCATGCCATAGCGCGCTGCATATTCTTTGATCTTGGTGCGCTCGTAACTTGAATAATGTATCAATTTCAAGTTTGGCCATGCGCGCCTGTATTCTTCGACCTTAGCCAGAAAGCCATCCCATCCCTGGCGGTCGGCATCGTGATGATCTGTCCATATATAATCAAAATTGTCCTTGCTATATCCCGGCTTTAAAAGACCCCAGAGGTACACATGGTCTTCGCAATGCGGCGTCAACGGATTGGCTTCGATATCAAAATGAACCCATGTGCCACCCGGCAGGACAATATCCTTGAGCTTGAACATCTCACCCGTCTTCCAGGCTCTCGCCTGCAGGACAGTGCGCTGCTTCTTCTCATACCCCTTCAAATAGGGGATATCAGGGATGGCAGTGGGATCGGCTTGCGCCAGCGCACTTATGGTCGTGATGCCAAATTTTTCAAGCCCTTCGCATTGCGTCTCTCGATGCCATACACCAGCGTCAATTCTTCCTGCCCAACAAAGACAGGCTTGCAGACATCATAGAATGGGCAAATTTTACATTTACTTTCACTGTAGCGGACCAATGGCGGTTCTTTTTCTGACAATACAGAACGGATCTCAGTGACATAGGTATTCACGTCTGGATTAGATTCATCTCCGACTTCGACAACGTCTCCCGTTCCCAGATAGGCCAACGCAGGCAGATCATTTTTAAGGAGGCGGCGATAAAATCCCAACTGTATGGCAATCTCCTTATCGACCTTTCGTGCCAGCTTTGCATCGGCAGCCTGATAACGCCCGTCTGGTTGGCGGATAAGAAAATCCGGATAGCCGACAAACTGTTCCGCCTCATCCCGCAACCGTGCCTGATAGATAATGGGCGCACCCTCTGCCATCAGCGTTTGCGTATGCTCAGGGGATTGCGCTGTTACAATTTTCGCTGTCTCGGCAAGCTGGGCGTAGATCGATTGCTCATAGGCATTGCCCATTGAAACGACCATGGCATCAAATGGATTGAGCGCCGCAGCCCCCATACCGAGCGGTGGGTTATGTTCATACCAAACGCGCCGGGCGCATTGATACAAGGGTTGAGCATCACTGGGATTAATCCATACCATAATCAAACAATAAAGGATTATAAGCCCTATCGAAAGCAATGAAATAATCAGCTTATTTCCTGGCTTCTTCCGGCAATTCACGCCTTCATGCCAAGCATGGCAGAGATTCCGATATATCAGGTCTATACACCCGACAGCGATGCTGGGAATGCGTTTCTGGCGGAATACGGCCTGTCGTGGGAACAGGTTGGCATTGCCGTGCAACGTTATACGGAACAGAAGAATACGACCTTAGGAACAATAATTGGTGCCAGTATTGATGGGGTGATCTTTACGCCCGTTAAAGACTGGCAACGCGACAAGGGCCTTATCGATATCACCATTGTGCCGTGGCACGACATTTTTGATTTGTGCCGCTCAATACTTGACGATTTCTGAGCAATAAAACGTTCCCCATCTGGCAAAGTACAAATACTGCTGGCGGGGATGATGCGCTTGCGTATTTTTCTGGCCCGTTTTGTTTGCCCGTAATGTCAATCAGACCGCGCCTAGTTGACAGATAATCTTAATAAAATCAGCAATATCACAGTAATCCTGTCAACCAAGTTTCACGGGCTGGCGCTAGAAATCAATCGAAAGTCAGCCGCCCCTATGCGGTTGCGCCGGACAGTACCTTTTTTGGCACAGGGAGGCGCGCCGGCGCGGCATACGGACCGACGAAGCAAAACAGCCGCCGATTGTCCGGCGGCTGCGTGGGGCGATCCTGCGTTAAATGTGCGGGATTATGATTGCGCGGCAGAGTGTACGGGCAGCATCGTCCCAGCCCGGCGTGGTCGTATCAGCCGAAAGGTCAAGAATCTCGCTCAGGCGGTGCGCAATGAGGAAGCGGACATCATCCTCAGGGCCGTATTCGTTAAAGCTGTCATAAAGCCTGTCATCGCCCAGGATATTGTAGAGATCCTGCTCCGCTCGGGTGCGCGGGAGTTCCGCCTTCATCAGCGCCTCAAGGCGTTGCGCCTTCTTTATCGTATGCGGTATAGCCCATGTTCCCATCGCGCTGGCTCCTTTGTTACAAGGACATGAACGCTTGGAAACGACCGGGAGTCGACGGGAATGAATGATCATTTCATTGCTTTCGCAGCTGGACAGAACCGCGCCGAAAGGCAAAGGGGATGCGGGGATCCATATCCCCGCATCCCTTCCTTTAGGAAGGGGGAGAGAGTAATATCTGGAAAAGCGACAAAAGATAAATGAATACAATGGCTTTTATCCAGATCGGCAGTCTGTCACGCCAGATTGTCAAAAAATCTGGATCTGCGCTAAGGCATTGATCCTGCTTCTATAAATTTCCGCCCTTTTGCAGATCTGACTTGCTGGCCGCAGATCTGCGTTTATCACATCTCATTGTATGTATCAAAAACCATTCTTGCGGGCGTTATTTCTGTTTCGTAACTTCGTCGTATTTGTGCGAAAAAGAACGAGATACGATTGAAAAAGCGCCGCGACCTTAGCGAATACAAACAGAAGTTTGAAAATGATCCGGCTGACGTGCATGCACTGATCGGCGGCCTTAAAATTGTTATTGATACCTATAACTATGCCACAGGCAGAAACGTAGGCTGGATCTATCGCGGTTTCTTGCAAAACCTAGGCCCTAAGGCTAGGACCAGAATAGAAGCATGGAATCTTGGGCTATTTGTGGCCTTACTTATGGGGCATGGCGCCAATATTAATCAGCTTTCCAAGGCCATGGGCGACTGGGACGGCACTTCAATGTCGAGCATCAAACGTGGCTATTATCGTGTGCGCGATGAATATGGTCTGAAGTCAGATGCTTCATGCTTAGAAAATCATGAGTTTGTACAGGATGCATTGTTTGTTATCCATCTTCTCGAAGATAAAACAAAGAAACCGTTTCCCAGGCATAAGCAATATGAAGAAACCTATCAGGCCTTTCACAAAGCCAAAGAATTCACTAAAAGAAAAATTCAAAAAGCCCTGGACCTGAAAATACAGATTGGCCTTGTCGTTCTAGAGCAGGAAGAACGGCAAAAAAAGAAAGCATAAAAGAACAGAAACAATTTATAAAACCGGTTCAAAAAATTTGGACCGGTTCAATTATTTTTACCTCATTCTCACATTTTTGAAACAGAGTCATTCTCTTCTCACTCAGCGCATTAAAGTGCGAATTATCCAACAGAGATGAGGAGAACCCCCAAATGACCGACAAGACCTTTATCAATCAAAAAGAATTATCCGAACGCTGGAAAATATCGCCGCGCACGCTGGAACGCTGGCGCTGGCTGGGCACGGGGCCGGATTATCACAAGATCGGCGGGCGCGTAATCTATCGCCTGGCGGACATCGAAACTTGGGAAAAGGAACGCAGCTTTAACTGCACCGCCCAGCAGGCCGGTTTGTAATTCCCACCTTTTCATTGCCAGTGCGATAGCCATGACCCTTGATTTTAATATATGCACCGACACCCCTTCGCGGGAGGAGATAAAGACAGAGATGCTCGTGCACCTGCTGGACATCTTGCGCTATCTCTTCCCAGCGGGACGTATAAAAGGCGATAATTATGAAATTGGCAATATAAGTGGAAGGCCAGGGCAGAGTCTGAAAATTAGTCTGCACGGGGATAAGGCGGGTCTCTGGCATGATTTTGCCACGGGAGAAAGCGGCGATATCTTCAGCCTCTGGGCCGCCCGTCACAATTTTGATTGTTGTACAGAATTCAAAAAGGTTCTGGAATCAATACAAAACTATATCGGAATGCGGTCAGCACCAACGCACAAGCCATCAAAAATTTCAATAGAGACAGGCCGGTGGCACTATTGCGATATAGAGGGTAAGCCCATCGTCACCATGCACAGGTATGACAAGGCCAATGGCAGCAAAGAATTCAGGCCGTGGGATGTCAAAGCAAAGAAATGGCGAATGCCGTCCATCCGCCCCCTCTATAATCTTCCGGGCATCGCCAGCAGTGAATATCTTGTTTTTGTCGAAGGTGAAAAATGCGCTCAGGCCCTGATCGATATGGGCATCTATGCCACGACAACCATGGGCGGCGCAAACATGTCGCCGAGCAAGACGGATTTAACCCCAATGGCTGGAAAGCATGTGACGATCTGGCCGGATAATGATCCTGCTGGAGAGAAATATGCCGAGGCCATGAGAAAAGCCCTGGAACATGTGGGAGCCGCCTCCATCAACATTCTCCAACCACCGCCTGACAAGCCGCTCAAATGGGATGCTGCCGATGCTGTCGCGGAAGGCATGGATATAGCAGCCTTCCTGAAGGGGAGCTCTGGCCCTGTTAATCAGCCTTCGGAGCGAAAATCCCCATATAAAGCTTATTCCCTCGGCAGCCTGCTAAACGACCCGGATCCCATGCCGGATGACCTGATCTCAAAACGGCTTTTGACACCTGGCGGCATGCTGGTGATCGCGGGGGCGCCGAAGGTGGGGAAAAGTGATTTAGTTCTGTCTTTTCTGGTTCGCATGGCCGCCGGAGTTCCATTTCTTGGGTTCGAGTCGCCTCGACCTCTACGGATTTTGTATTTACAGGCCGAAATCCAGAAACCCTATCTGTCGGAGCGGCTGCGCTTGATGGATCTTTCTGAGGATATTATCGAGAAGGCTTGTAACAATCTGTTCATCACGCCGCAGATGAGGTTGCTGCTTAATGAAGACGGTGTCGCTGCCGTCAAAGACATCATCGCGGAAAGTTTTCTGGATGCGCCGCCCGATGTGATCGTTATAGACCCGATCCGCAACGTGTTTGACGGCGGCCCGAATGACAGCGGCCTGGGTGAGAATGATAACAACGCGATGATGTTCTTTTTGCGGGAACGCGTTGAGCGGTTGCGGCTTGAAACCAATCCCGATGCCGGGATCATCCTCATCCACCATACGCGCAAGGCGATGAAAGGCGGCGGCGAGGATCCCTTCCAGACCTTGAGCGGCGCCAGCGCGTTGCGCGGCTATTACACCAGCGGTATGGTCATCTTTCGCCCGCAGGATGACAAGTCGGAACGATGCCTCGTTTTTGAACTCCGCAACGGCCCCGGCATCCCGGCCATGCTCATAGACAAGCAGGATGGGAAATGGATTGAACTGGACCGGAATAAACGACCGATTGTCCGTGAGAATTATAACGAAAAGCTGCGCGCCGAACGTCTCCGCGCCCAGGATCAGGTCATCCGCCGCCTGTATGAAGATGCTCTTGAAGGCATGCTTTATACGATGGAGCAGTTCAGCCAGAAATATGAGGATGTCGATGGTCTCGGCAGCCAAAGCACAATCCAGCGCCGTATCAAGACGGCTATGACACGCGGGTATATAAAATCTTTTAAAGGCAAACATCCGCTTACAGAAGCTAATGCCCAGCGCAGCAAGTACGGATTTCTGTGTGTTGAGGGTATGGAGATCTGGCAGCAGAAAACTGATGAAGAAACAGGCGAAATTACCCAGACCAGCATTCCTGTCCCGCCCACCCATTTCGTCGAACAGGGAACAGGTATCGTAAAACAGGTCGAAAACCCCGAAATATGGGTCTATCCACCCGATCCCGGCGATACGTCAAACATCCTGCAGGAATAGAGAAAAATTCACTCGACTTCCCCGCCAACCGAAGCATGCATGACACGAACGATTGATAAGAAAGGAGATCATTTTATGAGCGATACGGTTCTTAAACAAATCACGGCGCTGGCCAGCATGGATATCGCCACGCTGAAGGCAACATGGCGCGACCTCTATAAAACAGAGCCGCCGAAATTCAACCGCGCCAATATCGAAAGGCGACTGGCATACCGCATACAGGAAATCGCCTATGGCGGCCTGCCTGCCGAGATCAAAGCCCAGATCACCCAGATGCGCCGCCAGATGGAGGCAGGCACTCGCCAGAAAGATAATTTAGGCCCGCCGCCTAGTACCGTCCTCGTGCGGGAATACCAGGGCATCGAACACCGCGTGACGGTTCTTGACGGCGGTTTTGAATATCAAGGACGCCGCTATTCCAGCCTGTCTGTCATCGCCCGCGCCATTACCGGAACGCAATGGTCCGGCCCGCTCTTTTTCGGCCTTAAGAGGTAATGATGAAAACAGAAAAGCCACAAAAACGCTGCGCTATATATACGCGCAAATCATCCGATGAAGGCCTGGATCAGGATTTCAATTCGCTCGATGCCCAGCGCGAAGCCGCCGAGCATCACATCAGGGCACAGGCGCATGAAGGCTGGACCATATTGCCGGATCGTTACGATGACGGTGGCTTTTCCGGCGGGTCGATGGAACGGCCAGCACTGCGCCGCCTTATGCAGGACATCGAGGCCGGGAAGATTGATGTGATCGTCGTTTATAAAATCGACCGCCTGTCACGCTCTATGGCTGATTTCATGAAGATTATGGGGGTATTCGACCGCCACAAGGTCTCGTTTGTATCCGTGACCCAGCATTTCAACACCGACACCTCCATGGGCCGCCTGATCCTCAACATCCTGCAATCTTTCGCGCAGTTCGAACGCGAAATGACCACCGAACGCATCCGCGATAAATTCGCTGCCTCAAAACGCAAGGGCATGTGGATGGGCGGCGTACCGCCTCTGGGTTACGATGTCCGCAACCGCAAACTTGAAGAAAGCCTCGCCGAGGCCGAGATCGTCCGCTATATCTTCCGCCGTTATCTGGAACTTGGATCGGCAACCCTTCTGATCGATGACCTCGCGGAGAAAGGGTATAAATCCAAAAGCTGGACATCCGGATCGGGGCGTGTACGCGAAGGCCAGCCGATCCTGAAAAGTGGCCTTTATCAGATCCTCGGAAATCCCATTTATATTGGCAAGATCCGGCATAAAGATAAAATCTATGATGGCGAACACAAAGGCATTATCGATCCCGCCCTGTTCGAACAGGTACGGAATATCATGGAAACCCGCGCGCCGAATTCTTCGCCCGCTCGCAAAACGACAACGACTTATCTGCTGCGCGGCCTCGTGTTTGATCCGGACGGCTACGCCATGACTTGCGGAGCCTGCAAGGGCAATGGCCGTCGCTATAAATATTACGTCAGCACCCAGGCCGTGAAAAACAATTATGCCGCCAGCCCCATAAAATCCGTCTCCGGTGAAGTTCTGGAATCCACCATCATCGCCCAGCTGCGCCGCCTATTATCGCGCCCTGCATGGGCTGTAAAAGCCATGGAGGCACTGAAAGACAAGGAGAGCGGCTTGACCGAACAGCAGATTTTCCATGCGCTAGAAGATTTCGACGCCCTCTGGGACGAACTCTTCCCGGCGGAGCAGCAACGCCTTATTCAACTGCTGATCCAGCGAATCGTCGTCCACAAAGATAGGCTCCAGATCACACTCCATCCGACTGGCATGGCCAGCCTGCTGCATGAAATCATCCCCGGCATACCCGCCAATACAAAAATCGATCATGCCGCGCCCGTTACCTTCGACATCCCGATCCAATTCAAAATTCGCGGCGGACGGCGTTATATCATGACCCCGGACGGGCAGGACATCGCCCCGCCCAAAATGCAGAAACTCGAAAGCAATATGATCAAGGCCCTCATCCAGGGCCACGGCTTCCAGCACATGCTGGACCGTGATCCGGATTTAACGGTCATGAAACTAGCCGAACGCAAAAAACTCGACCACGGCTATATCGCTAAATCCATCCGTATGACGCAGCTGGCCCCGGATATTATTGAAGCCATTCTTGCAGGGCGACAGCCACAATCCCTGACCTTGGCCGACCTTATGCGGCCTTTCCCGGATGCGTGGCAGGAGCAGAGGCAATATTTTGGATTTTGATCAGAAGTCTATTTTAGCACCGATCTTTTTAAATTCTTGTTTCGCAGCCTCTATGGCCTCAGGCGCTGCATGTCCTGTGATACGCCAGGACGTATCATGCCGGACATAGCGTTCATTCTCCAGCCTGTTTGCCGACAGCCAATTGAAAGATCCTTCAATGATTTCGGCATTCCCGATGATCAGAGTCTTGTTGTGCATATTGGTGACAGGGAAAACTTTCCCTCCCGCTTTTCTCATTTCGTCAATGGCATTTGCCGCACGATGACTTGGATCACGAAGGGAAAGTTCACCGTCTACAATAATCCATACATTGGCACCGCGCTCTTTTACAACGGTAGAAACAAGAGCAGGAAGTCCATCGGCCTCAATGGCTTTCATTGTAATCCAAGGGGAAGCTATGACCACGGTCTCACCCGCTTTTATATTGGCCAAAGCGCCACGCAACGCCTGGCGATGGCCTTCAAGCGTTGATATCCGCGCTGCCTGAACCAATAATTCCTGCGGGAAATGATAATTCCCGCCGACATCGGAAAGCTCGTTACCCGCGTCCGCAAGCAATATTCTGCCGAGAATAGAAGACGGCGCATTGTCGCCGCGGCGGAAGAGCCGCATATCGCCAATAACAACAAAAGAATCCTGCGCCCGTGAAACGGCGACATTGAGCATGTTGGGCTTGCGATCAAAGAACAGGCCTTTCGCCGTATCCGCATTATAGACCGGCGAGAAGACGATAATCGGTTTTTGCGCGCCTTGCAGGCGATGCACCGTGCCGACCGTGATGCCGGATCGCAAACCCGCCCTTGCCAGTGCCGCCTCTATCTCCTGCGCTTGCATGCGGAACGGGGTGACGATGGCGACGATATCTTCCAATGCGGCGCCTTTATAGCGCGCCCGCCATTCCGCAGCGTTATCAGAGATCCAGCCCACGATAGCACGGACCTCATCCACATTAACGTAGCTGCCGCCACGCTTCCGGGCGTCGCCGCGAACATGAGCCCAGGCCATGGGTTGCAGGGGAGGATTTTCCCCCGGCTTTATCTGCCGTAATGGCTCCAGTCGTCCTGCATAAATCAATTCGTTGCAATAGGCGACGATCTCGGAACGGCAACGCCTGTGTTCGCTCAGAAAAATCCCAGGCTCTTGCTCCGTTCCTGGCGAGACAGCAAAGGTCGCGGCCTGGGCCAGCCGCATGATACTGCCGCTGGGGGTACGATCTCTTGGCTCACTGATAAGATGCGGATTTGCCGGTTCATCATCATGCCACAGGCTTTCCAGACCATATTGCCGACTATTGCCGTAGTCCGCGCCACGAGAAATCTTTGTCACCGGTTCGATCTGATAAATATCGCCCACCACAACGGCGCGGCTTGCCAGAGAAAATGATGCCGCGCCGACATGCGGGCTGACTTGTCCGGATTCATCCATAATCAAAAGGTCGATAAATTCCAGCATGTAATTGGCGGCATTATTGCCCCAAAACTGAAAATGTTTCGGCAGGCTATGCAGCGTGCTGACCAGGCAAGGCGTCAGCATGCACCAGCGGCGGAAACGCGCTTCCATCCCTTCACGGCCTAATCCATGGATTTTGTCCGTGGCCGGAGCCTCTTGCAGCTTTCTGGCTTCAAGAATCCAGCGTCCTTCCCAATAACGCATGGCAATCTGAAAGGCCTTGTGCCGGTAAGTGACATCCAGAATACGATCGAAATCCACCACCTTCGGATAGTCCGCCACCGGTTCATATCCGGCAGTATTGACGTTAAAATCGGAAGATCCCTGTGCCAGAAGTGTTTTATAGGAATCTTGCAAGGTGGCCAGACAACTGCTTCGCTCCTTCAATCGCCCTTCGAGAACCTCATAATTTTTTCTGCATGATTCAGCCGTCTTCTCTGCATCTTCCTTATCTTTTTTGGTCTGTTGCAGAAGCTGCTTTATACGCATGATCCAACTCTGCGGAGTGCTATTGTTATAGACTTCCGTTTCAAATAGTTTAGCAATCAGATCATCAGAGGAAGCCAGTCCGCATAAACGCTCTATCTGGCCATGCGTGGCCAGGCCACGGAAAACAGGAATAATTTTCGCCAGCCATTCACCAAATCCACGCGGCACTAATGCGCCTGCAATATTTCCCCGGACAGCGATAAGGCTCCGCGCATAATGATTGCATTCATCAAGCTTTTGCTGAGCCGCCAGCACTTTATCTTTTTCATTCTCGACAAAAATTGCAGGCTGCATATCACCAGCAGTATTGCGCCACCATTGATCGATTTCGTCGAAGCGTTCAATGGCCTCTTGCATACCCTGAATATTTTTGACAATACATCCAAGATCATTCCGCAGCGTATCAAGACCCGCATCAACCGTCTCGATAGAAGCGCCGTATGTCTCACGATAACCCGCAAGCCACATTGATTGCGCTTGCATCAAATAACGCGATTCTCTTTCCTTTTCAGGAAACCCCGTCCATTGGGGTTTCTTTTCACCTCTGACCCACTCTTTTCTGGCAATTGCCCAGCCATCCTCTTGAGCTTCTTTGGCTTTTGAATCGGCAGGCAAATAGAGTCCATATGTTTGTGCATCTGGAATCCAGCGCCGCGCCCATGGAAATGCTTCGGCCGCAGAATTGCCATCGAACATTTCATTCAAACTGCGGTTAATATTGGTGACGGCCTGATTGTTCGTAGACACGCCGACGATAACAGATGGCTCTCCACCTTCCAGAGCGCGCGCTACCACTTCAGAAGCTATAATGCTTTGCAAGAGTGTTGTTTTTCCCGTGCCCGGCGGGCCGTTGACCGCCAGAAGATCGCCCTTTGCCATCCCCGTAAACGCTGCGACAGCATCCGCCTGGCTGTTCGCCAAACCATACCCCGCACTCATCGTACCTCTTGGCATGGACATTTGCCGCTGCCGCAATCCTTCGCTTACAACAAGGGGATTCTTTTTCCCATGGCAGAGCCGCTCGAAAAGCGCAGGCACTTTTTCTTCAGCGAGGAGGGCATCGTAAAGCTGAAGAATTTCCTTTCCCGTACCCTTGTCGGATTCCTCAATATCCACGCATATGTCTGACAAGGCCACAAAGCCATTAGGAACGCGATTGCCTGTGGCGCGATCCCACAAGCCATCACACCACGCCATCAGGTCATTCCATGTTGTGGCTTCCAACGGTTTTTCACCCAGCCATTTATCGAACGCTTCAACCTCTCCGATAAGCGGCACGCTTTCATCATCCCTGTCGGTGGGTAGCCTGGGGAATAAATAGTTACGACCGATCCAGGGTAAGGAATCATCCCTGGGAGAAATCCTCCCATCAGTCGATAAAAGAGCTGGCACAAAAAGCGTGTAATGAATGGAATTCGGGGTTTTATCACCTGAAGTCTTCCCATGCCTGTATTCAGGCCCCAGTCCTTTCATATAAAGAATGACAGGTATGGATTCGGTATCATCTTCACGAAGATCACCTGATTTGCGGGACGGGGATGCCTTCGCTTTATGACTTTTCCACTTTTCCTGAATTTTCTGGACAGACCCTTTATCCGCAAGGCCTGCCCGCGCTGTATCCGCAGGCATGCGAACCGGACTGTCCTTGGCAGACAGTCCCATGAGGTCTTCATCAGCAAGAGCACTCCGCCAGTAGTGCAGAAAATTGCTGATGGGGATTGAAGATGGAAGGCTCATAAAATCAAACTTTTCATTATTTATTCAACATTACTTTCAGCAGGATAACATCCGCAACAGCTAATCGGAAAATATCGGTAGGCCAAAACATCAAGCAAATAAAACTCATCAATTTTTGCTACGTTCGCCCCGCCTGCCACTTGATCAAAAAGAACCACCCAGCGGGCCATTTTCATCATCCCATTGATTTTTCATCACAAAAAAGCTGAAGGGCGTTTTTGGGTTTGGTGGTCAGCTTTTGGAGAAAAAGCCCTCTCTGGAGAGGAAATGTCGGCGTTTGGCGGCTGTACCGGCAGGTCGCATCCTTCAGCCATATAGCCAAAAACCGCAGCTGAACTGCGGTTTTGAGGGCTGGCCACTAGGGCCGGAGATAACTTTGTCTGGAAAGATTGGTTGCGGGAGCCGTAACCGAACCATGCAGTTAAGTATTGAAAACAAAAGGCTTTTTTCTTTTGTACCCTAAAAATGTACCCTGACTTGTACCCTAAAAAATAATTGTTAGCTTTTGGGAATTGAACCTACGGCGTGTAGATGATTTCCAAATCGTCATCCGTGATTGCCGATCGTCCATCTGCTTCCATGATTGTACAATGGCGTTCAATTTCATTCAACAAGTTACGAATTGCATCCCCAATCTTACACCGCCCCCGTACTCCCCCGGCAAAACAAAACATGCCGTCCTTTACAGTCCGCTCCGCATAGTGACATCAGCCGTCACACAAAGTGGATGTGCTTATAACCCGTGGAGATACACTATTCGTAGAAACTGTAACCCATGTCTGACGCAAGAACCATTCACGGGCAATGTGCTCAAACGTCCGCTCTCTATGACCGATGTTATCGAGTTTCTTGGCTTCCTTGGTTTTGTTCGGATCAATCCCTTCGCGCACCATCGCCTTGATCTCATCACGAAGTCGCCGCGCCTCGGCTGATCCCATCTCTGGATAGCGGCCTAGCGTGTACATGTTGTAGTGCGCTTTAGTCGCACTAGCGTCTTTCTTGATTTGATATGGTAAACGCCAGACCTTTGTGCCGGATGTACGGACTAAAAGATACAGACCAGCCTCATCATAGAGCTTGTAGTCCTTTTCCTTGGGCTTGGCGTTCTTAATCTCCGCTTCTGTAAGCTTTCTCTTGATCTTAGGCATGGGCACGTCCTTTTTTAGGGTACAGAGTGTAAATTGAACTCATGTACCCTATAGCGTACCCTAAAAAGAATTGGAAGTCAGGGTACAGGGCTGGATCGCCCCGGACGCTAACCCGATGGTTTTCTTATTTAAATCAGACGTTTACGGATGATTTAGGACTTCTTTGGAAGAAAAATTGGTTGCGGGAGTAGGATTTGAACCTACAACCTTCAGCGTCCTTAACCTATTGATAATAAACGATATTTTAATTCAGCTTACCGCATTCTGATGCACGAGAACGCACGTTTTCACGGGCATCGAGACGCATCCAGCATATTGCATTATCGTGCATTGTGTTTACAGGTTTTGGCGGGGTATGCAGCAGGTGTTGGAAGGCACACGGTAAACCCAGCGAGCACGGTAAGCTCGACCAACCCTTAGGCGGCCAAGGCTCCCCGATCAACGAATAAGACGGCGCACTGAGCGGGTACGCTCATATCCACCAGCGGCTTTTGTCTATTAAAAAGCTCCGGGTCATCAAAGTACTGGCCGGGATAAACGGCGGGGGCCTGATACCAATTATGATAGACGGAAGTTCCGGCGATCTCCTCCAACATATAATCCAAAGAACGCTGAAAAAGCTTTTGGACATTTGGTATGGCTCCGCTGTTTCTTTGTCGCTCCGCGACGATATTCGCATACATACTGCAAACGCCATCAACCCATGACTTCACTTCGTTACTTTCACTGTAAAGTCTATTTGCTTCGGCAAATTTGGCATCAAAAGAAGGGTCTGCTTTTATATCATCCCATCGTGCGAGCGTGACTTTGTTTTCAAAGCAATCCTGCACATGGGATAAGTGCTTACGGAGCCAGCGGTCTCCCATAGCCTTCGCTGTGGTCATCGCTTCATCCCAAAGGTCAGCTGATGGGGACATATTGTGCACATCCAGTGTGTCACATACCACGAGATGGCAATGTTTATAGATTTTCGCTGCTTCAGAAACATAAGCGAAAAATCTCTTTCCATGCATATCTTGCGATCCATGGCATACGGGGATAATGCATGAAAGATTATCATCGGGAGGGTAGAGTTTAATCATTCGATCCACCTACAGGTTTTCCAGTTCGCCACCAATACTCAAATTGCTTGCGTTCACGGCGAGCATGTTTATCGCTGACAACCGCAGAAAAAATACTTTTGTCTTTATCGGAGATGTGCTGGACAACGCGGTTCGCATATATGACGTAGACTTCAGATTCGGCAAAATAATCTTTATCGATCCAGCGGTAATCCCGAATGTCGCCAGATACAAAAGTATTGCCCTCACAAATCGTTGTCCGAAACTTGATCTTTTTCTCGCGGAGATCTTTAAGCTTTTTGTTCACAGCTTCGGAGGACTTCCTATCGTCAGCACAATGTACCAATACTTCTCCGCCATTCGGCATGGATTTTTCTATATCCTCAAGAACCTCTAGGTACGAAGAGAACTGAATATTAAAAAGATCTCTCTTAGTAATGCCTTCATCCGAGGCAAAAACGCCCTCTCTCTCAAACGCAGTCTTTAACTTTCGAAGTGTGGAAGCTTCAGGCTCTGCCTTGCCTTTCTCGATATTGACGATGGCAGACTTGGAAACCCCTGATTTGTCGGCCAAATCCTGCTGGTTCCAATCCAATACGCCCCGGGCGCCTCTTAGCTGCTCTGCAATATTCATGACGTCTTTTATATCACCTTAAACTTAACAAACAACTCAAAAATTGCATTTGAATGATAATTATGACGCCTTTTAACTCTTTGTTAATTTTTTATGGATATATCTTTCGCAGTTAAATCAACTTCGTGTGGGGAGTAAAACACTATGTATGCAACTGAAACTAAAGAGAATTTGGACGTTCAAAAGCTCCAAGAGGAGCTGGAAAAGCAATACGGCCCAGCCGTTGCGCAAGATATCGTGGATCGCATCCGTAAAAACGGACCGATCGCCAAGACGCCGGAATATATGGACGTCAAGGCAATGTCGGAACTACAGGAGCGTTTCCGCGCCCAAGCTATGATGGCGGTCTGGAGACTGAAGGAATGGCGCAAGGCGCAGGCCAAAGGTGCCTTCCACCAAAATCTCGTCCAATTGGAAGGCGTGTTCTTGCAACGTCAATGCGAGGATGCCATCGCCCTGTATCGCCTAGCAAACAAAAGCTACTTCGCCATGTACCGCGAAGCCATGGCAGCGTTTGCCGTGCCAGTTGCCTTTAATCAATACAAAACGGGGGTGGCGGCATGAACAGCGAAGTCAAAAAGATGGAATACGATATTCGATTCCGCACCTTTCTGCGCCAGATTATCGGCGTCAGCCGGATGAAACCGAAAGAGCGTTACCTTTACCCCCTCATGGACGGCGTTCCGTTCAAGGACCTTGAAACTGCCATTTTGATGAAAAACATAGACTATGGCATCGCCGAAAACGATAATAACGGATAATTAGAGCCCGCCTATTGGCGGGCTTACTTTCCACATATATCTTTTTAAAATGCCTGACATTTTTGACACAAAAAAACGAAGCGAAATCATGTCTAAGATTTCTGGAAAGAATACCAAGCCGGAAATTTTTGTGAGAAGTTTGCTCCATAGAATGGGCTATCGGTTTCGGCTTCATTGCCCCTTGCCGGGTAGACCGGATATATGCCTTCCTAAATATCATACTGTGATTTTTGTCCATGGCTGCTATTGGCATCGACATAAGCTTTGCAAGAAGGGGCAGAGCCTTCCATCCTCGAATGCTGACTTTTGGACACAGAAATTTGAGGATACTAAAAACAGAGATCAGCGAAATTACCGAGAATTAAAGCAGTTAGGGTGGAGCGTACTAATAGTGTGGGAGTGCGAATTAAAATGCCCTGAAAAGTTATGCCATTCGAAATATTAGGCAAATCTATGTTGGTTATCCCACAAATCTATCGCGGCGTTAGATAGTCCGGCAGAAGGTAAACGCTCCTATATATACGATCAAATAGAAAAGGGTTTGATATTACAAATCACCTTGAATGGTCATAAGTCGTTTTATTTTTATAAAAGGATCGAGAAAAAAACCACGCGCATAAAAATCGGAGATTTTCCTGAAACTTCTGTCAGTGCCGCCCGGCGTGAAATTGTTGCCTTAAGGCAGCGGCTATTGCCTGCCAATCCATCCTCTTACATCAGCCACTCAATGACCTTTCGGCAGATGTATAGAGCCTTCATGGAACAATATTCCATGATTGAAAAGAAGTCCTGGCGGTATGATGAGCGCGAAATTCCAATGTTCTGTAGCCATCCTTTCGACAGACGTATTTCCTCCATAAAACGTGCGGAGATCAATAATCTGCATAAGGCCGTTGCGCTTGAAAACGGCATTTATCAAGCCAACCGTATCTTGGAGCGCATCAGAGCCATGTATAACAAAATGATTGAATGGGGATGGGAGGGAGATAATCCTGCGACCCGCATTAAAAAATTCAGAGAAAAAGCGCGGGAGCGATTTATCCTGCCGCAGGAAATGCCAAGATTTCTACAGGCTGTTTATGAAGAAGAAAATAAAACAGCGCGGGACATCATCCTTATGGCGCTTTTAACAGGCGCGCGCAAATCAAACATTCTCCAAATGCGATGGGAGCAGATTTGCATGGAAACAGCGACTTGGTACATCCCTCAAACAAAAAACGGATTCGCACACGCAATTCCTCTCAGCAAACAAGCAATGGAAATTCTGGAACAGCGTATCAAGAAAAAAGATGAAAATTGGGTATTTCCGGGCAGAGGCGCAGAAGGCCATTATATTTGTATCAAGAAAGCATGGCAACGTATGTTAAAAGCTTCAGGCCTCAAGAATCTGCGTTTTCATGATCTGCGACGCACTTTAGGAAGTTGGCAGGCCGCAGTCGGAGAAAATATGTTTGTTATTGCCCAGACTTTGGGCCATCAAAGCATTCAGTCAACGGCAATTTATGCGCGGCTAAACCTCGATCCAGTCAGAAAGTCTGTTGAGCATGTGGCCAGCGAAATCTTTAAGCGCCAGAATTGTTAGTATTTTGCTCTTTTTTCTTATCCCAGAAGCACAAATGCGATTTAAAAGAATCCCATTTTGAGGTTTCTTTTCGTTTCTGGAAGGTGGTATTCCAATCAGCATAATCGCTGTCAGGAGGCATTAAGCCTGCTTGTTCTGCCTTGCTCCAGTCAGGGTGATTAATCTTTGGCGCGCCTTTTCCAAATTTTTTCTTGAAAGCTTTGGCAACAATCTCGCCATGCTCTTTCAAATCTTCACACAAGATTTGAGCAAATTTTATTCCATCATTAGTTTGGCTATAAATAGCATCGACGCATGATGGATAATCGTTGTCTATATGTCCGCCATTATAAGGCAGTCCAAAATATAAGACAGCAAATTGCTCCTGTGTAAGCTGGCTGTTTCTGTAGAACTGAATAAGCTGATTTCTCTTTTCCATTGATTGGTTCAATGAATGTTCAGTCTGGCTTAATGTTGTTACCAGACTCAAAGGCCGACCGTTTAAGTTTAACTTCTCAAAAACGAGATTTTGCAAAATACCAACAGGCAGCGGTGGAAGAGATAAAGTTTGAAGATCAGCTGTATAGTTTACAGTAACTCCAGTCGGAGCAGTTCCTGCTTTAACTTTTGCATGATGTTCTAAAACAGATGCTTTATCCCGATCATGATTTTCTTTTAATGCTTTCACATGTTGCTTTTTAAGGGATAGAAGGGAATTGCATATGCCAAACGCTATCATTGAAGCAGCGTTTACATTTCTGATTTCATTTAGCCATTGTTCTCTGAGTTTTCCACGCTCGACAATAATTTGTGCACCATAAGCGCCTGCAAAAGCACCAGTGATAGACGTAAAGAAATTTGAATTAAAAAATCCTTTTACATCCGGCCAGAGCGAAAAAATCTCTTTTAAGAAATCGAATATGTTCATTCTTTCAATCTAATACCTTCTAAATCCGTTAGATACTATCTAACGCGCATCATTTGACATGAAAAAGCCGCCCTTACGGCGGCTAACTCATTGAAATTCCTTGGTTGCGGGGAGAGGATTTGAACCTCTGACCTTCAGGTTATGAGCCTGACGAGCTACCGGGCTGCTCCACCCCGCGTCAGGAATTTCAATTCATGTAATCTCAAAGAGCGTTAGACAATCCGTTAGATAATCCAGAGCTACTCTCTGCTACTCACTGCACTTTAAGCAAATTAGGCCCAGTGCAAAAGACCTTTTTATTCAACTCCTTATCGTAGCGCCGCCTTAAACTGGCTCTGTTATGAGCCTGACGAGCTACCGGGCTGCTCCATCCCGCGTTAAGAAAGAATACCGTTCGGTTGGAGTTATATAGCGGGGGCTTTGATGCATTGCAACTCTTTCCGGCTAAATATCTCAAATAAAATAAACAGGGCTTTGGGGCGGGGCGGGATTGGCCGGTCTTTGCGGGGATTTACCGGAATTTACCCCGGCCTTTGACGCTCTTCAATGGCGGCTTCATTAAGTCTGTAAAAGAATAAAACGTAAAACCTATTGAAAAACCATGGAATTTTTGAAAAAAGCTTTTGCGCCCCGATGCCCTATGGCACAATGGAAGGATGTTAAAGCAATGCAAAAACCATCCCGAGGCGGCGTATGAGGCTTGCTTCCGGCACCTTTTCACCGCCTTCCGCTTCGGTTTACGCCTGAGGGGGGCGGGGCTGGCGGCTATGTTCCATGGTTTATGTCCGGCGCGGTTTAGGGAAACGGGAAGCAGCATGGTTTTTAAAGTGAATGCCGGGCGGCGCCCCAGAATTTTCCCGGCAATGATTCCGGCAATGAATGAGGTGCAAAAGGGGCATGGCTGAAACCGATCTTGCTATTATTGGCTGCGGCGCATCGGCGGTTGCTTTGTTGGCCCAGCTTGCCCGTATGGAGCGGGCGGAAGGGATGCATGTGCATATTTATGAACGGAGCGGCCTTTATGGGCGCGGCGTGGCTTATTCGACCCCGCATTTGGGGCATTTGCTGAATGTCCGCGCGGCCAATATGAGCCTTTATCCGGATGCGCCGGATGATTTTGCGCGGTGGGCCGCGGAGAGAGGGTATCAGCCGGCTGATTTCGTACCCCGCAAGATTTACGGTGATTATTTGTGCGAGCGGCTGGAAGAAGCCAAGGGCAAATTGTCCATCAGCTTTATCGACGGTGAGGTCATGACGGCCCGGAAGGAAGGGGAGGGCATCGAAATTGCGACGGAAAAGCGCAAGATGCTTTATCCTTTCGTCGTTCAGGCCACAGGCAATGCAAAGCCAATACAGCCTAAAACGGACGGGGATATTGCCTCCTACCATGCCGAGCCCTATGGCATTGATTATAGCACCTTGAAAGAGTGCGCGCATATCGGCCTGATAGGGAGCGGCTTGTCGGCGGTGGATGCGATTCTTGCCCTGTTCGGCGCGGGATATAAGGGGAAGATTAGCGTCTTTTCCCGTCACGGGCTTTTTCCCGCGGCGCATGGTACGTATGGGGAATCCGCGCCCTATGGCGGCCTTCCCGTGGAAGGTTATGAAGAGCTTTCGCCTTACGGCGTTTTGCGGCTGCTGCGGATGCATGTTGAAAAGGCGCAGGCGCAAGCCATTCCCTGGCAGTCTGTGATCGATGCGCTGCGCCCCCATATCAATATTTTATGGGCTAAATGGACGCGCCGCACCCGCGAGAAATTCATGAAGCGGCTTTTTACGATCTGGAACGTTCACCGTCACCGCATGGCGCCGGATATAGCGGCTGTCTTGCACGGGCTCGTCAGTGTCGGGCGCATTGAAATCGTCAAAGGCAATGTCGAACATATAGCGGCGGGGCCGAAGATCGTATCGGAGTCCGGCATTTATTCCGTGGATGCGGTTATCTCCTGCATGGGATATCGCGGCCGCGAGGAGGGGCGCAGTTTCGATGTTTCCGCGAAAATAGGCCCGCCGCTTTTCGGCGAGAAGTTTGAAACCACCGCCATGCCGGAAATACGGGTTCAGGCGGCGGCGATTATCGACAAACTGCTGGAAAAATACTAGTTCCGCGTTATGTCGGGATCGCCGAAACTATCCAGCGATTTAAGATTTTCAATTCCCTGTTCGACGACCTGCTGCATGACAAGGGCCGTGGACGGGCTGGCTTGCGGGACGAACGGGTCTTGCTGCTCCATGGGAACCGGCGCCGTGCAGATTGCCCTGTAGATGCCGAATACCGCAATGCTGCCATAGACGGCGCCCATCATGGCAAAGAGCATCCACGGCCCCGTAATATTCATCAGGGCCGACGAGGCGGTCGGGCCGATAATAGAGCCGATGCCGTTGATCATTATAAGGCCGGCGCTTGCGGCGACGATTTGGGCGGGGGCGAGGTGGTCATTCGTATGGGCCGTTGAAAGCCCGTATATGGTAAGGGCCGTACCGCCAAGCATGAACATCGCGAGATAGAGCGCGGAGGAATTATAGGGCGCCGCAAGCAGCGCGAGTCCGCATGCGATTGCCGCCAGCATGGAAACGCAAATCAATATTTTACGGCGGTCATATTTATCGGAGAGCCAGCCAATGGGGAATTGTAGCGCGACCGCACCGATAATGGCGGCGGCCATAAAGTTCGCGATTTGCGGCAATGTGAATCCGGCCTCTGCGGCATAGACGGGGCCTATCGCAAAAAGGCAGGCGCTGGCCATGCCGGAAGCAAAAACCCCGTAAATGCCGAGCGGAGAGGTTTTAAAAAGCATATGCGGAGAAACTTTTTCGGGCGCGTTGAATGTCGGTGCGGGGCGCGATGAAAGGGAGATGGGCAGGACGGCGACGCTGATGAGGACCGATGTCCAGATGAACAAATCCATCGTGCCCGGATCGGCGGCCCCCAGCATATACTGGCCAATCGCCATGGACGCATAGAGGACGACGAGGTAAAAAGCCATCATCTTGCCGCGGCCCTTGTTGTCGACGGCGTTGTTCAGCCAGCTTTCAATGACGATATACATGCCGGCAAAGGCAAAGCCCGTCGCCGCCCGCACGAATCCCCATACCCACTCATCCGGAAACATGCCGTGAAAAAGCACGGTCGTGGACGCGATGGCGGCCAGCGCCGTAAAGACGCGGATATGGCCGACACCCTGGATAAGCTTCGGCACGAAATGCGAGCCAAGCATGAATCCCGCATAATACATCGACATGATGATACCGGTGGAATAGGTCGGGAATCCTTCCATCGTCGCGCGGACACCGAGCAAGGTTCCCTGAAGGCCGTTGCCGATCATGATCATCGCAACGCCAAAGAAAAGGGGCCAGGTGGACAAAATGGTTTTATGCATGATTTCGCCCATCGGTTCGGGGGATGATTTCCTGCCTTCTACCGTTAAATGCAGGTATATCTCAAGCGCTATTTTGCCCTATAATGATGCAAGTGAAAATGATTTGGGGGGCGCGGCGAAGATGAAGAAAATAACAAGCAATATCAAGGGAATAGATTCATCCTCCCCGATGGTTCTGTTCTTCCCGCAACATCAGGCCGGTTTTGTCCCAAGCAATATCCCGGTGGGGACGCCTTCTTTGCGCGGCCTGTGGGAAAAAGCGCCCGGCTTTGCCGAAGTGGGTTTGAAGGAAATCGATCCGGCCAGACCGGAAATGGAGCATGGGATCCGTTTCTACCGCGTTTTGGAGGCGCAGACAAAAGAGGCGGCGGCGATTATCGGTGCGCATAGGCCGGATTTCATCCTGACGACCGGCGGGGATTGCGGCGCGTCCTTTGCTTCCATCGACTATATGAACAAATATTATAACGGCGCGCTGGGCGTCGTCTGGGTCGATGCGCATGCGGATATCCATACGCCGTCTTCGTCCCCGTCGGGCAATTATCACGGCATGGTCTTGCGGCATTTGATGGGGAGCGGGGAATTTCCCTTAAAGCCCGCCCTTGCCTTGCGCCCCGCGCAAATCGCCTATTTCGGGCTGCGTGACACGGAAAGGGAGGAGGATGAAGCGATCGAGGCTTTATCCATTCCCCGCTTTTCGGCGCGGCAGGTCATGGATGGGAACGGGCCGCTTGAAGCGGTGGTCGCGCATTTTAAAAAGAACGGCGTTACGCATCTTCATCTCCATGTGGATTGCGATGTGATGGATGAGGCTGTTTTCCCGCATGTCCATGTGCCGGAGCCGGACGGGCTTTCGCTGGAACGGCTTTTAGAGATTTTGCGCTATTTACGCAGCGAAATGCCGATGGCGGGATGTTGCCTCACCGAATATGCGCCGGCAACGCCCGAAGCGGGGCTGGAGATCGTCAAGCGTGTTTATGAAGAGGGGCTGGGGCTGGAATTCCCGGAATAAGCGGCGGCGAAGGGCGTATTAGAGTTTTTCCCCGGCGCGGCCTTTGAGCCTTTCTGCCGAAAAAAAGTGATGCGGCGTGCCTTTCGGCGCCAGGAATTCTTCATGGAGGTCAACGCTGGTGCGCGCCCCGATATTATCGTAATGCCCGTCCAGCCATGTTTTCATCCCTGCGCGGCCAATATCGCGGAGAGTGGTGAGGAAGTCCCAGTCCGTATCGAATTTGCTGGCGACTGAAAATTCTTTCATCATATCGTCCGCGCGGACGGGATGGACAAGCAGGTCTTTATACATATGCTTGTACTCATCCCTTATCATATCATGTTCGATAAGTTTTTTGACGAAAGCGATTGCCCGCAGCTCCTTCAAAAGGGAATCGTTGAAGGATACTTCATTCAGGCGGTTCATAATGTCCGGCGCCGTGGTCGGCACCTCTTCCCTATAGAGCGGGTTCAGGTGGATGAGGATAATGTCGCTGCTTTCCGTGTTGTAGAAAAGCGGATAGAGAACCGGGTTGCCGCTATAACCCCCGTCCCAATAATGCTCCCCGTCAATTTCGACGGCCTTGAAAAGGAAGGGAAGGCAGGCGGAGGCAAGCGCGACATCGAGGCTGATGCGGGGTGTATCGAAAACCTTTACCTTGCCTGTGCGGACATTGGTCGCGCTGATGAAAAGCTTGAGCGTGGAGCAGGCATGAACCGCGTCAAAATCAATCGTTTTTTGCAAAACATCGCGCAGGGGGTTGATGTCGAGCGGGTTGAACTGGTACGGCGAAAACATCCGCGTCATCATATCGAACAGGAAATAGGAAAAAGGGTTTTCCCCGTTGCCGATGCCCATCATCCGCTCGAACGGATTGCCGCGGACGGGGGAGAAAATCGCGCCCACCCTCGAAGTTTCCCACCAGAATTCTTCCAGTTTTTTGCGCGCGCCGTCCTTGCCGCCTTCGACCATGCCGTGGGTGAAGGCGAGGGCGTTCATCGTGCCTGCGCTGGTCGCCGTCATGCCTTCGACGTCAAGCCTTCCGTCTTCCAGAAGATAATCAAGGATGCCCCATGCAAGGGCGCCGTGCGCGCCGCCGCCCTGTAATGCAAGATTGACTTTCTTGCGGGCCGGTTCTTGTGCGGGAGCCTTTCGGGGCGTTTTGGGTATGCTCTTTTTTTGCGCCATTATTGCGCGACCCAGCCGCCATCGACCGGGATCGTCGTGCCGGTGATATTCTGCGCTGCATCGCTGCATAAAAAGACGCATAAATCGCCGATTTGCTCGACGGTGGTGAATCTCTTTGAAGGCTGCGCGCCGAGGATAACGTCATTGATGACCTGTTCTTCGCTGATGCCCCGCGCTTTGGCGGTATCGGCGATCTGGTTTTCGACCAGCGGCGTCTTGACATAGCCGGGGCAGATGGCATTGACCGTAATATTCTTTTGCGCGACTTCGAGCGCGGCGCTTTTCGTCATGCCGGCAATGCCGTGCTTGGCCGCGACATAGGCGCTTTTATACGGCGATGCGACAAGGGCGTGGGCGGAGGCAAGATTGATGACGCGTCCCCATCCGGCTTCTTTCATGTGGGGGATCGCAAGCCGCGTCATGTGAAAGGCGGATGTCAGGTTGATCGCAATGATGAGATCCCATTTTTCAGGCGGGAATTCATCAATCGGTGCGACATGCTGGACGCCCGCATTATTGACGATAATATCGACAGAGCCGAATTTTTCTTTTGTTTCGCGGATAAGCGCCTCGATTTGATCCGGCTTTGTCATGTCCGCGCCGTTATAGGCTATGCGGCTTCCGGTTTCCTCTTCCATCGTTTGCCGCGTTTTTTCAATTTCCCCGGCATCGCCCAGCCCGTTGAGCATCACATTGCATCCGGCCTTTGCCAGCGCCCGCGCCATGCCCTGGCCGATACCGCTCGTGGAACCCGTGACGATTGCCGTTTTACCTTTCAGCATGAAAAATCCTTTTCGCGTATAAGAAGGTTTGCAGATCCTGAGCTTTAAAATATGGGCTTCCTACGCCATAAGATCAAGCTGCGTTCCGCGAAAACCATGCTGGGCAAGGGCGGGGGAGTGGGCGCGGACGGTGCCAAAGCTTAAAAGGAACGGGTCTGCCGGGGTGTAGTTTTCTGAAATATTTTGCGCAACATCGCCGGATTCATCGGTAAAACGCTGTGTCCTTTGAAAAGAGCCGCTTTTCTGCCGCTCAAGGATGTCTTCATAACGCGCAAAGCTTCCCGACGGATTTTGCCTGATAATAGTTTTTGTCATGCCGTTTTCGGTAAAGGAAACTTCCTCGAATTTACCGAACTGGCGGCCATCAGGTTTTTCATAGATTTGCGTGCGGCGATAGCCGCCTTGCGGGGTATCTTCGTAACTTTCCCTGACCAGCCTTGTCCCCTGATTCTGTGCGGCTGCGGCGGCTATTGTTCTTGTTACGGATTGTGCCGGTGATGGCGCGGCGGCGGGGAGCGGCGCCAGTGCGGATGAAGCGGCCTGAGGCGCGGAAAAATGGCGCAAGGGTGCGCTCTTCCCTGCCGGTTTTCCGGCCTGTTCCCCGTACCTGTATAGAATTTTAGGGTTATGGATTTCCATCGCTATAACGTGTTCAACATGCCTCATTCAAAACAAGCATACATAGCAGGATACAAGGGAAACAGGAGGCTAGCCTATGGACGGCGGGGAGGAGGCGCAAGGGGGGCTTGCGCTGAATTCAGGGCTTTTCCACCTGATTGAGCCGGCTGAATTTGCTTTTCGCCCTAATTTTTTCATAAAATATTAATAAGGCGCGTATAAAGTGCTAGATGGACAAACAGGGCCATCAGAAGGGCCGTCGGAGATGAATAAAAAGGACGCAAAAGTTACGGGTTTCCGTTTTCTGCTTGGGGCATCGGGCATGCTGGTTGTCGTCCTGACCGGTGAGCTGCCGATCAATTCTTCCGTCTATACATTGCGGGCCACGCCGAACGAGATTGTCTTCAGGGCAGGGCAGGAAGAAATCGCCCGTTTTGCCTTTTCCAACAAGGATGTTTTCAACGAGCTTGCAAAGCTTTCGACGATCGGCGCAGTGGAATGTTCCGAAGGCGGGGTCTTTCCGGGTGAGCTGACCAATCTTCTTTACGTCGAAACGATGCGGGGTGCGGCATGATGCCGGTCAACACGCCTCTTGCGGTTCTCGGGGGTTTCAAGGATCTTGGCGGCGCGGGGGAGCAGGTCGCAGCCCTTCCGGAATTGCTTGAAAGGTCCGGCGCGCCTATAACGGAGGTCAGCGTCAGCGAGCAAGCGCCCGCGCCTGAACCGCAAGCGCCGCAGCCTCAGGTAACGCCTCTTATTCCCGGCGCTTTTTGATATAATTTAACCGAATTGACCGCGCCCTCTTCTATGCCATACTGGTGCATGGGAGAGAGGCGGGGGATTCATGCCACCATCATCTTTGGACTATTATAAAGAGATAAACGGCAGGATTTTTTCTTTAGAAGGAAAAAAGATCTGGATCGCGGGCGAAACAGGGCTTGTCGGGCGGGCGCTTCTCCGGGCGCTGCGTTTCAGGAATGTCCGGCTTTTGTCTGCGCCGCATAGTATCCTTGATTTGACCAATCAGCAAAAAACCTATGCGTGGCTTGAAAAAGCAAGGCCGGATGCCGTTATTCTGGCGGCTGCGAAGGTTGGCGGCGTTCTCGCCAACAAGACCCGCCCCGCGGATTTCATCCGCGACAATCTTGCTATTGCCCATAACGTCATTGAAGGGGCGCACAGGGCGGGTGTTGAAAGGCTTTTATTTCTGGGTTCTACCTGCATCTATCCCAAAGAAGCGGCCATGCCGGTTGCTGAAAGCGCGCTTTTAACCGGAGCGCTGGAGGAGAGCAACGAAGCCTATGCCATCGCGAAAATCGCAGGGCTTAAAATGTGCGAATTTTACCGCCGCCAGTTCGGCTCGTCTTATATATCCGCCATGCCTTGCAATCTTTATGGCCCTTATGACCGGTTTGACGCATATAACGGGCACGTCATCCCGTCATTGATGATGAAGTTCCATGCGGCGAAGGAAAACGGGGCGGAAGCGGTTTCCTTATGGGGAAGCGGCGCCGCGTCGCGCGAATTCTTGCATGTGGACGATCTCGCCGCCGCTTTGCTGCATTTGCTGGAATATTATGATGGCGCGCCGCCCGTCAATATTGGCAGCGGAGAGGAAACGACGATAGCGCAGCTTGCGCTCGTCATGAAAGAAGTTACCAGGTTTTACGGGGATATAGTCTATGATCCTTCCATGCCCGACGGTGCGCCGCGGCGGATGATAGATTCATCAAGGATGAGAAGCCTTGGCTGGGCGCCCTCTATCCGTTTAGATAAAGGGATCGCCGCGACCTATCAATGGTATTGCGGGCGGCATGAAAAGCGGGCGAAACGTACGGGATAAGCCTTGCCGCCTGTGGATAGGGCGGGGCCTCCGAGAAAAACATCAGGGGGCGGCGTGGAGAATATATTTCCCGACTTCCGTTTCCGGCATCTGGCTGTTTTGCGGATAATAGGCAACATGCGTAAAACCGGCCTCTTTGAGAAGCCCCACATGGGTTTCTATGGGCGCTTTTTGGGAGGTTGAAACAGAGATTCTCTGGCCAGCTCGAATGCCATAGGTATCATCGACCGTGTGCAGCGTATGATCCGTTTTCGCTTCCGCATATAAATTAACCGCACCGTCTTTCCAGACCGGGTCAGGCGTTTTCCAGTGGCGCAGAATGTTGTAATCCGTATCGAGGATGATCCCCTGATCCTTTGCCCGTGCCATAAAGTTCAGGATGAATAGCTCGTTTTCAAGCGAATATTGATAAGGCGCGGTTATGATTGATGGCGGGATATTGGCGGCAGGCGCGTCCACCGTCATAATAAGATGCGCATTGGGCAGGTTGCCGCGCAATTTCATATAGAATTCAAGCGTTGCTTCTCTTTGGCTTTTTTCGGCCGTATGCGGCATGTTTTGCAGCGTTCCGCCGAAACTGCCGATGACGGGCGTGACTTTTGCGGAAAGCGGTATTTTCGGCAAGGCGCTCGTAAAGAAATCCAGCTGGTATGCAACCGCATCGCAGTTGAATGTTTCGTAAATTTCCGTTGCCGCATCGCGCGCATAGCGGTCATTGATATCAACCGTCGTTGCGGAGATAAGATTGTGATTGGTGGCTTTTAGGCCGGACAGAATCTTGCAGTCTTTGGCCACGAAAGAAGCGACGCTTCCCGGCCCCAGCGACATATAATGGACATCGGCCGGAATATCGTCGAGCATCCCGTCGCGAATGGCCATGTTGATGGCGCGCACTTCGCCTGTGCCGAACTGGGCGTAGCTATCGCTTGCGGAGGAAAGACTGTCCCACGGGGCCTTGTCCATCGTGTCAATGCCCGGCCAGCTGTTTTTACCGCTGTCATAATAGGAATATTTGAGCAACAGGCCGAAAGAGGGGACTTTATCCGCCTGCAGCGTCCGGGCTTCGAGCGCCCTTGCGAAATCTTTCCTAAGGCCGTTGGTGATTGCCGCTTCCGGCGTGTTTCCCGAACGCGCACTTGCCTTGAATGCGGCAATAAAGCCGTTATTTCTTTTGATGGCGCTTACATTCATTTCTGAGAACCCTGTTGCTGTTCCTGAGGAATGCGGGCCGTTGCCCAGTTTGCTTCAAACTGTACCCTGAAGGCATCTGCGATGGCCGGGTAATTCATGACGATAGCCGTCGCTTCATTTCCAAGGAGAAGAATCGCTATTTTAGAGCCGTAAATATAAAACGGGACAGTGGTGAACAGCTCTTTTGCTATCCATCTATATTCTGCGTATCCGGAGGCCGCAAAATTCATGTCCTCTTCACGAATGAGTATCTTGTATTGAATGTTCCCAAGATTCTTTATCCTTTGCGAATGCCTTTCCAGCAAGTCGTCACCGAAATTCAAAAAGTCGTTTTCGTCAACATTGCTGACGCAAACCGTTCCCGGCTGCACTTTCAATGTTTCATAGACATCGTCGTAAAAATCCTTGAAACCGTTCGTGCCGGAATAGACCCGGACATCGGCGCTTTTTGTGCGGACGCCGTCCATGCCGATAAATTCTATACCGCTATTTTCCAAAGTCTTCCTGATCGTGGAAACCGTGCTTTCGCGTGGGGTCGTTTGCCCGTTTTCGATGGCGCCAATGGAGGTGGCGGAAATACCAGTGCGCTGGGCCAGATCTTGTTGGCTCCAGTTTAAAATGCCGCGTGCGCCGCGTATCTGGGCAGTCGTAATCGTCATTTTCTATAATATTTCCAAGTGGATGTGTCTTTATAACACTTTTCTTAAGTGTTGGTTGGGAATTTTATTACCCCAATCTGTAAAATGATGCAAGGGAAAAGGCATCGGCCAAGTTAAATATTTTCTTGACAGAACGGATATAATTTAAGATTGTCCAAAGCGCAGCTTTGAGAATAACAAAGTTATGCTGTTTTATCTTCGCTGGTTCCCCACTCTCGAAGGTAAAACGGATATAAAAAGAGTACGCTTAACGGCAATATAGAGGGGGAGAGCAATCTCCCACACACGGCGGAGCGCCTTGGGTCACCAAGGCCTCCGTTTTGTTTTGGGGCGCTGCGCGCAGAATATCGCTTGCCGGCTATTGCCGGCCCGGACTGGCAATTACGTTTGGAATCTGCCGCCTTGTCTTGACATAAAATTTGCAGCGCCTTATGTGCCTGTCCATGTTCGATGAAGAAGCCAATATAGTTATCTGGAATTTTGCGCCCTATACGGCCGTGCGCGAGGATGTGATTGCGGAAGTCGTTTTTGTCAAGAAATGGCAGAAATTGATGCTCCCCGAAAAAATCCGCGGCGAGCAGGAGATGATCGGCGATGCCGCTATCAAAGTCGATCGATGGTTTGCGGAAAATGAACAGGACGCGTTTCCCATACTCGATGTTTTGACGGGCGGCGTGCCGGACGAGCATGATACGCGCATCGCGACGAATATGATCCGCTGGCTCGGCACCAATGACGGCAGAGCTTTCATGTATAATGCGGAAGAATACAAGAATGCGGGAATCGAGCCGGAAATCGCTTATCTTGCAGCGTGGTCGAAGCATAATATCCGCCGTCGGTGGATAAATCACGGAAGCGTGGCACGCGATTGACTGACGCAAAGCTTTGATGACGCCCGTCAGGGGCCGCCGCGTCACCCGTTACGCGAAATAGAGGCGCTGGATCAGGTGCGCGCTGGTTGGGGCGGGAAAACAGACAGGCTTTTATCGCCGCGTGCAACTGCAATATCGACATTAAACATGGGCGTGCATCAAATATTCGCCGTGCCAGAATCGGTCTTCCGCCGCTCGCGCCGCCCTAACTCCTCATAGACAGCGCCGAAACCGCGGGGATACAGCCTTCCTCTTTTCTATAGCGAAGAACGCCCCGTTTCACCTATTGCGCCGTGTGATGCCAGAAGCCCTTCGCGGCGAAGGAGCGATTCCGGATCGGCGTCGCGCCCGCGGAAATTCCGGTAGAGGATGGACGGATGCTCGCTGCCGCCCTTGGCAAGGATCTCCCGGCGGTATCTTGCGGCGGTTTCCTGATCGTAGAGGCCTTTCTCAAGGAACAGATCGAACGTATCCGCGTCGAGGACTTCCGCCCATTTGTAGGAATAATATCCGGCGGAATAGCCGCCGCCGAAAATATGCGTAAAGGACGTGGAAACGGGGCCGGCCATGCGCGGGAAAAGGGCCGTGTCCTTTGTGATTTCATCCTCGAAGGCGGCGACATCATCAATGGCGGCCGGATCGGCCGAATGCCATGCCATGTCGATAAGGCCGAGATTGCTTTGGCGCAGCCCCATCCAGCCGACAAAGAAGTTTTTCGCGTCATTCAGCTTTTGCACAAGCTCCGCCGGAATGGCTTCGCCCGTTTTATAGTGGCGGGCGAAGAGATCCAGTGTTTCCTTGGTATAGGCCCAGTTTTCCTGAACCTGAGAGGGAAGCTCGACAAAATCCCACAAGACGGATGTGCCGGAATGCGACGCATAGGTCACGTCGGAAAGCATCATATGCATGGCGTGGCCCATCTCGTGGAAAAGGGTCAGGACTTCGTCATGCGTCAGGAGCGATGGGGCATCCTTGGTCGGCTTCGTGAAGTTGCAAACGATTGCGACAAAGGGGCGTTTCATCCCGCCGTTAAATTCGCCCTGTTCGCGGTAGGATGTCATCCACGCGCCTTGCTTCTTGCCCTTGCGCGGATAGAAATCGGCATAGAACAGGCCGAGAAAGCCGCCCGTTTCCGTATCCGTGACTTCATAGGTCACGACATCCCCGTGCCATACGGGATAGGCTTTTTGCGTGAAGGTAATGCCGAACAGTTTCGAGAAATGCTCGAACACGCCTTTAAGAACGGGGGTTAGCGGGAAGTAGGGCCGCAAATCCTCATCCGAAAAGGCAAAGAGTTTTTGCTTCATCTTTTCGCTGTAATAGGGAACGTCCCATGGCTGGAGCTTGCCGGAAAACCCGCTTTCTTTGGCGAAAGCTTCGAGGTTTGCGAGGTCTTTTTCCGCGGCGGGCTTATAGGTCGCCAGAAGTTTTTTCAAGAACGCCATGACTGTGTCCGGCGATTGCGCCATGCGCTGTTCCAGAACGAAATCCGCATGGGTTTTATAATTCAGCAAATTGGCGCGCTCATGCTTCAGCCGCACCATGGTCAGGACGTTTTCACAATTGTCGAATTCGTCCCCATAGGCGCGCATGGAAAAGGCCCGCCATATTTTCTCGCGCAAAGCGCGGTTGTCGGCATAGGTGATAAAAGGGCTGTAGCTGGGATAATCAAGCGTGAAAACCCATTTTCCTTTCATGGCGCGCTCTTCCGCCTCAAGCGTCGCCGCGTCAATGGCGCTTTTGGGCAGGCCCGCCAGATCTTTTTCATCGTCGATGACGAGCGTGAAGGCTTCGGCTGATTTCTTGACGTTCTTGACGATAGTGGGGGAGAGGACGGAAAGCTGTTCGTTCACTTCGCGCAAACGGGCCTTCGCCTCTCCTTCGAGCAAGGCGCCGCCGCGGACGAAACCTTTATAGCAATCATCGAGGACGGTGGTTTGCTCAACCGTGAGATTGAGTCCTTCGCGGGCGTCGTAAACGGCCTTGACGCGCTTGAATAGAATTTCGTCCATGCTGACGTCGCTGCTGAAATTCGATGAAAGCGGGCCGATTTCGGCGGCGAGTTCTTCGGCCTCGTCCGTTCCCGCGGCGGAAAGCTGGTTGTAGAAAATGCCCGTCACCATGCCGAGCCGCTCGCTCGCCAGTCCCAGCGCCGCAACCGTATTGTCAAAGGTCGGGTTTTCGGGATTGGATTTTATCTTTTCAATATTGGCGCGGGCCTCCTCGATCGCGGCTTTGACGGCGGGCAGGTAATGTTCTTCCCTTATCCGGTCAAAGGGTGGCGCTTCGTGGGGGGCCGTGAAAGCGGAAAGCAGGGGGTTTTGCGTGGGCATATGAACTCTAATCCTTTTTGTTTAAGACAACTTCTTCTATATGGTTGCTGGAGATGGAAGCGCCAAGGTCTGAATTGTTCGACGATGTGTATTTTTCCCGCGCGGACGGCGCGGCGGAAACGGAGCATGTCTTTTTGGACGGTAACAATTTGCCGGAAGCATGGCAAGGCCGCCCCCGTTTTACCATTGCCGAAACCGGCTTCGGGACGGGGCTTAATTTCCTTTTGGCGTGGGATTTGTTCGATCGCACCGCACCGGCGGGGGCTTTCCTCGATTTTATCAGCATTGAAAAATACCCGCTTACGGCGGAGCAAATCCGCCGGTGGCTGGAGCCGTGGAAAGAACGGCTTGCGCCCTCTTTGGACAAGATGCTGGAGCAATATCCCATCCGCGTCCCGGGGTTCCACCGCATGGTGTTTGACGGGCGCGTGGCGCTCACCCTGATTTTCGGCGATGTGAACGACGTCCTGCCGGAAATCACGGCCAGCGTCGATGCGTGGTTTCTGGACGGTTTCACCCCGTCGAAAAACCCTGCCATGTGGACGGAAGAATTATTCGGGCAAATGGCGCGGCTCAGCCATGCGGGGACGAGCGCCGCGACATTTACGGCGGCGGGATTCGTCAAGCGCGGCTTGCGGGCGGCGGGCTTCGCGGTTGAAAAGCGCAAAGGATTCGGAACCAAGCGCGACATGCTGGCGGGGCGGTTCGCGGGGGAGGGCGCTGCGCCTCCCGTGTCTACCGCGCCTGCCGCGCCTGCTATAGGCCCCGCCATGGCGCCCCCTATAACGGCTTCGCGGACGGTACATATCCTTGGCGGCGGGCTTGCGGGATGTTCCGCCGCTTATAGCTTAAAGCAATATGGCTTTACGCCCGTCCTTTATGATCCCGGCGGTATTGCGGCTTATGCGTCCGGTAATCCGACCGGCCTCGTCAACCCGCGTTTCAGCGCGTTCCGCACGGCGGAATCAGATTTTTATACGGCGGGCTACGCACAGGCCATCCGCAGTTTCGCGCGCTTTTCCGCGATTGATTACGCGCGCTGCGGCGGGCTTCACCTTATCACGGGGGAAGAAAAGGAAAAGCGCCTGACGCGGACGGCGGCGAACTGGGGATGGGCGGTGGATCACATGCGGCTCGTCGGTGCGGCGGAGGCTTCTTCCATCGCGGGCGTGCCGCTTTCCCATCCGGCCCTTTATCTTGCCGACGCTGCGCAGGTCAGCCCGCAAAAACTCTGCCACGCCTATGTGCGGGATGTGGAGGTCAGGCGCGGCGTTTATGCGCCTGTTGAAGGAGATATCGTCCTTTATGCCAACGCCGCCGCGGCCGGCAGCATGTTTGATTTGCCCGTCCATACGGTGCGCGGGCAGGTGACAATGGTTGAAGCGAACGCCATAAGCCGGAAGCTGAAATGCAATCTTTCCTATGGCGGTTATATTGCCGCTTGCAGGGGCGGGAGCCATGCAATCGGGGCGACTTTCCAGAAATGGCTGGAGGATAATCTGGCGCGGGATGAGGATGACGAGAGCAATTTGCGCCAGCTTTTGGAAAATGTTCCGGCCCTGTCCGGCCCCGGTTTCCGGATAACCGGGCGCAGGGCGTCTTTGCGGACGGCCTCGAAAGACAGGTTCCCCATTATCGGCGCGCTGGACGGGGAGGGGCATTATATCTCCACGGCCCACGGTTCGCATGGGCTGGTGTCCTCTCTGGCGGGGGCGCATCTTCTGGCGGATATTATACGTTCCGGCCCGTTCAGCCTGCCGGCTTCTACGGTGAGGGCGCTTGCCGCCAGCCGTTTTAAACGGGCATAAGCGGGTGGGGCTTTATAAATCTGGTTGAACCGTCCCGTGAAGCCGCGTACAAGCAGGGTTTGCACGATATTCTAATATGGATCAGGGTTTTTAGTCTTGCTGTTATTCGCTTTTGCAGCCGCCGCTTTTGCTTGTTCCGTACTGGCCCTGTGGACAGGGCGCCGCCTTGCGCTGTGGTTCGGTTTTTCCGATAAGCCGGGCGGGCGGAAAAAACATGAAGAGGCCGTCCCGCCTGTTGGCGGCCTTGCCATCATTCCTGTTTTCCTTCTTTTCACGTGGTTTACAAGCGGGCAGGCCATTGTGCCGTGGCCGCTGGCGGCGGGGCTTTGCGTCTTGCTGGTTATGGGGGCCGTGGATGATGCGCGGGGATTGAAATCACAGGTAAAATTTGCCGTGATGCTTTTTACGGCGACATTCGTCGTTATCGCTGGCGAGATGCAGATAAGCAGCCTCGGCAATCTCTTCGGTTTCGGGCCGGTCGAACTCGGTCTTCTTTCCAAGGGATTCACGATTCTTTCATTGGCCTTGCTGATGAACGCCATCAATATGATGGATGGGGTGGACGGGCTTGCGGGCGGTTTTTGCGCTTTGGTAAGCCTTGCCATGATGGCTGTTTGCGCCATGACAGAACGGTGGGATGTCTTTTGGATCCTTGCGATCCTGTTCGGCGCGCTGGCAGGTTTCCTGATCTTTAATATGCGCAGCCCGTGGAACCGGAAGGCATCGGTCTTTTTGGGGGATGCGGGGGCGCTGTGCCTCGGACTCTTGCTTGGGTGGTTTTGTATCGCGCTTTCGCAAGGGGGCGGCGCGCCGCTTAATCCTGCGACGGTCATATGGATCATCGCGATTCCCGTGATGGACGCGTTCGCGCTGTTCCTTGCGCGCAGCCTGCGCGGCCTCCACCCGTTCAACGCCGACAGGCGCCATTTGCATCACCGTTTCCTTGATGCGGGGATCGCCCCGTCCGTGACGACAGGCATGATTTTGGGGCTAATCGCCTTTTTTGCCCTGTGCGGTTTTATGGCGCAGTTGCTGAATGTCCCGGAATTCGTCCTGTTCTATCTCTGGCTTGCCCTGTTTATTTTGCATACTGGCGGGATTTTGCATCCAAAAGGCTATACGCTCCTGACGCGTGCCCTGCGGCTGCGCCGCCGGAGCTAACGCGCTAAAATCCTGCCTTTCCCGATAGGTTGTGCATAAGATGGCGGGGAAGCCCCCCTTTGCTTGACGCATGGGGGGAGGATCTTAAGGATGGATGCCTAGAGAGATTTTATCAATGAAGGATGGCATTCATGCCCCGCATATTTCCGAAAAACCCCCTTTTGATCGCTTCTATTTCCATGATTGCCCTCACGGCCTGCGCGGCCACGTCGGGTGCGAACAGTGCAAAGGCGGAAGCGCCGAAACCGCCTATTCCAGAACTGGACGCCGCCATGGCACAGCCCGCGCCGCGGGCGGTTTATCCGGCGACCCCTTCTTCTCCTTCCTCCACGCCGGCCACTACCGTCGAAATGCAGGAACGGATCGTGCAGCTTGAACAATCCTTGAGCGTGCTGCAGGCGGATTATGAGCGGATTCTCCCTGCTTTCGCCTCGCTGAACGCCACCAATGCGCGTTTGCAGACCCTTTTGAACGAAATTGAACAGGATGCGGGCGTGACGCCGCCCGCGCCCGTAACGCATTATACGCCGATCCAGTCTGACCGCGTGCCTCCCGCCGTCGGGGTTCTTCCGGCGCAAGGAAGCGTATCGCCGCACCGCGCGCCCGCCAATGGAACCGCGGTAGCGCAGACGGCCATGACGGAAATGCCGTCGGTGCCGGAACCTGTTTACGGCAGTCAGGCAAGCGCGGAACCGGCGCCTCTATTTGCAGGGCTTTCGGCCCAGCCGACGCTGGAAGAGGTCAGGGCGGAGGCGGCGCGCCAGACGGGAAGCTCCGCCGTTTATGAAGAGCGCGCCGCAGCGGCAAGCATTGCGGCTTCCCCCTCCGCGCCCATGAATGTTTCCGGCGGCTCCAATGCGGTGAAAGCGGTGCGTATCGGCGAACACGGGACGAAAACCCGCCTTGTTTTCGATTTGGGCGGGGCGGTCAGGCCTTCCTATAAGGTCGATGTCGATAACGGCGAAAGGCTTCTCGTGATTGATATGCCGGGTTCCGACTGGGCGGCGGCGGCGACAGGCAGCGCCAAATCCCCCCTCATTGACGGTTGGGCCGCGCAAAAAACGCCGTCCGGCGGGGCGACGGTGGCGGTTCAGCTCAAGAAAACCGCCCGTGTCCTTTCGACGGAATATATCGGGCCGGAAGGCGCGAATGCCGCGCGACTCGTTATCGACGTGGCTGCCGAAGGCTAACAGATCCGGCGAACTTCCAGTTTTTTCAGGATCTTAATGGGGGCGAAGGGTTTTGCCCCCATTTGCGTATAAACTATGTTAGATAATCACACATGACAAAAGGATATGGACGATGAAAAAAATGATGCTTCTTGCTGCTGCGGCTCTTGCGGTTCAGGCTGTTCCGGCCCTGGCCGAAAACGGTGCAAAACCCCATAAAGAGCGCGGCAAATTCATAGAACATATGTTTGAAAAGCAGGACACGGACAAGGATGGCGTCGTTAGCGAGGCTGAATATCTTGCCACGGCAAAAGCGCGTTTTGACGCAATGGATGCCGACAAGGACGGCAAGCTGACCCGGGAAGAAATCAAGGCGCATCATGAGGCCATAAAAAGTGAGTTCAAGGCCAAAAGAGGCGAGCGTAAAGGCAAAACCGACAGCGCGCCTCCTGTCACCGAGTAAGCTGCAAGCCCCTTTAACATGGGTAGAGGGATATGCGTATGAAGGCTCTGACGGCCTCATCCGATGATACTGACGAAAGCCTGATGCGCCTTATCCAGCAGGGGAGTCATCAGGCTTTCGCATTTTTAGTCCGCCGCCATACGGATCGCTTTTACGCGTCCGCGTTCCGGATGTGCGGCAATCAAAGCGAAGCGGAGGATATGGTGCAGGATGCATTTTTGAAAATCTGGAACCGTCCCGATTTATGGAAGGATGATCGCGGCGCGAAATTTACGACATGGTTCTACCGCATTTTGCTTAACCAGAACACGGATCGCCTGCGCAAGCACCGCAATGTGACGGATGATAACAGCATGCTGCCCTCTATCGCCGACAGTAACCCGACGCCTGAAAAACAGGCGGTCTTGAATGAGGAGCAGCGGCTTTTGGAAGAGGCGCTGGCCGCGCTGCCGGAGCGGCAAAGGACGGCTCTCACCCTTTGTTTTTATGAAGGGCTCAGCAATGCGGACGCTGCCGGCGTTATGGGCGTCAAAGTCAAGGCGCTGGAATCCTTGCTGATGCGCGCGAAAGCGGGTTTGCGCGATTTTATAAACCGGCCCGCAAATAATTTGGAGAAAGGGGAGCGCTATGCAGCACGATGACCTTGAGCGGATTTTATTGAACCGGGCCGCGCCGCCCGCGCCGCGCCGCGATTTGCCGGAGCGTATTATCGGGGCGGCCCTTCAATCCATGCCGCAGAATCTGCGCCCGCAAAATCTCTGGGCGGAATTTCTGTCCATGTTTGCCATGCCGCACCCGTCGGTCGCAGTGGCCGCCGGAATTATTCTCGGCGTAATGGCCGGCTTACAGGCGGCGGACGGGCTGTTCGTCCTGCAACAGGACTGGTCGTCCTTTCTTGAAATCAATGAGGGAGGTTGGTTATGAGCCGCCGGATGAAAATTATTTTTACCGTTTCGCTGCTGCTTAATATCGTCTTTGCCGCGGCAGGGGCCGGGCTGTTTTTTAATTTCACGCGCGAGCTTCCCATTCCGCCGCATATCAGCCCGGAGGCACGCCATTTTATCGCGCGCACCTATCAGGAGGGGCGGGAAGAAATTCGCCCGCTTATAGAGAGTGTGAAAACGCAGCGCGCCGCGGTCGAGAAAATTGTGACGGCCGAAGAATTCGATGCGGAAGCCTATCGTGACGCCGCCCGGAAAATGCTTGATACGCGCGCGCAAATCAGCAGCAAGCGCGCCGAGATTATGGGCCGCGCGCTGGAAGATCTTCCGGCAGAGGACAGGCGTGAATTTGCCCGTAACATCATGGACGGGCTACAGGGGCATAAGCCGCGAAAAGGCGGCTATCATGGCCGGATGATGCATAAAAAGCAGGACAGGCAGGAAGACAGGCGGGAAGATGCGCAGGAACAGGGTGACTACCCCCCGCCGCCGCGCCCCTGAAACCGATTCGCGCCTTGCGGAATTAGATAGAAAAAGAACCCCTTCTGGCGAGGGTTTTTTTTATCGACAGGATATGAACAATTTTATCCCGAACCTCCCTTGGCGGGCTTGCCTTCATTTGCTTGAAACCATGGCGGGCCGATTTATAGGGCGCGTAATTTATTGTTTTATATGAAAGGGATAGACAGTTTTTCCGAAGGGGGCGCAGAGGCGGTGCGCCTTTCCGGCGCTTTCTTCATATCCATTGCCCGTCCGGCCAAAAGATGGGGGTATCTTTCCTTTTGAGGTGAACCGGCAGGCTTTTTTTAATAGCCTTCAAAAGACGCCGGACGAATCATTTTGAACGGGGATGGCGGGGTTATGGGAATGTTTCATGCCCCGGTTCCAATGTTCTGAAAACACCGCACAAAAGACCATTTTATGGCAATTTTTTAAGCGCTTGTTTTCACGCTGGAATTACGATTGTGTGCATCTTTATTTCTTTTGCTCCTACTACTGGTTGACAGTAAAGGAGCCCGGCCATACCATATTTAGTGCATGGAGCTTCTTTCATGCTTAAGCACTAAATATCAACAAGCGGGATACCGACAGGGGTGCGCTTGGAACACGGGAAGGAAAACGGTTCTTTCCCGCTGCTCTTTTGCACTCTGGCGGGTTCCCATAAAACAGGAGTGAGATCATGACCGTGACTGTCTATAGCAAACCGGCTTGCGTGCAATGCAATGCGACTTACCGCGCGCTTGAAAGAGCCGGGGTTCCCTATAATGTTGTTGACTTGTCCGAAGACGGAGCAGCCTTGGCGCATGTTCAATCGCTTGGTTACAGACAGGTTCCCGTCGTTGTCGCCGGCGGCGATCACTGGGCAGGTTTCCGCCCGGACAAAATCGGCATGCTGGCCGGCGAACTTCTGGCCGCATAATGGGCGGGGCGGGCTATGGGGCTTGTTGTCTATTTTTCGAGCAGGTCTTTGAACACCCATCGTTTCGTAGAGAAGCTGGGCGTTCCCGCCCGGCGCATCCCTATCTTCTCCGATGAAGAAATGCCGGCGGTGCGCGAGCCTTATCTGCTCGTCGTGCCGACCTATGCCGACGGGGAAGGGCGGGGGGCGGTTCATAAACAGATTATTCGATTCCTGAACGATGAAAGGAATCGATCTTTTATCCGGGGTGTCATAGGCTCGGGTAATCGTAATTTCGGTAGGTTTTATGGGTATGCGGGCGATGTCATCTCGGCCCGGTGTAAGGTTCCCTATCTGCACAAGTTTGAGCTTGCGGGGACGGAAGATGACGTTGCAATTGTAAAGAACAGGATGGAACAGATATGCAAGTAATGGAACGTGAGAAAACCGGCGTGACAGAGGCGCAAGACGTAAAAAAAGCAAAGGCGGAGGAGCCGGGCTTTGATTATCACGAGCTGAACGCCATGCTTAATCTTTATGATGCGGACGGGAAGATCCAGTTCGATAAAGATCGCCAGGCCGCGCGCCAGTATTTTCTGCAGCACGTCAACCAGAACACGGTTTTCTTCCATAACCTGCAAGAAAAACTCGATTACCTCGTAACCGAAGGCTATTACGAAAAGGATGTGCTGGATCGGTACGACTTCGCCTTTATCAGCGGGCTTTACGACCGCGCCTATGCCAAGAAATTCCGTTTCCCGACTTTCCTCGGCGCGTTCAAATATTATACCGCCTATACGCTGAAGACGTTTGACGGCAAGCGTTATCTTGAGCGCTATGAAGACCGTGTCGTCATGGTTGCGCTGGCGCTCGCACAGGGTAACAAGCAGCTGGCCGAAGAAATCGTCGATGAGATTATGGCGGGGCGCTTCCAGCCGGCAACGCCGACATTCCTCAACGCCGGAAAGAAACAGCGCGGCGAGCTCGTATCCTGCTTCCTGCTCCGCATCGAAGACAATATGGAATCGATTGGCCGCTCCATCAACTCCGCGCTCCAGCTTTCCAAGCGCGGCGGCGGCGTCGCTTTCTGCCTGACCAATATCCGCGAATCGGGTGCGCCGATTAAACAAATTCAGGGCCAGTCATCGGGCGTCATCCCGATTATGAAGCTGATGGAAGACGCGTTTTCCTATGCGAACCAGCTCGGCTCCAGACAGGGCGCCGGCGCCGTTTACCTGCATGCGCACCACCCGGACATTATGCGCTTCCTTGATACGAAGCGCGAAAATGCCGACGAGAAAATCCGCATCAAGACGCTTTCCCTCGGTGTCGTTATTCCGGACATTACCTTTGATCTCGCGAAGAATAATGAGGATATGTATCTCTTTTCGCCCTATGACGTCGAGCGCGTCTATGGTGTGCCTTTTTCCGATATTTCCGTTTCGGAAAAATATGATGAAATGGTCAATGACGCCCGTATCCGCAAGAGCAAGATCAAGGCGCGCGACTTCTTCCAAACGATTGCGGAGATCCAGTTCGAATCCGGTTATCCCTATATCATGTTCGAAGATACGGTGAATAAAGCCAACCCGATTGACGGGCGGATTATCATGAGCAACCTCTGCTCCGAGATCCTTCAGGTCAGCGAGGCCAGCCTTTACAACGACGATCTCGGCTATAAATATCTGGGAACGGATATTTCCTGCAATCTCGGTTCCCTTAATATTGCAACGGCGATGGATTCCGAGGATTTCGGGAAGACGATCGAAACATCGATCCGCGCCCTGACGGCCGTTTCCGACATGAGTAATATCCAGTCGGTTCCCTCCATCGCCCGCGGTAACGACGAAAGCCACGCCATCGGCCTCGGCCAGATGAACTTGCACGGTTATCTGGCGCGCGAACGTATTTTCTACGGCTCCGAAGAAGGTGTGGATTTCACCAATATTTATTTCTATACGGTGGCTTACCACTGTATCCGCGCCTCGAACCTGATTGCGGCGGAAAAGGGACGCAGCTTTAAAGGATTTGAAAAATCAAAATATGCGAGCGGCGAATTCTTTGACAAATACACTTCCCAAGAGTGGAAACCGGCGACGCAGAAAGTCCGGCAATTATTCGAGCAGGCCGGGATCCATATCCCGACGCAAGAAGACTGGAAACAGCTTAAAAAAGCCGTCATGGAAAAAGGGCTTTATAACCGCAACCTTCAGGCCGTTCCGCCGACGGGTTCGATCTCCTATATCAATAATTCCACCTCTTCGATTCACCCGATTGCGTCCCGCATCGAGATTCGCAAAGAGGGCAAGATTGGCCGCGTTTACTATCCGGCGGCGTTCATGACGAACGACAATCTGGAATATTATCAGGATGCCTATGAAATAGGGGCCGAAAAAATCATTGATACCTATGCGGCGGCAACGCAGCACGTGGATCAGGGGCTTTCCCTGACGCTCTTCTTCCCTGATACGGCGACGACGCGCGATATCAACAGGGCGCAGATCTATGCATGGAAAAAAGGTATCAAGACCATTTACTATATCCGCCTGCGCCAGAAAGCGCTGGAGGGGACGGAAGTAGAGGGATGCGTTTCATGCAGCCTTTAAAAAAAGACAATCTGCAAGGGGGTAGTTCTATGCTTATGACGCCTAACAAGGTTGCGCCGGTCAAGGCGATCAACTGGAACCGTATCGAGGATGAAAAGGATCTCGAAGTCTGGCAACGCCTGACCGGGAATTTCTGGCTGCCCGAAAAAGTGCCGCTCTCCAATGACATTCCGTCATGGGCGACGCTTAATCCGGCGGAACAGCAACTGACCATCCGTGTCTTCACGGGCCTGACATTGCTGGATACGATTCAAGGGATCATCGGCGCGCCTTCACTGATGCCCGATGCCATCACGCCGCATGAGGAAGCCGTGCTTGCCAATATTTCCTTTATGGAAGCGGTTCATGCCAAATCCTACTCCTCGATCTTTTCAACGCTTTGCCTGACGCGCGATGTCGATGATGCTTATCGCTGGAGCGAGGAGAACGAGTATCTCCAGCGCAAATCGCGCTTGATTTTGGAGGAATATCAGTCGGACGATCCGTTAAAGCGTAAAATTGCCAGCGTATTCCTTGAAAGCTTCCTCTTCTATTCCGGCTTCTACCTGCCTATGTACTGGTCGAGCCGCGCGAAGTTGACGAACACCGCCGATCTTATCCGCCTGATTATCCGCGACGAAGCGGTTCACGGCTATTATGTCGGTTATAAATTTCAGCGCGCTTTCGAGAACCTGACGCCGATGGAGCAAATGGAGATTAAAGACTTCGCGTTTTCCCTGCTCCTCGATCTCTATGATAATGAAACGAAATATACGGAATCGCTTTACGACGAAGTCGGGCTGACCGAGGACGTGAAAAAGTTCCTGCATTATAACGCCAATAAGGCTTTGGCGAATCTCGGCTTCGAGGCGTTGTTCCCGTCCGATATGACCAATGTAAACCCGGCTATCCTGTCAGCCTTGTCGCCGAACTCGGACGAAAACCATGACTTTTTCTCCGGTTCCGGTTCTTCCTATGTCATCGGGACAGCCGTTGAAACGGAAGATGAAGACTGGGATTTTTAACGGATCCTGTCAGGACGGCTATTACAAGAAACCGCGAGGCTTTCGATGGCCCGCGGTTTTTTTATATTGTGGCACGGCTCAGGGCCTTGCCGTGATTTTTCCCATGCTTGTTATGGGCTCAGTAATCACGCTGCCAGAAAATTCCTGCGCCGCCTTGTGCGTCCTGCCCGATCTTGCTTTTTACGTTGATGGACGGGGTGAGTTCTATCTGGATGCTGGCCGCGCCGGAGCCTGCCGCCGTGCCGCTCTCAAGCTCAAGATAAACTTTGTCCGTCAGGTATTTTCCGGCCTCCACATTGGCCTGGCCGCTTTCATCCATCTCGACGCTTATATCGTCAAGGCCGGTGGCCGACCGTATCAAGCCTAACGGATCGAATCCAATCCCGCCGCCGCTCTGGCCGGAGAATTTTTGAATGGTCTGCGCCAACTGGACTGCCTGATAGGGGCTGATCCTGGACGTATCCCGGCCAAAAAGAATACGGGCGAGAACCTCGTCTTCGGGAAGGCCCGGTGCCGATGCGAATTTTATGGAAGGATCCCGCACCGGCCCGGTGAGCAGGATAGAGGCAGTGACATCACCCGCGGGAATTGTGGCCTCGACGTCCAGATAGGGAGAGGGGGGAACGTCGCCCTGAAAGCGTAAATGAGCGCGCTCAAGGGTGAAGCGCTTGCTGAACTGCTCATAGCGTCCGCGGCGTGATTCGAGATTGCCGTGGATTTGCGGGGCGTCGGCGGCCCCTGTAATATCCAGATTGCCGCCAAATTCTGCATCCAGCCCCCAGCCGCGGACGAAAATCTGGTTGGGAGCCTCGATTTTTATATCCAGCGCAATGACGGCGGCTTGCTGTTCGGCTTTGCTCTTATTTTGCGCTTCGACAATATTCAGCTCCGGAATGTCGCTTTGAAAATTTTCCGGAATGGTAATGTTCATTTCCGCAATATCGATCGTGCCCGTTGCAAGATAGCCGCCGTCCGTGTCGCCCAGTGACAGGGAGGCATCGAACCTGCCATTCGCTAAATCGCGTTTAGGCGCATGGAAATCTTTCGCGGTCAGGGAAAGATTGCTATTGCCGCCTCCCCCTAAAGAAACGCGACCCTGTGCCGTTAAACTGCCTCTTTCGCCATCCGTTGCGCTTAAATTATTCAAGATAAGCTCGTTCCGGTTAAAAGCGGCGCTCGCGGTGATGGAAGAAAGAGTGATGCCGTTTATTTCATCCTCGAACGCACCGTTGGCGATGCTGGCTTGCCCGTCAATAGTGGGGGATTGAGGGCTGCCGCCAATCGAGGCGTCCAGCCGGAGCGCGCCTGAAAGCTCATGCGCCGGCGGCAGGAACAACGCGGCGATAGGTTCGATATCGACATTGGCCGCAAGTTTTCCATCTAGCCGGGCGTTTTCATCCATCGCGAAAGAAAAAGGATAAAGGGAAAAGGAGAAGGGAAGGGAGGCGTTGCCTTTCATCTCCCTAACCCCCGTTCCCGCAGCGGAGAGAGTGGCCTTCAGCATGCTATCCCGATAGTCTGCATCCGCATGAATCGTAAGGTCATTATATTGTCCCGCATCAAGCCCGCTTGCCTGCAAGGCGGCGGTGACGAGGGGGGAAGAGGGATTGCCGGTTATATCGCCATTCAGGGTAAGGCGAAGATTTTCAAATTGCGATGGAATCGCCGCCGGAATATCTCTCCCCCTGAAATCCTGCGTTTTAAGGGAAAGAGCGACATTGTCTTCATTAAAAGAACCCATAAGGCGAAGGCCGGAGCGGCCCAAAGAAATCGACGCGTCAATATCGCGAATGGCGGGGACGGGGTTTGCAAGGCCCGAAAGCAGTGCCTCCCCGTTCACGGAAAATGCCTGCCCCATGGTTCCTTTTCCCTGAAGCGTTAGTTTATAAGTATCTTCCAGGGCTTTCTCGAATGCTGCGTGGCTTGATTCGATCGTGATCGTTTCACCTGATTTAAGGGAAGAAAGTCTTATATCGGCTTTTTCGGGCCACAGGGCGAAGAGATTGCCGAAAAGAAGATCGATATCCGCCTTGCCTAGCCGCAATTCTTCGTAGCGAACACTCTCCAGCGCGGCTTTTACAGCGGCTGCCTGCCCGTTTTCCGAAGGGGAGAAGTCGGCATCTATTTTTATGGAGCCGGCGATATCGGCCCTCGTTAGTTCCTTATAATGGGAAAGGTCTGAAAGCCTCAATGCGGCCTTGCCATCTAAAACCATGCCGGAAAAAGACAGGCTGCCTGTCCCCGTAAGATTTATAGAAGGGGCTTCTCCTGTGATGGGTGAAAAATGAATCCTCTCTTCATCGTAAGAGGCTTTTGCCTGAAGCTTGATAGGTTCGCTATGATAAGAGGTGCGGATATCAAGGGCCGCCTGATTGCCATTTTCCCCGTCCACGTCATCGTCTGCCATGAGCGAAAGGACAATATCGTCAAGCCCCTTTTCCTTTAAAAGTGCGGTCGATAATATTCCGTCCATCGCTATGTGGGGAAGATCGATTGTCCCTTCTATCCGGCCATTCAGAGAGGCGGATTCAAAATTTCCGCCTGTAACGGGCTTGAGATCGGGATAAGCGGCGCTTATTCGCGCCTCGATATCCTTGGCCCCTGCCAACAAGGCTTTTCCCTGCCCGTTAATTTTATAATCGGCGGAAATTATGTCGAAATTGCTAATTTCAAGTTGCTGTTCCGCTTGTGTGAAAAAGGCCAGAAGCGATATTCTGTCCGGCAGGGCCGCTTGCTGATAGCGCCCGCGCGCCTGAGGCCAGAGAGAGGCTTCAAGCGTTATCTTGTCCCCTGCTGTAAGTTCGGCCTTTAACGTTGGCGACAAATCGAGAGGGCCTCCTGCAACATCTTCCCCGATATGCAAGCGATCGATGGTAAGGGGGTTTATCTTAATGGTGCGAAAGAAGATGTCGCCGATGGTAAAAGCTTCGCTGGGCCGGGCTTGCGTTTCGCCGCTATCGCCCGCAGCTTCAGGGAGCCGTATGATATGCAAGGTTCCGGCATTCGCGGTGATATCAAGCCGCCGCAGGAAGAGCGCCGCGAAAGTTATATCGACCGAAGCGCGATCAAGTGTAGCGAGTGTGCCTTCCGTATCGGCCAGAAGCGCGTCATGAATGGTAAAGCCGCGAATGGGATCATAATAAAAATTGGAAAAATCCATGCTATAGCCGCTATCTTGCAGAATTGACTCTATTTGTGTCTTTGCAAAATCGCGGGCGGCGCCCGTATTCAGGATGTTGATTCCGGCAATCAATATAATTTGCAGGCCGATTAGGAAAAGGATAAAGAAAGCCGCAAGCGACGCGAAGCCCATCGCCAGAAAACGAACCAATTTATTCGCGTAATCCCGCATCAAAATGCCTGTCCTATGCTAATGTAAAACTGGTAGTTGCGATCGACATTGTCTTTCTGGGTCAGGGGCGTTGCAATATCAAAACGCAGCGGGCCAAAGCCTGTGTAATAACGAAGGCCGATACCCGCGCCGATTGCAATGTTATTAAATTCAGGCATGGATTCTTCCGACACGTTTGCCCCGTCAACAAAAGCTGCGGCGCCGAATTTTTCCGTGAATTTCCCCCGCATTTCAAGGGAGAAATGGACAAGGGAGCGCCCGCCCGTCGGATCGCCGTTACGCTGGGGCCCGACTTCCTGATAACCGAAGCCGCGCACCGACCCGCCGCCGCCTGCATAGAAACGCTCTGTCGCCGGGACGTCCTTAAGATCTGTCCCCCAGATTGTGCCAAGCCCTGCCTTGCTGGCGAAAACCAGATCGGCACCGGTTCCAAGTCCCAGATAATGGCTCGCCCCGATCTCTGTTTTGATAAAGGGGGAGCTTTCCCCGAATGTATCTATGAATGGTTCGGCCTGAAGGGTCGCGTTCCATCCTTTATGCGGGTCGAGCTTGTCGTCGCGGCTGTCATAGGTAAGGGATTGCGGCGCCGAAAGAAGGCCGAATGTCCTTGTTTCGCCTGTCGTGCTATCCTCAATCTGCGTAAGAGCGAAATCGGCGCCAAAGCTTCCCGATAGCCTGCGGTTAAAGCTGCGTTTGACGGCGCCGCCGAAAGACAGGCGCAGCTCTTCATAGGCATCCGTATCTTGCCGGCGAAGGGATGTGTTCAAAGAGAGCGATTGATTTTTCCGCAGGAAATAAGGCTTGCCGTATTCAATATCAAGGCTCTGCTTCAACATATTGAGCGTCAGCGCCGCGGAAAGTTTTTCCGCCTCGCCCATGAAGTTCCTGTGCTCCCACCCGAAAACCGCGCCGGGGCCTTCATCCGAATAATAGGTAAGGCCTGCGCTGATGCTTCTTTGCGCCCGCTCGCGCAGGTCGATAGTCACATCGACCGTGCCGTCTTCATTCGGCGCTTCGGGCAGGAGTGTTTCGGCGCGTGCAAAAAGGCCGCTTTGCAAAAGCGCGGTTTTATAGGATTCAAGTTTTTCACGGCGGAAACATTCGCCCTTCCTCCATGGCAATAATTTGCGCAGATAAGATTCCCTGACATTTTCATTGCCCTGAAATTTTACAGCGCCGAAATTTCCCTGCGCCCCCGCATCGACGACGAAATCGACTTTGGCATTATGCGCGGGCCTGTTGAGGAAGACCTCATTCTTGACATCAAGGTTGAAGTAACACTGATCTTTCTGGATATTGTTATAAAGGGCATGCTGGGCCGTTAGCACTTTTTCGGCATCAAGATCGTCCCCCGCCCCGACAATATTGTCATCCCATGCTTCTTCAAAACCGCCGGGGCGGACAAGGATGGAGGCGATAGAAAATTTAGGGCCGTAATGGATATTATAGGTGCCGGAAAATTCTTCGCCGCCCCGTTCAAACCTTATGCGCGCATCATAATATCCTTTTGCGTATAAAGCCTTGAGAAGGTCGGCCTGAATGATGTTGGCGATATAGGTTTGTTGCCGTTCCCGCAGCTCCGCCTCATCGGAAATAAGGCTGCTCTGTTCGGCTGTGCGCTCTTCCAGGATTTTTTCCAGATAGGCGCCTGTTTCCTTATCCTGCGCGTGCGGGTTCAACGTATAATTTATAGCTTCCCCGCCCTTCAACACATCCGTAAGGGAGCAGGCGCCGGTGAGAAGCGCACCTGCGAGCAAGAGAGAATAACATGCTGATTTTCCTATCTTGTACAAATGCTTTTCTCTTAAAGATATAGAAAGCTTAAGGTTATAGAAAAAATAGCGTCGATGCAAAGCAACTTCTTGATTTTTTATGCAATTTCTGGTTGTTTGGCGCGATTGGCGGGAAAGAAAATGGCACCTTGGATAAAGCAGCTTTTGGCCGCGGGGCTTGTACCCTATGCGGCAACATCCGGAGCCTATCTGGGCTATCTCGGCCCTTCCCTCTTTGGGGGCGGGAAATTATCCGCGTCATGAAAAATCCTGCTCACCGGAACTTTCATAAAGCCTCTCTCGTTTCAAACCCGCTGGCTTTCGGCAATCCCGGCCTGAAAATAGAAAACTGGCTGTATATTGACTGCGTTCTGATACAGGCGGCGGTTGTGGGTTTCGTCTTGCCGGTAGAAAGGGCGTCCGCGGCCCTTGTCGATTTTTACAAGATCCTTGGGTGGCTGTGCGTGGGTACGATTATATGCTCCTATCCGGCCAGATTGCCGCAGCGGAGCTGGAGGGCCGGCAGATTGTCGGGTTTTCACTCTTTTCCCAGAACTACCGGAAGGAAAGCGCAATCGGCGTTTCCGGTAAAACGGCCTGTTCCAGCAATGCCGGTTTATGGGATGTGTCCATTGGCGGTGTCGAAACCCATAGTGCGGCGGAAGATGCGGTTAGGAAGCGCGCGCATCAACGCCTATGAGCAGGTTATTTATTAAAGCATAAAGAAATAGATTTATAGTGCGCCGTGCTTTTAAATAGCGGGGCTTTAAACAGGGACGAAGACGGAATGCAAAATGCACCGAAAATAAAACGCGGTATTAAGCGGCAAGTTTCCCGTCTTTTAGGGGCGGTTGTCGCCGCTTTTGATGTTCTGGCGCTTTGGCTGGCTTTTCTTACGACGCGGCTTTTGTCCGTTCTTATGGTGGATTTATCCCGGAAATTCGATTGGGATTATGATTTCTCCCATTTTGACACGCGGCGTTATTACTATGTGTTCCTTTGCGCTTGCGCCGTTTTTTATTTTTTGGCAAAGGGGCATTATTCGCGCCGCATTCCTTTCCTGATGCAAACTGAAAATATCGTAAGAGTGATCCTTTTTGCAGTCTTGTTTGACGGGTTTAACTATTATTTCCTTGATTATTCGTCCTTTCCGTCCTGGATGTGTTTTAACTGGATGCTGTGTTTCCTCTATTTGCTGATCGGACGGAAGATATCGTTTTTCCTGATTAAAAAATCGAATCTCTGGCCTTTGCCCACAGTGCTTGCCGGCGATGCGAGGACGGTTCTTGATTGCTTCTATGCTTTTCAGGCTGATGCTTCTACAGGCTATGAAATCAAACATATCTTTTTGAACGGCAGCAGCGGCCTTATCGAGAATGACGCGCTGTTTCAAAAGAACTCTGCCGCGCAGATTCATAGCGGATATCAGGAGATTCCAGAATTTATAACCGCAAGCCCCGGCTATTATTATATTTTTACCATGGATTTAATCAGGGGCGAGGGCGGGAGCGATATCATGGCCGCCGCGAATGAGGCGCAAGTCGAATATGCCGTCGTGCCGCATACGCGTGCCTTTGAGATATTTGGCATGGAGGCGCATTATTTTTTCGGCAACGATGTTATGGTCATGCACCGGCGCGACCCTATCCGATCGCCCTCCGGCAGGGCCGTCAAGCGAGCCTTTGATATTCTGGTTTCAGGCGCCGGGCTTGTCTTTCTCGGCATTCTTGCTGCGATTGTTGCCATTTTTAAAAAAGCAGGCGGCTCGGCAGAGCCGGTTTTTTATGGCGGGGAGCGAATCGGCCTTAACGGAAAGAAATTCCAGTGCTGGAAATTCCGTACCATGAAAGACGGCGCTGATGATCTTCTCCGGAATATCCTTGTTTCAAGCGAAGAGGCGCGCATTGAGTGGGAGAGATTCCAGAAATTAAAGAATGACCCGCGTGTCGATTCTGCTATCGCACGTTTCTTGCGCAAGACAAGCCTCGATGAGATGCCGCAACTTTGGAATGTTTTCATAGGGGATATGAGCCTTGTCGGCCCCCGCCCCATATTGGAGAGCCAGATCACGGATTACGGCAGCCAGATAGGGCAATATTACTCCGTCCGCCCCGGTATCACAGGTCTTTGGCAGGTGAGCGGAAGGAATGAAACAACATTTGAACAGCGCATCTATTGGGACGGATGGTATATTCGCAATTGGTCTTTATGGCATGATATTGTCATCATGTATAAAACGGTGCGCGTAGTGATTTTCAGATCGGGGGCATATTAATGGCATCCTCTATTGCCTCCCTTATAAAAAAAATAACGATAGTCGCGGATGAGCAGGAACTTTCCGCGCTTTTGAAGGATATTCGCAAGGATGCGGCGTCAAGGCCCGTCCGTATCGGCTTTGTCAATGCACATGCGTTTAATCTATGCTGGCGCGATGATGGATTTTTAAAAGATTTGAATGAATGCGATTACTTATTCCGCGACGGCGCAGGAATGAAATTCCTCTATGACTGGCATGGAATTGATGCGGGCCTTAACATGAACGGCACGGATCTTATTCCCCAACTTCTGGAACTTTACAAAGGGGACGGAATAGCCCTTTTGGGAACCTCTTCGCCTTATCTGGAGAATGCTTCAACCGCTCTTGATGAAGCGGGAATAAAAACGAAAATCTTGCGTGATGGATTTCTAGATGATGATGCTTATTTAAAAGCATTGGAAGGGGAACAAGTATCATGTGTCGTGCTTTCCATGGGTATGCCGAAACAAGAACGTGTTGCCGGTAAGATCGCAAATAATATTGCTTATCCGGCATTGATAATTTGCGGGGGCGCAATTCTTGATTTTATTTCGGGCAGGTTCTCCCGCGCGCCTTTATGGATGCGGCGCTTTGGTATGGAGTGGCTTTACAGGCTTGGTTTGGAGCCGCGCCGCCTTTTCAGGCGCTATGTTACCGGAAATATAGTTTTTCTCTGGCGCGCCATGCGCATGACCCTTCCCAAGGAGGCGCGGGATCCTGAAAATATAAAAATCCTTCATGTTGTAAGGCAGTATTCCCCCGCAATCGGCGGGCTTGAAACCTATGTTGAAAATATGTGCCGTACCCAAAAAGATTTGGGATATGAATGTACGGTTCTGACGCTTAATAAACTATTTCAGGAACATGAAAATGGCCTGCTAAAGGAGCATGAAACCATAAACGGCGTTCATGTCCGCCGCGTTTCGTTCATAGGCGCAAGGCGCTATTTCATGCCCTTTATATCGCCATTTTACTTTAAAAAATTTGATATCGTCCATGTTCATAATACGGATGTTTTTTATGATTATATTGCGTTTTGTTCATTCTTTTTAAACTTCAAAATATTCGCGACGACGCATGGCGGATTTTTCCATACAGGTAACTTTGCATGGATCAAGAAACTATATTTTCATACGGTGACAAGATTGTCCTCCTTGGCGTATGAACGTATTTTTGCAATCAGCGATAATGATTTTAATGTGTTTTCCAGGATCTCCGGAAAAATAACATTATTGCCTAACGCCATCGTGCCGGCTGCAAAGAAAATAAGCCATGGTAGTGACTTTATCTATGTCGGGCGATTGGCGCAAAGCAAGGAGATAGGGCTGCTCCTCGATATGTTTGCCTGTCTGAAGGGGAAGCTTGATGGACAGTATATTCTGCACATTGCCGGCCCGGAATGGGATGTCACTATCGACGAATTGCGCACCCATGCAGAAAAAATAGGCATCGGCGATGATGTTATTTTCCACGGTTCCATGGATAGGGAAAAACTTGAGGCTTTGATTGGGCGCTGCGGCTATTTTCTTTCGGCTTCCTCCTATGAAGGGTTCGGTATGGCGATGCTGGAGGCAATGGGGGCCGGGCTTATTCCTTACGTTCATGCCAATGAAGCGTTTAAGGAGTTGACGGGGCTTAGCGGCTGCGGGCTAGCTGTCGATTATCATCGGCCGGAGGAAACAGCATCCAGGATCCATGAACATATGCGTTCGGTTAGCATGGAGGACAGGAAAAGGGCCTTTGACTTTTCAAGGCAATATTCATGGCTATCACTTTCCGAAAAAACGCATGGATTTTATTTGAAGGCGCTATCATGAAAACGCGACCCCAAGCGCAGGCGTCTGAAACCGGCGGCAGTTTGCGCGGCGCGGGAGTTGCCGTTCTCTGCGCCGTTTTCTTCAATGCTGTGTTTGCGGTTTTTAACGCCCACATCACCGCCGTGTCGCCAGTCCTCGTAATGGCTGGAGAGGCCGTAATAGTGGCGGGTGTGTGGGCTGTTATCCTCATGAATGTAAGAAGTCTGCCGGATGTGCGGTTTTCCCTGCTTTATCTTTTATTATCATTTTGTATTTTTGTTTTTGTTTCTTTGGTTCAAGAGAACATCTTCTTGAAATCGTTCCGCGATATTCTTGTTCTGGTAAGCTTTTTCATTCTTGGAAGCCTTGTGAAGAAAAGCGATGTTATTTTAACCGTCAAAATCGCGGCATTTTTAGTATTTTCCTTCATACTTATTGAGGGGTTTTTCCCTGATCTCTATGTGTCTGTTTTTCAGCCAGCAGATTATTATAATGCGACGCGCGGCATTGAATTCCGGGATGAAAACGCTCTGGGCGTTTACGGCGCCGCCTTAAGCTATAGCGATCGTTTTTCCTTAAGGCCGTTTGAGCATCGTTTATCGTCCTTAATGCTGGAACAGGTCAGTTTAGGAAATTTCGCGGTCTTTCTATGTATGTTTTTCTGCGGATTTTATAAATCTCTTTCCGTGTTTGAACGCTTCTTCATTCTTGCCGTGACTCTGGCTTCGGCTGTAACGAGTGATAGTCGTCTGGCGATGGGGCTTGTGCTGTTATTCATGGCGGGGGCGGCGGCTTTCCGTATGGCGCCGCGTTATTTCCCGCTACTTTATATGCCGCTTATTGTGATTGCTTCTTTCATAGCGCTTTACGGGACGCCTTATGCGGCAGGGTCAATTGCCGATAACCTTCCGGGCCGTATCGGGATGAGCGTTTATTTCCTGTCCACTATGCAATGGGAGTGGTTCTTAGGCGGTTCCCTGGAGGATATTAACAGGGCTTGGGATAGCGGCTATGCCTATATAATATTCACCCAGACAGGCATAGGGCTTGCGGCTTTATGGATTTTCTCATCTGTATCTATTGCGCAGAGAACGGCTGAAGAAAGAATTTACGCATCCTGCCTTTCGTTGTTTTTATTTTTGAGCTTATTGGTAAGTGCGTCAATCTTGTCGATAAAAATCGCTTCCCTGTTATGGTTCGTGGCCGGAAGTTTTATGTATAGAACTAGGAATCTTTAGTCTTTAAGGCCTCGTCGATAAATATGCCGACAATATTTTCCCAGTCTTTTATGGGCGAGATGTCGATTGTTTCCCTGTTATAATTTTTTGCGTTTTCAAAGGCCCGAAGGATAGTGTCTGTATCTTTTTCGTTGTAGCCGAAGGCATGCTCCCTGGCTTTTGCGGCAAAGCGGGACGTTATGATGGGAAGTTTGCAATAGCTGTATTGGACAAGCTTCAGGCTTGATTGATGTAAATATTCAGCGCCATTGCGGTAAAGATAGGGGGCGATCCCTATATCGGCATGTTTTATATAAGGAATAATATCGTCGAAATTCCTTTCGCCATAGAAGAGTATGTTGGGAAGCTCGTCCTTTATTTTGGCGCCGCTTCCGAAAATATGGAACGTCCAGTCCGGATAGTGCTGTGCCAATATTTCAAGGGTAAAAGAATCGAAAAGCATATCGCCTATGCTGATGGCGTTCTTTTCTTTTGCATAGGGGTTGGTATGCGGCCTGTCGAAAGCATCCTTGTCGATCGCCTGCGGTATATAGTGCGCAGGAACATTGGAAGGGAAGTCTTGGGCAATCTCCTCCGCGTTCAAACGGATAAAATCAAACAGGCCGATATTTTTTATGATGCTGTTTTTAACCAGCGGATGGAATGTCAAAACGTCCATCCTGTCGCTTGCATTGTAAATGAAAGCAGCTTCAGGCGCTTTTCTTTTAAAGGTTGGGGCGAGCATGCCGCCGACGCCGTTCTCGATAATAAAGAGATCGGCATTTTTTATCTCTTTCAACAAAGCCGCCGGCATGAGGAAAGGATATAGGCGGAAAAGAGGAGAAAGTAATTTTCCAAGCAGGCGGGAGCGCGTATAAAACGGATGAAATAGCGGAATCCATGTATATTTTATAATTTTTTCGCCCGTCGCAACCCACCGGTTATAAGGCGGAACGATGTGTTTTGCGTTGCGCCTTAAGAGCGAAAGGCGGCTTGAGCCAACGGTTACAAAGCGAACCTCATGCCCCTGCCTTGCAAGAATATCCTTCCAGAAATGGAAACCTGTCTTCCTGCGGCTTTGCGCGTCATGGGAGGAAACGAGGACGATTTTCATGGGCGCTTGTTCAAAACGACCAAGGGAGTATTCCTTGCATATTGACGCAGGATATTAGCGGTTTTGATGAGGGCTTCGCGCTTTGCCTGCGCCCAGCCGATAACAAGAACGACATTGTCCGATTGCGCCGCGATGATTTCGGAATCGGTTGAATCCTCAACGGAAGAACCGTCAAAAACGATATAATCATATTGTTCTTTGAACAGGCCGATAAGATTCTCAAGCCTGTTTCCGGCCATGAATTCCGGCTGCTTTTTCCCCGAAGGCAACAAGAAGAAATTCTCGCTGACGGGCTGAATATACTCGCTCGCGGTTTGAGGGTTCGTGAGGGCTTCGCCAAGCCCCGGCCTTTGTGCTTGAATGCCGGAGCCAAAGGCGGTTTCGATCAGGAGGACTTTCTTTCCAAGCGTCGCGGTATATTTAACAAAAGCGCGCGCAATGGTTGTTTTTCCTTCATGTTCGCAGGCGGATGTTATCAGGATTGCCTGCGGCGCCGGCTGTGCCGAAAGCGAAAGGTAAAGGCGCTTGATAGCTTCCAAAAAGGGCGATTTCCTATCGCTGCCAATCTCCGCTAAAGGGGCCGCCACATGCGGGACGGAAGCTATAAGCGGTAAATTTAAAAAGCGCTTTATATCATTTTCGTCCTCGATGCCGCGATCGATCAGCTCAAGCATGAAAACAGTAAATATGGCGGCGGAAGCAGCGAGGATAAGAGCGAGAAGCAAAAGAACGGGTTTTGTGATCCCGTCGGGGGATGTGGGGGTTTCCGCGCCTGAATCTATCCTTGCACCGCTGCGGTCGAGCGAGAGCTGGGAGCGGATTTCCTCGGAGCGTTTCAGGAAGCTTTCAAGCAAGGTGCGGTTTGCGGCTTCCTCTGCCTCAAGCGATTCAAGGGCGACAAGGTTTCCGCGATAAGAATCCAGCTCGCGGTTCAGTTCTTGCAGGCGGGTACGCAGCATTTCTTCTTGCTGTGATACGGAAGAAAGTTCCGAGCGCAGGCTGTCCCTGGCATTTTTATTCTCGCGCTGCAGATCGGCTGAAGCCTGTTTATAACGGTTCAGCGAGGCGATATAGAGCGGGTGAAGCGTTCCATATTGCGCTTTCATCGCCTCAAGATTTTGCTTGGCTTCGCTTTGTTTGATCTTAAGCTGGCCTAAAAGGGCGGCGCTTTCCTGTCCTGCCGGATCATTCGCGGCGGACAATGCATCTGTTCGTGCCTGAAGGCTCAGTTTTCTGGTTTCAACCGGTATCAATTGCGCGGTGAGATCCAGAATTTGCTGGTTGATGAGATCCTCGCTGTTTTTACCGGGGATGATGCCGGAAGAGCGGCGGTAATCCTGCGTCGCTTCCGCCTTGCGTTTGCTTTCTTCTTTGAGCGAAGCGATTTGCTCTGTTATCCAGCGGTCGATTTGGAGAAGTCTTTCCCGTCTTTCGCGAAGCTGGAAAGCGATATATTGCCTGGCATGGGCGTTGGCCGTTTCCGCCGCGAGGAAAGGATCCGTGCTTTTATAGGAGATAGCGATGATCCGGCTGCGGCCTTGCGATGCGACGGACAGATTTGCAAGAAAACCCCGCAGGTTTTTAAAAGACTGTTCCCCGTCCACACTTTCGGGCTCTTCCCCGTTTTCTTCCATGGAAGCGATTGTTTCACGGACGAGGGAGGGAGAGGTTATAATCCTTACTTGCGTATCGACATCTGCTGTTTCAATTTTTTGCGGCGGTATGGCATCGGTAAAATCGCCTATCCTTATGTCCTGATTGTCGAGAAGGACTGTGGCCGTTGCTTTATAATAGGCGGGCTTTAGAAGGACGTAAAGGAATGCCGGCGTCAGGAATGCGATAAAAAACGCGGTTAAAATAATCCTGCGCTTCCAGAGAATATAAAGCAGGGCCTTTATATCGATTGTGTTTTCGCCTTGGGCATCCGGACGGCGGCGGTCAGTTCTTCTGCGATCCATTTTTGCTTTCTTCCTAGAACCAGCGGCGGCCTACGGTGATGGTATCACCGGGCTTGATCATGGTTTTGTCATCAATTGTGAATGTCGTAATCGCGCCTTTTACATGGCGGGTAATGTCGGCCCGGTTTTCCTGTGCGCGGTAGCTGTAGCCGCCGGCCATGGCGACGGCCTGTAGCAAGGTCATATGCGGGATATATTCATACATGCCGGGATTCTGGACTTCCCCCAGAATATAGATATTGCGGTAGGCCGCTATCTCGACGCTGACGCGCGCATCGACGACATAGGCGGGGGAAAGCTCGGCGGTAATCATCTGTTGAAGTTCCGCGGGCGTGTGTCCGGCTGCGGGGACGGTGCGCAGCAGGGGGAAGGAGATCGCGCCGTCCTGCTCGACTGTAAAATCGCCGCTCAGATCTTCGTGACCGAAGACGGTAATATGGACGGTGTCGCCCATGCCGAGCGTATATGCGGCGGCTTCCGTGACGCTCTTGCTCGCGGGCGCGGAATGGGTACAGCCGGTGACGCCTGTCAAAAGCATCATGGAAAGGAATGAAAGAAAAATGGTTTTTATTCTTACGGGCATTGCCTGTCCTTTAAAATTGCAGCTTTAACGAGAGATTGATGATGTTGCTCTCAAACGTGTTTCCGGCGGCGTCCGTGCCTTTATCTTCTTGCGTTATATAATGATAGTTCCCCGATAACCAGAGATTTTGGTTCATCTTGTAGGTTGCGCCGAAGGAAGCGTTATATTGCTCTGTTTCCCTGTTGATTCCCTGATAATCGAAGTTTTTATAGGTGAAGGCCGGGGTCAGCAAGACGTTGGGGAAAAGCTCGTATTGAAGGGAAAGGCCGATTGTATCCGCAAGCCTGCTAAACGCGCCCGCCGTAATCGTTTCCTGCGCCGTGCGATCCGCGCTGAAGGTAAGGGCCATCAGGGTTGAAGGCTCCCACTGCGCCGCTGCCCCGTAGGCGACATCATCTACATCGTTTAAGGTTGGATCCTTCATATCGCGGTGCAGTTTGCCTGCATGAAATGAAAGGCGCGTTACGCCGGATAAATTAACGATGGTGCCTGCGCCGAGTTCATATGTTTTTGAATCCCGCAGCAGCCTGGCTGTATTGCGCTTCTCGTCATAGGAAATATCTAAAATGGAAGAATAGAAGAACGGCGCGATGCGCACATCGTCGCGCAAGCCCAGGCTCGCATAGAAACCTGTTTCGCGCCTGTCCCTGTCATCGTTTATTTTTACGCCCGATTTATCTTCATTGCTTGTGAAAAGATATTTCTTGATTGTCGCAAGGCTTTTGAAGGAAAAGCGGGCCCCTTGATGGGTCAGGCCCGAAAGCCCCGTCCAGAGATTATAGGTGCTGGGCTTTCTTGTAATATTTTCTTCCGGCTCGTCGCGGCTGTAATGGCCGCGCTCGAAGCTTATGCGCAAAGGAACGGAGGTCTGGCCCGTGACGTCGATCCGCCCGTCCGCCATGGTTTTAAAATCCGTATAATTTTCTGCGGCGTAGCGGGCATGCCATGCTTTTTCCATCGCCATGGTAAAGGAAGCGGCATGACGTATGAAATCAGAGCCGAGCGCGAGCGAGGGGGCTGCCTGATAAGCGATGTCAGAGCGCTTACCGTTTTGCGCCGCATAAATATTGTCATTGTAGCGCATGCCGGTTTGCAGGCTGGTAATAAAAGTAAAATCGCCGATGCGCCTTGGATCCAGATCATAGAGCTTGTTCGTGCGGGTGGTAACAGACAGCATGTTTTTGGCGTTTTGGGCGGAGTCTATGGTCTGGGCCTGCGCCGCTGCCCAAAAAAGAACCGTACCGGACAGGGCAATCCCGCCGCATAGCAGCGCGGGCACGATCCTGCGTGCCCTTCTTCCTGAACGGGCATAATGGCCGGCGCGGGGGGCGCACAGGCTCCCTTGAGGCTGGTTCAATAATTTTATCATAGGGAGCAATATTTAAAACGGCGACGCTGATAATGCAAATAATATGGCGTATCAAGAGGAGCATAGAGCTGCCCGTCAGGCGATGCGGACGGCCCTGACCATCCAATCCGGATGGGCGGCGCTTATTGCCTTTTCGGCTTCAAGCGCCCTGCCATGGTCTTCAAACAGGCCGAAGACTGCCGAACCGCTGCCGCTCATACGGGTAAGAGCGCAGCCGTCCTGCATCCCCACAGCGCCCTTTGCCATCCCGATAACGGGAGCAAGGGCGATGGCCGCGTCTTCAAGATCGTTGCGCGTTTCCCGCAGGAAGGCCGTAAAAGCGCCAAAGCTTTCAAAACGGGCGGGGAGATTGACGTCTTGCGAAAAAGCCCCCGTTCTGGCCGCGAATATTTCCTTTGTGGCCATATGGGTGTCCGGCCAGACGAGGACAAGGGAGAAGGGCGGCAGGGATGGGGCTTCGCCTATAATTTCGCCAATTCCTTGAAAGCGGCAAGGTTTTCCATGGTAGCAGGAAGGTACGTCCGCGCCGAGGCCGGCTAAAAACCCGCCGCGAGCGGCGACGCTGTCATGGGGCGTCAGGCCGAGCTCTTCGAGAAGACGGATCATCGCCGCCGCATCGGACGAGCCGCCGCCAAGGCCGGCGCCTGCCGGAATGTTCTTTTCCAATTCGATATGAAGGGCGGGCCTTGTCTTGCAGCATCCGTCAATGGTGCGCAGGACGAGATTGTCTTCCTCCGCAACCGCGTCCTTATAGGGGCCGCTGACGGAGAGGGAAAAAACATCCGCGTTCTGTACGCTCAGGATGTCGGCCAGCCCGTCTGTAAAAACAATCAGGGAATCCAGCATGTGGTAGCCGTTATCAAGCTTGCCGGTGACATGCAGGAAAAGATTGATCTTTGAGGGCGCGAGGGCGCGTTTAAGGAAAATCTTATTGGTGATCGGTTGCGACATCGATATCTGGCCCGCGCATTTTCTTGGCTTCCATGACCGTTTCCGCACCAAGGGCGATGCCGTCGCTGATTTTTACCTGAAGCGCGGACTTGATGTCCTCTTCCTTGGCGTGGTTCATGGCCCGCTGCCACTGGAAGCGCGCTTCGTTGCGGCGCCCGACCTGCCAATAGGCGTCGCCGAGATGGTCGTTGATGATAGGATCGTACGGGACGAGTTCGACCGCCTTTTCAAGTTCTGCGACCGCTTCTTCATACCGCCCAGTCTGGTAATAAACCCAGCCGAGGGAGTCGGTGATATAGCCGTCATCGGGTTTGAGATGATAGGCCTTTTCGATAAGGGCGAGGGATTCTTCAAGCTTCTTCCCCTGTTCCGCCCAGCTATAGCCGAGATAGTTGAGCAGGTATGGGTGGTTCGGGCGGAATTCAAGCGCGGCCTGAAGATCCTCTTCGGCGCGTTTCATGTTGCCCGTGCGCTCAAAGCTCATGCCCCGCGCATAAAGGAGGTGCCAGAAATCGGAAGAGATTTTCCCGTTCAGTTCGGCTTTGGCGCGGTCATAGGCCTTGATCGCTTCCTGATGGCGGCTCTCGCGGCGGTAAATATCGCCGATCTGGATAAGGGCGTTGACATCCTTGGTTTGCGCGAAGCTTTCTTCGAGAAGGGCGATGGACTCGTCAGTCTTGCCTTCCTGTTCGTAAAGCTCCGCGGCGGCCCGCAGGGATTCCTTATATTCGGGGCTGCCGGGGCTGACGGTGCGGAAAAGGGCGATGGCGTCATGGGCGTGGTCGCTGCGCACCATCATTCTCGCCATCAGGATTTTTATGTCGTCGCGGGCGGGTGATAGAATCTGCGCCAGCCGCGCGAAGACGAGGGCGGAATCGTCGCTATGTTCGTTATAAAGGACGCGGGCCATGTTATAGAACGCTTCCGCCGCGCCTTGCTGCGGCGTTTTTATGAGGGCGCCGGACAAGACCGTGGCATGATTGCGCTTTTCCATCAGCAGATCCATGCGCGGGAGCAGGGCGGGATTGTCGCCCGCCTGTTCTATCAGCGTATCGTATATTTTTTCAGCCAATTCCGTCTGGCCGTGCCGGGCGTAAATATCCGCCATGGTTTCGAGCATATGCGCGTCATTGCCGCCGCCCGCAAGGACGGTCAGGAAGTAGCGGGCGGGATCCTTGACGGTTCCCAGATAATCGGCAATCAGCAGGGCGTGATAGGCGTGAAGCGCGCCCGTGGACATCAGGAAGTCCAGATCGCTTTGTTTCCGGGGGGCGTCGAGCCACGCCAGAAGGATAGGGCGGATAAAGTCCGCTATGCCGTTTTTGGGCATGGAGGAAAGCGCGTCTTCCGCCTCGCTATATTCCTGACGGCTGATATGATCGACGCCGATAAAAAGCAGGGCGAGCATGTTTTTGTTGTCCGCATCAAGGACTTTGCGCGCGAACATCACGGCGCGGTTCGCATCCCCCGCCTGCATGGCGAGAACCATGGCGCGCTGCTGGAGTTCGATATTGCCGGAATCGATGCGCAGAACTTTTTCCAGATATTTATTGGCCGTGCCCCAATCCTGACGGTACTGGGCGAACTGGGCCGCAAGATAATTGCCCGCATGGGTATCGCGCACGGAAAGGAGGCCGTCTGGAATAATGAGCAATCCCTTGGCTTTGGACGGGCTGGCCGGCTCTTCTTTTTTGCCTTCAAGCCATTGTACCCAGCTTGTGGCCTTTTCGTTGCCGTCGTCGCATCCGGCGAGGGGCAGGGCAAGGGCCAGCGCCAGGAGCGGCATGGCAAGGGTAATGGAACGGAATTTGTGAAAACTTCCTGTTTTGCGCGTGTCTGTCATCGGCATTCTGCTCGCTGGTGGTTGCTCTTCATACTCTATCACATCATCACATATCGGCATAATTAGGGCCGCCGCCGCCCTGAGGCACCGTCCAGTTGATATTTTGCGACGGATCCTTGATATCACAGGTTTTACAGTGGACGCAGTTTTGGGCGTTAATGACGAATTTTTGCGCGCCCGCTTCTTCGATTACTTCATAGACGGCGGCGGGGCAATAGCGCTGCGCCGGCTCCGCCCATTCCGGCAGGTTGACCTCGATCGGGATGGCAGGATCCTTGAGCTTGAGATGCGGGGGCTGGTCTTCCTCGTGGTGCGTGTTCGAGGCCTGCACTGATGTCAGCCGGTCGAATGTCAGCACGCCGTCGGGTTTGGGATAGTCTATCCTCTTTGCCTCGTTTGCCTTTTTTAATTGAGCGTGATCGGCGTGGTTCTTAAAGGTAAACGGGAGGAGCCAGCCGCCGAAGGTCTGGAAAGCGCCGTTGAGAAGGCCGAGGAAAATCCCCCAATGAAAACCGGGCCTTATATTGCGGACTTGATGAAGCTCTTTATAGATCCATGAGTTTTTAAAAGCGGTTTCATAGCCTGTGCATTCACGGCTTTGTGCGTCCCGGTTCGCCAGCAATGCGGCGATTTCTTCGGCGGCGATCATGCCGGATTTCATGGCCGTGTGGTTGCCCTTGATTTTCGGGACGTTCATGAATCCCGCCGTATCGCCGATAAGCACGCCGCCCGGAAAGGTGAGTTTGGGCAGGGATTGCAGCCCGCCCTCGACGAGCGCCCGCGCGCCGTAAGCGATGCGCCGCCCGCCTTCCAGATAGGGGCGGATGGCCTTGTGGGTCTTGAAACGCTGCATTTCCTCGAAAGGCGAGAGATAGGGGTTGGTGTAATCAAGCCCGACCACAAAGCCGATGGAAATGCGGTTATTGTCGATATGGTACATCCATGAACCGCCATAAGTCTTTGAATCCATGGGCCAGCCGATTGTGTGGATTATAAGGCCCTCTTTATGTTTCGCCGGATCGATTTCCCAGATCTCCTTGACGCCCAGCCCGTAAGTTTGCGGGTCTGAATGGGCGCGGAGGGCGTATTTCGCGATAAGGGTTTTGGTGAGGGAGCCGTGACACCCTTCGGCGAAGACGGTCTGGCGGGCATGGAGTTCGACGCCCGGCGTGAAATCGCCGCGGCGCTCGCCGTCCTTACCGATGCCCATATCGCCGGTGGCGACGCCGATGACCTCGCCCGCCTCGTTATAAAGGACTTCCGCTCCGGCAAAACCTGCGAAAATCTCGACGCCGAGATTTTCCGCCTGTCCGGCAAGCCAGCGGCCCAGCTCGCCGAGGCTGATAATATAATTGCCTTTATTATGCATTTGCGGCGGGGCGATGGGGAACCGGAACGATGCGTTTTTCGTGAGGAAGAGGAAACGGTCTTCTTTAGCCTCGATTCGCAGCGGCGCGCCTTGATCGCGCCAGTCGGGGATAAGCTCGGTGAGGGCGCGCGGCTCGAAAACCGCGCCGGAGAGCAGATGCGCCCCGATTTCCGACCCTTTTTCCAGAACGCAGACGGAGAGATCGGGATTGAGCTGTTTCAGGCGGATGGCGCAGGACAGGCCGGACGGGCCGCCACCGACAATCACCACATCATAATCCATGACCTCGCGGTCTTCGCGTATCGGGGCGGGCATAACCGGTTTCAACTCCTTGTCATTCCTGAGGCTACAGGATAAGTCTAAAAGAATACTTATATATAAGGTAACACCCAAATCTTCGGAGGCAAATGGCCGATCTGTCCGCCAACCCCTATCTGGCCGCCCTGCAATGGCATATCGCTGCGGGGGCGGACGAGCTTTGGCTGGATTCTCCCAATGACAGGACGAAGGCGGCTTCTTCCATGCTTCAATCCGCGGCGCTTCCGGCGGCGGCGGAAGGCTCCGCTCAAGGCGGGCGGATGATGGCGCAGGCTCCGGCGGGGCAGGCATCTGCGGCCCCCCCTTCCGGTTCGGTATTTGCGGCGGCGCAGGGAGTGCCGTTTCAGGATTTGCCCGGCACGGCCCAGTCAAAGGCGGAGGCGATCCGGCTTGCGAAATCCTGTAAGACGCTTGAAGAGCTTCAGGCCGCCATCCAGTCATTCGACGGGCTGGCCATTAAAAAGACCGCAACGCAGATTGTTTTTGCCGACGGTAATCCGGCCGCCCGCGTGATGCTGGTCGGTGAGGCGCCGGGCGGGGATGAAGACCGGATGGGCAAGCCGTTTGTCGGCATATCGGGGCAATTGCTCGACCGGATTTTTGCCGCTATCGGCCTTGCGCGGACAGCGGAGAGGGCAGAAGAAGCGGTTTATATCTCTAATATCCTCAACTGGCGCCCGCCCGGCAACCGCACGCCAAGCCCCGCGGAAGTCGATATTTCCCTGCCCTTTATCGAACGGCATATTGCGCTGGTCAGGCCGCAAATATTGATCCTGTGCGGCGGCGTTGCGGCTAAAGGGCTGCTGGGCAGCGGCGAAAGCATCTCGCGCCTTCGCGGGAAGTTTCATGCTTATACGCCCGTGACGCCGGAGATAGGGGAAGGGCTTGAAGCCTTGCCGCCGTCCATTCCGGCAATCGCAACCTATCACCCTGCCTATCTTTTACGCACGCCCTCGCAAAAGAAAGCTGTCTGGGCGGACATGCTCGACGTGCGCGCGAAGCTTTCTGAAAAGGCCGGTTAGGGCGCGGCATATTTGTATGCGGGCGAACTCTCTCGCGCAGATCGTATTAAACGGATTTTGCTGAATGGATCTTTGGCCACAGGGCGGGAGAAGGGGCCGGCAGCGGCTTTTGTGAAAGGCGGGAATTTCTCCAGAATCGCCTCAAAATAACATAAGTTATGAAAAACGATAGGGTGGGTGAGTGTTTGTAATTGATTGATATGGAACGATAAAACTTAACAGTGTTGACGAAGGGCGGAAAAACACCTATCTAACCGCCCATAATCTTAACATAGAGTTAACAATGTCTCGATTAAGAGGATTTGCTGCCGCGGGCCAGCTTATCCTGACAAAGAAACCCGCACCCCTGACTAGATATGGCCGCGCATTCAGCTTTTTAATGGCTGGCCCCGTCGCCATCGTCGTAACGGTTGCCTCCCTTGGCGGGCAAACGGCCGTCAATACAAACCTTCCCCCGAAAAAGCCGGAACTGATTGCCGCCGTTGCAACAGCGGCGAACTATGTCCAGCCCTCGCGCGGCCAGACGGCCATGAAGGAGGCGACGCCTTACCTCTCTCCTTTTGCCGGTGCGCAGATGGATCTGTACCGCGATATTTTCCGTCATCAGGCCTCCGGCTCGCTGGAAGAAGCCGATGCGCTGATGGGCCGTTTGAACGATAAATCCCTGATGGGGCATGTCCTGGCCCAGCGTTATTTGCAGACATCCTATAAGGTGAGTTTTGCCGAGCTGAAGGACTGGCTGGCCGCTTATGCCGACCATCCGCAAGCCGATCGCATCTTGAAACTGGCCAATGCCCGCCGCCCGCAAGGCGACAAGAGCAAGCTCGTGGCCGTTTCCTATAAAGCCTCCTCCATCGAAGAGATGAGCGAGCCGGGCATGGCCGCAAAAACCTATCATCCCGACATCAGCCGTTCAAAGGCGCAGGACGCGCAGGCGCGCGACATGATCCGCCAGATCCGCCGCCATATCCAGCATTATGAACCGACGGCGGCTTTGAATCTTTTCAACGCCAGCGCCGCCAGCAAGCTTCTCGACACGGTTGAAAAAGATCGTATCCGCGCCCTGATCGCGTCCGGCTATCTCTATGCCGGCAAGACCGAAGACGCCGCGAAAATGGCCGGTGCGGCCCTGAAACAATCCGGCAGCGCCGCGCCGATGGCCGGATGGGTTCACGGCCTCGCGCAATGGCGCATGGGCGACCGCAAACAGGCCGCAAGCTCTTTTGAATCCGCGGCAAGCTCCCCCTATGCCACAGGCTGGATGATTTCGGCGGCGTCCTATTGGGCCGCCCGCGCCCATGAAGAGGGCGGAAACCGCCGCCGCGCCAATGCAGCGCTGGAACGCGCGGCTGAATATTCGAGGACGTTCTACGGCATGCTGGCGCTGGCCTCCCTTGAGCGCCGCACCGACATGAACTGGAGCGCGCCTTCCCTGCGTGCCTCGGACGAACGCGCGATTATGAAGAGCGCCGCCGGCATGCGCGCCGAAAAATTGCTGGCCGCGGGCGAAATTACGCTGGCAGAGGCGGAAATCCGCAGCCTTTACGTCACGGGCGATAATGCCCAGAAAAAGATGCTGCTGGCCTATGCCTATGACCGCAACCTGCCGTCCCTGACGCTGCGCCTCGCCCATGCCGTTCCGGGCCGCGACAAAACGCATGACGCGGCGCTTTATCCCGAAATGCCGTGGAGCCCCAATCAGGGCTACCGCATCGACCGCGCCCTGCTTCACGCCATCGCCCGTCAGGAATCCCGCTTTAACGCCTCCGCCGAAAACAAGGGCAGCGGCGCGACGGGCCTGATGCAAATGATGCCGCGCACCGCCATGCATGTGACGGGGGCGGATATGTTCCTCGATTCCATGGGGCGCGCCCTTTTGAAGAATCCGGAAGTCAGCCTCGATCTCGGCCAGAAATATGTCGAGGAGCTTTTGAACAATAATATGGTCGGGCAGGATCTGCTCTCCCTTGCGATTGCCTATAATGCGGGGCCTGGCCGCCTTGCCAAATGGAAGGCCGAGCGCGCGGATATTGACGACCCGCTCCTCTTTATCGAAACGATCCCGTTCGCCGAAACGCGCACCTATGTTGAGCGCGTCCTGTCCAATTACTGGATTTACCGGATGAAATTCGACCAGCCGAATGAATCCCTCGTGGCGCTGGCCGGCGGCAAATGGGCGCGTTACGCCGCCCATGACAAGGGCGCGGTCAAATTCGCCGACGCCAGCGCGCGCTAATCCGCCAAAGCCTTATTTCAAAAGATCGATAAATCTATCTTTCATTGCCGGATTGCCGAGCGCGAGCGTCTGGCCGCTTTTATTATGAGATTCAAGCATTAAAGCGCCTCCGCCCCAGTCCCCCATCCATCCGCCTGCCCCTTTTATAACGGGCACAAGCGCCAGATAGTCGTGAGGCGAAAGGCATGTTTCAATAACGGCATCCAGCCCGCCATTGGCCAAAAGCCCATAGGAATAACAATCTCCACCCCAAAGCGTATAGGAGCAATTCGTATCCAGAGTTTGCCAGAGATAATCCTGCGTATTGGGCGGCGCTAGTTGTGCGGGTGCGGTAGAGGCAATCCGGCACTCTTTAAGGCTGGTTGCTTTTCGGGTAAAAACCCGCGTGCCGTTAAAGGTTGTGCTTTTGGAATCGCTTGCCCAGCGTTCGCGTATAACAGGCTGATCGATTATCCCCAAGATAGGGGTGCCGTTTTTGCACAGCGCTATAAGCGTTCCGAAGCTAGGCCTGCCCACAACAAAAGATTTGGTGCCGTCAATCGGATCCAGAACCCATGTAAAGCCGCTTTTTCCTTCTTTATGGCCGTATTCTTCACCCAGAATCGCATCATCTGGGCGTGTAGCCTCGATAATCTGCCGGATGCGGGCTTCGGCTTCCCGATCCGCTATTGTTACGGGCGAGGCGTCTTCCTTGGTTTCGGTCGTAAAGACCGTCCTGAAATAACGGCGGATAACCGCGCCTGATTCATCGGCAAGGTGGTTTGCGAGTGACAATAAATCTTGCATGATAGGCCTTTTTTAGGGATGAATGGTTTCCTTACAAAGACATATATAGACAAAGGGTCACGGTATGAAAACGGTGAATGACATCCGTTCGGAATTTTTGAATTTCTTTCAAGGCAAGGGGCATGAGCATGTTCAAAGCTCTCCGCTGGTGCCGCAGAACGATCCGACGCTGATGTTCGCCAATTCCGGCATGGTGCAGTTCAAGAATGTTTTCACGGGCGCGGAAAAACGCCCCTATAGCCGCGCGACGACGGCGCAAAAATGCGTGCGCGCGGGCGGCAAGCATAACGACCTCGACAATGTCGGCTATACGGCGCGGCATTTTACGTTTTTTGAAATGCTCGGCAATTTTTCCTTCGGCGATTATTTCAAGGAAGAGGCGATTGCCAATGCGTGGGAGCTGGTCACGAAATATTTCCAGATGCCGACCGACAAGCTTTTGGTGACGGTGCATACGTCCGATGAGGAGGCGGCAGGACTTTGGCGGAAAATCGCAGGCTTTCCCGATAACAGGATTATCCGCATCCCGACCAACGATAATTTCTGGATGATGGGTGATACCGGCCCGTGCGGCCCGTGTTCGGAAATCTTCATTGATCGCGGCGACCATATATATGGCGGCCCTCCGGGAAGCCCCGACGAAGACGGCGATCGCTTCCTTGAATTCTGGAACCTTGTTTTCATGCAGTTCGAACAAGAGCCGGACGGCAATGGCGGCCATATCCGCAAGCCCCTGCCGAAGCCGTCCATTGATACGGGCATGGGGCTTGAGCGCATGGCCATGATTATGCAGGACAAGAACAGCGTGTTCGATATCGACCTGCTGCGCGCCATTATCGAACATTCCGCCGACCTTACGGGCATATCCCCCGATGGCGGGCAGGCGCCGAGCCACCGCATTATCGCCGATCATTTGCGCTGTTCCGCCTTTCTTCTGGCCGACGGCGTGATGCCGTCCAACGAAGGGCGCGGTTATGTCTTGCGCCGCATCATGCGCCGCGGCATGCGCCACGCGCATCTTCTGGGCGCGCAGGAACCGTTGATGCACAAGCTCTTCCCGACATTGATGTCGATGATGGGCGAAGCCTATCCGGAACTGATCCGCGCGCAGTCCCTTATTGTCGAAACGCTCAAAAATGAGGAAACACGTTTTAAAAAGACGCTCGATCGCGGCCTTCGGATGCTCGATGAAGAAGCGGAAAATCTCGGCTCCGGTCAAAAGCTGTCCGGCGATGTCGCCTTCAAGCTTTACGATACCTATGGCTTCCCGCTCGATCTGACGGCGGACGCCCTGAAATCCAAGGGGCTGGAAGTCGATATGGAAGGTTTTGAAAAAGCCATGGAGGTGCAAAAGCAAACGGCGCGCAAGAGCTGGGCCGGTTCCGGCGACGCGGGCGTTTCCAAGATCTGGTTCGAGCTGTTCGACGAGCACGGCGCGACGGAATTCCTTGGCTACCGCGATGTCGTTTCCGAAGGCCAGATCCTCGCAATTATCAAGGACGGCGTGGCGGTCGATAAATTGAAACAGGGCGAAGAAGGCTTTATCATCGTGAACCAGACGCCTTTCTATGCCGAATCCGGCGGGCAGGTCGGCGATGCCGGCGTAATGATGACACCGGCGGGGGATGCGTTTGCCGTTAGCGATACGAAAAAACAGCTTGGAAAACTCTGGGTTCATATCGGCAAAACGACCAAGGGCACGATGGATACGGGCGAGGGGGTTGAACTGCGCGTCGATATGAAGCGCCGCGCCGCCATTCAGGGCAACCATTCCGTAACGCATCTTTTGCACGAAGCGCTGCGCCAGACGCTCGGCGATCATATCGCGCAAAAAGGGTCTTTGCAGGATGAAAGCCGCACGCGGTTCGATATTTCCCAGCCCAATGCGATTGCGGCGGAAGATCTCCGCAAGGTCGAGGATATCGTCAATGCCGAAATCCGCGCGAATACAGAAGTCGTCACGCGCGTCTTGCCGCTCGACGAGGCGATGCAGTCCGGCGCGCGGGCGCTGTTCGGCGAAAAATACGACGACGAGGTGCGCGTGGTTTCAATGGGAACGCAGGGCGCCGGCAAAAACCATCCTTTTTCGGTCGAACTTTGCGGCGGCACGCATGTGGGGCGCACGGGCGAGATCGGCATCTTCAAAATTGTGGCCGAAGGGGCCGTGTCCGCCGGCGTGCGCCGGATCGAGGCTTTGACGGGCGAAAATGCGCTGCGTTATTTCGAAGAGCAGGAAGGCCGCGTCAATGACATTGCCGCTACCTTGAAAACATCGCCCGCGGAGGCCGCGGCACGCGTCAAGGCGCTGGCCGATGAAAAGAAAAAGCTGGAGCAAGAAATTACCAACCTGCGCAAACAGCTTGCGACGGGCGGCGGGTCGTCCGCCAATGACGATGCCAGGGATGTTGGCGGCGTGAAATTCCTTGCCAAGATCCTGCCCGGTTTTCCGGCGAAGGATTTGAAACCGATGGCGGAGGATATGACGAAGAAGCTCGGCTCCGGCGTCGTCGCCCTGATCGCGACGGAAGAGGGCAAGGCGTCTATCGTCGTCGCGGTGACGAAAGACTTAACCGCCACTATCAACGCGGTCGATCTGGTGAAAGCGGCGGCGGCGGCCATGGGCGGTTCCGGCGGCGGCGGCCGCCCCGACATGGCGCAGGCCGGAGGGCCGAACCCGGAGAGCGCCAACGATGCGCTCGGCACGATAGAAAAGGCGCTGGCCTGAAAACAAAAGCCCTCATGATGTGAGGGCTTTTTTGTGCGGGGAAAGGAAACGGCGCAATGAAGAGGCCCTGTGCGGCAACACGTAAAAGAGGCGTTAGTCCTTCATGACCTTTATCATGATGCAGCGCAGTTCCGGATCGTGGCCATTGCGGATCTCTTCTTCATATTTATTGCGCAGCCCCGTGTAAAGCTCCGGCGGGATTTCCTCATAGCCGATGCTTTTATAAAAAGGCCCGTTCCAGCGAATGTCGCGGAAGGTCGTCAGGCCGATATAGGGATAGCGTTCGTCCAGCGCGTAATCCTCTATCACCTGCATCAGGCGCCTTCCGATGCCTTTGCGCTGGTGATCTTTTGAAACGGATATTTCATGCAAATATAAGAACCCGTCGAGCGGGTAGCAGGCGGCAAAGCCTATCGGCACGTTGTCGTCTTCGACGGCGACCCAGAGCGTGCCGTTATCGGCAAGCTGAAGCAGCAAGCCGGGATCGACGGTATTCGCCGGAACATACCCGATCGAGGAGCCGATAAAGGCTTTAGCGGCGGATTCTTCAACTATTTTGAGGGCCGGAATATCTTCCCGCGTCGCAAGTCTGATTCTCATGCCGCTTATTGTAGCGGTGTTTGCGGAATATCAAAGCGTTTCAGCGTGTCGCGCTGGCGTTTTTCAAGTTCCGCCAAATCGAAATCTTCGATCATTTCATTGAAAACGCGGTGCCAGTTGATGGCGGCTTTGAGGTGCAGGAAGACGGAACCCAGCCCCAGCGCCGCCCTGTCCATAAAGACGAATTCGCGCGGGATGGTGACGCCGCCCGAAGACCTGCTGGCCTCGCGGAGCCTTTCATGGACTTTGCGCGCGGTTTCGCGGCCATAGATTCCGCTGGTCACTTCGCCGATCGGGCGCACCTTGTCGTCCATCAGCGGCCCGTAGAGAAAACGCGCCCAGATATTGAGCGTTTCAATCTGTTCGTTCGAAAGATTTTTGAAGCCCCATATTTCATAGGCATGGACGGAGCGTTCCAGATCGTTTTCCATGAGCGAATGATAAAGCTCGATAACGCCGTTCACGAAGGAGGGCGGAAAGACGCGGACGCAGCCGAAATCAAGAAGGTTGAGCGAAAGATCCTCGCGCACCGTGTAATTGCCGAGATGCGGATCGCCGTGAATGATGCCGTAATAATAGAGCGGCACATACCATGCGCGGAACATATTCATGGCCAGCCGGTTGCGCGTTTCCTGGGACGCATCGACATAGGAAAGGATTTTTCCGCCTTCCAGCCACGTGCTGGTCAAAAGCCTGTCTGTCGAAAGATCGTCCATGATTGACGGGACATGGACGTTTTCCTCGTCCCGCAATATATGCGCGTAGAGCTTGCAATGGCGCGCTTCGAGTTTGTAATCAAGCTCCTCGTAAAGCCGCGCCGCAAGCTCTTCGTGGATATATTTCGTCTGGATGGTCTTGTCGTAGCGCTCGAAAATCGAAAAAATAATTTTAAGCTGGTTCAAATCCGCCGCAATCGCCGATTTCATATCGGGATATTGAAGTTTGCAGGCAAGTTCCGTTCCGTCATGCGCGGTTGCGCGGTGGACTTGACCAAGACTTGCGGCGGCGGCGGCCTCGCGTTCGAAATTTTGGAAACGGTTTTCCCAGTCCGCGCCCAGCTCGCTCTTCATCCGCCTTTTGACGAACGGCCAGCCCATCGGCGGCGCGTCGGACTGGAGCTGCTGGAAATCCTGCGCATATTCGCTGGGCAGGGCTTCGGGGATGGTGGCAAGGATTTGCCCGACCTTCATCAGCGGGCCTTTGAGGTTGCCGAGCGCTTCGGTAAGCTGGCGCGCATGGTCGCCGCGCTCTATCTTGATCCCAAGATATTTTTCCCCCGCTAGCCGTGCGGCAAGCCCCGCCATGGTTCCGCCCACGCGGCCATAGCGCATAAGCTGGCTTGTCAACGTGCTGTCTTCCTTGCGGCGGGTCATGCCACAGATGTGGCCGTTTGCGGGGCAAAAGTCCAGTGTTTTCTCCGCCGCCGCATCGGTCTATAATGGCCGTTATGGAACGCAATGAAATCATCAAATCCGCGATAATCGAAGCGGCCTTGCCGGACGTTGTCTTTGACGGCTGGACGGCGGAGGTTCTGGAGCGGGGGGCCGTTCATGCGGGGTATGAAGCCCCGATGGCGCGGGCTGTTTTCCCGCGCGGGACGGAGGACGCCCTTATCCATTTCTCGCATATGGCCGATGGCTGGATGATGGAAAAACTGGCCGGAACAAACAAGGAGGAAATGCGCGTGCGGGATCGCATTGCGCTTGCCGTCCGCGCGCGGCTTCAGGCGCTGGAGCCGCATAAGGAGGCCGAAAGGCTGGCGGCTGCGTGGTGGATGCGCCCGCTGCGGAAATACCGCGCGGCGAAGCTGGTATGGAAAACGGCGGATATTATCTGGATCTGGGCCGGCGATACGGCGACGGATTATAACCGCTACACGAAACGGGCGCTTTTGAGCGGGGTTCTCGGCTCTTCCTTGCTATTCTGGTTGCAAGAGGATGATGAGGCGGAAGTCGCCGCCTTTATCGAACGCCGGATAGAAAATATTATGGCGCTTGGCAAGATTGCGGCGCGGCGCAAATCGGCTTAAACTGCTCCCCATGGATAGCGGCCTGATTGACAAGATAAGATTATATTTTACAGAGAATTTGTTCCGCCTTGTCGCGGTCGGCGCACTTGCCGGCTTTATCGGCGTCTTTATCTATGCGGTCAAGATTGACGGTAACAACCCGCCGCCCGCCGACATGATTTTCCCGGCGCAGCCCATTACGGGCAGGCCCTCCATCCAGACGGAAAGCAGCTCGCCGCTGCAAAGCCAGAATTACAGCAGCCGTGAAATTGCGAGCCGTTTTTCCGGCATCGTCGCCGAAGCCCTTTCCTTTACCCATGACAATCTCGCCGCGAACAGCGCCGCGATGGAGCGTTATTTTACGCCGTCCGGCTATCGCCAGTACCGCGAGTTTTTGTCAAATTCAGGCTTTGCAACGAATCTTGCGGACAAAAGCCTGCAATCGGGCGCTTATCTGGAGGCCGAGCCGCTGGAAATCAACCGCGGTGTGTTCGGCGGCGTGTTTAAATGGGCGTTCGAGGTTCCGGTGACCATCAGCTTTACACCGCGCGACACCGACACATACCGTAACGATCCGGCGCGGCCCCAGAACCGCCGCATCACCTTGCGGGCGCAGTTTACGCGCGTTCAAAACCCGCAAAACCCCGACGATGTCAGGATCGAGATCTGGCAGGCCCTTGCCCCCCGTCCTGTCCGCCGTTAGCGGGGATATTTTCAAGGATATTTTTAAGGATCTGTCCCTGCGCCCCTTTACCTTGTCCTTGCGTCCGCCTATAAAGGGCGTCTTACAGAAATCGAAAAGACGAAAAGGCGTATCATATAATGAGCGATACAAATGTTGCGGAATTCCGCACTACCGACAATGACAACACGCAGGATACGGGCGGCGTTTCCGGCCAGAGATTAAAAGCTTTTATCGAGCGCATCGAGCGTCTGGAAGAAGAAAAAGCGGCGCTTGCCGAGGATATCAAGGATATTTTCGCGGAATCCAAGGCCGTCGGGTTTGACACGAAAACCATGCGCAAGGTTATCCGCCTGCGCAAGATGGATCGCGAAAAGCGGCAGGAAGAGGAAGAGCTTCTGGAGCTGTATAAAGCCGCTATCGGACTGGAATAAAAGGAAGAAAGCGGCTTTTAACGAAGCCGTAATCCTTTTTCTATAACATGGCCTCGAGTTCAGGAAATTCGGGGTCTTTTTTATGAGAACGGATAATCGCCAAAACCTGCAAGATGTTATGAACGCCGTTGCGCAAAAAATGGCGGCGGGTGAGCTGGTTTTTGTCCCTGCGGCGGCAGGTTCGGGCGTTCTGTCCGAACTGGAAGCCTTTATCGCCATCGATCCCCTCCTTGCAAGCCTTCATAAGCAATATACGGGCGCGCAAGCGCTGAGTTTGAAATCAGCCAAAGAACATGGCACGGATGCCGCGATGACGGAAATGGCGATGGCCATGGAAGAATCCTGCCACTGCGCCTTGCAAACGCGGCTGCTGGAGCTTCGCCGTGATGAAAGCGCGGCGCGGGCTGCGGAGGTCTTGCTGCGCGAAGCGCAGGTGGAGGAAGAGAAGGCGCAGGCTCAAGATAGCCGCGCCGCCTTATCGCTCGAAGAATTCCGCCGGATGGAATTTTTTGCCGAAATGGCTGCGCGGAAAAAAGGCGCAGGCGGTTCGGCCATCTTTATGGCGCTGTGGTTCCTTGTCCTCAGCGAAAAAGACAGGCTGGCGCGCCACCGCGACGCCATGATGCAATTCAACCGCCGCGCCGCCGCCGCTTGAGCGGCGTTCAAGCGCGTGCTGCGGCTTTTATACGGATTGCCGCCCTTTAATCAAATCATCGACGACGGACGGATCGGCCAGCGTGCTGGTGTCGCCCAGCGAGTCCGTTTCATTGGCCGCAATCTTGCGTAAAATCCGCCGCATGATTTTTCCAGACCGCGTCTTGGGAAGGGCGGGCGCCCACTGGATGGCGTCGGGCGTTGCGATGGGGCCGATAATACTGCGCACGCTGGCGACGATTCCGGCGCGAATGGCGTCGTCCGGTTCCTCGCCCTCGCGGAGCGTGACATAGGCGTAAATGCCTTGTCCCTTAATGTCGTGCGGGAAGCCGACAACGGCGGATTCCGCGACGGCGTCATGTTCGTTGATGGCGTTTTCGACTTCCGCCGTGCCGAGCCTGTGGCCGGATACGTTGATCACGTCATCCATGCGGCCCGTGATCCAGTAATAGCCGTCTTCGTCGCGGCGTGCGCCGTCGCCTGTAAAATAATAGCCCTTATAGGTGGAGAAATAAGTCTGCTCGAACCGTTCATGATCGCCGAACAAGGTACGCATCATGCCGGGCCAGCTTTGCGCGATGCAAAGCGCGCCTTCGGCCTCGCCTTCCAGCTCCTTACCGGCATTGTCGATGATGACGGGCCGGACGCCGAAAAAGGGGAGGGTCGCGGAGCCGGGCTTTGCCGCTATGGCGCCGGGCATGGGGGTTATCATGTGGCCGCCCGTTTCCGTTTGCCACCATGTATCGACGATGGGGCAGCGCCCTTCGCCGACGACATCGTTATACCAGTGCCATGCTTCGGCGTTGATGGGTTCGCCGACCGTGCCGAGGATGCGCAAGGATTTGCGCGAGGCCGCCGTGACAAAATCATTGCCAGCTTTTAAAAGCGATCGGATGGCGGTCGGGGCGGTATAGAAGATATTGACCTTGTGCTTGTCCACAACCTGCCAGAAGCGGCCCCAGTCCGGATAATGGGGGACGCCTTCAAAGACGAGGCTCGTCGCGCCGTTCGCAAGCGGCCCGTAAACGATATAGGAATGGCCCGTAACCCAGCCGACATCGGCGGTACACCAGTAAATCTCGCCTTTTTTGTAATCAAATACGCATTCATGGGTGAAAGCGGCGAAGACGAGATAACCGCCCGTCGTATGCAAAACACCCTTGGGCTTTCCGGTCGAACCGGAGGTGTAGAGGATGAAGAGCGGATCTTCGGCGCTCATTTCCTCGCACGGCGCGTCGTCGCTTTGCGCCGCGACGAAATCATGCCACCAGAGATCGCGCCCGTCTTTCCAGCCAACATCCGCGCCTGTGCGTTTCAGGACGATGACGGTATGGACGTTGGGGCAGGATTCAAGCGCCTTGTCGGCGTTCGCCTTGCTGGCGATCTTCTTGCCGCCGCGCAAACCCTCGTCGGCGGTGATAAGGATGTCGGATTTGCAGTCCCGGATGCGGTCGGACAGGGAGTTTGGAGAAAAGCCGCCAAAGACGACGGAATGGACGGCGCCGATCCGCGCGCAGGCCAGCATGGCGTAAACGGTTTCGGCGACCATCGGCATATAGATGGTAACGCGGTCGCCTTTTTGCACGCCGCGGCTTTTAAGGGCGTTGGCGAGCCTGCAAACTTCGGCCTTCAATTCGCCATAGGTGATAGTCTTGCTTTCCGCCGGATCGTCGCCTTCCCAGATAAGGGCGATGTCGTCCTTTTTTTCCGGCAAGTGGCGGTCGATGCAGTTATAGGCCGCATTCAAAACCCCGTCCTCGAACCAGTTGATGGTAACGGGGGAGTGCAGGCTTGAATTTTCAATGATGTCCGGCTCGCGGAACCAGCTGATGCGCTGTGCGATTTTCTTCCAGAAGCGATCGGGGTTTTCAACCGATTCCCTATACATCGCCTGATATTGTTCGGGCGTGATATTGGCGCTTTTTTTCAATTCTTCGGAAGGGGGGAAAATACTGCGTGAATCTGTCATGCCAGCGACTTTATCATAGTAACCCGGCCTGAAAACCCCATGCGTATTGTGCGGCGCAATAGGCCGGGGGCATGAAAGTTATAATCCAGGCGGATTGATGGGATTACGCGGCGTTTTTGGAAAGATCGAGAATGTAATCCCATTCTTCTTTTTTGACGGGCGAAACCGAAAGCCGCGATTGTTTTAAAAGCGCCATCGCGGCGAGCTTCGGGTCAGCCTTGATCTCCGCGAGCGTCACAGGGCGCTTCAAAGGCTTTACGGCTTTAAAGGAAACCATGCCGAAACGCCCGCTTTCGTCGGTGGGGTCTGGATGGTATTCCTCTACCACTTCAACGATGCCGACAATTTCCTTGCCCTCGTTCGAGTGATAAAAGAAAGCCTTGTCGCCGATCTTCATGGCCTTCATGTTGTTCGAGGCCTGATAGTTGCGCACGCCGTCCCAGCCCTCCACGCCTTTTTTGACGTGCATCTCCCATGACCATTTATAGGGTTCGGATTTAACGAGCCAGTATTGCATCGGCCTTAGACCATTTCGCTTTTGACGGGGCGGTCGAGCATTTTCGCAATCATCGCGTCAATATCCGCACCTTCCGAAAGACATTGATTGACGGCGCCGGAGATCGGCATCTCGACCGCATTATTGCGGGCCATGACGACGAGGGCGCGCGCCGTATGCACGCCTTCCGTAACGGATTTTCGCGGCCCCAGAATTTCTGCAAGCGTTTTTCCCTGTCCCAGCGCCACGCCGAGCGAGAAGTTGCGCGATTGCATGGAGGAGCATGTCAGGATGAGGTCGCCGACGCCGCACATGCCCATCAAGGTTTCGCGGCGGCCGCCAAGGGCGGTCGTCAGGCGGGCTATTTCCGCAAGGCCGCGCGTGACAAGGGCGGCGCGGGCGGATTCGCCCATTTTCTTGCCTTCGATAATGCCGCAGGCGATCGCCATGACGTTCTTGACGGCCCCGCCGACCTGCGTGCCGATAATATCGCCCGACGCATACATGCGCAAAGAACGGCTCGTGAGCGGTTCGACAAGCTTTTCGCTGGTTTCCTTGTCTTTCATCGCGACGGTCACGGCGCTCGGCAGCCCCTTGGCGATTTCCGACGCGAAGGTCGGGCCGGTCAGGATGGCCATTGGGTTTTCCGGCAAGATTTCTTGTGTGACTTGCGACATTAAAAGGCCGGAATCGATCTCGATTCCCTTGGCGCAGACAATGACGTGCTTATCGGCGGCAAGATGGGGCTTTAGATTTTGCAATGTGATGCGCGTATGTTGCGCCGGCGTGACGATGAGGACGACATCGCATTTCGCGGCTTCGGCGAGATCGGATGTCGCGCGGATATCTTCGTGCAGCTTGACGCCCGGCAGATAGACGGTGTTTTCACGGGTCGTGTTGATGGCGGATACAACTTCGACCTCAAGCGCCCACAACACGCATTGCTTGCCTGATGAAGCAAAAGATTGCGCCAGCGCCGTCCCCCACGCGCCGCCCCCTATAATGCCGATTGTTTGCATTCTTCACCCTTTCGTGATTATTGAAAATTTTTCTTCTATTATACCGGAACGGTTTTACCGGAGGCTGCCGGATCGAGCGGCCATCTGGGGCGGGCCGGAACGTCCAGCGTATCCGTCATCCCGCATCTTAATCTCTCTATGCCTGCCCACGCTATCATTGCGCCGTTATCCGAGCATAATTCGAGCGGCGGTGCAATACATTCAAGGGAATGCGCATATGCAAGTTCTTTCAATGTGTTACGTATTTTTATATTGGCGGCGACACCGCCCGATACGACAATGGCGCGGCCTGCGGGGGCTTGTGCCTTGAAAGCGGCAACCGCATGTTCTACGCGGTCTTCGATGATTTGCGCGACTGTTTCCTGAAAGGAAAAACATAAGGCGCAGACATCATCATAGGCAAGCTTGCCCGCGGGGAGTTTTTCCACATGATTGCGCACGGCGGTTTTCAGGCCGGAAAAGGAAAAATCGCATCCCTCCCGCCCTTTCATCGGCTGCGGCAGCGGGAATTTTCTAAGGGCTGCGGCGGGATCGGCGCAATCCGCCGCCGCTTTTTCCACATTCGGCCCGCCGGGATGGGGCAGGCCCATGAGCTTTGCGGCCTTGTCGAAACATTCGCCCAGCGCGTCGTCAATCGTCCCGCCGAGCTTTTCATAGCGGCCAACCGCGTGCGCGATGAGGATTTGCGTATGGCCGCCGGAAACGAGCAAAAGCAAATAGGGAAAATCCAGATTGTTCGTCAGGCGCGGGGTAAGGGCATGGCCTTCCAGATGGTTGACGGCGATAAAGGGAAGGTTGCGGGCGGCGGCGATGGCTTTTCCGGCCATCATGCCGACCATCACGCCGCCGATAAGGCCGGGGCCTGAGGTCGCCGCAACGCCGGAGAGGTCTTTAAAACCGATACCGGCATCCTTCATCGCGGCGCGGATAAGCGTATCAAGATGTTCCATATGGGCGCGGGCGGCGATTTCCGGCACGACCCCGCCAAAAGCCTCATGTTCCTTGATCTGGCTCAAAACCAGATTGGCCATGACGGTCTTGTCGCCGCGCACCAGCGCCACGGCGGTTTCATCACAAGAGGTTTCTATGCCGAGCATAATCATCGGGCGGGGTTGTAGCATGAAGATGGCGGGATGACAAAGCATCGAAACTCGTGCTAAACAGCCCCGCATGGATAAGGCTTTGCTGAAAATAGGCACGCGCGGCTCGCCGCTGGCCCTGAAACAGGTGGATTTGTTCGAGGCGGCGCTCAAGGCCGCCCATCCGGATGTGGCTGTGGAGCGCGTCATTATGAAGACGTCCGGCGACTGGAAACCCGCCGACGGGGAAACGCGCCTCAGCGAAAAAGAGGGCGGGAAGGGGCTTTTCGTCCGTGAGATTGAACAGGCCCTGGCCGATGGGGCCATTGATTGCGCCGTCCATTCGGCAAAGGATGTGCCGTCTTTTCTGGATGATGCGTTCGCGCTGGATCATGTCCTGTCCCGCGCCAATCCCTATGATGCTTTTATCTGCCATGAATACGGATCTTTCGACGAACTGCCCGAAGGGGCCGTCGTCGGAACATCCTCGCTGCGGCGGCAGGCTTTCTTGCTCGCAATAAGGCCGGATTTAAACATTGTGCCGTTGCGCGGGAACGTCCAGACGCGGCTTGAAAAGATTGAATCCGGGCTGGCGCAAGCGACTTTCCTTGCCATGGCGGGGCTTGAACGGCTGGGGCTGGCGGATGCCGGTTTCGTCCACCCTTTAGGGGCCGACATCCTCTTACCGGCCAGCGGGCAAGGAGTGATAGCGATCGAAACGCGGCGGGATGATTTGAATAGCCGCGCCTTGCTGGATGCCGTCCATCATAAAGAAACCGGATTCTGCCTCGCGGCGGAAAGGGCGGCCCTGCAAACACTGGACGGTACATGCCATACGCCTATCGGGGCCTATGCCGTTCTTGACGCATCGGGGCTTACCATGGAATTGCGCCTCGCCATCGCCTATGAAGATGGCCGCGCAATTTATCGTGAAACGGCAAAGCGCGCCATCCATTCGATAAAAGAGGCGGAATCCTTCGGGCATGAACTCGCATCCTTGCTGAAAGAGCGCAGCCCCTCCGACATACTGGCATGAAGCCGCGTAAAATTCTTATCACCAAGACAATCGAGGACTCGGAGCTTTATGCGCAGGCCGTGCGCACGGCGGGGTTCGAACCGCTGGTCGAGCCGATGCTCAGCATCGCCTCTGTAGCGGAGGCGCCGTACGCCCGCATCACCGGCGGGGCGCCCCTGATTTTTACTTCGCCCCATGCTGTACGGGCTTTTGCGCGCAATATGCCGGATAGACGCCATTTTATTTACGCTGTCGGGCGGGATACGGCGGAAACGGCGCGCTCTGAAGGGTTTGAATCCATCGAAACAGGGGCCGGAACAGCGGATGATTTGGTGAAAATGCTGCTTGCCAAGCCGAAAGAGGCTCTGGATGGGCTTTTTTATATCAGATCTGTCAATATTTCGCGGGATTTAAAGGGAATTTTGGCCGAAAACGGCGTTAATATAGGTGAAGTAACCGCTTATAGGGCCGATATTGCCGATATTTTGTCTATAGACCTGCTAAAATCACTCGATCATCAGGAAATTAACGCCGTTATGCTGTTTTCCAGACGGGGAGCCGGCGCTTTTGCCGATCTTATAGAGCAATATGGGCGTACTGTACGTCTTAAAAAGACAAAGGCCTTGTGTATCAGCGAGGGCGTGCTAGAGTCTGTTTCCGTATTGCCCTTCCAAAAGGCCATGGTTGCGGGAAGCCCCGATCGCCATGGTATGATGGAATTGCTGGGGCATATTTCCGTAAGCAAGGATGACGAAGAATGAGCCAAGACGAAGCCGATTCCATGAACAATGCCGCCGCCATTATCGAGCGTTTTGGCGGCATCCGCCCCACGGCGGCGAAAGTCGGCGCGCCCGTTACGACGGTGCAGGGCTGGAAAAAGCGCGATGTCATTCCGGCCTCCCGCCGCGGCGACGTGGTGCGGGCGGCGCGTGAAAACGGTATCGATCTTTCGGATCTGGCTGGAGCGGCAGGGAGTTCCGCGGCTTCGGCGCCGTCTGCCGGCGCTACAGACAGAACGAGAAAAACCGTCCCTGCCGAAAAAAGCGTCTTTATCGGCGGCGCGGCCGGCGTGGTGGAGAATGCTGCGCCGAAAGAAGCCGGGCCGAAAGAAGCGGATAAGAAGGATATTAAGGAAGAACAGGACGAAACGGCCAAAATTACAGTCGAGCCTCTTGTCCGCCCGCAAACCAAAAAACCTTTGCCCCCCGGTTATACGGGAATCGATACGACGCATGAAGAATTGATGGACGCTATTGCCCGCGGCCAGAAAAAAGCGGTGAGCGCGAGCGTCTGGACGGCTGTTTGCATTGCTGCCGTGCTGGCGGGGGCGGGCGTTCTGGCCTTTTTGCCGAGCGCGAAGAAGATTGAGCGCCATGAGGAAAAAATCGCCTCTATCGAAGGGCAGATGGGCGAGGTGAATGAAACGGCCCGCTCCTTTAAGGATCTCCTCCCCGAAGATATGCGCCAAAAAATGGCGGCGCTGAAAGAAGAGGCGGCGGCGATCCGTTCCGATGTTCAGCGTGTGGCGAAGGATGCGCAAGATATCTCCCGCACCGTTTTGGCGGCGGATGCCGGATCCCTGTCCGACAGGCTTTCCGTTCTCGAAGCCAAGTTCGGCGATATGGAAGGTGGGCAGGCTTTGAAAGATCTGACCGCGCGTATCCGCAATCTCGAAGTCACGATTGCGGGGCAGGAACAAATTCAGGCAAGCGTTGCCGAGCTTACCCAGATTGTCGATTCGATTGACGGGCAGGTCAATGCGCTGGGCGACAAGATGGCGGAAGCCAAGAAAATCCCTGGAAGCGCCCTTGGCGAAACGCTTGAAGGCGTTTCGGGCAATGATATGAAGGCGGCGGCTTTGCTGATTGCTTTCTCCCAGCTTCGCGATTCCCTGAACCGGAACGAGCCTTTTGAAAACGATCTCGCCCTTTTGCAAAAGCTGGTCGGCAATGACGATCCGGAACTGCAAATGGCGCTGGCGCGGCTTGCGCCGCAAGCGGAAAAAGGCGGTGTGTTGACGGCGCAGGGGCTTTCCGGCGAGCTTAAGTCCATGACGGGCGATATCGTTTTTGCATCCTTGCAGGGCGAGGAGGTTTCGGTTTCCGACAAGGCGAAGGCGCGCCTGACGCAAATTCTCAATGTGAAGAAAGACGGTGAGCTGGTGGGCGGCACGGATACGCAAAAAACCGTCGCCCGCGCGCAGGAGCAGCTCGATAATAACGATATTCAAGGCGCTATCGCGACTTTGCAAGCCCTTGACGGCGATGCAAAGGAAAAGGCGCAGCCGCTTATCGAGCAGGCGCAGGCGACCGTTCTGGCTGAACAGATTCAAAATATGCTCCGGCAAATGATCGTCGCGAGCGTCGGGACGGATATCGGCACCGCCGCCGGACAGGGCCTGAATGGCGCGGGCAATGCTTTAAGTGAGGCTCTGGGCGATTCCGGCGGGGCGATTCAGAACATGATTCCCGGCCAGCAGGGCGTTGTTCGTGACGAAGAGTCCGGCTTTTCCATCCTGCCGCCGCAACGCGGCTTTAAAGGGTTTTCGCCGGGCAGCGCAGAGTAACGGGCGTTCAGGCCCTCTTAACCGTCAGAGTATAATGTTGCAATTCTCCCGCATCCGCATACGGATCGTTTAATAAAGAAGGCAAAATTTATGCTCCGCGCTTTATGGTTCTTTATCCAGATAGCAATCGTTGTTTGCGCGGCCCTGTGGCTTATCGGGCAGCGCGGCGCGGTGGACATTGCGTGGAATAATTACGAAATAACGCTTCAGCTCGGCATCTTCTTGCTGCTCCTTGCGTTCTTTGCGTTTTTCTCCGCCATATTCTTCAAATTTGCGGGAATGGTCGTTGGCGCGCCCGGCGCCTATACGAAAAGGCGCGTGGAGCGGAACAGGAAAAAAGGTTTTCAGGCACTGACGCGTGGCTTTGTCGCGATCGCCGCCGGCGATGCGCGCAAGGCGACATCTTATGCGCGCGATGTGCGCAGATTGCTGCCGGATGAAACGGGCTTGCCGCTTTTGCTGGAGGCGCAATCGGCGCGGCTGCGCGGGGAAGAGGGCGCGGCGCGCAAGAGTTTCGAGAAATTGCTGGGTGACAAGGACGCGGCCTTTTTCGGCATACGCGGTCTTTTGAAATCGTCGCTTGATGCGGGCAATGTGCAAGAGGCTTTGACCCACGCCAATGCCGCGCTTGAAAAAAATCCGAAACAGCCATGGATTATCAAGTCCGTTTACGATTTGGAACTGCAAAACCATCATTGGCATGCCGCGTATAAAACGCTTGCGCAGGCGCGCAAATACAAGGCGGTCGATGAAGAGCAGGCGCGCAAGGATGAAATCGCCTTGCTGATGATATTGGCCGAAGAGGATTCGATCGCGGGGCTTGAAAAAGGCCGGTTTAAAAAGCTTGAGCGCGTCCTTAAACTCGATCCCGCCTTTTCTCCCGCTATCGTCAAGCTCGGCGAAAATTATCTGGCGCGCAAGAAAAACAGGAAAGTCGCGGCGCTTGTAGAACGTGCATGGAAGATGAGGCCGCATCCCGATCTTGTCGCCTTGTGGGACAAACTCGCGCCGGAAGACAAGGCTTCGGATAATTTCCGCCGTTTGCGCTGGATTGAAAAGCTGGTCGATTTCAAACCGGACAGCGCGCAGGCCCATCTGGCCGCGGCAAAGGCCGCGATGGAAGCCGGGCTTTTCGGCGAGGCGCGCGCGCATGTGACAATGGCGGAAAGCATCCGGCCAAGCGCTTCTGTTTACAGGCTTTATGCGGATCTGGAAGAGCAAACCTCCCGCGACGCGTCGCGCACGCGTGAATGGATGGAAAAAGCGGCCTCCGCGCCGCCGGATTTTGTCTGGTATTGTTCCCTGACGGGCGCGATTTACGAGCGCTGGTCGCCGGTGGCGGAACCGCACGGCTCGTTCAATACGATTGAATGGGGCAATCCATCGGCGCGGACGCGGCTTGCTTCCAACGATCAGGCTTTTCTTTCCTCATGGAAAGATCCCCTGATGGTGGAAAAACTCTAGGCAGGGATTATACCCTTCGCCGCTCCGGGCCGCTATTACGCCTTCATGAATTTCAAGACGGCAAACCCGCCGAGGAAACCGCCGACATGCGCGGCCCATGCGATGATGCTGCCGTCCGGCCCGCCGAGCATGCCGAAAGCGACGGACAATCCGACCCATAAAAGCGCGAAAGGCAGGATGCCGATGCGCCCGCCCATTTCGCGCTGGCCGCGGTTGATCATGACGATGGCCGCCGCGAACAGGCCGCTAAGTCCGCCTGAGGCGCCGATCATCGGATAGGGAGAGGTTGTATTCAGGATGTAATGGGTGGCGACGCCGAAAAAAGCGCTTGCGATGAACAGGATCAGCATGCGGCGCGAGCCGAGCCATTTTTCAATGCCGCTCCCGAAGGCGGCGAGCATAAAGGCGTTCATGATGACGTGCATCCAGCCGCCATGCAGGAAAATATGGGTCAGGGGGCTGAGCAGCGCGAAGGGATCGTTCGACCCTTCGCGCAGCCTTTGCGGCACGAAGCCGAACAGGTCGATGATGGTGTTCCTGAGATCGGGGGACAGGATGACGCTGCTGATAAAATGAATCCCGACAATGTAAATCAGGAGCCATTTTGTCACGGGCGGCATATTGATAAGGGGTTCCGCCTCCTGGCGAAGCGTGCGCTCTGCTTTTTCCTTATCACGGCGCAGCCTGTCGCGTTCGGCAAGAGTCGGCATGGTTATGATTTTACCCTCATTCCCCGCATCCTGTTCGCCGCTGCCGTTCAATCGTGCCATTCCCATTCCTGCATTACGTTTATCCCGCCCGCCGGGCAATGAACAACTATAAGCCAATTTAGAATAAAGCCACGGCATTTTTGTGGCGGGATTGTAAAAAATCCCCGCAAAATCGCGGGGATTAAGGCATTTAACGTAGAAAGAATATCCGGTTTTTCCTGTCAGGCAGGCATTTACGGGGTAAGCCCGCCAAACATGGCCGCCGTTTTTTCGGAGTCATATTTATATTTAATCGTTTCATTGCCTTTTGCGACGAGGCCGCCGCCGGGCGTTGCGCGGTGGATGATGTCCGATACGCCCTTCATCAGATCCATTGCCATGACTTTTGCTTGCGATAGCTGGACTTTGAGATTTTCAAAGGCCTGTGCGTAGGCTTCCTTTGCAATTTCCTTTCCCATGATAACGAATTTCTTGATTTCGCCGAGTGTGGAAACTTCGCCTTCCGCCGTCTTCGCAAAGGCGTTGAGGGAAGAAAGCGTTGATTCCTCCAGCTTTTTTACGGCGGGTTTTTTGCCGCCGCCGCCGGATTTTCCGCGTGCTGAGCCGTCTTCATCCTCGTCTTCCGCATCGCCGTCTTCCGCGTCATGCGCCTCATTCCCGGCGCCTGCCGCGATGTCGAGATATGTCGGGGCTTGGAAGCTTACCGGATATTCGCGCAGCTCTTTGGGATCGAGCGGGTGTCCGGTGAGGCCGGCCCTTAATTCCACATGGATGATGTTATCGTGCCATTCAAAAAGGGCGCAATGGCTTTTATGGTCGCCCGGCTGGACGTATTTCTTTACCAGGCGCTTTCCTTTATAAAAGGATTCATTTTCCAATCCTGCGCTGATCAAGAGATCCTTTACATCTACCTTCATGGCGTACTCCTTATTCCAGGGCCTTTAAGAGGCGCCTTTCTGCCGGTTATTTTCCGAAATTTCATCTTCATCATGATCGGAAATCATTAAGGAAGCGTAAAATTTTTGCCGGTTTTTGAGGCATGCGCGAACTGCCTCTTTATAAAGGATTTTATGGATGTTTTTTGCGCCATGGCGGCATTTTATGATAGAGTGGGCGTGAAAACGGATGGAGGATTTATGCGTTTTATAGCCATGACATGCGCCGCTTTGGGAGGCCTGCTTATTCTCTCCGGCACGGCAAGCGCCCAGTCTTCTGCAAATTATAATTCAGGCGGCAGCGTCGTCGCCCAGCCTCAGGCCGGCCCGCCGCTCTTCGTGACGCCTTCCTATAGTTATAACGACAATAACAGCTTTACGAATTTTGGCGGGAACGGTAACAGCAGCACATCGATCGGCATTGTTTCACCTGAACAGGCAACGGCGCTGCGCCGTCAGCGCGAGGCGCAGGCGGCGGCTTATCAGCGCGAGCTTTTATCGCGGGCGCAAACGCCTGCCCAGATGCTGCCATCCGGCAATGCGCAGCAATTGCAAGCCCAACCGGGCCAGCAGGCGCAGGCGAATGCGGAAGGCTCCAGCTATCAGGGCAGGGCTTTCGAGCATCTTTATGCCGGTGAGGAAGGCACGGCCAGAAGGCCGGTGCAAAGACGGGTTCTTTATAAAGAACTCAATAATCCCCTTGCCGAGCCGCCGCGTCTTTTCAATCTCGACCGCTAGGCCCGGACGCCAAGTCCGGAAGGCGGGCATTCCCGCTTGCATGCGCGCGTGATTTCTGTTCGCATGGCCCGATGGAAATTTTTCTAGCCTATATCCCGTTTCTGATTGCGCTTGGTCTTGCCGCCGGATTCCTTGCCGGGCTTTTGGGCATTGGCGGCGGCATCATTCTTGTGCCGGGCCTCTATTTTCTTTTTAAGGCGCTGGGATATGACACGGCACTTTTGATGCATATGGCGATCGGCACATCCCTTGCCGTCATCATCCCGACGGGGATAAGCTCCATGCTCGCCCATAACCGCAAAGGCGCCGTTCTTTGGGACGTCGTCCGCGCCATCGGCCCCGGAATTGTTGCGGGGGTTATCGCTGGGACGATAATCGCCAAGCTTTTGAGCGCGGCGGGCCTGATCCTTGTTTTTGCGGTTTCCCTGATTGTCTTCGCCGGCCTCATGCAAATTCCGCCGCCTGTTTCAACCGAAGAAAAAAAGCCGCGGATTCCTCCCGTGAGGGGGATGGCCGGCGGGCTTGGCGTTGGCATTCTTTCGACGCTGATGGGGATAGGGGGCGCGACGCTCAACGTGCCGTTCATGACGCTTCACGGGATACGCATTCATAATGCGGTGGCGTCCTCTTCGGCGCTGGGGCCGTTTATCGCCTTGCCCGGCGCGCTGGGGTTCATCGTTATCGGTTGGAACATATCCGGCCTTCCGCCGTTTTCGTTGGGCTATGTGAACATGGCGGCCCTGCTTTTCATTGCGCCTGTTTCAATGATGATGGCGCCGTTCGGCGCGAAAGCCGCGCACAGGCTTTCCGTGACAAGCTTGCGGCGCGTGTTCGCCCTCTTCCTGTGCGTAGTTGCGGTGAAAATGATCTATGAAGCCCTGATGAATGTATAAAGCCTTCCAAAAGCCCGTTTTTTTCTTTTGCCTGGTTTCGGCGCTTATCCTGTACGGGCTCTTCGGTTCGCCGACGCCCGATAATCCCGGTATGGCGGAGCTTGGCATCGGGGGATTTCTTATCCTTGCCGTCCTGCTTTCAGGCTTTGCCGCGCAGGAATTTTTTATTCTGGGGCAGAATTTCTTTTTGAAAAGCCTTCAGGTCTTTTTCATTACCGGCCTCATTGTGCCGACGGTGACGGGCGTTTATTATAATAACGATCAGGGGCTTATCCTGCGCGATCTTCTCTCCTTCATGTTTTTGGGGCTGCCTTTGTTCCTTGCCGGAAAAATCGCGGAGGATCGTTCCATGGTAAGGTGGCTGGCAATCGTGATGGCCGGATGCGGGGTTGCTTTTTCTATCCGCACCCTGATGCCCGCCTTTAATATATGGATTCCGCAAGGCGAGCTTTTATATCTTTCCAATTCCCCCTTAACGCTTTTTGCGGCGGTTCTTTGCGCGGGGGGATTTTTTAAGGGACTATGCGGCCTCCCCCGCATGAGGCTTGCCGCATGGGGAGGCGCCGCGGCCTGTCTTGCCCTGCTTGCCGTCCTGATCGCGGCGATGCTGCTCGATGTGCAGAGGGCGACGATCGGCGCTGTTATCTTAAGCCTGCTCTTCCTTGCGGCGGCGGAGTTTATCAAGGCCCCCGCAAGGGCGCTTTTGCCGTGCCTGATTCTGGCGGGAGGTGCAGCGTTTTTCTATCCGCTGATCGGCGAGGCCTTGACGGCCATGGCGGAGAAAACGGCTTCGGTCGGCATGAATATGCGCGTGGCGGAAATAACGGCCGTCTATGAACGGCTGGCTTCCGCGCCCGAAACCGTCTTTATCGGCGCGGGGTGGGGGGCCGTTTTTTCGTCCCCTGCCGTTGCCGGGCTGGATGTCAATTATACCCACAGTCTTTTAAGCGGCATGATGCTGAAGGGCGGCGCGGTCATGGCCTTGCTGGCCGTGATTGTAACGCTCGCGGGGTTATATCAAATTTTCCTTATATTTCAAAAGGACAGGCTGCATGGGCTTGCTTTGTTCTGGGCCTTTACCATTCCGGTTTTTCTCTATGCTTCGTACAAATCGCTGGATTTCGGGCTGGTGCTTTTGCTTATCGGGGTGTGGAGTATCGCGGTGGAGAGATTGCATCCGCCTGTGCGCTCTGATAGAAAAAAGGAACATATTTAAAAAGGATTACAGGCCCCGGCCATGGCGAGTCAAAAACCGTCTGTGTTGCTTATCAACCGCGTTTACCCTCCGGCGAGAGGCGCAAGCGGGCGCGTTTTGCGGGATCTCGCCCGCGAGATGGTGCGGGCCGGCTGGACGGTCAGCGTCCTGACCACGGGGGATAAGAGCTTCATGGAAAAAGACGGCGGCATCGCCGTCTACCGCGTTTCGGCGAACGCCAATCCGAAAGGCGCTTTTTCCTATGCCCGCGTTTTGTGGAAACTTTACCGCGCGGCGATGAAACAGCCGCGCCACGATCTGGTTGTCACCATGACCGATCCGCCGATGCTGGTGAGCCTGGGGCGCCGTTTCGCGAAAAAGAAACGCTGCGCGCATATGCATTGGTGCCATGATCTCTATCCCGACCTCTTCCCCAGCATCGGCGTGAAGATGCCGGAATTCGCGATGAAGACGCTTTCGAAATCCGTGCGGCGTTCGATGAACACGACGGGCAAGGTTATTGCCGTTGGCCGCTGCATGGCGAAATATCTTGCCCATACGGGCGTTGAAACGGGGCGTATCAGCGTCATCCCGAACTGGCCGGATGCGGAGCTGGTCGAATCTGCCCCCCATGCGCGCAATGATATCCGGCTTAAAGGCGATGTCGCGCTGGCGCGCCCTTCCGAAAGCCTGGTGCGCGATGATTCCCCGCGTTTTCGCGTTCTCTATGCGGGCAATATCGGCCGCGCCCATCCGATGATGGCGGTTTTAGAGGCGGCGGAGCATCTTGCCATCCATCCCGAAATCGAATTTGTTTTTGTCGGCGAGGGGCCGAGCCATGACCGCCTCGCGGCGGAACGCGCCCGCCGCGGCCTTGAGAATATCAAGCTGCTGCCCTATCAGCCGTCAAGCTGCCTGAAAGACTTGATGGAAAGCGGCGACCTCCACCTCATCAGCATGCGCGACGACGCGGCGGGGCTTTTGGTGCCGTGTAAATTTTATTCGGCTTTGGCGGCGGCGCGCCCGACTATCTATGTCGGCCCGCCCGATACGGAGATTGGCCGCGTTATCCGCGATTACGGCTGCGGCGCCATCGTCCCCCAAGGCGATGGAAAAACCCTCGCGCAGGCTATTCTCTATTTCAGGAACGATGCCGACGTGTGGTTCAACGCCCAGCAAGGGGCCGAGGCCGCCGCGCTTGACGCCCGCCCCGTCAAATCGATTCTATCGATCATGAAGGAAGCGGAAACGACCATCCAGTCCCGTGTGGCATAAATAAAGGCCGGCGGGGGGATGAGAGGGGAAACACCAACGCTTGCGGATCTTCTCAAAGATATATGGGCCGCCCGCAAATCCATTTTATCCCTTGCCGCGCTTTTTCTTTTCCTGACATTTGTTTTTATCCTCGTTTCAACGCCGCTCTATCGCGGGGGCATGATTGTCGCGCCCGCCGACGGCTATGCGCTCGGCGATTACGCGTCTTCGGTGAGCGAGGGGGAGGCGCTCCATATCCCCTTCTGGCGGCCGCGGGAAGCGGACGGTATCTCGACCGATTACCACCGTTTTATTTTTACGGCGCGCGGGCCGTCGGTTGCGGCGGTGCTGCTCAAAGATTCCTCGGTTCTGGCCGGAATTGCGGAGGAAGAGGGGGTTTTTTCCCGCCGCAAGGACTGGACGGCGGAACAGCTTTCCGCTTACCTGAACCGCCGCATCAAGGTTGAGCATCTGGGGGCCACGCCTTTGCGGCGCATCAGCTACCACCATCCCGATCCGGCCTTTGCCGCGGCGCTTTTGCGCAAGATCCACCTTGTCGCCGATCAGCTTATCCGCCGCGACCGGCGCAGGCAGTCCGAATCCCGCATCGCCTATCTTCAGGCGACGCTGCAAAAGACCATCAATCCCGAACACCGCAGGGGGATCGCCAATCTTTTGATGCAGCAGGAACATATCCAGATGCTGGCCAATCTTGACGAGCCCTATGCGGCGATTGTCGTGGAGGCGCCTTCGTCAACGCCGCTTCCCGTCTGGCCCGCCAAGACATTGCTTCTGACCCTGATGGGGCTGATAGGGGCGGGGATCGGCTATACGATCCATGTACTGCGCCATGGGCGGTAGGATTCCCGTTTCCGTTATCGTCGTCACGCGCAATGAAGAAAGGAATATCGCCCGCTGCCTTGCGGCGCTCGAAGGGTTCGATGAAATTATCATCGTCGATTCGCATAGCACCGATCGGACGGCGGCCATCGCCCGCTCTTTCGGCGTTCCCGTCATCCCCTTTGCCTGGAACGGGCGCTATCCCAAAAAACGCCAATGGTGCCTTGAGAATGTAAAAACAAGGCATGATTATATTTTCTTTCTCGATGCCGATGAGGAAATGACTCCGGCGCTGAGGGAAGAGATGGCCGGATGCGATTACGCCCATGACGGCTATTTTGTGAAGGCGGCCTATGTGCTTGGCGGCAGGGTGGCCCGCTTCGGCCTTAAAAATAAAAAACTTTGCCTGTTCGACCGTAGGAAATTTTCCTTTCCCGCACCGGATGATCTGGGGGCGCGCGGGCTTGGGGAAATAGAGGGGCATTATCAGCCCGTCCCTTCTATGGGAGCAGTATCTATCGGATCGTTTTCGCAAGTTTTGTTGCACCATGCGATGGAAGATATGGAGGCATGGAAAAAACGCCATCAATCCTATGCCGCGTGGGAGGCCGTTATGCGGGAAAAGAAGGCGCATCCCGACGATGTGACCCTTTCCCGCCGGATGATGAAGCGCATGTTTTTATCCCTGCCTTCCCTTCAGCCTATGGCCGCCTTTTTGCATAGTTATATCGCGCTCGGCGGCGTTCTTGATGGCGGGAACGGTTTTAGACTGGCGCGTAGCCGCTACGATTATTACCGCTCCATCGCTTCAGCCTCCGGTAAAGGGCAGGGGTTATTCTCCTGCAATAAAGGGCGAGAAACTGCCACACATAAAGACTGATGGAAAAAGAGCGCCCGCATCCGTACTTGCGGCGGATGGCAAATTCTTCTTTCCGCCCCGTCCCCGCAAAGCGATGCGATAGCCCGCCGCCGCCAAAGACGCACAGGCAGGCAGGGATGTAATGAAAAGACCCGGCCTGTTCAAGGAAGCGGAGCGTGAAATCATAATCCGCCGCGATCTTATAGCTTGTGTCATAGCGGCTATCGCCGATGACGGAGCGTTTATAGATCATTGACTGGTGATGGGTGAACATGCCGTAAAACTTCATGGTATGGGGCCGCGCCTTTTTGTAAAAACCGTTTGCTTCGAGCGCGTCGCCATAGATGAAATCGGGGCCGTCATGGGCTTTGACCGCGCGCTCTATCGCCGAAAATATATCGGCGTCGGCAAAAATGTCGCCCGCATTCATAAAAATAATATAATGGCCGGCGGCGCATTCAATGCCCTTGTTCATTGCTTCATAGGGGGAATTGTCGGGTTCGGTAATAATTTTTGCACCGCTGAGGGTTGCCAAAAATTCCTTCGTGCCGTCCTTTGACGCGCCGTCAACCACAATCCATTCATAATCGCTGAAATGCGCCGGCAGGCTCTTATGCGTTGCGGTTAGGCCGGAAAGATTGTTTTTCGTCACCGTAACGATAGAAAAAAGCGGCGCGTCAGTCATCGCGGAGATCGTCGATATAAAATCCCGTCAGCGCGATATTCGCCAGAATAGTCGAAATTTTTTCCGCGCTTTCAAGGAAGTTGAACGGTTTCGGATCGCGCGGCACGATGATGGTGGAACCGGGCGGGATCATGGTGATGCCCTGTTTCCACGGACTAACCGAAAGCGGGCGGGCGCTGCCGTCCGGAAAAACGGCAAAAGCCCTGTCCTTGTCGGCGTAATAGGTCGTTCCGCCGGCTTCCTCTATATAGTTCTGCGCGGTTTTTCCTTTGCGGAATTGCAGCGCGGCGGGGGAGAGGACTTCGCCGCCGACCCGTACCGTGAGCGGCCTGCGCGGGATATAGATCCTGTCACCGCCTTCGAGCAATATATCAAGATCGGGATTGTGTATAAGCTTTGCCGGATCGGCCTCAACGGTGATGCGGCCAACGGCTTTTGCGCCGCGGAGCTGGGCTATCACGGTTTGTGCGGATCTGACTTGCTCCATATCGGGGCGCTTGTCCTTTGAATCACCCCGCATCATTTCGGCAAGCTTCATTTCAAGATCGCGCGCTTGCGCCTGATACCTGCTTTCCTCCTGCTTGCGTTCCGACGCGCGGGAGAAAATTACGCCGTCGGGATAGGCGATATCGTTCAGGCCCCCCGCGCGTTCTATCAGGGAGAGCAGCGTGTCGCCGGGGGCGAGATCGTATCTTCCGGGATGCCTGACCTCACCGTAAAGCGCGATGCTTTGCTCTTCGACGCGGTTGAATTTCTGGTTGATGCGGACGGTATCGCCGGCAGAGATCCGCAAGGAGGCGCCTGATTTATCCTGAAGGCTTACGATGCGGCGATGGGGCGCGCCCTGCCGGTTCTTTTTGGGCCGCGCCGTTACTTCAACCTTGTCCTTGTCCGCCTCGATCGTCGTGCCGCCCGCGGAGGCGATGAGCGATTGAAGATCCGTCCCGTCCGCCACAGGATAGGCGCCGGGCTGGCGAACCGCGCCGCGGACGAAGACGGATCGTTCTTCAAGGAAGCTGATGATCATGCCGTCATGGAGCGCGTCATCGCCCCCGCCGCCTGTATGATGCGCCGCGGATTTTAAAAGTGGCTCTTTCGCAACGGCCTGGCCGATGCGGCGGATTTGCTGCATCGAAAAGAGATGGACGACATCGCCTTCTTCCAGTTTCCTGTCATGGTTTTTACGCAAAACCTGCCTTGGGGAAAATTCTATAAGGGATTTTGTCAGGCTGTTCCTGTCATTGCGTTCGATGACGCCGAGAAGGGGATAGAGCGCATCGCCGAATATTTTGTCCGATTGTAAAAGATCCGAAAGCTTTCCGGTTTTTTGAATATCATATTGCCCCGGCGCGCGCGTATGGCCCGAAAGCTCGATATTACGGGCGCGTTTTTCCTGCGCCTGCGCCACGTCGAGAATGCCGCCATCGCCGAAGCTCTTGGCCGAGGGATTTGTAACGTCCTCGACGATTTCCTGCCCGTCCGCCGTCAGGCCGAGCCTTATAAAACGATTGCTGCCGGGGGCAAGCACGCCGCCGGCGAGGCCGAGCATTTCAAGCGCGCTCAGCGTTTCGCCGCGCCTTATTTCATAAATTGCGGGACGCTTGACGGCCCCCGCAACCGCGACCGTGGGGCCGATGGGTGGCACGATGATGCGGTCGCCTTCGCGCAAGGTGCCGTCCGCCCCCGTGCCGCCCTGCATCATGACGTTATAGAGATCGATAAATTCACTTTTCCCACTGCGGACGAGCTTGATGCGCCTTAGGGAGCCTGTCCTTTGAATGCCGCCCGCTTCCTGCAGCGCGTCGAGAACGGAGTGAAAGGGCGTGAGGGTAGCGCGGCCCGGCCTGACGACGTCGCCGATGACAAGCACGTCGATCTGGCGCGGGGCGGAGAGGGACAGGTTGATTTCGACATTGTGAAGGCGCCGCGCTTCGCCGGACAGGATCCCTGTAATCTCCCCCAGCGTTTTCCCGTTTGCGTTCACGGTCGTAAAATGATCGGTGATGAGCTGGCCGCGCGAATTGATCTCGTATGTCTTTTTGATATTTTCTTGGCCCTTGGCAACTATTTCAATGCGGTCGCCATGGCTCAGGATATAATCGTCGCCGACAAGGCCGGAGGGGAGCTTGCCGGACGGCTTTTGGCCGGAGTGGAAGAGATCGTAGCCGAATAATGTAAGCGGCGCGCCGGCGCGGTTTGAATACATGGTTTCAATCGCCGTGGGCGCAAGTGTTTCGAGCGCGATTGCGCCGCCGGGCTTTGTGAATTTTTCAAGATCGGCAAGGGTGAGGGGGAGTGGGTGGATTTCATCCAGAGTGTCGTTATCCTGCCAGCTGCCGGAACGGGCGAGGTCGCTGCGGCGCTGGGCGGATGCCGGGTTGTCTTCTTCGTCCCATGGCGGCTGTGCGCCGGCGGAGAAGCTTTGCGCTTTCGCCCCCGTCATGGCCCCGGCTAGCAGAATGCTTAAAAATATAATAAATATTAATGCCTTATAGCAAGGCGTCAGTATGTATGACATTATCAACGTAGGGGTGAGTGCTAAAATATGTTACAACTATACATGCATATGCGTGCGGCCTGAACCGCAAAAGCAAGTTATTCAGGACAATTCCGTTTGCATAACATAGGCATAGCCCTTGCCTGCAGGGGCGGTTGGCGCTAAATCAGGGAATATGACAGTACATCTTTTGAAAACCGCTGCCGGCTTGCAGGAAATCGACCAGCTTATAGAGCGGCAGGCTGCCAACCGTTTTAAACGGGATGGTGCGCTTTTGACTTATGCCTATACCCGCTATGCGCCGAAAAGGGCGCAGGAAATCATAGAGAATGAAGGTTCCATCTATTGGATTTTAAAAAACCGCATTCAGGTACGGCAGAGAATCCTCGGATTCGAGATGGTGGAGGATACGGATAATAGATGGTGCAAGATCGTCGTGGAGCCGCAGCTTACCCTGACGGTCGCCGTCCAGAAGAGGGCCATTCAGGGCTGGCGCTATCTGGAATCCAAGGATGCCCCCAAGGATCGTGGCCCCTATTTCGCCGGATTATCGGGGAACGAGCCGCCGCCGGAGATGGCGGACGAGCTGCGCAGGATCGGGCTTTTGTGAAATTTGCGCCCGCGGCTCCTTGGCTAAGGCGGCGGCGTCATAAAGGCTGTGATTTCTTCCTGCGGCGCAAACCGCTGAAATCTGCGGGTTTTTTGATTTTTTGCGCGATTTTTTAAAAAATTAAAAAAAACTTTAAAAAAGGGGTTTACATTCGATCGAGGCCCGGTATATAACCCCCTCCACAGCGACGGGGCGACCCTGAACTGTCTTCGAAAAGAGGCGGCGCCGTAAGGCAAAATAAGTTCTCTTAAGAAGTTGACGGCGAGCCCTCCACGGGATATAAAATCGACATCGTCAAAAATTTTTCGGGATATCCCGAAATAAAGCTTGCGGACTGATTGTCTCTTTGGTAGTCAGTGCGCCTCGGTTCTTGGACATCGTGAATAAGAAAGAGAAGATACGCAGGCAGCAGCGCCTTGTGTGTGATGTGTTGGACACATTGAACATAAAGACCTGCTAGGCCACGTATCTATATAACATAACTTATAGTTATGTGACGCAAAGCAGGTCCTTGCACTTTTCAATCACTTTGATGTGATTTTGAAGTGTTTTAGGACACTTCAATTTCAATTTGAGAAGTGATTTGAGATGAGATCAAACATGAGAGTTTGATCCTGGCTCAGAACGAACGCTGGCGGCAGGCCTAAAACATGCAAGTCGAACGAACCTTCGGGTTAGTGGCGCACGGGTGAGTAACACGTGGGAATGTGCCTTTGGGTGCGGAACAACGTCGGGAAACTGACGCTAATACCGCATAATATCTACGGATCAAAGATTTATCGCCCAGAGATCAGCCCGCGTCTGATTAGGTAGTTGGTGGGGTAAGAGCCTACCAAGCCGACGATCAGTAGCTGGTCTGAGAGGATGATCAGCCACACTGGGACTGAGACACGGCCCAGACTCCTACGGGAGGCAGCAGTTAGGAATATTGGACAATGGGGGAAACCCTGATCCAGCCATGCCGCGTGTGTGAAGAAGGCCTTAGGGTTGTAAAGCACTTTCGTCTACGAGGATAATGACTGTAGTAGAAGAAGAAGCTCCGGCTAAATTCGTGCCAGCAGCCGCGGTAATACGAATGGAGCGAGCGTTGTTCGGAATCACTGGGCGTAAAGAGTGCGCAGGCGGTTATGATAGTCAGGAGTGAAATCCCAGGGCTCAACCCTGGAATTGCTTTTGAAACTTCATAGCTGGAGTACTGGAGGGGTTAGCGGAATTCCGAGTGTAGAGGTGAAATTCGCAGATATTCGGAGGAACACCAATGGCGTAGGCAGCTAACTGGACAGTAACTGACGCTCATGCACGAAAGCGTGGGGATCAAACAGGATTAGATACCCTGGTAGTCCACGCCCTAAACGATGTGTGCTAGTTGTCGGGCCCTTAGGGTTCGGTGACGCAGCTAACGCTTTAAGCACACCGCCTGGGGAGTACGGTCGCAAGATTAAAACTCAAAGGAATTGACGGGGACCCGCACAAGCGGTGGAGCATGTTCTTTAATTCGAAGCAACGCGAAGAACCTTACCTACACTTGACATGCCTCTTGGGACTTTCAGAGATGATTGTCTTCGGTTCGGCCGGGGAGTGCACAGGTGCTGCATGGCTGTCGTCAGCTCGTGTCGTGAGATGTTGGGTTAAGTCCCGCAACGAGCGCAACCCTTATCGTATGTTGCCAGCATTTAGTTGGGCACTCATGCGAGACTGCCGGTGATAAGCCGGAGGAAGGCGGGGACGACGTCAAGTCATCATGGCCCTTACGTGTAGGGCTAGAAACGTGCTACAATGGTGGTGACAGTGGGCAGCGAGGTCGTGAGGCCAAGCTAATCCCAAAAAGCCATCTCAGTTCAGATTGCAGTCTGCAACTCGACTGCATGAAGTTGGAATCGCTAGTAATCGTGAATCAGCATGTCACGGTGAATACGTTCCCGGGTCTTGTACACACCGCCCGTCACACCATGGGAGTTGGTTTTACCCGAAGGCCGTGCGCTAACTACGGAGGCAGCGGACCACGGTAGGATCAATGACTGGGGTGAAGTCGTAACAAGGTAGCCGTTCCGGAAGGAGCGGCTGGATCACCTCCTTTCTAAGGATGTGTTCGGCATATCTGCTTTTAATAGCCGCACCTTGGTGCTGCTGTCTTCGCATCTTCTCTTTCTTGTGTAGAACCGAACAAAGTCGAAAAAGCCCGTAAGGGAAAATTTTGTGCGGGCTTGTAGCTCAGTTGGTTAGAGCACACGCTTGATAAGCGTGGGGTCGCAAGTTCAAATCTTGCCAGGCCCACCATTTTTCGAATGGGGACGTAGCTCAGCTGGGAGAGCGCCTGATTTGCATTCAGGAGGTCGGGAGTTCGATCCTCCTCGTCTCCACCATTCTTTTTTGAAGCGCCATGCGTGACGTTTCAATGAAGAATGTTTTCTTCTCGGTTCTTGTACATCGTGAATAGGTTATGAAGTTGTTTCGTCAATACGAACCCCGTATTGATGAAGCAAGTAAAGACAAACAACATAGAGTCATGTTCTCTGTTAGGAACATGACGAATGTCTAACTTAAATGCTGAGAAATCATGCTGTAAGAAAATACCAGTTCTCTTTCTTGCAGCGGCAGATTTAATTCTGCGCGTGATTTAAATTCAAGTGCTTAAGGGCAACTGGTGAATGCCTTGGCGATCAGAGGCGACGAAGGACGTGGCAGGCTGCGATAAGCCTCGGGTAGGTGTCAACAACCGTTAATCCGAGGATTTCCGAATGGGGAAACCCACTCTTTATGAGTATCTTGCACTGAATACATAGGTGTAAGAAGCAAACCCGGGGAAGTGAAACATCTCAGTACCCGGAGGAAAGGACATCAACCGAGACTCCGTTAGTAGTGGCGAGCGAACGCGGATCAGCCCAGTGGCTGTTATGTAAGAACGGGAAGCTGTTGGAAACCAGCTCCAAAGTGGGTGATAGACCCGTACCGGTAGAAAGCATAGCAGTCCTCGAGTAAGGCGGGACACGTGAAATCCTGTCTGAACATGGGGGGACCATCCTCCAAGGCTAAGTACTCCTGATCGACCGATAGTGAACTAGTACCGTGAGGGAAAGGTGAAAAGAACCCCGATAAGGGGAGTGAAACAGACCTGAAACCGGTTGCCTACAAACAGAGGGAGCTCTCCGGAGTGACCTCGTACCTTTTGTATAATGGGTCAACGAGTTAGTTTTGCATGCAAGCTTAAGCCGTTAGGTGGAGGCGTAGCGAAAGCGAGTCTGAATAGGGCGTTTTAGTATGCAGAATTAGACCCGAAGCCCGGTGATCTAGCCATGAGCAGGTTGAAGGTAAGGTAACACTTACTGGAGGACCGAACGCACCACTGTTGAAAAAGTGGGCGATGACTTGTGGCTAGGGGTGAAAGGCCAATCAAACCGGGTGATAGCTGGTTCTCCGCGAAATCTATTTAGGTAGAGCCTCAAGTGAATACCTTCGGGGGTAGAGCACTGGAAGGACTAGGGGGGCGCGAGCCTTACCAAATCTTACCAAACTCCGAATACCGAAGAGTACTGCTTGGGAGACACACGGCGGGTGATAAGGTCCGTCGTGAAGAGGGAAACAGCCCAGACCTACAGCTAAGGTCCCAAAGTCATGGCTAAGTGGGAAAGGATGTAGAGGTTCCAAGACAACCAGGAAGTTGGCTTAGAAGCAGCCATCTTTTAAAGAAAGCGTAATAGCTCACTGGTCTAAATAAGAGCCTCCGCGCCGAAGATGTATCGGGGCTCAAGCCATGCACCGAAGCTTAGGATTCATATCTTAGGATATGAGTGGTAGCGGAGCATTCCGTAAGCCTGCGAAGGGTAACCGCGAGGTTGCCTGGAGGTATCGGAAGCGAGAATGTTGACATGAGTAGCGATAAAAAGTGTGAGAAACACTTTCGCCGAAATCCCAAGGGTTCCTGTCCAAGGCTAATCCGGGCAGGGTGAGTCGGCACCTAAGGCGAGGCCGAAAGGCGTAGTCGATGGAAAGCAGGTTAATATTCCTGCACCAGATGGTAGTGACGGTGGCCGTAAATTGTATCTCCTTATTGGATTGGAGGTGCAGTGAAGGACATCCAGGAAATAGCTCCATCATTAGGCCGTACCCTAAACCGACACAGGTGGGAAGGTAGAGTATACCAAGGCGCTTGAGAGAACTGTTCTGAAGGAACTCGGCAAATTGCACCCGTAACTTCGGAAGAAGGGTGACCCGTTGATAGGCAACTATTGGCGGGTGGCACAGACTAGGGGGTGGCGACTGTTTATCTAAAACACAGGGCTCTGCGAAGTCTCAAGACGACGTATAGGGTCTGACGCCTGCCCGGTGCTGGAAGGTTAAAAGGAGGAGTGCAAGCTCTGAATTGAAGCCCCAGTAAACGGCGGCCGTAACTATAACGGTCCTAAGGTAGCGAAATTCCTTGTCGGGTAAGTTCCGACCTGCACGAATGGCGTAACGATCTCCCCACTGTCTCCAGAACAGACTCAGCGAAATTGAATTCCCCGTGAAGATGCGGGGTTCCTGCAGTTAGACGGAAAGACCCTATGAACCTTTACTATAGCTTTGCAGTGGCACGCCGATTTTCTTGTGCAGAATAGGTGGGAGGCTTTGAAGCGAAGACGTCAGTTTTCGTGGAGCCAACTGTGAGATACCACCCTGGGATCTCGTCGTGTCTAACCTAGTCCCGTTATCCGGGACAGGGACCCTGCATGGTGGGTAGTTTGACTGGGGCGGTCGCCTCCCAAACAGTAACGGAGGCGCGCGATGGTGGGCTCAGGACGGTCGGAAATCGTCTGTGGAGTGCAATGGCATAAGCCCGCCTGACTGTGAGACTGACAAGTCGAGCAGAGACGAAAGTCGGTCATAGTGATCCGGTGATTCCGTATGGAAGGGTCATCGCTCAACGGATAAAAGGTACTCTAGGGATAACAGGCTGATAGCGCCCAAGCGTCCACAGCGACGGCGCTGTTTGGCACCTCGATGTCGACTCATCTCATCCTGGGGCTGGAGAAGGTCCCAAGGGTATGGCTGTTCGCCATTTAAAGAGGTACGTGAGTTGGGTTCAGAACGTCGTGAGACAGTTCGGTCCCTATCTGCTGCAGGTGTTGGAGTCTTGAGAAGAGTTGCCCCTAGTACGAGAGGACCGGGGTGAACGCACCTCTGGTGTACCTGTTGTCGCGCCAGCGGCACCGCAGGGTAGCTATGTGCGGACGGGATAACTGCTGAAAGCATCTAAGCAGGAAGCCTCCTTCAAAACTAGGACTCCCTATCAGAGCCGTTATAGACCATGACGTTGATAGGACAGATGTGGAAGTGGCGTAAGTCATGAAGCTAACTGTTACTAATTGCTCGATCGGCTTGAATTTAAATCACTCCAGAATTTCTGGCGTGATATGCGCGCGCAGGATTAAATCTGTCAGCGTTTAAGCTGGAATGTTCGTCTTTACTTTTTCATGTGGCTTTGGATGACTTGGTGATTTTAGCGAGAGCGAAACACCCCATCCCATTCCGAACTGGACCGTGAAAAGCCTTAGCGCCGATGGTACTTCGTCTTAAGACGTGGGAGAGTAGGTCATTGCCAAGTCTTCCAAATCCACATGAACCTTCATGACCTATCCACGATGTGCAAACCATCTCAAACAGCCCGCCGCAAGGCGGGTTTTTTGCTGTCTTTGCGGTTCGCGAATTTTATAATTAAGCCCAAAAAGCCAGAAGCTATTCGGTGCATAGCGGCCGTGGCGAGCCACGGGAGATGATTTACGGCTTATGAAAGTTTTTTTGAAGGTTTTTTCTGGTGAAATCGCGCGCCGGTTCAAGTTGGTTTTGCTTTTAGAACCGGGGCGTTTACCATTCTCCGGTATTGGGCGCGCTTGCCCATGGTTCCCGAGGTTCCAGCGCTTCGCCTTTTTGTAGCAATTCGATGGAAATACCGTCCGGCGATCGGATGAAAGCCATATATCCATCGCGCGGCGGGCGGTTGATGGTGACTCCTGCTTCCTGAAGTTTTGCGCATGTATCATAGATATTATCGACGCGGTAGGCGAGATGGCCGAAATTGCGCCCGCCTTTATACTCTTCCGGCTCCCAGTTATAGGTCAGCTCCAGCAGCGGCGCTTCTGCATCCCGCGCCCGTTCGGCATCGCCGGATGCGGCCAGAAAAATCAGCGTGAAGCGGCCTTTGTCGTTTTCCACGCGGCGAATTTCGACCATGCCAAGCTTGCCGCAATAAAAATCGAGGCTCGCGTTAATATCGGTAATCCTGACCATCGTATGGAGATACTGCATTCAAAGGCCCCTTTTTGCGAATTGTAACAAAGGAGAGCTTAGCCAGTAAACGGCAAGGCGGGCAATGATTCTTTTAGCTCCCGATGCGGTGATTCTTTAGGGGCGATCCCCGCGTGCCGGAGCCATAAAATAGCCGTGGGGATTACGCACCGAAATTTTTTAACGGGGCTGTTTTGTTGTTTTATTACAAAGGTTTGTGTCTTTGTAACAGGGCGCAACAATCAGTGATTTGAGAGGCGCTCCGCCGGCCTCTATATTAAGTTTGTACAAAAAAGAGATCGCTTCCGCGGCGAATGATTGACGGCTTATAAAAATGCAAAAAACCTTACGCGCTCCCATTGATATGAACGGCATCGGCCTCCATTCCGGAAAGCTGGTGACGTTGCGCCTTTGCCCGGCGCCCGCGGATCACGGCATTATTTTCAAGCGCGTGGATTTGGAAGAAGGGCGCAATCTTATCCCCGCAACCTATGATCGCGTTGTCGATACGCGCCTTTGCACTGTCATTGGCAACGGGCATGGCGCGAATGTCGGAACGATAGAGCATTTAATGGCGGCTTTCCATGGCTGCGGCGTTGACAATATCCTTGTCGAGATTGACGCGGCAGAAGTTCCCGTGATGGATGGAAGTTCCAAACCATTTGTCGAGGCGATGGACTTAACCGGTTTTACGGTGCAGCAAGCGCCGCGCCGCGCGATTAAGATCCTGAAAGAAATCATTGTCCGTGACGGCGATAAAATGGTGCGTCTGGCGCCGTCCGATATTCCCGTCTATGCGGGCCGGATTGAGTTTTCCCATGCGGATATCGGTGTTCAGGAATATTCCTTAAAGCTCGTGAACGGTAATTTCCGCCATGACGTCGCGGACTGCCGCACATTTGGTTTTTACCGTGATGTGGAAAATTTGCGCGCTGCGGGCCTCGGCCTTGGCGGCTCTTTGGAAAACGCGGTCGTGCTGGACGATGATGGAATCATGAATCCCGACGGGCTGCGCTGCACGGATGAATTTATTCGCCACAAGATATTGGATGCGGTGGGCGATCTCGCGCTGGCGGGCGGGCCTATCCTTGGCGCTTATTACGGTTATAAGGGCGGCCACGCCCTGAACAACGCCGTTCTACACGCTGTTTTTGCAGACCCTACCGCATGGATGCCTGTCGATCTTGCGGGTGAGATGGATGATTCCGGCCTGCCGATTATGCCGATAGAAGATGAAATGCCCTTGCTGGCCTCCGTCAATTAACACCGCTTGGGGAGAGAAAATCCCTGTTTTTAGCGTATTTTCTCCGTTTAAAACTTCATGAAAACTGCTTAAGGCCCTTTTCAGCCGCCCGCCGGAGCGGTATGAATAAAGCATGCTGAAAAAGATCCTGATCCCGCTTGTTTTACTGGTGATGTTTTCCCCGCTTGCCGCTTGTTCGTCAAACGACAAGACAGCCGAGCCGCAGGTCGAACGGCCTGTCGAGGATCTTTATAATAGCGCCGTGAAGGCGCTTGAGGAGGAGCGCTATGGCGAAGCGACGCGGTTGTTCGAAGAAGTCGAGCGCCAGCATCCCTATTCACAATGGGCGACGCGCGCCCAGTTAATGGCCGCTTATGCCGCTTATCAGGGCGATAATTACGACGACGCGATCATGGCGCTCGACCGGTTTATCGATCTGCACCCGGGCAGCGAGGATATCGACTATGCCTATTATCTAAAGGCGCTTGCCTATTATGAGCAGATCTCCGACGTGCGGCGCGATCAGGCTTTTACACAGCGCGCGCTAGATGCTTTCAATACGCTTATCCAGCGCTTCCCCGATAGTAAATATACGCGCGATGCGCGGCTCAAGATGGATCTGACCTATGACCACCTCGCCGGAAAGGAAATGGAGATCGGGCGTTATTACCTGAACCGCGGCGAGGTCAACGCCGCCATCAACCGTTTCCGTGCCGTTATAAAAGATTACCAGACGACGACGCACACACCGGAAGCGTTGCACCGTCTTGTGGAATCCTATCTGATGCTCGGCCTTCATTCCGAAGCTGAACGCGTGGCGGCTGTTCTGGGATATAATTATCCGGGGTCGAAATGGTATGAGGATACTTATAAAATTATCGATCCGGCCCGCCGGCAGGACGTCTTTGAAGGGCGCTCCATGACCGATAAGGCGATCGATTCCCTCTTCAGGGCCGATTAGGAAAGGGACGGTGCGCTATGCTCGCCGGACTAACCATTAAAAATGTCGTTCTGATCGATCATCTGGCGATTCAGTTTGATAAGGGCCTGTGCGCCCTGACGGGTGAAACGGGGGCGGGGAAATCTATCCTTCTCGACTCGCTCGGCCTTGCGCTCGGCGCGCGATCGGAAAGCGGGCTTGTGCGCGCCGGCGAGGATGCCGCGACCGTAAGCGCCGAATTCGATCTGGCCCCCGCCCACCCTGTTTTCGCGATCCTGAAAGGCAAGGCGGTGGAGGCCGACAACCCCCTGATTCTGCGCAGGCTTATCGGGGCGGACGGGAAATCCCGCGCCTTTATCAACGATCATCCGGTGAGCGTTTCCTTGTTGAAGGAAGTTGGGGAGATGCTTGTCGAAATTCACGGCCAGTTCGATACGCAAACGCTTCTCAACCCGCGTATGCACAGGGCCATGCTGGATGATTATGCGGGGAATGGGGCCGCACTTGCCGAGAGCCGCGCGGCGTGGCAGGGCTGGCAGGATGCAGTCCGCCTCCTTGAAGAAAAACGCGCCGCGATGGAACGCGCGCGCAGCGACGAAGAATATTTCCGCAACGCTTTGGAACAGCTCGACGCGCTTGAGCCGGTCGCGGGCGAGGAGGAAAAACTCGTGACGTTGCGCTCCCGCCTGATGAGGCGCGAACAGAATATCGACAATTATTCCGCCGCATTTGCCGCCAGCGAGCGGGCAACGGCAGAGCTGAATACCGTCTGGAAAGCGCTTGAAAAAGCGGGGGAAGGCGGCAGCGATGTTTCGAAATCGCTCGATAGGGCCATGGCGGAATTATTGGATGTTTCGGCGGGGGTCGAGGCGCTTGTCGCGTCCATGGATGAATCCGAATATTCGCTCGTTGAAATTGACGATCGCCTCTTTTCCCTGAAGGCGCAGGCGCGCAAACATGCCTGCACGATTGATGAGTTGGCGGCAAAGCGTGATGAGATTGTTACCATGCTTCGGGAGATGGGTGATGAAGGCGGCGCGGTTGCGGCGCTTGAAAAGGAAGCGGCGCGGATGAAGAAATCTTATGAGGAAAGCGCCCGCAAACTCTCCGACAGGCGAAAGAAAGCGGCGGCCCGGCTTGACAAGCTTGTCGCGAAAGAGCTGAAACCGCTCAAGCTTGAAAAGGCGCGGTTTGAAACACAGCTTGAAACGCTTCCTGAAAATGAATGGGGCGCGCACGGCATGGATCGCGTTCAATTTCTTGTCGCGACCAATCCGGGGGCCGCGGCGGGGCCATTGAATAAAATCGCGTCGGGCGGGGAGATGGCGCGCTTCATGCTGGCGCTGAAAGTCGTGCTGGCCGAAGTCGGCTCCGCGCAAACGCTTGTTTTCGACGAAGTCGATAGCGGCATTGGCGGCGCGACGGCGGATGCGGTCGGGGAGCGGCTTGCGCTTCTTTCAAAAAAATGCCAGTTGCTGGTCGTAACCCATTCGCCGCAGGTGGCTGCGAAATCCGCCTATCATGCGATTGTCGTGAAGACCGGGAAGACAAACCCGACGACGAAAATCCTGCCGCTTTCAAATTCCAACGAGCGCACCGAAGAAATAGCCCGCATGCTTTCGGGCGCCGAAATCACCCGCGAAGCGCGGGCGCAGGCGGCAAAGCTTTTGGAAAAGAGCGCGGCATAATGGTTTCGTCTTCGCTTTTTGATACGCCTTATGAAGACGCGCGCCGCCGTCATGCCGATCTTGAAAAACAGATTGCGCATCATGACGCGCTTTATCACGGCAAGGACAGGCCGGAAATTTCCGACAGCGACTATGACGCGCTTCGCCGCGAGCTTGAGGCCATTGAAAAAGCCTATCCGGATCTTGCGGCAACAACCGGCGCCAGTAAAAAAATCGGCGCGGCGCCCGCAAGGGGGTTTAAAAAAATAACCCATGCCGTGCCGATGTTGTCCTTATCGAATGTTTTCGATGAAGGAGAGCTGGATGACTTCCTTGAAAAAATTCGCCGCTTCCTGAACGCCGAAGGGGATATCGCGCTTGTTGCCGAACAGAAAATTGACGGGCTGTCCTGTTCCCTGCGCTATGAGGATGGCGTCCTCCTTTATGCGGCCACGCGCGGCGACGGCTATGAAGGGGAAGACATCACCGCCAATGTGCGCCATATAAGCGGCATCCCGCAAGAGCTTCCCAAGGCGGGCGGCGTTCCCGCCATCCTTGAGGTGCGTGGTGAGATCTATATGCGCCGCGAGGATTTTATGGCCCTCAACCAGCGTCAGCTTGAGGCCGGAAAGCAAATTTTCGCCAATCCCCGCAACGCCGCCGCCGGAAGTGTGCGCCAGCTTGACGCATCTGTGACGGCGCAGCGCCCGCTGCATTTTTTCGGCTATGCGCTGGGCGAGGTGAGCGCGCCTTTTGCGAAAACCCAGTGGGAAGTCCGGCAAAAGCTCAATGAATGGGGCTTTGCAGAGGCGGAGCCTTCGGCTCTTTGCAAGACGCGTGAAGAGCTTGTGGCTTATTATAACGGCATCATGACGATGCGCGCCGATCTTTCCTATGATATTGACGGGGTGGTTTACAAGGTCAACGATCTGGCGCTTCAGGAGCGGCTCGGCTTTGTGTCCCGTTCGCCGCGCTGGGCGGCCGCGCATAAATTTCCGGCGGAACGGGCCGTGACGATTATCAAGGCGATCGATATTCAGGTCGGGCGCACCGGAACGCTTACCCCCGTTGCGCGGCTTGAACCGATTACGGTCGGCGGCGTCGTTGTTTCCAATGCGACGCTGCATAACGAGGACGAGATTGAGCGCAAGGGCATTCTTATCGGCGATCACGTCCTAATCCAGCGGGCGGGCGACGTCATCCCGCAAATCGTCGAAGTGCTGCCCGAAAAACGCACCGGGGACGAAAAGAAATATATCTTTCCCGATACATGCCCCATCTGTCATTCCAGCGCCATCCGCGAAGATGGCGAAGTCGCCCGCCGTTGCACCGGGGGGCTTATATGCAAGGCGCAGGCGGTGGAGCGGCTCAAACATTTCGTGTCCCGCAATGCGTTCGATATCGAAGGGATGGGGGCCAAAATCATTGAATCTTTCTATGAAGACGGGCTGATTAAAACACCGGGTGATATCTTCAGGCTTGAAGAGAAGGATAAGGGGACGCTCACGCCGCTCCGCGCCCGTGAAGGCTGGGGCGAACAGTCCGCAAAAAACCTGTTCGATGCGATTGAAAAGCGCCGCGTCATTGCACTCGACCGGTTTATCTATGCGCTCGGCATCCGGCAAGTCGGGGAAGCGACGGCCCGAAAGCTGGCGGGCCATTACGGCACTCTGGGGCGGCTTCGTTCCGAAATGGAAAAGGCGCAAACCGAAGGAAGCGATGCCCGCGCGGAGCTTTTGAATATCGGAGATGTGGGGCCGAGCGTCGCGGACGACCTTACCGGCTTTTTCGCGGAAAAACATAACGGGGAAGTGCTTGACGATCTGCAAGCGCTTTTAACGATCAGGCCCTATGAGCGGCCCCGCGCCGTCGATAGCGCCGTTGCGGGGAAAACGGTCGTCTTTACCGGAACGCTCGTAACGCTCTCGCGGGCCGAGGCCAAGGCGCGGGCGGAAGCGCTCGGCGCAAAGGTCGCGAGGTCTGTTTCCGCAAAAACGGATTACGTCATTGCCGGAGAGGATGCGGGCTCGAAACTTAAAAAGGCGCAGGAACTTGGCGTTACCGTCCTGAGCGAAGAAGAATGGAAAAGCCTTATCGCGAGCTGATGCCGTTTTCGGCCAGAAGCGCGTCAAACGCATCGAAAAATTGTTTCCTGTATTCATCGCGTTCCATCATAATCTCGTGGCGCGCGCCGCTGATATCCAAAACCTGCCCATGGGGAAGGCGCGCTGCTTCGTGGTGGAGGGCGCGGTTATCGACGACCCTGTCTTTCCCCGCGGCGGCGATCAGGACGGGAATGTCGATATGTTCCAGCATGCCGGGCTCTTTCAGCGCGGCGCAGGATTTAAGCGCCTCGATAACCCATCTGAAGGTGACATTGCCGACGCGCAGATCCGGTTCGGTTGCAGACCAGTAGCGGTGGAGGTAATCGCGTTCGGGGTCGCTTGAAAAGACATTTCCGGCGCCGCTTTTGCGCATTTTTTCATGCCAGTCCCTGCCGAAAAAAACATAGCGGTCGCCGACGCGATCCAGCATGCGGATAACGATCTTTTCAAGCAAACGGTATCCGGCATGAAAATTATAAATGCCGAGCAGCGGCGCGGAAAAGGCGGCGGCGTCGAAACGGCGCGGATATTTTATCAAATAATGCAGGCCGATATTACCGCCCATGGAATGGCCGAGCATGATAAAGGGAGTTTCCTCCGTGCCGTATTCATGTTCGCGGGCCTTGGTCGCCGGCGCGACATGGTTTTCGATGAAGCTGTGCAGGTCGGATACATCGAGGTCGAACCCGTCCGAATGACGGCGCTGCGGGTATGGTTTATAACGGCCCGAGCGCCCCTGGTAATGCCAATCCATGAACCAGAACGCATAGCCGCGCCTTTGCATGCCGCGCGCAACTTCATAATATTTTTCGCTGAACTCAGAAAGCCCGCCAAGGCAGACAATGACGCCGCGCGGCGCGTCTTGCGGCTGCACATAGCCGAAATGCAGGTGGCGTCCGGTCGCGGCGTTGAAAAAATTTCCCGTCGTCCAGCCGTGCGGGGCGGTAAATCTCTCTGCCAAAGGAAGGCGCGCAGCCATGTCCATGTCCGGGCGCTCCCGCCTATTCGAGCGTTTTAACGACTTGCTCGGTTACTTTCTTGGCGTCGCCCAGCAACATATAGGTGTTGTCGGAATAAAAGAGCGGGTTGTCGATGCCCGCATAGCCGGAGCCGAGCGAGCGTTTGATAAAGAAAACCGTCTTCGCCTTTTCGACATCCAGAACCGGCATGCCGTAGATGGGGGAGGAGGAATCGTTCTTGGCCGCGGGGTTGGTGATGTCATTCGCGCCGATAACAAAGGCGACGTCGGCCTGTGCGAATTCGCGGTTGATGTCTTCCAGCTCGAACACCTCGTCATAGGGGACGTTGGCTTCGGCAAGCAGGACGTTCATATGGCCGGGCATGCGGCCCGCGACGGGATGGATGGCGTATTTGACGTCCACGCCGTCACTCTTCAACACATCCGCCATTTCGCGCAAGACGTGCTGGGCTTGCGATACCGCCATGCCGTAGCCGGGGACGATGATCACGCGCGAGGCGTTCTTCATGATAAAGGCCGCGTCTTCGGGCGCGCCGATCTTGGGCTGGCGGTCGCCATAATCCGCGCCGCCGCCGGAGCCGCCCGCCGCATCTCCGCCAAAGCCGCCGAGAATAACGGAGATAAAGGAGCGGTTCATGCCCTTGCACATAATGTAGGAGAGGATCGCGCCGGACGACCCGACCAGCGCGCCGGTGATGATCAGCAGATCGTTCTGGAGCGTAAAGCCGATGCCCGCCGCCGCCCAGCCGGAATAGGAGTTGAGCATCGACACGATGACAGGCATGTCCGCGCCGCCAATCGGGATGATAATGAGGATGCCGAGCAGGAGCGCGAGCGCGACGATGGCCCAGAAGAAGAGGGGTAGCTGTGTGGCGCAGAGCATGATGACCAGGAAAATCAGGAACCCGCCAAGCCCGGCATTGATGATATGCTGGTTGGGATAGGTCAGGGGCTTGCCGGAAATGATGCCCTGCAATTTCCCGAAGGCAATGATGGAGCCAGTGAAGGTAACGGCGCCGATGGCTGCGCCAAGCGTCATTTCGATGAGGCTGCCTTTGGAAATCTCGCCCTTGAAGCCGATGCCGTAAGTTTCGGGATCGTAGAAAGCGGAAGCTGCGACAAGGACGGCGGCCAGCCCCACGAGCGAGTGGAAGGCGGCGACGAGTTGCGGCAGGGCCGTCATGCTGATTTTTTGCGCGATGACGGTTCCGATAGAACCGCCGATGGCGAGGCCGAGCAGGATCATCCATGGCGATTGAACGGCGACGATCAGGGTTGTCGCGATGGCGATTCCCATGCCGATCATGCCGCAAAGAACGCCGTTCCGCGCACTTTCGGGATGCGAAAGGCCGCGCAAGGCAAAGATAAAAAGGATTGCGGAGGCTAGATATGCAAAAGCGGCAAGTGTTTCCATTCTATCAGGCTTTCTTTTTGAACATCTGGAGCATCCGGCGGGTCACGATAAAACCGCCGAAAATATTGATGGAGGCGAGGATGACGGCAAAGAATCCCATCATCTTTGAAAAAGTGAAATCGGACGGCCCCGCGGCGATAATCGCGCCGACGATAATCACCGAGGAGATCGCATTCGTGATCCCCATAAGCGGCGAGTGCAGCGCGGGCGTGACGCGCCAGACGACATAGTAGCCGACAAAGCAGGCGAGGATGAAAACGGTAAGGCCGCTCATGAAAAAATAATCGGCATGGGTGTTTGCGGCGTCGGCCACATAATTGCTGGCGTCCATGGCGATTTGCGCGGCGTGGTCGGCAAGGACTTTGGCCTGGTTCGCGAGATCCGCCGCGGCTTCCGGCAAAGAGGGCGTGTATTCTGTCGTATCGGACATTGTCTGGTTCTCCTGAATGTCTAGCCTTGGGCCGGTGTTGTTTTTTCTGTGGCTTCTTCCACGGTTTCTTCTTTTGCTTTTTCCGCAGGTTTTTCCGGTGCGAAGGATGGGTGGATAATGGCGCCGTCCCGCGTCAGGGCGATGCCTTTGATGATGTCGTCGTCCCAGTCGATGGCGAGCGCCGCGTTTTCCTTGTCGATGACAAGGGCGAGCAGGTTGAAAATATTGCGCGCATAAAGGGCCGATGCATCCGTCGCGAGGCGGCCCGGCACGTTCAGGTGGCCGACGATGGTAACGCCGTTTTTGGCGACGACCGCGCCGGGTTCGGAAAGTTCGCAGTTGCCGCCGCTTTCGACGGCGAGATCGACGATGACCGATCCGGGCTTCATCGATTCAACCATTTTCGCCGTGACGAGTTTCGGCGCAGGGCGGCCCGGAATAAGCGCCGTCGTGATGACGATATCCTGCTTGGCGATTGTTTCCTCGATAAGGGCGGCTTGCTTCGCCTTGTAATCGTCCGACATTTCCTTGGCGTAGCCGCCCGCGGTTTCGGCGGCCTTGAATTCTTCGTCCTGTACGGCGATGAACGTGCCGCCGAGCGATTCAACCTGCTCCTTGGAAGCGGGGCGGACATCCGTCGCGCTGACGACCGCGCCGAGCCGTTTGGCGGTGGCGATGGCTTGCAACCCCGCAACGCCCGCGCCCATCACGAAGACCCGCGCGGGCGCGATCGTCCCCGCCGCCGTCATCATCATGGGAAAGGCGCGGCCGAAATGTTCGGCAGCGTCCAGAACGGCTTTATACCCTGCAAGGTTGGATTGCGATGAAAGCACGTCCATCGCCTGCGCCCGCGTAATGCGCGGCACGAGTTCCATGGAAAAACCGCCCAGACGCTTATTCGCGGCCTTGGCGATCAGCTCTGCATTCTGATAGGGCGCGAACAGGCCGACCAAGAGGGCGCCGGACGGGCTGTCATTGATATCCTCCTCGCCAATGCGCACTTTCAAGACGATATCCGCGTCTTTGAAAAGCTCCGCGCGGGTTGCGGCAATTTCCGCGCCGGCCGCGCCATAGGCGTCGTCGAAGATGGCGGAGGCGTTTCCGGCGCCGCTTTCAATTTTAACGCGCGCGCCAAGGGCCACGAGTTTTTTCACCGTTTCCGGCGTCGCTGCAACGCGCCGTTCTTCATGCGCGGTTTCCTTGGCAATGGCGATTGTAATGGCCACGGGAATGCTCCTGTTTCACGAAAGGATGGAAATTAGGGGCAAAGATTGCAACAATTTAGAGGCGTTGTGAAGGCCCGTCAGGGGGCGCGGGTGGCTCTATCAACAGGCAAAAAGTCTTGTGTCTTTTACGGAATCAATCGGGGCGGGGCGGAACCGGGGCTAATCCAGCAAGCCTTCGCGCCGCCATTCCAGCAGCTTGTCCGTAAGGGCGGATTCGGCGAGCGGGTGAGAGAAGAAATAGCCTTGCGCGCGGTGGCAGCCAAGCCTTGCGAGCGTTTCGGCCTCCTGCTGTGTTTCGATCCCTTCCGCCGTCACGGAAATATCCATATGGCGGGCAAGGGCGAGGATCGCGGTGATAAGCTCGAACGCCGCCGGGTCGTCGAACATGGAGCGGATATAAAGCTGATCGATTTTAATGCTGTTAATGGGGTAATAATGCAGATAGGCAAGGGATGAATGCTCCATCGCGAAATCATCGATTGAAATGCCGAGCCCCGCTTTTTTACACAGGGACAATGTTTCCCACGCATTTTTTGGCTGGCCCATCAGCAATGTTTCCGTGATCTCCAGATGTACTTCCGCCGCGGCCGCATCGGTTTCGCTGAGGATTGTATAAAGCTGATCCAGAAAATTCTCTTCCGCGAAATCGACGGGCGAAAAGTTCACGCTCATAAAGAGGGGGCGTTCCAGCCCGATGCGGGATTCGATGCGTTTCAGCGCGCGGCACGCTTTGCGCAGCGCCCAGCGCGTCGCATCGACGATAAGGCCCGTTTTTTCAATGGCGCTGATGAAGACGGAAGGGGGTATTTCACCTTTTTCCGGATGGTTCCAGCGCATCAGCGCCTCGAAACCGTCAACGAAGCCTGTGCGGAAATTCATGATGGGCTGATAGTGCAGCGAAACCTGTTTTGTGCCGAGCGCTTTTTTAAAATCCGCGGACAGGCTTTCTATATCCGCGTCGTCCAGCGGCGGGGCGGCGTCATTACCCTCATTCTGCGCGGTGCGTTCCAGCCGCGAGCGGGCGAGGATAATCTTGGCCGTTGACTGTGTGACGGGATCGGGACTCATGAGAAGGCGCGCAAAGTCGTCTTTCGTCAAAACCAGCGCCTCGCATTCCTCAAGGGCCTGGATTGTTTGGGGAAAGGGCTTTACGGCGCCGAGATTATTATCCCCGATAAGCGCGCCGGCCCCGCGCGTTTCCAGCAAGGATTGCAGGAGCGGGGCCGCTTCGGAGCCGGAGGCCATGTCCGCTTCTGCGCGGAAAAGCCCGACCGTGCCGCGTTCTATGATATAAGTGTGATCGTTCTTTTCGCCTGCGCGGACGATAATATCTCCGGCTCTGAATATCCTGCGGTTCTGTTCGGTTTCCATAGGCCCTGCCACACTGTTGATACAACATATTGTTGTCATAACATTATTGCCCGCTTATGGTTACTCTTGTGTTAATATTATGTATAAATAAGGGCGGGGAAAACTGCGCGATTTTTTGGGTTTCCCTTGAGATTCAATGCTTGACAAGCTTTCCCGTCCTTAGGTATTGTCCGGCCTGAATTTAAGGCTCCGGCCCGGAAGGACAAAACAATGAAAATCGTCAACTCTTTGAAAACAATCAAAAAACGCGACCGCAACTGCCGCGTTATCCGTCGCCGCGGCCGCACCTACGTCATCAATAAGACGAACAAGCGCTTCAAGGCGCGTCAGGGCTAAAAATATTCCGTTTCAAGCGGAGGGTGGAAGGGCTCGTAAATGCGATTTACGGGCTCTTTTGTTTTGGGAAAAAGCGGTTTGCGCGGGGGGCTTTGGCGGGGGCTTTAAAGGCCGGTTCCGCGTCTTGAACCGCGGGGGCGCATCCGCTTCTGCCGGCCGGCGGAAGCCTTTGGTGGAAAAGCCTAAATTCCCTGATGCGCCCTATGCGGATCTTTGCTATACCTCCATGGAGCTAGCCTTAACTGTCTGACCAGTCTGGAAAAACATCAATGTTTTCAAAACTCTTCGGTTTTATGTCCGCCGATATGGCGATTGACCTCGGCACGGCGAACACGCTTGTTTATGTGCGCGATCAGGGGATTGTGCTGAACGAGCCGTCCGTGGTGGCGATTTCGCAGGAGGCGGGAAAGAAAAAAGTCCTGGCCGTCGGCAACCGCGCAAAGCAGATGCTGGGCCGGACGCCGGGCAATATCACGGCCATGCGCCCGCTTCGCGACGGGGTTATCGCCGACTTTGAAGTGACGGAGGCGATGATCAAGGAATTTATCCGCATGGTGCATAACCGCCGCTCCTTCGTATCGCCCAAGATGGTGATTTGCGTGCCGTCCGGTTCGACGGCGGTTGAGCGCCGCGCGATTCAGGAAGCCGCCGAAAGCGCGGGCGCGAACGAGGTTCATTTGATTGAAGAGCCGATGGCCGCTGCTATCGGCGCCGGGCTTCCCGTCATGGAAGCGACGGGGTCGATGGTTGTCGATATTGGCGGCGGCACGACGGAAGTCGCGGTTATCTCGCTGGGCGGGATTGTTTATGCGCGTTCCGTGCGGGTCGGCGGCGATAAGATGGATGAAGCGATTATCGCCTATATCCGCCGCGTCCATTCGCTTCTCATCGGCGAAAGCACGGCGGAGCGCGTGAAAAAAGCCATTGGTTCCGCCTGCATCCCGCCGGACGGCGAAGGCCGCACGATGGAGATCAAGGGCCGCGACCTGATGAACGGCGTGCCGAAGGAGATCACGATTTCCGAGCGCCAGCTTGCCGAAAGCCTTGCCGAACCTGTCGGCCAGATTGTCGAAGGGGTCAAGGTCGCGCTCGAACATACGGCGCCCGAACTTGCCGCCGACATTGTCGAAAAAGGCATCGTCCTGACCGGCGGCGGCGCACTTCTGGCCAATCTCGATCTGGTTTTGCGCCATGCGACGGGGCTTGCGGTGACGATCGCCGACGATCCGCTTTCCTGCGTCGCGCTTGGCACAGGCCATGCATTGGAAGAGATGAAAACGCTTAAAAACGTGCTGGTCGGCGCCTATTAGGCGGCCCATTTGGCGCCTTCGCGGGCGTTCTTGCCGGAACATTCTAAAAAACGGTTGATAACGCATTGAAAAATGCGTGTTCTTTCTATAAAATTAACGAATTGGGATTAGGGTCTTCTTTGCAGTAAAGGGGGCGTCCGGTTCCGCCTCTGCCTTCAGTTGAAATGAGGTTTTCCTTGAAACGCCGCGCCAGCAGCAAGGTTTATGTCAGGTTCTCGCCCTTCCAGTTTATTGGAAGCGGCCATGCCGCCCTGATTTTCATGCTGGCCGCCACGCTCCTTCTCACCGTTTCCTTCGTCCGGCCCGGCATTTTCGGCGGGATGCGCGCCAGCGTCACGGACGCCGCCGCGCCCGTCCTCGTTGTGCTGAGCGAGCCTTTCCGCCAGGCGGTGGTCGTCGCCAACAGCATTACCGGCATGTCTGAGCTGCGCGCGGAAAACGCCCAGCTCCGCACCGAGAATATGCGCCTTCGCGAATGGTATCAGACGGCCCTGATGCTTGAGGCGGAGAACCAGTCGCTTCATGCGCTTCTAAATGTCAAGCCGCAGCCGGCGCACCGCTTTATTACCGCGCGGGTGATTGCCGATTCCGGCACGGCTTTCGTCAAGAGCGCGATTGTCGCTGCCGGAAAGAAAGATTATGTACAGGCGGGGCAGGCCGTTCTGTCCGGTGACGGGCTTGTCGGCCGGATTATCGAGGCCGGAGAGATTTCCGCCCGTATCCTGCTTTTGACCGACATCAACTCCCGCGTACCGGTGCTGGTCGAAGGAACGCGGCAAAAAGCGATATTAAGCGGCAACAACACCGATTTTCCCGTCCTGAAATATCTTCCGCGTGACAGCGATGTGCGCGAAGGCGCGCGGGTGATTACGTCCGGCAATGGGGGCATGTTCATGCCGGGCCTGCCTGTTGGCGAAATCGCCATGCGGGACGGGGAGCCGTTTGTGCGGCTTTATGCCGATATTTCACGCCTTTCCCATGTGCGGATTGTCGATTTCCCGGAAGATCCGAACCTTATCCAAGGTGGGAACAGTCTTAACTGACCTGCGACAAAATACGCGACAAACGCGCCGCCATGATTTAAAACATTGGCATGTCCGCTCTCCTTCCATTTGATTCTTTCGGTTGGGTTTTGCGCCTTGCTCTGGCGCAGGGCGTTATTGTCTTTTTCCTTTTGATGAATGTGGTGAGTTTTTCCCTGCCGCATGCGGGTGATTTCAAACCGTTCTTCTTGTTGATGGCGGTCTATTACTGGGCGATCTACAGGCCGACCATGATGCCCTATGCCTATACATTCGTGCTGGGCATCATCCTTGACCTGTTGACCCATATGCCGGTGGGGATGAATGCGCTGCTCTTGCTGGCCATTCAGGCGCTGGTGCGTAAATCGCGGCTTTTTCTTATGGGGCAGCCTTATATCGTCGTCTGGCTTGGCTTTGCCATTGTCGCGCTCTGCAATGCGCTTGGCCTTTGCCTCCTCTTGTCCCTCGCTTTGTTCGAGCTGGCGCCGATGAGCGCCTTTATCCAGATGCTGGTGGCGACTTCTTTAAGCATCCTGCTTTTTCCTGTTATTTCCTTGTTGCTTCAGGTCGTCCACAGGGCGCTTCCGGTCGCTCCCAACGCGATGCGGGTATAGAAAGAGATGCGTATGGGGATGGAAAAACACAGTGACAGGACGCGGGATTTTTCCCGCCGCGCTTTCGTCGTGGGGCTGGTGCAGGGCGGCGCGATAGCCATTCTGGGCGGGCGGCTCGCATGGCTCCAGCTCGTCGAGGGCAACCGCTATAAAACGCTTGCGGAGCGCAACCGCATCAACCTTAAAATGGTGGCGCCCGCGCGCGGGGAGATTGTGGACAGGTTCGGCGTGCCTTTCGCCTATAACAACCAGAATTTCCGCGTCGTCATCATCCCCGAACAAACGGACAATCTTGAAGAATCGCTTGAGGCGCTGAAGAAACTCGTCCGCGTGAGCGATGCGGAAATTGAAAAGGTGAAAGAACTTGCGCGCCGCTCGCGCTCCTTTACGCCGCTCGAAGTCACGCGCAACCTGAAATGGGAAGAGGTCGCGACCGTCGAGGTCAATATACCGAACCTTCCCGGCATGGCGATCGATGCGGGGGAGGAGCGCCATTACCCGTTCGGCGATGCGACCGCCCATATTATCGGCTATGTCGGCACTGCGAGCAAACAGGATCAGGAAAAAGACGACGATCCGCTTTTGACCCTGCCGAATTTTCAGGTCGGCAAGAGCGGCGTTGAAAGGACGCTCGACAAAGCCTTGCGCGGCAAGGCCGGAAGCTCGCAGGTCGAGGTCAATGTCATAGGCCGCGAGGTGCGGGAATTAAACTCCGCCCAGTCCGAAGACGGTAAGCGCGTCGTTTTAAGCATTGATGCGGAATTGCAGCGCTATGCCCAGCAAAGGCTGGTGGGGGAGCGCAGCGCCTCTGCCGTCGTTATGGACGTGCATAGCGGGGAGATTTACGCGCTCGCTTCTTTCCCCGCCTTCGATCCGAATGATTTTACAGGCGGGATCAGCCATGAGCGTTACGAGGAATTGCGTTCCGATATCCGCCTGCCGCTCATCAACAAGGCGGTTGCGGGGCAATATCCGCCCGGTTCGACCTTTAAAATGGTGACGGCGCTCGCGGCGCTTGAGGCCGGCGTCATCACCGAACATACGACCTGTTTTTGCCCCGGCCATTATAATTTCGGCAATACGCGCTTTCACTGCTGGAAGGCGCGCGGCCACGGGACGATGAATCTTGTGAGCGCCCTTGCCGAATCCTGCGACACCTATTTCTATAAACTCTCAACGGATCTCGGCATCCGGCGCATCGCCGACATGGCGCACCGGCTTGGGCTTGGTGAAACATACGGGATGGAATTGCAGGAAGAACGCGCCGGCCTTGTGCCGGACGAAGACTGGAAGCGCCGCCGCTTTTCCCAGCCATGGCATCCGGGGGAAACCGTTATCGCCAGCATCGGGCAGGGCTATATGCTGACGACGCCGCTCCAGCTCGCGGTGATGACGGCGCGGATCGTCAATGGCGGCAAGGCGGTGAAGCCGTGGCTCGCGGGCTATGCGGGGCGGGAGCGTATCGCGCCGGACGGGTGGAAGGATATCGGCCTTAATCCGCGCCATCTCGAACTCGTCATGCGCGGCATGAACCAGGTTGTGAATGACGGGCGGGGAACGGCCTATGGCTCGCGCATCCGCGAAGCGGGGCTTGCCCCCATGGGCGGAAAAACCGGGACGGCGCAGGTCAAGCGCATTACGAAACAAGAGCGCGCCATGGGGATCAAGAACGAGGATCTGCCATGGCATTTACGCCACCATGCGCTTTTCGTCGGCTATGCGCCGAACGATAATCCGCGCTATGCCTGTTCGGTCGTCGTCGAACACGGGGTCGGCGGCTCAAGGGTGGCGGCCCCTGTCGCACGTGATTTGCTGACCATGACCTTGCAGCGCGATCCGGCTTCAAAACCGATGGTCGCCGATCTTGCAGGGCCGCGAAAGGAGAAGAACCATGCCTAACGCGCTTCATTTGCCGAGCGAGGGCGGGGTTTTACAAAGGCTCCGCTATGTGAATTGGGGGCTTGTCCTGCTTATCACCCTCTTCGCCGGCGTGGGGTTTACGGCGCTTTATTCCGCCGCGGGCGGCAGTTTCGAGCCGTGGGCGTCCAAACAAATGGTGCGGTTCGTGGCGTTTTTGTTCGGGGCGATTTGCCTTGCCCTGATTGATATACGCCTTTGGTACAAGGCGGCCTATCCGCTCTATGCCATCTGCCTTGTGCTTTTGATCATCGTCGAGGTGATGGGGCATGTCGGCATGGGGGCGCAGCGTTGGATCAATCTCGGCTTTATCCAGATCCAGCCCTCAGAGCTGATGAAAATATGCGTCGTTCTGGCGCTGGCCCGTTATTTTCACGGGGCGTCGCGCGAGGATATGAAGAATCTCCTCTTTTTGGCCGTTGGCTCCTTGTTCCTCCTCTTTCCGTTCCTGCTGGTGGTAACACAGCCGGATCTCGGCACGGCGACCGTTCTTGTCGCTGCCGGGATCGGGATATTCTTTCTGGCCGGGGCGCCGCTCTGGATATTCATTGTCGGGATTGCCGGTTTTATCGCCGCGCTGCCGACGGCCTATATGCTGCTGCATGACTACCAGAAACAGCGGGTTCTGACTTTCCTCGATCCGGAGCGCGATCCGCTTGGCGCCGGCTATCACATTACCCAGTCCAAAATCGCGCTTGGTTCTGGCGGCTGGGAAGGGAAGGGGTTTTTAAAAGGCACGCAAAGCCATTTGAACTTCCTGCCTGAAAAGCAGACCGACTTTATCTTTACCTTGTGGGTGGAGGAATGGGGGTTTTTCGGCGGCATGTTCATTCTGGGGCTGGTCGCGATCATCCTTGCCTATGGCGCGTGGATTTCGATGCGCTGCCGTCACGGATTCGGGCAAATTCTTGCCTTCGGGCTGACTATCAATTTCTTTCTTTATTGCTTCGTCAATATCGCGATGGTGATGGGGCTTTTGCCCGTGGTCGGGGTGCCGCTGCCGATGATTTCCTATGGCGGGACGGCGATGATGGCGGCGCTGATCGGTTTTGGCCTGATGATGAGCTGCAACGTCTATAAGGACGCCAAGCTTCCCAAAATGTAAGGGCGGCCTTTTATAAAGCCGCCCCATGAAAATTCCCGATGGTTGGAAAAGCGCCGTCTATGCGGCTTCTTTATAAGAAATGCCGTTATCTTTCAAAAGCTTTTGCAATTCTCCGCTCATATACATTTCACGAATGATATCGCAGCCGCCGACAAATTCGCCCTTCACATAGAGCTGGGGAATGGTCGGCCAGTTGGTGAATTCCTTGATGGCTTCGCGCACCGCGCTGTCTTCCAGCACGTTGACGTCCTTGAAGGTCACGCCGAGCTGGGAGAGAAGCTGCGCTACGGCTGCGGAAAAACCGCATTGCGGGAAAACCGCCGTGCCTTTCATGTAAAGCACGATATCGTTGCTGGAAATTTCCTGTTTGATGCGTTCGAAAACTATATTGTCCATGGCCGGATAGTCGCTCCTTTTATGTTTTGCGGATTTTACTTGGATGGCAGGGACGTTTGCAGCGCCAGAGCATGCAATTCGATTCCCATCTTCCCTTGAAAGGCCTTGTAAACCATCTGGTGCTGCTGGACGCGGGACAGGCCTTCAAAGCTCTTTGAAATAACATGGGCGGAATAATGTTCACCGTCGCCGCGCAGATCCTGAATGCGGATTTCGGCATCGGGGATGCCTTCGCGGATCAGTTTTTCAATCGTCTGGGCGTCCATCGCCATGGCAGTGTTCCGTTATATCAAGTGACGTCTTGCAACTTTTTAAAATGTGCCGATTTAGCTGGTTTTCAAGACTATATCATAGACGCCTGTACAGAAACAATGTTTGCTAATATTTATTTCCGCGTGTGTATGCACGCTCTTCCGCCGGAATATCCTGTTTATCCCTATAAAAAAATCCCCGCTTTTAAGAGAGGGGATTTTTATTGATTGTATTTATGTCAGTAAGTCTGCCTAGGCTTCGTTGATGACCTGTTCCCTGGCTTCTTCCATCAGTTTTTCGAGATGGACGGCGATTTCGCTTTCCGGAACATCAATATTCTTGTCGGCGAGGCTTTTTTCCGCCGCCCGCTTGATGTCGTCAAAGCCCGGTTCGGACAGGTTGATGCCGACCATATCGGCGGCGTAGCTGCCCGCTTCTTCCGCGCCAAGCCCCAGCTTTTCCGCAATCCACAGGCCGAACAATTTCGCCGTGCGCGCCTCGATCTTGAACATAAGTTCCTGATCCAGCGCATATTTATTCTCGAACGCCTTTTGGCGGTCATTCATGTCGCTCATTCTATTATCCTTGTGCCAATAGCTTTAAATACAAGAAATTAGTACCATTTGCGCATTTTGCAATCCATTGTTATATGAAGGTGGATTTTTACAAGGAAGGGCTATGGCAAGCATGTTCGGGAACCGCCGGAAAGTCATCTATGAAGGCAAGGCCAAGATTATCTATGAGGGGCCGGAGCCGGGCACCTATGTGCAATATTTCAAGGACGACGCGACCGCCTTCAACGCGCAAAAGAAAGCCGTGATTGCCGGCAAGGGCGTTTTGAACAACCGCATTTCGGCCCATATCATGACGCGGCTCGAAAGCATCGGCGTGCCGACCCATTTCCTGAAAAGCCTGAACATGCGCGAACAGCTGGTGCGGCAGGTCGAGGTCATTCCGCTGGAGGTCGTTGTGCGCAATATCGCGGCGGGTTCCTTGTGCAAGCGGCTCGGCCTGAAGGAGGGAACGATCCTCCCGAACCCCATCGTCGAGTTTTATTATAAAAAGGACGAGCTGGGCGATCCGATGGTGACGGAACAGCATATCTTCACCTTCGGCTGGGCCGACCCTTACGAACTGGAAGAGATTATCGGACAGGCTTACCGGGTGAACGACTATCTGAACGGCATGTTCAGCGGCATCGGTTTGAAGCTCGTCGATTTCAAGCTGGAATTTGGCCGGCTGTGGGGCGAGTATGACGAGCTTTACATCATCCTTGCTGATGAAATCTCGCCCGATAATTGCCGTCTGTGGGATGCGAAGACCAATGAAAAGCTGGACAAGGATCGCTTCCGTCAGGATCTGGGCGATGTCGTCGAAGGCTATCAGGAAATCGCCAAACGGCTTGGCCTTGTGCCGCAGGGCGGGTTGATGTCGGATGGGAGTTTTGACGAAAAGCTCGCCGAAAGCCTTGACGGGATCGAGAATGAGCTGGCCCGCGAGCGCCGCCTGCGCGCCGTGAACAAACAGCCGCCGAAAAACCCGCGCGGCGTCTAAGAGGCCGCCTGCGCAAGGTTTTTACCCGTCATCATGATAAGGCCGGAGCGCCTGTATCCGCCGCCGCTCCCCGCAGCGGGGCCTAGCGTTTGGGCGTGCCGTAAGGCTTTCTCGATTGGCCGGAAAGAATTTTCACGGCGGCGCCCAGCCCCATCTTGTCCTTTGCGCAAAGCTCCTGCGCTTCGTCCATCAAGGCGTCCGTTTGCGCGTCCGTTGCACGGGCGAATATTTCCCCGGCCATGCGGCGCAGTTTCTTGCGGCTGATGATATCGTCTGCGGAAGAACCCATTTTACTTACTTACCCCTAATCTGTACTCGTCTTTAACCCTTGTCAGTGGGACAGGAACTGTTCCTTTGAAATCCGTTCTTCCAGATGCTGATCCGGATCGAACATCAAGGTGCGGCTGATGCTTTTTGATTGATGGATGTCGAGCGCGACAACGTCGCGGAATTCGCGCGAATCCGCCGTGGCGCTGACGGGCCGCTTGTCCTTGTCGAGCGAATGGATCTGCACGCTTAAATGCGCAGGCACCAGCGCGCCGTTCCAGCGGCGGGGGCGGAAGGCGCTGATGGGGGTCAGGGCCAGCACATTCGCCGAAAGCGGCAGGATCGGCCCGTGTGCGGACAGGTTATAGGCGGTGCTTCCCGCCGGCGTCGCGAGCAATATGCCGTCGCAGACAAGCTCTGGAATCCGCACCACGTGATCGACGGAAATTTTCAGCCGCGCCGCCTGCCGCGTTTCGCGCAAAAGCGATACTTCGTTATAGGCGACCGCCTCGTGCGTTTTGCCCTCCACGTCCGTCGCCTGCATTTTCAGCGGATGGATTTTCGCCGACACGGCTTTTTCGAGCCGCGCGGGGAGGTCTTCCTCCATGAACGGATTCATCAAAAACCCGACCGACCCGAAATTCATCCCGAAAACGGGCTTGTCGCATTCATGGTATGTGTGCAGCGATTCCAGCATCGTGCCGTCGCCGCCGAGAACGACGATAACATCGCAATCGCGGCAATCGCTCTGGCCGTAGCGCCCGGTGAGGGCGTCCATGGCCTCTTGCGCCTTATCCGTCTTTGCCGCGTGAAAATGAATTTTCATCTGGAGATCCGCTTTCTTTTTTCAGGCCTGTTCGGGCGGAGCTTTATGGGCGTTTTCCTCGGCCCATTGATCGGGATGGCTTAAAAAACGCTCGACCGATGTAAGCGTCGCCTCATCGAAATAATTCCCGCTTCGCGCAACTTTCAAAACATCCGCCCATGTGGTGAGGGCGTGGAGCGTCAGCCCCCAATCCTTCATGTTCCGTTCGCTTTGCGGAAAGTTGCCGTAATGGAAAATTACGAAAGCATGGTCTACGGCCGCGCCCGCGCCGCGCAGCGCATCGACGAAAACTTTCTTGGAGCCGCCGTCCGTTTGCAAATCCTCGATAAGCGCCACCCGCGCGCCGTCCTTATCCATGCAGCCCTCGATCTGCGCCATCTTGCCGAAGCCTTTGGGCTTTTTGCGGACATAGAGCATGGGCTTGCCCAGTTTTTGCGCGATAAAGGCGGCATAGGGAATCCCCGCCGTTTCCCCGCCCGCGAAATAATCGAGGCCGAGATCCTTCAGCATCGAACAGGCGAAATCCATCAGCGTTTCGCGCTCCTCCGGAAAGGAGATCAGGCGGCGCACGTCGGTATAGACCGGCGAGAGGCGGCCCGACGTGAAAACGAAAGGCTCGTCGGCGTTAAAGAGGACGGATTTCGTATCGAGCAGGATTTTTGCGGAGGCGGCAGCGATCTGTTCCGGTGTCATATTCTTGAATTCCCTGATTTCTGGAAAGGATAGTCCCAAAATGCGCCCGCAACCGCAAGCAAAAACCCGCTTTTACCGCGCGGGATCTGTTGCGGGAATGGCAGGGGGATACGGATAGCGGCGCGGTAAGGGCTAAATGGACGGGGGCGTGCGGCGGCAAGCTGAAGCCGGGGGCGCGGTGCGAGGCGATAGGGCTTAAATAAACAGCAAGCGGGACGCCGCGGCTGTGAGCCGGCGGCTAGTGAATGAAAACGGGCGGGATTGCACGGGGGCCGTAACGTGGTAGCGTGCCGTGGTATGTTTTATCGCGCCGGATCGTGCCTTATTGCGACACCCATAAAATCCGCGCCATCCATGAAATATCATTGGTGGGGATGACGCGGTTTTCATGGGCGGGGTTGAGGGATTGCAGCTCTATTTTCCCGGCAGTCTTGCGCACCAGCTCCTTGGCCATGACCTCGCCCGCAACGGTGCGCACGACGATACGGTCGCCCCGGCGGAGGGAGGCAGTGCGGGACAGGACAAGAATATCGCCCTTGCGGTAGAGCGGCTCCATTGAATCGCCGCTGATTTCAAGGGCATAGGTCGCGCCCTCGCCGGTTCCGTCATTTTCGGGGAAGCGGATTTCGTCCCATGCGTCGCCCGCCGGATAGCCGTCCTCGTCGAAATAGCCATAGGCCCCCGCCTGCGCGAAGCCGAGCAGGGGAATGGCCGTGGCGGGCGCGGCGGAATCTTGTCCCTCCGCATCCATAAGGGAAAGAAAATCCCCCATCGTCGCGCCCGTCGATTCCAGAATGCGGGCGATGCTTTCCGTCGAGGGCCAGCGCGGCTTGCCGTCCTCGCCGCAACGCTTGCTCTTGTTAAAGCTGGTCGGGGCCAGTCCCGCCTGCCGCGCAAGGCCGGAGGTGCTATAGCCGAAAGAGGCCGCGAGGCGGTCGATGGCGTGCCAGATATTTGCGTGGGTGAGCATGGTTGTAGGATAATATTCCTATATTTAAAAGTAAATAGGAAAATATTCCTAAAAAACTCTTGACTCCGGTTTTTGTTCCTGTCATGAATAGGAACATAAAGGGAACAATTGTGTCAAGAGCGCATCCCCGTCCCGCCCTTTGGAACCTGCTAACAGTTTGAATGATTGAGAAGAATTTTATGAGCCGTAAAGAAATATATACGCCGCGCCCGGTGGGAGAGGTGAAGACAACGCTTTTTTCAAACGCGGAAGAGGCATGGCTGTGGTTCATCCTCGCGCAAGAAGCCCGCAATGACGGCGCCCGCATTTCCGCAGGGGCCGGGCTGTTCGCCCGCCCGTGTGAGCCGGTGGACATCCTCCAATGCGTGGACAGGCTTTACCGCAACCGCCGCCTTGTCATGGATCATCTTTTGGTGCTGCGCCATTACGGCAAGCGGCAATTGCCGCCCGATCCGCGCCGCATGAAAGAGGTGCGCGCCTTTATATTGTGGAAGGAGGCGCTGGAGCGGCTCGAACCCGTCCTTGTGAAAAAGGGCATCGTCCGCCCGAAACTTTCTCTCCCGCAACCGGGCCGCTACTGGGCCCATAACGCCGTAATCCATGAAGGAGGACTGAACGCATGAGTGGCCTGTTTACACATACTATCGACGACCAGAAAGCATGGGTCGTTTTCAGCGGCAGCACCGAAATAACGTGGCTGCGTTTCCTGAAGCCCGGTTTCCGCCATTGCTATGTCCTGATCAATGACGGGGAGCGCTGGACGAGCCTCGATCCGCTCTCCCACGTGACGGAAGTATCGGTGCATCATCATGTGCCGGCGGATTTCGATCTGCCGGGCTGGCTCGCCGCGCGCGGTAACCGTGTCGTGAAGGCGCCGATGCGCCGCGATCTGACGCGCCCCGCGCCTTTCATGCTTTTTACCTGCGTGGAGGCGGTCAAGCGCGTTCTCGGCATCCATCGCCGCCTCGTCGTCACGCCGTGGCAGCTCTACCGCCATCTGACTTGCGCGGCTTAAACCTAAGCAAACAATCAAGGAGTTTATCATATGGGTGATATAACGGGCCGGCCCAAGACGCCGCGAACCGAAGTGGTCTACGTGCCGCAATATATTTATCAGGACGCCGGAAGCGCCGGCGGCCAGCCGTCCGGTTCCGCCGCGGGGGGCGGCGAGGAAACGACGCCGGAAAAAGAGCGCGAAAAAACATTGCTGGGCCGCACGCGCAGCCGCCTCGGGACAATCCTGACGGGCTTTCGCGGCATTCTTGCGCCCTCGGAAACGCAAAGCCAGCGCAAGACGCTGTTGGGGGAATAATCAATGCAGACGCTGATTGAACAAACGGGCGCCGTCACGGGCGCGCCGTTGCAAAAAGATTACGCGCCGCTCCTGCGCCGCTACGAACAGGCGAAGGGGAGGCGATCTGCGTGGGAGCGCACATGGCAGGAATGTTACGACTACGCCCTGCCGCAACGCGGCGATTTTACGCGCCAATCCCTGCCGGGGACGATCCGCACGGACAGGCTTTATGACGGGACGGCGCTTGATGCCGTGGATCAGCTGGGGGCGAGTCTGCTCGGCCATCTGACGCCGCCATGGACGCAATGGTTCGGCTTCAAGCCGGGGCCGGATCTGGATGCGCGCGAAGCGCAGGCGCTCGCCCCCGTTCTGGAAGAATCCGCGAAAATAATCCAGGCGCATTTCGACCGTTCGAATTTCAGCGTCGAGATGCATCAATGTTTTCTCGACCTCGTCGTCGGCGGTACGGCGGCGCTTTATTTCGAAGAGGCCGAGCCGGGGGCTTTTTCCGCCTTTAAATTCACCTCCGTTCCGCTCGCCGATATTATGCTTGAGGAAGGGGAGAACGGTTTTCTGGACGGCTCCTTCCGCGCGCTGAAAATGACGCTGGCGCAAATCCGCGAACGCTATGCGGATGCGGACGCGGCCTTGCCGCCGGATGTGGTGAGGGACGGCGAAAGCGACCCGCAGGCCTCTTTCGATATTCTCGAAACCATCCTGCCCGATCACGGCGCCTATGATTACGCGGCACTTTTGCTGGAGCGCGGGGCGCCGCTGGAACTTGCGCGCGGGCGCTTTTCGTCTTCGCCCTGCATCGCGTTCCGCTGGATGAAATCACCGGGCGAGCTTTACGGGCGCTCGCCCGTGATGAAGGCCCTGCCCGACATTAAAACCGCGAACAAGGTCGTCGAGCTTATCTTGAAAAACGCCTCGATTGCCGTCACGGGAATCTGGCAGGCCGACGATGACGGGGTGTTGAACCCCGCGACGATTGAACTTGTGCCGGGCGCGATTATCCCGAAGGCGGTCGGATCCGAAGGCTTGCGCCCGCTTGAAATGCCGGGGCGGTTCGACGTGTCGCAAATCGTCCTCGACGACTTACGCGCACGCATCCGCCATGCGCTGATGGTTGACAAGCTCGGCCAGCTTGACGGGCGGCGGATGAGCGCGACGGAAGTTATCGAGCGATCCGGCGAAATGGCGCTGCTGCTCGGCGCGACCTATGGCCGCCTGCAAACCGAATTGCTGACGCCGATGGTGCGCCGTGCCTATGCGATCTTGCGCCGCCGCGGGGAGATTCCCGATATCGCGCTTGACGGGCGTTTTGTCGCGCTGGATTACCGCGCGCCGCTGGCAAGGGCGCAGGCCCAGCGCAACGTCCAGAACATCGTGACATGGATGAATTCCGTGACCGCGATGGGGCCGGAAGCGGCTTCCGTTATCGACATGAAACGGGCGGCGCGCTTCCTCGGTGAGGCGCTTGGCGTGCCGAGCGATTTGATGTTCCGCCTGGATGAGGGAGGGCTTTCCGATGTTCTTTAAAAACAGGAAAGAAGAATTACCGTTCCGCCTCCATGACGCCGAATATATCGGCCATATCGCCCGCCACGAACAGCAGGAGATGGAGCGCAGTTTCGCCCGCCTCTTTTCAACGGAGGAGGGGCGCAAGGTTCTGGCGTGGCTGCAGGTCATGACCTTCCACCGCGCCGGAAACGCTTCGACCTCCGGTGAGCAGTTGCGCTTTATGGAAGGGCAGCGGCATCTGATGGCCTCGATCCTGCGGATGATCGATCGCGGGCGCGGCGGCTGAATCCGGCAATGACGACAATGGAAATGACAACAAGGAGTGATTTAATGAAACCACAATTTCCCATCCCCGATAAATTCAAAGACCCCGAAAGCGGCGAGCTTAAGGTCGATTCGCTTTTGACATCCTATACGGAGCTGGAGCGCCGGCTTTCAAAAATGCCGACGCCGCCGGCGTCCGCGGGCGATTATTGCATAAATTGCGACCACGGCTATTTCGGCGTCGATGACGATTTGAATGCGAGGCTCCACGCGCATGGTTTTACCAACGAGCAGGTGCAGATTGTCTATGACCTCGCGGCGGAAAAACTCGTGCCGCTGGTCATGCAGCTTGCCGCTGATTACAGCGCGGAGCGCGAGATCGAAAAGCTCGTCCAGCAATTTGGCGGGGAGGAGAAATGGAACGAAGTGTCCCGCCAGCTTTTATCGTTCGGGCAAAAGGCTCTTCCCGCCGATGTGCTGGAAACGCTGTCCAGCTCTTATGAAGGGGTGATGGCGCTCTACCGCATGATGAAGGGCGAGGAGCCGGGATTGCCGCAGGGTGCGGGCATCCGATCCGCCGGCCAGCCTGAAATGGATTTGCAGGCGATGATGCGCGACCCCAAATATTGGCGCGAACAGGATCCGTCCTTTATCGCGCGGGTGACGGAAGGGTTCCAGAAACTCTATGGCCGCGCGGGCGCTTGAACGGGTGCGTAAACGGTGCGTAACCGGGCGGGTAATTGGTGCGTAAGCGGGGGCGTTTAGCGATAGGCGCGTCCGGGGAGCGTGTGTAAATAAGCATAAAAGCGTTTGGTAAAAAACGTCGGTAAAAAAACGCCTGAAACGCGTTGCAAAGAAAAAGGCGCGCCGTGAAAATATGCGCGTCCAATCGACCGCCACTTGCCGGAAAAGAAGGACGCCATCGCCCTTATCCGGGAAGGCGGCGATCCGGCGGATTACCGGAAGATGAAGCGGTTATCAGGCGAGTTGGGATTCCGCGAATTCGCGGGTGACGTAATCGTCGATGACTTCCTGGAACTTGCGGCTGACGTCGCGTGTCAACGGCTCGAACTGGATGGCGAGGCGGTCGCGCATTTTGCGGATGACCTTGCCGTGATGGGGGACATCGACGATGCGCCCGCTCAGGCGGAATTTCAGCGTAATGTCCACGGGCGCATTGGGCGCAAAGAGGCGTTCATCGGCGTGGACGAGCATGCCGCCATCGCTCCAATTATGCACCGGATAGGCTTTGCCGTTAATGAAGGAAACGCAGTTATCGGCGGCGCGGCGCGGCGAACGGCGGCGTGAATCGACTGTATCGTTCACGGGTTCGTTCATGAAATTATCCATGGCAAAAAATTTCATAATGCCGGCTCCTTGGCTGTTATCCTTCCCTTAAAATAGGGACAGAATGACAAAATGGCAAGTTTTTTTGACATTTTGCGGGTTTTGCCGCGGGGTTTAAGGCGGCGAAACTGCTTGTAAGTCAAAAACATAGTTAATATTAAGGCTTGCTTATGAAAACGCCGCCCTGCGGGACTCTGCGAAGCCTTCCCGAAGCACCGAAAAGCACCGGAAAAGCACTGGAGAAGCGCCGTAAAAGCGCCGGAAAGAACGGCGGATCACGCCCGCCTTATGCGGGCGCGTCTTCTGTCCGCTTCCGCTGCCCCGCCGCATCCATGATGATGCGGCGGGCTTTTTAATTTCCTGACCGGAGAACGCACCGGCGATAAGCCTGCGTGCGCCCGGTCTGGTGCCTGTCCCGGCATGATGACGGGCCGCATGGCGGTGAAGAGGTTCCTTAAAGCCTCTCTTCGCGCCATGCCGACAACCCACGGGGCCGGCTTTTAACCGAACCATCAACATCAACAATGAAAATGAAGAGGTAGCTCAATCATGGCGACAACCATCGATCAGGCCTTTATCAAGCAGTTCGAACGCGAAGTGCATGAAGCCTATCAGCGTCAGGGTTCCAAATTGCGGAACACGGTACGCTCCATCAATAATGTGCGCGGCACGTCCGCCGTGTTCCAGAAAGTGGGGACGGGGACGGCATCGACCAAATCCACCCACGGCATGGTTCCGGTGATGAACCTGAACCACACCACGGTCGAATGCGCCTTGCAGGATTTCTATGCGGGCGACTGGGTCGACCGTCTGGACGAACTCAAGACCAACATCCCCGAACGGCAGGTGATTGCGGGCGCGGGGGCGAACGCCCTTGGCCGCAAGACGGACGAGCTGATCATCGACGCTTTGTCCATGGCGTCCGGCAAAACCATTCCGGCATCTTCGACGGGGCTGACCAAGGCCAAGGTTCTGGAGGCGTTTGAAACATTCGGCGAAAAAGACGTGCCGGACGATGCCCTGCGCTTTGCTGCTATCGGGTGGAAGCAATGGAGCGACCTGCTTTCCATCACCGAATTCGCCAGTGCGGATTATGTGGGGGCCGCGAATCTTCCCTATAACGGCACGTTCACGCAGGCGAAGATGTGGCTCGGCACTATCTGGATTCCCCATTCCGGCCTGCCGGTTGACGGGCAGGGCGTCCGATCCTGTTTCTTCTATCACAAAACGGCGGTGGGCCACGCATCCGGATCGGATGTGCAGACCGACGTTACGTGGCACGGCGACCGCGCGGCGCATTTCGTCAATAACATGATGAGTCAGGGCGCCGCGCTTATTGATGATGGCGGCGTCGTCGTCATCAAGTGCGACGAAGATCCAAGCTGATACAACAAGAGGAAAAGGATAAACATCAATGGCTTTAAAACTGCATGATTTAAGCGTGTTGGCTTATGCCAATAATTTCACGCTCTGGCATTACAAGACGGTGGATGCGTCCGGCGTCTTCACCGCCGCCGGTTATTTCAACAACGCGTCCGATATGATGCGCGTCGGCGACCTGCTTATCGTAAACATCGACACCGACGGAACCCCGTCCACGAAATTCTATATCGTGACGGGCAGTGCAAGCGGGGTTGTCACCGTGGCGGTCTATTCCTAAGACCCCCAGCCTAGGCCACGGTTGAAGATGGCGCGGGCGCCCCGTTTCATTCAAAGGGGCTTCCCATCATATGTATATATGATGCGTATTTTGCGCCTTGTGCCGCAAAACGCCGCGCCATTACCGCCAGCTACCGTCCGGTTTGTTTACGATCGCCTTCTTCCCTGCCGTAAAAAGCGGGGAAGAAGGCCCCTTTGCGGGGCTTTGGATATGCGTCCAATGAATCACCCGCGGCGGATTAAATAAGGCGGGCGCTTGTTTTCTTTTTAAAAACAAAGGGATGTAAGATTCCATTTGCCTTTTTCCTGCCGCTTTTGCTATTAAGGTTTCGTTAATCATTATAAAAAATACTTCGTGCGTAGAGGGACTGATCGCCGTGTCTTTGGGTGCAGTAAACAACAATGACCGTTTCGGATATCACCTGATATCTTATGACGGATCGATCCAACAAATCGATTTCGATAATCTCGACGATGTGCGCGATATGGGCGCGGAGAATGATCGCGTCTTTGGCGCGCAGAATAACCGCCTTGCCGATCACGGCATTTTCCCGGCGAAAACGATGGCCGGAAAGGCCGGCGGCCTTATCGTGGCTTGCCATGCATCCGAGGCGGAAAAAATTCTCGATGTCGTTTTCGGCGTTCCGGCGCTTGAGCGCGCACCGCAAAAGGCGGAAATTACGGCTCCTGAAAAAACCGGCCTTTACGATCTCCGCGCGATGATGAAAGGCGATTTCGGCGTTGCTGCGATGGCGGCCGGCGCGATGCGCTCCCTGACGCCTGCTTTTGCGGTTGCGACGCAAGGCAACGACGCGTTCCGCCCGCTCCGCCCGGCCTATGGTCATGGCGGCGCGCAGCTCGCAATGGCGGCCTGATAACGGCCTTCTGCAAAAAAAGTTTTTAAAAAGCGGCCCCTTTGCGGGCCGTTTTTTGATCCGGCCTTGCCCTTTCCGGCGCTCTTCGCCGCGCGGGCAGGGGCGGATTTAGCTTCATAAAATTTACCAAGGAGAATTCTCATGGCATTGAACGACGTGGGGCTGTGCAGCCGCGCGCTGATACGGCTTGGCGCTGCGCCCATCACTTCCTTTGACGACGGTACGGCGGAATCCGCCATAGCGGGGGCGCTCTTCGCGCCTGTGCGCGACGCGCTGCTTTCCGCCTATGGGTGGAGTTTCGCGAGCGGGCAGGCGGCCTTGCCCGTTCTCGCCGCAGCGCCGCTCGCCGATTATCAAAACGCCTTTGCCCTGCCGGGTGATTTCCTGCGCGCCATTTCGGCGGGGCAGGGGGTGCGCGGGCGCGGCCTTCGCTACCGTATCGCCCGCGGGGCGCTGCATACGGATGCGGAAAGCGTCGTGCTTTCCTATATTTTCAGGCCGGAAGAAGAAGAGTTTCCGCCTTATTTCGACATGGCGATCATTGCGCGGCTGGCGGCGGAATTTTGCATTCCGGTCACGGAAAACACGTCGCGGGCCGATGCGCTTTACCGGATTGCCGATCTCGAATTCGCCCGCGCCCGTCAAATTGACGCGCAGCAAGATACGCCGAACAGGATCGAAAATTTCAATCTTATCGACATAAGGGGGTAGGGATGAGCCGTATCCGCCACATCAAAACCAATTTTACCGCCGGCGAGGTCAGCCGCGATCTTCTGGGCCGCGGCGATTTGCGCGCCTATGAAAACGGCGCCCTTGCCTTGCGCAATCTTTTTATCTTTCCGACGGGCGGGATCACGCGCCGCGCCGGCCTTGCCTATATCGACACGGCGGCGGGGAACGGCAGGCTCGTCCCGTTCGAATTCAACACGGAGCAAACCTATCTTATGGTGATTACGCATCAGCGGATCGACGTTTATGCGAACGGCCTGCATGTGCAGACGATCGCCGCGCCGTGGACGGAGGCGCAGATAGCGCAGCTCGCATGGACGCAAAGCGCGGATACGCTTTTGCTTACCCATCCCGACGCGCCGCCCAAAAAATTCCTGCGGCGCGCGGGCGGGTTTTTTCTGGCGGACTGGGAGTTTTTTACCGATGCGAATATCATCCACCAGCCGACCTATAAATTCGCGGGAAGCATGGTGACCGTTACGCCCGGCGCCGTGAGCGGGACGACGACACTGACAGCTTCCGAAGCTGTTTTCGAGGCGGGGCATGAAGGCACGCGGCTGCGCGTCGGCGGCAGGGAGGTGATTATCACCGCCATCAATTCCCCGACCGTCGTCACGGTCGATATCGTGCAGGAGCTTGCGGGGACGGATCCGACGATCGATTGGAGCGAGCAGGCTTTTTCCCCCGTGCGCGGCTATCCCGCGACCGTCGCCTTCCATCAGGACAGGCTGGTCATCGGCGGATCGCGCGACATGCCGAACCGTTTGTGGTTTTCGCGGAGCGGCGATCTTTATAATTTCGATCTCGGCACGGGGCTGGACGACGAATCGATCGAATTTGCCATTTTGTCCGATCAGGTGAACGCCATTCGCGGCATTTTTTCGGGCCGCCATTTGCAGGTTTTCACGAGCGGCGCGGAATGGATGGTGAGCGGCGACCCCCTGACCCCCGAAACGGTGCAGCTCAACCGCCAGACGCGGGTCGGATCGCGCACCGATCGCTATATCCCGCCCGTCACGGTTGACGGCGCGACGATGTTTATCGCCCGCAACGGCAACGAGATCCGCGAATTTCTTTATACGGATATGGAACAGGCCTATCAGGCGACGGATCTCGCGCTCGTGTCGCGGCATATTGTGGGCAAGCCCGTGGATCAGGATTTCGACGCGCTGCGCCGCCTGCTTTTCATCGTGCGGGAGGACGGGAAATTCGCGACCCTCACCATCTACCGCGCCGAGCAGGTCGCGGCCTGGACGCTCCACGAAACAAAGGGAGAGGTGAAATCCGTATCGGTCGTCGGCGACGACGTCTATATGCTGGTCAAGCGCGGCGGTGATTTCTTCATTGAAATGTTCGATGACGGGCTGAATCTCGACTCCGCCTTGACGGGGATGATCGAAACGCCCGCCATGCAATGGGCCGGTCTGGAGCATCTTGAAGGCGAAGACGTATCCATCGTCGCCGACGGCGTGATCATCGAACCGCGCAAAGTGGCGCATGGAACGGTGACGCTGGACGAACCGGCCCGCACTGTCGAAATCGGCCTTCCCTATACGCATATTGTCGAGCCATTGCCGCCCGGCGCCGTGGGCGAGGGGCGGTTTATCAGGAAGCTGCGCATGATCGAGGCCGTATTCCGCGTGCAGGATACAAAGGCGCTGCGGCTCGATGTCGGGGGCGGGGCGAAGGACGTGGCGTTCAGGAAGATGGGCGCGGGGATCGTCCTCGATGAAGAGCCGCCTTCGGTGAGCGGCGATATCAGCGTCCGCGCGCTGGGCTGGAAAGAGGATCTGTCCGGGCCTTTATGGCGGATCGAACAATCCGCGCCGCTCCCCTTCACGCTTTTATCCGTGATGACGGAAATCAAAATCAACGCATAACTTAATCTTCAAGGAGAAACCATATGGGAGGATTATCGTCCTTTGCCAACACGGCCATGCAGGCCGTCAATCTTGCGGGCAATATCATGGGGGTCGTGAATGCGTACCAGTCGGGCCGCAATGATTATCGCGATTCCCGTGACTTGCGCGCCCTGGAATTACAGCAGCAGGCGGAACGCGCCGCGATGGAGCAGCAGAAAATCGCGCTTGATGCGCAAGGCGCGGAATCCGAGCGCCGCGCTGCCCTGCGCCGCGCCGTGGCCCGCCAGCGCGCCCGTTACGGGGCCGGCGGCACAGGCTCTTACGACGGTTCGGCGCAGGCCGTCCTGCTCGGCCTCTTCGATGAAAGCGATGAGGAGGCGCAGCGCCGCACGGCGCTCGACACGCTCCGCACCCGCGCCCTCGATCAAGGGATTGCACAGCGGCAAAGCATCAACACGCTCCAACTGACCCAGATGAAAGAGCGGGAGAGGCTCAAGACCGCAACGGCGGTTTTAAATTCCCTCTCCTCTTTCGGGTGACTATGGCGATAAAAGAAGGAATTATTTTCATGACCGATCATATAAAAATGCTCGCCATCGCGCCTATCGTGCGCTATGTGGCGAACGGCGTGCGCACGGACTATGCCTATCCTTTCCCGATCTTTGCGGGTGAGGATTTGCGCGTTTATCTGGACGGCGCGCCGCGTTATGCCGGATACGATATCAAGGATGCGGGGAAGAGCGAAGGCGGAACCGTCCTTTTCGACGTGCCGCCGCCGCATGGCGTCATCGTCACGCTGGAGCGGAAATTGCCGCTGGAGCGCATGACGGACTTTATCGAAGGCGGCGATTTTTCCGCCCGCGCCATCAATAACGAACTTGATTACCTCACGGCCGCGATCCAGCAAGTGGACAGGGAAAACAAGGCCATGCTCCGCTATTCCGACACTGAAGCGCCCGCGCGCGTGACGTTGCCGGATAGGGCGGCCCGCGCGAACAAGGCGCTCGGCTTTGACGGGGACGGCAATCCCGCAGCGGTGAGCCTTGAAGGTTCCATGGCCGCGCCCGATTTTACGGCGCTTGGCGCGGGGGCCGTCACGCGGCCTATGAGCGGCAAAATGGCGGACGGCGTATCGGTCAAGGATTTCGGCGCGTCGGGCGGCGGGCTTAAGGATGATACGATAGCTATTCAGCAAGCGCTGGCGGCGCATGATTGCGTTTATATCCCGCCCGGAACCTATCTGATTACCGCCCCCGTTACGATCGGCGAGCGGCAGCGGCTTTATGGCGCGGGGCAGGCGAGCGTTCTCGAATGCAGGGATAACAGTTTTCCCGCGGTCGAAATGGTCGCGGATTTTGCGGCCCTGTCCGATTTGCGGATCAATGGCGGCTTGGCGGGCCTGAAACTTTATGGCCGCGATCGCCCCTGTGTGCAGAATGCTGTGACGGATGTCAGCATCTTCGGCGCGGATACGGGGATTCTCCTTGACGGGTATAATGATACGAACAAGCCTTGTTACTGGAATAATTTCGACCGCGTGATAGTCGAACAGCCCGCGCTGCACGGCGTCCATTTGACGAAGACAGGGGACGGCGACACGCCGAACGCCAATAAATTCCATGCCTGCCGCGTTTATTCCCACGGGGCCGATATAGCGGGCCATGGTTTTTACGTCGAACATGGTGCGTTCAACAATGCTTTTGTCGATTGCGAGGCGAATGTGAAGGGAGGCGCGCAAGGCTGTTTCACGATGGGCGCCGGCTCCTACAAAACGCTTCTTATCAACCCTTACGCGGAAAGCTATAACACCGTTCCCAATATCAAGCTGGAGGCGGGGTCGGAGGAAACATCGATCATGAACCTGCTTTCCATGTCCGACGGCGCGGCGATATGGGATCTGTCGGGCGGGAATTATACGGCCCTTAATGCCGGATTTCCGTTCAAAAACAGGCTGCAAAAAACCACCGCCGTCGATATGAACGTCACGCTCCAACGCTATGACACAGAATATATTGATACAAACGGGGTGGTGGAGCTTGATATATCCCACTCCGTCCATCTGGTGTCGAGCTTTGGCGGGGCGCTTACCGTCCTGCTTCCTCCGGCGGCGGCGGCTTCCGGCGTGATGATGGTCGTCAAGAAAACCGATAGTTCCGGCAACGTGATTACGGTCGGGGAAAAAGACGGCGGCGGGCCGGACGGGCGCAGCTATTTCCTCGGCGCGGAAAATGATTTCGTGCAAGTGCTTTCGAACGGTGCGGAATGGTTCGTGATCTCATCGAACCGCGCGCCCGGCAATACGCGTTATCATGACGGGAACGGCATTTATGATATCGACATGGCGGTCGATATTTACCTGCTCTCTTCCTTTGGCGGGGCGATGACGGCGCGGCTTCCGCCCGCCAATGCCGCGATTTCCGTCGGGCGGACGGTAACGATTAAAAAGACCGACCCGTCATCCAACCCTATCACCGTGGCCGAATATGGCGGCGCCGGGCCGGACGGCTATGCACAGGCTTTGGATGAGCAGTTCAAGGCTATCACCGTCGCCTCCAACGGCTCGCAATGGTACATCATCTCCAAATTTTAAAAGAATAAGAGGTTTCATGACAGAGATTAAAATCGAAGGCGTCACCCGCGAACAGGTGGCGTCTTTTTTGCCCTGCGCTATTCAAAAAGTGTTCGAGTCCTATCGCAGCTTCATGGTGAAAGATGCCAATGACACGGATTCTAAAAAGTTCAAGGAACAGCACAGCGCCGGAAAGGTCGCTGTCGCCCATATGGAGCTTCTCTTCAAGTTGGCGCAGGATGCCGGTATAGAGCTTTCCCACATGGCGGCGGACGAGGATGAAATACGCATGGCGATTGAGGAATGCGAGCGCCACAGGGAGGAGGCGGACGCGATGGATGGCGATGGGAAACTCTATTAAGCCATTCCTTTATATGGCATTGGCCATAAATAGTTATGATAACAGCATGAAATAAGGGAGGAATGATGCAGGAATCTTGCAATAAGCACGATTTCGGCGTATTTTTAGCACTATGGAACGCAAGACAAAATACAGCGACTCCGCTTCTTCATTACAGGATCGCGACCTGGCTGCAGAGGTGCTGGGAGCATGGCGAGACGCGGCTAGCGCTGCAGGCCTTTCGCGGAAGCGGAAAGTCGACGCTCGCCGGACTCTTCTCGGCATGGCTTCTATGGCGGGATCCGGATTTGCGTATCCTGGTGTTAGCAGCCGAATCGAGTTTGGCGCAGAAGATGACGCGGACGATCAGGAAAGTGATCGAACGTCATCCTCTGACGCGGGATCTTCTTCCGAAACATAAAGATACGCATTGGGCCACGGGCAGTTTTACCGTCCGGCGGCGCATGGTTTCGCGCGACCCGTCCGTTCTGGCGCGGGGCATTACGGCGAACAGCACAGGGGCGCGCGCCGATATTATCATTTGCGACGATGTCGAGGTTCCGAACACGTGTGATACGGCGGAAAAGCGCGCTTCCCTGCGCGAGCGGCTTTTGGAGAACAGCTTTATCCTCGTCCCCGGCGGGACGCAGCTTTATCTCGGCACGCCGCACAGCTATGACAGCATCTATCTCGGCACGCCGCGCGCGGAGCTGGGGCAGGAGAAAATCTTCCTTGAAGATTATTGCCGCCTGACGATTCCCGCTTTGGACGATGCGGGGAAAAGCGCGTGGCCGGAACGCTTTCCCGTTGAAAAACTGGAGGAGATAAAACGACAGGCGGGGCCGATGAAATTTGAATCGCAAATGATGCTGCGCCCCGTCAATATTACGGAGAGCAGGCTCGACCCGTCCATGCTGCGCCGTTATGACGATGCGCTTTGCTATGAGGAAATACAGCAAAATGCCGTCCTCAAAATCGGGGGCAGGAAGATCCTGTCCGCTTCCGCATGGTGGGATCCGGCTTTCGGCAAGGCGGGCGGCGATAAAAGCGTCCTTGCCATCGTCTATACGGATGAGGACGGGGCGCAAAGATTGCACCGCGTTCTTTATATCGCGCCCGATATGATGGGGCGCGGGCAGATGCGCTGCGGATCGGATTTACCGCCGGATGGCGCGCCGTATGGAACATCGTACGGAACGCGCGCCGTGGCGGCGGGGGAGGACGGCTTTGCAGGCATGGAAGACAAAGCGGGCGCCCAGTGCCGGATCGTGGCGCAGGCCGCAAGGGATTTTTACCTTCCCTCCATCGCCGTGGAAACGAACGGGATTGGAAAATTCCTGCCCGCCATCTTGCGGCGGGAGCTTGCGGCGATGGGCGTTCCCGCTTCTGTGCTGGAAAAGACGAGCCGGCAGGCCAAGGCGGAGCGGATATTGGAATCGTTCGATGTCGTCATGGCGGCGCGTACGCTCCATGTGCATGAAAGCGTTTATCAAACGCCCTTTATCCGCGAAATGATCGAATGGAGGCCGGCGCTTTCGTCCGCGCAGGATGACGGGCTGGACGCGGCGGCGGGGGCGCTTTCGCTGGAGCCGGTGCGCATCCCCAAAACCTATGCGCCAAAGGGCCGGGCGTGGAGCGCGGGGGCGGGCGCACACCGGGCGAAAACCGATTTCGCCGTTATCGACTGATAAAGGAACATCATCATGGAAACTGTTTTGCGCGGTGATCTGCTTTGGTGGATCACGGCGGTGGACGTGCCGGTTTTTACCGGACTTTTCTGGCTTGTCCTGAAAACGCGAAGCGAAAGCGCGGCTTCGGTCGCGGCGCTTCATGAAACGCTCGATGTGCGCTCGGCGCAGCTCAAGGAGGCTCTGGCCGCCTTTAAGCTGGAGGTCGCGAAGAGCTATGCGTCCGTAACCGATATGAAGGATCTGGAAGCGCGGATCGTATCGCATCTGTTGCGGATTGAATCGAAACTTGACCGCACGGCGCTGAAGACTGAGGCGCTGAAGGCGGCAAAAACGGAGTGATAAATCATGAAGAAAATCATTAAAACCCTGCAAGGATGCGGGGGCGATGCGCCGTCAGGCAAGGGCGGCGGCATGGATGGCGGCATAGGCGGCGGCAAGGGGGCGGGTGAAGGCGGAGAGAACGGCGCTCGCGCCGGGGCGGCCGGCGCAGCTACCGGTGCCGGTGCTGGCACCGACGGCGAGGCGGGAAGCGGCTCTGGCGGCGCGGCCTTTTATAACGAACTCGCGGCCGATGTGCTGGCCCGCACAATCTGGGGCGAGGCGCGGGGCGAAAGACAGGCGGGGATGGAGGCGGTGGCCTCTGTCATCTTGAACCGCGTCGCCGTCGCGCAAAACCATGGCGGCAAATATTGGTGGGGGGCGGATATTATTTCGGTGTGCCAGAAACCCTACCAGTTTTCATGCTGGAACAGATCCGACCCCAATTACAGAAAGCTTGTCGCCGTTGACGAGCGCGACGTGCATTTCGCGACCTGTTTGCGAATTGCGCGGCGGGCGGTCGCGGGCGTTCTGGCGGATACGGCCGGCGGCGCGACCCATTACCACACGAAACAGATCACGCCTTATTGGGCACGGGGGCAAAAGCCCGTTTTTTCTATCGGAAACCATCTTTTTTACAGGCTTATCGGAGGATAAATGTTTGCGGCATTGATTGGAAAAATAGGGCTTCCCGTATTGGTAAGCCTTTTGGCGGGGGCGCTTGCGCGGGTTAATAATCCGGCGGCGCAGACAGCGTCCGAAGCGCTCGGCAATTTTGAAAGCGCGATTGCGGGCGGGGTTATTTCGGCGGAGCAAGTGGCAGAGGCCAACCGCCATGCCGAGGAAATCGCCCGCATCAAGGCGAAGGAATATGAATCCGTCCTTGGTGAAATAAACCAGAGCATCCGTGCCGAGGCGGCGTCGGACGATGTTTATGTGCGGCGCATGCGCCCGACTTTCGGTTATCTGATGGCGGTTACATGGGCCGCGCAAATGCTGGGGCTTGCCTATGTGCTGACCTTCCAGACGGAAAAAGCGCCCGCGATCCTGAACGGGATGGAGGGGCTTTCGACCATTTGGGGCATCGGGCTGTCCGTCCTTGGCATCTATGTCTATAAGCGCAGCGAGGAAAAGAAAGCGGTGGGGGGGCCTTTATCATCTGCGCTTGGCGGCTTGTTGCCATCGGCTGGGGGCAAGGCGGGCGCGGGCGTGGCCGCATCTCCTTCGGGCGGGGCGGGCGCTCAAGGCGGGGCTGAAGGCAGGCCGCCTGCAAATCCCCCGCGCGTGAACCAGTAGGAATATTAGCGGGGTTCTGAATGTTTGATTTTATAGTCGCGCCGTATGGAATAAAGCCCGGCGGCGATAACCATGGCAACGCCCGTCATCGTCGTCGCCGTCGGCACGACATTATAAAAGATCCAGCCGAAGAGGACGCCCCAGATGATTTGCGTATAATGGAGCGGCGCGACGATCGCCGTTTCGGGCGCAAGGGAGAAGCCTTTTGACAGATAGACGATCCCCAGCACAAGGACGCCGCCATGGACGAAAACATAGACGAGATGTTCGATCTGGTAAGGTTTGAAATCGCCAAGCATGAAAAGAACGGAAAGATTGAAGAGAGTCGAAAGCAGGAAAGGGAAGACCCCGTAGAGCGGCGCCGGCTCCCCCGATCCTATCTTGCGCAGCAGGATGATGTTGAGCGCGGCGCACAGCGCGCCCAGCAGCGCGAAGAAAACACCTTCGCCGATTTGCTCGAATTGCGGGCCTGCAAGGACGATGATGCCTGAAAAACCGACAAGTGCCGCGCCCCATCGCCGCCAGCCGACTTTTTCGCCGAGCAGCAGGATGGCGAGGATCATCACGATAAAAGGCATGATAAAGACGATGCCGTAAAAATCGGCGAGGGGGAGCGTGCGCAGGGCGCTCACCATGAAAAACCCGACGCCCGTGACAAAGACGGCGCGCAGGAGATGGAGTTTCATCTTCGCGGGCAGGAAGGATTTTTTCCCGTGACCTATCAAAAGCCACGCGCTGGTCGCAATAAGGCCGATAAGGCTGCTCACCCCCAAAATCTGGTAGATGGAATAATATTCCAGCATGATCTTTGAACAAAGATCGGCAACGCTATAGCCGCAATAGCCGAGAATGACGAGCGAGGCAGCATGAAGCGTTTGGGTGTGGGAAGAGGGCGGTGTGTGGGGCATATTTCTTGAAATATTCTTTTGATCATTCCCACTATGAGGCTATGCTCGCCGCATGACAAGCAATAATCCTTTCTCGAAAAACCTTATTTTCCGCTTTTTTCAATGGGATGCAGCGCCGGGCGTGATTCTTATCGCCGCCGCGCTTTGCGCCATGATTGTCGCAAACGGCCCGCTCGCCGATCTGTATCAGGCCATATTGCACGATACCTATATCCGCGTCGGTTTTATGGATGGCGGCGTTTTCACCAAAGGCATCGAAAAGAACGTCCTTCACTGGATCAATGACTGGATGATGGTGTTTTTTTTCATGCATGTGGGGCTGGAAATAAAGCGCGAAATGTATGAAGGCTCGCTCAACACCCCCAAAAAAGCGCTTTTGCCGCTGCTTTGCGCGCTTGGCGGCATGGCGGTTCCGGGGATGATTTATGCGTTTATCAACCACGGAAGCCCGGACACGATGGCGGGCTGGGCCATCCCGACCGCGACGGATATCGCCTTTGCGATCGGGATTATTTCACTGCTTGGGCGGCGCGTGCCGTCATCGCTCAAGATCTTGCTGCTTGCCGTCGCTATTCTTGACGATCTGGGGGCGATTATCTTGATTGCGCTTTTTTATACCGACCAGCTTCACACCAATATCCTGCTTTTTTGCATGGTGCCGATCGGCGCCATGATCGTCATGAGCCGCATGAAGGTCTGGCATGTCGCGCCCTATCTGGCCTTCGGGACGATATTATGGGCGGCGGTGCTGGAATCCGGCGTCCATGCGACGCTTGCGGGGGTGATAACCGCGCTCTTTATCCCGATGAAGGCCAAGGGCGGGCATCCATCGCCGCTTAAAAAGCTCGAACATGATCTCTCGCCATGGGTGGCTTTTGTCATCATGCCGGTTTTCGCCTTTGCCAATGCGGGCGTGTCGCTCGCGGGGATAGGGATGGAGGATCTGTTCCATCCGCTGACGCTCGGCATTATACTCGGGCTTATTTTGGGGAAACAGATCGGGATTTTCGGAACGCTCTATAGCTGCGTCAAAATGCGGATTTGCGTAAAACCGGACAATGCAAGCTGGGCGCAGATTTACGCCATGGCGCTGCTTTGCGGGATCGGCTTTACCATGTCGCTCTTTATCGGCGGGCTGGCCTTCCCCGATGATACGGAAATGCAAAACAGCGTGCGGCTCGGCGTGCTGGTCGGCTCTGTCTTTTCCGCCATTCTCGCCTATATTCTTTTTCTATGGACAAGCAAAAACAACAAAGCGGCGTGACGCGCGGGGAAAAAGCCTCTTCCGGAAGCGGGGAGGCGGCAGCGCAGCTGACCGATCTTCAAAAATACGTGATCCGGGATGGCGGGACGGAAAGACCGTTCGATAACGAATATTGGGACAATGAAGAAGCCGGGATTTATGTCGATCTGCTGACCGGCGCGCCGCTTTTTTCATCGCGGGACAAGTTCGATTCCGGCACGGGCTGGCCGTCTTTCACGCGGCCTCTGGCCATAGAAAATGTGACGACCCGCACCGATAGGAAGCTTTTTATGGAACGCACCGAAGTCCGCTCCGCCGGCGGGGATTGCCATTTGGGCCATGTGTTCCCCGACGGGCCGCGGGAGGCGGGGGGCCTGCGTTACTGCATCAATTCGGCCGCGCTCAGATTTATCCCGCAAGACCGCATGGCAGAAGAAGGTTATGCGGAATATTTATCTATTTTTAACCATGATGATGGTACAAAACACGGGCAATAACCATCCGAAGGCCCGTCAATGTCAATTATCCCCCCCTATAAAATCCATGGTTCCATCGTCGATATGACGGGGGACGGCGTTTGGCCGCATATGGCGGAGGAGATACGCGGGCAGCTTATCGCCCCGTTTTTTCAGGTGGACTGGAAGGTGCATGATATTTCCCTTGCTGCGCGCGACAAGAGCGGTGACGCGGCGCTGGACGATGCTATCGGGGATTTGAAGGCGCACAAGGCCGCCGTGAAAGGCCCGACCATCACGCCGAATAAGGAAGAAACCGCAAAGTTCGGCCTTTCAAAACAATGGGATTCGCCGAACGGCATCATCCGCCGCGCGATCAACGGCGCCGCGATTTTGCGCAACACGATCGAAATTGAAGGGATTGAAAAATTTGCGCCGCTGATGCGGGACGTCACGATTGTCCGGCAGGCCGTCGGCGGCATATATGGTGCGCCGAATGTATCCATTCCGGGGCGCGGGCATTTACGGCTCGTCTATGTCGATGAAAGTGGCGGGGAAGATGTTCTGGTCGATAACCGCGAGGTTGAAAGCGGGGTCGCATTGCTCACGACCGAAACGGATTCATCGATCCGGGATTACGCCCATGCGGTGTTCGGGCAGGCGCTCGCCATGGATAAATCCGTCCTCTTTGCCGGAAAAAATACGATAAGCCCCGTCTATGACGGGCGGTTCATTGATATTTTCAACGCGATTTTCAAGGAAAGCTACGCGGAAAAATTCGCCGCGGCAAAGCTGCATTTCAACGATAAGGTACAGCTTATCGACGCGGTCGTTTCCAAGATTCCGCAAGGGAAGCTGAACGGAACCATCATCGCGCTTAAAAATTATGACGGCGATGTCGTGTCCGATCAGGTCGCGGGCGAGCATAAATCGCTGGGCCTGATGGATTCGACGCTCGTATCCGCAGACGGGACGCTCCTTGCCGACCCGCCGCACGGAACGGCCCCCGACCTTGAACCCGCATGGCATGAAAAGGGGATTTTGCTGGCCAACCCCGCCGCGCATATCTTCGCCTATGCCGAAGCCATTCGTCACAAGGCCGCGTTGAACGGGCAGGGCGAGGGGGTGGCGTTTGCGAAAAAACTTAAAATCGCCGTCGTTAAAACGATTGAAGAGGGGCTGCCATCCAGCAACCTGACGGGCGACCTTGCAAAGGATAAAAGCAAGGCCATCACGGGCCAGCAATTCATCGCCAATGTGCGCGGCAAGTTCGCCACCATGATTTCATCATAAAAATCGCCTTTATTCGCCGCAATTATGTGGCTTCATACAAGGATGCGGCTTTGACGCCGGAAAAAGAAAAAGGCCGCCGAGGTGAATAAGGCGGTCTTTTTTATGGTGTTTTTTTATGATCTTTTTCGGGCGTTTTATGACGGGTTTGCGCAGTCTTGATTGTTTCAGCTCCGCCATTGAAGCCGCGCGGCGGCGAGTGTGTTTTGCAAAAGACAAGCGATGGTCATGGGGCCGACGCCGCCGGGGACGGGGGAGATATGCCCCGCGATTTTGGCGGCCTCTTCAAAATCGACATCGCCGCAAAGCTTGCCGTTTTTCTGCCTGTTGATACCGACATCAATAATGATAGCGCCCGGCTTGACCCAATCGCCTTTGACCATTTCCGGACGGCCCACGGCGGCGATCAGGATATCGGCAGAGCGGCACAAGGCGGGCAGGTCTTTGGTGCGTGAATGGGCGGTCGTGACGGTACAGTTTTCGGCGAGCAGCAATTGCGCCATCGGTTTGCCGAACAGGTTGGATCTTCCAATCACGACGGCGTTCAGGCCCGTTAGGTCTTGGCGCACCGCCTTGATAAGCCGCATCGAGCCTTGCGGGGTGCAGGGGACAAGCCCGCCTTCCATGCCGAGGAAAAGCTTTCCGGCATTGGTGACGGTCAGCCCGTCCACGTCTTTTTCCGGCGCGATTTGCTGGACGAGGCTTTCCTGCACCGCCGCCAGATGCGCGGGCAGGGGGAGCTGGAGCAAGATGCCGTGGATGGAGGGATTGAAATTAAGATTTTTGATGGCATGGCGGATTTCGTTTTCGCTTGCGTGCGCTTCCATGCGCAGTTCGACGCTTTCAATCCCCGCTTCCTTGCAGGCATTGATTTTATTGGTGACATAGATATGGCTTGCGGGATCGTCGCCGACAAGGATGACGGCAAGGCTCGGCGCAATGTTCTTTTCCCTGAGTGCGGCAACCTCCGCCGCGATTTGGGCGCGGATCTGTGCCGCAATCTCCCGCCCGTTGATAATGCCGGCCGATTGCGTCATGGCGGCCTCTTAGTAGAAGAAGATGGAGGCCACGAGGCCTTGGAGCAGGTAGATGCCGAAAATAACGATGATGGGGGTAATGTCGATGCCCGCTATCGGCGGGATGATTTTGCGCAAAGGCGTGTAAACGGGGGATGTGACGCGGTCGATCAGCCGCACGAAATTCGCGGCCTGCGGGTTCCTGATATTGATGACGTCAAAGGTTATAAGCCAGCTGAGAATGACTTGCAGGATGATGATCCAGAAACAGACATCAAGGAGCAGCAGCAGTGCCTTGCCGATAAATATTTCCATGATTTGCCGCCGTTTCCTCTATAGTGATTAATGTAATACTAATAATCTTGCGGTTATACTATAGTGAGAATGCCGACAGGTAAAGGGGCTTAGCGCTTGATTGGATTGGATTATTTGTTCGCCGGTTATTTCCATCTGGCGTCAGGCCAGATTGAGTGCCAGCTCAGGAAGGCGCCGCAAATCCATGTCGCGGCTTCCGACGCCTCGGTTCGCTACGATCACTCGAAAACCCAGGCAGAGCTGGATAATTTTGAAAACGACACGATCTCGCCCTATGGAGCCGAGATACGATCCCATGTCGGCGGGCTGATGGCGGGCGAGGTGAGCGTGACGCAGAGCATCCGCGTGATGCAGGAAAATTGGCAAAACCTCAATCAGGGCTGTCTTTATGTCGATAAGATCGATGTGAAGATCCATATCAAGCCGACGATTTACATCGCGCGCGAGTATGACAAGGCGGGCTGCATGTACCGCGCCATCATGGAGCATGAGAAAAAACACATTATGGTCGATCGGATGATCGTCAATAAATACACGCATATCATCGTGAAGGGATTGAACGAGGCGATAAAGAAAATCGGCTATGCGCAAGGCCCGTTCCCGATCAACCAGCTTGAAGCGCGCCAAAAAGGCGTGCAGCAATATGCACAGGCCGTATTGCGGCAATATTCCGAACAGATGAGCGAGGAGCGCCAGCGCCTTCAGCAAAATGTCGATACGCTGGAGGAATATGAACGTGTGCAAGCGCAGTGCCGCGGGAAAAAATAAAGCACCCGCCACCCCCGCGCCGTCCGGCCGCTTTTACAAGAATTTATGCGTTTTTAGGGGTTTTATAGCCCTTCACAGGAAAACCGCTGCGCTCGCGGGGGACGAGGCAGCGGTCATTCATAACGGTTCTTATATGGCTACCGGTCTGAACGTCGGAGAAGGAGGAATTCCGGTATGATCTTAGGATGAAGCCGGATTGTGGCGGCAATAGGGAAGGAAATAAGGCATTTTTGGGCGTTTCTTTTTATATTAACCACTTTTTATCCATTGCCGCCGATGATAGACTCCATACGCGTATTCGCACGGAATTTCCTTCACAATCTCAAAGAGATGGCACCAAAAAGGTATTGTATTATGGCACGCACAGGTCACGACACACTCAAAGCCCGCAAGACGCTCACCGCCGGGGGCAGGAGCTATGATTATTTTTCGCTTAAGACGGTAGAGGAAAAATTCGGCGATATTTCGCGCCTGCCATTTACGCTGAAAGTATTGCTTGAAAACCTCTTGCGGTTCGAGGATGGCCGTTCGGTCAGGACGGCGGATATACAGGCGCTGGTGGACTGGCAAAAAGACAGGAAGTCAGACAAGGAAATCGCCTATCGCCCCGCCCGCGTGCTGATGCAGGATTTTACGGGTGTGCCTGCGGTCGTCGATCTGGCCGCGATGCGCGAGGCGACGAAGGCGCTGGGCGGCGATCCGCAAAAAATCAACCCGCTTTGCGCGGTCGATCTCGTGATCGATCACTCGGTGATGGTGAATGAGTTCGGAACCGCCATCGCGTTCCAGCGCAATGTCGAGGAGGAATTCAAACAGAATATCGAGCGCTACCAGTTTTTGCGCTGGGGCCAGAACGCCTTTAACAACTTCCGCGTCGTGCCGCCGGGGACGGGGATTTGCCACCAGGTGAATCTTGAATATCTCTCTCAGGCCGTATGGGTTGAAAAGGATCAGGACGGCAACGAAGTCGCGTTCCCCGATACGCTGGTGGGGACGGACTCGCATACGACGATGGTGAACGGGCTTGCCGTTCTCGGCTGGGGCGTCGGGGGGATCGAGGCCGAGGCCGCGATGCTGGGCCAGCCCGTATCCATGCTGATCCCCGAAGTCGTCGGGTTCAAGATTACAGGCAGGATGAAGGAAGGGACGACGGCGACCGACCTCGTTTTGACCGTCACGCAAATGCTTCGCGCCAAGGGCGTCGTGAACAAGTTCGTCGAGTTTTATGGCGACGGGCTGAACCATATGAGCCTTGCCGACCGCGCCACCATCGCCAATATGGCGCCGGAATATGGCGCGACCTGCGGCTTTTTCCCCATCGACGACGAAACAATCCGTTATTTGCGTTTCACAGGCCGCGACGAAGCGCGCATCAAGCTTGTCGAAGCCTATGCCAGGGAACAGGGCATGTGGCGCGATTCGTCCGGCAAGGGCGGCACCGAGCCTGTCTTTACCGATACGCTCCAGCTTGATCTGGGCGATGTCGAGCCGAGCATCGCGGGGCCGAAGCGCCCGCAAGACCGTGTGCTGCTCCTCAACGCCGCGCAGGATTTCAAACAATATCTGTCCGAAACGGTCGGCGCTTTGCCGATGAGCCGTGAAGAGGCGCAGATGATCGCCGAAAAGCCGATCTCTTCCGACCGCGCCGAAAAATATGATACGGGCGTCAGCATCAAGGTCGAGGGGGAGGATTACGCGATCGGCCATGGCAGCGTCGTTATCGCGGCCATTACGTCCTGTACCAATACATCAAACCCTTCGGTGATGGTAGCCGCGGGGCTTGTCGCGAAAAAAGCCAATGAGCTGGGCCTTACCCGCAAGCCGTGGGTGAAGACATCCCTTGCGCCCGGATCGCAGGTCGTGACCGATTATCTCGACAAGGCCGGGCTGACGCCGCATCTGGACGCGATTGGATTCAATCTTGTCGGCTATGGCTGTACGACCTGTATTGGCAATTCCGGCCCGCTCTCGCCGCCGATCGCGAAGGCGGTCGAGGAGGGCGATCTGACCGTCGCCGGCGTTTTGTCCGGTAACAGGAACTTTGAAGGGCGCATCAACCCGCATGTGAAGGCGAACTATCTGGCCTCGCCGCCGCTGGTCGTGGCCTATGCCATTGCCGGATCGATGAATGTCAATGTCATGACCGGTTCGCTCGGCAAGGATAAAGAGGGCCGCGACGTTTACCTGAAAGACATCTGGCCCTCGAACCGGGAAATCCGGGAAACGGTCGAACAGTGCCTGACGCCCGAAATGTTCAAGAGCCGCTATTCCAACGTGTTTTTAGGCCCGCAGGAATGGCAGGACATCGAAGGCGCCGCGTCTTCGGAAACCTATGGCTGGGATTCAAGCTCGACCTATGTCCGCAACCCGCCTTATTTTGAAGGGATGGGCGCAAAGCCCGAAGCGGTCACGGATATTAAAGGCGCGAAGCTGATGGCGCTGTTCGGCGATTCCATCACGACGGATCATATCTCGCCGGCGGGGGCGATCAAAAAAGATTCGCCTGCCGGAAAATACCTGCTTGAAAACGGCGTCGCGACGATCGATTTCAACTCCTACGGCTCGCGCCGCGGGAACCATGAAATCATGATGCGCGGCACGTTCGCCAATATCCGCATCAAGAACGAGCTGCTCGGCGGCGTCGAGGGCGGCTATACGCGCCATCGCGGCGAGGTCATGCCGATCTATGACGCCTGCATGAAATATCAGGAAGAGGGAACGCTGCTCATCGTCATCGCGGGCAAGGAATACGGAACCGGATCGTCGCGCGACTGGGCAGCGAAGGGAACGACGCTGCTTGGCATCCGCGCCGTCATCGCCGAAAGTTTCGAGCGTATCCACCGCTCCAACCTTGTCGGGATGGGCGTCCTGCCGCTGGTCTTCAAGGACGGGATGACGCGCCGTGATCTGAAGCTGGACGGTTCCGAAACCTTTGATATTACGGGCATTGAAGGCGGTCTGGAACCGCTTCAGGACGCGGTGCTGACCATCACCCGCGCGGACGGCACGAAGGACGAGGTCGCGCTTCTGGTACGCATCGACACGCTGGACGAAATCGAATATTACCGCAATGGCGGCATTCTCCATTACGTTCTGCGCTCGCTCGTGGCCTCCGGCGGTGCGGCGGCGTAATGCACGCGCAAAGGGATGATCATGGCGGCTGGCGGTGCAAGGGATGACGGCCTCTCGTTCAGACCTGCCCAGGCTCTTTTTGCTGGGAAACCTTGCCTTCAACCTCCTGTTCATCGCCGGCATGATGGCGGCTTTTTGCTATTTCCATGGCGAATATAAATATCACGAAGAAAAAGAGGCCGTCCTGACCGCCATAATGGAAGGGACGGCTGAAGAGCTTGCCGTGAAGCCGTGGTTTTATCCGGGGCTGGAGCGGGAGTTGGAAACGCACAGTGCGCAAACGCTGGCGGGGTGGGCGGATGAAGGGAAAAACAAGAACAGGGAAAGCATGTATGCCCCCGTTATTGTCGCCGGCATCCTTTTGATCTTTTCTGCGCTGGACGGCCTCTTGCTGTTTGCGCCCCGTCTTGGCGAGCGGGGCCGTTTCATGGCGTGGTATGAAAAGGTGGCCCTTAGAAAAATATCCTTTGCCAGATTTTTTCTGGTTCTCCTGATAATGGTTGCCTTCGCTTACGGCACGGCGCGCTTTTTGCCTCCGCTATATGAGGGCGCTGTTTCCAACAAGACGGATATGGCTGTTTTGGAGGCCGTTCAGGCTGGCGCAATGCTGGACGATCCCGATCTTCAACGGGAATACGGGATGCCTGAATCACGGGTGCTTTATTTGAAAGCCATGCTGTCTGCCTATGGATGGGACTATAGCTATGCGCTGGGCGCGCGGTTGAAACAGGCAGGCTTTCTTATTGTGGCCTCCTTTATGTTCGTGCTGCTGGCGCTGCTGGCCAAAGGCGCGGCGCTGGCCTTTGTAATCGTGCGTGCCGGCCGGGGCCGGGGCCAGTAATCCGCAAGGGGCGCCCGTATAAAATCCGCCCTTTATAAATCCGCTATGGAGCTGCGGCGGGGATGAACATGGTTCTTCCGGCGCTTGGGGGATCAGGTAATCCAGTCGCTGGCGTCCAGCTCCCCGCTGGCGATTTTGGCGTCGATCAGGGGTTTGAGGATTTTCATGGAAACGTCTTCGGCTTCGCGCACCATGAGCTGGAAATCGGGCCGGTCGGGGCGGTAGCTGACGATATATTTGCGTTCGATAGCCTCGATCGCCCGCGTCAGGTTGGCGAGCCGTTCGGCCCCGCGCTTGCTGCGCTTGTCGTCGTTCGAGAAGCGTTCGATAAGGCCGAGCGCCTTCTTGCGGTTGGAAAGGCCGGCATCGAAGGCGAGCTGCACCCCTTCCAGAAAGGCGGCGGAGATGGTGAGGACGGTCGGCACGCGCACTTTCTCGCCGCCCTTTTTCGCCTTGGCCGTATAGTTGAAGGTCGTCTTGCGGTTGGCGGCGCGCAGGATGATGCCGCATTTTGCCTCTTCGGGCGTTACGGCAAGGATGAGGGCGACGTTGGAATCATGCTCGATATTGACGGTGCGGCCCGCCTGCTGGAAAGCCTGTTCGGCGAAGGCCAGCGTTTCCGCGTAATCGCCTTTATTCACCGCGTCGCATTGTTCGATGATGTCGAGGAAAGGGTGGCGCTCGCCGGATTCGTATATTAAGCGCCCGCGGAAATAAATGGCGCACCAGATGGCGGGATTCCAGTCCTTTTCATAGCCCTTGATGACGTCGCTCCAAAGATTTTGCCAGTACGGCCCCAAAACCCGCCGCATCAGCGCGCCGCGTTCCAGATATTCCTTGGCGATGGCGGCGCCGAGGCGCGCGCAGCTATGCATGTTCTGGGCGCGGACGACGAAGGTTTCCGGCTCTTCCCCCTCTTTATGGAGCGGCAGGACAAGCCGGTTGCTGAGCGCGATGACGGGCGGTGCGTCGGACAAATCCCCCGCCGGATCGCGAAGGGTGAATTTTTCCCGTAATAAGGATGATTGAAAGGCCAGTGTCATAACCGGAGTCTAACACAGTATTTTAAGCGGTTGAATCATTAATGCTTTATATTCGAGGCGCTTAGGCGGCAAGCGCCGGCGCTTTCATGGAAAAGGCGGCGGGGCGGAAGGTTTCGCGCTCCAGCTCGGCAAGGCTTTTCATGCCGGCGCCGATTCCGGCGCTCATGCTTGCGAACGTCCCCGCAAGGCTGTTTTTTGCGCCGAGGACGAAGGAGGCGGGCTCTCCCCCGGCTTTGCGGCCCATGCGGTCGTCGCGCACCGTAGAGGCCGTTTCAGCCGCTTCCCACGCCATGTCCGCGGCGGGGCCGAAGGCGATGCCCGTAAAGGCCTGCGCCAGCGCCATGCCGAAAAAACTGTCGGCCTGCGTCGTCTGGCGCTGTCGGGACGGGTGTTGTGCGGGCGTGTCATACATAAGCTCTTTACTCCTGCCCCCAGACTAGCGGAGCGGCGTAAAGGCCTCTTTAATTATGCATAAAATTTTAGGCGATATGTTGGTTAAGCAAACCTTAAGAAAAACGGCGCCCGTTCGGGCCGTTTTGGAACCCTTATAACTCTTCTTTTTTCAGCCAGAAAACCTCGCCCTGCGAGGCCTCGGTATCGACCCACAGGAAGGGCGTTTGCGGATAGGCGGCTTCGAGCGCGGGGCCGCAGCGGCCCAGCTCGCACAGCATCCCGCCGCCATTATTCAGGTGGGCGGCGGCGTCTTCCATGATGCGGCGGACGATGGCAAGCCCGTCCTCTCCGGCCTCCGCGCCAAGGGCGATGGCGGGTTCGTGCCTGAATTCCGGCGGCAGTGCCGCCATCGCCGGCGCATCGACATAAGGCGGGTTGGTCAGGATAAGGTCGTATTTCTTCCCCGTGAGCGGCGTAAAGAGATCGCCTTCATAAAGCGTCACGCGATCCTCCAGCCCGTGTTCTGCGACATTGCGGCGGGCGACTTCCAGCGCGTCTTTGGATATATCGACGGCATCGATGGCGGCGTTCGGGAAGATATGCGCCGCGACCACGGCAAGGCAGCCGGAGCCGGTGCAAAGGTCGAGCACGCTGGTCACATCACCGTAACCGGGAAGCTGTGAAAACCCGTCCTCCTTGCAGAGTATTTCCGCGATGAAGGAGCGGGGGACGATGGCGCGCTCATCCACATAGAAGGGGAAGCCTTGTATATAAGCCTTGTTCAGCAGGTACGCGGCAGGTTTGCGCGTTGCGATTCGCGATTCGATAAGGGAGGCGATTCGTTCGCGCTCCGCCATGCTCAGGCGGGCATTCCAGTATGGTTCCAGCGTGTCCGGCGGCAGGTGCAGGGCTTCCAGCACGATAAAGACGGCCTCGTCGAACGCATTGTCCGTCCCGTGGCCGAAGACGAGATCCGATTCGCCAAAGCGGCTTGTGCCGTAACGCACGAAATCACAGACGGTGAAGAGTTCTGATGCAATGTTTTCAGGCATTTCCGGCCCTTTCCTGTTATGCCGCTTGCGGCGATCCCGCATGGTTTCTTGTACCAAAACCGCCCGTAAAACAAAAGGATTTCCGGCACAGGCCGCCCCCCGCCAAGCCTGTGCCGTGTGATTTTCCCCTTATTTATTGCGCTCCGCATGCATTTGCCGATTGCGTTTTTAAAAATCAGTCCTAAGATAACTTTACTTTGAAACCTACGAGAAGGAACTCAAACAATGGCTGCAGCAAAAGCTAAAGCAAAAAAGAAACCGGCAGCAAAAGCCGCCGCTAAGAAAGCCCCGGCCAAAAAAGCCGCCGCTAAGAAAGCTCCGGCTAAAAAAGTCGCCGCTAAAAAAGCTCCGGCAAAAGCCGTCAAAAAGGCTCCTGCCAAAAAAGCAGCACCTGCTCCTGCAAAGAAACCCGCCAAGTTCGTTTCTGCCGCAACAGGTGACGTTGTAACATTGAAGCAACTGGCCGCTGATCTTTCCCAGCTGCACGAGCTGCCGAAAAAGCAATCCGAAGCCGTTCTGGCGGATCTGATTGCCCACATCACGAAGCATATCAAGCGCGGCGCGAAAGTTCGCGTTCCGGGCTTCGGCATCCTGATGGTCAAGAAAACATCCGCGCGTATGGGCCGTAACCCCGCGACGGGCGAATCCATTAAAATCCCGGCGAAGAAAAAAGTCGCTTTCCGCGTTTCCAAAGACCTGAAAGCCGCCGTTCTCTAGGATTTTTTAAAGCCTCTTTTACAAGAACCGCCCCCTGTACAAACAGCGGGCGGTTTTTTTGTGCGGCCTGTGCGGGAGGGGATAGCGGCCATGGAGTGCGGCGGCCATGAGGAACAGATGGGGGCGCGCCGTAGCGGCGTTGTGATATGGGGCCGTGATGGGGCCGTGTTGCGATGGGCAGTGCTACGACGGGGTAGTGTTGCGGCGGGCGGTGTTGCGGCGTTGCGGGGGCGGTGCCGCGGGGCCGGCTGCTAAAGCGGCGCGGCAAAAGCGGGCGGCAAAGGTGGGCTGCAAAAGCAGGCGGTAAAGGCGGCCTGCAAAGGCGGGGCGGCAATATGGGGCGGCGGCGCTGGGCGCTGAAAAGGGAACGGAAAAGAAGCGGCGGGAGGGGCTGTATGAAGGGCGTACGAAAACGGATATGAGAAAGCCGGACGTTGTCTAAGGCTGGTTTAACAGGGGCTGGAGAATGCCTCGCAACAGCGCGAAGAGGCCGGGCGCGGCAAAGCCCGCAACGACCATGGCGGCGAGGAGGAAGACGCACCATACGCCATAAGCCAGCCTGTGGAACCATTCGCCCAGATGGGTGAAAAAGGCGTCGTCGGCGGAAGAGGCGTCCGCGCTGGCTGCCTCTGCTCTGTCTGCCTCTGCACCGCCTGCCTTCGCACCGCCTGCTTCCGCACCATTTGCCTCCGCGCTGTTTGTTATTGTGTCTATGACCTGTTTATTCGCGGCTTTCCTGTCCATGCCTTACCTCTTCATGCTCTCTTTTTTTATGCTTTCTTTGCCCGCGCCGTTTTTCCTGTGCCGGTTTTGGCCGCGCCGCTTTTTGCGGGTTTGTATTTTTCCTGGCTTGCTTCCCCCGATAACCCATTTTGGGATAATCCTAAAACAGGTTTAATTGGTTAGCCGTGCTTTGACAAGGGAAAGCAGGGCTTTTTGAGCAAATCTATCCATCGCAGGGAATATAAGGAATTGCTTGCCGCGCTTGCTGCCGCGCGCAAGGAGGCGGGCCTTACTCAAGCAGAGCTGGCCAAACGGCTCAAAAAACCGCAATCCTATATCTCGAAAATTGAAAATGGCGAGCGCCGGCTCGATGTCATGGAGCTGATGGAGATTGCGCGAATCACCGGTTTCCGTCTTCAGGATTATCTGGAGTGATGCGTAAAAGCCGCGCGGGGGGAAGAACGCGCGGGGCGGGCGCGGGGGCGGGCGCAGGGGGCGGGGAGAAACGCGCCATTAGCGTCCGGTTAGCGCCCCGTCCGTTTACTAGCGCCCCGTTTACAGCCGGTTAGCACCCCGCCCGTTAGCGCCCCATTTACATCCCGCTTACGGAAGGGCTACTTCTCATCCCCCATCTTGAGCGCGGCGATGAAGGCGCTTTGGGGGATTTCGACATTGCCGTATTGGCGCATCTTTTTCTTGCCTTCCTTCTGTTTCTCCAGAAGCTTGCGCTTGCGCGTGGCGTCGCCGCCGTAGCATTTGGCCGTTACGTCCTTCCTCATCGCGCTGATATCCTCACGCGCGACGATCTTGCCGCCGATGGCGGCCTGAATGGCGATCTTGAACATCTGGCGCGGGATAAGGTCTTTCAGGCGCTCGCACATCTGGCGGCCACGGCGTTCGGCCTGCGATCTATGCACCATCATCGAAAGCGCATCGACCGGCTCCTGATTAACGAGGATGTCCATCTTCACCAAATCGCCTTCCATGTAGGAATCGAGCATATAGTCGAACGAGGCATAGCCGCGGCTGATCGATTTCAGCCTATCGTAAAAATCGAACACGATTTCGTTGAGCGGCAGGCGGTAGATCATCATCGCCCGCGTGCCGACATAGGTAAGGTCGATCTGCGTGCCGCGCCGTTCCTGGCATAGCTGGAGCAGCGAGCCGAGATATTCGTCCGGCGTCATGATGGTCGCCTTGATATATGGCTCTTCGATTTTCGCGATGCGCTGCACCTCCGGCATGTCGGCGGGGTTGTATAGCTCGCGCTCGGTGCCGTCGGTCATGGTAAGGCGGTAAACGACGCTTGGCGCGGTCGGGATCAGGTCGAGATCGAATTCGCGGTCAAGCCGTTCCTGAATAATCTCCATATGGAGCAGGCCGAGAAAGCCGCAGCGGAAACCCATGCCGAGCGCTTGCGAATTTTCCGGCTCGTAATGCAGCGAGGCGTCGTTGAGCTTGAGCTTGCCGATGCTCTCGCGCAGTTTTTCAAATTCGGAAGAATCGGCGGGGAAGAGCGAGCAGAAAACCATCGGCACCGACGGTTTGAAACCGGGGAGCGGCTCCGCGGCAGGCGTGCGATCGTCCGTAATCGTATCGCCGACGAGCGTATCCGAAATATCCTTGATGGCCGCGGTGATAAAGCCCATCTCGCCGGGGCCGAGCGCGTCCAGCAAAACCTTTTTCGGCGTGAACATCCCGACGCGGTCAATCTCGCGCGTGCGGCCATTGCCTATGAAGCGGATTTTTTGCCCCTTTTTCAAATAGCCGTCAATGACGCGCACAAGGATGACAACGCCGAGATAGGCATCATACCATGAATCGACGAGCAAAGCCTTGGTCGGCTTTTCAGCGTCGCCCGTGGGGGCGGGCAGGCGGGTCACGATGGCTTCGAGCAAATCGGGGATGCCGATGCCGCTTTTCCCCGACACCAGAACCGCGTCGGCCGCATCGAGGCCGATAACGTCCTCGATCTGTTGCTTGGCGCGATCGGGGTCGGCGGCGGGCAGGTCGATTTTGTTGATGGTCGGGATGATTTCATGGTTGTTGTCGAGCGCCTGATAGACATTGGCAAGCGTTTGCGCCTCGACGCCCTGCGATGCATCGACGACGAGGATGGAGCCTTCGCAGGATGCGAGCGAGCGCGATACCTCATAGGCGAAATCCACGTGGCCGGGCGTGTCCATCAGGTTGAGCTGGTATTCGATCCCGTCCTTGGCCTTATAGGCAAGGCGCACCGTTTGCGCCTTGATGGTGATGCCGCGCTCTTTTTCGATGTCCATATTGTCCAGCACCTGCTGGGTCATCTCGCGCGCTTCCAGCCCGCCGCAGGTTTGAATCAAACGGTCGGCCAGCGTCGATTTGCCGTGGTCGATATGGGCGATAATCGCGAAGTTGCGGATCTGTGCCAAAGGCTTTGTTTTTATGGTGCTCATGGCCGCAGAAGATAGGGAAAGCGCATCAAAAGGGCAATAGTTATTGCAGATCCGCGCCGGGGTGGGTTTTAAGGCGGGCCATGCAGCCATGGGGCGCATATTCGGCCCCGCCTTGCGGAATTTCATTCAAATAGCGTTTAAGCACCCAGCCCGTATGGGGAACGCCTGTTTGCACCCTGATTTCGATATAGTCCGGGTGGGTGCGGGAATCGGCGAAAGGGCGCACGCATGAACCGGCGGCAAGCCAGCCCTGCCTGAGTTTCTCTTCCGCCAGCGGCGCGGTGCGGAAGGCCACATCGTGGGAAATATGATAGGCGCGGGGGCTTAAAGGCCGCGCGGGCGGCGGCTCTTCATCGGCCGGACATGCGGTGAGCGTGACGGCGATGGCGGCGGCTCCGCCGAAAAGCGCGGCGATCTTCATGTTTTTACGGGTCATGTCAGGCGGGCCTCATAGAGGCTTTGCAGGCCGTTTCCGTCATGGTTGCGGGCGCGCGGCGGACGTCGGAGGCCGCGACATAGCCGAAAACAGGCCCTTTACCCTTTTCCCACGCGACGACGCGCAAGAATCCGTTTCGCGTGCGTTCCATGAAAAAATCCGTCGCCAGATGCAGGCAGGCGCCGCTGTTAAAGGTCGCGAGGCGCACGCTGCGGCTTGCGGGGTTTTTCAGGAACGGCGCGCCGTTGCTGGCCAGGACGAAGTCATTTGAGAGGGGGACGGGCTTCGCTTCCTGCGGCGCGTCTTGGCGGGAGCAATAATGAAGCGCGGCCAGCGCCCCAAGCCCGGCCAGAGCGGCGGCGGCAAGCATTTTCCCGCGCCCTGTTTTTCCATGCGCCGGAACGCCGCTCAAGATCGGGCCGGACGGCGGCAGGGCGGGGGAGCCGCTGAGGACGGGGCCGGAAGAGGATGAGGCGGGCGCGGCTTTCAAGACGGGGCCTGTCCCTGATGGCCCGCCGTTGAGTGCGCCGTTCTGTGCGCTCTTTTGGGCGCTCTTTTGCGCGGCGGGCGTGCCGTTTAAAACGGGGCCGGATTGGCGGGGCGTGGTGTCGCTCATGTTCAGCTTTACTCGTTTATATCTTCCATGGTTTGGTGCGGCTGTTTTAATTCTTTTCTTATGAAAAGTAAAGCCTTTCCTGCTCTGGACGAAGGAACCGAACAGGGCGTAAGCTGTTGTTACATTTTAAGGAGATTATTATGGCCATGCAATTTTCACGCTTTTTATTAACCGGAATGCTCGGCGCGGGGTTGATGCTCGCCGCCTGTGACAATGCGGAGGACAGGAACGAGGTTCCGGCGACAATCGGCGGCGCGAACGGCGACGACCTGCCCGTGCTTGAAAGCGTGATGCCGACCGCGCCTGATATGATGACGGAAGAAAACGGCGCGGGGCAGGAGAGCGGCGGCGATATTGATTCCGAAGCGGCGGATGCCCCCGCACAAACAGGGGTGCCGGGCGTGAGTGCCTCTGGTTCCATGGCCGCGGATTCCCCCGCCGGTGAAATGGTGACGGAAGACGAATTGCCGCATTCGGACGTGCCTGCGCCTTCGCGCGATGTTTTCGTCAACGCGGAGTGCGAGTTTGAAAGCTGGGTCGGGCAGGATGTGGACGAAGAGGCCGTCAAGCAAACGGGCCGCAATTACCGCATCCTCAAACCCGGATCGGTGATGACGATGGATCACCGCCCCGACCGCATCAATGTCGAACATGACGACAACAACATCGTCACCCGCGTATGGTGCGGGTGAGGGTTAGCTGGTGAAGTCTGCGTAGCAACTTTTTATGTTTGACGATAACTTGCTTGCTGATAAATATTTTATACTGCTATAGCCTGTGTAAGTCTGGGATGATTTATCTTTAAACTCAATTTTTATAAACCCATTCTTGTTTTGGCCGCTAGATATTACGCATGAGCCTTTAGTGGTTTTTCCTATTATCTCTCCGCTCAATGAAGGAGAGTTGCGCACATTAAGTGCGGATGCTGTTACTACGTATGCAATCTTGGTCTGTGTATTCTTAATTTTGTCATTTATCACGGCCAAGGTTTCTGGGTTCTTATTTTCCGTGGTTTCATGAGTTATCTGTTTCTCTTGGGCCGGTGAGATATAACGCGGATAATGATTATAGATATTTTCTGTTCTGGTAGAGATATTAATGCTTTTTTCTTTTCCGCTTTTTTCGACTACAAGCATAGGGATATCTATCATGGGGAGCAGGCTTTCATATATGTCTTTAACGCTCTTTCCACGCATGGAATTCCCATAAATTTTTATAATGGTGTCGCCGATTTTTAGGCCTTTTTGTGCTCCTGGGCCCTTAGGATCTAAGCCTACTATGCGAATGTAATCGCCTTCTTTTTTAAAATTGGCGCCTATGCCAAAGCCCATTTGTATGCGGGCTCCTAAATGAAATTGTTTTTTCAGTTCTCTTATTTTTTCATCATTTATTATGTTTTCTTGATGGAGTTGTGATGTCTTTTTATGCATTTCCGTGCTGTTGCAAAAATAAGTTATCGTATCCACTCCGCACGCATCTTGAGCGCTGAAGGGGGACTTGTTTGCACATTGTGATTTAAGGTGGGCGAGGCTATCGTTTTCATCGAGTTTGAAGGAACTCCGAAAAAATCCGTTTGGTTGATAATTATTTTTTGCAATAGAAATACAAGCTGGCGTCTTTGCTGGGATAGTTAAAATATGGTTGCAGCCATTTAAAAATCCCCAAAAACCCGGTGCGCATTTGGAGAGAACGGCGGATTTTGCTTCTTTCTCTGTCTTTCCCAAGCCTGAATGGAACTGCAAATATTTATCCGTGTAAACGCTTAAAACAGGATATTTTTTAATATAGTAATTCTCATAGGCTATGTGAGCTATGGGGATACTTGCAGGCGATGTTAAGATACCAACTGTTATAAGGCCTGCGTAAAGAGGATTGTTTTCTGTATTACCTATGGTTCTGTCGATTGCTTTCTTGCATGTGCCGTAAGTTCCTACGGTAATGGCTTTTATAATATTCCCTAAGCCGGTAATAAGGCTAATGGCAAAGTCATCAATCTCATTAATTTGATTCTGGGTAAAAAGCGGCAGCCCCTCTTGTCGAAATGAAGGTAAAGGTGAGGGCTCTGTATTATTTCCGGTTGGAGGAAAAAACGAATAGTATGTTTCAGGCGGTTTGGGCTTTTGCTTTTTAGCAGGAGTTGGTGGCGCCGTTGGTTTTACTTGCCGTACCGCTGCTTCAAAGCGCATTGAACATACTGGACTCAAACAATTGAATGAATTACTTCTACCGCAACTTGAACAAGCCATAATTGCTATCCTGTGTGTGATTTTATTTCACAGGCTATAAAATATATATAATTTTGTCAATTTTTTAGTCGGATGCTGAAAAAATCCTAAAAAAACCCCGCACTGTGCGGGGTTTTTTTGTTTAGTTCATTCCGAAGGTGCTGTCATAGGATGCAATATTCGCTCTACCTGCGTCCCTCAGTTCTGAGGCAATAGGAGCAATGGTATTGTCTTTGTATTCCTGCCATTCCGGCCCCATCCAGTTGCTGAGGATGGTAGGCAGATTACCAAGTGTTTCTATGACTTTCGGCAGGGCTGCCGCAATTGTCTCGGCAAATCCTTCAGGGAAGCCCATTTTCTGGAATAGAGAGCCTACCCAGCCGCCAAGTCTTTCAGGTTCGTTCAGAATATTTTTCCAGAAGAGTTGCTGTCCTGCATCCAGAGTTTCATTGGCATCATTTTCTGTCAGCCCCATGCTTTTGAAAGCATCGACAACGCGGTTTTTGCTTTTGGGATCCGTGATATCGTATTCGGCAAGGGAGTTGACGGTCTCTTCCAGATGTTCAAACTGGATATCATCTCTTTCCGCTAGATTTTGTATGCCGAGCGCGAGGTTTGCGCGGATTGTTTCATCTTTAAGACTGTCGCCAAGCGTAGAAAGAAGAGCAGAACCGCCTTCCGACGAGGACATTCTTATAAGCCCAGCCTTGAACGTGGGATCTTTTTCCATCGCATCGTTAATGGCTTGCTCAAGCGGGTTGTCTTTTCCAATCGCGGTAACCAAATCTTTGAGTTCGGGCTTAACGGTAGCGGCAAAATCCAGCGGCGATTCTTTTGCAAGAGTTGCCATTTGATAGACACCTTGAATGCTTCTTACCGGATTGACGGCAAGGCTGAAGACGCCTCCCAAAGAGCTTAACCCGGATTTATCGAATGCTGTGAAAGCGCGGTCGGCAACAGTACCGATAGCGTTGACAGCCCCGCCGATGGCAGCGATGCCGCCGTCCATTGTCTGTCTTGCATATTCTTCGTTTACCGTGACCATATTGTACCTCTTAATATTACGCCTTCATCCTATGAAATTTCAGACGTCTAAAGCAAATCAAGCTGATTTATCCTTTAGAATGATGGTGTTAGCGCCATTTCAGGTATTTTGTTGTTGCTCGGTGTTGCCGGAGCAGCTTCGGGGTTGTTCCCTTCATAGGCGGACATTGCCGTTGTGAGAACAAAGGCCCCAACCGCGAGGGTCGTCGCCAAGTTTGTTAAGCCGCTGGGCAACATTTTATCAAGCCCGCTGACCGACAGGGCTGCATTTATCAGGCTTTTTGTGGCGGTAAACGCTGCGATAGCCGTGAGGCCGGATGCCAGCATGGGGTTCACGCCCAAATATTCAAGGCCATTGGTTGCCGTTTTAAACATGCCGGTAAGAGGGCCGTTCATGCTGGGCAGTTCACCGTTGGCCAAACCATTAAATGTGTTGGAAATAGCGCTGTAACCGGCATATCCAGCGACACCGATTGCGCCCATCCCAACAAGGGGGGATGCTTTAGTCGCCATAAGGCCGGTCTTGCCTACACCAACAAGGGCGCGCTTACCAAAGCCGCCTTTTTCTGCTTGCTTGGCGGCTTTGGCGGCAAGCCCCGCTATTTCTGCCTTGGAGAGGCTCTCTCCGGCAAGCTCTTTTATTTTTAGTGCTGCGCTTTCTTTGATATCACCAATGTCTGCTGTCGGGCGTCTAAAGAGCCCGTTTCTGGATATATTACGCGTTTCTATACCTGCTTCACGGCCTTCACGGACAAGCGCGTTTCTTTCGCTGCGAGAAAGCTTTCCCGTCGTGCCACTGAGCGTAGGGCCTCCCGTAGCGGGCTTTTTAGAGAATGCAAAATCCCACAACCTTGAAAAAAGTTTCGAGCCTTCTTGAAATGCTGTGCCTTTTGCCATTGTACTTTTCTCTTTCTTTCTACTGTTCTCTTCCTATTCTCCGTGGGCTTTATACGCCGTCATGAGAAGGAGCGAATGAATGACGCTGTATCTGGGGGCCATGCACGTCCGGTGCTGCAGGTTCTGCCTTTGCAACGGCTGGCGTTTCTCCAGAAACCATTTCACTGAAAATCTTGCTAAGGCCACCAATATCAAAGCTGGATGTGTTACCAGAAGTCATATCGCTGACTGCTTTGAACAAAGTCGTAATGCCCGCAATCACTTTTGCCAGAGGCAGCGGAATATAATCGTCCCACTGGTTTACGGCGTTGTTAAATGTATCGCTCAAAGACAATGCTGCTTTGGGAGAGGCTTCTATATCAGCTTCAGCCTCTATAGCGGCATCCTGGTCTTCCGCCGTTGCCTCCTCGTCACCAGCCAGCAAGTCATCCAGTCTGTCATTAGCGTAAGCCAAGGCAGGGGAAAGTGCGGCCATGGCTGGTGCGGATACGGCTACCTCGGTTACGCCGGCTCTTAATGCGCCTTTGCCTGCGGCTCCAAGCGCAACTCTGCCTCCAAGCATTGCTGCCGTGCCTCCGCCAGCCGTAAATGCGCCAGCAACAACGCTGGCCCCTAAGAAACCGATGTTGAATAGATTTTCATTAGAATTCCAAGGCTCTTTGGTGTTGTAAAGGCCGTTATCGACCACCCACATGGCGCGGTTGCGAATAGAGCTCAGAAAGCCGCCCTTTTCCTCTACGCTGGTTGTTTCGATTGCCATGGGTTCCTCTCAACCGCTTCAAATTACATCTAACATATAGCGGTATTACGTTAACTTACCCCTAAGATAGCAAAGATAATCCGGCGATCTCAAATCAGGGTAGAAAATCATTTTATTTTAAGGGGTTAGGCGGTTTTGGCGTTTTTGCTTCGGGCTTCAAAACCGATTCTGTCCCTGTTTGAACGGCCTGTTTTTATGTATTTTGGCCGTTTATTTATGCTTTCTGCCTCTTTGCGGCCCGTTTATGTGTTTTCGGGCGGGAAAGGGCTGATTTTCCTTGGGTTCAGTATAGCGTAAACAGGGGCGAAAGTCACGAATTGGCGGGGGTTTGGCGGAAGATTCGCCAAATCATTGTTGTTTTTCAGTCTGTTGGCTTGGCCTTAATGCCTGAAATGCCGCATGCCGGTAAAGACCATGGCGAGGCCCGCATCGTCGGCGGCCTTGATAACGTCTTCGTCCTTGATGGAGCCGCCGGGCTGGATAATCGCGGTCGCGCCCGCCTCTGCCGCCGCCAGAAGCCCGTCGGGGAAGGGGAAGAACGCGTCGGAGGCCACGGCCATCGCCTCGCCTTTTGCGGGGGCGAGGCCGAATTCTTCCATCCTGAGCGCGGCGATGCGCGAGGAATCGCGGCGGTTCATCTGTCCCGCGCCGATGCCGACGGTGCGCCCGTCCTTGGCATAGACGATGGCGTTTGATTTGACGTGCTTGGCGACCTTGAAGGCGAAGAGCATGTCGTCAAGCTCTTCATCCGTCGGGGCGCGCCGCGTGACGATTTTCAAATCGTCTTTTGTGACGATGCCGTTATCCATGTCTTGTACCAACAATCCGCCGGCGACGGGTTTATAGGCGGTGCGGCGCGCGTCAATGGCGGGAAGGCCGCCGGCACGCAGGACGCGGAGATTTTTCTTTGACGAAAGGACGGTGAGCGCGGCTTCGTCAATCTCCGGCGCGATGATGACTTCGGAGAATATTTCGGTGATTTTTTCCGCCGTTGCGGCGTCGAGCGTGCGGTTCAACGCGATGATGCCGCCGAAAGCCGAAACCGGATCGCAGGCGAGGGCGCGTTCATAGGCTTCCAGCATCGCCCCGCCCGTCGCGACGCCGCACGGGTTGGCGTGCTTTATAATGGCGACGGCGGGATCCGCAAATTCGGCCACCAGTTCATAGGCCGCGTCGGTGTCGTTGATGTTGTTGTAGGACAGCTCCTTGCCTTGCAAAAGTTCCGCCGACGCCGCGCCGGGGCGGGATTCGGACGTTCTATAAAGGCTCGCCCGCTGATGCGGGTTTTCGCCGTAGCGCAAGGATTGTTTGAGCGTTCCGGCAAAGGCGATCTGGCGCGGGGCTTCGTCTTCCCGCGCGGCGAACCATCCGGCGATTGCGGAATCATAGGCGGCGGTGTGCGCAAAGGCGCGGGCGGCGAGCGTCTTGCGCAGGGCGAAGGAGGTCGCGCCGTCATTGGCCTTCATGTCCGCTATCACGGTTTCATAGTCCTGCGGATCGGTGACGATGGTGACGGAGGCGTGGTTCTTCGCCGCCGAGCGCACCATGGCGGGGCCGCCAATGTCGATATTCTCGATGCAGCTTTCATCGTCCGCGCCCCGCGCCACGGTTGCGGCGAAGGGGTAGAGATTGACGACGACAAGGTCGATGTCGCCGATGCCGTGTTCTTCTTGCGCGCGCTTATGTTCCGGATTGCCGCGCACCGATAAGATGCCGCCATGGATGGTTGGGTGCAGCGTTTTCACGCGCCCGTCCATCATTTCGGGAAAGCCCGTATGATCGGAAACGTCCCTGACCGCGACGCCGGAGTCTTTCAGCGCCTTTGCCGTGCCGCCTGTGGATAGGATTTCGACGCCCGCCTCCGCGAGCGCGGCGGCGAAGGCGGCAAGGCCGGATTTGTCGGAAACGGAAATCAGGGCGCGTTTGATTTTGACGGAAGGGCGCGCGGCGGAAGCCGAAGCGGGAGCGGGAGAAGCCATGGCATGATCTTTCACAGCGGGTTTTGTTAAGGTTCGTGACATGGGGGGCAGGGTACAGCCCGCATCCTTACGCGGCAAGCGTTTCCCGCACCGTTTTCAAAAGCGCGTCGCGATCGAATTTCGCCGTGAACCCCGTGAAGGCGGCTTTTTGCTTGTCGTCCCTGGGCGGGGCGGCGCTAAGGGCCACGAGCGGCACGTCGCGCCACGCGCTGGAGGCCGCGCGGATTTTGCGGGCAAATTCAAACCCGTTCATCTGCGGCATCTCTATATCGCTGAGGATGATGTTAAATTGCGCGCCTTTTTCGCGCATTTTGAGCGCCTGAAGCGGGCTTTCAAGCGCCGTGACCTCGTAGCCCGCATCGCTGAGGACGGGCGTCAGCATATTGCGGAAGAAGGGGCTGTCGTCAATCAGCAGGATTTTGGCGGGGCCGTTGCCGGCGGTTTGTTTTGCGGCGGCGGTTTCCCCGCCCGCCCTTGCGCCGGTATCGGGGGCGGTTCCGGCTTTGGTTTCAGCTTCTGCGGCGGCTTCTGCTTCTGCTTTTGCTTTTGCTCCTGCTCCGGCGCTGGGTTCGCCGCCGGCTTTGACGCCGGTTGCGGTTGCGGCTTCGGCGCCAGCCTGTTGCGGCGGCGGCGGCTTTGCCGCGGGGAAAATGTCTTTTGCGGCGGTGCGTTCCGCTCCATCCCAATCCGTTTCGGGCAGGTCATGCGGCACCTGCGGCGGCGGCATAAGGATAACGGATTCTGTTTCCTGATGCGGAAGGCCGTCATGGGGGTGGAGGGCGCTGGCGGGGGCGTTCTTGTCCGGCGCGGGCGGGGCGAGGGCCGGAAGCCCTTCCGAAGCGGCGATATTTTCGGCCAGTATTTCCTTGAAATCCGGCGCGGATAGGGGGGCCGGAGGCGGCAATATAATAACGTCGCCGGACGGGCTGTTTTCGGGAGAAGCCTTCTTGCCTGCCCCGTTGGCCGGGCTTGTTCCGGTGCCTTCAGGGTTTTCTGTGTTTCCGGCGGCTTTGTCCTGTGGGGGTGCCGTGGCCGTTTCAGGCCATTTGCGGCGGAGATAAGAGCGCAAGGCGCTTGCGGTTTTGGCCGCAAACCCGTTGCCGGGCGCAGTTTCACCCGGAAAAGGTGTCAGGACGTCGATGCGGCGCCCCTGATAGAGCGCGTGGCCCAAGAGAGCGCCATGTCCGGCTTCATTCGTATTTGTGTCGATTTTTGCCAAAGATATATCGACAATGTAGCTTGCTGCGACTGCGAGCGGTTGCGGCCGGCGTTTTGCGGGGCCGGAAGGCGGATCACACAGGACGATGAGCGTATATCGCCGCCCCTCAGGAAGCGGCTCTTCCCCGTCCAGTGTCACGATTTTCAGGCCGTGGGTTAATATTTCGCCATTTTCTCCCGTTTCTTCCAGCCTTTCTATATAATCGACCGGAATAGCCTTGAGATTGCCGTGGGTGCGGAAAAAGAGCAGTGCTGTTCCTTCCGCCAGGGGAATGGATTCATGGCGCGGCAGGGATGTTTTGGAAGCCGGAGCGTTTGAGGCGCTGGCGCTGCGTCTGTTTGCGACATAGTCGCTATGAGCGCCTGAGGTCAGAGCGGTGTCCTGATGCGGGAAGGGCTGTGGCAGGGTGCGGGGGGATTGCCCGATCCGCATATCCTCCGGCAATTCGATGATGATGCGCCCGTCCTGACAATAGGCGTTCAGGGGGATGCGCTCCAGCCCGCCGGATTCGCTGCCGGTATCGGTGCTGACGAGGATTGCGGGCAGGTTTACAGGCGGCCCGTTTGGGGAAGAGCCTGCGTAGGAACCTGCGTCCGCGGCGGGTTTTGCCGGAATGACAACGCCGTCCATAGCGCCGTCTATGGCACCGTTCATAGCGCCGTCCATGGGAAAGCGCGGCGGTTTGCGGACGGGGCGGCGTGCCGTGGCTGCGGTTTCCGCTGCCGCTGTCGGCGTTACCGCTGTTGCCATTGTCGTTGCCGCTGCCGCTGCCGCTGTTACTGCCGACTTTGCCGCGGCCTCTTCGCCGGAAGGCGCAATATCCGGCGGCGGGTAAAGGCGTGGGGGTGTGGAAACTATAGGCGTGAAAGCTATAGGCGCGGAAGATGCAGCTATGGGGGATGTGTGCGTGGAGGATTGGGGGTGAGCGCGGGAAGCCGGGGCCGGGTCTGCCGCCACCGCCGCCGCCGCTACTGCCATTGCCACCGGGGATGCCGGGCCGTTACTCTTCTGTCCGGTTCTTTGTCTGGATTCGCTTTGCTCTGGCGGGGTTTCTTCAATGGCGGCAATGAGTTCTTCGATGTTTTTATAGCGGGCCTTGAGTGCGGCTATGGGCGGCTCCGGCGCGGCGACTATTTTATCCTGCGGGTTTTCGTTTTCCTGAATGGTTTGATTGTCCCGCATATTTTCAATAGCGGCAGCGGTAGCGCGGGCTTCGGTTTCGAGCCGCTCCAGCCCCAGAAAAGCCGCGGCGTTGCGGATAAGATCCATCAGCCGGATGATCCGCCCGGCGCTTTTGGCATCATGCGGATTTTGTGCAAGGCGTGCCAAATCATCGCCGCAATGGTGCAGCCCGGTCTTGGCGGCGTTCACAAAATCGGCGAGGATTGCGTCCATTCCATGCTTTGCTGGTTTTTTGCCGGTTTATCCGGTGGTTGGTTTGCCTAGTTAAACAAAAAATACAAAGAAAGAAAAGCGTGTAGCGGGCAGGGGAACTCTTTAAGGAGGGTTTAAGGAAGGTGGAGCGGGGCCTTGGCCGTGATTGGGCGGCCCCGCTTTGACCGATTGTTACGCAGCGCCCGTCGCGGGGGGCGTTTCGGGCGCGTCTGAAGCGGCCGCAGGCGGGCACGCAGGCGGACAGTCAAGGATGAAGGACACGCGGTCTTCGCGCTTGTCCTTGATGGAGAGCTTATAGCCGTAATGGTCGGCTATCACCGAAATGGCATAAGGGTGGACAAGGCGCGGGTCGAGATCGTCCGCGGCGATTTCCTGTTTCAGCGCCTCTTCCACATTGTCGCGGAGAAGGACAGTGTCGCCTTCGGCAATGATAATCGTCTGGTCGCCTTCACCGGGCCGCACCGAAATATAGCCGCCCTTCACAAGACATTCCATCGCCAGCATCATGCCGCACATCAGCATCTTGCAATAGGCGTAGGGGAGCGGTTTAGGCCCCAGATTGCCATAGGGATCCCATGTCTGGGAGATTTTTCCATCCGCCGCGATAAGCTGTGAAAAGGCTTTTTGCACGTCTTCGGGTTTGATATTCGCGTCGCGCCCGCCGGAGCCGTAGGCGATGCGGAAGGCCATGAGCTTGGCGGAGGCTTGTGAGGCGCTATGGGAAATCAGGCCGAGCGCTTCGGCGCGCTGGTCTGGGTCGTTGCCCATTTCTTCCATGAATTCCACGCCGTTATTGATGGCCCCCACGGGGGAAACAAGGTCGTGGCAGATGCGCGAGGCCAGCAATTCGATGACGGAGGCGGCTTTGTTCTTGTTCGGCTCGGCCTGCGGCATGGAGGGTTGCGGTTGGGCGGTCGTCATGGGGGCGGGTTCCTTTTTGTCGTCTTTATCGTAATGAAAATAAATAATGCGCTTTATTGTGGGCGATTATTTGAATTTGTCCAGTATCTTACGGAGATGATTGCCGATTTCAGGGTCGGCGAGGCCGAAGGCGATGTTGGCTTCGATAAAGCCGAGCCGCGATCCGCAATCATAGCGCGTCCCGTCATAGCGCAGCCCGTGGAAGGGCTGTGTGCCGATCAGTTTCGCCATGGCGTCGGTGAGCTGGATTTCCCCGCCCGCGCCGCGCTCGAAAGAGGACAGGTGATCAAAGACTTGCGGCTGGAGGATATAGCGCCCGATGATGGACAGGGTGCTGGGCGCATCTTCGGGATCGGGTTTTTCGACCAATCCCTTGATGGAAACGAGTTTTCCGTCGTCGCGCTCTATATTGAGGATGCCGTATTTCGCGGTATCCGCGCGCTCTACATCCATGACGCCGACAAGATTGCCGCCGACGCTGTTATAGGTTTCGACCATCTGGGAAAGGCAGGGTTTACCGGCCAGCACGACATCATCCGGCAGCAGGATTGCGAAAGGTTCGTCCCCCACGAGTTTTTTCGCGCACCAGATGGCATGGCCGAGGCCGAGCGGTTTCGCCTGCCGCGTGGTGAAAAGGGCGTTGGCGGGCATTTCGCTTTGTAAAACAAGATCGAGCAGGTCTTTCTTGCCGCGCTGCTCCAGCGTTTCCATCAATTCGGGCTGGTAGTCGAAATGCTCTTCGAGCATTTCTTTCTTGCGGCCCGTGATGAAAATAAATTCCTCGATCCCCGCGGCGCGCGCTTCCTCGACCGCGTGCTGGATCAGCGGGCGGTCGCCGAGCGGGAGCATTTCCTTGGGCATGACTTTGGTGGCGGGGAGGAACCGCGTGCCGAGGCCCGCGACGGGAAAGACGGCCTTGCGAATAGGTTTGAAGCTGGAAGAGCCTTTATTCATGGCGTCCCTTATCGCACCCGCACAAGCCGGAGGCAAGGGCTTTGCTTTGTGGACGGGCGGGGCGGCGGCGGGGCGTGCCGCCGCCTCGTGAAAATCCTAGCGCTCCTTGCCGCCGAGGAGGATATCCCGCGCCGCGTTGATTTTTTGCGCCAGCCAGTCCGAGCCTTCCTGATCGGGATGGACTTTCCTTATCAGCCGCAAATGGGCCTCTTTTATCTCTTCGGGGCTTGCGCCGGATTCTAGGCCGAGAATGTCATAGGCTTCTTTGGCGCTGACCGGCAGGTCGGGATCGGCGGTGAGTTTCCGGTTCCGCAGGTAGGAAACCGCGATCGGCCAGAGCGCCATCAATATGGCGAGCGCCGCCGGAAGCCGCCCCGTGACGGCGAGAACCAGCGAGCCAAGCCCGACTCCGGCCGCGGCGAGGCTGAGAAAAAGCGTTTTGACCTGCCGCGCATCCGCCTTGAGCAAAAAGCGGTAAAGCCCGAAGACTCCGATCGCAAAACCGATGACAAGTATCACATAAGGCATGTTTCGGCCCTTTCCATTACGGCCAGTCTATCATACGATTCCCGGATGAGCAGTCCTACACTTACAATCACGGAAAAATTATCCCGCTTGCGCGCCGTCTTGAAGAAGGAGGGGGTGGGAGGCTTTTTGATCCCCCGCGCCGACGAATATCAGGGCGAATATATACCGGACAGCGCCAACAGGCTGCGCTGGATGTCGGGGTTTACCGGCTCTGCCGGAATCGCCGTGGTGCTGGCGGATAAGGCCGCCGTTTTAAGCGACGGGCGCTATACCATCCAGCTTGGCCGCGAAATCGATGCGGGGGTCTTTGAAACAGGGGACATCACGAAACAGTCCGCCGGTGAATGGATTGTCAAAAACGCGCCGGATGCGCTCATCGGCTATGACCCGAAACTCCACACGCCGCGCGAGATTGCGGCGTTTAAAGACAGGGGGATTGAGTTGAAACCTCTTTCGCGCAATCCCGTCGATGCGGTGTGGGAGGGCAGGCCGGAAGCGCCCGCTTCGCCGGTCGAAAATTTCCCGCTGGAATATGCGGGCCATATAGCGGCGGAAAAGCTGGAGGCCCTCGCCATGGCCCTGAAAGAAAGCAAGGCGGAGGCGGCGATTATTTCCCTGTCCGATTCCATCGCCTGGCTTTTGAATATCAGGGCGCGGGATATCGCGCATATTCCGGTCGCGCTTTCCTATGGCATTGCCTATGACGATGGCAGTTTCGACTGGTTCATTGACGAAAAGCGCGTCGGCGGCGATGTGCGGGAGGCGCTGGGGCGGGATGTCCGCATCCATCCGCCCGCGATGCTGGAGGAAAAGATCGCGGCCTTGAGGGGGAGGGCGGTTCTGCTCGACGAGCGCCGCGCCTCGGTGTGGTTCGCGGAGCGGCTCGACGCCGCGGGGGCGAAACGGATTGATGAAAAAGATCCGGTCATTCTTTTCAAGGCCCGCAAGAACAGGGCGGAGCAGGCGGCGATGCGGGCCGCGCATTTGCGCGACGGCGTGGCGGTCACGAAATTCCTGCACTGGTTCGCGCGGGAATCCGTCCGTGAAAAGCTCACGGAGCTTGATGTGGAGCAAAAGCTGGAAGCTTTCCGCAAAGAGGCGCCTGAATACCGCGAGGCGAGCTTTGACACGATTGCGGGGTTTGGCGCGAACGGCGCCATCGTCCATTACCGCGCGACGCCGGAAACCAATGCGCTGATCGAACGCTGGAATTTACTGCTGCTTGATTCCGGCGCGCAATATGCGGACGGGACGACGGATATCACGCGCACCATGGCGGTCGGCGCGCCGTCGGAAGAGATGCGGGAAAATTATACTGCCGTTCTGAAAGGCCATATTGCGGTTGCTTCGGCGCGGTTCCCCGAAGGCACGACGGGGGCGCAGATCGATGCGCTGGCCCGCGCGCCGTTATGGCAGCGCGGCCTTGATTACGCGCACGGCACGGGCCACGGCGTCGGATGCTATCTTTCGGTGCATGAGGAATCGGCGAGCATTTCCCCGCGCGGGCAGGAAGCCTTGCGCGCCGGCATGATTCTTTCCAACGAGCCGGGCTATTATAAAGAGGGCGCGTACGGCATCCGGCTTGAAAATCTCCTGCTGGTGCGCGAGGACGGGATCTGCGCCGCGACGGGGCGGAAAATGCTGTGCTTTGAAACGCTTACGCTTGCGCCGTTCGACAAGGCGCTGATCGTTCCAGAGCTTTTAAGCGCCGATGAGGCCTTTTGGCTTGCCAGCTATCACAAAGCGGTGTTTGCTGAATTGTCGCCGTATCTTGATGAAGAGGCGCGCGCATGGCTCGGAGAGCAGGTGGCCGCCGCGTAAAATTTATGCGTTGCTTTGTATAAGGGGGATGTTTCATGGGGACGCTGGCAAGCCATCCGGCAATCAGGACATCATTCGCCGCCGCCATTATCGCGCTGCAGACCGGCTATGTCGAGCCGTCCGAATATAGTGACGATTTCGATCCCGCCCTTTTGCCGCCGCCGAGTTCGACGCTGGTGCTTGGCGGGAAAACATCACCCATGAAGGGCTATGTGGGGATGCGCAGCCCTTTGGATCCCGCAAATGAAGTGATCGGTTTTTGCGAGAAATACCCGTTCGAATGTTTGCAGTTCGATCCTTTCCCCAAGACAATCACCTTGACGCCGCAGACCTACCAAACGATTCTTGCGATTAACCGGACGGTCAACGAACGCGTAAAGCCGGTGAACGATATTGATTCCGTTGGCCGCCATGAAGACTGGGATTATCCCGTCGATAATATCGGCGATTGTGAGGATTATGTGCTGGAAAAGCGCAGGCTTTTGATAGGGGCGGGGTTTCCGCGCTCCGCCGCGCTGCTGACGGTCGTGCGCAAACCGGACGGGGAGGGACATGCGGTTTTGACGCTGCGCACCGATCGCGGCGATTATATCCTTGATAATCTCGGCGTTATCAAGCCCGATGGAACCGATACCAGCCATATGATGAAAACCATCAGGGCAACGGACTATCAGTATATCAAGACCATCAGCCCCGTTTTCTCCTATAATTTCACCGCTGTCCGCGGCATTGTGCCGCCGCGCGATGTCGCGGTGACGGCGAGCGCGGAGCCTTTGCCGGCGGCGCCATAGAGAGGGCGGGCGGGGGCAGGCGAGGGGCAGGCGAGGGAGAGGAAAGAGTGTGAAGGCTTTGGAATTTTTTGGCCCTCCGCCAGGCCCTTCCTTCCGATCTTCACGGGCTTTTAAGGTTTTTCCGCTATAAATCGGGGTATGAGCAGGCTCAGGAAATTCGCCCACGTCTTTTCGCATGCCAGCATTGCGGCGGTGGTTTATGGCGCGGTGGGCAGTCATGACGTGCCGGAACCGGATGCGGACGGGCTAAGCGTCGATGCTATTATCGCGCAGGGTCTTGCCGCGCCCTTGCCGGCTTCGCCGCAGTTCCTTGGCACCCATTCAAAATTTTTCATGCAGTTTGTTGCCGTGTCCGGCGAGCCGGTCAGCCAGCCCATCGGTCATCATGATTTTTGCAAACGCCTTCCCGAAGAATGCGCGCCGATCTTTGAAAACAGCGAGGCTGTCATTCTAGACGACAGGCTTATGGTCGATTTGCACTGGGCTAACAAAGAAATTAACGAGCGTTACGAACCCGCATCGGATGCGGCCATGTATGTGTTTGATGAATATTGGACATATCCCGAAAGCCGCGCCGATTGCGAGGATTATGCCTTGCAAAAACGCAAGGAGCTGCATGAAAATCTCGGCATTCCCCTGAACGCCATGTCGCTTGTCGTCGTGAGGAATAAAGACGGCGAGGGGCACGCTATCCTTGCGGTGCGTACGGACGCTGGCGATCTTATCCTCGATAACCTGACCGATCAGGTGCTTTACCCGTTCCAGACCGGCTATGAATTTTTAAAGGCGACGTCGTTCCAGAGCTTTGCCGCGTGGCAGGAAATCATGCCCGTCAAACATATTGCGGACTGGAAGGAGGGCGAAGGTAAGGGCGCCTTGATCGATGATCCCGCCGAGGCCGGATTGCCGGACGCCTATACACCGCCCGCCCGGACGCTCGCCGCCCTGCCCGACGGCAAGGATGGCCGCCCCATCCCCATTCCGCTCTTCCGGCCATAAAACAAAACCGCCCTTAAGCGGGCGGTTTCGAGGTCTTTATGTTTGCCTTTACAAGCGGCGATGGACGCGCATCAGTCGCGGTCTTTACGCTTGCGCTCAACTTTTCTCCAACGGCGCACGGCTTCGGACTTTTCACGCTTCTTCTTCTCGGAAGGCTTTTCAAAGTCGCGGCGCAGTTTCATTTCACGGAAAATTCCCTCGCGCTGCATTTTCTTTTTCAAAACGCGCAGGGCCTGTTCGACGTTATTGTCGCGAACACTGACGAGTACCAAACTAAATCACCTCTTTCCTTTTAAAACCCCAATGGGTAGGCTGTTCCTAAAGCTAATCCTTCGGAAATGCAAGCCTTAAAAATGCGCTATCGGATTGATTATACATGTAAATCGGGGTTGGTTCAAGGAGCGGCGCTGTCCGCCTTCCTGTTTTTCCTTTTGATTCAGCCTGTTATGGCGCAACCGGGCGCGCCCGTCACGCCGGAGCCGCCGAGCGCCGTGCGGGCCGGTGAAACCGCACGCGGCAGCCGGATTATGGTCGTCGCGGCCCATCCCGAAGCCGTACGGGCGGGGGAGGAAATCCTGCGATCGGGCGGCAGCGCCGCCGACGCCGCCGTTGCCGTCCAGCTCGTCCTCGGCCTTGTGGAGCCGCAATCGTCGGGGCTTGGCGGGGGCGGGTTTGCGCTTTATTACGACGCCGCCCGCAATGTCGTGCATACATTCGATGGCCGCGAAACGGCCCCCGCATCCGCCGGAAAATACCTGTTCCGCGGCGAGGACGGGAAGCCGATGGATTTTTACGATGCCGCCGTCGGCGGGCGGGCAGTGGGCGTGCCGGGCATGCCTGCGCTTTTGGCGATGATCCATCGGCGCTTCGGCGCGCGCCCGTGGCGGGATTTGTTTTCGCGCGCGGTTTATCTGGCCGAGAACGGGTTTGAGGTCACGCCGCGCCTCCATGACCTTATCGTCCATGATCATTTGCGCCTTAAAAACTTTATTGATACCAAGCTTTATTATTTCCCCGATGCCAGCACGCCGGTCAGCGTGGGCGACAAGCTTGTGAACAAGGATTACGGGCGGACATTACGCGCTCTGGCCACAGGCGGCGCGCCGGTTTTTTATAACGGCATCATCGCGGAGAAAATCGTCAAGGCGGTGCGCGAGGACAAGGCCAATCCGGGATTGCTTTCCCTGGAAGACTTCAAGAATTACAAGGCCATCGAGCGCAAGACCGTTTGCGGCACCTACCGGCTTTATATGATCTGCACGGCGGGAGAGCCGTCTTCGGGCGGGCTGATGCTTCTGGCGGCGCTCGGCATGCTGGAAAGTTTCAACCTTGCCGCGACGGGGCCGGAAAGCGCCCGGAGCTGGCATTATATCGGTGAGGCCAGCCGCCTTGCCTTTGCCGACCGCAATTATTACATGGCCGATCCGCATTTCGTGCAGTCGCCGGGCGAGCGTTTGATCGATAAAAATTATTTGCGTTCCCGCGCCGCGCTTATCGGCAAGGACGCGCCGATGAAGGAGGCCCGCCACGGTGTGCCGCCGGGATGGACCGCAGCGCGGCAAAACAAGGCCGAACCCGTTTACCCGAAACCGCCCGGCACGACGCATTTCACGATCGTTGACGGGCGCGGGAATATTATTTCCATGACGTCGAGCGTCGAGGATATGTTCGGGTCGCGGATGATGGTCGAAGGATTCATGCTGAACAACCAGCTGACCGATTTTTCCTTTACGCCCGAAGAAAACGGACGGCCCGTCGCGAACCGTGTCGAGGGCGGAAAGAGGCCGCGCTCTACCATGACGCCGGTCATCATGTTCGCGCCGGACGGGCGGCCCGCCCTTGCCATCGGCTCTGCGGGCGGGAGTGCGATTATGGGCTATGTGCTTCAACGCATCGTTGCGATCGTCGATTGGGGGCAGGACATCGAAACGGCGCTGAAGGCCCCCAATATCGTCAATCGCGGCGGCGCGTTCGAGCTGGAAGCGGCGGCGGGCAACATCATCGAGCCGTTGGAGAAGATGGGGCATCCGGTCAAGGTGTCGCCGCTCAATAGCGGCCTCAGCGCCGTATATTTTAAAGACGGCGTCATGACGGGCGCCGCAGACCCGCGCCGTGAAGGTACGGCGGCGGGATTTTAGGAAGCTTGAAAAGGATTGACGGGACATGGAAAAACCGGGCGTTTTTGAAATAACGAAACAGAGCGTCGATCTTTTTAAAGAGAATAAGGATCTTTTCCGCAGGCGCATCGCCGCCTTGCTGCCCTTTGCTCTCATCCTGATCGGCGCGGCGCAGGCGGGGGCGATAACGGGGCAATTCTGGCTCCAGCTCTGCGCGCTTGTCCCGATGATTTATTTGCAATCTTTTTTCAGTCTTGCATGGTTCCGGCTCGCCCTGCATGGCCGCGATGGCGGTGAAGGATTTTCATTCCTGAAACCCGCAAAGGCGGACTGGGCCTTTATTTTCAGCTTTACCGGCCTTGCGCTGGCGCCCGCCCTTCCGGCGCTTTTATTCATGGCGGCTATTTTCTTTTTGCGCGGGCAGGGAGTGAGCGCGGATTTCGCGGCCTATCTTCCGTTTATTCGCATCGTGATGGCGCTGTTTTTTATCGCGGCGCTACAGATGATATTCCTTCTTCCCGCCAGGGCGGCGGGGGCGGGTATTTCCCTTGCGGCCTTATGGCGGCTGTCGCGCGGATTGCGGTTGAAAATGGCCGGCGGGTTTTTGATTTTCCTGCTGCTCCTCATCCTCGCCTTTTACATCTATAGCGGGCTTATCGGCGTTGTCGCCCTGACGGTGGGGGAGGCCGCCATGCCGGAAGGATGGGGGCTGACTTTCATTGCGACGGTGCTTGCGGCGCCGGTTTTTATCGGCGTCCTCGCCTTTATCGCGCTGGTGAGCGGGATGATTGCGCGGGCCTATGAATGGGCGCTCGCCAACCGGCCGGTGCAAGGATAGGCCGTCCGTTTTTTGAAAATCGGCCTAGGCCGCGAGCGCGGCTTTGCGCGGCTTTAAATTCAGGGCGGCGTCGATGAGCGTCTTGGTGTAATCCTGCTGCGGCGATTCAAAGATTTGCGCGGCGGGGCCGGATTCGACGACTTTTCCATGGCGCATCACGATGAGATCATGGGCCATGGCGCGGACGACGCGCAGATCGTGGCTGATGAAAAGATAGGCGAGATTGTGGCGCGCCTGTAATTCCCGCAAGAGATCGACGATTTGCGACTGGACGGATACGTCGAGCGCGGAAGTCGGTTCGTCCAGCACGACGAATTTCGGCTCCAGCACCATGGCGCGGGCGATGGCGATGCGCTGGCGCTGGCCGCCGGAAAATTCATGCGGATAGCGGTGGCGCGTTTCGGGTTTGAGATGGACGTCGTTCAGCGCCTTTACGACGAGATCGTCCCGTTCTTGCGCGGTGAGGTTTTTGCGGTGGACTTTCAGGCCCTCGCCGATAATTTCGGCAACGCTCATGCGCGGGGAGAGGGAGCCGAAGGGATCCTGAAAGACAATCTGCATATCCTGCCGCAGCGGCGTCATTTCCTTGCGCGTGCGGGCGGAGATGTCCTTGCCGTCAAAGAGGATCGAGCCTTGCCCGTTCAATAGCCGGAGCAGCGCGAAGCCGAGCGTCGATTTCCCCGATCCGCTCTCGCCGACGATGCCGACCGTGTGGCCGGCGCGCACCGCAACGTCGATGCCGTCCACGGCCTTGACGACGTCCGTCACCTTGCCGAGAAAGCTTTTCTTGCGCGGGAAATGGACGCGCATGGTTTCGGCGCGCAGGATAAGGGGCGCATTTTCAGGGGGGGGCGGCGCCGTGCCGCGCGGCTGGGCGTTCAGCAGCATCTTGCTGTATTCATGGGCGGGGGCCGCAAAGATTTGCGCCGCCGGGGCTTGTTCGACAATCTCGCCGTTTTTCATGACGCAGACATGATCCGCGAATTTTTCGACGATGGAGAGATCGTGCGTGATCAGCAGCATCGCCATGTTCAGGTCTTTTTGCAGCTTTTTCAAAAGATCGAGGATTTCCGCCTGTACCGTCACGTCGAGCGCCGTCGTCGGCTCGTCCGCGATGAGGAGTTCGGGATTGTTGGCAAGCGCCATGGCGATCATGACGCGTTGGCGCTGGCCGCCGGAAAGTTCGTGCGGATAAGCGCCGAGCCGCTCTTTCAGCATCGGGAGCTGCACCATGTCGAGCAGTTCCAGAACGCGCTTTTTGGCCTGCGCGTCGTTCATTTTCTGGTGGAGCTTCAGCACCTCGCCGATTTGCCGTTCGATGGAATGAAGCGGGTTGAGCGCCGTCATCGGTTCCTGGAAAATCATGCTGATTTGCGCGCCGCGGATGGTGCGCATGAAGACGTCGTTTTTGCCGATCAGCTCGTCTTTTTCTTCAAAGAGGATGGACGACCCCGCCGGATGGGAGGCGAGCGGGTAGGGCAAAAGCTGCATGATGGACAGGGCCGTGATGGATTTCCCCGATCCGCTTTCGCCGACAAGTGCGAGCGTCTGGCCGCGATCGAGGCTGAAGGACACATTCCGCACCGCGTGGAACGTCCCGTCGGTCGTCCTGAAATCAATGGAAAGGTTGCGAACGTCGAGAAGTCTTTCAGCCATGCGTTTTTTTGTAGCTTATATAGAGGGAAAGCGTAAGGGAGAAGTCGTGTTTTTCCCAAGATTAGCGGCGTGCATGGTTTTATTCAGCAACCGAAAGACAGGACGCAGGCGACGGGGAAGGATTCTTCCTCCGCATTGCAGAGGGCTTCGCGCATGGGGTTTCGGGCGGCGGGGGCCGCTCCATGTTCAAGGGCGAGGGAGAAATCGGCAGCCAGCTTGCGGGCGCGGTCGGCGGGAAGGGGGCCGGCTCCTATCGCTGCGCGGTCTTGGAGGGGGATTGCGGGACGGGGGCGCTCTGCGGAAATGCCGTAACTATCTGTTTTTATATTAAAATCATTATTGTTCATGGTTATTCCTCTTTTGCCGTTTGAAATGGCCTGATTGAGAATGATTATCATTTAGCTTTTGTTTGCACAAGGAACAAGGCGCAAGATAAGGGCCATGCCGGTTTATCTTGCGGGCAGGGAAGGGCGTGGAAGAATGCAAGCCATGGCTAAGGCCGGGGCCGGGCTGGAAGTGCGGCGGCGGGGGTAAATCTATCTTTGCGGATCGTCAAGGGTTTTGCGGCTATTGTCCCGTTGCCTGAAGCTGGCATTGACTTCCGCGCCGAAGAGGATGGTCAGCGCGTTGAGCCAGAACCAGAGGAGCAGGACGGCGACCGCGCCGAGCGACCCGTATGTTTCGTTATAGCGCCCGAAATTGGAAACGAAGAGGGAGAAGAGCGACGACCCGCCGAGCCAGAAGAGCGTGGCAATGACGGCGCCCCAGCTCATCCACCGCCATTGCGGCTGTTTATGCGCGGGCGCGATGTAATAGACAATCTGGATGCCGAGCATGGCGGAGAGCATCAAAAGCGGCCAGCGCAATGTAAGCAGCGGCGCGGTAATATAGTCCGGCAGGTGGATGATATTGAAGAAGGCCGGAAGGAACGCGATGAGGCTCAGCGAAAACAGCAAATACAGCATCATGCCGAAAGTCAGCAGGAAGGCGGTCGAGTTCAGCACGACGATATTGCGGGTTTCGCGCACGTTATAGGCGATGTTCAGCCCCTTGATCAGCGCGTGGATGCCCTTCGTCGTCGTATAGAGGGCCAGCAGGATACCGACGATAAAACCGAGTCCCAAAGCCGTCTGGCTCGTCGCCGCGATGGAGCGCGCCTGATCGGAGAGGATTTTGAGCGATTCCGGCGGCAGGAAATTTTCGAGGTTGGAAAGCTGCTGGGTGATGAAATTCGGATCGGAAAACAGGCCGTAGAGCGAGATCATCGCGGCGAGCGCCGGAAAGGCCGCCATGAAACAATAAAAGGCAACGCCGGCGGCGAGCAGGCCGATATAATCATCCTCGATATTCTGGTACAGGCGCAAAAGATATTGTGCAGCCGGATGGTTTATGCATTTTTTGATAAATTCCATGCGCCTGACTATATATCATGGCGCAGGCAGCCGCAAAGCGGTGAATGCGGGGTCTGGATAAAAAGGCGGTGTGGAAAAGGGAGGGGGCGAAGGGAAGGAGCGAAGGAAGGGGTAAAGGGAAAACGGCTCCGGCCTCTTTTACTCCGGCTTCTCCCATTCCGGCCTTCCTTGTCCTAATTCTCGGACAAGGTCTTCCTGAGGATGGAGAGCCCTTCCTTCGCCTGTTTTTCGGTCAGGATGAGGGGCGGGACGAAGCGCAGGGCGTTCTCGCCGCAGGACAGGGCGATGAGGCCGTTTTTCAAAAGTTTTTTGACGACATCCTTGACCGGCCCGCCATTATAGTCGGCGGCGATCATCATGCCGACGCCGCGCACGTTGGAAATAAGGTTGCTTTCGCGCGCGATTTCCTCCAGCCCGTCTTTCAGAACCGTGCCGACCTTATCGACATTTTCGAGGAAGCCGGGGCGGAGAAGTTCCTTGATGACGGTCGTGACCGCGGCGCAGGCCAGCGGGTTGCCGCCATAGGTGGAGCCGTGGCTACCGTTCGTAATGTGGGAGGTGAATTTCTTCTTGCCCATAAAGGCCCCGACAGGGAATCCCGCGCCAAGCCCCTTGGCGAGGCAGATAAGATCGGGGACGACGTCGTAAAGCTCATAGGCGAAGATGGTTCCCGTCCTTCCCATGCCGCACTGGACTTCGTCGAAGATAAGCGCGGCGTCATACTGGTCGCACAGGGCGCGCAGCCCTTCGAGGAAGTCTTTCGTGGCGGGGATGATCCCGCCTTCGCCCATGACGGGTTCGACGATAATAGCCGCCATGTTCGGCCCCGCCAGACGGGCGACGCTTTCAAGATCGTTGAAGAGGGCCTCGTGCGTGCCGGGGAGCAGCGGCTCGAACCCTTCGCGGTATTGGCGCTGGCCGTTGACGGAAAGCGCGCCCATGGTGCGCCCGTGGAAAGAATTTTTCACATAGATGATTTCATAGGCGTCCTTGCCTTTGACTTCCGCCGCGCGCTTGCGGGCGGTTTTCAGCGCGCCTTCCACGGCCTCCGCGCCTGTCGAGCAGAAAAAGACCTGTTCGAATTCGCTGACAGACAGGATTGTTTCGGCGGCTTCGAGGCGCACGGGATCGGCGACGTAACACAGGCCCATATGAAGCTTGTCGATTTGTTTCTTGAGGGCCTTGGTATAGCGCGGGTGGGCGTAGCCGAGTGCGTTCACGGCGATCCCGGCGCCAAAATCAAGATACTCCTTCCCGTCCGTGTCATAAAGATGGACGCCCTTTCCTTTGGCGAACTGCACCGGCCAGAAACCATAGACATTGATGAGAATATCATTTGCCTGTTCGAGAAAGTCGCTGTTTGCCATGGGGGTTCTCCTGCTACGGTGGTTTTGCCTAAACTATTCTATTTTAAGCCATTTCAGGCAAAGAAACCACCCCTGACGGATAATGACCACCCGCAGGGGCGTCTTTAGATTAAAAGCCTGTAATAGGTTTTCGCATAGGCTTTGTGCGGGTCGAAACCATGGGCGAAAGCGCTGTATCCCGCGGCCTTGAAGGCTTTGCTGCTTTGCAAATTATCGTCGGCGATGGCGGAGATAATTTGCGTCATGTTATTTTGCTCCGCCACATAATGGGCGGCGTCCAGCAGCAATCCGGCAATGCCGTTCCCCCTGAGGGCGGGCGCGACGCAGACGCTTTGCGCGATGGCGGTCACGGATTTTTCATGGTCGCCTATCGGATAGCCCGTGATGTTTTTTACGGCGTCATGGTTCTTTAAAAAACTGATCAGGCAGCCTCCGGCAAGGGCGCCGGTTTCATCTTTTACGCCAATCAGCGGCATTCTTTCGCCGAAATGATGTTTGAGGTCGGCGGCGGTGCGGGGCTTGATGTGATAGTCTTTTTCAAGCGCCGCACGGATGGATTGCTGTAGGGCGATGAAGGCCGGAATATCCGCGGCCCCCAGAAAAGCCACGGTTAATTTAAGCGCGGGCTTGACGGCGGCGCAGGGGGCTTGCGGCGTATGGATTCCCGCCGGATGGGCGGGGGCGTGCTGTGAGAAGCTGTCGGATAACATTGATGGCCTTCCTTGGCGGTCATATTGTCTTTGCGTTATGCGTGCGAAAAAGAGGTGGAAGCCCGTATCCATCCTTTGAACAAGGAGGGCTCCGGTGACCGCTAACGCTGGAAGGCTTATCGTTTTTATTGTGTGATGAATGGCATCACGTCCGAACCTGAACCACGCGGGCGGTCAGATCGTACGTCGTCGGGAAGGGGTGACGGTATGGAATATCAATTGTGCCATGGCCTGAATATATACGTAAAAATTGCGGCGGCGCAAGATGAATTTTAAAGGGGCCAGTATTTTCCGGCCCTGTTTTTAAGGCCCTTCCGGTTATTCTTCCAACTTCAGGGCGGCTTCGGCCAGCCGCGCCCAATATTCAATGCCGAGCGGCAGGATGGCGTCGTTGAAATCATAGCCCGCATTATGAAGCCCTTTATTATGGGGGGATTCGGGTGCGTCCGGCTCGCCCTGTCCCATCCAGATATAGCATCCGGGGACTTGCTGGAGCATCGCTCCGAAATCTTCCGCGCCCATGCATGGCTCGACGGCGTCGTTGACGTTTTCTTCCCCGACAAGCTGGCGCGCGATGTCCGCGCAAAAGGCGCTTTCGGCGGCGCTGTTGATGGTCGGGTCATAGCCGTCATTGACGCGCAGCTCGCAGGCGCATCCAAAGGCGGAGGCGATGGCGGCGGGAATTTCGCGCAGGCGCTTTTCAATATAGGCGCGGGTTTCGACGCGGAAGGCGCGGTAGGTTCCGCTCAGCACGGCTTGGTCGGGGATGACGTTGAACGCGCCCGTTCCGGCATTGAAATTGGTGATGGAAAGCACCGCCTGATCGACCGGATCGATCTGGCGCGCCACAAGCGTTTGCAGGGCGGTGACGATATGCGACGCGGCGACGATGGGATCTGTGTTGAAGTGGGGCAGGGCCGCGTGGCCGCCTTTGCCCGTGACGGTGATGTCGAAAGAATCGGAGGACGCCATGATAGGGCCGGGGCGCAGGCCGATCGTGCCGCGTTTCATTGCGGGCCAGTTATGCATGCCGAAAACGGCGTTCATCGGAAAATGTTTAAACAGGCCATCCTCTATCATGCGGATGGCGCCGCCGCCGCCTTCTTCGGCGGGCTGGAAAATAAGATGGACTTTGCCGTTGAAATTGCGGGTCGCGGCAAGATATTTCGCGGCGCCCAAAAGCATCGCCGTGTGGCCGTCATGCCCGCAACCATGCATTTTGCCTGGAATTTTCGACGCCCAAGGCTGGCCCGATTGTTCGGTCATGGAAAGCGCGTCCATATCGGCGCGCAGGCCGATAGCCTTGCCGCTATCGGTCTTCTGGCCTTCGATGGTCGCGACAAGGCCGGTTTGCGCAAACCCCGTCTTAAAGGGGATGCCCCATTCGGTCAGCTTCTTTTGCACCAGTTCCGAGGCGAATATTTCCTCATAGGCGGTTTGCGGGTTCTGGTGGAGTTCGCGGCGGCAGGCGGCGATCTCGTCCTTCATGGCGGTGATGGAATTGATTTTGCTCATAAGGAAATTCTAGGCAAGCGGCAGGTGAAATACAAGTCCCGTGGCCGCTGTTAAAAGCGCGGTCTTTATGCTAACCTGCCTTCGGGTGCGCCTTGCTGCGGCGCGTTTTTCTTATTGGGTGTGGTTTTTAGTGCATCACTGTTTTCCTGTTGCTACGGCTTTAAAAGAGTCATTTAAAGGGGGCTATGGCGGCGTCCCGTTCCGTGCCGATCTGGGGGCGGGGCTGGTGGTTTCGCTGGTGGCCCTGCCGCTCGCCATGGCCCTGTCTGTCGCTGTCGGCCTCCCGCCCCAGCACGGGCTTTATACCGCGATTATTGCCGGTATTGTGACGGCGCTTTTGGGCGGATCGCGGTTTCAGGTCAGCGGCCCTACCGCGGCCTTTGTCGCCATCCTCGTCCCTATTATCGCGCAATACGGGCTGGAGGGGCTTATTCTTTGCCAGCTTATGGCGGGCGTTTTGCTCATCCTGCTCGGGCTGTTGCGGTTCGGGAAATTCATCCGGCTTGTGCCCTATGCGGTGACGACGGGGTTTACGGCGGGGATTGCGATCGTTATTGCAACGCTCGCGCTCAATGATTTTCTGGGCCTGAATATCGACGATCCCGGCGATCGTTACTGGACGAAGGTCGGGACGATTTTCTCCAGCCTTGCGCAGGCGACGCCGCAGGAAGCGGTCATCGGCATTTTGTCGCTTGTGATTATGATCGTCTGCCCGCGCATTACAAAGCGTTTGCCGGCGGCCGTCATGGGGATTGGCGCGGGGACAATCCTTGGGGTTGTGGCTGTAAAGGCCGGGTTGCCAGTCGAAACGATAGCCACGCGGTTTTCTTATACGGCATCCGATGGAACGGTGGGCGCGGGCATACCGCCGTCCCTGCCGCAATTCCATCTTCCGGCCATGATTGACCTGACGCCGCTTCTTATCCCCGCCGTGACGGTTGCCTTGCTGGCGGCGCTTGAATCCCTGTTGTCGGCGGCGGTTGCGGATAATGTGACCGGTACGGAACATGACCCGGATGCGGAGCTGGTGGGGATCGGTTTCGGCAACCTCCTGACCGGGTTCTTCGCCGGCATTCCGGCGACGGGGGCGCTGGCCCGCACTGCCACCAATATCCATGCGGGGGCGCAAACGCCGATGGCGGCGGTTTATCACGCTCTCTTCCTGCTCGCCTTTATGATGGCCCTTGCGCCTTATATAAGCGCTATACCGATGGCGGCGCTGGCGGCGCTGCTTCTCAGCGTCGCATGGAGGATGGCGCACGCGCATCTGGTCGTCAAAATCATCCGCCAGAAAAACTATCGCGATACGATGCTGGTGCTTGTGACGCTCGTACTGACGGTTATTTTCGATATGGTTGTCGGCGTCGGCGTTGGATTGGCGCTCGCCTATATCTGCCATGTCTGGGAAAAGCGGCGCGAAAGAGGCGGAGGCGGTAAAACCGCCGCCTGACATGCTTCTTCTCTTCTACAGGCTGGTTTTGCGCGGGTCGAAGGCGTCGCGTACGGCTTCACCGATAAAGGTCAGGAGCGTGAGCATGAAGGCCAGCGTCACGAAAGCCGAAATGCCGAGCCACGGCGCCTGAAGATTATTCTTCCCTTGCGAAAGCAGTTCGCCGAGCGAGGCGGAACCCGGCGGCAGGCCGAGGCCGAGAAAGTCGAGCGAGGTCAGCGCCGTGATGGAGCCCGTCAGGATAAAGGGCATCATGGTCATGGTTGCGACCATGGCGTTGGGCAGCACGTGGCGGAACATGATGAGCCTGTTGGAAACGCCGAGCGCGTTGGCCGCCCGCACATAATCGAGATTGCGGGCGCGCAAAAATTCGGCGCGCACGACATCGACGAGGCTCACCCACGAAAAGAGCAGGAGGATAAGCAGCAGCGTCCAGAATCCCGGTACGAACATCGCCGAAAAGATGATGAGGATATAAAGCGAGGGCAGGGACGACCAGACCTCTATCACGCGCTGCATGGTAAGGTCGAGCTTGCCGCCGTAATAGCCTTGCAAGGCCCCCGCCGTGACGCCGATGACGGAGCTTATGACCGTCAGGACAAGGCCGAACAGGATGGAAAGGCGGAAGCCGTAAATGACCCGCGCCGCGACATCGCGCCCCTGATCGTCCGTGCCGAGGATATTGGCGCCCGTGGGCCGCGAGGGGGCGGGTTCGGTCAGGTCATAGGAAATCGTGTCATAGGAAAAACGGATGGGCGGCCAGATCATCCAGCCTTTTTCATTGATAAGATCCTGCACGAACGGATCGCGGTAATCGGTGGCGGTTTCGAAATCCCCGCCAAAGGTGGTTTCGGGGTAATCTTTCAGGACGGGCGCGTAAAGGCCGCCGTCATAGGAAAGGAGGATGGGTTTATCGTTCGCGATCGTTTCCGCAAACAGGCAAGCCAGCATCAGGACGATGAAAATCCAGAAGGAATAATAACCGCGCTTGTTCGCCCTGAACTGGGCGAGGCGTCTGTGTGTGAGCGGCGATAAGGTCATGCGGCATTCTAACCATGAACCCGCGGGACATGAAGGGGTTTTGTCTTTATATCCCTAAAGAAAAGCGGGGGCGGGCTTTAGAATGTTTGCGTCAGCGTCTGGTAGAAGCGGCGGGCTTCGATCTCCCGCGGGCAGTCGGAGCAGGGCTCTTCGAGGCGCTTTTCGAGCAGGGAAAGCTTTTCTTCCGAGGCCCGCGTGCCGATGCTGTGCAGATAGGCGTCGGTCAGGCGGACGATTTCCCTTGCAGGGTCTTCGGCGGTCTTGGTGGCTGGCATTTTCTTTCTTCCCCCTTGGATGAAAATCAATGGACGGCGTAGGAGCCTGTGCCGGTCTTTTCCATGAGGCGCAGGCGCTTTTTCTGATCGTCGGAAAGCGCGTTGTCGTTGCCTGCGCGTACGGCCATGGCGGCGTTCAGCCGGGCTTGCGCGGCGGAAAGCTCTTCATTGGTGGAAATCAGGCTGGTGGACAGGAGATCTTGCAGCGCGCGTTCGGATTCCGGCGAGATATGGCCATCTTCCTTGATACGGTCGCGCAGGGCTTGCAGCTTTTCCTGTATGTCTTTCAAATCCATGGAATCAATCAACTTGTAGAAAACTGAGGCGAAACTACAGAAAATACAATATTCTGTCAAATGAAATTATTGGTTAAACCGTCCGCGCCTCGAAATCAATGCGCGGATCGACGGCGACATAGACGACGTCCCGCACCAATGTCATCACCAGCCCCATCAGGGAAAAGATATAAAGCGTCCCTAAAACAACGGGATAGTCGCGGTTGATGACGCTCTCATAGCCGAGCAGCCCCAGCCCGTCGAGCGAGAAGATAACCTCGATAAGGAGCGATCCGGTAAAGAAAATGGCAAGGAAGGCCGACGGGAACCCCGCAATGACGATCAGCATCGCGTTGCGGAAGACATGGCCGTGCAGCACCTGTTTTTCGGTCAGCCCCTTGGCCCGCGCGGTCAGGACGTAATGTTTGCCGATCTCGTCGAGGAAGGAGTTCTTGGTCAGCATGGTCAGGCCCGCGAAACCGGAAATGACCATGGCGCTGATGGGCAGAACCATATGCCACGCGTAATCGAGCGCGAGCCGCCACCATGACAGATCCTGCCAGTTGTCGGACACGATGCCGCGCAAGGGAAAGAGATCGAAATACCGCCCGCCCGCGAACAGGATGATAAGCAAAATCCCGAACATGAAAGACGGGACGGCATAGCCGATAAAGACCGCCGCCGATGTCCATACGTCGAATGCCTGTCCGTCCTTCACCGCCTTGCGGATGCCGAGCGGGATGGAGATAAGATAGATGATGAGCGTCGACCACAAGCCGAGCGAGATGGACACGGGCATTTTTTCAAGCACGAGATCGATGACCGAAACATCGCGGTAATAGCTTTCGCCGAGATCGAACATGGCGTAGTTTTTCACCATCAGGAAAAACCGTTCATAGGCCGGCTTGTCAAAGCCGTACATGCGTTCAAGCTCTGCGACGAATTCGGGATCGAGCCCTTGGGAGCCGCGGTATTTTCCGCCGTCCCCGCCGCCCCCGCCAATCGCCATATCGGCCCCCGCACCGCCGCCGCCGCCGAAACGGGCGGTCGCCTCGACACCGTGGCCTTGCAATTGCGCAATCATCCGCTCCACCGGCCCGCCGGGGACGAACTGGATGATGACGAACGATATGAACATGATCCCCAGAATGGTCGGGATCATCAAAAGCAGGCGGCGGAGAATGTAATTCAGCATAAGGGATATTTTACACAAGGGCCGCATCCATGCCAGCGAAAGCTGGCACGCCCCTTAAAGAACCCACCGGAATGGCTTGACTTGGGAAGGGCTTTCTATAACATTCTTGGCGAGGCCGGAAAGAAACGGCCTTGGGGCGTGATAACCCCTGCCAAAGGCGGTTTGTGTAACCGTTATTGCACTCCTCGACTCTCGGTCGGGGAGGCATCGGCGTATGTCCAGCCCCGCAAGGGGTAAAGGCCGACGCGGCCCCTCCTTTGGCGGGCTTATCAACTCCCCGATCATCAGAAGAGAAGGGGAGTTCCATGGCTGGAAGGTTTTTCACACGCCCGTTATCCATCTATAACCAGTCAGGCTCGGCGCTTGTCTTCATCCTTATCGCGGTCGCTTTGTTCGCGGCTCTGTCCTACGCCATGATGCGTGATGGCGGCACAGGCGCAGCGACCCGCACGATGAGCGACGCGCAGCTCAGGCTTGCCGCCGCTGAAATTATTTCCTATGGCGACGCCATCGCGCATGCGGTGCAGCGGATGCGGATCAATGGTTGCAGCGACCGGGAAATAGATTTTTCCGATCATGGCGGCGTAGCGAAAAACACGGCAGGGGAACCCGTGCCTTATAATAATCCCTATCGCCGGGAAGACGGATCATGCGGCATTTTTCACCCGAATGGCGGCAAGATTACGCCAAGGTTGATCGATGAAAAATATGCCTCCGATCCCGCCCTCGTGAACCCGACATGGTCGCACCCCCAAAGCCTGTGGTTGAGCGCTATGGGTGTAAAAGGCGTAGGAACGGAAGGGCCTGACGGGACGGATTTGGTTCTTTATGCGGGAAGGCTGCGCAAGGATGTGTGCCTGACGATAAATGACATGCTTCGCGTGTCCAATCCGTCCGGAAGCCCGCCCCATGAAGGCGGATATTGTTTAGGCGGCGGGCATAAATTTGAAGGCGAATATCCAGCCTGCGGCAATAATCCGATAGGTTATAGCGAGTCCGCGCTTGTGGGAAAGAGGGCGGGCTGCCGCCGTAGTGGCAATGCGTCAAGCGGGGCTGAACAATATAGCTTTTACCGCGTCCTGATCGCCCGTTAGACATCAGGAAACGGGCTTTACGTTCCATTCCTTGACTGTCCAGCGGTCATTGGAAAATTCAAGGATACAAACAGCGCCGGTGGAAATCTTTAAGGGGTGGTTTTGCGAGAAATCCCCGAAATCCCCCGTAATATGCGGCGCGAAGCGGGCGATGCCGTTCGAGGTTACGACAAGGGCGCAATCCTGTTCGTCCTCGACGAGATGGCGGGCGAAATCCTTCCAGTTCTGGATGCAGCTTTCGGGGTTGAAATTCCAGCTATCCGGCACTGTGGCGTTTTCGTCCCACGCCTTGATAGCGTCCGCGCCGATGCGGGCGATGACCTCGTCCTCTCTTTTATTTTCGTCGGGGCCGTAATCAATTTCGTTGAAAATTTCGAGCTGATAGACGGGTTCTGTATAGCCCGCTTCCTTCAGCGCCAGTTCCGCCGTTTCGATCGTGCGTTTGAGCTGCGAGGCGTAAACGGCTTCGGGATAAAGGCCGCGCTGTTTCAGCCATGCGCCGATGGCCCGCGCCTGTATGCGGCCTGTTTCGGTAAGCGGCAAATCGGTGCGCGCGCCGACGCGGCGGGGCGTTTCGCCTTTTTCAAACGTATTTCCATGGCGGGCGATGATTAAAATCGTCATAGTCTTTAGGTATAAGAAATAATGGTTCTTGTCCCTTTAAAAAAGCGCCTGATGCCCTAAATTCTAAAGCCTGATTGAAGAATAAGGAGAATTTTTATGAAATTTATTGATTTGCAGGGGCTGCAAATGCCCGCGCTTGGTTTTGGCACATGGAAATTGACGGGGCCGGACGCCGCGAAGGCAGTCGATTTTGCCCTGAACGAAGGTTATACCCATGTCGATACCGCGCAAATATACGAAAATGAAGCGGAGGTCGGGGACGGCATCGCGCAATCCGGCGTCACCCGCGACAAAATTTTCCTGACGACGAAAGTCTGGCGCGACCGTTTCGCCGAAAACCGCGTGATGGAATCGGTCGATGAATCCTTGAAAAAACTGAAGACGGACTATGTGGACTTGCTTCTCGTCCACTGGCCTTTCCCCGAAACGCCCGTCGCCAAAATGGTCGAAGAGGTAATGAAGGCCCTTGATGCCGGCAAGGCGAAACGCATCGGCGTCAGCAATTTCACGGTCGCGCAGACGGAAGAGGCGATCAAGGTTTCCGGCGGAAAGATATGCAACAACCAGGTCGAATATCACCCCTATCTTTCGCAAGAGCCTGTGCTTGAATGCGCCCGTGCGAACAAGATGGCCGTGACGGCCTATTCGCCCGTCGCGCGTGGCAAGGCGATTGGCGACGCTTCCTTAAAGGAAATCGGCCTGAAATACGGCAAGAGCGCGGGGCAGGTGACGCTGCGCTGGCTGGTGCAACAAGACAGTGTCGCCGCCATCCCGAAATCGGCGACGCCGGACAATATAAAAAACAACCTCAATATCTTTGATTTTGAATTGAGCGATGAGGATATGAAGAAAATCCACGCGCTGGCGTCACCTGCGGGCCGCCTCGTCAATCCCGACTGGGCGCCGCAATGGGATCAGGCGGCGTAAGATTATAGGGCGGATTATGTGGATTATACGGGGCCGCGCATCCGGTTCTGGATGCGCGTGATATAATCTTCTTCCTGTTTCCGCACCTTCCGGAAGGTTTCCAGCGGGCGGGAGCCGCATCTTAGCAGGATTTCGGTTTCTATCTCCCCGCGCGTTTCAAGGGAAAGGTCAGATTGAACCTTGCCCCAGAGGCGTTGCAGTTTGCCGGGTGTTATATCATCGTTCATCGCGCTGTGCCTGTCTTTAACAGGGCCTCCGCCCGTTTGACGTCTTCGGGGGAATCGATGCCGGCCTGCGCCATGCCCGCATCGACATCGATCGCCACGGTCTGGATCGCTATGCCGTTTTCGAGAAGCCGCAATTGTTCCAGCCCTTCGAGCTTTTCATAGTGGCCTTCGGAAAGGGTGACGAATTTTTTCAAGATGTCGAACCGGAAGCCATATAGGCCGATATGCTGGTACACGGGCGAGAATTTGTCGCGTTTGCGCAGATCGTCTTCCTTGCGGATTGCGGGAAGGATATTCTTTGAAAACCACAAGGCCCGGCCTTTCGGATCGATAACGCATGTCGTGCCGCTGAAAGGCGTCGTCTTTTTGCTTTCGCGCAGCGCGTCAAGCTCGTCCCAGCGCAGGCGGACGACGGGCGTTATCACTTCGGAATCCGGCGCGCCGATAAAGGTTTCAACTATCTTGAGCGGCGCCGCGACAGGGGTGAAGGGCGCGTCGCCCTGCAAGCCCAGAACGAAATCGAAATGGCCGCCCATCTGCTGCGCCGCTTCGAGGACGCGGTCGGAGCCGGTCTTGCAGTGGGCGGAGGTCATAACACATTCGATGCCGATTTCCTTACAGTGATCGGCGATGCGTTCGTCTTCGGTCGCAACGGCAACGGTTACGTTTTTCAATTTCTCTGCGGCGGCGTGCGCGATTGCGGCGACGCGCGAGAGCATGCTTTGCCCGCCAAGCTGGACGAGCGGTTTTCCGGGGAAGCGCGTCGAGGCGTATCGCGCGGGGATGATAATGGCCGTTTTCATGATGAAGCCATCTTACATGACTTCGCCTTTTTTAGAAATGGCCGATTTAAGGGAGATTTTCCTTTAATCCTGCCGCGCCCACCATGTGTCCGTCACCGCTGGCGTAAGCGGCGAGAGGGTTTCAGGCCGCACGATCTTGCGCCAATAGGCAAGGTTGAAATGGTCGGAATGCCAGTGCGGAATCACGTAATGGCCGGCGAGAAGGATACGATCGAGCGCACGCGTGTATGCAACAAGTTCGTCGCGATCGGCGGCGCGGATGATTTTTTCAATCAGGTCGTCGATGACCGGATCCTCGATGCCGATATAATTGCGCGAGCCTGCCATGCCGGCTTTTTCCGAACCCCAGAAATCGCGCTGTTCATTGCCCGGCGAACTTGATTGCCCGATCGGTAGAATCGTCATGTCGAAATCAAATTCGTTCATGAGGTTCAGATATTGCGCCGGATCGACGGTGCGAAAACTTGCTTCGACGCCGATACGCTTCAGGTTGGCGATAAAGGGGAGAACCCAGCGTTCGAACATCGGGTTGGAATCAATGATCTGGAAGGAGAGTTTTTGTCCCTTGTCATTGACGCGGATACCGTCCTTGCCGAGCTTCCATCCGGCTTCGTCCAGAAGGGATGCGGCTATGCGCAGGTTGTTCCGGTTATTGCCCTTGCCGTCCGTGACGGGGGCTTTGTAGCGCTCTGTATAGACTTCATCCGGGATCTTGCCGCGGTAGTTTTCGAGGATTTCAAGTTCGCGCCCCGTTGGCGGGCCTTCGGGCGCGGCGAGATCCGAGTTTTCGAAATAGCTGTTGGTGCGTTTGTAATCGCCATAGGCGAATTGCCGGTTCGACCATTCGAAATCGAACGCGTAATCAAGCGCCTTGCGCACGGCCTTGTCGGCGAAGACGGGGCGGCGGATATTATAGATGAAACCCTGCATCCCCGCGGGCCGTCCGTGGGTGACGGCTTCCTTGACGATGCGCCCGTCGCGCAGGGCGGGGGATTCATAGGCGGTGTTCCAGAGCTTGGCCGTGTTTTCCAGCCTGTAATCATATTGCCCCGCAAGGAAGGCTTCGAGCGCGACGTTATTGTCTTTGTAGTAATCGACGATGATGCGATCAAAATTGAAACGGCCTTTATTGACCGGCAGATCCTTGCCCCAATAGGCGGGATCGCGGATATATTCGATCGAACGGCCCGCCGCGATAGCGCCGACCTTATAGGCGCCGCTTCCCAAAGGGCGGATGAGGGAGGACGCGCCGATATCGCGGTTCTTGCCTTCCTGCGTCCAGTAATGTTTGGGGAGGATCGCAAGCTGCGCCAGAATGAGCGGCAATTCGGCATTGTCGTTATGGGCGAATTTGAAAATGACGCGGGTGGGCGAAGTCGCCTTAACTTCGCTCACATCGCCGTAATAGGCTTTGAAAAACGGCGATCCTTTTTCCATCATCGTATTGAACGTCCAGACGACATCGTCCGCCGTGACGGACTTGCCGTCCGCAAAGCTGGCCTCTTTGCGCAAATTAAAGGCGACCCATGAATTATCTTCCGGCAGCTCGATCGTTTCCGCCAGAAGCCCGTACATGGAAAACGGCTCGTCGTTGCTTTGTTCCATCAGCGAGTCATAGACAAGGCTTTGTCCGAGGAAGGATAAAAGGCTTGCGGGCGTTCCCTTGGTAACGAAGGGGTTCAGGGAATCGAACGTGCCGATGGCGTGGAGCTTTAAGGCGCCGCCTTTGGGGGCGTCAGGATTCACATAGTCGAAATGCGTGAAGCCGGGCGCGTATTTTACGTCGCCATGCATGGAAACGGCAGGTTTGGGCGTCGCCGTTTGCGCGCCTGCCGGGGCCGCGAAGGGCAAGGCCGCCAGCAGGGCGAAAAGGGTGAGGAGAAGGTGGGGGAATTTCTGTTTCATGCGTCTAATCCTGTCGCTTGTGAAATATGGCCGAGGCCGTCTTTTTCCAAAAGGGCGCAAAGCCCCTTTAATATCTCTTCGATCAATGCCGGCCCTTGAAAAACAAGGGCGGTGTAGAGTTGCAGGAGGCTCGCCCCGCTGCGGATTTTTTCATAGGCGTCCTGCGCCGACGCGATGCCGCCCGCGCCGATGATGGGGAGCCGGCCATCCGTCAGTTTGTAGAAGCTACGGATGATTTGTGTCGATTTTCCGGCAAGCGGCCTGCCGCTGAGGCCCCCTTGTTCGCCGTGGAAAGGGGCGGGAAGATAATCGGGCCGATCCAGCGTCGTGTTGCCGAGAATAACGCCGTCAACGCGCGATTCCATGAGGCAGGCGGCAATGTCTTCCAACTGCGCCGCGTCCAGATCGGGGGCGAGTTTGACAAGGAGCGGCGGCGCGGTTTTGCCGCATGTCTTGGCCCGTTCGTCCAGAAGGCGTGCCAGAAGCGGCGCGAGATTTTCGCTTGCCTGAAGATTGCGCAGCCCCGGCGTGTTGGGGGAGGAGATATTCACCGCCAGATAGTCCGCATAGGGGCCGAGCGTGCGCACCAGCATGCAATAATCCTTTGCCGGATCGTCCGCACCCTTGTTCATGCCGATATTGATGCCGATCATGCCGGGCGGCCTCGGTTTCGATTCAAAAAACCGTTCGATATTATGGCGGAAATGATCCGCGCCCTTATTGGGGAATCCCATGCGGTTGATAACGGCCCCGTGGCGCTGGCTCCTGAAGATGCGCGGGCGCGGGTTCCCGTCCTGCGGGCGCGGCGTCACGGTTCCGGCCTCGACAAAGCCAAGCCCCGTTTTCAGCATCGGCCCGACGACATCGGCGTTCTTGTCGAAACCGGCGGCAAGGCCGAGAGGGTTCGGGAAACTCCTGTCCCAGAGCGTGACTTTCAGGCGGGGATCATCGACGCGCCGCGTAGAGGGGGCAAGGCCGCTCTTTAATCCTTTGAGCGTCAGCGCATGGGCGTTTTCCGCATCCATGCGAAAGAGCATGGATCTAGCGAGGGTGAAAAGAATGTCCGTCATTTAAGCAATAGTTATAACCGCCTTCCGCGTAAAGTCACGCCTCAATGCGGGGTTTTACAGCGCCTTTAACAGGGGTTTAGATGTGTTTTATGCCGGCTTTCAGGTAATTCCAGCCCGTAATAATGGTGATGACGGCGGCGACGGAGAGAAGGATCTGGCCCGTGGCGAGCGTGCTTATATCCGGGACAAGGAAGCCGAAAACAGTTTGCATCGTCTTGTCGCCATAGCCGCCCATGATGAGGAAGCCGAGCGAGGTCATCTGGAATCCCGTCTTCCATTTGGCGAGCCTCGATACGGGAACCTTGATATTTTGCGGGCCGAGATATTCGCGCAGGCCCGAAATCAGGAATTCGCGGGCAAGGATGATAATGGCCGGAATCATCCAGACCCCGTCCAGCCTGTCGAATGTCGCAAGCGCCATCAGGAGCGATGCGACCATAATTTTATCGGAGATAGGGTCGAGAAACGCGCCGAATCCCGATGTGCTGCCATATTTGCGGGCGATATAGCCGTCGAGGAAATCCGTAACCGCGCAGAAAGTATAAATCGCAAGGGCCGTCCATGCCGCCGCCGCGCCGGGAATGAAGAACAGCCCGATCAGGAAGGGGAGCAGGATAATGCGCGACACGGTCAGGAGATTGGGCAAATGATGCATCATGCGGAGAAGGCTAACAGGGAAGGCGGCCCCGCGCACCTTGAAAAAGCGGCGTATAAAAAACCATCCCCGCGAAAAGCGGGGACGGGGAACTTTGGAGGAGATGGTTTTGGTGAAAGTCTCAGGCCATCGCTTTTTGCGCGGTGTCGGCATTTTCCGCCGGATCGCGCAGCACATAGCCGCGGCCCCAGACAGTTTCGATAAAGGAATCGCCGCCTGTGGCCGTTTCGATTTTCTTGCGGAGCTTGCAGATGAAAACGTCGATGATTTTCACTTCCGGTTCGTCCATGCCGCCATAAAGATGGTTCAGGAACATTTCCTTGGTCAGGGTCGTGCCTTTGCGCAAGGAAAGCAGCTCCATAATCCCGTATTCCTTGCCGGTAAGATGGATGGGTTTACCCTCGACTTCGACCGTGCGCGTGTCGAGATTGACGACGACGGGGCCGGTAATGATTTTCGATTGGGCGTGGCCTTGTGAGCGGCGGACGATTGCCTGGATGCGGGCGACCAGTTCGCGCTTGTCGAAAGGCTTCGTCAGATAATCGTCGGCGCCGAAGCCGAGCCCTTTGATTTTATTGTCCAGTTCGGCAAGGCCGGAAAGGATGAGGATGGGCGTATCGACCTTGGCGGCGCGGAGGTTTTTCAAAACCTCGTACCCGTCCATGTCGGGCAGCATCAGATCGAGGATGATGATGTCGTAATCATAAAGTTTGCCCAGATCCAGCCCGTCTTCGCCGAGATCGGTTGTGTCCACGACATAGCCTTCGCTTTTCAGCATCAGCTCGATGCTCTTGGCGGTGGAGCTATCGTCTTCTACCAATAGAACCCGCATGTTTGACCCCTTTTGTTAATCTTCTATCCGTTTGTCCCAAGCGGGAGCTATCCTGTTCCACGCTTTAAGATTCGTTAATAAGAATCTTAACATAGATTAAAAAGGTTAACAAAATGCTTTCACGGAAGTGGTTGAAAAATATAAATTTTCATAATTACTAAAAATGCCTGAAACGGAAATATCCGTCGAAAAGAGGCGCTTAAAAGGTATAAACTAAAAGATATGGAACGCCTCGCCGATAAAGCCCTTGCGACAATCAAGCCCTTGCCCGTGTTCGAATTGAATGGAACGGTCGTGAAGGTGCTTGGGCTTTTGGTGGAAATCGCGGGATTCGGCAAGGAGCTTGCCATCGGTTCGGTCGTGCATCTGCGGCCCGGGCCGGAGAAGGATATCCCGTGCGAGGTTATCGGGTTTCGCGAAAACCGCGCGCTTTTGATGCCGTTCGGCACGCTGGAGGGGGTGGGGCTTGGCTGTCCCGCGGTTATCCAGCGGTTCGAGGCGGCTGTCTATCCGGATGAGCGCTGGCTGGGCCGCGTCATCAATGCTTTGGGCGTCCCGATTGACGGCAAGGGGCCGTTGATGCAAGGGGCTACGCCCATTCCGCTCAAGAACAAGGCGCCGCCTGCCCATGCGCGGCAGCGGATCGGCGGCAAGCTCGATTTGGGCGTGCGCGCGGTGAATACGTTCCTGTCCACGGTGCATGGGCAGCGGATGGGGATTTTTGCAGGTTCGGGGGTCGGGAAATCCGTGACGCTTTCCATGATGGCCCGTTATACGGAGGCCGATATTTCCGTCATCGGCCTTGTCGGCGAACGCGGGCGGGAGGTTCAGGAATTTCTTGAGGACGATCTTGGCGAGGACGGGCTTGCCCGCTCGGTCGTGATTGTCGCGACGGGGGACGAGCCGGCTTTGATGCGAAGGCAGGCGGCCTATATGACGCTTGCCGTCGCCGAATATTTCCGCGGGCGGGGGCGGGAGGTTTTGTGCCTTATCGATTCCGTCACGCGCTTTGCGATGGCGCAGCGCGAGATCGGCCTGTCCGCCGGTGAGCCGCCGACATCGAAAGGCTATCCGCCGACGACGTTCGGGGAGCTTGCGCGGCTTTTGGAGCGGGCGGGGCCGGGCGTTGTCGGCGAGGGGAATATTACGGGGCTGTTCACCGTCCTTGTCGAAGGCGACGACACGAACGAACCCATTTCCGACGCCGTGCGCGGTATCGTTGACGGGCATATCGTGATGGAGCGCGACATTGCGAGCCGGGGCCGTTATCCCGCCATCAACGTCCTGAAATCCGTATCACGGGCGATGCCGCGCTGTCTGACCGAAGAGCAGACGATTATCGTGACCAAGGCGAAACAGCTTATCAGCCGCTATGAAGACATGGCCGAACTTATCCGCCTCGGCGCCTACCGCAAGGGGACGGACAAGGAGGTCGATGAGGCGATTGCGCGCTATCCGGCGTTGGAGGAGTTTTTGAAACAGCGCAAGGAGGAGGCGAACACGATCGACGAATCCTTCGCGCGCCTTGGGGAAATTCTCGGCCTGCACTATACGGGCGGGGACGGGGCCGCGCCGCCTGCGGGCGGTGTTCCGGCGGGGCCGGAATTCCAGAAAGGCTTCCCCGCGCCGCCGCGCCGGAAGATATAAGGGGAAGGCGCGTAAAGCATGGCCAACCTCAAATCGCTTATCAAATTGCGGCGGCATAATGTCGATGAAAAGCAAAAGCTTCTGGCGGGGCTTTACCGCGAGGTCGAGGAGATCGAGCGCGGCAAGACCATGCTGATCGACAGGCTCCGTTCGGAGCGCAAGGTTCTGGACGATGCGGGGACGCTTGAAATGTACGCCTATTTCGGGCGGTTTTCGCAAAACATCCACAGGATGATAGAGCGGCTCAACGAGGAAAAATCAAAACTGGAAATGCGCATCCGCATTGCGCAGGACGACGTGCGCGAGGCTTTCGCCAACATGAAGCGGATCGAGATCGTCCAGCGCGAACGCGAAAAGGCCGAAAAGAAGGAAGCGGACGACAAGGAAGCCCGCGAACTTGACGAGATCGGTATCGAGGGTTTCCGGCGTAAGGAAGATGAGAATATTTAAGGCGTAACCGGTTGCGCGGTGTTTTAGGCGGAAGAGGTTAATTGAGCCTCACGCTTTAAAATATTCTCCCATCCCTGCCCGCCGCTCTGGAAGCCGATCTCGCCGTAAATAGCCGTGTTGTCGAGCGCCTTGGCATAGGCGGTGCGCATGGCGTCCTGCATCGAGGCGGAGATGGCGTTTTGCGTGCGGACGACAAGATCGATGCGGTTGCCGCGCACGAGACCGTCCAGCTGAACGTCGCCCATGCGGGTTAAGGCCAGATCCATCACAAAGCGCGTGCCTGTGTCCTTTTCGTCGCGGTCGTTTTCGGACGGTTCCTTTCGTACATGGAACATGATTTTCGAGATTTCGTTCTGCCATAAAAGCGGGATAGGCAGGCTTTTCCAGTCATGCGCGGCGGCGTCGGTTCCCACCGCCAGCGGCGCTGTTTCACCCGACAGGCGCGTCATGATGGATTGCTTGCCGGTCTTGGCCAGAAGGTCGAGCTTTTTATCGCCCATCCATGCCTGAAGATCGCCGGAGCGCAAGGCGGCGGCGAACAGCATCAGGGCGGGGCCGAAGGATGCGGGGTTCGTGGGGGATGGAATGACGCGGCCCAATATCTGCGCCGCTTGCGGCGTCGTTTGATAGAAGGACTGGAACAGATCGTCCATGACGGGCCAGAGCGTTCCAACCTGCATCAGCGGCAGGGCGGCGCGCCATGCGGGCGGCAGGGTTGCGAGGTTCGGCACCGTTGCGGGCGCGGCGGTGCCGACGGGAAGCGGCATGCCTGTTCCTGCTTGCATCAGGGGAGGCTGGCCGGATTGGGGCGCGGGTGCGGGGAACGCGCCGTTATGACTCGCCGCCGCCGCGTTGGTGCCCAAAAGCGGCATCAACGTGACGTGTGCGCCGATAGGGACGCTTGCCGCGGGGGCTTGGATGATAAAATTCCGCACCGTGCCGCCCGCGTCGATCCGGATCGGGATGACGGGCTTGTTTTGCGCCGTAAGCTGTTCGACCGTCACTGTCAGGAGCGGGGTCTGGCTGCCGCCGGAGAGCGGCGCGTTCTGTGCCGCTGTGGCGGAGGGCGTGCCCGTTCCGCTCTGCGCGCCCGCCGGTTGCGCCGTGATTGCTTGTGCGTTCTGTGCCGGATTTGTTGGGAGCGAAGCCTGTGCCGCTTGCAATGGCACCGCGCCGCCCGGGCTTTGCGTCATTGTAAATATCTGCCCCGAAGGCAGCGTTACCGCAAGCACTTGCGCGTGAAGGGGCGGTAAAATATGCCCGCTTTGAAGCGGCGCGGATGAAGATAGTGTTTGCGTAAAAGGCGGAGCGCCCGTTCCTGTCTGCGCAGGCGCCGCTTGATTGCCCGCGCCGGATGGTTTCGGGGGCGCGATTTTATCAATCGTTCCGGCGAGGGATTGCGGCAGGATTGTCTTTACGGCCTGTAGCAGGGACTGCGCCATGGAGCTTTGCACCTGCCGGGCGGCCATTTCCGCCTTTGCGCCTTGCGCCGCGATGATTTGTCCGGCGGGATCGGGAAGGAGCGTTACTATCTGCCCCGGCGTCAGGGGCGGCAGGGCGGGGGCAGGCTGTGCGGGAGGCGCTGCCGTTGCCGGAGCCGTTCCCGAGGCTTGCGGCGTTTGCGCCTGCGCCGCCGGCGCTGCGCCGGGTTTTGTTTGTGCGGGGAGCAGCGCTGGTTGCAATGGTTGCGTATTGCCATCTTTTACAGGGGCGCCGCCGCTCTCTGCTGCGGGAGGCTGGGCCGGCTGCCGCGCGGCGGTCGGCGGCGCTGGCTGGTTCTGGGGCGGCGGCGGCGGGGCTTGCTGCTCTGATGGTTGCCGCGGCGATGATTGCGGCGGCGTGGCGCTGTGCCGGACGGAGGCGCTGCGCGGCGGGGAGCCTGCGGGTATATCGATCTCAAGCCTATGCCCCGTTTGCGGCTGGCGTCCGCGCAGGAGGATATCGACATCGCCATATGGCGTGCGCAGGCGGGTGGAGCCGTCATTATTCTGCCGGACGACTTCGCCTTCGATGCGGAGGAGGCGGGCATTGCTGCGGAGCGCGTCGGGGAGCGCCACGATCTGCACGATCTGCGCCTTGTTTGAAGCCATTGCCCCGCCCGCAGGCGATGCGGGTGTGATTCCGGAACCGCTATTCATCCCTTCAGTATAAAGGGATTTTGGTTAAAAACCATTCTATGATTGACGGATATTATCAGGCGGAAGCCGCTGTTTTACGCGTTTCCGCAAGGCCGGCCATGACATGCCGGGCTATTTTCTGGACATCCTCGGCGGCGTCCGCGTTGGGGGAGCGGATGAGGATCGGTGTCTGGTAGCGGATTGATTCCTTGACGCGGCTGTCCTGCCGGATGACCCCCGCGAGCGGCGGCGTCAGGCGCAGGAAATTCTCGCAAGCTTTTTTGATCGTGTTATAGGTGCGCTCGCCCTCGATAAGGTTCGCGGCCTGATTGATGATGATGCTGATATGTTTGGAAAGCCCCGTGGCGCTGCCGCGCTTGATGATGGCGTAGGAATCGGTCAGCGATGTGGATTCGTCATTGACGATCATCAGGGTGCGCGCCGCCGCCGAGCAGAACATGAAAAGCGTCCGGTCGATCCCCGCGCCGAGATCGACGATGACGACATCGTAATTATCGGCGATTTCGAGAAGCTGGTCGCGCAGCATGGCAAGATGCTGGGCGGGCAGGGCGGAGAGGATGCCGTTCCCCGAACGGCCCGCGATAATGTCGAACCCGCCTTCTTCATAGCGGTGGATGATTTTATCCAGCCCCATGCGGCCACGCACGACGTCGCTCAAATCGCGGCGCGGCATGACGCCTATCTGGATGTCGATATTGGCAAGCCCCAGATCCCCGTCAAAGAGCAGGACTTTTTTGCCTGCCTTGGCCATGGCGTGCGAGAGCGTTATCGAAAACCACGTCTTGCCGACACCGCCCTTGCCGGACGCCACGGCGATAATATTCTTGCCGCGGCGCATGGCGGGGGCCACGGGTGTTTTACCCATGCCGGTTGCCGGTGTCTGGGGGCTGGCGGGCGTATTGGCCTTGGCGGCGTCGCCGGAATTTCTTTCTGCGGTTGTCATGTCGGCCATGATTCTACCCTGCTTTTCTTGCTTTGGCGAGGCCCGCATGTTCTGCGCGGGGCATCAGAAGTTGGGAAAGGCGCGCCGCCGAAAGGGGCATAAGCCCGTCGGCGACTTTTGCCGTGTTGGATAACTCTGCAAAACTCAGGCCACCTTGATGGGCGGCGGATAGAAGCGAGCCGAGGCGGCGGGCCACGTCTAGGCGCGTCGGCACCATCATTTTCGCGCCGAGCATGCTGAAGACCCGCGCCATTTCACCGGATTCTTCCGCGTCCATGCCGGCGGGCATGACGAAAACCGGATCGCATTCCGCCGCCTGGATAAGGCGGGCGAGGGGTTTGACGCTTTCAGGGTCGAACGGGTTGACGCCTGCCGTGTCGATGATGATTTGATCCGCACCCCTGGCTTCGGCGATACGCGCCGCGAGTTCCTTTGGATTGGCGGCCTTTTTGAGGTCGATTTGCATAAGGCGGGTAAAGGCTTCGAGCTGTTCGACCCCGCCTGCGCGCACCGTATCGGTCGTGATGACGGCCATATCTTGTCCGCCCAACGCGCCGCGCGCGGCGATCTTCGCCGCGGCCAGCGTTTTTCCCGCGCCCGGCGGGCCGGCGAGAAGAATGGGCCGCCCGTAATTTTTCGACGGCAGGGGGGAAAATTCGAACATTTGCGACAGCGAGGCGTTCAGCATTTCGCGGGAATCGCCAAACCCTATCATGCTGGCGGTGGAGATAACCGCGTCCAGCACGTCTTCCGGCACGGCGTGGCGGATCATGGTTTCGGTAATTTCCTCGATCGCCGTCATGGAATCGTCGTTCCCGTCTTCGGCCTGCCAGTCGTCAAAGACAATGTCTTCGATGGCGCGGGGCATCGTGGCCTCGGCGTCCTTATCCACCGCCGCGGTCACGCGCACGGTCTTTCCGCCATTTTCTTCCCGCGTTGACAATAGGATAGCGTCTTCGCCCAATGTGTCGCGGATCATTTGCATGGCTTCTTTCATGGTGCCTGCCGTAAAGGATTTAAGCCGCATGGTGGTTGGTTCTTACGTTTTCAGAATCACTTTCCCCCAGACTAAAGAGATTTTGAGGTTATGTCTATATTTGCGGGGGGCCGTCCTATCGTTCCTGTTTTCATAAGATTTGCCGGAGGCGGCGGGGGGCAGGGCGGGCTTGCACATCGTCCCATTATTCTCAATCCTGCTGCGCCCACCATGTGTCCGTCACCGCTGGCGTAAGCGGCGTGAGGGTTTCCGGCCTGAACGGAGCGGCCTTGCCACCCATCCCGCTTGCCCCGTGTGTTAAACCTGCCCCAGCGTCTTGATTTTCGCTTTCGGGTGAATCTCGTTTTGCGACATGACTACCGTCGAGGGCCGGAAGCGTTCAATGACCGAGCGCACGAAGGGGCGGATGGCGGGAGAGGTCAGAAGCACCGGCGCTTCGCCGACGGCGGTAAACTTATCGAATTCCTCGCGCACTGCGTTGATGAAATTCTGGAGCTGGGTCGGCGCCATGGCGAGCTGGCGGTCTTCGCCGTCGCCCAGAAGGCTTTCGCCGAAAGCCTGTTCCCATTCGGGCGAAAGGGTGATGAGCGGCACGAAGCCCGAAGCGTTCGTGTTCGCGTCGCAAATCTGGCGGGCGAGGCGGGAGCGCACATGCTCGGTAATATAGGCGATGTTCTTGGTATAGACGGTGGCTTCGGCGATGCCTTCGAGGATGGTGGGCAGGTCGCGCACCGACACGCGCTCCGACACAAGATTTTGCAAGATGCGCTGGAGGCCGCCGACCGTCATGTGGGACGGGATCACGTCCGCGACCAGTTTTTGATATTCCTTGGGCAGTTCGTCCAAAAGCTTTTGCGTTTCGGCATAAGAGAGCAGGTCGGCCATATTGTCTTTCACCAGCTCCGTAATATGCGTCGTAATGACAGTCGGCGCATCGACGACCGTATAGCCTTTAAAGAGCGCCTCTTCGCGGTATTGTTCGTCGATCCACATGGCGGGCAGGCCGAATGTCGGCTCGACCGTGGCTTCGCCCGGAAGGGTGATGGGCTCCCCGCTTGGATCCATGCACATCAGCATCCCCGCGCGCACCTCGCCCTTGCCGGATTCGATTTCCTTGATCTTCACGATATAGGAATTTGCGGGCAGCTGGAGATTGTCCTGAATCCGCACGGCGGGGAGGACATAGCCCATATCTTCGGCAAGCTGGCGGCGCAGTCCCTTGATTTGATCGGTGACCTTGTTGCCGCCTTCGCCCTGCACCAGCGGCAGGAGGCCGTAGCCGAGCTCAAGGCGGATAATATCCATCGCAAGCGCTTTGGAGATAGGCTCTTCCGCCGGTTTCGCGCCCGGTGAACCAGGGGCTGGCGGCAGGGCTGCCTGACGGGCGACTTCTTTTTCCACCTCCTGCCGTTGCCATGACACATAGGCGAGCGCGCCGAAAACGCAACCCATCACCGCGAAGGGTGCGAAGGGGATGGCGGGGACGAGCGCGATGACGAGCATCAGGGAGGAAGTCAGCGCCATGGCTTTCGGATGGCGCTGGAACTGGTCGAGCAGGGCTTTGTCCGCCGTGCCTTCGACGCCCGCTTTGGATACGAGAAGACCTGCGGAGATAGAAACGATGAGGGCCGGAATCTGGGCGACAAGCCCTTCGCCGATGGTCAGGACGGTATAGGTCGCGGCGGCTTCGCCGATCGGCATGCCTTGCTGCACCGTCCCGATGATGATGCCGCCGATAATATTGATGAAGACGATGAGGAGGGCGGCGATCGCATCGCCGCGCACGAATTTTGCCGCGCCGTCCATCGCGCCGAAAAAGTTGCTTTCCTGTTCCAATTCCTTACGGCGGATTTTTGCTTCTTCTTCCGTGATAAGGCCGCTTGAAAGATCAGAGTCGATCGCCATCTGTTTGCCCGGCATGGCGTCGAGGGAAAAACGCGCCGCGACTTCGGCGATACGGCCCGAGCCTTTGGTAATGACCACGAAGTTGATGATGACGAGAATGGCAAAGACGATGCCGCCGACGACATAGCTTCCGGAAATGATAAGCCCGCCGAAGGCTTCGATAATATGGCCCGCGGACTGGGTTCCTTCATGGCCGTGGGAAAGGATGAGCCGCGTCGCCGCGATATTGAGGCCGAGGCGCAGGGCGGTCGAAATCAGCAGGACGGTCGGGAAGGTCGAAAATTCCAGCGGCTTTGCGATGGAAAGCGTCAGCATCAGGATAAAGACGGAAAACAGGATCGATATAGCCAGCCCCATATCCAGAAGGAAGGTGGGAATGGGGATGAGCATGAAGGTGAGGATCATCACCAGCCCGAGCGCCAGTACCGTATCCCCGCGCAAAATCCCGGCGAAAGCGCCCTTCGCCTGTGTCATGCCGCTATTGGCGGGGAGATTGCTCGACTGTTGTGCCATATAATCCTGTTCCGGCTCCTTTTTTGTCCCGGCTGTTTTCCGCGTTCAACATCAAAGGCGACGGCCCGTTTATTACGAACGGTCGGCTATTTTCTGGATGTTCTCGTTGATCTTGAACAAAACCATCATGAGCTCGCACCAGATGCGCGCGCCGATGGCCCCGAAAACGAGCGTCAGCAGGCCGGCGATAAAGCTGCCGAACATGATTCCGAGGGCGGAGATAACGACGCCCGCAAGGAAGAGCCAGTAAAGGATTGTGATGATCTTCGGCGTGATCATGGAATCGAAAAAGAAGACGCTTCTTACGAGTCCCTGTTTGTCGTCTGTGGAATCTTTTATGACCGTTTGCTGTGTTTCGTCGTTCATGGGGTAATCCTTTCAATCAAATTATGTACCGGATGTCGCTGCGGGAACGTCGATTCCCTCATCCTTATACTGGGCCAGTTTGTTACGCAGTGTACGAATGGAAATGCCGAGGATGTTGGCCGCATGGGTGCGGTTGCCGAGGCAGTGGCCGAGCGTGTTGATGATCATGTCGCGCTCGACGTCGGCGATGGTGCGCCCTACGAGCGTTTCAACGGCGGCAATGTTTTTGGGGGCGGAAGGCTGCGCCGGATCCGCGGCGCCCGTACCGGAAAGGGGGCCTGTGTCCGCGCCCGCTTTTCCAACGCCCGCCGGATCGGGGGCCTTGAGGTGGCCTGCGCCGGAGGCGGAGGAATTGGCAAAGGCGCTGTCTTGCACATGGATGGCATCGGCTTCGAGTTCGTCTTCTATGCTCATCAGGATGGCGCGATGCATCGCGTTTTCAAGTTCGCGGATATTGCCGCGCCAGTGGCAGGCGGCGAGCTTATTCTTTGCTTCTTCTGAAAGGCGCTTTTTGGGCACGCCGTTGGCGTCCGCATATTTGTCGGCGAAAAACTGGGCGAGGGGGATGATATCGCTGGGCCGTTCGCGCAGGGCGGGCAGGCGGATATTGACGACGTTCAGGCGGAAATAAAGATCTTCGCGGAATTCGCCTTTTTGCACGGAGGCTTCGAGGTCGCGGTTCGAGGTCGCAAGGATGCGGACATCGACCTTGACGGCGGCGTTGGAGCCGATGCGGGTGATTTCCTTTTCCTGGATGGCGCGGAGCAGTTTTGCCTGAAGCAGCGGGTGCATCTCCGACACTTCGTCGAGGAGGAGCGTGCCGCCGGACGCTTCCTCGAATTTGCCGATGCGCCGTCCGGCCGCGCCCGTGAAGGCGCCTTTTTCATGGCCGAACAATTCGGATTCCAGAAGGTTTTCCGGAATGGCCGCGCAGTTGACGGCGATAAAGGGGCCGTTCGCGCGTTTGGATTTCTTATGCATGTAGCGCGACATGACTTCCTTCCCCGTGCCGGATTCGCCGGTGATGAGGATAGTCGCCTCGCTCGGCGCGATTTTATCGGCGAGCTTCAGGATATTTTGCATGGCGGCGTCGCCCGCGATCATCGAGGACGGCTCTTCCGTGACGGCCTCCAGAACGGCGGCGATAAGTTCGGCGTCGGGGGGGAGGGGGATATATTCCTTCGCCCCGTCCTGAATGGCCTTTACGGCGGTGCGCGCGTCCGAGCCGATGCCGCAAGCGACGACGGGGACGGCAATGCGGTTTTCCTCAAGCGCCTTGATGAACGGGCCGATCTTTTGCTTGACGTCGCACATGACGACGTCCGCGCCCTTGCCGTTCAAAAGCGCGCCAAGCGCTTCTTCCGTATCATCGCAATGAATGACTTTCGCGCCCTTTTGCAGGGCGATCTTGCCCGCAATGCTGATATAGCCTTCGAGATGGCCGACGATCATTAAACGCATGGTGTGTTCCGCAGTGCTGGTTTCGGTGAGGGGGGTTAGCTCCGGTCGGATTTCACGATTTCCGTCATGGTGATGCCAAGCTTGTCTTCGACAACCACGACTTCGCCGCGCGCGACAAGGCGGTTATTGACGTAGATGTCAATCGCTTCGCCGACTTTCCTGTCCAGTTCGACGACCGCGCCCCGTCCAAGTTTCAAAAGCTGGCTGACCTGCATTGTGGATCGGCCAAGCACGGCAGAAATTTGCACCGGAATGTCGTAAATGGCCGAAACGTCGTTGGCCATCGGCTCCCCGACCGGCCATTCCTGTTCGGCTTCACGCGCCCCGTCGGCCTCGTGAATTTCGTTATAGGCAATATCCTGTTCCTGATTATCGTCGCTCATTCTTTCCCTCCGTCGGTTTCGTCCGATTCGGCTTTATCTTCCAATGATATACCACTATCGGCCATTTCGGAAACCGGCTCTTGCGCGGCCCCCAAAAGCGCCTCTATTTTTTCCCTGATGGCGCGGGCTGTTTTGACAGAATCCCGTACTGCGCCGCCGTCGCTCCATTCAAGCAGGCAATCGCCGGGCTTTAGCGTTTCATCCTCGATCACGCGCCAGAGCGCTTCGTCTTGTTCATCCTTGCGGATGCGGGTGATAAGGGCGTCAATTTCGCCGCGCAGCCCCGGTGGAACGCGGATGGTGATTTCCTTTGTTTTTCTATGATCCTGCAATGTTTTTTTAATGATTTCCGTGACTTCCGCATGTCCCAGCCTCTCATTCATAAGCGGGAAGAGCAGATCGAGCGCCGCAAGGGTCAACCGCAGCGATTCTTTTTCAAAAATATTCTCGCGGATGGTTTCGGCGGCAAAAAGATGCGAAAAATGCTGGGCGATGGCTTCGAGCCGGGCCGCGACGAATTGTTCGCGGCTTTCCATTTGTTCCGTTTGGCCCTCTTTACGGCCTTCTTCAAAAGCGACGGCCTTGGCGGCCTCCAGCTCCTCTTCGGAAAAAGTCGGGGGGGGCGGGGGCAGATCGACAAGATCGGCCTCTTCGATCGAATCCTCATCCGGCTCGTCGAAAATATTGATATTGAACATGAATTTCTTGTCAGATCCCATACGCTATCCTGATTGCCGCGCGGCGGCGCCGGCTGTTCCCATAATTCCCTCCGACGCGCTGCCGGATTAGTAGATAAGTTCGTCTTCCTCGCTGCCGCTCGCGATCGTGATTTCGCCGCGCGCTTCGAGATCCTTGGCGACGCCGACGACGTGAAGCTGGGCTTCTTCCACATCCTTCAGGCGAACCGGCCCCATGGCGGCCATGTCTTCCTTCATAATCTTCGAGGCGCGCTCGGACATATTGGAGAAGAAAAGATCGCGCAGCGTTTCGGTCGCGCCTTTCAGGGCGGTCGGCAGTTTATCCTTGTCGGCGGCGCGGATAATCGCCTGAATGCCGGAGGGTGCGATTTTTTGCAGATCCTCGAAGGTGAACATCAGGGAGCGGATTTTTTCCGCGCTGTCCGGCACGGTGCGTTCCAGCGCATCCATGAATTTCGCTTCGGCGGCGCGGTCGAGATGGTTGAAAATCTCGGCCATATGTTCGTGGGAATCGCGGCGCTGGGTGCGGGCGAGGTTGGACATGAATTCCTGCCGCAGCGTTTTTTCGACGTCGTCCAGCACTTCTTTCTGGACGGCCTCCATGCGGAGCATGCGGTGGATGACTTCCAGCGAAAAGCTTTCGGGGAGGAGGGCCAGAACTTTCCCTGCATGGTCGGTGGAGATTTTCGACATCACGACGGCGACGGTTTGCGGATATTCCTTTTGCAGGAAATTCGCCAGCGTTTCCTCGTTGACGTTGGCGAGCTTCTCCCACATCGTCCGGCCCGCGGGGCCGCGGATTTCCTCCATGATCTGGTCGATCTTTTCCTTGCTCATCCCCGCCTTGACGAGCATGCGCTCGGTCGATTCCTGTGAGCCGATAAGCGCGCCGCTCGAACTCATCTGCTCCGCGAAATCGACGAAGAGCCGTTCGACCACATTGGCGTTGACCTTGCCGAGATTGGCCATGGTCTGGGAGATTTGGAGGATTTCCTCGTCATCCATATGCTCGAAAATGCGGGCGGTATATTCCTCGCCCAAAGCGAGCATGAAAATGGCCGCTTTTTCCGTTCCGGTGAGAGTCCTGTAATCTTCCCTGACGCGCATCCCCTGAAAACCCTTTTACCTGCGGCCCTAATCCTGCGTCATCCAGCTCCGGATAACCGAAACCGTTTCCGACGGATAGGCATCGACAATATCTTCGACCTTTTTGACGGCGGAGGCTTTGACTTTGCCCTCGACCTTTTGAACGTCGATCATCGTTCCGTCCTCGTCTTCGAGTCCCGATGATTCAAATTCATGGGCCGGGCCTTCAAGGGCCGGCGGGCGCGGGCCGGATGTCAGCAGATCCGCCTCTTCGTCTTCGTCAAGATTCAGATCGCGCTCGGCGGCGAGAAGGCGCCCGACCATCGGCTGCAAGACCAAAAGGATGACCAGGATGATCATGATGGCGACGGTCACGACTTCGGCGACATCCAAAAGCTTGTTCTTGTCAAAGCCGAAAAGCGTGTTGTCCGGCATGTCTTCGGATGTGTCGATTTGCGCAAACTGCATATTGATGACTTCGAGCGTATCGCCGCGCGCCGCGTCAAGCCCCACGGCGGAGCGGACGAGGGCGGCTATCTTATCGACTTCCGCTTCGCTGCGCGGTTCGTAAACCCGCTCTCCCGCTTCGTTGGCCGTATAGGTGCCGTCAATCAGGACGGCCACGGAAAGGCGGCGGACATCGCCGCCCTCGCGCACCGTGTTGCGGACGGTGCGGCTGATTTCGTAATTGGTGACTTCCTCGATACGGTTTGCCGTTGCCGTGGGGGCGTTGCCGCCGAGAAGATCGCCGCCGATGGAGGGAAGGTTGGTTTCAACGCTGACATTGTCTTCGCTGGCCTCGCGCTCCATCGAGTTTTCTTCCGTGGTCTGGGTGGAGCGGGCGACCTGCTGTTCGGGGTTGTAAAGTTCTTCGGCGGTCGAGATTCTGTCGAAATTGAGTTCTGCCGTAACGCTTGCGCGCACCTTGCCATAGCCGACGGTGCGGCCGACGAGATCCTCGATCGTCTGGATAAGCCGCTGTTCATGTTTCAGGCGCATTTCTTCGGCTTTGAGCGTCGCGCGGGTTTCGGCGGAATCGCCGCCTCGCGCTAAAAGCGTGCCGTTCTGGTCAATGATGGAAACGGATTCCATCTTGAGTTCGGGGACCGCCGACGCGACCAGCGACTGGATGGACGCTATCTGTTCCGATTCCAGCCTTTTGCCGGGGCGAAGGCCGATGGCGACGCTTGCGGAAGCCGGGCGGGTTTCGCGCGCGAAAAGCTCGCGCTGCGGCAGGACGAGGTGGACGCGTGCGCTGCGCACCGGTTCGAGGGAGCTGATGGTTCGCGCAAGCTCGCCTTCAAGGGCGCGCACCGCGTTGATGTTCTGGACGGCGTTGGTCGTGCCGAAGCCCGATTGCTTGTCAAAAATTTCATAGCCGAGCGACCCGCCATTGGGCAGGCCCGCCTGTGCGAGCAGCATCCTTGCGCGGCCTACCTCCGTATCCGGTACCATGATGCGCGCCCCGTCCTGCGACACTTGATAGGGGATTTTGACCTCTTCCAGCTTCGCCGCCATGGCGCTGGAATCCATCGTTGAAAGGTCGCTATAGAGCAGGTTCATATCGGTCGAGGAAACCCGCACCGACACAAAGACGAAAAAGAGCATAAGGCCGAGCAGCACAGCCCCCATAATGGCAAGGCGCGGGGGGCCGAGTTGCTTTAATGTTTCCAGAAAACTGTTCACGTCAAAAACCTGTCTAGTTGCCCATTATAATCACTCACGCCACAAGAAACCCCTGATGCAGGCAGGGGCAGGCGCCGGAATGACTTATTATCCCCAGCCGTTCATCCCCGAGCGGGGCGAATCGGTAGGTCATTCATTAACTATTATAAACTTTTTTAACGGCCTTTTCCATCGGCGAATCGGCCCCTTTCATATGGGGCCGGCGAACGGGGCGTTTTTTAAGGGGCTTTATGGGCCTGCTGCCCGCGGGGGCCTTGTGTTTGGCCGGATAAAGGGGCTTTTCAGCTTTGCGGGTGCCGCGGCACATCCGCCCGGCGGTAGCGGTTGATATGGGTGGTTCGCAGGGCGCCGGGGCCGTGGCGGGTGAGGGCTTTTTTCCACGAATCCAGCTCTTCCTGCGAGAGATCGTAGCGTGTGCAAGCCTGTTCATCCGTCAAAAGCCCGTCCTGTATCGCCTTGATAACAGCCAGTTTTCTGGATTTTACCCAGCGCTGTGTCGTGGGGGGAGGGAGCATTGTGACATCTGCGCCATAGTCGCCTTGCGTATTGTCCGACATAATATACCCGTTCTTCTTTGTTTCTGTAATATGAAAATAGTATAGGCGGAGGCTTGTTAAAATATCGCTAAAAAGGTGAAGGGCGGGATGGGGGGGAAGGATTATATTTATTTCTTCTTGGGAATGCGGCTTTTGGACTGTCCTTATGGGGCTTTATAAGTAAATCATAATAAATATTTATGTTTTTACTTGCTCCCGTTAAGTAGACGTTGCGCTTACTTCTTTTAATGAAGATGTTAATGATCCCTTACTTGAAAAAGGAGGGAAATAAGTGCCGGAAAACTGTGGGGAACGGCTAAAAACATTGACTCTTCCGCATGGATTTAGTATCATGATACTAGGTTAGTGCGTCTTTTTTTTAGGGGCGCTTATGGTAGGGACAAAATGATAGAAGCAGTAAATTCAGTTCTATCCAATGCGCCGTTCACGAAAGCGGCCGTTGAACAGGCAAGCGCCGTGCGCTCTTTTGCCGCGAATCCCAACCGCGTGCAGGAAGCATCGTTGCAAGCGCCCTATATCAGTCTTTACATCAAGGTCGATACATATTTTGACAAGGCGGTTCTTCAAATCCGCGATTCCGATACGGGCGATGTGGTTCGCCAGATCCCGACGGAAAGTCAATTGGAGGCTTATCGCCGCGCGCAAAGCTCCAATGCTGTGCGCTCTTCTGAAGCGCACGTGCCGGCGCCGGAAGTTTCTCTTGATATTCCCGATGCCCCGCAGCGTCCGGCTTCGCCGGAGGCGAGCGCGGCTCCGGCTCCATCTCCTGCCGCCGGCGGCGGCGATGCTGCGCCATCCGCTCCCGCGCCGCAAAGCACGGCCCCCGCTTCCGTGAACACACAGGCATAAAATCCGCCATTCTGGTTAGGATATTTTCAGGAGGCCCTAAGCCTCTTTTTTTATGTGCCGGAAGTAATGTGTGGCAGGATTGTTTATACATTGGTCGATATGTTCGCGGCGGGGCTGTTCATGCATTGGCGGGGTTGCCTGCGGGCTGACGGGTTTGTTCTCTGCATCCGTAAAGCGGGTTTACAAGTTGCTGAACGGGAAGGAGCTGCGGCCTGAATGGCGCTCTATTGGATTTGCGCGGGAAAGCCCATGATAGATGGTTCTTTATGGATGAATATTTCGCGCAGGATTGATGGCTCTGTATTTTCACCAAGCTTGCCGCCCTGCGTGGAGGGGCTGCGAAAATCCATGCACGCCCTTTCAGGCAAGCCGGACGGGGCCGCTTATCATAGAGCCTGTAATGCCGGAGAATAGGGTGGTCAGGTCGATGAATCGATGCTCGCGCTTGGCCGGACTTGCTGTTCCTCATCTTGTTCCTGCTCCTGCCCGGCATCACCGCCTGAGGGTGCGTTGCGCACACTGGCGAGAAGCCCGTTGGCGATGTCGCGATTGATCTTGATCAGGACGTCAAGCTTGCCTTTTTCGGGGCGTGCGAGGATATCAAGTTCGCGTTTGAAGATAAAATTCGACAGGTTATAGATATTGTTCCGGAGTTCTGACGGTCTTTCCACGCCGTCATTATTTTCTATGGCCGTGTCGAAAAACATCATCCATATATTGCGGTTATATTTCAGGATATCTTCAAGCGCCTCCGCGGGGCGGTCGTCCCATTCATTCTGGAGGTTTTGCATAAATTGCGCGGACTTCAAAAGAACGCGTGCCTCCAGCTCACGCGGGTCATTCGTGTTCTTTTGCGCGTTGTTGCTATATGCGCCTGCTGCCGAAGCGTAGGGGTTAGGCTGATTGGGTTTTACCGGTGGCATTCGCGATCAATTCCTCTTCAAGTTTAATCAGCTCGCGCGCTTCGCGCATGGCTTTGTAATAGGAGTCCTGGATAATCCATTCATTGATTGCCAGGAAGATAAAGGCGGTTGATGGCGCGGCATGCTGTATTTCCTTGATCAAATCAAAATAACGCGCGTGATATTCCCGCGGGGACGATGAAAGATACATGCATTGAATCAGGAAGTATATTTTCTTGCACGGCGTGGTGGCATCTTCTTCCTGCATGACGTCTTTCTCGCGCAGGATGGGGGCGTCGCCGGAAATATGCAGGCGCGTACGCTGCGAGTCGTTTGTGATAACCGCAGTGCCTATCAGAATCTTTTCGCCGGGTTTTAAGTCGATAACGAGAGCCATGGATTTCTTCCTTCTATCTCAAAATTCATATAACGGGGAGTTCTTCCCACTCTTCCTATCATACTACATCAAAGTTAGCGCGGCGTTAATAGCAAAAGCTTTTTCAAGGCATTTAAAGCGCTTTCCAAGGCCGGTTTATTCGCTTCACTTGTCTTGATGGGGGAGAAGCGGGAACGATCCGGCATATCGGCATATCGGCGCGCGGTCGTATCGTCATGGGTGATGACGCTGAAATCCAGCCTGATGATGTCGTTCGGGTTGTTCCCGTCCGCATGTTCCAGCTGATCCGGCAAGCGGAAGGTGCGGGAGCCGTTCGCGTTGACCGTCAGTGTAAAGATGGTCTTGCCGCCGGCTGTTCCCGTATAGACGTTACCGTTCAGCGCGGCCGAAACAGGCTGGCCGTTATGCGTCAGGGCGTTGCCGGGCCGCGGGCCGGAAAGATGTGGTTCAAGAGAAGGCGCTGCCAAAGATAAAAACGGCCAAAAAGAAAAGGGGCCAAAAAGAGAATGCAGTCCAAAACAGGGCGCGGGCCAAAAGAAAAACCGGCGGATTTCTTCCGCCGGTTTTGTTTGTAAATTTTATATCCGTTGCCGCCCCTCTTGGCGGTTCGTTCTTTATTAGAACAGACGAAGCACGGACTGCTGGGACTGGGAAGCCAGTGACAGCGAGGTAACACCAAGCTGCTGGGCCGTTTGCAGTGCCAGCAAGGTTGCGCCTTCTTCGTTCAGATCCGCATCCGTCAGGTCGGATGCACCGGCCTTCAGGGTGTTGATCGTCTGCTCCGTAAAGTCGCGGCGCGTCTGGATGATGGACAGGTCGTTGGCGATAGCAATACCAAAGGAGCGAACGTTCTCAAGGGCGCCGCGAACACTGTCGATCGTGCCTTGAATATCCGCAACCGTTGCGAAGTTTGCTTTCGTCAGACCAAGACCAAGCGCTGTCAGATCCTGACCTTCCGTGCGGAGGGTGCTGCTGCGATCCTCGTTGAACACGGTTGTCAGAGCGTCGCCGGACAGAAGGTTAACGCCGCGATAGTGAGCATCTTTTACAATGCCGTCAATCTGGTCGCGGATTTTGTTGTAGTCCGACTGGTAACGCTCAAGGTCCGCGCTGGAGCCGATGAAGGTAAACTTCTCGCTCTGCACGTCCGTTGCCGTTGCAACCGCACCGTCTGCAGCACCGGAACCGAATCCGAAGGAAACGTTCTGAGCTGCGGCGACGGAAGCGTTGGTCGCGCGGAATTCTACGCTTCCAACCTGGTCGCCGACGGTGATTTCAATACGGCCCGTCGTTTCGTTCAAGGATGCTCTGATCCCCTGTGCCGAAAGCGTGGAGTCTGTATTGATACCGTCCAGAACCGTCTGGATGGTGTCCGTTTCAGCGACGGTGATGGCGGAAGAAACCGCATCGTCAACAACGAGATGCAGGTCAACCGTGGCTGCTGCCGTAGAACCGTCAAAGAAACCGGCAGCCAGAAGCGTGGAGCTTGCTGTATATTTGCCGTTTGTTTGAGGTGCTGCGGAAACTTCAGACACGATCGTCCGGCCTGCAACAGCCGTGCTGCCGATACGGCTGGCTGCGCCGGCGCCTTCGGTGCCGACAAACTCGTTAAGGCCGAGTTTCGCAAAACCGCCGGCGTTCAGGCTGTTTGCCGCGCCGCTGGAGATACGGACATAGCCGCCTTCTTTCAGCGATTCGAACTTCAGCTGGCCGCCGGATGTAACGCTTGCGCGGACATTCTCGTTGATGGCCGTGTTGCTGTTGATGTTTGCAACAATGTTGTCCACCGTGTCGCCCGCGCCAATGATAACCTGGATGTCTGCCGTTGTCGGAGCTCCGGATTCATTGTTTTTGTGGAAGGACAGCGTGAACTGGTTGGAGGTGCCGGAGATGACCGTGCCGTCCTGAAGGACGCCGATGGCTCTCAGATCGTTGTTGCTGCGGAATTGCGCAAACCCTTCGGCCGCACGGGCATCGGCCATTGCTTCTTCCGCAATGGAGGAGGCCTGCTCGACAAGACGGGTCAGAGCGGTAATACCCTTGTCGGCTTCTTCAATCGTACGAATCGACTGACCGATACCGTCCAGAAGACGCGTAAGGTCGGAGGCGCGGTTGTTCAGCGATTGTGCCTGGAAGAAGCTTTGTGGGTTATCCAGGGCGGAGTTGACCTTCTTACCCGTTGCAAGGCGCAACTGGGTGGCGTCGATCGATCTCTGCGTGCTCTGGAGGGAGAGTAGGTTGGAGCGCATCGCTGCGCCCAAGACGACATCATTAGCCATTTTATAATCCTTTCCTAGGGTTGTATTGGCTCATTTTTCGCCGCCCATACTGGACGACATTTTCTATACTATAACATAAATCTTAACGAGGTGTTAAGGCGTAAAAATCCTTTATTCTCATATTCTTAACGATAAAAATCCCAAAAACTCTTTATTTTCATAACGATGCGGCGAGCCTGTGATTCGCGCACGGGGTTTTATTAACCGGAACGGGCGGAGAACGGGAGGAATTTTTATAAAAAAAGCCGGATATTTTGCCGGATTTAGAGAAGTATTTTGCGGATGAGGCTTTTTTGCCAAAAAGAAACGCTCCGGCTGGGGGAGGCCGGAGCGTTTCAGAAGGGCTTATCGTAGTGGTTAGGGGCCTTTCCGTTGAAACTAATGTTATCGCAGCCTCAAAAGTTCCTCGGTCATCTGGTCAACCGTGGTGATGACCTTGGTGTTGGCGGAATAAGCGCGCTGGGAAACAATCAGTTTCGCGAATTCATCGGCCAGATCGACGTTGGAAATTTCCAGCGTTGACGGCTCGATAAAGCCTGCTCCGCCCATGCCTGCTTCACGCAGGTTTTCCTCGCCCGACAGCTCGGTTTCGGAATAGGCCGTACCGGACACTTCCTGCAGCCCGTTCGGGTTGGAGAAGGTTACGAGCGGGAGTTTATAGAGCTTCGATGTCGCGCCGTTGGAGAAGCGGGCGATAACGTAGCCTTCGCGGTCGATGTCAACGCCCGTCCGCAGGCCAAGCTCCGCGCCGTTCTGGTCGGCATAGAGAACTGTGTCGTTTCCGGAGAATTGGCTGAAGCGGGAAATATCCACGTTGATGGTCTGGATGGCGGAGCCGTTCCCGAAGTTTAGCGCGCCCAGCTCGATGTCGATATTCCCGTCATTATCCTGAAGCGCGTTGATCGTTCCGTCCGGCTTGAAGTTGATAAGGCCGGTCGTCACCGTGTTGTTGGACGGATCGACAACTTTTACCTGCCACCAGCCGCGGGCGTTATAGTTCGGATCGCCGGGCAGGAATTGGGGCGCCGGGAAGACGCGGCCCGTTGTGGGGCTGCCGGCGCTGTATGGCGGGGTGTCGGCGGGCGTTCCGTTATCATAGGCGCCGCCCGTCAGGTCGTCGGATGCAAAGGTTCCGGCAGACAGGCCGAGGCTTCCAAGAGCCGAGCCGGCGCCGACGTTGGCCAGTTGGATAAACTGCGCCGCACCGCCGACAAAGTCATTGCGCTGGATAAGGAATTCCCCGCTATTCCCGATATAGGCGGTCGCCCCCGCGACGCCGTTCACAGGATCGTTGATAGCGTTGATAATATCGCCAAGCGTCTGGACTTCGCCTGCCGCTGCCGGCGTACCGCTAACGACGGTCAGCGTCAGGGGCACCCCGGCCTCCGTTTCGATAGTGAACTGGTGGCCGGCGGTCAGGCCGAGATCGTTGATAAGGCGCGTTGTTGCCGATGTGTTGTTGATGGTCGAAGCCGCCGTTCCTTGCGGGCCGTAAGTCTTGACGAATTCAAACGTCATTGGCTGGGGGTTTCCGAGCGAGTCATACATGGTGATCGCGCGGGAGAATCCGGGGGCGCTGGTCAGGGCGTCTGACATTGTTTTATCCGGCCTGGACATATCGAGGTTAAGCGCGAGTTCCGCCGTCGTCGTCGGGCGCGTCAGCCCGCCAAGGAACGCGACATCGATCGGCACAAGGGATGTCAGGTCGCCCTGGTTCGAGGGAAGCCGCCCGTCCTGGTCAAGTTGCCAGCCGTAAAGATAGAAGCCTGCCGTATTGACGAGATAGCCTTGCGCGTCTTCGGAAAATTGTCCGTTACGGGTATAAAGATATTGCGACATGCCGGATGCGTCGTTATCGCGTTTGACCGCATAGAACCCGTTGCCGGAAATAGACGTGTCCGTCGTTGAAATGGATTGCTGGATCGGGCCTTGCTGATCGACGCGCTGGATGCGGTTCACGGAAACCGTCCCCGGCGAATAGCGCGTGTTGCGGCCTTCCGTCGTCACCAGCGAATAGAACGCGGCTTCGGAGCGTTTAAAGCCCACTGTGTTCACGTTGGCGATGTTGTTGGAAATCATGGCCGTCGCCTGCGACTGGGCGGAAAGGCCTGAAACTCCTGTATAGAGTGATCCGAATAAGCTCATAGTAACCTCCTATTATAAATTCTGTTATCGTGCCTGCTGTTGCTGTTTATACGTTGTCTTCCGGTATTTCTCCGTCATCGCCCTCATCGTCGCTGCCGCTGTCACCGGGCGGCGGCGCCGTATTGTTCGCCTCTTGTGCCGGCTGCGGAACCGTTGCGTTGACGATGTTCGACATCATGATGGCGCGCTCTCCGACCAGGACATAAACAACGCCGTTTTGCGTTTCGATACCGCGCACGTTGCCCGATACGACGGTGGAGTTTTCGATGACTTTTCCGTCCTTGTCGAGCGCATCGATCTTGACGGAATAAGTCCCCGGCTCAAGCGGCGCGCCGCCCGTGGATGTTCCATTCCAGGTGAATTTGTTGGTGCCGACATTCTTCGGCGCGTCGTGCGAATAAACGAGCGTGCCTTCTTCGTTATAGATGTTGATCCGCGATGTGACGGCTTCGGATGCCAGCGCGTAATTCACATCGACGGGGGTGGTGCCGTCATAGTTCATCTCTGCGCTGAGATAGGAAATATCCATGCCGACATAGCCGAGGGCCACGGTCGAAATGCTTGCGAGTTGCAAGGATACGAGATTGTCCATTTTCTGGTTCATATTGATCTGTTGTTCGACTTGCGAAAACTGGACGAGCTGGTTCGTGAATTCCGTTGAATCCATCGGGGAGAGCGGATCCTGGTTTTGAAGCTGCGTCGTCAGAAGCGTCAGGAACTGCTGGAAATCTTCCGCCAGCTTTACACCGGCGGTGGCTGTTTTTTGCGCGTTGTTGACGACGCCTGCGGTTGTTACGGGGGCTGTTGCCATCTTTCTATCTTCCTGTTCTCGTTGTTCCTGTCATTTATTCCGTTAGGCGTAAATATTATAGCGGACATGCCCGGTTGACGGGTCAACCTGCCACATGACGCTTGATTGAATAATTTCATCGTCACCGCCTTGCGTGTTCGCGGCATTGCCTCCAAAATTCTTTTCGCCGCCGCGATCGCCGTCATTGTCGTGATTAAAGGCGCCGCCGTCTGAAAGTTCGAATGTCAGGGAATCCCCGCCCGTTTCAAGGCCCGCCGATTGCAGGGCGCGTTCAAGCGCGTGGGAATCGCGCTGGAGCATCATGTATGTTTCCGGCTTTTCGGCGGAGATAAGCGCCTTGACGGTTTTGTCCTTGCCGAATTCAAGGCGGATATTGACGCTGCCCAGCTCCGGCGGGTCGAGGCGCAGCGTCATGATATTGTCGCTGCCGCTCTTGCCGGCCTTGGTCAGCGTCGCCATGACCATCTGGGTGGCCGGATGGGTTTGTCCTGCCGCGACCGTGGGCGAGGACACAAGGTTCGCGGCCTGTGCCGCCCCGCCGAAATTCAAAGTCGATGCGCTTGCCAGTCCGAACTGGCGCAGCATGGCGTCATCACCGGTGCTGTCCATAAACACATTCATGAAGGCTTCATTGCCCGCCGCCGATTTTGCGGCAATGTCATGTTTGATGCTTGCGATGTTTTCCTTGAACGAGGCTTCGCTGCCGGTATTAAGGCGGGCCTCTTTGGCTGAAGCTTCTTTGGCCGAAGCGTCTTTCGCGTCCGCGCCGGTTTTCTGCAAGAGGGGGCGCTGGTTTTCAAAATCCGCGTCCTCCTGCGTCCCGGTGCCGGTTTCATCGCCGCCGATATCGAGCGCGTTCAGGCGCGCCGCCAAATCATCCGTCGGTTCGGTTCCATCATCAATGGCGCCGAGAATATCCTGTGCCTTAACGGCTGTGCCATCCCTTGCCGCAACGACCATCGCTTCCGGTGCGGGCGGCAGAAGCCCGCCGACGCCGGAGAGAAGATCCTCGACCGTGATGTCGCGGCCAAGCTTTTCTTCAAGCGCTTCGATATTCGCGGCAATCTGCGTGATTTCCGCCGGGGACAGGCCGAGCGCAATCATCAGCGGCATGGGAACGTCTTCAACGGGCGTATCCTTGGCGAGGACAGGCGTTTCCAGCGCCGCTATATTCGCGCGCAGATCGTCCGATTTCGCCTGAAGCTTGCCAAGGAAGCCGGCAAAAAACCCACTCTTTTCCGCATTTTCGGGGAGGATGTTTTTCAGGTGGCTGATAAGGGAATCGGTCTTATCGAGCTGTTTTTGCAATTCCGGCACGTTCTTTTCCGGCGCTTGCAAGATGATATTGCCGTCTTCATCGACCGGCTGCACCGCGAGCGCGACTTGCAGGGCGGCGAGCGTGTTTTCAAGGGAGATAGCGGGTTTTGCAGATGCGGCTTCTATCGCGCCGGAGGCTTGCGCCGCTTTTTGCGCCGCTTCCTGCGTTCCTGCGGGAAAGACGCGGTGCGCGTCTGCCGGGGCATTCGGCATGATGTTGGACAGGATCATGTCCCAGAAATTGCCGGCACTGCCCAGCCCTGCGGCAAAGACGCCCGCATTGCCGCCCGAAAGCGCTTGCGGCTGTTGGGCCGCGCCTGCGGCGGCTGTTTTTGTCAAAACGGGGGAAATGTCACTCATACCGACTATCCTTGTTTTCTTTCTCTGCCCTGTTCTTTTTCATTCTTGTATATTAAGTGTCCTGCCTATGCCTGTTCGCTAAGGCCGATCGTGGCCTTGCCGCCTTTTTGCATCGTGCCGGCGGAGCCATAGGCGAACTGGCTCATATTCTCGGCCGATTTGCGGGCGGCGCTCATAATCTGTTCGCCAAGCCGCTCGGTCGCGCCGCGCATCCGTTCCAGCTTTTCCATGTTGTCTTTCATGACGGTGGAAAACCCTTCTTCCAGAGAAAGGAGCTGGCTGCGCAGCCTGGTATCGGCGGTTTGCAAATCCGTGCGGTTGAGCAGGGACACCATCAGCCCTTCATAATGGCGGGCGATGGCGACTTTCTCGTCCTGCAAATCCATAAAAGCCTGCGAGTTCGAGTGATCCAGCGCGTCATTCTCGCGCAAAAGCACATCGCGCAGATTGGTGACCGCGACGATGAGCGCGCGCAGGAGTTTGTTTACGTCGCCCGTGACCTGCCCTGCGGCAGGCGCGGCGGCGGGGAGGGCGGGTTCCGCCGCGCGGGCCCCTGCGTTCCGTCCTGTGCCGGCGCCGGGGGCGTTCTGCTGGCGTTTGCCGAATTTAGTTTCTGCCGGTTTAAAGAACATCGTTGTCTTCTCCTGTTGCGGCCTTGGCGGCTCCATACATCGTCTGGCTATGCATATTCTGTGCCAATTCCGGCTCCGCCGCGCGGGATTGCATTTCTATCAACTGCTCCCGCACCTGATCGGCGATGCCGATACTCTCCGTCCGGGAGATGATCTTGCCGTATTCGTCGCGCAGGAAGCTGCGGAAAATCTCTTCGCCCTTGCCGCCGCCGAAACGGCCATCGACCTTGATGCTTTCAAAAAGCGGCTTCATCATTTCGGCCATGAACACGGCCTCGAACTCGCGCGCCGTATCTTCGATGCGCTGCATGTCGATATCCGGCGCGGCCTTGCCCTGGGCGAGCAGCGCGGGGTTTGAGAGCGGGGATGTCATATCGAGTTTCATTGCGTTCTTTCCCTGCGTTACATCGTCGTGATTTCGGCTTGCAGCGCGCCGGACGCCTTGATGGCCTGCAAAATGGTAATGACATCGCGCGGCGGCACGCCAAGGCGGTTCAGCCCCGTGACCAGCTCTTCAAGCGTCACGCCTGTTTCGACCACGGCAAGTTTCGCATCCGGCGATTCATTGACTTCGATCCCCGTGCGCGGCACGACGACTGTTTCACCCGTTTCTGAAAAAGGGTTCGGCTGTGACACTTGCGGCGTTTCGGTGATGCGTACGGTCAGGTTTCCTTGCGCCACCGCGACCGTGTTGATTTTAACCTGCGAGCCGATCACGATAACGCCCGAACGCTCGTCAATCACGACGCGCGCGACCTGATCCGGCTCGACGGGGAGCTGTTCGATATCGGTGATAAGGTCAACGATGGTTCCGGCATACATGCTGGGGCGTTCCAGAACGACGCTTGCGGAATTTTCCGCCGTCGCGATATTCGCGGCGGAAAAGCCGTTAATGGCCTGTGCGATGCGCCGCGCCGTCGTGAAGTCGGGGTTGCGCAGCGAGAGGCGAACCGATTGCAGGTCTTCGAGCCGGAAGCTGATTTCCCGCTCGACGATAGCGCCGCCCGGTATGCGCGCGGCGGTCGGGATGTTTTGAACCTGCTGTGTTGCCGCGCCCGTCGCGGAATAGCCGGACACGTTGACCGAGCCTTGCGCGATGGCGTAAACCTCGCCGTCCGCCGCGACAAGCGGCGTGACGAGGAGCGTTCCGCCCTGAAGGCTCGATGCGTTGCCGAGCGAGGAGATGTTTACGTCGATGGATGAGCCCTGATTGGTGAAGGGCGGCAGGCTTGCCGTCACCATGACGGCGGCGACGTTGCCGGTATTGAGTTTCTGGCCGCGGACATTGATGCCGAGCCGCTCTAACATGGCGATGAGCGATTGTTCGGTAAAGGGGGAGCTGTTCAGCGTATCGCCCGTCCCGTTCAGCCCGACGACAAGCCCGTAGCCGATAAGCTGGTTTTCACGGACGGATTCGATATTGGCGATATCCTTGATCCGCGTCGTCTTCGCTTCGGCGCCGCCCGCGAAGATGCTCATGGCGATGAAAAGTGTCAGCAGCGCGCCCAGTGTCAAAAAACCGGAGCGGCGCAGGGATTTGGCTATGGCTCTATCTTTCATAAACATAATTCTTCTCACCCTTGATAATTCCACCCTGTCCCTTGCGAAGTTCGTGCCAGCAGGGCCTCGGTGTATTCTTGTTTATTTCCAATGGATTGCGCTTTCCGCCCTTCAGGCATGGCGGCGGCGCGGCTAGGAGCAGGGGCGTTTTTTCCCTGTTGCGGCAGGGCGGCAAAAATTGCCTCTTAATATAAGGGCGGGAAAAGGGGTATAATGGGAGATGAAGAAAAGGTAGAGCATGAAAATCGAAGGCCCGTCAAAGACACAAGGAGCGTCCGGCACTAAAAAATCCGGCAAGGTTTCCGGCGGTGGAAGCTTTGAGGATTTTATCGCCCATGCGCCCAAACAGGCGGCAGGCGCCGCGCCGGCCCAGTCGATCGCGCGCGTCGATGCGTTGCTCAGCGTGCAGGCGGCGGAAGCGCCGGGAGAGCAGGCCGCGCGCCGCCGTATGGTGGAGCGGGGCGAGGATATCCTGAAAGAGCTGGACGGCTTGCGCCACGCCATCCTGACGGGCAGCCTGACAATCGGGCAGGTTATTGATATTGCCGACGTTGTCGCGTCCCACCGCGAGCGGGTCACCGATCCGCGCCTGACTGCCATCCTCGACGAGATCGATCTGCGCGCCCAGATTGAAATGGCCAAGATGCAAAGGGCGCTTGCGAGTCATTAAACCCGCTTATAAAATCCGCTTGATTTATTTCCATAATTATGCAATAGTCCGGCCATAAGGATGATGGCGGGACGGTGATGAATAAAATCAGGGCATTTTTCTCTTCGGCGGCGGGGACGGCTTCAACCGCCGCATCCGCCTTGCTTGCGGCCGGTACGGCCATGGCGGCGGCGGATGAAATCATTTTTATTAAGCCTGTTATTGCCGCCGGCGAGCGGGCGGCTGTTTTCCGGCTTTTGGATGATAACGGACATATGGTCGTCCTGAAGAAGGATGAAGGGCTGTTTTCTGCCGATCTGACCGATATGGCCATTGCCTGCGGGGAGCTTTTGCAGGAAAACGGCGTGGAGATTGCCAAAGAGCATCTCTATTCTTTCATCGTGAAAGACACGGGGCGGGATTACGGCAATAAGCTCGATGAATCCATCGCCGCCGCGGTCGAAAAAGCCCGCCCTTTCTGCGATTACCTTATTTCCTGATATTATAGGGGTAAATATGGGTTTTCCCTATATTCACCTTGCCTTGTGCCGGGGGAATACCTATATTCTCCCTCGCTTTTCAGCTTTAATGTTGACTGTTTTTTATTGAGGAAATATTTCGAATGGCCACAGAAAAAAACGTTATCGTCCCCGCGGATTATAATCCGAACAAGGATAAAAAGGGATATATGAACCCGGTCATGCTGGAATATTTCCGGCACAAGCTTATTGCGTGGCGCTCCGAGCTGTTGCGTGAATCCAATGAAACGATTCACCAGACTTTGCAGACGACGGAATTGCAGCAGCCCGATCTTGCCGACCGCGCAAGCGCCGAAACCGATCATGCGCTGGAACTGCGTACGCGTGATCGCGAGCGCAAGCTTATCTCTAAAATCAACGAAGCGCTGATGCGCATTGATGATGGCGAATATGGTTATTGCGAGGAAACGGGCGAGCCTATCGGCGTGCCGCGCCTCGAAGCCCGCCCCGTCGCGACGCTTTCCCTCGAAGCGCAGGAGCGCCACGAGAAAATGGAAAAAACGCACCGCGAAGACTAGCTTTCCGAAAATTTGAAAGGGGGCTGGCCTTAAGCGGGCCGGCCTCTTTTTATTTGCATAATAGTGCGCGAGAGGCTATGCTTCCCATTCCATAAAATAAGAATGCTGCATTATAGAAATATTATAGGGAGCCATAAAATGAATATGATTCTACGCAACCGGCATGTGGTCAGTGAGGCCCCCGATGCGTTTTCAACATTCCGGCGTGAATATCAGGTTTTGACCCGCCATGAGGGCAGCAAGGGCCGCACGGTTCTGGAATGGAATCCCGACGATCCGGCGGTCGTCCTGATCCCGGAACATGCCCGAAATTATCAGGGGCTTTTAAGGAAAGATTTTCAGGCCGCCCATGCGGCAAACGCCCCTGCCGATATTATAGCGAAGGTGGAGCAGGCTTTCGGGCAGGATATTGACGTCATCCGTTCGACGCGCCGCACGGCGGGCGCGGGCATGATGGTTTATCTGGCTTTGTCCGACGGTATTTTCCAGCCGATGGTTCAGCGCACCGCCCCGTCAAAGACGCCCGAAGGCGTGCCTAACCCCGGTGTTTATTCGCGCCCTGCCGGCGGCATTACAACGACGGTGGAGCAAACCTCTTTCCGCGAAATGAGTGAGGAGCTGAATATCGGCATTCTTGCCGGAAGCGCCGTAACCAGCGCGATGCTGACCTATGAAGAATTCCCCCCGTCTTTGAGCGGCGATTTTATAATGGGCGCCCTTGCGCAAAAACGTGAAAAAGACCGTAGCTTGCTGATGCACCGTGCGGGGCAGGGGATAACGGATTTTTCACGCGCTTCCTTCCCGATCACCGAATTTTTTGTCGACGGGCTGCATGAAGAGCTGGAGCAAGTGGTCGATAATGTTTCCAGCATTTCGCAAAAAGTGGTTTATTTTGACGATGCAAGCAATAATGGCGATATCGATTCCCTGATTGTCGCCGATATGCGCGATTATGCGTCACAGGATCTTATCATCGCGGATGGGGAAACCGGCCTGCAGGGGGAGGCTTTGAACCGCACATGGATTCTTGAACGCCCCGAAAATCTTTTCAAGGATATGAACGAAGGCACAAGGAAATATTCGCCCCTGCCGCGCAAGGTCATTGCGCAAACGCCGGCGGTCATGGCGGCCATCGGAAAATTGTCGCTTTAGCGTGTTAAGAACGCCCCGCATGGCGGCCCCAAAAAATAAAGAAAACCCGGTACGTCCTGTACCGGGTTTCTTTTTGGAGTAGGGTGGTTTATTACGACGCCCCTACCGCTTCGTCCTTGAAGAGATCCGGGATTTTCTATCCTAGAACGGGAAGAGGACGTCGTAAACTTGTTGCCCGTAGCGCGGCTGTTGCACATCCGTTATCTGGCCCTTGCCGCCATAGGAGATGCGCGCTTCCGCGACTTTTTCATACGGGATTGCATTGTCGATCGTGATGTCCTGCGGACGGATGACGCCGGCAAGTTCAAGGATGCGTTTTTCAAAGTTAACGCGCACTTCCTGACGGCCCTGAATCACCATGTTGCCGTTGGGAAGGATTTGCGTGACGATCGCCGCAAGCTTCATCTGGATTTTTTCCTCACGGTCGATCTTGCCGCTGCCTTTAAAGTTCGATGTCGCGTCGCCTTCGATAAGGTTGGCGCTGTTGACCGCGTCGGGGAGGAAATCCGTCAGCTTCGTTTCATAACCGAGGAAGGCGGCAAGGCCCGCATTCTCGCCGCTCTGGCGCGTCCTGTTGCTGGCATTGTCCAGCTCCGCCTTGTCCTTGATGTCGATCACGACGGTGAGGATGTCGCCGACATTATCCGCGCGCTGATCGTCAAAAAAGGCCTGCCGATCGCCCGTCCAAAGGGAATTTACCTGTTTGTGCGCGACTTTGGGCGTTGGCATCGGCATGGACACGGCGCGGTAGTCCGCCTTGGTCGTCGGGTTTTCAATCGCCGTCAGGTTGGGGGCCTTGCCGACTTCCGCAAGCCGCTCGCCGGCCCCGCACGCCGCGAGCGCAAGCGACAAGGCGGTGGTCATTGCCAGCGCACCTAAGCGTCCTGTGCGTCCTACGTGTCTTGTGGGTGTTTTAAAAAATCCGTTTATCATCTTTCCTACTCCCATACTCCAATTCCTTCTTGCGGAAGGATCCGTTCAACATGTGTTTTTCTAGTGGATGGTGACTTCGCGGTCGCCGGTGACGGTGCCTTGAAGATTTTTGTTACTGCTCAGGTTCGATACGCGCACTATGTCGCCGAGCGCCCCGGCCTGCATGGATTTTCCTTGCACCGTCAGGCGCATAGGGCCTTCGGCAAAGATAAGCGTTATCATATCGCCCCTATCGACCATTTTCGGGCGTTCGAGTTCGTTGAGGGCGACGGGCTTGCCTGCCTGAATGGGCCGCCGCGGCGTCATGTTGACGAGTCCTTCGGCGTCCGTCACCATGCCGTTTGAAACGCGGCTTTGCGGCATGTCGATATAATCAATATCCATGGCGCCGATAATATCGCCGGCGCGCAGCGTGTTTTTCAGGACAGGGACGGATACCAGCCTTTCAATACGCCCGGAGGCCGTAATCCTGCGCAAAGGTTTGTCCGCGGAAGGCGCGACGAGTACGGCGTTGAAACTGTCATTTTGCGGATCGTAATTAAAGGCCGTGATCTCGACGCTCGCATCGCTTCCGGCGGGAAGGATAATCGTTTCCGGTGCGTTCATATAATTAACCGTGAATTTACTGTCGAGGCCGTTATCACGCAGGCGGGATTCGATCGCCGCGTTGATTTCGCTTTCGGGAACATAGGTCGCTTCGCGGCGCAGGACGATTTGCTCGGCGGAGGTTGCGGGCGCCCAGCGGACATTCATTGAGGTGGCGATGCGGTAGAGCGTCCTTGCGTTCAGGATCATTTCCTGCCCCGGCTGCGGGGCGGGGCCGAGTATATAATCGGCGTTTTTAACGTCCTGGAAAATATCGCCGAGCTTGATGTAATCGCCGGAAATAATCGTTTCGGGCCGCAAGGACGCCGCCATGGCGGCCTTGGTTCCGGCAAGGAGGATGACGACGCCCGCGCTGATGGCGGCAAGGAAGAGCGCTATGCGGGCGGCCAGCTCCAGTTGCTCGGTAAAATCGCGGATCATGTCATACTCCTTTCAGTGGCTTTCGCCTTGCGCTTTTAAGCGCGCCTATCTCAGCTGTACGGCTGTTTGCAGCATCTCGTCGCTTGCCGTGATGACTTTCGAGTTCATCTCGTAAGCGCGTTGCGCCGTAATCAGGTTGGTGATTTCCTCGACGACGTTGACGTTCGAGTTTTCAAGCGCGCCCTGGCGGATCTGCCCGAAATTTTCTTCCGACGGGTTGCCCACGGTCGGCGCGCCCGAAGCCGCCGTTTCAAGGAAGAGCGTATCGCCGATCCCGTCAAGGCCGGCGGGATTTACGAATGTCGCGAGCTGGAGCTGCCCGACATTTTGCATCGCTATGGTGTTGGGAAGCTTTGCGAAAACTTCGCCCGCGACCGTGACGACGATATCGACCGTATCGTCGGGGACGGTGATGCCCGGATCGACCAGATAGCCTTGCGCGGTGACGACGTCGCCGTTTTCATTGAGCTGGAAAACGCCGGAGCGCGTATAGGCCGTGTCGCCGTTCGGCATCTGGATCTGGAAGTAGCCTTCGCCCGTGATGGCAAGGTCGAGCGGGTTTTCCGTGACCTTGATCGTGCCTTGTTCATGCAGGCGGTAGATGGAGCCGAGGCCGACGCCAAGCCCGAACTGCATGCCGGTCGGCATGGTGTTGCCGTCGATATTCATGGCGCCGGGGCGTTGTTTGTTTTGATAGATCAGATCGTGAAACTCCGCGCGCTGGCGCTTGAATCCCGACGTCGTCGTGTTCGCGATGTTGTTGGAAATCACATCGACGTTCATTTGCTGGGCCAGCATGCCCGTCGCGCCGATATCAAGGGATCTCATCATGGCTGCTTCTTCCTTCTTCCTGCTTTATCCTGTTATGTGTTGCGCAAGATGCGCTGTATGGCTGTTTGCTGCCGGTCATGTTCGTTTTGCATGGCGTTCTGGATGGCCTGATATTCGCGCACCAGATCGATCATGCGGGTCATTTCGACGACGGCGGAAACATTCGAGCCTTCAAGCTTTCCCTGAAGCATTTTCGTGCCGGTCGCGGGGATGGCGGGATCGTCCGTCGCGTAAAGCCCGTTTCCTTGCGGTTCCAGCTTTTGGTAATGTTCGAATTCCGAAATCATGATGGCGTCGACGATGCCCTGATCCGTGGAAATCGATCCGTTTTCGCCGATTGTAACAAAGCGCGCTTCGGCGGGAATGGTGATTGTGCCGCCGCCTTCATTGGCGACCTTGAAACCGCGGGCCGTCACAAGCTCGCCAAGCGCGTTGATGGAAAAATTGCCGCCGCGCGTATATTGGACGCCCTGCGGCGTCTGGATGCCGATAAAACCGGGGCCGACCAGGGCGACATCAAGCGCGTTGCCCGTGCTTTTGATGGGGCCGGGGTCGGTGACGTCGTACTGGCCGTAATCGTAAACCAGCGACACGTCCGCCTTCATATTCCGCTGATCGGAGATGAATTCCTTAAAGACCATGTTCTGGCCGCGATAGCCGGGCGTATTGAGATTGGCGACATTGTTCGCCACGAGAGCCATTTTCGCTTCGAGCGCAACCTGTCCAGACAATCCGACATAGAGTGAATTTTCCATGTTCCAATAAACTCCTCTGCCGGGAGTGTTGCGAAAGCCGTGCCAACTGTAAAAACCGAGCGGGAGAAAGGCGTTATGAATTTATGCACAGGCGCGTGCGGCAGCAAAAAGCACAAAGCTTGGGTAATTTCGGCCATGTTTTGCACCGTAGCGCGGAAAAAATTGCCGCCCGTCTTAGCCACCCGTCTTACAGGCCGCGGGAAAGGAGGGGGGCGGGGGAGGGGCCTTGCGTGTATGGTCATCGCCGCGGGCCTCGGCTTATAGCGGTATCTTCTATCCGTTTTATCCGCTTTATCTGCGGCGATTCACAAGGGATTGTGGGCGGAATTGATAAAGGGTCTGTTATCATTGGCGGAATCCGATTTATACTGGCGCGCAATCTTGATTTGAGGGAAGGCACGGCATGGCTGACGAACAGGGACAAGTTGACGCATCGCTTGACGGGGGCGGGGAGCCGTTTGGCGATGAGGGGAAGAAGAAAACCGGGGTGATCCTGATTGTCGTTGTTTTGTTCATTCTCGCGGGGCTTGGCGCGGGGCTTTATTTCTCCGGCTTTTTAGACAAATTGCTCACAAAAGACGACGCGGTGCAGGAAGAGGTCGCGCAAGGCGCGGCAAAGCCCGCTTCCCCCCAAGGGGACGGTGCTGCGAGCGGCAGCGTCAGGTTTTTGAAACTGCCGGACATGGTCGTGAATCTCAATAGCGAAGACAGGGCGCAGCGTTATCTGCGCCTGTCCGTGCAGCTTGAGCTGAAGAACGATGCGGATCTCCTTGCTGTAGAACAGGTTTTGCCGCGCGTCGTCGATCAGTTCCAGACTTATTTGCGTGAGCTGCGCGTACGCGACCTGCGCGGTTCCGCCGGAATTTACAGGCTCCAGATAGAATTGCTCGCCCGCGTCAATCAGGCGGCCTATCCGGTAGAGGTGCAGGATGTTCTGTTTCAGGAAATTCTGATACAATAGTATGGAAAGCGAACCGGACGGGCGCGGCATGATTCTTGCGATGTCCTCCGGTGACGGTAAATCAATATAATAAGGTGACTTGGTAACAGGCGAGATGAGCGATACGGAAACCCAGAGCGAAACCGCTGCGGACGAAATAGATCTGATGAACGATCTGTCTGCCGAGGATGCCATGGCCGAAGCCATGGGGGGGGAGAGCCGGATCCTGAATCAGGATGAAATCGACTCCCTGCTCGGCTTTGACGACGATCTGGCCGGCGGCGGCGAAACGTCCGGCGTCATGGCGCTTGTCAATTCGGCGATGGTCAATTACGAGCGCCTGCCGATGCTCGATATTGTGTTCGACCGGCTTGTCCGCCTTATGTCAACGACATTGCGGAACCTGACATCGGACAATGTCGAGGTCAGTCTTGATAACGTGTCCACGGTGCGTTTCGGCGATTACATGAATTCCATCCCGCTTCCGGCCATGCTGTGCGTGTTCAAGGCGGAGGAATGGGACAACCATGGTTTGATGGTCGCCGATTCCGCCCTTATCTATTCCATCGTCGATGTCCTGCTCGGCGGGCGCAAGGGGACTCCGGCCATCCGCGTGGAGGGGCGCCCCTATACCACCATCGAAACCAAATTGGTCGAGCGGATGATCCAGGCGACGCTTTCCGACCTTTCATCCGCCTTCGACCCGCTTTCCCCCGTGTCCTTTACGCTTGACCGGATGGAAACGAACCCGCGTTTCGCGACGATTTCCCAAAGCGGCAATGCCTGCGTCCTTGCGCGTTTGCGGGTCGATATGGGCGATCGCGGCGGCAGGGTCGAGATTATTATCCCCTATGCGACGCTGGAACCTATCCGCGAATTGCTGCTCCAGATGTTTATGGGGGAGAAATTCGGGCGCGACTCCATCTGGGAAAGTCACCTGACCAAGGAACTTTACCAGACGGAAGTGCAGCTTCAGGCTATTTTAGGCGAGCGCACCGTTCTGCTCCGCGAAATGCTGGAATGGAAAGTCGGCACAAAACTGGTTTTCAATACAAGGCCGGAAGACGAGATGGAGCTGCGCTGCGGCCATTTCCCGATGTTCAAAGGCCCCGCCGGACAGAAACAGGATGGCATCGCCGTCCGTATCGAGCGCTATATCCCACCCAAAGAGTATAGTGAGGATTGATGGAGTTCAGCCTCGCCCTTTTGATTGATATAAGCATCCTCGTCCTTTTGGTGGCGACGGTGTTTTTCGCCTTTCGCCTGAGCCATTCCTTGAAAAGTTTCAGGCAAAGCCGTGAAGCGATGGAGGAATTGGTAACGCGGCTTGTCGCGAACATCACGCAGGCCGAGAATGCCGTGGGCGGGATGCAGAATGTGGCCCGTAAAACGGGGCTTGAGCTTGATGAAATTATCAGCGATGCCAAGAGTCTGGCGGATGAGCTTAAGATTATGAACGAGAGCGGGAACAGCCTTGCCGACAGGCTCGAAGAGCTTGCCGAACGCAACAGCGCGCTTCTTGGAAAGATAGAATCCGCGCCGCAGGAAGCATTGGTGGCGCAGCCGGAACCTATTCGCTATAACAATGAGTTGCCGCGCGTTCCTAATGTGCGGCGCGAGGTTCCGGCCACGGGATTTGCCATTCGCGACCGGGATTTTTACGGCGATGAAGAGGATTTCTTTGAAGCCGGCGGCGTTATGAATGGGGGCCGTGAAGAAGAAGCCTATGACGAGGACGAAGCTTTCCTGAATGCGCCCGCGTCCGGCGTTCCGGCTCCGGGCCTGCAAAGTCAGGCCGAGCGCGAATTGTTCGAGGCTCTCCAGAGCGGAAAATCCCGCTTGCGCGGGAGGGCGTAGCCCATGGCCGCGAAGAAGGAACAGCTTTTCGGCCTGCGCATTCTTCCGGCCCTGATGATTCTGGCGGCGCTGGCTTTCGGCGTCCGTTTTAGCGAATTCGTCCGCCATCTGGCCGCGGGTGACGCCTATGCGGCGATTAAGGAAGGGCATGATCTTGCGGGCGGGGATCTCAATGATTTTGAACCGGCGGCGGGGGATGCCGGAACTGCTCCCCCCCCGTCGCAGGACGGCTTGTCCCGCACGGGAACAAGGACGGCACAGCAAGAACAGGCCCCTCCCGTTATAGAACCGCCTTCCCTTGGCGGTGCTGCGGGCGGTATTGCGGGCGGCGCATCCGGTGAGGCGGGTTCGCCCCCCGCGGCGGGCGATTGGCGGGGGCCGGAAGATCTCGACGATCAATATTCCGATGTCCGTATGGAATTATTCGCGGATCTGACCAAGCGCCGCAGGGATCTTGATTCCAAGGAAAAAGAGCTGGTGATGCGCGAGGCCCTGCTTAAGGCCGCGCAGGCGGAACTTGAACAAAAGACGCAGGAGCTTCTTGCCATCAAGGAAGACATAGAAGGGCTTCTTGTCCGGCAGAATGAGGAAGAAGAGGGGCGGATCGCCAGCCTCGTCAAGATTTATGAGGGCATGAAAGCCAAGGATGCCGCGCGGATTTTCAACACGCTGGATATGGATGTGCTGCTGCAGGTCGTGACCAGAATGTCCGAGCGCAAGTCGGCCCCGATCATCGCCGCAATGGACGCCGAAAAAGCGCGCAACGTAACGATTATGCTGGCCGAACAGAACAAGCTTCCATCCTTGCCGGATTTTCCGTTGCAGCGGTAAAATAATGGTTGGATATCAGTGATATCCGCTTGCCTCCCGCCTTGTTCTTTGGGCCGCGCTGTGGCAGGGTTTCTTCATGCGGACAGGACGTTTTTTGATGGGGGTTCTCTTGGCCTTGGTTGTGGCCGCCCCCGCCTATGCGCAAAGCAGGGTCGCGGCCCGTACGGGCGAGCATGAAGACTATACGCGGCTTGTCCTCGAATGGAACGATAAGCCCGCCTATACCATCTCCAAACAGGAAGACCGCGTGACGGTTCGCTTTTCAAAGAGCGGGGCGCTGGACGCGGCGGGGATGGGCGCGGGGAAAAGCGTTCTCGGCATCAAGACGATTTCAAGCGCGAGCGAGCCGTTGCAGGTGGCGATTACCATTCCTTCCAATGCGCGATTCCGCGACTTTACAGTCGAAAACAGGTTTGTTCTCGATGTCTATCATCCGGCGGCTCCGGCAAAAGAGGCAAAGCCCGCCGCCGCGGTGAAGCCTCCCGCAAAGGCTGCCGCGCCCGTTCCGAAAGCGGCTGCGGTAAAGCGGGCCGATACGCCCAAAGCGGCATCCAAACCCGCCGGACAAAAAACAGAGCCGCCCCGAAAAGGGGGGGGAGAGAACCCGGCACCAGCCTCGTCCCCAGCCCCAGCTCCGTCCCCGTCCCCGGTAGCTTCAGCGCAAGAAATACCGGCAAAGGAAGCTTTGGCCCAAAAAGAAGTGGCACAGAAACAAGGCGGGCGGGGGAGCGAAGCCGCGTCAAAACCGGGCGAACAAAAACCGGATGGGGATTTTTCAAAACAGGCGGCAATGCCCGCCCCGGCGGTTGAAGTCCCGCACATTGAGCGCCGCGCCGTCGAGCCTCCCGCGCTCGCCGACCATGAAATCACCCTTGCCGCGATCTTTAGCGTCGGCATGGCGGCCTATGAGCGCAATGGAAGCCTGTGGATCATCCTTGATACGCAAGACCAGCCGGCAGTGCCTGTCCTGAAAGGCCCGCAAGCGGGACGTTTCGGCCTGTTAACGCCTGTCGCAATCGAAGGCGGCGCGGCTTACCGGGTGGATCTGCCCGAAGGCGTCCATGCTTATGGCGAGGGCGGCGGGCTTGCGTGGAAAATCCTGCTGACGCAAAAAGAACGCGAAATAAAGCCGGTTCTTCCATATGTGGATGCCCCGCGCGCGGGCGAGCCTGATCTCGTCTGGCCGATGGAATCGATGCGCAAGGTGATGACGCTGCGCGATCCCGTCGCGGGCGACGAGGTAAGCGTGGTAACGGGCGGAAGGGCCTCTCAATATGCGGGGCCGGCGCGTGACTTTGCACAGCTCGGCGCGCTGAACAGCATTATCGGTCTGGCCTATGTGCCGAAAACAGACGACATAGAGGCGCGGCTGACGACGCGGCAGGTGCGCGTGGGCCGCGAAGGGGGGCTTGCGCTGTCTTCTTCTTTGGCGCGTTCGGCGCCGCCGCCGGATGCGGAAGCGGGTTCGGGAGAAGCCGCGCCAGAAACGCCGCCGGAAGCAACACCCCCGCCGGATGCGGATGTTGAAGCCGGAAGGGATCCATCCGCGCCTTCCGTTGAAGAGGCGGCGGAGTCTGGGGACGGGGGCGCGGCAAATGAAGCGCAGCTTTCGACGCAGGAACTGGCGGCGGCTGCCGCCGCAAAACCGTCCGGCAATAATATCTATAATTTTCCGCGCTGGGAAATGGGCGGGCTTCAGGCTTTGCGCCGGAACCTTCATACAATCATGATGGACATCTCATCAAAGCCGGAAGATGCGCGCATCAGCGATATATTGACGGCGGCAAAGGTCAATCTGGCCAATCACCGTGGGGCAGAGGCGCTGGGCCTGATGCGCATCGCCTTGCAAAAAACGCCGGCTCTTGAAAGCAGCGTCGAGTTTCAGGCTTTGCGCGGCCTTGCTTTTGCCTTGTCTGGAAAATTCGACGAGGCAATCGTCGATTTCAGCAATGAGGAGCTGCGCAAATATGACGATGTAAAATTCTGGCGGGTCTATACGCTTGCGGGGCTGGAAGACTGGAAACAGGCTATTGAAGAACTGCCTTCCGATCTCGCGCCGGTTTCTTCTTATCCCCGCGCTCTGCGCGTCCCGCTTTCCCTTTCAATGGCGGAAATCGCCTTGCGGGCGGCAAAGATTCCGATGGCGCAATCTATTTTAAAAGTCATGGAAGCCGATCTGCCGGAGCTTTCCTTGTCAGGCCGTTCCGCCTGGGCCTATCTGTCGGGCGAGGCGGCGCGGCAGGCCGGAAAAGAGGATGAGGCCGTGCGCTATTGGGAAAAACTGGCCAAGGATGGCAAGGACGATCTGTACCGCGCCAAGGCGGGGCTTTCATTGACGCGGCTTGAGATGGAGCGGAAGAACATCAAGCCGGAAGAAGCGATCGACAGGCTGGAGGGGCTTCGCTATGCGTGGCGCGGTGATGAGCTTGAAACGCTGATCAATTACAGGCTCGGCGTCGTTTATGTCGATCATAACGATTACCTGAAAGGGTTGACGGTTTTGCGGAACGCCGCCGGCATCGCGCCTTCCAGCGAAACGGCGAAAGAGGCGAAGGCCTATCTGGCACAATCTTTCCGCCGCGTCTTTGCCGATAACAAGCTTGGCGATGTACCGCCGATGGAGGCGATCGCCCTTTATGAGGAATTTAAGGATCTCACGCCGCCGGGGCCGGAAGGGGACGGGTTCGTCGAAACGCTGGCGGAACGCCTTGTCCAGGCGGAATTGCTGGGCCGTGCCGCTTCGTTGCTTGAACATCATGTGAATAACCGCCTCCAAGGCGACCGCCGCGCCGAAGTCGCCATCAGGCTTGCGGCCATCAGGTTGCTTGACGGGAATGCCGGCGGCGCGTTGCGCTCGCTCGATGTTGCGCAAGCGGCGCTCGACCGCGCGGCGGGGCGGATTCCGCAAACGGCACAGGAGGGCGCGTCGCTCCTTCCACCGCAGACGGGGGCGGCGGATCAGGCAGGGCCGCAAGGCGCAAATGAAGCGGCGTCTGCCGCGGCAGCAGCGGCAGCAGCGGCAGAGATCGATCCCCTATTGCGCGCCGCGCGGGCGGAGCGTCAGCGGCAAATCAGGTTGCTGCGCGCCCGCGCCCTGTCCATGGAAGGGAAGGCCGATGAAGCCTTGGAGGTTTTGGAATCCATGGTTCCCGATGTCGATGTGAACAGGCTGAAAACCGATATTGCCTGGACGGCGGGCAAGTGGGAAGAGGCCGCCTTTGCCCTGAATGATTTACTTGCCGCGGAGGATATTTCCTCGCGCCGCCCGCTCAACGACTATCAGCGCGAATTGATTTTCAACCGCGCGATTGCGCTCAACCTCTCCGGCAACCGCGTCGCCCTTGCAAATCTGCGCGAGCGTTATAATGCCCATATGGCGGGGACGCCGCGCGGCCAGATGTTTGAAATCGTGACACGCTCGCGCAGGCCGGATATGGTCGGCACGCGTGATGCTATCGAAAATATGATCTCGGAGATCGATATGTTTCAAGGTTTCCTTGACGGTTATTCGCGGATGAGCAGGTCGTCGGATATGGCGGCAGAGCCTGAAACCATTCCCGCCGAAAACGCAACCGGTAGCGCGGAAGCGCCGCCCGCCCAGACGCAATCCGGTCAGAACTAGTTTTTATAAGCCCGTACCGGCAATCTTTCCGGGCCGTACCGGCGCGCGGTTTTTCCGGATATTCTTCAATCTTTTATCGGGGCAGACTTCTTACGGGCGCAGTGATGTTTCTGCCGACGATATTTCTTCCGGCGCGGCGGCTGTGTTTTTTGCAAGGTAATCCGTCATCATCTTGCGGAAAGCGGGCGCGCGCGGATCCCACAATGTTTGCGCCCGAAGATTGACGGGATCGTCATCAATCAATATTTCCAGCACAGCGCCATGAAAGGCCGCTTTGTTGGTAAGGCTGCGGACGATATCGTCATGCAGGCCGATGGATTTTATCTTTGGATAGACATCCGAAGGTGCCGTGCTGATAAGCCTGACTTTGCAACCATCACCATGGCGGGCATTGAGATAGGCGACAAGCAAGTCATCCTTTTCAAAATGATGGGCGTAAAGCGTGCCGTAGCAATCGCAAAAGATTCCGGGATCGCTCACGTCCGGCGGCCGCTGTTCCGCGGCGGCGGCAAAGGCGGGTTTGCGGGAGCTGTTTCCGGCGGCGACCCTTCGTATTTTTTTGGGTCTTTGTCTGGATATTTTTCTGGCAAGGCTGCTCATCTTACGCCGGCTGTCCTGATTTGGCCTTTAACCTGAAGGCGTAATCGGCATGGTGTTGAAGCTTTGGATAAGCGATCCGCAAATCAGGTACCACCCGTCCACAAGGACGAAAAACACGATCTTGAAAGGGAGCGAGATCATGACGGGCGGCAGCATCATCATCCCCATCGACATCAGGATCGAGGCCGTCACCATGTCGATAATGATAAAGGGCAGGAAGATCATAAAGCCGATTTCAAAGGCGCGGCGCAGCTCCGAGATCATGAAGGCCGGGATAAGGACATGGAGCGGCACGTCGGCCTGTTCTTCATAGGGGCCGGAATCCGAAAGTTCCGTAAAGAGGATGAGATCTTTTTCCCGCACATGGTGAATCATGAATTGGTGAAAGGGGGCCGTGGTGCGCTCGAATGCCTGAACCTCGTCGATTTCGGCATTGATGAGCGGTTGGACGCCGTTATCATAGGCGGCTTTCAGTGTCGGCGACATAATGAAGAATGTCAGGAACAGGGCGAGCGAGATGATGACCGTGTTGGGCGGCGTTTGCTGGATCCCCATGGCCGTGCGCAGGAATGACAGCACCACGATGATCCGCGTAAAGGAGGTCATCATGATAAGGATGGACGGCGCCAGCGATAAGATGGTGAGCAGGGCGACCATCTGGATGATGCGGCCCGATACTGTGCCCGTTTCCTCGCCGCCGAGATCGAGCGTAATGGCCTGCGCCAGCGCGGGGCTTGCGTGGAGGATGGCGGCAAGGCTTGCAAGGATGGCGAGTGCGGCCAGAAGAGGGCGGCAGGATGCGGGGCGCCGCTGCTGTTTGCGCGGTAATTTGCGCGCGCTTTCCGCTACGCCGTTCGCCTTCGTGTTCTCTGCCGTGACCCGTTTTTTAAACATCGCGCTTTTTGATATTGGTTTCGACCACAGTTTCCCCCGCCGGGCCTAAAATGACAAGATGCTCCGCATCGTCGCAGGCGAATAATACAGCCTTTCTGCGCGCGTCGAGCGGCAGCGTTTCGATAATCCTGATCCGTCTTTTGTCGCCATGGACAAGCGGGCCGTGGCCGAGGCCGAGCTTTTTCAAAAGCAGCGCAAGCCCCCCCATCATGCCGAGGACAAGGCAGAGCGCGGCGATGAATTTGATGTAATCGACGGCTTCCATGGTGCGGGCCTCGCTCTCTTGCGTCGTTTATTGGAGGGAGTCCTTGAATTCTTTCAAGGCGTTTGAAAGCGATTCCAGATGGCCTATCATTTCCGCCATCAGGGGCTGGAGATCGTGGGCGTCATCGGCGGGCAGGGCAACGACCTGCGCGCAAATCGTGGCGACTTTTTCATCAAGCCCCGCAAGGCTGACCATTTCCCCGCCGCGCACCTTGTCTTGGGATTCCAGGATAAAATTATTGACGTCGTCCATTGCCGAGCGGAGTTCTGCGGGAGTCATTGTGAAGGCTGTTCCTTATGATTAGATACGGCTGTACCGTTGGGGGTTATGATTTTCTTCCCCCCTCTTTATCATCCTTAAGCACGGCATCAAAGGGGTTTGGCGCGCCATTTGCGCGGTACACATAATAAAGTATCTCCGCGACCGCCATAAAAGCTTCGGAGGGGATGGGGGAATCCAGCTCCACCGCCGCCAGCATTTCGGCGAGCGGGGCGTCCTCCTTGACCTTGATGCCGTTCTCGAAGGCGAGTTGCAGGATTTTCCCGGCAATTTCTCCCCGTCCGGCGGCGGTGACTTGCGGAACTTGCCGTTCGCGCGTCCGATCCTTGATGGCAACGGCAGTCTGTCGCTCCGTTTTTTCTTTTATGTTCAATGGCTTGAGGTGGTCATCGCCGGTATTTTCGGGAATGTCCGTCATTGGCACGGTTCCTGCACTGTTTCTGGCAGGTTCAGACTAACAAAGGGATAAGAAAATACAATGTCTTTGGGTGATTTACCGTTGATGAAGGCGATGGCCGCCAAAATGAATTATCTCGACAAACGGCAGGAAATACTGGCGCAGAATATCGCCAATGCCGACACGCCCGGCTATGTGTCCAAAGATCTTACGGATGTCGATTTCGGCTCCATCCTCAAAAAACTGACGGGTACGCAGCGCGTGACGATGGAAACGACGAATGACAAACATTTGCCCAATCCCAATGTGATGGAGCGCCCGCGCGATCATAAGGATCGCTGGACATACGAAGTCGCGCCGGACAAAAATGCGGTTATTCTGGAAGAGCAGATGGTGAAAGCCTCCAAGACCCAGATGGATTATAATTTGCTGACGAATTTGATGAGCAAGCAGTCCGGTATGTTCCGCACGGCGCTGGGCCGCCAGCAATAGGCGGCGGGCATTGAAAACGGTTTTGGAAACAGGCAGGGAATGATGAAAAATTTTGCGGTATTGTTGATGGTTTTTTCGTTTGTCGCGGGCGGCATGGGCGCCGCGCTTCCGGCATCGGCACAGGCCAAGGATATGTGGACGAGCATGACCGTTTCCGCGCACGGTATGAAGGCGCAGAGCGAGCGCAGCCGGGTTATTTCAGAAAATATCGCAAATGCCCAGACGGCGGCTTTGACGCCGGACGGGGATCCCTATACGCGCAAAGTCATCGTGTTCGAAAACAGGCGCGACCGCGACCATAATGCCGAACTGGTGCGGGTAAAGGATATACGCGACGACCGAAAGAACGATTATGTCCTGAAATACATGCCGGATCATCCGGGCGCGGACGATGCGGGTTATGTGAAAATGCCGAATGTGAACATGGTTGTGGAGCTGACCGACATGCGCGAGGCGCAGCGCTCCTATGAAGCCAATCTCGGCATGATGGAAACGTCGCGCACCATGGCGCAGCGGACGATCGAGCTGTTGCGCTAGCATGTTTGTTAGAGCGTTTTGATAAAACGCTCTTTATGATAAGATATGGCGGTCTTTAAAACGGAGTGAACGCATTATGGTCGATAAAATAGCAAACCCTGCCGCCGCTGCCGGAGCCTATGCGAATATGGCCAAAGTCCAGCTTGGCGGAGTTACGGGCGAAGAGGCCCAAAAAGCGAGCTTTGGCGATCTCTTGAAAAACGCCGTCGTGAGCAGCATCGGCAGCATGCGTAAGGGCGAGCAGATGACTGCCCGCGCCGTGGCCGGCGAAGCGTCGCTTCCCGATGTCGTCCGTGCGGTGAATGCGGCGGATATGACGCTCCAGACCGTGGTCGCCGTGCGCGACCGCCTGATTACCGCCTATCAGGAAATCATGCGGATGCCGGTATAACCGGCAGGATCGTGACGGACGCGGCGATGAAGCGGGGAAGAGTCCCATTTTTTCGTTTCCAACGGCTGTGCTATCCCGTATCCTGAGAGCCATGAACGAAACAGAGATCATTGATATAGCGCGCGAGGCGATCATGCTGATCGTCAAGATCGGCGCGCCCGTCATGATTGTCGGTCTGATTGTCGGCGTTACGATAGCGCTCGTTCAGGCCTTGACGCAGATTCAGGAAATGACGCTTGTCTTCGTTCCCAAGATTCTGGCTATTTTTATGTCCATCTTCGTCCTGTTTCCGCTTTTCGTGTCGTCGATGCAAAAATTCATGGATGTGATTGCCGACAAGATTGTCGGAATCGGGTAACAATCCGGCCGCTTGGGGCTTGAACCCCTTTTCCTGTTGCCATGGCCGGGAAGATCCAAATCGGGTCTGGTTTTTGGACGGGGTTTGGTGGAAGATAACCTATGGGCCTTCTTGAAGAATTTATGGTGACGGGCGTTTTCGCCTTTATGATCATCTTTGTCCGTTTCGGGACGGCCATGATGATCATGCCCGGCATCGGGGATTCGTTCGTGCCGGCCAATATCAGGCTCTATATCGCGCTGGGGCTGAGCCTCGTCATCTCGCCGCTTATCCGCCCCTATATTCCGGTGCCCTTGCCGGGCTTTGCCGTGATGGCGGCGCTTATCGCCATAGAATTTATAACCGGCCTTTTTATCGGGACGATCGCCCGCATCCTGATGATGGCGGTCGATACGGCGGGGATGATTGTCTCCATGGTGTCGGGTATGGCGAACGCGCAAGTCTTCAACCCCTCGCTGGCGGTGCAGGGATCGGTTTACGGCGCTTTCCTGTCGGTCATGGCGGTCACGCTGCTTTTTGTAACCAATTTGCACCATCTCCTCATCCACGGGCTTGTCGAAAGTTATGAGCTTTTCCCCATTGGCGGCGTGCCGGATTCAGGCAGCATGGCCGAACTTGCCGCCCGCGCCGTGTCCGCGAGCTTTTTAACGGGGTTCCAGATGGCAACGCCGTTTATCGTGATATCGCTGCTTCTTTATATCGGCATGGGGGTTCTTTCCCGCCTGATGCCGCAGGTGCAGGTTTTTATCCTGGCCCTGCCGATCCAGATTATGCTGAGCCTCGTGACGCTCGCCATCGTCCTCCCGGCCATGATGCTGTTCTTCCTTTCCCGTTTCGAGGCGGGCATGATCTTCTTCCTGAAAGCGAGCGGGGGGTAGGGCATGAGCGACAGCGAACAGGACGAATCCTCGAAAACGGAAGACCCCACCCCCAAGAAACTGGATGACGCCAGAAAGAAGGGGCAGGTTCCGCTATCGCGCGAGATCAATAACTGGATAATGCTGCTTGCGGGAACCATCGTCGTCCTTGCCATGGGGCCGGGCATGATGGCGGGGCTGACCGAAGTCATGCGCTCCTACATCGCCAACGCCCATGAAATGCCGCCGCTTCCGGGCGGGATGCAATATATTGTCGTGGCCGCGCTGCGTGAAATCCTCCTTCTTTTGATGCTGCCGCTGCTTTTTCTCGTCGTCGCGGCTTTCGTGGGGCCGTTTGCGCAGGTCGGCCCGCTTTTCGCGCCCGAAACCATCAAGCCGGATTTGAGCAAGATCTCGCCCGTCAAGGGGTTTTCCCGGCTGTTTTCCATGCGCTCTATCATGGAATTCGTCAAAGGCATCCTCAAGCTTTCCATTATCTCCTTTGTCGGCTTTTTGATTATCAAGCCGTTTTTCGGCTCCATCGATCATATGGTCGGCCTGCCCGTGGGGCTGGCGCTGGACGAGCTGACCTCTTTGGTGACACGGCTTTTGATCGGCATATTGGTCGTCCTCTTCGTCGTCGCCGTCATCGATCTCGTCTATCAGCGTTATGAGCATATGAAGAAAATGCGCATGACGAAGCAGGAGCTGAAGGACGAATACAGGCAGAGCGAAGGCGATCCGGTGGTCAAGTCAAAGCTGCGCCAGCTCCGGCAAGAGCGTGCGCGGATGCGGATGATGCAGGCCGTGCCGGAGGCCGACGTCGTCATTACCAACCCGACCCATTATTCCGTGGCGCTTAAATATAATCCCGATGAAAACGAAGCCCCGATTGTCGTTGCAAAGGGGGTGGACGAGCTTGCCATGCGCATCCGCGAGGCGGCCCGCGAACATGATGTCACCATCCTGCCCAATCCGCCTTTGGCCCGTGTTTTATTCGATACGGTCGATGTGGACGAGATGGTTCCGCCGGAGCATTATAAGGCGGTTGCCGAAATTATCTCCTATGTCTTCCGCCTGAAAGGCAAGCTGAACTAGGCTTTTGCCGGTTTTCCTGTTCATACCCCCTTGAAAAACCATGTGGGGGCTGGTCAAGCCCTTCATAAATATGGCATTCTTGGCCACCATGAGCCTTGATCATTCCGAATTCATCGCCCGCCAGACGGCGCCCCAGCAGGATGAGCCCGCCGAAGCCATGCGCCGCGTGCGCCGGATTTTCGTCGGGATTCTCTTTGCGTTCGTCTATGTGCTGGTCTGTGTCGCGCTTGCGGTGCTGCTTGATATCGACACGGCGACGATGGCGCTTGCGGGGGCGGTGTTTATCGGCGCGAGCGTCGCGGCCTTTCTTTTTCAAAAATTCCTTTTCAATTACGGCGTGAAGGAAAAAGAGCGGATGCTGATCCGCGAAGTGATTGAAGGCAGTCCCGGCGCGCGGCTTATCACCGACGGCGCGGACAATGTCATTTATTCCAACCAGAAATTCGACGATCTGTGCGAGGAAAGCGGGCGTGCGGGCCTTCAGGCCTTTGCCAGTCTTTTTGCCGATGACGCGGCGGCGCTCGCCCATTTCAAAAGCCTTGCGGAGCAGGCGCAAAAGGGCCTTCCCGATTCCATTGAGCTTAAATCCGTTCAAGGCGAGCGCGAGCGCTGGTTCGCCGTTTCAACCCAGCCCGTGGCCGGATGGGCGGGCTATGTCCATTGGCGCGTCGATGATACGACGCATCAGCGGGAGATTGAACGCTCCATCCGCGAAGAGCGGGAAAAGCTCATCGACTTTACCGACAACGCGCCTGTCGGGTTTTTTTCCGTCGATGAAAAAGGGCATTTCGTGTTCGTCAATGCGACGCTTGCCCGCTGGCTTGGCGAGGATATCGAAACCCTGCTGCAAGGCGCGAACCTCCACTCCTTCATGGAAGTACCGCCGCGCGGCGGCGCGCCTTACGATATTCTTGAAAAAGGCGGGACGCGGCAGGTTGCGGAGCTTTTGATGAAAGGCGTCGGCGGGCGCACCTTTCTTGCCTCGGTCAACCAGACGGTGGTGTTCGAGGATGAGGGGCGGGTGCGTACGCGCGGCGTCGTCCACGACCTTACGGCGGAGCGCGAAATGCGGCAGGCGCTCGAAGCGTCCGAAGACCGTTTCCAGAAATTTTTCGAAGAAGCGCCGCTCGGCATCGTCCTTGTCGATGAAGGCGGCGTGATGCGCGATTGCAACGCGGCGCTATTGGCGATGCTGGGGCTTTCAGTGACGGATGTTGAAGGGCGTCCCATCGGCGCGCTCTTGACGGGCGATTCCAAAGACAAGGCATTGGCCGCCCTGAAGCTTATCGGCGAGGGGCAAAAGCTTCCCGGCCCGATGGAAATCATCCTGAAAGGGAAACAGGATGTCGCGGCGCAGATGCATGCCCGCAAAATCCGCGGCAGCGACAATATCGTTTTGCACTTCCTTGATTTGAGCGAGCAAAAACAGCTCGAAGCGCAGTTCGTCCAGTCGCAAAAGATGCAGGCGATAGGCCAGCTCGCGGGCGGTATCGCGCATGATTTCAACAATCTTCTGACTGCCATTATCGGCTTTTGCGATTTGCTCCTCCTGCGCCACAAGCCGGGCGATCCGTCTTTCGGCGATATCATGCAGATCAAGCAGAACTCCAACCGCGCCGCCAATCTCGTGCGCCAGCTCTTGGCCTTTTCGCGCCAGCAAACCCTGCGGCCCAAGGTGCAGGACATCACCGATATATTGACCGAAGTATCGCATTTGCTGCGCCGCCTGATCGGCGCGAATATCGAGCTTGAACTGCATCACGGGCTGGAACTTGGGCTGGTCAAGGTCGATACGGGGCAGATGGAACAGGTTCTCATCAACCTTGCCGTCAACGCCCGCGACGCGATGGAACAGGGCGGAAAGCTTTCCATCACGACGCGCCCTTATAAAAACGACAGGCCGCAAAAAACGATCAACGATGAAATCCCCGCCGGCGAATGGGTCGTTATCGACGTAAAGGATTCGGGCTGCGGCATTCCGCCCGAACTTATGAACCGGATTCTGGAGCCGTTCTTTACGACGAAAGGCGTGGGGCAGGGGACGGGGCTGGGCCTTGCGACCGTTTACGGGATTATCCGCCAGACGGGCGGCTATCTCGCGATTGAATCGGTGATGGGGGAGGGGACGAGTTTCTCCATCTATCTGCCGCGCCTTTCGGAAAGCGAGGCGGTGGTTGAAAAGATTGAATCTATCGAAGAGGAAAAGACGCGCGATCTCACAGGCAGCGCGCGCATCCTGCTCGTCGAAGACGAAGATGCAGTCCGCACCTTCTCCACCCGAGCCCTGACCAACAAGGGCTATGAGGTTCTGGGCGCGGAGCATGCGGAAGCCGCGCTGAAGCTCGTTGACGAAAGCGGTATTGATAATATCGATCTGCTGATTACCGATGTCATGATGCCCGGCATGGACGGGCCGACCATGGCGCAAAAAATCCGCGAGGGCTCGCCGAACCTTAAAATCATCTTTATTTCAGGATACACGGAAGACAGGCTCAAGGATCATATGGGCAAGAATATCTTCTTCCTGCCGAAACCCTTCACGCTCAAACAGCTCGCCGAAAAGGTCAAGGAAGCGCTGGAAGGGTAAGGGCTCTTTCTCCACCCCATAGAACCGCACGGCGGGAAGCCGCCTGGACGCAGCTTCCGGGGGCCGGGGCGGTCACTCTATTATATGCCTACGATTCCGGGGCGGGGTGTCGGGGGATAATCTGTTGAATATAATGATTTTTATCTTTTTTCTGAAAATTTGTTCCCATTTCGTTCTTTGTGATTGACGGTGAGAACAAAGCATGTACAATCATAATCAATATCGCTAAAACTGCCGCCTTGGGACAAGGCCGGACAGGCAAGGCGGCGCGGACGGGACTAAATATGTGGGTTGCTGTCCGGCGCTCGTTGAACCCTTGTTTTAACTATGCAAGAAAAGGATAAAGCCAATGTCAGTAACACCGTTCAAGAAGGATGAATTTATGGACAAGAACCCCGAACGCCAAAAAGCACTGGAAGCCGCCCTTACACAGATTGAGCGCGCCTTCGGCAAGGGCTCGGTGATGAAGCTGAATGGTGAGAGCAATCCCTTGAATGTCGAGGTCGTTTCGACAGGCTCGCTCGGCCTTGATATTGCGCTTGGCATTGGCGGGCTGCCGCGCGGGCGTATTACGGAAATTTACGGGCCTGAAAGCTCCGGTAAAACGACGCTGGCCTTGCAAGTTATCGCGGAGGCGCAAAAAGCCGGCGGCACTTGCGCCATTATCGATGCTGAACATGCGCTTGATCCAAGCTATGCAAAAAAGCTGGGCGTTGATCTTGATAATCTCCTGATTTCCCAGCCCGATGCGGGCGAGCAGGCGCTGGAAATCGCCGATACGTTGGTGCGTTCCAATGCGGTTGACGTTCTGGTGGTCGACTCGGTCGCGGCCCTTGTGCCGCGGGCTGAACTGGAAGGCGAGATGGGCGATACCCATGTCGGTTTGCAAGCGCGCCTGATGTCGCAGGCTTTGCGCAAAGTGACGGGTTCCATTTCAAAATCCCGCTGTGTCGTGATTTTCATCAACCAGATCCGCATGAAGATCGGTGTGATGTTCGGTTCTCCCGAAACGACGACCGGCGGAAACGCATTGAAATTCTATGCCTCCGTCCGTCTGGATATTCGCCGCATCGGTTCGATTAAGGATCGTGAAACGGTGACCGGAAACCAGACGCGGGTAAAGGTCGTTAAAAATAAAATGGCGCCGCCGTTCCGTCAGGTCGAATTCGACATTATGTATGGCGAGGGTATTTCCAAGACGGGCGAGATCATCGATCTCGGTGTGAATGCCGGATTTGTGGAAAAATCAGGTGCATGGTTCTCCGCAGAAGGGGAGAGGGTCGGTCAGGGCCGCGAAAATGCAAAGCAATATCTGCGCGATAACCCCGCCATGTTGGCAACGCTTGAGAATAAGATCCGTGCTAATGCAGGTCTGGTGGCTGAGGCGATGCTGGTCGGGCCTGACACCGCGAACCCGGAAGAGATGGAAACCGCTTCTCTGGAGGAAGATGAAACTGCCGCGCCGGCTGCAAAAACCCGTTCCAAAAAGGCAGCCGGATAAACCCATAAACATTGCGGCTGGCCGCTGTGGTTGGAGAGGGACTTACACATAATTCTCTAAAACCCCTAAAAATCCCCTGCCATTCCGTAGGGGATTTTTTATATACCGGGGAATGGAGAAGAATGGTTTTTACCCTGCGCCTTCGAAATATGCCAAGAAGTCTGCCAGCCGCGATGGGGATGGAAAGGGACTTGCGGAAGGGCGGTTTATGACGCGGCATGGGGAAATTTTGATAGGGCGGCCCACCGGCGCGGGGCTGATAAAGTTTGCGGACTCTGTCTATCACCGCGGGGCCGATGAAAAAATTTTTGGGTCAGACTCTCAGCGCAAGGCCAGTGGAAGTCTTCCGGATCTGCCTGTGCTCGCAGGGCGGGCTTCATGAGGAAGTTTACCGGATCTGCCTATCACCGCAGGGGTGATGAAGAATTTTACCGGTTCTATTTGTCGCCGCAGGGCTGGCGGGGAAGAAAGCCGGAAAAAGCGGGGCGGCGGGTGCGGCCTTTTTGCCGTTTACTTGCATTTGGAGATTATATCGGCAATCCGTGTCGGTTCGGGCAGGCGGTATCCTTTCAGGCAATGGAGCGTTATGGCGAGCGCGCTTTCATGGCTGATATGATGGCCTGCGGAAATATAGAGCGGGTTACAACGTATCTTGCTTCTCAGGACGGTTCCGATCAGCTCGCCCTTATCGAGCAAGGCTGTCTGCGCCATGGGGTTTGCCGGAAGTTCGGCGTGTTTTCCCCACAGGCGGGATTTTGCAACGCCGAAAGCGGGAATATCGGTCAGCACCCCCAGATGCGCAGCGATGCCGAGCCTGCGGGGATGGGCGATACCCTGCCCGTCAATCATGAGCATATCCGGTTTGGCGGGCAGCCCGTCCAGCGCTTTTAAAATTGCGGGAATTTCACGAAAAGCCAGCAGGCCGGAAATATAGGGAAAATCCGTGGGGCTATAGGAAATAATGGAAGTGCGCAGCTCCAGCGTTTGATAATCGAGCAGGGCGATAGCGGCTCTGGTCTGCTCGTTTTGCAGATCGTAACCGGCATCTATCCCCGCGATAGTACGGATTGCCCCGAACTTGTCATTGAGGACGACGCGCGTGCGCAATTCTTTTTGCCTTGCAATGGCCGCGGCGATTTCGGGCCTTTGCGGTTTGGAAAAATCAATGCGGGCAGGATAATAGAAAGCCATAATCGTTTAATATAAGAGGAAACGCGCCATAAAAAAGCCCCCGCGTTACTTTTGCCCGCAAAGGCCGCCGGGATAAATTTTGCGGGTGCTTCGATTTGCTCTGCGGCGGGTTCCGTGGCCGGTTCCGGTTGATAACGGGTATGGCGGATTATTTCGTTGCCGATCGCTTTTTTGCCGGATTGGGCACGGCTTCTCTTTCCGGCGCAACTGTGAAAAGCGGCAGCGCCGGAAAGACCGGCTGCCATATGATGCGGGGCCGAGCGATGCGGCAAAATACATTGCGAGAAGACAATGGGGAGGAATATGGAAGCGCGGCGCATGCCGTTTGAACAGGTATGGGCATTTATAATTAAGGACGCGGAATTGACATTGATAAACGGCAACGCGGTGACACGCGGCGCGGTGTTAATGAATAATCATGCAATATTAAAAGGGGCTGTGCCGGTGAGGGTAACGCAATGACGCGCGGTAGCCGGCCAATAGGCGCCGGTGCAGACTGCCATATGATGCGGGGCCGGGCAGATGCGGCAAAGTCCATGGCGAGAGGACTATGGGGGAGCGGGGAAGCGCGGTGCATGCCGTTTGAACAGGTACGGCATATATTAAGGACGCGAAATTGACATTGATAAGCGGTAATGCGGTGACATGCGGCGCGGTAGTAATGAATAATTATGCAATATTAAAAGGGTCTGCGCCGGTGACGGTAGCGCAATGACGCGTAGGGGCCGGCTAATAGGCGCCGGTGCAGGAATACGATTATAGCAGGGCTATGCTTCCCGCTCATTGCGCAGGACGCGGGATTTTTGCCGATCCCAATCGCGCTGTTTGATGGTTTCGCGCTTGTCGTACTCTTTCTTGCCTTTTGCGAGCGCGATTTCGAGCTTGGCGAGGCCCTTAACGTTGAAATAAATCCGTGTTGGGACGATTGTATAGCCTTCGCGGTTCACGGCACCCATCAGGCGGCTGAGCTGGCGCGCGTTCAAAAGCAGTTTGCGCGGGCGGCGCGGCGCGTGCTGAAGATGCGGCCCCGCTTGTTGATATTCGGGAATATGGGCGTTCCAAAGCCACAGCTCGCCCTTTTTGGGGGCGATGTGGGATTCCTGAAGGCCGCATTGGCCGTGGCGCAGGGATTTGACTTCCGTACCCGTCAGGACGATGCCCGCTTCTATTTTCTCTTCCAGAAAATAGTCGAAATTGGCCCTGCGGTTGTCAGCGATCGTGACATCCGTGGAAAGCAGGCCGGATTTTTTATCCTTCTTTTTCGACATGGTTTGAAGGTTTTAGCGCCTCTTGCCGCGAAGCTAAAGGGTTATTTTGAAAAATGCCCTTGATGAAAGCGCGTCGCGCCAATGGCGGAGCCTTTTGGCCTAAGCGCGAAGGGGAGGCTGAACGCTGTTTTGAGGCGGCCCCGCCAGCTAAGGCGCTTCGGCGGCGGCACGAAAAACCGCGGCGGCCCCGCCTCAAAGCAGTGGCAGTGGCAGGCAGGGGCGGGCCGCATAATGGCCGGATCCGGCGGTGACAGGAACGCGGCCCGCGGCAATGGCGATACAGTGCCTGATGGCCCGATGGTGTTCGCCGCGGGGAAGGGGCGGCGATTATCCCGTCGTGCAGCGCGGGACAAGGCCGCGCGTGCCGGAGTCAATCTGCCATTCCACAGGCTTCCCAAACGCATCCCGGTCTATCTCGCCGTTACGGAAAGGGGGGGTAAGGGCGGTGATAGAAGCTGTGAACATTTTTGCCGCGTGCCTTTTGCGTGCATGTGTCTGATAATAGGGTATAGTTTCTGAAAAATACTGCAAGGACTGGAAATGCGGATTATAGCGGCGTGGCTTTTCATTGTCGGACTCATGATCATACCATCGGCTGCCGCGGCTTCGGCGGGGGGCGACGATGGCGGCGCGCGTGAATGGCTGCGCTATTATAAGGGGGAGGGCAAGCCGGGCTATGATTCCATAGCCCGCTTCATCACCCGCCATCCGGATTATCCGGGGATGAACAGGCTGCGCGAGGCGGCGGAGCGCGCCATGCCCGAAGATATCGACGACGCGTCCGCCCTGAAATGGTTTACCGCCAATCCGCCGCAAACGACTTTTGGCATGCGCACCTATGCGCGGGCGCTGGAACGCGCGGGAAGGGGGGAGGAGGCGCGCCGGAAAATCAATGAATGGTGGCGCACGACCTTGATGACGCCGGTTGAACAGAGCCGCGCTTTTATGGCTTTTGCCACCTATCTCGACCGCGGCGCGCATCAGGAAAGATTGCGGCATTTGATTTATAGGCAGCAATACAGCAATGCCCGCGCCGTTGCCGAGGCGCTGGGGCCGGGCTATGGCGCCCTGACGGAGGCGCGGATCGCGATCCGTTCGGGGAAGGGCAACCCCAACGCGCATATCGGGCGGATTCCGCAAAGCCTGATGAATGACGAAGGACTTTTGTTCGACAGGCTCGTTTTCCGGCGGAAGGCGGAAAGCAATGCGGGCGCGATTGAAATGTTGAACAGGGCGCCAGCCTTCGACAGGCTTTATAACGCCGATGACTGGGGGCGGGAGCGCGGCATTATCGTGCGCCGCCTGTTCGAGGAAAAGAAATACGGCATGGCCTATAAGCTTGCCGCCGATCACAGGCTGAAATCCGGCGCGGGTTTTGCGAATAATGAATGGATGGCGGGCTGGCTCGCGCTCGAATTCTTGAAAAAACCGTGGGAGGCGTTCGAGCATTTCGAGCGGCTTTATCACGGGGTTGAAACGCCGATCAGCAAATCGCGCGCCGCTTTCTGGGCGGGGCTTGCGAGCGAGCGGCTGCGCCATCCGGACATTGCCCGCAAATGGTACGAGGTCGGGGCAAAACACACGACGACCTTTTACGGGCAGCTTTCGGCGCAAAAACTGGGACGGGAAGAGCGCGTCCGCGTGGATTCAGCCTCGCCGAGCGCCGCCATGCGGACAAGCAGTCTGGCAAGCGCCGCGCGCTGGCTGAAACGCAACGGCTATGGGACGGAAGCGCAGATGTTTTTCAATGTGATGCTGTCCAAGGGTCAGACGCATGGCGATTTCGCGGCGATAGCGGAAATCGCCAATTCCATTTCCATGAGCAATGTCGCAATCCGCGCGGCGCAGGAATCAGAGCGCAAAAACGGCGTCACGCTTGTCGGCTACGCCTTTCCGAAGATTGAAAAATATATGAAGGATGACAATGTCGAATGGGCGCTTGTCCACGCGCTCGTACGGCAGGAAAGCCGTTATGACGCGGCGGCGGTGAGCAGCGCCGGCGCGCGCGGCCTGATGCAGCTTATGCCCGCCACGGCGAACGAGGTGGCAAAGCGTGCGGGGCTTTCTCACCAGACGGCATGGCTGACCAGCCGCCCCGCCCATAATGTCGATTTGGGAACGCGGTATTTGCACCAGCTTTTGCAAAAATATAACGGTAATTATGCGCTCGCGCTCGCGGCCTATAATGCGGGGCCGTCGCGGGTGGACAGGTGGATTCGCGAGCTTGGCGATCCGCGGGCGCCGGGCGTCAATTTCATCAACTGGATCGAAACCATCCCGATCTATGAAACGCGCAATTATGTGCAGCGCGTGTTAGAGAGCGTTTATGTTTACCGCCAGACATTGCAGGTCAATAAGGGCCGTTCGGATGGCGGTATGCATTTGGTCTTACAATAAGGGGCGGGGCTGCGCCCGCCCGTTTCCGTGCGTTTCGCGTCCTGCGTTGCATTCTCGAAAATATTTGCAAAATGCAAACCCCCTCTCATTGAAATAAAAGGATAAATGCTGGCAGGCTCTTTGCACCTTCCTTTTGCACATGCCGCAATGACGCGGCGCAAGGAGGAGCGCATGTCCGTCAATAGCCCGGTTATTCTCATTGCCGACCCGCATATTCTATACCGCGAGGCGCTTTGCCGTTATATCCGCCATGCGGAGAAGGAAATAACTGTTGCGGGTGTGGGGGAGAGCGGCGATTTGCGCCGCACGCTAGAGGAAAGCCGCCCCGACCTTTTGCTTATAAGGGCGGAGGGCGCCTTTGGAGAGAGCGTCCTGCCGGATTGGTTTCATGCCATAGGGGAGAGCGGGGCGGCGCCCAAGATCGGGGCGCTTGTGGCGGATTTGAATGACGGGCCGCTTGCCGTTTCTTCCTGTCACGGCGTTTTTCCGCGCTATCTTTCGGCCAAGCAAATTTTGGCGGGCATCCATGATATTCTTGCGGGCCGCCCTTTTTACCCGCCTTTGCGGCAGGGGGCGGAGAATCCTTCCGTTGCGGCTCTTTCCCGGATTGCGGCGGAGCCTTATGATTTTGATCTGACCGTGCGGGAGGGGGAAGTCCTGACCCACCTTCTCAAAGGCCGGAGCAATAAGGAAATAGCGCGGGCGCTGGATTTGCAGGTGGTAACCATAAAACTGCATGTGCGCGGCATATGCCGGAAAATGAAAGCGGCCAACAGGACGCAAGCCGCTTTGATCGCTAAGGAAAATGGCTGGAACTGATTTTTTACCGGTTTTAAAGGGGCTAAGCGCATTTCAAATGAATTGGTGGTTTTCATTTTTGATAGTAAACTGGAACCATGGAAATTTCGCGGCATATTATACCTCCTTCGTGGATGACGGACGAGGCACCGGTCAAGCTTATGAAAGTTCTGGGGGGGTATAAAAGCCGCCCCGAAACTTTATATGTGGGCGGCTGCGTGCGTAATATGCTGCTGGACAGGCCGGTGCGCGACATCGACCTTGCGACCGTCCATCACCCGCTGAAGGTCATCGAGAAATTAAAGGCCGGCGGCATCCGCTATGTGCCGAGCGGGCTGGATCACGGGACGCTGACGGCGATCATCGACGATTCGACATTCGAGATAACGACGCTGCGCAAGGATATTGAAACGGACGGGCGTTTTGCGGTGATCGCTTTTACAGACGAGTGGGAGATCGACGCACGCCGCCGCGATTTTACGATCAACACGCTGTTTTGTTCGCCGGAAGGGGAGGTGTTCGATCCGACAGGTGCGGGGCTTGACGATCTGGAAGCGCGGCGCGTCATTTTTGTCGGCGATCCGGCGGAGCGGCTTGCCGAGGATTATTTGCGGATTTTGCGCTTCTTCCGTTTCCATGCGGAATATGGCGAAGGGGCCGCGGACGAAAAGGCGCTTGCCGCTTGCAAGGAATATGCGGCCAAGGTCGCGCTCCTTTCGCGCGAGCGGATCATGCAGGAATTTTTAAAAATCATCGCGGTGTCGAAGGCGCATGATATCTTGTCCCTGATGTTCGCGCATGATGTGCTGACGGATATAGGGCGGGATTATAGCCCGGCGGTGATGGAGCATCTGTGCAATCTTCAAACGCGCCATGATGCCGTGGATTTGATGGCGCGCTATTTCGTCCTGACGGGCGGCAGCGGGGATTTTTTTGAAGACAGGCTTATTTTCTCCAACGTGCAGAAAAAACAGGTTCGCTTGCTGCTGGACAGCCTGCCGCTTTTATCCGGCATCAACATGAAAAAGATACGCGAGATCGTGTACCGTTTCGGCAATGGCGGCGCGCTCCAGACATATTTCGTGAAGCTCGCGCAAAAAGGGCAGGCGCCGGATCTGGAGATACTCGATATCGCCCGCTACTGGCAGGCGCCGGAATTCCCCGTCAAGGCGGAGCAGCTTATCGCGGCGGGGGTGTCACGCGGGCCGGATCTTGGGATGAAGTTGAAAGAGCTTGAGGAGAAATGGATAGCCAAGGATTTCCCGGCTGATTTCTCCTACTGATTTTTCCTGCCGGGGCCGCCGTTTTTGGTGCGGCGTCATATTCCATCGCCGCTGTCTTTTGGGGGGATAGCCCCGTATTCCATCGCTGCTGCCTTTTTGGGGGGATAGCCCGTATTCCATCGCTGCCGCCTTTTTGGGGGATAACCCCATATTCCATTGCTGCCGCCTTTTCTGGGGGCGGGGCCCCGTATTTTATTGCGGCTGTCTTCTCTGATGACGCGGCCCTATATTTTACCGCCGCGGCGGCGCGGGCAAAAAATAAAGCCCCCGTTTTGGCGGGAGCTTGTTTGCTCTATTGAAATTTAAAAATCTCTTTTTAGAGATCGCAGCCGAAGATCTGGTCAATAGCGGCTTTCGCCGCGTCGCCATTGTGCTTTTCAAGAAGTTTTTCTTCCCATGCAATCTGGCGATCTTCCATCATGCCGTTCGTCAGGCGCGTTGATGTGTCAAAAGACCCATCTGCCGCGTCTTTCAAGCTCGGCGCTTCGGGCTTGTGTCTGTAAACCATGTTACTCCTTTTACAAACGGTTACCTTAGGAGTGCATAATAGACGGACGCGGCGGATTTGCAAGAAGTTATGGCAAGGGCCGCTGGTTTTCTTGGGATTAACACAGGTTAATTTTAAGATTTTGGCCTGTTACGGCCATTTTGCCTCTGGCGGCATGGACATGAGGATGGCCTCCGTATTGCCGCCCGTTTTCAGGCCGAACTGGGTTCCGCGATCATGCAGCAGGTTGAATTCGACATAGCGGCCACGGCGGACGAGCTGATGCTCGCGCTCCTCCTTTGTCCATGGCTTGTGCATATGTTTGCGGACAAGTGCGGGATAGGCCTGTGCAAAACACTTGCCGACATGCTGTGTGAAGGCGAAATCCGCCTCCCAGTCGCCGCTATCAAGATAATCATAGAAAATCCCGCCCGTGCCGCGCGGTTCGCCCCTGTGGGGGAGGAAGAAATATTCGTCGCACCATTGCTTAAATTTCGGGTAATAGGCGGGATCGTGGGCGTCGCAGCAATCTTTAAAAGCCTTATGCCATTGCGCCGTATCGTCTTTGTCCTCGACCATGGGGGTCAGATCCGCGCCGCCGCCGAACCATGATTTGGAGGTCGCGATCATGCGCGTGTTCATATGGACGGCCGGAACGAGGGGGGAGCGCATATGCGCGACAAGGGAAATACCCGCCGCCCAGAAATGCCCGCCGCTTTCCTGCGCCCCCGGAATTTGCGCGGCAAAAGATTCGGCGAAAACGCCGTGAACATTGGATATATTGACCCCGACCTTTTCAAAGACGCGCCCGCGCATGATCGCCATTTCGCCGCCGCCGCCAAGGACGGAGCCGGATTCATTGGGCTTTCCGTCATTGTCCCGCGTCCATGGCGTGCGCTCGAATTTGCCCGCCGGCATGTCCGATCCGGAAAGTCCGGCCTCCAGCGCTTCAAAAGCTGTGCATATTTCGTCACGGATATGGGTGAACCAATGGAATGCTTGTTCTTTTTGTTTTTCTACATTACTCATAATGTCTGACCATAGAGCGTTCGTGGGGTGAGTAAAATGAGTGAATCGCTTAAAAGCTTTGGCGATCTTCGTGCCTTTTTCGGCTCTTCCAGCCAGCATGTCAATGAGGAAGCGCCGCCGGAATCCGGTTATACTGTCCCTGCGGGCTATAGCGGCGTTAAAAAGGTCGGCTCCATCGTTTATTTCCGCCCCGCGCATGTGTTCGGCGGCTATGCAAAAGGCGATGAGGTCAGGCCCGCCCTCGTTTACGGCGTCTGGAAAAACAGCGACGGCCATACGGAAAAGCTCGAACTGATGGGGTTTTCGGGCAATCTGGACAGGATTTACAAATCAGATTTCGCCCTCGACCGGTATTCGCTGCAAAAAGAATTTTTTACCTTTCGGCAAAGCAAGCTGACGGGGAATGTCCTTTATTATGCGGATAATAATGACGCCGTTTTCTCCGAAACCGCGAATACGGGCGGGCGAATCGGCGATTATATGTGGCCGGAAATCCTCGTGCGCAGGGCCCATGCGCTTCTCTATAGCCGCTCTTTGCAAAATCTGGGGGAAAAGCCGGATATTCATAATCTTGTGCGCGAGGGTTTCGCCTTTGACACGTTAAAACCGCGCCATGTGCGGGCGCAAAGCTGGCAGCCCGATGTGCGCAATGGCGGTATTTTGCGCAAAGCGTCCGAGATGCTCGCGCAGGCGGATATTGACGCTATCGCGCATTATGCGAATTCCCACACCCGCGAATTCGGCGGGAGCGGAAGCTTTCCGCCCTTCGAGGATTGGCCGCTGGATATGCCCGTCCATAGTTTGCGCCGCTGGAGCAAGGAAGGGATGCATGGCGGCAGGGGCGCCGGCAATGCGCCTTGCCGCGTAAAACAGGCAAAAGCTAGGGGCGAATCTGCCTTAACGCCTCGCCCGTAATCATGGCGCAGGCATTGATGATGTTCATGGAACGGGGGCCGTGCGCCATTTTGATGGTGAGCCGCGCCTCGACCTCTTCATGGATATGGGGCGGTGCGCCCGCGCTTTCCTGCCCCGCGAGCAGTATGTCGCCGGGACGGTAGGTGAAATCAAGATAGGACTGGTCTGATTTCGTGGTCAGGAGGATGACCCTGCGCCCCTTATAGGCGGCGCGGAAGGCGTCCCAGTTTTCATGGCGGCGCAGCGTGACATAATCAATATAATCCATCGCGGAACGGCGGATTTTCGCCTCGTCCCAGACAAAGCCGGTTGGCTCTATAATGTCCAGAACCATTCCCATACAGGCGCAAAGCCGCATGGCCGCGCCTGTATTTTGCGGGATTTCCGGTTGGTAAAGGGCGAGGTTGATGGAATCCATGCCGCACTGTATGATTTTTTTTCGCGGGATTCCACAACTCCTCTCTTGTTCGGGAGATGAATTTGATGGTATCCCAAGGCGTTAAGATTTGTTCCAAAAACCCTTAATTTTTCATACGGTTCGATAATAATGAGTGCAGACAATCCCAAACAGCATGACGGACACGCGGAAGGCGAAACGCGCCGCGACTTTTTGTTCCTGACGGCGGCGGCTTTCGGCGCGGTCGGGGCGGGTTCGGTCGCGTGGCCTTTCATCGATCAGATGAACCCCGCTGCCGATACGGTCGCCCTGTCCACCACGGAGGTCAATCTGGCGCCGATTGAGGTGGGGCAGGCCATCACGGTGATGTGGCAGGGCAAGCCGGTCTTTATCCGCCACCGTACGGCGGAGGAGATCGCCGAGGCGGACGCGGTCGAGCTTTCCGCCCTGCGCGACCCGCAAAGCGACAAGGATCGCGTGCAAAAGCCCGAATGGCTTGTGATGATCGGCATCTGCACCCATCTTGGCTGCGTCCCGCAGGGGCAAAAGGCCACGGATGTGAAGGGCGAATATAATGGCTGGTTCTGCCCGTGCCACGGTTCGCACTATGATTCCTCAGGCCGTATCAGGAAAGGCCCGGCGCCGACCAATCTCGCCGTGCCGAAATACGAGTTTGTGAGCGATACGGTCATTCGCATCGGTTAAGCAGGGATAGAGTCAAGAGGATAAGATAATGGGTTCCAAAGAACGCGCTCAATTCGATAACAGGCTGGTCGAGTGGATTGATTCCCGCCTGCCCGTCTTTACGATGATACAAAAGGAATACGGGGTTTTCCCGACGCCGAAAAACTTCAACTATTTCTGGAATTTCGGGGCCATCGCGATGGTCATGCTGGTGACGATGATCGTCACGGGGATCACGCTCGCCATGCATTACAACCCGTCAACGGCGGGCGCGTTCGATTCCGTCGAGCGGATCATGCGCGACGTCAATCACGGCTGGCTTATCCGTTATTTGCACATGAACGGCGCGTCTTTTTTCTTCATCGCTGTTTATATCCATATCTTCCGCGGGCTTTTTTACGGGTCGTATAAACAGCCGCGCGAGTTGCTCTGGATCTTCGGCGTGCTGATCTTCCTTTTGATGATGGCGACGGCCTTTATGGGCTATGTCCTGCCATGGGGACAGATGTCTTTCTGGGGGGCGACGGTCATCACGAACCTGTTTTCCGCCATCCCGCTTGTGGGGGACAGTATCGTGACGCTGCTTTGGGGAGGGTTTTCCGTCGATAACCCGACGCTGAACCGCTTTTTCGCGCTTCACTATTTGTTGCCGTTTGTGATTGTCGCCGTCGTGTTCCTCCATGTCTGGGCGCTGCACGTCACCGGCTCCAACAACCCGCTCGGCATCGATCCGAAAGGGCCGCAGGATACGCTGCCCTTCCATCCCTATTACACGATGAAGGATTCTTTCGGCATCCTTGTGTTCCTCGTCATCTATGCGGCCTTTACCTTCTTTATGCCGAACGCGCTGGGGCATCCCGATAACTATATCGAGGCAAACCCTCTTGTGACGCCGCCGCATATCGTGCCGGAATGGTATTTTCTGCCTTTCTACGCGATGCTCCGCGCCATCACGTTCGATTTGAATCTCTATCTGGCGGCGGCGGGCGCTATCGGCGCTTTGCTCGTCTATCACTATGCGTGGAAGAAAACGCCGGATGAAATTATTTCCAAAAACATCGTCCTGCTTCTGGCCGCGCTGGCCCTGTTCGGCCTTCCGGGCTTCCTGCTGGGCTTTATGAGGGATGTCGAACTGCTCAAACCCGTTATCGATATGATCCCGCTGAGCGGTGCCGCGTTGATGCCCGCCAAGCTGGGCGGGGTGCTGGCCATGTTCGGCTCCATCGCGCTTTTGTTCCTGTTGCCTTTCATCGATCGGCATCCGGTGCGCTCCGCCATGTTCCGCCCGTGGTTCAAGCCTGCCGTTCTCGCCCTGCTGGTTGTGTTCCTCGTCCTTGGCGTTTGCGGCGCGAAGCCTGCCGAAGGAATCTGGGTTCCGATCTCGCAAATCATGACGCTGGCCTATTTTGCGTTCTTCCTCGTCCTGATTCCGTATTTCAACAATAACGAACCGGTGAAGACCTTGCCCGATTCCATCCATCAGGCCGTTTTGCCCGCGCCGAAATCCGTTCTGGCGGTTTTGATTGCGGCGGGGCTGGCGCTGGCCGCCTTTGCGCCGTCACAGGCACAGGCCGCAACCGACGCCGAAACGCCGCCGAAAATGGAGTGGGGGTTTGACGGGCCGTTCGGCACCTATGACCGCGCCGCCCTCCAGCGCGGCTTTCAGGTTTACAAGCAGGTTTGCGCCGCGTGCCATGGTTTGAACCGTATCGCCTATCGCAACCTGTCCGCGCTGGGCTATAGCGAAGACCAGATCAAGAGCATCGCTGCCGAATATACCTATATTGACGGCCCGGATGACGAGGGCGAGATGTTCGAGCGTGCAGGCCGTCCGAGCGATTATTTCAAGGAGCCGTACGAAAACGAGAACGCCGCCAAGGCCGTGAATAACGGCGCACTGCCGCCGGATCTTTCCCTCATCGTCAAGGCCCGCATGGGCGGGGCCGATTACCTGCACGGCATCCTGGTCGGTTATGAAGAGCCGCCCGAAGGCGAAGAGCTTGCCCCCGGCCAGTCCTGGAACAGATATATGGCGGGCCACAAGATCGCCATGCCGCCCCCGCTCGCCGACGGCATGGTCGCCTATGAAGACGGAACGGAAACAAGCGTCGAACAATATTCAAGGGACGTGACGGAATTCCTCGCATGGGCGGCGGAGCCGGAAATGGAAATCCGCAAACAGACGGGGATCAAGGTTATTTTCTTCCTGATCGTCTTTGCGGGCATCATGTACGGCGTAAAACGCAGAATCTGGGCGAACGTCCGTTAAGGCAGGAGGGCGGGAAGGGCGTTCTTTCCTGCCCGCGCCGAATTAACTTTTGTTGCAGGATGAAGGCGCGTATAATGGATTCTGTTAATATAATGATTGTTACAAGTGCGGCCGCGGCGGGATTGTCGAAATGAAACAACAGCTTCGTGAATTGCTTATCACGGCAAAAATTTTCCAGTTCTGCGCCGATATTTTTGCCGTCTTCGGCATCTTCCTTTTTGCCTATATCTATTTTGCCAACTTCAAGGACAACCCGTTCGCGGCCTTTACCTCGCCTTACTTTATCGTAACGGTGCTTATACCCTTTGTCCCCGCGGCGGTTCTGGCCTATCTTGCGGCGCGCAAGCGCAAGAAATTCAACGCCCTCAAGATAGAAAGCGAAAAAGAAACGCTTAAATCCGCGCCATGAGCAAGGATTTGCCGGAGGGCGTTCTTGATTTCTGGTTCAGGGAAGCTTCTCCCGCGCAATGGTTTCAGGGCGGCCCCGTATTCGATGCGCTGATTACAGACCGTTTCAAGGACGCCCATGCCCGCGCCCTGTCCGGCGAATTTGACGATTGGGCGGAAACGCCGCGCGGCGCTCTGGCCCTATGTATCCTGCTCGACCAATTCCCGCGCAATATGTTCCGGGGGACGAAGGACGCTTTTGCAAGCGATGAAAAGGCGCTGGCGATCGCGAAAAACGCGCTGGAGGCGGGGTTCGATTCAGCGCTCGACGTATCGGAGCGCCGTTTTTTATATCTGCCATACGAACATAGCGAGGAGCTGGAGGATCAAAAGCGCGCCGTTTCCTTGTTCGCTGCCATCAAGGACGAAGACCCCCAAGGCTATGATTATGCGCTGCGCCATCTGGAGGTGATTGAAAAATACGGAAGATTTCCCCACCGTAACAAAATCCTCGGGCGGGTAAATACGCCCGCCGAAGAAGAGTATCTTGCACAAGACGGGGCAGGCTTCTAAGATATTATTCTTTCGGGAGAAAACACCATCACACCCTCGCTTGTCCTTTTGCATATCATTGCCGGAGTTTGCCTGCTCCTTTGGGGAGTTACGCTTTTGCGCCTTGGTGTTACGCGCGGCTTCGGGGCGGAGCTGCGCCGCTTCCTCGCCCAATGCAGTAAAAACCGCGTAACGGCCTTTATGGCCGGCATCGGCATGACGGCGCTTTTGCAAAGCTCCATGGCGACGACGATCATCGTGACGGCTTTTGCGGGGCAGGGGCTGGTCAATGCCGGAACGGGGCTTGCGATCGTCCTTGGCGCGGATGTCGGGACGACGCTGGTGGCGCAGCTTTTCTCCCTTGATATTTCCATGCTGCTTCCGATTTTTATGATTACGGGCTATGCGCTTTTCAGCATGGAGCATTCCGGCAGGTTTAAAAATATCGGCCGGATGCTGATTGGCGTTTCGCTGATGCTGATCGCGCTTTCGCTTATCCGCGAAGGGGCAGACCCTTTGAAAGAATCGAAAGTCCTGCCGGAGATACTGGCACCGCTCGATCAGGATCCGTTTTTCGCTGTCCTGATCGCGGCCTTGCTGACATGGGTCATCCATTCGTCGCTGGCGATGGTGCTGCTTATCATGTCGCTGGTTGCGGGCGGGTTGCTTCCGGGGGCGCTTGCGCTCTATCTCGTCCTCGGCGCGAATATCGGGGGCACGATCGCGCCGCTCGTGGCGACGCTGCGCGATAATCCCGATGCGATGCGCATTCCGCTGGGCAATGTCCTGATCCGCGCTTTCGGCGTGCTTGCCTGTATTCCCTTGCTTCATCATATCATGCCCTATCTGGAACAATGGCAGCCGGATCCGGCGCGGCAGGTTGTCGATTTCCATACCGGGTTCAACGTCGTGCTGGCGCTTCTTTTCCTGCCGTTTACGGGGGTTTTGCAAAAGATTTTGAAAGCCGCCCTGCCGGACAGGCCGAGCGCGCCCGACCCGGGCAGGAGCAAATATCTCAACGAGAAAGATCTCGATATGCCCTCTGTCGCGCTGTCTTCCGCCGCGCGCGAAACGCTGCGCATGGGTGACATCGTCCAGCAGATGCTGGAAGACACGCTCCAAATCCTGAAGACCAATGACGAGCGGCTTTTGGAAAAGGTGCAGGCGGAAGACGACACGGTCGATCGCATTTACGATCAGCTCAAACACTATATGGCGCGGCTCAGCCAGGAATTTATGGATCCGAAAGAGGCGCAGCGCTATGTGCAAGTCCTGACCTTTTCGACCAATATCGAGCATGTCGGCGACGTCATCGACAAAAACCTGATGCCGCTTGCCTTGAAGAAGATCAGGAGCCAACAGCATTTTTCTGCGGCGGGTTTTAAAGAGATCGAGCATATGCACAAGCTTGTGCTGGAAAGCATCCAGCTTGCCCAGTCGCTGTTCATTTCCGGCGATCTCGATTCCGCGCGGCGTCTGGTCGAAGGGAAGGAAGTCATCCGCAAGGCGGAGATAGAAGGCATGACGACCCATATCGAACGGCTTCGCGGCGGCGTGCCCGAAACGATTGCGACAAGCTCGCTGCATCTCGACATTATCCGTGATTACAGGCGCATCAATACCTATGTTTGCACGGTCGCCTATCCTTTGCTTGAGGAAACAGGCGAAATCCATGAAACGCGCCTTCGTTCCAGAAGGAAAAAGAAAGAGGTGGGCGATGAAGAATTACCGGTCAATTCTTAAGGCGAACGGCCTGACAGGACTCCAAAAGGGCGATTTGGCCGTTCATACGCCGATTGACGGTTCCGTCATCGGCAGGCTTTCCCAGCATAACGGAAAACAGGCGGATTCCGCCATCCGCAAATCCGTCAAGGCGTTTCAGGCATGGCGCGCGGTTCCGGCGCCGGTGCGCGGAGAGCTTGTGCGCCTGCTTGGCGAGGAATTGCGCGCGGCCAAAGAGGTGCTTGGCGCGCTTGTCACGCTGGAGGCCGGCAAGATCCGCTCCGAAGGGCTGGGCGAGGTGCAGGAGATGATCGATATCTGCGATTTCGCCGTCGGCCTGTCGCGCCAGCTCTATGGCCTGACGATCGCGAGCGAGCGCCCCGGCCACCATATGCGTGAAACATGGCAACCGCTCGGCCCCGTCGCCGTTATTACGGCCTTTAACTTTCCAGTCGCGGTCTGGTCGTGGAATGCGGCGCTCGCCCTTGTGTGCGGCGACCCCGTGATCTGGAAGCCGTCCGAAAAAACGCCTTTGACGGCGCTTGCATGCGAAAAGATTTTCGCGCGCGCCGTAAAGCGTTTCAAAAAAGCCGGCCATGACTGCCCCGACAATCTGGTGCAGGTTTTGATTGGCGGCGCGGAAGTGGGGGATATTCTGGCGGGCAGCAAGGACGTGCCGCTGGTCAGCGCGACGGGCAGCACGCGCATGGGCCGCGCGGTGGCGGAGCGCGTCGCCGCACGCCTTGGGCGCAGTCTTTTGGAGCTTGGCGGCAACAACGCGATGATCGTGGCGCCGAGCGCGGATCTCGATATGGCGGTGCGGGCGATTGTGTTCGGCGCGGTCGGGACGGCGGGGCAGCGCTGCACGTCCTTGCGCCGCCTTATCGTCCATAAGGATGTGAAGGCGGCCTTGATGAAGGGCTTGAAGAAAGCCTATGGCTCTGTGCGGATCGGCAATCCTTTGGACGCGAAAACGCTGGTCGGGCCGCTGATTGACGAGGCTTCTTATGAAGCGATGAAAAATGCCCTCGCCGAAGCGAAACAGGCGGGCGGTAAAATCATAACCGGCGGCGTTCGCCAGAAAACCAAAGGCGGGTTTTATGTGTCGCCCGCGATCGCCGAAATGAACGCGCAGGTCGAGATCGTCAAACATGAAACATTCGCGCCCATCCTTTATGTCATGACCTATGAACGGTTTGAGGATGCGATCGCGATGAATAACGGCGTGCCGCAAGGATTGTCTTCGTGCATCTTTACGCGCGACGTGCGCGAGGCGGAAACATTCCTGTCCGCGGCTGGAAGCGATTGCGGGATCGCCAACGTCAATATCGGGCCGAGCGGGGCGGAGATTGGCGGGGCGTTCGGCGGCGAAAAAGAAACCGGCGGCGGCCGCGAAAGCGGTTCCGATTCATGGAAGGCCTATATGCGCCGGCAAACGCAGACGGTGAATTATTCCGCGAATCTGCCGCTGGCGCAGGGCGTTGTTTTCGACGTTTAGGAACAGGGCTTCGTTTTTGCTGGGCAATATTTCTTGGGGCGATTCTTTCCGGATGACGCGATTCACCCTTCGTTAATTTTTATTATGATAAATTAAAATTATGGACGGGGTTTCAACGGTTCCGCCCAAAGCATGGGAATTGCTTGAAAGAGAAGAAGAAACAAGTGCCGGATTCAAAGCCCGTTATTGTAATAAAATTATGCAATAAAGTGCGTTTGCGAAATTTTCACATTTGTGGTCTGATGAACGAACCAATCAAAATCTTAACCGTCAACGAAAGGAGATAAAATATGTCACCTGCGTCCACATCTCATTTGGAGTCATTGAAGGCAAGACATGCGGCCTTGTCGCAACAAATAGAGCGGGAACAGCTTAGGCCGGGAATGAGTGACGATAATCTTCGCCGTTTGAAACGGCAGCGGCTTCGTGTGAAGGAACAGATAGAGGGCATTTTCTAATTGCGGAAAATAAACGGCTTTTAAGCCTTAAGAATATAATACGGCGCTGGAGTTGAGATTTCAGGGCCGTATTTTATATCGAAAGGCAATGGATGCGCAGGCACAGGGGCGGCCTGTTTTCTTTTTTAATGCTTGATAGTATATATTCAAAAGATAGAATGTGTCTGAGTTTCTGTTGCGGGATTATTCGCCCGCTTATCCATAATATATAAGGATTTATGCCATGGGTGATAATATCCAGCAATCTTTGCGCTTCGCGGAGTTTACCGAAGAGGATAGGGCCGCCCTGCGTTCCATCGCTCCTCTTATCGAAGAACATCTTCCCATCATCCTGAATGATTTTTATACGCATCTTCGCGGCTGGGATGAGATGCGCGCCATGTTCAACGGCGAAAAGGGAATGAGTTCCGCCCGCGGCGCCCAGCTAAGACACTGGAAAACAATTTGCACAGCCGAGTTCGATACCGAATATATAGCGTCCGTGCGCCGTGTCGGCCTTACCCATCACCGGCTTAATCTGGAACCGTCATGGTATATTGGCGGTTATTCTTTTATTACGACCCGGCTTGCCGCGGTGTTGCAGGGATTGCCGCGCAAGAAAGGGATGTTTTCTTCCAGCGCGTCCATCGATCCGGAACGGGCGATGAGGGCTTTTTTGAAGGCCGCTTTCCTTGACATGAATTACGCGATTACCGTGTATCTGGACGAAGGGCGTGCCGAAAAGCAGGACGCCCTCGAAAAACTGTCCGGTAAAATCGAAACGGATATTGGCGGGATCGCGGGGAAGATTTCGGGCGAGATGAAGGCGCTGGAAAGAACCGCGCACGGGCTGAGCGATATTTCATCGGCGACGAGCAGGCTGAGCGTCGGCGTCGCGGGCGCGGCAGAGGAAACAAGTTCCAACGTCAGCGCCGTCGCCGCCGCGTCGGAGGAGATTTCCAATTCGGTGCGCGAGCTGCAAATAACGGTCGAGCAATGCCATGCGTCAATGCTGCGCGTAACCGGGCAGGCGGGGGAGGTCAAGCAATCTGTTGACGCCCTGAACAAGGCTATCGGCAATATCGCCTATGTATCGGATATTATCGGCGGTATCGCCGCCCAGACAAACCTGCTCGCTTTGAACGCGACGATAGAGGCTGCGCGTGCGGGGGAAGCCGGAAAGGGTTTTGCCGTGGTCGCCGGTGAGGTTAAAAACCTCGCGCGCCAGACGGCGGAATCCACGGAACAAATTACGGGCGAGGTCGGGCAAATACAAAAACTGTCCGAAAATGTCATTGAATCCATTGATACGGTCTTTAGCACGATTGACGAGGCGAGCGGCTATGCGCTCGGTATGAATAGCGGCATCGGCGAACAGGCGCAGGCGATTGCCGAAATCGCGCGCAGCGTTGACATGGCCGCGACCGCCACGGAAGAGGTGACCAAGAGCATCACCGAAGTATCCGACATGAACCGTAAAACCGAGGATGCAAGCGCGGAAGTTCTGGGCGCGGCCCAAAGCATTATCGCGCAGGTCGAAAATCTGGAAGACACGCTGAAAGCCTTCCTGTCGCAGCTTGATAAAGGGCGCGCCTAAAACCGGCGGGAAAAGGGCGAAGGCGGCGGGATCGGAAGATTCCAAGGGATAAGCATGGGGATTCCGGGGCTTTTTCGTTTCATTCTCCCGAAGAGGCGATTATAGTCCATTCCATTCAATCTACATGGAGAGGTATCACTGTGGCCGGAAGCGTCAATAAAGTTATTCTGATCGGAAATCTCGGGAACGATCCGGAGATAAAAACCATGCAATCCGGCGATCGCGTGGCGAATTTGTCTGTTGCTACATCCGAAAGCTGGAAAGACAAGGCGTCGGGAGAGCGCAGGGAGCGCACCGAATGGCACCGGGTTGTCGTGTTCAATCAGGGCCTGATGAATGTATGTGAAAACTACCTGCGCAAAGGCTCCAAGGTTTATATCGAAGGCCAGATTGAAACCCGCAGCTGGGAACAGGACGGCATTAAAAAATACACGACCGAAATTGTCCTGCGCCCCTATCGCGGCGAGATTACGATGCTGGATTCCCGCGGTGGCGGCGGCGGCGGATTCGCTTCCGGCGGGCAGGATGATTACGGCTCGTCCGGCTTTGGCGGCGGCCAGGGCGGCGGCTCCGGCGGCGGATCGTCCAAAGCCCGCGCCCCGGTGGACGAACTTGAAGATGAAATCCCGTTTTAGGTAGAATAACAGGATGAGATATTTCCTTCTGACATTGACCATCCTGTTTATGGCCTTCCCTGCCTTGGCGGACGAACCCGCGGCGCAGGACGGGGCGGGCTTTGACCGCAAGCTCGAACTTGCCGGAAAAATGCATGAAATATGGCCTATCCGCACGCGCATCGAATCTGCGATTACGACCGTTGCGGAGAATTTTCCAGAGGAGCGGCAGGCGGAAGTGAAGGCGGCCATCCGCCGCTCGATCCAGTATGCGCAAATCGAGGAAGCCTCTATCCGCGCTATGGCCGATATTTTCACCGAAGAGGAGCTGGCGGAAATGATCGCCTTTTACGGTTCTGATGCAGGGCGTTCCGTGTCCGCAAAAACGGCGGATTACGAGGCCGCCCTGCGCCCCGTCTTCGTACAAATGCTGGATAAAGCGATGCTGGATTTACGCACCGGCCAGTGATTTCCGGGCAGTTTCCGCAGCTTCTTGCTAACCCCCTGATTCAAGGGGGTTTTTAATGTTGCAAAAGCGGCGGAAAAACGGCCCCCCGCCTTGTTTTAAGCGCGTGATTTTGCTACAAAAAACCATTGTAATCCGACTCTTGAAACTGGTGTGAAAAGCATGTCCGAAACGGCTGTTAAAGATCCTTCCCAACCCGTCATCACAATCGAAGACGAGATGAAGCAATCCTATCTCGATTACGCGATGAGCGTTATCGTGAGCCGGGCGCTTCCCGATTTGCGCGATGGTCTGAAACCCGTTCACCGCCGCATTTTCTATGCGATGCGCGAAGGCGGCTATACGTCGGACAAGCCCTACCGCAAATCCGCCCGTATCGTCGGGGACGTCATGGGTAAATACCACCCGCACGGCGATCAGGCGATTTATGACGCGCTTGTGCGGATGGCGCAGGACTTCTCCTTGCGGCTGCCGCTGGTGGACGGGCAGGGGAACTTCGGTTCGATGGACGGCGACCCGCCTGCGGCCATGCGCTATACCGAATCCCGCCTGAACAAGGCGGCGGAAGCGATCCTCGAAGATATCGACAAGGACACGGTCGATTTCCACCCGAACTATGACGAAAGCACAAAGGAGCCGGAAGTGCTTCCGGCCCGTATCCCGAACCTGCTTGTGAACGGTGCGGGCGGCATCGCGGTCGGCATGGCCACGAACATCCCGCCGCATAATCTGGGCGAGGTTATCGACGCCTGTAACGCCTATATAGACAATCCCGAAATTTCCATCGAAGAGCTGAACGCGATTATTCCGGGGCCGGACTTCCCGACAGGCGGGCAGATATTGGGCCGCGCGGGTATCCGCAGCGCTTATCATACCGGCAATGGTTCCGTCATCATGCGCGCGAAAACCTCCGTCGAGGAAGCCTCGTCGGGGCGCGAATCCATCGTCGTGCATGAGGTTCCCTATCAGGTGAATAAAGGCAATTTGCTGCTGCGTCTTGGCGAAGTCGCGCGCGAGAAGATTGTCGAGGATATTTCCGAGATCCGCGATGAATCAGACCGCGACGGCGTGCGGATCGTTATTGATTTGAAAAAAGGCGCGATTGCCGATGTCGTCTTAAAACAGCTTTTCAAACACACGGCGCTGCAAACCTATTTCGGCTGTAACCTCGTTGCGCTGGATCATGGCCGCCCGCGTTTGCTGGTGCTGAAGGACTTTATCGAGGCGTTCGTGAAATTCCGCGAGGAAGTCATTACGCGCCGGACGATCTATGAACTCGGCAAGGCGCGCGACCGCGCGCATATCTTGGCGGGGCTTGCCGTCGCCGTCGCCAATATCGACGAGATTATCGCGCTTATCCGCGGTGCGAAAACGCCGCAGGAAGCCAAGGAAGGCCTGCTTGCCAAACGCTGGCCCGCCGCCGATGTCGCGCCGCTTATCCAGCTTATCGACGATCCGGAATATCCGATGCATGAAGGCAACACGTATCAAATGTCCGAAGCGCAGGCGAAAGCGATTCTCGATCTGCGCCTGCACCGTTTGACGGGGCTGGAGCGCGACAAGATCGGCGACGAGCTGAAAGAGATCACCGACGCCATTGCGGACTATCTTGCCATTCTTGCCAGCCGTGAAAAGATGCTCGACGTGCTGCGCAACGAACTGGCCGAGATTAAAATAAAATTCGGCACGCCGCGCCGGACGGAGCTTATCGAATCCGAATTTGAAATGGATATCGAGGATTTGATCCAGCGCGAGGATATGGTCGTGACGATCACCCATGGCGGCTATATCAAGCGCGTGCCGCTCGACACATACCGCGCGCAGCGCCGCGGCGGGAAAGGGCGATCCGGCACGGCGCTGAAGGACGAGGATTTCGTATCGGATATGTTCGTGGCCTCGACCCACACGCCGATTATTTTCTTCACCAGCCGCGGCATCGCGCACAAGATGAAGATCTGGCAATTGCCGCTGGCCTCGCCGACATCGCGCGGCAAGGCGCTGGTCAATCTCCTGCCGTTGCAAGAGGGCGAGAATATTTCCGTCTATTTGCGCGTGCCGGAAAATGAAGAGGCTTGGGACAAGCTTGATGTGATGTTTGCGACGAGCCACGGCTCGGTTCGCCGGAACAAGCTTACGGACTTCCAGAATATCCGCTCCAACGGCCTTATCGCCATGAAGCTGGAGGAGGGGGAGAAGCTCGTTTCCGTGAAAATCTGCACCGAGGACGAGGATATCCTTCTCGCCACGGCAAAGGGCAAGGCTATCCGTTTCTCCGTCACCGACATCCGCGTCTTTGCGGGCCGTACATCGACCGGCGTTCGCGGCGTCAGGCTTGCAAAAGGGGACGAGGTTATCTCCATGTCCGTCCTGAAGCATGTGGACATTGTGCCGGACGAGCGGGCCGCCTATCTGAAGGCCGCCGCAAAATTGCGCGGCGCCGACGAGGACGGCATGGAGGTGGAAGAGGGCGCTTCCGAAATCGCCCTGTCCGCGGATCGTTTCAAGGAGTTGCAGGACAGGGAGCAATTCCTCCTGACCGTCAGCAATGGCGGCTTTGGAAAGAGAACCTCCGCCTATGAATACCGCCTGACCAACCGCGGCGGGCAGGGCATTACCAATATGGGGCTTACTCAAAAGAACGGCGGCGAAGTCGTCGCGACATTCCCCGTGACCGACAGCCATCAGGTCATGCTTATCACCAATGAAGGCCAGATGATCCGCATGCCGATCAACGGCGTCCGTTTTACAGGCCGTTCGGCGCAGGGTGTGACGCTCTTCCGCGTTGCCGGCGGCGAAAAAGTCGTATCCGTTGCGTGGCTCATCGACGATGAGGAAGATGAAAGCGCGGCCGATGGCGAAGCTGTCGCCATGGACGGCGTGGCGGTGGCGGGCGGGGCCGGAGAGGCCGTAGAGAGCGCCGCCCGGGATGAGGCCCCGGATGAGGCTATGTCCGCGGAAGCGTCTGAAGCGCCTGAAGCGCCGGGGGCCGGGGATGCCGGAGGGGAAGAAGGCCCCGAAGAGGCATAATCCTTTTGGCCGCGCGCCATCCATACTGACACGAATTTAATAAATAAAGCCGGGAAGGGGAACTTTCCCGGCTTTATTGCGTTTGTAGCTTTTGTCCCCCAGACCTCCATGCCGTTAAATTAATATTCAGATTTTTATGGCATTCTGGAAACTCAAGCAGAAAAGGGGTTTTGCATGCGTGATGTAATCGAAGGAATGCACAAGGTTGGCGATGCTATGGCAGCGCTTATCAGCGATCAGGTAACGCGCGAGGCGCAACGGAAACTGGCCGAAAAATCCTGAAGACAGGCGCTTTTACACAGATTTGATTTCCTTCCAAAATGCGGCTCCTCCCCTGATACGGGGGGAGCCGTTTTTTTGGGGGGCGAATGTTCATAAATCCTTGTCTTTGTTGAAGGGCCGCGCGTTTATCTTTAAAGTCGCCCCTATGAGCAGCACCATCCGCATCGGTATTTATCCCGGCACGTTCGATCCCATCACCAAGGGGCATCTCCATATCATCAAGCGGGCCAGCCGCCATCTGGACAGGCTTATCGTCGCCGTGGCCGACGGCACGCGCAAAAACCCGCTTTTCGGGCTGGAGGAACGGCTTGAAATGGTCAGGCAGGATTGCGCCTCGCTACAGGAAGCCGGCTGTGAGATCACGGTTCAGTCTTTTGACAATCTCCTCATCCATTTCGTGCGCGATGCCGGGGCGAGCTGCATTGTGCGGGGGCTGCGCGCCATTTCGGATTTCGACTATGAATTCCAGATGACGGGGATGAATGCCCGCCTCGCGCCGGATGTAGAAACGATTTTCCTGATGGCGGCGGATAAATGGCAATTCGTTTCCGCCTCGTTCGTGAAGGAAATCCATTCTTTGGGCGGGGATGTGTCCGAATTCGTCACGCCCGCGACGCTGGAGCGTCTTGACGGCAAAAAAACCTTGTAACCTCCTTGCGGGCAGGATGATAGAATGTCCGGTATGAACGGTAATACAGCGCATGGCAGGGGGACTATCCCGCTTTATTTCATCCTCGGCCCGTCCTATCACGGGGCGCCGGTTCTCGCCCGTGAACTGAACGCCCATCCTTCCATCCTGTGTCTTGGAACCGGCAATCCGGCAAAGGGGGAAGAAACGCCGTGCAGTTGCGGCGCACCCGTTTCCGCCTGTCCTTTCTGGACGAAGGTTGCGCAAGGACTGAACGAACTCGGCGACGATGACGGCGAATTCTACCGCCATTACCTGCCCCGCCATCCGGTGATTACGGCGCGGGAGGGGCTGGATGTCTGGATAGCGGGGGCGCTTTCCCTGCTCGCCAACGAAGCGGGGCCGAAAGCCTGGAAATTTTTCTATGAACAGGCCGAACGCTTCCTGAAAAAACATGAAACATTCCACGCGATAGCGCGGACGGAAGCGCCGCATAAATTTTTTGTGGATGCGGAGCGCTCCAACATCAAATTCATGGTGATGGCCTCGATGGGGTTCCCTGTCGGCGGCGTTATCCATCTGGTGCGCGACCCGCGCGGCTATGCGGCCTCTATGAAGAAATATTATCCCGAAAGCTCGGCGGAAAAGCTGGCGATGGAATGGGCGGCGGAACATACGCGTATTGGCCGTTTGCGGAGCTTTTTCCCGAAAATTCCTTTCCTGACCCTGCGGCAGGAGGAGCTGGCGGCGGATATGGACGGCTCTTTACAGGAAATCGCCGCTTTTATGGGCCTACCGGAAAAACAGGGCTTTGCGGCGGGCGCGGAGGCCTCCCCCTTGAAAAACCACCAAATCGGCGCCGCGCCGCAGGAACAGGGGGAAGACGCCGCATTAACCGTTCTGGACTGGCGGGAATCCTTGCATCCGGAGGATCAGGCGCGGGTTATGAAGGCCGCCGGCCCTCTTTTTTCGGATTTTGGGTATAAATCGGAAATCTTGCCTTGACTGGAAGCCGCGAGATTCATATGTTCCCAAAGCTTATTGGCACCTTGTGGCCGATCGCTTAGCTCAGCCGGTAGAGCAACTGACTTTTAATCAGTAGGTCCCGGGTTCGAATCCCGGAGCGATCACCATTTTATTCAATCCCTTAATTGCCGCTCCCTTTATGGGCGACAGAGTCCGGAAAACTCTGCCGCCAGAATCCCCGCTGGCTAACAAGCCTTGCGAAACGGGGGGAATTCCTTATACCTTTAGGGCCGGAAGACACGATTTCTACAAAGGAAAGTTATGATAATGCAGCCAGCAACAGCCCCAGCCCCGCAAGAATCCGCAAAGGACATGAAAGATATCGTTGCCCTGTGCAAACGCCGCGGTTTTATTTTCCCTGCATCCGATATCTATGGCGGGATTAACGGTTTTTGGGATTTCGGGCCTCTGGGGACGGAGCTGAAGAATAATTTGCGCGATTACTGGTGGCGGCGGATGGTTTTGTGCCCGCCCATCGGGCCGGACGGGCATCCGGTGCAGATTGTGGGGCTTGATTCCGCCATCATCCAGAACCCGAAAGTCTGGGTCGCTTCCGGCCATGTCGGCGGTTTTTCCGATCCGATGGTGGATTGCAAGGAAACGAAAAAGCGTTACCGCGAAGACCATCTTGTCGTCTTTGTAACGGACGGAATCTGGCCCGCTTTCCACGAGGAAGCGGAAGGGGACGAAATTGAAAAACGCTTTAAAAAGCTTGGCATCAAGCAAGCGCCGTCCGCCGCGAACAAGAAAAAACTGACCGATATTCCGTTCGGCGATTACAAGAACATCGTCGGCCCCGACGCGAAAGAGGCGGGGAGCCTGACGGAGCCGAAAGCCTTCAACCTGCTTTTCGAAACGAAGATCGGCGCCGTGGCGAGCGACGACAACGTCGCCTATTTGCGCGGCGAAACGGCGCAGGGGATTTTCATCAACTATAAAAACGTCGTCGATTCCAGCCGCGTCAAGGTGCCGTTCGGGATAGCGCAGGTCGGCAAGGCGTTCCGCAATGAGGTCAATCCGCGCAACTTCATCTTCCGCTCCCGCGAGTTCGAGCAAATGGAAATGGAATTTTTCTGCGCGCCCGATGAGGCGAAGATGTGGTTCGATTTCTGGAAGGAAGAACGCAAGAAATTCTGGCAGGATCTGGGCCTGACCGCGGATAATCTTTTGATGCGCGAACATGATGCGGACGAGCTTGTCTTCTATTCCAAAGGCACGTTCGACATTGAATATAAATTCCCCTTTACCGCGCCCGGTTTCGGGGAGCTGGAAGGCATCGCCTACCGCACCGATTACGACCTGAACCAGCATCAGGAACATTCGGGCCAGAAGATGGAATATATCGATCCCGAAGACAACACGAAGCGCTATATCCCGCATGTGATCGAACCTGCCGCGGGCCTCACGCGCGGCGTCCTCGCGCTGTTATGCGAGGCCTATACGCCGGATGCGGGCCGTCCGAGTGGCGTTTACCTCAACTTCCATCCGAAAATCGCGCCGAAAAAGGCGGCCATCCTGCCGCTCACGGCGAAGGACGGCCAGCCGGAAAAAGCGGAAAAGCTTTATATGGAGCTGCGCGAAGAGTTTCCGGTCGATCTCGATATCAAACAAAATATCGGCAAGCGTTATGCGCGGCAGGATGAAATTGGCACGCCGTTCTGCTTTACCATTGATAACGACACGCTGGCCGATAACAGCGTCACGGTGCGCGAGCGCAACACGATGGCGCAGGAACGCATTTCCATGGACAAAGCCGCCGATTACCTGCGGGCGAAAATGAAGGTATAATATGGCCGAGCATCCGGACAATCCGATTGCCGAAGACGTTGACGACATGCTGTCTACGCCTCGCGGCGGCCTTCTGGTGCGGCTGCGCCGTTATTTCCTGACGGGGATTGTCGTCACCGCGCCGGGCGTTATTACCATCTATGTGACATGGTGGTTTTTGAAGTTCGTCGATACGAATGTCGCCAAGCTTATCCCGTCCGCTTATAATCCCAATACCTATTTGCCCGTGTCGGTTCCGGGGCTGGGGCTTATCCTGACTGTCACTATTCTTATCGCCGTCGGCTGGTTCGCGCGCAATTTCGTAGGGCGGATGTTCATCCACTCGTCGGAATATGTGGTGGAGCGGATGCCCGTCGTGCGGACGGTCTATAACGCCCTGAAACAAGTATTTGAAACCACGATGGGCGCACAGTCACGGGCCTTCCGTGAAGTTGTGCTGTTTGAATATCCGCGGAAGGATTGCTGGACGCTCGGCTTCGTCACGGGCGTGACGCGCGGTGAAATCCAGTCATTGACGGATGATGAAGTCGTGAATGTCTATGTCCCGACGACGCCGAACCCGACATCCGGCTTCCTGCTCTTTTTACCGCGCAAGGATCTTACCTATCTTTCGATGAGTCCCGAAGACGCGATCAAGCTGATCGTTTCCGGCGGCATCATCAGCCCGCCGGAAAAGAGCCTTTAGGCTCTCCTGCCTGTTTCGTTCATGCCGCAATGGGTTTATGCCGAAGGGGCCGGGGCGTCCTTGTTCTTGCGGACGAAGGCCAGTGTTTCCCGCATGGGCCTCGCGGTTCTTCCACGCTGGAGCGTCCGCAAAACGCCGCCTGCCAAGGTGAAATCCTCTTCTATGATGGATTTTGTCTGCTTTTCAGGCTCTATATATGCTTTGTTCGCCTTGTCAAAACCTTCATGCAGCTTTGCCGCTTTGCGGGTAAAAGTTTCAAGCTCTTCCTTGACCTTTGCCTTTACCGCCTCATCCGGGGCGATGCCTGGTTCTTTCTCGCGTTTGGCTGTTTCCTTTTCAATGGCTTCAATCTGCGCTAGAAGGGTATCGCGCGTTGCGATTTTTTCGGCGATGGCGAGTGCTTTATCTTTGTTATCAGGCTGCGCCGCGGTTGCGCTGTCTTGAGGTGTTTCCGGCGTTGTTTCAGTATCCTGAGATAAGTCCGGATTGTTTTTATAGGCCGCATTTACTTGTGCAATTTCCATTTTAAGCGCTTCCTGAGCGGATGGCATGGAATCACTTTCTGCAACGCGTTCGGTGCTGGCGGGCGCTTCATCTTTATTGACAGGCTGCGCCGCAGTTGCGGTGTCCTGCGCCGACGCGGCGTTTTGCACCGATGCATTGTCGGGCTGCGTTGCGGCCGCCGCGTTTTTCAGATCCTGCGCCGGTTTGGGCGCGCCCAGAATATTCAGTTTGGGCAGGAGCGGGAAATCCTGATGAAGTTTTTCCGCGGCCTTTGCAAAAATATCTTTTTCGCCCGCGACGAGGTTATCAAGCTTGATGGAGTTCGGCGGCATCATGGATTTATTGCCGTAAGCCTTGACGAGCATTTCATAGGCGTCCTCGGCGGAGATGGCCTTTCTAACGCCTGCCTCATCGACCTGGCCGGATTTATCAACGAAAGCAATCTCGTTCCGGGAAACGGATATTTCGTTGCCTTTCGGTGTTTTGAAAAAAGCCGTGCGTGCCAGTGCGTTCGTCATAAGCAGCTTTGTGGCGAACGTATTCCTGTATAATGCGTCGATAATGTCGCCTTGAAAATGCGGGCTATCAGGATTTACCGCCGGTTTCGGCAAGGAGAGATTAGGGCCGAGCGCTATTTTCAAGGAAGCAAGGAAGAGCTGAAAATTATCCCTTTCTTCCTGCTCCATATTGTGGCGCTGCTGCGCAAGTTCGGCGACTTCTTCCAGCGTATAGTCGCCAGCGGAAGAGGGGGATTGTCCCGACGCGCCGCCTTCGGCTTGGTTTTCCTCTGGCGCAGCCGCCGGCTGGGCCTGTATAGAGGGGCCTGCAACAACGCCTATTTCAAATGCGCCGGAGCTTTCATGCTTACTCATCGTCCAATGCCTTCAACTTAAATTCATATTTTCAATAATGATGGTGCCTTAAAATAGCAGAAAAAGAGTTAAGAATGCAAATTTGCCATGCTTTAGCAGGCGCTTATGTATGGAATAGGGAATCAACCCGCCCTGAGATTGGCGATAGCCTGATCCTGTTCCATTAAATAAAGCAATGTTTTCAAAGCATTGCCACGATGCTTTTCAAGATCAGGGTCGGTGCCGAGGATAAGTTTCGTATCGTCGCGGGCTGTGACCAGAAGCTCCGCATGGGCGGCCAGATCGGCGAGTTTGAAGCTGGGCAGGCCGCTTTGGCGGGTGCCGAGAATTTCCCCGCCGCCGCGCAGTTCGAGGTCTTTTTCTGCGATGATGAAGCCGTCTTCGGTTTCGCGCATGATTTTGAGCCGCTCCTTTGCAGCCTTGGAGAGTTTATCGTCGTAAAGGAGGAAGCAAAAGGATTTGTCGCCGCCGCGCCCGACCCGCCCGCGAAGCTGGTGGAGCTGGGCAAGGCCGAAACGCTCTGCCTGTTCGATGATCATGATGGTGGCTTCGGGGACGTTGACGCCGACTTCGATAACGGTGGTCGCGACGAGGATCTTGATTTTCCCGCGCGCGAAATCGTCCATGACGGAATCTTTTTCGCCGCCCTTCATGCGCCCGTGGACGAGGCCGACATTCTCGCCGAAAATTTCCTTGAGAATATCGTAGCGGGCCTCGGCGGCCTGAAGGTCTAGGATCTCGCTTTCCTCGACGAGCGGGCAGACCCAGTAAATGCGCGCGCCGGTTTCTATCTGCCGCGCGACGCCGCCAATCATCTCTTCGACTTTTTCGATGGGAATAAGGCGTGTTTCAACGGGCTTCCTGCCCGGCGGTTTTTCGTCGAGGCGGCTGACATCCATATCGCCATAGGCGGTGAGGGTGAGGGTGCGCGGGATGGGGGTTGCGGTCATCAGGAGAATATCCGTCCCCCGCCCTTTCGATGAAAGCCGGAGCCTTTGATGGACGCCGAAACGGTGCTGTTCGTCAATCACGGCAAGGCCGAGATCGTCAAACTCCACGCCCTGCTGGAAGAGGGAATGGGTGCCGATAACGACCCGCGCCCGCCCGTCCGCGATTTGCGCCAGGGTTTCGGTGCGGGCCTTGCCCTTGCCGCGTCCGGTCAGAAGGACATGGTCAATGCCCGCCGCTTCAAGCCACGGCGCAAAGCTCTGCGCGTGCTGGCGGGCGAGGATTTCGGTTGGGGCCATGATGGCGGCCTGCGCGCCGCATTCAAGGACGTTCATCATCGCCATGGCGGCCACGATTGTCTTGCCGCTGCCGACATCGCCTTGCAGGAGGCGGAGCATGCGGAGCGGCTCTTTCATATCCGCGTCGATTTCCGAAAGCGCCCTTAACTGCGCGCCCGTCAGTTTAAAGGGCAGGGATTTTTCCAGTTTTTCATGGAGCTTTCCAGAGGGTTTCCAGGCGCGGCCATTTTGTTTGCGTAGTTTGCGCCGGACAAGGGCGAGCGATAACTGGTTCGCCAGCAATTCATCATAGGCAAGCCGCATCCGCGCCGGATGGGAGGGGAGGAGATCCGCCGCGCCATAGGGAGTATGAAGCTGCGTCACCGCGTCTTTCCAGTCCGGCAAGGCGTGGCGTTTTTTGAAATGCGGGTCGAGCCATTCTTCGAGCGCGGGCAAAACCGCAAGGCTGCCCTGAACGGCCTTGCGCAGCCCCTTGTTCGTGAGGCCCGCGGTAAGGGGATAGACGGGTTCCGCCTTGCCGATAGCGTCTTTGTCTTCGGTGATATAATCGGGATGCACCATCTGGCGGTTGCCCTGATAGGATTCCATCCGGCCGCTGACATAGCGTTTTTCATTGACGGGAAGCTGTTTTTCCAGCCATTCGCGGCTCATGTTGAAAAAGACGAGAGTCATGCCGCCGCTTTCATCCTCGACCCAGACGCGGTAGGGCATCGCCCGTTTGGGCGGGGCCGTGTGCCGTATCACCGTGATATGGAGCGTGCAAACCTTGCCGTTTTCGGCGGCGGCGACGGACGGGGATTCTGAACGGTCGATAAATTCAACCGGCTTGTGCCAGAGCAGATCGAGGATTTTCGCGCCGCCCGTCAGCTTTTCATAGAGTTTCACGCTTTTCGGCCCCACGCCCGGCAGGGTGGAGATGGAACGGAACAGCGGATCCAGAATAAAGGGACGGGCCATATCCTTGTTTTACCCGCAAGCGCGGCCGGAAACAAAGCCCTTTTCCGTCCTGCGGGGGGCCGTTTTCCCTGCAAAGTCTTCTTGGTATCGGCCCCGCATAATGGTAAAACCCCGCCATGAGCGAAGAAACGATAGAAAACTGCCGGAAACGCCTTGTTTTCCGCGCATGGCACAGGGGAACGCGGGAGATGGATTTGATTGTCGGCTCCTTTGCCGACAACCATGTCCCGCAGATGGGCGAGGAGGAACTCGGCCTGTTCGGGGCGCTTTTGGATACGCCCGATCCCGATCTCTATGACTGGATATCCGGGCAAAAGCCCGTTCCGGCCAATAGGATGAACCCTGTGATTGAAAAATTGTTGAACCACGATTATGCCCGATACAGCCCGTTACGACACAGCGATGACCCTTCCGGCGCATGAAGAACAGGCGGTAGCCGGCGGCGCGTTCCTTTTCGGCTGTCCGGAAGGGCAGGATGCGCGCGTCATGGCGGCGATGGCCCGCGACCTTGCGCGGGAGCGGAAAACGCTCGTCCATATCGCGACCGACGATACGCGCATTGCCGCCCTTGCCGAACTGCTCGGCTTTTTCGCGCCTGATATAGAGATCGTGTCTTTTCCGGCATGGGACTGCCTTCCCTATGACCGCGTTTCCCCCAATGCGGAAATTTCCGCGGCGCGGGTCAATGCGCTGGTGCGGATGCGGGAATGGGCGAAGAGCGATAAATATTTGCCGCGCATCGTCCTGACGACGGTAAACGCCGCGACCCAGCGCGTTATGCCGCAAGAGGCGCTTGAAAAAGCGGCCTTTTCCGCCCGCGCGGGGGAGCGTTTGAATCTCGCGGCCATGCAGGATTACCTGATCGCGAACGGCTATATGCGCAGCGATACGGTGCGCGAACATGGCGAATATGCGATCCGCGGCGGGATTGTCGATCTGTTTCCGGCGGGCGCGGCCATGCCTGTGCGCATCGATCTCTTCGACGACGAGATCGAAACGATCCGCACCTTCGATCCGGCGACCCAGCGCACCGAGGCGAAGCAGGATTATTTTTCCCTGCAACCCGCGACGGAATTTTTCCTGGATTCGGAATCGATCCAGCGTTTTCGCGCCGGTTACCGCGAAACATTCGGGGCTGTGACGCATGGCGATCCGCTTTATGAGGCGGTGAGCGAGGGGCGGCGCTATAACGGGATGGATCACTGGCTGCCGCTGTTTTTTGAAAAGATGGAGAGCCTGTTTTCCTATGTCCCCGCCTGTTCCGTGACGCTCGATCAGCACGCGCTGCAAGCGGCGGAGGAACGGTTCTCTCAGATTGCGGATTTTTACGAGGCGCGCAAAACCCTGGCCGAATCCTTTCATAAAAAGGGAAAGAAAAAAGGAAGCGATGTTTCTTTGAGCGGAACCGTCTATCACGCCTTGCCGCCGCGGGCGCTTTATCTGGACGGGAAGGAACTGGAAAGCGCTATGGGCGGCGCCCTCCAGCTTTTGCCTTTCGGCGCGCCCGAAGGCAGCGGCGTGAAAGATGGGGCTACGAAAGACGGGGGCGGGCGCAAGGGACGTGATTTTGCGGATATAAGGGCGCTTCCGGACGGGGATGTGTTTGGCGCGCTGCGCCGGCATCTTGTGGAAATCGGCGCGGGCGGAAACCGTAAAATCCTTATCGCCGCCTATTCCGAAGGATCGCGCGAGCGGTTGAAAGGCATGATGGAACATGCCGGAATAGCCCGCCTGAAAGAATGCGGCGGCGGCGACATTAAAAAGATCGGGGCGGGGGAGATAGGCCTTGCGGTTCTCGGCCTTGAACACGGGTTTATCGCGGACGATCTCGCGGTGCTGAGCGAGCAGGATATTCTGGGCGACCGCCTGACGCGCCGGACGGGGCGCAAGAAGAAGGCCGATAATTTCCTGACAGAAATTTCGGCGCTGAGCGAAGGCGATCTGGTTGTCCATATCGATCACGGGGTCGGGCGCTTCGCGGGGCTTGAAACGCTCAAGGCGGGCGGGCTTTTGCGCGATTGCCTGAAGATCATTTATGACGGCGGCGACAAGCTTTATGTGCCGGTCGAAAATATCGAGGTGCTGTCGCGCTTCGGCTCTGACGAAGGAACGACGCAGCTTGACAGGCTCGGCGGCGCGGGTTGGCAGGCGCGTAAGGCCAGGGTTAAAAAAGACCTGATGGCGATGGCCGAAGGGCTTTTGAAAATCGCGGCGCAGCGCCAGTTGAAAAAAGGCGAAACCTTGCAAATCGACAAGGATCAGTATGATTCCTTTGCCGCGCGCTTCCCCTATCAGGAAACCGACGACCAGCTCAAATCCATTTCCGACGTGGTGCAGGATCTGGCGGGTGAACAGCCGATGGACAGGCTCGTTTGCGGCGATGTCGGTTTCGGCAAAACGGAAGTCGCGCTCCGCGCCGCCTATGTCGCGGCGATGGCGGGGGTTCAGGTGGCGGTCGTCGTGCCGACGACCTTGCTGGCGCGCCAGCATTACCAGAATTTCGCAAGCCGTTTCGCAGGCACGGGGCTGCGAGTGGAACAGCTTTCGCGGCTGGTAAGCGCGAAGGATGCAAAGGCGGTGCGGGACGGCCTCGAAGATGGCCGCGTCAATATCGTCGTCGGCACGCATGCGCTTTTTGCCAAGGGGATGAAATTCGCCCATCTCGGCCTCGTCATCGTCGATGAGGAACAGCGTTTCGGCGTGAAGCAGAAAGAGCGGCTCAAGGAAATCAAATCCGACGTCCATGTGCTGACGCTTTCGGCGACGCCGATTCCGCGCACCTTGCAAATGTCCCTGACGGGCGTGAAGGATATGAGCCTTATCACGACGCCGCCCGTCGACAGGCTCGCCATCCGCACCTTTGTCCTGCCCTTCGATCCGCTGGTCATCCGCGAGGCGATCTTGCGCGAACATTATCGCGGCGGGCAGAGTTTTTACGTCGTGCCGCGTATCGGCGATATGGCGGAGGTCGAAACGACCTTGAAAGAACTCGTGCCGGAAGTGAAAATTATCGCGGCGCACGGCCAGATGACTCCGGCGGAACTCGAAGACCGGATGACGGCCTTTTATGACGGGCAATATGACGTCCTGCTCGCGACCAATATCATCGAGAGCGGGATTGATATTCCGCGCGCCAACACGATGATCGTCCACCGCGCCGATATGTTCGGCCTTGCGCAGCTTTACCAGATACGCGGGCGGATTGGCCGGTCGAAAGTCCGCGCCTATGCCTATCTGACCTACCAGCCGGCGGCGAAATTGACGGCGCAGGCGCAAAAGCGGCTGGAGGTCATTGAAACGCTCGATACGCTCGGCGCGGGGTTCCAGCTTGCGAGCCATGACATGGATATTCGCGGCGCGGGGAATTTGCTGGGCGAGGAGCAATCCGGCCATATCCGCGAAGTCGGCGTCGAATTGTATCAGCAAATGCTCGAAGAGGCGGTCGCGGCGGCCCGCGCGGGTGTCGATTTTGATGAGGCGCCGCTCGCCGATAAGTGGTCGCCGCAAATCAATCTCGGCACATCGGTTCTTATCCCCGAACGCTATGTCGAGGATCTGGGCGTGCGGATGAGCCTTTACCGCCGTCTTGCGGATCTGGCGGACGGGAACGAGATCGAGTCCTTTGCCGCCGAGATGATCGATCGTTTCGGCAAGCTTCCGGACGAGGTTGAAAATTTGCTCGACATCGTCCGCATCAAACAGCTTTGCCGGATCGCCAATGTCGATAAAGTCGAGGCGGGGCCGAAAGGGGCGGTCGTCGGTTTCTATCAGGACTCGCCGCCGAACCTGCCGGCCCTGATGCAATGGATGGTGGAGGCGCGGGGAACTGTAAAACTCCGCGCCGATCAAAAGCTTGTGGCCGTCAAGGCGTGGGATTCCGTGGCCGCGCGGGTGCGCGGTGTGCAAATATTGATGAAACAGTTGGCCGATCTGGCCGGATAAGCTATAATATCGGCTGTAATTTCAAACGATCGGGAACCATGCAATGAACCGCGATTATGCCGAAAGCCGCATCAGGGACGCCTTGAAAGCCAGCGGGGGAAACACCACCATTGCGCGGCAGGAACTTATCGCGTGGGCGCTTGAGGATAACAGGCTGTTGCATGAGCTGGTCGCGCCGCACCTTACCGGCATTACGGCCCATGCCATCAACCATGTACTGATGACGAAAGACCGCAAGCCCCAGCCAGCCGCGCCCGTTCCGCCAAAGGCTTCCGCCAAGGGCGAAAAGGGCGATCAGTTCGGGATGGAGATTTTAAAGGCGATCGCCATGGGCAACCCCGCGCAGTTCGGCCTTGAAGGCGGCGTGGCCATTAAAAAACAGGCGGCATCACAGCGCCATGTCGATGCGATCCGCGCCATGGTGTCCAAAGACAAATCCAAAAGCGGCAAATAACCTTGTTGAGCCTCAACGCACAGGATTATTTCGAGGGGCGCAAGGATTTGCGCCTCGCTTTTTTGCAAACCTATCTGGGCAATGATTGTACGGTTTTACCGCTTGCGGCGGACTGGGCCTCGCGCCGCTATTTCCGCGTGCGGGCGGCAGGGGGCGGTAAGTCCCGCGTGTTGATGGAGGCCGTTCCCGATCATACGGGCGCCTATACGCCCGGCCATAAAATTGCGGATTTCCTGCGCATCGCCCGCGCCTTGAAAGCGCACGGGATTCATGCGCCGTCCATTATTGCGGCGGATGAGGGGGAGGGCTATGTCCTCCTGGAAGATTTCGGGGATCTAAGCGCCTATGACGCGCTGGAACAGGCCGCGTCCGGCAGGGGCGTTTCAAGCGCGCAGGATATTTACGCGCAAGCGGTGGATATATTGATTGCACTGCGCGGCACGGTTGATGCGGACGCGCTTTCCTTGCCTGATTATTACAGCTCCCACGTCCATAAGGGGCGGCGGCGGATTGTCGATTGGTATATTCCCGCGGTGCGCCGCGCGAAAAATCAGGACGGGCTTGTTGAATCCTATCTCGCCGCGTGGGACGAGGTGGAGCGCGCCTTGCCGCCCTGCCCGCAAGGGATGGTACATGGCGATTACCACATGCAAAATCTGATGATCCTTCCGGGGACGCTGGGCGTTCTGGATTTTCAAGGGGCGATGCGCGGGCCGCTTCCCTATGACCTTGCCAACCTGCTCGAAGACATAAGGCGCGACGTGCCGGACGATATCCATGCGGCGATGCTGGAACGCTATGGCGGCGGGGAGGATTTCCGCGCATGGTTCCGCGTCATGGCGACGCAGTTCCATTGCCGCATCCTCGGCCAGATTTTGCGGCTCGCCGTCGCGGGCGGGCGCACGGACATGCTGGGCTTTATCCCGCGGGTGCAGGCTTATCTGAAGCGGGGCCTGAGCGATCCCGCCCTTGCGCCGCTGGCGCGCTGGATGGAGGCGGAGAAGGTCGATCTGGACGCCGCCGGATGCTTTGCGCCGGAAGAGATGAAGTATTTTATCCGCGGGGATGCCTTTTAAGCGGGGGCTTTTCAAATTTTTGTGCCTGTGCTTATCTATTCCTTGTAATCATTTGAAACGAGGTATTCCCCATGTCCATTCTTGCATCCCGTCTTGGCCGCATCAAACCGTCCGCAACGCTTGCGGTCACTGCAAAGGCGGCGGAATTGAAGGCGGCGGGAAAGGACATTATCGGCCTTGGGGCGGGAGAGCCTGATTTCGACACGCCCGCCTATATCCGCGATGCCGGATGCGCCGCCATCAATGGCGGCCAGACGAAATACACGAATGTTGACGGGACGCCCGCGCTGAAAGACGCGATTATCGCGAAATTCAAACGTGACAACAACCTGACCTATGCGCGCGATCAGATCACGGTCGGCACGGGCGGTAAGCAGGTTCTTTACAACGCGCTGATGGCGACGCTGAACGCGGGCGACGAGGTGATTATTCCCGCGCCCTACTGGGTTTCCTATCCCGACATGGTTTTGCTGGCCGAAGGCGAGCCCGTTTTCGTCGAATGCGCGCAAGGGAATAATTTCAAGATGACGGCGGAACAGCTGGACGCCGCCATCACGCCGAAAACAAAATGGGTTATCATGAACTCGCCGAGCAACCCGACGGGCGCGGGCTATACAAGGGCGGAGATGAAAGCCTTAACGGATGTTTTATTGAAGCATCCGCATGTCTGGGTGCTGACCGACGATATGTACGAACATCTTGTCTATGACGGGTTTGAATTCTGCACGCCGGCGCAGGTCGAACCGGCGCTCTATGACCGCACATTGACCGTGAACGGCGTGTCCAAAGCCTATTCGATGACGGGGTGGCGCATCGGCTATGCGGGCGGGCCGAAACAATTGATTAAGGCCATGGCGACGATCCAAGGGCAGTCAACCTCGAACCCGTCCTCTATTTCACAGGCCGCCGCCGCCGCCGCGCTGGACGGCGATCAGTCCTTTTTGAAAGACTGGGTGCAATCGTTCCGCGAGCGCCGCGACATGGTTGTGTCGATGCTGAACGAAGCTGAAGGTATCGACTGTCCTACACCGGAGGGTGCGTTCTATGTCTATCCGTCCTGTGCGGGCTGCATCGGCAAGACGGCGCCGGACGGCAAGGTCATCGGGAATGACGGCGATTTCGTGACCTATCTTCTGGAGGCTGCGGGCGTCGCGACGGTGCAGGGCGTGGCGTTCGGTCTCTCGCCCCATTTCCGCATCTCTTATGCGACGTCACCTGAAGCGTTGAAAGAGGCCTGCGGACGCATTCAAAAAGCCTGCGCCGCGTTGCAGGGCGAGGCTCGCCCGGCCGCGTAAATTATTTGCGGCCATGCTCGCATGGAAGCTGAGCATAAGTCCGTTGTCGAAAAGATCCGGGAAGGGCGGCCTGTATGGCGAGGTGGATTCGTAATGAGGGCCTTTCCGTGCTTTTGAGCATTCCTCGACCTTGCCGATAAGGATATCAAGCGTTTCCGGCATCTCCTTTATCGGATCGTGTTTTGCGCCTTTGGCGACAAAAATATCGGCACCGCCGCCATGGTCTTTCATTTTCTTGACCGCGTTGATCGTTGTATTGGCGGAGGCGAAACTGTCACGGCTGCCGACGACGAAGAAAGAGGGAAGGGCGCTCGCCGCCGCCGGATCGAAACGGTTCAAAAGCGCCTGCCCGTATTCCTGCGCTTCAAGGATATGCCCGCCGGTGGGTGAAATTTCGGCGGGCTTGCCGCGGATTGTTTCATTGCGGGCGGTGACCGCAAGATAGGCTTTGCAAAGTGCCGCTTTCTTGATCGGGACGTCTTTATAATATTCGGCAAAGCGGTTGAAAACATGCTGGGCCGCTTTCAACGACACGTTTGCCGTGCGGAGATAGGGCGATATATAGGCTGCGCCCGCGAAAATGCCGGTCAGTTTTTTGCGCGTGTCGTCTTCATGCAGCAGGGAAAGGATAATCTGCCCCCCCGTCGAATGCCCCGCGACATAGCGCGGCACGTCCGCCGGCGAGAGATGGGCGGCGGGCGATGAGGGGCTTGTAAGGAAAGCGCGGGCCAGCTTGATGTCGTCTTCCATCGAAAGCCGCCCCTTTTGACGTTTTGTCAGGGTCATCCAGACGACCGAAATTCCGGCATCGTTCAGGCGCTGAACCTGATCCGTGTCCAGAAGGAATTGCGCCATCAATCCCGCCACGCCGACAACGACGTATTTTTCGTTTTTGGCGCGGGCGTAATAATAGTTGGTATAAAGATTCTCGTGAACGAATACGCCGTTATTAACGTCCAGCGTCGCCGGGTAATAGAACTCGTAAAATTGCCGTTCTTCCTGGCTCAGGGCCGATCTGCCGGGCAGATGGAAGGTTCCGGAACGATGAATGGCATACCCCATATTAAACGCATCCCCTCAAGATCACAGCATGCAGGGAGTCTTATTGAAAAGCAAGCCGGAATAATGGTTATGCCCGGCCCCTTTTCTTGCGTGTGCGAAGGGAGAATGGTTAACGGATATAGGAAAATATTTTTTTCCAACGCGAGGGCTTCACTGATTCTATCCAGCTTTTGCGCTTTTCGTAGTTGGTGACGAGCAGGTCGCAAACATAGTCGTATTGTTTTTTATTATCCTCGATAATACCGTCGGCAAAGTCTTTCAGCCTTTTCATGTTAAGCGGCGAGCCGTCATCCATTTGCGCGCTTGGCGAATCTTCCAGGCGGTTTGTGACGAGGGATTTGTTGAAGAGGAAAAGGTTGCCCTTCATTTCCGCCTCGAACGCATCGAGCAGGGCGGATTCCGTCGCATGGAAGAAAATATTGATGAGCGGCAGATCATTGGCAGGATCGACGACGCCGAGCGAGCCGTAGCGGTTCCAATCGTCTTTCTTAATGGATTTATTGGTATAGCCCGTGCCAAGGCCGATCATGATGGTTTCCTGCCCCGGCAAAAGATGCTGGCGCACTGCGCCGACATAGGTGATGGACGGGTTGTCGAAGATAGAGCCGTCAATCGCCGTATATTGATGGGGGCTGAGATAACCCGGCCAGCGGGCCTCGAAATTGTGGCAAGGGAAATATGTCGGGGCCGCGGTCGAGGCCATCACGGCATCATAGAGGGCGACGTCGGGGGTGCTGTGGCGGATGCCTTCCAAAAGCCCCTTATTGACTTTCATGTTTTTGAGCCAGAGCGCGTGGCCGCCCGTATCCATGAAATTGCCGCGCGTATGAACGGGGGCCTGTTCGGATTCCCCGCTATCCTTCAGGGCCTGAAGCTGCATCCCGTCAATATTATAGGCGGGGATGATAAGGCTGCGCATCGAGTGGGCGAGTTTCGCATCGCCGTAAAGCGCGCGGAGGGAACGCCCCAGATTGGTCGGGTTGTAATGGCCGTGCCGGAAAATCGAGTTGAGCTGCGATATCCGCATCGTGCGGTTGTTGAAATCGTGAATCAGGCCGCGGAACTCGCGGAAGCGATCCGGTGGGAAAATCCGCTCCGCCTCGCGTTCGTAAAAGCGGACGAGGTGGCGCGCCCTGTATTTGGGGCGGGACGAATCTTCGGGATTCCGTAAAGTCAGGGCGGCGTTCAGGATGGCGCCCGTGGAAGGGCCGGCGAAAACATCGACCATATCGGCCATGCGCAGGCCGGTATCCAGCTCTATCCGCGCCATGATTTGCGCGGGGATCAGCCCCCGAAGGCCGCCGCCATAGTTGAACAGGACAATGATAGGTGGTGGTTTATCGAACAAAGGACAACCCGAAGATATTGTTTTTACAAGATTTATTATACCCCCTGAAAGGGGGCGCCGCCAAGGAAAGCCTGTGACGCGCCGCGGCAAAGCGGCCAGTGACGCGGCCAGTCAGCCTAGCATGAACCGGCGGCGTTTCCGGCACAAAAAAACCGGGCCCAAGGCCCGGCGAGTTGAACAGGGAGGTTTCACGTCTGGGAGACGTGGGATGCCAAGCACCCCGGCGGCGCAAGCGCCGTTGCCAAAGTTTATAAAGGATTTAAAGGGCTTGTGTCCAGCCTTAAATAGAAGAGGCCCTGTTTATTTTCATATTACTGATGTCTAAAAGTCCGTTTCCTCGACCAGATTCAGCAGGAATTCCTTGAAAATTCCTATCCGCTTGGAATTGCGGCGTTCTTCGGGATAAACGAAATACATATCGACGGGGGGCCGCGCGATATCAGGGAGGATCTGCGTAATCTCTTTATCCTGCCCCAGCATATAATGCGGCAGGACGGCTATGCCGGCGCCGGTGCGGACGGCCTCGTAAATACCGGTCATGGAGTTGAGCATGATGGTTTTGGTTGCCGTTCCTTCCGTATCGACATCGGCGGCGCGGAAAAGCCAGTTCGGGTCGGAAAAGGGAGAGGGGACGTTTTCGGGATAGCCGATCAGCGTATGGTTTTTAAGATCCTTGACGGATTTCGGCGTGCCGCGCGCCTTCAGGTATGATTTCGAAGCGCAGATGCAAAAATTCAAGGTCGCAAGCTGGCGCTGGATGAGGTCGGGCTGTTCCGGTTTATAAAGCCGGATGGCGGCATCGGCTTCGCGCATGCCGAGATTGAGGACGCGATCGTCCAAAAGCATCGTCAGGTGGATGTCGGGATGGTCTTCGCCCAGCCTCGCAAGTTTGGGGGCCAGCCATGTCGTGCCGATAAAGCCTGCAACGGTGATGCGCAAGGGGCCTTCGGGGAGCTGGCGCGAATCCGCAAGCTGCCCCTCGATCATGGCGAGCTTGCCGAAAATATCGCCTGCCGCGTGATGTAAAATCTCTCCCTCCTCGGTCAGGATGAGGCCGCGCGCGTGGCGGTGGAAAAGCGTAATGCCGATGCTTTCTTCAAGCGTGCTGATCTGGCGGCTGACGGCGGATTGCGACAGGCCGAGCGTTTCGCCCGCATGGGTGAAGCTTCCTGCTTCCGCGACGGCGTGGAATATGCGCAGCTTGTCCCAGTCCATCATTATTCTGCGGCCTCTGACACGGCTTTGGGTTGTGCGGTTGTGCCGGCTTCCATGGCGGCAAGGAATTTCTCCGCTTCAAGCGCCGCCATGCAGCCCATGCCCGCCGCCGTGACGGCCTGGCGGTAGGTTTTGTCCTTGACGTCGCCCGCCGCATAAATGCCGGGAATGCTTGCCGCCGTTGAATCCGGCGCGGTGATGACATAGCCTTCCGCATCCAGCTCAAGCTTGCCTTTCACAAGTTCGCTTGCCGGATCGTGGCCGATCGCAACGAACATGCCGTCAACGGCAAGCTCTTTTATTTCGCCGGTTTGCGTGTCTTTGAGAAGGAGGCCCGTTACGCCCGGCAACGTGTCGCCTTCGGCTTCGCCCGCGCGGATGCCTTTGACCTCTTCGACCTGTGCGTTCCAGATGACCTCGACATTGTCTTTTGCGAAGAGCCTGTCTTGCGCGATCTTTTCCGCGCGCAGTGAATCGCGGCGGTGGACGAGCGTTACTTTCGCGCAGATATTGGACAAAAAGATGGCTTCTTCCACGGCGGAATTGCCGCCGCCGACAACGGCGACATTCTTGCCTTTAAAGAAAAACCCGTCGCAGGTGGCGCAGGCGGAAACGCCCATATTGCGGAATTCTTTCTCGCTTTCGAGGCCGAGCCAGCGGGCCTTTGCGCCTGTACACAGGACAATCGTGTCGGCGGTGATTTTCGCGCCTGAATCCAGCGTCGCCGTAAAGGGGCGTTTATCCAGATCGAGGCCGGTGACGAGGTCATAGATCATTTCGGTGCCGACATGTTCGGCCTGCGCCTGCATCTGTTCCATAAGCCACGGCCCTTGAATGGCATCTGCAAAGCCCGGATAGTTTTCGACATCGGTGGTGATGGTCAGCTGCCCGCCCGGTTCGAGGCCCAGAACCTGCACCGGTTTCAAATTCGCGCGGGCGGCATAGATCGCCGCCGTAAATCCGGCGGGGCCGGAACCGATAATGAGGATTTTTGTGTGCTGCGTTTCCGCCATATCTAATCGCCTTATACTGTTTCCCCATACATATAGGCCGGATTCTTGCGGGTAAAGGGCTTTGTCGCCCTCAATCCCCAGTAAAACCGGCCCCTTTTACGGGATTAACGCAAAGCCATAAGGCGCAGTATTTCTGCGGCGATGCGGGCGGAATCCCGCAAAGCTTCGTAAGACCAGTGTTCCAGCGTGCCTTCAAACGGGCGGACGATGCCTTTTCCGATCATATTTGCGTGGAATTTATCGAAACGGCTGGAATTTCCATCCATCGGGATCATGTAAACCGGCTTTCCGGTCGTCGCGGCGTCCGAAAGCATGGAAACGCTGTCCGCCGTCACGAGAATATAATCCGCCCATGCGAGCATCCCCATATAGGGGTTCGCGCCCGTGCCGTCCCAATACCAATGCGCCCGCCCGCCAAGCCCGCGCAGGAAGGCGTTTTTCTGTTCTTCCGTCGTCCGGCGCGAGGCGGTGATGATAAGGCTCCCGCCGAGGTTCGCGAGCTGCGCGCCGAGCCGCTGCATGCCGAAGGGGCTCATCGTATGGGTGCGGGAATTACCGCCGAGCAGAACCGCGATATGCGGGGAGGGCATCATGGCGAAAAGGGGCGCGAAATCATTGCGCGCGCGGGCGAGGTTCAAATCCGTGATGCGGTTTGGCGCGGCTGTGGTCACGATGACGTTTTCGCCGCGCGCGGGGTCGTGTTCCGGTACGGCGACGAGGTCGAAATATTTCGGGTTGATGCGCGGATCCTGGATTTGCACCGTAAAGCTTTTGTCCTTGCTGGCGCGCTTGATATAGCGCGAGGCGGCGATGCTCTTGCGGCCCGACGCGATGACCAGATCGGGCCATGGCGCCTCGAATGCCGGCAGGAAGGTGATGCTGCGCTCTAGGCCGATATAGGGGGATAAAATTTTCCATGGCTGGCGCAGCGAGGTGCGGTGGATGCATGGCTGTACGCCGAGCGCTTCGGCGACGCCGAGGCACTGGTTTTCCGTTCCGGCCATGCCTTCGGTCACAATCCAGCATTGCAATGTTTTCGGGTTGACACTCATGGGGAAATTAATATCTTGGCGCGCTCGAACAAACCACTTGTAATTACACTCCCGTAACTTTATATCAACATGCTGCGTGCGCACAGAACATAATATTATGTTCTTGTGTTTTTATTATAAGAAAAGACGAAATGGCCAGAATCAAGCTCGACAAGATAGACCGCAAAATCCTGAAAGATCTTCAAGAAGACGGGCGAATCACCAATGTGGAGCTGGCGAAGCGCGCCGGTATTTCGGCGCCGCCCTGTTTGCGCCGTGTCCGCTCCCTTGAAGATTCAGGCTTTATCAAAGGCTATTTCGCGCGGATCGAGCCGCAAAGCATGGGCTATGGCATCACGGTCTTTGCGCTGGTGCGCCTGACGTCGCAATCGGAAACGGACTTGAAAGCGTTCGAGGACACATGCCGCGCGTGGGACGTGGTGCGCGAATGCCACATGCTGTCCGGCGAGGTGGACTATCTTTTGCGCATCGTTGCGAAGGACTGGGACAGCTATCAGAAATTCCTGACCGAAAACCTGACTTCGGCCCCGAACGTCACGTCGGTCAAGACCATGCCGCTCGTCCGCACCGCGAAGGAAGAGCCGGGCGTGCCGATCGACGTCGCCTGACGGGGCGGGGCGAAGCGGCAGGAGCGAGGGCCGCGGAATAGATAAAAGTGGAACGGATAAAAGCCGCGTATGTTTTCGGCATGCGCGGTTTCTCTTTGGCACTTTTTCTTTGGCAGTTTTCCTGTGGCAGTTTTTCTTTGGCGGGGTTTTTGGGGCAGTTTTTCGTTGATGGTTTTCTTTAGGCCGGCTGTGGTTAGCGGGCCTGGGGCTTGGGGTTTGCCGGACTTAACAGGCCCGCGGGGCGGCGGCGGTTTTTTCCAATACTTCCCTCACCATGTCCAGCACCAAGGCGCGGCCTAAGGCGGGCAGGGCGGCATTGGCGAAACGGAAATCGTCCGTAATATCGACGCCTGTTTCAATCCATGCCGGTTTTTTATAGGGCGTTCCCTGCGCGGGGAGTTCCAGCTCCGCGATAACCAGCCCCGCATGGCGGCCTGTGAAATTGTCTATTTCCCAGATATGGCCGTCATCCGGGTTTTTCCAGACATAACGATCCTTGGAAAGCGTGTTTTCTTCGCCGCACAGCCCAAGCATCCGCAAAGCGTCGTCCAAGGGGATTGCATATTCAAATTCATCGCCCGCGCCGTTGGCCTTGGGGCCTTTGACGGTAAGCCACGCTTTATCGCCGGCGCGGCGGATGCGGACGGTTTTTTCAGGATGGCTTGAAAGGTAGCCTTGCACGATCGGCAGGGCGGGAACGTCCAGCGCGGGCAGGGCGGGGAGGAGGAAGCGGTGTTCTATTTCCTGTGCCATGCCATCTTACCCCGCGCCGGAATGGATTTATTCGAAAGCCACCGCGGCAATTTCATAGGAGGCCGCGCCTTTGGGGCTGTTGACGGTGACGGAATCGCCTTCGCTCTTGCCGATAAGGGCGCGGGCGATGGGGGAGGTGATGGAGATGCGCCCCTGTTCGGCATTGGATTCATATTCGCCGACGATCTGGAACTTGCGTTCCTCGTCCGTATTTTCGTCGATGATAATGACGTTGGCGCCGAATTTGACGGTCTTCTGGCCCTTGAATTGCGAGGGATCGATGATCTCGGCGGCGCCGATGACGGATTCCAGCTCCTTGATACGGCCTTCATTGAAGCTTTGCTTCTCCTTGGCGGCGCTATATTCGGCGTTCTCGGACAAATCCCCGTGGGCGCGCGCCTCGGCAATCGCCTCGATGATTTCGGGGCGGTTTTTCTGGATGCGTTCGCGCAATTCCTGTTCGAGTGCCGCAAGACCGCCGCGGGTAATAGGAACCTTATCCATCGTATTCTTCTCTCACTTCCTTCAAAAGCTGTATCACTCTTAAAACGCAAATCCGCCCCGGAAAAGGGCGGATTAACTTTTCAGGAGCCTATTCCAGTAAGGCCTGACAGTCAAGGGCGGCAAACGCTGCTTCCCGCGCGGAAAACAGCGTTTTGCCGGTTGTGCGGTTACTGAATCGGGCGGTTGTTAATGTTGGAATGCGTCCCGTATTTTCCTTCATGCGATACGCGGGCCGGGCCGTGCTTGCTGAAGGCGCGGAATTCTTCGAGGCTCAAAAGATCGTCATTGTTCGTATCGTTCATTTTGAACATGGCGTATTTATTGTCAAAGCGGGATGCGCGCTGAAATTCCTTAAAATCGACAACGCCGTCGCCGTTAATGTCCATTTCGTTGAAAAGGGCGTCGCGCTCGTTCACGACGGTTTCGGTCTTGACATAGCCGACAATTTCTTTGACTTCGCGGGCTTCCGCTATCGTCGATACCGTCAGGGCAATGGCGGCAGCTCCCAGTCCAAGCATAAGTTTTTTCATGATTTGGTTCTCCTTCATGGATATATAAGTCTTAATTTATACAGTGGCTAACGCCCGCACAGAATAATGGTTCCAGCGCGCTATAGCCAGCGATTACTCGCTGGAACGGCTTTATTCTGCGGCTTCCATGTTTTCCTTGGCGGAAAAATACGCCTGTATGGGCTTTACGCCCATCTCCTTGTGCTTCATCGCCCTTATCGCCTGAACCCCCGCGCGGGCCGCCGTAAGAAGCGTGTAGAAGGGGATTTTATGGGCGAGCGCAAGGCGGCGCGTATTATGCGCGTCGGATAAAGCCTGCGTACCCTTGGCTGTTGTATTGATCATAAGGTCGATATCGCCGTTGATGATGGCATCGCCGATATGCGGCTGGCCTTCCATCACCTTATTGATGCGCGTGACGCAAAGCCCCGCTTCTTTCAGATGGGCCGCCGTTCCGCCCGTGGCGATGATGGAAAAGCCCAGTTCGGCAAGCTCCTTCGCGATGGGGACGAGCGCTTCCTTATCGCTGTTCTTGACAGACAGGAAGACCTTTCCTTGCGTTGGAAGATTCATGCCCGCCGCGAGCTGCGCCTTGGCGAAGGCCTGCGCCATGTCGCGGTCGATACCCATGACTTCGCCCGTCGATTTCATTTCGGGGCCGAGCAGGACATCCGTGCCGGGGAAGCGGTTGAAGGGGAAGACGGGCGCCTTGACGGCGGTATGATCCATCGGCATCCCGGCCAGCAGGGAGGAAAAGTCCGATAAAGGCTCGCCCGCCATGATCCGCGCCGCGATTTTGGCGACCGGAACGCCCGTCGCCTTTGCGACGAAGGGGACGGTGCGCGAGGCGCGGGGGTTTACTTCGAGGATGAAGATATCATATTCGCCCGTTTCCTTGTTGCGTTTCAGGGCGTACTGGACATTCATCAGGCCCCTGACCTTCAGCGCCCTGGCCAGTTTCACGGTTTGCGATTCCAGCTCCCGGACGGTCTTGAAGGGCAGCGAGTGGGGCGGCAGGACGCAGGCGCTATCGCCCGAATGGATTCCGGCCTCCTCGATATGTTCCATGATGCCCGCGATATAGACGTCCTTGCCGTCGGCCAGCGCATCGACATCGATTTCCATCGCGCCTTTCAGATAGCGGTCGAGAAGGACGGGGTTGCTCCCCGACACTTCAATCGCGCGGGCCATGTAGGATTTAAGCTCGTCCATCGTCTGGACGATTTCCATGCCCTGTCCGCCCAGCACATAAGAGGGGCGGATGACGAGCGGGAAGCCGATCTTCTCCGCCTCGGTAACGGCTTCCTCTTCGGAGCGGCACAGCGCGTTATCCGGCTGGCGCAGTTTCAGCGTGTGCAGGAGTTTCTGGAACCGTTCGCGATCCTCGGCAAGGTCGATGGCGTCCGGATCCGTCCCCAGAACCGGAATGCCCGCTTGCTGCAAATGGCGGGAAAGTTTGAGCGGCGTTTGCCCGCCAAGCTGGACGATAACGCCGTGGAGCGTGCCTTTTGCCTGTTCTGTGCGCAAGATTTCGATGACGTCTTCGGCGGTGAGCGGCTCGAAATACAGCCTGTCCGACGTGTCGTAATCGGTGGAAACCGTTTCGGGGTTGCAATTGACCATGATGGTTTCATACCCCGCTTCCTTTAGCGCGTAGCAGGCATGGACGCAGCAATAATCGAACTCGATCCCTTGTCCTATCCGGTTCGGCCCGCCGCCGAGGATGACGACTTTCTTGCTTTCCGCCGGGCTGGATTCGCATTCCGCCGCCGTGACGCCGTTCCCTTCATAGGTGGAATACATATAGGGCGTTTCCGAGGGGATTTCGGCGGCGCAGCTGTCGATGCGCTTGTAAACGGGTCTTATGCCGCATGCATGGCGCGCGGCGGTGACGTTTGCTTCCGCCGTGCCGGCAAGCTTTGCAAGGCGGCTATCGGAAAAGCCCGCTTTTTTAAGCCTGAACCAGTCTTCTCCGCGTTCCGGCAGGCCGTCTTTTTTCAAGGCCTCTTCCTGCGCGACGATGGCGGCGATGCGTTTCAAAAACCATTTGTCGATCTTGCAGGATTCATGGATTTCATCGACCGTAAAGCCGTGACGCATGGCTTGCGCCACGTAAAGGATGCGGCGCGGCGAAGCTTTGGAAATAGCGGCGCGGGTTTCGTCGTGATCCGGCGCGTCCCCTCCGCCGATTTTTATATCGTTGAACCCGTCAAGCCCGTCTTCGAGAGAGCGCAGCGCCTTTTGCATCGCCTCTTCAAAGCTTCGCCCCATCGCCATGGATTCGCCGACGGATTTCATGGAGGTCGTGAGGGCGCGTTCCGTCCCCTTGAATTTGTCGAAATTGAATCGCGGGATTTTGACGACGACATAGTCGATCGCCGGTTCGAACGAGGCCGGAATCTTCCCGCCCGTAATATCGTTCCCAAGCTCGTCCAGCGTATAGCCGACCGCGAGCTTCGCCGCGATTTTCGCGATCGGGAATCCCGTGGCTTTAGAGGCGAGGGCGGAGGATCGCGACACGCGCGGGTTCATTTCAATGACAATCATGCGGCCCGTTTCGGGATGGATGGCGAATTGTACGTTCGATCCGCCCGTTTCCACGCCGATGCCGCGCAGCACCTTGATCGAAGCGTTACGCATGATCTGGTATTCCTTGTCGGTCATCGTCAAGGCGGGAGCCACGGTGATGGAATCGCCCGTATGCACGCCCATCGGATCGATATTTTCGATGGAACAGATGATGATGGCGTTGTCGTTTTTATCGCGCACGACCTCCATCTCGAATTCCTTCCAGCCGAGGAGCGATTCCTCGACGAGGATTTGCGAGATGGGGGAGGCGTCCAGCCCTTCTTGCGTAATCTTTTCGTATTGTTCCTTGTTATAGGCGATGCCGCCGCCCGTGCCGCCGAGCGTGAAGGCGGGGCGGATGATGGCGGGGAGGCCGATCACGGCGAGCGCGGCGCGGGCTTCCTCCATCGTGTGGGCAAGCTCCGAGCGCGCGGATTCAAGGCCGAGTTCGTCCATGCAGCGCTTGAACAAATCGCGGTCTTCGGCCTTGGCGATGGCTTCGCGGTTCGCGCCGATAAGCTCGACGCCGAGCCTGTCCAGCGTGCCGTCTTCGGCCAGCGCCAGCGCGGTGTTGAGCGCCGTCTGCCCGCCCATGGTGGGGAGCAGCGCGTCCGGCCTTTCGCGCTCAAGGATCTTCGCGACGATGGCGGGCGTGATCGGTTCGATATAGGTTGCGTCCGCCATGGACGGGTCGGTCATGATGGTCGCGGGGTTGGAGTTTACGAGGATGACGCGGTAGCCTTCCTCCTTCAACGCTTTGCAGGCCTGCGTTCCCGAATAATCGAACTCGCACGCCTGCCCGATAATGATGGGGCCTGCGCCGATGATAAGGATGGATTTTATGTCGGTGCGTTTAGGCATGGCGGTTTTTCTCGCAGGCTGTGATTGGGATGAATTCTTTGGAATCGGGGCTGTGCTGGAAAAGCGCGCCGCTTTCCAAAAGCCCGGCCCCAGGCATTTTATGAAGCTGAAGGGCGCAATTGACGGTTTTGCCGGAGAGGGTGTTGGAGAGGATGTCTAAGTCCCCTGTGTCAAACCCCGCGTCCTTTGCGCGCCCTGCGGTTGGGAAATTCATCACGCCGCCGCCTTTTGTTTTTCCATCATTTCGACGAAGCGTTCGAAAAGATAATGCGAGTCCTGCGGCCCCGGTGAGGCTTCGGGATGGTATTGCACCGAGAAGGCGGGTTTGTCCTTGAGCCGCAGCCCCTCGTTGGTGCCGTCGAAGAGCGATATATGCGTTGCTTCCGCATTGGCGGGAAGCGTTTCGGGCAGGACGCAAAAGCCGTGATTTTGCGATGTGATTTCAACCTTGCCTGTGGCGAGATCCTTGACGGGCTGGTTCGCGCCGCGGTGGCCCTGATGCATCTTTTTCGTTTTCGCGCCGAGTGCGAGGGCCAGTATCTGGTGGCCGAGGCAGATGCCGAAGATCGGCATGTTACGATCGAGCAATTGCTTGATGACGGGGACGGCATAGGCCCCCGTCGCGCCCGGATCGCCGGGGCCGTTGGACAGGAACACGCCGTCCGGTTTATGGGTCAGTATGTCTTCAACCGCAGCGCCGGCGGGAACGACCGTCACCTTACAGCCCGCGGCGGCGAGGCAGCGCAGGATGTTGCGCTTTGCGCCGTAATCGATGGCGACGACATGAAAGCGCGGCTTGTCCTGTCTGCCGTAGCCCGCGCCGAGCGTCCATGTGGTTTCATCCCATTTATAGGTCTGGGTGCAGGAAACCTCACGCGCGAGATCCGCGCCTTCGATGCCGGGCCATGAGGCCGCTTCTTTTTTCAGCGCCTCGATGTCGAACTTCCCGTCCGCCCTGTGGCATAAAACGCCGTTCGGCGCGCCGAGATCGCGGATGCGGCGGGTCAGGGCGCGCGTGTCGATGCCGCAAATGCCCGGCAATTGATTGGATTTAAGCCACGCATCGAAAGGCCGCACGGCGCGCCAGCTTTCCTCGTCCGTGACAGGCTCGCGCAGGATGCAGCCGCGCGCGGCAGGATTGGCCGTTTCGTTATCTTCGTCATTTGCGCCGACATTGCCGATATGGGGGAAGGTGAAAGTGATAATCTGCCCGGCATAGGAGGGGTCTGTCAGTATTTCCTGATAGCCCGTCATGGCGGTGTTGAAACAAAGCTCGCCGGCAGTCTTGGCTTGCGCGCCGATTCCCTGCCCGTAAAAGACGCTGCCATCCGCTAATACTATGACGGCGCTTGCATTTTCGGGGGGCTTTATAGTAGATGAGAGGGGAGAACTATCGTTCATAATGCGCTTCCAGTTTTGCCTTGGGTTCGATGTGGCCACTGGAAGATGATTCAATAAACAAGTTTCGCCCCTGAGGGAAGGAAAAACATGAGCACCCGCGAAAATATAAACAGCGCGATGAAGGAAGCCTTGAAAAACAAGGAGATGGAAAAGCTTGCGACCGTCCGCCTCATCCTCTCCGCCTTGAAGGACAAGGATATCGCTTCCCGCACCGAGGGCCGCAATGACGGGATTGACGAGGCGGGCGTTTTGTCACTTCTCCAGAGCATGATCAAGCAGCGCACGGAATCGGCCAAAATCTACCGCGAGAACAACCGCGCCGAGCTGGCCGAAAAGGAAGAGGCCGAAATCGCCACGATAGAATCCTTCCTGCCGCAGCAGCTTTCCGACGAAGAGGTCGCAAAGGTCATTGAGGAGATTATCGCCTCTACCGGCGCCGCCTCTATCAAGGATATGGGCAAGGTCATGGGGGAGCTGAAGACCCGCTATGCGGGGCAGCTCGATATGGGCAAGGCCGGCGGGGTCATTAAAAGCAAGCTTTCCGCCTGATTTCCCCCTGATGCCGGATGACAAGGGCCGGGATAGTTGCTAGAGATTGTCCATGGCCATCCCCCCGCGTTTTCTTGATGAGTTGCGTTCGCGTATCACCTTGTCCGATGTGATACGCAAAAGCGTCCGCCTGACCCGCGCGGGCCGCGAGTTCAAGGGATGCTGCCCGTTCCATAACGAAAAAACGCCGTCTTTCTACGTGAATGACGACAAGCAGTTTTATCATTGTTTCGGTTGCGGCGCGCACGGGACGGTTATTGATTTCGCCATGCGGCACGACAATCTGACCTTTCCCGAAGCGGTCGAAACGCTGGCGGCGCTGGCCGGATTGCAGGTTCCCAAAAGCGCGCACGAAGATATCGAGCGGGCGAAGCTGGAAAAAAGCCTTTATACGATGATGGAAGACGCCGCGCGCTGGATGGAAGAACAGCTCCGCCTGCCCGCCAACCGCGCCGCGATGGATTATATGCTGGAGCGCGGCTTGAGCGAGGAAATACTCTCCTCCTTCCGCGTCGGTTACGCGCCTGACGACAGGCAGGCGATGCGATCCTATCTGGCCTCGCGCGGCTATACGGACGCGCAGATGATAGAGGCGGCCCTTATCCGCCCGGCGAGCGAAGGCGGGCGCGAGCCTTACGCCTTTTTCCGCGAACGCGTGATGTTTCCGGTGCCGGACAGGCGCGGGCGCGTCGTCGCCTTTGGCGGGCGGGCCTTGCCCGATCATCTGCGCGCCCCCACGCGCGGCGACTATACGCCGGCCAAATACATGAACTCCTCCGACACGCCGCTCTTCCATAAGGGGCGGATGCTTTACGGCGAACCGCATGCGCGCAAAGCCGCCGCGGACGGGATGCCCGTCATCGTGGTCGAGGGCTATCTGGATGTGATTGCCGCGCACAGGGCGGGATTCAAGGGTGCTGTCGCGCCGTTGGGGACGGCTTTGACCGAAGCCCAGATTTCCGTTTTGTGGAAAATGATCCCGCAGGATTCAAAGGTTCCGGTTTTGTGTTTCGACGGGGACGAGGCGGGGCGGCGGGCGGCGTCGCGGGCTTGCGAGCGGATTTTGCCGATGCTGAAACCCAGCCACAGCGCCCGCATCGCCTTTTTGCCCGAAGGGGAAGACCCCGATACGCTCGTCCGGGCCAAGGGGGCGCAGGCTTTCGAGGCGGTTCTCGGGGCGGCGCTCAACCTCGTCGATTTCCTGTGGCAGGATTTGACGGCTGGAAAGAGCCTCGACACGCCCGAAGAGCGGGCGGGGCTGGTCAAATCGCTGGAGGATACGGCGAACCGCATCGCCGACCGGACGGTTCAGCATTACTATAAAGAGGCTTTCAGGGATAAAGTCCGGCAGAATTTGTCTTCTTCGGGCGGCGGCGGTGGCGGGGGCAAGCCTTACGGGGGCGGCTCCGGCCAGTATGGCCGTTCCGGCGGGCGCGGCGGGCAATGGCAAAATGGCCGTTTCCAGCCCTCTTTGCCCGCCATAGCAACGTTGCGCCGGCCTGTTTTCGGGCAGAATGATCTCATCCCGACGGCTCTTCTGGCCTCTCTTATGAATAACCCCTCCATCTTCTCCCATGTCGAGGAAGAGGCGGCGCAGCTCAATTTTTCGGAAAATAACCTTGACCAACTGCGCCAGCGCGTCTTATCTGTCCTTTCTACGGCGCCAGACCTTGACGCGGGGGGGCTTTTGTCCCATGTGAAGGGGCAGGGATTTGACGAAGCGCTGGAACGGGTTTTATCCGAAAAAATCTATGTCCATGCGGCATTCGCAAGACCGTCCGACGATGAGGAGGCGGTTTTGACGGGATGGCGCGAGGTGTGGAACAGGCTGGAGCAGCAAGCGGCGCTCGGAGATCTGGAACAGGCCAAGACGGCCTTTCGGGAAAATCCTAGCGAAGAGAACGAGAACAGGCTTCTGGCTCTTTTGGAAATGCGGGGGACGGGCGAGGGGTAAAGCTTCATTCCGGCGCAGAAGGGCTTTGATTTTATAGCGAATTCCGGTTTAATGAGCGAATCGGGGCAAGAGATGGACTGCGAATAAGATATGGCATCAAAAACGGCACAAAAAGCGAAAACCGTCAAATCAGCCAAGCCTGTGAAGGCGACCAAAGCAGTCAAGGCTGTTAAACCCGCCAAAACGGCGAAAACAACGGCGAAAACAGCGGGGCCTGACACGAAAAAACAAGCAAAGACGGTAAAGCCTGCCGCCAAACAAGCTGCGAAGGCCGAAAAAACCGCGAAGACCACGAAAGCCGCCCAAACGGCAAAGACAACAAAAGCAACAACACAAAAAAGTGCCGCGGATAAAAAACCGGCGGCAAAGAAAACGGCGACACAAACAAAAACGGCGATGACAACAAAAAAACAAATAAAAACACCTGCAAAAACGGTGTCAAAGACAGCGGCGAAAGCCTCTCCCTCTCCGGCGGCGAAAAAGGCCGCGGCCAAAGCCGCGCCCGTAGCGAAACAAGACGCCAAAAAAGCCTCTCCCGCCGCGCAGAAAAAGGCGCCCGCGGCGCGTGCCGCAAAAAAGGTTGCGGGGCAGGTCGACAAGGAAAAGGATTCTGAAAGCGAAGAGGCCGGGGAAGGCACGACCTCTTCCAGTGCGTCCAAGGGAACGCTGGCGCAAATCGTCAAAAAGCTTATCGCGAAGGGGAAAGAGCGCGGCTATATCACCTATGACGAGCTGAACGCGGCCCTGCCTGCAGAGGATTTCACGTCCGAGCAAATCGAGGACGCCATGTCCACCTTGTCCGATGTCGGCATCCAGATGTCGGATGGCGGCGGCGACGAAGAAGAAACGGAAAAAGACGGCGAATATGAATCCGGCGGGAATATTTCCTCGGACGATACGGGCCGTACCGACGACCCTGTGCGCATGTATTTGCGCGAAATGGGTTCTGTCGAGCTTCTCTCCCGCGAGGGCGAGATTGCGATAGCGAAACGCATCGAGGCGGGACGCGAGATGATGATTGGCGGGATTTGTGAAAGCCCGCTCGCGATTGAATCCCTGCTCGCATGGTCGGAAGCCTTGCAAAAGGGCGATATTCTTTTGCGCGAGGTCATCGACCTTGACGCGACATACGGATCGCCCGAAAGCGCCGCCGCGCCTGCCGTTGCCGACGACGAACCGGAAGACGGCGCGGAGGAAGGCGGCGACGGGGCGGATGCCGACGAGGTCGAGAACCCTTCTCTCGCCGCGATGGAAGAAGAGCTGAAACCGCAGGTTTTTGAAAGCTTCGCCAAGATCAAGAAAAGCTATAAGAAAATGCAGATGGTTCAAAAAGAACGTCTGGAATATCTTATGCAAGGCAAGAAAACGCCGCCCGAACTTGATAAAAAATACGACAAGCTGAAGGCCGAAATGGTGGATCTCATGAACGAGGTTCACATGAATAACGCCCGTATCGAACAGCTTATCGAGGCGCTTTATAAAATCAACCGCGAGCTTGTCGGCATGGAAGGAAAGCTTCTCCGCCTCGCCGTCGATTCAAAGGTCAAGCGCGAGGATTTTCTTGCCAACTATTACGGCCACGAGCTTGATCCGAACTGGCTTGCCAAGGTGCAAAAGCTCGGCAAGGGCTGGGAAAAATTCGCCGAAAAGCATGAGGGCGACATCGGCGCCATTCGTGACCGTATTGCGATTATATCCGATGAAGCCATGCTCCCTATCAGCGAGTTCCGCCGTATCGTCGGAACAGTCCAGAAGGGGGAGCGCGAAGCGGCCCGCGCGAAAAAAGAGATGGTTGAAGCCAACCTTCGCCTTGTTATCTCCATCGCGAAAAAATATACGAACCGCGGGCTTCAGTTCCTTGACCTCATTCAGGAAGGGAATATCGGATTGATGAAGGCGGTCGATAAGTTTGAATACCGCCGCGGCTATAAATTCTCTACCTATGCGACATGGTGGATCAGGCAGGCTATCACGCGCTCCATCGCCGATCAGGCGCGCACGATCCGCATTCCGGTGCATATGATTGAAACGATCAACAAGCTGGTGCGCACGTCGCGCCAGATGATGCACGAAATAGGCCGTGAGCCGACGCCGGAAGAGCTTGCCGCGCGCCTCCACATGCCGCTCGACAAGGTGCGCAAGGTGCTGAAAATCGCCAAGGAGCCGGTATCGCTTGAAACGCCGATAGGGGATGAGGAGGATTCATCCCTTGGCGATTTCATCGAGGATAAGAACGCCATCCTGCCCGTCGAGGCCGCGATCCATTCCAACCTGCGCGAAACGACGACGCGCGTCCTTGCCTCCCTGACGCCGCGTGAGGAGCGCGTTTTGCGGATGCGTTTCGGCATCGGCATGAACACCGATCACACGCTGGAAGAAGTCGGCCAGCAATTCAACGTGACGCGCGAGCGTATCCGCCAGATCGAGGCGAAAGCCCTGCGCAAGCTTAAACACCCTTCGCGCTCGCGCAAGTTGCGCAGCTTCCTCGATACATAGGATCTGAACCGGCCCCGGAACGAAGCCATTGAAAGCCGCCTGAATGTAAGGCGGCTTTTTATCTGGGGCCGTCTGGCGGCGGCGCGTATAGAAAATGGCGGGTTTGCGAAAAGGGGCCGCGCGCTATGGGCGAAGCCTGATGGAGCGGGCGGGCCTTCTTTTTCAGGCTTTTTTATTTTTCTTCTTAATTTATATATTCGCACTTATACTGCGGATACGGATTTGACCGCAGAGCATATGGAGCCGGTTTTATGAGGGAACTCATCGAAAAGATTGTTGCAGGGGACGATAAGCATTTTGAAACCCTTATCAAAAAAATCGTGGCGGACAAGGTTCTGGCCTTTGCGCAAACGGAAGATCCGGAAGGGCTGACGCTCAATTTCCTGAACTATCTTCTCGAAGATGACGACAGCATCGAATATATCCCGCTCTTCTCCGACCCCGAAGAGGTCAATGCGTTCGTTGCCGAAGCGGATGTGCCGGACGGTTACACGCTTTATGAATTTGACGGCGAACTGATTGCCGAGATCATGGATAGCGAACAATATCTGATGGTCAATCCCGTAAGCGGCGGCATCATTTTTCAGGCGGCGCATATGAAGGTCTTTGCGGATGTCGCGAATGACAGCGTGCAAAATCCGGATGACGGGGAAGGGGCGGAATAAACCCGTCTTTGTCCCTATAGGATGATAAAAGGCCGCTATCTTTGATGATGCGGCCTTTGTCTTGTCCTTATCGCTGCCGGTGTGGGGGCTAATTCAGGTTGTAATTTCTATTCTGTCCGGCCGCTTTGTTTTTTGCGTTATCCGGCACTTCCGTGGATTTCAGGATAATCGGCGCGTCGAGATCGTCCGGCATGACGCTCAGCGTGACACCGGCGGGCGGCGGCGCGCCCGGATCTTCAGGGGAAACCGGAATGGTTGCGCCGGGCGGCGGCACAAAGGTCGGGGCGGGTTTCAGATCCGAAGGCGGAATCGGGGTGGAACCCGGAGGGGCTTGCGGGACGCCCGCAGCGCCGACTTGTGGGATGGCCGGAGTCCTTGGGGCCGGGGCAGATGGCTGCGCCGGGGCAGATGGTTGCGCCGGGGCAGATGGTTGCGCCGGGGCGGGCATGGCTTTCGGTGCCGGCGGCAGGCCGGGGGCCGGAATAGTGGGCTGCGTTGGCGCCGGCACATAGGTTTGCGGAGCGGTACCGCCCGCCAGCGGCGTTGCGGTTTGCGGTATTTGCGCCGGAGCAGCAGGAGCAGGCGGAGCGGAGGCAGGAGCAGGTGCGGCCACAGGCGTTTGCGGCGCCGGCGCATTGGCGGGTTGTCCCGGTGCCCGTCCTTCCATTGGGGCGGGGGCAGGCGGCGTCGCGTTGGTTTGTCCTGTCGGGATAGCCGCTTGCGGGATATTGGCTGGTGCGGGTTGCTGTACCGGGGCGGCGGCGGCCGGCTGTTGTTGTGCCGGAGCCGTTCCTACCGGCACGTAATTCCCGCCGGATACGGGCGCGGATGGCGGCACATAAATGCGATCGACAATCTGGCCGAGCGTGTTCTGGCGCACCCCGTCTTGCGGCAGGTTATAAGCCGAAAACTCGCCCTTTTTGTCATTCACGGCGGAATAATCGCCCTGAACCTGAGAGGGGGCGGGCTTTTCCGGAACGGGATGGGCGCCGGGCTGGTAATCTTTCGCGGCGGCATGGTTGGCATAGGCATAGTCAATCGTGCAGCGGGCATTGATGCAGGCGGCGGCCATGGGCGGATTGACGGTGCATTGGGCATTGGAATCCATGCTCTTATTACAGCGGGATTGGTAAAGCGTCTGGATGGCCGGAAGATTGGCCCTGTTGACCGGAACGAAGCCGCAATTATCGACGCAGCTATTGCTGACGAGGGTGCAATCATCGTTGGAAGCGCAGCGCTGCATGACCTGAGCCACCGCAATCTGGCTTGCCATGGCGGGCAGGCTTAGCGCGCCAAGCGCGGAAAATGTCAAAATTACAAGCGGTAAAAGAACGGTTTTCATGGTCACTCCATTGATAATGCTCTGGAATATTAAGGGTTTTAACGAAGAAGACCAGAATTTTGTTCCATCCGGGCACGGGATTGGAAGGCAGGACTAGACAGGCCGCGCCGCTTTGGGCATAAATCACCCCTGTGGAGGGGCCTTTAGCTCAGTTGGTTAGAGCTATCCGCTCATAACGGATCGGTCGCTGGTTCGAGTCCAGCAAGGCCCACCATTTTATTTTAAGTATTTCAAAGCTTCTCATCCATTGCAGGGTGGAATGTGCAGGATACGCGTCGCTCCTGACCTTAAGTTGCGTTGAAGGACTGTAACCCCATCACCGGATACGATGATTTAGGCTTCCGCCTGACATTTATCGGCTATCCGCGCGACGATGCCACCATGCAAATACCGAAAGGGCGATTCCGAGCCTTGAAGAATTGCGCGCCAAGAACGGACTATATCGGCCCACAAGGCGGCGGGCGTAGCGCCTATTGGCACTCAAACCAAATATCCATCGCCATGTCATCGAAATACGGGCCTGCACACGTTCCAATCTGTGAGCAAGGCTGACCCATGACATAGGCATCTACCGGCCAATCACTCGGTTCCGGCATGCCGCTACAGCTACATATGCCCTTGCCTGCGCCTGGATGGCATCCTACAGGGGATAGCGGCGGATAGACATATCCGCCCCGTACTACCCATGTTCCCCCTGCGGGCGGCTGGACGTTGCAAGTCTGGTGCGTATATGTGCCGGACAGGCTGCCATTTGTGCAGGTGCGGGTTTGGCTGGCGCAGCTGCTGCCATGCGGGACGCTCGCCGCCTGATAGGCCGTGATGCTTGCGCCATGCGCGACTGTCCCGCCCCATGGAGCCGTGCAGTTTACAACACACGCCGCCATGACAAGGCCATTCGGGTTATCGCGAAAACTCTGCCATTCGGGCGCGGTTCTGGTGGAAACAAAGCGGCCACCCGGCTGGCCCGCCGGATTGGTCACTTGGCGGCACTCTCCATGCTCGTCAATCTTCACGGTTGCGCCAACGGGAACCGTATAACTATTGTCTGCATAAATGGGTATAGCGCCCGTCAGCATTGCGATTGCCGCTATGATGAGTGCCCATAGTTTCATGGACACTCGCTCATGCGGATGACGGCTTCGCCGTTCTGGTCGCGATAATCGCCAAGACCGAGAGCAAGCCAGACTGGCTTGTTCGTGGCGACATAATAGCCCTCATGGGAGCCCGCCGTGCTTAAATCTTCATGGATGATGCAGCGCCCGTGGCGGTTGATTGTCTTTGTTTCGCCCGCGCTGATGAACACCAGTTCGGCCATATCTGCTTCGGGTGTGGCGGGTTTTGCGGAGCAGGCCGCCAATGCAAAGGCCGCAATAAATATAAATAAAATCCTATAAAGGCTTGATTCCAACGGGCGCTCCAAATCCTTCCTTTTTGAACCGTTGGAGTGCAGAGAAAGGCGGAAGCGATTTGTTCAATGAAATTAAGGGGAGAAAATCCTAAAAAGACGCGCTATACTGTAAATAGAGTACCGTTCAAAAAGGAACGGTTTTGAACAGTGCTGCTTCCCCGCAACTAACTGAAATAATTTAATTTAAACGTGCTTGAAATGCGGGTGGGTACAGTTGGGCCTTCCGGCCCGGTGATCCCTTTACCCCGATTATGAACGGATATGCGGGGGTAGCGCGCCGGAAAACGATGCGGTTTGCGGTGTTGGCGGGGGATTTTGCGTGCCGTGGAGATGGTGCGGGTGGCCGGACTCGAACCGGCACATTCTTTCGAATACCAGATTTTGAGTCTGGCGCGTCTACCTGTTTCACCACACCCGCACGGGTCTGGAATAGAGATAATCCCTTACACGATTGAAATTTAAAAATCCATGCCCTTTTTCGGGCGGCAGGGTGGCTTGCCTGTTAATGTTCCAGAGCCTGTTTGCCGTAATCAATGCAATCATGGATCTCCTCCTCTTTATTGTGGCGGTTCATATCTTGGGAAACGCCCGTAATCTCGCGAAGGATTCCGGCACGGCCCCCGTAAAATAACTGAGAAGACAGAAACCAGACGGAGATAAAAATGCCGGGATTTATGAAGGGTGCGCTTACGGCGCTGGGAGTGCTGATAGCTGCCGGAACTTTCATGCCGGGCAAAGCCAATGCCAATCTCTATGGCTATGCCACTGATTATTGCCGCGAATATACGCGCACTATACATATTGGCGGGCGTATGGAGCAGGCTTATGGCCGCGCCTGCCTGCAACCTAATGGCGACTGGATGATCGTGGGTGAAGGGCTGGCGAACGATATTCCGCCGCAGGCAAGTGACGTAACCTATGTGATCCGCGATAACACGCGCTATATCACGCCGCCGCGCGTGGTTTATTATTCATCGCCAAGGGTGGTTTACCGCAGCCAGCCGGCTTTTGTCTGGCACCATAATAGCCGGAGTAAAAGCAGCCATTATGTACGCCATGATAATCGCAGGAATTGGAGCGGTCACAAGAACCATCACCGTCCTGCCAATCATCGCGGCCGCGGGCAGGGACATGGGCGGTATTAGAAGTTTTCGCGTAGGCTGTATTTTCTTCTGACATGAGGCACGCTCCCGCTCTTATTCCCGGCGGGAGTGTGTTTTTCTTGTCTGAACTGGTTAAATGCCTTGCATTTCCATAACTTTAAATGTAATTGTCAGCCATCGTCGGGTAAATGGATGGAGCAGGGTATGGGCAGCGATATTTTTGACGAAATGCTTACAGGGATTATGGATTTTCTCGAAATGGACCCGCAGGCGAGGGCGGAGGCGCGTTTTGCCCCGTTCCTGCTGGCGGCGAAAAAAGCCGATATAGCCGTTATGCAGGCCTATAGCGCGATGCATAAAAATTCCGGCCATTTTGAAGATGATGCAAGCAGGATCATTCACAAGCTTATTGACGATCCGCATGATTTTACAAGCCCGCTTGAGGTCGTTTCATTTCTTGAGCGTCAGCATATTTCATTTGAAAACGCTCTGGCCAGCTATCCGGGCGTTTTGGATCTTGAGCTATGGAGCATGTATGCCAGAAATCCGTCATCGGCCACGGCACGGGCCGCGGCGGTTTTGCTGGCGGAAGAAATGCGCCTGCGCGTTCTGCGTGAGGATGAAACTATCTGCGACCTTCCCATCATCGCCGATTACCTACAGGCATGCGGGGAAATTATAGGCGCAAAAAACCATATGGACGCCAGTTTTGCCCGTGACAGCATTATCGCAACGCAAAATGCGCTGGTGGATTATGTGGCGCAAGAGGGGCCGGATCTGCCGCTCAATCGCGGCGCCGCCATGCTGTCATTGATGGAATCCGAAGTGGGGGCGGATGTATCACGCTTATGGGCGCGCAAAATCACGGATGTGAAAGAGGTCGGCAAATACAGCGTCAAAGACGGGGATTACAAGGTGATGGAGCCGGTCTTTTCTGCGCCTTGAGCGTTCTTGCCTTAAGCGCCCTCACTCCGCCGCGATTTTCGCCGCGGGGGCCTTTTTCAAGATAGGCTTCAGGTAATGGCCCGTATAGCTTTCCGGAACCTTGCATATTTCTTCCGGCGTTCCGCGCGCGATAATCAGGCCGCCCTTATGCCCGCCGTCGGGGCCGATATCTATAATCCAGTCGGCGGTTTTGATGACCTCCAGATTATGTTCGATAACGATGACCGTGTTGCCCTGATCGACCAGCCTGTGCAGCACTTCCAGCAATTTGCGCACATCTTCAAAATGCAGGCCCGTCGTGGGTTCGTCGAGGATATAGAGAGTCTTGCCCGTCGAGCGTTTGGAAAGCTCCTTTGACAGTTTCACGCGCTGCGCCTCCCCGCCCGAAAGCGTCGTGGCGGGCTGGCCGACCTTGATATAGCCGAGGCCGACTTCGCACAAAGTTTCCATCGTGCGGCGGATGGTCGGGACGGCCTTGAAGAATTCCGCCGCGTCCTCGATCGTCATGGCGAGAATGTCGGCGATGGACTTATCCTTGAATTTTACTTCCAGCGTTTCGCGGTTATAGCGCTTGCCCTTGCAGGCTTCGCAAGTGACATAGACATCGGGCAGGAAGTGCATTTCGATCTTGATGACACCGTCGCCTTCGCAAGTTTCACAGCGCCCGCCCTTGACGTTGAAGGAAAAACGCCCCGGCCCGTAACCGCGCGCCTTGGATTCCGGCAACCCCGCGAACCACTCGCGGATCGGCGTGAACGCGCCCGTATAGGTTGCGGGGTTTGAGCGCGGCGTCCGCCCGATAGGGGACTGGTCGATGTCGATAACCTTGTCGAGATGCTCGATTCCTTCGAGCTTTTTATAGGGAAGCGGATATGCGCGGCTGCCCATGAGTTTCTGGCTTACGGCGCGGTAGAGCGTGTCGATGGTGAAGGTGGATTTACCGGAACCCGAAACGCCCGTCACGCATGTAAAGGTGCCGAGCGGAATGTCCGCCGTGATGTTTTTAAGATTGTTGCCGGTCGCCCCCGAAAGCTTCAATGTGTGGCCTTTCCTGCCCTTCCGCCTCACATGGGGGATCGGGACTTCAAGTTCGCCGGTCATGTATTTCGCGGTCAGGGATTTTTTATTCTTGAAGACTTCCTTCGGCGGGCCTTCGGCGATCACTGTGCCGCCATGTACGCCCGCGCCGGGGCCCATATCGATGAGGTGGTCGGCGAGGCGGATAGCGTCTTCGTCATGTTCCACGACCAGGACGGTATTGCCGATGTCGCGCAGATGTTTGAGCGTATCAAGCAGGCGGTTATTGTCTTTTTGATGCAGGCCGATGGATGGTTCATCCAGCACATATAAAACACCCGTAAGGCCGGAGCCGATCTGGCTGGCGAGCCGGATGCGCTGGCTCTCGCCGCCGGAAAGAGTAGCGGAAGAGCGGGAAAGGGTAAGGTAATCAAGCCCGACATTCATCAGGAAATTCAGCCGGTCGTTGATTTCCTTCAAAATCTTTTCGGCGACCTGCTGTCTTTGTTTGTCGAGCTTCTTATGAATGGACGCAAACCAGTTTTGTGCGTCCTCGATGCTCATCCCGGAGGCTTCGCCGATATGTTTTCCGGTGATCTTCACGGCCTTTGCTTCGGGTTTCAGGCGGTAGCCGCCGCAAGCGTCGCAGGGCAGCGACATCTGGTACTGCGATAAATCCTCGCGCACGGACTGGGATTCCGTTTCCAGCATCCGGCGTTCGAGATTGGGAAGGACGCCTTCAAACGGCTTGGTGGTTTTATAGGTGCGGCTTCCGTCGTCATAGATGAAGGTTATTTCATGTTCCGTGCCGTAAAGGACAGCGTCGCGAACGTCCTGTTTCAGCTTGTTCCATGGCGTATTCATCTTGCCGCCCATATCCTTGACGACGGCTTCGAGCGTTTGCATGTAATAACGCGAAAAGCTTTTAGACCATGCGGCGACGGCGCCGTCCCCGATGGATAATGCTTCATCCGGTACGGCGAGTTTTTCATCGAAAGTCAGGACTTCGCCAAGCCCGTCGCAGGCCGGGCAGGCCCCGTGCGGGGAGTTGAAGGAAAAAAGGCGCGGCTCGATTTCAGGGATGGTAAAGCCGGATACTGGGCAGGCGAATTTTTCGCTGAAGAGATGTTCTTTGCCCGTATCCGCTTCTTCGGCGATGATAAGCCCGTCGGCGAGGCGCAGCGCGGTTTCCACGGAATCGGCCAGCCTGTTGCCGAGATCACCGCGCACGACGATCCTGTCCACAACGACGGAGATATTATGTTTGAGCTTTTTGTTCAGCGCCGGGGTTTCGTCAACCTCATAAATTTCGCCGTTGATTTTGACGCGCTGGAATCCTTTCGCCTGATATTCCTTGAATTCCTTCCTGTATTCGCCTTTGCGCCCGCGCACGACCGGGGCGAGGATAAGAAGCTTGGTGCCTTCCGGCATCTCCATGATGCGATCGACAATTTGCGAAGCGCTCTGCGATTCAATCGGCAGCCCCGTCGCGGGCGAATAGGGAATCCCGACCCGCGCCCAGAGAAGGCGCATATAGTCATGGATTTCGGTGACCGTCCCGACCGTCGAGCGCGGATTTTTCGATGTCGTCTTTTGTTCGATGGAAATGGCGGGGGACAGCCCTTCGATGGAATCGACGTCGGGCTTTTGCATCATCTCTAAAAACTGGCGCGCATAGGCGGAGAGCGACTCGACATAGCGGCGCTGCCCTTCGGCATAGATCGTATCGAACGCCAGCGATGATTTCCCCGACCCCGACAGCCCCGTGATGACCACAAGCTTGTCGCGCGGAATATCTATGTTGACGTTCTTGAGATTATGTTCCCGCGCGCCGCGGACGGAGATGGTTTTGAGCATGTGTTCTTACTTTGTTCCTTTTGCCCTGTTCTTATAGTATGGCTTGATATGGCGGCGCAAGGGAGAAATTCAATGGTTTGGGCGGAAAGCGTTTGGTGCGGGCGGGGGCCGTGATAATGTCCGGTTATGTATTATTTTCGCACTCTTGGGCTTTGCCTGTTTTCGCTCATCCTCCTTTGCCCGCAAAGCGTGTCGGGGCAGGATAGCGAAGCGCCGCGGGGCGGGAGTACCCGCGGCCATATCAAGCCCGCGCCGCTGGAAGGCCGCCCCGCTGCGGAGCGCGGTTTCGTTTGTGGCGGCAAAACAAAATGCGCGCAAATGTCCAGCTGCGCCGAAGCGCGTTTTTATCTGACGCAATGCGGGCTGCGCCGGCTGGATCGGGACAAGGACGGGGTTCCATGCGAGTCTATTTGCCGCTAGCCTCTTGAAAGTTTGAAAGGCGGATTAAATTGGTTAGCATCTTAATCCGCAGGAGGAATTTTTATGTCATACGAACTCTACACCAAGGCCGGAAGCTGTTCGATGGCGGTTCACGCCGTCATGAACGAGCTGGAACTGAACCCCGAAATCCACCTGATGGAGCAGGGGGCGCAGGGCTTGAAATCGCCCGAATATCTTAAAATCAATCCGCGCGGCAATGTGCCTTGCCTTGTCGAAGATGGCAAAGTCATGATTGAGGGCGGCGCTATCATCGCCTATTTGTGCGACAAGGTGGGCAAGCTTATCCCGCAAAAGGGCTTTGAGCGCGCACAGGCGCTGCAATGGCTGATGTTCTGCAATGCGACTTTGCATCCGGCCTATGGCCGCACTTTCTGGATTTCGGCGAATCTGCCGCAAGAGCAGCAGGAAGCGGCGCTGAAAGCCGCGCGCGCGCAAATCCAGCAATTATGGGATTATGTCGAGGGCGAGCTGGAAAAATCCGGCAGTGATTATCTGTGCGGCGCGGAGCCGAGCGCAGGCGATTTCCTTTTGACCACTATCGCGAACTGGAATCCTGCGGCCTATCAATTCGGGCCTAAGACCAAGGCGATATTAAAGAATATTTCCGCCCGTCCGTCTTATCAAAAGGCGCTGGCGGCGGAATCGATCGAGTATAAAGCGGCGGCGTAAAATACCGCCCATGAACAAGAAAAGCCCCCGTCTTGCGGCGGGGGCTTTTTTATTGTCGAAGGGGCGCTTTTTATTCGCCTTTATTTTCCTTGTTCATGTTGGACATGAAGTTGGAGAAGTCAAAGCCGGCAAAGATTCCTTCGCGGGAATTATCTTCGTCCTGTGGAAGGGGGGCATTGCGTTCGGCTTCCGCGGCAAGCCGTTCGGCCTTGACGGCTGCGGGGTCTTTCCCTTGGGCGCGCAAGCCTTTTTCAGATGCTTTTTCCAGCTCCTGATAGCTGCAAAGCCCCAGCTCTGCCGGATGGCGCGGCTTCATGCTCGTGCTGTTCGGGTGCGTCCTGTCGCGGACGGCCTGAATGGTCGGCTTTGTCGTCCCGACAAGGCGGGTGATTTGGGCGTCTGAAATTTCCGGATGGTTTTTCAAAATCCATGCGATCGCGTCCGGCTTATCGGAGCGCTTGGAAACGGGCGTATATTTCGGCCCTTTGGCGCGGATTTTGACGGACGGCAAATCATTGCGCGGGCGCAGGATATTCATGCGGTAGGAGGAATCCGCCTTGGCTTTTTCCAGCTCTTCCGGGGCCAGCTCGTTATTCTTAACGGGGTCGCGGCCGACAATCCCGCGGCCGACTTCTTCATCGGCAATGGCTTCGATCTGGATTTTATGAAGGCCGGTAAAATCGGCAATCTGTTCAAAATCAAGGGCGGTATTTTCAATGAACCACACGGCTGTTGCCATCGGCATCAACAGTTTCGGTGCATCTTGTGGTTTGCTCATTTTTTATCTCCATCTGAAAAAGGCATGGGTTCTCATCGCCAAAACGCCCCATCCGTTTCAACCTGTTTGACACTCAATAAAAATGCCGGGGAATGGGAGGAAATATACTCGCGCGCGGCGGAAATGCAAGAAAAATGACAGCTTGGCTGCAAGGGCTGGTTTTGCTAGGGTTTCCCCCATGTTTGACGATGATTTTCCCGCCCCTGACAAGCAAAAAGCGCCCAGAAATCTGGAGCGGTTATCGGTTAGCGAGCTTGAATCCTATGTTGAAAGCCTGAAGGCGGAAATTATCAGGGCCGAGGCAGAAATTTCCAGGAAAAGAGCCTATGCCGCAGCCGCATCGTCCTTTTTCAAAAGCTGAACAATTATATGGTACACATGCCTTGCCTTGGGAAAGCCGCAAGGCTATGGTGTGCGTCTAATTTTTTAAGGGTACAAGAAAGGGCCGGATTTATGGACGAGATCGAACAAAGATTGCGCGAGTCGACCGCTACATTCATCAAGAATTTTGAAGGATGGGCGAAGGATCAAACAAGCGCCGATCTGCGCGAAGGTCTGATGGATTCCATGCATGAGGTGCGCCGTGTTCTGGCGCGCGTGGAGATAGAGATTGCTATTAGCGAGCGCGATCGCATGGGTTCGCGCCAGCTTCCCATCCCGCCGCACAGATCGCAAAAAAAGCGCGGCGGTGAAGGGGGAGGCGATGATGCGGGGAGCGGCGACGATGGCGGCTTCAACATGCTTGAAAGCGACGGGGCGGAACAGCCGCGCCAGCCGCGCCGTGTCCAAAGCCGCGGAGGCCGCCGTCCCCAGACGCGCGGCAATAACAATACCGGCAACGGCGAAGGATGATCTTCGCTTCCCTGTAAAAGGGACTGAAGGAGCGGCCCTGACGGGGCCGTTTTTTTATCGTGGGCTCTCTATCGGATACTGTAATAGATGGCTATTGGCGGCGGATTTTAAAAATTATCTTTCCGTTCGCGAAGCTTTGCGAAGAGGGCCGCGCTTTCCGCCCTTAAAAACGGATTTGTCAGCAATTCCGTTTCCAGCGTAACGGGAATAGTGGGAAGATTCTGCGCCCGCAGGGCCGCAACGTCTTCGGCGCGTTTTTTAAGCGCCTCATTCTCCGCCTCCAAAGACAGGGCAAATTCCGCGTTTGAGCGCGTATATTCATGGCCGCAATAAATGCGCGTTTCCGGCGGAAGTTCTTTCAGGCGCTGGAGGCTTGCGAACATATCTTCCGCGCTGCCTTCAAAGAGCCTGCCGCATCCCATGGAAAAAAGCGTATCGCCGGCAAAGAGGGCAGGGGGCGCGTCATGCGTTGCCTCCATGTAAAATACCAAATGGCCTTTTGTGTGGCCGGGCGTTTCGATCGCCTTCATTATAATTCCGGCAAGAGAGAGCATGTCGCCGTCTTTGATGCCGTGATGCGCGGACGGAATTTTTGAGAGCTCTTTTTCAGGCGCGTGGACGGGACAGGAAAAATCACTGTTGCCGCCCGTATGATCGCCGTGATGGTGCGTGTTGACGACGGCAACCGCTTTCAGTGCGTTTGAGCGCATATAATCAAGGACAGGGCCTGAATCTCCGGGATCGATGACAATGCAGTCCCCGCCGTCACCTTCGACCAGATAGGCGTAATTGTCATTCAGTACCGGGACGATATGGATGGTGTTTCTCATAGCGGTTTTTCTCCTGTTCCTATTTCCTCCGTCCCCAATATGGCGGCCAGCCGTTCTTTCGCGCTTCCCGGCGCCAGCGGTTTTTGCTGGGATTCATGCGGCGCCCAGCCATGGAGGAAGATCACTTCAAAGCTCGCATTGATGCGCCCGTCAGGGGCCGGATATTTTTGCGCATAAAGTTCGGCGCAGCGCATGAAAACAGAACGCCGCGTAAAATTCCCGGCGCGCGCATCGAGCGCATTGGCTTCGCCCATCAGGCGCAGATCCCGCATCAAGTCAAAGACGGATTGATAGCTCACCCGCACAATGTCGGAATCGACGACAGGCAGGGCAAAACCGGCCCGCTGTAAAAGCATGCCCATTTGCGGTTTGTCCGCGAAGGGGGCGATGCGCGGCGATATGCCGCCAGTTATTTCCATCTCCGCAAGCGACAAACATTCACGCAGTTCATAGAGCGTTTCACCGCCCAGCATGGCCGCGATAAAAAGCCCGTCATCTTTAAGGCTTTGGCGTATTTGCAAAAGCGTTCCGGGAAGGTCGTTGACGCTGTGAAGATTTAAAGGGCTGTAGAAAAGGTCGATTGAACGCGCCGCAAAGGGCAGGAATTCTTCGTCGCATAAAATAAAACGCTCTTCCGCCGCGCATCCGTAAAAACTATCCGCGGTAAAATGATATTCCATGCCCTGGATGGAGGCTTCAATAGGTTTGCCCCTTGCGCCAAGCCGGAGGCAAACGGGAAAATCACGCCTGATGATCCCGATACGCTCTTCAATCCGGTCAAGAGTCCAGTCGAAGAGGAAATAAGGCGCCTGTGCCGCTTTATCCTTGGGGGGCAAGGCGGATCGTGCGCGTTGACGCTTTATCTGCAGGCGGTTGAAAACGGGGATCATGTCAGCGATCCTGCGTCAGTTTTCCCATCGGTTCAAGGGGAGATGCGGATAGCGGGGTCGATTTCATCGCCGCCGGTATGGCTTTCGCGTCGGCAAGCTTTACTGAAAAGCTGCTTTGCGGTGTCAGGCCGCTATTGGCACCGACCGTCGCCTTCATGGCATAGGCGGCGATCTTCATAAAGCTGTCATGGCTGTCGAGGTAAAGCAGCTTCCATATTTTCGAAAGGGGGGCATAGCTTGCCCGCCCGCCGCGCCCCTTTTTCATCCATCCCTTGACGCCGGCGGTCGATACGGCAAAGGGATAGATGCGTTGCGGCGTAATGCCGATATGGCTGTAATAGCTTTCGCCCATGCGCGAAACGCAATCGATCGGCACTTCAAATTTATCGGCGATGAATTTACGGGCCAGCTCGAAATTCGTGACTTCCTTGGGCAGCGACAGGCTAGGGCAGGAAACGATATAGCCATTGCCCTTATAACGCTGCGGCACAGGAAGGTAATCTTCGATGATGCCGGCCATGACCTCGCCGTTGATGCTGCGCGTAAGCGGCAGGATAACCGCGACATTTTGTGACTTGTCTTCTTGCAGGATGAATTCTATTTCACGGCTGGCCAGTCCCGTAATGCCGCCCTTGACCTGCCCTTCATCCACGAAAACGGAATTGGCGGTGCGGATTTGCCCGGCGGTTCCGCGAATTTCACGAAAACGCGTATCGTGCTGCGCCAGCTTGTCAACCATATCGCGCACGCGCGATTGCTCTTGCGGCTCTTCGATCTGGAGGTTAAGCGGGCAGTCGGCCCAGGCCTCGTACGGGATGCCGAGCTTTTCATAGAGGGCGAGGATCTGGATCTCCAGCCTGCTGGACGGGATAAGCCCGACGCCGATCGCGTTGAGGATGCGCTGCGCATCGACTTCGATAACCGATCCTTGCGTGGAAAAGCCGCTAACGTCCGGCAAGGTATGGCGCGGCTTGACGGGGCCATCCGGCGATTGCACTTCCAGATATTTTGTCTGGATATGCTCGTCGATATGATCGGGGGCGGGATAGAAACCCGGCCCGTCTTCGATGTTCTTTCCGGGAATGATTTTAAGGCCGAGAAAATCGCGCGCGAAGTTCAATGTCGATTTCGTATCATGCGGCTTGATCGATTCAAAAATATTAAGCGGGATGGCGATGGCCTCGGTCATATGGCCTGACCATTTCTTGCCGTCAATGTTCGGGAAGCTGCGCGGCACGGCATTGACAAGCCCGCGCGGCAGGCCGTTATGGATGAAGACGGACAGCTTTTCGCCGTTGACGCGGTAGGGCAGGATCTCGACGACTTCGTCATCGCGGCAGACGACATCCTGAATCCGCCCGTCAATCTCGTCGCGCATGGCGGTGATGCGGATATTGCGGCCCGCATTGCGCGAGGGTTTACGCTCCATCAGGAAGAGGGATTTCCGCTCGCCCGCCTTTTGGGCAAGCGTGATAAAGCTGGTGGGCGGGTTCCCCATCAGCTTGCCATCCTCGTCGAACAGCTTGAATTTCTTGTCAAAGCGGCTTTTCAGTATTTGCGCATCCCAATGCGGCGCGGTGTAGAGCAGGCGCGCATCGAATGTTTTGAGCATCCGGCGCATATCGCGCTCGGTCATAAAGGCATATTCCTTATGCAGCTCTTCTTCCCAATATTCACGGTCGTCCTTGCGCAGGATGAATTCATAGGCCCATTTATAAGGCAGGCGGAAAAGCCGCGTCTGGGGGAAGCGGGGCGGCAGTTCTTCAAGGTAAAATCCGCGATGTTTCGGGTCGTCGATGGGCCGGGCGTTTTCGGAATACTGGATAAGCAGATCCGGTTCTGAAAGCCCGTAAACGCCGTTGGACGGATCGGATACGGCATCGGGCATTTCAAGCAGGACATAGGCGCTTTCCGGCAGGGAAAAATCACGGATGAAAAGCAGCCCGTCCTGTTTCAGATATTTAAAGTAACGCTCAATCAGGTCTTCAATGGATTTTTCGTTGCATTGGGAGCGGGAATAAACCTCATGCAGGATGAAAGAGCTGATAATCGCATCAATGGAATTTTCAGGTACGATCTCCCCGCTGCCGATATCGCCGCAGATAAATTCAAGGTTTTTGAGCCTGTAAATATCGCGCGCCTGCCGGATAAGGTTTTTATCCTGATCCACCCCGATAAAATGTAAATCGGGGTTCATGACCGCCATTGCAAAGACGAGCGCCCCTTCGGCGCAGCCCATATCGACGATTTTCGATCCCGGCGGCACGATAATATGCGCCATCGTGAACCATGCTTTGCGGATGACCGCATCGGGGACGGAATTGAGGAGGGCTTTATATTCGGCTATCAGCTCTTCGGACGGTTGCGTTTGCGCGAGGGGGGCGGGGATCGGATCGGCGGCCAGCCCGCTTTCGGGACTGTTGATAATCCTGATTTGATTTTTTAAACTCCGCGTCTGGCCCACTTCACACCCGGTTCTCAAATGGGCGGGCATCGGAAGAATAGCTCTTCCTGTTTTCTACCTTATAATGCCGCCGATGGTCTGGTGTTCTACCAGCTTTATGCAAAAATGCCAAGGAAATTGTTAGGAATTTCAAAGCTGCTATAGAATATTATTATTTTATTTCATATGCTTGGCTTCGTGCGTTCATTTATGAAATTTATCAATGCTGTCCTGCCGTCCCGCTGCCCTTTGAGCGGGGAGATTGTGGCGGCGCCCGGTACGCTCTCACCCGCGGCCTGGTCTTCCCTCGCATTTATTTCTGCGCCCTTTTGCGATATTTGCGGAGTTCCGTTTGCCTTTGCCCCGCCGAAAGGCGCGGAGGAGGAGGGGGATGGCCGCGGCTCCCTTATTTGCGCGCCATGTCTGGCGGCGCGGCCATCCTATGCACGGGCGCGGGCGGCCCTCATCTATAACGATGCCAGCCGGGAGATGATTTTACGGTTTAAACACGGCGACCAGCTGCATCTGGTGGTCGCCATGCTCCCCTGGCTGCGGCAGGCAGGGGCGGATTTATGGGGGGAGGCGGACGTAATCCTTCCCGTACCGCTCCATCGCTGGCGGCTTTTCCGGCGGCGCTATAATCAGGCGGCCGTGATGGCAAAGGCCGTGGCGCGGGATGCCGGATTGAAATATTTGCCCGGCAGCCTTGCCCGTATCAGGGCGACGCCGCCCCAAGGATATTTAAAAGCGGCGGAACGGCGGGCCAATGTCCAATCGGCCTTTTGCGTACCGCCCCGTAGGGCGGAAACCATCAAAGGAAAACGGGTTATCCTGATAGACGACGTCTATACGACCGGATCGACAGTAAGCGAATGCACAAAGACCCTTCTTGATGCGGGGGCCGCGGAGGTGTCGGTTCTTTGCCTCGCCCGCGTCGTGAAGGGGTTATAGCTACAGGGGCCGGCCTGCGAGCAGGCGGCCTTCATCCATCGCGGGGTTCAGCCCTTGCTGCGTGGCGATGTTTTTCAGGGCGGGGATGGCTTCAAGGCCGCGCAGGCCAAGGCGGCGCAGTTCCTTGATGAAAGAAACATCATTGGCGACGATGCGGTTAAAGGCGTCTATGCCGGCTGTGCGCGTCTGGAAATCAAGGTTGCGGCGGCGGGCATAGCGTTTCAATACGGTGCCGGAGCCAATATCCTCACCAAGCCGCGCCGCATCGACGATGGTTTCGGCCAGCGCCGCGACATCGCGCAAGGACAGGTTCAATCCCTGCGCGCCGATGGGGCTCATCACATGGGCGGCTTCGGCGGCAAGGGCGATGCGCTCGCCGGCCAGATCGTCCGCCCGCAGGAACATAAGCGGCCAGCTTTGCGGATCGGAAGCCATCGTTATTTCACCCAGAAGCCCAAGGCTGCGATCCTGCAATATCCTCGTAAAATCCTGCTTTTTCATCGCCAGAAGCGTTTTGGCGTCTTCGGTTTTTTCCGCCCATACGACGCTGGCCGTATTGCCCCCCATCGGGACAAAGGTAAACGGCCCGCCGGGGCGGTGGAATTCGGTCGCGGTGCAATCATGCGGCTTGCTGTGGTTGATAAGGAACGTCATGGCCGTCTGGCCGTAATCGCGGGTGAAGGCGCCTATTTTCGCGACTTCCCGCACCTTGGAATTGCGTCCGTCACAGCCGACCAGAAGCGGCGCCGTTATTTCACGCCCGTCATCCAGCGTTGCGATAACGCTGTTCTTTTCAATCCGGTAATCCGCAAGCTTGCTGGGGCGGAAAAGCGTGATGCCGGAAAGCGCCCCGATCTGTTTACGCAAAACTTCGTTCAGGATTGAATTAGGGATATTATAACCGAATTCCGCCCGCCCGATTTCCGCGGCATGGAATTCAACCCGCACGGTTTTTCCATCCGTATGGCTGTCGTCAATGAGCCGCATCGCCTTCATCGGGGTGATGCGGCCTTTAAGGTCGTTCCAGATCCCCGTCTGTTTCAGGATATTGACGGAACCGGAGAGGAGGGCGGCGGTGCGTCCCGACGGTTTTTCGGGGCTGTTTGCGGGTTTGAGCGGCTCCGCGTCGATAAGCGCGACCTTTAACCCCGCCCGCGCCAGAAGGGCGGCAAGGGCCATGCCGGCGGGGCCGGCCCCCGAAATAATGACGTTTGCAGCGATAGGGCCTTTTGTTTTCATGATATTTACCTATATTGCCAAATAGGATTGAAGGAAAGGAAAAGCAATGGCCAATATTGAAATCTATACGACAAAAACCTGCCCTTACTGCGTGCGCGCCAAAAACCTGCTGAACGCCAAGGATGCGGATTTCGTCGAACATGACCTCACGGGGGACGATGCGGGCCGCGAGGCCTTGCTGAAACGCGCGAACGGTATGCGCACCGTCCCGCAGATCTTCATCAACGACAAGCATATTGGCGGCTATGACGATCTGGCCCTGCTTGAGGAAAAAGGCGAGCTGGATGGCCTTCTCGCGGAGTAGGAGCGCACCGCTTGATCCCGAAAATATTGCATCAGACAAGCCGGGCCATGACGTGGGAGGAAAGGCGCCTTACGGCGCATGCCCGTGCGCTTATGCCGGATTTCGACTATAAATTCTGGGACGACGCGCAAAATCTCGCCCTTTTTGAAAGCCTCTTTCCGGATAAGGTTGATACCTATCTATCGCTGCCGGGCGGCGTTGCGCGCGCCGATATCGCGCGCTGCCTTTATCTCTATACCCATGGCGGGATTTATTTCGATACGGATTATAAATTCTACCAAAGGCCGGATGCGGCGTTCATGGCGGCGCGGTGCGTTCTCGGCATAGAGGAAGAGGACAATAAAGCGACCGGCGGCGGCATCAAGGTCGGCAATGCTTTTATGGCCTCTGAAAAAAAATTCCCCTTATGGCCGGAATTTGTCGCGAGCATTTTTCACCGCTATGAAAAGGGTGAAGACAGGATAATCTTTCTCGGCGGGCCGCATGCGCTTAGTCTTTTCCTCAAGGAAAATCCGGTGTGGATGGAGGGCGTTTCACTCTGGCCCCAATCCGTTATCTATCCCGGTTTTTCCATGATGAAGCTAACGACGCTGCATGATGCCGATACGATCGGCGCGCATCTATGCTGGGGATCGTGGCGGGGGAAATCCGTGCTGCGGATGGTAAAAGCGAAATCCCGCCGGATTTTATCCGCGGGGCTGGCATCATTAGGGGGATAGGAGGGGATAGAAAATGAGCAGTGCAAAGTTACGGGCCGCAATCATACAAATGAACGCAGGGCCTTCCATCGAACAGAATATGGCGGCGGCGGAAATATATATCCGCGCGGCGGCAAAAGACGGCGCGGCTTTTATTGCGACGCCGGAAAACACATGCCGGATGCGCGCGGCGCTGGAAGACAGGCTTGTAACCTCCCACGTGGAAAGCGACCATCCGGCCATTCCGTTCTATGCGGGGCTTGCGCGAGAGTTAGGCGTGACGCTTCTGATCGGTTCCATCTCCTCCATCCGCGCAAGGGGCGGCAAGCTTTTCAACCGCTCCTATCTGTTCGGGCGCGACGGGGGGACAATCGCGACTTACGATAAAATCCATATGTTCGACGTCGATCTGCCCGGCGGTGAGCGCTACCGCGAAAGCGACACATGCATTGCCGGAGAATCGTTATGTGTTGCGGAGGCCGAAGGCGCGAAGCTTGGGCTAAGTATCTGCTATGATGTGCGTTTCCCGCATCTCTACAGGGCGCTGGCCAAGCGGGGGGCCGAGATTTTGAGCGTTCCCGCGGCCTTTACCGTTCCGACCGGGCAGGCCCATTGGGAAATCCTCCTGCGGGCGCGGGCGATCGAGAACGGGGCCTTTGTGATTGCGCCCGCGCAAGCGGGGATGCATGAAGGCGGGCGCGGGACATGGGGCCATTCCATGATAATCAATCCGTGGGGACAGATTATTGCCCGGATTCAAGAAGATAGCGCCGGTTTTGCCTGTGCCGACCTTGCCCTGGCGGAAGTCGGCAAGGCGCGCTCTTCCATTCCCTCGCTGCGCCATGATCGGGACTATTCGGCCTGAAATTAACCTTTTCCTTGAAATCTTAACAATTTCCGCGGTACAATAAGGGCATGAATATTCTTGGTAGCGGAATGAGCATTCTCGACGCTGGCAGTAACCTGCTGAGCATAGGCCGCCGCGCGTTCGAGGGCGTTAATAAATATGGCCGTATCGGCATGTCCGCGCAGTCGCGGCAAATGCTGGAAGGTTTTTATAACGGTGGAACGGCTCTTTTTAACCAGCTTTATGTCCGCACCGAAAATCAGGAAGTCACCAACGTCATGAAAATCATGGCCTTACGGGCGCAGAACAAGGCCCTCATTTCCAGCGAAACGGAAATGGTGAATAAATCTTCAACCACTGGCACGAACGTCGATACTACGGCATAATGCCGTCCTATGACGACTCTCGAAGATATTTTTATCGGCGCCGAAACGGGTAATCCCGCCTACAGGCAATTTTTCTCCCTCAAATACGCGAACCGCCACGGCTTGATCGCGGGTGCGACGGGGACGGGCAAAACCGTCACCCTTCATACGCTCGCCGAAGGGTTTTCAAAGGCGGGCGTTCCCGTTTTTATGGCGGATGTGAAGGGCGATTTGTCCGGCCTGTGCCAGATTTCGGGCGGTGAGGATTTTATCACCAAGCGCAACGCCCTTATCGGCTTTACCGATTTTACGCCGCAGGCTTTTCCGGTCGCATTCTGGGATGTTTACGGGGAGAAGGGGCGGCCCGTCCGCGCCACTATCTCTGAAATCGGGCCTGTCTTGCTGGCGCGGATGCTGGAACTCAACGACACGCAGGAAGGCGTTTTGAATATCGCTTTCCGCCATGCGGACGAGGAAGGTTTGCTCCTTCTCGATCTGAAAGATTTGCGGGCGCTGCTCAACCATATCCACGAAAACGCCGCCGCCATCTCCAAAAATTACGGGCAGGTCAGCAAGCCATCCATTGCCACAATCCAGCGCGCCCTGCTGCGGCTGGAAGAGCAGGGGGCGGATAAATTTTTTGCCGAACCGGCGCTTGAGCTGCGTGATTTCATGCGCACCGACATGGACGGCAAGGGCTATGTGAATATCCTCGCGGCGGACAGGCTGATGAACGCGCCGCGGCTTTATGCGACGTTCCTTTTATGGCTTTTATCCGAACTGTTTGAAGAGCTTCCCGAAGCGGGCGATCTGGCGAAGCCGAAATTCGTTTTCTTTTTCGACGAAGCCCACCTGCTTTTCAACGACGCGCCGAAAGCGCTCCTGGAAAAGATAGAACAGGTCGTGCGGCTTATCCGCTCCAAGGGCGTCGGGATTTATTTCATCACGCAAAACCCGCAGGATATTCCGGACAGCGTCCTGGGCCAGCTCGGCAACCGCGTCCAGCACGCCTTGCGCGCCTTTACGCCCGCACAGCAAAAATTCATCCGGCAGGCCTCGCAAACCTACAGGCCCAATCCGGCCTTTGCCGTCGAGGACGTCATGGCGGAACTCGGCGTCGGCGAGGCGCTCGTTTCTACGCTTGAAGAAAAAGGCGCGCCTTCCATGGTTCGCCGTATTCTTGTCCGCCCGCCGGAAAGCAAGGTCGGGCCGGCCGGCGCCGAAGCGCAGCGCATGGCGGCACAGGCCGACGGCATCGGCGCAAAATACGATCAGCTTGTCGACCGTGAGAGCGCCTATGAAATTCTGGCGAAACGCGCCGAAGATGCGGCTTCCGGCGGCGGGGCTGCGAAACCGAAAGGGGCCGCCCCTGCGAAAAAATCCGGCGGGAACAGGCAAAGCGTGACCGAGGCGGCGATCAAATCGCTGGTGCGGGCCGCAAGCTCTTCGCTGGGCCGGACGATTGCGCAAAGTATCGTGCGCGGCGTGATGGGCGGCCTTGCCCGTCCTGCAGGAAGCGGTACCCGTATTGCCTCCGCTTCAAAGAAGAAATCCGGGAAGGATTATGCCTGAAGCCAAGCGTAGATGATTACGCCTGAAGCTGGGCGTAGAGGATTACGCCTGAAGCTGGGCGTAAAGGATTGCGCCTGAAGCTAAGCGTAAAAGCCCATGCTCCATTGTTCCTGAAATCCTATGCCAGCCGCTCCAGCGGTACGTTCAGCGCCGCCGCGATTGATTTGAGGGAGCGGATCGACCCTTCCTTGCGCCCTGTTTCAATCTCCGTCAGATAGGGGCGCGAAATCCCCGCTTTGCCCGCCAGATCGTCTTGCGTCATGCCGCGATATTTGCGGATTGTCTTGATGGGGCTGGCCGTGCCGAGGGCGAGCTGTTGCAGGAGTGTTTCGGGAAGCCCGTCGTCACTCGCACCGTTTTTCATCTGGGTGAAATCATGCAAAGGCACAAGGACATGCGGCTTGCCGGCAATGTGGATGATGTCATATTGCATTGAAAATGTCCCCTTCGGCGACATTCTATCATCGCTCCGGACAAATTAAAACCGCGTTGTCAGCGTCAGGGAACCGAAAATAGTATCTTCCTTTTGCCCGTCAAATTCCTTGGTGCGGTAATTGGCCGTATAGGAAAGCCTGTAATCATAGAATGTGAAGGCCAGCCCCGCGACGGCATCGCCGACGAGGAACTTCTTGTCCACGGACGGGGAACCGGAATCGAACGAATTGCCGTCCAGAAAGATATTCCGCGCAACGGCGCGCCCGTCAAGGCCGGCAAAAACATACCAGCCCCATTTCCGGTCGGGTACGGTGAAAACGCCGCTTCCGGCCATGGCGGGCTTTACGCGCGGCGGGGTGTCTTGCAATATTTCCTGACCGGGGCCAAAGGTGAGCATCAGGCCGGTTCCGGCATAGGTGTAAATATTGCCGAGGCTGATATTGACATTCGGTTCGGCGCGCAGGCGAAGGGAGTCCCCGAAATCAAGATGCCAGTCGCCGCCAAGACCGCGCGGCCAGCGGCGCTGCCATGACAGGATAAGGCCCGGCTCGAAATCGAGCTGGTGGCGCCATCCTTTCGGCAAGGGGGAATCCGTGATGTGGCGGTGAATGAGTTTTTGCGTTTGTTCGCCGAGCGCTTCGGGGCCGACGACGCCGAGCGTCAGCTCGAATTCATCCAGATGGTTGTTGGTCATGGTCGTAAGGCCGATAGAGCCGTAAAGCCACGCCGCCCACGGGCGATCGTCCGGGCGGGCGTTCGGATCTTCGATATCAGACGGCGTATAAAGATTTTGCCCCAGCGTGAAAAAGGTGCTGGTGGTCGCGTTCGTTTCGACGCTGGGCAGGAGTTCGGCGATATCTTCGATCACCGGCGGGACGGGCGTGTTGACGTTGTAATAGGTCATGCGCACGCCGCTAGTGTAATATTTATCCGCGCCGTCGCCGATCAGGTCGTTTTCATAGGATAGGCTGAGGAAATTCTCATAGGGCGATTTTTCAAGCGCGCGGATCGCCTCTTCCTGCGGGGGAAGGGCCGCCGGTCTGGGTTCGCTTTGCACGCGCTCCGGCTGCGTCTGGGCCGTGGCCGCAAAGGCGGGGGCCAAGATAAAGAATCCCGCCATCAGCATGAGCCGGGGCAGGATGCGCAAGAAGCCGGAAGGCATTTCAGGTTTTATATAAAGCATCGCCGTATCAACACCGCTTACTGCGTTCGGGTTCCCCTATAGCTTGTATCCATCAAAGTATTTTTCAAGGCATCCGGTAACAAAAACAGCCTGCCGCGCATCGGTTCCTATTTTGCGCCACCAAAAGGGCCGCTCCAAAAGCTTGCGGACGGGGCGCAGGAAAAAGGTAAAATGCCTCAGCGAGCCGAGCGTGTCTTCTCCTCCCGCGCGCGCATAATCCTCCATAAGGGCGAGGATAAGCCTGTCATCATAGCAAAGCTTGCTCCCGTTGACGCGGGCATAGCGGCTGGCGGAGGCAAGGAAGATCCAGACATCGCGGGCCTTGGCGTCGGAGAGCGGCATGACCTGCGCGGGGTCTTCTTCGAGATCGAGAAAGCCTACCGTTTCGCCGTCCCATGTCATATCGCGCAAATAGGGGCGGCCATGGGCGAAGCCCGCATGGTGGATCGCCGCCAGTGCGGAAGCGGCTTGAAAAAGAAATTGTTTGCGCTCGTCCTCCGCTGCGGAATCGAGGAGGGCGTTCAAGCTCTGGCCGGAATCGTCCATGACCATCATATCGTCATAAAGACCGCGAATGGCGGGGACGCGCAGGCCCGCTTCCCCGAACAGTTTCAGCCGCGCCGCTTCGGCCCGAAGGGACGCGCTGCCGCCGCGGCTGACGGTCGCGCGCAGGATCGGCATCCGCGTAAGCGCCGCGATCGCTTTTTGCAAGCTGTGCCAGATGCGCGCTTTGGGTGCGGCCGGACGCTTGATCCAAAATGTGCGGCCATCAAGAACGCCGCTGGCCGTACGGCTTTGCGGATGCGCGGCAATAAGATTTTGCGCAAATTCCCTATAGTGATCCATGGGCGGTTTTCCGGTATTGTCCTACTGTGTAATTGATTGGTTCCGCCGCGATTTTATACTAGGCTTGCGGCAGGTTCCGCCTGTTCTTCCCACAAAGGTTCTTAAACGCCATGACGCTGAAATCCTATACACATTCGCCCAAATCCGGAAAAAAGCCGGAAAATATTGTAATTTTGCTACATGGGCTCGGCGCGAACGGGGCCGATCTCATTGATCTTGCGGGCTATTGGGAGCAGGCGCTTCCGGACACGGTGTTCGTGTCGCCCGATGCGCCGTTCCCGTGCGACATGGCCCCTTACGGTTTCCAGTGGTTCTCGCTCCAAAGCCGCGCGCCCGCCGCCATGCTGGAAGGGATTGAAACGGCAGTGCCAATCCTGAACCGGTTCATTGATGAAACTTTGGAACAATATGGGCTGGCCGATGAAAAACTGGCCCTCGCCGGTTTTTCGCAAGGGACGATGATGAGCCTTTACACGGCCCCGCGCCGCGCAAAACGAATTGCGGGCGTTCTCGGCTATTCCGGCGCGCTTTTGGGGGCGGAGAGTCTGAGAGAGGAGGGCGTCCACAAAATTCCCGTTCGCCTTATCCATGGCGACGCCGATCCGGTTGTGCCGGTCGAGGCGTATCACATGGCAAAGGCCGCGCTTGAAGGGGCGGGCTTTACCGTATCGGGCGGCGTGACGCGCGGCCTGCCGCACAGCATTGATATGGCGGGGATTGAATCGGGCGGCGCTTTCTTAAAAGAAATACTGGCCTGATTTTTTATTCCTCCGAATTTTGCAATAAGGCGTATTTTATATTGTTTTCAGGTGTTTTTGCGCTTTTGCTGCACTGTTACTAAAGCAGCCGCAGCAATAAGCTCCTCTTTGTAACCCTTTCCATTACCACATAAAAACAGTGTTTCTCTTCACCCCGTTTGCGTTGCATCATTCGGGCGAAAGCAATTGTTGGTAGAGCGCATGTTTTCAGATACAATTTAAGTATAAATGTTGCGCGAGGCCTTCACATTCTACCCTCCCGCCTGAAGGCTTCCCCCGGAAGCCATTCGGGTTGCAGATAGGAGAGAATATGGACGCTACGAGAGCACTCGAACAATGCCCCGCACTGGTTCTGAACGCGGATTTCAGGCCGCTTAGTTATTTTCCTTTATCTTTGTGGTCGTGGCAGGAAGCGGTGAAAGCAGTGTTCCGGGATTCGGTTACGGTACTTTCGGAATATGAAAAGGTGGTGCGCAGCCCCAGTCTGGAATTCAAGCTGCCCTCCGTCCTTGTTCTAAAAGATTATATACCGGCGGCGCGAAAGCCCGCTTTTACGAGGTTTAATGTGTTTTTGCGCGACGAATGGCATTGCCAGTATTGCGGATCGGCTTTCAGGACGAAAGACCTGACATTCGATCATGTCATTCCGAAATCGCGCGGAGGCAGGACATCCTGGGCGAATATCGTCACGGCATGCCGGCCCTGCAACACCCGCAAAGGGCATGAAATGCCCGGTGAATGCAGGATGTTTCCGGTAACGAAGCCGCAAGAGCCGACGATTTTCGAGCTTCAGGATAAGGGACGGAAGTTCCCCCCGCACTTTTTGCACAAAAGCTGGGGTGACTTCCTTTACTGGGACAGCGAACTCGATTCGGAAGAAGGAGGAGCAAGCGCCCCGGTAATCTGACTACCCAAATAATAACAACGTTGAACAAAGGAGGTTTGCTATGTTTGGGAAGATATTGGATGTAGGTCACCATAGAACGACGTGGGATGCGGTTGTATTTTACTTTATCTCGCTCACATTGATGGTCGGTATTTCGACGACGCTGGTGCATTTCCTTGGAATTGCGGGCGTGGTTGACGGTACGGGCTCGTTCTTCGGTGGCGGCGAAGTCTATACGTTGATAGGAACGGTGCTTACGTTGATGATTGGCGGCTTGTTGCTCACCAGCCGTAATTTGACGAGCGACATTTTCTCCGTTCTCGTCGTCGGCGTCGGCATCTATCTGGCCTACACGTCCAGCGTGATGATCGGCCTCGTTCCGATTGCGCTGCTGACGACCTTGAAGACGAAATAAGTCAAAAGGACACGCGTAAAAAGATAAAAGCCGGGCGGGATATTTTCCCGCCCGGTTCTTTTATGTTTGTAGTCATGTGTTTCTTGGGATACAGTTTTGACTGTAACGCATATATAGGGAGATAATAACATGGGGCTTCTGGCAAAGACATTTGGTGACGAGATAGGCTTTTCCCAAATCGAAGGGAATGGTGGGATTAGCAATGAGGGCGATGGCGGCATTCGTGGAGAATGTCCGGATGATGTTGCTTCATTTAAAAACGGCCTCCCGCCGTCCTTAACCCCGGGCGGTATTGGTGGCTGATAAGGCTTTTGGCCGGATTTCATAAAGGGCGGATTATTCCGCCCTTTTATTTGCCGAAAACCACGGAAAACCTTGACTCATTACCCGCCTTGCGTGTATTGCTTTGCGATAATTCACCCAAGGCAAGGCAAAGAGGCACGGTTATGTTCAAGGATATGTTCAATTTCAAAAAGCAGCGCACGCTTAAAGAATCCGTCGGATTCTTCCTCTTCTACGCCATGTTGATCATGGGATTCCAGGGCTTTGCCATGATGATGGGGCTGTAAGAGCGCCTCAATCAGAGCGCCTCAATAACACTCCAATAAGGGCGTCCTCGCCGCCCTTATCCATTTCCCGCGCCTAGAATCTCCATCCGGGTCTTGGCTGGAAATTGCTCACCGATATCGGTGGCTCTTTCTGTTTAGGGACGGCAGAAGCTTCCGGATCGACAATATTGCGCCTTTTAATGGGCGCCCGGATATTGGCGGCGGACGCGGTGGCTTCAAAGGCCACGGTCAGTTTGCGATCGCCGTTCCTGAGTGCAAGCTCCGTTGCCGTGATAAGGCTTTCCGCCTCATCGGGTGCGATATTGAATGTCTTTGCGATTGAGTGCGCATCGACAGCGCCGCGCATCGCCAAGGCCATGGCGGAGCGGCGGTAAAGGGAATAGGGCGGGGTAATGGCATAAATGCCCGAACCGGTAAGCTGTTCCGCTTTGATGGAAAGCATATTGCCGTTTTGCATGAATTTGCGGGCATTAAAGGCTTTGACAGCCGCGCCGACGATTGCCGTAATCGTGGTTTGCCCTGTTATTTCATCGGTCATAGCGAACTCCCTTTACTCTATTCCCCCTCTTTATAGTCATAAAAGCGGGGCGGGCAAGCTATTTCCGGCAAAAAACCGACGGGCCGATAGCGGCTATTGCTGCGACTGCGAATAGTCCAAGACAGAGGGCGACGTTATAATTGGCCATGGACAGGCCGATCACGGGATCCGTCCATGGAATTTCATCACAGCGCGCCATCGGTGCGGCTTCTATCTGGGCCAGGACATCCATGATGTTGCCCTCCAGCGAGGGAATGGTGCATCCTTCAAGGAAGGAAGCCCACCATTTGCGCTCGACGCCCGTATGGTAAAAGGCGATGACCGCGTTGGCGAGAAAGGCCATGGCCGACAACCCTAAAAAGACCGGCCCGGCTTTTGACCATTTCCCCGAAAGGGCGATTCCTGCAAAGCCGAAAAGGATGACGAGGGCATAGGGGACTCTTTGGTAGAGGCAGAGATTGCACGGCTGCATCCCGTAAACATACTGGCTGGTATAGGCCATAGCCAGCGCCACCGCCGAAATCACGGCGAGGAGGAAAAGGCACAGGCGGGAATTGGACAATATCTTGCAGCAAAGCTCTTTCATGCCCATAACATACCCTGTTTGCGGCGTGAATAAAGCCTCAATCCGCATATTTTTGATGGTTATCCGCCGCATGCCATCGGCTATAGTGGCGTATATCAGGATTCTCTTAGTATTTAATATGAACGCACCCGCAAAAAACAAAAACAGCCCGAATGCGAATGACAGCACGCCTTTGCGCCCCGTGGTGAAATGGGCCGGCGGCAAGCGCCAGCTTTTAGGAAAACTCCGGCATTTCATGCCGCGCGGCTATAAGGATTATTACGAGCCGTTTCTGGGCGGCGGCGCGTTCTGGCTCGATTTACAGCCCGCCCGCTATAGGGTGAACGACATCAATCCCGAAATGGTGAATCTCTATCACGTCATCCGCGACAATGTCGGCGCACTTATCAAGGAATTAAAGACATATAAGAACGACCCGGATTTCTTTTATGCGCTGCGCGAGAAGGATCGGGCGCCCGCCTATGCGCGGATGGGCGGCGTAAAAAGGGCCGCGCGGATCCTCTATCTCAACAAGACCTGTTATAACGGCCTCTTCCGCGTCAACAGCAAGGGGCATTTCAACGTCCCGTTCGGCAAATATGCAAATCCCGATATTGTCGGTGAGGAAAATCTCAAGGCCGTGAGCGCCTATCTCAACCGCTCCGAGGGCGAAATATCTCTGGGCGATTACGCGCAATGCGTAAAGGGCGCAGGGAAGGGGAGCTTCGTTTATTTCGACCCTCCCTACGACCCTGTGTCGTCCAGCGCGTCCTTTACCTCCTATACGCAAGACGGGTTCGGCAGGGCCGATCAAATCCGCCTGAAGGAAACATGCGATGCGCTTCACAGGCGCGGCGCGAAATTCATGCTCTCCAACGCCGCGACGCCGTTTATTCTCGATCTCTATGCAGGCTATGACATCAATATTGTCAAAGCCTCACGCGCCATCAATTCCAACGCCGGAGGCCGCGGCCGCGTCGATGAAGTTCTGGTAAGGAACTATGGCGAAGGGGACGGCGGGGCGTAGGGCGTAACCGCCGCATGCGCCTGTAATAACCCCGCGGCCAGTATAATCAATGCGCGGTTCACGCGATATTTTCTGGCTATCCGCGCGATGATGCGACTATGCAGATACCGAAGGGGGCGATGCCGAGCCTCGAAGAATTGTTCGCCAAGCGCGGGCTTTAAGTACCGTTACAGGCGCAAAAAATAATCAATGTCCTCCCTCCCAAGGCGGAGGTGGCGTCGTGTCAACGCAGTTACATGCGGCCCAGCTTCCGTTATAGTCGCGAGTACACACATAAGCTCCCGCGTTTCCGCCGTATCTAAGCCCTACTTTTCCTCCAAAAACAATTAAATCTGTAGGTGATAAGGTTACCGTCCCGCCCATCCAGCCATAAGGGCATGTTGTTGAGGCAGGTGAAACGGTATCGCCTATTTTTAACCCATCCCCGCCGCCTGCTCCGACCCACTCCATCCCGTTGCAATAATACATCTTATGCTGGCTAAAGTCGTAGCGCGTTTCGCTTTCACCGCCAGCCGGAGAAACGCAGGCTGCATAAGAAAATGCGGGGTACAGGAAGAAAACAAAAAATAGTAAGCGAGTAAATTTCATACCGGATTCCATGTAAAATTTTTGCTGAAAATTGAATTGATAAGCACGCACATCGTCATGGGCACTCCCTCATGCGGACGACGACTTCGCCGTTTTCATCGTCATAATCGCCAAGGCCGAAGGCAAGCCAGACAGGTTTATTCGTGGTGATATAATAACCCTCATGGGCATCAGGCATTCTTAAATCCTCATGGATGATGCAGCGGCCATGGCGGTCGATTGTCTTTGTTTCGCCCGCATTGATGAATACCAATTCAGCCATATCTGCTTCGGGTGTGGCGGGTTTTGCGGAACAGGCGGCCAATGCAAAGGCCGCAAAAAATATAAATAAAATCCTATAAAGACTTGATTCCAACGGGCGCTCCTAATCCTTCCTTTTTGAACCTTGGGGGCGGAAAGGAAGGCGGAAGCGAATTGTTCAATGAAATTAAGGGGAGAAAATCTGAAAAAGACGCGCTATAATGAAAATATGGCACTGTTCAAAAAGGAACCTTTTTGTATCCTGATGCCTATGGTAACATGCTGAAAACAATCAAAAATATTGTGCGTTTTACAAGCTTGCCTACAAGCTGGCCCCGCCCGCTCTTAAAGTTGCGAGCCCCGCATCTGGTATATGGTTTTTATAATTTCCATGCATGTACCGCCATGTGACGGCGCTTTTTTGCGGGTTTTGCCATTTTATCCTGATTTTTTATGCACACGCCTGCATCGGGCGCTGGAACCAAAATCTTTTCACATGGTTTGTCTGCCGTAAAACAACAAACCAAAGGATTTTGAAAATGAAATCATCTTTTAAACTGATTATGGGTGTTGCGGCTTTGGCTTTGCTCAGCGCTCCGGCTGTGGCGGAAACGAAAGCCGTCAGCAAGAAAACCAGCGTCGTGAATATGGATGGCAGCGTCGATTATGAAAGCAGCACCGTTGTTACGGGTGATACGCCTGCGGGGTTGCCGGTTGTAGCTACAACGGGCGCTTCCTCCACGACGGTCAGCAAGACAACGGTCACGCGCGCGCCGGTCAAGCCCGGTGCCGTTACGTTTTATTACTATGATCCGGAAGTCGGCGAGATTGTTGCCGGGAACGATCTGACGGACGATATTATTTCCTTGTGGGATCTGGATAATAACCACGTTATCGACAATCACGAATTCTACAGCAACGCGATGGTTGTGTATGAGCCGCTCGAATATAGTAAACGCACCTATCAGGATATTGACGGCAAGATGAAGCTGACCAAGGAGGAATATACGCTCCGCCTGCAACAGCTTCCGCATTACCGCAACCTGAACAAGGACGGGAAGGATGGATTGACGCTCTATGAATTCACGGGCGTCGGCTTTCAGGAGGCGGATTATAACAACGACAACCAGGTCAGCTTCGAGGAATTGAAAGAAGCCTTCTATGCAAAAGAAGGCGTCATTCCCAAGCCTTTGAAAATGAACTAGGCGCCGGAGAAGGAGCGTACCCATGTTCGGTTTTATTAAATCGCTGTTTTGTTCCTCTTGCGGCCCGAAGCCCTTGGACAGGAAGCACGAGGATGCTGTCCGGCAGGACAAGGAAGTCCGCGAAGAGCTCAGCGAGAAACAAATAGATAAAGCCTTGCAGGATACGATGGACGCATCCGATCCGGTGGCGAAATACTGACGCACCGCCGGGGCGGACAGACAGGCGGGCCTGCACCGGGCAAACGGGTGCAGGCCCGGTTCTTTGTTAAGCAATATTTAACTTTATGACAGGTTTTGCGTTTGTGCTTAAAATGTATAATGGGTATAATATCAGTAACAGGGGGTGCTATTGTTTAATAAAAATAAGTCTGTTCAAGGCAGCGTTCATCATAGGCCTCCTTTAATCCCGTCAGGGTTTACGCTTATCGAGCTTGCGATTGTTACCGTTATTATCGGTCTGCTGCTTGCCAGCTTCCTTGGCGCCGCCAGAATCTATCTGGAAAAACAACAGGCAGAAAAGATGGAGCTGCGGTTAAAAGAAATCCGCGGAGCCTTTGCCGATTATATTCTGGATGAGGCAGGCGTTAAGGATGCGGTGCGTTATCCATGTCCCGCCCCTTTGAACGCGGCCCCGAATTCTCCGGCCTTCGGCAAGGAACTATGTCCTGAAAATTTCGATAGTTTAAGCGCCGGCCAGGATCTGGGCGGCGTTTATGTGGTTGAAGGCACGGGGGGCAATCTGGTTCTCGTTGGAACCATACCGACCAGCACCCTTCAGATAGGGTCGGGCCGCATGATGGATGTCTATAACAACCGGCTGACCTATGCGGTGACGGCGAATTTGGTCAAGCCGGGGGCCTTGGCAGCCACGGTCATTCCAGAGGGGGGGATCCGCATCCTCAATCAAGGGAATGGTAATGTTACGAATAAGGCCGTTTTTGCGATTGTCAGCCACGGCAGGGACGGGGCGGGCAGCTGGACGGCGCAGGGCGCCCCGAATGGGAAGGCCTGCCGCAAGACCGCAACCGCCGGCGCAGGGGATTCGCGAAACTGTCTTTGGAGCAGTACCAACAAGGCGATCTTTCGTGAGCAGATAGGTTTTTCCCTTGCCGACAGGGATTCATTTTACGATGACCGGCTTGTCTTCAGCCTGCAAAAAGACGATGGCTGGTGGCGCGCCACCAATGAATCGGGGGATCATATAACCAATAATAACCCCGGCAATGTGGGGATAGGCGTCCTGTCAGGCGATCCCGGCGCAAAGCTGGATGTCGTCGGCAATATCCGCGCGAGTACGGCAATCACGGCAAATAAGCAGGTGAACTCCGATCTTTATTGCAATGCTGCGGGGAAAAGCTGTATCCCCCAAACCGATCTGGTCGGCATTATAAAATGTAACAGTTTCGGTAAACTTTATAGGCCGGAACATAAGGATGCGGGGGCGTCAGGCTGTGTTAGCATATTGGCCGTTTCCGATATTGTCGTCACCCATAATTCAATTTGTACAAGAGGCGGTGTGCATTCCTTCTATGCGAATTGCCCCAAGGGATATCAGCTTCTCGGCTGCACTGGCGGATCGGGCGATCTGCTTGAAGGTGGTGAAGGCTTTTTCATTGTTCCGGAATATGAAAACTCGCGGTGTAAAATGGTTATCGGGCAACCCGCCTGCGTTGAAAGCGCCCCATGGACGCATACGCATGTTTATGCAAGCTGCATGAAAATTGAGTAATAGAGGGTATGGCCCTATGAAGCGGTATATAATGATATTGTTCTTTGCGGCGCCCATGGTTTTGGGAGGCGTGCAAGGCGCCTATGCGCAGCAATGTCCGGATTCCCATCTCTATTATCCGAACCACGCGGCGGCGGATGCGGGGGGCTGCGTCCCGCTGGCGCAGCTCAATCAAGAAATGAAAGCGCGTGAAAATTCGGGGGGGGCTAGAAAATGCGGCTGGGCCCAATCGGTCTGCGGACAGGGAACCTGTCCCGATAATTATTTCATGCGATCCGTAAAGGTCGAACAGGGGCAAAAATGCCTCGTTGTAACCGCGTATTGTTGCGCGTTGTAAGACTTTTGCCTCATTAGCCTATATGTTTTTGATTCCCGCCACTGCGCCGCGCTATGCCGCGCCTGCCGCCGTTGCGTGGATACGGTTTTTCTTTGACTTATGCGGCAAAACCGTTATAAATCCGCCTATTCCCAAGGAAAGGGGGCTTTCGAGGCCCTCTTGCTGTATCCGGACAATCCGGATCAGCCCTTAAAAAGGTAATTGGGACAATAACTTAACTTTAAAAGAACCAGAAGGAACCTGACATGAGCGATAAACGCCCGAATGCAAAACATAAAATCGACCGCCGCCTGAACTGCAACCTGTGGGGCCGCGCGAAATCTCCTTATAACACCCGCCAGAGCGGCCCCGGCATGCACGGCGCCCGCCGTCCGAAGCCGACCGATTACGGCACCCAGCTGATGGCCAAGCAAAAGCTGAAAGGCTATTACGCCAATATCGGCGAAAAGAAATTCCACCGTTACTATGAAGAGGCCGTCCGCCTGAAAGGCGATACGGGTGAAAACCTGATCGGCCTTCTGGAGCGCCGTCTTGACGCCGTCGTGTACCGTGCGAAATTCGTGCCGACGGTTTTTGCGGCCCGCCAGTTTGTATCCCACGGCCATATCAAGGTAAACGGCAAGCGCGTGACGATCGCATCTTACCAGGTGCGTGAAGGCGACGTTATCGAGATCAAGGAAAAATCCCGCCAGATGGCACTGGTTATCGCAGCGCTGGATTCCCCCGAGCGCGACGTTCCGGAATATGTTGAAACGGACGGTAAGGGCAAGGTGACGTTCCTGCGCACGCCAAAGCTGGAAGACGTTCCGTATCCCGTCCAGATGGAACCGCACCTCGTGGTCGAATTCTATTCCCGTTAATTGCTGCGGGACGAAATTCAAAAGCCGCTCCTTCAAGGGGCGGCTTTTTTTATTTTCTATCGCCCCTGCCGCGACTGACGAATGTGCCGTGAAGGATTTTTTGCGGCGGGGCGGCTTACATTGTCATACCTGATGATGCTGTCCTGTGGGGTGAAGCAGCAGGGTTTTATGTACCGGGGCTTGTTTCAGGTGCAGACGTAGCTCGAAGCCAGTCCGTCAGGGCAGTTAGCGTTTCCAGAGGTTGTTGATGCCGGTAAAGCTGTGGTGATTCGGGGCAGGTTCTCAGGCGCATGGTTTGCCGTTAGTCGGGGCTTATGCGCGGCTGTTCTTTTCGGTCAATCGGGCGGGGCGGGCTATTGTGATTTTTTGCCTGTAAGGGCGGAGATCAGGCCGTGGAAGGTGTTGATTTCCTGAGATGTCATTTCCGCGCGCGTGAACATGTTTTTCAAATTGCGCATGACGGTGGGCTGCATTTCCTGCGTGCGGAAGAAATGCCCGTTGCGCAGCTCCTGCTCCAGCCGTTTATAAAGATTGTCGAGTTCGGCATGCGGGGCGGGGAGGTCTTCCCTTTCATCCGCGCCAAGTTCGGTGGTCGCGGTGCGGGGAAGGCCCTTGACCGCGCTGTGCTGGAACCATTCATAGGCGCAGAGCAGGACGCCTTGCCCCAGATTGAGCGATGAAAAATCCGGATTGACCGGAATGGTGATGATGGCGTGCGAAAGGGCCACGTCTTCGTTTGAAAGCCCCGCGCGCTCCGCCCCGAAAAGATAGGCGCATTTCTGGCCTTGCGCCTCGCGGCTGCGGCAATCGAGCGCGGCTTCCTTCGCGGTGAAGACGGGTTTGACCATGTCGCGAATCCGCGCCGTCGTCGCATAGCTGTAATGGCAATCGGCGAGTGCTTCGGCGGCCGTGCCGTACAGTTTGACCGGCGGCATTTTTTCAAGCGCGCCCGAAGACATGGCATCGGCGCGTTCGTTCGGCCAGCCGTCGCGGGGATTGACGATGCGCAATTCATCGATGCCGCAATTGAGCATCGCCCGTGCCGCCGCGCCGATATTCTCCCCCATCTGCGGTTCGATGAGGACGATGACCGGCTTCATCCTACGCGGCTTTCTTTTGCAAAAGGCGATCCTTCACCTTTTCGGGGCCGAGGAGGGGGAGGAGGGCGGGAAGTTCCGGCCCGTGTTCCATCCCCGTCAGCGCGATGCGGATCGGCATGAAAAGCTCCTTGCCCTTGCGGCCCGTTTTTTCCTTTACCTGATTGATCCATGCGGTGAAAGTCGTTTCGTCCCACGGGGCGGGCGGCAGCATGGAGGCGGCTTCTTCGGTAAAGGCGGGGTCCGCGATTGCCGCATCGACCGGATTGTTGGTGACGTCCCACCATGCCTTGATGTCGGCGAACTTTGCGATGTTCGGGCGGACGGCGTTCCAGAAAGATTCATCGACAGCCTCAAGCCCCATGGCCTTGAGCCGTTCTTGCACATGCGCGAACGGCGTTTCATGCAGGATTTTCGCGTTGAGGCGGTAGAGTTCTTCCAGATCGAATTTCGGCGTGTTGCGCGAGAATTTCTTTAAGTCAAAACCGTTGATAAGCGGCTCCAGCGCCGTGAAAGGCTCAATCGGATCGGCGCTGCCAAGACGCGCCATGAGCGATACGAGCGCCATCGGCTCCAGCCCTTCGTCTTCCTTCACGCCCTTGACGGAAAGCGAGCCGAGCCGCTTTGAAAGCTTGCCGCCTTCCGCGTCGGAGATTAGCGGCAAATGCGCGTATTGCGGGCGGTATTCCTTGCCCTCGACGCCGGAGATCGCCTCGAACATCTGGATATGGCAGGCGGTGTTGGAAACGTGATCTTCGCCGCGCACGATATGGGTGATGTCCGTGTCGTAATCGTCGATGACGGAGCAAAGGTGATAGAGCGGGCGCCCGTCTTCGCGGATGACGACGGGGTCGGACATTTCACGCGCGCGGAACCGCACATCGCCGCGCACGAGATCGTTCCATTCAATCGGATCGTCAGTCAGCATAAAGCGCCAGTGCGGCTTGCGGCCCTCATCCTCATAGGCTTTTTTCTGATCGTCCGTCAGTTTCAGCGCCGCGCGGTCATAGATGGGCGGCACGCCGCGGTTGAGCTGTGTCTTGCGTTTCAGGCCGAGTTCTTCGGGCGTTTCGTAGCAGGCATAGACGCGCCCCGCCGCCTTCAGCTTTTCGATGATCTCCCCATAGCGATCATTGCGGTCTTTCTGGTTGAAGCTATCGTCCCATGTCAGCCCCATCCACGCCATGCCGTCCTTGATGGCCTGCTCATATTCTGCCGTCGAACGCTCCGTGTCCGTGTCGTCGATGCGCAGGAGGAAATGCCCGTTATTGGCGCGGCAGAAAAGCCATGTGACGATGGCGGTGCGCGCATTGCCGACATGGAGATAGCCGGTGGGGGACGGGGCAAAACGGACGCGTACGCTCATGATAATCTTCCTTATGGGTTGAGCCTTAGTGATAGAGGGTTTCTTATGAATTTTCAACGAAGAAGCGGTAGCCGCCGGTGATCGGATAGCGCCTGTCCCGCCCGAAGGCGCGGGTGGTGATTTTAACCCCCGGCGCGGCCTGCCGCCGCTTATATTCGGCGAGATTGAGCAGTTTGAAGATTTTTCGCACCGTGGCCGCGTCGAACCCTTCGGCGATGACGGCATCGACGCCTTGTTCGCGTTCGATAAGCCGCTCCAGAATGGCGTCGAGGATGTCATAGGGGGGGAGGCTGTCTTCGTCCTTTTGGAGGGGGCGCAGCTCGGCGCTGGGCGGTTTTGTGATGATCCGCTCCGGTATGGGCGGGTTTTCGCCAAGGCCGTTGCGCCAGCGCGCGAGGGCGAAGATGCGGGTTTTATAAACATCTTTCAGCGCGTTGAAACCGCCGCACATATCGCCGTAAAGCGTCGTGTAACCCGTGGCTATTTCGCTCTTATTGCCCGTGGTCAATACCATCGCGCCGCTGCCGTTCGAAAGCGCCATCAGGATAAGCCCGCGTACGCGGCTTTGCATGTTTTCATGCGCAAGGCCGGCCAGATCGGGAAGGAGGCCTTCAAACGCCTTCATGGCGGGTTCTATCGGGATGATTTCATAGGGGCATCCGAGCCGCGCCGCGCAGTCCTTTGCATCCTCCATGCTTTCTTCCGACGTATAGGGGGAGGGCATCATCACGCAGCGCACGCGCCCTGCGCCGAGCGCGTCGGCGGCGAGCGTCGCGGCAAGCGCTGAGTCAATGCCGCCGGACATGCCGAGCAAGACGCCGGGGAAGCCGTTCTTTTCGACATAGTCTTTCAGGCCCAGTGTCAGAACGTCATAGACCTGCCTGTTTTCGTCTTGTTCCGGCGCAATGAAATCGCACGGGCCGGTATAGGTTTCGCAATAAGGCGCCTGCGCCACCAGAGCGCCATCCGCATCGAGCGCGAAGGAGCCGCCATCGAAAACAAGTTCATCCTGCCCGCCAATCTGGTTCACATAGACGAGCGGCAGGCCGGATTCACGCGCGCGCGCGCTTGCGACGTCCCGCCGCATCTTTCTTTTTTCAAGGTCATAGGGGCTGGCGTTGGGGGAAAGGATAATATCCGCGCCGCGCTCTTTCAAAAAGGCGGCGCCTTCCGCATGCCATATATCCTCGCAAATAAGGATGCCGATTTTCTTCCCCTTGAAATCGACAGGCACGGAAAAATAGCCTTGCGCAAAAATGCGGCTTTCATCGAACACGCCGTAAAAGGGAAGGTGGTGTTTGAAGGTTTTGGAAAGGATTTTCCCCCCATGCGCGAACAGGGCGGCATTGTAGGTTTGCCCGTCCTCGCGCCACGGAGTCGTCAGGATAAAGGCAGGGAGGCCCGCGCAGTCTTTCACCAGCCGCTCCGCCTCTTCCATGCAATCCCGCACGAAGGTGGGTTTGAGGATGAGGTCTTCGGGCGGATAACCGGACAAAGCCAGTTCGGGAAAGACGACGATGTCCGCCTCCCTGTTTTCCTTCAACGCGTCTTTGATAAGCGCGGCATTGCGCCCGATATGGCCGACAAGCGGATTGAACTGGGCAATGCCGATATGAAGGCCCGCGAGCTTCATGCCGCCCTTGCCGCCTTCAATTCATCGGCGACGAGGAAGGCGAGTTCCAACGCCTGATTGGCGTTGAGGCGCGGGTCGCAGGCTGTGTGGTAACGGCTGGACAGATCCTCCTCGGTGACTTTATGCGCGCCGCCGGTGCATTCGGTGACGTTTTGTCCGGTCAGCTCGAAATGCACGCCGCCCGGATGCGTGCCTTCGGCGCGGTGGAGGGCGAAGAAATCGCGCACCTCGGAAAGGATATTGTCGAAGCGGCGGGTCTTGTAGCCCGTTGCCGATTTTTCCGTGTTGCCGTGCATCGGGTCGCAAATCCACACGACGTTCCGGCCTTCTTCCTTCACGGCGCGGACGAGGGGGCCAAGATTTTCCCCGACCTTTCCGGCCCCCATGCGGGCGATGAGCGTGATGCGCCCGGCTTCGTTTTCCGGATTGATGAGATCGATGGAGCGGATAAGCGTATCCGCGTCAAGGCCGGGCGGGACTTTCAGCCCTATCGGGTTTTTGACGCCGCGCACGAATTCGATCTGCGCCCCGTCATTCTGGTTGGTGCGTGCGCCGATCCACAGGAAATGCGCGGACGTGTCGTACCAGTCGCCGGTCGTCGAATCGATGCGCGTCATCGCCTGTTCATAGGGAAGGAGGAGCGCTTCGTGGCAGGTGTAGAAATCCGCCTCGCGCATCGCCGCGACCGTGTCGCCCGTAATGCCGCAGGCGCGCATGAAGGCGAGGGAGCGTTCAATGTCCGCCGCCATTTTCGCATAGCGTTCGCCGAGCGGGGAATCCTTGATGAAATCGAGGTTCCAGCTATTGACCTTTTGCAGGTCGGCATAGCCGCCTTGCGCGAAGGCCCGCAAAAGGTTGAGCGTCGCCGCCGCCTGGTTATAGGCGCGGATCATGCGATCCGGATCGGGGATGCGGCTGTCTTCGTTGAAATCAAAACCATTGATGATGTCGCCGCGATAGACGGGGAGCGTCTGGCCGTCCCTGGTTTCATTGTCGTCGGATCGCGGCTTGGCGAATTGTCCCGCCATGCGGCCCATTTTCACGACCGGCATTGATCCGGCAAATGTCATGACGATCGCCATCTGGAGCAGGACGCGGAAGGAATCGCGGATCTTGTTCGCGCCGAATTCGGCAAAGCTTTCGGCGCAATCGCCGCCCTGAAGCACGAAGGCTTTCCCGGTGGCGGCTTCGGCGAGCTGGGCTTTCAGGCGGCGCGCCTCGCCCGCGAAAACGAGCGGCGGCATGGCGGCCAGCGTCTTTTCCGCCTCGCCGAGCTTTTTTGCATCGGGATAATGCGGCATTTGCTTTGCGGGCTTCGTTCTCCAGCTTTCGGGTGTCCAGTTATCACTCATTTTTATGCGCCGTTATAGGTTCGGGATTATCGCGAAGTTGCTTTTCGGTGCCTTGCAGGCCCTTTCTTGTACGGCATAGGCGAGCGCGACTGCAAGTCTTGCCTTCATGGTTTAATTTTATGAAAATTATACCGCGCGCGCAGGCATGCCGGCCCAGCGGCGGTGGAGCCAGAGCCATTCGCCGGGGCGTTCGCCAATCCATTCTTCCAGCATATGATGGGCTTTCAAAACCGCCTCTTCATCGCTTATGTCCCCGCCGATATGGAAGGGCTGGTAGATCATGATCTCGAAACCGAATTTCTCCTTGCGGCGCCGGACACGCAGCGGCAGGACGGGGACGTCATAGCGCCGCGCGAGCTGGGCGAAGGAGGGGCTGGTCATGGCGGGCCGTTCGAAAAACGGCACGGCGATGCCTTCATTATATTTCTGGTCGATGAGGATGCCGAGCCGCTCCCCCTCTTTAAGCGTATTGACGATGGCGCGCGCCCCTTTTGCGGATTTCGGGATATAGGCGCCGCGCCGTTCGGGATTGCGTGCGCGGTTCAATATCCATGCCGTATAGGGATTGTTGGGCGCGCGGAACAATCCCGCCAGCGGCCAGTCGATGCGGTAATTGAAGTAAAAAGGAAGCAATTCCCAATTGGCAAGATGCCCGCCGATGATAATGCACGGGCTGTCCTTGCCGAGCGCGAACAGATTTTCCTCTCCGCTGATATCCGTATATTCATGGATGATTGTTTTCAGATGCGGGTATTCGGCCATGACGCGGCCGAGATTGTCCCACATGGCGGCGATGATGCCGTTAATGTCGGCTGCGCTCTTGCCGGGATAGGCTTCGGTGAGATTGGCGCGGGCTTTGCGCGAGGCAGCAAGGCGCGGGCCGGCCGTCCTGCCGATCCAGCCGCCGCATGAAGAGGCCGCGGCGGGAGGCATGAGTTTAAAGAGAATGAAAACAAGGCCGAGCGCGAAGGCTTCGAGCATATAGCGGAGCTTCTTCATCATCGCGCCTCCCCCATGACGGAGCGGATTTGTTGAATGATTGCCGCAGGATCGCTAAAGCGCATTTCTATTTGAAGGACATCGACGGCGTGCCTGTATTCTTCGGGGATGCGCATATAATCTTTTTCCGTCGTGATAAGCCGCGCCCCGCCGGCTTTTTCCATCAGGCGGGCAAGGTCGCCGCCACTATAGGGATGATGATCCGCAAAGGCTTCAAACCCGTCCAGCGCAAAATTATTCCCGGTGAGCGTATCCCGGAATTTATCCGGGCGGCCAAGCCCCGCAAAGCCAAAATAGCGTTTGCTTTTATCATGGTGCGATATGGTTTTTATTTGTGTTTCATAAAGGGGCGTGCCGTGAAGGGGCGGCGTCTTATCGCCCGCGCCCGTCAGGATGGCCCCCTTGACCTTGCCCAGAATGGCGGGGAGAGGCTCGCGCAGCGGCCCCGCCGGAATCATCCATCCGTTGCCGGTTCCATAGCCCTTATCAAGCACGAGGAAGGAAAGGGTTTTCATGAGCGTGTTGTTTTGCAGCCCGTCATCCATGACGATCATATCCGCGCCCATGGCTTCGGCGAGCCGCGCGCCCGCGCCCCTGTCCGCGCCGATGATGGTCGGGGCGACCGCCGCATGGAGAAGGGCCTCATCGCCGACATCGCAATAATCATGATAACCGGCCTGCACCTGTGTCGGGCCTTTCATAGAGCCGCCATAGCCGCGCGTCAGGATAACCGGATTTTGCGCGAGGCCGCTTTCGCGCAAGAGGCGGATGAGCGCGTGGACGGTCGGCGTCTTGCCGCTGCCGCCCGCGACGGCGCCGCCGACGCACAGAACCGGAAGGCGGCTTTGATAGGGCCGCGCAAAGGCGGATTTTACGCGGTGGCCGCAATAATAAAGCATGCCGAGCGGCCAGAGCAGGCGCGCCCATAATCCTTTTTCTCTCCAGAAGCTTGGCGTTTTAGGCGGCATCGGAATCCTTCGCCGGCGTCAGGACGGGTTCGAGCTTTTCCATGACCGCGTCAATCACATGCTTTTTTTGCTGGGCGAAATAGGCGGCGTTCTCCTGCGCCTTGCGCAAGCGTCCGGGGTCGCGGAGCAAGTTGCCCAGTTCTTCGGCAAGTTCGCCTTCCGTATGGACGGTTTTAACGGCGTCCGCGGCCTGCATGTCGTTATAAATGGGGCGCTGATACTGGTTATGCGGGCCCGTCAGGACGGCGCAATGATATTGGGCCGCTTCGATAGGGTTGTGGCCGCCGCCGCCGTCATTGCTGAACGACCTGCCGATCATGGCGATGGGGGCGAGGCGGTAGAAAAGGCCGAGTTCGCCGAGCGTGTCCGCAATATAGATATCGTCGTCCGGCGCGGGCAGGGCGCCGTTTTGAGAGCGCAGCGTGTAGGTGACGCCGTTTTCAAAACAGGCGGCGGCGATCTCCTCTGTACGCTGTGGATGGCGCGGCACGATGACGGTGAGCAGGGACGGGAATTCTTCACGCAGTTTTTTATGAACGCGGCAGGCAAGCGCTTCTTCCCCTGCATGGGTGCTGGCGTAAACCCAGATTGCCCGGTCTTCGGTCGCAAGCTGCATGGCGGAAAAGGCGATCTCGTCATAAGGGAGCGGCGCGGCGCTGAATTTTATATTGCCGCTGGCCGAAACATTCCTGTGGCCGAAGAGCCGGAAGCGGGCGGCGTCGTTTTCGGTTTGCGCCTGTATCTGGACAAAGCTTTCCAGTATTGCGCGCGCCGCTTTCGGGGCGTAGCGCCAGCGGTTGAATGATGTGTTAGACATGCGGGCATTGAGGAGGACGGCAGGGGTGCCGCGCTTTTTCAACGCCAGCAGCATGTTGGGCCATAATTCCGATTCCATCCAGAAAGCGAGATCCGGCTTCCAGTGATTGAGGAAGCGTTCGACCCAGAGCGGATGATCGACCGGAATATATTGGTGGAAGGCATAATCCGGCAGGCGGCGTTCCATCAGGCTTGCCGAAGTCACCGTGCCGGTCGTGACCAATATGCGGATATTATAGGCTTTCAGGGATTCGATGAGGATAAGGGCGGCTTGCGATTCGCCGACGCTGGCCGCATGCACCCATAAAAGCCTGAGGCCCGCTTCTTGCGGGCGGGGCAGGGAGGCAAGCCCGCGCCGCTCGTCCAGCCGCACAGGATCTTCTTTTCCCTTTTGCAATCGGCGCTTTAGCAGCCATTCCAGAACCGGCGTTCCGGCATTGGTGATTGATGCATATGCGCTCAGAAGTCTGGACATTTGCCCTTTTGCCTTATCAATTTCGTTTTTCGTGCGGTATAATGGCAGGGATGGCCATAACGCAATTCCTTGAAATATCTAGGTATAGGGCGTTTTGGCCGAAAGGCAAAGAGATAGATGAGCGCAGATGCCAGCCGTTTGATAAGGGAACATGCCCTGGCCGTCCTCCGGGCGACGCGGGCGAAGATTGATCCCGCCCTGTTAAAGGCGATGAAGGAGCATATTGCGGGCGCGATGCCGGAACTCGACCCCGATATGCCGCTTTCTGCGAAAGGCGTTTCGGGGGTTTCAGGCGATTCTGGCGCTTCCGGCAATGCGGGCGCTTCGGACGTTTCCGGCTCTTCTTCCAACCCATCTAACCCATCCAATCCATCCTATCCATCCAGCCCATCCAACCCATCCAACCCATCCAACCCATCCAATCCATCCAGCCCATCCGGCCTGTCCCACCCATTTGGAGCTTCCCGCCAATCCGGCAAGACCGCGCAGGCCCCCCAAGCCGCAAAACCGCTTCCGGCTACGGTTTCGGCGGGGATGGGGACGGGGGCGGGGCATGTGGCCGCTCAATCCGGGCGGGTCGCGCTGCCTTCTCAACAAGAAGAAAGATTCGTGCCCCCCCTTCTAAAGGAGGAGGGCGTGGGCGCCGCCGCTATTGCTGGAAAGGCGGCGCCTTCCGGCGGCAGCGAGCCTGTGGACAAGCAAAAGATCGCCCGCATCGTCATGGAATATATGAAGCGCCGTGAAGAAGGCGGCATCAAACATTAAAGGGCCTCAATATCGGCCGCAAATTTTTGCCGCGGCTGATGCACTTTCGGGCGGGCCATCTATTAAAAAAAACGCGGCTTTAACGGGCCGCGCTTTCTTTATGCCGTAAAATCATTGTGGCGCTGGTTCGTTCGGGCCGCGAAATGACACGCCGCCGCCAAGCATGCCGTTTTGGGCAGGAATGGTTTCCCCGGTGGAAAGGCTTGCCAGCGCCGCGCCGAAGAAAGCGGTTTCATCCGCGAGGCCGGCGGCAACGGCCTGTGCGCCCTTAAAGGGCCAGCGCCCCGGTTTTACGGACGGAAGCGGCGGCCATTCCGCGATAGGCGCAAAGGCCCGATTCCCAACGGCATCCGAACCGCCGGAAGGGCAGGGTATTATGAACCTGCCGGTTTGCAGGAAGAGCCATCATAAGCACAACCGGGATTGGTGCAGACTCCGTCATCATAGGGCGTGGAGCCGTCCAGCCCTTTGATAACCTTGACGCCGGTTTTAATGGGGCTCTCGCATTTTCCTGGTTCCAAAAGCTTCCTGACATCCGTGAAGGCTTTGTTCAAAGGCGTGCCGAACTGGTATTTCGCATCGACCGCGCCGAATCCCGTTTCGTTGCGGCTCAAATGATACATATCCTTCCATGTGCTGCCCGTGATGGGCGTCCCGCCGCATGGATTGGGAAAATTGCGCACTTCATTGATCGACTCATAGCCCGCGACATTCTCGCCGCCTTCTTCCGCCTTCAGGTTGAGGAAAGGGTAATATCCGTCCGTCTTTGCAAACTCATTTGTATGCAAGAAATTCAGGCATTTCGCGGTGGCCCAGACCTGCGCCATCACGCCGCAGGAATAGGTCGAGCTTTGATTGGCTTTTTTCGGCTCTGCGGGCGTCGCTCCCAGTCCAAGCACCTGCCCCCTGCCGCCGAGCAGGGAGTGGTCGTAATTGCCCTTCAGGTAGGTCTTTAATGATTCGATGACCGCCTTGTTCACGGCTTCGTCAACGCCCTTATATTTCCCCTGATCGCCCCATTCGATGATGAGCTTTCCGTCCCAATAGGTCGTGTGGGTGAAGAGGACGCCGACATTGGCGGCGGCGTGCCCCGCGAGGCTGTCGAAACAGACATAATTCAGGATGCTGTCCGGCTTGAAGATCAAGTTCTGGTTTTGCATGATTTCGCGCTCGGTTTCGATACGGGCGCGGGCTTCCATGGTTTGCCAGACCTGCGTGTCGCATGTCTGGTTGGCGATGCTGCTTGCCTGGGCGCAGGCGTCCGGGGAAAAGCCCATCCATCCGGCGCCGGCCAGAAGGACAAGGGTAAATAGCGATGTCAGCAATGGTTTCATCTTTTTATCTCTTCCCCGCTTTATCTATAGTAACCAATATCAGGCCCTCTTGGCAAACATTCGATGTATCAAACCCTTAGGCTATTCGCGTACGCACTCGCCCGCGCCGGAGCCGCTGTTTTTGTAACTGCACCCATGGGTGATGCAAACCGCATCCGGATATTGTATCTGCTGCGTTATAATGCCCGATCCCTTGCGGGCAAGAACCGTCACCCCCGTCGCGATGGGGGGATGGCACTTGCCGCCCTTCGGCGCGATAATATCGAAATGCGTTTCAACCTTGGAATTCTTCACCTTTTTCTGGCGGGCAATATCAATCATGTTCTGCGTGATGCCGGTATTGTTGCAGGTGAGAAAGGCCGGATATTTCCGCGTATCGGATTCGTTTTCGACGAGATCTTCAAAACGGGGAAATAGCGGATCGTCATCGGCATTCAGGCATTTTGCCATTTGCCAGACCCTGTTCATCGTGCCGCAGGGAAGGTTGTCCTGTCCGACATCCTCGTCATCCGCCGTAACGCCTTGATTGGTTTCAAGTATTCCGCCGAGCATATCGTGTTTGAAATTGATGCGTGCATGCGTGCTGAAAACATAGGAAGCGGCATTCTCAATCGCGCCGTCGAGCGAGGTTTCGCCCAGCTCTGCCGTGATATTGGCCTGCTTGCCGATAATGTCGATATCCTTGTTGACCCAGTGCTTGCTTTCACTGAAGACGGGGCCGAGCTGTTCTCCCGCCTTTTTAAGAGATTCGTTAAAGCAGGAGTAAGCCATTACTGAATCCGGCTTGAGGACATAGCGTGCATTGTGCATGACTTCGCGGCGCGTTTGCAGGACGGCCTGATTGACCATGGCGGCCCATGTATCGGTCGCACAGCCGGCGACAGGATTATTGGTGGTCGTCGTCGGCACGACATCTTCGGTTGTGGGGCCGAGAAGCGGCGTTTCATAGTCATTGCTTCCAAGTTCCAGAATCCGGCTTACGCGCCCGTCTTCCTGCTGGATATAATAATAGCCGCGGCCTGTATTGACCTTGCCGCCGGGATCTTTTCCCCCGGGCGGGACATAAGTGATGTTAGGGCCGCCTTTGCCCGGCGGCTCCGGGGTGTCAGAGGCTTTTTTAGAGCCGGCACTTGAGGATTTTCCGTTTGCTTCGGCGTCATTGAGAAGCATGGTGCGGACATCTTCCTTGCAGAGATCCTTGCCGAAGGCTTTGAGCGGATCCACATGGGTCTGGTTAATCTTGATTTCGTAATGAAGATGCGGGCCGGTGGAGCCGCCAGTGTTCCCTGTCAGGATTTTGCCTGGCGAGCAAACATTCAGGTGCATGAAGATTTGCTGTACGCCGCATGCATTGGCGACGACCGCCATATTCCCTGCGGAACCGCGATAGGAACAGCCCTGATAGGAGCCCTGAAAAGGTATATTGGTGCCAATAGGTGCGGGATAGTCCTGCCCGTTATGCATCCGCATGGTTTTATGAATCGGATGCATGCGCATGCCGTATCCGCGGTTGCCGGGCGAAAGGGGGATGGGGTTCAGGATGACGCTCTGCCCTTGCGCCAGCGACGGTTTGGCTTCTATCCATGTGAGAAGGGAAAGGATTGCAACAAGGGTGACCGCGATGGAGCAAATATATCCGCTATATCTGCCCCGTGCCCTGCCGCTCGTCATTTCCCCCTTTAAGACGGCCATTATTGATCCTCTTTATCTTTTGCGAGGGAAGACGATCCTGCTTTGACGTATTTCCTTTCAGACGGCTCATAAGCATAAAGATCGTAATAGGAAAAATTATTTGGGTCGTCTTGCTTGGTAAAGGCTTTCAGCGTCCAGTACCCGTTCTTGATTTCTTCGCCGCGATCGACGGCAAAGGCGGGCAAGACACCGATAACTTTTGCATCGCCGCTGCTAACATCAATCACATAGTGCGGGCATAAATAATCGTCGCCGCAAAAAACATTGCCCCATTCGGCGTTTTCAATGGGGAAAGCGATGCGCTCCGCCGTTTTGTCATTGTTCAGGTCGTATTCGGCGATGCCGATAAGCGGGTTGAAGCTGTTTTCTGTGGCGGGATCGACGTGCGTTCCCTTGAATGTAGGGAACATGGCTTTGCGGACGGCGTCATAATCGTAATAGACGTTGCTGTTGATGGCGTAGATATAGCTGAAATGCGTTACGTTCGGGTTTGACAGGTCTGAATCCTGCTCGATCGGGATAAAATCGTCATCGTCGTCGCCATGGGAGAGGGCTATGGTTGAAAAGGCGACGCAGGCAAGCAAAACGCCGCCGCACAGCGCGAGCAAAAGTCCCGGTTGCCTTAAGTTCTTTATCATTCCCTCGACCCGTTCATGTGCGATGCGGCCATATCTTCCTTTAATATCATAAACTTTTTATCCCCTATGGCGCAAAAGTCTTGAAAAATCACGGCGCGTAGGCTGAACGCTGCGGGTTCCAGCGGTAGCGCCTGAACTCGAAATCGTTGCCGGGGTCATCATAGACGTAAAGCACGGAAATACCGTAAAGTTTTTCGCGGCTGACCACAATCTTTCCGGCCTCGATAGAGCCGATGACGAGCGGGCGGTTTTTCGAAATCCCCACGATATAATAGCGGCAGGCAGCGGCGGCTTCGCAGGCGGACATCCTGTCCTGCCGGACGATCCATTCATCGGCGCCGTCATGGTTCAGGTCGATTGCGGCGATTTGATAGGGGAGATCGGCAAGGATATGGTTCGAGGCCGCAAGGGCGGCGATGACGGATTCCTCCCGCGCGTCCCTGGCCTTGTCCCGGAAAATAAGGGGGGAGGCCGGGGCCGCATGGGCCGCGCCGGCCGCGGGGAGCGGGGTAAAAAATGCCAAAAGGGCGATGATTGCAATGCGAAGCGCCATGCCTGACAGTTTAACAGGCGGGGCGCGCATCATGCAAAGCCGGATTTAGCCTTCGAGGTCGATATCCAGAATGGACATGGTGAAATCATAGGATGTTTCACCGTCTTCGACGTTTTTATAGCACAGGCCGATAAATTCGCCCTTGAGGAGGATTTCGATCGAATCGCCCGCCTGTGCGCGGGGCTTGACGCCGATAAGCTCGTTCCCGAAGGTGCGGCGGAGATAGTCCTGAACCTTGATCATTTCATCGGGGGTAAATTGCATTATGGCGCCTCGCGTGGTTTTTCAGGTGATTTTATCGTAGGGGGGCCGGTTGGCGCTTGCCTGCCGCCATGCCCCGCTTTTCTGGCGCGACCTTATGACGCGGGGGGTGAGAGATCAAGTCCCTTTACGACGAGGGCGCGGCTGTCGGCGCACAGGCGCTTTCTGTCGGTATAATCGGTCGATAGCAACGGTGTTTCGAATGAAACCTTAACCACGGCGCCTTTCCCCTTGGCAAAGGCCCATAAATGCGGCTCCAGCTCCATGTCCCCGTACCATGCGTATTTGTCGCGGAGGGCGGGGGCGGTTGCCGGTTTCCCGTCAATTTCGAGGATGGAGATCGTGAAGGGCTGAAGCTCGGTGCGCTGGTTCAGGAATATCTGAAAAAAGCTTGATTTAAAAGGAAGAACAGACGTTCCGTCAGAGGATGTCCCTTCGGGGAAAATGATGAGCGGGGCGGCCTCCGCAAGCCGTTCGTGCAGGAGCCGCGTTTCGCTTTCGGCGTCGGCGGGGTTGCGGCTGATGAAAACCGTCCGCTGCATCTTTGCCATAAGTCCGAAAAAGGGCCAGCTTTCCACTTCTTTTTTCGCGACGAAAGACCCGAGCAGCAGGCTGCCGAGAACGGGAATGTCGAGATAGGAGAGGTGGTTGCCGATATAGACCGCGTCGGGGCCGGTGGCGGGCTTGCCTTCGACGATGATTTTTATGCCGAACAGGCGGCACAAAAAGCCGTGATAGGCGCGGGGGTAGAGATAGGCGGCGCGGCCTTTGGTCAGGCTAAGGGCTACGGTCTGTACGATAATCGTGATTCCTGCCGTCAGCAGGAAGGTCAAAAGCCGCAATGCGCCGATCAGACTGCGCATAATCCGGTTTAGCCCGTGACCTTTGCCGCCGCGTGGCGGTGCGCGAAATCGTCGTCCAGCGTGATCTGGTTATTGGTCACGCGCTGGTAATGGCGGAAATATTTTTCGGTGACGAGGTGCGTCGGCATGACGATGCACACATCCGTCGTATTGAACTGGTGATCGACGACGGCCCCGTCCCCGACCGACGCGCCGAGGCGCATATAGCCCTTGATAAGCGGCGGCATGGAGATAAAGACTTTTTTCGCGTCCAGCTCCTCCTTCGGGATAATATCCATGGCGACATAGCGCGAATCGAGCGCGCGGGGGCGCAGCTCCGGCGCTGCGAGGTGATAGTGGTGGAGATAGGAGAGCTGCGGCGCGAGTTCATCTATATCGGTTCCGTGCAGGCTGGCGCAGCCGAACATCAGGCCGATTTTATGTTGCGCGACATAATGGGCGATGCCTTGCCAGAGTTTTTGCAAGACGGGGCGCGTCCTGTAGGGGGCGAGGACGCAGGAGCGGCCCAGCTCCAGCAATGCCGCGCCGCTGCCCAGCAGCGGGCCTATATCATATTCGCCGCTCGTATAGAATTTGCCGAACCTGTCCGCGACCTCGCGGCGGAGCAGGCGGTATGTGCCGACAATCTGCCCCGTTCCGGCGGGAAGGCCGGTATCGAGAACGACAAGATGATCGGTGATCGCGTCATATTCATCGACATCCATGCGGCTTTGCTTTGCCTGTTCGTCGGGGATGGCCTTATATTCCTCATAGAAAACCTCATAGCGCAGGCGCTGGGCGGCCTCTATCTCTTCCGTATTGCGCGCAAGGCGCACGACGATGCGGTCTGTATCTTCGCTGGAGGGGGGGGAGGAGGTCTGGGTCAAGGTCATACTCGCTTATGTCGTCTTCCTGCGGCGTATGGAACGGGGAATGTGAAAGCCATCCCCATCTTCCGGCTGTTTCGCCTGATTGTCCGCATATCGCGCGTATCCTAAGCATTCCCGCCGCGCGGTTCAAGAAAAAGCTCGCGTGAATCCCGTTCTTTCAAGGCTGGCCACGGGCGGTTCGCAAGGGGTAATATGGGGGGGATGGAAGCGGCGCGGGGCAGGATCGGTGTTTTATTCGTCTGTACGGGCAATATCTGCCGCTCGCCGACCGCCCATGCGGTTTTCCGGCATCAGGTGGAACAGGGCGGGCTCGCGGGCCGTTTCCGCATCGATTCCGCGGGAACCCACGGCTATCACACCGGCGATCCGCCGGATGACAGGGCCGTCCGGGCTGCGCAGGCGCGGGGCGTATCCATGGCGGATTTGCGCGCCCGTAAGGTCGAATCCGGTGATTTTGACGGGTTCGATTATATTTTCTCAATGGATTCTGGGCATTACAAGATTCTGGCAGGGCTGGGCGGCGCGGCGGCGGAAGGGCGGCTTTTCCATTTCTTGCCCGGCGGCGGCGACGTTCCCGATCCGTATTACGGGCAGCCTGCTGATTTTGACCGTGTTTTCGCTATGGTAGAGCGGGCGTGCGGGCGCTGGCTCGATGCAATCCGCCTGAAGCACGGTCTTTAATGTAATGGCGCGTCTGATGGCGCGTCCCCGCGCGATTTTGGCTAATTTTAGCCAAACTTGCTTTTTTCAAAAGATTCTCAAAAGTTTTTTGAAGGTTTGTATTGACGTAATGTTTGGATTGTGGGATATATATCTCATTGCAAAGCGCAATGAAGAGTTTTGGAAGATTGTAGCCCCCACACACTACTAATCTTCTCCTTATAAGAAAGCCCTCCTGCTCCCACAGTGCAGGAGGGTTTTTTTCAAAATAGCCCGCAATATGTATTTCAAGGCAGCCTTTCGGGCCGCTCTTATGCCAGCCTGTGCCAAGTTTAAGCACCTGAAATAATTTATTATTGGATTGGATGTCGTCAGGGGGCGCTAACGGGGGCTGCGCAGGCGGCCTCTAATCGCCGCCGTAGCGCGGGGCCGGCCTGCTAACGGGGCAAAGCACAAGCGCCGGGGCTTTTGAACCCTGAGGGAGGCTTTAAGAACAATTCATAGCTGATTGATTTAAATGGCGCGCCCGAAGAGATTCGAACTCCTAACCTCCTGATCCGTAGTCAGGTGCTCTATCCAATTGAGCTACGGGCGCGCGGGGGTTCTTGCGGTTAAGAACGGGCGGACATTACATCAAGCCTCCCCCCCTGTGCAAGCCATAAGTTGAAGAAGCCGGGACGAAAGTTTTTGTGAATGTTTTGCAGGGCCTTAGGCTCTTTTACTTGACTCACAGGGGGGTTTCGGATGAGTTTAGGCATCCGGATTATGGACGGCGCATCCGCACCGTCGCCAGCCAATGGAAAAAGGCATGAAGATCAATATGTTCACCAAATACAGCAAAGCGTCCCTTCTGGTATGCAGCGCATTGACGGGGATTCTCTTTCTGTCGGCTTCTCCCGCATTTGCGCAGATCGACATGCAAAAACGCCCCTCGCTGGTCATTACGAGCGAGAAAAGCCCGCAAGGCTCCACTTCGGGCAGCATTATGACGCCGGAACCGTCCCCCTATACCAGCCGTTCCGTGCGAATCCCCGCGACTCCGGGGCCTTATGCCGCCGGTTCCCGCGCCCCGATGGAAATTTCCGCGGCGCAGGTGAGCGGCAGCAGCTATTACCAGCCGACCCAGACGATCGTCGCCACGAAAGTCAATGAACTGCGCTCCGATCTCGGCGGCTTGAAAGAGCGCGTGAGCGGGTTGTCGTCGCAGCTTCGCGGATTGCAGGATCGCAGCCGTTCCATGTCCGCCGAATATAATGCCAGCGTCGCGACCATCAACACCCAGCTTCAGGTCGGCACAACCCCCGGCAACCCGCGCCTTGTCGAACGGCTGAACGTCGCGCAGGGCAATCTTGACCGCATGTCCCAGAATGTGACGGATCTGAACACGATGGCGGTCGAGGCCGCGAATGCCGCCTCGATGGGCTCCTATATTCTCGAAGCCTGCCGCTCCGCCTACGGCCTCTCCGGCGCGGTCGAGGAAGATCACGAAGCGCTGGCCCAGCTTGAAGACGAAGTCAACGCGACGATCGTGACGGTCGATCGCGTCCTCAACGACGTGAATGACGCGATTACGCGCACCGCAGCCTATCTCAGCTCCGAACGCAATAATCTGCGCACGCTGGCCTTCGCCGTGACGAACGGCGATTATTACGGGCGCTCTCTGGCCTCCCGCCCGTTCTCCAGCGCGCCGCCAACGACAATCGGTTCCGCTTATAATGGCGGCGGCGCGTACCAGCCCGTGAGCTATTCCGCCTCCGCCAGCGGCATGGGGATGACGCCAGGCCCGGCGCCCGTCGCGGCGCCTTTGTCCGGCCCCAAGCCTTTGGTGAAAATCCGTTTCGATAAGCCGAACGTGAATTACGAACAGGCCGTCTATATGGCCGTGAGCGAGGCGATGCAGACTTATCCGAATGCGCGGCTTGAGCTTATCGCCGTCAATCCGTCCGTCGGCAACGCCGCACAGGTCGCGATTGAAAGCACGCGCGCGCGCCGCAACGCCGAAGCCGTCCTGCGCAGCCTGTCCCAGATGGGCGTCGATGTCGGCAAGATCGACCTCAGCACGCAGGAAAGCGCCGAGGCCCGCTCCAACGAAGTCCATATTTTTATCCGCTAAAGGCCGCCTTGAACCGTTTCATGAAAATCGCCGCCGGAATGATTGTCCTTCTGGCCGTGATTGCGTGCGGGATAGCCGTGGGTTCCTTCATGCGCGCCTATCAGGGCGGGGATGACGGGCTTCGCCGCGCCGCGCCGCCGCAAGCTGAAAATAGTGGCAATGGCCAACCATCTTTCAATCCGAATATTTACGACGTCAGCCCCCCCAACCGCGGCGCACATAGCACGCTCTTGCCCGTCACGCTGACGCGGGACGGCGGGGGCATGACGGCGACGGCAAGGCTCGGCGCGGAAGAGGGGGCGCTTGTCGGCCTCGCCCGGCCTGTGATTCTCTATAAGGAAAACGGCGTCCAGATCAATATTCTGGGTGAGGTCGTCGCGATCGACCGGGAGGATGGCGGTAGCGGCTTTATCGTGACGGTGGGGCTGACCGATGACGACCACGCGGCGGGTTCGAAAGCTGTGCGCGGCGATATCGTCGTCGCCCGCGACAGCGCGGCCCAGCGTTTGCCGCTATCCGTCCTTGTGAAGGATGCCGGCGGCGATGAATTTTTGTGGGAGGCCGTCAAGGATAGCGGCGGCCAGAGCAAGGCCGTGCGGCATAGGGCCAATATCCTCGCCCGCACTTATGATTATGTCGTCATCCACCAGCCGGACATGGTTTCAAACGTCTATATCCTCAACCCCGATTCCGCGCTTGAAGACGGGCAGGAAATCTATACCAACCTGAAACATTATTCCGCGCCGAAAGAAACGCCCGATGCGCGCATAGCCCGCGAGGTGGATGAACGCACGCCGCGCGATATAACCGACCCTTACCGCGGCCCGCCGATCGAGATTGAATGTGCGGCGGAGCGGGAGGCGGCGGCGGCCGGCGCGGGAGCAGGCGGCGGAACGGCCTGCGCTTCCGGCGCTACGGGCGACGCGCTTCAGGACTTTATCAATAAAATCCGTTCGGGCAACCGGCCCGCAAACCCTTGATTGGTAAAATCCGCTCCGTTTTTGCCCACAGAGAATTTTGCGGGACGGGGTGCGGGTTCGGTATGTATTGCTTGCCCATGCCCCCAAGCCTGTTTTATAACCGCCAGCATGGCCTGTCCCCGTAGCTCAGCTGGATAGAGCACAGAATTCCTAATTCTGGGGCCGTGGGTTCGAATCCCGCCGGGGACGCCATAGGCTTGGAACAGCGCAGGATTGTCCCAAGGCGCTGTAATATAAAATTATTTATGAAATTCCTGACTGGGGAAGCCGGAATCGCCCCATCCGGTATCCGCATGGCACCGCCGCACCGGGCTGGGTGTTTCAATCCGCCCCTGTCCGGCAAAGCCGTTGCATGGCGGGGGGCCGGGATTTTGTCCGCCCGATATTTCTTAATACGGAAAAATAAATCTAACTTTTTGATATAGTTGCTGTTTTATGTTAGGTTGATTTTCCATCCCGCGGATCCCAGCGGATTTCTTCTTAAAAAATTAACCAATCTCGTGGCATTCTTACTGATAAGGCATTTTCATGCCCGCACGGTTTTTCAATAACGCATAGCTGGAAATCATGGAAAAAGACAAGGATAGCAATAACATAGCAATCGGGGGCGAGATCGATATCAGCGGTCTTTCCATTGATGATATGGACATGAATCCTTCGATCGCGCCCGTGCCTCCGAAAGCGCCAGCCGCGCCGCCGGCGGAGGCCGGTATGCCGTCCATGGCGCCGGATGCGGACAAAGCGCCGCTTGCGCCGCCGGCCTTTCGCGGCAATGAGCCGCCATTTCCGCCGGAAGATTTGTCCGGCATGGGGTTTATCGACGATTCGCATTTGACGCAGGATATGGCGCCGGATATGCCGCCGCCGCCGCCCGCACGCGGTGCTGCCACGCCGGAACCGCAGCCTGCGCCGCCATCCGCGCCAGCCGCGCCGCCCGTATCATCCGCGCTGCCCCCCGCCGCCTATAAAGAGTCCGCCGAAGAAGGGGCCAAGGGCAGGATCGGGGAAAAGCTCGTCGCCATGGGGCTTATCACCGTGGCCCAGCTCAACGTCGCGCTTCAGGAAAAGAAACTCTCCGGCAAGATGCTGGGAGAGGTGCTTGTCGATCTCGGCTTTATCACCGATGACGCGCTCGGCGCATTTTTGGCCGAAGCTTCCGGCTTTGAGGTGTTCGACCCTAAAACAATGATGGCCGACCCTGCGGCGATTGCGATCCTCGATAAAAACACGGCGGCGAAATATCAGGTTTTGCCGGTTTCGGTCGAGGAGAATATCGTCCGCATCGCGATGGCCGACCCGTATGACATCGTGGCGACGGATATATTGCGGCGCGTCCTGCCCAAAGGGATGATCGTCAAGCCTATGGTGGCGACGGCTGTCATCCTGTCCGACGCGATCGAGGCCGCGTACGGTTACGCCAGCAAGGTCAATGATATATTGAAAGAGCTGGAAGGCACGTCGCAGAATCTTGAAGTCGCAGGGCTTTCCGAAGAAGAAGCTTTTACCCACCCGATTGTGCGGCTTGTGAACGCGCTTATTTCCGAGGCGGTCAAGACGCGCGCGTCCGACCTTCACTTTGAACCGGAAGAAAACTTCGTGCGGCTTCGCTACCGCGTGGACGGGGATTTGTTCAACGCGCAGATTTTGCACAAGCAGCACTGGAACGCGATCAGCCAGCGCCTGAAAATCATGGCGAACCTCAACATCGCCGACAAGCTCGCGCCGCAGGACGGGCGGATCAATATCAATGTCGGCGGGAAAGAGATCGATTTCCGCGTATCGTCGCTGCCGACCGTTCACGGCGAGAATATCGTCATGCGCGTTCTGGACAAGAATGCAGGGATCAAGCCGCTTCAATCGCTTGGTTTCAGCGAGCATAATTTGAAACGCATCGAATTATCGCTCCAAAAACCCGAAGGGATTATCATCGTCACGGGGCCGACAGGGTCGGGTAAGACGACGTCGCTCTATTCGATGCTGAACGAGATCAATACGGTCGATATCAATATCCAGACGCTCGAAGACCCGGTCGAATATTCCCTGCCGATGATCCGTCAGACGCCGGTGCGCGAAGGCATCCTTGAATTTGCCGACGGTATCCGCGCGCTGCTCCGCCAAGACCCCGACGTCATCTTTATCGGGGAGATCCGCGACAAGACGACCGCGACAATGGCGCTACAGGCCGCCATGACCGGACACCAGGTTTTCACGACGCTGCACACGAACGATTCTTTCGGCGCCTTGCCGCGCCTGCTCGATCTCGGCCTTGTGCCGGGGATGATTGCGGGCAATATCGTCAGCATCTTCGCGCAGCGCCTCGTGCGCGTCCTTTGCCCGCAATGCAAACAGCCCTATACGCCAAGCGAGGAAGAGCGCCATCTTCTCGGCCTTTCGCCGGACAAGCCGGCGCAGATCTGCAAAGCGCGCGAGGGCGGGTGCAGCGTTTGCGGCAATGCCGGTTACAGGGGGCGTATCGCCGTTGCGGAAATCCTGCTCTTCGACGAAGATATGGATGAAGTCGTCGCGCGCAGCGGCACGAAGGCCGAGCTTAAAAACATGGCTGTGGAAAAGGGCTTCAAATCAATGAAGGATGATGGCATCCTGAAAGTCATTGAGGGCGTTACTTCGCTGGAGGCACTTTCCAAAGTCGTCGATATCAGGAAGTGAACCGGGTAATAAACCGGGAAAGAATGAGAGGGATGGGATATGGAGAAATATAAATACAAGGCATTGAACGCGAAGGGCAGGCCCATCAAAGGCGTGCTGGGAGCGGTCAACGAGAATGATTTGTTCAAACAGCTTCAGGCCGCCGGGCTGGAGCTGATCAGCTGTTCCCCCATCTCTAAAAAGAAAACCCGCGCCTCGCTCTTTTCACGCGTCAAGCCGCGCGAGCTTATCCAGCTTTTCATTCATCTGGATCAGATGGACAGTGCAGGCGTGCCTTTGCTTGACGCCCTTGCCGATATTCGCGACACCAGCGACAATATCGCGCTGCGCGACGCCATGTCGGAAATCCACAGGGACGTGACGGAGGGCAGCAAGCTGTCCGAAGCCATGGAAAAACATTCCAAGATTTTCTCCGGCCTCTACGTTTCCCTTATCGCTTCGGGCGAGGAAACGGGGAAGATGAGCGCCGCCTATCACCAGCTTATCAAATATCTGACATGGCTCGACGGGATGCAGGTGCGGGTGCGTAAGGCGACCCGCTATCCGACCATCTTACTGCTCGTCGTTCTGGGCGCGGTTGTCATGATGATGGGATTCGTCGTTCCGCAAATTGTGGACTTCATCAAGAATATGGAATTTGAAATGCCGTTCGCGACGACGGCCCTGATTGCGACTTCTGACTTTTTCCAGACCTATTGGTGGCTTGTCCTTGGAACCCCCGTCGTGCTTGGCGCGGTTTTCATGGCGCTGCGCAAGGCGTCGGACAATATCGCCTTTCAGGTGGACAAGCTGATGCTGAGCGCGCCGATGATCGGCCCGCTTTTCAGGAAAATCAACATCGCCCGTTTCTGCCAGACTTTCGGGGCGCTCTATGCCGCGGGCCTGCCGATTCTCGAAGCTTTGTCGGCGGCGTCCAAGACCGTGACGAACAGGGCGATGTACGAGGCTATGGAAAGCGTCCAGTCGCTTATCAAGGCCGGAAATCCGCTTTCCGAGGCGTTCAACGCCAGCGGCGAGTTCCCCAGCATGGTCGTGCGGATGATCAAGGTCGGCGAAGATTCCGGAAATCTTACGGTCGTTCTGGATCAGGTTTCCGAATTTTATACGGCCGATGTTGACGAGGAAGTGCAAAAACTCATTGCAATGATTGAGCCTTCACTTACGATCGTCCTTGGTGGTATGATTCTCTGGATCGCTGTGGGCGTCTTCGGCCCCATCTATTCCAGCTTTGAAAATATTGACTTTTAGGGTACAGGCTCGTCGTTTATGTCGTTTTTTTCTCCATCGAGATGCGTTCTCCTTCTCAATGACGAAGGGGTGGGGGTCTATAATACCGCCGCCCGGAAGGTGAATGTGCTGGCGACGATCCCGTGGGACGCGCCGGCCTTCGAAAATGACATTGTCGCGGCCTATAAACGCTATGCGAACAACAAGCCGATCCTGATCCTCAACGACATGGTCGAGCAGCACTACCGGAAAGAGCGGATTCCGAAAGTGAGCCTTTTGGATCGGGCGAACGTCATCAAGCGCCGCGTGGCCGTCGCTTTCCCGTCCTATCCGATCCGTTCGGGCATCAAGCTGAAGGAAAAACCGCCGGGGCGGGACGACAAAAATGCCGCTGGCGATACGCTTTATCTCTTCGCCGCGTCGCCGCTTTCCGAAGGCGTGCGCCGCGTTATCAACGCCGTCAAGAAGACCCATGCCTCCGTCGCGGGTTTTTGCCTGTTGCCGGTTGAATCGGCCTCGATGGTCTATGCGCTTTCCAAAAAACTGACCCGCGCCGCGGAGAAACAGGCCAAATGGGCCATTTTTGTCGGCCAGCATGTGGGCGGCGGCTTGCGGCAGGTCGTGACCAAGAACGGCGAACTCGCCCTGACGCGGATGACGCCTATCGTCGATAGCGACAAGGATCCCGAAATCTGGGCCAATGACGTTATCAACGAATTGCGCGGGACGATGGGCTATCTCTCGCGCTTCGGTTTCGAGCAAAGCGAGGGGCTGGACGTCGTCGTCGTTGCGGATAACGCTCTGGCCGATCGCCTCTCGTCGAAAGTGGATTTTGAGTGCAACCTCAACATCATGTCGGCGGGCGAGGCCGCGAGCCTTCTGGGCCTGAAAATCGGGCGGCAGGAAGAACACCGCCTCGCCGATCCCCTCCATGTCATGTGGTCGGGCCGCAAGGCGGGCTTTACGATGCCGCTTCATACGGCGCAGCTCGAAAGCGTCGCCATGCCGCGCAGGGTCGCGGCGGCGGCCTCTGTGCTGTTCGTCGCGGGGGCGTGCTATTATACCTATCTTTCTTATGACCAGCTCGGCGATTGGTCGAAGAACCGGGACGACCGGGTGCAGGCCCAGTCCCGCCTTGCCGTGATTCGTCAGGAGCATGAGGAAGAGACGCTGAAAAAAATCGCGACGGGCATGGATTTCCTCGTGGTCGAAAAATCGACGCGCACCTATGCAAGGCTTGAGCGCGATGCGATGAAGCCTTTGCCGATGTTCGAGAAAATAGGCGCGGCGCTGGGCGATCAGGTCAAATTAAAGGCCGTGGACGTGCAAAGCGTCTATGCGCCGCCGCAGGAGCCTTCTTATCATCCCGAAACGGGGGAGCTTGTCATTCCCGAACCGGAGGCGCGCAAGTTCGATGTCGTCCTGATGCTGGAATTGCCGTCAAGCGTAGCGCCGGAGCGCGGCGTCCAGATCGTGACGGATCTTGTGCTGAGGCTACAGCAAAACCTCCCCGACCATGACATAGCGGTCATCAAGCAGATCGCGGATCTCAGCTATACCGGAAATTATATCGGCGAGGCCATAACGGGTGGCGGCGGCGGGCAGGGCGAAGAGATTGACGACTATCAGGCGCAGATAAGAATCAGGGGGCGCGTGATATGATCAAGACTATCGGCATAAAACGCGCTGTCGTCCTTTTATCGCTTGCGGGCCTGTGCGCCTTCGCATTCGTCCTGAGCAATTACTTCCTGACGGCGCAGGTGCAAAAGAGCAGGCAGGCCCTTGCCTCCACGCAAGGGGAGATTGCGCAGTTGCAAATGGAGCTGGAACAGATGCGGCAGGATGCGATCTTCCTCGAACGCGAAAAAGGGACGTATGAGAATATTACTCGGCTCGGTTTCTTTGAGCCGCAGGATCGCGTAGAGGCGCGCGCCCGGCTGGACACGATCCAGAAACTTTCAAAAATCGTGTCTGCCCGTTACGAGATAAGGGCCGCAACGGTCATGCGCGAGGAGGACACGCAAACCGATGCGATCATCAATGAATCCCTTGCCGCCGAAGGGGAGAAGGCCCCCGAATTTGCGGTGATTGAAAGCCCCGTGATCGTGACCTTGTCCGCCATTGACGATATCGATATCTATAATTTCATCTATTACCTGAATTACGGCTATCCCGGCCATATCTCCATCGAAAAGCTGAATATCGAGCGCAGGGGCGATATAACGCAGGACAATCTGAAGCTGATCGGGATGGGAACGCCGCCCGAACTTGTTTCCGCGCGGATGGAAATTATCTGGCGGTCGATGATACCGCGGGATGTTCTTGAATCCTCGCGCGACATGCGGGCTTTGAGCGCGGGAGTATCACAATGATGCGGAACCGGCTTCAAATGACACGCGCGGGCGCTTTTCTTTTTGCAGCGGCTCTTTTTGCAGCGGCGTTTTCTCTGGCCTTTGCGCCGGGCGGCGGCGCTATTCCTTCCGCGCAGGCGCAAGATAATCCGGGCGTGGCTCCGGCGGGGCCGGGCGGATTGCCGCCGCCTTCCATGCTTGCGGGCGAAGGCCCCGCAAACCGGTACGGGCTTGGAGAAAACGCCGGAATTGCGGGGGCGGGGGCAGCTTTTTCTTCTCCTACGGCTTCTGCTTCTGCTTCGGGTATGCCGCAATCATCCTCTACCGCTTCGGGGCCGGCTGCGGCCCCGGCGCAAGGGCTACAGGCCGAAGGCGATGAGGCGGCGAGCCAGCCTCCGGTCGTCGCAGATGAGGGGATGGAAACGGAAAATACCGACATGGCGCGGAAAATTACGGAGCATGTCGCCTATGTGCAGCCGCCTGTTTCGCCCGCCTCCATCGCCTCCTTGTTCTTTACGCCGCCCGAACGCGATCTTGTCCTGAGCGCGCGGCTCGGCCTCAATGTCCGCCCGCCCGGCATGGGAACGGGGGTTGAGGACGATTCTTCCGTGGTCGTTATCGGGCCGAGGGAGCTTGCGCTTGGCGGGATTGTCTATGCTTCCCCGAAAGACTGGACGATCTGGCTGAACACGATGCGCATTTCCCCGGGCCGCCTGCCCAGCGAGGTCATGAATCTGAAGGTTTTCAAAAGCTATATCGAACTTGAATGGTATGATGCGGCGACCAACCAGATTTTCCCTGTCCGGCTGCGCTCGCACCAGCGCTTCAACCTTGATTCCCGCATCTTCCTGCCGGGGAGCTGAGCGCGTGACGCCGTTGCTTGACATATGTTCCATCGCCGCCGGATACGGCTCCGGCCCTGTCGTCAGGGATGTTTCATTGTCTGTCCGCGAAGGTGAAACATTCGGCCTTATCGGATTGAACGGCGCGGGGAAAACGACGCTTTTAAAAACTATCCTGGGGCTGAAAGATCCTGAAACCGGCGCCATCACCATCGGCGGCGCGGCGGCGGGCAGTCTTGCGGCAAAAAAGAAAATAGGCTTCCTGCCGGAAAGGTTCGATCCCGCATGGTTTCTGAACGCCTATGAATTTATCGATTTCACGCTTTCCCTCTACGGCCACAGGGCGGCAAGGGCCGATATAGACGCAATGGCCGACAGGCTCGGCCTTGCCCGCGCCTATCTTTCCAAAAAGGCGCAAAGCTATTCAAAAGGCATGCGGCAAAAGCTCGGACTGATGACAAGCTTTATGACCGACTGCCCTTTCCTGATCCTTGACGAACCGATGAGCGGCCTCGATCCGCTTGCCCGGGCGCAGGTCAAGGACATCATGGTGCAAGAGCGCGGGAAGGGCCGCACGATTCTTCTCAGCTCCCATATCCTCTCCGACATGGAGGAGATCTGCGACCGTATCGCGATTCTTCATGAAGGGCGGCTGATGTTTACCGGCACGCCCGCGGAACTGCTTGCGCAAACGGGGCAGGAACAGCTGGAGAGGGCTTTCCTTGTCCTTATCGGCGCTCCCTTGCAAGCGGCGGCCTGATTCGGGGGCTGCGCTCCGGATGGTTGGGGATTAGCAGTTTCCCTTTGTTTGTATTTTTGCTAGAATCATTGCACATATTGTTTCTGGCCCTTTAAGGACTACTCTGTTCTGAACATGATGATGATAAAGACAAACTCCCTGTTTCGCGGTTCTGCCCTTGCGGTCGTGTTCGCAGCGATAGTGCTGGCCGCGCCCCATGGCCGCGCCGTGGCACAGACATCCGCTTTCGATCAACAGGCGCCTTCGGCGGCAACCGGCTTCGAACAGGATGCGCCCGCCGCGAGCGGTGATTTTGCGCCGCCCTCCGCATCCCCGCAAATGCCGTCCATGAGCTATGATGGCGGCGCTCCCGCCGGCACGGCGCCGCCGATGGATCCGATGGCGCAGCAAATACCGTCCTCTCCTCCGGACGCCGAGCTGACGACATCCGTCCTGCCGCTTCCCGAAGCGGCGGAAGGCGATCTGCAAGGAACCAATGTCATGGGGCAGGGCGCTACGGAACCCCAACATTCGGGCACTTATTATGATGCCGACGCGGTTATTCCGGGACAGGCGTTGAGCGGCAGGACGTCGCCGCCGCGCAAGGTCGATCCGGCGCGCGAGCCGGGGCAGCGTTATGTCGTTGTCGGGAAGAACGCGCCCGCCGGATCCTATGAGGCGCAATATGTCGCGGCGACGCGGGCTTTGAAGCTTGGCCGTTATGCGGCGGCGATGGAAATCCTCGAAGGGCTTTATGCCACTAACCACAAAGACACGCGCGTCCTGATGGGGCTTGCGATAGCGCAGCAGGGGGCGGGCTTTAATGAGTCCGCCGCGCGCACCTATGAGGATCTGCTGAAACTCCAGCCGAACAATGCCGATGCGATTATCAACCTGATGGGGCTGATGCGCACGCAATATCCTTCGGTGACGTTGCAAAAGCTTGGCGATCTCCGCCGCAAATATCCGCATAATCCCGGTATTCCGGCGCAGATGGGTTTGATCAATGCGGAGCTGAACAATTATCAGGATTCGGTGCGCTATTTTGAAATAGCGGCGAGCATGGAACCGCGTAACTCATCGCATATATATAATATGGCGATTGTCGTTGACAGGGCCGGCGACGTCGCGAAGGCCATCCAGCTCTATGAGCGGGCGCTGCAAATTGACGCTTCCCACGGCAGCAACGCGAACACTATTCCGCGCGACGAGATTTATGACCGGCTTGTGGTCTTGCGGCGCAAGGCATAGGGCGCGGCATACGGGCCAGTGGAAACCGCCGTCGCATTTTTCTTTTATTCATCCGCTTTTCTTGCAGGAATCTGTCTTGGCAGTTTTGCGACGGCCCTGATCCACCGCATCCCCCTGGGGCTTTCATGGATATGCGACGATCGCGGCGGCGGGGCGCGTTCTGCCTGTACGCATTGCGGGAAAAAACTGGGCATAGCCGATCTCGTCCCGCTTTTTTCATGGCTCGCGCTGCGCGGGCATTGCCGTTATTGCGCCGCGCCCATTCCGGCCCGCTATCCGCTGGTAGAGGCGGCGACCGGCCTCGCCGCCCTTGCCATGGCGTGGGCGTGGGGGATGGACTGGGCGCTCCTTCCCGTCCTGCTGGCCATACCGTTCATGGCGGCGGCCATCGTCATTGACTGGGAGCATATGATTCTGCCCGACGATATCAATGTCGCGTTTTCCATCCTTGCGGCGGCGTATCTTTGCCTTCTTGCATGGGGCGGCGCGTGGGAGGGCGGAGGGGCCGCCATAACGGTTCTGGCCGATCATATCGGCGCGGCCTTTGTCCTGACGCTTCTTTTATATGGGTGCGCCGCGGTGATTGCCCGCTGGAAAGGGCGCGAGGCGCTCGGCATGGGCGATATGAAATTCCTTCCCGCGGCGGGGCTGTTTCTGGGGTTTGCGCCGCTGCCGTCCTTTTTGATGCTGGCGGGCGTCCTTGGCGTCGGAACCGCCTTTTTAAAGGGCGGGAAAGAGGGGGACTCTGCTTTTCCTTTCGGCCCCGCCCTGATTATTTCCTTGTATTTTCACCTTTTTTTAACCGGATTGCGGTTTGATTATATGTGGTGATCTTGACCGTCTGTGGTTCTGGCATCACACTGGGCACACGTCTTTTTATGTTTCTCGCTTTTCTTTCCGCCCGGTTCAATCAAAGGGGACAAGTCCGTGGATCTTACGCAACTTCTTGCTTTTACAATGCAGAACAAAGCCTCCGACCTTCATTTAAGTTCGGGCAGCTATCCGATCATCAGGGTTCACGGCGATTTGCGCCGCATCAAGGCGGAAGCGCCGCTGACGAACGACGATATACGCTCCATGCTTTATTCCGTGATGACGGAACAACAGCGCGCGGAATATGAGAACGAACTTGAAATCGACTTCGCCATCGCCTTTGGCGAAAAGGCGCGTTTCCGCGTGAACGCTTTTGTTTCGCGCAACGGGGCTTCGGCTGTGTTCCGGGCGATTCCATCCGACGTGCCGACGCTGGAAGAGCTGGATCTGCCGCCGGTCGTGCAGCGTTTTTCCGAGCTTGAAAAAGGTATCATCCTCGTTACCGGCGCGACGGGGAGCGGTAAATCGACGACGCTCGCCTCCATCATCCACCATATCAACACGACGATGGATAAACATATCTTGACGATCGAGGATCCGGTCGAATTCTTCCATCATTCCAAACGCAGCCTTATCACCCACCGCGAGGTCGGGCGCGATACGAAATCTTTCGCCCGCGCGCTGAAATCCGCGCTGCGCGAAGACCCGGACGTCATCCTTGTCGGGGAGCTGCGCGATTATGAAACAATTTCCCTCGCGCTGACGGCGGCTGAAACCGGGCACCTTGTCCTTGCGACATTGCACGCCAGCACCGCGGCCAAGGCGGTCGACCGTATCCTCGACGTGTTCCCGACGGGGGACAAGCCGATGGCGCGGACGATGCTTGCGGGGTCGATTCAGGGCGTTATCGCGCAGACTCTCCTGCCCAAAATCGGCGGCGGGCGCGTCGCGGCCTTTGAAATCATGGTCGGCACGAACGCCGTGCGCAACCTTATCCGCGAAGGGCAGATTACGCAGCTCTATTCCATGATCCAGACGGGATCGCGTTACGGCATGGTGACGATGGAAGATTATATCGGCGCGCTTGTCGAACAGAAAATGATCGCGCCCGAAGACGCCCGCCTTGCGCTCTTGCAGGTTTCCGAAGATATCGACGAAAGCGGCGCGGCGACGAGCAGCCACGTCCACGCCTCGCTCGGCGGCGGGCGTAAGGACGGCACGACGCGTCAGGCGGCGGCGCCGCAACCGGCTGTCATCGATAGCGGGGATGGCGGCGATAAAGGCGGCGGAGGCTATTCCTTTTGAGCGTGCCTTATGCATTCCAGTTCCTGACGGAGATGAACGAGAGAGGGGCCAGCGACCTTTATCTGAGCCATGGCTTTCCGCCGACGCTGCGCATTGAAAACAGGTTTGAATCCATCAATGACACGCCTCTGGACGAAAAGGCGCTTGCCGATATTCTTTCCAACGTCCTGACGGCGCGCCAGCAGCGTGAATTCGAAACCCAGATGGAGCTCAACACGGCCCTTGATATGGGGCAGCACGGGCGCTTCCGCGTCAATGTCTTCAAACAGCGGCAGATGCCGGGGCTGGTTATCCGCCGGATTATTTCCAAAATTCCCACGCTTGAAGATCTTAATCTCCCTTCCATCCTGAACAGCCTTGCCTGTGAGGCGCGCGGCCTTGTCCTTCTCACCGGCATGACGGGAAGCGGTAAGTCCACGACGCTCGCCTCGATGATCGATCACCGCAACGAAACGCGGCAGGGACATATCCTCACGATCGAAGACCCAATCGAATATCACCACGACCATAAAAAATCGGTCGTGACCCAGCGCGAGATCGGCGTCGATACGGAAAGCTATAATATCGCCCTGAAAAACGCCCTGCGCCAGCGTCCCGACGTTATCCTGATCGGCGAGATCAGGGATCGCGAGGTAATGGAACAGGCGCTGACCATCGCCGAAACCGGGCATCTCTGCCTTGCGACCTTGCACACCAACAACGCCTATCAGGCGATCGAGCGGGTGGTGAATTTCTTCCCCGAAGAAATGTACGGGCAAATCCGCCTTAATCTTTCGATGAATCTCAAGGCGATTATCTCGCAGCGGCTTTTGCCGTCGCTAAAGGGCGGGCTTGTTCCGGCTATGGAAATACTGCTCAATCAGGCGCTCATCCGCGAGCTGATTCAAAAAGGGGAATATGAAAAAATAACGGAGATCATGGAGCAAAACGCCTCTATCGGCATGTGTTCTTTCGATCAGTCCTTGCTGGCGCTTTATGCTAACGGCTTTATCAGCGATGAAACGGCCATCTCGCAATCCGACAAGTCTAGCGATATGCGCGTGAAGATCCGCCAGTTCAATCTTGGAAACGCGTCCGGCGGGCTTGGCGGCATGGATACCTCGACGCTCGCCATTACCGATAATTACTAATTCTCGGAAAACATGGTAAAAAATCCGCAATCTCCTTGCGTCCGCAGGGGATCCATAGCAAACTTTGGGAACTGATTCTATTTTCCTCGCGGGCTATTATCTTACGGACATAACCATGCTGAAACTGCGTATCTCCAGTTCTTTTACTTTTAGAACATGTTCTATTCTGATGTTGGGGGGCTTGCTTTCCTTGTCTTTGGCGGGGTGCGATCTGGCCAAGAACCAGCTGAAAATCGATCGCAGTTCGGATATGGAGGTGCAGGATTACCGTGATGCGCTCGCGCCGCGCCTTCCCGATATTGCGGAGAAAAACGCGCCCGATTCCAAAATTCCGGATTTGAAGCCGTATATCGCGACGCCGACCGACAGGATGAAGACGATGCCGCTCGTGTCGATTTCCGTGAACCAGAGCATTCCGCTCAAGGATATTCTGTATGAACTTGCGGAACAGGCCGATTACGATATCGAGCTTGACCCGCGCATCCGCGGGAGCGTTATCTTTTCCGCGCGCAACCGTCCTTTCGATCAGGTGATTGACCGCCTCGCCGAAAGCGCGGGTCTTCGCTATAAATTCGAGGGCGACAGCGTGCGCGTCGAACTGGATACGCCGTATCACGAGATCTATAAAATCAACTATCTGAGCTATGTCCGCACCAACACAAGCTCCATCACCAACGACGTCGCCGTCGTTTCGGGCGAGGGTGCCGATACGGGCTCCAGCTTCAAGGCGGAAGCCAAGAGCGAGAATGATTTCTGGGCGGAACTTGATTCCAACCTTCAGCAAATCCTGACCGTGAACCGCGATGCCGGCACGCTTAGAACCCAGCGCGATCCGCGCATCACCAACGTGTCGGAAGCGGCGGCGCAGGTCGATCCGATCCTGATGACCGCGAATGGCGAAATGACCGTAGCGGCGCCGAACGCCGTCCTGCGGGTCGAACCGCTTTCGCCGGAAGACGATCCGGACAGCCAGAACCAGACGGGCGAAGATCCGTTCCTGCCGCGTTTTTCCTTGAACAAACAGGCCGGCATGATTTCCGTGTTCGCGTCGGAACGCCTCCATAAACAGGTGCGCGATTATCTGGATATGCTCCGCCGTTCCGTGACATCGCAAGTGCTGATCGAGGCGAAGGTTCTTGAAGTCGCCCTTAATGACGAGTTCGCCGCCGGTATCAACTGGTCGCTGCCCGGCATTTTCGGCAGCGGCACGTCATTCGGCGTGAACAGCACCGGGGCAGGCCTCATACCGCGCTTTGAAGGCCCGTCCGATCCCGGCATCAACCTGTCCGCCGTCTATGCTAGCGGCGATTTGAACGCGGCGGTCGAGGCTATGGCCCGTTTCGGCGCCGTACGCGCCCTCGCAAGCCCGCGCCTGACGGTTTTGAACAACCAGTCCGCCGTCCTGAACGTGGCAAGGAACCAGGTTTACTTCCAGCTCCAGCTTGAACGTGAAGAGCGTGAAGCGCCGGAGCCGGACCGCGTGAACATCAACAGCAATATCCGCAACGTGCCGGAAGGCGTCCTCATCAACGTCCAGCCCGCCATCAACCTTGAAGAGCGCGTCGTGTCCATGGCCGTGCGCCCGACCGTGACGCGGATTGTCGACTATGTGAACGATCCGGGCGTGACGATTGTCGCCAAGGATATGGGCGTCGATGTGGAATCGCCCGTCCCTGTGGTCAATGTTCAGGAATTCGATTCCGTCATCCAGATGAATAGCGGTCAGGCGATCGTGCTGGGCGGGCTTATCCAGGATCGCACGACATCGGTGCAAAATGCCGTTCCCGTTCTGGGCGAGGTGCCGCTCTTTGGCGCGCTCTTCCGCAATCAGGGCGACAAGATCGAGAAAACGGAACTGGTTGTCTTCCTGAAGGCGACCATTATGGAAGGCGGTAACAACGTCCATAATACGGATCGCGATCTGTACCGGACATTCTCGCAAGACAGGCGTCCGTTCGATCTCTAGGCTGCGGCGCTTTGTAAGCGGGCGGTTTTCCAAGCGGGCCGCGGTTCTTAACGCGCCGCCCGGCGGGCCGCACAAAATAACGAACAAACCCGTTATGGAGGGCAGAAAACCATGAAATGGCCGCTCTTTCGTTATGTCCTCATGGCCGCCATGCGCGACAAGTTGCTTTTGTCCATCGTGGCGCTGGTCGCGGTGACCGTATCGCTTTCAAATTTCTTTGCGACCTCGGTCGTGATTGAACAGGTTGAATTCGCGCGCGTTTTTACGGCCTATGGTTTTCGCCTTTTCGGGACGGCCATCCTCGTGATGTTCGTCGTCAGCCATATCAGGCGCGGCTTCGATTCGCGGGAGATTGATTTCCTTTTATCGCGCCCGATTGGCCGCGTGTCTTTCGTCCTCAGCCATGCCGCGGCCTTTTCCTTTATTGCCGTCGTGCTGGCCTTTATCCTGGGGCTGGTTTTGGTGCTTCAGGAAACGGCCAATCTTCATGAAGGTGTCTGGCTGTGGTGGCTCAGCCTCGCGGTCGAATTCATCATCATGGCCAATGTTGCCATGTTCTTTTCTCTGGTCATTACCAGCACGACGGCAAGTCTTGCGATTGTCTTTTGCTTTTACCTTTTGTCGCGCCTGATGGGTGAAATTCTCGGCATCCTGCAAAACAAGGCCGATGGCGCTTGGAGCGGATTCCTCGCCAGAATCATGGAATTTATTTCTATCTTTATCCCGCGGCTTGATTTGATGGGGCAGACGAAATGGCTCGTTTACGGTGTGCCGGATACTATCTCCCTGCCGTTCATCATCGCGCAATGCGCGGTCTTCCTTTCCCTTATCGTGGGCGCAGCCGTCATGGATATGCATAAACGGCAATTTTAATGGGGAAGGGCATGGCCATAAAAGCCTTCACGATTGAAAAGCGCCATAGGCTTCGGAGTTTTGTTTTTCTTATGGCCGCCCTGTGCGCCAATATTCTTTTCTGGACGCATTCCCGCACTATCCTGCCGGAATGGAACAATGTGTCGCCGCCGCCATCCGCCTCTTCCGTCAGAATGGCGGCGCTGGGCGATCCGGAAATCGCTTACCGGATGATCGGGTATTTTTTGCAAAATGCCGGCAACACGGGCGGGCGGTATGAATCGCTGAAAGACTATAATTACACCTATCTCGAAGGTTGGTTCGGCCTTGCGCACGCGCTTGATCCGCGCGCCGATCTCGTGCCGTTCCTGACCGCCTATTATTTCGGCGCGCTGGAGAACGAGCCGGGGAGGACGAGCCATGTCGCGCGCGCGCTGATTGCGCCGGGGCTGGAGCCTTATCCCGAAAAATGGCGCTGGCTCGCCCATGCCGTCTATCTGGCGCGGTTTAGGGCGGATAATATCGAATGGGCGCTTGAACTCGCCAACAAGCTTGCGGGGCTGGATGTTGAAATGGCGGCGTGGGGGCGGCAAATGCCGGCCTTCGTCCAGCTCGGCATGGGCGATAAAAAGGCGGCATACGAAGTCATGGTCAGCATGCTGGCGACGGAAGGGGACAAGCTCCATCCCGCCGAAGTGAATTTCATGCGGGAATTTATCTGCGAACGGACGCTGGAGCCGCAAGAAGCCGCGCAGGATCCGCTTTGCGAAAACCTGAAATAACCTTATAAAACCCTATGGCCGGGATGGACAGTTTTACGCTAACCGAAATGCTTTCCTTGATAGGGCTGTTCCAGTCGCTTTATGTGCTGGTCTATATGCTTTTCCGGTCGGGATCGGTGCGGAACATGCTTGTGCCATCGCTCTATTTCCTCGGCCTGTCCTTGGCGTTTTTGTTCGATGCCGCCGCGGCGCGGTGGGAGGGCGCATGGCACGGCTATGATTTGCTGCGGTGGTTTTTCTGGCTGTCCGGTGTGCCGCTGGGAAGCTTGCTGGTGTTCCAGCTCGCCTCCGTGCCGCGCCCGCCAAGCGTCCGCGCTTTTTCGTTGCTGGCGCTTTTGCCGCTGGCATTCGCGCCGCGCCTGTTCGGGGCGGATATGCAGTTTCTCTACCTGTCCGGCCTTGTCGCGGGAGCGCTTTCCCTGCTGGCCATCTGGAGCCGGCGGGAGCTTCTCGACGGGGTTTACAAGGATGTCCGTTTCGGGCGTGAGCGGTTCTGGCTGATTATTTCCCTCATTGTCATCAACACGGTTTTTCTGGCCTCTGTACTGGCGGTCGTGAGCGAACATATCTTGCCCGCGCAATGGGAGCTTATCCGGACGATTCTCGGAATCGCTTTCGTCTATATTGCCGGAACCGGCCTGTTCAGAATTTATCCGCAGGCTTTGAGCGTAAAAAAACCGTCCATGGCCGGCGGGGCGGCGCTTTCGCCGGACGAGGCGGAAAAGGAAATTCTCGCAGCGCTCGCGCGGCTTTTGGAGGAGCAGAAAATTTATCAGGAGGCCAGTTTCGGGCGGGCCGAACTCGCGCGTGAACTGAATGTAGGGGAGGCGAATCTCTCCCGCCTGGTCAATCAATATTACCGTAAAACGATTCCACAGCTCTTGAACGAGCTGCGCGTGCGTGATGCGTCGCGGCTGCTCCGTGAAACCGGCGTGCCGGTACAGCAGATTTTTGAAGAGTCCGGCTTTAATTCCATCACGACTTTTAACCGCGTTTTCAAAGAGATAACGGGCGAAACGCCGAAGGAATACCGCCAGCGTGCGGGGCGCTGATTCCCGTTTTGGCAAAGTGACAGGGTTTTTTGCCAAAGGGGGGAGAAAATCTTTGAAAAACAATGTAAATTTATGGGGACGGACTCAAAGAAATCGGGTAGATTCGATCATCTTTGGGGTTCTCCCGCAGTCATATAATTTGGTGAAAAAATTCTTAACAGGAGAAGTGGAATGACACAGCAACACACACAGCGCCGCACGGAGGGAGGCTTTACGCTTGTCGAGCTTGCCATCGTGATGGTTATTATCGGTCTTTTGATCGGCGGTATTCTGAAAGGGCAGGAACTGATCGCCAACGCCAAGGTTACGGCGACGGTTTCCCAGTTGAAAGGCCTCGATGCCGCCCTCAACACGTTCCAGGATAAATACAGCGCGCTTCCAGGTGATATTCCGGCGCCTAGCACACGTCTTCCGAACTGTCCTGCAGGTGTCTGCGGCACGGCTGGAACGGGCGGCACGGTCGGCAATAACCGCATCGAAGGCGGTAACGTGACGACGGCCCCCGCGGCTGCGAGCGAGGCGGGGAAAGTGTTCGTTCACCTGAACGCGGCTGACCTGATTTCCGGCATCAACCCGAATGGCGGCGCGACCTTTAACGGCATCTTCCCGTCCGCGAAAACGGGCGGCGGTATCTGGGTTGCCTACGCAACCAATGCGCTGGGCAGCACGAACCTGCCGGCGGGCGCTCACTACACCGCTATTGCCGGTTCGCCGTCAGGTGCAAACAGCGCAACCAGCGGCGCCCTGACGGCCTCGACGGCGGCGCAAATCGACCGCAAGATCGATGACGGCATCCCGCAATCCGGCAGCACCCAGACCTTTGGTACGGGCTGCTTTACGGGTGCGGGCGCAACGTCCGTCTATTCCGAAAACACCAGCGGCGGTACCTGCACGCTTTACTCCCGCGCCCTGAACTAAGCGCGAAGGATGAAGAATGAAAAGCCCCGCGACAATGCGGGGCTTTTTTCATTACGGGTTTGGGCATTGCATCTGCCGGTTTTCTCCGGCCACTGTTCTTACAGCCCGCTATTGCAGCCTATTGCGGCAAGCCCGCCTGATAATTTTTAGGCAGCGCCCAGCCATTGATTTTCATCCGGCATTGTAAGCCGGCTTTTTCGGCCGATAATTTTCCGATCGATGATTTTTCCGGCCAATGATTTTTGCGCGGCTATATGGCCGTTCGGCGCCGCCCATGCGCCGCCCTGCCTGCCGCGGAGCCTTCATTCCATCAGAGATTTTCCAGCCGGTTGTTTTCCGGTCAAGCCTATACTCGTTCGCCGGCGCTTGCCGCCTTGAGGACGCGCACCCGTAACGGTGAGGGCCTTTTCAAGCTGCCTGAGCTAGCCTTTTATCCAGCTCTTTCAAAAGCGCGCCGCCCATGGCGGCGCATCCGGCCAGCGTGCATCCATCTTCCATGATGTCCGCCGTGCGGATGCCGCTCTCCAGAACGGCCTGAACGGCTTCGTCAATCATGTCCGCTGCTTGCCCTTCATCCAGCGAATAACGCAGCGCCATGGAAAAACTGAGAATGGCCGCCAGCGGGTTCGCCTTGTCCTGCCCTGCAATATCGGGGGCGGAGCCGTGGACGGGTTCATATAGCCCCGGCGTCCCCGGTGCGCCGAGCGAGGCGGAGGGTAGCATGCCGAGCGAGCCCGTGAGCATCGCGGCCTCGTCGGACAGAATATCGCCGAAAAGATTATCCGTGACGATGACGTCGAATTGCGACGGATTGCGCAAAAGCTGCATCGCGCAATTATCGGCATACATATGTTCCAGCGCGACATCGGAAAATTCGGCCCTGTGGAGCGCCGTCATATCCTCACGCCAGAGCTTGCCGCTCTCCATCACATTGGCTTTTTCGCACGAGGTCACTTTATTCCGGCGCTTGCGGGCCAGATCGAACGCCACGCGGCCGACGCGCTTGATTTCGGACGTGGTATAGACTTGCGTGTTCACGCCGCGCCGCTCGCCGTTGCCCAAATCTTCGATGCCCCGCGGTTCGCCGAAATAAACGCCGCCCGTCAGTTCGCGGACAATGAGGATATCAAGCCCCTTGACGATTTCCGGCTTCAATGTCGAAGCATCGACGAGTGCATCAAAGACAAGGGCAGGGCGTAAATTCGCGAACAGGCAAAGCTCCTTGCGGATGCGGAGCAGGCCCGCTTCGGGGCGCTTGTCATACGCAACCCCGTCCCATTGCGGCCCGCCGACCGCGCCCATGATTATCGCGTCGGCGCGTTTGCATTTTTCCAGCGTTTCATCGGCGAGCGGCATGCCGTAGCGGTCATAGGCCGCGCCGCCAATGGCGTCTTCGGTAATCTCAAACGTCATGCGCTCCGATTGTTCCAGCCACGCGGCGACCCTTTTCACCTGTGCCGTAATTTCGGGGCCGATCCCGTCGCCGGGGAGGATGACGATTTTATGCCGTTTGCTCATTGTCTATATCCAGTCATCATGTTCGGTGCTTATATCGGTTGCGCGCCGGGGCTTATATCCACGGGCGTTTATCTTTATCGTTCTTTTCAAATTCCGCAATCGCCGCCCCTTTGACTTCCGTCAGGCCGATATCGTCCAACCCGTTCAAAAGGCAATGTTTGCGGAACGGTTCGACAGCGAAGGGGAGGGAGAATTTATTCCCGCGCGTGATGGTTTGCGATTCCAGATCGATCTCGAACGGCGCTTGCGGGTTTTCCTCCGCTTCCTTCATCAACATCTCGACCTCTTCTTTCGGAAGGCGGATGGGAAGGATGCCGTTCTTAAAGGCGTTATTGTAGAAAATATCGGCGAAGCTTTCGGCTATGATGCAGCGTATGCCCATGTCGAGGATCGCCCACGGCGCATGTTCGCGCGACGATCCGCACCCGAAATTCTCGCCCGTGATGAGGATGCTTGCGCCGCGATAGGCGGGCCTGTTTAAAACGAAATCCGGCTTTTCAGAACCGTCTTCATTATAGCGTATGTCGTTGAACGCATGGATGCCAAGCCCCGCGCGCTTGATGGTTTTCAGGAATTGTTTCGGGATGATGATGTCCGTATCGACATTGATCATGCGAAGGGGGGCGGCGGTGCCGCTGAGTTTGACGAATTTTTCCATGCCCTTGAAAATAAGCGGGAAGCGTTAGATTTGCAAGGGATCGGGCTGTAATTGCGGCGCTTTGATAGGCGGCAGGAAAAGGTTTTTCCGCCTGCAATAGGCCTCGCAGGCGGCGACTAGATCCAGATCGAATTTTCCGGCATGTTTACTGCCGCCGATTTCCTGAAACACCGCATTGAGCGGCTTGTTATCATCCGGCCTGCCCCCGGCGATTTTGATCTTGCCGTCAATTTCGTCAAGGATGGTGGCCATCCTCAATATTTCATCCATTTGCGCGCCATGGAAGCCGAGCGGGCCGGAACCGTCAATCCGTTCATGATGCGTTTCCATCAAATAAAGGATGGTTTCGATATGGAGAGCATCATGTCCGTCCGGTATGAATCCCGTTTCGTCCATTGCGTCCATCAGGACGGCGCGGCCAAGCTTTGTATGCGCCGCGCGTTTTTGTTTCTTTTCCCAATCGGGCTTTTCATTGGTGAAGGCCCATAGGGAGATGTCTTGCATGATCTTTCCGGCATCGTGCAGCTTAAAGGCGGCGGCAACCTTGTCCGCGCTTGGCCCGTCATAACCGCGGGCGATCATGAAGCCTTTGAGATAGGATGATGTTTTTCCAAGATGGTCGGCAAGATAGGGGCCGTATTCCGGATCATAGGCCCTGATTTTTTCCATCACCAGCATTTCAAGCGGGCGGAATCGTTCCGCATCATAGCGATAGCTGCCTATATGCGCTTTAAGATCGAGCGCGAAATTTTTTGGTATGTAATTCATATAAATCTAATTCTATCATGGGCATAGTTAAGAATAGCTGTGCCTGTTTAAGGTTCCCTTAAATCAAAATTTTTGCATGCTGCCAAATTAAAAATGCCGCCAATGGTTGTGTTATTGAAATTGCAGCCGCGGTGACTCCGCTTTTTCAAACGGATAAAATCTTTTCTGCATAGAAGGAACCGGGAAGCTTTCAGGTGGTTGATATGGAGTGAAGGATATTTCATCCGTCATTAACCAAACCAAAGGAGAACTATCATGGCCGACCATAAAAACAATCCGAACCAGGATCGCGATAACCAGCAACAACAGAAAAAAGCCGGTACGCAAAATCAGGGCCAACAGGGTCGTCAGAACAGCGACAATATGAAGCAGCGCTAGGACGCTGTTTTATTTTGTCCTGAACAAGGCAAACCCCTTTCCATGGTTTTGGAAAGGGGTGTTGTCTTCGTTTTTGCGGGCGCGTCTTTTGGGCGTTGCGCCTTTTGCCGGTGCGCTGTTTTAACGCGTCCTTTTATGGGCGTTTTCTTTTGTCAGGCAAGCTCGCGCACATCCGTAAGCCTGCCCGTGATTGCCGCCGCCGCCGCCATGGCGGGGGACATAAGATGGGTGCGCCCGCCGCGCCCCTGACGGCCTTCAAAGTTGCGGTTCGAGGTGGAGGCGCAGCGTTCGCCCGGTTGCAAGCGGTCGGCATTCATCGCAAGGCACATGGAGCATCCGGCCTCGCGCCAGTCAAACCCCGCCTTGATAAGAATATCCGCAATGCCTTCCTCTTCGGCCATTGCCTTGACGAGGCCGGAGCCGGGGACGACCATCGCATAAATGCCTGCCGCTACTTTCCTGTTGCCAACGATTTTTGCGACCTCGCGCAGATCCTCGATCCGCGCATTGGTGCAAGATCCGATAAAGACCTTGTCGATGGCGATGTCGGTCAGCTTCGCGCCTTCCGTCAGGCCCATATAATCCAGCATCCGGCGGACGGAATCCTGTTTTGCCGGATCGCTGAAATCCGAAGGCGAAGGGACTATGCCCGTGATGGGGAGAACGTCTTCGGGCGTTGTCCCCCATGTCACGGTCGGCGCGATGTCTTCGGCGCGGAGCGTTATTTCGCGGTCATAGGCCGCGCCTTCGTCGCTTGCGAGGCCGCGCCAATATTGGACGGCCTTGTCCCATAATTCTTCCTTCGGCGCCATCGGGCGGCCTTTCAGGTAACGGAAGGTCGTGTCATCCGGCGCCACCATGCCCGCGCGCGCGCCGCCTTCGATCGACATATTGCACATGGTCATGCGGCCTTCCATCGACAGGGCGCGCACCGCTTCGCCCGCATATTCGATGACATGGCCCGTGCCGCCCGCCGTGCCGATTTCGCCGATGATGGCGAGGATCATATCCTTGGCATAAACGCCGGGGCCGAGCGTCCCGTCCACCGTAATCCGCATGGATTTCGCCGGCCTTTGGATAAGGGTTTGCGTCGCCAGCACATGCTCCACCTCGCTCGTCCCGATGCCGAAGGCGAGCGCGCCGAACGCGCCGTGGGTCGATGTGTGGGAATCGCCGCAGACGATCGTCATGCCGGGCTGGGTGAATCCCTGTTCAGGGCCGATAATATGGACGATGCCCTGCCGCTTATCCTTCATGTCGAAGAGGCGGATGCCGAATTCTTCGCAATTTTCCGAAAGCGTTTCGACCTGAAGCCGCGATTCGGGATCCTCGATCGGGCGGTCGCGATCGCCGGTCGGGACGTTGTGGTCGCATACGGCGAGCGTTGCTTCGGGTTTGCGCACCTGTCTTCCGGCCATGCGCAGCCCCTCGAAAGCCTGCGGCGAGGTGACTTCGTGGACAAGGTGCCTGTCGATATAAATCAGGCAGGTTCCGTCCTCCGAGCGCTCGATGACATGGTCGTCCCAGATTTTCTGGAAGAGGGTGCGTGGCTTGGTCATGATTTTTCCTATAGGGCTTCTCTTTCTTATATACGGGCTGGGGCCGCGCAAAATCAAGGGACGGGCCGCAGATTTTCGCCAGAACCGCACCAGGCGGGCATGGCGGCGTGGAGCAGGGCCTTATGCCTGCTTCCCCCCGCTTTTTCGCAAATGCGGCAAAATAATTATTTTCATTAGAACTTTCGTAACCAGTTTTGCGTTAGAATTACTGCAACGCAACAATAAAGGCGAATGCAATGTCGATTATACTGGAAAACCAGAATGTTAAGGCCGGTGTCCGCTATCAGGACGGCGGGCTGGACATCTTCTTCGAAGACGATCCGTCCTATGTCCGCAGTGAAACGGTTCTCCTTGATATAGAGAGCCGGAGCATCGGCATTATCTTCCAGAACGCCTATCACTATATCGGGTCGATCCCGGGTGAGCTGGGCATCGAAGAGATGGAGCATCTTTTCAAAATCAAGGCGCGGTTGCTTGGCCTTGGGGCGGGCGGCAAGCCGATTGCGCTCCACGCCCCCATCAAAATCGTGGCCTTGGCGCAAGGCGAAGGGCAACTTAATTAGGAGAAACAAGATATGACAAGATTCGCCGGAACCTATACGGATGAAAAGGGAAACAAGGTTGTCGAACCTGTTTTCCACGGCAATGGCACGGTCGGCGGTTTCGTCGCCGTCAAGAGATAGCCCCGCCGGAAACAGGCCGTCCAAAAGATAAAAAAGATAAGGTTTATGCGGCTTCCTCCCCGTATAAAACGAAAAAAACGCGGCCCGCATAGGCCGCGTTTTATACTGTCCCGCAGGGCCGGATGAATTATTCGGCTTGCGTGTTTTCGGCGGCGGCTGCTTCGGCTGCTGCTGCATCCGCTGCGGCTTTGGCTTCGGCGGCTTTCGCGTCGGCTTTTGCCTGCGCTTTGGCTTCGTGGCCTTTGCGGGCTTCGGCGCGGGAGGCTGCTTTTGCCTCTTTCTTCTTCGCCTGTCTTTGCGTCTTCGTCAGGTTGTCGTCCTCGGTTGCCTCGATATCCATGCCGTGGCCCGTGGTACGTTCCGCAATACGCGCGGATTTACCGCGGCGGTCGCGCAGATAATAGAGTTTCGCGCGGCGGACATCACCGCGGCGGACGAGTTCGATGGATTCGATGGAAGGGGAGAAGAGCGGGAATACGCGCTCAACGCCTTCGCCGAGGCTGATTTTACGCACCGTAAAGCTCGCATTGATATTGGATTCGCTGCCGAAACGGGCGATGCACAGGCCCTCATAAGCCTGAACGCGCTCACGGGCGCCTTCTTTAATGCGGACGTTCACGCGTACCGTGTCGCCGGGGGAAAATGTCGGGATATTCTTGCCCGCGCCGAGTTTTTCGACCTGACGGGCTTCGAATTTTTGAAGCGTATTAGCCATTTGAGGCTCCTATATGTTGTTTTTTGCGTTGTTAGTTGGCCGTTTTCTAACCGATAGGCCCCGAAAACGCAAGGGATTTATCGCTTTTTTTCGAGTAAATCCGGCCTGCGTGCGGCGGTGAGGGCGCGGCTTTGCGCGTCCCGCCATTTGCGGATTTCCGCGTGGTTGCCGGATTTCAGCACGTTCGGCACCGTATAAAGCGCGCCGTCCGCGGCCACCCAGTCGGCGGGGCGGGTGTAATGGGGGTATTCCAAAAGCCCCTCCGCGCCGGAAAAGCTTTCTTCTCCAGCGGTTTGCTCGTTCCCCATGACGCCGGGGAGGAGGCGGATACAGGCATCCATCAGGATAAGCGCGGCAGGCTCCCCGCCGGACAGCACATAATCGCCGATGCTGATTTCCTCGAATCCGTGGACGTCCAGAACCCGCTGATCGACGCCTTCATAGCGCCCGCACAGGATGGTGAGTTCCGCCGCCGCGGCCAGCTCCCGCACGAGGGATTGATCAAGAACCCGCCCGCGCGGGGACATATAGATTCTTCTGGGGGCGGGGGCGCCGCCGGGGACGGCATCCGGGGCGCTTTCCCCCTTGCCCGCATTTGGGGCCGCGCCCTGACTGCCATCCGCCGCCGCGCTGCCTTCGGGCGCTGCGGACGCTTCGGGTGCTGCGGACGCTTCGGGCCGGTGCGGGCCTGTCTGGCGGGGGGAGAGGGAGAGCAGGGCGCGTTCAATGACATCGGCGCGCATGACCATGCCCGCGCCGCCGCCGAAAGGCGTGTCGTCCACCGTCTGGTGCTTGTCTTGCGCGAAGTCGCGGATCTGGACGGCGCTGTAAGACCAGTCGCCGCGCTCCAGCGCCCGCCCCGCGAGCGATTGCCCCAGCGAGCCCGGAAACATTTCCGGAAACAGCGTCAAAAGATTGATGTGAAAACCCATATCCGGTTTCTAATGGCCGCGGCGCATGCTGTCCAGATGAAACTGTTCCCGCAAAGGGCGGGGCGGTTTAAGGGCGGGGCGGTTTTGCGCTAGACTGTTTCCGGCGGGCGAACCGTGATCGTCCCTGCCTCCTGATCGACCTCCAGCACGATTTCATCCGTAAAGGGCAGGTAGAAATGCTCGCCGCCATGGACGGGCCGTATGTCGATAAGGTCGGAGGCCCCGAAATTTTGCACGGCATTGATCGTCCCCAATTCCGCGCCTTGTTCGTCAAGGACGCGCAGGCCCTTGAGGTCTTCGATATAATATTCTCCCTCGTCCGCCTGGGGGAGTTCAGCGCGGCCGATATAGATTTGCGTGCCGCGCAAAAGCTCCGCCGCGTTGCGGTCGGCGACGCCCTCGACTTCCGCTATCCAGCAATCTTTTAACGGGCCTTTGAGCTTGAAGCGGATCGCCTTTCCGCCTTCCTCTTCCGTATAGAGCGCCGCGTGTTCGAGGAGCGTTTGATCCTCCACGAAAGGGCGCAGCTTCACATGGCCCTTGATGCCGTGGGCCGTTGCGATTTCCGCTATCAGGATGCGTTTTTCTTCGCTCATCTCTTCACCTTAATGGCCGGAGGCCGGGGCGATAAGGTAATGGATAACCAGAACCATCGTCACCGACACGCCAAGCCCTATCATCATTTTCAAAAAGTCGCGCCCGATGATCGGGAAGACATATTTGAACTTATAGTCCGCGCGATGCACCGTCGCGATGGCAAGCTCGCGCCCGCATAAAAGCCCGACAAAAACCCATGTCGTTGACATCGGGATATTGTTCATCTTCATGAAATACCACAGCATCGCGGCATAGACAAAGTCGATGATGGTGGCGGAGCGGATAAAGCGCGATCCGGTTTTTTCGAGGATCACGTTCTGGATCTTCCCGCCATGGGTGCGGAAGATAACGGCGAGCCAGAAAGACAGCACGGCCAGCACGCCGATAAAATGCAAAGGCTCAAGCTGGCGCGGCAGGAAGACCGCGATATTCGCCATATCCTGCGCGAGCCACGCGCTCCATAACAACCCCGTCGAAAGCCATTGCAGCGTGCGCCAATAGGGGCGGTGTCCGCGTTTGACCTTGTTCTTTTTTTCGTTGAGGAAATGCGCCAGCACCATCCAGAAAATATAGGCGACGGCGGCGGACAGCACATAGCCCAGCGCACTTTTGACAAGCATGCTTTCCAGAACGACCGTAGAGGCGAAGGCGGACAGGACGAGGAAGGTCGTCGAAACCGGAATGCCGATGACGGTTAAAAGGATAAGGATGGCGGGCGCCGCCGCGTGATACCACTCCACCCGCACAGGCGGGATGCGCTCCAGCCGCCCGAAGGAAATATCGCCGCCATGGAAAAACCAGGCATAGGACAAGACCGCGGCCATCACGGCGGTTGCCGCGCCCCAAAGATAATACCAGCGGAAAAACCGGTTGTTCGAGGCAATGAATGTTCCGAGCGTCTGGACGGAATCGTTGCCGATCACGGAATAGGCCGCCAGAAGGAAGCCGGTAAGCGCGTAGAATGAATGGATGTCCATCAGGTAATTGCCCGTTTATGCAAGGGACTTGAAAAGAAAAACACCCCCGCAGAATGATGGCGGGGGTGTTTTGTTGTTGCCTTACTCGGCTTTTGCTTCTTCGGCAGGCTGCTCTGCTGCGGCCTCTTCGGCGGGCGCTTCTTCAGCAGGAGCCTCTTCGGCAGGAGCCTCTGCGGGAGCTTCGGCGGCTGCTTTCGCGGCGGCCTCGGCTTCGGCTTTCGCCTGTTCTGCGGCTTCTGCGGCGGCCTGTTGTTTTTGCGCTTTTTCAGCAAGGCGCAGTTTCGTTTTTTCCGACTGCTCCGCTTTTTTCGGGTTGTTCTTTTGTGCCGGCATCGGGGCTATGCCCGCCTTGCCGAGGAAGATCGCGACGCGGTCGGAAGGCAGCGCGCCCTGATCCAGCCAGTGCTTGATGCGCTCGGCGTTCAGCGTCACGCGGTTCGCGTCGTCTTTCGCCAGAAGCGGGTTATAGGAGCCGAGCTTCTCGATGAAGCGGCCATCGCGCGGGGAACGTTTATCCGCGACGACGACGGAATAATGCGGGCGGTTTTTACGGCCTCCGCGGGTTAGTCTGATTGCTAGTGCCATTTTAGTTCTCCTTTGTTTAATCGAATTTAAAAAGTCTGGTTTTGTTTCCTGTTATCGTTTTTTGCGATTCTTCTTCGTGCCGCCGCGGGCGGGGAAGGCCCCCATTGGCGGCATGCCGCCGAGGCCGGGGAGTCCGCCGCCCATGCCGCCCATATTGCCAAGCCCTGACAGACCTTTCGGCATGGCGCCCGCGAACGGGTTGGGGCCGAGATCGGGCAGCTTCCCCGCGGCAATTTCTTCTTCCATGGATTCGTCGAGCAGCGCCGCGTCGCGGTCGCCCATGACGCCTTTCATCATGCCCATCATTTTGCCCATGCCCATTTTCTTCATGCGCTTCATCATGGTCTGCATATCGGCCTGCTGTTTGCACAGCTTGTTGACGTCCTGCACGTTCGTCCCCGATCCCGCGGCGATGCGGCGGCGGCGGGAAGCGTTGAGCAGTTGCGGTTTCGCGCGCTCTTCCAAAGTCATGGAAAGGATGATGGCTTCCTGCCGCTTCATCGTTTTTTCATCGGCCTTGCCTTCAAGCTGCGCCGCCATCTTGCCGAGGCCGGGGAGCATTTTCACGAGCGCGCCGATGCCGCCCATCTTGCTCATCTGGCGGAATTGCGAAAGCAGGTCGTTGAAATCGAATTTGCCTTCGTTGAATTTCGCGGCCATGCGCTCGGCGTCTTCGGCATCGACCGCTTCGGCGGCGCGCTCCACCAAAGACACGACGTCGCCCATGCCGAGAATGCGGCCCGCGATCCGGTCGGGATGGAACGGCTCCAGCGCGTCCCATTTCTCGCCCGTCCCCAAAAGCTTGATGGGCTTGCCCGTAACGGCGCGCATCGAAAGCGCCGCGCCGCCGCGCGCGTCCCCGTCAATCCTTGTCAGGACGATTCCGGTGACGCCGATCTTTTCATCGAATGCCTTGGCGACATTGACCGCGTCCTGCCCCGTCATCGCATCGACGACGAGCAATGTTTCAACGGGCGAGGCGATTGCCGAAATGGCGGCGACTTCATCCATCAGCGCTTCGTCGATGGCGAGGCGGCCCGCCGTGTCCAGCATCAAGACGTCATAACCGCCAAGCCGCGCTTCTTTCAGCGCGCGCTCCGTAATCTGGACGGGCGTTTGGCCGGCGATAATCTCCAGCGCCGCGACGCCCGTTTGTTCGCCGAGGATCGCAAGCTGTTCCTGCGCCGCGGGGCGGGACGTGTCGAGGGAGGCCATCAAAACTTTCTTGCGCGCCTTGCTTTCAAGGAAATGCGCGATCTTCGCGGTCGAGGTCGTTTTTCCCGACCCCTGCAAGCCGGCCATAAGGTAAACGGACGGGGCCGCGCCAAAGGCCAGATCCGCGCTTTCCGCGCCGAGCATTTCGACGAGCGCGTCATGGACGATCTTGACGACCTGCTGCGCGGGCGTCACCGATTTGATGACGTCCTGCCCGACGGCCCTTGCCTTGATCGTTTCGATGAAATCCTTGACGACGGGGAGGGCGACGTCGGCTTCGAGCAGCGCCACGCGGATCTCGCGGGCGGCGGCGTTGACGTCTTCCTCGCCCAGACGGGTTTTGCCGCGCAGGGAGGTGAAGATGGTGCCGAGTTTGTCGCTCAATGAGTCAAACATGAAAATTCCAAAACAGTTTCGCCGCAGTGAGCGTAACTTCGCCGGCTGCGGTGTATCCTTGGACACGGTGTTTAACGCCGATGTCGGATTGATTTGACGGGTTTATAGACTCCGGCTCCGGCTTTTGTCAAGTATTCGGCTCATTTTTAAGGGCGGTTTCGGGGCGGCGGGCGACTTGGGGCCGGACGCGGCGTCCGAGGCGATTTGCACCGTGATAAAATTCGTGGCCGGAGCCAGGATATTCAGGCCCGGATTTTCGGCGCTGTCCGGCGGCGCGTCCGGCTTGCCGCCGGGCCGGATGGGGGCAGGGTCATAGCCGTAAAGATGTTCGTAAAGCGAGGGGATGCGGGCGCTTCCCCTTTGCGGGCCTTGCGTGTCGGCAATGGCCCAGCCGTCGCCCTCCAGACGGGCATTTTTGCGTAAAGACCAGATGGTCGGTTCGGCAAAGCCGCCAAGGCTTTCCGCGTTTTCCGCGCCTTCCGCGCGTGTTTGGGTGGCCTCCCTTTGAGGCTGCGCCTTTTTGAAGCCTTGCTTCTTGTAATAATTATTGCCTGTCTGTGCCATCCTTCCTTGATAACGGGGGATTTCGGCGAAAGTTCGTCCGGAATCCATGGAAAAGAAGGCATTTTCGCCTTATGATGGCCGTTATGGCGCTTAACTTCTTGAAAATGCACGGTTTAGGCAACGACTTTGTTATTATTGACGGGCGCGATAATCCCGTCCGCCTTGCCGCGGAGCAAATCCGCCATATGGGCGATCGCCGGCGCGGCATCGGGTTCGACCAGCTTATCCTGCTGGAGAATGGCGGGGGCGGCGATAAGAATGGCGACAATGGCGACAATGGCAGTCGTGACGGTAGTGACGGCAATGTCGTTAATATCGGTAATATCGGTAATAAAGGCCATGACGGTCACGGCGACCACGGTCACGGCGGCCATGGCCGCGGCGATCCGGCCCTCTTTATGACGATTTACAACCCCGACGGGTCGGAAGCCGGCGCTTGCGGCAATGCCACGCGCTGCGTCGCCTCTCTTATTATGGATGAAAGCGGGAGCGCCGCCTGTACGATTCGCACCGTGGCGGGCTTGCTTTATTGTACGCGCGCGGAAAAGGGGCGGATTTGTGTCGATATGGGCGCGCCGCGGCTTGAATGGGACGAAATCCCCCTTGCGGAACAATGTGATACGCTTTCCCTGCCGCTGGAAGGTTCGCCCGTGGCGGTTTCTATGGGCAATCCGCATTGTGTGTATTTCTGTGGGAATGCAGAGGATATAGCTGTGGATAGTTTGGGGCCAAAAGTGGAACATAATCCGCTTTTTCCAGAACGTACAAATGTTGAATACGTGAGTATGCAGGGGGACAATCACTTGCGGATGCGCGTTTGGGAGCGTGGCGCCGGAATCACGCAGGCTTGCGGGACGGGGGCCTGTGCCGCCGCCGTGGCGGCGATCCGGCGCGGGCTGGCGGATCGGGCGCTTCCCGTATGTGTGACGCTCGACGGGGGCGACCTGTTCATAGAATGGCGCGAATCCGATGACCACGTCCTGATGACCGGCCCGGCCAGCTTTGTTTATAAAGGGAGCATCGAATAATGGGTAGTTTTTGGGCACGTACGGCTTTGCTCGTGCTTGCAATCGGTCTGGCGGGCTGTGCGTCGCCGACATTCCAGATGGGGCCGGAGCAGGTGGCGGCCCTGCCTGATGACGAGCTGTGCCGCTATAAGAATAATTACCGCAGCGAAACCAAGCTGGACGCGGAAGTCGCCCGCCGCGGCCTGAATTGCAACCGTTTCCACCGCGAATGTTTGCGCCGCGGCAACCAGCCGGAAACCGAGGCGATGGCGTTTTGCGAGCGTCTTCTCCGCGAGAATGAGCGGCTGCGTTATGACCCGCCCTATGACCGTTTCGGCGTTTTCGGCTATGGCGGGAGCCGCCGCGGGACGGTGGGGATCGGTGTCGGTCACGGCCTTTATTGGTAGTTAATGTAGTACTTTAAAAAATCAATTTAACCTATTGATTGTGTTTTTATATGTCTGGATTTGATATTATTGGTGACATACACGGGCAAGGCTCCGCCCTTGGGCAATTGCTGGAAAAGCTCGGCTATGGCGGCGCTTATTTTTCCCATCCTGACGGGCGCAAGGCGATCTTTATCGGCGACCTGCTCGATCGCGGGGGTGAACATGCCCGTACTTTCGATATTGTCCGGCGTATGCAGGCCGACGGTACGGCGGAAATCCTGCTTGGGAACCATGAGCTGAACGCCATTTGCTATGCGCGCGAAGGGCGGCGCGGCTATATCCGCCCGCATACGGCCGATAATACGGCCCACCATGTGGATTTTTTAAAGGAATATCCGTTCGGAACACCCGCCTATAGGGAAATTATCCAATGGTTTGAAAGCTTTCCGGTCTATACGCAAAAACGCGGCTTTCGCGCCATTCATGCATGCTGGCACGAAAATGCCATAGATGTATGTGCGCCGTATTTGCGCAAGGACAAGAGTTTGAAGCAGTCCGCGTACGGGGTGTATGATGGGGAAAATCCCGCGCGCTTTCGCGGCGCCCTCGATATACTGGTCAAGGGGCCGGAATATAAGCTGCCGCGCGGCGTGAAATATCTGGACGGTCAGGGCCATCCGCGCGACAAGGCGCGGCTTTATTGGTGGGAGGGCAAGGACGCACCCCACGAGCGGCTGATCCAGCACGGGCCGGAGGTGATGCCGTTCAGCGTTGAAGGGGATAAAAGGCGGCTCGTAAACCTTAGAGATAAGTTTAACTACGCATCACAGTCCATTGTATTCTTTGGACATTATAATATCGACACGGAGCCGTTTGTAACCGCGCCAAGGGCTGTGTGCGTGAATTTCAAGCACCGGCTTGTCGCGGCCCGCTGGGATGCGGGGGCGGGAAAAAAGGCGGGGGGAGAATTTTCGCCCCAATCCTTCGTTTTCGTATGATTTTTTTTGCTTTTTCGCGCATCTTTCAGTAAGAAGCGCTTATGTCCAAGGAACCGGAACTCGTCACATTCGGCTGCCGCCTCAACACCTATGAATCCGAGGTGATGCGCGGCCATGCCAAGGCGGCGGGGCTGGGCGACGTTATCATCTTCAACACATGCGCCGTGACGAAAGAGGCCGAAAGACAGGCCCGTCAGGCGATAAGACGGGCGAAAAAGGCCAATCCGGACGCGAAAATCATCGTTACGGGCTGTTCCGCGCAAATTTCGCCCGAAAAATACGCCGAAATGCCCGAAATTGACCGGATTATCGGCAATGACCTGAAATTAAAGGCTGAAACTTGGGGACTTCCCGGCGAAGAGCGCGTTATCGTCAATGATATTATGTCCGTGACGGAAACGGCCTCGCATCTGGTCGAGGGGTTCGAGGGCCGCGCCCGCGCCTTTATCCAGGTGCAAAATGGCTGCGACCACCGCTGCACTTTCTGCATCATCCCTTACGGGCGGGGCAATTCGCGATCCGTACCGATCGGCGAAATTGTCAATCAGGTCAGGGCGTTGGTCGAAGGCGGCTATAAGGAAATCGTGATGACGGGGGTCGATGTGACCTCTTATGGCGCAGATTTGCCGGGGGCGCCCACATTAGGCCAGATGATCCGCCGCGTTCTGGCGCTGGTGCCGGAATTGCCGCGGCTGCGCCTGTCCTCGCTTGATCCGGTGGAAATGGACGAGGATCTCTGGCGGCTGGTGGCGGAAGAGCCACGGCTGATGCCCCATCTCCATATGAGCCTTCAGGCCGGCGACGATATGATCCTCAAACGCATGAAGCGCCGCCATTTGCGCGCCGACGCCATAAAAATGTGCGAGCGGGCGCGGGGTTACCGCCCCGATATCGTCTTTGGCGCGGACATCATCGCGGGCTTTCCGACGGAAACCGAGGAAATGTTCATGAATACGCTGAACATTGTCGAGGAATGCGGCCTGACCTTCCTCCATGTCTTCCCTTATTCCGAGCGGCCCGGCACGCCCGCCGCCAAGATGCCGCAGGTCGCGCCGGAATTGCGCAAGGAGCGTGCGGCACGGCTCCGCGCCAAGGGGGAGGAGCAATTAAGCAAGTTCCTCCTGTTCCACATGAAACAAGAGCGGCAAGTTATTGTTGAAAAAGATAATTACGGGCATACGGAGCATTTCGCCCCCGTCCGGCTCGACCGCGTTCTGGAGCCGGGGACGCTGACCCGCGTGAGGACGGTTTCGGTGGGGGACGGGTTCCTCAATGCGGAAATCGTGGGTTAGTGGTTAATAAAATATTTATTGACATAATGTTATGGCCGTGATTTATTGCGCTATGTTCGCAATTTAATAGATTATGTAACGCTGCCATATAATTCAGGAGTAATTCATTATGACCGCTTCCTTTAAACCCAATCCGCTTGCCCGTTATGACGTCAATCCGGTCGCTCCGCCGCCGCTGAACAGGCCCAAGAGTCGCGGCGTTTCGGGGGCGTTCAATGCCGAAAGCGGCGCGCATAGGGATTACGATGCGAAAAAGCCGGCGCATGATGCCCATGCGCTCGCCCATTACCGCTATTTCTGTTTTGAAAAGGTCGTGAGCTGGGCCTATGAGGATAAGGGGCTGGGCGATGAGTGGGCCGCCATGGATGAAGACAGCAAGGCCGGGCTTATCAAGGCTGCAAGCTCCATCAGCGCGATTTCAGAGGAATCTGCGAGGCTCCGGCAGGGAATCCGCGATTTTGGCAAGGGTGCCAGAGGCCGGTTAAGAATTAGCGAGAATATTGCGAGTGGCGACAAAATCGGGCCGCCCCGCCGGCCTTCTTTCTTGAATCCCTATGCTCCCGAGTTTACACCGCAGGATTTCTTTAGATAAGGCCAAAATAGTCATAATGTAACTTACCGGGAGTTCCGGTTATGCCGGAAGAACGCTCCGGCGCTCCCGCGCGTTAATGCCGGCCTATGCCGCTTCAAATCCCCGCTTGCCTTGCGGGGATTTCTTCATTTCCCTAAAATTCAAACAAAAATAACTCCACTTCATGGCCTGTGGTGATAGACTGGATCTCTATCCGTTATTAAAGGCACATCATGATTTTCTGGCGCAAAAAGAAAAACCAGGGCGAACAGGAACGCGAGGAAGCGGAGGACAAGCTCGTCCGCCATCCGCGTGAGCCGGAGTTGGAGCCGCCCGTGGAATATGACGCGGAGATGGATCCGGAGTTCGCCCAGCGCGAGCTTGCGCCCACCGAAAATGAAATCATCGACACAATCCGGTTGGTGCCGACGCCCGAACACACGCCTGCCGCCGATGCGCAAGAGGCCGAGGAGCTGAGGGACGACACGCAGGATGGCGGCTGGTTTTCGCGGCTGACATCCGGCCTGTCCAAATCCACAGGCAAGCTGGGGCAGGGCATCACCGATATCTTCACCAAGCGCAAGCTGGATGACGATATGTTGCAGGATCTGGAAGATTTGCTGATTTCATCCGATCTCGGCCCTAGAACGGCGGCGCGGATCGTCGAAGAATTCAGGGCGCAGAAATTCGATCGCGACGTGGAGCCGGAAGAGGTCAGACACGCCCTTGCCGCCATTATCGCGGGGACGCTGGCGCCGGTCGCAAGGCCGCTGGATGTTGCAAAACCGGAAAACGGCCCGTTCGTGCTTTTGGTTTGCGGGGTCAACGGCGCGGGAAAGACCACGACGATCGGCAAGCTCGCCTATCAATGGCATATGAAGGAAAAGCGCAATGTGATGATAGCGGCGGGGGATACGTTCCGCGCCGCCGCGGTGGGGCAGCTCGATGTGTGGGCGGCGCGCGCGCATGTGCCGCTCTTCCAGAAAGATATCGGCGCGGACGCGGCGTCGGTCGCGTTTGAAAGCTATGCAAAGGCGGTGGCGGAGAAGGCCGATATATTGATGATCGACACGGCCGGAAGGCTCCAGAACAAATCGAACCTGATGGCCGAGCTTGAAAAGATCGTCCGCGTCCTTAAAAAGCAAAACCCGGACGTGCCGCATGCGGTCTTGCTGGTGCTGGACGCGACGACGGGGCAGAACGCCCATAGCCAGGTCAGGACATTCAAGGAAGCGGTCGATGTCACGGGGCTTATCGTGACCAAGCTCGACGGGTCGGCGCGGGGCGGGGTCGTGGTGTCGCTCGCGCAGGAATTCGGCTTGCCCATCCACGCGATCGGCGTCGGCGAACAGATCGAGGATCTCAGCCCCTTTCAGGCCGAAGAATTCGCCAAGGCCCTGATGGGCGTTGCCTAAGTCCATTATCCCGTTGAGATTTTAACCTTTTCGGGCGATAATGGGCCATGTTGCATCTCTTTAAAAACTCCAAGCCGAAATCCTATAAAGACGCTGATGAGGCCTTTGCCGCGATAGAGGGCCTCTATCACGCGAGCGTCGCGGCGCTTCAGGATTCTTTCCGCCTCTTCGCCGCGGGGGAGCTATCGGCAAAGAAGGTAAGCGCTTTCTATCCCTATATCAGCTTTCAGACGAACGCGACGAGCCGGCCCGACACGCGCCTGTCATACGGGTTCGTCACGCGCCCCGGAACCTACCGGACGACCGTGACGCGGCCCGATATTTTCGGCATTTATTACAAGGTCATGATGCGCCAGCTTTTGAAAAATCATGGCGGCACCATTGAGATAGGCGTGAGTGATGTTCCGATCCCGCTGCATTTCGCGCTGGGCGAGGATTTCCATCTGGAGCGCGATTTGACGCAGGCGCAGATAGAGGCGCTGCCGCAGGTTTTCGACCAGCCCGATCTGGCGCTGATGGACGACCAGATCGCCAACGGAACCTATATACCGGCGGCGGGAGAGCCTTACCCGATGGCGCTTTTCCCCGCGCCGCGCGTCGATCTGTCGCTGCTGCGCCTTAAACATTATACGGGGACGAAGGCCGCGCATTTTCAAAATTATGTGATCTTTACCAACTATCAGTTTTATATCGACGAGTTCATCAAGATCGCCATGGATATGATGACGGAAACGGCGGATCCGGATTTACGCAGTGCGCGTTCGGATTATACCGCCTTTGTCGAACCGGGCGACAAGGTGACGGTGAACAAGAATCTTCCGGCCCCCGCCGCGGGGGCGAAGGACGAGGCGGGGGTGATGCTCCGCCGCATGCCGCAAATGCCGGCCTATCATTTGAAACGCGCCGACGGTTCCGGCATCACCATGATCAATATCGGGGTCGGGCCGTCCAACGCGAAAACCATCACCGATCATGTGGCGGTTCTCCGCCCCCATGCGTGGCTGATGCTCGGCCATTGCGCGGGGCTGCGCAATTCGCAAAGCCTTGGCGACTATGTCCTCGCGCATGGCTATTTGCGGGAGGACAATGTCCTCTTCCACGATCTGCATCCGAGCATCCCGATTCCGGCGCTGGCGGAAATACAGGTCAGCCTTGAACAGGCGGTGGCCGAAGTTACGGGGTTCAAAGGCTATGATTTGAAAAAAATCATGCGCACCGGGACGGTCGCGACCGTGGATGACCGGAACTGGGAATTGCGGCCCACCGCCCGCCAGAATGCGCGGCTGTCGCATAGCCGTGCGATTGCGCTCGACATGGAATCGGGAACGGTGGCGGCGAACGGTTTCAGGTTCCGCGTACCCTACGGGACGCTTTTATGCGTATCGGACAAGCCGCTTCACGGGCAGCTCAAACTGCCCGGCATGGCCGACACGTTTTACCGCGAGAGGGTGGAACAGCATTTGAAGATCGGCCTCCGCACCATGGAAATCCTCCGCAATATCGGCTTTGACAGGATTCACAGCCGCAAATTGCGCTCCTTCAACGAAGTGCCGTTCCAGTAAGACTATGCCGCCGGAGTTCGTTCGCTCCGGTAAGCAGAGCATTCCGGTGACGATGTAAAAATGCCCCCGTCCTTGAAAAGAGGGGGCGTTTTGCGTTCTGTGGGAACCCGCTTTATGCAGGCCGCGATATCGGGCTTTATTCAGGCCGTGATATCGAGCTGCGTCCCGCGCGAGGTGCTGGAATAAATGCCGCCTGAATCGCGGGCGTTTTCGTCCGTGCGGGCGGCCTGAAAGTTTTCCGCGTTGCGGTTGCTCGCCGCCTCGGAACGCGCGGCTTCGGCGCCTTGTTGCCGCGTCGCGTCGGCGTTTTTATTTTCTTCGGCGCGGCGGGCGGAATCGCTGCCGCCGGGCTGGAACGTATTGGACGCCGGAATTTGCTGTTGCTGCGCCAACGGGTTGGAAACCGGATATACCATCGCTTTATGCACCCTGACCTGAAAGAAACCCTTAACGAGAGCTTAGTGTAGCGCGGGAATTGTTAAAAAATCTTTACAATTTGCGCTTTGCAGTATGAAAGACGTAAAATTATAAAAGGAGCGGAATCCCTTTAACTAATCATAAATTGTTTTCATATAGAAGACAAGGGGAGGACGGTCTGGACGGGTTTTATAGAGAGTGTGTGAAATATAAAATCTGGCAAAAACGGTCTTTTTTTTAAGGCATCAAACCTTCTGTTAAGGAAAAACAGGGTATGATGGAGAGTGGGAAACAAAATGGCATTTGAGGTGCTGCAAAAATCGCCGCAGGTCGCGCCGCTTCTGGTGCGCCTGTACGATACGCACAATCTATACAGCCTCGCCGAACATAAGGGCGAGCATGATTCATGCCGCGAGCTGACCGCGATCATGGTGGATCTGCTCAACGTCCCCTTATCCGACAATGAAAGCGAATTGATTACGGACGTTCTTCTGGGCCTGATGAAACAGGCGGAGAAGGATTTGAGGATTGCGCTGTCGGGCAGCCTCGCCGGCATGGAGCGCGCGCCGCTGCGCATGATCCTCGCCCTCGCCAATGACGAGATAGAAATAGCCGCGCCGGTGCTGCGTCATAGCCCGGTGCTTCAGGACATGGATCTTGCCTATATATTGCAATCGAACGGCGCCCCCCATGGCCGCCCGATAGCGCAGCGCCGCAGCTTGTCGGCGGCTCTTGTCAATATGCTTGCCGAAACGCGCGATTTTGAAATCGCGGTCAATCTTTCAAACAATGACGGCGTGGCGTTGACGGAGCGGGCCTTTGCCATCTTTACCGAAATGGCGAAAGACAACCGCAGCCTTGCGACGCCGCTTTTGTCCCGTGATGACGTGCCGCGGGAGGTCGCCCATGCCTTGTATGATTATGTCGGCGAGGAGCTGAAGAAAACCCTTATTGGACGTTACGGGCCGGAAGGCGAAAGCGCGGCGCGGGCGGTCGATGCGATCGTCGTCGAGTTGCGCGAGCCGGAAGTTTTAAAGCCCGGCATGGCCGACACGCTGATGGCCGCCGCCCATAATATGATGGAGCGCAAGGAGCTTAAGCTTTCGACCATTATCGCGGCGCTCCGCCGCGGGCAATATGCGACCTTTGTGACGCAGCTCGCGGTGTTCTTCGCGCTGCCGCTCAGCACCGTCAAGGCGATGATGCGGCAGGAAAGCGGGCGGGGCCTTGCGCTGGCCTGCCGCGCGATGGATGTGACGAAGGCGGATTTTGTCAGCCTCTACCTGTTGACGGAACGGTTCCGCACCAACGGCAAGAAGATGGTAAGCCACAAGGATCTGACGCGCATTATGACGATGTATGACGAGATCAATCCCGACGATGCGCGGGAGATTGTCAAAAATTCCCGCAATTAGAGGCGGCCCGAGGCGGATAGATACTGGCCGGTGCGGCCCGATGCGGGGCCGGAAGGGCAAACGGCTTTCAAAGGACTGGATAGGGAAAAGAATAATAGAGAGAGTGGAAGGCGGCGTCCGGATAAATCCCGGCGCCGCTTTTTTATATGGGCCGCCGCCGCTTTTTGTTTTGCGCCGTCTTTATATGCGTTCTTACGCGGCATTTTCGTTCGCGCGGCTTTTCTTAAATAGATTGATGCCGCTCTTTCATTTCTATGCGGCCTTTGCCGTCCTGTTTTGCGCGCCCGTTCCGGTGCGTTCACTCAGGCCGCTTTTTTATGGGCGGTGAGGGCGGCGACGCCGGGCAGTTTCTTGCCCTCCAGCCATTCGAGGAAAGCGCCGCCCGCCGTTGAAATATAGGTAAAGGATTCGGCGGCGCCCGCATTTTCCAACGCCGCGACCGTATCGCCGCCGCCGGCGACGGATACGAGGCTTCCGGCCTCGGTCAGCGTCGCGACGGTGCGGGCGAGATCGTTCGTGCCTTTATCGAACGGCTTGACCTCGAACACGCCCATCGGGCCGTTCCAGAGGGCGGTTTTGCAGCCTGATAAAATATCCTCAAGCATTTCAATGGAGGCGGGGCCGATATCGACGGCCTGTTCGTCCGCGTCCATCGTATCGGCGCCGCGAATTTCAAAGGGCGCGTTCTCGCCGAATTGCTTTACGCAAACGTGGTCGGTGGGGAGGATGATTTGGCATCCTGCCTCTTCGGCGGTCTGCATGATGGCGCGGGCCTCGTCCGCCATGTCGCGCTCGCACAGCGATTTTCCGATTTCGGCGCCGTTCGCGTATAAAAACGTGTTAGCCATGCCGCCGCCGAGAAAGAGATAATCCACCTTGCGGACGAGATTGTTCAGGACGGAAAGCTTCGTCGATATTTTCGATCCGCCGACAATCGCGATGACGGGCTTTTGCGGGTTTTCAAGTGCGTTTGAAAGCGCGTTGAGTTCAGCCTCCATCAACAGCCCCGCCGCAGCCGGAAGCCGGTGCGCCAGCCCTTCGGTCGAGGCATGGGCGCGGTGCGCCGCCGAAAAAGCGTCATTCACATAGATGTCGCCGAGCGCGGCGAGTTCGGCCACAAAGGCGGGATCGTTCTTTTCCTCGCCCGCGTGGAAACGGAGATTTTCAAGAAGAAGGATGTCGCCGTCCTTCATGGAAGAGATGGCGGTATTTGCTTCGCCGCCGGTGCAATCCTTGGCAAAGGCCACATTCCTGCCCCAGCTTTGCGCGCAAGGGGCCGTCAGGAAGGAGAGGGAATAGGCTGCGTCATAGCCGGTTTTCGGGCGTCCGAAATGGGAGAGGAGGATAATCTTTGCGCCCTCTGCGTTCAAATAATCAATGGTCGGTTTCAGCCGGTCGATGCGCTCCGTGTCCGTGACCTTGCCGTCCTTGGCGGGGACGTTGAGATCGGCGCGGACGAGGACGCGCTTGCCTTTGAAATCGAAATCACGGAGCGTTTTGAACGGCATGGAGATAATCCCTTATGACTGTGGAAGAACAGCTTGTTTTTCGCATGTTCAGGGGCTTGCGGCAAGAGGCAGGGCGGGGGGCTGTTCGATCTCCAGCCATACGGGCGTTTCAAGCTCCATGAACGGGCCGTTCCATGCGCGAATCCAGCCGCGCACCCGCACCCTCTGCCCGCCGAGCGCCATGGGGTCGATGCCGCTTCGCGCCATCTGGCGGCGCTGGGCGGGGGTTATCATGACGGTGAAATCCTTTTTCCAGTCCTCGCCGAAATTGAGATAGAGATTGTTGCGCGACGTCGCGGCGCGGTTCACAACTCCCTCGACGACGCGGAACGCGCCCTCGCCTTCGCCGGCATTGTCAGGCGTTAAAAGCGGGAAGGCGGAGTCTTTTCCCCACAGGCCGGATTCTTCCTTGCGGGCCAGTATTTCCTGCGTGTAGAGGGCGGGGGCCATGTCCGGCGCGGCGGCGTCCGGCGCGGCCCACGCCATGCCTTTGCGCACGAGCATGCCGTTTATCCATGTCCCGTCTTTCTTGCGGACGATATGGGCGATGCTATGGCCCATCCGGTCGATGCGGGGGATTTTCTGATCGCGGGTTTGATAGAGCTGGAGTTCCGTTCCCTTCGGCAAAAGATCTTCGAGGAATAATTTCGCCGCGACGACCGCGCCGCCATCCTGTTTGCCGTGGATGAACGGATAGTCGAACCCCGTCAGGCGGACGATCTTGCCGTCGCTTAAAAGAAGCGTGCCGGCGTCGATGACGCGGTCAACGCGGCCCGAAGAAGTATGCTTCATGGTTTTGGGGAAAACGATGTGGACGTCCGGCGGATTTGGGGTGTTTTCCGCCGCCGCCGCATGTGGTATGACAAGGCACAGAAGGCATAAAAGGAGAATTCGCATGATTATAGCTGTAAAGATGATGGAGCGGTTTGGCAAATATGCGTTTTTGGGCGCGGCCCTTTGCATGGCCGGTTTCGCGGCCTCCTGTACCGTCAACCCCGCCACGGGGCAGAACCAGTTTACGGGATTGCTGCCCGCGTCGCAGGAAGCCTCGCTCGGCGCGTCCGAACATGAAAAGATCAAGGCGACCTATGGCGAATTCATGACCGGCCCCGTCGCTGATTACGTGAACCGTATCGGCCAGAAGCTCGCCGCCAATACGGAGCGCGGCGACGTCCAGTATAGGTTCTTTGTCATTGATTCGCCGATCGTCAATGCCTTCGCCCTGCCGGGCGGGTATATTTATGTGTCGCGCGGGCTTATCGCGCTTGCCAATAACGAGGCGGAGCTTGCGGGCGTCATCGCGCACGAAATCGGCCACGTTACGGGTCGCCATGCGGCGTCGCGCGTGTCGCAAGGGACGCTGGTCGGGCTGGGCGCCGCCATCCTGTCCGCCGCGACCGGAAGCCAGGCGGTGGGGCAGGTGGCGAATGTCGGCTCCGACCTCTATATCAAATCCTATTCGCGGGGGCAGGAGCATGAGGCCGACGATCTCGGCGTGCGCTATCTCTCCCGCGCCGGCTATGACCCCCGCGCCATGGCGTCGTTCCTCGCCAGCCTTGACGCGCAGACAAAGCTGGATCTGAAGATTGCGGGCAAGAGCGAGGGGCAGGGATTCAACTATTTCTCGACCCACCCCGTGACGATCGATCGCGTCACGCAGGCAACGGCGATTGCGGCGAATTATCAAAACGCATCGAACGCGCTGAACCGCGATGCCTTCATGCAAAACGTCAACGGCCTTCCCTATGGCGATTCGGCGGAGCAGGGTTTCGTTCGCGGCGCCATGTTCTATCACCCGCAAATGGGGTTCGCGTTTTCAATCCCCGCGGGGTTCAACGTGCAGAACAACCCGTCGGAGCTTATCGGCGCGCACCAGTCGGGTGCGGTGTTTGTGCTTGATGCGGGGCGGGACGATCAGGGGCGCGATCCGCTTGCCTATCTCACCCAGAACTGGATGAAGGACAAGCCGCCCGCCAATGCGGAATCGATCACGATTAACGGCCTGAGGGCGGCGACGGCGGCCTTTGCCGGCACCGCGAACGGGCAGTCCGTCACCATCCGCGTTGTCGCGATTGAATGGAAGAAGGGGCAGTTCTTCCGCTTCCAGATGGCCATACCGCAAAATGCGACCACCGCCATCGTCGAGGGGCTGAAGGCGACGACCTATAGCTTCCGCGCCATGACGGCGGCGGAGCGTTCTTCCGTCAAGCCGCTGCGGATCCGCACCTTTACGGCGTCCGCGGGCGAAAGCGTTGCTTCGGCTTCGGCGAAGATGGCATTGTCCAATTACCGTGAAGAGCGTTTCCGCGTGCTGAACGCCATTCCTTCCGGCGTGAACAGCCTTGGCGCGGGGCAAGTCTATAAGCTTGTAACGGAATAAAAGAAAAACAAAGACGCCGCCGCCCGCGGCGTTTTTTGACAGGGGCGGGCGCATTTAAAAACCGTCTGTTTGGGCAGTGTCAGGTGCATTCAAAAACGCCTTAAAAAAAACACCTTAAAAAACGCCCTAAAAAATGATCGCAAAAAACCGCTCCGGCTTTCCAATGCCGGAGCGGTTTGATGATCGGCTTGGGCCAAGCCGCCTTAGCGGTTGGCGTCAACGTCCAGTGCCGCCAGCGTGTCGCTATCCGGCGCACCCGTTACGGACAAGCCGTTCGCTTGCTGGAACTGGCGCAGTGCCTCGGCTGTGCGCGGGCCCCAGATACCGTCAACGGAAACGGAATGACCTTCATCCCTCAGGCTTTCTTGAACCTGCTCGATCGTTCCGGAATCAAGGCCGGCGAGGGATGTCGATGTCGCTGTCGCAGTTCCCGTATTGGCCGTTGTGCCGGACTGCATCGTGTCCGTATGGATAGACGCGCCGGTTTCGTCGGTCTGGATATAGTCGTTGTTGCTCGCGCTTGACGGAACCTGAACGTCCGCGCCCGTCGATTGCTGATAGCCTTCAGCCAGGGCGGGGCTGCTCAATAATATGGCTGCCGCCGCAAGCATTGTTGCTTTTGTTGCGTTTTTCATGATCACACCTCCTTGGTTTCTGCGTCGTGATGCAATGCCAACAGGTGCGGGGAGCCTATGTTCCAAGCGCGCACTGTAAAAAAAGAAAGCGGGCAGGAAAAGTACGGTTCAAAACAAAAGCCTGCGCCGGATGGAAAATAAATAAAAAAGGCCGCGTTCTGATGAGGCGGCCTTTTTATTTTTCTGTTCTTAAGCGCTTGCTGGGGGTGGCTTACGAGGCCTGCGCAAAGAAATCGTCGCGGGCCGCCGTCATGCCGGTGAGGCCGGCTTTCAGTTTTTCCATCGCCCGCGCTTCGATCTGGCGCACCCGTTCCTTGGACACGCCAAGCTCTTTGCCGAGATCTTCCAGCGTCACCGTTTCATATTGAAGATGGCGGTCGCGGATGATTTTTTGTTCGCGGTCGGAAAGCGTGCTTAACGCTTCCGCAAGCCATTGCGAGCGCGTTCTTGCGTCTTTCATCTGGATGACGATGTCTTCGGGATTGGGGCGTTCGTCTTTCAGGAAGCTGATCCATTCCTCGTCCCCGTCCTCGCCTATAACGGCGTTGAGCGAATTATCGACGCCGGACATGCGGCCTTCCATTTCCTCGACATCTTTGAGGTTCACGGAAAGCTCTTTGGCGATTTTCATCCGATCCTCGTCATTCAGGCCTTCGGCGCCCTTGGTGCGTTCGATTTTCGCGCGCAGGCGGCGGAGGTTGAAGAAGAGCGATTTTTGCGCGGCGGTCGTGCCGGTGCGGACAATCGACCAGTTGCGCAGGATGTAGTCCTGCATGGCGGAGCGGATCCACCAGTTCGCATAGGTCGAAAAACGCAGTTCGCGTTCCGGCTCGAACCGGTTGGCGGCTTGCATCAGGCCGATATTGCCCTCCTGGATGAGGTCGCCCATCGGCAGGCCGTAATGCCGGAATCTCGACGCGGCGGAAATGACAAGGCGGGTGTAGGAGCGTACGAGCTCGTGCAGCGCCTTTTCATCGCCTTTGTCGCGCCAGCGGCGGGCAAGGTCGAGTTCGTGGTCTTTTTCGAGAAGAGGTTCCGCCATAGAGCTGCGGATATAGTCCAGATTGGCTTTCTGGGTGTGTGGATCGTCTATGTGGGCCATGATATATGCTCCCTTTCTGGCACGAAATCATAATGAGTATCAATTTCGTCCGGTTTCAATTAGACACCTTAAATGTGCAAAATTTGTGACGAAACAAAGGTTTTTTCCGCATCGCCGCATAAAATCAGGCGGCTGTTTCTTTATGTATCTCCAACCCTTTAGGGGATAGAAGGTTCCGGCATGGCGGCGGATGCGGGAAAAGACGGCAAAAAGCCGCTTTTTGCTTGTTTTCCGGGAGGATTGGCCGGGCGCGCGTCTAGGCCGCCAAATACCGCCCGAATATCGCCGGTGGGACGGTTTTCCGGCAAAGCCGCCTTAAAAACGATTGCCGGTAAATCAAGGGGGCTATGGGCTATGCCTGAAGCAGTTCGAGCATCCGGCCCGCGCCGTCCATGCGCGCGGCGACGAGATTGCCGCCAAAGCCGGAACCGCCATCGAGCGAGGCCGTGACGCAGTTGATTCGTACACCTCCATGGGCCGGATCATACCCGCGTATGACTTTGCCGAAGGGCGCGTACGCCTGTGTGATTGAATCGAAATTCTCGCCATATGTCCAGAAACTGTCATCCTGATGGTCGAGCGCAAGGGCGGGGTTGATCCCCGCATGGACGAAAAGCAGCGGATAATGGCCGTTTTCCCCGGTATAGGCGGCCCGTTTATATTGCATAAGAAAAGTTTCATGGCCGGGATTGGCGCGGATGGTTTCACGGATTTTCCCCGCCCAGCGGGTGAGCGCCAGTACGCCTTCCTTACAGGCGCGCATACCCTCGTATGCATCCAGCCCATAGCTTTCCAGCGTCGCGTCCAGCCCCTGCGCCAACATGGCGGTCAAAGCGAGTTCCGGCTTGTTGGTGAATTGGAGCTGGAGCAGCCTTTGCCACATATCTTCCTGCGTCCCGCGCAGATAGACAATGTCGGTCGGCAACACGCCGGGCTGGGAAAGGGCAAGCCGGCGGAAAGTGATGATTTCATCCACCGTTTCACGGGATTTGACCCCGTAGCCTGTGTAATTCCCCAAATACACAATCCGGTCGCCGGCCTGTAATCTTTCAAGGATGGCGTCATGCAAGGCGTACAGCCTGTCCAGCTCTCCATGAATGGCGGATACGGCCCAGACCCGGCGCGGCGCACCGAGGGAGGAAAAGCGTATATCCGTTTTATTCATGCGCACGGCGGTATCATCTCGTTTCGTAAGACATACTGGAGGCAGCAAACGCTTTGGCCCAAGACACGGGTAATTCCCGTAAGACGTGAAATAATCTTACGCAGAGTCGCGTTTTTTGGAAATGGTTAGGAACAGCTTATAGACAAGGATATGCACAGGCTTTTGTAAAAAACCGGGAAAGAGGGGGCGGATTTGATGGAAGGGGGCGGAAAAAGCCCGGAAGTTCTAATTTTCAGGCAGGGCGCCCCGCCTTGGCGGAACGGGAGGATTCAGGCGGACAGCCATGGTTCGTCAATGCCTGTTGCCGTAAATAATATAATCCAGAACCGCTATCCAGTCGGGATTGTCCGTGTTGCAAAGCCTGCCGGCCACATCCTTGGGGATTTCCACAACGATGAAGGCATGTTCGTCTTCCGGCGGAAAATCTATTTTTTCGGGCCGGGGATGGATGTATTTTTTACAGCGCAGGCGCGCCCTTGCTTCGATGAAATTGATGATGTCGGCCATGGTTTCCTCCGTTTGCCCCCTTCCAACAAAGCAGGCGCGGAATGGTTCAGGGCGAAAACCGCTCTTCTCGACCGTAAAAGAAAAAGGCGGGGGATTATTATCCGCCCGCCTTAGGAGATGTCGTTAAGAGATGTCGTTTTAAAAAGAAAGCCTATGCGGCCTTTTTCACGCCGTCCGGCGTAATGACAGGCTTCGCGCCGCTGGTGCCCATCAGCTTTTCCAGCTTGGCGGTCGCTTTTTCCTCGTCGATTTTCTCGACAGCCGCGACTTCGCGGGCGAGGCGTTCCAGCGCGGATTGATAGATCTGGCGCTCGGAATAGGATTGCTCCGCATCGTCGTTGGAGCGTTTCAGGTCGCGCAGGACTTCCGCAATCGAAACCGGATCGCCGGAATTGATCTTCATTTCATATTCCTGTGCGCGGCGCGACCACATGGTGCGGCGGATGCGGGCCTTGCCCTGCAGGGTTTTCAGCGCGTCCTTGATATGCGCGCCGGTGCAAAGGCGGCGAAGGCCGGAGGTCTTTGCCTTGAAAATAGGGATCTTCAGGCGCATACGGTCTTTTTCAAAGCTGATCGCGTACAATTTCACCTCGATGCCCGAAATTGTCTGGGTTTCGATGCCTTCGATCATGCCCACGCCATGCGCAGGATAGACCACATAATCGCCTTTGTTGAAATTGTCGTTGTCAGCTGCCGATTTCGCCATGTCTTTTCACCTTTTCTTGTTTATATTACCAGTGACCAAGTTCCCCTACGCCCGTAAAGATTTAGGGGGTGTCCTTCTTCATCCATGCCGGGAAACGATAGTCCCATGACCTTCGGGGCAATATGACCTTATCCGGCGCAGGGGATAAAACCTGTCGCTTTTACAAGGCGTATTGGCCGCAATCGTTAAACCATGGCGGTCAATATACTTAAAAAAAGGTAAATTTTCAACCTTTTTGTTTGGTAATATGTGAAATGGTGGCGCGGAGGGCGCTAAGAGCTTGTTAATGCTGCTTCAATCGCCTTCTCCGGGATTGGGGCTAAAGTCTTCTTCCAGCTTGTTTTTCTTGTCCTTGAGCGCTTCGGCGTTCGGCAGGGGGGCTTTCATGCGGGTGATGACCGGCCATTTGGCGGCATATTCGCGGTTCAGCTCTAAAAACGCCTCGGCCCGCGGATCTATGTCGGGAATGATGGCCTCGATCGGGCATTCCGGCTCGCACACGCCGCAATCAATACATTCGTCCGGATTGATGACGAGCATGTTCTCGCCCTCATAGAAACAATCTACGGGGCAGACTTCAACGCAATCAGTGTATTTACAGGCGATGCAAACATCGGTCACGACAAAGGTCATGGCATTCCTATAATCCCCGAACCCGCAGAAAACAAGGGGGCGGAGCGGGAGATTCGCTTTTTCTTAACTTTTTATCAATAAAATTTTAAGCATGGAGCCGACGAGCCGGGACATATTGATAAAACGCATTTTAAAGCGCGCCATGGAAGAGGGGCGCGAGGGGCGGGTTAGGATGGTGCATGAGCGGCTGAAAGCCGCGCGGGACGTGCCGGAGGATCATAGGCGGGTGTTGCTTGAGATCACTCTTTTCGGCAAGGCTTTACCGAAAAGCCCGTTTATTCAAAATATGACAATCCACTAACAGGCGACGGATTATAGAATGTGAAGCCGGTCCGCCTCAAGCCGCACCTGCGCGCCGATGGGGAAGGTGCGGAGCAGGGCCTTGTCATGGCCGAACGGCGCGCCTGTGAGGATGGGGATGGAAAGCCCTTGCGTGTTCTCGCGGACAATCTCCGCGAATGAAAAGCCGAACGGGACGGAGCCTGTATCCGTCATATCCGTAAAGCCGCCGAAAATGAGCGCGGACAGATTGTCCAGCATGCCGGAGCGGCGCAGGGCGCAGAGATCGCGATCCAGCTTGCTGTATTCTTCGGCGACGTCTTCGAGGAAAAGGACGGCCCCGTCCAGCGGCGGCAGGTCGCGCGGCTGCATCGCGCGGATAAGGGAGAGGTTGCCGCCCGCCAGTAATCCTGCCGCTTGTTCGTGGGGGCCGTTCAGGGATGCCGCGCCGGACAGGGAAATGGATTTTGCTGCGCCCGCCAAAAGCGCCAGCGTATCGTCAAGCTGGGGGTTTGACGGTATCCGCTTCAGGACGGGGCCGTGATAGGTGACAAGCCCCGCCCGCGCCGTGATGGCGTTCAAAAGCGCCGTACAATCGGAAAACCCCATATAGATTTTGGGGTTGGCGGCGATCAGGTCATAATCGATTCCATCGAGCAGATGCAGGGCGCGGTTGCCGCCCGTGGCAAAGATAACGGCCTTGACGGCGGGATCGCCCGCGAGTTCATGCAGGGCCGCCAGTTTTTGTTGATGTGTCCCCGCCGACTGGTGCAGGGTTTCATGACATTGAGGGTGGAGGGCGACCTTGTAGCCCCTCTCCTCAAGGGCGGCTTTTCCGGCGTCGAGTTCGGCGCGGGATATGCGGCTGGACGGGGCCATTACGCCAATCATATCGCCCTGTTGCAGGGCGGGGGGCATCGTGCAAATCATGAAAGACAGTCTATCTTTCCCCGCCTTGTTTGGAAAGTGCATGAAAGGGCGTGAAAAAAGGCGGGAGCCTTGCAGGAGCTTGCGGGGGGAGGCTCCGGCGCGCCCGGAACGGCCCGTGCGTGCTGCGGAGGTGGGCCGGAGGATTGCGCGGGATTGCGGGGGATTTGCGGAGGATTTGCGGGAGAGCTGCGGGAGATTGCGGCGGGCGGGCGGGGGTGTAGCGCGGTACGTCGCCTGAAAGACGGGGCGCGGGGTGGATTTTCCCCGTACAAGGCGGGCCGGATCCGGTTCCGGTTCGGGGGCGGGGCAAAACAATGTTCTCTTATGAAAATAAATCTGATATAAGGAAAATTATATATGGGGGAGAGTTTATATGTTCAGCTATCAAACACGGCTTTCTGTTGCGAGCGGAGCCAATCCAGACCGCGAAGCATTGCGGATTCAGTTCTCGGCGCCTTGTAAAGGGAAAATCGACCCGGACAAGGATCCCGAACAGCTTTTGATTGAGGCTTTCGTCAAAAACGATTATCCCGCCTTCAAACGGGTCATAGACATGCCGTGCGCCCAGCACGCGCTGGACAGGATGGTGCTATATGCGGCCAGTTACGGGCGCGAGGAATATGCGATGGCCTTGCTCGACCGCGGCGCCAGCGGCCAGTCCTATATGGATGGATGCCTGAATTTTTTCTGTATGAAGGGCGATATCGAAGCCGCCGGAGATTTTTACGGGAGAGGGTGCGACATCCATAATAACAGGGATCAGCCTTTGCGATCGGCCATTTATGGCATGCAGGAAAGCACGTTCCGTTTCGCTATCGATCGGGGCTGCTGCCTGAAAAACGCGCTGGATGACGATACGGTGGAAACGATGAAGGCCTTGCCGCCTGGATTTATCAGCCAGCTTCAGGCCTTTGTTTCACGGCAGGGCGCCGCCGTGCTGCCGCTCAAGCTCTTTGCGGAGTTTCCGGTACAGAAATTATAAGGAAAGGGCGCGGGAACGCGGGGGCGCGGATAAGGGCGGGATAGCGTAAGGGCCGGATAGCATAAGGGCGGGGTTACCCATAAGGTTGTGAACCGACCTCCCGTACCACAAGGACGCGAACCGGCGCCCCCGTTTCAGCCATCCGCATTTATCCTGCCGATAATTTCCTGAATCGTTTCATCGGATTTTAAATTCGGGATCTGGCATGTTCCGGCGGCATCATGCCCGCCGCCGCCATGGGCGAGGCACAGAGCGCCGACATCCGTTTTGCTCGTCCTGCTGAGGATGGATTTTCCGATGGCCAGCACGGTATTCTGTTTGTTCTTTCCCCACATGACATGCATGGAAATATTGCATTGGGGGAAGAGGGCGTAAATCATGAAACGGTTGCCCGCCCAGATCGTGTCTTCCTTACGCAGATCCAGTAAAACAAGGTTGCCGTGCATCCGCGCGCAGCGTTCGATCTGTTCCTTGAATTTATCCTGATGGGCGTAATAAATATCCACGCGCTCTTTCACGTCCGGCATGGCGAGAATGGAATCGATCGATTGCGTTTCCTGCACCGCGTCTATCAGCTTCATCATTAGTTGGTAGTTGGAAATATTAAAATCACGGAAACGGCCAAGGCCGGTGCGCGCATCCATGATGAAGCTGAGCAGATCCCAGCCTTTCGCGCCCAGAATGTCGTCTTTTGAAAAGGCCGCGGAATCCGCCTTGTCCACGGCGTCCATCATCTCTGTCGAAATGGTGGGGAAGGCTTCCCTGCCGCCGAAATAATCATAGACGACGCGGGCGGCGGAGGGCGCGTCCGGCGTAATGACGTGATTTTTCGGCGTGTTTTTGATGCGCGCCGTTTCGCTGGCGTGGTGGTCGAACGCCATATAGACGCCGGGGACGTAAGGCAGGTTGGTCGTGATAACGTCGCCATCGACATCGACAAGCCCGTCTTGCATGTCCTTGGGATGGGCGAAGGAAATATCGTCGATGATGCCGAGTTCTTTCAGCAGGACGGCACAGACAAGCCCGTCCATGTCGGAGCGCGTAATAAGTTTGTAGCGCTTTGCGGGATTGGGTTTCAGGTTGGGCGCGCCCATCTCTTCGCTCTCCTTGCAACAAGCTTTTTGACTGTTTGAATAAAGCGGATTCAGCTACACAGGAAAGAATACTGAGAAAAGGATAATACGCGGTTAAGGAAAGGGGAAGCCCTAAAGAAAGCGGCCCGCAACGGGGCCGCTTCGTTTGTGCCTGCTTTCGTGTGCCTGCCTTCGTTCGTCCCTGCGGGGAAGGCTTATGCCTCGACGGCCTCGGCTTCCTTCTTTTTCTTTTTGGAACCGCCGCCTTCGGCGCCGAGTACATAGACGGGGGGCTTTCCGTCATCGACGCTTTCCTTGGAAACGATGACTTTTTCGACGCCTTCCTTGTCGGGCAGCTCGTACATCGTGTCCATCAGCATGTTTTCCATGATGGAGCGCAGGCCGCGCGCGCCGGTTTTACGCTCGATGGCTTTCTTCGCAATTGCGGAAAGGGCATCGTCGGAAAATTCGAGCTTTGTGCCTTCCATTTCAAAGAGCCGCTGATATTGCTTTACAAGCGCGTTTTTCGGTTCGGTCAGGATGGAGATCAGCGCCGCTTCGTCGAGATCCTCAAGCGTCGCGAAGACGGGGAGGCGGCCGACAAATTCAGGGATAAGGCCGAATTTCAAGAGATCTTCCGGCTCCAGATTGCGCAGCAGTTCGCCCGTTTTCTTGTCGTCCAGCGATTTGACGTCCGCGCCGAAACCGATCGTCGTGCCGCGCCCTTTATTGGCGAGGATTTTTTCAATCCCCGCGAACGCGCCGCCGCAGATGAAGAGGATGTTGGACGTATCCACCTGTAAAAATTCCTGCTGCGGATGTTTGCGCCCGCCTTGCGGGGGGACGCTTGCGACCGTGCCTTCCATCAGTTTCAAAAGCGCCTGCTGCACGCCTTCGCCCGACACGTCGCGGGTGATGGACGGATTGTCGCCCTTGCGGGAGATTTTGTCGATCTCGTCAATATAGACGATGCCGCGCTGCGCCCGCTCGACGTTATAATCGGACGCCTGAAGCAGTTTCAAAACGATGTTTTCGACATCCTCGCCGACATAGCCCGCTTCGGTCAGGGTCGTGGCGTCCGCCATGGTGAAGGGGACGTCGATGATTTTCGCGAGCGTCTGGGCCAGAAGCGTTTTACCGCAGCCTGTCGGGCCGACGAGAAGAATGTTGGATTTCGCAAGCTCGATATCGGAGCCGGAACCATGCCCGCCATTTTCAAGGCGCTTATAGTGGTTGTGGACGGCGACGGAGAGGACGCGTTTCGCGCGGTCTTGCCCAATGACATAATCGTCGAGAACGGTGCGGATTTCGGATGGCGTCGGAACGCCTTCGCCGGAGCGGACGAGGGAGGATTTATCCTCTTCACGGATAATATCCATGCAAAGCTCGACGCATTCATTGCAGATAAACACGTTCGGGCCGGCGATAAGTTTCCTGACCTCATGCTGGCTTTTACCGCAGAAGGAGCAATACAGTGTGTTCTTGCTGTCTGTTTTTTCCGTTTTGCTCATATTGTCCGCCCGCCTGTTCCTTTTTCGTGGGAAGGAATTGAATCATAATGTTTAAACTAGCCGCCGGATGCTCCTCCTGCAAGGGGCTTTCCGACAAAATGACTCTTTCCATTCCTCTTCGTTATACGTATATCAAAGCACCGGGAACATTAAAATTTTGTGAATTCCATAAGATGACGATTACACCGCTTGCAGAACTGACGGAAAATTTTTCTCTCTTTGACGATTGGGAGGGGCGCTACCAGTATCTTATCGAGCTGGGGGATTCCGTGCCGCCGATGGAGGACGCGCTGAAGACGGACGCGACCGAGGTGAAGGGCTGCGTTTCAAAAGTCTGGCTGCATTATACGCGCGACGATGCGGGGCGGTTTCATTTCCACGCCGACAGCGACGGCAGGATTACAAAGGGGCTGGTCTATATCGTCCTTGCCGCCTATGAGGGGAAAACGGCGCGGGACATCGCCGCCGTGAATATCGAAGAGGCTTTCGCGCAAATCGGCCTGTCCGAAAATCTGTCCCCGAACCGCCGCAACGGATTTTTCGCGATGGTGGAAAGAATCAAGGGGCTGGCGGCGGGCTGAAGCTCTGCCTGATAGCGCCGTTCCGGCGGCGGTTCATGATAAAGGGAGCGAAGGGAACGGCGCGGGCTTATTGGTTACTGGTTGCCAAGTTTCGGGATGATCGCTTTCGCGGGGCGCGGGATTTGTTTCCCGCCTTTATGTTTCAGGCTTTGGAGAATGTCGCGGAAGGATTTATCGGCCACATCGTGCGCCCCGCCGATCAGCTCCGCCTGAACCGTAAAGATCGAATTGGGCCCGACCCAGATCTGGGCCGAATAAATCTTGTCCTGCCGGCCCGTTTTGCCGACGCCGGTAATCGCCGCACTCTTCGTGCCGTTTTCCATTTTTTCAAAACGGATATCGTGGGTGCTGAGTCTCCTATTATCGATCATGCCCGCAAGCGCCGCCTTCATCACAGGCTCGCTATATTGCTTCGCGGCTTCGGGTGTCAGGGGGGTGCAGGTTATGGAGATATCCACGGTGGTGCGCAGATCGTAAACCATCGTATAGCTTTGCACGTCATAGCATTGCGCGCCGGGAACGCATTTTTGCGCGGCGGCGGGCGCTTCGGGGAAGGTGATTTCAAAATCGCAAAAATCAGGCGCGAAGCGGCCCGCATTTTCGGCGGGGGTGGTGGGGGCTATTTCTTCCGGCTTTTTTTCCTCTGCCTGCGATGGCGACGCAAGGGTTAGAAGAACCGTCAGGATGGGCAGGAAATGGCGCATGGTGGAAGCCTCGTTGTTCTTAATAGTTTTATAGCTTGACGTATCCGATCCAACCAGCCTAATTTCGTTTCCATAAGTTAATGTGTAGGAGAGTTATTATGAATTTATCCAATCTCGTTTCCAATCTGCGAGGTATTTTTAAGGGAAGCAGCATAGAAGGCAGCAACCGGCGAAATGGCATTCGCGTTGAGGCCCCCGTGCTTGAAATCAATGTAAAAGGTTTTGAAGCGACGCTTGAGAAGAAAGATGGCGTCCTTCTTCATTATAAAGCCGAAAACGAAGGCAGTGAAAAGAAACCGGCGAGCATAGGATCTTACTATGAAGTGACTGTTCGTTCGACTGGCGAAAATCCCGATTATCCGGAAAGTGAAAAGCCGGTCAAAATGAAGCTGACGAAATCGCTGGATCGAGGAATGGGCTTTTCCGGCAATACAAGTTTTGTTTCATCCGATATAGCGATTACAAAAATCGTTGTCGAAGAGAAATATTCATCGGGCGATCCTGTAAAAGAAGGCATCATGGGGGCGTATCCAAGCATCCCATACCCGCCGCATCATACGGCCCATGTAAGTGTTTACGGGGTCGGCAGCGATAATAAAGAGTACAAGGTTTTGGGCGCCGGGCTTATGACGCGCAAATCGGATATGGAGAAGCCCGAATGGGAACGGGCGAAAAATTCTCCGACCATCAATTACCTTTAATACAGGTCTTTATTGACCAGCTTTGCGGATCGGCGGGGACTTGTTCTCCGCCGATCATGTCTTTGACCTGATGCCCGTCCTTGAACGGGAACCACACGAACGGGATGTTTTTCTTGCTGGCATATTTCAGTTGATCCGGAATTTTCCTGGCCGCGTGATACAGCTCCACATTATAGCCGCGCTCCCGCAAAGTCCGGGCCGTGGCGGCGGCGTGGCCGCGCTCTTCCTCGCTTGGCAGAACCATCATGATATGCGCCGGCGATTTCGGGCCGATACCGAGCAGGTCGGGCCGCGTCTGGCGGATAACGTCGAAGAGGCGCGAAAAGCCGATGGAGATTCCAACGCCTGGCAGATGCTTGTTGATATAGCTCCCCGCCAGATCGTCATACCGCCCGCCGGAGCAAACCGACCCTGTAAATTCCGGCACGTCGAGCAATTGCGTTTCATAAACCGTGCCGGTGTAGTAATCGAGGCCGCGGACGATGGTCAGGTCGCCCATCACGGCGTGATCCGGAAGGTGCGCAAGATTGTCGAGGACGAAGGCGAGTTCCTCGATGCCCTCTTTCATCGTTGCATTGGCCGGAATAATGGCGCGGATGTCTTCCGCTTTGCCTTTGATGGAAACGAGATTGAGAACATGATCGATTTGTTCGATGGAGAGTTTTGCATCGCCGGCCAGAAGTTCGATCACCGCCTCCCTGCCGATTTTTTCAAATTTATCGACGGCGCGGGTGACAGGGACGAAGTCGTCAAGGCCCCAGCTTTCGAGAAGCCCCATCAAGATTTTACGGTTGTTAATCCGCAGCTGCACTTTGCCGATGTTGAGTCCTTCCAGCACCTCGTACATCACCGAAGCCACTTCGGCGTCGAAGGAGAGGGGGAGGGAGTCGACATTGATGATGTCGATGTCGCATTGATAAAATTCGCGCATGCGGCCCATTTGCGGGCGTTCGCCGCGCCAGACGCGCTGCATCTGATAGCGTTTGAAGGGGAATACCAGATCGTTAAAGCGCATGGCGACATAGCGGGCCATCGGAACGGTCTGGTCGAAATGGAGCGCGAGGCGCGCTTCCTTTGTGTCGTCTTCGTCCTTGTGCAGCCGTTCGATGACGTAGATTTCCTTGTCCACCTCGCCCTTGGCGGTGAGGACGTCGAGTTCTTCCACGCTCGGCGTTTCGATGTTGCAAAAGCCGTAAGATTCAAACACGCGGCGGATATGGTCGAACCATCTTTGTTCGGCGATGCGCTCTTCGGGCAGCCATTCGGGGAATCCGGCGACGGGTTTGGGTTTGTATATTTTGCGTTGTTCTTTGCTCATGCTCTTTTTCTATAGGGTTTTGTGTCTAATTGGAAGAGGCCCTCCAGCCTGTTTATCAGGGCCGGGGCCAGCTCGTCCGCGTCCGTTATCGTCATGGCGCGGGAATAATAGCGGGTGACGTCGTGGCCGATGCCGATGGCGCCGAGTTCCACCTGTTTCCCCCCCTCGATCCATTTGATGACCGTATGCAGGTCTTTTTCGAGGATATTGGCGGGGTTGACCGATAAGGTGGAATCATCGACCGGTGCGCCGTCCGAAATCACCATCAGGATCTTGCGCTGTTCGGGCCGCCGCGCGAGGCGGTTATGCGCCCAGACGAGCCCCTCACCGTCGATATTTTCTTTCAATATGCCTTCCTTCAGCATCAGGCCGAAATTGCGGTGGGCGCGGCGCAGGGGGGCGTCGGCGTTTTTATAAACGATGTGGCGCAGGTCGTTGAGCCTGCCGGGATGTTGCGGGCGGCCATTTTCGATCCACAGATCGCGGCTCTTCCCGCCTTTCCACGCGCGGGTGGTGAAGCCGAGAATTTCGACCTTCACGCCGCACCGTTCCAGCGTGCGGGCGAGGATGTCCGTACACATGGCGGCGATCGCGATGGGCCGCCCGCGCATCGATCCGGAATTGTCGATGAGGAGCGTCACCACCGTATCGCGGAAATCGGTTTGCTTTTCGCGTTTGAAGGTGAGGGCGATGGTCGGGTTGGCGATAAGCCGCGAAAGTTTCGCAGGGTCGATATAGCCTTCTTCCTGATCGAAGAGCCATGAGCGCTGTTGCTGTGCCATCAGCTTTCTTTGCAGGCGGTTGGCGAGTTTCGCGGCGATGCCCTGATAGGGCTGCATCTGTTGATCCAAAAGGCGGCGCAGGCGGGAAAGCTCGCCGGGGTCGGCGAGGTCTTCGGCATTCACGATCTCGTCAAATTGCGCCGTATAGATGACGTAGCCGCCGCCGTGCGGATCCGGCTCCGCGTCATTGCGGCGCAGCGGCATTTCGGCGGGGGTGTCGCCGTCCGTCGGTTCGCCCATCGTGCGGTCGTCGTCATCGTCGCCGATCTCCGTTTCGTCCGGCATTTGGGAAATGTCGGAATCATCGGCCAGATCCTGTTTCTGGCTGGTATCGTCTGACGGGTTTTCGTCTTTTTCAGGGGAATCCTGCCGCGCGTCCTGCTGCTGTTCGCCTTGTTCGTCCTGCGCGTCATTTTCTCCGCCGTAATCGTCCTGCCGGTCATCGCCGCCGGGGGCGAGCAGGGACAGGAAATCGCGCGACGCTTTGGCGAATGATTTTTGATCGTGCAGCGTTTTTTCAAGTGTTTCAAACCCGCCTTTGGCAGCGATTTTGTCCTTTATCCACGGCTCCCATTGCGCCATCAGGGCGGTGGCATTTTCGGGCGGCTTTTCCCCGCTAAAGGCAAAGCGGGCGAGGGCGTGGAGCGCGTCGGCCATATGGGCATCGGCGCGGGTCTTTACCGCGTCATAGCCGAGGCGGCGGAATTTATCTTCGAGCGTCCTGCCCAGATTTTGCGCAACGCCTTTCATCTCCCGCATGCCGACGGATTCATAGCGGGCGGTTTCGAGCGCCTCGAAAAGCGCGGCGGCATTTATATCCTTCGGCGCGTTTTTATTATGCAGGGCGCGGTCATGGTGTTTGAGGCGCAGCCCTTTCGCATCCGCCGTCCCGCGCATCAGCGCCGCCGCCTTTTCGTCCATCACGGCGGGCGGCAGGGGCAGGCGCGTGTTTTCCTCGTCCGGCGCGGTCGGGTGTTCCGGCGTTTCGGAAGCCGTGAACGTCACGCCCATATGTTTTTTTTCGGCGATAGCGCGCAGCGCCGCCGCCGTGGCGTTCTTGAAATTTTCGGCTGTGTCGTTCTTTTTATCCATTTATATCCTGCCCGCACAGGCGGGGCAGCCGGCTTTCAATCTTTCAATCCTGTTCGCCCGGCATGCCGTATCAATCGTTCCGGCCGGGCTTTATCATGGGCATGGGAAAGTCGGGGAGAGATTTACTTCCCCCTGGCGGCTTTCTTTTCGGCCTTTGCCTGTTTCTTTTCTTTTGGCGTTTTGGTCGGCTGTTTCTTCGCTTCTTTTTTCGCGTCTTTTGATTTGGCCATTTTCTGTTCCTTTTTTAACTATGGTTATTTCTTGTCTTTAAGCAACTCGACGCCGAAGCAGCGCTGGTAATATTCGTTCAGCGCCGGCCATTCCATTTCGTCGCATTTATTCATAAAGGCGAAGCGGAAGGAAAGTTCGCGGTCGCCAAAGATGGTGTAGTTTTCGAGCCAGCTCAAAACCGTGCGCGGTGACATAACGGTGGACAGGTCGCCATTGATGAAACCAGCGCGGGTGAGGTCTGCCATGCGTACCATGGCGGCAACCGTTTCCTTGCCTGCTTCCGTGTTCATTTGCGGCACCTTGCGGAGCATGATTTCGGTTTCGATAGCGTGTTCCAGATAGTTGAGCTGGGCCACGATGTTCCACCTGTCCATCTGCGCCTGGTTGATTTGCTGTGTGCCGTGATAAAGCCCCGTCGTATCGCCGAGCCCCACCGTGTTCGCCGTCGCGAAGAGGCGGAAAGCGGGATGGGGCCTTATGACCTTGTTCTGGTCGAGCAGTGTCAGCCGTCCGTCGGATTCCAGAACGCGCTGGATCACGAACATCACATCGGGGCGGCCCGCGTCATATTCGTCGAAGACGAGCGCGACGGGATTTTGGATGGCCCACGGGAGCAGCCCTTCCATATATTCCGTGATCTGTTTGCCGTCTTTCAGGACGATCATGTCCTTGCCGAGCAGGTCGATGCGGCTGACATGGCTGTCGAGGTTGATGCGCACGCAAGGCCAGTTGAGCCGCGCCGCGACCTGTTCGATATGGGTCGATTTTCCGGTGCCGTGATAGCCCTGCACCATCACGCGGCGGTTATGGGCGAAGCCCGCGAGGATCGCCATCGTCGTTTGCGGATCGAAATGATAGGTCGGATCGATCTCCGGCACGTTTTGCGCGGCTTCCTTAAAGCCCGGAACCTGCCAGTCAATATCAATGCCGAACGTCTTGCGCACATCATATGCCGTATCGGGGAGGTTCATCGTCACGCCGTCCTTGCCGGCCGGTTGGAGGGGTTCGAAAGGGGCGGGAGCCGCCGCTTTTTCTTTTTGCCGTGTTTCAGCCATTGGGTAATCCATTCATATTTCCCAGAGGGGAGGGAGAAGCGGGGTTTCAACGATCGAGCTTTTCAAATTTTGCGTAAGAAAGCTTCAGGATTGTATAAGCCATGTTGATGGTTTTGAGAAGATCTTCGGCCTTTTTATCACCCTTGTTAAGGTCGGGATGATATTGTTTCGCCAGCGTTTTATAACGGGTCTTGATGGCGTCCAGCGTGATCGGCGCCTCCAGCCCCATGATCGCGAGCGCCTCGCCTTCGGGGGTCTGGGCGGAGATGGCGCTGCGGCGCTGTTCTGCCTGCGGTGGCTCTTCTTCCGTAAAATGATAGGTTTTCCACGCGGCGCGCTTGATGGCCTCGGCGGCGGCCCCGTCCACGTCGTAACGCCATGTCGGGCGGTCGCCGTAAAGGCTTTTCAGGATTTGCGCTTCGACTTCGTCGGCATTCATGCCGGAAAAGAAATCCCACGCCGCGTTATAGTCCTTCACATGGTCGAAGCAGAACCAGTAATGATCTGAAAGCGAACGATCTTTTGGCGCCCTGTGGTCGCCATGCCCGCGGCAGCCCGGCATGTCGCAGGCGCGCGTGCGGGGCTTGCGGGTGTTTTCCGCAAATTCGGGGGAGTTGGGTTTGAGCTGTATTCTAGGCATAATCTTTCCATTATGCGGTTTTGCGCCTTTTCATACAAGCTTTTGACATGCGCGGCTTTGCATGCTTTAACCAATTTATTATGACCCTGATTATGGAAGAAATTATCCGTCAAAAGCTGGAGCAAGGGCTGAAACCCGTTGCGCTGGACGTGATCAATGAAAGCCACCTCCATGCCGGCCATGCCGGCGATAATGGAACGGGGGAGAGTCATTTTCGCGTTATGATTGTATCGCCCCTGTTTGACACTATGGGGCGGGTCGAGCGGCAGCGCGCTGTTTATGCCTTGCTAGAGGAAGAGTTAAAGCAATCCGTCCATGCTCTTTCCATCACGGCGCTGGGCGCTTTGGAATACGATAGGGTGCATTGACACATCCATGAGTTGTAATTTGTAATGTTCCGGGTAATATTGCTTTCGTTGAATCGCAACGCTAAAGGGGAAAGATATGTCCTGTCATTTGCAAAACGAAAAAATTATCCAGACTGGAAGTACGCTTGTATCACGCAATATTACCGTGAATGCCCATCGCACATCCGTCCGGCTTGAGCCGGAAATGTGGCGGGCGCTGAAGGAAATAGCGGTTCGTGAAAATTGCACTATTCATGAGTTATGTTCTTTGATTTCTTTCCGTAAGAACAAACGGACATCCCTGACAGCCGCTATCCGCGTTTTCCTGATGCTTTATTTCAGGGCGGCGACGACCGAGGACGGGCATAGAAGCGCGGGCCACGGGTCGTTTGATTCCATGAAGCGGCGGGCCGGATGGCATGAGCGGGCAAATGGCGGTGCGGGCGCGCCTTCATCGCCGCAGGCAGGAAAGCAAATTCCGGTTTTTCTGAACGGGACTTCTGCCGCTGCCTGAGCCAAACGTGCGGGGCAGAATCGGGAAATAGCGGCTTTTATACAAAACGCCGCTATTTTTACGCAATATTCCAGAGCGCGCATAAATCACCGGTGAATAATCTTGTTTGCCCGTTCATGATATCCGGCGTTTAGGCGTCCGGCGCGGCGGTGTTCGCGGGCTGTTCATAGCTGTGTTCATGGTGATATTTGCGGCCATGTTCATGGCGATGTCCTTGGCAATATCCGCGGCAAAATTTCCGGTATGGGTAAAGGCAATTCCGTGTGTGCGCAAACCGTCCCCGGCGGTGAAGCGGCTGCCTGGCAATATGGCGGCATATGGGCAGCATATGGGTGGCATATGGGGCGGCGGACTCCCCGGCCTCGGCGGCATGCCGCCGGTGGGGGTATTCCCTGCGGCTCTTTTTGATGTTCCTTTTGACGCTCCTTCTGATGCCCCCTTTTTATGGCGCATATTTTATAGCACGCGCTTTATGACGCGCGCTGTTCGGCGGCAATATGGCCGCGCCGGCAAGGGCGGAGGGAATCTAGGGGCGGCGCGCGGGGTTTGTGTCCATGGCCGCCCTGAGCGTCGCCATATCGAATTCGCTGAATTTTTTCGGCGGGTTTCTTTCCATGGTGGAAAGGCCGGACTGGCTGTATCTTCCGCCGCCCGTGGCTTTTGTAAAGTGGGCGAGCAGGATGCGCCCGTTTCTTTTCCATCCGTCGAATGATTTAAAATAGGACGGGCCGTTATCAAGCGCCATCCGCACCAGATGGAGATCCGGCTTTGTCATGGCGGCGGACGGTTTTTCCTGCATCCGGCGGAGGGCTGCGAGGTTATAATGAACCTGTTCGCCGTCTTGCTTTGTGAACCGCGCGAGGATCATTTTGCGAGGATGAACGTCATCCGTATCAACGCCGACCCAGCCGTCATAGGATTTAAAATTCATCATAGCATACTCTTTCTTGTTGTTCCGTCTTTATAAGACAATGCCCCGCATGGCGGCGGGGCAGGGTGTTCGTTTTTTAGCGGCCCATGGCAAGGAATTTTTTGGCGCGGGCCTTTTTAATCGCGTCCGGCTCCCACGGCGACAGGTCTTTCAGCGCGCTTTTGATTTGCAGCGCGACGCTGGCGATCATTTCTTCCTTGTGGCGGTGCGCGCCGCCGAGCGGTTCCTTGATAATGCCGTCAATCAGCTTGTTTTCCAGCATGTCCTCGGCGGTGAGTTTCAGGGCCGCCGCTGCTTCGGGCGCGTTGGCGGCGGAGCGCCAGAGAATCGAGGCGCAGCCTTCGGGCGAAATCACCGAATAGATAGAATGCTCCAGCATGTAAACGCGATCCGCCGTCGCGATCGCGATAGCGCCGCCGGAGCCGCCTTCGCCGATAATGACAGAGATGATCGGCACCTTGACGTTCAGGCAGACTTCGATGGAGCGGGCGATGGCCTGTGCCTGTCCGCGCTCTTCCGCGCCGCGGCCCGGATAGGCGCCCGCCGTATCGACAAGGGTGATGATGGGGATCTGGAAGCGATCGGCCATTTCCATCAGGCGCTGGGCCTTGCGGTAGCCTTCGGGGCGGGCCATGCCGAAATTGTGCTTCAGGCGCGTTTCCGTGTCGTGGCCGCGCTCATGCCCCATAATGACGACGCTCTGGCCGTTGAAGCGGCCAAGCCCGCCGAGCAGCGCGTTGTCTTCGGCGAAATTGCGATCGCCCGCGAGCGGTGTAAAGTCCGTTATCATGCCGCTGACATAATCGAGGAAGTGCGGGCGGTGGCCGTGGCGCGCGACCTGAACCTTTTGCGCAGGCGTCAGCTTGCTGTAGGTCGTGGCGAGAAGCTTTCCGGCTTTCGTCTGCATCCGTCCGATTTCGTCGGCGATGGAGATGGAAGCGTCGCTGCCCATATTGCGCAGTTCGGCAATCTTGGCTTCGAGTTCAAGGACGGGTTTTTCAAATTCGAGCTGGTTCATGATGTTCTTTGAATATGTTCAAGCGCGTAGCAATAGCAAATCATCAAAGCAGGTGCAACAAAGCCCTGCTTTTTGCCATATTGTCAGGATTGGTGATAGGTGGGCAAGGGGAAGGCGCCGGTTGCGGGATCGCTTCCTGTTTGCCTTGCGGGATTCCGTCCGGAAATTTCCTGATAGAAACCGGAAGCGAGGGAGATCTGTTTTCCATCTTTGCCGATGGAGAAGAAGCCGGTATTTTTACCGGCTACCATGCCTCTCTCGCGCCTGTTCCCGCACATTTACTGGTTGCCCGTTTTCTTCGCCATCGGGTGTTTTTCATCGACGGTCTTTTTCAGGCCGCCGCCGACGATATGCGTGTAGATCTGGGTCGTCGCGATGTCGGCATGGCCGAGCATTTTCTGGACGGAGCGCAGATCGGCGCCACGGGACAGGAGATGCGTCGCGAAAGCGTGGCGCAGAATGTGCGGCGATACGCGCTCTTCATCCAGATCCGCCGCACGGGCGAGGTCTTTCAAAAGCTGGGCGAAACGCTGGCGCGTCAGGTGGCCGGATTCCGACGTGCGGGACGGGAACATCCATTGTTCCTGCACGCTGCGGTTTTCGGAGCCGATAAATTGCGGACGGATAGCAAGATAGTCCTGAATGGCTTTTTGCGCCGGTTCGGACAGCGGCACCATGCGCTCGCGGCCTCCCTTGCCTTCGATCATCAGGAACTGCGTGTCTTCGCCGACGGCGGAAAGAGGCAGGCCGACAAGCTCGGATACGCGCAGGCCCGTCGCATACAGCATTTCCAGCAGGCAGACGAGGCGGACGGAATCCGCGCCGCCTTGCGAAGCCGCGGTTTTAATCAGGATGGAAACTTCGCTTTCCGAAAGGGTCTTCGGCAGGGTGCGGCCTTGTTTCGGGCTTTCGATCGTGGAGGTCGGATCGTCCTTGCGGATATTTTCGGATACGAGGTAGCGGTAGAACTGGCGCAGGGCGGAGAGGCGGCGTGCAACGGTGCGCACGGCGATTTGCGACGTGTTCTTGCCTTTGACGTGTTTCTTTGCGGACAGATGTTCCAGATAGGCCTTGATGTCGCCCGTCGTCGCCACATCGACATCGGTGCTGCGTTCGGATTTGAGGTAGAGGGAGACATCGGCGAGATCGCGCCAATAGGCGTGGCGCGTGTTCATCGCCGCGCCGCGCTCCGCGGTCAGCATATCAAGAAACGCATCGATCGATCCGTGTAGATCGGGCTTGGGTAATTTCGGACGACCTGGACGTGCCATAATTCTTCTCTCCTAAAAATCTATCAATATTTGCTCAGAACGCTGGCGATGGCTTCCGCGCCTATCAGCTTTGCGTCCTCAATCAGTCCTACATTTAACATACTGCCGAGCGCCTTGCGGACAGAACCGGAATACATATTATCCGGACTGGCGGCAAGAGTGTTCAATACAGCCAAAACGGTTATCCCTAATTGTTTTTGTTCGGGGGCCGTTTCCAACATCACATTCAGAACAGTGGAAGGCATTACATAATTGCCTTCTAATGTCAATATGGAATGTTTGTCATAAATTCCGTCCAGATTATTAAGAATTCCTGCGTTTTTGTCAAGAGTTTCAATAATTGCAATGATTTGGTCGGAATCCGCCGGCTTGAGGGCGGCAAGGGCCTTTTTGAGATTTTCTGAAGTTACAGGCTCTGCGCGGGTCGGGGTGAGGGAGGCGAAGCTTTGCAAGTATATGTAAAACAATGGTTTTTCTGCGGCCTTTTGTTGCGCCGCTTTCAACCAGAAGGGCGGCAGGGGGCGGGCCGAGGCCAGAAACGCGCCGAGCGCCTTTGTGAGTGTTTCTGTGGATAAGTCCGGGGGCGCCGCCTCCGCCAGCATATCAATGTAGGGTGCGAGATCCGCCGGATGGCTGATTCTATGCAGTGATTCTTGCAAAAGCGGCCATTGCGCCTCCTTATCCTTACCCATATCGCGGGCCTTGCGCCATGCGGGGTCGCTTGCAATCGCCGGAATATGCCACGCCATGCCGCGCGATTCGGCCTCGGCCCTGAGGAGGGCGCGGGCGGATTCGGGGAGCTTCCCGTCCATCAGATACAGGCCGATAAGGGCGGACGGGGTCGTTTTCAAAAGCGCCGGGGTCAGGCCGTCATAGCTTATCCTGCCATTGGCGAGGAGGAGCGCGCGTTCCAGATCGCCCATACGCTCTAATGTCCCGGGCGCGGCGGCGGAAACGTTATAGGATGCGTCGTGGTAGAGCGCTTGCAGGACGGGGCTTTGCGGGAATTGCGGCGCTTCGCCCGTTCCCAGAACCTCGTTGCAGGCGCCGTCCAGCATTTTGAAAAACGCGTCCGACGGATAGCGGCGGGCAATGGCTTTTTCTTCGAGGCAGGCGGTCGCCAGATCGTTTTTCATGACCAGCAGCAACATGCCGAGCTGGGCGATGGAAACATCATACGGATCTTCGGATCTTTGCGTGTAGAGATCCCACGCATTATCATAAAGCCCCATGGCCATGAGCTTCCGGATGCGCTGGATCAGCAGGTCGTTGCCGCGCAAGGGGCCGATATCGTTGGTGATAAGCGAGGCGTCGGCCTCGGTGAGCAGCAGGCGGCGCTGGAGATTCAGGACAGAGCGCATGGGCTGTATGTCCGGCAGTTTTGCGATGAGGAATTCGATAGAGCTGCGCTTTTGCCCGCGCCAGAGCGTGCGTTCGAGCGCGCCGCTCTTGATTCCCGAAAGCGTTCCGGCGGATTCGGCGCGGTTCCAGTCAACGGGTGGGCGTTCGTCCGCGCCGCCTATTGGGCCTGCGTCCCCTTGCGCGAAGGCGGGCAGGGAGAGCGTGATGGCGAGGGCCGAAAGGCAGAGCAACAGTTTTTTGATCATGAAAAAAGAGTCCGGTTGGGTTTTGTCCCGATAGGGAATGGTTGCCCGCCTTGTGACGGATTTTACTGGCCGAGCGGTACGTCAACGGTGATTTCCTGCTGGTGGACGGGCATGTCCGTCATGGCCAGCCAGGCAAAGCCCGCGCCGAGGATGAAGAGAATGGCGAGCAGGAAGAAGGGAAGGATTCCGAGTTTTGACATGGGGCGCGTCTTTCCTTATGCGGTTTGCGTGGGGGGTGAATCTTCAAGGAGAGTAAAAGAGGGAAGATCTGATTGCAATTGAACAATCAAAGATATTCATGGCATAAACGAGGCATGAATGGCCCCGTTTCCGATATTTCCCCGCCTGTTTTAAAGCTTTCGCGCCCCGTGACCCTGACGGGGCTGATGGGGGCGGGGAAGACATGCCTTGGGGAAAAACTGGCAGAGCGGCTCGGCCTGCCGTTCGTCGATGCCGATCGGGTGATCGAGGCGGAGGCCGGACAAAGCATTCAGACGCTTTTCCAAACGCAGGGAGAGGCCGCGTTCCGCGATCTGGAAGAGCGCGTCATCGCGCGGCTTTTATCCGCGGAGCGGCGCGTCATCTCCCTTGGCGGCGGCGCGGTGATGCGGCCCGCCACGGAAAAGATCGTGCGGGAGAAGTCCGTTTCCATCTGGCTCGATGCGCCCGTCGAAGATCTGGCGGCGCGGCTTGCGGCCTGCGGCGACCGGCCTTTATTGAAGGGCGGCGATCCGCGCGCCGTCCTTTCGGCGCTTTTGGAAGAGCGCCGCGCGACCTATGCCCGCGCCGCCATCCATATCAATAGCGGCGGCAACGCGCCGGAGCGCGTGATGGACGATATGGTTGCGGCGCTTCGCGCCTATGGAAACGTACAGGCGGGCGGATAAAAAGATGAGCGGCAAGAATATATCAATCAATGTCACCCTGTCCGGCGGCGCGGATCGTTCCTACGCCGTCCATATCGGGAGCGGGCTGTTGGAACGGGCGCGGGATTTTCTTTCCGGCGGCGGGGCGGGGCGGAAGATTTTCGTCCTCTATGACCGCGCCGTTCAGGCCCATGCGGATAAAATCCTGAAAGCCTTTCCGGACGCTCGCGCCTATGCGGTAGAGGGCGGGGAGAAGACGAAATCCTTTGCCGCCTATGAAGAGGTTTCGGGCTGGCTTTTGGCAAACCATGTCGATCGTTCTTCTTTATTGTTCGTCGTCGGTGGCGGGGTCGCGGGCGATCTGGGCGGCTATGTCGCCGCGACGATCTTGCGCGGGATCGATTTCGTTCAGGTGCCGACGACATTGCTGGCGCAGGTGGATTCGTCGGTCGGCGGCAAGACGGGCATCAATACGCCCCACGGCAAAAACCTTGTCGGCGCGTTTTACCAGCCGGTTGCCGTTCTGTGCGATACGGATACGCTGAAAACCCTGCCTGAACGCGAACTGAAAGCCGGCTATGCGGAAATTGTGAAATACGGGATTCTGGGCAGTAACGATTTTTATGACTGGCTGGAAGAGCATGGAGGGGCGGTTCTGGCGCTGGACGATGCCGCGCTGGCGCATGCGGTTGAAACATCCTGTAGCATGAAGGCGGCAATCGTCGCGGGCGACGAGCGCGAGCGCGCGGGCGGGGCGCGGGCGCTCCTCAATCTCGGTCACACATTCGCGCATGCGCTGGAGGCCGCCGCGGGGTATGATGGCCGCTTGCTGCATGGCGAGGCGGTTTCGATAGGGCTTGTCCTTGCGCTGCGCCTGTCCGCACAGGCGGGTTTTTGTTCCGCAGAAGAGGCGCTGCGCGTCGAAACACATCTGAAGAAATGCGGCCTGAAAACGGAAATCGCGGATATAACGCCCGCGCTACCGCACAGCGCGGATGAGATTATCGCGCTTATGGCGGGGGATAAAAAGGCGCGGGACGGGGCCATCGGCTTTATCCTTGCGCGATCGATCGGCGAGGTGTTCCAGTCCTATGACGTCGATATGGAGCTTGTCCGGCTTGTTGTGCTGGAATCAACGGGCCGCATCAAGGCCTGAACTTTTTAACCCTGTGCGAGGTTGGCGATACTATGAGAAAACTTCTTTTTATCATTCCGCTTGTGGTCTTCTCCCTTCCGGTGCAGGCACAGGCGCAGGAGGCGAATGCGGACGGGCTTATCGAGCTTCCGGGCAATGCCTATGTCCGGCCCGGCAACAATCACGATAATATCTATATCTACCGCAAATACGGCTTGCGGGATTACGCGCATGGCGTCCTCGAAGGGCGCGGTTTGGGGCCGCACGACAATGCCGCCTCCCGCCGCTTTCCGTCCGAGGATTTTTCGGAGATATGCGGCAACGTCACCCGCGCCGCCGAACGCCGCCGCTGCCGCAGCGACGTGCTTGACCTGAACAAGGACAGGCAAAAGCTCTATGATAAATATAACTGAAAAACCGGCCCCTTGAAGCTATTCCCAAGGGGCCGGTTTTTAACGGGAGGTTAGATCCTGCCGTTAGATCCTGTGGTTGGATTGCGCGGGTTAGACCGCGCCGTGGCAATGTTTGTATTTCTTGCCGGAACCGCACGGGCAGGGCGCGTTGCGCGGCGTCGCGCCCCATGTTTGCGGATCGTCCTGATTGAATTCCGCGCGGCGGATGGGGGTGACGTTGTTCGCGTTCCTGCCGCCTTGTGATTGCGCGTTGTCGAAGGCCGGATCGCTGCGCCCCTCATGGAGGTTGGCCCGCGCCGCCGCCTGTTCCTGCTGCTGTTTTTGGAGCGCGGCGAGGACTTCGGGGCTGATATTGACTTCGACATAGGCGAGGTTCTGCGTCACGCTTTCGCGCAGGTTGTTCATCATCTGCTCGAACAGGGAAAAGGCTTCGGCCTTATATTCGTTCAGCGGGTCGCGCTGGCCGAAGGCGCGCAAATTGATCCCCTGGCGCAGGTGGTCGAGCGCGAGAAGATGCTCCTTCCAGTGCTGGTCGAGAAGCTGGAGCAGGAAGCTCTTTGCCATGCGGCGGAAGCTTTCCTGCCCCGCGATTGCGATTTTCGCCTCCATCATGTCGGTGGCTTTCAGCTCGATGCGCGTGCGCACCGTGTCCTCGTCGATGCCTTCTTCCTTGATCCAGTCCTCGATAGGAAGGGTCATGGCGAGCATGCGCTGGGATTCGTTTTTCAAAAGATCCGCGTCCCATTGTTCGGGGTAGGAATTTGGCGGGCAGGCCTGCGCGACCAGATCGGCGATGAGGTCATAGCGCATGCCCTCGATAAGCTCGTCCAGATCCTCGCCCGCATCCATGATCTCGCGGCGCTGTTCGTAAATGACCTTGCGCTGATCGTTCATGACGTTGTCGAATTTCAGGAGGTTCTTGCGGACTTCAAAGTTTTGCTGTTCCACACGGGCCTGCGCGCGTTCCAGCGCCTTGGAAAGCCACGGGTGGGTGAGGGCTTCGCCGTCGCGCAGCCCCATTTGCGATTTCAGGAGCATCTCCATCTTGTCGCTCGCGAAAATCCGCATCAGGTCGTCTTCGACGGACAGGAAGAAGGCGGAGGCGCCGGGGTCGCCCTGACGGCCCGAACGGCCGCGGAGCTGGTTGTCGATGCGGCGGGATTCGTGCCGCTCCGTGCCGATGACGTAAAGGCCGCCCGCGGCTTTCACGACTTCCATGTCGCGGCCCACCTGACGGCGGATATCTTCGGCGATGGCGGCGATTTGCGCTTCGTCCATGTCCGGCGTGATGGCTTGTTCGATCAGCATGTCGGCATTGCCGCCAAGCTTGATGTCGGTTCCGCGTCCGGCCATGTTGGTGGCGATGGTGACGGCGCCGGGGCGGCCCGCCTGCGCCACGATCTGCGCTTCTTGTTCGTGATAACGGGCGTTGAGGACGCTGTGCTTGATTTTGCGCTTTTTCAAAAGCTCGGACAGCATTTCCGATTTTTCAATCGACACGGTTCCGACAAGGACGGGCTGCTGGTGCTGCGCGCATTCATAGATAAGATCGACGATGGCGTCGTACTTGTCCTGCATCGCTTTATAGATTTTATCGTCATGATCGATGCGGGAAACAGGCACGTTGGTCGGGATATCGACGACGCCGAGATTATAGATCTGGGCGAATTCGGTGGCCTCGGTCATGGCCGTCCCCGTCATGCCGCCCAGTTTCGGGTACATGCGGAAATAATTCTGGAAGGTGATGGAGGCGAGGGTCTGGTTCTCGTTCTGGATCTTCACGCCTTCTTTGGCTTCGAGCGCTTGGTGCAGCCCTTCGGAATAGCGGCGGCCTTCCATCATCCGGCCCGTAAATTCGTCGATGATGATGACCTTGTCGTCCTTGACGATGTAATCCGTGTCCTTGGAAAACAGCTTGTGGGCGCGCAGGGCCTGATTGACATGGTGGACGAGCGCGATGTTTTGCGCGTCGTATAAATTGCCCGTTTCCATGATGCCGGATTCGCGGAGAAGGTTTTCAACGCGCTCGTTCCCGTCTTCGGTCAGGGTAACGGCGCGGGTCTTTTCATCCTTTTCGTAATCGGCGGGCGAGAGCAGGGGGATGATGCGGTTGACTTGCGTATAAAGCTCTGTCGAGCCTTCGGACGGGCCGGAAATAATCAGCGGCGTGCGCGCCTCGTCGATCAGGATAGAGTCGACCTCGTCAACGATGGCGAAGTTGAACGGCTTTTGCACCATCTGATCGAGGCGGAATTTCATGTTGTCGCGCAGGTAATCAAAGCCGAACTCGTTGTTCGTCCCATAGGTGATGTCGGCATTATAGGCGGCCTGACGCTCGGCGTCGGACAGGTTTGCGGTGATGACGCCGACGGACAGGCCGAGGAAGTTGTAGATCTGCCCCATCCATTCGCTGTCACGCTTGGCGAGGTAATCATTGACGGTGACGACATGCACGCCTTTGCCGGCGATGGCGTTCAAATAAACCGGCATGGTCGCCATCAGGGTTTTTCCTTCCCCCGTCCGCATTTCGGCAATCTTGCCTTCGTGAAGGACGATGCCGCCCATAAGCTGGACATCGAAGGGACGCATGCCCAGAACCCGCTTTGCTGCCTCGCGCACAGTCGCAAAAGCTTCGGGGAGAATCTTGTCGAGGCTTTCGCCCCCTTCAATCCTTTGCCTGAATTCACCCGTCTTCGCTTTGAGCGCGTCGTCGCCGAGGGCCGTATATTCCGCATCCAGCGCGTTAATCGGCGCAATCTTTCCCTGAAGCCTGCGCAGGGCGCGGTCGTTCGAGGAGCCAAACAGTTTCAGGGCGAGGTTTAAAATCATTAGAAATCCTTGAATTTACAAAAGTCCAACTCATATAAGCCGCAAACGGGGATGCGTCAATTTTTTCGGTTGCCCTTTAAGAGCAGCTATGCACAATGTGTTTCCACCTGAAAAAGCCACTTAAACCATAAAGGACAAGGAAATGGCTCAAAGCAAAAATAATATGCCAATTATTGCTGGCGTCGTGGCCCTGCTGGTCATTGCCGGCGGAGCGGCCCTGTATTTTTCAAAGAATATGACAAAAGATACGCCCGCCGTTACGGCCCAGCAGCAAACGCAGCAGCCGGAAAATGGCGCTGATATAGCCGCTGCCGGTACCCCCGCGCAAACCTCCCCGCCGGCAAGCGCCGAGGAAACAAGGGAAGCCGAAGCTGCCGCGGCAAGCTTTGAAGGCGTGACGGTCGAACCGGGCAATCCCGTGGTCGCAACGGTCGATGGCCGCGATATTACGCGCGTCGATGTTTTCCGCTATATCAAGATGATGCCTGCGAACATCCAGCAATTGCCGCCGCAAACCGTCTATCCGCTGGCGCTGGATCAGGTGATCAGCACGCGCCTTGTGCAGAATAAGGCGGAGGAAGCCGGTCTTGAGAACGATCCGGAAGTGCTGGAGCAGACCAATATGGCCAAGCAACAGATTTTGCGCACCGTTTTCGTCCAGCGTGCGGTGGATAAGGTGATCTCCCAGTCCGACATTAAAAAGAAATATGACGAGGTGATCGGCAAGGCCCCGACCATCGAGGAAATCAAGGCATCCCATATTCTGGTCGGCAGCGAGGGCCAGGCAAAGGATCTGATTGAAAAGCTTAAGGGTGGCGCCGATTTTGCCAAGCTTGCGGCTGAATTCTCCGCCGATACGGGCAACAAGGATCAGGGCGGCGATCTTGGCTGGTTCGCGAAGCAGGATATGGTTCCCGAATTTGCCGATGCCGCTTTCGCGCTTGGCAAGGGCAAACTGTCCGAACAGCCCGTTCAAACGGAATTTGGCTGGCACGTCGTAAAGGTCGAGGATAAGCGCAACCGTCCGAAGCCGTCGCTGGAAGAAGTCGCGCCGATGATTCAGGCCGAACTGCGCCGCGAGCGTCTGGAATCCATGCTCGAAAACTGGATGAAGACGGCCAGTGTCGAGCGTTTCGATATTAACGGCAAGCCATTGGCCGAAAGTGACGAAGTCGCGCCCGCCGCCGGAAATAATGATGCCGGTGCGGATGCTCAGCTTGCTGAGCCGGATGCCGCGGCGGCGCCGGACGTTTCCGCCGAATAAACGAAACCTGTTCAGGAACAAGGATAGATTGGCATGAATTGCCTTGAAGCCCTTTCAAAGCCCCGCCCGCAAACTCCGGCGGGGCTTCCTTTATTGCTGGTGGCCGCGGCGGCGCTCATCGACAAGGATGGCCGCGTGCTGGTGGCGCAGCGCCCCGAAGGCAAGCCGATGGCGGGGCTTTGGGAATTTCCCGGCGGCAAGGTGAAGACGGGCGAAACCCCCGAATTCGCGCTTTGCCGCGAGATAGAGGAAGAGCTGGGCATCGAAGTGCGCGAATGCTGCTTTACGCCGATCGCTTTCGCGTCCCATTCCTATGACGATTTTCATTTGCTGATGCCGCTTTATGTGTGCCGCATGTGGAAGGGGATTATCACGCCGCGCGAAGGGCAGGCGGTTAAATGGATGAAGGTGAACGAGCTTTACGGCCTTTCCATGCCGGACGCCGATGTGCCGCTGATCTCCCAGTTGATGGAACGGTTGTGAGAAAGGGCCGCGCCGCATGATCCCGACCGTTTACGATCTGCGCGCCTTTTATAAAAGCTTCGGCGGACGCATCGTCCGCAGGCTCGTCCGTGAAAAACTCCTCGCCTTCTGGCCCGATGCAAAAAGTTTGCGACTTCTCGGCGGCGGCTATGCTCTGCCGTATCTGAGGCCTTACCGTGAAGGGGGGAGCGAGCGCACAATTGCCGTCATGTTCAAGGGGCAGGGCGTCCATCACTGGCCGGAGGAAAACGGGGCCTTGAACCTTGCCTGCCTTGCCGATGAAACCGACCTGCCGTTTGAAACCAATTCGGTTGACCGCATCATCCTGATTCACTCGCTGGAATTTACCGGCTATCTCAAACCCGCCTTTGAGGAATTCTGGCGCGTGCTGAAAAGCAATGGCCGGATCCTGATTGTCGTCCCCAACCGGATCGGTTTCTGGTCGCGGGCGGAATGGACGCCGTTCGGGCGTGGCGCGCCTTATTCGGCGGCGCAGGTGGAAGAATTCCTGCGCGAAAATCTTTTTATACCGGAGCGTACGGAGCGCGGATTGTTCATCCCGCCTTTCAAAAGCCAGACATTATTGCGCTCCGCCAATTTTTGGGAAAAGATCGGGCCGTATCTTTTCCCGGCCATGGGCGGCTTGCTCTTCGTCGAAGGCTCCAAGCAGATTTACGCCGGAACCGGAAAGCGCATCGCTGTCGGGAAGGGCAAATCCAAACTCATCCCCGCCCGCGCGCCGGAATTTCCCGAACCCGCATCGAACGCGCCCCACCATCGCAAGAAATTCTAGGCTCCGGGACTATCTAAAAGCCCGGCGCCGCTCTTGGGTGTAATGGCCGCGCGGCCTTTGCGGACGGGCTTTGGGGCGGCGGTATCAGGCGCTCCTATCAGGGGATAGGGTCAAACAGCATGAATCAAACCGTGTTTCCAAGCGGAAGGATCCGGCGATGCCATCAGCCTGCCGTAACAAGCGGCATGATGGGGGAGCATGATCATAACATGATCATAATAAGGGCGGGCATGATGATGCCGCATATTCAAGCTGCACAATAAGGGAGCATGTTCGGGCTGTATATCCAAGCTGCACAAATAAGGGAGCATGTTCGGGCTGTATATTTAAGCTGCACAAATAAGGGGGCATGAGCGGGCTGCATATTCAGGCCGCAAAAATAAGATGGCATGTTCGGGCGCATGGGGCGGCATTATCAAATGGCGTTATCATGTGGAAGGAGCTGCGGCGGCGCTGAAAAAAACCTCATTCCTGTTCCGCCGCCCGCGCCCCCGCGCTTTCCGGTTCATCATCCGGCTAGTTATAGAGCCTGAAGATCATCACGCAGTTTTTATCGCCTTGCGCGGTTTCATACTCACCCGTCGCGGCGTTCGAGCAAAGGCCGTTATTGTGGTAGGAGAGAACGTCGCCGCTCTGCGCGAATCCGTTATCCATTTTTTCGTCGATTTCCCGCGCCCATTGCGGTTTGACCGCGCCGCGGTTCGGCCCGCCGGACGGGTCCGGACTGCCGTCCGGATAGGCGCGCAGCATGATATAATTGCCGCGGTACGGATATTCCGCCGCCGTTTGCTGGAGATACACCATGGTAAAACCGCCGCACCCGTCGCAGCGCGGGTGGGTCGTGCCCCATGTCGGGGAAGCGGGATCGGCGGCAGGCAGAACGCCGCCTATATAACCCGCCAGAAGAAGATGCTTCCAGAACTGGGCCGTTTCCATCGCGGGCATGGAGGTCATGCCGATCTGGTTGTTGTTGTGATAGGTGGTGGCGGGCTGTCCTATCATGCCGTCCGCGTTGCCGTTGCGGCAATGGTTGGCGGCGTCGCAGCCGGGCAGGCGTTCGGTCGCGAGATTGTGATCGCCCGGAAGCTGGCCGTATTTTTGCTGATAGGCGCTGGCCGAGGTCTGGATTTTCTTGACGGTCGTCATGACCGCGCGGATGCGGGAGTTGCTGATCAGTTCCTGCCCCGCCAGGATTCCGCCGACGAGCAGGCCGATAATGGTCATGACGATGGCGAGTTCTACAAGGGTAAACCCTTTATTCTTGTGCGAAGTCATAGTGATTCCAGCATAAGCCAATCAGGGGTGAATGGAAATTATAAATTGCCCGTTTGGTACGGCATTGATTTGATTTCCGCCCGAAAGCCCTGTAAAACTGTGCCACTATAACAATAAAGACACGATAGAGCTTTCATGCCCAGACAACCATCCGGCGCGGCCCGCACCGCTGCCGCCAAGCCCTATAATTCGCCGGAACTCGACGCTATCCGCCAGAAGATAGACGAACTCGACAACCGCATCCACGATACGTTGATGGAGCGGGCGGAGCTTGTCTTGAAGGTCGGGGAGGAAAAAAGGCGCAACAATATCCAGATTGTCCAGCCGGCGCGCGAGGCCCGCATGATCCGCCGCCTGCTTGCGCGCCATACGGGCGTCCTGCCGGAAATGGCCGTGGTGCGGATCTGGCGCGAGCTTGTCGGGGCCGTATCGCTCCTGCAAACGGGGCTGAAGGTCGTCGTCGTCCAGCCGGAGGGGCAGAATAACGAAACGTGGGACATGGCCCGCGATTATTTCGGAAGCTGCCTGCCCATGGCGCGCGCGCCCTCGGCCATGTCGGCCATAGCGGCGCTGAAAGACGGCATGGCCAGCTTTGCGGTCGTCCCGCGTCCCGATATCGAGGAAGACCAGCCATGGTGGATGTATCTCGATCCGGCGGCGCCGGAGCCGGTCAATATCATCATGTCCCTGCCGCACGGCGACGATCCGGAGGACAAGAATCCGGAAGGCCGCGCGCTTGTCCTGTCCCGTTCCGGCTTTGACGATTCCGGCCATGACAATTCCTTTTTGCTGATCCAGTGCGACGCCGCCGTGTCCCGCGGGCGGCTGGTCGATTTGGCGAAGAAAGCGGGGGTGAAAGCCCTCCATATTTCCTCCCGCCGCGGCGGCGGCGATGGCGCGCCGGCCTTTCATTTGATGGAAGTCGAGGATTATATCACCCGCGACGACAAGCGGGTCGCCGCCTTTACGGCTTCGCTCGACGATCCGGGGGCGAATATTGTCTGCGCCGGCGGCTATCCGGTGCCGCCAAGCTATAGCCACGTGGTCAGGGCCGCCGCGCCGCAGTCTATCTCCCTTGAAGCCCGCGCCCCCAAGGGCGAAAAATCCTGAAATAATCTTGCCTCTGGCGGGGTGAATGGCTATTCTTCCCGCACCATGATAATCACAGCCGCCCTTTATGCCCGCCTGTATTATGCCCTTTAGGGCAGGATTATTATTGTTTTCATTTCACTATTGCCGATTCTTAAACCTGTTGCTTATCAAAAGGGCGTAATCCCATGTTTAAACAAATAACAATCGTCGGTTTCGGGCTGATTGGTTCGTCCATCGCCCGCGCCGTTATCCAAAACGGCCTTGCAAACCGCCTTGTCTGCGCCGACCAGTCGCGCAGCGTGTGCGACAAGGTGATGGAGCTTCATCTGGCCGATGAAGTCTTCACCGATGTGAGCAGGGCGGTGCGCGGGAGCGACCTCGTCATCCTGTGCGCCCCCGTCGGCGCGATGGCCTCCATCGCCGAAAAGATCGGGCCGAACCTCGATAAGGGCTGCATCGTCACCGATGTCGGCTCCGTCAAGGGAAGCGTGATGAACGCGCTCCAGCAGCGCCTGCCTTCCGACGTCCATCTTGTCGGTGGCCACCCGATTGCGGGGACGGAACATTCCGGGCCCGAATCCGGCTTTGCCGCATTGTTCCGGAACCGCTGGTGCATCCTGACGCCGCTCCCGCATACGGAATTGCGCGCGGTCGAAAAACTCACACAGTTATGGGAGGCGCTTGGCTCCAATATCGAGATTATGAGCGCGGGCCATCACGACCTTGTCCTTGGCATCACCTCGCACCTGCCGCACCTTATCGCCTATACGATTGTCGGTACGGCGACCGATATGGAAGAGGATTTGAAGGGCGAGGTCATCAAATTTTCCGCGTCCGGTTTCCGCGATTTCACGCGCATCGCCGCATCCGATCCGGTCATGTGGCGCGATGTGTTTTTGAACAACAAGGACGCGGTTTTGGAGATCCTCCAGCGCTTTACCGAAGATTTGACCGCCATGCAAAAGGCTATCCGCAAGGGGGACGGGGAGTATCTTTATCAACAGTTTAAGGAAACGCGCGACATCCGCCGCGCCATTATAGATGCAGGGCAGGCGGCCTATGCGTACCCCACACAAACAGCGGAAGTTCCAGAACCAGTACCGGCCCCACGCGAAGCAGACGGTTCTCGGCGCTGATGGCGATGTGGACGGCGCTTTCGCCCGTTTCCCCGTCGGGGCGGGCGAGGGACGCAAAGACCCCGCGGGCAATGGCGGCGGGGAGTGGTTTGATTTGCCCCGCGCCGATCTGCGCGTCGATAAATTCATTATAGCCTGTGAGGCGGCTTTCGAGATTGAAGACGGGCTGGAGCTGGTCGTCCACGGTCAGCAGGCCATGCCCGTCGGCGGTCAATGCGCCGAGCCGGATTTCATAGTGGCGCACGTCGATCTTGCCGCCGCGCGCCTTCCAGTCCGCGATAGCGCCTTGCGTAAAGTCGCGCGGCAGGCGGTAGGGAACGGCGATGGAGGATTCAAGATAATCGAGCTTCCACAATGCCGGGTCGGCAATGCCGCCCAGCATGATGCCGAGCGGGAAGATCGCCTTGAGCGAGAGGCCCGGCACAGGATAGCCGCGCAGGATCATCTGCGGGAAAAGAATTTCCGCATCGCCCGTTTTGATGCCGCCGTGATAATGCAGTTCCGGCACGAAGGGGAAGTTTTTCAAAACCGGTTTGGGGCCGAGGAACCGGACGGTGCGGTCGTGCCGCCCGTCCAGCGGCGCGCCGCTATAAGGCGTTTCGGCATAAGGAGCTTCTCTATAAGGCACTTCCCCGTAAGGCGCTTCTCCATAAGGTACTTCTCCATAAAACCCTTCGCCATAAGGGGGGGCGGCGCCGTCATGGGACGCGTCCGCGTAAAGCCGCTCGACTTCCTTCTCGAACCATTGCGCGCTATAGAGCCACGCGCCGCAATAGGCGGCAAGGAGCAGGGCGGCGAAAAAAGCGGCGAAGGCAAGGGAGCGTTTCATCCGGTTTTGCCCTCTTTCACCGCGATGGCCTGCCTGCCTTCTTCCACGAGGCGATTCGAGGCCGTTTCGATGCGCTCTTCCAGCGCCGCCATGACCTCCGCCGGCGCAAGGCCGGGCGGGATCGGCGGAAGAAATTCGAAAACAACCTTGCCGGGTTTTTTCCAAAAAGCGTTGCGGGGCCAGTAAAGGCCGCTATTCATCGCGACAGGCACGATGGGCAGGGAGGTCGCGACATAGAGTTTGACGATGCCGCCCTTATAGGGTTTTTGCCGTGTCGCCGCATCGACCGGAACGCGGGTGCCTTGCGGGAAAATGACGATGGGGCGGTTATCGTCGCGCATCCTTTGCGCGCCGGCGATAAGGGAGGCCATGGCGGATTCGCGGTTGCCGCGATCGATGGCGATGACGTCGAGCTTTTTCAGGAACCACCCGAAAACGGGAATCCATAAAAGCTCGCGCTTCAGCACGACGGTGGGATCTTTAAAGAGCCTGTAGAGCTTCAATGTTTCATAGGCGGAATAATGTTTCGCGGCGGCGATGTAAGGCTGGCCGTGCGGCGGGCGGTTTTCGATGCCGCGAATTTCGTAATCCAGCCCCAGCACGAATCGTTCAAGGAGGTAAGTCCCCCTTTGATAAAAATCGGCAACCCACACGGTGAAGGGGCGCGGGAATAAAAGGCAGGGCGCCATGCACAGGCAAACAAGCGGCGTCCACACGCCGTAGAACAATATATTAAAGAGGATGGAGCGCAGCGCTGTTATCAATGTCATGATGGGATGTTCTTTTCTGCCGTTTTTTCAGGGCGGCGTTTATTGTCCGCCTGTTGTCCGTCGCCGAGCGCGGGGTTCTTGTTCAGCAGGTCGAACCGGAGCCACGTTGCGAGGAATTTATTATATTCGGAAAATGTCAAAGCCCAGAACGGCTTGCTCCACGGTTCGAAATCGCCCGGAAAAACCGGGTGTTTATAGATAGCGAGTTCCGGCATCGCCTGGCGGAACATCAGATAGGATCGCGCCATGTGGTAATTGGCGGTGACGAGCCGGATGGAATGGATATTATTTTCGGCAATCCATTGATGGCTTTCCACGGCGTTGCCCGCCGTATTGTCCGCGACATAGCCGAGCGTGATGGCGGGGAGGAGCTTTTCCTTTTCCCCGTCCCACAGGCCGATAAGCTCACGCGCCGTCACGCTCGAATGGACGCCGGAGATAAAGAGCTTGTCCGCAAGGCCGGCCTCCAGCAGGTCTAGCCCTGTATTGACGCGCTTGTCGCCGCCGGTCAGGACGATGATGGCGTCGCTTTTTTGCGCGGCGCCCTGCGGCTGCATCGAAACGGTGTTTGCGGCAAACCACATCCAGCCGAGCGCCCAGAGAAGCCCCAGCGTCGCGATGGCGGTAAAGCAATATGCGAAAAGTCTTAAAATCATGCCGTCCAAGTCTTACGGCATTTTGCCGAGAACGCGCAAGACCGTATAGCGTGCGGTTCCCGTGGCCAAAAGCGCGATAGGCAGCGGCATCAGGAAAAGCGCGGTTTTTTGTACGGCGCTGAGGCTGAAATCAGGGATAAGGTTCGCGCCGATCTCGCCCGCGATAAGCGAGATGACGAAAAGCAGGACAAACCCCGCGGCCACGCCAAAAGCCCCGCCCTGCAATGCGAGGATGAGCGTATGGCGCTGGATCTGGCGGGCGATATAGGAATCCGACGCGCCCATCAGGTGGAGGAGTTCCAGTTCCTCCTTGCTTTCGGAGAGTTTCGAGCGCACGCCGCCCGCGACTGCGACAAGCGTCGTCGCGCCGATAATGACGGTCAGGAGAATGGCCGCGAATTGCAGCGCGCTGGTAAAGCGGACGACGTCGGCGAGCCAGCTTTCATGCGTGTCGATGCGCGCCTGCGGCGCGACGTCGCGGATCAGGAGCTGCAATTCGTCAAGATCGGGCGCCGCGTCTTTTTTAAGCGTCACGGAAATCAATCCCGGCACGGGGATGGAATCCATCACAAGATCGGTGCCGAGCCACGGCGCGAGCAAGGCGCGCACCTGTTCCTCGCCCATGGCGGCGGCGTCCTCGACGGCTTCATGGTTCATCAGGACGGCGAGCGCTTCCTGCGTCATGCTGCCGACGATGCCGGGGGCGATGACTTCGCCCGAGGAATCGGTTGCCGGAACCTCGATGCTGATTTTTCCCGCAAGGCCGCTCGACCAGCGTTCCGTCATGGCGGCAAGGGCAAAGGAGGCGCATAAGGCGAGAATGCCGAGAAGGCTCATCAGCCCGATCAGGAGGCGCAGGAAGCTGTTCCCCGTATTGCCCGCCAGCGGCAGGTCGTAGCGCCGCGTTTCCGTCGCGACGCCGAGGATTTTATCGCGGCGGGGGAAGCTGTTCAAAAAACGGTGCGGCAGGAAATTTCTCATGGGCTAGTACACTCCCTCCAGCCTGCGGCGCAGCCCTGTCTGTTTTGCGGGTTCGACGCGCAAGGATCCTTTTTCAAGGATCAGGCGCGGATGGGCGAATTTATCCATGATGGCCTGATTGTGGGTCGCGATGACGACCGTCGTTCCCATGCGGTTCAACTGATCGAACAGGGCCATGAGGCGGAATCCAATCTCGTCGTCGAGGTTTCCGGTCGGCTCGTCCGCGAGGAGCAGGCGGGGCCGCGTGATGACGGCGCGGGCGATGGCGACGCGCTGCTGCTGCCCGCCCGACATGGTGCTGGGCAGGACGTGCTTATGATCGCCCAGCCCGACCCAGTCGAGAAGTTCCCCGACATTGTTCTTGATCTCTTTTTCCGGGCGGCCCTGGATGCGCAAGGGGAGGGCGACATTGTCGAAAGCCGACATATGGTTCAGCAGGCGGAAATCCTGAAAGACGACGCCGACGCGCTGGCGGATGGCGGCGAGCTGCGGGCGCCCCATCTCCCCGATATTCTGGCCGAACATGCGGATAAGGCCGCGCGTGGGCATGCGGCCCAGATACATAAGGCTCATCAGCGAGGTTTTCCCCGCGCCCGACGGGCCGGACAGGAAATGGAAAGAGCCGGGTTCCAGCGTGAAATTGATATCGGCAAGGACTTCCGGCCCGATGCCGTAGCGCAAACCTACATGTTCATATCTAATCAAGGTGCGGGCCTTTTTCGTGGTTTCAGGCAAGAGATTAACGCATTCGGGCGGAGATTCCGGCCCATCATGCCCCCAATAGCGTAAAAATCCACAAAAGAGTTTCAGGCCCCCTTAAAAGGCGCATGAAAACGGGGCGGGAAAACATGGAAGGAGGCAATGCACCCGTCTTGCCGTGGGGGGCGCTCTCCCTTATACATACTCTCTTACAGGATTTATACTGAATATAAAACGAACCATAGATTGAACAGATTGCCGTTACGGAAGAGCCGCCCCTAAAGATGATCCTCACCTGTCCGTCATGTACAATGCGCTATGTCGTATCCGAAGGGGCCATAGGTTCCGAAGGGCGCACCGTGCGCTGCGCCAATTGCGGCCATCAATGGTTCGAGGACGGGGAAAGCGGGCTGGACGAGGCGCTTTTCGGGGACGATAACGATCTGGCCTTTGCCATGCCGGATATGGGGTTCGGCGGGGATGAAGACGCGCTTGACGCCGGAGATCCTGCGGGCGATTCCCCGGGCGGGCCGCGCTCGGAAGAAGATATTGCCGAGGCGCTTGAGGCCATTGCCGAGGAAGTCGCCCGCGAAGGCGGTGTGGAGCGTGCGCGCGCAGGCGCGGATGCGGATGATTTCTCCTCTATTTTACAAAAGCAAATAGAAGGGACGCCGATCCCCGAAGGGGTGCGCCCCGTGCCGGACGGCGAGGATCCCGTCCTTGCGAAATTACGGGCGGGGAAGAAGGGCGGCTTGCTCGAAAAACTGCCTTTTACGGTGAGCGATCGCGGGGCGGGCTATTTGCTGGCGGTGGCCGCGTGGCTTGCCGTGCTGGCGCTCGTCTTTTTCTTCCAGCCGCAAATCAGCCGCGCATGGCCGCCTTCCAACCTGCTTTATTCCCTTGCCGGTTTCAAACCCGTCCCGCCGGGCGAAGGGCTGGCGTTCGAGGGAATCAGCGCCGAAATGCAGGAGAATTCCATCCGCATGCGCGGCACGATCGCCAACCGGACGAAAGACGATCGCCGCGTTCCGGCGATCCTTGCGCAAATTCTTGACGGCGCGGGCAATATTCTGGACGAGGTTTATATCGCCCCGCCCATCGCGCGCATCAAGGGCGATGGCCGCACCTCTTTCGACGTGACTTATCCCAAACGCCCCGAAGAGGCGAAGGATGTGAGCTTCGCCTTTTCCTTCGTGAAAATAGAGCCGTCCGCGCAAACGGATGATGCGGAAAAACAAGGCGGCTCCGCGCCCGCCGCAAAGGAACACGGCGCCGGAAAGTAACCCCCGCCGCTCTTACTCTCCCAGCTTTTTTCTTTTGGATTTCTTTCGGAAGCCTTCTCTTCCTGCCGCCGCGCTTTATGGCGATGAACGGCGATCCCGCTTTACGGCGCAGGCTGTTCCGGCGGTGGAAATACAGGCGCGTGTGACATTGACCGCGCCGCTCCGCCCGTCTTATTTCGTGGAAGGATAGGAATGCGGGAAGCTGTGCGGATCGGCGCCGCCCGGCGGTTTCAGCGAAGACGGCTTGATCCCGCAGCCGCATAGAACCAGCGTCAGGGCGAGGATGGACAAAAGGCCCGGCCATGAGCCATAGTAGCGGGAATGTGTCATGCCTTACAAAACCATGGAATCCGCGTGAAAAACAAGTTTCTTTTTATCTCTCTTCTTGCCGCGCTGTTTTTGATGGCGGCGGCGCTTGCTTATTTCATGCAGCCTGCGGAATCTCCGGCGCTGTCCGCGCCCGCAGGCGAAAAGCTGGAGGACGTGCCGATAGCGGCAGAGGAGTTTATTCCGCCCGGCGTGCCGAAATCCGTTGCGGGCGCGTTCGCGACGCAGTTTACGGCTTTAAGGGCGGCGACGCGGGCGCAAACGCTTCCCGATCTTCCTTTTAAGGATATTCACGGCAAGACATGGCGGATGGAAGATTTTCAGGGCAGGCCGACGCTCGTGAATTATTGGGCGACATGGTGCGCGCCCTGTGTCGTCGAGCTTCCGTCCCTGCAAAAACTTGCCGATCATTATGAAGGGCGCTTGAACGTCGTCGCCATCGCGCTCGACCCCACGGCGGACGCGGCAAAAATTGCGGATTTTCTCAAAAACCGGATGCTGGGCGATTTTGCCGGTTTTCTGGACGAGGAAGGGGCGCTGATGGCGCCGCTTGGGCTGCGCGGCCTGCCGACCAGCTTTCTGCTTGGCAGTGACGGGCTTATCCTCTACCGTTTTGAAGGGGATGCCGACTGGGCCTCCGCCCATTCCCGCGCTTTCTTCGATGTGTTTCTTATGCAAAATAGATAAATTGATTTTTCATCAATTTCGGCAATAATTTGAAATTGCTCTTTCAAAGGGGAAAACCGTATCGACCATGCCTACCGCGACCACGACAGACGCTCTTGAAAAACTTTCCCAGGCCCAGCTCGACGCCATGGCCGATCTGCATGCGCGGTTTTTGAGCGGGCGGCTCGGCGGGCGGCGGGCGGCGTTGAAAAACACCGATCTGTCCGGCCTTTCCTTTGCGGGAAAGGATATGCGCCAGTGCGATTTTACCGGTTGCCGGATGCGCGGCATGGATATGACGAAGGCGAATTTCAGCGAGGCGCGGCTTTACGCGTGTGATTTGAGCGATTCAAATATGGCGCGGTGCAATTTTTCCCGCTCCGACCTGCGCGGCGCGCGGATTGAAAGCGCGAATCTCGAAAACGCCAATCTCGACAAGGCCGATTTGCGTGTCGGCGGTTTCGCCAGGGAAGGCGCCTATGATACGGGCGTGAGCGTTTCCTTCCGCGGGGCCAATCTTTCCGGCGCGCGGCTTGTCGGCTCGCTCGCGAACGCAGCGGATTTTTCGGACGCTATCATGACGGGCATCAACATGACGGGCGCGGATTTGCGCGGGGCCGATTTGCAAGGCGCGGATTTGTCCGGCGCGCAATTTGCGGGGACGAAGCTGAAGGGCGCCCATCTGAAGGCGGCGATCCTGACCGGCGTCAACATGGCCGAGATCAGCACGATGGAAGTCGATATTTCCGAAGCCATCACGGACGAGAATATCGGCACGTCCGTAACCGAACTCGAAGAGCCGCTGGCCAAGATGATCGAAACGCACCGCATCTGGGTTTCGAGCGCGGGCGGGCAAGGCACGCAGCTTGATTTGAGCGGCTATGACATGCGCCCGCTCGAAACGCTCAAAGGGGAGCGGATGACGGCGATCAAGGCCGTGAAGGCGCGGTTTTTCGGGATGAATCTCTACCGCATAGAAATGCAGAGCGCGAATTTGAACGATGCGGATTTCCGCCGCTGCGACATGGAAGAGGCCGATTTGCGCGGCAGCATCTTCAAGCGCGTGCGCTTTGGCCACGCCAATTTGCGCAGCTCTAATTTCGAGCCGCTTATTTTCGGCAATGGCGGCGCGGAGAATAAACGCTTCAATCCGTGCAATCTTGACGAAGCTTCTCTTGCCTATGCGGATTTTTCAAATTGCAAGATGCGGATGGCGTCTTTCAAGGGCGCGGATTTGTCCAACACGAATTTCAGCGGCGCGGATTTGCGCGAATGTGATTTCACCGATGCGCTGATGGACGGATGCATTCTTGACGATGCGAACACCGAAGGCGCCATCTTCCCCGCGCCGAAAAAAGGTTCCGCTTTCAAGATGAAAGCCGAAGAATAAAAACAAGAAAATAAAAGCGGGATAATAAAGGTGCGGATTTGTCCGGCGCGCAATTCGCGGGGACGAAGCTGAAGGGCGCCCATCTGAAGGCAGCAAAGCGGCAGGCGCATTGTTGGCAGGCTCATCAATCCCGAAAGCGGAGCATGCCGAAGAGTCGCGCCTTGCACTCTTCTCGCCGCAGGGCCTTTGGGGTGGGCGCGGGGCAGGGGACGGTCAAAAAACAACCTTCCCGATGCCCATGCGGGCTTTATTTTCTCCGCCGCGGGGACATAGCCGGCAAAGCCATCAAAGCCATCAAAACCGGCCTTCCCCGCAGCGGCCGGTTTCAGGCCCTGCATAGGCCATAATGGCTTTGCGTGGATCAATGAAAAACCCGGCGCGTCTGGCCGGGTTTTTGTTTTTCTTTTGGCGGTTATGCTTGGCGGTTATGTATCTGGCGGTTATGCATCGCCGCCCCGCCGCCGGTTTGGAAGCCGGGGCGCTTTTGCGGCCTTATAGTTTTTCTGTCAGCTCCGGCACAATCTCGAAAAGATCGCCGACAAGCCCGTAATCGGCGACGCCGAAAATCGGCGCGTCGGGGTCTTTGTTGATGGCGACGATGGTTTTGGAATCCTTCATGCCCGCAAGGTGCTGGATCGCGCCGGAAATGCCGATGGCGATGTAAAGCGAAGGGGCGACGTTCTTGCCCGTCTGGCCGACCTGATAATCGTTCGGCACGTAACCGGCATCGACGGCGGCGCGCGATGCGCCAATGGCGGCGCCCAGCTTGTCGGCCAGTGCTTCGATGATTTTGAATCCTTCGGCCGAACCCATGGCGCGCCCGCCGCTGACGACGATATTCGCCGCCGTCAGTTCGGGGCGATCGGATTTCGACACTTCCGCCGACACGAAAGACGCAAGGCCGCTATCGCCCTTGTGCGCCGCATCTTCGACTGCGGCGTTCCCGCCTTCCGGCGCGGCGGCGTCGAACGCGGTTCCGCGCGCGGTGATGATTTTCAGCGCGTCCGAAGATTTGACCGTTGCAATCGCATTGCCCGCATAGATGGGGCGATCGAACGTGTCCGCGTCATGGATTGCGGTGATGTCCGAAATTTGCTGAACGTCGAGAAGGGCCGCGGCGCGGGGCAGGATGTTCTTTGCCGTTGTCGTCGCCGCGCCGATAATATGGCTGTAATTCCCCGCGATGTCCTGAATGATCGGCGCGACATTTTCGGCGAGCTGGTGTTCAAGGCCCGCGTCATCGGCCTTTAAAACCTTGGTAACGCCCGCGATCTTCGCCGCCGCCGCCGCGACATTGGCGACGTCTTTTCCGGCGACCAGAATATGCACGTCGCCGCCAAGCTTCGCCGCCGCGCCGACCGCGTTCAGTGTCGCGGGTTTCAGTTCCTTATTGTCATGTTCGGCTAAAACCAGGATTGTCATGTTCAGATAACCTTCGCTTCGTTTTTCAGTTTGTCGATAAGCTCGTCCACATTCGCGACCTTGCCGCCGCCTTTGCGGGGGGCGGGTTCGGCGACCTTTACCACGGCAAGCCGCGGCGTTAAGTCAACGCCGTATTCTTCGGGCGTTTTCACGTCGAGCGGTTTGGATTTCGCCTTCATGATGTTGGGCAGGGCGGCATAGCGCGGCTCGTTCAGGCGCAGATCCGTCGTCACGATGGCGGGGAGTTTCAGCGCGAGCGTTTCAAGCCCGCCATCGACTTCGCGCGTGACATTGACCGTGCCGTCCGCCTGTTCGACTTTCGACGCAAACGTGCCTTGCGCCCAGCCGAGCAGGGCGGCAAGCATCTGGCCCGTCTGGTTGGAATCGTCGTCGATCGATTGCTTACCCATGATGACAAGGTCGGGCTTTTCCGCCTCGACGATGTTTTTCAGGATTTTCGCGACGGCGAGTGGCTCGACGCCGCCAATATCGGTCGGCGCGTCCGTCTGGACGAGGATGCCCCTGTCCGCGCCGATCGCCATGGCGGTGCGGATAATGTCCTGCGCCTTGGCGGGGCCGATGGATACGGCGACGATTTCATTTGCCTTTCCGGCTTCCTTTAGCCGGACGGCTTCCTCGATCGCAATTTCGTCGAACGGGTTCATCGACATTTTGACATTGTTGAGGTCGATTCCCGTCCCGTCCGCCTTGACGCGGATCTTGACGCTGTAATCGACGGCCCGTTTGACGGGGACTAGAATCTTCATGGTTTCTCCTTGGATTAGCCTGCGGACAGGATGGCGAGCGCGAAACAGGCAAGGGCTATCCCTTGCATGAAAACGCGGGCGCGCATCAGCTTGTTGCCGTATTTGCGGTTGAATTCGCCGCCCTTCATCATGGACAGGATGCCCGTGCATAGAATGGCGAGGGTTGCGAGCATCGCGATGATCATGAGCGTGAAAAAGAATCCGGACATGCGGATAAGATAATGCGCAAGCCTGCTCATTTCCATCCTATTTTTGCCAGATTTTGCGGTTATATCCATTCATGGCAATCAAAAACGCGGAAATCATTAAATAAAGGAGGGCACGGCCTGTGACATACACATTTGAAAAGATTACCTATAATCAGGATGAATTGCTTTCCGTGTCGTTCATCAACGCGGCGGGCGAGCGGATCGAGATGGAAGCGGTAAAGTTTTTCCATTTTATCCCGTCTAAAACAGCCGGCCCCGCGATTGCGCCGATGGAAATCACCCGCGCGGGCGTGGATATCATCCAAAAAGGCGTCGCCTACCGGGCGCCGCGCATGACAGAGGCCGAGGCCCGCGCCATGAGCTATGCCTGAAGCGGGCTGCATGGCTGCATGACTGAATACTGGAAAGGGCGCGCGCCCGTCCGCCTCCGCGCTTGTTCGTCCCTGCGCCGCGCCGGCGGGGTGAGGGCGGGCCAGAATCCGGCGAGCCATGCAGTTTTTTGGGCCTCACCATGCATTTGCCTCATAACATATTGAAATATTGTTTCTTTTTCTCTTTCGGCTATTGACGAAAACCATCACGTTCTTGTATCAGGTTGAACAATAATTCCAAATAATGGTCATAACGATAAAAAAGTAAAATAGAGGTGTGTAATGCGTGAGTTTCCCCCGCCGCCCGCTACCATGGGCTGGCATCTTAACGGCGAGCTGTCCGATAACCGTTTATTGAAGGATCGCAAGGCCGGAAAACCGCTCCAGCTTGTGGCGGTCTTTAGCTATTATGTCCAGCCGCATGGCGGCGAAAAGAATTTCAACCAGCAGGCCCAATATCCGGGCGTGGTCGTCTATAGCCGCGCAGATCTGGAAGAGGGCAAATATCCTGCGCTTCAAGGGATCCCGCATTCCTTGCAGCAAGAGGCGCTGGCGCTGTTTGCCGAACGCGCGGAGAATATCGTCATACCCTTTGCCCGTCCCAAGCAGGCGGCGGATTACAGGGATGCGGAGCGGGAAGAAAGACCGCGCCAGATGGCCGCGGAAATTCCCGGCATGACGCTCTAGGCGGGGAAACCAGGCAGGAAAACCAGGCGGAGAAAAACGATGCAATTTCGCGAAGTGAAAAACGGCAAGGCGATTTTCGGCGACGATAGGGGCAATCTCCTTGCGCTCTCCGAAGAAAAACTGCGGATGAGTTTCTGGAATTCCGTCGCAAGGCGTGAAGAGGGCGGAGAGCCTGCCTGCAAGCATTACGGGCTTGGCATCGACGCGGCGCGCGCGGCTTTAAGCGCAACGGAAAGAAGCCCCGGCTGAGCTGGCTATTCACTTTCCGGCGGTCAGGAAATAATTCACGTCGAGGCCCCGCGCGGAGCGTTTGAAGTCCCGCGCGAGAGGGTCGAAAACCATGCCTTCTGTATTCAAAACCCGCCCGCCGGCATGGCGCACGGCGCCCGCAAGCTCTGACGGCCTCACGAATTTCTTCCAGTCATGCGTCCCCGCCGGAACCCAGCGCAGGATATATTCGGCGGCTATCTTGCCGAAGGCGAGGGATTTAATCGTCCGGTTTAGGGTCGAGAAAATGACGATTCCGCCCGGCTTGCATAGCGCCATGCAGTCATTGACGAAGGTCTGCACGTCACTGACATGCTCGACGATTTCCAGCGCCAGCACGACGTCGAACGCGCCTTCATGCGGTTTTTGATTGCCCGCGCCGCTTTTCATCGCAAGAAAATCGCCCGTGGCTTTCGCGTGATAGGCGATATCAAGCCCCGATTCATCGGCATGGGTGATGGCGACCCCGATAGCGTTCGCATCGGCGTCGAGGCCGGTAACCGCCGCGCCGAGCCGCGCCATGGGTTCGCAAACCAGCCCGCCGCCGCAGCCAATATCAATGACGGAAAGCCCCTCATAGGGCGTAAAGCCGTTTTGATCGCGCCCGAAATGGCCGCAAATCCGCTCCCTGATATAGGCCAGCCGCAGATGGCCTATGCGGTGAAGCTGCGCAAACGGCCCGCCTTCATCCCACCAGCAGGACGAATCTTTCGCGAAGTTTTCAATTTCCTTTGCATCGACTGTGTGCATAGATAATGACTTAGTCTTTCAGGGGCGCCTGTGCAAGCGGTGAATGAACGGGGAGAAGATGGCGCGGATCGTTGTAAAATTCGGCGGTACGTCGGTTGCGGATATAGAGCGCATCGGGCTGGCGGCGGATAAAATCGCCCGCGAGGTCGCGCTCGGCAACGAGGTCGCGGTCATCGTATCCGCCATGGCGGGCGTAACCAACCAGCTTGTGGAATATTGCGCGGCGGTCAGCCCCGTCCATGACGTGCGCGAATATGACGCCGTCGTCGCGTCGGGGGAACAGGTGACGGCGGGGCTGATGGCGATCGCCTTGCAGGCGCGGGGCATTTCGGCGCGTTCATGGCTCGGCTGGCAGGTGCCTATCCGCAGCGACGCCGTCCACGCCAAGGCGCGGATTCAGGATATCAGCACCGATCACCTTGAAAAGGCGCTCGCGCAAAAAGAAGTCGCGGTGCTTGCGGGGTTTCAGGGGGTGACGGGCGAGAACCGCATTTCGACGCTGGGGCGCGGCGGATCGGATACGACGGCGGTCGCGCTGGCGGCGGCGCTCAAGGCCGATCGCTGTGACATCTATACCGATGTTGACGGCATCTATACGACCGACCCCCGCATCGTCCCCGAGGCGCGCAAGATCGATCGCATTTCCTATGAGGAGATGCTGGAGCTTGCCTCGCTCGGCGCGAAGGTGCTTCAGGTGCGATCGGTCGAAATGGCCTATAAGCACAACGTGCCGGTGCAGGTTTTATCAAGTTTCGGCGCGGCGGTGGGAAGCGACCTTCCCGGAACGCTGGTAACGAAGGAGGAAGACATCATGGAACATTATATCGTGAACGGCGTCGCCTTTACGCGGGACGAGGCCAAGGTGACGCTCTTGCGCGTTCCGGACGTGCCGGGGGTGGCCGCGAAACTGTTCGGCCCGCTCGCCGACGCCGCCGTCAATGTCGATATGATCGTCCAGAATATTTCACCGGACGGCAAGACGACCGACATGACCTTTACCGTCCCGGCATCAGACATCGCCAAGACCGAAGCGGTTTTGAAGGCGCATGCGGTTTTTAAAGGGTGTGAATTGCGCGTCGATCCCGACGTCGCCAAGGTTTCGGTCGTCGGCATCGGCATGCGCTCCCACGCCGGGGTTGCCCAGACCATGTTTACGGCGCTCGCGGATAAGGGGATCAATATCCTTGTCATCTCCACTTCGGAAATCAAAATCAGCGTCCTTATCGGTAGGGAATATCTGGAACTTGCGGTGCGGGCGCTCCACGCCGCCTACGGGCTGGAAGAAAAAACGGCATAAAGGGCGGGCAAGGCCGAAAGGCCCGCGCAAGGGGCTGGAATCGCATCCGGTTTTCTTCTAAAGTGCCGCGCATGAGCCATGGAGAGGACAAACAGGACGAACTCGACCTGAACTTCCACACCGATATTCCGGTGGGGGAGATATTGCGCCGCACCCGCACCCATTACGGCCAGAGCCTCCAGCAAATCGAATCCGTCCTGCGCATCCGTGCAAGCCAGCTCGACGCGCTTGAAAAAGGCGACATCTCCCAGCTTCCGGGCCGCGTTTACGCAATCGGCTTCGTGCGCAACTATTCCGAATATCTCGGCCTTGACGGCGACAAGATGGTTCACCTCTTTAAGGAACAGTCGGTGGGCCGCAAGGCGCGCCCCGATCTCTCCTTTCCCGTCCCCGCGTCGGAAAGCAAGATCCCGAACCTCTTTATTATCGGCGGGAGCCTGTTCGGCGTCGCCGTCCTGATAGGGTTCGTCATCGTCATGCTGTTCCCGCCGGGTGAAAAATATACCGTCCCGTCCGTTCCCGAAAAACTCATGCAATCGCGCCTCAGCGAAGCGCCCGCCCTTGTGGGCGATGCGGGGCCGGTCGATGCGGTTCAGCAGGGCGGAGGGGGAGCGGGGGCCGCATCCGGCGGGGCGGATCAGGCCGCCGCCGAACCCGCCTATAAAAACCGCGTCGTGCTGGAAATAAACGATGCGAGCTGGATTGAAATCCGCAATCAGGAAGGCGCGGCGATTTTGCGGCAAGTCTTGAAAGCGGGGGACATCTATCTCGTGCCGGACGAGCCGGGCCTTGTCATGGCAACGGGGAATGCGGGCGGCATCACGATCAAGGTCGATGGTAAGCCTTTGAAAAAGCTTGGTGAATCAGGCGCTATCCGCCGGAAAATCCTGCTGGAGCCTGCGGCGCTTCTCGCGGGGGAATAAAGCTCCCGGCCTTTGCGGCCTTTGGAAGCGGCGGGCGGTGGTCTTATTTTCATAATTTTGTTGATATTGGCCGTAAACCGTCCTATGACATTCCTGTTTCTTTTAAAGATAAGGGATGGAATCGAAAGTGAGCGTTCAAAAGAGATTATTGAGGTCGGCGGCGTCCATAGGTTTTATGGGCTGTGTTTACGGCGCCGGCTATATATCCGGCAACGATCTTGGCGCGGCGCATCTGGCGCGGTGTCAGGCGGGCACGATGAGTGATTTTACCGACGCGCAGATTATGCTGGGCCGCCAGCTTTACCTCAATCTTGTTGAATCTTTCGACGCCGCAAGCAAGGGGATGCCGATCAGCTTCAGCTACGGCCAGCTTGATCTGGATGAGCGGCTGCGCGATTCGTGGGAAGTCTATGCGATATCGAGCCAGATTAACCGGGCGGCGCTCGCGATCGAAACATATGATTGCGAACAGCGGCAAAGCTTTGCGGGGAAGGCCATGGAATATCTGGGAAAAATGACGGCAACACCCGCCGCTTCCCCGTAATTTGCTTTTGCCCGTTTGAATTCGCTAGGATGGGGGCATGAAAGAGAAAAATTGCACCATGTCTGAAAAGAACGCTGAAATCCTGGCCCTTTCCATGATTGTCCTGCTGCTGGCGCTGAACATGGCGGTCGGGTTGGGGCTGGTCGGCTGACATAATCCTTATTGGATTTTCTCCGGCGTTCCTGCTAAATACTGCCCATGGCAGGTAATCACAACAGCATACGTCCGTGGCGGATGATAGAGCGGCGCCGGAGCCGCAAGATATGGGTCGGCAATGTTCCCGTCGGCGCGGATTCTCCCATCACCGTCCAGTCCATGACCAATACGCTGACCCACGACGTCGCCGCGACCGTCGCGCAAATTCAGGCGCTTGAGGCGGCGGGCGCGGACATTGTCCGTGTTTCCTGCCCCGACGAAGAATCCTCCGCGGCGCTCAAACAAATCGTCCCGCAAATAAACGTCCCTATCGTCGCCGATATCCACTTCCATTATAAACGCGGGATCGAGGCGGCGCAAAACGGCGCGGCCTGCCTGCGTATCAATCCGGGCAATATCGGCAGCGCCGCGAAAGTAAAAGATGTCATTCAGGCGGCGAAGGATCATAATTGTTCCATCCGCATCGGCGTCAATGCCGGCTCGCTGGAGCGCGACCTTCTGGAACAATATGGCGAGCCATGCCCCGACGCGATGGTCGAAAGCGCAAAGCGCCATATCCGGATTCTCGAAGATCACGATTTTTTCAATTTTAAAATCTCCTGCAAGGCGTCCGACGTGTTTATGGCGGTTGCCGCATACCAACAATTGGCCGATATTTGCGACTATCCCTTGCATCTTGGGATTACAGAGGCGGGCGGTTTGCGATCGGGGACGATCAAATCCGCCATCGGCATGGGCAACCTGCTCTGGGCCGGCATAGGCGATACGATCCGCGTTTCCTTGTCCGCCGATCCGGTTGAGGAAATCAGGGTCGGGTTCGATCTGCTCAAATCGCTGGGGCTGCGCCATCGCGGCGTCAATATCGTGGCGTGCCCGTCCTGCGCGCGGCAGCAATTCAAGGTGATTGAAACCGTCACCGCGCTGGAAGAGCGCATCGCCCACATCACGACGCCGATGACCGTTTCGATTATCGGCTGCGTCGTCAACGGCCCCGGCGAAGCTTTGATGACCGATATCGGCCTTACCGGCGGCGGCGCGGGCCATCACCAGATTTATATCGGCGGCGACAAGGCGCATCGCTTTAACGAAGGCGATATGAGTATTGTCGATTATATTGTCGCGATGATCGAAGAAAAAGCGGCGTCTTTGCAAGAAGCAGGCATGGAAATCGCGGCTGAATAGGGTTTTGGAAAGTAATTATCCTTAATAATAAAATAGTTTTACTGAAAGCCTTGCCTATTTTTACTTTCGCCCTAAGTGTGTTTCGCGGGCAAACTTCTTTGCCCGTAAGCATAAAAAGGATATTGATTATGAACACGAATGAAAAACAAAACGTCCAGCCCGAAGCCAAAGCCGAAGAAGAAAATAAAGCCGGCACTCAGGGCAATGCTCCGGAGCAGCAAAATGCTGATGAGAAAAAAGCGGATGCGAAATAGGTCTTTGGCCTTTTGACGACAAAGCCCGGTATATGCCGGGCTTTTTTGTGCGTATAGGCCGGCCCGCCCTCGTTTCTTGGCCCGCCGTCAAGCGCCCGCATTGACTCTCCATAATTTTCCTATACGATTTTCGTCGGAATTCGAAAGGATTCCGGGGCGTGATAACCCCTTATCGGATGCGGCTTGTGTAGCCGTTACCTGCACTCCTCGACGCTTGGTCGGGGAGGTTCTGGCGTATGTCCAACCTGCTCCGGCGGGTAAAGGTCAGGACGACCCTTCATCCGATGGGTTTATCAACTCCCCGATCATCAGAGCGTAGGGGAGTTGCCGATGTCTTTATTTGAAAACCGTCTTTATCCTGTCCGGCCTTTTTTGCGGCCGCCCGTCCCGCATAAAGCCGGATCGGTTCTTGTCTTTATCCTTATTGCCGTTGCGCTCTTCGCCGCGCTTTCCTATGCCATGTTGCGGGAGGGCAGGGCGCCCGTTTCCATGATGGGTGCGGTGCAGGCAGATTTGGCGGCAACGGAAATCATCGCCTATGCCGACGCCATTGGAAAAGCGGTGCAAAAGCTTCGCATCCGCGGCTGCGGCGAAGAAGAATTCGATTTCCACAATGATGTATGGATAAACAGGGGCGGGGGCCTGCTTATCCCCGAAACACGCAACCCAAAGCGCCGGATGGATGGCAGTTGCGCGGTGTTCGGCCCTGCCGGAGGGCTTCGGGCGCGGATGATGCCCGATAAGTTTTTATATGCCGATCCCGCCCTGCCGACGACGGGGACGAAAGAGGGCTCTTTGGTTGTTCAGCGCATGGCCATGCCCGGTGTCGGAACGGATGCGCAGGATATCATTTTATTCATGCCTTATCCTCGCAAGGAGGTTTGCCTGAAAATAAATGAAAAGATGGGAATTCCTGATATTGGCGGGGATTCCCCGAAGCATGAACGGGAGGCGGTTGGTAATTATAACGGCTCATGGGACGGTGACAGGCATTTGGTGGATACTGACGGCGTTCTGGCTGGCAAAAGAACCATGTGTACGATTGATGCGATTGATACGCTTCCGCACGCTTACCGTTTTTTCCACGTCCTGCTGGCCCGTTAGCGGCGCGCCCTGCCGAAAGCCGCTTGCCTGGCTCTTGCATGACATTCTGTTGATCTCCGCCTGTTTTCTCTCTAAAAACCACTCCTATGGATTATCTTTCAAAACTGGCCCCCATCGCGGCGCGGCATAAGGAACTGGGCGAGCAGATGAGCGCGGGCGGGCTTTCGGGCGAGGATTTCGTCAGGCTGTCGAAAGAATATGCCGAGCTTCAGGATGTCGTGGAAATATATAATGAGTATAAAGCGGCTGCCGAAGGCATCGAGGCGGCGAAGGAAATGCTCGATGACCCCGATATGGCAGAGCTGGCACAGGCCGAACTTGACGAACTGGAAGAAAAACTCCCCGTCCTTGAAGACAGAATAAAAATCGCCCTGTTGCCGCGGGATTCCGCAGACTCCAAAAACGCCGTCATGGAAATCCGCGCCGGTACGGGCGGGGACGAAGCCGCGCTGTTCGCCGCCGACCTGTTCGCTATGTATAATAATTATGCCGCGCTTCAGGGATGGAGGGTGGAAGTCATTGAAATGTCGGCGAACGATCTCGGCGGTTATAAGGAGATTATCGTCAATATTTCGGGCAGCAATGTTTTCGCCCGGCTCAAATATGAATCCGGCGGCCACCGCGTCCAGCGCGTGCCGAAGACGGAAACGCAAGGGCGCATCCACACTTCCGCCGCGACAGTCGCCGTTCTCCCCGAAGCCGAAGACGTGGACATCCATATCGAGGAAAAAGATCTGCGGATCGACGTGTTCCGGTCGCAAGGTTCCGGCGGCCAGTCGGTCAATACGACGGATTCCGCCGTGCGCGTCACGCATATTCCCACCGGTATCGCCGTCGCCATTCAGGAAGAAAAATCCCAGCACAAGAACAAGGCGCGGGCCATGTCCTTGCTGAAAACCAAGCTTTATGACATGCAGCGCCAAAAGCTCGACGCGGAGCGGGCGGCGGATCGGAAGGGGCAGATCGGCTCCGGCGACCGTTCAGAGCGGATCAGGACATATAATTTCCCGCAAAGCCGCCTGACCGACCACCGGATCGGCCTCACCCTTTATAATCTCGACGAGATTATGATGGGCGAAGGGCTGGGCGAGGTTATCGACACGCTCATCACGGAATCGCAGGCGCAACAGCTCGCCAATCTCGACGTTTAATTGCATTTTCCTTATTTAGTTTTTGCTAAAATAGTAAGGGCGGGCCGAAAGAAATTTCTGGCCCGCGCGGGCGGAGGCGCGTATAGAAACGCCCATGACACGCGATGAATTGCTCTTGAAAATGCGCCGTGCGCTGGAGGCCGCAGGGATGGAAACGCCCGCCCTCGACGCGCGGCTTTTGCTCCGGCAGGGGGGGCATTTTTCCGATGCCGATTTGATCGCGGGGGGCTCGACCCCCCTTCCGGTGGAAGTTGTTGAAAAGACAATGAATTTACTCTCCCGCCGGCTGGAAGGGGAGCCTGTTTCGCGCATCGCGGGGGAGAGGGAGTTTTGGGGCCTTACTTTCAAGGTCACAAAGGACACGCTGGACCCCAGGCCGGATACGGAAACGCTCGTCGAAGCCGCCCTTAAAAGGGGCCGCGCGATGCTGGACGGGCGGGAGACCGGTCTGGCCGCCATGGCCTCGTCCGGATGGCGGGGCGATGGCTTGCGGATTCTTGAACTCGGCACCGGTACGGGCTGCGTCCTTATCTCGCTTTTGAAGGAATTGCCGGAGGCCACGGGGGTCGGAATTGACCTTAATCCCGGCGCGGTGGCTGTTTCCCGTGAAAATGCTACACAGCATTCTGTGGATAACCGTGTGGAATTCCTGTGCGGATCGTGGTTCGAGCCGCTGGAGGCGCGCCGGAAGGAAGACGGGCGCGAACAGGAGCAGGGCGGCGCAGATTGCGGGAGGGGGAGCGCAATGGATAGCGGGGCTGATTCCGCCATGCCGGGCAAGGAGAGGGCGCTTTTTGACCTGATTGTGTCGAATCCGCCCTATATTTGCGAATCCCATATCGAATCTCTCGCCCCCGAAGTGCGGAATCACGACCCGATTCTTGCCTTGAGCGGGGGGGCGGATGGTCTGGACGCCTATAAAACCATCTTGAAAGACCTAAAAAAACATTTGGCGTGTGACGGATTTGCACTGTTTGAAATCGGTGCGGGACAGGAGAAAGACCTTGCGCGACTCGTGGCAGACTCTATGATGGCCCAAGGCGAATCGTACAGGGATTTGGCCGGTATCCCAAGGGTCGTTGAAATAGGATTTGGGGAAAACTGGAAATATATTTGACAGTCCCTGTTGATCCGAATCGGAACCCCAACGTATGGTCATGTTGCTCAGGACATTTCTGTCGGTCGATGAGCCGGGGTCGCCGGAAATATGAAAAGACAGACTTTTTAAAAATAGAACGACTTTTGCTATACAACCTGTACGCAAATCAGGTAAGGTTGTACTTGTGTATGATTCTGTTGATAAGAAGAAAATATTAGGGAAATAGAAGCAGTTAAGGGATACACAGTAATGAGACATGGAACCCCCCACAGACGCCCCCGCAATCGCGGCCATAATGGCGGGCAGAATAACGGCCAGCGCCGCGGCGCGACGCAGAACCGTAACCAGATTTTCGATAGTAACGGCCCCGACGTACGTATTCGCGGCACGGCGCATCAGGTGTGCGAGAAATATCTCGCCCTTGCCAAGGATGCGGCGGCTGGCGGCGATGCCGTACTTGCCGAAAGCTATATGCAGCATGCCGAACATTACCAGCGCATCATCAATAGCTGGAATGAAGAGTTTCAGGGCCAGGGCTATCAACGCCCGCAAGGCGCGTACGCCCCGCAGGAAGCCGATGGCAATGCCGCGAGCGAAGATGATTTATCATTGCCGGCCAGTATCTTGGGAGGCGACGTTAAGAAAAAGGATGAGGTGGCAACGGGTGAAGGCGCCACGTCTGACGAGGATATGTTAGAGGCTGTGTGATTGTTTTAACATCTTGCTGTAACGCTATGTAATAATAAGAAAAACGGGTCGCAAGCGGCCCGTTTTTTTGTTGTTTGTCCGCTTGTACGTCTGCCCCCTGAAGCCGCATATCAGGCGGTATGGCGAAAGCCCCGCGTAGCGCCGGACGATAATCTCGCGGCGGAGCGCATGGACAGGGTAATTCCGGCGGTGGCCTAGGTGATTCCGGTGGCTGGCAGTAGGGATTCCGGCGCTGGACAGGGGTATTTTGGCGGCGGGCGGGTAATTCCGGCGGAGGATGCGGCTTTCGGGCGGGTTATCCGTTGGGAGGGCCTGTGTGTGGTGTATCTGCCGGGATGGCGAGCGGCTTTGTCCGTTTCCCTGCTTTCGGCGGGTGATATCCGCCATAAATCCTCTTTAACCGCTTGATCTGCGGCGGTGAAACTTTAGATAATGAGCTATGGACGGGTTTCTCGCGCATTATGCCCGCGCTTGATGCCTGTGCTTGTTATGCCCGTGCTGATGCTCTTGCTTGGTGTCCGCGCCCCGCGCTTGATGAAGGCGGGCGCAACTGCCACACTTGGCTGGCGGGGCCATGGGCGGTCATGGCCGATCATGGCTGGTTGTCGCTGGCCATCCGTGCGCGGCATATCGTATTTGGATTGCTTTATTACAAGGATCTTTTCATGGAATTCGACCGTTTTACTGAAAAAACAAAATCTATTCTCCAAAAAGCCCAGACTTTGGCCATGCGCTCCGACCACCAGTCGCTGGAGCCGGAGCATCTGTTGCGGGAGATGCTGGAGGACGAGGACGGGCTGACATTGCGGCTCGTACAGGCGGCGGGCGGCGATGCGGCGCGGCTGAAAGGGGCTGTGGAGGCGTCGCTGGCCAGATTGCCGCGGGTGAGCGGCTCTGGCGCAGGGGGCTTACGCATTTCAAGTGATTTATCAAAGACGCTTGATAACGCATTGCAATTGGCTGAAAAATCGGGTGACAAGTACGTCACTTTGGAGCGTGTTTTCCAGGCCATGCTGATGGCGCGGCCCGCGTCCGAAATGGGCCTTATTGTGGCAGAGGCCGGTTTGGATCCGGTCGCGGTCAATCAGGCGATCAACCAGATCAGGAAGGGCCGTACGGCGGATTCCGCGACGGCGGAAGACCAGTTCGAGGCGCTCGCCAAATATGCCCGCGACCTGACCAAGGATGCGCGGGAGGGCAAGCTCGACCCGATTATCGGCCGTGACGAGGAAATCCGCCGGACGATCCAGATTTTGTCCCGCCGGACGAAGAACAACCCCGTCCTGATTGGCGAGCCGGGGGTCGGCAAAACCGCGATTATCGAGGGGCTGGCCCTGCGCATTATCAACGGCGACGTGCCGGAATCGCTTAAAGGCAAGCGGCTGATGTCGCTCGATCTCGGCTCCATGATTGCGGGTGCGAAATTCCGCGGCGAATTCGAGGAAAGGCTGAAGGCCGTACTGGACGAAATCAAGACCGCTTCGGGCGAGATAGTGCTGTTTCTGGACGAGCTGCATACGCTGGTCGGCGCGGGCAAGGCGGACGGGGCGATGGATGCGTCCAATATGCTCAAACCCGCCCTCGCGCGCGGTGAATTGCACATGGTCGGGGCGACGACGCTTGACGAGTACAGGAAGCATATCGAAAAAGACGCGGCGCTGGCCCGCCGTTTCCAGCCCGTTTTTGTGCCAGAGCCGACGGTGGAGGACACAATCTCGATCCTCCGCGGCCTGAAAGAGAAGTACGAGGCCCATCATGGTGTACGCATCACGGATTCCGCGATTGTGTCCGCCGCGACCCTGTCCAACCGCTATATCACCGACCGTTTCCTGCCGGATAAAGCCATCGACCTTGTGGATGAGGCGTCCTCGCGGCTGCGGATGCAGGTCGATTCCAAGCCGGAAGAGATTGACGAGCTGGATCGCCGGATCGTGCAGCTTAAAATCGAGCGCGAGGCCCTGTCCCGCGAGAAAGACGCGGCCTCGAAAGAGCGGCTTGTACGTCTGGACGAGGAGCTGGAGGTGCTTGAAAAACGTTCCGCCGACCTGACCGCCCAATGGATGGCGGAGAAAGAAAAACTCAATGCCGGGCAGAAAGTGACCGAGGAGCTGGACCGCGCCCGTATCGAGCTGGAACGGGCCGAGCGCGATTCCGACTGGGGCAAGGCGTCGGAGCTGAAATATGCCAAAATCCCCGAATTGGAGCAAAAACTGGCCGAGGCCGCTAAATCCGGCCATGCCGGCATGATCAACGAGGAAGTGACCGAGGACGATATCGCCGCGGTGGTCAGCAAATGGACGGGGATTCCGGTGGACAAGATGCTGGAGGGCGAGAGGGCCAAGCTGCTCGCCATGGAAGACAAGCTCAAGGAGCGCGTCGTCGGGCAGGACGATGCTGTACGGGCGGTCGCCAATGCCGTACGCCGTTCGCGCGCGGGGCTGCAATCCCCGAACCGGCCTATCGGTTCCTTCCTGTTCTTGGGGCCTACGGGGGTCGGGAAGACGGAATTGACCAAGGCGCTGGCGGAATTCCTGTTCGACGACGATTCGGCGATGGTGCGGATCGATATGTCGGAATATATGGAAAAACATGCGGTGTCCCGCCTGATCGGCGCGCCGCCGGGCTATGTCGGTTATGAGGAGGGCGGCGCGCTGACCGAAGCGGTGCGGCGCAGGCCCTATCAGGTCGTGCTGTTCGACGAGGTGGAAAAGGCGCATCCCGATGTGTTCAATGTGCTTTTGCAGGTTCTGGACGATGGCCGCCTGACTGACGGGCAGGGACGTACGGTTGATTTCACCAATACGGTTCTGATTATGACATCCAATCTGGGGGCCGAACATCTGGTCGCGTTGCCGGACGGGGCGGACGCCGAAAGCGCCCGTGATTCCGTCATGAACGCGGTGCGGGCGGCCTTCCGGCCCGAATTCCTGAACCGCCTCGATGAAATCCTGCTGTTCCGCCGCCTTGGCCGCGAACAGATGACGGGGATTGTCGATATCCAGCTCGGCTATCTCTACAAGCTTTTGGAGGGGCGGCAAATCACGCTCGATATCGGTGCGGATGCCCGCAAATGGCTGGCTGATAAGGGCTATGACCCCGCCTATGGCGCAAGGCCGCTCAAGCGCGTCATCCAGACCGAACTGCAAAACCGGCTGGCCGAGCTTATCCTCGAAGGGCGGATCGGCGACGGGGACGCGGTGGGCGTCGGCGTTCTGGACGATGCGCTCGATTTCCGGATAGCGCCCGGCGGCAAGGGCGAGCGGCAGGCGGCCTGAAAAGTGGCCTGTGTGAGAAGCGGTCTGTAAGAGAAGCGATCTGTGAGAGAAACGGCCTGAGCGTAAATCTGCGGGGCGGTTTGCCAGGCATGCCTGTTTATATGGTGGTTTAAAAAGGAACCGGCGGCATGTCGGCCCGGCCCTGCCGTGGCTTGTGAAGCGGCCCTCATGGGCGGCGGGCAGGTGCGGCGGGCGAATGATGCCCCTTGCGGATTCTTCCCCAAAAAAAGCGATCTTGAAAAGGCTGCGCACCCCGAAAGGGTTTTGAGGGAATTATTTGCAATTATTCCAAATGGTTGAGTAAAAAGTGCGGCGATAGAAACCGTTCCTTTTTGAACGGTACTCTATTTTCATTATAGCGCGTCTTTTTAGGATTTTCTCCCCTTAATTTAATTGAACAAACCGCATCCACCTTCTTTTTAGCTCCAATGGTTCAAAAAGGAAGGATTTGGAGCATCGTTTGAAATCAAGTCTTTATATAAATCTATTTATATTTATTGCGGCCTCTGCATTGGCCGCCTGTTCCCAAAAGCCCGCCACATCTGAAGCCGATATGGCCGAATTGGCGTTCATCAGCGCAGGTGAAAGCAAGATAATCAACCGCCATGGCCGCTGTCTTCTCATCGAGGACTTGAGCGAACCCACGGCCCATGAAGGCTATGCGCTTTCGACCGTCAAGGCGACATGGCTGGTACTGGAAGAGGGCGACCGCAACACAGGGGACGGCTCCCGCCCCATGCGGATGAGTGCCTGTCCATGATAATGCGCGCGCTTGTCATGGCTGTTTTAATGATGCTGGCGGGCGCGGCGGCGAGCTATGCCGCCAATGGCTATGATGTTCCGGTCGGAGCGACCGTGACAATTGATGAGCATGGCGAGTGCCGCGAAGTCACCAATCCGGCAGGTCAGCCGGGGACGCGCTTTGTTTCCACCAGAACCGCCCCCGAATGGCAGAGTTTCCGCGACAATCCAAACGACCTCATTATGGCGGCGTGTAGCGGCGGCGATTGCGTTCCCGACATATGGACAGCGCGGGACAGCAATAGACTGTGGACTACCGTAGCCTCGTCGGCCGATGGGGCAAAGCTCGTGGCAGCAGTGGGCGGATTGTCCGCAGGGCAGATTTACACTTCGACCGATAGCGGCGTCACATGGACGGCGCGTGACAGCAACAGAGGCTGGTCTCGCGTGGCATCGTCGGCGGACGGCACAAAGCTCGTCGCGACAGTGTCCTATCCCCCCGGTCAGATTTACACTTCGACCAATAGCGGCGTCACATGGACGGCACGGGAGAGCAACAGGTATTGGTACTCTCTTGCGTCGTCTGCGGACGGCACCAAGCTCGTCGCAGGAGAAGTCGACAATATTTACACCTCGACCGATAGCGGTGTGACATGGACATCACGGACATCAGCGAGGGGCGGCATTTATGGGGGTAACTGGGGTGCCGTAGCCTCGTCTGCGGACGGCACCAAGCTCGTCGCAACTCTTCGCCCCGGTGTGATCCGCACTTCGACCGATAGCGGCGTGACATGGACATCGCGAGATACCGTCCGCAACTGGTGGGACGTGGCGTCATCGGCGGATGGGACAAAGCTCGTGGCAATAGTCTCCGGAGGGCAGATTTACACTTCGACCGATAGCGGCGTCACGTGGACGGCGCGAGAGAGCGACAGGAGTTGGACTCGCGTGGCATCGTCGGCGGACGGTACCAAGCTCGTCGCAACAGTATCCAACGGGCAGATTTATACTTCGACCGATAGCGGTGTGACGTGGACGGCGCGGGAGAGTAACCGCATTTGGAATGGCGTGGCCTCATCAGCGGATGGCACCAAGCTCGTCGCAACAGTATCCAATGGGCAGATTTACACCTCTGGCTGCGATAGCGGCGGTGGAGCGGGAACGTGGATTAACAAAGGCCTTGCTTGCCCCGTTCCGGATATAGAGCAATGTGAGAATAACAGCACTCCCTCTGGCTCATGCTCTCCAATCGGTGCGGAATGCTACACTCGGTCGGGGGGAGGCAGTTGCGGTGGACGATATAGTTTCCGTGTGTTTGAGTGCCAATAGGCGCTACGCCCACCGCCTTGTGGGCCGATATAGTCCGCGCCTGGCGCGCAATTCTTCAAGGGGCGGTATTTTTTCGCGCGGTATCTATTCTATATGCGGCGTCATCGCGGGGATAGCAGGTGAAGGTTGTGCGAAACGTGCAAGGCTTTGTATTGACTGGCAGGAAAGAGGGCCGGGATGTTGAAAAGAGGGGCGGGGCCGGCCCGGCAAGAGGGAGCAGATCTCTGGCGGGGGGAAGGCGGTTTCCGGCGTGGAAGGCGCGGAAGGTGGATTATAGGGGGATTTACGGGCATATGGTTCGCGGCTCTTCCGCTCCGCTTCCCGGTATCGGGAAAGCGCTTGAATGATTTGTCATACGCCGCCATTTGCGGTAGTTTGGAAAGGTCTTTGATTCATAACCCTTATTCGGGGATTTCATGCGCCCATATAAAATATTCCTGCTCTTATCCGGTACGATCGCCCTTGGCGCCGGCCTTGGCGGTTGCGCCAGCATTATCGACACGCCGACCCAGCCCGTGACGGTCGTTACGACGGGCGCGTCCGAAGCTTACTGTATCCTCGATAACGGCATCCGCTACCGCGTGCATAACGGGCAGACGGTCAAGATCCAGCGCTCGCGCAAGGCGCTCCAGATGGATTGCTACGCCGCCGGCAACCGCCATATCAACCATACGATTGAAAGCGGCTTGAATGAAACCGCTTCATGGAACGTAACCAATGCGGTCGTGCCGGGCGTGGCCTATGACGCCGTATCGGGCGGGCTTTTCGCCTATCCCGAAAAAATAACGATCGATTTTTCCGGCATGGCGCCGCGCGGTTATGAATTGCCTTCCTATCACAACAAGGACGCGCCGAACCCGTATGAACAATCCCTTGAAAGCTATGCGCCCAGCAAGCCGCGCCTTGATTCGGAGCGGGGGCTTGAGCCGGAAACCGTCAAGCGCCTCGATAGCCGCGCAAGCAGCAACCCGTTCGATATACCGGGCAGGTTCGATGGAGCCCGCCCGCCGGGGACGCTCGGAAACGGCCAGACGCAAGGGGGGCATATGCAAGGCGTCCAAGGGAACGGCGTAACGGTAATGCCGCCTGCCGCGGGTGCGCCGCGGGTTGTGCCATCGGCGCCGCAATTCGCGCCTGCGCCCGTGCCTGCACCTGTGCTTGTACCTACGCTTAAAGGCGACACGGCGGAAGAACTGACCCGCTCCATGAACCCCAGCGTCTTCAGCCGTTAAGGCAGGCGCGCCGTGGATAGCCCCCGCCATTATTTCGTCTGCGGCATCGGCGGCAGCGGCATGTTGCCGCTTGCGATCCTGCTGAAAGGATTGGGACACCGCGTCAGCGGCTCCGACAGATCGCACGATCAGGGGCGCACGCCTGAAAAATTCGCATGGATCGCGGCGCAGGGAATCGAGCTGTATCCGCAAGATGGAAGCGGGGTGCTGGGCGGCGCCGGTATCGACGCCGTTGTGATTTCAAAGGCGGTGGAGGCCGCCGTGCCGGACATTGCCGCGGCAAAGGCCGAAAACATCCCCATCCTTTTGCGTGCCGAAATGCTGATAAAGCTTTTCAACGGCGCGGACAAACGCATCGCCATAGCGGGGACGAGCGGCAAGACGACGACGACGGGCATGACGGGCTTCCTGTTGAAAGAAGCGGGGCTGGATCCGTCCGTGATGAATGGCGGCATCTTCCGCAATTATGCCGCAGACAATCCTTATTCCACCGCTTTTGTCGGCGGGGGCGGGCTGTTTGTCACGGAAGTGGATGAAAGCGACGGCGCGGCCATCGTCGCGCGTTATGCGCCCGATATTGCGGTCTTGCATAATATCTCGCTCGATCACCAGCCTATGGAAGAATTGCGTTCCATGTTTGCGGGCTTCCTTGCGAAAGCCGCAATCGCCGTCATCAATGCGGACGATGCGGGGGTCGAGGAAATCGCCGGAACTTTTCAGGGGCGCATCATCCGCTATAGCAGCCATGGGGCGGCGGGCGCGGATTTACGCGCCGAGGATTATGTGCCGGAGCCGGACGGTTCGCGCTGTGTTATCGTTACGAAGGACGGGGAGCGATTGAAGCTCTCTTTACGCCTTCCGGGCAGGCATAATATCTCGAACGCCCTTGCGGCCCTCGCGGCGGCGGTGGCGGCGGGGATGGAGCTGAAAGAGGCTGTCCGCATCCTTGGGCGGTTCGAAGGGATCAAGCGGCGGATGGAAATTGTGGGGCGCAGCGCTTCGGGCATTATCGTCATGGATGATTTCGCCCATAATCCCGACAAGGTAGCGGCGACCCTTACGACGCTTAGGGAATTTGACGGGCGGCTTTTAATTTTCTTCCAGCCGCACGGTTACGGCTTCCTTAAAGTCGTCGGCAAGGAGCTGGCGGAATCCTTCGCTTCCCATCTTGCGGCGGATGACAGGCTCTATCTGGTCGAACCGCTTTATCTGGGCGGAAGCGCCGATAAAAGCATTGGCGCCGCTTATCTCGCCGGCCAGATCACCGCGCTTGGCGGACATGCCGCCCTTATGCCGGACAGGGAAGCCGTTCTGGAGGCCCTGTGCGCCGAGGCGAAGCCGGGCGACCGGATTATCGTCATGGGCGCGCGCGATGACAGTCTTTCCGCGTTCGCCCGTACGATATTGGGTAAATTTTCGTAAAAAACTTTGGAACCATCGCAGAATCCCGCTGGTTTACGTTTGTGACGGATAATCTAGGAGGTGTGTCTATGGTTTATCAAGCGCAAGAGAGTATGGCTGTTGCCGGAACGGATTTTATAATGGTGCGTGCCGATAATTTGAAAGAAGTTATCGGTGTGTTCAAGGACGAGGCGGATTTGCAAAGCGCTATCCGTGAGCTGGAAGGCGCGTCTTTTCCGCGCCATGCGATTTCGGTTCTCGGCCCGCGCGGAGAGGTTGAAAAACTCTTTGGCAGCAAAACAATCCCGCCCGAAATGGCCATTAACGTAACCGATACGCCGCGCGAGGCGCCCTCAAGGCCCGAAGAGCAGACAATCGGGACGGCGGGTCTTATCGGCGGCTGCGCTTATATCGGCGCGATGGGGCTGGCGCTTCTGACGGGCGGTACGAGCCTGCCGTTTATTTTGAGCGCGGCGGCAACGGGCGCGGTCGGCGGCGGCGCTGCGGGCGTTATCGTGAGCGGCGTTCTCGGAGGCCGTTATACCCGCCATATCGAAGAACAGATAGAAGAAGGCGGCCTGCCTTTATGGGTGAGCACGGGCGATATGTACCAGGAAGAAATAGCCAAACATATCCTCGTCGTGAACAATGCCTATAACGTCCATGCCCGCTTTGTCGAATAGGCGGCGCGGGCGCGGGGCGGCTCTTATCCGCCTTGCTTCTTCTTGAGGTCGATCGGCGGGAGGCGTTCCTTGCGGCGGAAGAGGGTTTCGCCCGCTATTTGATATAGTTCACGGGCGCTTTTCCTGTCGAGCGCCCCGATGAGGTAGCCATAAAGGGCCATGCCGGCGGGGACGCACAGGGCGATCCGCGTCCATGCGCCAAACCCGTGCAGGCCGTAATGTTTGAACAGCCAGATGCTTACCGCCATCAGCAAGGCCGAAAAAAGCGGCGCCGCGATTGCGCCCGCATAAGCCCGTGTGCCGATGCGCAGCTCACGCAAAGTCAGCCATGATAAAAACGGATAAAGCAGGGCGGCGCGCAGGAACAGCGCCCATGCCATGGCATTGAGCCCGTAGCGGACGAAGACAAGCAGGAAGAGGATATTCAAGACGCAGGCAATCAGCATCATGGCGGTTTGCCAATGCGGTTTCCCTTGTGTCAGGAAAATATTCATCTTGATTTGCGAAAGGGCGCTTACCAGCGTGGTTGCCGCGAGAATGGCGGCGACAGGCGCGACTTCGGCCCATTTATCCCCCAACAGCGCGTCGATAAGTTCCGGCGCCATCACGATAAACCCCGCATAGATCGGCGCCGTGGTGAGGGTGGAATATTTCATCCATTTTAAAAATCCTTGCGCCGTTCGGGCCGCTTCGCCCGCGCGGCCGGCCATGACCGGAAGGGCGACGGCGTTGAGGCCCGCATTGAACATGAGGGCGATGGCGGTCACGATCCGCTTGCCCGCATTATAGGCCCCCGTCGCGGCGGGGCCGAGATAAAACGAGGCCATGAGGATATCTATATGCCCGTCGCAAAAACGGATAATGGAGGCTGCCGATACATGGCGCGCATAGGAAAGGAGGGGGGCGAAGTTTTCACGGCCCGTTTCAAATCCGGGTTTCCACGGTGTTGCGCACCAGAGCCAGAGCGTTGAAACGACCGCCGTGACGATTTGCTGGACGATAAGGGCGACCAGCCCGTGGCCGCCAAGCGCGAGCCAGATGCCCGCGGCCCCGCCCGCAAGGATGGACAGGAGCGAGCGCAAGGCGAGTTTTTTGAACTGGTAATTCTTGGCGAGCCAGGCTTCATGGATTTTTGAAAGCCCCAGCGTGACGATAAGTACGGATAAAAAGCGCAACGTATCTTCTATCCGCGCATCCTTCATGAAATCTGCGACAGGCCCCGCGCTTGCAAGCACGCACAGGGCCGCGATGCTGTGACCGGCGAGGACGGCCCAGAAGGCGGCGTTATAATCGCGCGCGCCCGGCTCTCTTTTTGCCAGCAAGGTGGTGACGACGCTTTCGGCGATAATATGGCGGATAAATTCGACGATCAGGAGGCAAACGGCGATGACGCCGAAATCTTCCTTGGACACGAACCGCGCCGTGACCAGAAAGACGGCCAGAACGAGGAACTGCCCCACGCTCTGGTTCAAGATCGACCAGATCGCGTTTCGTCCCATCACATCTCTGCTTGGTTGTGCCGTCATGCTTTTATGGTTCTACAGTGCGCGCGGTCAAAGATCCATCGCCGTGTCGCACGGTAGAATGAAAGGGCGGCGAACGCTTTAAAAAAAAGGGGTGGTAATAGGGGCTTAGGGCGCATGCTGGGGCTTGGGCGCAGGGGCTGCGGCGCTTTGGCTGCGCGCTCGCTCTTTCCCGTCTTTCCCGCCTTTATTTCCGCTTGCCGAGCCGTTCGAGGACAAGCCCGTAGCCCTGATGCGGTTCTTGCCGTAAAAACCGCGCGACGCGGGCGACGGTGGTCGTGCTGGCCCCTGTTTTTTGCGAAATATCGCGGTAGCTAAGCCGCCCTTCATCAAGAAGGCGGGCAATCGCCCATCTTTCCGAAAAAGCCTTGATTTCGCCGGGGGTGCAAAGGTCGGCCAGAAAACGCTCTATCTCCTCTTTCCCTTCCAAAAGGGCGATAGCGTCATAGAGCGCTTGTGTATCTTTTTGATCCTGCATGGTTTTATGATAGCCCAAAAAGGCCGGAATGGTAGGGTAAATAAGAAGCGACTTGTATTTACATATTGCAAATAAGGGCAAAATTCACCTTGACGGATTTTGTTATATTGTGTTAGCCGAGTAACACGAGGGGCTGTAAGGCCGCATAACTATAAAGAGGGTGTAAAAATGGCGGCGCCTTATGTGCTGACGGACGATCTGCCGCTGGTCTTTGCGAAGCTGACAGGGGATAGCGAGGAGGCAAAGCGCGCTGTCCGGCAATCTTCGCAAATGATCCGGACTTCGCTGCAAAAAATCTTTCCGGTGGTTGAAACCATCCCCGCGGATAAAATTTCCCGTTTCCTGAACGATAGAGTCGCCGGAAGCGATTTGCCTGCAATCTCCCTGACCGGCCTCATCACGGGCGACGGGAAAAGGATTGCGGCGGTCGAAGCCTCGCGCACGGTTTCGCTGGAACCTGTGGAAGGTATTTATTTTAAATTCAGGGATAGCGGTATTTTGCCGCGCCTGCCCGGCCTGCCGGACGTGAAGGAGCAATTCCGCCGTGCCGTCGAATTTGTCGCGGACAGTAAAAAGCCGCGGGTGAATATCGTCGATGACGTCGTCTTTAGCGGCGGCACGATTTTGAATTGCGCCAATCAGCTTGCGGCGCGCGGGATCGAGGTCGATACGGTCATCGCCAATGTTGCCATTAACGGCTCCGTCGCGGCGCTCGGCCAGCGCGGGATCAAAATGGACGCCGATTATTATTATGACGCGGTGATTGACGAAGTGTGCATGCGGGACTTTATCGTCGGTGCGCCCGGCGGCGGGCGCAACCTGTTGCTTGGCAACGGCCAATATGTATCCGTCCCTTATCTCTATCCATATGGCAATGTCGGGCAATGGGCCTCTATCGGGCGGGAGAGCGCCGCCGGTTTTTCAAAAGACTGTCTGGAGGCCAGCTTGAATATCTGGGCCGCGCTTGCGCCCGATATGAAATTTTCGGATTTGTCCAAACCCGTTTTCAAATCCAGTCCGGATGAGCGGATCGTGGATTCCATCGAAAGAATGCTTGAGAGGAAAGAATATGACCGCTTTGCAAATACATTATGATTGCGACCCCGGACAGGACGATGCGATAGCACTCCTGTTCGCGCTGGGGGCCGGTGTCGATGTCAAAAGCATTTCGATTGTCGGCGGCAATGTCGATGTCGATAAATGCACGCGCAATGCGTTGCAGATTCTCGAATTTACGAACCGCTCCGCCATCCCCGTTTATAAAGGCGCGCCGCAGCCGCTTAAAAGATTGTCGCAGCCATTGCCGGACGTGTTCGGCGAATGCGGCATGGCGGGCGCGAACCTGCCGGCGCCGGAAAAAAGGGAAGAAGCAAAGAGCGGGGCAGAATTTCTTGCAACGCTCGCCATTCCGCAAAGCGTCGTTGCGACGGGGCCGCTGACCAATCTTGCGCAGGCCATTCAGGATAATCCGGCCTTCGCGGGCCATGTGAAACGGCTTTATATCATGGGCGGCTGCGTGTATCCCGAACATCTGCACGGGCATCTCGGCAATATTCAGGTGAAGGGATCGGAGGGCTGGGCCGAATATAATTTCGCGGTCGATCCCGACGCCGCCAAGATTGTTTTCGCAGCGGGGATTGAAGAGATTTTCTTGATCCCGCTCGAAGTCACGCGGACGATCCTTTACCGCTATGACGTTGATCAAAAACTCCGCGCGCAGGGCGGAAAAGCCGCTTCGCTGGCGGCGGATATTCTTTCGACGGTCGGGCCGGAAGACCGGATCGACTATGCCGCCGAAATGGCCGATGCGGGCGATCCGGTGCGGGCGATGCATGACGTCGTCGCCATGGCCTATCTGACCGACCCCGAAATTTTCAAAACAGAGCGCATGCCGATCCGTATCGAGGACGGCGCGCCGCCGCTTCCGGCGGGCCAGACGATTATTGACGAAAATAATCCCGACCATCCGTCGGTGACGGTTATCCGCGATCTGGATCGGGCGCGGTTTATTGAATTGCTTGTACGTTATATGGGGGAATTGTCATGACGGAATATGCGCAAATCGCGGGTGATATGGCCGGGGCCGTCGCGCAAGCCTGCAGGGTGATTGCGGGCGATTTCAAAAAGGCCTGCGCCGATAAGGCCGTCATCCGCGGCGGCAAGGCACAAAAAAACGGCCTGCCCGATTTCGTGACGCAAACGGATCAGGCTGCGGAGCGTGTCATCAAGGCGGCGCTTTCCATCAGCTGGCCTTCGATCGCCTTTGTCGGCGAAGAGTGCGGCGGCGATCTCGCGCAGGATAAATTTTTCCTTGTCGATCCGCTGGACGGAACGAGCAACTTTGCGGCGCTGCGCGATTATTTCGCCGTTTGCGCCGCCTATGTCGAAGATGGCGCCGTCAAGGCGGCAGTCATCGCCGACCCCGTGCGCGGCAATGTCGTGACCGCCAGCAAGGGCGGCGGCGCTTACCTGAACGGCAAGAAAATCGATCTGGCAAAGAGCGACGCTGAACAATTATCGGGCAGCCAGCTTGAATGCGAATTGCCGCTTTCAAGTGCGGACGACTTCAGGCTTATCGAAAGGCTTTTGCCGTCCATGTCGGGGATGCGCAAATCCGGATCGACCGCGCTCGATATTCTCAACCTCGTCGCCGGGCGCGATATTGTCTGCCTCTCGCGCGGGCTGGAGCCGCACGATATCGCCGCCTGCACCCTCATCGTCGAGGAGGCGGGGGGAGTCGCCACCGACTTCTCCGGCAACAAGGCGACGCTACGCAGTACGGAATTGCTCGCCGCCCCCAGACAAAAACAGGCCGCGGCGCTTGCGTTAATGCTTTAGACGCGCAGGCCGGTATTTTCCGGCACGCCGGCCTGGCTTATGGATTCGCCATATTCATTTGCGTAAATTTGAAGATGCCTTGCGTAAAGTTCCGCAAGCGTGCGCCGCGCCGGCCTGTCCCGGTTTATGCGATTGGCGTGGGGCGAGTTCTCCGCAAAAAAGAAGATATAACTAGCCAAGTTTTTTCTGAACAAAAGATTGAGGATATTGCACTGCCCCGGTCGTCACCGGTTCTACGACGGAATGAGCTTCGGGCCGAAGGTAATCAACAATTTCAACAGCTACCTCAACAGCTGCAAATGCGCCGCCGATGATAATGGCTGTATAGCCTGCAATGGCCAATACGTCTCCTCTTGATAAATACGGGTGATCGTCTTTATCGCGGGATGGGTCAGCAGGGCGATTGAAAAAATCTTTCAGCATATAAGACTTATTATAGAAAAAGTCTGGAAAGTCAAAGATTGCGCATCAGCCGCAACGCTTCATCGGGAAAGCGTGTTTCGAGGTACAATCTTATATCCGCTTTCCGGCCTTAGGGATGGAGGCCCGGCGGAATAGGGGAGCGGAAATAATAGATATTGTGGCATGACAGGCTCAAATAGGCAGGGTTACGCATGGCGAATGCCTCACTGGTGCGCCCCACCGACCAAAACAGATGCTAACATATTGGAATTCAAGATAATGGCGGAGACGGAGGGATTCGAACCCTCGATACGGGATAACCGTATGACGATTTAGCAAACCGTTGCCTTCAGCCTCTCGGCCACGTCTCCATATGTGTTTGAAGTATCAGTGATGGGGGTTTAAATCAACTAAAACTATCGGCTTATTTGTGTTGACATAATTTAATATCCTGCTTTTAATCCCGGTGGATTATTATGCGGGGAAAGTACAATGAGTAAAAAGAAAACACTATGGAAGCGGCGCGCGCTGGGCGCTGTCTTTATGGGCGTGGCGGCGGTCGATCTGTATGGCTATGCCGGCGAATATGGCGAAAGATTGCTGCGTACCAATTCTGTTACGGAGCAGGCGGCGCCTTTTTATAAAGGGTTTGGCGTCGTGTTGAATTTCGGCTGGCGTTCATTGAAGGATTTGGCGGGCGGGATCAATGATATTGCCCAGCGCCACTATCGCCCATAATCATTACCCCCTGTTTTATTTCAGGTAGCGCGTGAGATAACCGCCCCAATCGGAAACGTCGTCAATGGGCGGGTAATCATTGATGGCATGGTAGCTCCATCCCGTGGGCGAGCGGTTATCGCGGGTGATGCGGGCGAGGATGCAAGCGGGTTTGTCCGCGCCATCGGCCCCGTTCATGAAAATTTCCAGAAGGTTCGTGTCCGTCATGCCGTCGGCGATGCGCATGCGCGGATCGGCAATGTCGCCGAACAGGTGGCCGGAACGGATCTCGCAAACGAACAGGATGTCGGTGGTGCTGCGCGGGAGGCCGGCAAGCTCGCAGGAAATGCTTTCGTCGTCGCCCAGCCCTTCGCCCGTCGCGTCGTCGCCGGAATGATAGATCGCGCCCGTTTCATCGACGGCGTCCTGTGCCATCGCGCCGACGAAATCAATATACGCGCCGTTTGAATCATAGACGAAGCAGGAGAGATCGAGGTCATGCTGCGTATGGCTTCCGGTCAGGCGCTGAAGGGCGCTTGCCTTGTCCTGCCGTTCGTCCCAGCTGATGGCGATAAGGACGCGGTCGCGGCTTGATTGCGTAAATAGGAGCGGGGCCTTGTGGCCTTTGGGTGCGGTTTTCATGGGGATTAGGATAGTACGGCTTGCGCGGCCCCGCAAGGCGCAAGGGGGGAACGGCAAGGGGGAACGGTAAAGGCGGCGGCAAGAACGGGATCGCGGGATTGCCCGTCCGCCTGTTTTGCGCGTTAGCCCGCAATGTTCCAGAGAAGCGCCCCGTCCGCCGCGTAGCGCCGCGCGAATTGCCAGACCTTCGCATCCGTATGGGGGCAGGACGGAAAGGGCGGCGGATCGGTTGCGGGGCGGTGATATTTTTCCGGCGCGCAATAATCGCCCGCGCTGGATTTGACGGTGGAAACGGTTTTAAATATGGCATCGGGAAAGGCGCGTTTCAGGGCGCGCGTCAGGGTTCCCGTGACCGCGCATGTCCAGATTTCGGGATAGGGCGCAAGATCCAGAACGCCGCACGCCTTGATAAGAGCCTCTTCAAATTCCGGCATGGTGAAGCCGGGCGGCAGGGCGGCGGCGGTTCCGGCGCACTGTCCTGCGTCCTTTTGGGCAAGGGCGAAAAGATCGGCGGTTTGCATGGGCGGCTGGAGATATAAGACCGCTCCGGCTGCGTCGAGCTTTTCCATCATGGGATGGGCCTTATCGCCGCAAAGATAGATATGCGCCTGCTTACCGTTATCCGCGCAGGCATGGGCGAGGGCAAGCGCGCCATGTCCCATGATTGTCCCCGCATAAAAAATTTCGGCGGGGCGGATGTCTTTTAAAAGAATGTCCAGCCCGCGCCGCTTTGTGCCGCCCGCGATAAGATCGTCGCGCAGCACGGCAAAAGGGCCGCAGGGCAGGATGGTGAACGGGGCTTCTTGCCGCGCTTTTTCCTGAAGGGGGAAAGGCCGATCCGGCTTACGGTTTTTCAAGCGGGCCTTTGAACTGCGCCGCCAGCGCCTTTCCAAGCCCCAGCGAATAGCCTTCGCCGTCCTGTTGATGGGCCTTTTTCAATTCGCTCCACGGCAGGGTGACATGGTTGTGGTGCGTGCGGTGATGGTTGAAATAGAGGATGAATTTTTCCAAAGGGCCGGGCAGGGACAGCTCGTGCGCCACGATGGAATTATCGGGCGGCGTGTCGTAATGATAGGCGTTGTCCATCAGCGATATGATAAAAGCGCGGCCCGCGATGGCGGCCAGCGGGATGAACCAGTGCGCGCCGTAGAGATAAAAGGACAGGCCGTAAAGGACGAGGATGGCGGCGCAATCCATGCGGAGCATGCGCATATTTTCAGGCTTGAGGAGCGCCGTTTTGATGGCCTGCCTGTGGCGTTCGTCCTCGAACAGATAGGGTTCGGCTTTTGCCACGATCTTGCTCGGCGAAAGCGAAAGGGCGAAGGAGGCCGCCACTTCGATAAGGTAAAGCCCGCCCAGCATTTTGAAATAATGGGTAAGGGCGGCGCGCCAGCGCGGCTGCTCCTGTGCGTCGTAATATTCCGATTCCCATTCGCGGTTATATTGATGGTGCATCAAATGGCCGAAGCGCAAAACGGGATAGCCCGCGCCGAACAGGATCGCCATCGCCCGTGCGATCGTCTGGTTGGCTTTGCGGTTCGGGTGGAGGTTGCCATGGATCGCCTCGTGGATAAGGCTCCAATAGGGCGTGTTGAGCGGGATCAGGATGATAACGACCGCCAGCATGATCCAGATATTGTCCGTCAGGAACGGGAGGAAGAAAAGCTGCAATAAAAGCGTCAGGCTTATCGCGGCGGCAAGGGCCATATTGAGAGTTGTCGGTATGGTTTTAGTCTTTGCCTTTGCCTGCGTTTCTTTTTCCATGGCCTTTTCCACCGTCCGGTCTGGAGGATCTATCCGTCGAGTTTTTTCTTCAGCAGATCGTTGATGATGGCGGGGTTTGCCTTGCCGCCCGTTTCCTTCATGACCTGTCCGACAAAAAAGCCGAACAGCTTGTCCTTGCCGCCGCGATAGGAAGCGACATTGTCGGGGTTCGCGGCGATGATGGCGTCGATGATGGATTCAATCGCGCCGGTATCGGTGATTTGCCGGAGGCCCTTTTCCTCGACGATGGCGGCGGCGTCCTTGCCGCTTGCGTACATTTCGGCGAACACGTCCTTGGCGATTTTGCCGGAAATCGTGTTGTCCTTGATAAGGGCGACGAGTCCGCCGACCTGTTTCGCCGCCACGGGGCTTTCGGTGATGTCTTTCCCGTCCTTGTTGAGCAGGCCGAGAAGCTCGTTCAAAATCCAGTTGGCGGCGAGTTTCGGATCGGAATCGTTCGCGGCGCTCTCGTAATAATCCGCGCGGGTTTTTTCGGCGATCAGAACCGTCGCGTCATAAAGCGGCAGGCCGTAATCCTTCATGAAACGGTGCTTTTTCTGGTCGGGCAGTTCCGGCAACGTCTTGCGGATTTCCTCGATCCATGCGCCGTCCAGCTCCAGCGGCAAAAGATCGGGGTCTGGGAAATAGCGGTAATCATGCGCTTCTTCCTTGGAGCGCATGGAACGGGTTTCCATCTTGACCGGATCCCACAGGCGGGTTTCCTGTTTGATGGCGCCGCCATCTTCGATGATTTCAATCTGGCGGCGGGCTTCGTACTCAATCGCCTGCTGGACGGCTTTCACCGAGTTGACGTTTTTAATCTCGCAGCGCGTGCCGAGTTCCGCGCCCGATTTACGCACCGACACGTTGACGTCGGCGCGCATCGATCCTTCCTCCATATTCCCGTCGCATGTGCCGAGATAGCGCAGGATCATGCGCAGCTTGGACAGATAGGCGGCGGCTTCTTCGGGGCCGCGAATATCCGGCTCCGACACGATCTCCATCAAGGCGCAGCCCGAACGGTTCAGATCGACATAGGATTTGGACGGGTGCTGGTCATGCAGAGATTTTCCGGCATCCTGTTCGAGATGCAGGCGCGTGACGCCGATTTCTTTCGTGCTGCCGTCGGCGAGATCGATTTCGACGGCGCCCTTGCCGACTATCGGGTGCAGGAATTGCGAGATCTGGTAGCCTTGCGGCAGGTCGGGATAGAAATAATTCTTGCGCTCGAACACCGAATAAGTGTTGATGGCGGCGTTCAGCCCCAGCCCCGTGCGCACCGCCTGTTCGACGCAATAGGCGTTAAGGACGGGAAGCATGCCGGGCATCGCGGCATCGACCATGGATACTTGCGAATTCGGCTCCGCGCCGAAAGCGGTAGCGGCGCCGGAAAAGAGTTTTGAATTGGCCGTAACCTGCGCATGGACTTCCATGCCGATCACGACTTCCCATTCGCCTGTTGCGCCTTTGAGCAGATATGTCATTTCAATACTTCCATTATATTTTCGTCTTCGGCGATGACCGCTTCGACATTCAGGCCCGTATCGTCCACCGCGCCGCCATGGGCCACGATGCCCGTCGTCAGGGAGCGGCTGCGGACATGTTCGCGGTGGATCATATAGATGCCGGAACCCACAATAATGGCCCCGCCCAGCCCTGTCCAGACATCAATCCCCTGTCCGAAAAGAAGATAGCCGAAAGCCAGCCCCCATAAAAGCTGGACGTAATGGAACGGCGCCGCAAGAGAGGTATCGGTGGTCTGGAAGGCGCGGGATACGGAAAAATTGGCGAAAACGTGGAAAAGTGCGGTCGCCGCGAAGAACCAGAGATGGTCTGTTGACGGCAGGGAAAGGTCGCCCTTCCACAGTGTAACCGTGCCGAAAACGATGGTCGAGGTCAGGCAGGTAAAGAGCGAGAAGGCAAGCAGCGGTTCGCCCTCGCCGATCCTGCGGATGATGATGTTGGAGCCGGCGAAGCAAAAGGCCGCAAGGATGATGGCGAGGGCGGCAGGTTCGAGCGGCACGACGCCGGGGCGCAGGACGACGAGGACGCCGATGAATCCCGTTATGATCGACGCCCAGCGGTGGATGCCGATTTTCTCGCCGAGGAAATAGATGGACAGGACGGACATGATGAACGGCCCCGCGAAAATAAGCGTGTAGGACATGGCCATGCCGAGCTTGACGAATCCCGTCGTCATGCAGAAAAACACGGCCGCGCCGAAAAGCCCGCGCAGGATATGGAGTTTGAGGTGTTTTGTCTTAAGCGTCGCCTTCAGCCCGCCGACCCTGTTCGACAGGATGAGGAGGATTGGCAGGAAAAACAAATTGATGAAAAGCGCGACTTTTTCGGGCGGATAATGTTCCGCGCCGAGCTTGATAAAGACGTCGCCTATGGAATAAAGGCTGAATCCTACGGCGGCCAGCGCCATGCCGAAGGCTGTTTTGTTCTGGGCAAGTTTCATGGCGGGAGTTGTAGCGGTTTAGCGGACGCACGCAAGCAGTTTCGACTGGGCGAATTGCTTGAATCCGGGATCGTCCACAAGCGCCGCCATCGGATCGACGATGGTAGGGTTGCGGGTCAAGATATCGCGGAACACGGCGGGGCCGTTATTGCGCATATGGCCCGCAACGGCGTCGGCCATACAGGGGCAAATTCTTTGCGGGTCGCCATAGCGCGCCGTGTCGGGATTGGTGATACAGGCATTATAATGGAAGTCGCGCGTCGGGGCCTCCATGCAGGGGGCGTAAATTTCGACCAGCATCTTATTGACCGCAAGGCGCGCTTCGGGGCGGTTCGGATCGGCCATGGCCTGCATGTCCTCCACCGTGAAAAACTGCGTCAGCCGCGCGGCGGTGCAGGCGCAGAGCATGTTCTGGGAGTCCGCGCTCAGGCTTTCGCCCGCGGGCTGGGCGGCGCAATTGTCAAAATAGCTGTTGGCGGTTTCTTTTGAAACGGGCGTTTGCGCCTGCGCGGAAAAGGAGAGTGTGAGCGAGAGCAGGAGGAGGCTTAAAAATCTCATCGTTATTCCTTTTCCAAAGAAGGGGGGATGAAAGCGGGCGGTTCCCTTCATTCGCCCCGGCGGGCCGTTCCGCGCCGCTATCCCGCTTGCCTTATAATGGCACAGACGGGCAGTTTTCTCCAGTTTGTTTGCGCTGGCCGGCTGCTTCGACGATGGCGGGCTTTGGCACTTCGCCCTTGTCCGGCATCAGGGCGGCGAGTCTGGTGGCGTTACTAGATGGTTCTTGCATTTCCGCATCGGCGCTGGCGGTGAAAACCGTGCTAAGGGGCGGGCAGGGAAGGGCGGCTGTGGCCGCCGCCTGTCTTTGCTGGTATTTCTTCACAACCGGCCCGCCGACCGTAAGGGCGATGACGAAGGCCATGGAGGCCCCGACGGGCAGTTTCCACAGATGCTCCTTGTAATTGAAAGAACGTCCCCGCCCTTGCTTTTGTCCGTTCAGGCCGGTCATGCCGTCCGTTTCCTTTCTTTCAAAGCGCGGCCTATGCCGCTTTTCCTATGTCCAATAACGACGGAAGCGCCGTAAAGTTCGCGGCGCGTTCGATGGCCGCGCCCGCAGTGATGATGGTTTCCTCGTCCCACGGGCGGCCAATCAATTGCAGGCCGAGCGGAAGCCCGTGCGCGTCCAGCCCCGCCGGAACGGAAAGGCCCGGAAGCCCCGCAAGGTTGACCGTCACGGTGAACACGTCGTTCAGGTACATCTTGATCGGGTCGTCCTCGTTCTCGCCGATGGCGAAGGCGGAGGACGGGGTGCTGGGCGCCAGTATAACGTCGCATTGCTTATAGGCTTCGAGATAATCGTTTAGGATCAGCCTGCGCACTTTTTGCGCCTTGATGTAATAGGCGTCGTAGAAACCGGCGGACAAGACATAGGTGCCGATCATGATGCGGCGCTTGACCTCGTCGCCGAAACCGGCGGCGCGGGTTTTTTCATATGTTTCGTTCAGGTCTTTGCCGTCCACGCGCAGCCCATAGCGCACCCCGTCATAGCGGGCGAGGTTGGACGAACATTCGGCGGGCGCGATGATGTAATAAACGGGCAGGCCGTATTTCGTGTGCGGCAGGGAAATATCGACGATCTCCGCACCTTCGGCCTTCAGCCAGTCAATGCCCTGTTGCCATAGTTTTTCGATTTCGGCGGGCATGCCGTCCACGCGGTATTCTTTCGGGATGCCGACTTTCAGCCCCTTGACCGAACCGTTCAGCGCCGCGGCGAAATCCGGTACTGGCCGGTTGGCGGAGGTGGAATCTTTTTCATCGAAGCCGGACATGGATTTGAGCAGCATCGCGGCGTCTTCGAGCGTACGCCCGAACGATCCCGCCTGATCGAGCGAGGAGGCATAGGACACGATCCCCCAGCGCGAACAGCGGCCATAGGTCGGCTTGATGCCCGTAATGCCGCAAAAGGCGGCGGGCTGGCGGATGGAGCCGCCCGTATCCGTCCCCGTCGCGGCGAGGCAGAGCCGCGCCGAAACCGCCGAAGCGGAGCCGCCGGAAGATCCGCCCGGCGTCAGGTCGGCCTGCTTCCCGTCATTGCGTTTCCACGGGGAAATCGCGTTGCCGTAAGCGGAGGTCGTGTTCGACGACCCCATCGCAAATTCGTCGAGATTGAGTTTGCCGAGCGTGACCGCGCCGTCATCTAAAAGCTTTTGCGTCACCGTCGATTCATATTTCGGCGCGAATCCTTCGAGGATTTTCGATCCCGCCGTCGTCTGTACGTCCCTTGTGCAGAACAGATCCTTGATGCCGATCGGTGCGCCGTCCAGATAGCCCGCCTTGCCGGCGGCGCGGCGTTCATCGGATGCCGCCGCCTGTTTCAGGGCAAGCTCCGGCGTTTCGGTGATATAGGCGTTCAGGCCGCGATGCCGCTCCATCGCCGCGATATGCGCCCTGGTAATGTCAACGCTCGAAAATTCCTTCTTTTCAAGGCCCTTCAGTGCTTGCGCGAGGGTGAGGTCGGTAAGGTCGGTCATGTTTGTGCCTGTGTTCGGTCTTGTTATTATTCAACGATTTTGGATACGACGAAAAAGCCTTCCGTGGCTTCGGGCGCGTTGGCGAGGACGTCCTGCTGCTGCCCGCCGTCATTCACGACGTCTTGGCGCAGGCGCAGTTTGATGTCCACGACGTTGGACAGCGGCTCGACATTGTCCGTGTCCACTTCGGCGAGCTGTTCCACGAATTTCATAATCGTGCCGAGCTTGGCCTGAACGGCGTCCAGTTCGGATTCCGCCATTTCGAGGCGGGCGAGGCTTGCGACTTTTTTGACTGTCTTGCTATCCATGATCTTCTCTGCGGGTTAGGAAGCCGTATTATTAACCGTCAAGGCGGCGGAAAGCCAATGGAATTTTATCCGCTTTATTTACCGGTTTCATTTACCCGCCTCATTTACCCGCCTCATTTACCCGCTTTACTTACCGGCAGCATTTACTTGCGCTTGCGGAATATGGACGCGGTTTTTGTAAGGCGGGTTCGGGATATGGATTTTTAAAATGCGGATTTTTAAAGGGGGTTTTCGCGGATTGTTCTTGGCGTTCGGGACGGGGCGGCGGTACAAAGAAATATGCCTATTGGTTTGCTTAAGGATATTGCCGACCGCGCCCCCGAAAATACCCGCCTGATGGGGCTGGATATCGGGACGAAGACGATCGGCCTTGCCGTAAGCGACGCGGGGCAGGGCGTCGCGACGCCGCTGCGCACCATCCAGCGGCGGAAATTCCGGGATGATTTGAAGGATCTGCTCAAAATCGCGCAGGATTATGAAATTGGCGGCTATGTGCTGGGTTGGCCGCTCAATATGGACGGGACGCTTTCCGCCTCTTGCGACCGTGTCCGTTCCTTTGCCGACGAGCTGGCGAAATATCCACAGGATCAGGGGATGAAACAGGGGAGCGATCTGTGGATTGCCTTATTTGACGAACGGTTATCCACAGATGCTGTGCATAATTTCCTGATTAAGGATGTGGATATGTCGAGAACAAAACGCGCCCAAGTGGTCGATAAGCTTGCCGCCCAGCTTATCCTGCAAGGCGCGCTCGATTTTCTGCGGCTTGCGCGATAGTCGTTTTCAGGCTTTCCAGCATCAGGGTGAAAATTTCTTCCGTATCGGTGACTCCGTCCAGCCAGAAGGCGTTGGCTTTTCCGTCCGGTTTGCCGCATTCCAGCGCCTCGCCGCGATGTTCGCTCGCCGGTTCCGCTTCGTGGAAAGCGAGGGCGGGGACGGCGCGGCCTTTATAGAGATCGGGCCTCAGCGCATAGATGGCCACGTTGGGATCGTGGATAAACGGCCCGTCCACCCCGAATTTTCCCATATCCAGCGCCGCGACCGCCATCAGCATACGATGGAATGACGGGGCGTACAGCGAATCGATGGCGGCGATGCGGTCTTGCCGTTCGGGTGTCAGAACCATGTTCTGCGAGGCGTCCGCCGCCATGAAAACGATGCGTATACCCGTTTCAAGCAGGATATTGAGCGCTTTCGGGTCTTGATAGGCGTTGAATTCCGCGTAAGGCATGATGTTGCCGGAGCGGATCGCGCCATTTTCGAGCAAAACAGGCTTCCCGCCCTTGCCGGGCGGGGTCATCCCGCCCCCCATCCAGATGATTTCACGGATTTTCGCGGTTTTTTGCGGGTATTTCTGCGCAAAAAGCGCCAGATTGGTGATGGGGCCGGTGGCAAGGACGGTGACGGGGCCGGAAGCTTTATCAGGAGCCTTGCCAGAAATTTTATCGGGGACGGCTCCGTTAAAGGCCGCGTCACCCTGTGCGGTTTTATCGGGGGCAGAACCGTCAAGGGCCACGCCTCCCTGTGCGCTTATATCGGGAGCGGATCTGTCGAAAACAACACCGCCCTGTGCTGCCTTCTCAAGGGGAGAACCGTCAAACTTTTCAGTGTCTTGCGGTGCCTTGTCAAGGGTGGAGCCGTCAAAGGCCGTTCCGCCCTGCGTGGTTTTATCATGGGCGGATTCGTCAAGGGCCGTACCGTTCTGCGCGGCCTTATAAAGAGCGGAGCCGCCAGAGGCCGCCGTGCCGCTTTGCGCGGAGGGATCGGGCATGGCTTCGTCGAGTTTGGCCGCGTACCAGTCCGCTATATCGACGGTGGGGCAGGCTTGCGGCGATTCCGGCAATATGACGCCGCCGACCCCGCCTTCCCCGTACGCGTCGTCGCCGAACGGACGCATACCATCGCATGGCGTGTCCGCGCCCTGTACGGTTTCTATATCGTCCACGCCGAGCCAATGCAGGAAATTGGCGATGTTGCGGGTGGCGAAAGGCTGGCTGACATTACCGAAAACGCTCGCAATACCGCGTATGTCAAAACGGTCGCGGTGAGCGAGCAGCATGGCAATCGCCCATAAATCGTCACCGCCCATATCGCCGTCATAAAGGATTTTGGTCTTTTCCATGGGCCGGAGTGTATCAGTTTTTCCCGAAAAAGGTCACAGGCTTATAAGCCGTTTATACACAGCCTCCTGTGGATAATCACGCGGCCACGGCAATGGCTGAACGGGCAGGGTGCGGGCCTGCCCTGAAAAGATGCCGGTAATTGCAAGGCGGGCGCGGGGATTTAGGGAAGCGGGAGCAAGGTTGCGGCAGGGCGGCGCTGCGAAAGCATAAAGCGGTGATGTATAAGCGCGCAGATATGGCCGGGAAATGGGAGCGGTTTATGATTTGCAGGCCGCAAATGAGGCGGATAAAGAAAAAGCCCGCGGCTGCCTATAGTGTGTAAGTACGGGCAACCGCGGGCCGGAGATGGAACACATTCTCGGCTACGAGGAATGGGCCCCAAAACGCATCAGCGTGTGGCCGTTTTTGTGCATCCAGTCCTTGCCTTCTTCATAGGCGCGGGAGGCACGTTCGCAGACACGCCAGAAATTATCGCTGTGATCCATATGGACGAGGTGGGCGCATTCATGCGCGACCACATAATCAAAGGCCTTGGCGGGCGCGAAGATGAGCCGCCACGAGAAGGAAAGACGGCCATCTTCGGTACAGGAACCCCAGCGGGAGCGCGTATCTTTCACCTGCACTTCGGCAATTTTACGGCGGAGCCGGGCGGCTTTTTCAAGCGACAGCTCGGTCAGTTTTTCCTGTGCCAGATCGACGAGAAAGCGGCGGATGCGCACGGACGGATCGGTTTTGTTGGTCAGGACAAGAAGTTCGTCTTTTTTCAAGAGGATATCGGTCGTCTTTAAAGCGGGGTTGTAAAGAACGATGATTTTGCGCTCGCGGCCAAGGATTGGCAGGATTTCGCCGTTTTTAAAAGGAACGGGGCGCGGCAGGGTGCGCAGTTTCTCGCGGATCCAGTCCTTGTTCTGTTCGGCGAATAAATAGGCGGTGCGCATGCTGGCGCGTTTGGGGACGACCAGATGGACGAGGCGGTTCTGGGGGTCGAGGCGCAGGGCCATGCGCTTGGCGCGCTCGCTCACCGACAGTTTCAGGCGCGGTGAAATCTCGGCAAAAGGCAGGCCGATCCAGCCATTGCCATGGTCAAAGGCAAGGAGATCCCGTCCGGAACGCGCGCGTGGCCGTTCCGCATTCAAAGGTTTGACCCTTCGTTTCATGCGTCCTCTGTCAGTGATGTCTTAAAACTATGATAGCACGAACCTAGCCAGTTTGAAAATAATTGGCAAGGGACAAATGAAAAAATATTTTACCATTTCCGGGTAAGAAAATTACTTTTTCTTAAGGCATTGATATTATAATGTTTTTCTTCGTTTTGAAGGGAGGGTGCGGGGCCGCGGCCTAGCCGCCGAAATTATGTGGCATTGGCCGACTATTTCCCGAAATCGGACTGTATTTCAGCTTGTTATCCACAGGCTGCGCCCGGATAAACGCGCTCAGGCGGGGGCTGATTTCCTCCCGCCAGCGCCGCCCCTCAAAGATGCCATAATGCCCGGCGCCTTGCTGGAGATAGTGAAATTTTTTGCGCGGCGCAATATTATTACAAAGCGCATGGGCGGCGACCGTCTGGCCGGGGGCGGAAATATCGTCACGCTCGCCCTCGATGGTCAGCAGGGCGGTTTTGGTGATGGCGGAGGGCGTAACCCTTTGACCGTCCAGCACCATTTCGCCTTTGGGGAGGAGGTGGCGTTTGAACACCCAGTCCACCGTTTCAAGGTAGAATTGCGCCGGAATATCCATAACCGCGCAGTATTCACGGTAAAAATCGCGGATTTTGGCGGCTGATTCGTCGTCCCCGCGGCGCAGATGCTGGAACATATCGCGGGCCGAGGCCGCATGGCGGTCGGGATTCATGGCAAGAAACCCGGTCAATTGCTTGAAACCGGGGTAAACCTCCCGCCCCGCGGCGCGATAGCCCAAAGGCACAGCGGAAAGCGCGTGGCGCGCAAACCATGCCATGGAATGATCTTCGGCGAATTTCGTGACATCCGTGGGCGCGGCGCGCGTATCGACGGGGCCGCCCATCAGGGTCATGGATACGGGCTGCGCCGGATCGCCGTCCGCGGCCATGAGGGATATGGCGGCCAGAACCGGCACGACCGGCTGGCACACCGCCGCGACATGGGTATCCGGCCCCAGATGGCGGAGGAAGTGCCTGATATACCCCGCATAATCCGCCATGCCGAACGACCCGGCGGCGGGGGGCACGTCGCGGGCGTTTACCCAGTCGGTGATATAAACGTCATGGGCGGGCAGCAGCGCCTCGACCGTGCCGCGGAGCAGGGTCGCATAATGGCCCGACATGGGGGCGACGAGCAGGATTTTCGGGTCGTGCCTGTCTGTTTCCCGCGCGAACCGGACGAGATCGCAATAGGGCAGGCTGAGGGCTTTTTCTTCCCGCACCGCGGCGCGCGGGCCGTCCTGGCCGCCAAGGGGTGTGGATGTCAGGTTGAAGGAGGGTTTTTCGTGGCTGTGCGATCCTTCGTCGAGCCAGAGTCCGGCGGCCTTGAATTCCTGCGCCGCGTCGCTGAATCCGAACGCTCTTGCCTGAAAGGACAGGCTGTTGAACCCCATCGCGGCGGCGCTGAAAGAAAAACGGACGCCTCTTTGGGCGGCATCATGCAAGGCATAATCGGCGTACATGGCGGTCTGATCCCTCTTTTCGCGGTTACTCATCCCTCATGACGGGGATAGTACGCTTGCGGCCCCGCTTGCGATATGTGCGGTGCAATATTAGCGGCTTATTGATGTGGATAAGGTGGGGGAAAAGAAGATCTATCCGCGCATCTCCATGAAAATGGCGCGGCTTACCCTTGTGGATAAAACGGGAGAAGGAGGTGGATTGAGCGGGGCTGCCCATGGCCGCCCTGTTCAGAAAGATGTTCCCACGCGGGATGACAGGGTTCGCTTAATAATAAAAATGTAATTAATTTCAAATGGTTGAAGTAATAGATGCGGCGATAGAAACCGTTCCTTTTTGAACGGTACTCTATTTACAGTATAGCGCGTCTTTCCAAAGTTTTCTCCCCTTAATTTCATTGAACAAACCGCATCCGCCTTCTTTTTAGCTCCAATGGTTCAAAAAGGAAGGTTTTGGAGCATCCCTTGAAATCAGGTCTTTATCGAAGTCTATTTATCTTTATCGCGGCTTTTACATTGGCCGCCTGTTCCGAAAAACCTGCCATATCCGAAGCCGGTATGGCCGAACTGGTGTTTATCAAGGCGGGCGAAAACAAGGTCATAGACCGCCATGGCCGTTGCCTCCTCATTCAGGATTTGAGCGAACCCAAAGCCCATGAGGGCTATGCGCTTTCGACCGTCAAGGCGACGTGGCTGGTGCTGGAAGAGGGCGACCGCAACACGGGGGACGCTTCCCACCCCATGCGAATAAGCGCATGCCGATGATGAAGCGCGCGCTTTTCATGACTGGTTTGATAATGCTGGCTGGCGCGGCGACGAGCTTTGCGGCCGATAGATATACTATCGCGGTCGGCGCAACCGTGACGATTGATGAACATGGCCAGTGCCGCCAAGTCACCAACCCGGCGGGCCAGCCCAATGCCCGCTTTGTATCAACCAGAACCGCCCCCGAATGGCAAAGCGTCATCAACAATCCGAACGGATTGACCATGGCGGCATGCGCCGCCGGTCAATGCTTATTTACGGGAACTATAGTGTCGTACGAGTGCTTTCCCTATGATTTTTTTGGTGATTACAGTTATCCATGCACCGATGCAGCAGGTCATAATTGTAATTATTCAACAGCATATGCCTATGATGCTCCCATGCCAGCCGGATATCCATATAGAGAGCGCCGCAAATCCGGCTGGTGCGGCGGAGAGCATCCGGGCAGCATCACCATCTATCAAAATGATTGCGGCGCTCCCCCGCCCGCCGATTGCACCGGCCCTTGGGGAACGGTCGCGCATGGCGCAAGCATCACGGCCTATCAGGCGGCGAGCGTCCCACATGGTAGCAGTTGCGCCAGCCAAACCCGCACCTGCACAAATGGCACCCTGTCCGGCACATACACGCATCAGGCTTGCACCGTTGACCCGCCGCCAGCAGGGGGAACAGTGGCTATGGGCGGCGCAATTTGTTATGCATCCCCGCCGCCAGAAATGGCGCTTTGCGCCGAAATCGGATGGTCTGTGGGCGTTGCGTGCAGCCCTGTAGGCGCGCGCTGTGTAGCGCAAGTCTTCCCAGCTTGGCATCCTACTTGCGGCGATGGGGTTACTGGTTATGGAGTCCTTCAATGCAACTAAGGTCAGGAGCGACGTGTATGCCCTCATCCGTGCAATCGGCCAGCCCCGCGCGGCCTGGTTTCAGGCGTCCTGCGGGGCGTCTTTTTTGTCGCGGGGGGCGGCGTCGCGTTCTTTCAGCCAGCGGCGGACGGCGGCGACGCCGTGGGTTTCGCGGTTGAAACGGGACGGGGCGATATCGGGCACGGACAGCAGGTCTTTTTCCGGCACCGGATCGCAGCCTTCATCGAATTTGCGGATAAAGTTCCTGATGCGCGGCATGACTTCGTTGCGGTAGCGCGAGCCGTTGAAAATGCCGTAATGGCCGGTCTTGAGCTGGAAGAGGTGATATTGCTTTTTCTGGGGCAGGTTATAGCAGAGATCGTGCGCCGCCGTCGTCTGGCCGCGCGATGAAATATCGTCAAGCTCCCCTTCAATCGTGAAGAGCGCCGTATGGGTAATGTCGCGCGGGCGGACATCGACGAGCCGCTCGGTATGCGGATCGCGCCATTTCATCTGGCCGCGGGGGAGGAGATGGCGCTGGAACACCGTGTCCACGGTTTGCAGGTAGAACTCGCCCGTAATATCCATCACGGCGTTATATTCATTGTAGAATTTGCGGTGGAAATCCGCGCTCTCGCCGTCGCCCTGCACGAGATGCTGGTAGAATTTCATATGGCTCCCGACATGGCGGTCGAGATTCATCGACATAAAGCCGCTTAGCTGCAAAAAGCCCGGATAGACCTTGCGGAACGCGCCGGGATAATAGGCGGGAACGGTTTCGACGACCGCATGTTCGAACCAGCTTAAGGGGCGCTCTTCGGCCAGCCGGTTCACGGCGGTCTTGGAAATGCGCGTGTCGATAGGCCCGCCCATCAGCGTCATGGACAGGGGCTGGTTCGGGTCGTTTTCGCTCGCCATCAACGCTATGGCGGCCAGAACCGGCACGGCGGGCTGGCACACCGCGATAAGATGCGTGTCCGGCCCGAGCAGCGCCATGAATTCGCGCAAATAAGTGATATAGTCGTCGAGATTAAAGCGTCCCTCGCCGAGCGCCACCTGCCGCGCGTCGATCCAGTCCGTGACATAGACGTCGTGATGGGGGAGCAGGGCCTCGACCGTGCCGCGGAGCAGGGTCGCGTAATGGCCCGACATCGGGGCGACGACGAGGACGCGCGGGTCTTTGCGGCGGACGGCCCGCTTGAAATGGGTGAGCTGGCAAAACGGCTTTTCGATCGTGGCTTCTTCGGTCACGGCAACGGGGCGGCCATCAATGATGGTTTCGGGGAGGCCCCATTCCGGCTTGCCGAAACGGCGCGTCACGCGCTCGAAAAGCTCGGCGCCGGCGGCGATGCTCCGCCCGACCTGTGTGTGCGCCAGCGGGTTCCATGGATTCTGGAAACTTGCGCGGGTCATTTCCGCCGCCGCCCGGACGGGGGTCAGCAAGGCATGCTGGAAATCGTAAAGATGGTAGAGCATTGTTTTTCTAACCCTATGAAATGCCGCCGTTTAACAGTAATATAGTTCCATCATACACGAAAACAGCCTTTCGCAAGTACAGCAAATTAACCATGATCGACCAAATCGCCGCTTTTCCGGCCATGCTGCATGAACAAATCTTCGATCCGGCCCGCCTGCCGGTCGCGGTTTGCGCGATCCTGCTGGTATCGGCCATGGGCGTTCTGGCCGGCCCGCTGGGCGGCAATGCCAACCCGCTTTTCTGGCGCGCGGCGGATCTTCTGTTCGGGCCGCTGGGCGGCAAGCTGGACAAGACGGAGCGCAAGGCGGGCGACCTCGCGACGCGCGGGTTTATCATCATGATCACGGCGCTTCTTATGGCGGCGCTGGCGGGGCAGTTCTTCCAGACCTTGTCCGATCATTCGGAAAACTGGCTTGTTGTTGACATTGTCGCTTTGAGCCTTGTTCTGGCGGCGGGGGCAGGGTGGCACGCGCTTTTCCGTCTCTATAAGGCCATGCAGGGCAGGGAAACGGTCAAAGGCGCGTTTTACGCGCTGGCGACGACGACGCGGATCAATCTGGCGGCGGCGGATGAATATACGATTACCCGCACCGGAATCGGCATGGGGGCGCGGATTTTCGACAAGGGAATCGTGGCGCCCGTCCTTTGGTACCTGATTGCGGGGCTGCCCGCCGCCTATCTTTACGCGGTGCTGGCGGCGCTTTCATGGCGATTCGGCAAGGACGGCTTTACCAAGGGATTCGGGGGGCCTGCGCTAGCGCTGGAAAAGCTGATGGGGTTTGTGCCGAACGTCTTTACGGGGATTCTTATCTCGCTGGCGGGGCTTATCACGCCGACGGCGGGCATGACGCGTTCCTTTATCGGCTTGTTCCATTTCGGAAAAGGGGCGGCTTCCTATGCGGAAGGCGGGGCCGCGGTCACGGCGATGGCCTGGGCGCTGAAGGTCAGCCTCGGCGGCGCGGTGCAGGATCTTGAAGGAAGCGCCCTCAAACGCGGCTGGGCGGGGCCGGACGGGGCGACGGCGCAGCTGGGGGCGAAACATCTCCATCGCGGCCTCTATATCCTTGTCATAGCGCATCTTTTGCTGGTCGCGGCGCTTTTGGCCGGGATTATTATCGACGGGCGCGGGTTTTTATCGTAGGAGCGCTTGACTTTTAGTGCCGGATTCGCCTATTGTCCGGCTCGATTTTAAGAATTTGCCTTTAAGAGGAAGAGCGTCATGAGCCGCAAATGCATGATTACCGGTAAAATGAGAATGGTTGGAAATAACCGCTCCCATGCCGAAAACAAAACAAAACGCACGTTTGAAGTGAATATTCAGGATACGATTGTTTATTCTGAAATCCTGAAACGCAAAATCACGCTGCGCGTAACGCCGGCCGGCCTGCGCACGCTTGACCATAAAGGCGGCATCGACGCCTATATCCAGTCCACGGCGAAAACCAAGCTGGATCCGGCCCTGCGTACCTATAAGGCGCAGATTGAAAAAGCCGTTGCCGCAAGCGCGGCTGCGTAATTTTTCAAAGGCTTTGGATAAAAGCCTGGCATAAATCAAATTCTTCCCCGCGAAAGCGGGGATAATTTTTTGGGATAAAGGCGATAGGAAAATGACCGGCAACACGCAAACGGGCGACGTACAAAAAAGCAGCAGCAACAGCGGCGGCGGTAAAAGCGCGAAAAGGAAAAAGATCGTCCTTCCGCGCCCCGCCGCCGATTTCGGTACGAAGATCGACTATCCAAACCATAAATTCGAGGTCACGCATGTCGATCCGAAAAGCGGCGCGCGGCTTGGCCGCCTGACGACGCCGCACGGCACGATTGAAACGCCGAACTATATTTTCTGCGGCACCAAAGCCTCGATCAAGGGCCTGTCGCCGACGCAGATGCGCGAAGCGAAAACCGACATCATCCTTTCAAACACCTATCATTTGATGATCCAGCCGGGCGCGGATCTGATCGAGAAAATGGGCGGCTTGCATAAATTTACCGGATGGGACGGGCCGATGCTTACCGATTCCGGCGGCTTCCAGATTTTCTCCATGGGCAACGGCTCCTGCGCCGACGAGATCAAGGGCCGCAACCGCCAGCAGCGCGAGAATCTTTTGAAGATCAACGAGGACGGCGCTTTCTTCCGCTCCTATCTCGATGGCCGCAAGCTGTGCCTCAATCCTGAAATCTCGATGGAGATCCAAAGGAAGCTCGGCGCGGATTTGATCGTCCAGATGGATGAATGCACCGCCTATCAGGTGACAAAGGATTACACGGCGAAATCCATGGAAATGTCGATGCGCTGGGGCGACCGTTCGCTCCACGCATTCAATGCCATGCATGACGGCAAGCAGGGGCTTTACGGCGTGGTGCAGGGCGGGGTTTATGACGATCTGCGGAAGGAAAGCGCGGATTATGTGCGCTCGCGCCCGTTCTTCGGGACGGCGATCGGCGGATGCCTTGGCGGTTCGGACGAGGAAATGTACGGTATTCTCGAAGTCAGCCGCCCGCATAACCATCCCGATCGCCCGATCCATTTCCTCGGCATTGGCCGGATGAAGGATGTGTTCCAGTCGGTGCGCTATGGCATCGACACGTTTGATTGCGTTATGCCAACCAGGGTTGCACGCCACGGCATGGCATTGATTAAGGGCGCGCCGAACGAGCGGATCAACCTGCTCAATGCCAGATACCGCGATGACCCGACGCCGCTCGATGAAACGCTGGGCCTGCCCTCCAGCGCCACTTTCTCCAAAGCCTATATCCACCATTTGCTGAAAGCGGGGGAGCTTTTGGCTTTCCAGATCCTCTCCCAGCATAATGTGGCTGTCATCAACCGCTTGATGCGCGAAGTGCGGGCCGCGATTGCTGCCGGCACGCTGGACGAGCTTCAGAAAGACTATCTGCCGGATTAAGTTAAGGAAAATAAAGGGCGGTTTCCGCCCATGGCGCTTGATAAAGAATTAACCAATTTACAACCAATCATGTATACTATGATCGGGCAGTAAAAAGGGATTTATTATCATGGCCTTAGAATATAAATCGAAAATCGGTCTTGAGGCCGTTACCCCGATTATTGATGAATATGTCGTCTGGCACGGTAAGCTCGTCGCCTCCTATCTCGAAGAGCGCCCCATGCTTGAGCCGCCTCCGCTGGTTTTCAGCGAATGGATGGTAAGCGCCAAGCTCCCCGACGATATTGCCGACCGCGCGCGCAGCATGCATGGCGGCATGGTTGGCGCGGCCAAAGCTTTTGCAGAGAAATATACATGGCGCTTCGAGCCGCCCTTTGCGGAATATGCGGAATTCGCCCATCATTATGAAGAATTCATCCAGTTCATGCACCGGCTGGAAATCGACATGGCGAACGAGAATAGCGGCTTTGACAAGAATACCGGCCTGCGTTCGGTCAAGCTGATGCATGAAGACATCAAGCGCGAGATGGACAGGCTTTCCCGCCGCGGCAACCCGTTTTCCATCGCGCTGGTGCGTATTGACGATTTCAAGGAGGAGTGGCGCGCCAATCCCGGTCATTGCGAGGCGATGATCCGTGATTTATCGGCACGGATTCAGGAATCCTTACGGTCTTTCGACGATGCCTATTATATGGGCGGGGAATATTATCTTTTGGCGCTCAAACATGCCGATATGCTGGGCGCGCAGGCCGCCATCCGCCGCCTGACGGCGATTATGGCGGAAAAGCCGGTGCATTCGCCGGACGATCCGGCGCAGGCCATCAGCGTTTCAACGGTTTTGCATGAACCCGAAGTCGGGGACGAGGTCGATCCGCTTCTCGCCAACATGAAAAAGGATCTTGCCGATACAAAGGAAAAGGCTGCCGTCCTGCAATATAACGATATCAGCCCATTGCAGCGTTATATCCATTCGACAGAAATCAGTTGATTGAGTATAACTCGTCCTTATGCAGACGCACCCAGATTTTCCGGGCCTTTCTATCGTGGGCCATCCGTTGGTACAGCACAAATTATCGCGTATGCGCGACAGCGCCTGCCAGACGGGGGAGTTCCGCCGCCTGCTGAAAGAGATCTCTTTCCTGATAGGCTATGAGGTCACGCGCCACTTGCCGCTGACGCGCACGCTTATCCATACGCCGATGCAGGAAATGCAGGCGCCTGTGCTGAGCGGCGGGCTGCCGGTCGTCGTGCCGGTTTTGCGCGCGGGGCTTGGCATGGCGGACGGGCTGGTGGAATTGATGCCGGACTGCCATATCGGCCATATCGGGCTTTACAGGGATGAGGACACGCACCGCCCGGTTGAATATCTCGTCCGTCTGCCACAGGCGCAGGACAGTCTTTTTATCGTGACCGATCCCATGCTGGCGACGGGGCATTCATCCGAATATGCGCTCGATCTCCTCAACCGGCACGGTGTCGAGGACAGGAGAATCGTCCTGATGTGCCTTGTTTCCGCGCCGGAAGGCGTCGCCCAGATACAAAAGACCCACCCGAAGGTACGAATCTATACGGCCTCGCTTGACGAGCGGCTTGATGAAAGGGCTTATATCCTGCCCGGCCTCGGCGATGCGGGCGACCGGCTGTTTGGAACGCTGTAAAGACATTTTTTGTTTTTTATCAATATAATGGATGGAGGGAACAGGGTTAATTTTATCTTAACCGCTCGTTCCTAGTATAATAGTCGGAAAGGCAGATGACGGATTTTTATGACGCAGCAGGATCTACAGCATAAACTCCTGTTTGATTACATGCCCGTGCCGCGCGTGGTGGTGCGGCATGAGAACGGGCAATTCCTAATCGTCGCCATCAATAAAAAATCGGCGGAGTTTTTCGGCTGTTCGGAAACGGATGTCATCGGCAAGTCCGTCAGCGCCATCATGGATCATGAAAATGCGGAGCATATCCTCCATTCGCTCCATGTTTGCGTCAAGCGCAGGAAGCCCGTGACCATCCAGTCCATGCCGACTTTTCCGGGAACGGCGCAAGTGCCGGGTTTCTGGATTAACCCTATCCCCGAAGCGGACGGAAGCGTTTCCGTCCTCGACATCATCGCCCAGCCGAACCTGAACGACGATTCAGCGCTTCAGCGCGAGCGCGACGACGCCTTGTCGCTCTTGACCTCGATCTTCGACGTGAGCGAGGTGGGGATCATCGTGACCGATCACAACCGCCGCATCGTCAAGGTCAATGACAGCTTCATCCGCATTTACGGATGGGTGCGGGACGACCTTGTCGGGCAGGATTTCATTGATATTATTTCGCCGGACGAACGCGACCTGGCGCGGCGCAACCATGAAGAATTCATCCGCGGCGGGATCAGGAGTTCCGGCGAGATGAAGCTTTCGCGCAAGAACGGCAGCGTCGCCAATGTGCTGTTTACGACGGCGACGCTTGAGCTTTCACAAAAGCGCCGCTTTCAGGTGACGACCATCATGGACATTACGCTGCGGAAACAGATGGAATATTCCTTGCGCATTGCCAAGGAACAGGCCGATGCCGCGAACCATGCAAAATCCGCCTTCCTTGCCAATATGAGTCATGAGCTGCGCACGCCGCTCAACGCGATCATCGGTTTTTCGGAGATGATGATCAAGGAAACATTCGGGCCTTTGGGGAATGATAAATACGGCGAATATCTCGGCGATATCCATATGAGCGCGCGGCATTTGCTGGAGATTATCAACGAGGTTCTCGATATGTCGAAAATCGAGGCCGGCAAGGTCGAGCTGGACGAGCAGAATGTCGATATGCCCCGCCTGATTGAATCCGTCATCCGCATCATGGCCAACCGCGCCTTTAATAGCGGGCTGGAAATCAATTCGGTGATAGAAGAAAATCTTCCGGCGCTTTATGCGGATCCGCGGCTTGTCCGCCAGATTCTGATTAACCTTATTACCAACGCCATCAAATATTCGCATAAGAGCGGCACAATCGACGTCAGGGCCAATATGAATGCAGGCGGCAATATGCAGATCGTCGTGCAGGATTACGGCGTCGGCATTCCCAAGAACCGCATTGCCGACGCGATGCAGCCCTTCGGCCAGATTACCGACCCGACCTATAGCAACGAGCAGCAGGGAACGGGGCTGGGCCTGCCTTTGACCAAGGCCATGGCGGAATTGCATGGAGGGGAGCTGAAGATCCTGTCCGATGTGGGGCAGGGAACCAAGGTTACCATCCTCTTCCCGCCGCCGCGCATTCGCCAACTTTCTGATATTCAAGAAAAAACGGGCGTGGACACTGCGGTTCCCGCAGAGTAGTATGGATTTTCCGCGATAATTTCGCTCTATCAAAAGCCGCTTGAACAAAGGGATGGGTAAGGTTTGGCGATGACAGAACTTGAACAGCGCTGTGTGGATGCCGGCCTTAAAATGACCGGCCCCCGCAAAACGATTTTAAAGGTTTTGGGCGAATCCGCCGATCACCCCTCGGTCGAACTGGTCTATGAGCGCGCCAGGGCGATTGACGCTTCCATCAGCATCGCGACGGTGTACCGGACGCTGAATATGCTGGACGAGCTGGAGCTTGTCATGCGCCATGAATTTAACGAAAGCTTCGCGCGCTATGAAACCAACACCGAACATCACCATCATCTGATCGATCTCGACACGGGAGAGGTTATCGAGTTCCAGAACGAAGCGCTTGAAGAGCTGAAGGAAAGAATCGCCCGCGATATGGGCTATGAGTTGATCGATCACAGGCTTGAGCTGTATGGCCGCAAGAATCCGCGTAAAGCGGATGGAAAATAGGACGGGGGTTGCCGCCATGGTACAGACACCCGCCCCGGGCATTACCTGTCATGAATTTTTCGATAAGGCCGACGATCCCGATACGTGCAAATGCAAGAATATCGTGCTGAACGCCTATGGCGCCTTGTGCAGGAGCGGCGTTTCGGACAGGGAGGCGATCAAGATCGTCACAAAGGTTTTAAAATACCATCACCCAGGCCCCAGCGTCGAGGCGCGCACCGTCGTCGAATGCTGGGTGTTTGAAAATTCCCGCCGCGGGCTGAACTGATTTTTGAAATGGACGGCTTCCCGGACAGCAGCAACCGTATGCCGACCCATCTATGGGTCGAGGCGGAAGTGCGAAGACTTTTATCCGAAGGGTACGGCGTCTATGTCAACGCGCGCGGCGATAGGGCGGGCGGGCTTGTCATCCAGAAAATCGCCGACATGGCCGGCTCTGCGCGGGTTCTTGTCCAGCAGCGCGATGCGGGCGGCAGGCTTGTCTGGATGAACGCGCTCGAAGACGATGTGGTGGCGGAGCGCGACGCGGATTCCTATATTGCCCGCGCGGTGGATCGCGATCCCGACCTCTGGGTCGTCGAAATAGAAGACAGGCAAATGCGCTTTCCGCTTCTTACCGCGCCCGCCTGATCCTCGCCCCGGCGCCCTTTTGTGCAAGAAAGCTACCGGCCCCGTACAAGAACGGATAACAGATTGGCGTAATCATCCGTCCAGCTCTTGACGCCGCGTTCAGGCAGGGAAGGCTGCCAGTCATGGTTCTCGACAAGGGGCGCGATGGATTCATGGTTTTTTGAAAGCGCCGCGTAGGAGCTTGCCGTATAGAGCAGGCTTGGCGGGTTATCCGCGCTCCGTTCGGGCTGGTGATATTTGAAATAGACATAGAGGCCCGCCTCCTGCGCCAGCGCCGCGAGCATCGGGCGGAAATCCATGTGCCTGTTGGAGATGTTGACGCCGATAACACCGCCATCCGCGAGTTTTCTGGTATAGGTTGCAAACGCCTCGCGTGTCAGGAGATGGACGGGAATATTGTCCGAACTGAACGCGTCGAGCAGGATGAGATCATAGAGCCCGTCCGCTTCTTCTTCGATTTTCAGGCGGGCGTCGCCCGTCACGACCTCGGCGACGGGGCCGCAGCCGGAAAGATAGGAAAAATAATCCGGATCCTGTGCCAGATCGACGATGTCCTGATCGATCTCGTAAAAGACGATTTTGTCCGCCGCCTGCGCAAGGCATGTGACGCTGCCCACGCCAAGGCCGAGCGCGGCGATGGTGGCCGGTTCGTTCTGGCCGTTGCCGCGATGAAGGGCGAAGAGATCGGAGGCCGGCCCGCCGGGGGAGTAATAGGTCAGCGGCACATGCCTGTATTCGGGGGCTTGCAACTGTGCGCCGTGGAGCGTGGTGCCGTGATACATATAATGCGCGCCGTCTTTTTCATGGACGCGGACGACGCCGAAATAATTCCGCGTCTGGTAAACCGGATCGGTGTTGACGTTCCAGAGCGGGTTTTGAAAGCTCAGCAGCGCGGCGATGGCGACGGCCCCGAAAACGGGCTTGTTGGGGATGCTTAAAATCAGGATGACGAAAAGCCCCATGCCGAGGAAAATGGCAAGCGTGCCGCTTTCCACCATGAAAATAGCGCGGCAAAGCCCGATGCCGGCGGCGATCATCACGCCGTCAAGAATCCTGCTTTTGATGATGCGCTTTTTATCGTCCGCCGCGGTAAAGGGCGTTTTAACGGAGGGGCGTTTCAGCGCGCCCGCGACGAGCAGCGCGGCGATGAGCGAAAGCGCCAGCCCGTATTCCATGACCGAACTGAAGAGCGCGGGCGCGAGCAGGGCGTTGAATGCGCCGCCGAGGACTCCGCCAAAGGAAATCAGCAGGAAATATTCGGTCAGGCGTGATGGATGCGGTTTCTTCGCCGCAAGGGCTTGATGGCAGAAAAGGGCGAAGAGGAAAAAGCCGGTGAGATGGACGGCTATCATCAGCATGTTGAGGACGACATAGCCTTTAAGGATAAAGAGAAGCACGAGGAAGCTTAGCATGATCGCCGCAAGCTCCCGCGTCGTTTCCAGCCGGATGAAAGGCTTTCGGGCAAAAGCGGCGATAAAGCTCGCAAGGTAGAGGGCGAGCGGAATGACCCAGAGCAGCGGCGCAGAGGCGAGATCCGTGGTGATAATGGTGGTCACGCCGAGCATCAGGCTGGAGGGGACAAAGGCGAGAAAGACCCACAGGGCTTTTTCTCCGGCGGGGATGGTTGTTCGCGCATCGCCGTCTTTTCCGGACGGGCGCGGCTTTTCCCCGCGGCGGACGGCGATGGCGCACAGCACGACCAGCAGCAAGAGCAGGCAGTAAAAGCCGAACCATAGCCGGGTCTGGCTCATAAGGCCGAGCAGGGGTTCGATAATAAAGGGATAGGAAAGCAGCGCGCCGAGGCTTCCGGCATTGCTGATGGCATAGAGGAAATAGGGGTTTTGCGCATCTTCGTGGCCGGAGGAGGCGAACCAGTGCTGGAAGAGCGGGGCGCTTGCGGCGAGAATGAAAAACGGCCCGCCGATACAGGCCAGCATGACGCCCAGTTGCCAGTAGGCCTGTCCGTTTGCCGCGGGCGGGGCGGCATTGTCCGGCAGGGCAAGGGGCAGGAAGACGGTAAAAAGGGCGAGCAGGGCCGTGTGGATGACGGCCTGTGCATGGAGCGAGAGGAACCGCGCGAGGATATGCGCGTATCCGTACCCGGCGAGCAGCACGCCTTGAAAGAACAACATGGAAATGTTCCAGACCGAGGGGCTGCCGCCGAGGAGCGGCAGGAGCATCTTTCCCGCCATGGGCTGGACGGAGAAAATGAGGAAAGCGCTTAGAAATAGCGTTACGGAAAAGAGTGGAAGTGTGGAGCGTATCGTCATGCCGCACAGCGTAACATGGAAAAGGCGCTTATTTGCCTTTTCCGCCTATATTTCCACAGTAGAAAAGGGGTTTTGCCTTGAAAAGACCGCCAATTCATGACATGTAATTGGGACGCTGGCGGTACGGATTTATAACTCTTTGAAAGACAATGATAAAGCTGTCGAAACTCACAGATTATGCGGTCGTCGTCCTCGCCGAAATGGCGCAGGCGGAAGGTGGGCTGCAAACGGCGTCCGGCCTGTCCGCCAAAACAACCTTGCCGGAGCCGACAGTCGCGAAAGTGCTGAAGCTTCTCACCAAGGGCGGGCTGATTGATTCCACGCGCGGGGTGAATGGCGGTTATGCGCTCTCACGCACGCCGGACGAAGTCAATATGGCCGCCGTTATTGTGGCCCTTGAAGGGCCGGTGCAGCTGACATCCTGCGTCGAAAGCCACGGCGCGCTTGAATGTTGCACACACTCCCCGACCTGCTCGCTGCGGGGCCGCTGGGATCCGGTTAATGCCGCCATGAAAAAGGCTTTGGAAGAAGTCACCCTGGCGCAAATGATAGAGGAACATCCATGAGCTCGATTACCGAAGAAACGATTGAAACAGTCAATTCCTTGAACAAATACGAGGCCGGTTTTGAAACCGACATCGAAATGGAATATGCGCCAAAGGGGCTGAACGAGGATATCGTCGCGCTTATTTCCAAGAAGAAGAACGAGCCGGCATGGCTTCTCGACTGGCGCTTGAAGGCGTTCCGTCACTGGAAGACGATGGCGGAGCCGGATTGGGCGAAGCTCGCCATTGCGCCGATTGATTATCAGGACGCCTATTATTACGCCGCGCCCAAAAATATGAAGAAGGTCAAATCGCTCGACGATATCGACCCGCGCATTTTGGAAACCTATCAAAAGCTCGGCATCCCGCTGAGGGAGCAGGAAGTGCTTCTCGGCGTCGAAGGCGCGCCCGCGGTGGCCGTCGATGCCGTGTTCGATTCCGTGTCCGTCGGCACGACCTTTAAAAAGAAGCTTGAGGAAGTCGGCGTTATTTTCTGCGCCATCAGCGAGGCCGTGGAAAAGCACCCCGAACTGGTGAAAAAATATCTCGGCACGGTCGTGCCGTTCGCGGACAACAAGCATGCGTGTTTAAACAGCGCGGTCTTTACGGACGGATCCTTCGTTTATGTGCCGCCCGGCGTGCGCTGTCCTATGGAGCTTTCCACCTATTTCCGCATGAATGCCCGCAATACGGGGCAATTTGAACGCACGCTGATTATCGCGGATAGGGGATCGTATGTTTCCTATCTCGAAGGCTGCACCGCGCCGATGCGCGACGAGAACCAGATGCACGCCGCCGTGGTCGAGCTTATCGCCCACGAGGATGCGGAGATTAAATATTCCACCGTCCAGAACTGGTATCCGGGCGACGAGGACGGCCTCGGCGGGATCTATAACTTCGTGACCAAGCGCGGCCTGTGCGAAGGGCGCAACGCCAAGATTTCGTGGACGCAGGTGGAAACAGGCTCCGCGATTACATGGAAATACCCGTCCTGCATCCTGAAGGGCGATAATTCCCAAGGCGAATTTTATTCCGTGGCCATTACCAACAACCGCCAGCAGGCGGATACGGGAACCAAGATGATCCATCTCGGCGCCAATACGCGCTCGCGCATCATCGCCAAGACGATCTCGGCGGGGCGGTCTGATTCCACCTATCGCGGCCTCGTGAAAATCATGGCGGGCGCGGATAATGCGCGTAATTTTACCCAGTGTGACTCCCTTTTGATCGGCGATCAGTGCGGCGCGCACACGGTTCCCTATATCGAAACGAAAAACAAATCGGCGCAGCTTGAGCATGAAGCCACGACCTCGAAAATTTCCGAGGATCAGGTCTTTTATTGCCAGAGCCGCGGCATTTCCGAAGAAGAAGCGCTCGCGCTTATCGTCAACGGTTTTTGCCGTGAAGTCTTGCAGCATCTCCCCATGGAGTTCGCCGTCGAGGCGCAAAAGCTTGTCGCCATATCGCTTGAGGGCAGCGTCGGTTGATGGATGAGCGCCGGAAATATTATGAACCGGTCGGGCAGGGCCGCAAGCGGCCTAACGATCTGGGCGTGCTGCATGACGGCATCCTCAGCCCCGGCGCGGGCCGTCAGGCTTTTTGCGGCGCGGCCTATTCCGCGGGGCTGGCGACGGGGCTTTTTTTTCTAAACCCGGCGTTATTCAAGATTGGCGCTGCGGAAAAAGCCGAACGCATCATGGATGTGTTCTATGTCTTTTCGCTGTGCCTTTATGGCTATGCGGCTTTTCTTCTGGCGGGGTTTTTCTTCGCCCGCGACAATATAAGGATGATCCGCTTTGCCTTCATATGGCTGATTATCCCCGTGATCGCGATTTGGGGCATTATCGAGATTGCCGGGGTTCTTTACGAGCGCGGCTGAAAATTTTACGAATGAACTGAAACACACTAACCGGCAAAAGAGATTGAACATGATCAAGATAAGTAATCTGAAAGCGAAAATTGAAGATAAGGAAATCCTGAAAGGGCTCGATCTCGAAATCGAATCCGGCAAGGTTCACGCGATTATGGGGCCGAACGGCTCGGGTAAATCCACCTTGTCCTATGTCCTTGCGGGCCGCGACGATTATGAGGTCACGGACGGCGAAATCGCCTTGAACGGCGAGGACATCATGGAAATGGCGCCGGAAGAGCGCGCCGCCGCGGGCGTGTTCCTCGCGTTCCAGTACCCCGTTGAAATTCCGGGCGTGCAGATGACGACCTTCATGAAAACCGCCGTGAACGCGGTGCGCAAGGCGCGCGGGCAGGAAGAGCTGGACGCGGTCGGCTTCCTGAAGCTCATGAAAACCAAATGCAGGGAGCTTGGCATTTCGGACGAGATGATGAAGCGCGCGGTCAATGTCGGCTTTTCCGGCGGCGAGAAAAAGCGCAACGAGGTTTTGCAGATGGCGATGCTGGAGCCGAGCTTTTGCGTGCTTGACGAAACCGATTCCGGCCTCGATATCGACGCGCTTAAAATCGTCGCGGACGGCGTCAATAAAATGCGCGGCGGCGATCGTTCTTTCCTTGTGATTACGCACTATCAGCGGCTTCTCGATTACATCAAGCCGGACGTGGTTCATGTCATGGCGAATGGCCGTATCGTGAAATCTGGCGGGCCGGAACTGGCGCTCGAACTCGAAGAGAAAGGCTATGCCGATCTGGTGGGAGAGGCGGCATAATGGCATTCCCTCTTGAAAAAATCCCGACGGTAAAATCAGAACGCTGGAAATACACCAATCTTCCCCGCGCGCTCAAGGGACTGTCCCTGAAGGCGGAAACGCTTGGCTGGGACGGCGGCAATGTGACGCTTTTGGATAAACATGCGCCGGGCGCCGCGCAATATGGCGACACGCAGCTTTGGGAGCTGAACAGCGAGCAAAGCCGCGATATCAAAGTCATTACGGCGGATGAGGAAGTCGATATAGCCGCAAAGGATGGCGGGCTTTACGCCCCGCGCCTTATCATCCATGTCAAGGATGGCGAAGAACTGACCGTCATCGAACGGCAGGGCGGCGAAGGTGCCTATTGGAAGAATAATGTGGCCCAGATTACGGTCGGCAAGAATGCGAAGCTGCGGCATTACCGTTTGTTCGATGATGCGGAAGGCGGCGTCAATACGCTTTTCACCCATGTTAAAATCGCCCGCGACGCGACCTATGAAGCGTTTAATTTCATCGAAGGGGCGGGCTTTATCCGCAACCAGATTCATGCGGAAATACAGGGCGAGAACGCGCAATGTTTGCTCGGCGGCATCCATCTTCTGAAAGGTGATCAGCATGCCGATACGACGATCACGATCGAGCATCAGGCGCCGAATTGCTATTCCAACCAGACCTATAAAACGGTTTTGGACGGCAAGTCCCATTGTGTTTTTCAGGGGAAAGTCCATGTGCATCAAATCGCGCAAAAGACGGATGGATACCAGCTTTCAAACGCGCTTGTTCTGTCGCCGGAAGCGGAAATGGACACGAAGCCGGAGCTTGAAATCTACGCCGATGACGTAAAATGTTCCCACGGCGCGACGACGGGGCGGCTTGATGATGAACCGCTTTTCTACATGCGCACGCGCGGCATTCCCGAAGAGCAGGCGAGGGCGATCCTCATCGAGGCTTTCTGCGGCGAGGCGCTTGAGCGTATCAGTGATGAGTCCATGCAGGAAATTATCCGCGAAAGAATCGGTCTATGGCTGGGTACGCGGATATAGGGGCGGCCCGCGCAGATTTTCCCGTCTTTGGCGAAACCGTCAACGGCAAGAGGCTTGCCTATCTTGATACGGCGTCCTCCGCGCAAAAACCCGCCATCGTCATCGACCGGATGCGCGGCGTGATGGAACGCTGTTACGCCAATATCCACCGCGGCCTTTATCATTTCAGTCAGGAAACGACGCAGGCCTATGAGGACACGCGCGGAAAAGTCGCGGGGTTCATCAATGGCGGCGCGGATGAAATCGTCTTTACGCGCAACGCGACCGAAGCCATCAATCTTGTGGCGCAGAGTTGGGGCGTGCAAAATCTGGAAGAAGGCGACGAGATTATTCTGAGCGGGATGGAACATCACGCCAATATCGTCCCGTGGCAGTTGATTGAGGCGCGGTGCGGGTTCTCTATCAAGGTTATTCCTGTTCTCGATGACGGGACGCTCGACCTTGACGCGTTCAAGGCGCTTTTGTCGGAAAAGACAAAGCTTGTTTCCGTCGTGCATGCCTCCAACGCGCTCGGCACGATCAATCCAGCGGCGAGGATTGCGGGGGAGGCGAAAGCCTATAACCCCGCCATCCGTGTTCTGGTCGATGCGTCGCAAAGCGCCGTCCATGGCGGCGTTGATGTGCGCGGGATCGGCTGTGATTTCCTTGCCTTCACCGGCCACAAGCTTTACGGCCCGACGGGGGTTGGCGTTTTATGGGCGCGGGCGGAGCTGCTTCAGTCCATGCCGCCATATCAGGGGGGCGGGGATATGATTGAAACCGTGTCCTTTGACGGCACGCGTTATAAATCCGGCCCTGCGCGGTTCGAGGCCGGAACGCCCGCGATTGTCGAAGTCATCGGCCTTGGCGCCGCGATAGATTATGTGCGCGGCCTGGGCGCGGACGCGATCGGGGCGCATGAGAAAGCCATGCTGGATTACGCGGTGCGTGAGCTGGGCGCGGTCGAGGGCCTGAATTTTTACGGCAGGGCGCAGGAAAAGGTCGGCATAATATCCTTTACCGCCGATTGGGCAGGCAATGCGGACATTGCGATGATCCTCGATAAACAGGGCGTTTGCGTGCGGGCGGGGCATCATTGCTGCATGCCGCTGATGGAGCGGTTCGGCATTGCCGGCACCATCCGCGCGTCGATTGGACTTTACACCAATCAGGACGATATTGATCAACTGGTACAGGGCCTCAAAAAGGCGAAGGATTTTCTGGCATGACAAAATTCGAGCATGTAGCGGACGAGGAAATGGTCAAGAACGCCGTCGGTGACGGGTTTGACGAAATGGCGGAGCCGCCGGATGTCGCCCTCGCCGATCATCCGGCGGCACGCGCCGCGGCGGACGCATTGCGCAAGGTGTACGATCCCGAAATCCCGGTGAATATTTACGAGCTTGGCCTCATCTACAGCATCGATGTCGTTGAAACGGGCGATGCGGACGGCAAGGTCGATATCAATGTCATCATGTCGCTGACGTCCCCCGCATGCCCCGTGGCGCAGGAAATGCCCGTCTGGGTGCAGGGCGCTATCTTCGCGCTCGAAGGCGTGCGCCATGTCGATGTCGAGGTGACGTTCGATCCGCCGTGGGATCCATCCAAAATGGCCGAAACCGCAAAGCTTCAGTTAAACATGTTCGTGTAGGATGGAATGATGATGAACCCGATCAAAATCACCGATGAGGCCGCACAAGCCATTGCGCAAAAGACCGCGGCGAAAGAAGGGGCAAAGGGGCTGCGCCTGGCGATCACCTCTACAGGCTGTTCCGGCCATGCCTATAAGATGGAGCATGCGATGGAAGAAGATCTTTCCGCCGACGACAAGATAGAGGTCGCGGGCGGGAGCGCCGCGCTCTATATCCCAAAGGTTAATAGCTGGATGTTGTTCGGCATGGAAATCGGCTATGAGGAAACGAAAATGTCGTCCGGCTTTACCTTCACCAACCCGAATGAAACGGGCCGCTGCGGTTGCGGTGAGAGTTTTTCCATCGAGCGGCGGTAAAAAGCGGGGCGCATAGAATGGGGAGCGCATAAAAAGCGCAAAAACAAAGGGCCTCATTGAGGCCCTTTTTAAATTCTGTGTCCGCCGCGTTTAATTACGGCTGGGTAACGGTGAATTCGTTGCGAACAGCTGGAACAACACCGGGTGCGCGGTCATTGATGCGGAGGCCGACTTCACGGGCCCCTTCGATAGCCTGACGGGCAAGCGGGCCTTCGGAGAATAACGCGCCAACGCTTTTATTAAATGCAAATCCTACAGCCATAGTTCCCTCTCTTTACTCGTAAACTATCGTCCCTCATACGCATCAAACAGCTCTTTTTCAGATGCATTAGACATGTATGCTTTATAGACATCACTATAATCAAAAGCGACCAGTGCGTCAAGCAATTCTTGATATCGTGAAGAATTGGTTAATTCTTTCATAACTTTGCAGACATAAACGATGGAATCCAGATTTTTTGCATGCATTACAGAGGCATATTTCATGAAATCCTTGGAAGGATCGGGCGCGGTAAAGCCGATAATCTCATGCTCCGCTTCCCGCAGGGCCTTGATTGTCTGGATAATGTGCTTTCCATCGGCTTTTTGGGCGGCGCCCGGAATCTGGATATAGATGATCTTGCTCTGCGGCGAAAAGCCCGATTCGCCCGTGCCTTTAATGATCTGGATGGGGAATTTATACATCGTATGGACGTTGAAAAGCGTGACGCCCGTCGGGGATTGCTTCAAAACGTCAAGAATTTCTTCGAGGATCTCTTTCCCGTGCGGGTGGCCATAGGAAACATGGTTGGCTTTCAGCCCCTTATTTCCAAAGGCTCCCGATAATCCCGATGTCGTTTCCTTGTCACTCATATCAATCTCTTACGCCATTATTCCAGAAAAGGCGGAATGTGCAACGGCATTCACAATCATCTTGCGGTTGGTAATTTCCACGCGGCCCAGCGTGTTGACGTCCACCGCGGCGCGGATCAGCATCCCGTCGGCATAAAGGTCAACTTCGACCGTGTATTTATCGAATCCCGCATCATAGACGACATGTGGCGGATTATGGTTTTGCTGGACGGCGTCCATGCTGTCCGGCCCCAGCGAATCGAGGAGCGGCATATCGTGCGGGTTGCGGATAAGCATCATTTCCTCGTCATCCGTCCTGACATAGGTAAAGAAGAATTCGAGGTAATCGACGACGGAGCGGTCGTTGAGCGTCAGGCTGCCTTTGTCGTTCACCGTGTAAACGGGCAGTTCCGTCCCGTCGAGATAATGGAAAAAGCGGCCATCCCCCAGATAATGGAAGGTGAAGGAAGGGAGCGATGCGAAATTCGTCAGTTTGAACAGCTCGATGCCGTTGTAAAAGGACAGGCGCGCCTTTTGCACTTCGCTTGTGCCGGGCGAAAACAGGCCCGCATCGGCGGCGCTTTTGACGCTGTCGATGGTTTTCAGGGTTGTTTCGCGGTCGAGGCGCTGCCAGTTCATCATCGTCCTTGGATAAAGGGTAACCGATTACATTATCAATGAGCTGGCGAAAAATGCAAATTTTAAGTGTTTGAAGATGTTGGAGGATTGGGCGTGCTAAAAGCCGGGGGATTCCACATGGCTTTTCAATCTACGTATCAGGGGGGCTATGTTGGAAAGAACCACCGGTGTTTTACCGCCCGGTTTTTGTTCCCCATCTTTGGGAGTGCCGGACGTATCAATCCCGTCTGCATTGAAACTATGCTTGATTTTGTCCGTCGGGGGTTGTTTTGCCATGTTTTTATCCTCTGCCCTTCTTTTTGCAATATGGCAAAGTTCGGCATCCGGTGCAAATTTGAAGATATTACATTACCCAAGCCGGGCGAGCGCTTGTTCAAGGATGTGCGGGCCTGCGCCTTCATGGTGCGGCTCGGTGGACAGGGCGCGCCGCCATGCGCGGGAGCCGCGCTGGCCGGAGAACAGCCCGGTCATATGGCGGGTGATGGATTTCATCGGCGTGCCGTGGTCGCGCATCTGCCGCTCTATATAGGGGATCATGGCAAGGACGGCCTCTTCCATGGAAAGGGTTTCGCCGTTCCCGAAAATATCGCGCTCTATGGCGAGGAGGATTCCGGGATTCTGATAGGCTTCGCGGCCAATCATGACGCCGTCATAATGCGCATCATCGTTACAGGCGTCTTTATGGGCGCTTTTAGAGGCGCCCTTATCTTCATCTTCGCCGCCATTTTTAAGCGTGCCGTTATCTTCGCCGCCATCTTCAGGGGTGTCGCCATCCATGTACCACGCGCAGCCGGCATCATCCGCTTGGCCCGTAAAAGCCCCGCCGGGCGCGGCGCGGGGGAGGAAATCCTTTATCTGCGCAACGGTCTTGATGCCGCCATTGAGGATGATGTGAAGATGCGGGAATTCGGCCTTCATCTTGGCCGGAAGCGTGTAGTCGAGCGGCGGGATATCGCGGTTTTCCTTTGGCGACAGGCCTTTGAGCCATGCCTTGCGGGCATGGATGATGAAGGCGCCGCAGCCGGCGTTTGAAACGGCCCTGATAAAATCGCGCAGGAAAGGTTCGGCTTCGACATCGTCGATGCCGATGCGGCATTTGACCGTGACGGGGATATTGACCGCCTTCGCCATGGCCTCGACGCAGCGCGCGACCATGTCCGGCTCCTTCATCAGGCAGGCGCCGAACGCGCCTTTTTGCACGCGCTCCGACGGGCAGCCGCAATTGAGGTTGATTTCGTCATAGCCGTAATCCGCGCCCATCTTTGCGCAAAGGGCGAGATCTTCTGCTTCCGAGCCGCCAAGCTGGAGCGCCACGTATTTTTCCGCCGGATCGCACCGCAAATGCCTGTCCGCGTCGCCGTGGAGGAGCGCCCCCGTCGTCACCATTTCCGTATAAAGCCGCGCATGGGGGGAGAGCAGCCGGTGGAAATAGCGGCAATGCCTGTCCGTCCAGTCCAGCATGGGCGCGACGCTAATATGCGGCTTTGCAGGTTTCATTTCGGGTGAAAGGCGGGTTTCTCAAGCGCTGTTCTTGTCGCGCCCGTAAAAAACAGGATGGTATTATGATCGAATTGCGCCGTTTGTTTGAATGCGGTTTCCAGAGAATGTTTCAAAAATCCGAATATAAGGTTTTTGTCCATAACTTATTGCTCCTGCCCTTGAACTCAACGTGGTTTTAGCATATCCAGTTTAGATTATGGGTAAAAAAATCATCCTTTCCGTTTTCTGTTTTTTCGTCTTTCTGGCGGCGCCCGCCATGGCGCAGGACGGGCCGAGAACCGTCGCCGCCCCGTCGCAAGGCACGCTGGCCGTCGATGGCAGTGACGAGGCGGCGGGAACGGGGGGCGCTGCCGCGCGGGGCCGCAAGGCCAATTCCTCCGGCCTGCCGATCCCGCGTTTCGTGAGCCTCGCTTCGGATAAGGTCTTCGTGCGGACGGGGCCGGCCCTGCGCTACCCCATCAAATGGGTTTACCAGCGCAAGAATATGCCGGTTGAAATCGTGCAGGAATTCGACACATGGCGCAAAATCCGCGATATGGACGGCGATGACGGGTGGATTCACCAATCCCTGCTTTCCGGCGAGCGGCATATCGTCGTGAAAGGCGAGGCGCGTCTTCCGGTGCGCCGCGCGCCGGACGCGGATTCGCGGCCAATCGCGCATCTGGAGCCGTCCGTTATCGCCCGCGCCCACCGTTGTCAGGGGGGCTGGTGCCAGGTCATGGCCGCCGGCTATACGGGCTGGGCGGAAAGAAAGTTCCTCTGGGGAGTTTACGATTCCGAGGATTTCGACTAACTTTGTAAGGGTGATTCGTTTTGTTATCCACAGAATGATCCACAGCCTGAAGTTTTCTGCCTAACCCCCTCCATTCTTTAAATAAACACACGATAGAGATATGCTGACACATTCCGCCGAGGCCAATGTGGCCATCCGGATTCATACTGCGATTCAGGCCCTGTCCGTAGAGCCTGAAATGGGGACGGATTCGATGAAATCCATGATGCTTTATGCCGGGATGCTCGTCGAATGCGCCTTTCTTTTCGATAATTGCGAGGAGGCACTGGAGGGGGCATTCGCCCGCCTTGCAGACCTGCTGGATTGCGAACCCTATGCGGGGCCGTTGGGGGAGCGTGCCTTGCCCCCGTCCGCCATTATCGACTTTGACGCGGAGCAGGGGCGCTCCATGACCCGTGAATTTTTCGAGGACTGGGACGAATGCGCCTATGAATTCCAGAATATGGTTCTGGTGCTGATCCAACAAAGCTTCGCCCGCTGGGAAATGTTCGGGCAGCCGCGCGGGGAATCCTTCCGCCTTATCGTCGAGGCGACCTATAAGGCCATGGCGTTCGAGCTGGCCGCGCAGGAATTATGCGACGCGGTCATCGAGCAGCGCATCGGCACCTCCAAATGGAAATTAAGCGAGAGCGTCGCCGCGCTTGCGGGCGCGTCGGGCTATAAGCTCGCGCAAAGCCATGAGGGGCGCAACCAGTGCTGCTGGTTCCGCGGGCCGGATTTGCCGGATTTGCTGGATCAAACGGCCTATGTCATGACGCAGGAAGCCGTCCGCCACGGGCTGTGCGCGACGACGGACTGGCGTTTCGGCCTTCCGGCCAACGACACGCCCGCCAATCCCCCGCTCACGCTCATCCGCGATATTGAACCGATTTGCGGCGGGTTCTTCAAAGCGATTGAAATGCACGATCTGGACGATCAGGCCGTCGCTTGCGCCAAGGCGGCGGGGCGGATGCTGGCCATCGCCGCGGGCGGCAAAAAGCCTGAGCTGGAGCCGGCCATCGCAAAGCCTTTGGCCATGTCCGCGATTACGGAGAGCTATAAGAGCGTTTGCGTCGAATATGCCTTTATGGCCTGAAAACATAGCCGGGGAACCTATGGAGAGCTTGAAATCCCGCGCGTCCGGCGCGGGGCCGCGCCCGGTTTGGAAAAGGGCGGTGATGGCGGGCGCCGCGGTATCCATGCGGCGGCGGGCTTCCTATAGGGAGAGCGGGCAGGCGGCTAGGGGGCAGGCAGGCGGGTTGCGGGGCCTATGTGAAAGCGCCGCGCCCTTTGCTTCCTTGCCCCTAAAGATTAAAAAAGGCGGTGCGCGTCTTTAGGTGGTTTTCCGCCTTGATTCCGGTGACTTTCCCCGCTATGTGTTTTCGTATGTCAATGCAGGATACAGTTAAGAAAATCATGGAATTCGTCCCTAAATCTTCCTATTCGTTCGAAGATCTCATTGAGTGCGGCAAAGGCAAGCTGTTCGGCCCCGGCAACGCGCAATTACCGTTGCCGCCGATGTTGATGTTCGATCGCATTACCAGAATCGCCTCCGAAGGCGGCGCGTATGAAAAAGGCGAAATCGTCGCAGAACTCGATGTGAAAAAGGATTTGTGGTTCTTTGAATGCCACTTCAAAGGCGATCCGGTCATGCCGGGATGCCTCGGCCTCGATGCGATGTGGCAGCTTCTCGGCTTTTACCTTGGCTGGACGGGCGCAAGCGGGTCTGGCCGCGCGCTGGGGTTGGGTGAGCTGAAATTCACAGGCCAGATATTGCCATCGACCAGGCTCGTAAAATATGTCATCGACATCAAGCGCGTTATCAACCGCAAGCTGGTTCTGGGCGTCGCCGATGGCCGCGTCGAAGCGGACGGGCAGGTGATTTACGAAGCCAAAGACCTGAAGGTCGGCTTATTCGACAACACGGCTTCCCTGTCGCCCGCGTAAGATTTTACGTATTTATCCTGTGAGCGGGACTATTCCATGGGGCAAGGAATTTTTGTTCTTTGCTTTATGCGCCCGTACAGACGGGAAAGATTATTAAGGAAAAAACATGGTTCATACTCAAAAACGCGTGGTTATCACAGGTATCGGAATTATTTCCTGCATCGGGAATGATGCGGATGCGGTGCTGGCGTCCCTCAAAGCCGGAAAATCCGGCATCAGCTTTTCCCCGGAAATGGCGGAGCTTGGTTTCCGCTCGCAAGTCCACGGCAAGCCCGACATCGATCTGGCGGCGAATATCGACAAGCGCCTCCTGCGCTTTATGGGCGACGGGGCGGCCTATAACCATCTGGCGATGGAGCAGGCGATCCGGGATTCCGGCCTTGAAGATTCCGACGTGTCGAACGAGCGCACGGGCATTATCATGGGTTCCGGCGGCCCGTCCACCAGCAACCAGGTCGAAGCCGCCGACATTGTCCGCGAGAAAAAAGCGACGAAATGGGTCGGCCCGTTCCGCGTTCCGCGCTGCATGTCCTCGACCAACTCCGCAACGATTGCGACGAATTTCAAAATCAAGGGCGTGAATTATTCGATCTCCTCCGCCTGTTCCACTTCCGCGCATTGTATCGGCAATGCGGCGGAACAGATTATTCTCGGCAAACAGGACATCGTGTTTGCCGGCGGCGGTGAGGAGCTTCACTGGAGCCTTTCCTGCCTGTTCGACGCGATGGGCGCGATGTCGTCCAAATATAATGACACGCCCGAACGCGCAAGCCGCGCCTATGATGCCAACCGCGACGGGTTCGTCATTGCCGGCGGCGCGGGCGTGGTGGTGGTGGAAAGCCTTGACCATGCCTTGGCGCGCGGCGCTAAAATCTATGCGGAAATTACCGGCTATGGCGCGACGTCCGACGGGGCGGATATGGTCGCGCCGAGCGGCGAGGGGGCCGTACGCTGCATGAAACAGGCGCTCGCGACCGTCAAAACGCCCGTGACCTATATCAACACCCACGGCACATCGACGCCCGCGGGCGATATTACGGAGCTTGAGGCCATTCGTTCGGTGTTCGGTTCTATGGATCAGGCCATGCCCCATATCGGCTCCACCAAATCCATGACCGGTCATAGCCTTGGCGCGACGGGCGTTCAGGAAACGATTTATTCGATCCTGATGATGAAAAATGATTTCGTCGCACCAAGCATCAATATCGAGGATCTCGACGAAGGTGCAGCGGGCATGCCGATAGCGCGGGAGCGCATTGACGGCGTGAAGCATAATACTATCCTTTCCAATTCTTTCGGCTTTGGCGGAACGAACGCGACGCTGGCCCTTTCACGATACGAGGCATAATCATGAGTGCAACAGGTTCGGAGATTATGAAGGGCAAGCGCGGCCTCGTCATGGGTGTCGCGAATGAAAAGTCGATCGCTTGGGGCATCGCGCAGACATTGAGCCGCCACGGCGCGGAAATGGCCTTTACCTATCAGGGCGACGCGTTCGGCAAGCGCGTTAAGCCGCTCACGGAAACGCTTGGCTCGAAAATCCTTATCAATTGCGACGTGTCGAAAGAAGAAGATATCGCCAACGTCTTTGACACGTTGAAAAAAGAATGGGGCGGGATTGATTTCATCGTCCATGCGATCGCTTATTCGGACAAGGAAGAATTGAAAGGCCGCTATGTCGATACGAGCCTTCAGAACTTCCTGACCTCGATGCATATATCCTGCTATTCCTTCACGTCGGTGATGAAACATGCCGCGCCTTTGATGAAAGAGGGTGGCTCTGCGGTGACGCTCACCTATTACGGCGCGGAAAAAGCCATGCCGAATTACAACGTCATGGGCGTGGCCAAGGCGGCGCTGGAGGCGTCTGTGCGCTATCTCGCCGCCGATCTGGGGCCGGAAGGAATCCGCGTCAACGCTATTTCCGCAGGGCCGATGAGGACGCTTGCGGGGGCCGTTATCGGTTCCGCCCGTACGACGTTCAAATATAACGTCATGACCGCGCCCTTGCGCCGTTCGGTAGAGCTGGAAGAACTGGGCGGGACGGGGCTTTACCTCCTGTCCGACCTGTCCGGCGCGGTGACGGGTGAAATCCATTATGTCGATTGCGGCTTTAACGCCGTAGGCATGCCGACGGCGGATCAGATACAGGGGCTGTTTAAAAACGGCGACTGATAAAAGATGCGGATGAAAAGATAACGGGGCCATGAAGGCCCCGTTTCTTTATGCAGTGCTGGCGCCGCGCCTATTCCTGGGGCTGGCGTCCGCCGCCGCGCGATCTTTGACCGCCCTTACGGCCTGCTTCTGCGGCGCGTTCGGGATCGTTTTTGAAATTCCCGGGGGAGTTTTGACCGCCCTTGCTTCGGGCCTCGCGCGACAGGTTGTTTTGTGGGTTTTGATTAGCCATGACAAGCCTCCTTTTTTGGTTTCATGGTACGCCTCTCCAATCGGATGCGCCGCTTGAAGGTTCCAAAAAAGAAATTTTAAATTTTTGTTTAATTCAGCCCGCCCGCGAGGTTTTCCATGATGATGTCGGGATTGTCCGAAAAAAATCCATCGACGCCAAGCCGTTGCAGGCGGCGGGCTTCCATCGGATCGTTGACCGTGTAAACGAGCAGGGGTTTTTCAAGATCCATCACCTCGTCGGCAATCGTGCGGGTGACGAGGCGGGAGCCAAGATTGATTGTGGTCACATCCAGATAATCGGCGAGATCTTTCCAGTTTTCCGGCATATCCTCCCCGCCGATCAAAAGCCCGCGGGCATAATCGGGCGCGAGATCCATGGCGGCTTCAAGGCTGACATGCTGGAAGGAGGAGATGAGGAGCTTTTCCGGCTCGTCCCAGATTTGCGAGATAAGATCGAGTGCGGCTTCCGCCGTTTCCTTTTCGCGGCCGGGGCAGGGTTTGATTTCAAGGTTGAATCCCATGCCGTGTTTGAGGATGACATCGACCGCTTCTTCCAGCGTCGGGATTTTGACCCCTGCAAAACTGTCGCCGAACCAGTTGCCGGCCTCAAGATTTTCAATATCCTTGTAATCCGTGTGGGCGACGAGGCCGGAGCCGTTGGTCGTGCGCTCCAGCTCTTCATCATGGAAGATAATCGGCACGCCGTCGCGGGTCAGCTTGACGTCCAGTTCGACCCATTCCACGCCGATGCTTGCGGCGGTTTCAATGCTCTCAATCGTGTTTTCAGGGGCGTAGGCCTTGGCGCCGCGATGGCCGATGACGTTGGGAAGTTTCAGGCGCATGGTTTCATCCTTATGGCATGACAGGGGCGGAACTGGCCGGGAGCATAGCACCGGCGCTTTATAATTCCGAGTCCCGCCTTAAATGGCCGGACGGAATTTTTCTGGCCTTTTGCCGTTGGTTTGGCTATGAAGACTGCAAGCAAGAGGAGAGGTGTGACAATGAAAAACAATACCGTCCGGAAAATGATGGACTGGCAGGCGAAAACCGCCGCCAACCGTGCCGAAACCATCGCGGGCGCCGATATTGCATGGCGCGAGATTAACGAAGAAAAAGGCCGCGGCGTTTTCGCCTTGCGCGATTTCGCCAAGGGGGAGGTCATCGAGATTGCTCCCGTCATTCCCGTATCCAAAGAATCCGTTGTCCAGAACGGCAATGCGCCGGACGGCTACCTGCTCGAATGGGACGGCAATTACGAGGATGAGGAATTTTGCATGCCGCTCGGCTATATCATGATGTATAATCATGCCGCCGAGCCGAACATCCTTCTCGACCAGGACTTTGACAAATACACCATGACCGTGACTGCGCTCCATGACGTGAAGGCCGGTGAAGAGCTGTGCTGGAACTATAATTGCGAGATCTGGTGGGAAGATTAAGGCGCCTTCGGGGGCTGCTTTAGCGGGCCTTCAGGAGATCTTCCAGATCCAGCCTGTGCGTCACCATCTCCAGCTTGCCGTCTTCGGTAAAGGGCCATTGCTCGCGCGGTTTATCCCAATATAATTCAACGCCGTTCTGATCGGGGTCGCGCAAATAGAGCGCTTCGCTGACGCCGTGATCCGCTGCGCCGTCGAGGGGCAATCCCGCCGCCATGATGCGGCGCAGGGCGTCCGCAAGCTCCGCGCGGGTGGGATAGAGAATGGCCGTGTGGTAAAGGCCCGTGCTGCCCGGCGGCGGCGGGGAGCCGCCCTTGCTTTCCCATGTGTTGATGGCGATATGATGGTGGTAATCGCCGGCGGCAAGGAACACGGCGCTGTTGCCGTGTCTTTGCGTTTCGGTAAGGCCGAGAACATCACGGTAAAAACCCAGGGCGCGATCCAGATCGGCGACTTTGAGATGGACATGCCCGATGCGTGTTTGGGGGTGGATAGGGCGTGGTTCTGTCATGGCGGGATCCTTTTCTATGGCTGAAAATATAGTATTCCGGGATGCGGGGAGAAGGGGCCGTCTTATCAAGAAACCGCCCTCCAAACAGGGCCTTCCCTAGGGCCTCTCCACCCCCGCATAGATAATGCGGCAAGAAATAAAAACCCCGCATGAAGCGGGGTTTTCGTTTTTCGTCAGGTTAAGCAGACGCCGTATTGTCGTCGCGCTCTTTTTTCTCGCGCTTGGCGGGCTCGCGGACTTCGCCGGTCGCCTGATCGACGCGCTTCATCGAAAGCTTGATTTTGCCGCGATCGTCAAAGCCGACGACCATGACTTTCACTTCCTGCCCTTCGGAGACGATGTCGGTGGTTTTCGCCACGCGCGCATCGGCCAGTTCGGAAATATGGACGAGGCCGTCCTTGGAGCCCATGAAGTTTACAAAGGCGCCGAAATCGACAATCTTCACGACTTTGCCGTTATAGATTTTGTTGACTTCCGGCTCATCCGTGATGCCTTTGATCCAGGCCACGGCCTTGTCGATGGATTCCTGATTGACGGATGAAACCTTGACGGAGCCGTCATCTTCGATATCGACTTTCGCGCCCGTTTCCTCAACGATCTGGCGGATGACCTTACCGCCCGTACCGATGACTTCACGGATTTTGTCCGTCGGGATTTTAAAGGACACCATCTGCGGCGCATATTCGGATACGCCTTCACGCGCATTGGTAAGGGCTTTCGCCATCTCGCCAAGAATATGCAGACGTCCGTCTTTCGCCTGACCGAGGGCGACTTTCATGATCTCTTCGGTGATGGACGTGATCTTGATGTCCATTTGAAGCGCCGTGATACCTTTATCGGTTCCCGCGACCTTGAAATCCATGTCGCCGAGATGATCTTCGTCGCCGAGAATATCGGTGAGAACAGCATAATCGGAGCCTTCTTTAATAAGGCCCATGGCGATGCCGGCGATGGGCCGATCCAGCGGAACGCCCGCATCCATCATGGAAAGCGACGTGCCGCAAACGGTTGCCATCGACGAAGAGCCGTTGGATTCCGTTATCTCGGACACGGTGCGAACCGTGTAGGGGAATTTTTCGCCGTCGGGCAGGAGCGGGTTGATCGCGCGCCATGCCAGCTTGCCGTGGCCGATTTCGCGGCGGCCCGGAGAGCCCATGCGTCCCGTTTCGCCGACCGAATAGGGCGGGAAGTTGTAATGGAGCATGAAGCGGGAGCGATATTCGCCTTCCAGGGCGTCGATGATTTGTTCATCCGAACCGGTGCCGAGCGTCGTGACGACCAGCGCCTGCGTTTCGCCGCGGGTGAACAGGGCGGAACCATGCGCACGGGGCAGGACGCCGACTTCGGCAACGATCTGGCGGACGGTTTTCGTGTCCCGTCCGTCGATGCGCTTGCCGGTTTTCAAGATGGCGCCGCGGACGATGTCGGCTTCGAGCTGGTGGAACTCGGATGCGATTTTTTGTTCGTTCAATTCTTCGGAAGCATAGGCCTCAACAGCCTGCTTGCGGACAGCGTCAATGGCGGCGCGGCGTTCGGCTTTGTGGACGATCGCATAGGCTTTCGTCAAATCATCGCTGAATTTCGCCTTGATATCATTGTAAAGCTTGACCAGAACGGGGTCTTTTCCGGCAACGTCCCACGGGTCTTTTGCGGCCATTTCGGCCATTTCAATGATGGTGTCGATGACTTTCTGGAACTCGTTCCAGCCGGCCATGACCGCGCCGAGCATAACGTCTTCGGTCAATTCCTGCGCTTCTGATTCAACCATCAGGACGCCTTCCTTGGTTCCGGCAACGACGAGGTCGAGATCGGAATCTTCTTGTTCCTGCATCGTCGGGTTGACGATGTACTGGCCGTTTTTATAGCCGACGCGCGCCGCGCCGATTGGCCCCATGAACGGAATGCCGGACAAGGTGAGGGCGCAGGAGCAGCCCAGCAGCGCCACGATATCGGGATCGTTTTCCATGTCGTGGGCGACGACGGTCGCGACGACCTGAACTTCGTTATAGAAGTTTTCAGGGAAGAGCGGGCGGATCGGACGGTCGATCAGGCGGGAAGTCAGCGTTTCTTTTTCCGAAGGGCGGCCTTCGCGTTTGAAGAAACCGCCGGGGATTTTACCGGCTGCATAGGTTTTTTCCTGATAGTTGACGGTCAGGGGGAAGAAATCCTGCCCTTCTTTGACGCTTCTCGCGCCGACGACGGTACACAGGACGCTCGTGCCGCCATAGGTACACATCACAGCGGAATCCGCCTGGCGGGCAATCTTGCCAGTTTCAAATACAAGCGGCTTGCCCGCGAATTCAATTTCCTTGCGGAATACGTTAAACATGATTTTAGTCCTTTTCTTTTGGTTGGCCCGCGGGCCTCAACCACGCGCGTGCGCGTGCTTGGCCGACAGGCGATGAGCCTTGGGAGAAAGGACGTTTGATCGGTTTCGTGGAAAAGTCGGTGGACAATTAAAGGCAGAATTTGTGGATATCTGCGTTTAACAGTCAACCGAGCCACTTCGTGGGAACAGACGCAAACGCCCTCATTCCGGGGTTCTTCTTACCTGCAAGGCCAAGCTTTGTCAAAGAGTTATTGTTTTTGGAACTTCGCGCCCGCGCGGTGCGTATGTGCTTTAGAAACAACCACTTAAATTTTGGAGATATTTCAATGAAAGGCATTCTTTTATGGATCGTGGGTATTCCCATTCCCATCATTATCCTGCTTTACCTCTTTAACGTCCTGTAATAATTTAGAATCCCTGCTTTTGCAGGGATTTTCTTTATTCTTCAGGGAGCGCAAATGAATTATCTCGTCCTTCTCCGTCATGGCCAGTCGCAATGGAACCTTGAAAACCGTTTTACGGGGTTTCACGATATAGACCTTTCCGATTTGGGCCGCGAAGAGGCGGAAGATGCCGGAAAAAGGCTGAAGGCGCTCGGCGCTACGTTCGACGCGGTTTATACCAGCACACTAAAACGGGCTTATAATACCGCCTGTCTTGCGCTGGAAAATGCGGGGCAGGGTGATCTCGTCCCGCAAATCATCCGCCATGACGATTTGCGCGAGCGCGATTACGGCGATCTTACGGGCCTCAACAAGGACGAAACCCGCGCGAAATACGGCGAGGAACAGGTGCATATCTGGCGCCGTTCCTATGACGTGCGCCCGCCGGGCGGGGAGTGTTTGCAAGATGTCGTCGAAAACCGCGTGCGCCCGTATTTCGAGGCCAATATCAAGCCGCGCCTTGAGGCGGGGGAGAATATCCTCGTCGCCGCCCATGGCAACAGCCTGCGCGCGCTTTTGATTATCCTCGGCGTTGAAACGCCGGAAACCATCAACAAGGCCGAAATGGAAACGGGCGTGCCGGTCGTCTTTGAAATGGAAGGCGGGAAGATTCTCAAACGCTATTCCCTGACGGACGATAAAGACGCCGCCTAGCCCGCGCCGCCGCTCCTACGCTTCCAGCATTTAAAAACCCCTTCCCGCCGCGGGGCAGGAAGGGGTTTCACAATAAGCGGTATTATTGCTGGCCGGCCTGTGCGGACTGGAACTCGCTTAAGGTGACTTGGCCGTCGCTGTTAATGTCGGCTTGTTCAAAGGACACGTGCGCATCGGAAAGCTTGTTATATTCAGCCTCGTTCAGCGCGCCGGAGCGGTCGGCGTCCAGAGTCTGGAATGTTTCTGTTGCCACAGGGGCGGCGTCTGCCTGCGCTCCCCCGCCATACGTTCCTTCCGCGCTTGCGGATGCGGGCGACAGGGCCACGGCTCCCGCAAGAAGGGCGGCAAAGGCAAAGGGTTTAAAACATGTCATGGTATTCTCCTAATTCGTTTATTGATGGGTGGAAGATTTCATGCAGAACATTTCATGCAACTGCATGACAGGGCGCATTTTTCCGGCGAAACGTGGCGAGAATGACACAGCAATTTGAAAAAAGCCGGTAAAATTGTTTCGCCTGCGTAACGCTTTGTAACAATCCGGTAACAGGCCGTAAAAAAAACCCGCCGGACGGGCGGGTTCTTCATATTTCCAAACTGGCGGATGCCTAGCGGCGGATACCGAGTTTTTCGATAAGGGCTTTATAGGCGCCTTCGTTTTTGCGCTTCAGATAGTCCAGCAATTTACGGCGCTGGGCGACGAGTCGCAGCAGGCCGCGGCGGGAGCTGAAATCCTTTTTATTGGCTTGCATATGGGTGGAGAGGTTGTTGATGCGCTCCGTCATAATCGCGATCTGAACCTGGGGCGAACCCGTGTCTTCCTGCTTGGTTGCGTTATCGGTAATAACCTGTTGTTTTCTTTCCGGTGATATCGACATCGTCTTTCTTTCCTTTTGTTGGGCCTGCGTCACGATGCGGTTGCCGTGCAACCATCGATCCGGCAGGCGGGTTTAGACATTAAAAATACGGATCGGATGAAGCGCCGGGCCTTCCACTTCGACGATGGCGATTGCCTTGTCGTCATGGGTGGCCAGAGCGGTGACGATGTCGCGTCCGTTCCATTCAATGCCGCTTTTCGTCATGCGATCGAGATCGGGCCTTGAAATGAAAGACAGCGCATTGCCGTTCTTCAACCGGGCCGCTTCCGCGTCCTTCAAGGCCAGCACCGGGATGTCGTCCAGGGCGGTCTGAAGGGGAAGCAATACCTGCTCCGGTGTGGGTTTATTATCGGAATCCTTGAAAATGTCCAGAGAAATCGCGTTTTCAAGGCAAAAAGGGCCGACGGAGGCCCGCTCCAGCAAGGAAATATAGCCGTAACAGCCGAGCTTCAGCCCCATGTCGCGGGCGAGGGCGCGGACATAGGTTCCCTTGCCGCAAACGCAGCGGAAGGCGGTTTTATCGGGATCGTGGCTGATAATTTCGAGGCTTTCGATGGTGACGATGCGGGATTTAAGCGCAACCTCTTCGCCGCCGCGGGCGAGGTCATAGGCGCGCGCGCCGTCCACCTTGATGGCCGAAAATTGCGGCGGGATTTGCTCTATCTCGCCGTGGAAGGCGGGGAGGAGGGCTTCTACGGCCTCGCGGGACGGGCGCACGGCGGAGGTCGCAACGGCTTCGCCTTCGGCATCGTCGGTGGAGCGCTGCTCCCCCCATGTCACGGTGAAGTTATAGCTTTTGATGGAATCCTGCACATAGGGGACGGTCTTTGTCGCCTCGCCGAGCGCGATGGGCAGGATGCCGGAGGCGAGGGGGTCGAGCGTGCCGGCATGCCCCGCCTTTTGCGGCCCCAGCGCGCGCTTGACGATGCCGAGCGCCTGCGTGGACGTAATCCCGACCGGCTTGTTGAGGTTGATCCAGCCGTCTATTTTCGTGCCTTTATTCCTGCGTGCCATGTCTTTTATATTCCATCGCCGTCATCCGCATTCCGCGTGGGGGCGGGGTATGCGCCTATAGGGGGCGGGTTTTATTGGGTTGTTATTCCTGATCCGAATATTTGAGCGTGTGGAAGATGCTGTCCAGCCGCGCCGCGCGATCGAACGTATCATCCATGCGGAATTGAATCCGCGGCGTGAATTTAAGCTGGGTCTGGCGGCTGACTTCCTTTTGAAACGCGCCGGCTTCTTCATTGAGCGCGGGGAGGATTTCTTCCATATTCTGCCCGCCGAGCGAGATGACATAGGCGGCCGCGTGCTTGAGATCTGGGGATACGCGCACCTCCGTCACCGTGACGCTGCTTGCCGTATCCAGCAGGAGGGGATTGTTGAAATGCCCGCGCAAAAGCTGCTCCGCCAGAACATGTTTGATTTGTTCTGCGACGCGGAGCATCCGTTGCGATGGCTGGTTTGCTGTGCTTTTCACTTATCGTCCTGCAGGCTTTGGTGCATCTGTATCGTAATCTGCGTTAATACCGTCATCGCACCAGACGGCAACGGGTTCGTTATCAGGGGGCATATAGTTATCAGGGCCTTCGATCATGCCCGAAGGCACGACCATGTTGTTTGCGCGAAACCAGGCAGCAGTGGCCAAATCGATTTTTTTTGGTTTTTGATTGTTCGACATTATGCTCTCCTCTAGATCAGATTACGCCAGCGTTCTGGCTTCCTCGATCACTTCATAGCATTCGATGATATCGCCTTCTTTGATATCCTCGTAATTCTCGAACGCCATACCGCATTCCATACCCTCTTTGACGTCCTTGACTTCGTCCTTAAAGCGCTTGAGGGTTTTCAGCGTGCCGTTGTCGTGAATGACGACATCGTCGCGGAGCAGGCGCACGCCAGCGCCGCGCTTGACCATGCCGGCGGTGACCATACAGCCTGCGATCTTCCCGACCTTGGTGATGTTGAACACCTGACGGATTTCCGCCTGGCCGAGATATTCCTCGCGGCGTATCGGCGACAACATGCCGGACAGAACCGCCTTCGCATCATCAAGCACGTTATAGATGATGTTGTAATAACGGATATCGACGCCTTCACGTTCGGCTTGCTGGCGCGCCTGCGCGTTTGCGCGGACGTTGAAGCCGATGACAAAGGCGTTGGAGGCTTTGGCCAGCGTGATATCGGATTCGGTAATGCCGCCGACGCCGGAGTGCAAAACCTGAATGCCGATTTCGACGCTTTCCTCGGTAAGCTTGTTAAGCGAGCTGATAATGGCTTCGACGGATCCATGCACGTCGCCCTTGATGACGACGGGAAGGATCTTTTTGTTGTCGGCGACTTTGGCGGCCGCAAGGATATCCTCGAAGGATTTTCCTTTGGACGAAAGCGCGGCGGACGCTTTTTCACGTTTAACGCGGGCGCGGTATTCGGAAACATCGCGGGCTTTCGCCTCGTTTTCGACGACGTTAAGAATGTCGCCTGCTTCCGGCGTGCCGTTCAGGCCGAGAATTTCAACAGGCTGGCCCGGAATGGCCTCTGCAAGCTGTTGCCCCTTGTCGTCATAGAGGGCGCGGACGCGTCCCCATTCGGAACCGACGACAAAGATATCGCCTTGTTTCAGCGTGCCGCGCTGGATAAGGACGGTCGCGACAGAGCCGCGGCCGATTTCCATCTTCGCCTCGACGACGGCGCCGATGGCGGCGCGTTCGGGGTTGGCTTTCAGTTCGAGGATTTCGGCCTGAAGCAGGATGGCTTCTTCGAGCTTGTCGAGATTCATCCGCTTTTTCGCCGAAATTTCAACGGCCATCGTATCGCCGCCGAGTTCTTCAAGCACGACTTCGTGAATCAGCAGGTCTTGCTTGACCTTCGCCGGATTGGCGTCGGGCAGGTCGATCTTGTTGATGGCGACGATGATCGGAACGCCCGCCGCCTTTGCGTGGCTGATAGCCTCGACCGTTTGCGGCATGATGGAATCGTTCGCGGCGACGACAAGGACGACGATGTCCGTGACGTTCGCGCCGCGGGCGCGCATTTCGGTAAAGGCCGCGTGGCCGGGCGTGTCGAGGAAGGTAATCTTCGCCCCCGACGGAACATGGATCTGGTAGGCGCCGATATGCTGGGTAATGCCGCCGGCCTCGCCGGAAGCGACATCCGCGGAGCGCAGGGCGTCGAGCAGGGAGGTCTTTCCATGGTCAACGTGACCCATGATGGTGACGACCGGCGGACGCGGTTTCATTTGCTCCGGCGCATCGACCGTACCGTCAAGGCTGGTTTCGACATCGCCTTCGGTGACGCGTTTGACCGTATGGCCGAATTCGGAAACGATGATCTCCGCCGTGTCGGCGTCGATCGACTGGTTGATGGTCGCCATCACGCCCATTTTCATCAGGGATTTGATGACGTCCGCGCCGCGCTCCGCCATGCGGTTAGCGAGCTCTTGCACCGTAATCACTTCGGGCAGGACGACTTCGCGGAAAATTTTCTGGGCCGGCTCTTTGGGGCCGAGCGCCATTTTGCGGGCCTTTTCACGGGCGCGCTTGACGGCGGCGAGAGAGCGTCCGCCGTCACGATCATCCTCATTGAGGATCTTTGAAACGGTGAGCTTTCCGCCGCGGCGGCGATCGTCGTCGCCGGTGTTGCGCGGGCTGCGCGGATTGACCCGGCGCATGCGGTCGCGGGCGGAGCTGGAATCGTCCTCGGATTCACGCGCGGGCGCACCCGGACGCGCGGGGAAGGAGGGGGAGGAGGGCGCGGTAAAGGAGCGCACCTGATCCTGACGCTGGCGGTCTGCTTCCTGCTGGCGCGCTTTTTCCTCGGCCTCGATCCGCTCAAGCTCTTCAAGCTCGCGGCGGCGGGCATCCTCGACGGGATCGCCTTTCGGCTCTTCTTCTTTTTCAGGAAGCTTGCCGACAGCCAGGCCAATGCCGTCCGTGTTGGCGGGGCGTTCCTTTTTCGGCTGTGACAGCGCTTCGCGCAAAGCTCTTGCGCGGGCGTCGCGTTCTTCCGATGTCAGGTTGTGAAGCTCGGAAGACAAGGCCTCGTCAACGGAGGCCGCCTGTTGCGGCGCCGCTTCTTCGGCCTTCCCCGCAGTCCTGCGGCGGCGAACTTCCACCACAGTTCCGCGCCCCGAACCCGGCCCGGCAAGATTTTGCCGCGCCTGCGCCGCCGCCGAACCTTTCAAGCTCAACGTGCCGCCCGGCTTCGCGCCAAGCGTCAGGGGTTTTTTGTCTTTTTTATCTTCTTTGCTTTCGCTCATTACGTTTCTTCTGCATCGTTAAAAGTTGAAGGGGGAAGGCTCGTTCAGCCGCTATGGGCCGCGGCAGCCTCCTCTTCCTCACCCTCGAACCAGTGGGAACGCGCATCCATGATGAGTTTTTCCGCGTTCTTCATGGTCATGGAACCTTCGCCGAGAATTTCAACCAGCTCGTCGCTGGCCAAATCGGCAAAGTCGTCTTTCGTTTTGATGCCGGCTTCGCCAAGCGCGATGATCTGTGCGGGGGACAGTCCCTCCATCGTCATCATGTCTTCGGCAATGCCGAGCTTCGCGCCCTGTTCTTCCAATTTGCGCTGCTGCTCGTCCAGCCACGCATTGGCGCGGTTGATAAGCTCTGCGCCGATATCTTCGTCAAAGCCCTGAATCTGCATCATCTCGTCAACGGAAGTTTCGCCGATTTCCTCGATCGTCACAAAGCCCTCTGCCACCAAAAGCTGGGCAATGACTTCGTCAACGTCCAGCGCCTCGATAAAGAGGGTGGAGCGGATTTTAAACTCTTCGGCGCGGCGGGCGGATTCTTCCGCTTCGGTCATAATGTCGATGTCCCAGCCGCACAGCATCGAGGCAAGGCGCACGTTCTGGCCGCGGCGGCCGATGGCGAGGCTGAGCTGTTCTTCGGGGACGACCACATCCATGCGTTTTTTATCTTCGTCGAGAACCACTTTCGCAACGGCGGCGGGTTGCAGCGCGTTGACGATGAAAGAGGCGATGTCCGAAGACCACGGGATAATGTCGATCTTCTCGCCCTGCAATTCACCGACGACGGCCTGGACGCGGGAGCCGCGCATACCGACGCACGCGCCGACAGGGTCGATGGAACCGTCGCGGGAAACGACGGCGATCTTCGCACGGCTTCCGGGGTCGCGGGCGACGGCCTTGATCTCGATAACGCCGTCATAGATTTCCGGCACTTCCTGTTTAAACAGCGCCGCCATGAATTGCGGGTGGGAGCGGGAGAGGAAAATCTGCGGCCCGCGCGTTTCGGGGCGGACGTCGTAAATATAGGCGCGGATACGGTCGCCGACCTTTAAATGCTCGCGCGGCAGGGATTCGTCGCGGCGCAAAAGCCCTTCGCCCTTGCCGCCGATATCAATCGTCGTGTTGCCGTATTCGACGCGCTTGACGACGCCGTTGATGACTTCGCCGACGCGATCCTTGAATTCATGATATTGCTTCTCGCGCTCGGCTTCGCGGACTTTTTGCACGATAACCTGTTTCGCGGTTTGCGCGGCGATCCGGCCAAAATCGAGGGGCGGCAACTCGTCTATCAGGAACTCGCCGAGTACGGCATCCTTTTTGATGCGCTTTGCTTCTGCAAGCGTGAGTTGGCACACTTCGTCCTCAACCGTTTCAACGACTTCGCGGTAGCGCTTCAGATCAATCAGGCCGGTTTTGCGGTCGACATGCGCGCGGATATCGTGGTCATGGCCGTATTTCGAGCGTCCCGCTTTCTGGACAGCTTCTTCCATGGCTTCGAGGACGATTTCACGGTCAATGTTTTTTTCGCGGGCGACGGCGTCGGCTACTTGCAGCAGTTCCATGTGGGTTTTTCCTTTTTGATCCTTTTAAAAACTCGTTAGGCAGTCACGTTTTCTTTCTTTGTGGCCTTGATGAGGTCGTCGGTGAGAACGAGGCGGGCGCGCTTGATATTGACCAGCTCCAGCTTTTGTTCGACTCCGTCAACCGTCAGGGTCACGAATTCCTTATCAATCCCCGTAATCGGGCCGCGGAACCGTTTCTGGCCGTTTTCCAGCGGCATATCCAGTTCCACCCGCGCGTCAAAGCCTTGATAACGCTCAAAATCTTCCATCCGCATGAGCGGGCGGTCGATTCCGGGAGAGCTGACCTCCAGCATATAGGCGCCGGAAATCGGGTCTTCGACTTCGAGAGCGGGGGAGATGGCCTTGCTGATTGCGGTGCAGTCATCGAGGCTCAAATTCCCCGTTTCGGGGTCTTCGGCAAAGATTTGGAGTGTGCCGCTCTTGAATTCAAGCAGGACGAGATGAAAACCCATATCCTTAAGGACGGGGGTCAGCATCTGTGTCAATTTGCGTTCAAGTGGCGTCATTATCACTTCCGTTTCAAGCCGTTCATCCCGATTCCGTAACAAAAAAGGCGGGCCTCTTTTTTGAGCCCACCCTTATCATACGATCAGGATTTTGATGGTTATATACGCTTCTTGGCCGCGAATTTCAAGGGCTATTTATAGATATACGTCATATTCGATGGCGTTCAGCAGCTCTTCCACCCTGGCTGCGCCTTCCTGCGGGCTGGAAGCGATAAGCGCATCGGGGCTGGTATAGTTCAGGTAGAAATTCGGGGCGGCCATGAAGGTGCAGGCCGTTTCCGGGTCGCCGAACACTTGGACGGCTTTTTCTTTCAGGGAAAGAGGGGGCTGGGCTGTGTTTTCTCCGGCATACCAAGTTTATAGCGCCGGAAGGGGCGGAAAGTCTATCTTTTCCTGAATAAGAGATAGGTTTCGCGGCGCCCTGCGGCTTCGCCCTTGGCGGCGTAGCGGGTTGTGATGTGCCAGCCTTCGGGCATGGTTTTCCAGTCGGCAGAAGAATTTGCCTGCCATTCGAACCCGCCGTGATTCATGGTTTCCGTGACCATCCATTCGGCCAGATCGTCCACGTCGGTCGCCATTATGAGATCGCCGCCTTGTTTCAGGACGCGGTGATATTGTTCGAGCGTTTCGGCGCGGACGATGCGGCGTTTATGGTGCTTTTTCTTCGGCCAAGGATCGGGGTTGAGGATATAGAGCGCGGAAAGGCTTTCATCTTTTAAGGAGCGGCAGAGCATGACGGCGTCATCCATCAGGATGCGGATAGTGCCGTCCCGCAGGTCGGCGATGCTTTTCAGGAAAGCCGACATGCCGTTGATGAACGGCTCCACGCCGATATAATTCCGGTCGGGGCGGGCTTCCATCATGGCTTTTAAATGCTCGCCGTTGCCGAAGCCGATTTCGAGGACGGTTTCACGGGCAGTTTCGCCGCCGCGGGGGAAAAGCGAGGCGGGATCGAGGTTTCCATCCTCTTTTATCTGTTCCAAAGGGATGGAAAGGGCGGGAAGCAGCCCGTCCAGCGCGTCCTGCCGCGACGCGCTCATGGGCCGGCCGAGCCTGCGTCCGAACACGCGGCGTTTGGCGTTTTCCGTGAATGCGGAAGGTATCTTGCCCATTTTTATTTTCCTCCATCGCCGTTATCCGCCTTGTATTGCAAAGCGCAGCGGCGACGGGCGTTGCCGGGGGTATTTAGATTAGCCGAGAATATCCTGCAAGGGTTTTACGAGATCCAGCTTTTCCCAGCTGAACCCGCCGTCTTCTTCCGGTTTGCGGCCAAAATGGCCGTAGGCGGCGGTGCGCTCGTAAATCGGGCGGTTGAGCTGGAGATGCTCGCGGATGCCGCGCGGGGACAGGTTGATGACCTGCCCGATGGCGTTCGCGATGGCGGCCTCGTCAACGCTGCCGGTTCCGTGCGTGTTGACATAGAGGGAGATCGGCTTGGACACGCCGATGGCGTAGGAAAGCTGGAGCGTGCATTTCTCCGCATAGCCCGCCGCGACGATGTTCTTTGCGGCATAGCGCGCGGCATAGGCGGCGGAACGGTCAACTTTCGTCGGGTCTTTGCCGGAGAAAGCGCCGCCGCCATGGGGGGCGGAGCCGCCATAGGTATCGACGATGATCTTGCGCCCCGTCAGGCCGGAATCGCCGACAGGCCCGCCAATGACAAAGCGTCCCGTCGGGTTGATGTAAAGCTCTTCCGGTTCCGGCATCCATCCGGCGGGGAGGACTTTTTGGATATAGGGGATGACCATGTCTGCAACGTCGCGTTGCGACAGTCCTTCTTCATGCTGCGTCGAAAGCACGACGGAGCGGGCGCGCACAGGCTGGCCGTTTTGATATTCGAGCGATATTTGCGATTTCGCGTCGGGGCAGAGTTTTGAAAGAATGCCTTTATGGCGGTCTTCGGCGAGCAATCTCAGGATCTCGTGGCTGTAATGAATGGCCGCGGGCATGTAGCTTTCCGTTTCATTGCAGGCATAGCCGAACATGATCCCCTGATCGCCCGCGCCCTCATCCTTGCCGCCGGCGGCATCGACGCCTTGCGCGATGTCGGCGGATTGCTTGTGGACGCGGCAGTCAATCTCGATTTTGTTCCAGTGGAAGCCCTCTTGCTCATAGCCGATCTTTTTCACCGTCTGGCGGGCGATATCGATCATCAAATCTTTCGTGACGGATTCGGGGGCGCGGATCTCGCCGATAATGCCGACATAATTGGTTGTGGCGACTGTTTCAACGGCGGTGCGGGCATAGGGGTCTTCTTTCAGGATGGCATCGACGATCGCGTCGGAGACCTGATCGCATAGCTTGTCCGGATGGCCTTCCGACACGGACTCGCTTGTGAAGATGTAATTTTGTTCTGCTGGCAGGGGAGTGATTTTTTGCATTGCGTTCAACATAAGATAAGGCCTATTCCTTTGGTAATTTCAAACATAAATTCCCGAAAGGATAGTCTAGCGCATAGGGGCTTGGCAACCGCCAATGGCCTTATGAATCCTCGCTTTTCATGTTTTCCGCCATGCTTTTGACGAGCTTGAAGAGATCCTTGCGCAATTTGGGATTCTGGATCGAATAATAAACGCGGATAAGCTCAAGCGTTTCCTTGCGGGCCATGATGTCGCTGGGCTGGCCTTCAAAAGGGGACTGCTCGCCCTCGGCAAAGCCTGCAATGCCCGCCTTGTTTTCGTTGGAGCCGTATGTTTCAAAGAAGAAATTAACCGGAATATCAAGAACTTTGCTGAATTCATAAAGCCGTGACGCGCTCACGCGGTTCGCGCCGTTTTCATATTTTTGAATTTGCTGGAACGTAATGCCGACGCGCTCGGCCAGTCTTTCCTGACTATAACCTAAAAGCGATCTGCGCTGGCGCAGTTGCAGGCCGACATGCTCGTCGATGGAGTTTGCGCGGCCTTTTTTTCGAACGGGTGCGGCATTTACGGTTTTATGCTTGGACAATGGCAGTTTCCTTCATTGACTACACAGCGACTGGTACGTGGCATGTTTATGGGAATGGAAACTATCAACCTCTTCTAAAGCATGCAAGAATATTCGTCTATTTATAGCCTAAAGAATAGTCTGAGTGTCAGTAGAACGCCGCCGAGGCACAAGAACGCCTGAAAACTCCAAGGCCACCACGGGTTTTTCCCGTCCAGCGGGAGCGGCAGGGGGGAGGCGATGGCGGCGGCCGTGAAAATATCCGCTTTGGCGATAATGCGCCCGTAAGGGTCGATAATCCCCGAAATGCCGGTATTGGCGGAGCGGATAAGGGGAAGCCCTTCTTCGATGGCCCTAAGGCGGCTTTGGGCAAAATGCTGGTGCGGCCCTGCGGAATCCCCGTACCAGCCGTCATTGGTGACGTTGACGAGCCATCGGGGGCGGCTCCCGTCTTTGGCGGTGACCGCGTCCGGGAAAATCACTTCATAGCAGATAAGGGGGCTGAAGGCCGGCAGGGATTGGTGGCCTATCGTGACGGCCCCGTCGCCCGGCTCGAAGCCTTTAAAGGCGACGACGGGTTTTAACGGGATCCATTGCTGGAACGGGATGAACTCACCAAAGGGGACGAGGTGGGTTTTGTTGTAAAAGGCGAGGGCCTTTGCCTGCGCGTTGAAAAACCCGACTGAATTGCCATAGCGTATATCGGCGGGATTGTCGCCGTCCAGACGGCGGAGGATGCCGGACACGAGATAGGGTTCGACGGCAAGGGCGTCATAGCCGCCAAGCATCGCCTGAAGCGCGCGGATATTCTCCTCTCTATAATAAACAGCCGGGGAGATCGCCGTTTCCGGCCAGACGATAAAGAGGTTTTCGGCGCCTGCGGGATAAACGGCGCCGCTTGCGTCCGCAGAGGACAGGCGGAGCGTCTTTTCAAAGTTTTCCTGAACGGCGTCCGGATCCCATTTCATGTTTTGCGGGATGTTCGGCTGTACCGCGAGGATGGCGGTGCTTTCGTCAAAACGCGTCGGGTTCTGGTCGAGCCGCATCTGCCCCCATGCGTAAAGCCCCGCAATGGTCAGGATCGTAAAGGCAAAAACGCCAAGCTTGCGTGGGATGGATGAGGACGCGCAAAGCAGGAAGGCGGGTGAGGCCGCCCAGAGAATCGTCACGAGCGTCAGGCCATAGGCGCCGAAAAGAAAGGCGGATTGCGCCATGGGGAGGTAATCGATCCATACATAGCCGTAGAGATTCCACGGGAAACCTGTAAAGGCCGTCCCCCGCGTCCATTCCGAAAGGGTGAGGAAGAAGGCGAAGGCGAGAAAACCGCCCAGACTTTTGGGATTGGCGCTCATGCGGGCGATAGCGAGGAATGTCCCTGTAAAAAGAGAAAGAAGCGTCGGCAGGCCGATGACAGAGATCGGCCAGACCCATGCGAATTCGTTGCCTTCGACCAGCAGGGCGTTGCCGATCCACCAAAGCCCCGTGACGAAATAGCCGAGGCCGAAAAAGAATCCGGCGGCGAAGGCTTGCGGCCCGTTTTGCGTGCGCGTGAACAGGGCGTAGAGCGCCGACAATCCTATGAACAAGGCAGGGATTTGCGCCGCCGGTGGCATGGCAAAGGCGGAGATGATCCCCGCCATGGTGGCAAGAAGGATAAAGAATATTTTACCGGGAAAACCTGTGATCATGGCCGGACTATAAAATATTTTTCTCTCAAAGGCGAGGGGGGCAGGAGAGTGTGGCGGCGCAAAGGCGGGGACTGGAATGGCCGGGTAAAATGCCGCCGTTAAAATGGCGGCGCCCCTATTGGTAGCGCTCCCTGTTAGTAGCGTTCCCTATTAGCGGCGCTTGCTATTAACGGCATCGCGGAGCCTGATCGCGCTGCGGGGCGTTTAGCCGGATGGCGCTTGGGGGCAATTCCGCAACTTCGCCGCTTATATATCGCCGCCGGGGGGCCTGTCCGGGATGGAGCGCAGGCGAAGCTTGTAAACGCGGCGCTTGTCCGATTCTAAAACCTCGATCGTCATGCCCGACGCGTGTTTGAGAATTTCGCCGCGTTTTGGAACATGGCCCGCCAGATAGCTTGCAAGCCCGCCGAGCGTTTCAACATCCTCACGCTCTTCCTCATCAAGGATCCGGCCATATATATCCTCGAAATCCTCGACATCCATGCGGGCGTCGGCGATGAGGGAGCCGTCTTTCTTTTCGACGATCTCCGGCTCCTCCTCCTGATCGAATTCATCCTCGATATCGCCGACGATGGCTTCGATGATGTCGTTCATGGTGATAAGCCCGTCAATGCCGCCATGCTCGTCGATGACAAGGGCCATATGCCGCTTGCCTTCGCGCATGAGCAGGAAGAGATCCATCAGCGGCATGGACGGGGAGATGACGAGCGATTCGCGTGCAAGCGAGCATAAGACTTCCGGCACCTGTCCTTCCAGAAGGCGGTTCAGCACATCCTTGCTGTGCAGGATGCCGGTGACGTCGTCCAGCGTGTCCCGGTAAACGGGGATGCGGCTATAGGGGAATTTTTCAAACAGGGCGCGGAAATCCTGCAAGGTTGCGTCCTCTTCAATCGCCACGATCTCCGCACGCGGAACCATGACATCCTCGGCGGCGAGTTCGTGCGATTTGATGATGTTCGTGATGAAGATTTTCTGGCTTTCCGCGGTGCCTTCATCTTCCTCATTCTCTTTCAAGACCTCGATATAATCGTCGAGCGCTTCTTGCAAAAGCTCGTTGCTGTTGCCGGCGCGCCTTTTGAGGAGGTCTTTTATCCATGCGAGCGGCCCCGCCTTTGTGCGGATTTCTGCGATGCTCTGGATCGGGGAAGGGGCTGTATTATTCGTCCGACTGTACGGCTCTTCGTCGTCTTGGGGCATTTCTTTCAACATTCTCCGGCCATTATGCCATAGAGAAATTATCTATGTAAGGGTTTTGAATATTCATTTTCTCCAAAATCCTGATTTCGAGGCTTTCCATGATGTTGGCTTCGTCTTCGGTCTGGTGGTCGTAGCCGAGGAGATGGAGCGTCCCGTGTACGACCAGATGGATAAAATGCTCTTTGAAGAACTTGCCCTGCTCCTGCGATTCCCTGTCCACCGTCTGGTAGGCGAGGATAATGTCCCCGATGGGACACGGGCCTTCTTCGGGGAGAGGGTCGTCGGAATCGAGGGAGGCGAAGCTGAGGACGTTCGTGCTTTTATCAATGCCGCGATAGGTGCGGTTGAGGACACAGGCGAGATCGTCGTTCGCAAGCACGATTGAGGCTTCGATGGCGCGGCCTTCAATGCGTTTGGGCCAGCGGGCCATGGCGAGCGCCTGTTCCATCGCGGTGCGGGCGACCTGTTCGACGTCCAGATAGGATAGCGTCCATGCCGGATCGGCAAGGGTGACGTCTATATCGGCATCGTATTTCGCGGCCATGGGCGGTCTTGTCTTTTGTGCGGTCATCGGTTCGGGGTTCAGGTTTCCTTGGCTTTTTGGCGCATGTCATGGCGGTCATAGGCTTCGATAATCCTTGCGACGAGTTTGTGGCGCACCACGTCGCCTTTGTCAAACTGCACGAAGCCGACTTCGGGAACGTCCTTTAATATATCCACGGCCTGTTTCAGGCCCGAAACCGTCCCGTGCGGCAAATCCGTCTGGGTCGGGTCGCCCGTAATGGCCATGCGCGAGCCTTGCCCCATGCGGGTCAGGAACATCTTCATTTGCATGGCGGTGGTATTCTGGGCCTCGTCCAGCACGACAAAGGCGTTTTTGAGCGTGCGTCCGCGCATAAAGGCGAGGGGGGCTATTTCAATGTCGCCCGCGGCCATTTTCTTTTGCACCATGTCGCCCGGCATGAGTTCGCGCAAAGCGTCGTAAATGGGCCGCAAATAAGGGTCGATTTTCTCCAGCATGTCGCCCGGCAAAAAGCCGAGCCGTTCGCCCGCTTCCACGGCGGGGCGGGTAAAGACAAGTCTTTCGACCAGCCCTTCGCGGTATAGCTCGACCGCGACCGCGACGGCGAGAAAGGTTTTTCCGGTTCCGGCAGGGCCGAGGCCGAAGACCATGTCTTTCCGGCGGAGCGCCTCTATATAGGCGGCCTGATTGGGAGAGCGCGGATTGACGGTCTTGCCGCCTGTGCCGCCTTTGACGGAGGCTTTTTCGTCAAGGAAGGTTTCACGGTTCGCATGGGGGCCGGGTTCGATTTTACCGGTTTTCTCGCCCTTGGCGAAACGGAGCGCCGCATCGACGTCGCTGATGGACACATCCTGGTTTTTCTGGAGGCGCTGCCACATCATTTCAAGCACAGCCTGCGCCGTTTGCATCGCTTTGGGCGTGCCCTTGATGGATATGGTGCCGCCGCGGCTGGCGATATCGACGTTCAGCATGTTTTCAAGATAATGGAGATGCGCGTTATGCTCGCCAAATAAAAGGGGGATGAGGCTGTTATCCTCAAAAGTCATACTGACCCGTTTTTCATTATCCTTGGATATGGGCTTCTCCCTTGTTTTTCCTGCCATTCCAGCATGACATCAAATCGTTAAATTTACCTAACAAATAAATTAAATATCCAATTTTTCTAGGGGGTTATAAAGAGAGGGCGGAGAGAGAAAGCGCCTGAAAAACCCCTAAAACCTCTAAAATCCCTAAAACGCCGCGGAAGCCGGGCATGAAGCCGCCGCCTTCAGGCCCGGCGGGCGGGCGGGGCGCATTTATCAAGCGGCTTTGCGTCATTTTCAGGCAGCCCCTTCAGGCGGCCTCCGGTTCAGGCGGCAGCATCCGGGGCCGCCATGGCAATCGCGCCGCGCAGGGCGGATGGGCCGGCGCCTTCTATCCGGACGTCAACAATCTGGCCGATAAGCCGTTCCTTGCCCGCAAAATTGACGGACTGGTTCCATGGCGAGCGGCCTTGAAGCGTTTCACCCTTGCCGCCCTTGCGTTCGACGAGGACGGGCATGGTTTTGCCGGTGAAGGGGGCGTTAAAGGCAAGAGCGCCTTCATTGATGGCGGCTTGCAGCCGCTCCAGCCTCTCCTGCTTCACCTCCTCGCGGACGATGGCGGCCTGAATGGCGGAGGCGGGCGTTCCGGGCCGCGGCGAGTATTTAAAGGAATAGGCGGATTGGTAGCCGACTTTTTTGACGAGTTCGATGGTGGCTTCGATATCTTCTTCGGTTTCACCGGGGAAGCCGACGATAAAGTCCGAAGACAGCGCGATGTCGGGGCGGGCTTTGCGGACGCGATCCAGAATATCGAGATAGGATTCCGCCGTATGTTTCCGGTTCATCGCCTTTAATATGCGGTCGGAGCCTGACTGCACCGGCAGGTGCATATAGGGCATAAGTTTGGGGATATCCCTGTGGGCGAAAATCAATTCGTCTTCCATATCACGGGGATGGGAGGTGGTGTAGCGAATGCGTTCAATGGCCCGTATTTGCGCCACTTCCGCAATCAAACGGCCAAGGCCCCAGATTTTCCCGTCCGGCCCTTCGCCGTGGAAGGCGTTGACATTCTGCCCCAAAAGCGTGATTTCGCGCGCGCCGTTATCGGCCATGCGTTTTGCTTCGTCGATAATTTGCGCGGCGGGCCGTGAATATTCCGCCCCGCGGGTATAGGGGACGACGCAAAATGTGCAGAATTTATCGCACCCTTCCTGAACCGAAAGGAACGCAGACGGGCCGTGATTGAGGCTTTCTCCGGGGAGCGTGTCAAACTTCGTATCAACGCTAAGATCCGTATTTACAATGCGTTGGCCGGTGGCCTTGATAATCATTTCAGGGAGTTCATGATAGGCTTGCGGGCCGAAAACAAGGTCAACCGCCTTGGCGCGCTCCATGATGAATTCGCCTTCGGCCTGCGCCACGCAACCGGCGACGGCAATCAGGGTTTTCTTGCCCTGTGCCTTGCGATCGGCCTTGATGTCGCGCAGGCGGCCTATTTCAGAAAAAACCTTGTCGGTGGCTTTCTCGCGGATATGGCAGGTATTAAGGATGACCATGTCGGCGTCTTCGGGATTTTCCGTCGCGCTATAGCCCAGCGGCGCAAGAATATCCTCCATCCGGCGGCTGTCATAGACATTCATCTGGCAGCCCCAGGTCTTGATATAAAGTTTTTTGGCTTCGGCTTTGTTCATAAGCCGTATCAATCATGAATAGGGGGCGGAAATCAAGCGTAAGCTATGACCCCGCGCCGCTATATGCCGCCATGAGCCGCAATGATATGTGCTATGATATGCATGTTGTTTATGCGCGCCATTTATAGGCGCCATGGGCCGCTTATAAGGGCGGGTAGGGGCGGGGCGGGGATTGGCGGCAAAAAAATGCGGTAAATCAGCTATTTGTCCTTTATTTGTCCTTGCTCCCTGTCCTGTCCCCCGCGGGGAAGCCGCATTTTCCTTTGAAATTTCCGGCCTTAACAATCACTGGACATTGCATGGGCGGTTTCGTTAGGCTTTTATTCCACGAAAGCGAGATTCCCTTATGTCGTCCAAAGCCCTTCTTGTCATGGGAAACCAGATTTTGCCCGCCGAGATCCTGCTTCTGGAGCATCATTTCGATGTTATCCATCTCTGGAAGGAAAGCGATCCGGAAGCCGTGCTTCAGGCGCGTAAAAACGATATCGTCGCCATCGCTTCCGCCTATTTCGTGCCGGTATCGCGCACCCTTATCGAGGCGCTGCCGAATCTTGAAATCATTTCGCAATTCGCCGTCGGCACGGATAATATCGACCTTGAGGCCGCGAAAGAGCGCGGGATTGCCGTCACCAACACGCCCGAAGTGTTGACCGACGATACGGCGGATATCGCGCTATCGCTCTTTTTGGCGCTGACGCGGCGGATCTGCGAGGCGGATATGTATGTGCGGCTCGATCAGTGGCGGCTTAATTCGCCGCCGCCGCTGGGCCGCTCACCCAAAGGCAAGCGGGCGGGAATTGTCGGGATGGGCCGCATCGGGCAGGCGATTGCGGCGCGGCTTGAACCGTTCGGCCTGAAAATCGCCTATCACGGCCCGCGTAAAAAAGAAGCGATTCCATATTATTACGAGCCGGATCTTCATAAAATGGCTGAAAATTCGGATTACCTTATATTGGCCTGTCCGGGCGGCGCGCAAACGCGTCATCTGGTCAATGGGCCGGTTCTGGAGGCGCTTGGGCCGGAAGGCTTCCTTATCAATGTCGCCCGCGGCTCTGTCGTGGATGAAGAAGCGCTTGTAACCGCCTTGGTTGAAAAGAAAATTGCAGGAGCCGGGCTTGATGTTTACGCCGCCGAGCCGGCTGTGCCCAAGGAACTGGTCAAGATGGATAATGTCGTGCTTTTGCCGCATATCGGTTCCGCAACACAAGAAACCCGCACCATTATGGGCCAGCTTGTGGTAAAGAATCTTCTTGCGCATTTTAACGGCGATCCGCTATTAACGCCTGTAATCTGAGGAGTGTTTATGAAAAGACTTATATTGGCGATAGCCTTGATCTGCATGCCTGCCGCCGCGCAGGCCCAGCTGAATATAGATGTCGGCGTGCCGGGCCTGAAAGGCCGCCAGTGCTATACGCCCGAAGAGGCCGAGGCCGAGCAGGGCATCCGCATCCATTCCGAGCTGATGGTTATCGCCCTGAACTGCCAGCATATGACGCCGCGCGGCTGGAAGAATTTTTACGTGCAATATCAACAGATAACAAACCGCAACGCTTCGCTGATCGCGGGATATGAAGAAACGCTCATCAATTATTTCGCGCTGGCGGGCCGCCCGAATCCCGAACGGGCATTGCATAATATGCGCACCGATCTGGCCAACAAGGTTTCGACCGACGCCGCCCGTATGCGCCCCGATATTTTCTGCTCCCAGTTTTCGCCGCGCCTGCCGAAAGTCGATAAAATGTCGATGGCCCAGATAAAATCATGGGCTTCGGATATCAAGGCGACCCACCCGACGAGCGCGCCTCTTTGCACGCCGGAACAGCGCATCGCCCGCGGACAATAAGCGGCAAGCGCCGCTAAAGCGCGGACGGATAAATCATGGATGGGGGGATGGAACGGCCCTGTCTTTAAAAAAAGCCCCGCCTTTTGCGCGGGGTTTTCTTTTGCTGTTTTTTCCCTTGCGGTTTTTCTTTCGCTGTTTCTCTTTTGCGGTTTTTAGGCGTGCCGCGGGGTTTGCGGCGTCTTTGCTGTGGAAAACTGATTCGCTCCGCTTGCGAGTCAAATATGAGCGTGTCTTTATAAGGTGTTCAATCACCACATTTTTTACTCCACAGCCAAGGAACTCCAGGCATGTCTGACACAAATGCTGCGAAAAAACCTTCCATAACAGCATCTTCGGTAAAGGCCGTTGACGAGGCGCGCTCCAAGCTTGAAAAAGTGCAGGAACTGATCGCCGCCTCTGCCGCCAATGACAAAAAGGACGCGGAGCTTTCCATCCGCTCCGGTTCCAGCCTGAAGACGCTCCGTATTTCCGCCGCGCCCGCGCAAAAAGAAGAGCGCGCGCAAAAACCTGCGAAGGAGGCTGCAAAGGAGAAGGAGGAGGGGCCGGCCAGCGCCTTTCCGGCCCCGCGCCGCAATGTCGAGGCCGCCGATATGTTCGAGCAGGATGTGGAGCCTGTCCTGATGCTCACCCCGTCCAACAAAAAACCGTTCCGCCGCAACACGGCGTCGGTCGCGCTGCATGTCGCGGGATTGTTCCTGACGGCTGTCTGGTTCGGCCTGTGCGCGTCTTATGTCATCACTGATCTCGGCTGGAGCAATCTGGCGGGGCAGCAGCCGCATTTGCTCGGCGGTTTTATCGCGGGCGTTCTGGCGCCCGTCGCGCTGTTGTGGATGATACTGGCCATCGTCCAGCGCGGTTCGGATATTCATATGTATGCGGAATCGCTGCGCGGTGAATTGCAGGCGATGCTCTTCCCGTCCGAAGAACGCGCGCAGGTTATCCATAAGGATGTCGAGCAGCTCGTGCGGCAGGCGGCGGAGCTGTCCACCGCTTCCAAGGCCGTCCTGAAATCCATCCACCGCGCCCGCATGGGGCTGCGCGCCGAAATTCAGGGCATGGCCGGCATTTCCAAAAAGACGGAATTCCATATCGACCGGCTTGCGGAAGGATTGTCCGAGCGTTCGGCCAAGCTTTTGTCCCTGACGGAAGAGATCGAGGGCCGCACCGCCACTATCGGCGAGAAAAGCGGCGAGGGCGCCGAGGCGTGGGAAAAAGCGACGCGCACCATATTGGAGCGCGCGGGCGAAATGGAAGAAACGATCGGCAAGGGCGCGGACAAGCTGCTTGAGGCTGCGGACAAGGTGTCCGAAAAAACATCCGGCATTTCCGTGACGCTGGAAGGCAGCTATGAGGGGTTGCGCCAGACGGTTGACGATATTGCGGGACGGCTTGAAAAACTCAGCGGCGATTTTGACTCCCATAAGAAAGACCTCTCTGAGGCCACAAAACAGGTTTCGGATGAAACGGCGCGGCTCGGCGAATCCCTGCAAGGCCAGATCCGCGAGCTTGAGGCGATGACGAAACGCACCGTGGACAGCATGGCGAGCGCGGGTGAAACCATCGCCGAAAACCGCGAGGCGCTGGATGCGGGGGCCAAGAGCCTTGCATCCGAAGCCGAAACCATCGCCACGCGTTTGCAGGACGGCGTCGGCGTCATCCGTGATGCGGTCGATGATATCTCGACGCGCACCGATGCGCTGGAAAACCGTTTGCAGGTGAAGGCCGACACGCTCAAATCCGTTCTGGAAGGTATGGACGGGCAGGTCACGCGCATTGAAAATGCCGGAACCGAAACGGCGAACAAGCTGTCCGAAGGCATGACGGTCGCCCTGTCCGGCGCGGAGAGCATCAGCAGCGCCGTGCGCCGCGCGATCGAATCCATGACCCGCGCATCGGACGACGCGCAAAAACAGGCCGATAATTTGATGGCGACGACGCGCCGGAATATCGAGGCTCTGAACAATGTCGGCGGCGAGAATGTCGAACATATCCAGAAGATCGTCGATATGCTGGAAAAGAGCCGCGAGCAGATTCAGGCGGCCTCCGGCATTGCGGACGACCAGATTGGCAAGCTGTCGGCTTCGGTCGAGGAACAGGTCGAGAAGATCAATATCGCGCAGGCGACGCTGAGCGAGCGGATCGAGCGCGTCCGCGAGGCGCTTTCCCACCCGCTGGCCGCCGTGACGCGCGCCGTGGCGGACGCCGACGTCAAGCACGAGGCGATTGCGACGACCCTGACGCGCCGTGTCAAGGATTTGACCGATGCTTCGGAAAAAGCCACGGAAAATACCGAAAAAATCCGCGATCTCCTGCGTTCGCAGGCACAGGATATTTCCGTCCTTGCGGGGCAGATTGCCGGCCATTCACGCTCTATTTCCGAACATATGGGGACGCAAAAAGAAGATCTGTCCGCCAAGGTCACGGAATCGCTGAACGAGATCGAATCCGTCCGCTCCGCGCTTGAAGAACAGGCGGGCCGCCTTGCGGGGCTGTCGCATTCCGCGCAGGAGGATATGACGCGCCTCAATGCCGCGATCGGCCAGAGCTGCGCCGATATCTCCCGCTCTACCCAAACGGCGGTGAGCGATCTTGCGACGCTGGAAGATAGTGTCACGAACCGCGTTTCCATCATCCATGACGCCGGCGCGAAGGCGACGGGCGCCATTGCGGGCGTCGCGGAATCCTTGCAAGAAACGGCAGAGAGGATCGAGCCTATCTATAGCCGCGCCATCGCCAGCGCCGAAACGGCGCAGGAACGGCTTGAAAAACTTCGCGGCGATTTCGACGATACCTCCGCTTCGAGCCTCGGCAGGCTGAACGAGATCGGCGATATTTTCGACGACCGTTTGGAGCGTTTGAAGGAAGGCTCCGACGAGGCTTCGACCATCCTCAAATCCTCCTCCGACCATTTGCGCGACCGCGTCGGCGATATCGAGTCCGCCGCGGCGTCGGCATCCGAGAAAATGCGCAATATCGAGGCGACGCTCGATAACCAGGCGTCCGATATCCATCTTGCGACCGATCAGGCGCTCATCAAGATCGAGGCCGTCCAGAAAGCCATCAACGAGCAATTCCATGAATTGTCCATTTCCGTCGGACAGGCCGTCGCGCAGATGAAAGACGCGGGTGATGAATTCCTGCGGCAGGCGGGGCAGGCGGAAACGGTCGCGGAACAGGCCGCCGTCCGTTTTGACGAGGCCGGCGCAAAGGCGATGGAGGAGGGCTTGAAGCTCCGTGATACGGGCGAGGAAGTCGTCAATAGCGGCAAGACCCTCATTGAGGACGTTCAAAAAGAGGCCGACAACTTGCTGAAGGCGTCGCAGGAAACCTTGCTGGAAATCAAACAGGCTGGCGATTCCTTTGCCCTGCGCGCGCGCGAAGTGGCGGAGCAGATGCGCCTGTCGCTCGCGACCTCCAAGGAATATGGCAACGAATTGTCGGAGCAGGCGGATTCCGTTGCGGAATCGGGAAGCCGCACCGCGGATTCCATCAGCCGCGCCGTGTCCGTCCTGTCCACCAAGCTGGACGAGGTCGGCAGCGCCGCCAAGGATGTTTCGGTGCGGATCGAGGATTCCCGCGAGCGTCTTTCGGAAGAATCCGAACGGCTTGTCACGGTTTCGACCAAGGCGCTCAAAGCGTCGGAAGAAGCGTCCACGACCTTCTCCCGCCAGTCCAGCGTCCTCTTCAAGGCGGCGCAGGATGCGGCCCGCCAGATCGAAGCTATCCGCGACACGGAATGGAAGGTGAAGCGCGATGCGTTTATGTCCTCCTCGCGCTTTGTCGTGGAATCCCTGCACTCGCTCTCCGTGGATATTACCCGCGCATCCGAAGGCGGCATTCAGGAGAAACCGTGGAAATCCTATCAGTCCGGCGATATCGCGGCCTTTACCCGCCGCCTTGTCGAAATGGAAGACAGGATGCCGATCGACAAAATCCGCGAGAAATATTCCAACGATTCGGAATTCCGCAACTATGTCGGGCGCTTTACCCGCCAGTTCGAGGAAGTCTACGATCAGGCGCTTGCCAATGATCACGGCGACCTGCTGGCTTCGACCTTCCTGTCTTCGGATGTCGGCAAGCTCTACCAGTTCCTATGCGCCGCCACAGGCCGCGAGCCGAGGAAAATGAAGGAGAGCGCGGGCCGCAAGGCCGCCTGACGGGCTTAAAACCCGCCCGCCTGTTTTTCCGGCGGCTAATCCCTTATTTCCCGCTCCTCTCCCTTTGCCGGGAGGGGAGCGCTTATTTTTATTAACAGGTTGATTTTACCGCTCTTTCTCGGCCATAATACCCGCCGGACAGCGTTATTCTACCTGAAAGCAATCTTGCGCCATGGCGAAAACAAAATTCTGTGAGGGGGTTTCCGATATCTCCGACAGCTATATGGGCTTTATCATCGATCAATGGGGCGTGCTCCATGACGGTGAAGAGCTGTTCCCCGGCGTCGTCGATTGCATGAAGGAGCTGAAAGAGCGCAAGAAAACCATCCTTATCCTTTCCAACTCCGACGAGCGGGCCGAAGCCAATAAGGCGAAGCTCAAGAAAATGGGCCTCGGCCCCAGCCTTTATAACGCCATCGTAACGCCCGCCGAAGTGCTGTGGGAGGGATTCAACGCCCGGAAAGAGGGGGCGTTCGAGCAGCTCGGCAAGCGCTGTTACGTTTTTGGCCGTAAAGGGCAGGACGAGATTTTCAAGGATAGCGGGATCGAGATTGTCGATGACATAGACGGGGCCGATTTCGTCCTCATCCTCGGCATGGATTATCCGCGCCGGACGCTGGAACATTACGATCCGCTTATCCGCAAGGCGATCCAGCGGCGTTTAAAAGCGTTTTGCCAAAATCCGGACAGTCTTTCGATGATCGGGGCGGGGCTGTTGACGGGGCCGATGCTGCTTGCGCGGCGCTATGAGGATTCCGGCGGAATCGTCAATTATATCGGCAAGCCGCATAAGCTTATTTTCAATTATTGCATCCGCTATCTCCAGCAAAAGGATATTTATCCGGCGCAGACGGTGATGCTCGGCGACACGATGGCGCATGATATTATCGGCGCGCATGCGTCCGGCATCGACACCTGCCTGTTCCGCTCTGGATTGCATGCCGCGAATTTCGCGCATTGCAAGACGCCCAAGGAAACGCATAACGCTCTGAAGAACCTTATGGCGGTTTATAACAATGTGATGCCGACTTACCTTGCGCCGGAAATGCGCTGGGGCAACGCGCTTCCCGACCGCAAACACAAAAAGCGCCGGCAGCCGACATCATAAAAATCTTCATAAAAGCTCCCTTGCGCGGGGTTGTGCGGGAGAACCGGGCGTCCGCCGGTAAAAAGCCGGTAAGGGGCTATGATTATGGCCAGAGGCGCTGCTTTCCACCGTTTTCGCGCTATATTCCCCATCGCTTGCTTGCCAGCCCGTTATCATAAGCTTATCAAGATATTATGAGTGAAATAGCCGCCATGACCGCCCCGAAACCCCAAAAGGCCAAAAGCTGGACACTCGTCCGGCGGATTTTCCGCGATTATCTTGCCCCGCATAAAGGGCGGATTTTTCTGGCTACTTTTTTCATGCTGCTGGCGGCAGGCTCCGCCGCGGCCTTTGCCGTGATGATCCAGCCTGTTATGGACGATGTCCTGACGGCAGGCGATCTGGACAGTGTATGGATTTTGGGCCTTGGGATTCTCGGCATATTCATCGTTCGCGGTTTTGCGACGTACCAGCATGTTATCCTGATGAACCGCGCGGGCCAGACCATAGTCGGCACGATTCAAAAAGAAATGGTCGGGCGCTTTATCGATCTCGATCTGACATTCTTCCATAAGCATCCAAGCGGGCAATTGCTGTCACGCGTCGTCAACGACGTGAACGTGATGCGCGGCGCGGTGACGGAAGGGATTACCGGAATCGGCAAGAATATGCTGACCCTTTTCTTCCTCGTCGGCGTGATGTTCTATCAGGACTGGTTCCTGTCCAGCATCATCTTTATCGTCTTTCCCTTCACGGCGATCTTCGTGGCGTGGGTCGGGCGGCGGCTGCGCAAAATGTCGGGCCGCATCCAGGAAGACATGGCGAGCCTGTCCGATATGCTCACACAGGTTTTTCAAGGGATCCGCCTCGTCAAAGCCTATGGCATGGAAGGGCATGAGAAAGAGCGCACGGGCAAAGCCATCGACAAGGTGCGCGACCTCACGATCAAATCCGTGCGCGTGAATAATCTTTCGACGCCTTTTAATGAAATACTGGTCGGATGCGTCGTGTCCGCCATCATCGTCTATGGCGGCTATAAGGTCGCGTCAGGTGCGACGACGGCCGGGTCGCTCTTGTCCTTTATCACCGCCTTCGCCATGGCGTATGAGCCGATGAAAAGGCTTGCGAAGCTCAACAGCGCGTTCCAGATGGGGCTGGGCGCCGCCGAGCGCGTCTTTGATATGATTGATCGTAAGCCCGTTATCCGCGAGATCGAAAATGCGCGGGACGTTATATATGACCGCCCCGACATTTCTTTCGAGGCCGTCGATTTTACCTATGCGGGCGAGGAGGAAAACGCCGTCAGCGGCGTGTCCTTCAATATGTTCGGCGGCACGGTGACGGCGCTCGTCGGCCCGTCGGGCAGCGGCAAGACGACCATCATGAATATGATTCCGCGTTTCTTTGACGTGAGCGCGGGGCGCATCCTGATTGACCGTGACGATATCCGCGCGCTTTCCATCAATTCCCTGCGGGAGAATATCGCGCTTGTATCCCAAGACATTACGATCTTCGACGATACCGTCTGGGCCAATATCGGCTATGGCCGCAAAGGCGCCTATCAGGACGAGATCATCAAGGCGGCGATAGCGGCGGAGGCCGACGAGTTTATCCGCCGCTTGCCGCAGGGCTATGATACGCGGCTGGGGGAGGAGGGGCTGAAGCTCTCCGGCGGGCAGCGGCAGCGGATCGCCATCGCGCGCGCAATGCTGCGCAACGCGCCTATCCTTCTTCTCGATGAGGCGACGAGCGCCCTTGATAACGAGGCCGAGCGGGCCATCCAGCAAACATTGGGTGAACTGCAAAAAGGCCGCACGACGCTCGTTATCGCGCACAGGCTTTCGACGGTGCAAAATGCCGATCAGATCCTTGTGATGGATCGGGGGCGGATTGTCGAACGCGGGCGGCATGAAGAGCTTTTGGCCTATGGCGGCGTTTATGCGCGCATCTATGGCGCGGGGCAGGGGCTGGCGGTATAGGGATGAAGGCAAAGACCGTGATAACTGCCCTTTGCTGGACGGCGATTATTTACGGCGCGTTCGTCTTCGGCCTGTTTTTCGCCCAGCGCGAACTCATGTATTTCCCCGGCTATACGAAACCGTCCGTCGATGATATCGGCATTATCGGGCTTGAGGAAATCCATGTCGAAACCGAAGACGGCCTGAAGCTTTTCGGATGGTACAAGCCTTCGGGCGACGCGAAAAAGAAGGTGATCGTCTGGTTCCATGGCAATAACAGCAATGTCGGCTGGACGGCGACGCGGGCCATTCCTTATATGAATGCGGGGTATGGCGTTTTGCTCGCCGAATATCGCGGTTATGCGTCCAATCCGGGAAGCCCCAGCGAAGAGGGGCTTTATGAGGATGCGCGCGCATTTTTAAAGTGGCTGCGGGAGGATAAAGGGATTGGCGCGGGGCAGATCATCCTTTACGGCGAATCCATCGGCTCCGGCCCCGCCGTGAAAATGGCGGCGGAAATCACGGATATTGCGGCGCTCGTCCTCGAAGCGCCTTTTACCAGCGCCGCCGCAGTGGCGCGAATCAAATATCCGTTCGTGCCGGTCGAGCGGCTGATGAGGGATCGCTATGACAATCTTTCGTTGATCGGCGGGGTTGAAGCGCCGCTTGTCATCGCCCATGGCACACGCGACACGGTCGTTCCCTACAGGCTCGGCAAAAAGCTGTTTGACGGGGCGCCGGGGCCGAAGAGCCTGATCACGGTTGAGGGTGCGGGGCATAATGATCTCGACGGTTTCGGCATCGCGGATAAAATCATGGCGGCGCTGGACGGGCTGGAATGACAATGGGGAAGATTGTTTTTATTCTGGCGCTGGTTCTTTTCTTGCCTCTTGCCGGGTACGGGGAGGCAAGGGCGCAAGCGCAAAGCCAGACGCTTGCCGTCGTAACGCCGGAAGGGGCGCGGCATGTTTTTCGCGTTGAGCTTGCCCTGACGCCGCCGCAACAGGCCAAGGGGTTGATGTTCCGCACCCGGCTTGATGCGGATGCGGGCATGTTGTTTTTCTTTGGCGACGAGCAAAAGCGGTCTTTCTGGATGAAAAATACGCTGATACCGCTTGATATGCTGTTTATCAGGAAAGACGGAACCGTCGCCAATATCCATGACAGCGCGCAGCCGCATGATTTAACCTCCATTTCTTCGGACGGGCCGGTGGCGGCGGTGCTGGAAATTAACGGCGGGACGGCCCGGAAACTGGGAATTTCCGCCGGTTCACGGCTGGAACATATATTATTCCGCAAATAGGCTTGCGGGGCGCGGGGGGGATGGTGTAAGAGAAACTCCTCACTGGTTGTCGGGGTGTAGCGCAGTCTGGTAGCGCATCTGGTTTGGGACCAGAGGGCCGGAGGTTCGAATCCTCTCACCCCGACCATATTTCCAAAAGCGATGATTTAAAGAGGATTCAAGGCCTCCTTTTAAGAGAGAGCGTTAGCGCAGCGCGGCTCCCGTTCTTCCGCCGTGCGGGATTTGTCTTTTCGCTCCCGCACGGTTTTTCCATGTCTGGTGGAATTAGATTGAAAGATCCGCGCCGCCCGATGATGCGGCAAGGACGGGGCGCTGTACCGGTATGGGCGCGTTATCGCTCGGCAGCTCGATGCCGCTGCCGGCGCTTTCAAAGTTCCTTTGCAGGCGTGCCGATGCGCTTTGTTTGGCGGCCGTGTCGCGGTCAAGGGCGGCCCAGTCCAGCGTTTGTTCTTCACCGGGAAGCGGGCTGTCAGGGAGCTTCAAAGCCTGGCCGATACGCAGGTTATTGGCATCCGTGCCGTTTTCAAGCCCGTTAAAATGGGCTATTTTTTCAACGGCGCTTGCGATGTCGCGGCGGATGGCCTGTTTTTCTGCAGGGTCGCTGACATTATCGTCGAGGCCGTAATGCGCCTTGGCGATTTTCCAAAGGCTGTCGCCGCGTTTTACCTCATAATCCTGATAATCCGCTTCTTCATCATCATGATCGGCGGCGGAAACGGTGATTTCATCCAGCATGGTCGCGCCGTCTTCCGGGGCGGCAAGGATGGGTTCTCCAGATTCTTCAAGAGATTCTTCGGGGGTTTCTTCCGGCAGGCTGTCTTCGGCGGACGGCTGCTCGGCTGCGGGCGCCGGGCTGTGGCGGTTCGCCCATTGTTCGACGCGCTGCTCGATAGCATTCCTTGCGTCTTCGGGCAGGGCGCTGCTTGCGCGTCCCACAAAATCGGTGACATTAACCTGTCCGCCCAATTCCTCATATCTGCGTAAGTTTTCGTAGGCCTGCGCATAGCTGCGCGTGTCGGCCCCCATCCATCTGCTGAGCGGGCCGGTATTTTCCGCATGTTCCAATGCCTTGATGCCTAAAATACCTGCGGCTCCGGTATGGCCTGCTTCTGCCATGGTTTCGAGCCGCGCCCATCTGCGGGCGGGGGCGGTCGTGAGGACTGTGTCAAGCGCCCCGTCAACCTCCGGGCCGAATTGTGTGATGAGCTCCCTTGTGCTGACCATTTTCCTGCTCCCCTGCTTATTTTCAAGATTATGGCTATATTATATTAAATTCGGGTAAAGAGCCGCAAATTGCCCTGTGAAAAGGGGAGTAATTTATTGATTTATATGGAATAAATACCATGATGGATAAGGAAAAGGGCCTTCTCAGGCCCTTTTTATGCTTTTGCAACCGTGCGGGCTGCTTGCAGATCGTGAATCATTCCGATGATGTGGGAATCGCGGGCGAGGAATTCGCTTTCGGTAAGGTCGATAGTCATGGTGTGGCTCCTTGGGTAAGAAAGATTTTTGTCGTCTATGGTGAATAGACTGGCGGGAGAAAGCGGCGGAATTTTCGTTGAAATGTGAAACTTCCTAGGCAATTCACGGGCAAGCATGCCAGACGGAAGTTAAGGGAGCGTAAAAGAAACGCGGAATTTTCCGGCATCCTTCAAATTTTTGTATCCGGCTTGTAACGCAATCAAGGCAGCGGAGCCGCGGGGCGGTGTTACGCGCGGCTAGAGCGGCATCATGAAATGCGCTATAATGATGCAATTGAAAAGCCACCGGAACAAGGCAGGGCAGACCATGATTATCGGCGTACCAAGGGAAATAAAAACACAGGAACACCGTGTCGGGCTTGTTCCTTCCAGCGTGCGGGAATTGACCGCGCGCGGCCATAAGGTTCTGGTTGAAGCAGGCGCGGGGGGCGGCATCCAGGTTCCCGATTCAGGCTATGCGGCGGCGGGGGCGGAGATTGCCGGAAACGCGCAGGAGATTTTCGGGCAGGCGGATATGATTATCAAGGTCAAGGAACCGCAACCCGAAGAGTGCCGCATGCTGCGCCGCGGGCAGGTTCTCTTTACCTATCTCCACCTTGCCGCGGATAAAGGGCTGACAGAGGCGCTGATGCAATCGGGCGTCGTCGGCATCGCCTATGAAACGGTTACGGGGCGCGGCGGGCAGGGCTTGCCGCTTCTGGCGCCGATGAGCGAGATCGCGGGAAGGATTTCCGTCATGGTCGGGTCGAACTACCTGTTCCGCCATATGGGCGGGAGCGGACGGCTCCTTGGCGGCTCTCCGGGCGTGGAACCGGGCCGCGTGGTGATTCTCGGCGGCGGTATGGCGGGGTTCCATGCCGCCCAGATGGCGGTGGGGCTTCGGGGCGATGTGGTGATTATCGAGCGCGACCCCGATCGCATCCGCTTCCTTGATTCGCATTTCGGGACGCGGGCAAAAATCGTCCATTCCACAAAGGATGCCTATGAACGCCATGTGCTGGAGGCCGATCTGGTGATTGGCTCGGTCTTGAGGCCGGGGGCGAGCGCGCCGAAGCTTGTCAGCCGCGCCATGCTGAAATCCATGCGTGAAGGCTCCGTCCTCGTCGATATCGCCATCGATCAGGGCGGCTGTTTTGAAACCAGCCGCGTGACGACCCATGACGACCCCGTTTTTACCGTGGACGGGATTATCCATTATTGCGTCGCCAATATGCCGGGCGCCGTTCCGGCCACGAGCGCGCAGGCGCTAAACAACGCGATCTTGCCCTATGTGCTTGATCTGGCTGAAAAGGGCTGGGAAAAAGCGTTGCTGGACGATGCGGCCTTGCGCGCGGGCCTGAATATTTGCGGCGGGCAGGTCACCCATGCCGCCGTAGCGGAATCGCTGAACCTGCCGTTTTCCGACCCGGTGATGCATTTACAGGCATAAAATCGTCAAAACCATTTGACAAGTTTGGGGTGGGCGGCTATTAACCCCTCTGTCTTTGAGCGGGTGTAGTTCAGTTGGTTAGAACGCCTCCCTGTCACGGAGGAGGTCGCGGGTTCGAGTCCCGTCACTCGCGCCACTTTTTCAAAAGTGGCTGACGCTCAAGAAAGATTTTTCAGAAAATTACAGCGGCGTTATGCGAACGGATTTCCGTTTCTGCCCGTCGTTTTCCATAGAAGATGATTGCGCGCCCCCGCAACAGGCCGCGCAGAGGGGCCGCAGCCCGCTATAATCCTGAATTTCCTTCTATATGAGGCTTTACACGAATCACTGTGCGGCGTATCTATACGGCATGGCTTCGAATGAATTTCTTCTCGATTATCTACCCATCCTGATTTTTATCGGAATTGCCGCCGTGGTCGCGGCCGCCGCCGTTTTCCTGCCGCTGGTCGTGGCAAAGCAAAAGCCGGATCCGGAAAAGCTTTCGGCCTATGAATGCGGCTTTGATGCGTTTGACGATGCGCGGCATAAATTCGATGTCCGCTATTACCTCGTCGCCATTTTATTCATTATTTTCGACCTTGAAATCGCCTTCCTGTTCCCCTGGGCGGTGAGCCTCGGCGCTCTCGGCATGTTCGGCTTCTGGTCGATGGTCGTTTTCCTTGGCGTGCTGACCGTAGGGTTTATCTATGAGTGGAAAAAGGGGGCGCTGGATTGGGAATGAGAAAAGACGGAGCCATATCCATCGCCGGAGAAAGATTTAAAAGGGTTGTCGGCCCTGTATTCGAGCGCTCTTTGGGGTGTTCGCAAATAGATGGCCGTGAAGCTGCCGGGCGTTTTTTAACGAGAGCGCAGACTATGCAGTCTTTTATCAATAATATGCATGCGGCCATGGATGGCACGCCGCCAAAACCGGAAAATAATCATGAGCCACGATAGAAAAGTCATCACCGCGCCGGACGCGCCTTTGCTCGCCAATGCGCCGATGCAACCCGCCATGGCGCAGGATGTCGTGCCGGCGGCGATGTCGAAGCATCTGGAGGAAAAGGGCTTTCTGCTGACCAATGCGGACAGGCTGTTCGACTGGGCGCGGACGGGATCTATCTGGCCGATGACGTTCGGCCTTGCCTGCTGCGCCGTCGAGATGATCCATTCCTATATGAGCCGTTACGATCTCGACCGTTTCGGCATCATCCCGCGGCCCAGCCCGCGCCAGTCCGACGTCATGATCGTGGCCGGCACACTGACCAACAAAATGGCGCCCGCGCTCCGCAAGGTCTATGACCAGATGCCGGAGCCGCGCTGGGTTATCTCGATGGGGTCTTGCGCCAATGGCGGCGGTTATTACCATTACTCCTATTCCGTCGTGCGCGGGTGCGATCGTATCGTGCCGGTCGATATTTATGTGCCGGGCTGTCCGCCGACGGCGGAGGCCTTGGTGTACGGGCTGCTCCAGCTCCAGAAGAAAATGCAGCGCGAAGATACGCGCCTTGTCCGGTAGGAAGCTTGCGATGAATGCCGATGAAAAAAAACTGGCGGTAGCCAACGACATCCAGGAACGGCTCACGGCGCATATTGCGCTTGCGGAGTTCCAGAAGGACGAGTTTTGCGTCATCGTCAAACGGGATTCCATCGTCCCCTTCCTGACGGCGCTGCGCGACGATTTTGACTTTAAACAGCTTGTCGATGTTTGCGGCGCGGATTATCCGGACAGGCCGGATCGGTTCGAGGTCGTTTACAATCTCCTGTCACTGACAAAAAACATGCGCATCCGCGTGAAGGTTCTGACGGATGAAAATACGCCCGTGGATTCCGTGGCCGGAATTTTTAAGTCCGCCATTTGGGCCGAGCGCGAAACATGGGATCTGTTCGGGATTTATTTTAACGGCCACCCCGATCTGCGCCGCATCCTGACCGATTACGGGTTCGAGGGGCATCCGCTCCGCAAGGACTTCCCGCTCACCGGCTATGTCGAGCTGCGCTATGACGAACAGCTCCGCCGCGTGGTGTATGAACCGGTGCAACTACAGCAGGATTTCCGCGCCTTTGATTTTATATCGCCATGGGAAGGCATGACGGATGTGCAGCTTCCGGGCGATGAAAAGGGGAATATGCCTTTGGGCTGGGTTCCCACGCAAAAAGAGGTAAAGGCGAAATGAGCGGCGCGGAGATGGAAATAGGCGCGGAAACGCAAATCAAGCCCTATACGATGAATTTCGGGCCTCAGCACCCCGCGGCGCACGGCGTCTTGCGGCTTGTGCTGGAGATGGAGGGCGAGGTCGTGGAGCGTGCCGATCCGCATGTGGGGCTGCTCCACCGCGGCACGGAAAAGCTTATCGAATATAAGACATATATGCAGGCGACCCCGTATTTCGACAGGCTCGATTACGTGTCGCCGATGAATCAGGAACATGCCTTTGCGCTCGCGGTTGAAAAGCTGCTGGGCATCACTGTGCCGGAGCGCGGGCAATATATCCGCGTCTTGTTTTCCGAGCTGACGCGCATCCTCAACCATTTCCTGAATATCGGGACGTTTGCGCTCGATGTCGGCGCTATCACGCCCTCTTTATGGGTTTTTGAAGAGCGCGAAAAGGGCATGGAATTTTACGACCGCGTTTGCGGCGCGCGGCTTCATGCCAACTATTTCCGCCCCGGCGGCGTTTCCATGGATATGCCTGCGGGGCTTGCCGAAGATATGTGGGACTGGACGGAAAGCGTCGTCAAGACGATAGACGATCTCGACACGCTTTTGACCGGCAACCGCATCTTCAAACAACGCACCGTCGATATCGGCGTCGCCAGCGCGGAGGATGCGCTGAACTGGGGCTTTAGCGGGCCGATGTTGCGCGGCTCAGGCGTTGCGTGGGATTTGCGCAAGTCACAGCCCTATGACGTTTACGCGAAGATGGATTTTGACGTTCCCGTCGGTAAGACGGGGGATTGCTATGCGCGCTATCTCGTCCGCATGGAGGAAATGCGCCAGTCATTGAAAATCATGCGCCAGTGCCTGAAGGAGCTTCCCGGCGGGCCTGTCCGCACCAATGATTACAAGGTGACGCCGCCGCCGCGCGCGGAGATGAAAAATTCGATGGAAGCGCTTATCCATCATTTCAAGCTTTATACCGAAGGCTATCACGTGCCTGCGGGCGAAACCTATACGGCGGTCGAAGCGCCCAAGGGAGAGTTCGGCGTGTATCTTGTCGCCGACGGTACGAACAAGCCTTATCGGTGCCATATCAAGGCGCCGGGCTTCGTTCATCTTTCCGCTCTGGATTTTATGAGCAAGGGACATATGCTTGCCGACCTCGTGGCGAATATCGGTTCCATGGATATTGTGTTTGGTGAGATTGATCGATGAAAAAACCTCTGGATTTAAACGCTTCCTATCAGCCCGAAAGCTTCACCTTCAAGGATGAGTCTGTGGTGAAAGAAATCATTGCGCGCTATCCTGAGGGACGGCAGCAATCGGCGGTGATGCCCCTGCTCGATTTGGCGCAGCGGCAGGTGGGGGAAGAGGGCGCGAAAGCCAGTCCTCCCCATGGCGGCTGGATTCCGCGCGCGGCGATGGACGAGATTGCCCGGATTGTCGGTGTTGCGCCGATGAAGGTGTATGAAGTCGCGACATTCTATTCCATGTATCACTTGGTGCCTGTCGGTAAATACCTGATCCAGATGTGTACGACCACGCCTTGCTGGCTGTGCGGTTCTGCAAAGGTTGTCGAGGCGTGTGAAAAGTCGCTCGGCATCCATGCGGGCGACAGCACGAAGGACGGGATGTTTACCTTGATGGAGGTTGAATGTCTTGGCGCCTGCGCCAACGCGCCGATGGTGCAGATCAACGACGATTATTACGAAGACCTGACGCCGGAAAGCATGACGGCGATTATCGATTCCCTGAAACAGGACAAGATCCCGCCCGCGGGGCCGCAGGTGAAGCGCCAAAAGGCCGCTCCCGTCGGCGGGCCGACCACGTTAAAGAGGGCCGGATAAATGCTTCAGGATAAGGATAGGATTTTTACGAACCTGTACGGCTTTGAGCCTGCTTCGCTTGATTATGCGAGGAAGCGCGGCGATTGGGATGATACGAAAGCCATCCTTGCCAAGGGGCGGGAATGGATTATCGACGAGATGAAAAAGTCGGGCTTGCGCGGCCGCGGTGGCGCGGGATTTCCGACCGGCATGAAATGGTCGTTTATGCCGAAGGAGGTCGGAGAGCGCCCCCATTACCTTGTCGTCAACGCCGACGAATCCGAACCCGGAACGTGCAAGGATCGCGAGATTATGCGCCACGATCCGCACAAGCTTATCGAAGGCTGCCTGATTGCCGGTTTTGCGATGCAGGCGCACAGGGCGTTCATCTATATTCGCGGCGAATTTTATGATGAGGGTTCCGCCATCGTCAAAGCGATTGAGGAAGCGCGCGAAGCGGGCTTGCTCGGCAAAAACGCCGCCGGAACGGGATGGGATTTTGATGTGACGCTTCACCGCGGCGCAGGAGCTTATATTTGCGGTGAGGAAACGGCGCTGCTTGAATCCCTCGAAGGCAAAAAGGGGCAGCCTCGTAACAAGCCGCCATTTCCGGCGGCGGCGGGGCTTTATTCCTGCCCGACGACAATCAATAATGTTGAATCTATTGCTGTTGTACCAACTATTTTACGCCGCGGCGGCGATTGGTTCGCAGGGCTTGGAAAGGACGAGAAGAATACCGGGACAAAAATATTTTGCCTGCTCGGCCATGTGAATACACCTTGTGTGGTGGAAGAGGAAATGGGGATTTCCCTGCGCGATCTTCTTGATAAACATGCGGGCGGCGTGCGCGGCGGATGGGATAATTTGCTCGGCGTTATTCCGGGCGGGGCGTCGACGCCTGTTATTCCAAAGGATATTTGCGATACGGTTTTGATGGATTTCGATTCCCTTCGCGCCGTTCAGTCCGGCCTCGGCACTGCGGGGGTTATCGTGATGGATAAATCTACCGACATTATTTATGCGATTGCGCGCCTGTCGCAATTTTATATGCACGAATCCTGCGGCCAGTGTACGCCGTGCCGCGAAGGGACGGGGTGGCTCTGGCGCATCATGACCCGCATGGTCAAAGGGCAGGCATCCATTGAAGAAATTGATATGCTTTATGATGTGACAAGGGAGATTGAGGGCCATACGATCTGCGCGCTTGGCGATGCCGCGGCCTGGCCTGTGCAGGGGCTTATCCGTCACTTCCGTCCGGAGATGGAGCGGCGGATTCTCGATTACCGCAAGATCGCAAAGGCCGCATAAATTATCCGGAATGGGTGAGGGCAAAGACAAGCGGCCCGAAAAGCAGGCCGAGCGCAAACATAAGGTGACGGGTTAGAGGGAAAATCGGACGGGTTTTAAAGTCCTTGTAATAAGCCAGCACAAAAATAATTTCATAGAAAAGCAGAAAACCGATCTGGTATTCCAGCGGCGCGTCAGCCATATGCATGCCAGCCAAGCCGGCGCCAGCGCCCCGCATTTATGCCGTCATCGCGGGTTTTATCCCGAAATAGCGGGCGGCATTTTCAAAGATTCGCATGCCGTCCGCAGAATCCTCCAAAGGCTTTCCGGCGCGGCGGGCTTTGTCTTTCAGCAAGGCGTAATCGTCGCGCTGCCACGCGAACATGCCGCGTTCCGGGTGGGGCATTAGGGCGAGAATGCGGCCTGTCGGATCGGTTATCCCGGCTATGTCATCCATCGCGCCGTTGGGGTTATAGGGGAAAGCGCCGCCGGCGGGCGTGCCGTCAGGCCGGATATAGCGCAGGGCTATTTGCTTTTTATCGCGCAGCGTTTCCAGCGTTTCATCCGTCATCATAAAGCGGCCCTCACCATGCGCGACGGGAAGGTGAAGCCTCGTCCCGTTGGCCAGCCATGGCGAATTCGTATCCTGCACGGCAATATCAACCCAGCGGCATTGATAACGGGCGGTGAGATTGTGCGTGACGGCGATGGAGCGTTCACCATATTGGCCGTTTATCGCTGGGGCGAGGCCGAGATTGGCGGCAATCTGGCAGCCATTGCAAATGCCAAGCGTCAGCGTGTCGCGCCCGATGAATTTTTGAAGGTGATCCCATAAGGTAAGGCGCATTTTTTGCGCGAAGGCGTTGCCGGATCCGGTATCGTCGCCATAGGAAAAACCGCCGGGGATGCATAATATTTGGATATCGTCCAGTTCTCCCGGATTTTCTGCGAGGTCGTTTATGTGGCGGATGGTGGGTTGAAATCCCGCCTGTTCAAAGGCAAAGGATGTTTCTTCTTCGGAATTGATTCCGTAACCTGTGAGGACGAGCGATTTTGCTTTCATATTAAAAATCCTCAAGCGGTTTCTTATAGGCCGTTTCAAGGTCGGCGATTTTTATTTCTTCACCATCAATCGAAAGGACAGGCGCGTCCGTGACCGTGCCGAGGAAATGCGCATCATCGCCGAACAGGAATTCAATATCCTGTTTATGCCGCGGATCGATGGTAATGACGACGCGGCCGGTTGATTCGGAAAACAGGTATTTTTCCAAAGTCAGCACCGACAGCATGCGAAGTTCCATGCCAAGCCCGCTGGCGATACATTTTTTTGCGAGAGCGACACCGATTCCGCCGAGCGTGACGGGGAGGGCCGAGGCGATCCAGTGGTTTTTATTGGCCTTTGAAAGCGCCTTGTAAAGGGCAAGGTTTCCGGCTGAATCGGTTTCGGGAACATTGGAGCCGATGCGCCCGTGCATCGCGTAATATTCGGACGCGCCGAGTTCGTCTTTCGTCTGGCCAAGCGCATATACAAGATCGCCCGCAGCTTTTGGTTCAAGCGATACGGCTTTATCGACATTTTGCATGACGCCGATAGAGCTGACGAGCAGGGTCGGAGGGATTGATATCTTTACAGGCTTATCGTTTTTGTCATAGCCCTTGAAATCGTTGAACATGGAATCCTTGCCGGATATGAAGGGCGTCTGATAGGCGACGGCGAGATCGTAAATCGCTTCGCAGGCGCGCTTCAACTGGCCAAGCCGTTCGGGTTCGTCGGATGAACACCAGCAGAAATTATCGAGGATGGCGAGGTGATCGATAGGACATCCGGCGGCAACGGCCCCCCTTACGGCGATATCCAAAGAGGCCGCCGCCATGTGATAAGTGTCGATATCGGAATAACGCGGCGCTATGCCCTGACTCAAAACCACGCCGCGCGGATTATCCAGCAAAGGGCGCGAGATTGTGGTTTCGGCATAGACGCGGCCCGATCCCTGAAGCGGGCCAAGGACGGCAGAGCCTTGCACATTATGATCATATTGCGAGGCCACGAATTCCTTGGAGCAGATATTCAGGCGCGCAAGCATCGAGAGAATATCGGCCTTGATATTCAAGGGCGGGAGGTTGGCGGGTTCTTCTTCCCCGCCGCGCTGAAAACTGGTTGTAAAAGGCGTTTGCGGTACGCCGTCATGGAGGAAATCCATGGCGATATCCATGATTATTTCACCGTTCCACTTTGCCTGCGCCTTGCCTGAATCGGTGAATTCACCGATATCCCACGCTTCGACGCCGCGTTTTGCAAACAGGGCGATAAGCTTTTCGACATTTTCAGGCGGCACGGCGAGCGTCATGCGCTCCTGGCTTTCCGAGATCCAGATTTCCCATGGCTGCATGCCCGGATATTTCAGCGGCACTTTATCGAGCGCGATAACGAACCCGCCCGATCCTTCACCCATTTCTCCGACGGAGGATGACAGGCCGCCCGCGCCATTGTCGGTGATGGCGGTGTAGAGGCCGAGATCACGAATTTCCTTCACTATCGCGTCGGACATTTTTTTCTGTGTAATGGGATCGCCGATTTGCACGGCGGTGGCGGGTGAGCCTTCATCCAAAGCGACGGAAGAAAATGTCGCGCCATGAATGCCGTCGCGCCCGACGCGTCCGCCGACCATCACGATGCGGTCGCCCGGGCGCGCGCATTTTTCATGGCCGGCTTTGCCGCCGACTACACGCGGGATAAGCCCGACCGTTCCGGCGAATACAAGCGGCTTTCCGGCATAGCGTTCATCGAAATACACGAATCCCTGCGGCGTCGGGATGCCCGAACAGTTGCCGTAATGGTTGATGCCGTGGACGACGCCCTTGACGATGGTGACCGGCGGCAGGATAGGGTTTATTTTGCCCTTTCCGCGATAATATTCCGGATTATAATCCGGCGGAGCAAAGCAGAATCCGTATGTGTTGATGATGGGTTTGCAGCCGAGGCCGAAGCCTATCGCGTCACGGTTGACGCCGCCCGTTCCCGTCATCGCGCCGCCGACGGGGTCGAGGGCGGACGGGCTGTTATGCGTTTCGACCTTGTGGGTGACAATCCAGTTTTCGTCAAAGACGATGCCGCCGGCATTATCGCTGAAAACCGATATGCAAAAATCATCGTCGCCGCGGGCCGCACGTATTTCTTTCGTGGCGCGCTTAATATAGTGGCGGTAAACCCCGTCTTTCACATCATCGATGGGCGAGGCAAAAATTGTGTGTTTGCAATGTTCCGACCATGTTTGCGCCAGTGTTTCGATTTCGATGTCTTTGGCGGGGCGCCCCTGTTTTTTGAAATAATCCTGCACGGCCTTCATGTAAAGGAGCGACATGCCGAGCGGCCCGCGGCGCGTGCCGTCCGCGTTTTTGATGCCGCCCGTTCCGATGGCGGCAAGCTCTTCATCCGGAATGTCCAAATCCACATCGTCGGCGGCGGGGTGATTGCTTGACAGGCACACTTTGGGCACGATGATGTCCATGCCGCCGTCCTCGCGGTACTGTTTTGCGGATTTTATCGCGGCGCGCTGAATGAGCGGATTGTGAAGCGAGGATGCGATCTCCGTCACATCCGGCTTATCAAGAGCGCCTTTGAGATATATGACTTGCGAGGAATAGACGGGCTGATTGTCGTTCAGGGTCAGCGCGGCAAGTTCTGAAACCGTGTGGCCGATATTATCCGTGACGCCGGGGAGGAATCCGATCTCGACGGCCCAGTCGAAATCGCCTTCATCGCCGCGTGAGAGCAGTTTTTGCGTCACCGGATTGACGAGGGAACGGGCCAGCAATTCCGGCTGGGCGAGATCGTTTTCCAGCGTATAAACATCGACGATTTTCACCGCCGCTTTTTTGCCGATCCTGTGGATGTCCTGCTCCAGAACCTTCGCCCGCCCGTCTTCGGAAACCGTCATTACTTCGATACGCTGTGCCATGGGTTTCTTGTACCCTTGGGGCGCGCGGGATGCCAGTGAAATCAGCCTTGTTTCCACGGCTCCATGGCGGCGTAGAGCATGATTCCCGTCGCGATGGCGAGGTTGAGGGAATCGGCGCGCCCGTTCATGGGGAGCTTTACGGTATGGTGGACGGCTTGCTGTAGCGCGCCGGTAATGCCCGCCTGCTCGTTGCCCATGACAAGGAGGAGCGGTTTTTTATAATCCGCCTCGCGAAAATCAATCGTGCGCTCGTTCAGGGCCGTGGCGATAATCGCGCCCGGCCATGTGACGGTGAGGTCGAGAAAATGGTCGCGGGAGCAAGGAATGACGGGGACGGAAAAAACAGATCCCATGGTCGCGCGGATGGATTCTACCGAAAACGGATCGCAGCATTGGCCGATGAGGATCACGCCGTCCGCGCCGACCCCGTCCACGGTGCGGATGATTGTCCCCAGATTGCCCGGATCGCGCACTTCTTCGAGCGCGACCCAGCATTTCGATGTGGCGGGATCAATATCTTCCAGCCGCCCGAATTTCTGTTTGAAAACGCCCATCACCATCTGGGGGTTCTCCTTGCGGGAGAGTTTTTCGAGGACGGCGTCACCGACCTTCAGGCACAGCCCGCCGCGTGCGGAGGTTTCGTCGATGGCGCGTTGCAGTTCGGGGCCTATATCCGCTTTGTCCGCAAAAACGAGCTGTTCCGGCACGCGCCCGCATTCAATCGCTTCGATGACGGAACGCAGCCCTTCGGCCACGAATAGCCCCGTTTCCTTGCGGAATTTGCGGATAAAGAGCGAATTGATCGCCTTGATCTTGGGATTTGAGGGGGACGTTATGTGTTCTATGCGGGCCATTTATGCGCTCCAGCGTGAAAAAAGCGAGGTCGCAAGAGGTCTTTTCCCGGTTTTGTCAGCCAGCAGCAATTCGCCGTGATCTGTTTGACCGGCCCGGCCTTTGAGCGCGTCTTTCATCATATGGTCGAGCGTCAATGACGAGAAACGCATGGTGTAAGAGGTAAGAATCATGAATTTGGCGTCCTCGCTCAGGATGTCCGCGCAAGCCGAGAGTAGGGGGGCGATACCGGTTTCAAATTTCCAGATCTCGCCGTCGGGGCCATGGCCATAGCGGGGCGGGTCAAGCAGGATGCCGTCATATTTATTGCCGCGCCGCCCTTCACGCGCCACAAATTTCACGGCGTCATCGCAAATCCAGCGGATTTTGGCGGCGGCCAGACCCGAAGCCGCCTGGTTTTCCTTGCACCATCCAATCGCTTTTTTCGACGCATCGACATGGGTCACTTCCGCGCCTGCGGAGGCTGAAACCAAGCTTGCTGCGCCCGTATAGGCAAAAAGATTCAGTAGTTTAAACGGTTTATTTAAACCATTTTCTGAAGTTTGCTTTATGCGGTTCCTGACCCATTGCCAATGGGGCCGCTGCTCCGGAAACAGGCCCATATGACGATAGGTCATGAGGCGGCAAAGCATGGTTGCGCCCTCGACTTCCACAGGCCATGTTTCAGGAAGTTTTCCGCGCTGCTGCCAGCTTCCCTTGTCGTCGTCATCATGGTCGGAGGCGTTGGTAAAGCTTGCGCCGGCCTTGGCCCATTCCGTTTCGGGGAGCGATTTTTGCCATAGTGCCTGCGGTTCGGGGCGGGATACGCGTATATGGCCGAATTGTTCAAGTTTCCGGCCTTCGCCGCTATCAAGCAGGCTATATCCGCCCCAGCCGGATTCCGTCAGGATATTGGGAGCAAAGCTGTTGATAGAACTGTTCATAGATCTGTGTATATCTTTTCTCTTCCCGCCGCGAAAGCGGGAATTTCGACTTTGGGGCATTTCGGGGGGAAATGCGAAAAATCACTGATTAACCCCTTTGAAGTGCCATATAAAAAGGGTATACAAAGGGCCATAAACAAGCCTTTTTCCGGACTCTAGTTAAAGTGCCCTGCCATGCCAAAGCTTAAAATCAACGATCAGGAAATCGAAGTCGCCCCTGGAACCAGCATTTTGCAGGCAGCGGAGCAGCTTGGTTATGAAATACCGCGTTTTTGCTATCATGACCGTTTGAGCGTTCCCGCCAATTGCCGCATGTGTCTTGTCGAGCTGGAAGGCGCGCCGAAACCCGTCGCATCCTGCGCCATGGCGTGCGGCGACAATATGGTCGTCTATACGGATTCTGAAAAAGTGCGCCGCAGCCGCAAGGGCGTCATGGAAATGCTGCTGATCAACCACCCGCTCGACTGCCCGATTTGCGATCAGGGCGGGGAGTGCGATTTGCAGGATCAGGCGGTCGCCTATGGTTTCGACCGCTCGCGCTATGGCGAAAACAAGCGCGCGGTCAAAGATAAATATATGGGGCCGATTATCAAGACGGTGATGACCCGCTGTATTAACTGTACGCGCTGTATTCGTTTTGCCGAGGAAATTGCGGGGGTTGACGATCTGGGGCAGCTTAACCGCGGCGAGGATGCGGAAATCAGCACCTTTATAACAAAGGCGATCGATAGCGAGCTTTCCGGCAATCTGGTGGATGTATGCCCGGTCGGTGCGTTGACCAACAAGCCTTTCGCCTTCAAGGCGCGCCCGTGGGAGCTTAAAAAAACCGAAACGATCGATGTGCATGACGCGCTCGGCTGTAATATCCGCGTCGATGCGCGGGGCAATGAAGTGATGCGCATCCTGCCGCGCCTGCATGAGGGCATTAACGAGGAATGGATTGACGATCGCACCCGCAACGCCCTTGACGGTTTGAAATATGCGCGGCTCGACAGGCCCTATGTCCGCCGGAACGGCAGCCTGAAAGAGGCAAGCTGGGACGAAGCCTTTGCCGCCGTCGCCGCAAGGATGAAAGCCGCGGATCCTTCAAGAATGGCGGCATTTTCGGGCGATCTGGCCGATGTCGAATCGATGCTGGCGCTGAAAGATTTGATGGTGTCATTCGGGGCGCATAACCTTGAGTGCCGCGTTGACGGCACGCGCTACGACACGGCGGAGCGGGCGGGCTATCTCTTTAATTCCGGCATTGCCGCGATTGAAGAGGCGGATTTGATCGTGCTGGTGGGGACGAACCCGCGCCATGAGGCCGCTTTGGTCAATGCGCGCATCCGCAAACGCCTCCTTGCCAATCCGCGCACGCAAGTCGCGCTTGTGGGGGCGGCGGTCGATCTCACTTATCATTACTGGCATGCGGGCGAGGGGCTTTCGGCCTTTGCGGACGTTGTCGGGAAATATAAGGGCAAGGCGCAAAAACCGATGGTCATTGTCGGCGCTTCGGCCTTTGGCGGCGCGATTGGTTCCGCCATACAGGCGGCGGCGCGGAAGCTGGCGGAGGATCTGGGATGCATTCAGGAAGACTGGATCGGCTTTAACGTGTTGCATGGCGCGGCTTCGCGCGCGGGGGCAATAGAGATCGGCTTCCTGCCGCAAAAACCCTTTTCTATCGGCAACAATGATTTTGTTTATTTGCTCGGCGCCGATAATTCTGAAACGCTTTCACTTATTCATCAGGACGCTTTCGTCGTCTATCAAGGGCATCATGGCGATGCGGGAGCGGCGCGGGCGGATGTCATTCTTCCGGGTGCGGCCTATACGGAAAAATCCGGCCTTTACATGAACACCGAAGGGCGCGTCCAGCTCGCCAAGAAATGCGTCGATGCGCCGGGCGAGGCCCGTGAGGACTGGAAAATCCTGCGTGCGCTTTCCGAACATGCGGGGGGCGCTCTGCCTTATAACGATCTCTTCCAGCTTCGTGCGCGGCTTATTCAGGAATATCCGCAATTTGAAATGCTGGATCATCTGCCTGCCGTCCAGTGGGCGGAATTTGGCGGCAAGGATGCAAAGGATGTGAATGCCATATTCAAAAATCCGGTTGAAGATTTTTACCTTACCAATGTAATCGCGAAAGCATCGCCGACGATGCGGGAATGTTCGCGCGTGTTTAATGGCAATATGATGATGGAGGCCGCAGAATGAGCAAAAGAACGACTTTGGAGCAGGTGCAGGAATTTCATGAAACTTACGGGCTGCCGGTTCATGGCGCGCCCGATATTTCCTGTGAGAAGACGAAAGAGCTGCGTATCAACCTGCTTCAGGAAGAGCTGGACGAGTTGAAAGAAGCGCTTGCCAATGACGACCCCGTCGAAACGCTCGATGCGCTTGTCGATCTTCAATATGTCCTGGACGGCGCGTTTTTGTCGTTCGGCATGCAGGGCGTGAAAGAAGCCGCGTTCGACGAGGTACACAGATCCAATATGTCGAAGCTGGGCGAGGACGGAAAACCGATCCGCCGCGAAGGCGACGGCAAAGTTCTGAAAGGGCCGCATTATTTCGCGCCCGATCTGGCGAAGTTCGTCAAACGCGATGTGCCGGAGGCGGCAGAGTAAGGATATCCCTTTAAGGGTTTTTTGAGATGAGCATGACGGAATTTTGGACAACATATGGCTGGCCGCTCCTTTTAATCCTCGGGCATATCGGGGCGATTGTTGCCGTGATCCTTGGCGTCGTCGCTTATTATACCTATGCCGAGCGCAAGATTTTGGGGGCGATGCAGCGCCGTCAGGGGCCGATGACCGTCGGGCCGTTCGGCCTGCTCCAGCCGATTGCCGACGGGATCAAGCTTTTATCCAAGGAAACCATCATTCCGACTCAGGCGAACAAGCCCGTTTTCCTGATTGCGCCGATGCTGACCTTTGCGCTTGCGCTCGTGGCATGGGCGGTCATCCCGATTGATGCGCGGATCGTTCTGGCCGACATCAATGTCGGTATTCTTTACCTCTTCGCCATTTCGTCGATGGGGGTGTACGGGATTATCATGGCGGGCTGGGCGTCCAATTCAAAATACGCCTTTCTCGGCGGCATGCGATCCGCGTCGCAGATGGTGTCCTATGAAGTTTCCATGGGGCTTGTCATCGTCACTGTGCTGCTTTGCACGGGATCGCTGAATTTGAGTGAAATCATAACTGCCCACAGGCCGGTATGGGTTCAGGTGATGCTGTTCCCGATGTTCATCGTGTTCCTCGTATCTATTCTGGCGGAGTGCAACCGCGCCCCGTTCGACCTCCCCGAAGGGGAATCCGAGATTACCGGCGGGTTCATGGTGGAATATTCGTCGATGAGCTACGCGCTCTTTTTCCTCGGCGAATATGCCAATATGATTTTGATGAGCGGCATGACGACCGTTCTTTTCCTCGGCGGATGGCTGCCGCCTTTCGGGATAGAGGCGCTTGATGTCATTCCGGGTTTTATCTGGTTCATCTTAAAGACGCTGCTCATCATGTTCTTCTTTATATGGTCGCGGGCGACTTTTCCGCGCTACCGCTATGATCAGCTCATGCGGCTGGGGTGGAAAATCTTCCTGCCCTTTACGCTGTTTTGGGTCGTGCTTGTCGCGGGAAGCCTGATTTATTTTGATGCGTTGCCGGGGTAAGCGATGAAAAACTGGCTGAATTCATTTTTGCTCGTAGAGATCGTCAAAGGCATGGCCCTGACGCTCAAATACCTGTTCTTCGTCCCGCGCGTGACGATCAACTATCCGTATGAAAAAGGGCCGCTGTCCCCGCGTTTCCGCGGCGAGCATGCGCTGCGCCGCTACCCGAACGGGGAAGAGCGCTGCATCGCCTGTAAGTTATGCGAGGCTATTTGCCCAGCGCTTGCCATCACGATCGAGGCCGAGCCGCGTGAAGACGGTTCGCGCCGCACGACGCGCTATGACATCGACATGACGAAATGCATTTATTGCGGCCTGTGTCAGGAAGCCTGCCCCGTCGATGCCATCGTCGAGGGGCCGAATTTTGAATTCGCAACGGAAACGCGCGAGGAGCTTTACTATAACAAGGCCAAGCTTCTTGAAAACGGCGACAGGTGGGAGGCGCAGATTGCCGCAAACCTTGCCAGAGAAGCGCCGTACCGTTAAACGCATCAAGGAATTTTAAAGAGCCACAACCATGCTTCAGCCGTTTGCCTTTTATCTGTTTGCCGCCGTGACGCTTTTCAGTGCGCTGATGGTGATCACCGCCCGCGCGCCGGTTCATTCCGTGCTGTTCCTTATCCTTGCTTTTTTCAATGCCGCGGGGCTGTTCGTTCTTTTGGGGGCGGAATTCGTCGCGATGATTCTGGTGATTGTCTATGTGGGCGCGGTCGCGGTTCTTTTCCTCTTCGTCGTCATGATGCTGGATGAAGGGCTTGAACAGCTTCGCAAGGGAGCGATGAAATATGCCCCGCTCGGTTTGGCCGTGGGGGCCATATTGCTTGCGGAGCTGGTTATCGTTTACGGGGCGTGGAAATTCGCGCCGTCGGTAACGGAAAATATTTCCAATCCCGCCGGAAGCCTGAAGAATACAGAGGCGCTCGGCGCGCTCATTTATACAAAATATGTCTTTGCCTTCCAGCTTGCGGGGCTTGTGCTTCTGGTCGCGATGATAGGGGCGATTGTCCTGACCCACAGGGCGCGGCCCGGCGTGCGCCGCCAGAAAATCGCGGTGCAAAACGCGCGCAAACCCGCCGACGCGCTTGAAATCATGCAGGTAAAATCAGGGGAGGGGGCGTAAGTCATGCTGGAAATCGGTCTTGAACATTATCTGATCCTTGCCGCCCTGCTCTTTACCATGGGGATTTTCGGCATTTTCCTGAACCGCCGGAACGTCATCATCATCCTGATGTGCATCGAATTGATGCTGCTTGCCGTCAATATCAATTTCGTGGCGTTTTCGTCCTTTCTCGGCGATTTGACGGGGCAGATTTTCGCCATGTTCGTTTTAACGGTCGCGGCGGCAGAGGCTGCTATCGGCCTCGCCATCCTCGTTATCTTTTTCCGGAACAGGGGAACGATTGCGGTGGAAGAGATTTCAAGTATGAGGGGCTAAGACAATGCAACTGGAACTTCTGGCCGTATTCCCGCCGCTCGCGGCCTTTATCATTGCCTTTCTCTTCGGCAGGCAAATCGGGCCGCACGTGGTGCAACTTATTACATGCGCGGGCGTTGTTACCGCTGCCGTTGCGTCCTGCCTTCTTTTCGTAGATGTCGTCCTTGGCTCCGACCCGCGCACCGTTACGGTGATGAACTGGATTGCGTCCGGCGCGTTGCAGGTTGACTGGGCGCTGCGCGTCGATCAGCTTGCCGTCGTCATGATGTGTGTCGTGACAATCGTATCATCCTGCGTGCATGTCTATTCGATAGGTTATATGAGCCACGATCCGGCGCGCGCGCGGTTTATGGCCTATCTCTCGCTCTTTACCTTTGCGATGCTGATGCTGGTCACGGCGGATAACCTCATCCAGCTTTTCTTCGGCTGGGAAGGGGTGGGCGTCGCATCCTATCTTTTGATCGGTTTCTGGAACCATAAGGATTCCGCCAATGCTGCCGCTATCAAGGCCTTTCTCGTCAACCGCGTCGGGGATTTCGCGCTCGCGCTCGGTATTTTCGTCTGTTTCGTTCTGTTCGGCTCTGTGCAGTTCGATGTTATTTTTGCGCAGGCGGAAGGGCTGAAAGATACGGCCATCCATTTTGCGGGATTTGATTTACCGGCGCTGAATCTCGCCTGTTTGCTTTTATTCATAGGCGCGATGGGAAAATCGGCGCAATTGGGATTGCATACATGGCTGCCGGACGCGATGGAAGGGCCGACGCCCGTATCCGCCCTCATCCACGCGGCGACGATGGTGACGGCGGGGGTATTCCTCGTCGCCCGCATGTCGCCTGTTTTTGAATATGCGCCCGAAGCCCTGATGGTCGTGTGCATCGTCGGCGCGGTTACGGCTTTCGTTGCCGCGACGATCGGCCTTACGCAGTTCGACATTAAGCGGGTTATCGCCTATTCGACCATGTCGCAGCTTGGCTATATGTTCTTTGCGCTTGGCGTGTCCGCCTATGGCGCGGCCATCTTCCACCTGATGACCCATGCGTTTTTCAAGGCGCTTTTGTTCCTTGGCGCGGGTTCGGTCATTCACGCCCTGCATGACGAACAGGACATGCGCAATATGGGCGGTGTGTGGAAAAAGATTCCCGTGACCTATGGGCTGATGTGGATCGGATCGCTCGCGCTTGCGGGGATACCGTTCTTCGCGGGTTATTATTCCAAGGATATCGTCCTAGAGGCCGCCTTCGCGGATCACACATGGTTCGGCACATTTGCCTATTGGACGGGGGTTGCGGCGGCGCTGATGACGGCGTTTTATTCGGGCCGCCTGCTTTTCATGACATTCCACGGCAAGCCGCGTATGGATCAGCATATATATGATCACGCGCATGAATCGCCGCCGGTCATGTTGCTGCCCTTGTTTCTCCTGGCCCTTGGCGCGCTTTTTTCCGGCGCGCTCGCCTATCAGGGCTTTGTCGGGAGCCCGAAACACGGGGACAGTCATGCGGTCATTATGAGCGCCGTAAAATCCGATGCCGCCATAATGCCTGATTCCGCTATGGCGGAGGAAAGCGCAGTGGAGGCGGCGGAGATAACCCATGGCGTAGAAGCCGCCGCCGAAGAACCCTATAGGGAAGAAAACGCCGAAGAAGAAGCGCACGTGGCCGGAGAGAAAGTTCCGGCGCCCATTTACGATATAGATGATCGCTCCCTTGTCGCCGCCATGCAAGAACAGCCGGTCATTGAACTTTCCGGCGTGCATGAAGGCGTAGCCATGATGGATCGCTTTATATTCTGGGGGGATTCAATCAAGGTTCTGCCCGAAAACGATACGGTCGAAGCCGCACATCATGTCCCGCTCTGGGTCAAGCTGCTGCCCGCTATTGTGGGGGCGTTTGGTTTGTTGCTGGCATGGGTTTTCTATTTGCTTGTGCCGCGGCTGCCGTCCCTTACGGTTTCGGTATTTTCAAAAATCCATACGCTCTTCTTCCGCAAATGGTTTTTTGACGAGCTGTATAACGCCGTCTTTGTCAGGAATGCTTTGCGGGCGGGCGGTTTATTCTGGAAGGCGGACAAGAATATCGTGGACGGGCTTGGCCCCGACGGGGTGGCGGCGCGTTCACTGGATACGGGCCGCATTATGAAGAAAATGCAAACGGGATATATATTCCACTATGCCTTTGTCATGATGGTCGGGGTGGTGGTTATTGTGAGCTGGTTCTTCTACCGGTTCGGAGTTTAAGGCTGTGATGGAACATATTTTATCGTATCAAATTTTCCTGCCGCTCATAGGGGCGCTGCTCATTATGGCGTTGCCGCGGTTGAGCGATAAGGGCGCGCGCGTCATTGCGCTTGGAACGTCGCTTGCCGTATTCGTGCTTTCCCTTGTGATGCTGCGTCATTTTGAAACGGGCAATGCCGGGATGCAGTTTGTTGAAAAAGCGGCGTGGTTTCCGGGCTTCAACCTGACCTATCATCTCGGCGTGGACGGGATTTCTGTTTATTTCGTACTGCTTTCGACTTTCCTGACCCTGATCTGCCTTATCTCCTGCTGGCATTCGGTGCAAAAACGGGTGAAGGAATATATGATTTGTTTCCTCGTGCTGGAAACATTCATGGTCGGGACGTTCTGCGCGCTCGATGCCGTCCTCTTTTATGTGTTCTTTGAAGGCGTGCTTATCCCGATGTTTATCATCATCGGCGTATGGGGCGGGGCGCGCAGGGTCTATGCGGCCTTTAAATTCTTTCTTTACACGCTTCTTGGTTCCGTCCTGATGCTGGTCGCCTTGCTGGCGCTTTATTACCAGACCGGCACGACGGATATTATCGCCATGGCGGATAACAGGATTCCGCTTGGCTGGCAAATCTGGCTGTGGCTGGCGCTGTTTGCAAGCTTTGCCGTGAAAATGCCGATGTGGCCGGTTCACACATGGCTTCCCGACGCGCATGTCGAGGCGCCGACGGCGGGGTCGGTTATCCTTGCGGGCGTGTTGTTGAAAATGGGCGGCTATGGATTTTTGCGCTTTTCCCTTCCCATCCTGCCCGACGCCAGCGTCTATTTCGCCGATATGGTTTTCTGGCTTTCGATTGTCGCGATTATCTATACGGCGCTCGTGGCGCTCGTGCAGGAAGACATGAAAAAGCTGATCGCCTATTCATCGGTTTCCCATATGGGGTTTGTCACGCTCGGTATTTTTACAGGTACGCAGCAAGGGATTGACGGGGCGATGTTCCAGATGCTCAGCCACGGCATTATCTCCGCCGCGCTCTTTTTATGCGTGGGAGTGGTGTATGACAGGCTCCATACGCGGGAGATTTCACGCTATGGCGGGCTTGTGAAAAACATGCCGAAATACGCGACTGTTTTTATGGTACTTATGCTCGGCTCCGTCGGCTTGCCGGGGACATCGGGCTTTGTCGGGGAGTTCCTAACGCTGATGGGCGCGTTCCAGGCCGATACGCTCGTTGCGCTTTTCGCCGCGACGGGGCTTGTTTTCGGGGCCGCCTATATGCTCGTCCTTTACCGCCGCGTGATTTTCGGCGAGCAAAAAAATGCGGACGCGGCGGCCATGGGCGACCTTACCAAGACGGAAACATTCTATTTTATCCCACTCGTCCTGATGGTGATCCTGTTCGGCGTCGCGCCCTGGCTTATAATGAAAAATATTTCACCGACCGTGCAGGCCCTGCTGAATGATTATGCGCCGCATGTCATCATGCCTGCGGAGCTTGCATCCGCGGACATTACAAAGGAAATCAATAATCATGACTGATTTTTCTCTTGCCATGATCATGCCGTTAAAGGCCGAGATTTTTATGGCGCTTGCCGGGCTGGCCCTGCTGGTCTTCGGGGCATTCAGGGGCGATAAGGCGGGGGCGCAGATTGGATGGCTGGCGTCCGCCGTCTGTGCCGTTGCAATCGCGCTCGTCCTTGGCGGCGGCATGACGCGTATGCTTGCCCTGAATGACATGTTCGTGTCGGACGCTTTCGCCGTTATCATGAAAACCATTATTCTAGGCGGGATGATTGCATCCATCACCCTTTCTATCCGCTATTTGCGCGAAGAGGGGGTAGAGAGGTTCGAATATCCGCTTTTGATGCTGTTTTCCGCTATCGGCATGATGGTGATGGTGTCCGCCCATGATTTACTCGCGCTTTATATGGGGCTGGAATTGCAATCGCTTGCGCTATATGTGCTGGCGGCAATCCGGCGCGATAACGTGAAATCCGCCGAAGCGGGATTAAAATATTTCGTGCTTGGCGCCATTTCTTCGGGGATGCTTTTGTTCGGCGTTTCGCTTGTTTACGGCTATACCGGTTCGACCAATTTCGACGTTATCGGCCACGCGCTTGCGGGCGAGCTTTCCGTCGGCGCGGTTATCGGGATGGTCTTTATCCTCGCCGGCATCGCCTTTAAAATTTCCGCCGTGCCGTTCCATATGTGGACGCCCGATGTGTATGAAGGCGCGCCGATGCCCGTGACTGCTTTCTTTGCGCTTGTGCCGAAAATGGCGGCTATGGCCTTGCTTATGCGCATGCTCTATGAAGCCTTTCCGGCAGCGATTATCCAGTGGCAACAGATTATCTGCATTCTTGCTGTGCTTTCCATGGCTGTCGGGGCTTTTGCCGGGTTGCTACAGGACAATCTCAAACGGCTTTTAGCCTATTCCTCCATCGGGAATATGGGGTTCGCGCTTGTCGGGCTTGCCGCCGCGACGCAAGAAGGGTTGGTAGGGCTGGTTGTTTATATGATTATTTATATGGCGATGACGGCGGGGACTTTTGCGATTATTTTGTCGATGCGCAGGGGCGGGAGCGGCCTTGAGCAGATTGCGGATCTTTCGGGCCTTTCGCGGAACCATCCGGTGATGGCCTATGCGCTTGCCGTCCTGATGTTTTCCATGAGCGGCATTCCGCCCCTTGCGGGGTTTTTCGGCAAGCTTCTCGTCTTTAAGGCAGCCGTGGGTATGGGGATGTTCTGGCTGGCGGTTTTCGGGGTTTTATGTTCGGTCGTCGCGGCTTATTATTATCTGCGCATCATCAAGGTGATGTTTTTCGACGAGCCTGTCGCCGCCTATGACGTCCCGATGCCGTGGAGCCGCCGCGCAGTAACGGCCTTCAGCGTTGCTTTTGTCCTTTTGTTTATCCTTCTCCCTTCGCCGGTCATGAATGCAAGCGAACGGGCCGTCAGTGTATTCTTCAATGGACAGGGATAACGTAAATTTCTGGCGCGTCCAGATGCTGGGCACGACGCCCAGCACGCAGGATATGGTTCGCACCCTTGCCGAAACGGGGGAGGGGGAAGGGCTTGCCGTTCAGGCCCTCCAGCAGACCAAGGGGCGGGGCCGTCACGGCAATCAATGGGCATCCCCCATGGGGAATCTCTATATATCAAAACTCTTCAGGCCCTCCTGCAAGGCCCCCGACGCGGGGCAGATGGCGTTCGTCGTGGCGCTTGCGCTGTCCGAAGCCATTGACGGCATCATCGGGGAGGGGCATCAAAAAACCTTGAAATGGCCGAATGACGTGCTTATCGACGGGCGCAAAGTATCCGGCATCTTGCTTGAGAGCGCCCTTGATGCGCATGGCCGCGTGGACTACCTGATTGTAGGTTCCGGCGTCAATATCTTTGCGCCGCCGGAAGGAGCTGTCGGGCTGGACGAGGTAAAGGCGGAGCGGCTTGCAATCAACAGCTTCCGGGACGATTATCTTGCCAGCCTGCACCGTTGGTATGTGTTGTGGCAGGAAAAAGGATTTGCACCCGTCAGGGCGGCATGGTTAGAACAGGCCCATGGCTTGAACGCGCCCATGAGGATACGCCTGCCGGAAATAAGCTATGAGGGCGTTTTTCGCGGCATCACTGAAAACGGTTCCCTCATCGCCGGCATTGATGGCGGGGAGCGGATATTTACCGCAGGCGAAGTTCATTTTGGAGAAAAATAAGATGCTGATGGCAATCGACGCAGGAAACACGAATATCGTCTTCGCCCTTCATGACGGCGACAAGGTTTTGCATTCATGGAGATGTATGACGGAAGCGGGACGGACGGCGGATGAATATGCTTCATGGCTTTACCCGCTTTTTGCAACGGAAGGGCTTGATTTCGGCGTTATCGACGCGGCGATTATCAGCTCCGTCGTGCCGGATGCGAATTTCAACCTGCGAAGGCTTTGCGAAAAGAATTTCAATGCCGCCGTTTCGATGGTGAACCACGTGCTTGTGGGGGAGGGCTTGCAGATAAAAATCAACAAGCCCGAAGAACTTGGTGCGGACAGGATCGTTAATGCCCTTGCGGTGAAGAACTGCTACCGCTATCCGGCGATTGTGGTTGATTTCGGCACGGCGACGACGTTTGACATTGTTGATGAAAGCGGCGCTTATTGCGGGGGTATAATTGCACCGGGCATCAATCTTTCCGTGGCGGCCCTTCATCAGGCGGCGGCGAAGCTTCCCAAGATTGCGATTAAGAAGCCATCGCGTGTTGTCGGCGGCGATACGGTAGAAGCGATGCATTCAGGCGTTTATTGGGGGTATGTCAGCATGATCGAGGGTATCGTCAAACGCGTGAGCGAAGAAATGAACATGAAGCCTTTCGTGCTGGCGACAGGCGGCCTTGCGGGGCTTATCGCGCAAGGCACAGCGATTATCGAAGCCGTAGATGGCGATTTAACACTAAAAGGCCTGATGCTTATTCACAAGCAGCAGGCAAAGAAAAGGGCAGCTTAATCCGTTATGGTCATGAATTTTAAAAAAGATGAATTATATTTTATCCCGCTCGGCGGCGCGGAGCAGTTCGGGGTCAACCTGAACATCTATGGCTATAAGGGCAAGTGGCTCGCGATTGATTGCGGGCTGGGCTTTGCCGATGAGCGGTTTCCGGCCATTGATATTCTTCTGCCCGATCCGAAATTCATCGAGGCGCGCAAAAAAGATCTGCTGGGGCTGGTTATCACCCATGCGCATGAGGATCATATCGGCGCCGTCGCCCATCTCTGGCCGCGCCTGCGCTGTCCGATTTACGCATCGCCCTTTACCGCTGCTGTCTTGCGCAGGAAAATGGCAGAAAATTCCCAATGCAAGGGTGCGGAGATTATCGAGATCAAAGCCGGCGGAAAATTGACGCTTGCCCCGTTCACCGTGACCTTCACGCCGGTGACCCATTCCGTGCCGCAGACATCGGCGCTTTTCATTGAAACGGACGCGGGGAATATCCTCCATAGCGGCGACTGGAACCTCGACCCCGAACCGACGATCGGTGAGCCGACGCAGGCGGAGCCTTTTATCGCGTTCGGTAAAAAGGGCGTGCTTGCCTATATCGGCGATTCGACCAATGCCGAAGTGGACGGCATGTCCGGTTCCGAAAGCGATGTGGAACGCGGCCTGACGACTCTTTTGGGTGAATGTGAGGGGCGCGTGGCCATTACGATTTTCGCATCGAATATCGGGCGTCTTCGTTCCATTTGCCTTGCCGCGAAAAATCAGGGGCGGAAGGTCGCGCTGATCGGGCGTTCCTTGCACAATATGGTCGGTGCGGCCAAAGAGTGCGGCTATCTTAAAGACATCGACAAATTCATTGAACAAGATGAAGTCGTGGATTATCCCGACAACAAGATTCTTATGATCCTCACAGGCTCCCAAGGCGAACCGCGCGCCCAGCTTGCCCGCATCGCCCGCGGCGACCATCAGGAAATCACCTTTAAATCCGGCGACACGGTTATATTCTCGGCCCGTCCCATTCCGGGGAACGAGCGGGATATTATCGCCGTTAAAAACAATCTTGCGGCAAGCCGTGTGCGGGTCATATCGCCGCGCGAAACAGAGCATGTCATCCATGTTTCCGGCCATCCGGCGCGGGACGAGATCACGAAAATGTTCCAATGGGTCAAGCCGCAATCCGTCATCGCCGTGCATGGCGAGCGCACGATGCTTGAAGCCCACGCCGCGCTTGCGCGGGACATGCAGGTTCCGACCGCCATTGTCCCGAATAACGGATCCGTCATCAGGCTTTATCCCGGTACGCCGCAGGTGATTGGTGAAGTTGATACGGGACTTTTGGCCGTGGAGCCGGGGCGCATCATCAATGCGGATCATCCGGCAATCGCACAGCGGCGCAAGCTCCAGTTCTCCGGCACGGTTCACGTGACGATGGTGATGAACAAGCGCGGCGATCTGGTTGCCGACCCGCAAGTTTCGACAGTCGGCCTCGTGGATGAAAAGACCCCGGAAGGCAGGGAGTTCGAGGATAAAATCCTGGACGAGGTTGAGGATATTCTGGCGGATATGGAACGCGGCGATCTGGGCGACGATCATTTCGTCGCCGAGGAGCTCCGCATCGGCATCCGCCGCCTGATCCAGCACAAATTGCAGATTAAACCGAAAACATCCGTCCATCTGGTCAGGGTATAGGCGGATGAGCATATTTACCGGCTTTATCCTGTATTTTATGCTTTTCTGGCTAACGCTCTTTGTCGTTTTGCCGTGGGGGAACAGGCCGCAGGAAAATGTGCAAACAGGGAATGCGCCAAGCGCCCCCGCCAATCCGCGCATCAGGAAGAAATTCCTTGTAACGGCTTGTATAACGGCAATCATATGGCTCGTCGTTTTTCTTATGATATATTTCAACGTCCTGGATTTTTATGAGATAGCGCGCCGGATGGCGGTGGAGGATTACGGACGATGAGATATGCTGTTTCTATAGCCGGTATTTTGTTTCTGGCCCTGTCTTCGGCGCCATTGATGGCGGCGGAACAGATTCCGGCCGAATGCACCATCGTTCAACGGCATATATCCCTTGGCGCCGATTTCGTGGCGGGGGTCGATGTTGACGGCAATCAGGTCGCGCCTGCGGATTTGGGCGGTAAACAGCTCTTATCAGCCCCCAACCCCATTATCGTGCCGCTCGGGATCGATTTGGCGGAGCGGATCGGTTCGGGCATCAAGGGGCTTGAAATGGACGCTACGACGGGGTTCCTTGAGGTTTTTATGGATGGGCGGGTTTTGTATAACGGGCAGGACGTAGCGGGAGAACTGGACGTTTTATGCGGGAATGACGCGGAATCGGGCCGTTTTTCCGATGATGGACAGGCCGGGCCGGATGTCATAAAGTACGGCTCGCCGGATGACGCTTCGGCCATACTCAAAGACTGAAATAATTAAAGAAAAAAGCGAGCAAGTTTGATGACAGAACAGGCCCGGCAGCAGCCTCAAGCGAAAAAGAATGCCAGAACAGCCATCACCCCGACGCGCGCGGAAGATTTTCCCGCCTGGTATCAGGAGGTCGTGAAGGCCGCCGATATGGCCGAAAATTCCCCCGTGCGCGGTTCGATGATCATCAAGCCCTATGGCTATGCCTTGTGGGAAAACATGACGGCCATCTTTGATAAATGGCTGAAAGAATACGGTATCCAGAACACGGCTTTCCCGCTTTTGATCCCTGTGTCGTTCCTCGCGAAAGAGGCCGAGCATGTCGAAGGCTTTGCCAAGGAATGCGCCGTCGTGACGCACCACCGTTTGGAAAAAGCCCCCGATGGCGGGCTTCGCCCGGCGGAAAGCGCGGCTTTGGAAGAGCCTTATGTGGTTCGCCCGACATCCGAAACCATTATCGGCGACGCCATGGCGCGCTGGATCCAGTCCTACCGCGACCTGCCGATGAAGCTGAACCAGTGGGGCAATGTCATGCGCTGGGAAATGCGCACGCGGCTGTTCCTCAGGACGTCGGAATTTTTCTGGCATGAAGGGCATTGCGCCTTTGAAACGCTGGAAGAGGCCGATGCGGATACGCTTTACATCATGGGGCTTTATAAAAAGTTTTTTGAAGACTATCTGGGCCTCACCGGCTATCACGGGCCGAAAACCGCCGAAGAGCGTTTCCCCGGCGCAATCAACACGATAGGGTTTGAATCGATGATGCAGGACGGCAAGGCCTTGCAGGCCGCGACGACGCATAATCTTGGCCAGAATTTTTCCAAATCCATCGGCATTAAATTCCAGGGCCGCGACGGGAAAGAGCAATTCGCCTATACGACGTCATGGGCCTATAGCACCCGCATTATCGGCGGTATGATCATGATGCATGGCGATGATGACGGCATGATTATGCCGCCGCGCGTGGCGCCGGTGCAAATTATCATCCTGCCTGTCGTCAAGGATGACGGCGCGGACTTGATCGCATATTGCGCGAAGATAGAGGCGGAGCTGAAGGCGAAAGGCTTTGCCGTGAAGCTCGACAACCGCGATATGAGGACGCCGGACAAAATGTGGGAAGCCGTGAAGAAAGGCATCCCCGTCCGTGTCGAGGTCGGCCAGCGCGAAATGGAGGCGGGGCAGCTTACCTTCGTTCGCCGCGATATCGGCAAGGATTCCAAAAAGACATGCTCTGTCGAAGAATTCACTGGCTCTATTCAGGGCGTGCTGGACGATATCCATGACGGTCTGTTGTCCCGCAACCGCAAATTCACGGCGGATAATACGGCGGATGGAAAAACCGTATCGGACATACGCGATTTCTATGCGGCGGATAAAACCGGCTTTGTCCGCGTGCCGGTGGAATTGCTGAGCGACCCGGCACTGGAAGCGGTAAAGGACGAATTCAAGCTTTCGACGCGCTGCATGCCGTTTGAAAATGAGGGGCGCAAGGTTCTGATTGCGAAGTCCTATTAATGGCGTTTTCTCCCTTTGAGCGCATGATGGCCGGACGGTATTTGCGGGCGCGCAAGGCCGAAGGGTTCGTGTCCGTCATTGCCGGTTTTTCCTTTATGGGCATTATGCTGGGCGTTGCGACGCTGATTATCGTCATGTCGGTCATGAACGGTTTTCGCGAAGAGCTGGTGAGCCGCATTCTGGGGCTGAACGGCCATTTGAACGTCTATGCCGTATCCGGCCCGCTTCATAATTATATGTCCATGGTTGACCGTATCGAGAATACGGCAGGCGTGCAAAGCGTCCGGCCCATGGTCGAGGGGCAGGTTCTTGTATCCGCCAACGGCGCGGCCAACGGCGCCATGGTGCGGGGGCTGACGCGGGAGGATTTCGCGACGAAGCCGATCCTGTCCGACGGTATCGAACAGGGCGAGCTTACAAATTTCAACCAGAACCATATCGCCATCGGCGCGGAGCTTGCGCGGCGGATGAATTTGCATTTAGGCGATCAATTGACGTTGCTTTCCCCCAAAGGGCGGGCGTCGCCGTTCGGCACTGTTCCCCGTTCGGGGAGCTATATCGTCGCCATCATCTTCGATGTCGGCATGTATGAGTATAATAACGGCTTTGTTTTCATGCCGCTTGAAACGGCGCAGAAATTCTTCCAGCTGGAAGACAGCGTCAATACGCTTGAAATCATGGCGGATAGCCCGATGAATATTCAACGCGTAAAGGAAGATATAGGGTTTGCCGTAAGGGGCGAGGCCGAAGTCTATGACTGGCGCGACGCCAACAAGTCTTTTATCAACGCGCTCAATGTCGAAAGGAATGTGATGTTCCTGATCCTGACATTGATTATCGTCGTCGCGGCGTTCAATATTATTTCCAGCATGATTATGCTGGTCAAGGACAAGGGCAAGGATATCGCGATTATTCGCACGATGGGCGCGTCGCGGGGGATGATGCTGCGTATTTTCGTCCTGACGGGGGCGAGCATCGGTTTTGCCGGAACATTTGCGGGCGCGATACTGGGCATCGCCTTTGCGACCAATGTCGAAAGCATCCGCCGTTTTTTGGAAGGGCTTACCAATACGGAGCTGTTTTCGGACGAGATTTATTTCCTTTCAAAGCTCCCCGCGATTATCGAGTGGCAGGAAGTGGCCGTTGTGATAGGCATGGCGATGGCGATTTCCATTGCCGCGACGATTTACCCGGCATGGCGCGCCTCACGCCTCGACCCTGTGGAGGCGCTGCGCTATGAGTGAAATTCTTTTGCAAACGCAGGAGTTACAGCGCGTCTATCATCAGGGCGGCGAAACGCTGACCGTTCTCCACAATGCCAATATCGAAATCAGGGCGGGGGAGATTGTCGCCCTTGTCGGGCCGAGCGGTTCGGGAAAATCGACCTTGCTGCAAATGGCGGGGCTTTTGGACAAGCCGACAAGCGGCAGGATTTTTATCGCGGGGCAGGAAGCGACCGGACAGGACGACGAAGGCCGCACCGCCTTGCGCCGGAAATTCATGGGGTTCGTGTATCAGTTCCATTATCTGCTTCCCGAATTCAGCGCCCTTGAAAATGTCGTGATCCCGCAAATGATTGCGGGCAAAAAGAAGGGCGCCGCCGAAGAAAAGGCGAAAGAGCTTTTAACGCGGCTCAAACTTGAACACAGGCTTGAACACCGCCCCGCGCGGCTGTCCGGCGGTGAGCAGCAGCGCGTCGCCATCGCAAGGGCGCTCGCCAACGGGCCGCGGCTTATTCTGGCGGACGAGCCGACTGGAAATCTCGACCCCGAAACAGCCAACGGGGTTTTTGAAATGCTCACCGAAATGGTGCGGGATTTCGGCATGGGCGCGCTTATCGCCACCCATAACATGGATCTGGCGGAGCGGATGGACAGGATTCTGGAACTGAGGGCCGGACGCATTATCTCCTATTAAATTTTGCCTCTCCAGCCTGAATTTTAACCTTTCATCCGTGGACAGAGGGGCTTTGGGGCCTTTCCATCAAGGCTTGCCGCTTGCTATGGTGGGGCATCATGATTGAAGCGGATCCCAAAGACTTTGTGCATTTGCATGTGCATTCGGCCTATTCACTGGCCGAAGGCGCGATCCGGACGAAGGAACTCGTCAAACGCTGTAAGCTCAACGGCATGTCCGCCGTCGCCGTGACCGATACGAACAATCTTTTCGGCGCTTTGGAATTTGCCATGGCGGCGGCTTCCGAAGGGGTTCAGCCGATTATCGGCGCGCAGATTAGCATGGAAGACGGTGCGCAAATCGTGCTTCTGGTGCAGAGCGAGCGCGGTTATCTCAATCTCTCAAAACTGGTCAGCGACGCCTATATGAACGGCGCGGGCGGCAAGGATTTCGTTGCGGCCTATGACGATCTGCCGGCCTGTTCGGAAGGGCTTATCTGCCTTTCCGGCGGGCCGCTTATGGGGGTGCGGGACGAGGGGCGGCTCTCCTTCTTAAAGAACGCCTATCCGGGCTGTTTTTATATAGAGCTACAGCGCCACAATCTGGCGGCGGAGGATCTGGCCGAAGAGGGATTGCTTGATTTTGCCTACCGCGAGAACGTGCCGATCGTCGCGACGAATGATTGTTATTTCACAGACCCTTCGATGCACGAGGCCCATGACGCGCTGCTTTGCATCGCCGAAGGCCGTTATGTTACCGAGGCGGATCGCCGCAAGGTTACGAAGCATCATTTTTTCAAATCCGGCGAGGATATGGCGAAGCTGTTCGCCGATATTCCGGAGGCCATTATCAATACGGGCATTATCGCTCGCCGCTGCCATTTCCTCCTGAAACCGGCCAAGCCCATCCTGCCGCCGTTTGAAACCGAAAGCGGGAGGAACGAGGTTGAGGAATTGCGGGCGCAGGCGCGGGAAGGGCTTCAATGGCGGATTGAAAACTATACGGCCCGGGGAACCGACCCGGAGCCTTATTTCAAGCGCCTTGATTACGAGCTTGGGATTATCGAACAGATGGGCTTCCCCGGCTATTTCCTCATCGTTTCCGACTTTATCAAATGGGCCAAGGATCATGATATTCCGGTCGGGCCGGGCAGGGGGTCTGGTGCGGGATCCGTCATCGCATGGGCGCTTAAAATTACCGACCTTGATCCGTTGCAATTCAACCTCCTGTTCGAACGGTTTTTGAACCCCGAACGCGTATCCATGCCGGACTTCGACGTTGACTTCTGTCAGGACAGGCGCGACGAGGTTATCAAATATGTTCAGGAACGCTACGGCAAGGATCGCGTGGCGCAGATCATCACGTTCGGCAAGCTTCAGGCGCGCAATACGGTGCGCGATGTCGGGCGCGTTTTGCAAATGCCCTATGGACAGGTTGACCGGCTTGCCAAGATGATCCCGAACAATCCGGCCAATCCGGTCACGCTCCAGCAAGCGCTCGACGCCGATGCGGATTTGCGGGCAGAGCGTGATAAGGATGAAATGAGCCAGAAGCTTATTGACATCGCGCTTCAGCTTGAGGGGCTTTACCGCCACGCATCGACCCATGCGGCGGGCGTGGTGATCGGCGACAGGCCGCTTCATGAGTTATGCCCCGTTTACCGCGATCCGCGCTCCGAAATGCCGGTGACGCAGTTCAACATGAAATATGTCGAACAGGCGGGGCTGGTGAAGTTCGACTTTCTTGGGCTGAAAACGCTGACCGTCGTGCAAAAGGCGTTACAGATCGTCAAACAGGTGCATGGCAAGGATATTGACATCCTCCAGATACCGCTTGACGACGCGGGCGCGTACGAGATGATTTCGCGCGGTGAATCCATCGGGGTGTTCCAGCTTGAAAGTTCGGGCATGAAGGACACGCTGCGCCGGATGAAGCCGAACCGTTTTGAAGACATCATCGCGCTTGTATCGCTCTACCGTCCGGGGCCGATGGATAATATTCCCAAATATGTATCGGTCAAGGACGGGCATGAGGAGGCGGATTACCTCCACCCCAAATTGCGGCCTGTTCTTGAGGAAACATACGGGATCATGGTCTATCAGGAACAGGTCATGCAGGCGGCGCAGATTTTGGCGGGCTATACGCTCGGCGGCGCCGACTTGCTCCGCCGCGCCATGGGGAAGAAAATCAAAGCCGAAATGGACGCGCAGCAGGAAATGTTCGTCAAGGGCGCGAAGGAGTTTTCCGACGTGCCGGCGGAACAGGCGGCGATGATCTTCGTCCAGATTGAAAAATTCGCAGGTTACGGCTTTAACAAATCGCACGCCGCGGCCTATGCGCTGATTGCCTATCAGACCGCGTGGCTCAAGGCGAATTATCCGGTTGAATTCATGACCGCGTCCATGACGCTCGACTATGGCAACACGGACAAGCTCGCCGTCTTTAAACAGGAAACACAGCGTATGGGCATTCCGCTCCTGCCGCCCGACATCAATAAATCAGGCGTCATGTTTTCGGTGGAAGAGCAAAAGATCCGCTACGCGCTTACGGCTCTGAAGGGGGTTGGCTATGGCGCCATGGAAAAAATCGTACAGGAGCGTGAAGAGGCCGGCGCCTTTAAGACGCTCGCCGATTTTATCGGACGGCTCGACGCGAAGGTTATGAACAAGAAGCAATTCGAGCAGCTTGTCTGTGCGGGGGCTTTTGATTCTATTTTTGCAAAGCGGGCGCAGCTCTACGAAAATATCGAAATGCTCATCCGCCATGCGCAAACGCAGGCCGAAGAGCGTTCGAGCGGGCAGGTCAGCCTGTTCGGGGAGGCGGATGGCAGCGGGGACGACTTGCCGCCGATGCGCGAAGCGATGGAATGGGATCCGCTTGAGCGCCTGAGATATGAATTTGAAGCCGTCGGTTTTTATCTTTCGGCGCACCCGCTCGACACCAAGGCGGCGCAGCTTGAGCGGATGAAGATTATTCCGTTCGGGCAGCTTGTGGAGGAGTTGGAGCGCAAGCCGACAAGCCGCGTGCAGATGGCGGGCATCCTTTTGAAAAAGGTTGAAAAAGTTTCCCCGAAAAGCGGCAATAAATACGCCTTCTTACAGATGTCCGACGCGACGGGCGTTTACGAGGTTATGATTTTTTCTGAAACGCTCTCACGGGCAAGGCCGTTTCTTGAGAGCGGCACGGCGCTGCTTTTAACGGTCGATGCGGATGTCAGGGATGAGCAGGTCAAACTGCTCGGCCAGATTATCGCGCCTCTGGATGAAACCCTTGCAAGCAAGCTGACGGAACTCGCCGTCCATATAGACGCCGCCGCGCCCGCCGCCAAAATCCGTGATCTGATCGCCATAGAAGGACAGGGAGCGGTGAAAATATCCGTCCATGCCCATACGGCGGGCGGGCAGATTGCCCAGATTGACCTGAAAGGGCGGTGGAGCGTTTCACCGCAGGCGATTAGTGCCATCCGCTCTACGCCGGGCGTTATCCGCATTGCGGAGCGTTAGACGGGCCTAATAATTATGCCGGTAATGCTGCTGTAGCGGGAGGTTGTTCTGGGTCAATCGCGGGTCGGCGATGGCCCAGTCCATATCCGCCAGAAATTGCCGGTGCTGCTCCATCTGCATGGAAAGCCGTTTGCCGTTCATGCGGTTCTCCCTGTAGGCGGCGGCGAGGGCAGGGGAAACTTTATGCCTGAAAAGCGGGGTGATCTTGGTCGCCAGTTCTTCCCGGTCGTTGCCGATGCTTTCTATATCTGCCGAAGCTTTCTTGATGCGGGCGTTGTAATAGCGGCGCAAGGGCTTGAAAATCCATCCTAATTTCTGCGGATCCGCTTCCATATCGCCCGATATAATGGCGGTAAAGCTCTTATGGAGCGTGTCGGTATAGGCGACGTGCTGCAAGACGCGGCGCATGGTTTCATCCTCCATGTCGGCATTGACGGCGCGCCATAATCTACCCAGTTTTTGTACTGTATTGCCCATTATTAACCCCTAACATAATAAGTGCCATATTTGTTTGCATATTGTTTTAGGCAATAGCAAGGTTAAAAGCCTTTTTCTCTTGCATTTTCAGCCTCAAAACGGCATAACCCCGCCAGTAGTAAATTCACAAGCGGGTTCCTTACCCGGTGTTTTTAGGTTATCCGTCCGGAAAACCTATAAAAACCAAGGCCCGCTGAGGATATAACCGGATATAACAAGGAGAACCATATCCATGGCAATGCCTACATTCACCATGCGCCAATTGCTTGAAGCCGGCGCCCATTTCGGCCACCACACGCGCCGCTGGAACCCGCAAATGCGTCCCTATATTTTCGGGGTTCGTAACGGTATCCATATTCTTGACCTGCAACAATCCGTACCGATGTTGAACACGGCGCTGAAATCCGTTCGCGATATTGTTGCGAATGGCGGCCGCGTCCTGTTCGTCGGGACGAAGCGCCAGGCACAGGAAAAAGTCGCTGAATCCGCAAAACGCTGCGGCCAGTACTATGTGAACCATCGCTGGCTCGGCGGGATGATGACGAACTGGAAAACCATTTCCGTTTCCATCAACCGCCTGCGCGAACTGGAACAAATTCTTTCCGCGCCGCAGGGGCTTACGAAAAAAGAAATCCTGATGATGACCCGCGAGAAAGACAAGCTTGAGCTTTCCCTTGGCGGTATTAAAGAAATGGGCGGCCAGCCTGACGCTTTGTTCATTATCGACGTGAACAAGGAAGACATCGCGGTTCAGGAAGCCAACAAGCTCGGCATCCCTGTTTTTGCCGTCCTTGATTCCAACTCTTCGCCGCTTGGCATTGATTACCCGATTCCGGGGAACGATGACGCCCTGCGCGCAATCGAGCTTTACTGCGACCTGTTCGCGGACGCCATTCTTGACGGTATTCAGGCCGAACTGGGCCGCTCCGGCAAGGATGCGGGCGCCGCTGTCGATGTCAAAGTCGATGTTCCAGCGGCTCCTGACGCTGCGGAAGTCGAACAGGAAAAAAAAGCCGCTAACGCGGGCTGATTAAATCCCCTCATATAATTCCCCGCGCTTGCGGGGAATTTTCAACTATCTTCCGGCTCCTTCAAAAGGGCGCCGGATCAATGGAAAAGGAAAAAGATTATGGCTGCAATTACAGCATCAATGGTGAAAGAACTTCGTGAAGCGACCGGCGCCGGCATGATGGACGCTAAAAACGCCCTGACGGAAAATAACGGCGATATCGAGGCCGCGACGGACTGGCTTCGCAAAAAAGGCCTTGCAAAGGCCGCCAAGAAATCTTCCCGCACGGCGGCTGAAGGTCTTGTCGCCATTGCCGCCGCAGGCAAAACGGGCGCTGTCGTCGAGGTGAACTCCGAAACGGACTTTGTCGCCCGTAACGAGGAGTTTCAGGGATTTGTCCGCAATGTTGCCGATAAGGCGCTTAATGCCGCGGACAATTATGATGCGCTTTTGAATGTCGAACTTGAAGGCAAGCCTTTATCCGAAGTCCTGACCGACAAGATCGCAAAAATCGGTGAGAACATGACAATCCGCCGCATGGAAAAACTATCCGTGAATGACGGTGTTGTCGCGGCGTATGTTCATAATGCTGTTGCGCCGAATCTCGGTAAAATCGGCGTATTGGTCGCCCTTGAATCCACGGGCGATAAGGAAAAGCTGGGGGCGCTCGGCAAACAGCTCGCGATGCATGTCGCCGCCGCCTTCCCGAAATATCTGAACAAGGAAGACGTTGACGCCGCAACGATGGAGCGCGAGAAAGACGTTTTGCGCGAACAGGCGAAAGCCGAAGGCAAGCCTGCGGAGATTATCGAGAAAATGCTCGAAGGCCGCATGCGCAAATTCTATGAGGAAATCTGCCTTATCGAACAGATTTTCGTCATGGACGGCGAAACCAGAATCTCCAAGCTTCTTGAAGATGCGGCGAAAGATGTCGGCGCGCCTGTTGCCCTGACGGCCTATACGCGCGTCCAGCTGGGCGAGGGCATCGAAAAAGAGGAAACGGACTTTGCCGCCGAAGTTGCCGCGGCAGTAAACGGTTAATCAAGCCGTTTTCCGTCACCGTATCTTATCGTTAAACCCGGCCATGTGCCGGGTTTTACCTTATTTTTGCCCGAATTGCGGCGCATGTTTTTCCGGTCTTTTCTATTTCTTTTTCTTTCAGTGGGGAGAGTGCCGCATGAAAATTTTCTTTCAGCTTTTACTGGTTTTTATTCTGGTCGGGACGGCATCGTCGCTGGCGGCGGTAGAGCCTGATTACGCGCCCGGAAAACCGCCTGTGACCAATCCATGGTATGCACATCAGGACGAGGCGGCGCGGCAGGCGGATCTTGACTTTATTACCGGCATGAGGCCGCACCATGCGGGGGCGCTTTCCATGTCCGAAGAGTATCTGGCGGATAAGGCCGCAAGTTACGGGCCTTTGAAAGCCCTTGCCAAAAGCATCATCCATAACCAGAAATTCGAGATAGCCATGCTTGATCGCGTCGGGGAGCTTGCCGGCAAGCCGCTTGTCCCTGAAAAGGCGGGCGGGACGGAATGGCGGCAAATTGCGGAGCAGGGACTGGCGCAAAAGATGCGCTTTGTCCGCGCCCCCATACCGGGGCCGTTTCATAGCGGTGCGGAGCCTGTGTCCGAACGGGACGTGCAGTTTGCCAAGGCTATGATCATCCATCACGAAGGTGCGCTCGTGATGTGCGACGATTATTTAAAAAATCCTGCTGTGGCGAATAAATATCTGAAACTGCTTTGCGTCGATATTTTGCGCGATCAGGAACAGGAAATCCGCCTGATGCGGAACATTACCGGCCGTTATGACGGGAATCCGGATGATGTGAAGATTGATGATTCTATGATTCACGGCATGGAAGGCATGAATCACGGCGCCCACGGTCATGGCGCTCATGCGCCGGACGGTAAAAAAACTGCGGGTGCGGCTGCCCAAAAGCCAAGCGGGGGCAAGAAGCCGCGGCCACAGCCGGCCTCTTCACGGAAAGAGGCGCCGGAGCCTCATCAGCGCCATCACTGAATAGGCGCCTCGGCAAGCGCCTCTTAAGCGACTAAGTAAGAGGCCCGCCTCCCGCTATTGGTTGAAGAAGCCGAGGCCGGGAGTGCGCCGGAGAGGCCGTTTAAAGAGGCTTTTTCGCCTATAAGGCCCTGCCGGGCCGGGTAGGTAATTTTTTTATGCATTTTATCGTGCCGAACGGGCGCGTCATGGTGGACTTTCTATGCGGCTTCTCTTATTTTGGCGAAGCTTTTGCCGCATAAAAAGAAAGATTATGAAAATGATAGCCGCTTCGTCCCAGCAGTCCGCCCAGCCATCCCACCGGCGCGTCCTCTTGAAAATGTCCGGCGAGGTCTTGATGGGGGATAAAGAATTCGGTCTGGATTCCAGCACGCTGAACCGCGTCGCCCGCGATATCAAGGAAGTGATCGATATGGGCGTGCAGGTTTGCGTGTCCGTCGGGGCGGGGAATATCTTTCGGGGCGTGTCCGGCGCGGCCGAAGGCATGGACAGGACGCAGGCGGATTATATGGGGATGCTCGGCATTGTCATCAATGCGCTTGCCCTGCAATCGGCGCTGGAGCAGCTTGACGTTCCCACGCGCGTGATGTCGGCCATCCCCATGTCGGCCATTTGCGAGCCCTATATCCGCCGCAAGGCCATGCGCCACATGGAAAAAGGACGCGTTGTTATTTTTGCCGCCGGTACGGGCAACCCTTATTTTACGAGCGATACGACCGCGGCGCTCCGCGCGTCTGAAATGAACTGCGACGCGATTTTAAAAGGCACCAAGGTCGATGGAATTTACAGCGCCGATCCCAAGCTGGAGCCGGACGCCAAGCGTTTTGATGAAATCAGCTATATGGATGTTTTGACGAAGAACCTGCGTGTTATGGATGCGACGGCCATTTCACTGGCGCGCGAAAACAATATACCGATAGTGATTTTCAATGTAAGGGAAGAAGGAAGCTTCGCACGCGTCATGAAGGGCGAAGGCACGTTCACGACGGTGAGCAATTAACGTAAATATTTTTAAATAAGCAGGTACCGAGGAGGAAAACAATGTCATTTAACAAGGACGATATTAAACGCCGGATGGAGGCCGCCGTCGATTCATTGAAACATGAATTTTCCGGCCTGCGCACGGGGCGCGCTTCCACGGCCATGCTGGATACGATTACGGTCGAGATCTATGGCTCGCGCATGCCGCTCAATCAGGTCGGAAGCATTTCCGTGCCGGAGCCGCGCATGTTGACCGTTCAGGTATGGGATACGGGTTCCGTGAAATCTGTTGAAAAAGCCATTCGTGATTCCAATCTCGGCCTGAACCCGCAGGCGGACGGCAATCTTATCCGCGTGCCCGTGCCGGAACTGAACGAAGAGCGCCGTAAGGATCTGGTCAAGGTCGCGGGGCAATATGCCGAATCCGCCCGCGTCGCCGTGCGTAACGTGCGCCGCGACGGCATGGAAAGCCTGAAAAAACTAAAAACAGACGGCCAATCCGAAGACGATAACAAACGCCTTGGGGATGAAGTCCAAAAACTTACGGATGAGAATATTAAAAAGATCGACGCGCTTTTGTCTGATAAAGAAAAAGACATTATGACGGTCTGATGAAAACAGAGATCCCGCAACATATCGCCATTATCATGGACGGCAATGGCCGGTGGGCGAAAAGCCGCGGCCTGCCGCGCACGGCCGGACACCATCAGGGCGTCGAGGCTTGCAGGCGCGTTGTGCGCGCGGCGGGCGAGATCGGGATTAAATATATTACGCTTTTCGGATTTTCATCGGAAAACTGGTCAAGGCCGGCGGAGGAAATTAATGAGCTGATGCGGCTGCTCCGTATGTTCCTGCGCTCTGAAACCGCGGATCTCCACCGGAATAATATTTGTTTGCGCGTTATCGGTTCACGCAAAGAATTGTCCGCGGATATTGTTGGCCTGATAGAAAATGCGGAAACGTTGACGAAGGATAACAAGGCCCTTTATCTCACCATCGCCCTTAATTACGGCGCGCGGAATGAAATTCTCGAAGCCGCATCGCTCTATGCGCAAACGCTCGCGGAAAAAGGAATGGCGCCGTCTTATGAAACCGCTGAAGAATTTTTTCCGCAAGGTTTGATGACGCAAGGCATGCCCGATCCGGACATTCTTATCCGCACCAGCGGCGAGCAAAGGATTAGCAATTTCCTTTTGTGGCAATGTGCCTATACGGAATTATTTTTTACGCAAACGCTCTGGCCCGATTTCGGAAGGGCGGATCTGGAACAGGCCATTGCGGATTTTCAAAAGCGCGAACGCCGTTTCGGGGCCATTGGCAACGCTCCCTAAATCTTGTGGCATAACCGCCGTAACCAAAAATATTGATGGTTTTCATGGTCATTAAAAATACGCTCGTTCTTCGTTTCCTGTCCGCTATGCTGCTGGCCCCGCTTGCGCTTTTTTGCATGATCTATGGCGGCGTGCCTTTTCTGGTGATGGCCGGCCTTGCATTGGGAATCGGGTTTTCCGAATGGGTGCGTATGGCGCGCCGCGGGCCGCATCCATTTTTATACGGCTTTGCCGGGGTGACTTATATTCTCTCCTGCTTTTGGGCATTTGTATATTTGCGCATGGTGCAAGGTGATGGGGCGGGGCTTGCCCTGGCTTTGATGCTTTGCATCTGGGCGTCCGATTCCGGCGCTTATTTTGCCGGAAAACTCATTGGCGGCCCGAAGATGGCGCCGAAAATAAGCCCGAATAAAACATGGGCCGGATTGATTGGCGGAATTGCGGCGAGCGCGGCCGCCCTTGCTGTTTTCTCCTTGTATGTCGGCCCGTGGCTAAGCGGCGTTCTGGCGCGCGATATGGCGATATTGGAGAGTCTGTCCCTGCCGCTCGTTGCATTGCTCGGTGCTTCTATCACCTTGAGCGGGCAGGCGGGCGATCTTCTTATTTCCATGGAAAAACGCAAAACCGGCGTCAAGGATACGGGCAATCTTATTCCCGGTCATGGCGGCTTGCTGGATCGTATCGATTCCCTCTTGTTGGCCTCGCCCGTCTTTCTTTTGAGCCTGAAAGCGATGGGGTTGTAAGGTGGCGAGGCCTGACGCGGCGCACCGGACGATTTCCGTTCTTGGCTCGACTGGTTCGGTGGGGCAGGCGACGCTTGATGTCGCCTGTCATGAGGAAGGGCGTTTTTCCGTCCGGAGCCTCACGGCAAACAGGAATGTCGATTTGCTGGCGCAGCAGGCCATCCGGGCGCGTGCGGAACAGGCCGTTATCGCCGATGATACGCTTTACGGTGCGTTAAAGGAAAGGCTTGCGGGAAGCGGTGTAAAGGCCGCCGCCGGACGGCAGGCCGTTATTGACGCGGCGGGCGATAAGGCCGACATAACCATGGCGGCGATCATGGGCGTTGCAGGGCTGGAACCTATTCTTGCTGCGATTGCGGGGGGCAAGAAAGTGGCTATCGCCAATAAAGAGCCGCTTGTTTCCGCAGGATCCCTTGTCATGGAAGCCGCGCGCCAGTCCGGCGCGGCCCTGCTTCCGGTGGACAGTGAGCATAACGCGATTTTTCAGGTTTTTGAAAAGGCGAACGCGGACAAAATAAGCCGCATTATCCTGACGGCATCGGGCGGGCCTTTCCGTGAATGGGCGCTTGAGAGGATGGAGCGCGCGAGTCCGGAAGAGGCGCTCGCCCATCCGAACTGGAAGATGGGGCAAAAGATTTCCATCGACAGCGCGACCATGTTCAACAAGGCGCTTGAAGTCATCGAGGCGCATCACCTTTTTACCATGCCGCCGGAAAAGATTGATGTGCTGCTCCATCCCCAATCCATCATCCATTCGATGGTGGAATATGAAGACGGCTCCGTTCTGGCCCAGATGGGCGCGCCCGATATGCGGGTGCCTATTTCCCATGTTCTAGCCAGCCCCGGACGTATGAAAAGCCCGGCGCAACGCCTTGATTTTTCTGCGCTATCGCCGCTTAGTTTTGGGGAGGTCGATGAATGCCGTTTTCCCGCCATAAAGCTTGCCTATGAATCAATGAATGCGGGGCAGGGCGCGTGCGTTGCCATGAACGCCGCAAATGAAGTGGCTGTCGCCGCTTTTTTGGGAGGGCGAATGGGCTTTATGGACATATTCCGCACAGTGCGCGCCATTGTCGAGGCGGCGCCAATCTCTGTTTTGAACTCTCTTGAATCCATTCTACAATCCGATGCGGACGCGCGCCGCGCCGCGGACGATTATATAACCAACACCATAACACCGAACCGGAAAGTATCATGAATTCCATCTTCGATTTATTTCAGCTCGTTCTTAGTAATGTATGGGTCTATGGCGGCACGTTCCTGCTGGTCTTGAGCGTCCTGGTTTTCGTGCATGAATGGGGGCATTATATTGTCGCCCGCGCCTGCGGCGTAAAGGTTGATGTCTTTTCCATCGGTTTCGGCAAGGAAGTTTTCGGCTTTAACGACAAGCATGGCACGCGGTGGAAATTCTCCATGATACCGCTCGGCGGCTATGTCAAAATGTTTGGCGATACCGACCCGGCGAGCGCCGGCCATAAAGACACTGTCGGGGATGGAGAATCGGCCCGCCCGCTTACGGTGGAAGAGCGCAACGGCGCCTTTTTTGCCAAGCCCGTATGGCAGCGCGCCGCGGTTGTTTTTGCGGGGCCGGCCATTAATTTTCTTTTCGCCGTTCTTTTATTTGCCGGCCTGTTCGCGTTTTACGGCCAGCCTGTAACACCGCCCACGGCATCGGCTATCATCAAGGATTCCGCCGCCGATCGCGCCGGGTTCCAGCCGCATGACCGCGTTGTCGCGATTGACGGAAACCCCGTCAGGCGGTTTGAAGATATCCGTCAGCGGGTCATGATAGCCCTCGATACGCCCATGAGCTTTACCGTCCTGCGCGGCGGTGAAGAGGTTGAACTGACCGCAACGCCGGAAAGGGAAACATTCAGCGACCGTTTCGGATTTGAGCATTCGCGCGGCATGCTGGGGCTTTTAGGGGCCGTCAACGGCTTTGCGCTAGAGCGCGTCGAGGCTATTAACGGGCAAAAGCTGGAAAACGAGGCGCAAATTATTACAGCGCTTGAATCCGGCATGGATCGCACCGTTGAGGTTCAGTTCAAAGTGCCGGAAGGCGAGAAGGAAAATATCCTGATCGTCCATCCATTAAAGGCGTTGAACGAAACGCTTGCCGACGAGCCGGAAGAGGGGGCGCAGCGTCTTCTTGTCATTTCCGAGCGTATCGGCAACGAAATCGTCAAACATGATGCCGGGGCGGCTTTGTATCATTCTGTAAAGGAAACACGGGATGTGACGCTCGGCACGCTGAAGGCGCTCGGCCAGATTGTGACGGGAACACGCAGCGCGAAAGAGCTGGGCGGGCTGATTCGAATCGGCGCGATGGCCGGGGATATGGCGCAAGCAGGCCTTATCGCCCTTATCACTTTCACCGCGCTTTTGTCGATTAACCTTGGGCTGATCAATCTTTTCCCGATTCCCGTTCTCGATGGCGGCCACCTCGTTTTCTATGCCGTCGAGGCCGTCAAAGGCTCGCCAATTCCGGAAAAGGGACAGGAATATGCCTTCCGCCTTGGCTTTACCTTGCTGATAGGGCTTATGGTTTTCGCCAACCTGAATGATATTTTGCAACTGATTCTGTGATTTAAAAGCAGGATACGGTTGTCAGCCCCTTGAAAATATTCTACTGAAATAGGGGTAGGAAACCGGCTTTCGTCAGGATTGCGATTCATTATGTCCCGTCTATCTATTCTTGTAACCATTCTTGTCTGTCTTTTCAGCCTTCCGGCCATGGCGCAGGAAATGCTGCGCGAAATCCGCATTAGCGGGGCGCAGCGCATAGAGGCCGCGACGATTCTCAACTACCTGCAATTGGAAACGGGACAGCCGGTCAATGAAGAGATTTTGAACAATGCGCTGAAGAATCTCTTTTCAACGGGGCTGTTCGCCGATGTGCGGATGAAGCAGCAAGGCGGCGTGCTTTTGGTCGATGTGATGGAAAACCCGCTCATCAATGAAATTGCCTTTGAAGGCAATGACCGGATTAAAGACAATGAACTGATGGCCGAGATTTCCTTGCGTCCGCGCCAGGTCTATACCAAAACCCGCGTGCAGAACGATGTTGCGCGCGTTCACCAGCTTTACCAGCGTTCCGGGCGGTTTGCGGCGGCTGTCGAGCCGAAGATCATCGAGCTGGATCAAAACCGCGTCAATCTTGTTTTTGAGATTGTCGAGGGCGATGTGACGGCCATTAAAGGGATTAAATTTGTTGGCAACAAGGCGTTTACGGATGACCAGCTCCGCTCTGAACTTTCCACGAAAGAGGAGCGCTGGTACCGCTTCTTTGCGAGCGACGATCGTTATGACGAGGATCGCGTCCGGTTCGATGAAGAGCTTTTACGCCGCTATTACCTGCGGAACGGTTACGCGGATTTCAGGGTTATCTCCTCGAATGCGGAACTGTCCGAAGACAGGAAAAGCTTTTACCTGACCTTTACTGTCGAAGAAGGGCTGCGCTACAGGATAAATCAGGTCGCGATTGAATCGAACCTGCGCGGCCTTGACGCAACCCCGCTGCGCGAAGATATAAAGTTCGTTCCGGGCGAATGGTATGATGCCGACAAAGTCCAGTCGAGCGTTGACGCAATGGAAAAATCGCTTGGCGATATGCAATATGCCTTTGTCGATATCGAGCCGGGCGTTCGCCGTAACTCCGCAGATTCGTCGGTGGATATCACATTCAATATCGCGGAATCGCCGCGCGCGTTCGTTGAACGGATTGATATTCACGGCAATTTACGCACGATTGACAAGGTTATCCGCCGGGAGATGCAGCTTGTCGAAGGCGACCCCTTCAACAGCTCCAAGCTAAGCCGCTCCGAACAGCGTTTACGCAACCTGAACTATTTTGAAAATGTTAAGATAAAAACCCTGCCGGGAAGCGCGCCGGATAAGACCGTTATCGATATCGAGGTGGCGGAACAGTCAACCGGTGAATTATCGATCGGGGCCGGATTCTCGACGCAGGACGGGCCTTTGGCCGACCTGCGTATCCGTGAACGCAACCTTCTCGGCAAAGGGCAGGATCTTACCTTCGCCACGACGATTGCGGGCAAGCGCACGGAATTCGACGCGTCCTTTACAGAGCCGTATTTCCTCGATCGCGATCTGTCCGCCGGTGTCGATGCGTTCCACATCACGCGGGATCTTCAGGATGAAAGCTCTTACGACCTTCGCCGGACGGGCGCCGCGTTGCGCATGGGCTATCCGCTTTCCGAAAAATGGCGGCAGGGATGGAAATACAGGCTGGACAGCAGCGATATCCGCAATGTCGATCCTCTTGCCTCCCGCTATATCCGCGATCAGGCCGGAAAGCGCGCTACGTCCGCCGTGTCGCAACGCCTTACCTATGACGGGCGCGACAGCGTCATCTTCCCGACGGAAGGGCTTCATACATGGATTGACGCGGAAGTTGCGGGACTCGGCGGCGATGCAAAATATATTTCCGGCACGGTCGGGAGCAACTACTACATCCCGTTTTTTGATAAGAAAGTTGTCTTTAACATCCTTGGAGAAACCGGAATTATTCATGGTTTCAGCGATGACGGGGTTGAGATTAACGAGCGTTTCATGCTGGGCGGCAATAATCTGCGCGGTTTTGAACGGGGCGGGATCGGCCCGCGCGACAGCTTTACGGACGACGCCCTCGGCGGCAATATCTTCTACCGCGGCAGCGCCGAAGTCGCGTTTCCCATCGGCTTTTCCGAAGAGATGGGGATTTCCGGCCACGCCTTTACCGATTTCGGCTCGCTTTGGGATATTGATGAAAGCGGCCCCGGCCTTGTCGATAAAAGCTCTTTACGGGCGGCTGCCGGGCTTGGTATCTCGTGGCGCTCGCCGATGGGGCCTGTACGGATCGACTATGCGGTTCCGTATATTAAGGAAGATTTTGACGAAGAGGAACATTTCCGCTTCAGCTTCGGCACGCGCTTCTAGGAAAGCGCCTGCCGCCGGCTCCGGTTCCCGCCCCGGCGGGTGGGGGGAGCCTGATAACTATTCATTTAAAGGAGATGCATATGGGCTGGCGCTTTTTGCGAACGATAATTTTATGTGCGGCATTCGCCGGGCTGGCTGCCGGATATTTTCCAGCCCGCGCCGAAACGGGAAAGGTGCAGGCTAAAACGGCGCAAGCCAAACAGGCCGAATCCGATTCTGTTTCCATCGCCGTGGTCGATGTTGAGAAGATTCTCTCCGATTCAAAGGCGGCGCGTAGCCTGCAAAAACAAATCCAGGATAAAAAAGACATTTTCCAGCGGGAGTTTTCGGAAAAGGAAAACAGCCTGAAGGCAACGGAAACCCAATTGATTGGCTCACGCGAGCGTTTATCCGCGGAAGAATTCGCGCAGCAGCGCAAGGCCTATGAGGAAGAGATTTTCGAGGTGCGCAAGCTTTTCCAGCAGCGCCGCAACGCCCTCGACAAAGGGCTTGGAAACGCCATGCAGGATTTGCGCCGGAGTATCGTAGAGGCGGCGGCGCGCGTTGCCGAGCAAAAAGACTATGATGTCGTCCTTACGCGTGAAAGCGTTCTGATCGTCGAAAAGAGGCTTGATATTACGCAGGATGTTTTGAATGCGCTTGACGCAAGCGTGAGCGATATTCCTTTGAAGGTCGAGTAAAAGGCAAGGAGCGCAGGGTGGCCGATCCAAAATTCTTTAAAAAGATGCAGCCTTTGACAATCGACGAGCTTGCGGATATTGCGGGCGGGGAGGTTGCAGGCGCGCCGGTCGCCGCCGGAACGCTCTATGACGATGTTGCGCCCCTTGATAAAGCGGGGCCAAGCCATGTGAGCTTTCTTGACAATGTCCGCTATAAGGAGGCCTTTGCCCAATCCAGCGCGGGTGTTTGTATCGTTTCCGAAGCGCTTGGCGGCATTGCGCCGGAAGGCATGGCCTTGATTGTTTCCCGTAATCCTTATAAATCCTATGCCCTTGTCGCGCAGGCTTTTTATCCGGAAGCCTATCCCCCTCCGCGCATCGAAGAGGGAAGCCATGTCCATCCTTCGGCCCGGATTGGCGACGGCGCGGTGATAGAACCGGGCGCGGTCGTGCGCGCCCATGCGGTTGTCGGGGAGGGATGCTGGCTCGAAGCCGGGGCCGTGATTGGCGAAGGGGTCACGTTGGGCGCGAAATGCCGTATCGGCATCAATGCCAGCGTGTCGCACGCCGTTCTGGGCGACAATGTCCGGCTTTATCCCGGCGTCCGTGTGGGGCAGGACGGTTTCGGTTTTGCCATCGATCCGGCGGGGCATGTGAAAGTGCCTCAGCTAGGGCGGGTTCTGATCGGGGATAATGTCGAAATCGGCGCCAATAGCTGTATTGACCGCGGCGCGGGGCCGGACACAGTCATCGGGGCGGGAAGCTGGATCGATAATCTTGTCCAGATTGGACATAATGTTAGGATTGGCCGTGGGTGCGTGCTGGTGGCCCAGTGCGGGGTTGCCGGAAGCACGGTGCTTGAAGATTATGTCGTTCTGGCCGCTAAGTGCGGCGTTGCCGGCCATTTGCGGATTGGCAAGGGCGCCAGAATAGGGGCGATGGCGGGGGTTATGCGCGATATTCCGGCGGGAGAAGAGCATATGGGCGCGCCTTCCATGCCCGTAAAAGAGTTTATGCGGCAATTCACCACATTAAAACGATTGACGAAATACAAAAAAAGCGAATAAAAACAAGGGCTATGAGCGAGTTAGAGAAAATGGATACAGCAGTCGATATTGTCAGCGTGATGGAAATGATCCCCCATCGCTATCCCATCCTTCTGGTCGATCGGATTCTGGACTATGTCCCGGGCGAGCGGGCGGTGGGGCTCAAGAACGTCACGTTCAACGAACCGCATTTTCAGGGGCATTTTCCCGGCTGGCCCGTCATGCCGGGCGTCCTGATCGTCGAGGCGATGGCCCAGACATCCGCCTGTCTTGTCGTGAAAACGCTGGGTGACGAGGCCAAGGGCAAGGTCGTCTATTTTATGAGCATCGAGGAGGCGAAGTTCCGCCGCCCCGTAACGCCCGGAGATTCTCTTCATATCCATGTCGAAAAACTCCAGAACCGCCGCAATGTCTGGAAATTCAACGGCAAGGCCATGGTCGGCGACCAGATCTGCGCCGAGGCTGTCTTCAGTGCCATGATTATGGATCGGGCCGCGGGCGAGCGTTAAGCCTTCTGAAAGTTCGCAGGACAGACGGGCCGCGTTGCCTGTAACAGCATGAAAAATACTGTGATTTGTGGCTGTTCACCGCCCTTGCTATGTGTAGATGATGAGCAATATTCACCCCACAGCCATCATCGATCCCAAAGCCGCGCTTGGCAAAAATATCACAATCGGCCCGTTCTGCATTGTCGGGCCTGATGTTACGCTTGGCGATAATGTGGAATTGAAATCCCATGTCGTTATTGAGGGCCGCACCACGCTTGGCGCAGCTTGCCGCGTCTTTCCCTTTGCCTCTATCGGGCATGCGCCGCAGGATTTGAAATATAGGGGTGAGCCGTCCGAGCTTATCATCGGCAAGAACAACACAATCCGCGAGCATGTAACCATGAACCCCGGAACCGAAAGCGGCGGCATGAAAACCGTCATCGGTGATGACGGGCTGTTTATGGTCGGCGTGCATGTCGCCCATGACTGCGTTGTCGGCAACCGCGTTATCATGGCGAACAATGCAACCCTTGCCGGCCATGTGCGGGTTGGCAACAATGTCCTTGTCGGCGGGCTTTCGGCTGTCCATCAATTTGTCCGCATCGGTGATTTTGCGGTGATTGGCGGCATGTCCGGCGTTGAAAGCGATGTTATTCCCTATGGCCGGGTGAAGGGGGAGCGCGCGCATCTTGCGGGGCTTAATCTTGTCGGGCTTGAACGCGGCGGGTTTGAAAAAGGCACGGTTAAAACACTGCAAAAAGTGATGCGCGAATTGTTCGACGGCGCGGGCACGCTTGACGAAAGGCTGGATACTCTTTCGCAAGCCTATCAATCCGATAGCGCCGTTATGCAAATGATTGAATTTGCGCGTCACCGTGAACGGTTTGGCCTGTGCAGGCCGGATTCCGCAAAGGCGGCTTAAGGCCAGTGGCTGTACCCCTTAAAAAGCTTGGTATTATTGCGGGCGGCGGAGCATTGCCGCGCAGGCTTCTTGAATTTTGCGAGTCCCGGAAAATAGACCCCTATCTTGTCGGCCTTGAAGGGCATGTCGATCCGTCCCTTCTTGAAGGGCGCGAACATATGCTGACGAGGCCGGGCGCGGCGGGCAGCATTATGCGCGTGCTGCATGAAAAAAATATTCGCGATCTGGTTTTGATCGGCACATTGAAACGTCCAAGGCTGGCCGAAATGCGGCCAGATTTCCGTACGCTTGCCTTCTATGCCAAGCTCGGCTTGCGCGCCCTTGGCGATGACGGGCTTTTGAAAGCCGTGCGGGCCGAGCTGGAAAGCGATGGGTTCGTCATTCACGGCATCCATGAAATCATGCCGGATCTGTTTATCGGCAAGGGCGTCCTTGGGCGCTATGCGCCGGATGAAAGCCAGGGCGCCGAGATAGCGATCGGCCTTGATGCGGCGCGGGCGCTTGGTATTGCCGATATTGGTCAGGGCGTCGTTGTCCATCAAGGCATTGTCGTTGACCGCGAAGATGAACAAGGCACGGACGTGCTTTTGCAAAGGGCGGCGCGGCGGGGAGCGATTTTTGTCAAAAGCAGCAAGCCCCAGCAGGACAGGAAGCTCGACCTGCCGACAATCGGGCCTGATACGATTGCCTTGTGCGTGCAAGGCGGCTATGCGGGGATCGCCGCCGAGGCGGGCGGCGTTTTGCTTGCCGTACCCGTGGAACAAATGGCGGCTCTGGCGGATGAACATGGATTATTTGTGGTGGGCATATGAGCAGGCATATTTGCGTTATAGCCGGAGAGCCGTCCGGTGATTTTCTCGGCGGCAGGTTGATAGCCGCGCTAAAAGAGGCCGCGCCCGATACGGTGTTTAGCGGCGTTGGCGGCCATTATATGGCGGAGCAAGGGGTTCAATCGCTCTTTTCCTATCAGCAGCTTGCGGTGATGGGAATTGCGGAAATCCTTCCGAAGCTGCCGACGCTCTTGGCGCGCATCCGCCAGACAATCGATCACATCAAGAAAACGAAACCCGCGATTATTGTCACGATTGACTCGCCTGATTTTTCTTTTCGCGTACTGAGGGCCGTGCGCAAGGAAATGGGGGATGACGCGCCCAAACTCGTCCATTATGTCGCGCCGAGCGTCTGGGCATGGCGGGCGGCGCGGGCGGAAAAAATCGCGCGTTTTCTGGACGGGGTTATTTGCCTTTTTGATTTCGAGCCGCCCTATTTTGAAGAGCATGGTCTTAAGGCCGTTGCCGCCGGCCATCCATTGGTCGAGGGCGGCGCGATGAATGCGGATGGCGCGGTTTTTCGTGATATATGCGGCATAGGCGGGAGTGAAACGATTATCGGCCTCTTGTTCGGGAGCCGTAAGGGGGAGCTAAAAAGAACCGCGCCCGTTTTGCGCGATGCGGCTTTTCTGCTCGCGGAAAAGCAGGGAAGATTGCCCCATATTGTCGCGCCGACTTTGCCGCATCTTTACAATGATGTCATGAATTTGATCCGCGATTATCCCGGCCCTATCCATATTACTACGGATGCGGCGCAAAAATGGAATGGGTTCAAGGCGATGGATGTCGCCTTTGCCGTGTCCGGTACGGTTGGGCTGGAGCTTGCGGCGATGCAGGTTCCGCATGTTATCGGCTATCGCACGAACTGGATGACGGCGGCGCTCATCCGCCGCGTGATTAAAATAGATTATGCGCATCTGGCCAACATCATGATGGGCGCGCCGGTCGTGCCGGAATTTTTACAGGAAAAATGTGACGCTGCTTCTATGGCGGTCTGCGCCGACGCGTTGTTGAAAAACCCCGAAGCGCAAAAACAGGCTCTGGCGCAAGTGGCGCATAAGATCGGTTTCGGGCAGGAAAAAACGCCGTCACAAAAAGCGGCGGCGTTTGTTCTGTCGCTCTAATAAAGGCTTTGTAAGCCTTACTTCCTTTTGTCTATATCGACATAAGGGCGCATCGCGGGGCCGGTATAGAGCTGGCGCGGGCGGCCGATGCGGAGTTCAGGCTCTTCAATCATTTCCTTCCACTGTGATATCCAGCCGACCGTCCTTGATACGGCAAAGAGAACCGTAAACATCGAGGTCGGGAAGCCCATGGCCTTCAGGATAATGCCGGAATAGAAATCGACATTGGGGAAGAGCTTGCGTTCGATGAAATAATCGTCTTCGAGGGCGATGCGTTCCAGCTCCATGGCGAGCTTGAGCGTCGGGTCGTTGCGGACGCCGAGTTCGTCAAGCACTTCATGGCAGCTTTCGCGCATAATTTCCGCGCGCGGGTCGAGGTTTTTGTAAACGCGGTGGCCGAAGCCCATAAGGCGGAACGGGTCGTTTTTGTCTTTTGCCTTGGCGATATATTCTGGGATGCGATCGACGCTGCCGATCTCGGAGAGCATCTCAAGCACTTCCTGGTTTGCGCCGCCATGGGCCGGGCCCCAGAGGCAGGCAATGCCGGCGGCGATACAGGCGAAGGGGTTGGCCTGTGATGAGCCGGCAAGCCGCACCGTGGAGGTCGATGCGTTTTGTTCGTGGTCGGCATGGAGGATAAGGATGCGATCCATGGCTTTGGCCAGTATCGGCGAAACCTTGTAAGGCTCCGCCGGAACGGCGAAACATTGGTAGAGGAAATTTTCCGGATAGGTGAGATCGTTGCGCGGATACATGAATGGCTGGCCCATCGCATATTTCATCGTCATAGCGGCGAGGGTCGGCATTTTCGCGATCAGGCGGTGCGCGGAAATTTCGCGCTGCATTGGGTCGTAAATATCAAGGGAGTCGTGATAAAAAGCGGCCATGGCGGCGACGACGCCGCACATCACGGCCATCGGGTGCGCATCGCGGCGAAAACCCCGGAAGAAATAGTTCATCTGGTCATGCACCATCGTGTGATAGGTGATGTTGTGCGTGAATTTTGCGAGCTGCTCCTGCGTGGGGAGATCGCCGTCCAAAAGCAGGTGGCAGACTTCCATAAAGGTGCTTTTGCGCGCCAGTTCTTTAATATCGTAACCGCGGTGATGGAGGATGCCTTCGTCGCCGTCGATAAAGGTCAGGCGAGATTTGCAGGAGGCCGTAGAAGTATAGGACGGGTCGAACGTGAAATGGCCCGTCTGGGCATATAATTTACGAACGTCCAGGACATCCGGCCCCGACGTGCCGTGAAGGACTGGAAGCTTGACGCTTTCCCCCGTCGCGTCATTGGTCAGGGTAAAGGTTTTGTCCGTGGTAATATCGTCGCTCATGATGTTTTCCGTTCGCTGAAAGTGATAGGCGCAGTAGAACTCTGCCGCATAAAGATAGGCCGCGAATCATTAAAGATCAATTTACAAGCGCTTGATTTCTTTTGATTTTCCGTATTGTTTTTGTGCGTTCAAGCGGTCGCTGCTTTCAAGCGCGCAAGCGTTTCATCCTTGCCGAGAATTTCAGCGGCGTGGAAGAGGGATGGCGATTTATCGCGGCCTGTCAGGGCGGCGCGGAGCGGCATCATAACCTTGCCGAGCTTACCGCCGCGCATATCCTTGGCAAGCGTGCGGCATATTTCTTCGATGGATGCGGCGCTAAAAATATCCATTGCCTCTATATGCGTTATAAGTGCTTTGAGCGCTGTCTTCGCTTCATCGTCAATGAGCTTTTGCGCGGCTTCGCTTATATCGAGCGGGGCGGATTTGAGGTAGAAGGCGCCTTCTTCGGCGATCTGGAGCAGGGTGATAGCGCGCGATTTCAATTCATCCATGCCTGAAAGCAGGCGTTCGCGTCCTTTTGCGTCATCCACGATATGCTGCATGAAAGGAACGGCAAGGTCGGCCAGCCGTTCATTCGATGCCTGTTTGATATAATGGGCGTTCAGGTGGTTGAGCTTGTCAAAGTCCCATCTTGCGGGGCTTTTTACGATGCCGTCCAGATCGAACCATGCGATGGCCTGTTCGCGCGAGATGATTTCGTCATCGCCATGCCCCCAGCCAAGGCGCAGGAGATAGTTGCACAGCGCTTCGGGCAAATAGCCCATGTCGCGATATTCCTCGACGCTTGCGGCGCCTTTGCGTTTGGACATTTTGGAGCCGTCGGCGGCAAGGATCAGCGGCACATGCGCATATTCGGGGAGCTTCCACCCCATCGCCTCAATAATCACATTCTGGCGGAACGTATTGTTCAGATGGTCGTCGCCGCGAATGACGTGGGTTACGCCCATATCATGATCGTCGACAACGACGGCGAGGTGATAAACGGGAGTCCCGTCCGACCGCAAAATAATCATGTCGTCGATTTGTTCGTTATTGACCCGCACCTCGCCCTGAACGCGGTCATGGACGACGCTTTCCCCCGCAAGAGGGGCCTTGATGCGGATAACCGGCTTGACTCCTTCGGGCGGCGTGTTGGTGGAATCGCGCCATCGCCGGTCATAGAAAGTCGGACGGCCTTCGGCCTTTGCCTTTTCACGCATTTCCTCAAGCTCTTCGGGCGTGCAATAGCAATAATAGGCTTTACCCGCGGCGAGCAATTGATGCGCGACTTCGATATGGCGATCTTTCCGCGCGAATTGCGATGTTATCTCGCCGTCCCAGTCCAGCCCCAGCCAGCGCATGCCGTTGATAATAGCTTCTACCGCGGCCTCGGAATGACGTTCGCGATCCGTGTCTTCTATGCGGAAAACCATTTTCCCGCCCGTATGTTTCGCATAGAGCCAGTTGAAAAGCGCCGTGCGGGCGTTGCCGATATGCATAAAACCTGTGGGCGAAGGGGGGAAACGGGTAACGACGGACATGATGTTCTTCTATGATTTGCTGTGAATAATCCGCCTCACTTTACAGGGGATGGGGAGAGGAAAACAAGGGCTTTGATAGGGCTGGCAAGGGAGTTTTCCGCGCAAAGAGAGCGGCTTTTTATCTGGAGTCCCGTTCCATTCGGGGCCGGCATCGCGTTTTATTTTGCCCTGGCTTTCGAGCCGGCAAGCTTCTGGCCGCCGGTTCTGGCAGGTATTCTCGCTGTCCTTGCGGCGCTTTTCTACCGTCGCCGCCAGTATGAAGGTACGCGTTATTACGCGGCCTATATTCTTTCAGCGGCATTGGCCCTCGCACTTTGCGGATTTTGCGCGGCCATCGCCGGGACGAAAATCCACGGAACGCCCATCCTTCCCAAAGCAATCGGCCCCGTTATGGTGGAAGGCGTGGTCGAGGGGATAGAGAATCTTGGGCCAAAGCGCGGGAGCCGTGTCGTTTTAGGAGAGGTGGCGATCGAGGGGTTGGAGCCTGCGCAAACGCCGCGCAAAGTCCGTCTTGGTTTTAAGAAGGATGAAGGCTTGCGTGCGGGCCTGCGCATAAAAGCGCTAGTGCGGCTTGATGCGCCGAGCCGGGCCGTGGCGCCCGGCGCCTATGATTTCAGGCGGCATCTGTTTTTCCATGGAATAGGGGCGGTCGGGTTTGCCTATAGCGCGGCTGAAGCTGTGGCGGAAGAGCAAAAAAGATATTTTGTTTTTGAAAATATCCGCACGGCAATCAATGAGGCAATCAGGAAAGAAAGCGGCCTTATTTCGTCTGGAATCATGACGGCGCTTATCACGGGAGAGCGCGGCGCGATTGCCGAAGAAGATAATGAAGCCATGCGGGATTCAGGCCTCTATCATCTTTTATCCATTTCCGGCGCGCATGTCACAATGGTTGCGGGGATTTTATTCTTTGCCTTTCGTGCCGCGATGGCGGCTGTTCCGTTCATCGCCCTGCGCTATCCGATCAAGAAAATAGCGGCCTTTATCGCTCTTGCCGGGGCGGCTTTTTATGTGACACTTGCCGGGGCCGAAGTGCCGGCGCAGCGCGCCTTGCTGATGACCGGTTTTATCATGATCGCAATCATGCTGGATCGCACGCCGATATCATTGCGCCTGATTGCGTTTGCCGCTCTTATCGTTTTGCTTATAGCCCCCCATGCGCTTGTCGGTGTGAGCTTCCAGATGTCGTTCTCCGCCGTTGCCGCCCTTATCTGTTTTTTTGAATATATCGCGCCGTGGTGGCATAAATATTATGCGCGGATGAACTTTGCGGGGAAGTCCGTAATGTATCTTGTCGGCATTTTACTGACCTCGGTTATTGCGGGGACGATGACGGGCCTGTTCACCTTGTATCATTTTCAAACTTTTCCTGTTTACGGCGTTCTTGCCAATATGCTGGCCGTTCCTTTGACGGGGGCCGTTATCATGCCGGCCGCCGTGGGGATCGTCTTTTTGATGCCTTTGGGAATCGGGCTGGAATCGTTTCCCGCCGCTATCATGGAATGGGGCGTTGTCTGGATGCTTGCCATTGCGCACTGGACGGCGGGTCTGGACGGGGCTGTCATTGATGTCCAGCAATGGCCTGTTTTTACTTTTTTGTGCATTGTGGCGGGGACGATCCTGCTTATCCTTTGGAAAGGCTGGCGCGGCAAAGGGCTCGCAGTTCTTATTCTTATGGCCGGGATAATATGCGCTTTGGCGGCCCCGCGGGCTGATATTTATATATCCGGAACTGGAAAGCTTAACGCCGTGCGCGAGGGAGATTTTCTTTATTTATCGTCACTGCGGCGGGAGAAGTTTACGGCCGGAAACTGGATGCGTCTTACCGGCCAGCGCAACAAAAAGCCTTTTCATTATAGGGATAGGGGAACCCCCGTTCTTTGCGATATGGCGGGATGCCGTGCGGAGATTCCGCGAAAGGAGGATATGGGAATCACAGCTAAAATAGCGATGCCTGCAAACCCCCGCGCTTTTGCGGAAGATTGTCATTGGGCGGATGTTATTATCGCTGATTGGCCCTTGAACAAAAAGCATTGTGATAGCGGCGCCGTTCTGATTGATCTGTTCGACGCAAGGCGCAACGGCGCGCACGCGGTCTATTTTACGGCATCGCCTATAGTGCCGCTTTTCGGAGGCCGGAGCGATATCAAGGTACGTTCGGTCGGCGCCGAAGGGGGAAAACGCCCATGGACGCCATAAAGGGGGTGCGGGAAGTCCCGCTAAAGCCGCAAAAAACGGGGGCCTGTGATTGCGTTGATATGGGTGGGAGGGAGATATCCCCCGTCATGCCCCGCGCTTAATGATAGGTGCGCATCAGCCCCGCAAGGCGGCCTTGGATGCGGACGCGCTCCGGCTCAAAGCTGCGCGGCTCATGGGAATCATTCTCTGGAATAAGGATAATCCTGCCTTTTTCACGTTTCAGGCGTTTGAGCGTGACTTCCTCGCCATCGACGAGCGCAACCACTATCGCCCCGTCCTCCGCCGCGTCACACCGTTTGATGATGACGGTATCGCCGTCATGAATGCCGGCATTGATCATGGAATCACCGTCAATTTCGAGGGCGTAATGTTCGCCCCCGCCGATGAGGGCCGGCGGTATATCGATCGTCGCGCTATCGTCGCGGATGGCTTCTATCGGCGTTCCGGCGGCGATTTTCCCCTGCATGGGAATGGTGCGCGTGGCGGCCGCGGCAATAACGGCGTTGATTTCACGCGTTTGCATGGAAGCGCGGGACAGGTCGGTTGTTTTCGGCGCATAGCCTTCCGGAAGCCGTTTGACCTCAAGCGCGCGGGCGCGGTTGGGGAGGCGCTCCAGATAGCCGCGCTCGACAAGCCCCGTAATCAGGCGGTGAATGCCGGATTTCGATTTCAGTCCCAGCGCATCGCGCATTTCGTCGAAAGAGGGGGCGATATCGCCCGTCGCCATGCGTTCATGGATGAAAAGGAGCAAATCTTTCTGCTTTTTCGTGAGCATCGGCCTAATCCTTTATTCTTTGCTGGAATCGATATGTTCTTATACTGTTCTACGCATGTTCATGGTTCGTGTCAACTCTTGCTCATGATTTTCCGTGTCGCGGCGCCAATATCATGCGCGCGCATAAGGCTTTCGCCGATGAGGAAGGCCCCGTAGCCAAGCGCGTGAAAAGCCTCCACAGTATCGTGGTCGGCAAGCCCGCTTTCTGCGACTTTCAGGATGCCGTCCGGAATGGAGGGGGCAAGATTGAGGCCGGTTGCGATATCCACTTCCAGCGTTTTCAGGTTGCGGTTATTGACGCCGATCATGCGGGGTGAAAGCGCAAGCGCCCGCTCCAGCTCTTCTTCGTCATGCACTTCAAACAGCGTGTCGAGTGACAAGGAGGTAGCGAGATCGTACATATCGCTTGCCTCGTTTTCTTCTAGGGCGGCCATGATAAGAAGGATGCAATCCGCCCCAAGCGCGCGCGCCTCGTATAGCTGATAGGGATCGACCGTGAAGTCCTTGCGCAAAAGAGGTATATCGACGGCGGCGCGGATGTTTTGCAGATAGGAATCGCACCCTTGGAAATAAGGTTCGTCCGTGAGGACGGAAAGACACGCCGCGCCGTTTTCCGCGTAGATGCGCGCGATGGCGACCGGATCGAAATCGGCGCGGATGATTCCCTTGCTTGGCGAAGCCTTTTTGATTTCGGCAATAAGGGCCGGAGGATTGGCTTGAAGCGCGCCGATAAAACCGCGTGCGGGGGGCAGGCTTTCGATTTGTTCTTTAAGGGCGGCAAGGGGCGTTTGCGCCTTCTGATGCGCGATATGTTCCCTTTTATCGGCGCAGATTTTCTGAAGGATATTACTCATGCCCGGAACTCCTTATAACGGTTGAGGACGTTGAGGGCCGCGCCGGAATCAATGGCCTTGGCCGCAGCCTCGACCCCCTCCGGAAAAGCGCGCCCGTCATGGAGATAGAGGACGGCGGCGGCGTTGGCCAGTACGACAGATCTGTATGCGCCATGCTGCCCCGCAAGGAGATTGCAAAGCGCCCCCGCATTATGCGCAGAATCGCCGCCCGCTAAATCCTGCAACGCAATTGGCTGGAGGTTGAAATCTTCGGGCCGGAAGACCTGCTCTGTAATGACGCCGCCCTGCAATTGCGCGGCATAGGTCGGGCCTGTGAGGGTTATTTCATCAAGACCGTCGGCGCCATGCACGATAAGCGCACTTTGCGTGCCAAGGGTTTGAAGCGCCTCCGCGACCGGCAAAATCCATTCCCTGTCATAGACCCCGATAAGCTGTTTTTGCGTGCCCGCAGGATTTGCGAGCGGGCCAAGAAGGTTGAAGATCGTCCTCCGGCCCAGCGCCTTGCGCACCGGGGCGATATGGCGCATCGCGCCATGATGGTTTGGGGCCATCAGGAAGCAAAAATTTATCGTGCGGAGCGCCTCTTCTAAAGCCTCTTTCCCCAAGGAGAGATCTACGCCGCATTGCTCCAGCACGTCGGCGGCGCCCGATGGGGAGGAGGCGGAGCGGTTCCCGTGTTTCGCGACCGGAACGCCGCAGGCGGCGGCGACAAGCGCGACGGCCGTGGAGATATTATAGGTTTCATGCCCGTCGCCGCCCGTCCCGCAACAATCTATCGCGCCGGCGGGGGCCGTGATAGACGAGGCGAAGGCCCGCATGATCCGCGCCGCGCCTGCGATTTCCTGCGCGCTTTCGCCGCGTTCGGCAAGGGAGGTGAGGAAGGCGGCGGCATCTTCATGGGGGATGGCGCCTTCCATCAGCGCCTGAATGCATGCGCCCATCTCGTCTTCGTCCAGAATATCGCCTTGACGAACCCTGGCGGCAAGTGTCGTAAAATCGCTCATTCAGTCATGCCGGAACAGCCGGTTCTTTATTGTTTTGTCGCTTGAATATATTGCCAAGATTTATGGCGCGGGCGTGGACGAATGTCCAGCCTGTTGCTAAGCTTGCCGCCATGAAGCGCGAAAAAGATCAGATAGGCACCCTTAAATTCATTGCAATCGGCGTTGTGTTAATGATTCTGGCCGACCAATATGTATTTGGCGGGAAAAGAAGCTATATAGAGGCCAACAGGACTATGCCCGCCATCGAGCAAGGGGCCGATGGAGGAACTGTGCCGGTTCATCCGGACTTGCCGCCGCCTGAACGGGTGGAGCCGCCGGACGGCGCAGCCTATTTCGAGGCACCGGAAACGGGCGGCGCGCCCCCTGATCCGGATGATGCGGGCGGCACCGGGGCCGCAAAGCCCGATACGCCGTCAATGGAAGGGGCAGGTGCGGGCGGGGAGGCTTTAGCGCCTTCCGGGCAAGAGCTTTTTGCGGATACGCCCAAGGCCGCAGCCGAAGAAGACAAGGCCGTGATAAAACGGTCTTTCATGCCGCACGGGGCGCCGAAAATTTCTATCATTATCGACGATCTCGGCATGGATGTCCGCAGAAGCAATGAGGCCATTGACTTGCCCGCGCCCGTAACGATGGCGTTTTTACCCTATGCGGCCAAGACGCCGGAGCTTGCGCGGCGCGCGAAGGAAAAAGGGCATACGCTTATTATCCACGTACCGATGGAAGCGATGGATGAAAAAAACTATATCGGGCCGGGCGGTTTGAAGCGCGGCATGGGGGCGGCTGAATTTCGAGCGGCTTTTGAAAAAATGCTGGTTAGTTTTGAAGGATATGAAGGCATCAATAACCATATGGGAAGCCGCCTGACGCAGGACAAGGAAGCGATGGCACGCCTGATGCCCATGCTTGCCGAACGCGGGCTGTTTTTCGTGGATTCAAAAACCAGCGGCAAAAGCGTCGCTGCGAGCGAAGCGGATAGGGCGGGTATCCCCTATGCCGAACGCCATGTTTTCCTTGACCATGAAGACAGTGCGGACTTTGTCGCGCGCGCTCTTAAGGCAACCGAAAACCGCGCGCTTAAACATGGTTACGCTATCGCCATCGGCCACCCCAAGGATCATACGTTGAACGGCTTGCGGGCGTGGATACCGACGCTCAGGCAAAAAGGCATCGAGCTTGTAAGCGTCAAGGGGCTTCTCCTTCAGCCGGAGGGCGGCGAAGCCGGAAATGGCGAGGGTGGCAAGGATGCGCCGCAAGCTGTTGAAGTGCGTCTTCCCGCGGTAAAAGATGTGGCTCTTCCTGATAAGCCCGCCCTGCCGGAAGACGCTTTAAAGAATGTTGAATTGCTGCATTTTCAGGGGCGGGCCGGCGCACAGAAGAAGCCAGCCGGCGATGCCGCGCAAGGAGCGCCAGCGCCCGCGCCGGATCCTTTCTCGCAAGGAATTTATTAGACGCACCCGCCATACAAAGAGCGCGGCCTTTAAAACCGCGCCCGTAAGGGCGGGATTAACGCAGCGAGGGATCGCCGAACATCATATCCAGTGTGGCCTTGTTGATTTTGATTTTCTTCATATCAACAAGCTTGTCCATATACTGGGCAATACTGTCCTGAGCGAGCGACGTTCCCGTAAGCTCGCGAAGAGCGGCAAGCTCTGCATTATCCGGGGCAGGTATTTCCCCGGTCAGCGCGGCTTCTGTGACAAGCCCCACAACGATCCCGTCCGCAATTTCCGCTGAAAAGGATTCTCCCTGTCCGGATGCAAATATACGGGCGGCCGCAAGAGGTGTTAGCGGCGCAGGCGCGGATTCTTTGCGCGAGAGGTTTAATTGCTGGATTTTTTGGCCCTGATCCGCTGCAACGGTTTCAAGATCTGCACCGGAAGCAAGAGCTTCCGCGGCTTTTGCGGCTTGTGCCTTCACGGCAAGGCGGCGCTGCTCGCCAATCCAGTTCCGGCGCAGTTCGTTTTTAACGGATTCAAAGGGGCGGTATGAATCCGGCGTGACGGAATCTATGTGGACAAGCTGGAACTGCCCGTCGGCTGTTTCTATGATCTGCGCCGTTTCACCTTCTTCATAGTCGAATGCGGCGGAGATTATTTCCCCGCGATCCGCACCGAAGGAAGAGAAGAGATCCTCGCCCTTTTCATTCGTGCCGTCGCTTTTGAACGGGCCTATTGAACGGGTCGTCATGCCGTATTCGTCAATGGCTTCCTTGAGGGAGTCCCCCGCGGCAAGATGATCTTCAATCGTGTTTGCGGCCTTATACATTTCATCGCCCAAAGCGATATTCTCAAGGTCGGAGCGCAATCTCTCGCGGACGGATTCAAACGGCGTCACCTCTTGCGGAATGATTTTTTTGACGACGAGGACATGCCAGCCCAATTCCGTCCGGACAGGCCCTACGGGCTCATCTATCTCTGCGGTAAAGGCAGGAGCCGCAATTTCCGGCATCAGGCCGGAGCTTTGATATTCCTGCATTAGTGCGTTGCGTAGCGGTTTGCCTTTTTCATAGGCGGCGACCGCCGCTTCGGCTTCTTCTTTCGTATTGACGACGAGCTGCTCTATCTCCCTGCGTTCGGGTTTTGTATAGGAGCCGATATTCCGCTCATATTCCGCACGGATGCGCTCTTCAGGAATGACGATGTTCTTTTTGACCATGTCCCCTTTGAGCGTTGCAATCGTGATTTTCCGCGTTTCTGGGATAAGGTAGCTTCCCTTGTTCGCCTCATAATAGGCTTCGAGCTGCGCATCGTCCGGGGCCGTTACATCCGTTATCCCGGATTCGCGGAACACGATGACGGAAGCCTTGCGGGTTTCGCTGTCATAACGGTAAAGCGCCTGCGCGAGCGGCGGCGAAGCCAAAGTGGGAGGGGGCTGGAGCGCGGCGCGCAGCAGCCCGTTGCCCATTTCCTGACGGACGCCGCCGATAAATTCAGCCTCGCTGATGCCCTGGGCGCGCAGTAATTGCTGGAGCGCGTCCTTGCGGTTGCCGCCGCCAGCCGCGAGCGGGGCCGCCATCTCGCTGATTTGCCGTGTCACGGAAGCGTCATCGACGATAAAGCCCAGCCTGAAAGCTTCACGCGTAAAGATACGGTTTTGTATTTCTGCGGTAAGGATATTATCAACCAGGCCGGTTTGATAAGCCATTTGCGGGTTCATATTCTGGCGGCTGAGCGCGCGATCGACGGTGCGGGCGAATTCTGTGGAACCTATGGTGATGCCCTTGCCTTTGGCGACGGTTCCGGACGGGACGTTGCCGGTAAAGAAGCCGCCAATATCCATCAGGACAAGGCCCGCAACAGCCAGCGTGAGCAGTCCCATCAGGAAAAATTTCAAAACGCCGCTGCCGGCACTATTGCGCATCCATATAAGCATGGACATCCTCTCTTTTCATTTATACCGCCGGACACTATAAGGAGGGAGTAATAGAGGAGCAATAGGCTTGGCCATGAAAAAACTGATTGCCGGAAACTGGAAGATGAACGGGGACGCGCGCAGCGCCGGTGCCTTGATGACGGAAATCGAGGAAAGAATCGCCGCGGCGCCTGAAATTACCGAACGCTGCGACTTCCTTGTTTGTCCGCCTTTCGTCTATCTTCCCAAGGTGAGAGATTGCGCCAGCGTGGCCGCCGTCGGCGGGCAGGATTGTTCGGCCCATGAAAACGGCGCCTATACGGGGGAAATCGCCGCCGCTATGCTGAAAGATGCGGGGGCGTCGCATGTTATTCTGGGGCATTCCGAGCGCCGCCAATATCATGCGGAGGCGGATGAACTGGTGGCTTCCAAGGCGCAGGCCGCCCATAAGGCCGGACTGACCGCCATGATCTGTGTCGGGGAAACAGGGGCCGAGCGCGAGGCGGGCTTGCAGGAGAATATAGTCGGGGAGCAGTTGATGCGCTCCCTTCCCGCCGCCGCCACGGCGGAAAATACCGTGATTGCCTATGAACCCGTCTGGGCCATCGGCACAGGGAAAACGGCGACGATTGACGATATTCGGGCCATGCACGGCTTTATTCGTAAAAAACTGATGGATTCCCTTGCGGACGGCGCAAAAGTGCGTATTTTGTACGGCGGTTCCGTGAAGCCGGACAATGCGGCGGGGATATTCTCCGTTGAAAATGTCGATGGCGCGCTGATTGGCGGCGCATCGTTAAAAACGGCTGATTTCATGGGGATCGCGGAATCTGTTAAAGGAAAAGATTAAGATGGAAAATGTCATTCTGATTATTCACCTGCTGCTCGCCCTTGGCATTATCGGCCTTGTGCTGCTCCAGCGTTCCGAGGGCGGCGGGCTTGGAATCGGCGGCGGGGGCGGCGGAATGGGCGCTTTTGCGGGGGCGGGGGCCACGGCCAACGCCCTGACCCGCGCCACGGCCATCTGCGCCGGACTTTTCTTTGTGACGAGCCTTATCCTTGGAATTCTGGCCGGTTCGCACCACGGCAAGGGCAGCTTATTAGATTCTTTGGATAATCCTCCTGCAATCCTTGACTCCGGCGCTCAAGAAAGCGATAAGGATCTCCCGAAGGCAGGGGACGAACCCCAGCCGCAATCCGGGGCTCCTTCCGCACCGATATCTGAATAAAATTCTAACCCCTTGCAAAAGGGGTTTTGAATTTGAGTTGGGCTTTTAATGACACGTTTTATTTTTATCACGGGCGGCGTAGTTTCTTCTTTGGGGAAGGGGCTGGGCTCCGCAGCCCTTGGCGCATTGTTGCAGGCGAGGGGCTTTAAAGTCCGCCTTTGCAAGATGGACCCCTACCTCAATATCGATCCCGGTACGATGAGTCCCTTCCAGCATGGCGAGGTCTATGTAACCGACGACGGCGCGGAAACCGACCTTGATTTGGGGCATTATGAACGGTTTACGGGCAATCCGGCTTCCCAGAGCGACAATATTACGACAGGCCGCATCTATCAGAACGTCCTTCAAAAGGAGCGCCGTGGCGATTACCTTGGCGCGACGGTGCAGGTGATCCCGCATATCACGGACGAGATCAAAAACTTTATCCGTGAAAAAGACGGGTCGGCTGATTTCGTGCTGGTCGAAATTGGCGGCACGGTCGGCGATATTGAATCCCTGCCGTTCCTTGAGGCTATTCGCCAGTTCGGGAATGAAGTGGGGCGGGAGCGCGCCTTGTTCCTCCATGTTACGCTGCTGCCTTATATCGCGGCGGCGGGCGAGCTTAAAACCAAGCCGACCCAGCACAGCGTCAAGGAGTTGATGAGTGTCGGGATTCGTCCGCGCATCCTGCTTTGCCGCGCCGATCGCGAGATAGAGCCGGATGATTTGCGCAAAATCGCGCAGTTTTGCAATATTGACGAGAACAAGGTCATTCCGGCGCTCGATGTTTCGACCATCTATGAAGTGCCGCTTTCCTATCACAAGGTCGGGCTGGACGATCAAATTCTGGACGCTTTCGGCGTCAAAGCGCCCGCGCCGGATCTTTCCAAATGGGAAGAGATTGTCGATCGCATTAAAAACCCGGAGGGCAGTGTTACGATTGCGCTGGTCGGAAAATACACCAATCTTGCGGATTCTTATAAATCGCTCAACGAGGCGCTTGTCCATGGCGGTATCGCCAATAAGTGCAAGGTTAAAATCAAGTTCGTCGAAAGCTCGAAGTTCGATGACAATGACGAGATTGTCCACGAGCTTCAGGGCGTGAACGGCATCCTTGTCGCGGGCGGTTTCGGCGAGCGCGGGGCCGAGGGGAAAATCAAGGCGGCGAAATTTGCGCGTGAGCGCGGCGTCCCGTATTTCGGGATTTGCTTCGGCTTGCAGATGGCGGTTCTGGAAGCCGCCCGCAACACGGCGGGACTGCCCCGCGCCAATTCGACCGAGTTCGGTTTCAAAGAGGGGGATGAGCCACTGGTCGGCATGATGACCGAATGGACAAAGGGGAATTCAAAGGAAGAACGCGGGGAAAGCGACGATCTTGGAGGCACAATGCGCCTTGGCGCCTATCCGGCCAGCCTTGCGAAAGGATCGAAAGTTGCGGAGATATACGGCTCTACGGATATTTCAGAGCGCCACCGCCACCGTTATGAAGTCAATATGAATTACCGCGAGCCGCTCGAAGCGCAGGGCCTTATCTTTTCGGGGACGTCGCCGGACGGCAAGCTCCCCGAGATTTGCGAGCGCAACGACCATCCCTGGTTTATCGGCGTGCAATACCATCCCGAACTGAAATCAAAGCCGTTCGATCCGCACCCGTTATTCGTAAGCTTCGTCAAGGCTGCGATCGATCAGGAACGGCTGGTCTGACCTTTTTCAATCGGATGGTTCCGGCGCTTTGCCGTGCCGCGGCGCGTTGAAAATATAGAACGGTTTTTCAAAAGGTTTCGCCGCCATATTGGCGACATCGTCCATCGCTTTTAAAGCCTCCAGATAGCCGCGCTCTATAGTCACGCGGAATTGGTGGGTTCCGTCTTCAAAGGGGATTTTCTCCACGCTGACGGGCCGGGCCGCGATTATCAGGCGATGGATAGTCTCGTCAGGGATAAACCGCGCGTTTTTCGAGGCCAGATAGCGGGTCAGGGGCCGGGCGTCTTCTTGGATGAGTTTTTCCGTACCATCAACAAAAGCCCTGGCGGCCGCCCTCATAATCGATTTGCGCTTTTTCTCTTCGTCATCCTTGCTCATTGCACAGCTTCTTCTATTTCCGGCTTAAACAGCCTGTTTTGTGGCGACCATAGTTTTGTCGTTATTGAAAATCAAGTTAAAACAGGGCGGGACAAGAACAGTCCCGCTATGCTATGGATTTGCCACATTTCTCCGGCATCACACGGTGCCCATAAATGAAGGATTATTGCTTATGAAATCTGTTTCCGCCGGTTCCGTTCTCTTTGCCAACGACAAGCCGTTTTCGCTGCTAGCGGGGCCGTGCGTCCTTGAATCCCGCCAGCATGCCTATGATATGTGCGGAAAGATCAAGGAGATCACGGACAGGCTCGGTATCGGCATGGTTTATAAATCTTCCTTTGACAAGGCCAACAGGACGAGCGTTTCCGGTGTGCGTTGCGGTGTTTCCTTTGACGAGGCGATGCAGATTTTCAAGGATATTAAAAAAGATTTCGGCGTCCCCGTCGTAACGGACGTTCATGCGCCGGAGCAATGCGCGCTTGTCGCCGAGGCCGTGGATATTTTACAAATTCCGGCTTTCCTGTGCCGCCAGACGGATTTGCTTCTGGCCGCCGGAAAAACCGGCAAGGCAATCAACGTGAAAAAGGGGCAGTTTCTCGCGCCCTGGGATATGAAGAATGTCGCGGCGAAAATCGCCAGCACGGGGAACGAGAATATCATGTTGTGTGAGCGCGGGGCGAGCTTTGGCTATAACACGCTCGTATCCGACATGCGCTCTTTGCCCATCATGGCGCAAACCGGCTATCCCGTGATTTTTGACGCGACCCATTCGGTGCAGCAGCCGGGCGGACAAGGCGATAAATCGGGCGGCGACCGCACGATGGTTCCCGTTCTCGCACGCGCCGCCGTGGCTGTCGGCGTTGCGGGCGTGTTCATGGAGACCCATCAGGATCCCGACAATGCGCCGAGCGATGGGCCGAACATGGTCAAGATTAGCGAGCTCGAAGGGGTTTTGTCCAAGATGAAGGAAATCGACGCGGTGGTGAAAACGGCTTAAAGCACCGCGCGCTTTTTTAAATGCTGTCTTACCAGCGTCACATTTTTTTGTTGGCCTTCCACGCGGCATCGAAGGCGTCGCCTGCGAAGGGGACAAGTCCGACAAGCCAGTCAACGAAGACGTTCCAGCCCATGCGGGCGAGGAGGATACGGGTTGCGCCCAGCTTTCGCGCCCGGCGCATGATATAGATGGATACGAGCGCCGCCAGCGTATCCCCCAGAACGGGAACCAGCCCTATAATGGCGTCCAGCCCCACGGTCTGATTCGTCCCCGGAATGATGAAAGCGGAATCCATCAAATGGGCCAGCCATTCGAGCCGTTCGATTTCGGCAGCCTCGGCTTCATAGACAGCGTGCGGCGCAGGTTTTTGGTTCATTGACGCCCTCTTTTGAAAGACTTAAATTAACCCGGCAACTGCAAAAGGAAAGAGATGGAATGAGCGCGATTATCGACATTACGGCCCGTGAAATATTGGACTCCCGTGGCAACCCCACGGTCGAGGTTGACGTTACGCTGGAAAGCGGGGCGCGGGGCCGCGCGGCGGTTCCGTCAGGCGCATCGACAGGCGCGCATGAAGCGGTGGAACTGCGCGACGGCGATAAAAAGCGCTATGGCGGCAAGGGTGTTTTGAAAGCCGTGTCTTTTGTAAACCGGGATATTGCCGAAGAGCTGGTCGGCATGGATCCGGAAGAACAGCTTGTGATCGATTATGCCATGATCGATCTGGACGGAACCGCCAACAAGGGCAAAATGGGCGCAAATGCCATTCTGGGCGTATCCATGGCCTGCGCCCGGGCCGTAGCGGACGAGCTTGACGTGCCGCTTTATAAATATCTTGGCGGCCCTTATGCCCATCTTTTGCCTGTGCCGTTGATGAATATCATCAATGGCGGCAAGCATGCCGATAATCCCGTTGATTTTCAGGAATTCATGATAGCGCCTGTGGGGGCGGGCTCTTTTGCGGAGGCCTTGCGGTGCGGCGCTGAAATCTTCCATGCCCTGAAGAAAAAACTGCATGATGCGGGGCATAATACCAATGTGGGCGATGAGGGCGGTTTTGCGCCCGCCGTCCGTTCCGCCACCGAAGCGCTCGATTTTATCATGGAATCGATTACGGCTGCCGGATATAAGGCGGGCGAGGATGTGGTTATCGCGCTCGATTGCGCGGCGACAGAATTTTATAAGGATGGAAAATATTGCCTTGAAGGGGAGGGGCGTACGCTCGATTCCGCCCAGATGGTGGCTTATTTCGAAGAGCTTTGTAAAAAATACCCCATCATGTCGATCGAAGACGGCCTTGCCGAGGATGACTGGGACGGCTGGATTGAACTGACCCGCGCGCTTGGCGACAAGGTGCAATTGGTCGGGGATGACCTTTATGTAACGAATCCGGCGCGGCTTGCCGAGGGGATTGAGCGCAAGGCGGGGAACGCGATCCTCGTGAAGGTCAACCAGATCGGCACGCTCAGCGAAACATTCGAGGCCATTGAAATGGCCAAACGCGCGGGGTTCGGGATAGTCCTTTCGCACCGTTCGGGCGAAACGGAAGATTCGACGATAGCGGATCTGGCCGTTGCGACCAATGCGGGGCAGATTAAGACCGGATCGTTGTCGCGCTCCGACCGCGTTGCGAAATACAACCAGCTGCTGCGCATTGAGGAAGAGCTTGGCCCGGCAGCGAGATATGCCGGCGCATCCGTCTTTCGGCTCACGCCCCAAGGGAAATCTGCAAAAAAGAAAGCAGCCTAGCGCCGCTTGAAAAAAATGCGGGCGGGAGGCGTTTTTGTGCCTTCCGCTTTTTATCGAATCAAAAGAATCGCTTGGCGACTTTGTTCTGGCTTTGTTTCCCCTGTAAGCGTTTGATTCTTTTAAAACTTTTGTTTGACCACAGCGCCCAAACATGATTCATTGGAAAGCGTGAAACGTCTTATCGAGCAGCGCTATGTTTTTCGGAGTAATCTGATCCCCGTGATTATGATTAGCCTCATTTGCTATTTCTGTTATCACCTTGCCGCGGGCCAGCGCAGCTATATAAGGCTGGTTTCCTTGAATGCCCAAATCGAATCCGTTGAACGGCAATATGAAATAGCTTCCACCCAGCGCGGCTCCATCGAACAGAAAGTCGTCATGATGCGGCCCGGTTCCGTGAACCGCGATCTGCTCGAAGAACAGGCGCGCCATGTTCTTGGCTTTCGCTATATGGATGAGAAAATCCTTTTAAGCGCCGGCAACTAAGTTCCTCCATACGCTCATAAATTCTGTTTTTCCTTTCAAATCAGTATGTTGCGGCGCACAAAAGGGGCTTTTTAGGCTGGAACCTCCCCATAAAATAGTGTAAGCCGTTACTGCCTTTCAAAAAGGGAAGGTGGCTTATAGCGACAAGGTAAGATTACAGTGAGCACAGGCAAGAACAAAACGCCCAAAAAGGCGCCCCTTAAATCCGTATCCAACGCATCGCCGGAGCCGTCCGCCGAAGAGATGAAAAAGCTCTATCGCGACATGCTCCTTATCCGCCGTTTTGAAGAAAAGGCGGGGCAGCTCTACGGCATGGGGCTGATAGGTGGTTTTTGCCACCTCTATATCGGTCAGGAAGCGGTTGTGACGGGTATCCAGTCCGTTCAGGAAGAGGGCGACACGGTCATCACCACATATCGCGACCACGGGCATATGCTCGCTTGCGGTATGGAAGCCCGCGGCGTGATGGCAGAGCTGACGGGACGCGAGGGCGGTTATTCCCGCGGCAAGGGCGGCTCCATGCATATGTTTTCAAGCGAAAAGAATTTCTTCGGCGGTCACGGTATTGTCGGAGCATCGACGGCGCTTGGGACGGGGCTTGGCTTCTACCATCAATATTCCGGCGATGGCGGCGTTGCCGTTGCCTATATGGGTGATGGTTCGGCGAACCAGGGGCAGGTGGCGGAATGCTATAACATGGCGGCTCTTTGGAAGCTGCCCGTCCTCTATGTCATTGAAAACAACCAGTACGGCATGGGGACGAGCGTGAAGCGTTCATCCGCCGGACAGCTTTACGCACGCGGCGCGGGCTATGGCATTCCGGGCGAACAGGTTGACGGGATGGATGTGTTCGCGGTGCAGGCCGCGGCCCGTCAGGCGATTGACTATGTGCGCTCCGGCAACGGGCCTTATATCCTCGAAGTCCTCACCTACCGCTTCCGCGGGCATTCCATGTCCGACCCCGCGAAATACCGCACCAAGGAAGAGGTCGATAACATGAAAGAGAACCGCGATCCGATTGCGACGATCCGCGTGAAAATGCTGGAAGAGGCAGGTGTCGCCGAAGGCGATCTGAAAATCATCGAAAAAGAAATCCGCGATATCGTGAATGATTCCGCAGAATTCGCGCAAAGCTCGCCGGAGCTTCCGCCGGAAGAACTCTGGACGGACGTTCTTAAAGAAGTCACATACAACTAATCCGATTAGATTTTGATAAGGTAGCAGATAATGCCCATTCAAGTACTTATGCCCGCCCTTTCCCCGACGATGACGGAGGGAAATCTTGCCAAATGGCACAAGAAAGAGGGCGATGCCGTCAAGGCCGGCGAGGTCATCGCGGAAATCGAAACGGACAAGGCAACGATGGAGGTTGAGGCCGTGGATGAAGGCATCCTCGGCAAGATCCTTGTCGGAGAGGGTGCGCAAAACGTGGCCGTCAATGCGCCGATTGCGGTTTTGCTTGCCGACGGAGAGAGTGGCGACAATATCGAAGCAAGCATCGCAAGCGCTCCTGCCGCCGCCGGGCCTGTGACGGATATTCCATGCGTTCCGCAATCTTCTTCACAAAATGGCGGTGTAATTCCGGCAAGCGTGACCGCGCAGCCCGCAGGCGCGCATATCGAAAACCGCGACATTTTATACGCGCAAGGTCATGTGATTGAGCCTCCGCCGTTCGACGAGGCGAAATTCTTTGAAAGCACGAAAACGCAAACGGTGCGTGAGGCTTTGCGCGACGCGATGGCCGAAGAAATGCGCGGCGATGAAAAAGTTTACATCATGGGTGAGGAAGTCGCAGAATATAACGGGGCTTATAAGGTTACCCAAGGGCTGCTTGACGAATTTGGCGCGAAGCGCGTCATTGACACGCCGATTACGGAACACGGCTTTGCCGGTATTGCCGTCGGTTCCGCGTTTAAGGGACTGAAGCCGATTGTCGAGTTCATGACCATGAACTTCGCGATGCAGGCTATCGACCATATTATCAACTCCGCCGCAAAGACTCTTTATATGGCGGGCGGGCAGCTTGGATGCCCTATCGTCTTCCGTGGGCCGAACGGTGCGGCGGCGCGTGTCGGGGCGCAGCATAGCCAATCCTATGCGTCATGGTACGGGCATGTCCCCGGATTGAAAGTGATAGCGCCGTGGTCGGCTTCGGACGCCAAAGGCTTGATGAAGGCCGCCATCCGCGATCCGAACCCGGTCGTAAGCCTTGAAAACGAGATCATGTACGGACAGTCTTTTGAGGTTCCGACGGATGAGGATTATATTATCCCGCTTGGCCGCGCGAAGATCGAACGTGCGGGGACGGATGTTACAATCGTCGCTTATTCCATCATGGTCGGTAAGGCGCTGAAAGCTGCCGAAGCGCTTGCGGAAGAGGGGATTGAAGCAGAGGTCATCAACCTTCGCACCATCCGCCCGCTGGATCGCCATACGATTATCGAGAGCGTAAAGAAAACCAACCGCGTTGTATGTGTCGAAGAAGACTGGCCGTTTGCGGGGGTAAATGCCGAGATCGCGGCGCTGGTGATGGAACATGCGTTCGATTATCTGGACGCGCCGGTAAAACGCGTCAACGCGGCGGACGTGCCGTTGCCATATGCGGCGGGCCTTGAGGCGCTCGCATTGCCGCAGGCGGAACATATCATCGCGGCTGTGAAGGAGGTTTGCTACAGGGACTAGAGTTCCGGCTGATTCTCCGGCTCCCGGCGCGGCTGTGCGTGACGCCACTGCTCTTTCCTGCCGGAAGCTTCCTCAGGATTAAGCGTGGAGATAAACTGGAGGATTGTTCGGCACTGGGCGGGGGACGGATTCTTTTTAGGGGACTTCAAAACCAAGAGAACATCCCTGCCAAACATATCCTTGATTGTTTGCTCTGTCGTCAGCCCCTCGCTTATTGCGGTGTTATAAACGACGTTGAACATCGCGGGAGAAAAGTTTTTCAATGTGCGCTGTGCGACATCGGGAACAAGGTCGAGTGATAGTTTTTTAGAGCCTTCGAGCTGGGGGCGGAGGTCGTAAAAAGCATCGGCAACGGCGGGGTTGAAATCTTCGTTTAACATAGAATACTCATCCTTTTATTTTCATAAGAAATAGCGGGGTGAATTAGTAAAGTCAAATAATTATTGAACTATAACGAAAAAAACAGGAACTGACATGACCATTCAAATACTCATGCCCGCTTTGTCCCCAACCATGACGGAGGGGAATCTCGCCAAATGGCACAAGAAAGAGGGCGATGAAGTAAAATCCGGCGAAGTGATTGCCGAAATCGAAACGGATAAAGCGACGATGGAAGTCGAAGCCGTCGATGAGGGGCGGCTTGGAAAAATCCTTGTAGAAGCGGGGACGCAGGGCGTTGCCGTGAACAGCCCTATCGCGATCCTGCTCGAAGAAGGCGAGAGCGACGCCGTATTGAAAGACGCACTTGCGCCGAAGGCTCCTGAATCGCCGAAGGCGGCTCCGGTCGCCGCTCCTGCTTCGTTGCCTGCAACGGCGGCGCCGCAAGCGCAACGGGCGGCGCCAATGGCAGAAAAAGGCGGCCGTATTTTTGCAACGCCCCTGGCAAAACGTATCGCCAAAGACAAAGGAATCGATCTTGCGAATGTGCAAGGCTCCGGCCCGCATGGCCGTATTGTAAAGGCCGATATCGAGAGTGCGAAAGCGGGGGCGGTTCCGCCGGTTACAGCGTCCGCTTTGACCGGGTCCGCTCTGGCCGCTGATGAAAAAATCAATATGTTCGGGCAGATTTATACGGAGATTCCGAACAACAATATCAAGAAAATTACGGCGAAGCGTTTGCTTGAATCCAAGACCACGGTTCCGCATTTCTATCTCACCATTGACTGCCGCATCGATGATCTGATGAAGGTGCGCGAAACGCTGAACAAGGCCGCGGGGAAAGAGCCGGCCTATAAGCTTTCCGTGAATGATTTCGTTGTCAAGGCTTGCGCCATGGCGCTTAAAGCCTATCCGGCGGCGAATGTTTCATGGACGGACGAAGCTGTGCTGCAGTTCAAACATGCCGATATTTCGGTCGCCGTCGCAACGCCTAACGGCCTGATGACGCCTATCGTAAAACAGGCTGAGCAAAAAGGACTGGCGGCGATTTCGGGTGAGATTAAGGATCTCGCAAAACGCGCGCGCGACGGAAAATTGAAGCCCGAAGAATTTCAAGGCGGCACCTTCACTGTTTCCAATCTTGGCATGTTCGGCATCACGAATTTTCAGGCGATCATCAACCCGCCGCAAAGCTGCATTCTCGCGGTCGGTGCGGGCGAGGAGCGCCCCTATGTTGAAAACGGACAGGTAAAGGTCGGGACATTCATGTCCTGCACGCTTTCCACGGATCACCGTACGGTCGATGGCGCGGTCGGCGCGGAGTTCTTGCAATATGTGAAGCGGTTCATTGAAAACCCCGCAACGATGCTTTTATAGGTGCGAAGATGAATGAGAACGTATTTAAAACCTATACTCTGGAACAGCTGGCCAATATAGCTTTCGAGCCGTCAGAGGCTGATATATTTATGGCGCAAAATGCCGGCCTGCAAGATGACGCATTGAAAAAAGTGCGCGAGGATTTAAGGCGTATTTATGCGCAGCGTGCAGGCGGGCTGCCTCAACCGTGAAAGTCGCCTGGCAAAAGACAAGATGGGCTGAAGCGCAGGTTTTTGAACCCGAAGCGGGCGCGCGCGAAGCCATAGTTTTTTGCCCCGGCTTTCCGGGCATGGGCGCGGCGATTTTTGAACAGCGCCATGCCGCCGCTCTCGTCGCGGAAGGCTATGCCGTTTATGTGATTCATCATAAAGGCACGCGCCTGAACCGCGCATTGTCGGCATCCTCCGTCAATAATGGCTGGCGGTGGCAACAGGCGTTGGAAGCAGGTGAAACGCATTTGGGCGGCGGCCCTGTCCGCATGGAGGAGCTGCTGGACGAGCCGCAGGGCGTGCTGAAAGATATGGAGGGGCTTTATGAATCCATCCATGTCGTTGGCAATAGTTTTGGCGCTCTGGCCGCTTTAAAAAGCCTGACGGAAGAAGGCGCGGCGATAGATTCCGTCCGCTCTATCGTGCTGCTTGCGGGTGCGCAGGGCGTAGATGACGGGACGGATGAATGTGTTATGAACCGCGTCTGGAAAGCCGCCTATATGGAGCTTCCGGCCATAACCGATCAGATTGAGGTTGCGGATACGCAGAACGCGATTGAAACATTGAGGGATATATATAATGCGCTACCGGGGCGGGTTTTAAAAAACCTGCCGGAATCCATACCGCTCTTTTATGTCGTTGTTGAAAAGGACGAGATATTGCGGCTTCAGGATACGCTTGATTTTCAAAAAGCCATCGAAGGCCGCGGGGAAATTATTATGGACTATGACGAGGGCTGGCCCTCCCACGGATTAACGCCGCACTATACGGCAAACTACAGGACAAGCAGTCTTTTGAAATTGATTAGAGGTTAAAATGAGCGAGAAGAATTTCGATGTTGTGGTCATTGGCGGCGGGCCGGGCGGTTATGTGGCGGCGATCCGCGCGGCGCAGCTTGGATTGAAAGCGGCGGTGGTCGAAGCCAACCATCTGGGCGGAATTTGCCTTAACTGGGGATGTATTCCCACAAAGGCGCTGCTGCGCTCCGCCGAAGTTTTCCATTTGATGAAACATGCGGACGCGTACGGGCTTTCCGCCAAGGATGTTTCGTTTGACCTTCATAAAATTGTCGAACGCTCGCGCGGCGTGGCGAAACAGCTTTCCGGCGGCATTGGCCACTTGCTCAAAAAGAACAAGGTCACGGTTTTTGACGCATACGGCAAACTGCTCGGCAAAGGCAGGGTCGAGCTGTCGAAAGACGGGAAGAAAATTGATGAACTGAACGCAAAGCATATTATCATCGCAACGGGCGCAAGGGCGCGCGTTCTTCCGGGGCTGGAGCCGGACGGCAAGCTTGTCTGGACATACCGTGAGGCGATGGTGCCGGACATGATGCCGAAAAGCCTTGTCGTGGTCGGCTCCGGCGCTATCGGTATCGAATTTGCGTCCTTCTACCGTACGCTTGGCGCAGACGTCACCGTGATCGAAATGATGGATCGCGTCATGCCGGTGGAGGATGAGGAAATTTCCACGATGGCCCGCAAGGCTTTTGAAAAACAGGGCATGAAAATCCTGACCGGCGCCGTGACGAAAAAGCTGGAAAAGGGCAAGGACAATGTCACCGTTCATGTCGAGGTCGGTGGCAAGGCCGAAAAAATAACGGCTGACCGTGTTATCATGGCAGTTGGGATTGCCGCCAATACAGAGAATATCGGCCTTGAAAACGTGCCGGGCGTAAAGCTCGACCGTGGGCATATTGTGACGGATGGCTATTTGAAAACAGGGGAAGCCGGCGTCTATGCTATCGGCGATGTGGCGGGCGCGCCGTGGCTTGCGCACAAGGCATCCCATGAAGGCGTGATCTGCGTCGAGAAAATTGCAGGTGTCAAAGGCGTTCACCCAATGGTCAAGGCCAATATACCGGGCTGCACTTATTGTCATCCGCAAGTTGCCAGCGTGGGCATGACCGAGCGGGCCGCGAAGGAAGCAGGGCGCGCCATCAAGGTCGGGCGCTTCCCTTTCATGGGCAACGGAAAAGCCATCGCGCTTGGCGAACCGGAAGGGCTGGTCAAGACGATCTTCGATGCGAAAACGGGCGAACTGCTTGGCGCGCATATGATCGGCGCAGAGGTGACGGAGCTTATTCAAGGCTATGTCATCGGCAAGACGAACGAACTGACCGAAGCCGAATTCATGCACACGGTCTTCGCCCACCCGACGCTTTCAGAAATGATGCATGAGAGTGTGTTGAGTGCCTATGGGAAGGCGATACATTTTTAATTTGCGCGCAAACAGAAAGCTGTTACATTGTTGTGATTATGTATAAGGATATTTCGTTATGTTGAAAATGGAAACATTCGAAGAGTGGAAAGCGAAGTTAGATACGGCTTTTGATAAGGCATTGAATGCGCCTGTCAATAAAAGCGATATTCTTTCCGCTGAGGAATTGGAAGATCAAAAGGAGTACACTCTTTTTACAAATCCCGGTACTGCTACGATGGCGGGTATTAAGTTGCAACGGCACGAGCGAGCAGTGCGTGAATTGGGAATGAACTAAAGGAAATCATGACCTATAACCCAGACCTTCTTGACCGTGCAAAGCGGCATCCTGAAAAGCAAAAGAACGCCGACCGCCCGATGGGGAAGAAGCCGGACTGGATCCGCGTCAAGGCGCCGCAGGGGAAGGTGTATTCGGAAACGCTCAATCTCGTAAAGGGATTGAAGCTGACCACCGTATGCGAAGAGGCGGGGTGCCCGAATATCGGCGAATGCTGGGATAAGAAACATGCGACCTTTATGATTATGGGCGAGGTATGCACCCGCGCCTGTTCGTTCTGCAATGTCGCGACGGGTAAGCCGGACGAGCTGGATAAGTACGAGCCGCTCCGTGTCGGTGTCGCCGTTGAGCAAATGAGCCTCAAGCATGTAGTGGTAACGTCTGTCGACCGTGACGACCTTACGGATTCCGGCGCGGAGCATTTTGTCAAAACCATTGGCGCTATTCGATTTAAAGCCCCTCAAACAACCATTGAAATCCTGCCCGGCGATTTTCGCGGGAATATTGCGGATATCGACGCGGTCATTCGCGCGCGCCCTGACGTTTTCAACCATAATCTTGAAACCGTGCCGAGGCTTTATCCGACCATCCGCCCCGGCGCGCGCTATTTCCGCTCGCTTCGCCTGTTACAGCGTGTGAAAGAGGTCGATCCGTCCATCTTCACCAAATCCGGCCTGATGGTTGGGCTGGGTGAAACGCGGGAAGAGGTTGCGCAGGTCATGGACGATATGCGCGCTGCGGACATTGATTTCATCACGATCGGCCAGTATCTCCAGCCGACACCGAAACATGCGCCGGTGATGCATTTCTGGACGCCGGAAGAATTCACGGGACTGGAAAAACTGGCGCGGGCCAAAGGGTTTTTGATGGTTTCCGCGACGCCGCTGACGCGCTCTTCCTATCATGCGGGCGAAGATTTTATGAAGTTGAAGGCCGCACGGGAAGAAAAGCTTATACGCATGGCCGCCGAATAGGCGCACCCCATGTTGAAACATATCGAACAAAAGCATTTGCCCTATACGCCGGAACAGATGTTCAATCTGGTAGCAGACGTCGCGAGCTATCAGGAATTCGCGCCCTGGTGCATCGCGTCCCGTATCAACAGGCGCGAAAGCGATTCTGTTTTTTATGCCGATCTGGTTGTCGGCTATAAAATGTTCCGCGAGCGGTTTTCGTCAAAAGTCATCCTCGCAAGGCCGGATGAAATTTCGATTGAATATCTGAAAGGGCCGCTGAAAAACCTGAAAAACAAATGGAAGTTTATCCGCCAGCCCGATAATACGTGCCTTATAGATTTTTCCGTTGAATTTGAATTCAACAATATCGCGCTTCAAACGCTCGCAAATATGTTTTTCAATGAAGTCGTCAAGCGCATGGTGAGCGCGTTCGAGACAAGGGCCGCGGACTTATACGGCCAGTAAAAGCCGCACCTGATCAATCGAAAATCTTCGAGCCGTCAAAATAAGGATAGCGAAAAGATTTCTTGGTCACGCCGCCCACGGCTGTCTGGAATTCCATAGTTTCTTCGCGGTCTTCGCGCATCTTGTCGACGCCGGAAAGATGGAGGACGCCGAGTTTTTCATGCGGCGTAAACGGCTCCGTAAACATTTGCGATTGCTCGTCCCAATGGGTCGGGTAAGTGCAAAGCCAGTGCATCCAGCCGGGGAGGATGTCGTAGGGATAGTTTTCAAGATAGCACATAATGCCGAGCGAAAGCTGCTCCGCCGTGAAGATCTTGCCTTTTTCAAGCGCCTTTAAAAGAATTTCCTGCCAGCGTTTCCAGTGCGGTGCATCGCTGCGGAGCGCGAACATGCCTGCAAGAAGGGGGCTGTAGGGCATAAGCTTTTTGGCCATGCCCATGCCGAAAGCCCCGCGAGCGTTGCCCATATAAAAGCCTTTTACTTTCAGCGGGAAAGGCCCCAGCCATTGAACGCGTATAGGCCGCAGAGAGGATCTGTCCGCTTGGGCTGTCAGGGCGATTTTGCCGCTTTGCGCCGCGCCCAAAAACTGCGGGATGACATCCCATCTCTGGATCCATGTATCGGCATCCATCCAGCAGATCGTTTCATAACCCGGAAAATAATCGGGAAGAAAGGGGCGGCAGATGCAAGATTTCAGATAGTCTTTTCCCTTAATCTTCGATGCGGGGAATTTTACCGGCCATTCAGCCTCTTTCACGATGCAGCCTTGGGCGCGCAGGTAATCCAGTTCACGTTCGTTCATACCCGCGTTTAAAATGCCGATATCCATGCCCGCGCTTTCGGGGTGGCGGCGGATCGAATGCACTAACTCCGCGAGGAGCGGGAAATAATTGCTATCGGCGCTTGAAACGAAAATAACCTTGCTCATGCGAGCCTGCCGAATGTGTCGATAAGGTGCTGGAGGGCTTGTTCCAGCGTTTGTTGGCGAATGGAAGCGCGATCGCCTGAAAAGATATGTTTGAATATGGATGAATTTCTATTTTGAAGCGCGATGCCGATATAGACAAGCCCGACGGGTTTTTCATCCGATCCGCCGCCCGGCCCCGCTATGCCCGTAACGGAAACGGCGATATCCGCATGGGAATGTTTGAGGGCGCCCGCCGCCATTTCAGCCGCCGTTTCTTCGGATACGGCGCCATGCGTTTCTATGGTGGATGAGGATACGCCAAGCGCCTCGATTTTCGATTCATTGGAATAGGTAACGAAGCCGCGTTCAAAGAGGGCGCTTGAGCCTGCGCGATCGGTCACCGCCGCCGCGATCATGCCGCCTGTGCAGGATTCTGCGCAGGTCAGCCGCATGTTGTTTTCCTGTAAGAGGAGCGAAAGTTCTTCAACCAGTGAATGCATATGTTTCCAGTAAAAAAAGCGTCAAGGCGGCAAATAACCCGGCGGCGATATCGTCGAACATAACGCCCTTAGCGCCGCCGATATTTTTATCGCACCATGAGATTGGCCAAGGTTTAAGAATATCGAAAAAGCGGAACAGGGCAAAGGAAAGAATAATAGAAAGCGGTGTAAGCGTACAGGCCAGCAGCGTGATCCATAGCCCCGCGGCCTCATCGATCACAATCATGGAATTATCATGCGTTTCGACCATCGCCTCGAACCGCGCCGATGCCCAGAGGCCGATAGGAATGATCAGGATAATTCCGGCAATAAGCGCCGCTTTTCCGCCCAGAACTAACAAGATAAGCCCGATGGGAAGCGCACCCAGCGTGCCCCATGTGCCGGGGCCGGGATGCATAAGGCCGCAGCCGAACCATGTGGCGATCCATGTCGCCGGATTTTTAAAATCCAGCTTGCGGATAATTTCGGGGGCGGGCGGGGAAAATAGCTTCATGGGGGTTGAGCCTATGCCGGAAGCGTTACGCTGACAACCGCGTGACAGGCAATGCCTTCGCCTTTTCCGACAAAGCCCAATCTTTCAGATGTCGTCGCTTTAAGGCCGATGCGGCCCCTTGTGAGGCCGAGCAAGGCGGAAAGACGCTCCAGCATTCTTTCCCTTTGCGGGCCGATTTTCGGTTCTTCCGCAACAAGGACAATGTCGGCATGGATGAGCTTGCCGTTTTTTTCCGTCAAAAGGCGGAGCGCCTCGGTCAGGAAAACGGCGCTGTCGGCATTTTTCCATTGCATGTCGGATGGCGGGAAAAGCTGGCCGATATCGCCTTCGCCAATCGTGCCGAGAATGGCGTCAGTCAGGGCGTGGAGAACGACATCCGCATCGGAATGGCCGAGCAGTCTGCGCTCATGCGGAATATCGATGCCGCCAAGACGGATAGTATCGGCAGGGGCCGGATCGAATGCGTGGACGTCATATCCTAATCCTGTGCGCGTTTCCGTTCGCTCTGCCAAAAGTTTTTCCGCCATGGCCATATCTCCAGCGCTTGTGATTTTAAAATTTTCGTGACTGCCTGCTATAAAGGCGATCTTTCCGCCCATGGCGGCTATGAGCCCGGCATCGTCCGTAAAGCTATTATCGTCCGCGAATTGTTCGTGGGCCTTGCGTATAAGGCCGAGCCGGAAGGCTTGCGGCGTTTGAACGGATCGGATCCTGTCGCGGTCGAGGCGGTTATAGGCAGGATCGACCAGCGTGTCTGCAACGGCGGACACAAGCGTTGCCGCATTGTCCTTTTCCATGGCCGCCAGAAGAGCGTAAATCGACCCGGCCTCTACAAAGGGCCGCGCTGCGTCATGGATCAGGATTATTTCTTCATCCAGATTATCAGTAAAAAGCTTTAATCCATTAAAAATACTTTGTTTTCTTGTTTCTGAGCCATAGGCAGGGGGCGGGAGATCAAGCCCGTTTACGGCCTCTTTATAGAGTGCCTCATGGGCCGGGTCGATAATCACGCGTAGTGATTTAAGTCCCTGAATTGGAATGAATTTTTCAATCGTATGGCGGAGAATAGCCTTCCCCCCGATCTTCGCATATTGCTTGGGCGTGGAAAGCCCCGTCCTGATGCCGTTTCCGGCGGCTGGAATCAGCACATGAAAGCTGGGAAGGGCGGGGTTTGACATATTCTATTCTCTTGCGTTTTGGCCAGAGAATGTGGATAGTCTTAAAAACGAAAAAGGTCAATTCCAGCCTATGTCCAGCCAAAGCGAACATATTGTTGAAAATGAGCGCGTGATCCCCCGCGAAAGGAAAGCAGGCGGTTTTTGGCGAACCATGGAAAAAGCCATGTTGGGGCGCCGGCGCAGCATCTTTAGCAGATGGGGGCAGGCTTTCTTCCGTAAAAAAGGATGGAGCGGCAAGCTCGCGCTCATATTGCTCGCCGCCATCACGGCAAGCGGTTTCGCGACTTATGCGGCCCTTACCGAAGCGCCGCCATTCGGCAACGACCCTAACGCCGTTATATGGCTGCTCAATCTCGACCTTATTTTTATGATTTTGCTGGTAGGCCTGATTTCCCGCAGGTTTGCGAAGATTCTCAGCAGCCGGAGGAGGGGGCTTCCGGGGTCGAAGCTGCATATCCGCCTTGTCGTTATTTTTTCGATTATGGCGGCGGCTCCGGCCATTATCATGGCTATTTTCTCAACCTTCTTTTTTCATTTCGGCGTCCAGTCATGGTTTTCCCAGCAAGTGCGCACCGCCGTTGAATCGGCGCAGATCGTCGCCGAGGCCTATCTTGAGGAACACCAGCAGGTTATCCGCGCGGATGTCCTCGCCATGGCGAACGATCTGGATCGCCAGTCTGCGCTTTATTACGAGGATCGTGAAAAATTCAACGGCTATCTCGAAACCCAGTCCTTCATCCGCAATCTTGCAGAGGCGATGATGTTCGACAGCAGCGGGAAGATCCTTGCCCGTACCGGCCTGACATTCACGCTGACTTTTGAAAATCTTCCGATGATGCTGCTGGAGCAGGCGCGGGACGGCGAAGTCGTCCTGATGACGGGCCGCTATGAAGACCGTGTCAGGGCGCTCGTGAAGCTGAATAATTTTGCCGATGCTTATCTTTTCGTGGGGCGGATGGTCGATCCTGCGGTTTTATCCCAAATTGATAAAACCCGTGAGGCCACTAGCGCCTATTCAACGCTGGATCAGAAAAATTCCGGCATGATGATCACGATTACATTGATATTCATTGTCGTGGCCATAATGTTCCTGCTCGCGGCAACATGGTTCGGGATCATCCTCGCCCGCCAGCTTGTGCTGCCTATCGGCAATCTTATTTCTGTAGCCGACCGCGTGCGCGCCGGGGATCTAAGCGCGCGCGTTGCCGAAGGCGGGCAGATTGATGAATTCGATCACCTGGCGCAATCTTTCAACCGGATGACGATGCAAATTGAAGAGCAGCGCAATCAGGTCATGAATGCGAACCGCCAGCTTGACCAGCGCCGCCGCTTTACCGAAGCCGTCCTCGAAGGTGCAACGGCGGGGATTGTCGGCGTTGACGAAGGCGGGCGCATTGTTCTTGTCAACACAACGGCCGCCGAGATGTTCGGGATTGCGGAAGAAAAGCTGACCGGCGCAAAGCTTGCCGAAATCATCCCCGATGCCGCCGTCCTGTTCGCCCAGGCGCAGGCGAAGCCGGGCAAGATTACCCAAGGTGAAATCCCCTATCTTGCCCGTGATATGACGCGCCGCGCCTTGCTTGTCCGTATCGCGATTGAAAGCGCCGACGATGATATAAAAGGCGCGGTTCTGACCTTTGACGATATTACCGACCTGCAATCGGCCCAGCGCGTTTCTGCATGGGCGGATGTCGCGCGCCGGATTGCCCATGAGATTAAAAACCCGCTGACGCCCATCCAGCTTTCCGCCGAGCGGCTCAAGCGCAAATACATGAAAGAAATTACCAGCGACCCCGCAACATTCGCGGAATGCACGGATACGATCATCAACCATGTCGGCGATATAGGCCGCATGGTTAGCGAGTTTTCCGATTTTGCGCGGATGCCGGAACCGAAAATGGAAGAAGAGAATCTGCCTCTTCATATACGCCAGACGCTGGCGCTTCAGATAGAGGCGCATACGGACATTGATTTTAAGGTGATTGATTTATGCGGCGAAGCCGCCGTTATGTGCGATGCCCAGCAAATCCGCCAAGCCCTGACGAACCTTATCCAGAATGCGGTCGATTCCATCCATGACAAGATCCATGATAAGGAACAAGACAGGCGCATGAATATTATGATTACATTCGACCCGGAGAGGGAACATTGCGCCGTGTTCGTTGTTGATAGTGGGTTGGGCCTTCCCAAAGGGGAGGAGGCGGCACGCCTGACGGAGCCTTATATCACCCATAAGGTGCGTGGTACGGGGCTGGGGCTTGCTATTGTGAAGAAAATTATGGAAGATCATCACGGGCGTTTAATGATGGGTGCGCCGGCATGGTTGAAATCCATGAAGGAATGGGAAGATCTCGGCGGGGCTTCCGTCGGTCTGGCCTTGCCTCTTCGTGAAGAGGCGGCAACGCACCAAGCGGCATAATAATTTAGCGTAGGATATAAACGGGGATATGAGCATAGATATTCTTATCGTTGACGATGAAAATGATATTAGAAAGCTTATTAAAGGCATTCTGGAAGATGAGGGCTATGGCACGCGGCAGGCGGACGGCTCTGCTGCGGCCTATGCGGAAATTGAGGAACGCGCCCCCGATCTCATGATCCTCGACATCTGGCTTCAGGGGAGCGCGGATGACGGGATGGAAATCCTTAAAAACGTCAAAAGCAAATATCCCCTGATGCCGGTCATCATGATCTCGGGGCATGGAACGATTGAAACAGCCGTATCGGCCATCAAGATAGGCGCTTATGATTTTATCGAAAAACCGTTTAAATCCGACCGCCTGCTATTGATGATCGAGCGGGCCATGGAAATCGTCCGCTTGAAAAAAGAGAACGAGGCCCTGAAAGAACGCCGCGCCGCACCGGTTGAAATGATTGGCCGCTCTTCTTCGGTCGCTGCCGTTATGCAGGCGCTTGAAAAGGCCGCGGGGACGAATAGCCGCGTGATGTTTACGGGAGAGGCGGGCGTCGGCAAGGAGGTTGCCGCGCGCATGCTTCATGCGCTGTCACCGCGCAAGGATATGCCCTTTATGGCGCTGAATTGCGCTATCTTGAATCCTGAACGGCTTGATGAGGAGCTATTCGGCATAGAGGATCCGCGCGGTGTCCGGCAAGGCGTTTTGGAACAGGCCAATGGGGGGACACTCCTTCTTGACGAAATTTGCGATATGCCGCTTGAAACGCAGGGGCGGATTGTCCGCGTATTGCAAGATCAGAAATTCACCCGCCTGAATGGACGCGAGCCTGTGCAGGTCGATGTGCGCGTGGTGTCCACGACCGCGCATAATATTGCGGAAGCCATCAAGGCGGGCCATTTCCGCGAGGATCTTTATTACAGGCTCAATGTCGTGCCGATTGCGCTTCCGCCGCTGAGGCAAAGGCTTGAAGATATTCCGGCCCTTGCCGAACATTTTATCAGGCTCTATTCGCACCAGTCCGGCCAGAAAGAGCGCCCTTTGGGCCAAAGCGCCCTAATCGCGCTTCAGGGCTATGACTGGCCGGGCAATGTCCGCCAGCTGAGGAATGTCATTGAATGGGTAATGATTATGGGCGGCGGGAATAACGGCGAGAAAGCCGTTATCGAGAAAAAGGATCTGCCGCCGGAAATTACGGGCGACGTCCCTTCTTCCGGCGAAAGCAGGGCGGCGGCTATGCAGGATTATTTGACTTACCCGCTCCGCGAGGCGCGCGAGGCGTTCGAGCGCGATTATCTTGAGCGCCAGCTTGCGCGCTTTGGCGGCAATATTTCCAAAACAGCCACCTATGTCGGCATGGAGCGTTCGGCCCTGCATAGGAAGCTGAAGACGCTTGAACTCTCGAATGGCGAGCGGGCGGATGCGGAAGGGGCTGCGCCCGCGTCCACACCCACACCATCCGTAGAGCTAAAGAAAACAGGGTCATAACCTATCGTGAAATCCGTATTTTTTGATTGGGACGGGACGCTGGTTGACAGCCTTCCCCTTTTATTCGCGGCGCATAACCATGTGCGCAGATATATGGGGCATGCTCCCTGGAGCCGTGAGGAATATATGCAGGCAATCGTCTATTCCTCGCGGGAGCTTTATCCGCGCCTGTATGGGGACAGGTCGGAAGAAGCGCGTGCCGTGCTTGCGGATTATATCCATGCGCACCATCTTCAGGCGCTGAAAGTAATGGACGGGGCGGAAGATCTTCTTGAGACCCTGCTTGCGCGTAATGTTCCGATGGGGGTCGTCAGCAATAAAACCCATGAATTCCTGCAAAGGGAGATAGCGCATCTGGGGTGGGAGAAATATTTTCCTGTGCGGAACGGGGCGGGAATTGCTCCTAAGGACAAGCCTTCCGGTGCGCCTTTGCTGCATGCCCTGGCGATGCATCCGGCAAAGCCTTTGCTTGAGGGCGTGATCTATGTCGGGGACATGGAAAGCGATTTGGGATGCGGGTTGGAGGCGGGATGCCCTGTGGCCTTCATTCGCACAGATCCGCGCAGCGACGCCTTGATAGAACAATATAAGCCCGCTTATGTCGTCACGGATATGGCCGGATTAAAGACGGCGCTTATGGAATTTCTTGGCTAGCATGGTTTCTGCCGGATTCACGGCCTGTTGAAATGAGGGCTTGATGATTGGGGATAACTTCTTTAAAAATAACGGATATAAAACAAGAAGAACTGGATTAGGGACACGCACGATGGCTGAGAAGACGCAAAATGTTCAGGATGTCTTCCTGAACAAAATCCGTAAAGAAAAAATGACCGTGACGGTTTTCCTCGTAAACGGGGTAAAGCTTCAGGGCATTGTCACATGGTTTGATAATTTCAGCCTGCTTTTGCGCCGGGAAAGCCACGTCCAGCTGGTTTATAAACATGCAATTTCCACCATTATGCCGGGCGGCCCCGTTTCTCTTTATGATGGAGAAGAACCCGGAAGCGACGGCGCCTGATAAGAAGGCACACGGGTGAAGCAATCGAACAAGACAGGCGATCAGCCTGAAAAAGAAAAGGCGCTTTTAGTGCATCCCATCCTTCCCGGAAAACCGGAGAAGGGAACAAGGCACCATCAGCGCAGGCTTGAAGACGTCATAGAAGAAGCCGAAGGGCTCATCCACGCCATTCATCTTGATGTGTCCAGTACGCGTACAGTCAATCTTTCAAAGATAAGCCCGTCGCAACTTATCGGTAAGGGCGCAGCCGGGCTTATCGGGCAGCATATCGAAGATGAAAATCCTTCGGTTGTTGTCGTGAATTATAAATTATCGCCCGTTCAGCAGCGTAATCTTGAAAAGCAATGGAACGTCAAGGTGATTGACCGCACCGGTCTTATCCTTGAGATTTTCGGTGCGCGGGCCGCCACGAAAGAGGGGCGGATACAAGTTGATCTCGCGATGCTGGAATACCAGAAATCGCGCCTTGTCAGGCTCTGGACTCACCTTGAGCGGCAGCGCGGCGGCGGCGGCTTTATGGGCGGGCCGGGGGAAACCCAGATGGAATTGGATAAGCGCATGATCAGCGGGCGCATCGTCAATCTCAAAAAAGAATTGCAGCACGTACGGCGTACGCGTGAGCTTGGCAGGAAGAACAGGGCCAAGGTTCCATTCCCCGTCATTGCCCTGGTCGGTTATACGAATGCCGGAAAATCCACGCTTTTTAACCGCCTGACAGGCGCGCATGTCTTTGCAGAAGATCTTGTTTTTGCAACGCTTGACCCGACAATGCGGCGTCTGAAACTGCCGCGCGGCAAAGAAGTTATTTTTTCCGACACTGTTGGTTTTATCGCCGATTTGCCGACAACACTGGTCGAGGCTTTCCGGGCGACGCTGGAACAGGTTCAGCATGCGGATATTATCTTGCATGTGCGCGATACTTCCAGCCCCGATCATCCGTGGCAAAGGGAAGATGTCATCAGTGTCCTGTCCGAGCTGGGCATCGACTATGCGCAGGATGAAAGGGTTTTTGAGGTTTTGAATAAAATGGATGCAGTCGAGGATCCGCACATATTGGAGGATATCAGGCGCCATTCCGGCTTTTCGCAAGAGCGCATTTTCCCTGTATCCGCTTTAAGCGGAGAGGGCATTGCCGAGCTTTTAAGCCGCATCGAGGACTATCTATCACGCCGGGAAGAAATCCTGTCTTATTCGATACCGCCTTCGGATGGAAAGGCCATTGCATGGCTTCATAAAGAAGGGGATGTGCTAAAGCTTGAACAAAAAGAAGAAAATGCCCTTGTCAGGGTCAAGCTTAGCGCGGATAATCAAGGCCGTTTTGAATCAAGGTTTTTATATTCATGTCTGCACGACGCATAGAACGCCAGAAAATAGCGGATATTATCCGCGAAGTGGCCGCGGATAAAATTATTCCGCGCTTCCGCCAGCTGGCGGATGACGAGATATGGAGCAAAAGCAGCCCGAATGACTATGCCACCATCGCCGATATCGAGGCGGAGGTTGAGCTGACCCGCATCTTGAAAGATATTTTGCCGGGTTCCCATGTGGTCGGGGAGGAGGCTGTTTCAAAGGGAAATATTGCCCGTACCACGCTTTCAAAAGAAGATGCGCCCATATGGATTGTCGATCCTGTGGATGGAACGGGGAATTTCGCCGCGGGGAATCCTGTTTTTGGCACGATGGTTGCGCTGGTTGAGCGCGGTGAGCGTATTGGAAGCTGGATCTATCAAATCCCGAAAGACAGGATGATCGCGGGCGAGCGCGGGGGCGGCGTTACCATCAATGATACGGCCTTCAAGCCTGCGATGAAGCCGAATGCCAATGTTGATTTTTCTTCGTTAAAGGCGTTTATCAGCCGTAAATTCATGCCGCCCGCAATCCGCCCTCATATCGAAGAGAAAATCCGCAATCTTTCTGATGCGACATCGCATCATTGCTGCGCGTGGGAGTATGTTGAATTGATGGAAGGGGATGCGGCCTTTTCCCTTTACCGGCGTATTGAGCCGTGGGATCACATGGCGGGCGCATTGCTGCTTGAGGAATGCGGTTTCTGTATCCGGAAGTGGGATGGCAGCCCTTATGCGGGGACGGACTTGGAAGGGGGGCTTTTGAATGCCCCGTCGCGCGAATTGTGGGAGCGCGCCCATGAAATGTTCCTGAAAGAGCATCTTTAGGCCCGGTGGTTCTTGCCGCCGCCGGCTCTCGCCAGCTTTTTTATATCTTGGTGTTTTTCGCCTTATTCCAACCTTCCAAAAGGTCGGCAAGCGTGCATTCATCCATTTTTCTACCGCCGGCTGCTAGGATTTTTTCCATGGCTTTAAAGCGCGCTATAAATTTTTCGTTCGTTTTCTGGAGGATTTCTTCCGCATCAAGCCCTTCAAGGCGCGCAATATTGGCAAGACAGAAAATCACATCGCCGATTTCGTCGGCAATGGCGTCCTTGTCCGTATTTTCCTGCGTGATGGCCGAGCGCAGTTCCGCATATTCCTCATCGAGTTTTTCCATGGCCTGCATGGAATCCTTCCACGTAAAACCGCTGCGTGCCGCTTTCTTTTGAAGCTTGGCGGCCCGCATCAGGGCGGGAAGGCCGATCGTAACGCCGTCAACGGCGCTTTCATGGTTTTTCTCCGTCTGTTTACGGGCGTTCCAGATGCGTAGAACCTCATCCGCATTGGCGGCCTTGTCATCGCCAAAGACATGAGGGTGACGATAGACAAGCTTTTCGCACAGTGCCTGTGCCACGTCATTAAAATCAAATAATTCTTGCTCTTCGGCCATACGCGTATGAAAAACGACCTGAAGCAATAAATCCCCAAGCTCTTCTTTCAAACCGTCCATATCGTTATGCCTGATAGCATCCGCGACCTCGTAAGCTTCTTCAATCGTGTAGGGTGCTATCGTTGCAAAATTTTGCTCTAAATCCCACGGGCAGCCGCTTTGAGGGTCGCGTAAGGCCGCCATAATATTCAGGAGCCTGTCCAGCGCGTGAATCGCATCAGGATGGTTCGCCGCGGGCTTGTCGGTTTTGGTGGCCGGAAGGGGGGGGCCGGTGCTGATGCTGCTGCCGGGGGCTTATTCATTATTAAGGCTCTGATTCATATAGCGCGGGCTGCGGTTTAATTTATTTTGCTGCCCCGCGCGGCGTGCCTCATAAGCCTGACGCTTCCGGCCACGAAGCTGGCGGTTCGTGCGGGCCGTATCGACGGTGCGGGATTCTTCCTGTGTGTCGGCTTTGCTTACACGCTCATGCTGTTTGCGCCGCATTTTCCGGCGCTGTTCCGGCGTCATTTTGCCGGGTAGTTGCCGCGTCAATTTTGCCGAGTCGTTATTCAGCGATCTCGTTGAATCAAACGGATGGCGGCGCTTGTCCTGTGCGTCCGCGCCGCTGTAATAGCCGCCCATAAAAAGCACGGTGGCAAGCAAAACGAAAAACAGTAGAAATGATTTCATCGGTATAATCTGCTCGGAATAAGGTGTTTATCACTGGGGATTTGGAGGAATCGGCATAGAATAATACCATTCCGAGCCCGAAGGGGCATGCCCTTAATTCACAATCCTTAAGTGTGATAATGTATATTATGGAAAATAATATATCAGGAAAAGCAGGGGGCATGTTTCTTTAAATCCCAGGCTTTATTAGACATTCATAGAGAGCGCCCATTATCATCGGCTTATGAAGATTCTTTTTGTTATCAAGACCCTGACCTATTCTGCCGGCGGCGCGGAACGCATGGTTTCATCGCTGGCAGGCGCGCTTTCAAAAAACAATGACGTTCATCTGCTGACCTTTGATGATAACGGTGCAAAACCATTCTATCCTCTGGATCCGGCTGTCCGGCGTCATTTCGTTTCCACGCACAGTGCCGCGAAAAAAACCGGCCTTTTTGAATATCCGTCCTTGTTGCTGCGCCTGCGCCGGCAAATTCGGGATATCCGGCCCGACATCGTGGTTGCCTTCATGCATAGCGCCTTTGTGCCGGTACAGTGCGCGCTTCTTGGAACTGGTATAAAAGTCGTTCTCAGCGAACATACGGTGCCCGCCTATTATCAAACAAGAAAGCTGGAATTTTTCCTTTTGCGTTTTTTCGGGCTATTTGCATCCGCCGCTACCGTATCATCAGAGTGTATCCGCAAGCTTTATCCATGGCCCCTCCGTAATAAAATGACTGTTCTTCCCAATATAATCGACAGTGATTTTATAAGGCCCGCTTCCACCGCCATGGAAGCGGCAAAGAAAAGAATTTTAAGCGTTGGACGCCTGAACGCGGATAAGGATCATGCGGTTTTAATCGAGGCCTATGCTTTGCTTGCCCATGATTTTCCTGATTGGGAACTTGTTATTCTTGGCGAGGGCGAAGAACGCTTGAATTTAGAGCGCAGGATCGAAGCGCATGGCCTGCAAGGCCGGATTAAGCTGCCCGGCACAACGCAAGATATGGATGTGGCCTATAAGCAGGCACAGATTTTCGTCCAGCCTTCACGCTATGAAAGCTTTGGCCTTGTGACGGCGGAGGCTATGACTCACGGCCTTCCGGCCATTGGTTTTGAGGATTGTTCGGGAACGAATGAGATTATTATCCAGGAATATAACGGTCTTTTAGTTGCCAAAAGATCTGCGGATTCTTTGGCGGCTTCGCTAAAGCTCCTGCTGCAATCCCCCTCTTTACGCGGCGCTTATGGCGACAATGCCTATGAATATGCCGTCGCAAATTTCTCTAAAGAGAATGTTGTTGCTGCCTGGATGGATTATCTGGCACAAATATGCGGCGTAAGTTCGATTGCTAACGGGAATAATTCAGCCGATGCCTAGACCTCTGGTTACTATTATTACGCCGACCTATAACCGCGCGGATCTTTTGCCCGAAACGATTGAATCTGTGCTGCGGCAAGACTATGATTCTATCGAATATATCGTTCTTGATGATGGCTCTACGGATAATACGGGCGATGTTATCAAGCCCTATCTGGGTAGGCTGAAATATCTATACCATGATAATATGGGGGAAACGGCCACGGTCAATAAAGGGTTCGAAATGGCCGGCGGCGAGATTATCTGCGTCATCAACTCCGACGACCCATTCTTCGCAGACGACGCGATTTCCATTGCGGTCGATTCTCTTGAAAATAATCCGGATGCGCTTATGGCTTATCCCGACTGGGTTTTGATTGATGAAAAAGGCCGGGAATTGTCGCGCCGCGCATTGCCGCAATACACGATCGAAACAATGCTTATCGGGCGGAATGTCGCCATCGGCCCCGGCATGTTTATACGAAAATCGACGATTGAAAAAATCGGGCCACGCGATCCATCCATCAAGTATGTAGGCGATCTTGATTATTCGTTCCGCATGGCTTCTGTCGGTAAAATCCTTCACATCCCCCGCTTCCTTGCGACGCACCGGGTGCATACGCAATCGCTTTCCTCTTCGGCCAAGGGGCCGCGCATGGCGCGGGAAGTTTTGGGGCTGGGAGTGAAATATATAGATAAGCTCCCCCTCCCTGCCGGAAAACTGGATAGGAACAAAAACAGGATACTTGCAAAATGGTACCTGACGTCGATTTATTATGCGGACATCGCCAGCCCGCGTCTGGCGCTCAATCATATAAGCGAAGCACTCCGCCTCTCTCCCCTTGCTGTCCTGCAAATGTTTCTTTTGTTTTTGTTGGATAAACTCAAATGGCCGTTTTCCAAGATCTGGAAGAGCATAAAACGGACGTAGTGAAAAGCAGGTTTTCCTGCCTATGGTTTTGCGCGCGTTTTTGAAAGATCTGTGGCCCTTTCATAGAATTCATGCGCGGTTGCCTGCACGTCCTTATAGGCAAGTCTTGCGGAAACAGTTTTCCAGTTTTCTTCCGCGGCCCTGTCAACCAGATCGTCATCCGATATGGCTTGAAGGATAAGCCGGCTGATTTCTTTATCGTCATCATAGGATTGCGCGATAAACCCGGTTTTTCCGTGCTCTATCCATTCATTCGCGCAAGAGGTGCATGTTTGAATAGGAAAAGCGCCGAGCGCCATGGCTTCGAGCATTGATGTGCTGATGCCGTCGGATATGGACACACCGACATAGGCTCTTGCCCTCGCATGTAATTCCAGTATTTCATCATGCGTCAGCGGCGTTCTTATCGGAATGGATTCTATTTCAATGCCTGTTTTTAATGCGGTAAGCTCTATGGCGGGTTCTATGTCCGGCGTAACGGAAAAGACGCAGACTTTAATATCTTTTTCTTTAAGAGCTGCGGCGATGCTTTCCAACGATTTTATGGCAGTCATGGCGCGCCCGAAAACCATTTGGTAGCCTTTGATGAGAATTAGCTTTCTATCGCTCGCCTTCGTTTTTTGCCTGAGTCCTTCCAGCCGTTCGAGTTTAAGGCCGCCCGCATTCGGTATGACCGGTAAAGGGGTTGCCTTCAAGCCCAGCCCTTTAGCGAGTTCGTAATCGCGCACACATTCCGCCGAATAGAAATCGGCCTCTTGCAAGATGCCCCTGATTGGTTCTTCATGTCCCTTCAGGCGTGAATACAGATAAATGTCGCTGCCCCAGTTCGTTGCAATCCAGACGGGGAAATCTTTCATGCTGCGCTTGGCGTTGAGGCAAAGATAGCCGGCATGTTGAAATTCAAGTGAATGGATAATATCCGGTTTTAGTTTTTTGATGGCTTTTTTTAGCCAGTATTCCCGCCATTTTCCCTTGAAAAAATGGTCGAGAATATAGTGAAAGGCCGTATTGATATTTCTGCCGGGGAGATGGGTAAGCGCAATGCGCCCTGCTCCCGAGAAACGCGCAAGAAAGAGCGGAAGCCGTTTCCATGCCCTGCTTCCTTTTTTTGTGTTTCCAAAGGTAGAAGGAAACAGGTGGAACTGCATATCCTTATTGTCTACGAATTGCTCCACCCACCGCGAGGTGTGTACGCTATCCGCCATCGCTACGATAAGGATACGCATAGGGCTAGATATCCTTCAGCGCCCAAAGGCCGAGGCTTTTATCCGTATATTTCATGCGCCCTTCCGTGCATTTTTCATTGATGATCCTGAGCGGCTCGGGAAGATTATACGGGGCTTTTTGCAGGTTCAGCGTGCGCCATATACCAAAGAGATCTTCGTTCTCCCCCCGCTCTGTGAAGGTCGTTGTAAGGAGATAGGTTGCGCCGCTGCGCTTGAAATTTTCAATCGCCTTCAGGCCGGATTCAAAGTTCAGGTGAACAAGGCAGTCGCGGCAGAAGATTAAATCCGTTTTAGGCAAATCATCTGTAATAATATTCAGCATACGGAACTCCCTGTTCTCCGCACCGAATTTTTGCTGATCCTTTTCAATCAATTGCGGGACGATATCGCCGCCGATATAATGGATATCGCCTAGATCCACATGCTGAAGCCAGTTGAAGTCGCCGCAAGGAACATCCAGAATGGATTTAACGCCCAGCTCCTTGAAAAGATCGGGCAGTACCGCGCGTATATGCGCCGTTTGCTCCATGGTCGAGCCGCTGCCGGAATGGGATTCGCTGGAGCCGAAAATATTCTTCTTATAAATACTGATAAAATCCAGCGTATTCGGTTTTCCGGAATTTCCGCGGGGGGCGTTCAGGCCGCGTCTGAGGAAGTTTTTAAACGGAAGGGGTATCATTCTTTTTATTGCTCCTTTGAGTGACCCGGCATAATAGGACAGCCGGGATCGTGCCAAAAACCATACAATATTCGCCGAATTTTTGAAGGCTAAATGATTTACGGCCTGTGATAAAATACGGTCGTAAACGGGCTTAAGATCGTTGTTGCCTGAAAATTTTTTAAGTAAAATCCTGTACTTACCGGGAAGCTCCTCTTCCGCATAGCGGGAATCCAGCCATGCAGGAGTGATGTGCTTAAAGTTTTCAAGATACCAAGATACGAGTTCTTCGCGGTGCTGCATCGTCCGGCTCCCCTGCTCCGCATGCTGGCGGCTGAGAACGTGTTTTCCCGGGACGTGAGCGAAGGGAAAAAGCAGGGATGCGCGTATCCACAAATCATAATCTTGGGTCGTGGGGAGGTCTGTGCGAAAGCTCCCTACTTTCTCGAAAACAGCTTTGGGGATAAGCAAGGCACAGCCATGAATGATTTGCTTCGAGTAAAGCTCAAAGAGCATGTTTTTCGTATCGGCGTCAGATGTAAGGACTTCGCCCATAACGATACTATTCTCATCTATAATGTCGTAGTCACCAAAGAGAACTGTGTTTTTATCTTCAAGCTGCGCAAGGAAAGCAACCTGCCTCTCCAGCTTGTCCAGCGGATAGACATCATCATGGCTTAGCCATGAAATATAATCGCCCTGAGCGGCCTCGATGCCTGCGTTAAGCGCCGTTGCAACGCCTCCGTTGGGCTTATCTATGAGGCGGATTTTATCGCCATAGGACTTAGCTATTTCAAGCGTCTTCCCTTCGTCGCGCGAGCCATCATTGATAATGATGACCTCTTTGTTTCTATAGGTCTGATTTAAGGCGGAATCGATCGCTTCACGCATATAGCGCGAGCCGTTATAGACCGGAATGATGATGGAGATATACGGCAGGAAACCGTTCATGATTAATGCCAGTTTTCTTCTTCATAAGTCATAAAGAAAATTGCGGCGGCCAGCTTCATGCAAAGGCCGTATTTTTTGCTGTTTCCGACATATGAAATTTTTTGAAAGCCTGAGGATATTTTATATTTTAAGATAAGGCGAAAGGCCATGATAACCTTCATTGCCGACTTGGTCGTCGCAGAGTTTTTAAGAAAGCGCGGCATCCAAAGGTCGCCCGGATTAAGTTCGGATTCCAAGGAGAGGACAGCATATTGATCCGGCTGGATAGGTTTGAGGCGATCGCGCAAGAGGGCCGAGATTTTATCGGTCGTTTCTATACGCTCGGAAATATAAAGCGTTTTTTTCTCTAAGGCCTGTTTTCCTTCCTCATCAGGGACATTGAAAACCGCCCAGAACGCCCCGAAAATCTTTTGCCCTGCGGCGGGTTTCACAGGCTTGTGATATTCCTTGCAGACATAAAAACACCAGCCGCTGTCAAAATCATCCGGCTTCCATCCGGATCTGTGTTCTTGAAGTTCCGTACCGCCTAACCCCCATGCATCCTTGTCCCCTTCTTCGTAGTGCTGGGGCATAAAGCCAAGTGGAGTGAATAGCAGGATTTGTTTTCTTGCGATGCGCCTCATTTCTTTAAGGAGCGCAAACCCATCGTCTTTTTCTATATGTTCGATGACGTCGATTAAAAAAACGCTGTCAAAGCTTTTATCCGGAATACTTTTCAATGTGTCCTGCGCCAGGCCGGCAAGGATAAGAAACCCCGGATTATGCCCATAATGAATATTCAGTATGTCGATATATTCCTGAAAAGGTTCAAGACATACATGCAGATAGGGCTTGAAGTATTTTTGAGGACGGATACCGCAGCCAATATCAAGAACGCGCTCTGTCTTCTTTATGAATGAATTACATGCTTCATCCAGATCGCCCGGGTTCTCGAAATATGTGATATTTGACGATGCCATACTGGGTTCTCTCTGGTTTATTTTATTTAAGTGATGTTGGTATATGTCTTGTTGTCCATTCTAGTTTTGGCCTGATAACGCCGCCCCAGCCGCCGAAATAATCTTTTCGGAGTGAACCTGTATCATAAATTTCAAAAGAAATAGCATTTTCTATTGGTACATTCATAGTATAGCCCGCTCCCCACATATTGATACTAATCGTATATATTCCATCAAGTAAAAGGTTATCGGGTATGGTGCATATACTTTTATAACGCCCTTTTTGCCGTGCTTTTCCATGCCATTCTACATCATGGTTGTTGATAGAACTGAATATGATCTCCCCTTCCAACGTCTTTACGGAGAGCGTCAAACCCATAATCGTCTGGTCTGCTAGCACTTCGTGTTCAATTTCTATATGAATGGGCTGGTCATTCGGTGCGCGGCCACCGTAAAAGCCTTCGCCTTCATCCATTTTTATTGACAGGCAGCGGAAAAAATCATTTCCGGGAGCGTCCGTCCCATCCCATTCGATAGATGGTAGAACCCTGCCCTGAATTTCAAGATATTTATTCAAGACCTCGCTTGTATCCCCATCCATCATCAATTTGCCGCCGTCAAGAAGGAGGGCGCGGTTGCAAAGGGAGCGAATGGTCGGCATGTTGTGGCTGACGAACAGAACCGTACGCCCCTCTTTCGCTTTTTCATTCATCTTGCCGATGCATTTTTTCTGAAATGCGGCGTCGCCAACGGCAAGAACCTCATCGACAACAAGTATTTCGCATTCGAGGTGGGCGGCGACGGAAAAGGCAAGCCGCACATACATGCCTGAAGAGTAGCGTTTAACAGGAACGTCAAGAAATTTTTCGATGCCTGAAAATTCGACGATTTCATCAAAGCGATTGAGAATTTCAGCGCGTTTCATACCAAGGATTGTACCGTTCAGGAAAATATTTTCCCGGCCTGTGAGTTCAGGATGGAAGCCCGTTCCAACTTCGAGGAGGCTTGCAATTCTGCCGTTAAATCCTATGGCTCCGCTTGTCGGTTCCGTGATCTGACTCAATATCTTCAGCAGGGTAGATTTTCCTGCGCCATTGCTGCCGATGATGCCGACACAATCGCCTTCCTTGACCGTAAAAGAAATGTCGTCAAGCGCCGAAAATTCTTTTTTTATGAGCCTGGCGCGGTTCCTTTTGAAAAGATGGCGAAAATCCAGTGTTTCATAAAGTGTTTTATAACGCTGTTGCTCTGCGCTCTGGATCGCGTATTTCTTGCTGACGTTCTTAACTTCAAGGGCGTTTCTTGTCATGGCTTATCTCATATAACGTCGGCAAATTTTCTCTCGACGCTGCGAAAATACAGTGCGCCCAAGAAAACAGAAGCCGCGCCAATGGCAAAGGAAAATATAAGGCCCGGCCAATATATATCGGTATTACCGCCGCTGACTGCCCAGCGGAAGCCGTCAATGACACCGACCATTGGATTCAATGAATATAAAAGCCGCCACTTTTCAGGGATAAGATCCGCAGAAAAACCGACGGGAGAAATGTAAAGCCCGAACTGGACGATGAACGGTATAATGAACTGCACGTCGCGGTACTGGACATTTAAGGCCGCAAAAAACAAGCCTATTCCGGCGCAGGCCGATATAGCCAGAACGATAAAGGCCGGGATGGCCAGCAGCGTCACGGAAAATTTAACGCCAAAGACGATCATGAAAATAAACAGGATTACCATGGACAGGCAGAGATCAATCAGGCCGACGCTTATGTTTGAAAAAGGCAGGAACATGCGCGGAAAATAAATTTTTGAAACCATGGCTTTGTTGTTGATGACGGAATTGCTCATTTCAAGCAAGGTTGCCGAAAAAAAGTACCATGGGATCAGGCCTGAAAGAACGAGGATTGGATATGGAAGGCCCCCGCCGGATGGAAGATTGGCAATCTTTCCGAAAACGATCGTCAGGACGAGCATTGTCAAAAGGGGCTTCAGGATGGCCCAGACATAGCCCAGAATTGTTTGCTTATAACGGACGGCAATATCGCGGTAGGACAGAATGTAGAGAACCTCGCGGTAATGCCACAGGCTGCTCCAATAGTTTTTGACGCTATTGGGCCGTATAACGCGCGAATATGTTTTATCGAAGGCCATATCGTTCATAAAAGCTGCCTATGCTATAGCCGGTAGGACAAAATAACCCGGCAGACCGTATCGCTGACAGACATATTCAAATATTCGTCCGGTGCGCCCCATTGCGGTGGCAATGTTGTTACAACCTTGATGGCACGGAGCAGATCTTCGCTTTTCGCGCCGGACAGCATATTGCTCCCGCAGTCGATCGTTTCGGGGCGCTCTGTGACATCGCGCACCGTGACGGACGGTACGCCGAAAATAGCGCCCTCTTCCTGCACTGTGCCGGAGTCGCTGAGCAGGCAATACGCATTTTGTTCCAGTTTGATAAAATCGAAGAAGCCGAACGGTTCGACAAATTGGACGAGGGCGTGAATTTCCACTTTTTGATCGGCCATCTTCGCGCGGGTGCGCGGGTGGGTGCTAACGATAACCGGCATTTTATATTCTTCGGCGGTTTTGTTCAGTGCCGTCAGGATTTCGGCGAAGCGCTCTGCGCCGTCGACATTTTCGGCGCGGTGGATCGTTGCGAGGAAATAGCCGTCTTCGGCAAGGTTCAGGCGTTCCAAAACGTCGCTCTTTTCAATCTCCGGCATATAGGCTTCGATGACTTCGGCGATGGGGTTTCCTGTCACATAAACGCGGTTGGCGGCAAAGCCTTCGCGAAACAGGTTCTCCTTGCTCCGGTGCGTATAGGGCAGGAGAATATCGCTCGAATGATCGACAATGCGGCGGTTGACTTCTTCCGGCACGCGGTCGTCGAAGCAGCGGTTGCCGGCTTCCATATGATAAACGGGAATGCCCATGCGTTTGGCGATGATGGCGCAAAGTGCGGAGTTCGTATCGCCAAGAATAAGGATGCGATCCGGTTTTTCGTCGCGGAAGACTTTTTCGCAGCGCTCAAGGATCTGGCCTATCTGGCCCGCGGCTGTATCGGCCTTGACCTCCAGATGGTGGTCGGGCTTGCGCACACCAAGTTCTTCAAAAAACAAGTCGCTTAAAGATCTGTCAAAATTCTGGCCCGTGTGGATCAGGATATGGTCGCAGAGTTCATCAAGCTTTTTGATGATAAGCGAGAGGCGGATGATTTCGGGGCGCGTTCCAAGAACCGTGGCAATCTTCATCGCAGCAATTCTTCCCTGTGATGGCCTTCCTGATTCTCGATCAGGAGATTGCGGCGTTTCAAAAGATCGGCAACTTCGCCGCGCGTCATCAAATCATCGGCGGATGTATATTCCTTGTTCAGGAACGGGCCTTTCATGACCTCTTCCACTTGAATTTCCGGCAGGATAGGCGCAACCACATAATATGGCGCACGCTCGACAGTGCGCGCGGCCTCTTCTTCGGTGATCAATGCTTCATGCAGCTTTTCACCCGGACGGATACCCGTGACGATTGTCTTGATCGGGCGCTCGCCGATGAGAACGGCGGCAACGTCGGTCACCAAGGCGGATGGAATGCGCGGGATGATCGTTTCGCCTTTATTGCCGTGGCGGACGGCGAAGAGAATGACATCCACGGCCTCTTCAAGGCTGAGCAGGAAGCGTGTCATGCGTTCATCCGTAATCGTTACGTCCTTGCCGTTTTTGATAAGCTGATGGAAGAGCGGGATAACCGATCCGCGTGAGGCCAGCACGTTGCCATAGCGCGCAAGAACAAAACGCGTCTTGCCGGAATCGACATTGGCGCTCAGGAAAACGCGTTCCTGCAACGATTTCGTCATGCCCATGACATTGACGGGCTTTGCGGCCTTGTCGGTCGAAATGCCGACAACGCATTCAACGGGCAGGTTGTTGTTCAGGATGGCGCGGACGATATTCTCCGCGCCCATGATATTGGTCATCACCGCCTGATAGGGGAAATATTCGCAGGCCGGAACCTGTTTCAGCGCGGCGGCGTTAAAGACGATATCAATGTCTTTCATGGCGCGGAGTACGGAGTGGTAATCGCGGACGTCCCCGATGATGAATCTCACCTTGCGGGAAAAGTTATTATAGATGACCTCGTCCGTGGGGTTGCCTTCGGTATGGAGGTAATCAAGGCGTAGCGCGTGCTGTTTCGCCTCATCGCGCGAGAAAATCGTGATGCTTTCCGGATTCCCTTCTTTGCCGCTCAGCAGGCGTTTGAGCAAAACCTTGCCCAAAGATCCCGTGCCGCCGGTAATAAGAATCCGCTTGCCGTCAAAGTTAGTGTGCATAATCGTCCCAGAGTGAAAGAACATAAAAGATTCAAGGCGTAGTTATATAGAAGAGCCTATCTTCGTCAAACATAGTTTTGATCATATCCGGCCATGGCTGAGCGCTCCAGCCGGATGCTTTATGGAATTCCTTGCCGTCCAGCCGGCGGTCGCAAAAGAAATCTTCGTCTTTTTCGATGGAAACTCCGCTTTCGGCTGTTTCGTTCACAAGCTGAAGGAGGTCGTATTTGGATATTTCTTCCGAAGCGACCTGATAAAGCCCGCTAAGGGCCGGCTTATGTTCAATAAGATAGGTGACAAGGTCGGCCATGGCGTTTGTTGTAAGGCCGGTATAGAGCGCCTTGCCGTAGCCCTTGATTGCCCCGCCCTTTTGCGCAAGAAACCATTCAATAAGCCCCGTGGGGCTGGCGAACTCCCGCCCGATGATGGAAGAACGCAAGGTGAGCGCCCGCGGGCCGCTGACCTCTCCTAAAAACTTGGTCATTCCATAAAGATCGTTGACGTCGGACGGGGCGGTTTGGCTGTAAGGCCCCTTTTTGCCGGAGAATACGCAATCCGTGCTGAAATGAATCAGTTTGAAGTCGTGCTTTTCCGCAAGTTTTTCAAGCTGATGCGGAAACAAGGCGTTGACGGTGATGGATGTGACCGGATCCTTTGCCTCGGCTAGCTGCTTGACGATGCCTACGCAATTAAGCACATAGTCCGGCTTGACGGCGCGGATTGCCTGCTCGGCGGTTTCCGGCCTGAAGGCGTCGATTCCCTCGATAATCTCAAGCCTGTCGCACAGATGCGGGGCGAAAAAGGCCGGGGCCGCCCCCCTTACACTGGCCGCCACTTTATAACGGCGTGAAAGTTTCAGCGCGAGCTTATGGCCGAGCATGCCGGTTGCGCCGATGACGAGAATGGTTTTCATAGGGGTAAGGCCTTGTTCTGTCATTGTTATATTCAGAAGTCCGTTTCTATCGCGCCTGCGTCCCTCCCCTATAGCAGGCGCGATTTGACCTGTCATCCGTCATATCGTAAAGAAGGCGGCGGCTTGCCTTGCTGATTTTCTTGACTCAAAGGGAATCTCCTGTATATTGCCGCTTCCTTAGGGTGGCGCTCGGCGCGCCCGCGTGGTAAAAATGAAATTAAAACAGATAATTAGCGGGAAAGACTCATGTTCGCAGTAATTCGCACGGGCGGAAAACAATACCGGGTTACCAAGGGTGACCAAATCAAGGTCGAGAAACTCGACATCAAAGAAGGCGGATCCGTCGATGTGGAGCTGCTTGGTTCCTTTGACGGCAAAGCTCTTTCCATGGCTAAAAACGGTGCAAAACTGGCCGCCAAGGTCGTTTCCCATGGCAGAAACGACAAGATTGTGGTATTTAAAAAGAAACGCCGCCAGAACTATCGCCGTACAGCTGGCCACCGCCAGCACTACACGGTTCTGGAATTCGCAGACGTTGCGGCATAATTAAAGGGCCGCCCTCTTCCCCTTTTAGGGGTGAAGAGAGATTAAGGCATTGGATTAAGATTTAACCGGAGGACATTGGTATGGCACAGAAAAAAGCAGGTGGTAGCTCGAAGAACGGACGCGATTCGGCAGGCCGCCGCCTTGGCGTAAAAAGATATGGCGGAGAAGTTGTCCTCGCCGGTAACATTATCGTGCGTCAGCGCGGAACGAAGTACAACACAGGCAAAAATACCGGCCTTGGCAAAGATCACACGATTTTCGCTCTGGTTGATGGCCGCGTGCTCTTTACCAAGGGCCGGGGCGGCAAGCCGGTTGTGAATATTGTCCCGGCAAACGACGCCCAGCCTCTGGCTGCCGAGTAAACCGGAGTACCGGATGAATGTGAATCGGGTGATCGGCAACGGTCATCCGATTTTTTATTAAAGGCCCCTCTTCCCATGAAATTCCTCGATCAGGCAAAAATCTATGTCCGGAGCGGCAATGGCGGCCCCGGCTCCATTTCCTTCCGCCGTGAGAAATTTATCGAGCATGGCGGCCCCGATGGAGGCAATGGCGGCAAGGGCGGCGACGTTATTTTTACCGCTGTCAAAGAACTGAACACGCTCATTGATTTCCGTTACGCGCAGCATTTCCGCGCCAAAACCGGCGAAGGCGGCATGGGCCGCATGCGGTTTGGCAAGGACGGCGACGATATTATCGTCCGCGTCCCAGTCGGCACGGAAGTTTTGGACGAGGATCAGGAAACCGTCCTGATTGATTTTACCGAACCCGGTCAAACCGTTACTTTCCTCAAAGGCGGTGATGGCGGCTTTGGCAACGCCCATTATAAATCATCGACCAACCAGGCACCCCGTAAAAAGACCCCCGGCTGGCCCGGTGTCGAGCGCGGAGTCTGGCTTCGCTTGAAGCTGATTGCCGATGCCGGCCTTGTCGGTATGCCGAATGCCGGAAAATCGACTTTTTTGGCCTCTTGCACCGCGGCCAAGCCGAAAATCGCCGACTATCCTTTTACAACGCTTCATCCGAATCTTGGCGTGGTCAGGGCGGGCGACAATGAATTTGTGCTTGCCGACATTCCCGGCCTTATTGAAGGCGCGAGCGAGGGGCATGGATTGGGCGACCGTTTCCTCGGCCATGTCGAGCGCACCGCCGTCCTTTTACACCTTGTTGACGGGACGCAGGATCATCCGGTGGAGGCTTACCGGACGGTTCGCGCCGAGCTGGAAGCCTATGGCGCCGGGCTGGATGAAAAGCCGGAAATCGTGGCGCTTACGAAAATCGACGCTATCGGTATGGAGCTTGCGGAAGATCAGGCCCGCATCTTTGAAGAAGAAACGGGCATAAAACCCAGTCTGGTTTCGGGCGTGTCCGGCGACGGCGTGCGGAACATCCTTTTTGCCTTGAACCGGATTATTCAGGAAACGCGCGCGGAGGAGGAAGCCGCCGAAGCCGGCCCCATCGACTTTTCAGAAGGTGAATTTCAGCCTTAACCCGTCATGGGCGGGCATGTACCCTTCCGGCAGCTCTGCGCAGAGCGCCGCATAATCCATGGTCGGCGATAAATGGGTCAGATAGACATGCTTTGCCTGAACGCGCTTGTTCATCTCAAAGACTTCCTGCAGCCCCGCATGGACATAGGCCGGCCCGTGATAGCTCGCCGCATCGACAATCCATGTATCAATCCCGCGGAGGATGTCATAGGCCCTGTCTTCAAGGGACAAAACATCCGTGGAATAACCGATATTGCCGATCCGCAGGCCAAGCGATTTGATGGAGCCGTGATTTTGGTCGAAGCATGTCATCTTTAAATCGCCGACGGTAATCACATCGCCTTCCGTGACGTGGATCTGGTCGCATACAGCCGGATAAAATCCGTTTTCCGTTTCCGTGAACATGTAATCAAGGCGCCTGAAAAGCTTTTCATGCGTATCGGTGGAGGCATAAACGGGGATGCGCCCTTTCTTATGGATGCGCTGAAGCGTTCTTAATTCATCAAGCCCGTTTATATGATCGGCATGCGTATGGGTAATGATAATACCATCGGGATAAACAAGGTTTTCCCGGTTCATCTGCTCTTTGAAATCAGGCCCCGTATCGACGATGGCAAGGCTTTCGCCGTGGAGAAGGGCAATGGACGGGCGTGTCCTGCGGTTGCGCGGCTCCGCCGGATCGCATTTTCCCCACCAATTGCCGATGGCGGGTACGCCGGAAGAACCGCCGCAGCCAAGGATGATCAGCTCTCCGTCCATGTCCTGCCCGCCCTGTCAAAAAGCCTGAAAAAATTATCCTTTGTCTGTTTTGCCAATGCCGCTTCCTCAATCCTCAAAAGCCCCGCCAGAAAAGATCCCGTATGCGCCACATAGGCAGGCTCGTTTATCTTGCCGCGATATGGAACCGGCGCAAGGAACGGCGCGTCCGTTTCAACGAGCATGCGATCAGGCGGAACGCGCTTGGCGATCTCCTGAAGCCCTGTCGAATTCTTAAACGTGACGATGCCGGAGAATGAGATATAAAATCCTTCTTCAAGAGCTTCCTCCGCCATGCGCGGGCCGGAAGAAAAGCAATGCATTACGCCCCGCACATTTTTTCCGGCGGCGGTATTTTCCTCGCGGATGATCTGGATAATATCCTCATCCGCCTCGCGTGCATGGACGACAAGCGGCATGCCGGTTTCAATGCAGGCGCGTATATGTTTGCGGAAACTTTCCTGCTGAACTTCCCGCGGAGAATTATCATAGTAATAGTCGAGGCCGCTTTCGCCGATCGCAATGACTTTCGGATCGGAAAGTGCCAGCCGGACAAGCTCTTCCTGCGTTACGGCTCTCTCGCTCTCAAGCCCCGCATCATGGGGGTGGGTGCCGACGCTGCACCAGACATTGCGCAATGTCCCGACCGTTTCCAGCAAGGACGGGAACTCGCCCGCAATCTCGCAGCAGATTGTGAGCAGCCCTTCGACGCCTGCTTTATGCGCGCGTGAAACGATTGCTTCCGGACTATCCCCTTCGGCGTTGCGCGCATGGTTTATATGGCAGTGAGAGTCGATCCACATTTCAGCTTTTTGTATAAATTATGGCTACGCCCGTAAAAATGAGCAGTCCCCCCATGGCGGTATAAAAGGAAAACTGCACTTCTTTATAAAAGAGAAAGGCAAACAAGGCCACAAAAGCCGGATAGGAAATCTCGATGAGGCTGGCATAGGTTGCGTTTTTTGCGGCGACAGCCATATAGATGAGCAGGTTCCCGACAACATAGGACACAGCCACGGCAAAGATGACCGCCAGCAGGGATTTGTCATTGGAGAGCAGGTTGAGGCCGCTTTTAAACTGCCCCAGCGATGTGCAGAGCGCTATGCTCCCGAACAACGTGATGACGCCTGTTACTACCATCAAAAAAGAAGGCTGAATCCCCGCTTTCAAGACTTTTTCGCTCAGCGCATAGCTAAAGCCCCAGATGATGGCGGAGCCAAGCGCGTAAAAGAACCAAAGATGCGCCGCCATATCAGGCAGCCTTTTCTTTTATCTCTATGCGCGGAAAGACGCCTTCCGGTGCCGGCAGTTCCGTTCCGGCCGTTAATGCGTCCTCTTTGCGGATATGCGCATAGCTGCGTTTGTCTTCGGGGATCGCAAGCTGTTCCAGCATCCGCGCCGCGGATTGCGGAACGACCGGCTGGATGGCGATAGCAAGGCAGCGGATTGTTTCCGCTAGCACATAAAGTACCGTTTCCATGCGGGCCGTGTCTGTTTTCTTAAGCGCCCAGGGTGCCTGAACGTCGATATAGGCGTTTGCCGCATTGACAAGCTTCCAGACAGCTTCCAGCCCCCGGTTAAAGGCGCAGCGATCGAATTCGCGGCGGATGGAAGGAATGAGCTTCTCATAGGCATCGCTTAAAAGAGCCTTGTCTTCCGCCGTAAAATCACCGTGCTGTGGAAGTTTGCCGCCGCAGTTCTTGGCGATTTGTGAAAGCGTACGCTGTGCCAGATTGCCCAGCCCGTTTGACAGATCCGCATTGATGCGGGTTACAGCCTGCGCGTGGGAGAAATCGCCATCATTACCGAAAGGCACTTCGCGCAGGATAAAATAGCGGGATTGGTCAAGCCCGTATGTATCGATCAAATCCTGCGGCGCAATCACGTTGCCAAGGGATTTTGACATTTTCTGCCCTTCTATCGTCCACCAGCCATGGGCGAAGACCTGCCGCGGAACCGGAAGATTGGCCGCCATAAGGAAAGCCGGCCAATAAACGGCGTGGAAGCGCAGAATATCCTTTCCGACCATATGGATATTGGCGGGCCAGAATTGTTTGAAGAGCGGCGCGTCTTCATCAGGATAGCCGAGCGCGGACATATAGTTGATAAGCGCATCGATCCAGACATACATGACATGCCCCGGCGCATCCGGGACAGGAACGCCCCAGTCAAGGCGCGTGCGGGAAACGGACAGGTCGCGCAGGCCCGATTTAACAAAACTTATAACCTCATTCCGGCGCGCGTCGGGCTGGACGAAGGCGGGCTGGCTTTCATAAAGTTCGAGAAGCTTGTCCTGCCATCTGGAGAGTTTGAAGAAATAGCTTTCTTCCTCGACCCATTCACATTCGGCGCCGCTCGGCGCGATTTTTGTACCGCCCGGGCCGTCGGTGAGTTCATCTTCCCCGTAATAGGCCTCATCGCGCACCGCATACCAGCCGGCATATTTTGAAAGATAAATATCGCCGGATTCGACAAGCCTTTTCCACAGGGCCTGGCAGGCTATTTTATGGCGCTCTTCGGTCGTGCGGATAAAATCGTTATTGCTGATGTTTAGCCGTGGCAGCAGATCGCGGAAATTCTGTGAAACCTGATCCGTAAAGCTTTGCGGGTCTATACCCTTTGCCTCGGCGGCTTGCTGGACTTTCTGCCCGTGCTCGTCCGTCCCCGAAAGGAAATAGGCATTATAACCATCCAGCCGCTTATAACGGGCCATCACGTCGCAAGCGATCGTTGTATAGGCGTGCCCCAGATGCGGTTTATCGTTCACATAGTAAATCGGCGTGGTGATATAAAAATTCTTGTCGTCGCTCATGATTTTTAACCGCTCTTTCCCGTCCGGCTTGCTGCCGCATTGCTCTTGGTCAACTTCTATTGAAGAATACAAAGGTGCCAAGCACGCCCTGCCGTTTATCCAGATTGCTATTTTCTATTGTTATGAAATGTTCTTTCAGTTTTTCGCAAATATCCAGCCAGTCTTCAAGGGAATAATGGGCGGCCATCCGTTCGATCGGCGGGGTTTTTAATATTTCCGGCATATATTGGGTTCCTGCCGCTTTTGCCTTGGTAATGGATTCAACAATCCAGAGCATAAGGGCGGTAAAATGACCGTAATTCTTTTCTTCCTCCGCCCTTGCGAGGCTGTCCGCAAGCTGGTGGAGGCTGGGCCACGGCCATTGCGGCCATGCGGAAAGAAGGTCGGTCACGATATTGAGCATATCCAGCCCGCCATCTTCGAGAAGCGCCAGAGCCCTGCCCGCGCTTCCGCCGGCAATCTGGGACAGCAGGGCGATTTTTGCATCGCTGATGGACGGATCCGCACGGCGTATGATCGCGGCCATGGACGGCGTGTCGAGCATGCCGAAATGGAGGACGCGGCAGCGGGAACGGATTGTTGGCAACATCGCCCCAAGCCGGTTGCAGATGAGGATCAGCAAGGCTTTTGGCGGCGGCTCTTCAAGGATCTTCAAAATGGCGTTTTGCGCGTTGCGGTTCATCATGTCGGCTTCATCGACGATAACCACGCGCCAGCCGCCTTCCGAAGATTTCATGCGCAGGAAAGGTGCGATGGTGCGCACCGCCTCGACATCGACAACGGATTTTACGCGGCCGCGTTTTTCGTCGATTGGCCGTTCGATCGTGCGTAAATCAGGGTGTCCCCCCGACGCGACGCGCCTGAAGACGGGGGAATCCGGCGGGATTTGCATCGTTTGATTTGGTTTTGGCAAGGGGGCCGCATCATGATCGTCTGAACCGAACAGGCCGCCCGTTATGTCGTCCTCGCCCCCTGTCCGGGATAGGAAATAACGGGCGACACGAAAGGCCATTGTCATTTTACCGACGCCCATAGGCCCCGCAAAGATAAGCGAGTGCGGCATTTGCCCGCTTTCAAACATGGAGAGTGTCTGTTTTTCAACCCCTTCATGGCCGAATAAATCGGGGCTTTCGCGCGGCGGCAAAAGTGTTCTGACAGCATTCGCGCCGGCAGAGCCGGAATCCCATTCATCCAGAAGCTCTTCAGTTTCGTCATCAAGGAAATCATCAAACACGGGCCAGAACCCTTTCCAGAATTTCCGAAGCGATCGTTTCAATATCCTGCCGGGCGTCGATAACGACAAACCGTTCAGGATGGCGGGCCGCCAGCTTGAGATATCCTTCGCGAAGGCTCTGATGAAAGGCGATTGTCTTTTCCTCGAACGTATCGCGGCCATTGGCGCGGCGCTCTGAACGGGCCAGCCCGACAAGCGGGTCGATATCGAGATAGAATGTTATAGCCGGTTCAAAATCGCCGATGGCGGATTTTTTGACGGTTTCGATGACGTCCTGGGGAATGCCGCCCGCATAGCCCTGATAGACCCGCGTGGAATCGGTAAAGCGCGCGGAGATGACGTGCTTGCCTTCGGCCAATGCAGGCAGGATTTTTTGTTCGACATGCAAGGTGCGCAAGGTGAACATAAAAAAAAGCTGCGTTACGGCGGGCCAGTTCTGGCCTTTATTCTCGATAAAAAAAGCCCAGAGCGCATCGGCCTCTGCCGTGCCGCCCGGCTCAAGCGTTTCGACGACGTCGCGCCCTTGTTCACGCAGCGAGCGGACGAGCCGTTCGACCTGCACGGTTTTTCCGGCCCCCTCCCCCCCTTCAAGCGTGATGAACAGGCCGCGTTTCATGCTTAGCGCACCGCAGCGTTATCGCCGAAGACAAGGCGGCGTGTTTTTTCCGCAAGGGACGGGAAAAAGCCGAGGCGTGGAATCTCTTTTCCTGCGAAGAGCGGAATTTCCTGTGGCTGCAGATTAGGGGCGGTAAGACGCAAAACGCCGATTTCCTGTCCCTGACGGACGGGGGCTTCCAAAGGCCCTTTGAAAACCGCCTGTGCCTTGATGTCGTCGCCGGCCATGCGCGGAACCGTGATTTTCAGATCCTCTTTGACAATAAGCGGCACGGTGCGTTCCATGCCCATTAAAACGGGCGCTTCGGCAATTTGCATTCCGGCGCTGACAATCTGGCGGTTTTCAAAGTTTGAAAGCGCCCATTCGATCAGACGGATGGATTCCTGCGCGCGCTCGTTCATGGATTCCATACCGTTCAAAACCATGATAACGCGGCGGCCGTCCCGCACGGCAGAGGCCATAAGCCCGTAGCCCGCCTCGCTTGTATGGCCTGTCTTGATGCCGTCCGCGCCGATATTTTTGTAGAGAAGCGGGTTGCGGTTCCCTTGTTTGATATTGTTAAAGGTGAAGTCGATCTCGCTATAATATTTATAGAGATCGGGATAATTATGGATGAGCGCCATCGCCAGCGTCGTGAGGTCGTGGCATGTCGAATAATGCTGCGGGTCGGGCCATCCCGAAGCATTCATGAAATTGGAGCCGTTCATTCCAAGCTCCTTTGCCTTGCGGGTCATTGCGGCGGCAAAAGCCCCTTCGGAACCGGCGAGCCCTTCTGCCAGAACGACCGTTGCGTCATTGCCGGACTGAATAATGACGCCGCGTATCAGATCTTCGACTTTTACCATTTCGCCAAGCGGGACAAACATTTTCGATCCCTGCATGCGCCATGCTTTTTCGCTGACGGGCAAAGTCTGGTCGAGCGATAATCTTCCGGCTTTCAAAGCCTCGAAAACCATATAGATCGTCATGGTTTTTGACATAGAGGCCGTCGGCATGCGCTGATCGCCGTTCTTGTCCAAAAGCACCTGCCCCGTTTCAAAATCGACGATATAGGCTTGCTTTGCCGTTGTTTCAATCGGGGCGGCTTGCGGGGAAGCGGGGATTATAAAAACAACGAGGAACGCAAGGAAAGGCAGGAAAAAGCGCATTGTTACCATTGTGAATCTTGGGGTGGGTTGATGCCCCATGAAAACAGGGATTGCACGGCGGCGCAACCCCTTTAAAGGGCAAAAATCCGCCCTATTCCACAACGATCCTGGCTTGCGGGGCCGCACCGGCCGTGACCTGCGCCAAAGCGGCGTCCGCCGCCTCTACGCTTTCATACGGGCCAAGCCGCACGCGGAAGAAATCCCGCCCGCCAATATTGGTATGATAGACCCTTGAATTGCCCGTGGAGGCAAGAGATTGGCTGAGGCGCAAGGCATTGGATTCATCCGAGAAGGCGCCTGCCTGAACAAAAATGTTGGTTTTCACCGGCGCGGTTTGCGTTACGACCGGATCGGGCATAAAGCGGCCATCGGGTGATACATGCCCTTGCACAGGCTGCGCGCGGGACGGATCGAGCGGGACGGATTCAACGGAAGCCACGCGGGCGACGCCCATCGTGTCGTCGGCGGAGGCTGTCTGGACGGAAATAGCGCTCTGGTCGGGATAGAATGTAACCGGGCCGCTGGCCGGTTTGTTCCCGTTCAGGGCGATTTCATAGCCGCGCGTGTCCTTGCCGGCGCGGGCATGTTCCGCAATCATGCGGGATTCAGCCGAAAGCGTTTCAACTTTGACGCGCGCCGTCCCTTTGCGTTTTACATCGAGGAGATCCGCTGCCTTGGAGGAAAGATCGATAATGCGCCCTCTTGAAAAAGGCCCGCGGTCATTCACGCGCAAAACCACGGCACGCCCGTTTTCAAGATTGGTCACGCGCACGAGCGAGGGCATTTGCAATGTGCGGTGGGCGGCGGTCAGCTCGTTCTGGTCGTATGTTTCGCCGTTGGCGGTTTTCTTGCCGTGGAAGCCAGGGCCGTACCAGCTCGCAATCCCCACTTCGGAATAATTGAAGCTTTCCTGCGGATAATATTCCTGCCCTTCGATAATATACGGATTTCCGACCTTGTATGTGCCTTGCGAGCGGCTGTCCTTGGTAATCTGCTTGGCCATATTGGCCCCGAACTGCGTTTCGGCGCAGGCGGCGAGCAAGAGGGCGGAGGCAAGGGGAAGGAGGGCGAATATAGGTTTCATGGCAAAAACAATCCTGAGATGACTCCGCGCATAAAGCGGTGGAGCCTTGGGCTGGTGAATCACTGCTATGGCATTTTAACGCGCAATCGCGTCGGCGAGAAGCCCTACCGAAGTCGCGAAATAGGTCGAGCGGTTCCATTTCATGATGGTCTGGTAGTTGTTATAGACGACATAGGTTTCGCCGCTCTTGCCATCGGGGGCGACAATCGACGCATCTATATTATCCGCCGGCAACGGCCCGCCGCCATGGTTTCTAACGCCGATTGAGGCCCAGTAGGAAAGCGGTTTTACAATGCGCGGGCCTATCATCTCTTCCGGAAAGGATGCGGGCAGCGTAACGCGGCGTCCCCAGCGTTCCCCCTGCTTCCAGCCGCTTTTGGCCAGATAATTGGCGGCAGAGGCGAAAACGTCGATTTTCGTGTTCCAGATATCGCGCTTTCCGTCGCCGTTTGCGTCAACGGCATAGGCCAGAAAGCTGGAGGGCATAAACTGGTTTTGCCCCATCGCGCCGGCCCATGATCCTTTCATGGCGGCGGCGCTGATATGCCCTTCGTCGAGAATCTTCAGGGCGTTTAAAAGTTCGCCCTTAAAAAATTCCGATCGGCGGCCTTCCCAGGCCAGCGTTGCAAGGGAATCGATAACTTTGAATCCGCCCGTGTTCGCGCCGAAATTCGTTTCGATGCCCCACAAGGCGACGATATATTGCGGGGCGACGCCATATGTCTTTTCAACCCGGTCGAGATCGCCGCGATGTTCGGCCAAAAGCTTGCGCCCCTGATTGATGCGTTGCTGGTTCACGACATTTTGCCTATAGCGCGCGAATGTGATGCTGCCTTCGGGCTGTTTCCGATCCAGCTCTATGACGCGGGGAATGGAACGCACATTGCCGAGCGCCTCGTTGATCGTTCTTTGCGAAATGCCTTCCCGCGCCGCCTCTTGTTTGAAGGCTTCAAGCCAGACGGCAAAGTCGGCGGCGTGCGCCTTGGCGGGGAGCGTGAGGGCCAGAAGGGCGAGGATTTTCAGGGTATTTTTCATGCCTCCGATGGTATCGGAGCTTTCGGGAAGAACAAAGCGCTTTTTCCGGTGACATAGTAAGCGAACAGACCGATCATTTCCTTGGCGACGATATTCAGCGCATGGAAATTCGCCGTGGCCGATGGGAGCCTTCGGAAGACGTCGCGATAATTCCCCGTCATTTTATGCGCGCACGGATAAGGCCGCACATCCCATCCGAGCCGGCGGAACACGCCGACAGAGCGCGGCATATGAAAAGCCGATGTGACGAGCGCCCATTCCTCGCCTTGCGCCGGCGCTATCATTTCTTTCGTATAGAGAGCGTTTTCATAAGTGTTGCGGGATTTTTCCTCGTAGGAAAGCCGTCCCGGCGGCAAATCGAACAGGGCCGCAAATTGCCGCGCGGCGTCCCCTTCCCTTGCGCCGGGGTTGAGGATGTCGCCATTGCCGCCGCTAAATATGATTTTTGCCTTCGGAGAGGCTTTTAATAATTCAACACCGCAAAACATGCGCCCTATATCGTCATTGGCGGTAAGCTTTCCTGTTTTCGCCGTCATATTGGCTTCGAGCGATCCGCCCAGAACGATAATGCCATCAACAGGCCCGATGGTGGCGGCCTGAACAGGCGGGTAATGCCGCTCCAGCCATGTCAGCAAGAGCGGCCCTGCCGGAAAGATCCCCATAAGGACAAGCAGGATAGCGGCGGTAAAAACCAGCCTTTGCCCCCATAGTCTTGTTCTTGCAAAAAAGTGCGCGGCAAGGCCGGAAAGTGCCAAAAAGCCGATAAGGTTCAGCGGCTGTGCCAGTGTCCAGAAAATCTTGGAGAGCATAAAAAACATGCAAGGATTTAAGCACACAGCCCGCGCCCGTCCAAGGGCCTATATGCACCCTTTATGCGATCCTTCCGCCCGCTGCCCTCATTATCATGGAACTGTAATTCAGCATAAACCTGAAAAGTGCGTGCATGGCCACAGCTTTCATCCCGAAAGCGCCCTTGAACGCATCATTTAGATCTAAAAGACGCAGGTAATTGGATTCCCCCTTGGTGAAATAGAAAAAATCATCAACGTAAAAGGATCTACCCGCGATGAAATACCGGCCTTCTTCAAGGGGAAATTAGTTGCAATAGACCAATAAATCGCAAGCCTCTTCCGGACGCGCGCCACATTGATAAAATTGATGGTAGGCGCAAGTGCTGTTGCCGCGGTTGCGCCGAATGCCGGAACCTATACCGCGCCATCCATGAACCCGGCAAAACGATGTTCGATAAAACGTGCTTCTCGTCCCCGCCCAGCCCTGCCCGTGAAGGGGTATTACCGCCGGACATAGATGTAACGGGCGAAAATTAACCATTGCGCCTGAATCCTTCCTTGATTAGCATTGGCCGAACGATTATAACCGCCAACGGAAAAGTAACGGCAGCCCCCTTAAAACCGCCATTTGCGCGGGATGATAACGGGGCGTTCCAATGGATGAGTGGCAGAGCGGTTGAATGCACCGGTCTTGAAAACCGGCGAGGGTGCAAGCCCTCCGTGAGTTCGAATCTCACCTCATCCGCCAACTGCTTTATAAAATCAATGGGATAATGTGTTTGATTTAAAAATACCTACAACCTACCCAACGAAAATAAGCAGGGAGAATTTATCAAAACTGCTTTAACGTTACCTTATCCTTGTGCACCTTAAAAAACTCTATGTCTTCTATATTACTCTAGTGATAGTCATAGGCGCATTCTTATAATTCGTACCCTACTGTACTCTGATAAATACCAAAGCCTAAGGAGATGGGCGTGTTAATTTCGGGTATAATTATTGGTCTTCTGGATCACAGTTTGAGCGAACAATTGCACGAGGTACTATATTGTCAAAATGTTCGGGGTCAGGATTAAAGATATAGGTATATTTCCCTCCATTGCTAACAAATAGCTGGTTTCCGGTATAGCCGCCAAATGAATTTTTGGCGTTTACTTCACCTAAAACAAACCCTTTTTTGCATCGGGAAATTTGACCGAAACGGGCAGATTCAGGGTCTTTTAATATAGATTTAACAGCTATTTTGGCACGGTTTTCAAGGCTATCCGCATAGGCGGGCAATGAAACTATGTTCGCTATCATCACAGCAACAAGCCATATCCTCATGTTTTTATCTCCTAACTTAAATCAAGCTTGTATTATCGTAGGCTTTATCTGAAAGGAAAAGAAGGTATTGCTAGACGCTTCACATCAAGGGCTGATAATTCTTTAGCTTTTTTAGGCATTATCGATTTCCTGTTAAAAAACACATCATGCTGTAAGTAAGCATAGGTAACGCCTAAACAGGCTCAACCTCCTACCCAACATAGATAATATAATTTGACGCTACATGGTGTTACTGGGGGATGCAATGGAAAAACGAATCATTCAACAGAAACATTGCATTAGGCTACAAGATTAGACAGTATGAAGCATGAGGAAGGCGAACGCCTCATCCGCCATCCCCTCCCAGGTTTTTCCCTAGCCTCGTGCAAACAGCCTGTTGCGGCCCTTGCCGCTGGCGGTGGAAATGTCCTGTTCGGACAGCCCCGTTGCGGTTACGAGGGACAGGAGTTCGGCTTTCCGCGCTTCGTCCCCTTCGATTTCAATCATCAGGGATTTGATTTGGCCGAGCGTTTTCCGCCCGCCGCGCAAAATAATATGCTCCAGCCCGTCAACGTCGAGCTTGATATGATCGGGGGCGCGTAAGGCGAATAATTCGCAAAAAGCGTCGATGGAAAAAACCGGCACGGACTGGCGGAAGCTTTGCGCGCCCTCCTTTGTGATGCTGGTTCCGTCTTCCTCCACAAGATTATTGCCCGCCTGCCCCGCTTCGGCATCGCCGCAAACAAGCCGGCCAAGTTCGTTCTTTTCGGCAAAGGCAATGCACAGGCATTGCGCGTGGCGATCCAGCCCGTTCAGGATCACATGCTCCATCATAATCCCGAAATTGAGGCCGTTCGGTTCAAAGGAAAAAACGTCCAGATCCCGCCGCATCGCCGCGTACATGGTAAAAAGCCCGATATTGGCGCCGATGTCCCAGAAAATCTCCCCCGGCTTGAAGGAATCTATCCATGCGAGCATTTCCGGCTCGTCCGTTTCAAAGCCGCTTACGGCCGCCGCGATATTCTTGCCCCGGTGGGATAGCAGCTTCAGGGGGCCGCGAGGCGTTGCGACCTCCGCCCCCAGATCCTTTTGCACGCGGGATATCAGCGCCGATTTTGTCTTGAAGCGCACGCGCGGGCTCAAGGGGGCTGTTACGGCGTTTGCGGTATGGTATAGGATGGATGTGATTTTACGGCTCATGGATTGCCCCTGATTGAATGTTATCTGGAAAGTTATATAACGGTACCGCCCCGCATGAAACCTGAAAATATCGTCAAAAATGCCAACGCGATCGTCATCAAAATCGGCTCCGCCCTGTTGGTGGATGCGGGGGGCTGTGTGTGCAGGTCGTGGCTGGCGGCCTTGGCGGAGGACGTGATGGCCCTTAAAAAGAGCGGGAAGGCGGTTCTTATCGTGACGTCCGGCTCTATCGCTCTTGGCCGGTCGGCCATGGACATTCACGCGGGCGCGCGCCCGTCCGCCATTCCTTTGGAGCAAAAACAGGCCGCCGCTTCCATCGGCCAGATTGCGTTGATGGAAGCCTATAGCGCCGTCTTTGCCATGCACGGGCAAACGGTCGCCCAGATATTGCTGACCCCCGCAGACACGGAAAACAGGCGTTCCCACCTGAATGCCCGCGCGACGATCCACGCCCTTCTCGAACGCGGCATCCTGCCGGTTGTGAATGAAAACGATACGGTATCGACATCCGAAATCCGCTTTGGCGATAATGACAGGCTGGCAAGCCGCGTGGCGCAGATGATAGGCGCGGATCTTGTAATTCAGCTTTCGACGACGGACGGACTTTACACCGCCGATCCGCGTATGGATGAAACGGCGCGCCATATTCCGCTTGTTGAAAAACTTTCCGCGGAGCATGAAGCCATGGCGGGCGACGCCGAAGCGGGGCTTTCGACAGGCGGCATGAAAAGCAAGATAGAGGCCGCTCGCATCGCCACGGAGTCCGGCGTCCATATGATGATAGCCAGGGGGACAGAGGCGCATGCCCTGAAGGCGGCTTGCGAGGGCGGCACCCGCTCGACATTGTTCCTCGCCGCGCTACAGCCCCGCACCGCCCGCAAGAAATGGATTTTGGCGCATGTGAAGCCGAAGGGAACGATCTATCTCGATGCGGGAGCCTGCGCCGCATTGGCATCGGGAAAAAGCCTGCTTCCGGCAGGTGTGACGCGGACAGAAGGCACATATGATCGCGCCGATGCGGTCAGGATTTGCGATGAAACCGGCCAGCCGCTCGGCATCGGCCTTTCCGCCTATAATTCCGAAAGCACTTCCATGATAGCGGGCCAGAAAAGTGCCGAAATCGCCGCAATTCTGGGCTATTCACGCGGGGATGAGCTTATTCACCGTGATGATCTGGTTTTATTCCTGCTATAAAACACGGCATCGCGGCGCGTATCAAAGATATATCCCTTAATCTGTAGGCGTAAAACCATTCTTGATACAAGAACTGGAACCCCCTATTCTTCGCCGGAGAAAAGGATTCAAGGCCATGCGCACAGACACGCCCAAGACGATTTACCTGAAAGATTACACGCCCCCGCCATACGGCGTAAACCATGTGGATTTACGGTTCGAGATTTTTGGCGGGCGGACGATCGTTCATGCGAAAACGCAGTATGTGAAAAATACGGGCGGCGCCCTCTTCCTCAACGGCGAAGATTTAAGGCTCATTTCCATCAAGCTTGACGGCGCGGATATCGCAGCGGAGCTTGCCGAAAACGGCCTGACGATTACACCGGACAAAGATGAATTCACGCTGGAAGTCGTGACGGAGATCAAGCCGGAAGACAATACGCGCCTCGAAGGGCTCTATTGTTCTGGCGGCACTTATTGCACACAGTGCGAGGCCGAAGGGTTCCGCCGCATCACCTATTATCAAGACCGCCCCGATGTGATGGCGACCTTTACGGTGCGCGCCGAGGCGGACGTGGCGACATGCCCTGTCCTGCTTTCAAACGGTAACTGCATTGATAAAGGCGAACTTGAAGGTGGGCGGCATTTTACCGTGTGGAGCGATCCGACGCCGAAATCCTGCTATCTCTTCGCGCTTGTCGCGGGCGATCTCGTCCATATCCATGATGTGTTTACAACCCGTTCCGGCAACGACGTCGATCTTTATATCTATGTCCGCGAGGGCGACGAGCAGCAATGCGGCCATGCCATGACATCGCTTAAGAAATCTATGAAGTGGGATGAAGACGTTTACGGGCGCGAATATCAGTACGATATATTCAATATCGTGGCGGTCAGTGATTTTAACATGGGTGCGATGGAAAATACCTCGCTTAACGTCTTCAACACCGCCCTTGTTCTGGCACATCCCGATACGGCGACGGATGCGGATTTTATGCGCGTCGAAAGCGTCATTGCCCATGAATATTTCCACAACTGGACGGGCAACCGCGTCACCTGCCGCGACTGGTTCCAGCTATCGCTCAAGGAAGGGCTGACTGTTTTCCGCGATCAGGAATTTTCCGCCGATATGAATTCCCGCAGCCTGCAACGCATCGACGATGTCCAGCATTTGCGCCGGATGCAGTTTCCAGAGGATGCCGGCCCCCTCGCCCATCCGATCCGGCCCGACAACTATATCGAGATCAATAATTTCTATACCATGACCGTGTATGAAAAGGGCGCGGAAGTCATCCGCATGTTCCATACGCTGCTCGGCGCGGACGCTTACCGCAAAGCGACGGATTTGTATTTCGATCGCTTTGACGGACAGGCCGTGACGACGGAAGACTGGATAAAATGCATGGAAGATGCTTCGGGCAAGGATTTATCGCAGTTCAGGCTGTGGTATTCACAGGCGGGAACGCCGCATGTGAGCGCAAGCGGCGCCTATGACGAAGCGGGAAAGACCTATACGCTGACGCTACGCCAGTCCGTGCCGCCTACGCCCGGCCAGAAAGATAAGAAACCGATGCATATTCCGGTTGCGGTCGGCCTCGTCGGCCCGAACGGCGACGACATGATTGAAACGCGCGTGCTGAACCTGCGTGATGCGGAACAGAGTTTCACCTTCGACAATATCGGTGCAAAGCCCGTCCCGTCCATCTTGCGTAATTTCTCCGCGCCCGTGCGCCTCACGACGGATTTGACGGATGGGGATCTGCGCTTCCTGATGGTGCATGATTCAGACGGGTTCAACCGCTGGGAGGCCGGACAGACTTACGCGCTCCGCGTCCTCAATAGAATGATCGATACGGGCGTTTTGGAGGAAGGGTTGATAGAATCTCTGGAGAGCCTTCTTGATCAAGCCGTTCAGGGGCAAGGCGACAAGGCGCTGCTTGCAAAGGCGCTCGGCTTGCCGGACATCCAGATCATCGCCCAAAGCCGTGAGAGCGTCGATCCCGATGCTATTTATGCCGCGCGCGAAAAGGTAAAGCGCGCTTTTGCGGCACGCTGCCGCGACAAGCTGATGACCGTTTACACGGCCAATGCTGAAAAAGGCGCCTATGGCATTACGCCCGAAGATATGGCGCGCCGTTTGTTGAAAAACACCATGCTTGCCTATCTTGACGATCCGGCCCTTGCAGCGGAAGCCTATCAAAAGGCGACGAATATGACCGACCGCGTGGCGGCCTTGTCTGTCTTGTCCAGTCATGAAGGCGATTATAAGGAATCCGCCTTCGCCGATTTCTACAAGCGCTTCAAAGCCTATCCGCTCGTTATCGACAAATGGTTTTCGCTTCAGGCGACGGGCGTAAACGACAACATCATCGCGAATATGCGCAAGCTGGCGAGCCATGGTGATTTTACACTTAAAAATCCCAACCGTACCCGCTCGCTTTACGGCGCGTTCGCTATGAATAATCCGGTCGGATTCCACCGTGCGGACGGGGCGGGCTATGTTCTGCTCAAGGATGCGGTTATCGCGCTGAATGCGATTAACCCGCAAATTGCCGCGCGGATGCTTACCCCCATGCGCGAATGGAAGCGTTATACACAGGATCGTCAGGAAAAAATGAAGGCGGCCTTGAACGAAATTGCGAATACGCCGAAGCTCTCCCCCGATGTCTTTGAAATCGTCAGTAAAACCCTTAAAGGCTGATTTATCCGCCTTTGACGCCGCCTTCGGCGTGCCGGTTTGCGGCATTGACGAGGTCGGGCGCGGGCCTCTTGCGGGGCCTGTCGTGGCGGCTTGCGCCTGCATTCCGGCGGAAAAACTGTCCCATCCGGTCTGGAAGGCCGTGAATGACAGCAAAAAACTCTCGGCCCAAAAGCGCGATTATCTCTTTGATATTATCGCGGGGCAATGCGCCTATAGCATTGCCATGGCATCGGTTGAGGAGATTGACACGCTGAATATCCACCATGCGACCTTGCTTGCCATGAAACGCGCCCATGAGGGGCTGATGGAAAAAACGCAAGGGAGCATTGCGCTGGCGCTTATCGACGGAAAATTCGCCCCGCCCCTGCCCTGCCAGAGCCGGACGGTTATCAAGGGCGATGCGGTGTCGCTTTCCATCGCCGCCGCCTCCATCCTCGCCAAGGTGACGCGCGACCGGATGATGACGGCACTGCATGCTGCGTTCCCGCATTATGGCTGGGCGACTAATGCCGGCTATGGCACGGTGGAGCATTTGGCCGGAATCGCCGCCCACGGCATCACGCCGCATCACAGGCGATCTTTTGCGCCGTGTAAAAGCAACGGCTGACGTTGGAAAGCCTCCGCTATATTGGTTACCACTTTAAAAAGCGGAAATTTCCTAAACTGTTGAACCGACTCTAAAATCTGAAGTTGTTCTTATAACGTTCTGACTCATAATAATTTTTTGCATTTATACTGTTGACGTGGAGTCCCAAATGAATCATGATTCGTTCCAGTTTGATCCACAGCGACGGGGGAATTATGAGCCGGAAATCACCATTAAACACCATCTTGCAGGGCGACTGTGTCGAGAAGCTGAAGAGCCTGCCAAAGGGATCGGTGGACATGATTTTTGCGGATCCGCCGTATAATCTTCAGCTGGGCGGGGAACTCACCCGCCCCAATAATTCAAAAGTCGATGCGTGCGACGATGACTGGGACAAGTTCGATTCCCTGAAAAGCTACGACGCTTTCACGCGCGAATGGCTTTCCGCCGCCCACGATGCGCTCCATGATGACGGTTCCATCTGGGTTATCGGCTCCTATCACAATATCTTCCGCCTCGGTTATATTTTGCAGGATCTGGGCTACTGGATTTTGAACGATATTATCTGGCGCAAATCCAACCCGATGCCGAATTTCAAGGGCAGGCGTTTTACCAACGCCCATGAAACCCTTATCTGGGCGGCGAAATCGAAAGAGTCCAAATACCGCTTTAACTATGATTCCATGAAGGCGCTGAACGAAGATCTGCAAATGCGCTCAGACTGGTTCATCCCGCTTTGCACGGGCGGCGAGCGGCTCAAGAACGATGCGGGTGAAAAGCTCCACCCGACGCAAAAGCCCGAAGCCCTGCTCCAGCGCGTGATCCTGTCTTCGACAAAGCCGGGCGATGTGGTGCTCGATCCGTTTTTCGGCACTGGCACGACGGGGGCGGTTGCGAAAAAACTGGGCCGTCAATGGATCGGCATCGAACGGGAAGAAGACTATATCAAATACGCGCAAAAGCGTATCAGCGCCGCCGAGGTTTGCGCGGAGGACACCATAACACTTGCGAACAAACGCGAGGAAATGCGCATCCCCTTCGGCTGGCTGCTGGAACATGGCTATCTGAAGCCCGGAGCGGAGCTGACGGACGCCAAAGGCAAGCTGGCGGCAAAAGTGCATGCGGACGGCAACGTCATCACGGGCAATCACCGCGGCTCTATCCACAAAGTCGGCGCGCTCGTGCAAAACGCCCCTTCCTGCAACGGCTGGACGTATTGGCATGTAAAACGGGGCGGGAAGCATGTGCCGATTGACGCCTTGCGGCAGGATTTGCGCGCCCAGATTGAAGGGGCAAAGCAAATTCCCGGCGGCGCTACAATTCAATAGCCATGTTTTTTTGCAAAAAGAAAATTCCTGCGGATACGAACCATATTTTTATCAAAGATATGGTCGTGCCTGTCAGCATCGGCGTTTTCGATCATGAAAAAACCGCCTCCCAGCGCGTGCGGATCAATGTGATGGCCGAACCCGAAATCTGGCCAGACGCCACTCTCGATAATATCGACGATACGGTGTCCTATGATTTGATTGTCCAGCATGTGCTGCGCCTTGTTGACGGGCGGCATATCCATCTCGTCGAAACGCTGGCCGAAGAAATCGCTCACGCCTGTCTTGGTGAAAAAATCCGGCGGGTTACGGTGCGTATAGAAAAGCTGGATATTTACCCGTTTGCCGTTGCGGGAACGGAAATAACGCGCGCCAAGAAATCGCGTAAATAGAAAAAACGGCCACGGCCCGATGCGCGCTTACACGGTGCTACTGCATATTCGGCCATTACTCACGGCAGCGCTGCCTCATATGCTCCTTATAATGTTCAGGATAGTTATTGGCGGTTGGAAAATACGCCCGCCGCGCTGTTGCGGAACGCTTATATCGCTCGCGGCATATAATTAAGCGGTTAATTAACGGTTGCCGGAAGGAGGCAGCGACATTTGCCGCGCCGGTGCGTTTGCATCGCCCCGTAAATCGACGCTGAGCATCAGCCGTTTTTGACCGGCATCCTCAAACACCTCATAGCCGTCCAGCGTACCGTACAGGATGGACATGGCTTCGTTGCTGCCCTGCCCGCTGGCACGGATATTGCCGTGATATTGGGAGAAGCTGATGCGCAGGCGCAGATAGGCTGTGCGTTCATGTTCGCGGACGCGCTGCTCTTCCTCCATCCTCTTATAGTCGGACTGGCGGCGCAAGATATAGGCCTGCGCCACATGCTCGTCCAGTTTCAGGAAATCGAATGTGAATGAATCCGAAAGAAGGAGGACGGCGCTGCGCGGATAATCGCGGATAAGGTTGCTGTCATAACATATGTCCTGATTGCGGTTGACGCTGTCCACCTCGATGCGGTTTGCGTCGATGAAGCCCGTTTTGTCAACCAGCGGAAAGCCGCCGCGGACGGGGTCGTACCTGCCGAGGTGAAGCCTCAGCATGAACTGGAAGTTCAAGGGATAGGTGTGGGCGTTGGCCTTGATATGCTCCTTCATCGCGCCGACAATCTTCGACCATTCCATATCGTCGTTGAGATAGTCGGAGTAAATCTTGCAATCATTGATCTTGATAAAGTTGGCCACGGCCACATTGTCATCGAAGTCGAACGCCCCCAGCCGCCAATAAAGGCGCGACAGGTTTTCAAGCGTCGGCAGATTATATTTCCCCGCATATTCATCGCGCAGGATGGTCACTTCGTCCTGACTGGGCGGGAGGGATTGCTCGGCCACGATACTTGTTTGCGGCGTGGGTGCGGCTTGCGAAGCCATGGGCATGATGATTTCGTCCTGCGCGCGGGCTTGCGCCGCACCGGCGAGGAGGGCCGCACAGAAAGAAAAAACCGTCAAAGCACGAGTCAGTGAATCTAGCATCATGATATTATTGTATATTTTTTAGCCCCTCGGGACAAACTCCTAAATAAACTGCCGCAAGGCTTTCTTGAAAACGGTCGGAAGTCCGAGGCTTTTCGCCCGATCCCCCGGCACCCAGAAATAACCGCCCATGGCTTCGAGCGCCTTGCCCTGCGCCACACAGGCCGCATAACCCGATAATTCGAGGTCGAAATGCGTGAATGTGTGTTTTACGGAAACGGCAGTTCGCTCCCATGGCGGCCCTACGACCGCTTTTCCGCCTCTTGTCAATTTAAGCGGCAGATGTGTTTTTTCTGTGGCTTTTTCAACCCATTCCGATGTCGGGAGGCCTATGGTTCCGGCGAGCATGCCCTTCTCCGCGCGCCGCTCGAAAAGCACGCTGCCCTGCCCGTCGGTAATCCAATAGACATAGCCGTGTTTTTGCGGGCGGGCCGCCTTTGGCTTTCGCGCGGGCAGGCTTGCCTCAATCCCTTTTGCGCGGGCGGAGCAAAAATCAATGACCGGACAGAGCATGCATTTGGGCGATGTCGGTGTGCAGATGGTCGCGCCAAGATCCATCAGGCTCTGGGCGTAATCGCCGGGGCGCTTTTTCTCGCCCGCGGCGGTCTGCCCCGCCAGATCCTTCAGGCGCGGCTTGCAATCCGGCATGGGTTCGGTCACGGCGAAAATCCGCGCCATTACCCGCTCGACATTCCCGTCAACGACGTTGGCGGGGCGGTTAAAGGCGATGGCGGCGACCGCCTCGCACGTATAATCGCCGATGCCGGGGAGTTTTTTGAGTTCCGCGGCCTCTTCCGGAAAACTGCCGCCAAGCCGCTCCGCAACATGGACGGCGCATTTATGGAGGTTGCGCGCCCGCGTGTAATAGCCAAGCCCCGCCCATGCTTCCATAATATCTTCAGAGCGCGCCGAAGCCAGAGCATGAATATCCGGCCATTTTTCTATAAATTTCATAAAATACGGGCCGACCGCCTGCACCGTCGTTTGCTGAAGCATGATTTCCGACATCCAGACATGGTACGGGTTCGGTTTTTGCGCAGGCAAGGCCCTCCACTGCATGGCGCGCCGGTGGCGATCGTACCATTTCAGGAGGTTTTTCCTGAAATCCTCGACATTCTTGCCTTCAACCGTCATGATGACGTCCGCCATGGCCATGAAACCCGTTTCCCAATCCGTTCCGACCTTGATGAGCAAGGTGTTCGAGCGCAAATATATCGCGCTGGGCCGGATTGTCACCCATTGGAAAGAAATTATAGGCCCCGATTTCGCATCCCGCGCCCAGCCCGCGAAAATCCGTTATCGCAAACCCAAAAACGCCAAGGAAAAGCCCGCGGCGACGCTCGATATTGCGGCTTCCTCCGCTGATTGTGCCGTACTCATATACCAAAAAGAGCTTATATTACAGCGCATTAACAATATATTCGGGGAGCGGTGGGTGAATGACGTTAAATTCGTCCATGTCGAGCCGCGAAAGAAGGCCGCCCCCGCCAAACGGACAAAGCCCTTGACCGAGGATGAAAAAAATCATCTCTCTCAAATACTTGAAACTGTGGACGATCCCGTTATAAAAGAGGCCCTCTCCCGAATGGGAACGTCTATCTTACAGGAAAAGAAGCCATGAAAGTTACAGCAATTACCCTAAGACCCGGAAATGTTATCGACCGCGACGGCGACGGCCGCCTTTGGGTCGTCACCGGATACGAGATTATGCAGCCCGGCAAAGGCGCTTCGGTCATTCAGGTGGAAATGCGCGATGTGCGCTCCGGCAACAAGGACAATGTCCGCTACCGCACGCAGGAAACGGTGGAGCGCGTCCGCCTCGACCAGTCAGAATTCTCCTATTTGTACAATGACGGCGAAAATACCTATACCTTCATGGACAAGGAAACATTCGAGCAGATCGAAGTGAAAAAGGACGTTATCGGCGATCTGGCCAAATGGCTTCAGGACAATATGGACGTTGTCATTGAAAGCTTCGAGGGCGAGCCGCTCGGCGTCGAAATCCCCGACAGCGTCACTGTGGAAGTTATGGAGGCCGAGCCGGTCGTCAAAGGCCAGACGGCGTCTTCTTCCTATAAGCCCGCAATTGTTACGGGCGATGTCAAGGTTATGGTTCCCCCCTTTATCGAAGTCGGGACGCGCATCGTCGTCAAGACCGCGGACGGCACCTATTACGAACGCGCCAAAGACTAGGCAGGCGGGAACGACTGCGCCTCTTAAACATCAAAACCAAGGATCGGGAATCTTATGCCTCCCCACTCGCCACTTATGACCATTATGATCCGCGCCGCCGAAAAGGCTTCGCGGGCGCTCTTGCGCGATTTTGGAGAGGTTGAAAACCTTCAGGTGGCCCGCAAGGGGCCGGGGGATTTCGTTACGGCGGCGGACAAACGCTCTGAAAAAATCATCTTTGAAGAGCTTAAAAAGGCCCGCCCTTCTTACTCCTTCATGATGGAAGAATCCGGCGAGATAAAAGGCGAAGACCGCGATCATGTCTGGATCGTCGATCCTCTGGACGGGACGCATAACTTCATGCATGGCATCCCCCACTGGGCGATTGTGATTGCGCTGGAACAGCGGGGCAATGTCGTTGCCGGCCTTATTTACGACTGCGCCAAGGACGAAATGTTCACGGCGGAAAAAGGCGGCGGCGCGTGGAACCGGAACCGGCGCCTGCGCGTATCGGGCCGCAACCAGCTTGAACAATGCATGGTCAATTACGGTTTTCCGTACGGCACGCAGGAAACGCGCTCCCGCCTTTTTGCCGAACTGAGGCCTGTCGCCAATATGGCCATGACCCGTCATATGGGTTCGGCGGCCCTCGACCTCGCCTATGTCGCCGCGGGCCGGATTGACGCTTATTGGGAGCGCGGGATCAAGGCGTGGGACGTCGCGGCCGGGGTTCTCCTTGTCAGGGAGGCCGGAGGCTTCGTCACCAGCATCGAGAATGATGACAATCCCGTCCATAGTGGTAATCTGGTCGCCGGAAACCAACAGGTGCAAAATGACCTTCGCAAGATTATCAAAGCCGCTTAAGGGCCTGTCGGATCTGGCCCCGCGCCTGCCCTGTGCGGGCGTGGCGGCGGCTTTGGCTTTGTCCATGCCCCTTCTTTTTCCGGCGCCCCTTTCAGCCTTCGCGCAACAAAGCAGCGGCTACACGCCGCCGCCTATGTTTGAAGAAATGACGCCGCCAATGGTCAGGCCGGAAGCGCCGGACGGCTATATCGTCAGGCCGAAAACATCTTCGGATCCGGAGCGCTCCCATCAGCCGCCGCCGCGCTATGCGCCCCAACCACAGGAACAGCAACGGCCCGTTATCCAGCCGTCCGTACAGGCTCCGGCCCCCCCTGCCGCCCCCGTAATTCCGGCGCGTCCGAGAATGATGGAACCCATTATTGAAGCGCCGCCCCGCGCCGCGCCCACGCCCGTGCGCCCCGTCATCCAGCCTAAAACTGCCGCTCCGGCAGCAAAAACCGGCGGCGCCGAAAGCCGGACTGTGGCGCCGAAAGCGGCAGTCAAACCTGCGCCTCCTTCGCCTTCGGCGGCTGTACCGGCTGCGCCTGAGCGGGCGAAAACCGCGCCTTCCGTGAAGGTGCCGACAAAATCCGCGCCCGTGCCAAAGGCCGATACGCCGCTGCCGCCATCTGTGGATGGGGCAATCATCAAACCCGCCCCGCGCGATCCGGCGCAAAGCGCGATTACCGGCCCCAAAACAATGCCGTCGCTTCCCGTCCATGGCGTGGACGAGATTGTCATTCACAATGAAGCGGCGGGGGAAAGCGATGAACCGACTATTTTTGAGCGGTTGAACACGCCGCCAGCGCCGTCCGCCGCCCCGTCACCGCGCGCGCCAGAGGATATTGCCGCCCCCGCCGCCGCTATGCCCGCTGCCCAGCCCGCACCCGCGCAGGAGGCGAGCCGCACTCTCCAGCCATTGCCGCCCGTCCCGAAACAAAATATCGCGCCGACCCCTTTTGACGCGGGCGAACAGGGCGCGCTGAAAAAGACGATTGCCTTCCAGCCGGGGCAAATCGGGCTGGTCGAGGCCGATCGTGACGCCATTGTCGCGGGTGTCCTTGAAGGGCTTGATGAAAAGCAGGACTGGCGCGTGCAAATAAAGGCATTTGCCACGCCGCACGGCACGGGTATCGCCAGCGATCGCCGCATCGCCCTTGCCCGCGCCCTCTCTTTACGCACCGCCATGATAGAGCAAGGCATCCTGCCGAGCCGGATTGATGTGCTGGCCGAGGGGCTGCAAAGCGGCAATACGGCGCCGGCAGACCGGATTGATCTTTACCTCTATGGCCCTCAAATTCCGTAACAATTTGACTTTGCGTGTGGATAAGGCCCTGCTTCGGGGCAGGTTTTCTTGACAAAAACGCCCTGAAAGCGGCACTTTAGGCTGGATCTCACATAGAATTATGTTTAAGTCTAACCCGTCATATATATGACAATAGGTAGGAAAGAGGATGCCAATGAAATCCATGCGCACCAATGGCGGCAATGCCCGCATTATCGTTCTCATCGCCATTATTCTGGCTGTCGCGGCATTGGCCGCTTACTTTTTCCTTGGCAAAACCTCCGGCCCGCTTCCGCAAACGGAAGTGACTGACGAAGCCCTGCTTGAGGACGAGGCGGCAATGCCCGCGGAAGAATCCGGTGACGCCTCTGGAGCGGATGCCGCGCAAGGCCCCTCCTCCTTCGATCTTGCCGCGGCCGTCGCGCCGCGCGCTTTGGGTAATCCCGATGCCCCCATCAAGATCATCGAATATGCGTCCATGACATGCAGCCATTGCGGCCATTTCCATACGAATGTTTTCCCCGCGCTGAAATCCCGCTATATCGACACGGGGAAAGTTTTCTTTGAATTTCGTGAATTCCCGCTGAACGATCCGGCGCTCAAGGCCACAATCACCGCGCGCTGCCTGCCCGTGGACAAGTACGAGGCTTTTATTTCCGTACTGTTCAAGACACAGGGCCAGTGGGACGGGAATCTCGATTACATGAAGGCGCTGCGCCAGAACGCCAAGCTTGCAGGACTCAACGACGCGACGTTTGACGCCTGCCACGACGCGCCGATGCTAAAGCTCAAAATCGCTGAAAATATGCAAGAGGCGAAGGATAAATGGAACATCAACGCCACGCCGACCTTCATCATCAATGAGGGCGAAGAGATTCTTTCCGGTGCCCGCCCGATCGAGGAATTCGAGCGCATCTTTAGAAAAATCACCGATGGCGCTGTCGGCGAAGCGGCTCCCGTAGAATAAAACGCGGGATTATAGAGTACGATGATTAAATTCGAAAAATTACGCCTCAGCGGCTTTAAATCCTTCGTGGACAAGACGGAGCTGGAAATCGGCCCCGGCCTGACCGGCATTGTCGGCCCGAACGGATGCGGCAAGTCGAACCTTGTCGAAGCCCTGCGCTGGGTCATGGGTGAAAACTCCGCCAAGCGGATGCGCTCCGGCGGGAACGGGATGGAAGACGTTATCTTTAACGGCACATCGTCCCGCCCGCGCCGTAATTTTGCCGAAGTCAGCCTGCTCTTGAACAATGCCTCGCACAGCGCCCCCGCCGCTTATAACGACGCGGAGCAGATCGAGGTTACGCGCAAGATCGAACGCGATCACGGCTCGCTTTATAAAATCAACGGCAAGACGTGCCGCGCCCGCGACGTGCAAATGCTCTTTGCCGATACGGTGACGGGCGCGAACTCCCCCGCCCTCGTCAGCCAGGGGCGCGTCACGGCGATGATTAACGCCAAGCCGCAGGAACGCAGGCTCGTGCTTGAAGAATCCGCCGGCGTTTCGGGCCTTTACGTCCGCCGCCACGAGGCGGAGTTGCGCCTGCGCGCCGCCGACCAGAATTTGCAGCGCGTTCAGGATCTCGTCGGCAGCATGGAAGGCCGCTACAACACGCTTAAAAAACAAACGCGGCAGGCGCAAAAATATAAAAACCTGTCCACGCAAATCCGCGAGCTTGAAGCCACCATCGCCTATCTTGAATGGCGGATGCAGGTGGATAAGGTCGATGCCGCCCGCCGCACCTTCGGCGAAGCGGAAAGCCGCGTCGCCGATCACATGGCGACGGTTGTCCAGCTTACCAAGACGCAAAACCAGCAGGCCGAGGATCTGCCGCCCTTGCGCAAGGCCGAAGCGGAATCCGCCGCGGCGCTTCAGGCCCATAAAATGGAATTGCAACGGCTGGATGACGTCGAGCGCGAACGGCAGGCGCAGTTTGAAGAAGCCCGCCGCCAATATGCCCAGACCAAGGCCGACCGCGAACATGAAACGCAAAGCCTTTCCGAAAGCGTCAATATTATCGCGCGCCTCGAAGAAGAAGAGCGCATCCTGTCCGAAAGCCGCCGCAACGAAGAATCCGACATCGCCCAGAAACAGGCGTTCAAGACGGAACTGGAAGAAAAAGTCGTCAAGCTGGAAGCCGATTACGAAGCTTTCATGCAAAAGACCGCCGAAACACGCGCCGCGCGCCAGCGTATCGAGCAACAGATTAACGCGAGCCGGAGCCGCCTTTTAGTCGCGGCGGAGCGGAAGGAAAAACTTACCGCCGATCTGGAACGCGCAAGGGCGGGGTTTGAGAATGATAATGAAATCGAGGATTTAAAATCTTCGATCCAGTCGCTGGAAGAACATACATCTTCTTTGCGCGGCTCCCTTGAGGAACAGGAAACCGCCTTCGCCGCCGCCCGCGACGCGCTCGAAAAATCCCGCGAATCCCGTCAGGAAGCACAGCGCCGCCGGAACGAGATTGAGTCCGAAATCAAGGCGCTTGAACGCATCCTCAATGCCGATACGCAAAGCCTTTTCGTCCCCGTTCTGGACGACATCAAGACGGAAAAAGGCTTTGAAAAAGCGCTTTCGCGCGCGCTTGGCGATACGCTGATGGCGTCGCGCGACAAGGAAGCGCCTTCGGTGTTTCTTGATTACGCGGAGAAAGTTATTGAAGCGCCGGAATTGCCCGCAGGCGCGAAACAATTGCAAAGCCGCGTCGATGCGCCGCAAGTCCTACACCGCGCCCTGCAATTTGTCGGCGTCGTCGAAACGCAAGAGCAAGGCGCCGCCCTTGCGCCCACGCTGAAACCGGGACAATCGCTCGTATCCGTTGACGGCGCGTACTGGCGCTGGGACGGGCTGCATATCAAGGCGACGGCTTCCGACCGCCATGCAATCCAGCTTCAGCAAAAGAACCGTCTGGAAGAATTGAACACCGGCCTGCCTGCGGCGGTTGACGCCTATGATTCCTCTGCGCAGCAAGCGGAGAAAGCGCAGGGCGCGCAACAGGCGGCACAGGAAAGGCTGAACGATCTGCGCGGCGAGCTGCGTTCCAAAGAGCAGGAATTGAGCGGCGCGCAGACAAGGCTGAACCGCCTTACGGAATCGCGCAGCGCCCTTTTCGCCGAAATCGCAAAGCTCGAAGAGGCCCTGCGCAACACCGATGAAGATATTGCCGTCAATGAAACTTCCTTGAAAGCGGCGCAAGAAGAACTCGGCGCCTATAACGAAGACATGATCGCCGCGCATAATGCGGAAGTCGAACAGCTTCGCGCCACGCTGGCCGAAGCCCGCGACGCCTATAACCATGCCGTCCGCGGCCTTGATCAACTGCAACAAGAACAGGGCCGCCGCCGCGCCCGCATGCATGCGATTGCGGACGAGCGCAACCACCACACAAACCGTTCCATCCGCTCACGCGAGCGCCTGAAAGAGCTACAGGCCCGTGAGGAAACGCTGGGCGTGAAAATTGGTGAAATGGAAGCGCGCCCGCAAGGCGTGGATGAAGGCCGCGCCGCGATGATGGACAAAGTCGCGCAGCTTGAAAAAACGCGCGATGAAGCGGCGGACGCGCTTGCTTCCGTTGAAAACGAGCTGGCCTCGACGACGCGCGCGCTGAAAGAAGCCGAAGAGCTTTTGGGGCAGGCCCGCGAAGCCCGCGCCCATGCGCAGGCCATGGTGTCCAATGCACAGGAAAATCTGGAACAGATCGTCCTTTCCATCGCCGAACAATTCGAAATACAGCCGGCTGCTTTGAAAGAGCAGGCAACAGCCGCGCAGTTTAATGAAGAATCGCCCCTGCCCGCTATCGAGCCGTTAAAGGCGCAAAAAGACAAAGCCGTGCGCGAGCGCGATCAAATAGGCCCCGTCAACCTGCAGGCAGAGGACGAGGCGGCGGCGCTTGAATCCGAGCTGGGTACAATCTTCAAGGAGCGCGACGACCTGACCCAAGCCATTGATGAATTGCGCGACGGGATTGCAAAGCTCAACAAGGAAGCGCGTGAGCGCCTGACCAATGCGTTCGATATCGTCAACGGCCACTTCCAGCAATTGTTCGTCAAGCTCTTCAACGGCGGACAGGCGCATCTGAAGCTCATCGAATCCGACGATCCGCTGCAATCGGGGCTGGAGATTTTTGCACAGCCGCCGGGCAAGACCCTGCAATCGCTTTCCCTTCTGTCGGGCGGGGAGCAAACGCTGGCTTCCATCGCGCTTATCTTCGGCATGTTCCTGACGACGCCTTCGCCGATTTGCGTCCTTGACGAGATTGACGCGCCGCTTGACGACGCCAACGTCGATCGTGTGTGCAACCTTCTCGACGATATCGCGGCGCGCGGTGAAACGCGCTTCCTCATCATCACGCACCACCGCCTGACGATGGCGCGGATGGACAGGCTCTATGGTGTGACCATGTCCGAGCGCGGCGTGTCACAGCTCGTTTCCGTCGATCTCAACCAGCAGATGGATTTCCTCGAAGCCGCAGAGTAATAAAATACCCCGCTTTCTCGAAGCCCGGTTTAAACCTTGCACCCTTTTGGGAAGTTATGTGCTAAGACCGCAGCGGTTCCTTGCGCTGATGAAAGGGAAGACATGGCAAAACTCGATGATCTGGACAGGCGGCTGGAGGCCGCGAAGGCCAAGCATGAGGCGGAGAATCCTTCCGCCCCGGCAAGGGGCGCCAATGAAATGTCCCAAGGCATACGCGCATTTATGGAAATGTTTGGTGTGCTGCTCGGCTCCGGCCTTATCGGCGGGCTTTTGGACAGCTACTTTAAAACGGCGCCTACCCTGCTGATAATCTTTGTAATTCTGGGGATTTGTGCGGCGATTTTCAATCTCTACAAACTTTCAAAAAATTTAGGCACTGCAATCGGCTCTAACAGCTTGCAATCCGAAGTAAAAGACGCTAATAAACCCACAAAATTTGAACCGTAACCACTGATAGAGACTGAAAAAACGTGGCGAACCCTATTCACCAGTTTGAAATCCAGCCCCTTGTTCCCCTGACCGTGGGCGGTATTGATATTTCCTTTACGAATTCCGCTCTCTGGATGACCATCGCTTTGGTTGTGTCCGTATCGCTCTTAAGCTTTGCGATGCGCAAAAAAGCCCTCATCCCGACGCGCGGGCAACTGATGGCCGAAGGGCTTTATAAATTTATCGGCGGCCTTGTGCGCGAAAATGTCGGTGAAAAAGGCATGGGCTATTTCCCCTTCATCTTCACCCTGTTCATGGTGGTTTTGCTCGGCAACCTGCTCGGCATGATCCCCGGCTCCTTTACCTATACAAGCCATGTGGCCGTAACCGGCATGCTTGCGTTGATTGTCTTCCTCATTGTGACGGTTATGGGGTTTGTCCGCCACGGGCTGCGTTTCCTGCAACTTTTCTGCCCGCCCGGCGTGCCGCTCTGGATTGCCCCCCTCATCATTCCGATCGAGATTATTTCCTTCCTGAGCCGCCCCCTGACGCTTTCCCTGCGCTTGTTCATCAACATGCTCGCGGGGCACCTGATGGTCAAAGTCATCGCCGGATTTTCCGTGATGATGGTCGGCGCCGGCCTTGCCGGCATGCTGGGAAGCCTTGGCCCGATGCTTTTCAACGTCCTGCTGATTGGCTTTGAAATCTTCGTCGCCTTTGTGCAGGCCTATGTTTTCGCCCTGCTCTCTTGCATCTACCTGCGCGATACGGTCGAGCTGGCACACTAATTAACTCAATCAATCCTAAACCATAACCAAAGAGGAACTAAAAATGGATATCGAAGCAATCAAAATTCTCTCCGCCGCTCTTGCGCTGCTGCCTATCTTCGGCATCGGTCTGGCCCTTGGAAAAATCTTCGGCTCTTTTAACGAAGCCGTATCGCGTAACCCCTCCATTCAAAACAACCTGTTTGGTACGCTGATTTTCGGCTTTGCCGTTACCGAAGCTCTGGCTATTTTCTGCCTTGGTATCGCCCTGCTGATCCTGTTCGGCCTCTAAGAAACGGATACAGGAATCTCCCATGAAGGTTTGTTTACGCTTTTTACTCTGCCTTTTATTGACCGTGACATTGTCGCCGGCAAATGCGTTTGCCGTGGCAGATCCCTCTGCCGTCATAGAAGATAATGCGGTGGATGCGGAAAGCGTAACAAGCCAGGGGGATGGTATTGGCGGCCCGCAATTCGCCACCGAAGAAGCCGTCGATCCCGTTACGGCGGCGGAAGACGGCGAAGGCGGCGGCTTGCCGCAGCTGGATATCGGGACATATCCCAGCCAGATTTTCTGGCTGCTGGTTATGTTTGCGGCACTCTATGTCGCCTTTTCCAAATCCATCCTTCCGGCCATCAGCGGCGTTGTCGAAGGCCGCGAGAACCTCATCAAGGGAAATCTGAATGAGGCCGAGCGGCTAAGGCAGGAAGCGCTTTCTGTGCGTGATGCTTATGAAAGCAATCTTGAGGCCGCAAAAGTACGGGCGACCCAAGCGGTGCAGGATGTTGAACTGGGCGCGAAAAAGCAGGCGGCTGAACAGCTTGAGTCCTTCCGCCGCCGCGCGGCAGAGGAATCCGGCGCCGCGGAAACGCGCGTTATCGCCGCGAAGGAAAGGGCCATGGGGGATATGGCTAGCGTTGCGGCCGAGGTCGCAAGCCTCGCCGCCGAGAAAATCACGGGCATCAATATGGATGTTCAAAAGGCAAAAGCGATTGTTGATTCCATTACCGGTAAGGCGGAGGCCGCATAATGCTTGAATTGCTTTCACAGGATACGAATATCTGGGTCGCGTTTTCATTTGTTGTTTTCGTGCTTGCCGGCTATTTCTTCGGACGCAAGGCGGTTGCCGGCGCCCTCGATGCGAAAATTGCGGAAATCAAGGCCGAGATTGAAAATGCCGAAGCGCTGAAGGCCGAGGCCCACGCCCTCCTCGCCGATTTTCAGGCGAAGCAGGCAGACGCGCAAAAAGCGGCTGATGAAATTATCGCACAGGCCAAGGCCGCGGCGCTGGCCGTTCAGCAAAATGCCGAAGCGGAATTGGACGAGAGCATCGCCCGCCGCGAGGCCCAACTGGCCGACCGGCTCAAACGCATTGAAGAACGGGCCATTGCCGAAATGCGCAATCATGCGGCGGATCTTTCCATTGAGGCGACGCGTGAAATTATCTCCAAAACAATGGATACGAAAAGCTCCGGCAACCTCATCGATCAGGCTGTGCAATCCGTCACGAAATACCTGAACTAATCCGGCCATGCGATAGAGCCCATCCTGTCAGGGGGGCCTTCGCAAGCCGTTCGTGCATGAGCCGCGTTTCGCTTTCCTTTCCCCCCTCTTCCTGTTAGAGATCTGGTATGGAAAGAAGCGGTTTAAACCCCGTCGAGATGTTGGCGTTACAGGCCCGCGAAGCAGCCCCCCTGCTTGGCGAAGCCGGGGACGACCGTATCGACGCCGCCCTTGATGCGCTTGAAAGCGCCTTGCGCCGGAACATGGACGCAATCCTTGCGGAAAACAGGGCGGATATTCGCGCGGCGCAAGAAAAACAGCTTCCGGCTTCGATGATAGACCGGCTGACCCTCAGCCCCGATCGCATAGACGCCATCGCAAAAAGTATCGCCGCCATCCGCGCCCTTGATAATCCCTGCGGGCGGGTGCTTGAAGAATGGACGCGGCCTAACGGCATGAAAATCCGCAAAATCACCGTCCCTATCGGCGTGCTTGGCATGATTTACGAATCCCGCCCGAACGTCACGCTGGATGCGGCGGCCCTTGCGCTTAAATCACGCAATGCGGTTATCCTTCGCGGCGGCAGCGAAAGTTTCAGGACATCGAAATTCCTTCACGGGCTTATTGCAACGGCCCTCAAGGAAAATAATCTTCCCGAATCTTGCGTTTCTTTCGTCGATGATACGGACAGGGCGCGAGTCGGCGAAATGCTCGCAGCGGCGGGCCTTATCGACGTTATCATTCCGCGCGGCGGCAAAGGGCTTACCGGCCGCGTGATGAGCGAGGCAAAAATGCCCGTCTTCGCCCATCTGGACGGCAATTGTCATCTATATGTCCATAAGGATGCAGACGCGGAAAAAACTCTGGCCGTTATCGGGAACGCCAAGCTCCGCCGCCTTGGTATTTGCGGCGCGCTTGAAAGCCTGCTTCTGGACGAAGCCCTTGATAAAGACTTTTGCACACGCATCTTTCATATGCTGCTGGATGCGGGCGTTATGATTGCCGGCGATGACGTGGCGCGCTCGCTTCATCCTGCTATCGGCGCGGCCACGGAAGAAGACTGGCGGGCGGAATATCTCGACAAAAAGATCAGTGTTAAATTCGTCGTGGGTGTGGACGAAGCCGTGCGGCATATCAACCATTACGGATCCCACCATACGGACGGCATTTTAAGCGAGGATAAAGATAGCGCCGCCGCTTTTCTTGCAAAGGTCGATAGCGCTATCGTCACGCATAATGCATCGACCCAGTTCGCCGACGGCGGTGAATTCGGCTTTGGCGCAGAGATAGGAATCGGCACCGGCAAGCTTCATGCGCGCGGGCCTGTGGGCGTGCGGCAACTGGTAACATTCAAATATCAGATTTTGGGGGATGGGCATATTCGCCCGCTATAATGAACAAGCTTCAATCTCCCTCATTACTGGACGGCGCGGAATGGAGCGGCCTGCGCGTCGGCCTGCTTGGCGGGTCGTTCAACCCCGCCCATGAAGGGCATCGCCATATCGCCCTGCTCGCGCTCGATCATTATGGTCTTGATTATATCTGGTGGCTAGTCACGCCCCAAAATCCGCTCAAAGATACGACCGACATGGCCCCTTACGAAGAACGCTTTGCTTCGGCGCAACGCCTTATCGGCAATCACCCAAAAATGATCGCGACGCATCTGGAACGCGATCTGGGGACTAATTACACCTATGAAACGGTCAAGACGCTCAAACAGCATTTTCCGCAAACGGAGTTTATGTTTATTTGCGGCATGGATAATGCCCTGATATTCCACAAATGGGACAAGTGGGAGGATTTGCTGGATCTCATCCCCATCACCTTTATCGACCGTCCCCGCGCGATTGATATCGTTGAAGAAGCGCCCCTAAAGCAGGTAAAACATAAAAACCTGTTTTGGCTGCATGGCAAGGAGATGATGGATATCTCCTCTACAGAGATAAGAAAATCTTTGAAAACAAATGGTTAGCTCTCTGCAACGGCCCTGCAACAGTGGTTTTTGTTGATGGGACGCTCGAATCCGGCCTATAATGGAGGGAATGAGAGAAAGCGCTTTTGCTGTTTCAACCATTCCCCTTCCCGGACATTTACCCGATCTGGTAGGCCCGCCTTGCGGGAATGCGCGCTTTTCTTTATATATTCCCCACGCGCAACAATATAGGAGGCTATCCCATTTTAACACACACACCTGTTGGCCCGTTTGATGTGGCCGTCCTCAAAGACCTGATTGAAGCATCGTTAAGCGACGATAAAGCACAGGACATCCAGATAATCGATCTACGCGGCCATTCCGCCCTTGCGGATTATCTCGTTGTCGCCTCTGGAACATCTACCCGTCATGTAGCCTCCATAGCCCAAAAACTCTGCGACCGCCTGTCGGCACGCGGCGTCAAGGAAGTACGCACGGAAGGCATGACGCAGGCGAACTGGGTGGTTGTCGATACGGGCGATATAATCGTCCATCTTTTCCGCCCGGAGGTTCGGGAATTTTATAATATCGAGAAAATGTGGAGTGTTACGGTGCCCGGCTCCGAGGGCGCAGCCGGCATTCAATCTCCGGGGCTGGGCAGCCTCTCCTGATATAAAAAGACGAAGAACGGCCTGAAATCCGTGTTCGTAAACCGTCCTAATCTGCCCGCGGCACTATCTTTTCCCGCAATTTTCAGGCATCCATAAAGGGATGCTCACTGTTGATTTCATTACCGTCGGAAAGCTGAAAAACGATCCGCTCCTCGATGTCTTCGAGGATTACCGCAAGCGGCTTTTGTGCAAATTCACCCTCGCCGAGATCGATGAAAAAACGCACCATAAACAACATGCGCGCATAGAAGAGCTTATCGCCCCCCGCGCGGCGCTGATTGTCATGGACGAACGGGGAAAGAGCCTCTCCAGCCGCGATTTCGCCCGGAAAATGGAACAATTCCAACTCTCCCACGGCCATGTGCAATTTGTGATTGGCGGCGCGGACGGATTATCGGATTCCATTCGCAAAAAAGCCGCAATGCTCCTATCATTCGGGGCGCAGACATGGCCGCATATGATGGCGCGAGTCATGCTGGTGGAACAATTATACCGCGCCCAGCAAATCCTTGCGGGGCATCCTTATCACAGGGACTGACAGGATAATGAATAGAAAGGCGTTTTTATACTTAGCCCTTTTGCCGCCAGTCCTTGGCGCCTTTGCCGCCGCGCCTGCTTCCAGCCAGGCGCAGGAATCCTTAAGGCCGCCGGAGCGGCACCCGTCGCAGCAAATCCAGGTACAGAAATCTGAAACCCAAAGCAAGAAAGCGGCGCTTGAAAAACAGGCGAAGAAGATAGATTCGGATTTGCAATCGACGCAAAAACAGCTCGTTAAAATAGCGACCGACGTCAAAGAAAACGAAGAAAAACTGACGAAGCTCGATAAGCGCATCATCGAAAACCGTGCCGAACAAGTGACAATTGAAGCGCGTCTTAAAAAAGACCGCCATGCTATCGGCACGCTTGTTTTGGCGCTGGAACGGCTCGACCGCACCCCGCCCGAAGCCGTCCTCGCCCGCCCCGGCGCACCGCTTGAAACGGCCCAGAGCGCCATGCTTTTGCAAAGCATCCTGCCCCGCGTCTATGGCCGCGCCGACAGGCTTAAGAAAGATCTGGCGCGGCTCGATACGGTTCTAAGGGAGCTTCAGCGCGATCAGGAAGACGTAAAAACGACTGCTGCGGCGTTGAGCTTGAAACAGCGTGAGGTTGCAGAGCTGGTAAGCAGGCGCAAAGGGCTTTACGCGCAAATGCGCAGCGATATCCTTGCGCAGGAGGCCGCATTACGTGAAATATCGGCACGGGCATCCAACCTGCAGGATCTGGTGTCAAAAGTGGAGGAGCGGCAGGCCCGCGCCCGCATTGAAGCGGAACAGGCAAAAGCCGCCGCCAAAAGGGCCAAAACCGAACAGGTTTCCGCCATGGCGGCCCGCCCACGCGCCACGCCCGTCCCGAAGGCCGGTTCCGCGCAGCTTCCTGTAAGCGGGCTTATCCGCGTCGGTTATAAACAAACCGATACTATCGGCGCCGAAAGCCAGGGGCTGACGATTGAAGGCCGCGCTTCCGCGCTTGTCGTCGCCCCTATGGGCGGCGTTGTCCGCTATGCGGGCCATTTCAAGAATTACGGTGAAATTATCATTGTAGAACATCAACAAGACTATCACAGCCTTATTGCAGGATTGGCCAGAATTGATACAGTGGTCGGGCAATCCGTTGCGGCTGGAGAACCGGTCGGCATTCTGTCCAAAACCTCGTCCGAGGGGGGAAGTCCGACCCTGTATTACGAGTTGCGCCTCAAGGGCAAGCCCGTAAATCCCGCCCGCAAATTTGCTGGCCTCTGATTTTTTGAAGGATAGATATTCTATGCGCCGTACTTTCCTGATGTTTTCTTTTTTTGCTGCTGTTGCCCTCCTCGTTCTTCCCCTTTTCGGCGAGCCAATGACGGCGAGGGCACAGGAAGAAAAGCGTACGGCCACGCAAAAGAACAGCGACGACGCCGATGAGAATAATACCTATAAACAGCTCAACCTGTTCGGCGAGGTGTTTGAGCGCGTCCGTTCCAACTATGTTGATCCCGTAACGGATAAACAGCTTATCGAACATGCGCTGAACGGCATGCTCTCGAATCTCGATCCGCATTCCGCCTATCTGACCTCGAAGGATTTCAGCGATATGCAGGTACAGACGAAGGGCGAGTTCGGCGGCCTCGGCATCGAGGTCACGATGGAAGACGGCTTTGTCAAAGTGGTTTCTCCGATTGACGACACGCCCGCTTTTAAAGCGGGGATTCAGGCCGGCGATTTTATCACCCATATTGACGATGAAATCATCATGGGCCTGACGCTCAGCGATGCGGTCGATCGCATGCGCGGCAAGGTCGGAACGACAATCAAGCTCAAGGTACGCCGCGAAGGCGTCGATGCGCCGATTGACTTTACCTTAAAGCGTGACGTCATCCGCATCCGTTCCGTCCGCCACCGTATTGAGGGCGATAATGTCGGCTATGTCCGCGTAACCACCTTTAACCAAAGCACTGTCGAGGGTGTCGAAAATGCAATTGCGGATATCCGCAAGCAGATTAGCGATGAAAAGCTGGCGGGTTATATTCTCGACCTCCGCAACAATCCCGGCGGGCTTTTGGATCAGGCGATCGGGCTTTCCGACCTCTTCCTTGACAAAGGCGAGATCGTATCGACGCGCGGACGCAGCGAGGAAGACACGAAGCGCGACAACGCGACGCCCGGCGACATAACGAACGGCAAGCCGATTGTCGTCCTGATCAATGGCGGCTCGGCTTCCGCATCCGAAATTGTCGCGGGGGCCTTGCAGGATCACCGCCGCGCCATTCTCATCGGCACGAAGTCTTTCGGGAAAGGCTCCGTCCAAACGGTTATCCCCCTTCCCGGCAACGGCGCGATGCGCTTGACGACGGCCCGTTACTACACGCCGTCCGGCCGCTCCATTCAGGCAAAGGGGATTGACCCGGACATCGTCGTCGAACAGGCGCGGATAGAAAAAATATCCTCTGCCGGCGATGTTCAGGAATCCGACCTGCGCGGCGCTCTGGATCGCGAAAAGACGGCGCCCGCACCGGAAGTCAAAAAAGTAATCACCGAACCCGCAGCCAAAGACGGCACGGGTGTGCAAAGTAAGAACGAAGCGGAAATGCAGGATTATCAACTATCCCGCGCGCTCGATCTCATTCACGGTGTTTCCATGTATGAGGGACGGCTGCAGGCCCGCTAAAAACCATGAAAATGCCTGTCATACAATGGATAAAAAGGGGATTTGGCTTGGCATTGGAACTTCCCGCACGGGCCGGTAAATTAGGCGAATATTTCTCCTCGGACGCGGCCTTGCCGCGCGCCTTTCGCGGCGGGCTTGCTACCGGCGCGTGTTTTTTCGCTCTCCTCTTTATCTGGATGTGGTTGCGCGGCCCCTATACGGCGGAAAAAATTCAAACGCTCCTGCCCTTTACCTCAGTTGCGCTGACCGAACCGCAAGCCAGGATAGAGGATGAGCAAAGCGCCCGGCCCCTGTCCGCGCCGCCCGAAGGGAAGAGTGAAAGCGACCCCGATGATACGCTTCTTTCAGGCAGGAAAATAAAAGATCCCCTTCCCGCAGCCCCGCTTGAAGGGCTTTATGAAAGCGCTTCGGGTAAAACCCTGCCTATCGTCCGTATCAGCGACGACCTGACGCCGTTTTCGGCCTATAAAAAGCCGCATACGGCCCTTGAAGGCCGCCCGCAAATCAGCATCGTCCTTACCGATTTCGGCCTTTCCGAACAGCGTTCCCGCATGGTTTTGAACAGCCTTCCGGCGGAAGTCACGCTCGTTCTCAGCCCCTATGCCGCGCAGGCGGCGCAATGGGCCGCGTCCGCCCGCGCCTTTGGACATGAATATTGGGTGCAATTGGCGATGCAGGTGGACAAGGATGCTCTGGTTGATTCCGGCCCCGCCATGCTTGGCGCCAATGTGCCTATTGATGAAAATCTGAGCCGGCTTTTGACTATATTGGGAAAGAGCGCCGGCTATGCCGGAGTGGTCACGGCCAAAAACCATTCTCTTATGGATGCCGACCTTGCGGCGGCGCCGGCCTTGCGGCAAATTTTCGGGCGGGGGCTTGCACTGGCCGAAAGCAATCCCGAACGGCCTGCATGGGGATTATCCTATGCGATGGAGCAAGCCTATCCTTATGTGCAAAATAATTTCTGGCTGGATGAAAATCTTCAGGATGAATCGTTGGGGCGCGCCTTCCGCGCCCTGGAGCGTCAGGCCGCGCTGAAAGGCAAGGCGGTCGCATTCCTCCATCCCTACCCTGCCCTTATTGAAAAACTCGTGGAATGGGCCGGACAGGCCGAGGAAAAAGGGTTCCAGCTGGCCCCGCTTTCCGCCGTGGTATCCCAATGAATTCTTCCCCGCGGCCCGGTCAATACCGTCTTTGCGTCGGGCTTTGCATTTTCAACGGGGAAGGGAAAGTCTTTGTCGGCGAGCGGATCGACACGCCCGGCGGCTGGCAGATGCCGCAAGGAGGCATAGACGAAGGCGAGGATGTCGAGCGCGCAGCTTTCCGTGAAATGAAGGAAGAAATCGGCACGGACAAAGCGGCCATTCTCCGCATCCATCCAGACAGGTTGCGCTATGACATACCGGACGAGGTTCTGGCCCGCCTGCCATGGGGCAATATCTATGGCGGGCAGGAACAGATATGGATCGCCATGCGCTTTACGGGGGCCGATTCCGACATTGCCCTCGATGCCGACGACCATCCCGAATTTGCGCGCTATCAATGGGTGGATTTGCCGGAGGTCGTCAAATTCATCGTCCCGTTCAAGATAACAACCTATGAACAGGTCGTAAAAATCTTCGCGGATATTCCGGCCCAGATAAAATAATCCCGGATAAGGCAGCCTTTCAAAGCGGGCCATAAAAAAGCGGCGAGGATGACCTTCGCCGCTTTTATATTTTATGGTTTTGTTCCGCCTATTGGTTAAGCGGCGACCATGCGGGGTCGGAACCGTCGCGCGGGGTCGGCAGGACGCGCTCGTTATAGCCGGTTATATCGATCGTATAGAGTTTGGCAGTGCGCGAACCTCCTGCCGGCGCTTCCTTGAAGTAAGACAGCACACGGCCATTGGGCGACCATGTCGGCCCTTCGACGTGATAGGCCTGCGTAATCAAACGCTCGCCCGAACCGTCAGGGCGGATAACGCCAAGATAGAACTGCCCGCCGCTCATCTTGATGAAGGCAATCAAATCGCCGCGCGGCGACCAGACGGGGCTTGCATAGCGCCCGTTGCCGAACGTGATACGCCGCGCATTGCCGCCATTGGCATCCATGACATAGAGCTGCTGCGTGCCGCCGCGGTCGGATTCAAATACGATCTGGCGGCCATCGGGCGAGTAAGACGGGGCCGTGTCGATTCCGGCCGCATCGGTCAGGCGGCGCGATTTACGGGATCGCAGATCCATCTCGTAAATATCCGTGTTCCCGCCTTGCGCCATGCTCATCACGATTTTCCCGCCATCGGGGGAGAAACGCGGCGCGAACGTCATGCCGGGGAAATCGCCCAGAACATCCTGCCTGCCCGTGTCGATATTATAGAGATAGACGCGCGGCTTCCCGCCTTTATAGGACATATAGGTCAGTTCCTGCGCCGTCGGCGAAAAACGCGGCGTCAGGACAAGCGTGTTCTCATCGGTAAGAAAGCGGTGGTTCGCGCCGTCCTGATCCATAATGGCGAGGCGTTTAATCCTCTGGTTCGCCGCGCCCGTTTCGGACACATAGACGATGCGGGAATCGAAGTAACCGTCCTCGCCCGTCACCCGCGCATAGACCTGATCGGAGATAATATGCCCGATGCGGCGCCAGTTTTGCGGCGTCGTCATATAGGCCATACCGGCAATTTGTTTCTGGCTGAAAACATCCCAAAGGCGGAATTCAACGCGCGTCCTCCCATCCGGCGCGCGCGTGACCGTCCCCGTTACAAGCGCCTGCGCGTTGATGGCGCGCCATTCGGCAAAGCGCGGGCCGTCCCGCTGGATGGAGGCCGTGTCCTGAATGAAGGCCCCTGCGCTAATCGGCTTGAAGAGGCCCGAATTGCGAAGGTTGTTCGTGATCAGCTCCGGAATATCCTTTGCGAACTGCGCGAATTCGGGCCGCTCCGCATGGAACGGGCTGATGGCGATCGGCACGGGTTCGATCTTGCCTTTGTTGACGTCCACGCGCAGCTGGGCCGATGCCGGCATCGCGCCAAAGACGAGAACCATAAGAGCCAATAGAAACTTCATCGGTATTTCCTTCCGGTTATTTTGCAGGGCGCGTTTGAGATTAAAGCATCTCGCGCGGGTCAAAGGTTACAACAATATCTTTCCACAAATGATACTTTTCAGGGTTAAGATTCAAGACAGCGCATTGCGGAGAATTGATGGCGCGGATGGCGGAATCAGCCGCCGCGCGGAAATAACTATCCTGCCCATAGCGCCATTGGTCAACAATTGTCGCGCTGGTGACGCGCCGGTCTGCGGCCACGAGGATGCGCACCTCGACAACAAGGTTTTCGGCATAGCGCGCCCCCGCCTGGATACTCCAGCATTGGGAGAGCTGGTGGCGCAGCGCGTCAAGCTCGTTCATCGTCAGCGTGTCGGCAAAAGGCGCCTGTGCCGAAGGCATGGGCGGCGGGGCCTCTTTCGCTTCTGGCAAATCCTGCGGAACCTGCTGCGGCTGGCTTTCCTGAAGATTCTTCAAAAGGCTTTGGAAATCCTGCGCCTGTGTTTCCGGCTCCGCCGGTTTTTCTTCGGGCTTGGGTTTCGGCTCTTCCTTCGGCTTTTCAAGCTTTTCCGTCGGCGGCGGCGGCACGACGGGTTTGGGCTTCGGCTTGCTCTCGACTTTTGGCTTCGGCGGCGTCACTTGCTTTGGCGGTTCGACCGTATCGACCTTGGGCGGCGCGGGCGGTTTGACCGTTTCCACGGGTTTTACTTCCGGCGGCTTTTCAACGGGCGGCGGCGGAATGGTCACCGGCGGTTTATTGCTTGTCGTCAGTTCGGCAATGGGGAGGATTTCCACCGCGATCGCCGTATTGATCGGCGGCGGTGGGGAGTTGAAAAACGGCAGGCCGATAAGGGCGGCAACGACAAGGGCGCAATGGACGAGGAACGACGCCAGCAAAGGCGCCGTCATGGGTGAAGGCGCCCCGCCTGCCGTTCCGCGATCTTCATATGTTGCCGTCGCCGCCATGAGAGAATCCTATAAAACCGATTTATGGCTGATTTAAGGAGCCGCTTCGGAAATCAACGCGACTTTGTTAAAGCCCGCCGCATTGATCGTCCCCAGAATAGCCATAACACGCCCATAATCAATGGTGCGATCCGCGCGGATATAGATGCGCCTGTCCGGGTTATCCTCGGTCATGGAATTGAGGATTGTGACAATCCGCTCTTCCGTCACCTCGGTTTCACCGACGAAAACGCGGCCATCTTTTGCGATCGAAACTTCAAGCGGCTTATTGTCCTCGTCGCTAATGGCCTTTGCCTTTGAATCCGGCAGGTCGATCGGCACGCCCGCGGTCAAAAGCGGCGCCGCCACCATAAAGATAATCAGCAGGACGAGCATGACGTCCACAAAGGGCGTGACGTTGATTTCCGCCATCGGGCGGTGGCTCATGCCGCCCCGCCCCCTTAAATTCCCGCCGCCGCCGCCAAGAGAAGCGCCCATTTATGCCACCTTTTTCGCGGAAGACGATCCCTTGCCGTCCGAAGATTCCAGATGGCGGGACAAGATAGCCGAAAATTCATTTGCGAAAGCGTCGAGTCGCCCCGCATAACGGGTCAGGCGGTTGCTATAGCCGTTATAGGCGATAACCGCGGGAATAGCGGCGGCGAGGCCGAGCGCGGTTACAAAGAGCGCTTCGGCGATACCGGGCGCTACGACGGCCAGCGACGTGTTGTTGGAATGGGCGATCGACGTAAAGGCGTTCATAATCCCCCAGACCGTCCCGAAAAGCCCGATAAAGGGGGCCGTGGAACCGACCGTCGCGAGGAAGGTCATACCGCGTTCCAGCCGCACCATTTCGCGTGAAATCGCAACGGACATGGCCCGCTCGACGCGCTGGCGCAACGAGGCCTGAAGCTGTTCGCGATCCGGCGTGCCGCCTGAAACCGTATTTTGCCATTCTTCCATACCGGCGGAAAATGTTTTCAAAAGCGGGTCGTGCGGGCTTTTCTTGATACGCTGGTAGAGCTTGTCCAAAGGCTCGCCAGACCAGAAAGCGTCCTCGAACTTATTGGCTCGGCGGTTCAGCTTGCCGAGCATGGCGCGCTTTTCGATAATAATGGCCCAGCACCAGACCGAGGCGAAAATAAGGATCAGGGCCACGCATTTGACGATAATGTCGGCATGCATAAACAGGGATATAATGCTCATATCCCCGTCGAAAGATGTCCCTGCTGCGGCGGATTGTACCGCCGGCGCTGGCGCTGCATTCATGGTGTAACTCCCTTGGCCTTTTCTATCCGGCCTTGTCTATGGTCAAAATATTCCTGATTTCGTCCGGAATGCGCACCGGACGACCGGACGCGTCAACGCAAACGATGGTAACAACCATGGAGAAGAGCATAAAATCTTGGCAAAAAATAGACTGTTTCATAATAAAAGAGCTGTTTTTCATCTCTTTTACACTCGTTTCCACGCGGAGCAATTCATCCAAACGGGCCGGCTTGAAATAGTCCGCTTCCAGGTGCCGGACGACGAACATAACCCCATGTTTTTCAACGATACCGGAACTGTTCAGCCCGACTTCGCGCAGATATTCGGCCCGGCCCCTTTCGCACCAGCTAATATACTGGGCATGGTACATAATCCCGCCCGCGTCGGTATCTTCGTAATAAACCCTGTATTCGTGACTGTGAATCATGGAAAGACTGTAATCGCTAATACCGCGCGGGAAAACAGGTAAAACGAGGAAGCATTCATGGAAAAAGCCGTACGTGGAGTGAAAGCCGCCCTCCCGCCCGTCTTTACCGCGATGGTAAGAATAATCCGGCCTGCCTGTGCGGCATGACAGTTACGCCTCGAACAATTCATCTTGCAACGGCTTGCGCGGTTTGAGGCCGAAATATTGATAGCCCTTGGCGGAAATGACACGGCCCCGCGGCGTGCGCTGGACGAGGCCCTGTTGCAACAGATACGGCTCGACCACATCCTCGATCACGTCGCGCTGTTCGGACAGGACGGCGGCTATGGTTTCGATGCCAACAGGCCCGCCGCCGTAATTTTCGATGATGCAATTGAGATAGCGCCTGTCCATCCCGTCCAGCCCCGAACCATCGACATCGAGCCGGAGCAAGGCCGCGTCGGCCTGCGCGGCGCTGATTGTCCTGTCGCCCCCGACAGATGCAAAATCCCGCACCCGCCGCGTAAGCCGCCCCGCGATCCGCGGCGTCCCCCGTGAACGGCGGGCGATTTCCATCGCGCCGTCCGGTGTCAAATCCATCCCCAAAAGCCGCGCCGAGCGCCCGACGATTTTCGTGAGTTCGGCGTCATTATAAAATTCGAGCCGCACCGGAATGCCGAAGCGATCGCGCAAAGGCCCCGTCAGCAAGCCGCTGCGCGTCGTCGCGCCGACCAGCGTAAAGGCGGGAAGGTCAATCTGCACCGAACGCGCCGCCGGCCCTTCGCCGATAATCAGGTCAAGCTTGCGATCCTCCATCGCCGGATAAAGGATCTCTTCCACCGCCGGGTTGAGGCGGTGGATCTCGTCAATGAACAGCACGTCATGCGGCTGGAGATTGGTAAGGATGGCGGCGAGATCGCCGGCCCGCGCAATAACAGGGCCGCTTGTTGCGCGAAAACCGACGCCGAGTTCCCGCGCGATAATCTGCGCCAGCGTCGTCTTGCCAAGCCCCGGCGGGCCGAAAAGCAAAACGTGATCCATCGCGTCGCCGCGGGCTTTCGCGGCCTCGATAAAAATTTTCAAATTGTCGCAGGCGGCTTTTTGCCCCGTGAAATCGTCGAGCCTGTCGGGGCGCAACGGCGTTTCGTCAACGCGGTCGCCTTCCATCAATTCCGCGGCCAGTGCGGGGTTGCCCATCATGTGCTCAGCTCCTTCAGGGCGAGGCGGATAAGGTCGGAAAGCTCCGTATTGTCATTCGCTTTTTGCTTCGCCGCAAGAACGGCCTGAAACGCATCCGATCGCGCATAGCCGAGATTGACCAAGGCCGAAACGGCGTCCTGATCAATCGCTCCCCCTTGTTTTTCGCCCGCCTTGGAACCGCCTTTTTCGGCCTCCTTGCCCTTGCCCGTCTGCACAGTGGAAAGCGGGGATCCAAGATCCATTTTCGCGGCTTTGTCTTTAAGTTCGGTCACGATGCGCAAGGCTAATTTGGGCCCGATCCCGTCCGCTGCCGTCAAAGCCGCCTTGTCGCCCGAAGCAATGGCAAAGCCCAGACGCTCCGGCGGGCATGCGCCCAAAAGCGCCATACCGACGCGCGCCCCGACGCCCTGCACACTGGTAAGCAGCCTGAACCATTGCTGCTCGGCGGCATCGGCAAAGCCGTAAAGATTGATCGCGTCCTCGCGGACATGGGTGTCAATGAGAAAGCTGGCCGCGTCGCCCGTTTGCCCGGCGCGTTGCAACGTGCGCGGCGAGCAAGTCACCAGATAACCGACCCCTGAAACATCAAGGATAATGTGATCGGGGCCAAAGGAATCAATAATGCCGGAAAGCTTTCCAATCATCGCGCCGCCCCCGCCATAATGCCGCCGAAACGGTTGCGGCTTGCCGCATGGTGCGCGTGGCAGATCGCGATGGCGATGGCGTCCGCTTCATCCGCGCCGATTGTCTTGCTGACCATCGGCACCAGCATCCGCACCATCATTTCCACCTGATCCTTTGTCGCGTGGCCGTTGCCGACGACCGATTTTTTGATGAGGTTCGGCGGATATTCGCTGACCGGAATATCGTGCCGTGCCGGAACGACCATCGCGACCCCGCGCGCGCAGCCGAGCTTCAAGGCCGAGGCCGCGTTATTATTCATGAAGGTTTCCTCGATAGCGGCTTCTTGCGGCGTCCACAGGGTCACAATCTGTTCGACGCCGTCGTCAATCTGCCGCAGGCGTTGCGCCAGCGTTAAATCCGCCTCTGTCTTGATTGTGCCGCAAGCAAGGAAGGAGAGCCGGTTATCCACCGACTCTATGATGCCCCATCCTGTTTTTTGAAGGCCCGGATCGATACCTAGAATTCTCATGAATCAAAACTAGCACGGGAAGAACAAAAAGGAAACGGTTTCACGTACCCGCCGCCATTTTATCGGTAAGAATCAGGCGTTCATAAGCCGTTCCATAATATCGTCCGCGACCTCGAAATTCGTATAGACGTTCTGCACGTCGTCATTTTCTTCGAGCAGGTCGATAAGCTTGAGAATCGTGCGGGCCGTTTCCTCGTCCACGTTCGTGATGACGTTCGGCCTCCAGACAAAGCCGGATTTTTGCGGGTCGCCGTATTTTTCAACCAGCGCGTCGCGCACGCTTGCCAGATCGTTCGTGGAACAGGTGATTTCGTGAATCTCGTCGCCGCTTTCGACGTTCCCGGCGCCTGCCTCGACAGCGGCCTCGAACATCGCGTCCGCGCCGGCCTTATCCGCCGGATAGATAATTTCGCCGACATGGTCGAACATAAAACCGACCGAGTTCGTTTCGCCAAGGGCGCCGCCGCATTTGCTGAAATAAGATCGCACCTCCGCGACTGTGCGCGTCCGGTTGTCCGTAAGAGCCTCGACAATGACGGCAACGCCGCCCGGCGCATAGCCTTCATAGCGGACATTCTCGTAATTCTCAGCGGCGCCTGCGCCAATGGCGGAATCGATGGCGCGCTTGATGCGGTCATTGGGCATATTTTCGGCGCGGCCTGCCATGATAGCGGCGCGCAGGCGCGGGTTGGATGAAGGATCGGGGCCGCCAAGCTTGGCTGCAACGATAATCTCGCGCCCTATCTTCGTGAATATTTTTGCTCTTTTTGCATCCTGCGCGCCTTTGCGGTGCTGAATATTCTTGAACTTTGAATGGCCGGCCATAATAGATCTACTCCTTGGTTGCAGTCTTCGTTCCGCGTCCTTTATACCTGCGGGATATGGTTATGCAAGCGCGGGCCAGCAATAACCGGCTCTATGCGCACGCAGCGCCCTTTTGAATCCGTTTCGATAAATGTTCCGCATAAGGTCGCTTCGCCCTCGGCGGGGCTCATGCGCTCCGTCGGTGTTTTCTTGACGAAACGGTGGATGGGGACTTCCTTTTTAACGCCGATGACGGAATTATAATCGCCCGTCATGCCAGCATCGCCCTGATGCCCCGTGCCGCCGTCGAATATCTGGCAATCCGCCGTGGGAATATGCGTGTGCGTGCCGATAACCGCGCTCACGCGCCCGTCAAGATAATGGCCGAAAGCCATTTGCTCCGAAGTCGCCTCGCTATGGAAGTCCACAAAAATCGCATCGACATTGCGGCCAAGCGCATAATTTTGCAAAAGCCTGTCCATCGCCGTAAACGGGCAATCAATATCGTCGATGAAAAGCCGCGCCATCGCGTTGACGACAAGTATTTTTTGCCCGTCATCTGTTATATGGAGGTATGAACCATTGCCGACCGTTCCGGCCGGAAAATTGAGGGGCCGCAAAAGTTTCGGGTCGCGGTCGATATAGGGAATGATTTCACGCTGATCCCACACATGGTTGCCGGTCGTAATCACATCGGCGCCGCTTTCATAAAGCTCTTCGCAGATTTTAGGGGTGATGCCGACGCCATGCGCCGCGTTTTCACCATTGACGATGACGGTATTGATGCCGAGCCGCCGCTTTAAATCCGGCAAGCGATCGACAACCGCATCCCTGCCCGCTCTTCCGACGACATCTCCTACGAATAAAATTCTCATAAAAAGCTTTCTGTTCCCTGATTTTGCATCCTGCGCTTTTGCCCGCGCTCAAGCCCTGAAATCATGCACCCCGTTGGGGGTGATTACCATGTCGAGCGGCTGATCATGCGCCTCCGCAGGCAGATTGAATAGCACGGCCTGTGCGGCATATCCAAGCCCGATGGCGAGAATATCCCGCCGCGCCCGCAATTCCGCTATGGTCGCGTCATAATGCCCCGCGCCGCGCCCCAGCCTGTGGCCCTTGCGGTCAAAGGCGAGGAACGGGACGACAAGAATATCCGGCTCGATGCGATCTTCCGTGTCCGGCACCATGATCCCGAATTCCCCCTTCACCAGATCCGCCTTGCCGTCCCACGGCGCGAATTCCATCACCCGTGAAGCTTTGCCCGCCACAGGCAGGCACAAAGAAAATCCATTTTTAACAATATCATCAATAAGATAGCGCGAATCGAATTCCCGCCCCATCGGCCAGTAGCATGAAATAACGGCGTTTTTCTTCGGTTTTACATGCGCGAAGAACAGATCCGCCGCGGCCTCTACATCCTCGTCGCCCGCGGCGATTTTGTCGCGATGGGCTATGGCTTGCGCTCTCAGCGCCGTTTTGTCGTTCATGACAGCCAGTCTATAAGAATCTGTTGGCATTCATAAATGATTTTTTGCCTTACTCCCCCTTCTTGCTATCATTTTTCGTAAAGGGGAAAAGATTAAGGGGGATTATCATGAGCGGGTTGAAAACCGGAAAACTTATCTCCATGGGCCTCGGATACACGCTGGCTTTCGGTATGGCCGCGGCCTATCTCCACGAACAGATATATTCATACCGTTATCCCGCCATGGCCGGGGAAGATTATCTCAAGCGGCTTGGTTATAAGCATATCAGCGGCGGCGGGCGTGACTATTCCCACCCATCCTGCAACTTTGCGCGTCATTATCGGGGCTTTCGCGAAGAGGCGCAGGAAGAGCGGCTCGTTGTCTGTTTCAATGAAATATTCTTCGCCCATCTGCCGCCGCAGCGGCAAAGGCCAATCGCTCCCGCTTCTATGGCCGGACTTGATTGAAAGAAAAACCCGCAGCGCCTGCGTTATATAGCCTTCTTATCAGGCCGCCGCCTGCCCTTGCGTTTGCGCATGCGCGCCGTCCTCGATCATGAATTCGACGCTCTCGCGGCCCTGCCAGCTATTGATCTTCAACTGCCCCGCGACATGAAAAAGCCCTGCATTATTGCCCTTGAGCAGCGCCTCGCCGAGCTTTGTCCCGACGCCGTAAAAGAACATCCCCTTCATCCGCGGCCCGCCTTCCCAATCGGAAAACTGGACGCGGATATGTTTGTCTTTCAAAATATCGGCCATCTGTATGCGCACATGGGCGAGCGCAAAACGCGGTTCCATATTTTGCGGGCCGAACGGGCCGATTTGCGTATCGAGAATCCGTACCATATCGGGCCTCGCGCCGCGAATGCTGGCAATCCCGTCAATCACCGTTTCCTGAACAACCTCAAGCCCGCCGTCTAGTTGCGTGCCGACATATTCCGTCAAAAAGCTGCGGAATTCCGGCAAGCGATCCGGCATGATGGTAAAACCGCCCGCCATCGCATGACCGCCGCCCTTGACCAAAAGCCCCGCATTGCGTGCGCCGATAAAACAGTCGGCCATATTAACGCCTTGCACGGAGCGGCCCGACCCGCGCCCCTCGACGACGCCCTCTTCATTTTCGGCATAGGTAACGACAATGGCTGGCTTGCCGAAACGCTCTTTAAGCCGCCCCGCGACGAGGCCGGAAAGGCCCGGATGGCCTTCGGGGTCGGATACGATGATGACCGGATGCTGATCCAGCCCCTGTTCTTCGACCTGCGCCACCGCCTGCGCCATCATCGAGGACTGGATTTTCTTGCGCTGTTCGTTGCATTCATCCAGCAGGAAGGCGATCGAGCGCGCCTCGTCCATGTCGTCCGTTGAAAGCAGCTTTGCGCCGAGGTCGGATTTATGGACACGCGATCCGGCATTGATGCGCGGGCCGATCGTAAAGCCCGCATCCTTCGGTTCCGGCGCGGTTTCAAGATTGGCGACTTCGCACAAAGCGCGGATGCCGGGATTGGTCTTCATCGCCATCTGTGCGAAGCCCGCGCGGGTAAAAAGCCTGTTCGGCCCCGTCATCGGCACCATGTCGCACACGGTTCCGAGCGCGACAAGATCGATCCACATTTTCATCGGCGCATCGGAAATATTTTGCCGTTCAAAAAACTTCTCGCGGCGCAGGACGTTATTGATGGCGACGCAGGCAAGGAACGTCACGCCGCAGGCGGCCAGCATGCCGAGGCCGGAACCGTCATCCTTGCGTTTCGGGTTGATTATATGGTTCGCGGCGGGCAACTCGTCTTCGGTTTCATGATGGTCGATAATCGCGATATCAAGCCCCATATTCCGGCCTGCCGTCACCGGCCCGAACGACGTTGTCCCGCAATCCAGCATAACGACCGTTTGCGCGCCGTCATGTTTGAGCGCCTGAAGCGCCGTAAGGTTCGGGCCGTATCCCTGCCCCAGCCTGTCCGGAATATAGACGGGCGCGTCCATGCCGCAATGGCGCAGGAAGCGCGTGAAAATGGCGGCGGACGTCGCGCCGTCAACGTCGAAATCGGCGAGGATGCCGATTGTTTCCCTGTCGATGATTTTTTGCGCCATGGAAGCCGCGAAATCATGCATCCCCGCAAGCGAAAAAGGATCGGGGAAATGATCGCGCAAGGTGGGGTTCAGGAAGGCGGAAACATTTTCCGGCCCCACGCCGCGCAGATGGAGCATGCGGGCGATATAATCGGGAAGCCCGTGTTTTTGCGCGATGCGCTCGACAATATCCTGCTCAACGGCGGGGAAAACCCAACGGGCGTCTTTCAGCGAACGGCCAACATCAAGGAAGCTTGGGGATGTCATCGCCTATAGCTCCTCTTTGCGCGTGAAATTATGCGTGGCCTCGATCCAGCGCACCGTGCCGGTGCGGGATCGCATCACGATGGAATGGGTCTGCGCCCCGCCGGCATAACGCCGCACGCCGCGCAGCATCGCGCCGTCCGTCACGCCCGTCGCCGCAAACATCACATTGCCCGGGCGCGCGAGATCGTCCGTCCTGTAAATTTTGTTAAAATCAGTGATGCCGATGGCCCCCGCACGTTCTTTTTCATCATCATTCCTGAAAATCAAACGTCCGGTAATTTTGCCGCCGAGGCATTGCAGGGCCGCCGAGGCAAGCACCCCTTCCGGCGCGCCGCCCGTCCCCATATAGACGTCGATCCCGCTTTCGGGCGTGCAGGTGGCGATGACGGCGCTGACGTCGCCGTCCTGGATAAGGCTGATGCGCGCCCCTGCCTTGCGGACGGCGCGGATAAGATCTTCGTGGCGCGGACGGTCGAGAATACAGACGAGCAAATCTTCGACCTTCGCATCTTTTTGCCGTGCAATCCGGCGAAGCACGTCTTCGGGCGGGGCATCCAGATCGAGCGCCGCCTCGTCAATCCCCGGCCCGACGCCGATCTTGTTCATGTAAACATCGGGCGCGTTCAAAAAACAGCCGGCGTCGGCCATGGCCAGAACGGCCAGCGCGTTCTGGCCGCCTTTCGCCGTGATGGACGTCCCCTCCAGCGGGTCGAGCGCGATATCGAGCGCCGGCCCGTGGCCGTTCCCGACTTTCTCGCCGATAAAGAGCATGGGGGCCTCGTCGCGCTCGCCCTCGCCGATAACGACCGTCCCTTTCATCGAAAGGGCGTTCAGCGCCTCGCGCATCGCATCGACGGCGGCTTCGTCCGCCGCCTCTTCATCCCCGCGCCCGACGGTGCGCGACGCGGCAAGCGCCGCGGCTTCGGTCACGCGCACGGCCTCAAGCGCAAGGTTCCTGTCCATCAGGAAATCTCCCGCCGCTTCGGCGTTTTCATCGTGCTGCTGCATCTGTGGCTGCGTCATAGCGTCCCTTGTTTTTCTTTTATGTCCGGCATTCATGGCCCCTTTTCCCGAATCGCGGCGGGGCTTCTTGCCATAGACTAGATCATCGCCCCGTTAAAAGGAACGAAAACCCTAAAACCGCTCTATCCTGAGCATGACCGGTTTTTCGGCAACACATTCCAGCCGCTCGATTTTTTCCGCCGCCGCGGCCATCGAGGCGCGGGCGCATTCATGGAGCGTCATCACCAGCGAAACGGGCTGCCCCGGATCGCGGGCGGTCTGGATCATCGTTTCGATGGATATCGCGTAATCCCGCAAAATCGCGGAAATATCTGCGACCACGCCCGGCTTGTCCGTCACGCACAGACGCAGGTAATAGGCGCATTCTATCTCTTCATCCCCTGCCCACCGCGCCTCTTCCAAAGCGGCGACCGGCACGCCATAGGCAGGCAGGACAAGGCCGCGGGCGATATCGACGATATCGGCGGCAACGGCGCTTGCGGTCGGCCCGCCACCCGCGCCTCGCCCTTCGAGCATCGCGCTTCCGACGAAATCGCCCGCGGCGAAGACGGCGTTATATACGCCCTCGACGCTGGCCAGAGGCGTTTCTTCGGGGATGAGGCACGGCTCGATGCTTTGCTCGATGCGCCCGTCCCCTGCGCCGCGCGCAATGCCGAGCAGCTTGATGCGGTAGCCAAGCTCTTCGGCGAACATGATGTCGTCGGCACTGACGGAGCGGATGCCCGCAACGGAAACCGCGCCAAAATCCGGCGCGACGCCAAAGGCAAGCCCGCTCAGGATGGAAAGTTTATGCGCGGCGTCGATGCCGTCAATATCGAAAGACGGATCGGCCTCGGCATAGCCTTTTTCCTGCGCGTCCTTCAGAACGTCGGCAAAAGCACCGCCGCTTTCGCGCATCTCGCTTAAAATATAATTGCTGGTGCCGTTCAAAATGCCATAGAGCGCATGGATGCGGTTGCCCGCGAACCCTTCGCGCAGTGATTTGATGATAGGAATCCCGCCCGCGACGGCCGCTTCGAAATTGAGGGCGCGCCCATGCGCCTCCGCAAGCCCCGCAAGTGCGATCCCGTGGCGCGCGAGCAGCGCCTTGTTCGCCGTCACGACATGCTTGCCGTTCTCCAGCGCCGTTTCGACAAGCTGTTTCGCAACGCCGTCCGCGCCGCCGATAAGCTCGACGACGAGATCGACATCATCGCGGCTTGCGATGGCAAGCGGATCGTCTTCCCACGCATAAAGGGAGAGATCGACCCCGCGATCCTTGCCCCGATCGCGGGCGCTGACAGCGGTGATTTGGATAGGACGTCCGGCGCGGCGGCTGACAAGGTCGCCATGCTCCCGCAACAATCCGGCAAGCGCGGCGCCGACGGTTCCAAGCCCGGCGATCCCTATTCTCAAGGCGGTAGAAGACATCGCTTAATATCCGATCGGGTATCCGCCGCCTGCGGCCACAGGGGCCGTGACGATATCGACGCGGCGCTGCTGGGTTTCGGCGCCGCCAGACGGCTTCGTATCGCCCCAGCCGACGGTTTTGATTTTCTCCGCAGGGACCCCCTGATCGATAAGCGTTTCGGCGACCTTGCCCGCCCGTTTCAGGGACTGGCGCAGGTTGAGGATGCGCCCTTCGACCGGATCGCTGGTTTCGACCTGCGGGCTGGCATAGCCTTCCACCACGACACGGTCAACGGGGGCGAATTTCGCGGTTTCAGCGACGGAGCGGAGCGCATCCCTGTCGCGCGGGCTTAAAGCGGCGGAGCCGTGTTCAAAATAAACGCTGGATATATTCTGGCCTGTGCGCGGCGCAGGGGCGCCCGTCCCGCCGCCGCCGTCAAAGCCGGACGCCGTACTGTCATAAAGCCCCATTCCCATCATGTTCTGCGCCTCGACGGGCGCAAACCCGCCGTCAAAACCGCCAACTGCGCCGCCGCCTACCGGATAGACCGTCACGGAGGAATCCGTCGCGAGCGGCATGCCCCCGTCATAGGAGCCTGAAGATGTTCTGGCCGGAATGCGGGCCATATCCCCGCCGCCATAGGCGCCGCCCGTATTCAGGTTGTAAATCTCGACCGAACCGCCGGATGCGATGGCCGCCATGGATTTATAATCCGATGCGCCGTAACCTTGCGGGGCAGGCGCGATTGTGACGGAGCTGTCGCTCACGGGGCGTTCAGAGATGGTGACGGGGGGCTCGGCCCTCCCCGCCCTCTTATCCTTTGACCAGGGCATGGGTGTCGCACAGCCGGACAGGGCGATAGACGCCGCCGCAAGCGCCCCGAAAACAACCATGGATTTGCCGAAAATTCGCACCGTTTAAACCCTCCGGATAACAGGAAAACCGGCCTTATCCTGTAGGAAAACTTTTCAGAACGCAAGAAGCGCCCGCGGATAAGTCCCCAGCTTTATGAAGTCATTGATTCTACGGCCATTCCGCCCTCCGCGGCCTTGCCATTGACCTCTGGCGGCGTTTGCGGCAAAGTGCGGCTGGGTTTCTCTGAACAAGTCCCTGTAACTCTTTCGGATATAACGGAATCATGGCACCGGCAAAAGCTTCGGAAAAAGAGGCGGGCGGACAATCATACGATTCGTCCAAACAGGCGATCGATCCCGTCGCCCTGACCCGCGCCATGATGGCCGCCGCAGAAAAAGCGGCCCCGCTCCTTCAGGATTACATGGAACGGAGCGGCCGGGAAATGGGCGCGCAATCGCTGGAACCTGTCATGGCGCTTCAGGAGCGTTTCACCTCCTTTATGGCCGTCCTGCTGGCCAATCCGCGCAAGCTTGCCGAAATTCAGTATGAATACTGGAACGCATGGACGAATATCTGGCAAAACACGCTCTCCAGACTTCAGGGCGAATCCGCGGACGATCTCTACAAACCCGCCCCCGGCGACAGGCGCTTTAAATCGCCGGAATGGAGTGAAAACCTCCTCTTTGATTTCATCAAGCAATCCTACCTGATGACGGCGGACTGGATGCATAACACGGTGCGCAGTGTCGAAGGGCTCGATCCGGCGATGGTCGAACAAATCGACTTTTACACGCGCCAGCTCACCGACGCGATGGCGCCGACGAATTTTGTCCTGACCAATCCAGACGTCCTCAAGGAAACTATCCGCAGCGGCGGGGAGAATCTCGTCAAGGGCCTTGAAAACCTTATCGAGGATATGGAACGCGGCCAGGGCGCACTGAAAATCAGCACGACGGATTACGAAGGGTTCGCGCCCGGAAAAAACCTCGCCGTGACGAAAGGTTCGGTCATTTTTGAAAACAGCCTGTTCCAGCTTATTCAGTACGCCCCCGCGACGGACAAGGTCTTTAAAACGCCGCTTATGATCGTGCCGCCATGGATCAATAAATATTATATTCTCGACATGCGGCCCGAAAATTCCCTTGTAAAATGGCTGGTTGAAGAGGGGCATACGGTTTTCATGCTGTCATGGGCCAACCCCGATTCCTCCATGGCCGCCATCGGGTTCGAGGAATATATGCAAGACGGCATTCTCGCGGCCCTCGACGCTATCCGCGCCGCGACGGGCGAGGAATCCGCAAACCTCATCGCCTATTGCATTGGCGGTACGCTCACCGCCATGACCCTTGCATGGATGAAGGCGAAGGGCATGGAGGGGCGGGTTTCCTCTGCGACCTTCCTGACAACGCTTCTTGATTTCGCACAGGCGGGCGACCTGAAAATTTTCACCGACGAAAAACAGATAGAGGCGATGGAAGCCGCCATGGAGGCCACGGGGATCTTGCCCGGCGACGCGCTTCAGAAAACATTCGCCGTATTGCGCGCCAACGACATGATCTGGTCGTTCGTCATCAATAACTATCTTCTGGGGCGCGAGCCGTTTCCCTTCGATCTCCTTTACTGGAACGAAGATTCGACGAATCTTCCCCGCAAGATGCATTCATTCTATTTGCGGAAAATGTATCTGGAGAACCGGCTTATCGAACCGGACGCCATCGAGCTTGCGGGCGTTAAAATCGATTTGCGCACCATTGAAACGCCCGCCTATTTCCTTTCGACGCGGGAGGATCACATCGCGCCGTGGAAAGCGACTTTTTCCGGCTATACCGTATTTTCCGGCCCGAAAAAATTCACCCTTTCCGCCTCCGGCCACGTCGCGGGGGTCGTCAATCCGCCGGCTTCGGGCAAATATTGCTTCTGGACGTCGGATGAAGACACGCCCTCCGCCGACAAATGGCTGGAACAGGCCAAAGAAACCAAAGGAAGCTGGTGGCCCGACTGGCAGGCATGGGTGAGCGGCGCATTCAAGGGGGCGAACGCCATGATCCCGGCGCGAAAAACCGCCGCGGAAATAGAACCCGCGCCGGGGCGCTACGTGAAAAAACGCCTTTCCTAGCGCGCCGCCGCGCCCTTTGCGGACAAGCGGGAAAATCCTGATATTTGGCGTTGACGCCACAGGTAAAAACGACTAGTTATACCCACCATATTCCTCGGTAGCTCAGCGGTAGAGCAGTTGACTGTTAATCAATTGGTCGCAGGTTCGATCCCTGCCCGGGGAGCCATTCTTCAAAAAACAAAACTCCATCCCTTTCAATTTATTGCGTTTTTATCTAGACCGGTTTTGTTCTCCTTCGGTATGGGGTATCATTGGGGTATCGTGGGGCGCGGCATATATCCGTGTATATCCGCAAGAATCCACGCAAAGGAGCCTTGAATGTCCCTTTTATCCGCAAACGGCGTTGTTCAGGCGCAAGATCTTTACTATCTGCTTGGAAGCGGCAAACAGACAATCCGCCTGCTCGATGCCGGTTACGGCTCTCCCGCGCCCGGCCTCTCGCCCTATCAGGCCTTTTTGAGCGCCCATATCGAAGGGGCGCAATTCTTTGACGTCAACGCCATTGCGGATCAGGATTCGCCGCTCCCGCACATGCTCCCCGATCCGGCCTATTTTGAATCATCCGTCGAATCCCTCGGCATTTCCAGCGGCGACCATGTCGTTGTCTATGATCAGAGCGGCTATTACATGGCCTCGTCCCGCGCATGGTGGATGTTCCGTTATTTCGGCCATGAGCGCGTCTATGTGCTTGAAGGCGGGCTTGGCGCATGGAAGGCGCAAGGCTTCAAGCTAGAGCAAGGCCCGCCTGTCCTGCCCGCCCCCGCGCGTTTTAAGGCCAGCGTCAATGCAGGGTTGCTCGTAACCCGCGGCGACGTTCTTTCCAATGTGGATAAACAAAGCTTCGCCATGCTTGACGCCCGCCCCGCCGAACGGTTTCACGGCCATGCGCCCGAACCCAGGCCGGATATGCGGGCGGGGCATATTCCCGGCTCCCGCAACCTGCCTTTTACCGCCCTGCTCGCCTCGCCCCGCGGCGGGGCGCTGCGCCCTGAGGGTGAACTCGAAGAAATATTCAGCGCCCTCAATCTTTCACCGGATGAAAAAATCGCGGCAAGCTGCGGTTCCGGCATCACCGCCTGCACCATCGCCCTGGCCCTTTTCAAGGCGCGCGGACAGGATTGCGCGATTTATGACGCATCATGGGCCGAATGGGGGCATGCGGAGAACGGCCTTCCGGTTGAAGTTTCTGCATAGCTGGGACGCATTTGAAGTATATCTCTGCCCGCTTAAAGTATTCACAGTAAAGTTTTTCCACACCGGACGATTGAACTTTGTTTTTCACCAAGAGAATGTATTCATTTTCGGAAGAATGAAAAAACTCTACAGTAAACAAGAAGAAGCATCCATTCAAACAAATGAAAATATTCTTACTTTAACTAGAAATCATTATTACTATGCAGTTTTATTACTACAAATAAGCCATTACATTGTAAATATAGAGATTAACTTCATTTTTTATTTTTTCACTTGCAAAATGCGACAAAAGGGCGTAACAAAATAGGTACACACCCTCTATTACCGCCGTTTGTCCGGGGAACTTCGGTTCTCCGGACCTTTTTTTTTGGCGCATTCGCCAAGGCGGCCCCGTTCCCGATAAGCCGCTATAAAAAACCCCGCTTGTTATGGCGGGGTTTCGTTATTCAAGGCCTGCTGCATTCAATGCCTGCCGCGGCCCTTGGCCTTATTTGGAAGAACAGCCGCAGCCGCCCTCGCTGGAGCAGCAGCTATTGCAGCAGCGATCCATGAACCCGGCCAGCGCCCCGCCGAGGAGAGGCGCAACCCAGAACAGCCAGAGCTGCTCTACCGCCCAGCCGCCCTGAAACACGGCAACGGCTGTACTGCGCGCCGGATTGACGGAAGTATTGGTGATCGGGATGCAGATAAGGTGGATGAGCGTAAGCGTCAAACCGATGGCCAGCGGCGCCATAGAGGCCGGTGCGCGGCTGGATGTCGCCCCAAGGATGACGAACAGGAAGAAGAAGGTCAGCACTGCCTCCGCCGTAAAGGCCGCCTGAAGCCCGTAACCGCCCGGAGAATGCTCGCCATAGCCGTTAGTCGCAAACCCCGCCGTAACGTCAAAACCGGCCTTGCCCGTTGCGATCATATAGATAATGCCCGCGCCGATAATGCCGCCGACGACCTGTGCGGCGATATAGGGGAGCGCAAGGCGAAGCTCCATCCTGCCCGCAGCGAGCAAGCCCAGCGTGACCGCCGGATTGAAATGCGCGCCGGAAATATGGCCCAAAGCATAGGCCCCGCCGACAACCGTTAAGCCGAAGGCCAGGGCGACGCCCAAAAACCCTATGCCAAGTTCGGGATACGCCGCCGCAAAAACAGCCGCGCCGCAGCCGCCAAGGACAAGCCAGGCCGTGCCCAGCATCTCCGCCATCATCAACTTTCTCAGTCCCATCGTTTTTATCCTTCTTCTATGCGTTTATGGATTGTCCGGCTTTGGTGGAATAACAGGAACCGGGGCAAAACAGGAAAGAACCATCCCTTCCCGTCCCGCCGCCGAGCGTGACTCGGCCATGAAAGACTCTCACGGGATACGGCTTTCCTCAAGCTGCGCCGCAATAAGCTCCTGCTAAACCCCGGCGCGTTTCCCAGCCCTCCGGCGGCGCAAAATCCATTGGAATGCCCCTGTAAAACCGCCTATAATCGACTGCATGAAAACAGTCCGCATCTACAGACCCTCTAAAAACACCATGCAATCCGGCCTCGCGCGCACAAAGCGCTGGGTGCTGGAATATGAGGCGGAAACGCCCCGCATGCCGGAGCCGCTCATGGGCTGGACAGCGTCCGGCGATACGGCCAATCAGGTCAGGCTGCAATTCGATACGGCGGAACAGGCTGTTTCCTATGCGCAGGCAAAGGGCTGGGCTTATTCTCTCGCCCCCGCGCATGACAGGATTATCAGGCCACGCAATTATGCGGATAATTTCCGCTACATTCCACCGCAGGATAATGCTACAAGCTAACGGCCTGCCGCTTTTGCGGCATCGCTGCTTGCGCGCCCGTAGCTCAACTGGATAGAGCACCTGCCTTCTAAGCAGGGGGTTACAGGTTCGATTCCTGTCGGGCGCGCCACTTTTATTCCCGCTTTTCCGCCGCTTCCCGCATCATTTATGCATTTAATATCTTCTTTGCCTCAGACAGATTGATTCTTGCCTTTCTTCCATGTCGTTCCAAAAGGTGTATAAGGTTACCACCATTCATCAAAGTAAGCGGTTTTGCGCGACTCACGATCACTACGCTCTTGTTCACGCAGAAAAGCACGTTGTTGAGAGGCTTCCATCCGCTGATGCTGCCTATTGGCCCTATCTATGTCCCTAGCTATTGCTTTAACAATAGTCCAACCACTGCTTCTTCGTGCCATCTTCCCCCCAGTACTTATGAATAAATAAGTATAAGCATAAATTAATCACCTTAGAAATATTGGATATAATCAAAAAGTTTACACAACCACATTCCTCATATTAACACGAACACATGCATCCGCATGTTCTAAGAAGCACTAAGCCCTAACTCCCTGCACACGGTAACAGCCTTTGCAGTCTTCATTCGCTTATCGCGATAAATGCAGAAGTGCGACACGATTATGCCGGATAATGGCATGGCGCAGAGCTTTGCTTCCCTCCGCATAAATACGTCTAGGAAGATAGGCTCTGCCTCACTCTCTTCCGAGGGATAACTTCGGCCATATAACGCTCTAGGAGAGCCTTGAGGGTGATTGCATCTAGTTTCTTGGTGTCGTATATGGAAAAGAGCGTCTATCAGCTCTCTGCTCCATATATCGCGCCCATTCCTGAGCATCTGTTTTCATGTGGAAGGATTTGCAGATTGTGGAGAAGCCCTTGCGTCTTATCTGGACTTCGCGTTTGTCGTTACATTTGCGGATACTTGCCATTTCCAACCTCCGGTGTGGCTATAGTGTGCCAAGCCGATTATTTGGAGGTTTTTACCATGTTGGCCCGTGGACATAAAATCCAACAGGGCCAACAGGTTAAAAGGATGGTGGGCGTTGAGAGGGTCGAACTCCCGACATCTTCGGTGTAAACGAAGCGCTCTACCACTGAGCTAAACGCCCTTTCCAAAGGACGGTTATCTGTAATCGTTGCCTGCCCTTTTTTCAAGCCCAAAAGAACAAGGCCCGGCAAAAAAACCGGGCCTTGTGAATTCCATTACCAAACAACCGCGCGGGTTATTTGTTTACAGCGTCTTTCAGCTCTTTACCGGCCTTGAATTTCGCGGATTTGGAAGCCGGGATCTGGATGGCTTCGCCCGTGCGCGGGTTACGGCCCGTCGTGGCTGCGCGGTTGGAAACGGCGAACGTGCCAAAACCGACGAAACGGCACTCATTGCCTTGTTTCAGCGTAGCCGTGATGCCACCGAATACCGCTTCAACTGCCTTTTGCGCATCGGCTTTGGTCAGTTCTGCTTCTTTTGCGACATATTCGATGAGTTCTGCTTTGTTCATTGGGTATCCCCTTATGCATGGTTTGAACGATAATTAAAATTTTCAAAGCCGTGTAAAAGCGCCTTGAAAATACTTTCGGAATACCCTGCCAAAATGGCTGAAACCCTAGGGTTTCGGGAGCTTTCCGAACGATTCTGTTCTAGGCGCTTTTGGCTCCAAACTCAATGCCGAATTACGTCTGATCCCTTATTTTCTTTGGATTCTGCCGATATTGCGGCGATTTTTCCGGAATCTTCCTCAAAAGGCTCCGGAATCCGCACCAGCGCGTGGCCCAGAACCTCTTCAATCGTGTTGACAGGAACGATTTCAAGGCCCTTTTTTACGCGGTCGGGGATGTCCGGCAGGTCTTTGGCGTTGTCTTTGGGAATCAGCACTTTCCGTATTCCACCACGCAGGGCCGCAAGAAGCTTTTCCTTCAGCCCGCCGATTTCGGTTACGTAGCCGCGCAGGTTGATCTCGCCGGTCATGGCAATATCCTTTCGCACCTCGATCCCCGTCAGGGCGGAGATAATCGCGGTCGTCATGGCAGCGCCGGCGGAAGGCCCGTCCTTGGGCGTGGCCCCTTCCGGCACGTGGACGTGGATGCTGGTTTCTTTCAGCTTGTCAAAATCAATGCCAAACTTGGCGGCGCGGGATTTGATAAGCATTTCGGCAACCGTGATGGATTCTTTCATCACGTCTTTAAGGTTGCCGGTCGTGGTCACCTTGCCATCCTTGCCCGGCATGGAAACGGCCTCGATCGAGAGCAGATCGCCGCCGAATTCGGTATAGGCAAGGCCGGTGACGATACCGATCCTGTCCTGTTCGTCCGCCTCGCCAAAGCGGTATTTGCGGATGCCGGCGTATTTTTCAAGATTGCCCGGCGTCACGGAGATTTTCGTCTTGCCCTTCATCAATATGTCCTTGATGGCCTTGCGGCAGAGATTGGCGATTTCGCGCTCCAGCGAACGCACGCCGGCCTCGCGCGTGTAATAGCGGACAAGGTCGCGGATCGCCGCGTCGCTAATGGTAAATTCGCCGCGCTTCAGCCCGGCCGCTTTCATTTGCTTGTCGATTAAATGCTGGCGGACAATCTGGATTTTCTCGTCCTCGGTATAGCCGCCGAGGCGGATGATCTCCATCCTGTCCATCAAGGGCTGCGGCATGCGCAGCGTGTTGGCGGTGCAGATGAACATCACATCGGACAGGTCATAATCCAGTTCCAGATAGTGATCGTTGAATTTTTCGTTCTGTTCGGGATCGAGAACCTCCAGCAGCGCCGAAGACGGATCGCCGCGCCAGTCGGAACCGAGCTTGTCGATTTCATCGAGCAGGAAGAGCGGGTTCGACGTCTTCGCCTTTTTCATGCCCTGCACGATCTTGCCGGGCATCGCGCCGATATAGGTGCGGCGGTGGCCGCGTATTTCGGATTCGTCGCGCACGCCGCCAAGGCTCATCCGCACGAAATTGCGGTTCGTCGCCTTTGCAATCGACTGGCCGAGCGAAGTCTTACCGACCCCCGGCGGGCCGACGAGGCAAAGGATGGAGCCTTTCACCTTGCCCGTACGCTGCTGCACGGCGAGATATTCAAGGATGCGTTCCTTGACCTTTTCAAGCCCGTAATGGTCGGCGTCGAGGATTTTCTTCGCCGCCTTGATGTCTTTCTTGACGCGGGAGCGTTTGTCCCACGGCACCGATAAAATCCAGTCGAGATAATTGCGCACGACCGTGGCTTCCGCCGACATGGGCGACATCTGGCGGAGTTTTTTCAGCTCGGCCTTCGCCTTTTCGCGCGCTTCTTTCGACAGGCGCGTTTCGTCGATTTTCCTGTCCAGCTCGCCAAGCTCGTCAAGCCCGTCTTCGCCCTCGCCCAGCTCCTTCTGGATCGCCTTCATTTGTTCGTTCAGGTAATATTCGCGCTGGGTCTTTTCCATCTGGCGCTTGACGCGGTTGCGGATGCGTTTTTCGACCTGAAGGACGCCAATCTCGCCCTCCATAAAGCTGTAGATTTTTTCAAGCCGCTCGGCGCTGTTGGCGATGGCCAGCAATTCCTGTTTTTCCTCGATTTTAAGCGAGAGATGCGAGGCTATCGTATCCGCCATTTTCGACGGTTCGTCGATCTGGTTCACGGACACGATGACTTCGGGCGGGATTTTCTTGTTGAGCTTCACATATTGCTCGAACTGCGTGACGACGGCCCGCGCGAGTGCTTCAAGCTCATCACCCGTGACCGCATCGTCTTGCAGCGGCTTCACTTGCGCCTCGATATAATCGGTCTTGTCCGTGAATCTTTCGGTTTCCACGCGCTCAAGCCCTTCTACCAGAACCTTGACCGTGCCATCGGGCAGTTTCAAAAGCTGGAGGATGGATCCGACCGTGCCGATACGGTGGATGTCGTCCGCCGTCGGATCGTCCTCGGACGGCGTTTTTTGCGTCACCAGCAAAATCTTTTTGGATTCCAGCATGACGGCTTCGAGCGCCTTGACGGATTTTTCGCGCCCGACAAAAAGCGGCACAATCATATGGGGGAAGACAACGATGTCGCGCAGTGGCAGAACCGCGTACACGTTTTGAATGCTGGCACTTATCATGATATTTCCTCTATTTTTTCGCCCCGGCGCCCGAAAAAGGCCACGAAACCCTATTCTAGCACAAGATATGGTGCGGTTTTTCTAATATTTCAAGAGTTGGAAGGCCTGTCCCGGCCCTTTTCCCCGAAACTTGTAGCAAGCTGGCAGGGCAACGGGCAGCCGGATGCCTGCTCCACGAACGGGTTTCCTATGAACGGATACGGATAAACTGCATGCGGGATGCCGATGCGGCGTCGCAAAGGCGGCGATAAAGAATGATTCCTATAATGGCCAAATGCGCCGCCATATTCATGCCGGCGACGACACAGAACATGAAATCCTGCAGCTTCGTAATCCCGTAGCCCAAGCTGATCATCCATGTCAGAGTCCAGATAGCCCATGTGGAAAGCGCCATACCGTCCGCACTTGCCCTGTCCCTGACAAGCTTGCAGATCTGGGGCAGATAGCCTGCTATCCCGATCATAAAAACAAAGGGATAGATCTGAACGAACACATTCTCCATAAATGGGATCATAGAATGTGCCGGTTAATAAACGCTGAAAGAAACGGTGCTTTTCTTAAAAACCGGCAATTCGCCGGATAAAATCCCTATTTTTTATCGGCATCTCCCGCAACCGCAGCGCGCTCATTCACAACTTCATCGATCAGGCCGAATTTCTTGGCCTCTTCGGCGGACATGAAATTATCGCGCTCCATCGCCTTTTCAATGTCGGCGAGCTTGCGGCCCGTATGTTTGACATAGATATTGTTGAGGTTCGCGCGAAGCCGTAGGATTTCCTTCGCCTGGATTTCAATATCCGTCGCCTGTCCCTGCGCACCGCCGCTCGGCTGGTGAACCATGATGCGTGCATTGGGAAGCGCAAACCGCTTGCCCTTGGCACCCGCCGTCAGGAGCAGCGAGCCCATGGAAGCGGCTTGTCCGATACAAACGGTCGAAACTTCCGGCTTGATATATTGCATCGTGTCATACATCGCCATGCCCGATGTCACAACGCCGCCCGGAGAATTGATATAGAAAGAAATATCCTTTGTCGGGTTTTCGGATTCAAGGAACAAAAGCTGCGCGCAGATAACGCTGGATACGCCGTCCTCAACCTGTCCGGTCAGGAAAATAATGCGCTCTTTCAGGAGGCGCGAATAAATATCGAAGGCGCGCTCCCCCCTGTTCGTCTGTTCGATAACAGTCGGAACAAGGTAGTTATTGTACATTTCAATAGGGTCGATGCCTTTGGGAAACATGCTCATGACGGGAGTTCTTTTCTTTGAAAGGTTTGAATCACATGACAAACCTATAGCCCGCCCGCCGAGAGTTCAAGGGGAAAAGAAAATGCGCCGGGGGTAGGTAAAAGACGGCGGCAGAGCGCCCGGTGTTTTCATAAGCTTTGCACAGGCGCGGGAAAGGCCGCTTCTATTTCAGGTTCATTGGCGCGCTTACGGCCCTCGATCTTCCCGGCATAATCAAGAAGCCCTGTCAGATAATCCTGATAGGCCGCGTCGGCGGTATCAATGGCCGCAAGAAGCTTTTCCGGCAAGTAAGGCCGGTAATGACTGAAATCGCGCTCTTCCACCGTGCGGTCAATCCGGTAATAGTCGCGCTCCATATGCAAATCATCATCGAGCCTATAGGCCATGCTTGCGGGTGACGGCGCGAAACTTTGTCTTTTCCGGCGGGCGGCGCTTTGCGCATCCTCATAGGGTTCCGCGCTATCGCCCTGCCCGTTGCCGTCGCCTTCGCCCCCGCATCCCAGAATAGCCTCGTATGGCATTTCAAGCATGCGTTCAACGGAGCTTAATGCCGTTCCGGCATATAGAGCGAGCAGATCCCCGTCAAGAAACCACTGTTTAAAGGCCGCGTCCTGCGCCCGCCCGTCATAGAAAGAAGCGGGATCGTCTTGTATGGCGCCGATAAAAGCATCATAGCACTCCACCTTGTCATGCTTGAGCGAGAGGATAGCCCTGCCATCCCCCATCAGTCCGGCCTCCCACGCAACCGTTAGCTGAAAGGCCCTGGCGTCGGCTTCAACGACATAGCTTTGGGTAATAAGTTCCGGCAGTCCGGTTAAGGGCAAATATAGCACGCCCCTGCCATGCTGGGCCGCATGCCTGTATTCATGGGCGAGGACATGGGTATAGTTCCCCCGCATATCAGACCATTCATAATAGCCCATGGAGCTAAAAAAAAGACTGAGGCTAATGCGCCCTTCGCTGTGATAATTACCCTTATAACGAATGCCTTGCTCCAGACTGACCGGTACATCTTCTATATACGGGTCGTCGCAGCATAGCGTTTGAAAGCTGGGGCAGCGCGTCAGTGTGGAGAAAATCGTATCCAAATCGGAAGAAAGCTTTTGCTGGCCTATGCCGCTTAGATCGTCATCGCTGCGCTTTATGCCGTCGCGCCATTCCGCAAGGCTCCGCCCCCGAAGGGGCTTTAATTTTATATCCCATGGATTGGTGCGCGTTTTTCGCGCAAAAATATTTTTAAGCAAGCCGGACATAGTAAACTTTTCCAATCGAGCAAACGCAAAATAAGCAAGAAGCCTTGAGTAAATAGTAAAAAGCAAAACGCCCCGCATCACTGCGGGGCATTTCTTTATTCCTTGTCCTTTTTGGCCTTTGCCGGCTTGTCTTCCTTATCTTTGGAAGCAGGCTTTTTCTTGGCGGCGCCTTTTCTGGGTTTCAGCTCGATATCGTCTTCTTCCTTCATCAACTCCTCGACCGATACTTCCTTGTCGGTGATGGCCGCATCTTTGAAGATTATCTCGACGACTTTTTCTTCAAAAAGCGGCGCGCGGAGCATTTCAAGGGCGCTGCGGTTTTTCTGGTAATATTCAAACACCATTTTCTCCTGCCCCGGATATTTCTGGGCTTCGGCAATAACGGCGCGCTGCAATTCCTGATCCGTGACGGCGACCTTGTTCTTGGTGCCGACCTCGGAGAGGATGAGGCCAAGACGGACGCGGCGTTCGGCTATCAGTTTCAATTCCTCGCGCTCGTCATCGCTCAGCTCCTCGCCGTTCTCTTCGGGGTTCGCCTTACGCTCCGCTTCGATCTGGCGGGTGATTCCCTCATATTCCGCATCGACCATGCTTTGGGGAATATCAAAATCATGCTTTTCATCCAGAACATCAAGAAGGGCGCGCTTTAGCTTCATGCGGCTGTGCATTTCATATTCCGCGTTCATCTGCTGTTCAACCGCGGCGCGCAGTGCTTTGACGTCTTCCATGCCGAGCTGCTTTGCAAAATCATCGTTGATTTCGGCGGGGGCGGCCTCATGGATGGCTTCGAGAACCGTATCGAAAATAGCTTCGCGGCCCGCCAGTTCCGTCGCGCCGTAATTTTCGGGGAATGTCACGGCGACTTCGATTTTATCGCCGGCTTTCTTGCCGATAAGCTGTTCTTCAAAGCCGGGGATGAAGCGGCCAGATCCAAGCTCCAGTTCGACATTATGGGCGTGCATCCCTTCATGCTCCACGCCGTCATCTTTCGTGCGGCCATGGAAGGTGATGATGGCAATATCGCCCTTTTGCGATGCGCGGTCGCCTTCGATCGGCTTTGTCGCCTGATTGCTTTTCGCGATGCGCTCCAGCGTTTCATCGATCTCCTTTGCAGGGATCGTGGCGACCGGACGGGTCAGTTTCAGGCCCTTCAGATCCATGACGTCAAATGTCGGCAGCTTTTCCAGCGCCATCGTAAAGACCAGATCCTTGCCTTCGTCGAATTCCTTGACTTCGATCTTCGGCTGCATCGCCGGACGAATTTGTTTTTCCTTGAAAACCTGTGCCGTTGCGTCGTTGACGACCAGCTCAAGCACCTCTCCCATGACGGCGCGGCCATATTTTTGTTCCAGCATCTTCATCGGCGCCTTGCCGGGGCGGAAACCGGGGATTTTTACCGTCTTGCCGACCTCTTTCAGGCGGACTTCCTGTTTTTTCCTGATGTCATTGGCGGGAACCGTAACCTCCAGCGTGACCTTTAAACCTTCTGTTTCAATATCTTTGACTTGCATAGCATTCCTAATGTTTCAGTTTAAGATTATTCCGGCGCCCGGCCGAACATTACCGCATGTGGCGCACCATCCTGCCCTATCGGGTCAAAATGGTGCGGGTGGAGGGACTTGAACCCCCACGGGTCACCCCGCCAGAACCTAAATCTGGTGCGTCTGCCAATTTCGCCACACCCGCACATGCCATTCGGCTTGGGGCGTTTTAAAGCATAGGCTTAGGAAAGCCAAGGGATTTTTACGGCTCTCTTCCATAGTAAAGGGAACAAACAGGCGCGCTGGGCGTTAGCGTCCATCATGAGCAAAAATTTTCCAGAAAAATCCTATATGCACAAACTGGCATTCTATGCCTTTATTTTGGCGCTTCCCCTCCTCCTGATGACGGCGGCTTCCCTTGTCGCCGCGCAGGATATCGCCGCTCCTCCCCTTACAGGGTCGGGGCTGATGGTCTTTTTAGTCTATTTCCTGCCCGGCATTATGTTGACCCGTAGGCTTACGGAAAGTTGGCGAAAAACCATCGGAGTCGGCATCGCCTATGCGATGATCTCACCGGCCTATTATCTTTATGCCACTGATTACGCTTGCAGAATCAAGGATAGCTGCATCACCGTATAAAGCCGCCCCGCCCCAGCCGGGCGCTGCGCTGCCTGCGCGGCCCTTATAGGCGGCCCTTTATAGTAAGTAAGCCGCGGACGCTTTGCTTTTTACTATGCGCTGGCTCGCGACAATACGCCCGAATCGACGGATTTTCATTGGAAATGGGGCGAACGACGGGGCTCGAACCCGCGACAACCTGGACCACAACCAGGGGCTCTACCAACTGAGCTACGTCCGCCACGCGCCGCTGTTGTATCTTTTCCGGCCATGGAAGGTCAAGCCATTTTACAGCCATCCCCATTTTCCCCGCACCCTTTTAAAAATCTTGCGCACAGGGCTTTGCTGCATATGCGGGCGGAGCCGTGACAAAACAACATGCAGAGCCATGCTTGCCGCCATCGCCGATGAAAATACTGAAATGATTTTAGTGCCTTAGGGCGCCCGCATACCGTTCAAAACCGTTCCTTTTTGAACGGCACTCTATTTACAGTATAGCGCGTCTTTCCAAAGTTTTCTCCCCTTAATTTCATTGAACAAACCGCATCCGCCTTCTTTTTAGCTCCAACGGTTCAAAAAGGAAGGATTTGGAGCATCGTTTGAAATCAAGTCTTTATAGAAATCTATTTATATTTATCGCGGCTTTGGGATTAGCCGCCTGTACCGAAAAGTCCGCCACATCCGAAACCGGTATGGCCGAACTGGTGTTTATCAATGCGGGCGAAACAAAGACAATCAACCGCCATGGCCGTTGCATCATCCATGAAGATTTAAGCGCGGCGGGCTCCCATGAGGGCTATAATATCGCCACGAATAAGCCCGTCTGGCTTGCTCTCGGCCTTGGCGATTATCGCGACCAGAACGGCAAAGTCGTCGTCCGCATGAGCGAGTGTCCATGATGATGCGCGCGCTCGCCATGGCTCTTTTGATGATGCTGGCAGGCGCGGCGGAGAGTTACGCCGCCAACAGCTACGATGTTCCGGTCGGGGCGACAGTCACGATTGACGAGCATGGCCAGTGCCGCCGGGTGACAAATCCAGCGGGCCAGCCCGGCAGCCGCTTTGTTTCCACCAAAACCGCCCCTGAATGGACAAGCTTCCGCAACAATCCGAACGGGTTGACCATGGCGGCATGCAGTGAGTCCTGCGAAACCGGCCCTATTGGAACTCCCTGCTCGGATGGCGCGATTTATATTGGTAACAACCCGGTCAGCGGAAACCGTATTTACGTATCGGCCAGCGATGATGGCGCAGGAATTACATGGAATAATGGCTCAACAAGCTGGGTTGAAACGCCGATGACGAACTGTATGAGTGGAACCGGCGCGCAGGACAGCTGTTATTCCGGTTATGCTAACACGACATTGCTTTATAATCTTTCTGCATCATATCAGATACCGTACCGCGCCGCCCGCCTATGCAGAGATAAGGGTGTTGACTGGTATCTACCGTCTGTTCGTGAGTTGAAGGTTATATTTGATAATAAATCGCATTTGAGCGGTATCCAATCTGGCAGATACTGGTCTTCGTCAGAGAGAACTAACGGCACTTCGTGGTTTATGATCCTATCTAACGGCACTCCCAGTAGTGACAACCGCTTCCAGCCCCACTTGGTGCGTTGTGTCCGTCAGGGTGGCACCCCGGCCCCGCCCGCCGATTGTTCCGGCCCTTGGGGAACGGTCGCGCATGGCGCAAGCATTACGGCCTTTCAGGCGGCGAGCGTCCCGCATGGAAGCAGCTGCACCAGTCAAACCCGCACCTGTACAAATGGCAGCCTGTCCGGCACGTACACGCATCAGACTTGCACCGTTGACACGCCAGCAGGAGGGTGGCGTTACGAAGGCCCTACTTGCTCCCTTTCAGGTATAGGGCCATGTGGTAATATCGCGAGCCCATGTTCCCCAATCGGTGCGAAGTGCTACCTCCAACAGTCGGGAGATAGTTGCCTCGGAACCAGGACTTACGTTGTATATAGATGCCAATAAGCGTTACGCCTAACGCCCAGCTAGCATGCCTGCAATCATTGACAGCAATTCAAGGCAATACCGGAGCATTCGTCCTGCGGACGCTTTCATTGACGATGCGGTAGGCTTCCATATTCCGCGCCCAGAGATAATAATCCTGCGTGCGCGAGGGCGTGATAAGGCTGGTGATATAATAATAATCCTGCCCTTCCATCACCGTGACCGCAAGCTCGTACGCCTTCATATGGCGCGGCCTGTCGGGGACGAGGTGATAGGCCTGCGCCTTCCCTGCCCTGATGTCGGGATGGTATTTGTAGGTGATCGTTTCAATGAGCCCGCCGATTTTATAATCTGGAATCTGGATTTCATTGCGGAATTTTTCGACTTCTTGCGCAAGCGTCGTGTTCAAGAGCCGCGATACGGCCTGCACACGCATATGGCCTTCGAGTATGGTTTCGCTGCGCCTGTCATCGGGATCGCCGATAATCCGGTTCTGGGCGAGTGATACGCCCATGCGTTCGATGGTCAGGATGGAGCGGTCGCGCAGATTCCATGATTGGGGGTAGTTGAAAAACGACTGGTCGAGAAAACCGTAAACCGCCTGTTTTTCAATACGCTCGTTGAGGGCGTTCAAGAGTGCAAAGGATTCGATAATCTGCGCCTGTTCGACGCGCCCGTCTTCGTAATTATCCTGCGGCAGATAGTGGCGCACGATCACGAGCCGCGATCCGCTCACAATCACCCGTGCGCGGACGACGAACGTATGTTCGACATTGGTCTGGATATAAAGCGCCTCTATTTCCTGCGGCGATTTTTCCGTCATAGCGGACAGGCTGAAACCGTTGCTGACGATAAAATTGACGAACCAGTCTTTCATGCTGATTTCATATTTCACGGCCACGGCCTCGACCGTGACGCTGCTGCGCTGGAAGTTTTTGGGCGGCGCGATATAGCGGCCCAGAATGCCAAGCACCGTATCGCTGAGCGGATTGGCGCCGCTCCCCAGCGCCACCGGCGGGGCCTGCACGTTTTCCGTCCAGCCTTTGGGGAGCCGGATGGAATAGCCGAGATTTTCATCGTTATAGGGTTTTTCCTCGCGCACCAAATCCGTCGCCGCCTCGAACGCCTCTTTCGAAGCGTCATAGGTACGCAATGCGGGGATTTTCGAAACGTCGATACTCACCGCAAAGGCGGGCATGGAAAAAACAAACAAGAGCGCCGCCAGAATCGCCGCGGGGGCCGCTTTGGTGAAAGAGGGAATAAATGCCATTACCCCGCGCCTATAAACGCTCGATCGGCGCAGGCTGGCGTTTTTCATCAATATGGACATAGGTATAAAGCCCTTCCGTTACCTTGATATATTCACAGTCGCGCCCGAACACATGCCGCAACGCCCAACTTTCAATCTTGATTGTAATGGAAGTCGTGCCGACTTTGGAAATTTGCGTGTAAAAGCTTACCTCGTCGCCGAGGAATACGGGCTTGTGAAAAGAAATAGCCTCGACGCCGACCGTCACGATGCGGCCACGGACATATTGATAGGCGCGGCTGGCCCCAGCCAAATCCATTTGCGATAACAGCCATCCGCCAAAAATATCACCATTCGGGTTGGAATCCGGCAGCATCGGGATAATCTTGAGCGTCGGCACCCTGCCCTCCAGCTCAGGAGGCAAGGACGGCTCGATCAAAAGGTCATTCATGGAATCCATAGGTTTTTACGGTTTTCAAAGGCGTGCGAATTGTTTAAGGGTAGTGGCGGGTTTTAACGCATAGATCGGGTATTATCATGGCGGATTTGTTTGGCGAGGGCAACACGGCAAAGCAGGCTTCTTACGGGGCGGCCGATATCGAGGTGCTTGAAGGGCTTGAGCCGGTCAGGAAACGTCCCGGCATGTATATTGGCGGCACGGACGAACGCGCGCTCCACCACCTTGTCGGGGAAATTCTCGACAACGCCATGGACGAAGCGGTCGCGGGTCATGCGAACCGCATCGAACTCACGATGAACGAAGACGGCTCCGTCACCATTGTGGATAATGGCCGCGGCATCCCTGTGGACAACCACCCTAAATTCCCGAACAAATCGGCGCTGGAAGTCATTTTTACGACGCTTCACTCCGGTGGAAAATTCAGTGGAAAAAACTATGAAACCGCCGGGGGGCTGCACGGGGTTGGAAGCTCCGTCGTCAACGCGCTTTCAGAATATATGATTGTCGAGATCGCACGTGAAAAACAGCTTTACCGCCAGTCTTTCGCCCGCGGCCTGCCGACTTCGAAATTGGAAAAGCTTGGTGCAATATCGGGTCGCAGAGGCACGACAATTACCTTTAAACACGACGAGCAAATATTTGGAGATAAAGCGAAATTCAAGCCTTCATGGCTCTACCAGATGGCGCGCTCCAAGGCCTATTTGTTCAAAGGCGTTGAAATTCGCTGGTCATGCGCATCATCCCTGATCAAGGATGCCAATATACCGGAAAGCGATATACTTCACTTCCCCAACGGCTTGCTTGATTTTCTTAAAGCAACGCTTAAAGACCGCGATGTGATTACGGGAAAATATTTCCATGGGTCACTGCCGCTTCCCGCCAAGGCGGGCCGGGTCGAATTTGCGATTGCGTGGCCGGAAGACGGCGAGGCCTTCGGCCATTCCTATTGCAATACCATTCCAACCTCACTCGGCGGCACGCACGAGCAGGGATTGCGCAGCGCGCTGACACGCGGCATCAAGGCCTACGGCTCCCTTGTCGGCAACAAAAAGGCGGATCATGTCACATCCGACGACGTGATGAACGGCGCCGCCATTTTGCTCTCCCTGTTTATACGTGACCCGCAATTTCAGGGTCAGACGAAGGAAAAGCTGGTTTCCAACGACGCGGCGAAATGGGTTGATTCCGCTATTAAAGACTATTTCGACCACTGGCTTACCGCAGATCCGGCCGCGTCAAAACTGCTTCTTGAAAGCATCACCGACCGCGCGGAAGAACGGATGCGCCGCCGCTCCGACAAGGAAATGGCGCGGAAAAGCGCGACGCGCAAGCTCCGCCTTCCCGGCAAGCTTTCCGATTGCGCGAAGACCGGATCGGACGATACCGAGCTTTTCCTCGTCGAGGGGGATTCGGCCGGCGGTTCCGCAAAACAGGCGCGCAACCGTGAAACACAGGCGGTTCTTCCCCTTCGCGGAAAAATCCTCAACGTGGTATCAGCGACAGCCGACAAGATACGGGCAAATCAGGAGATTCAGGATCTCATCCTCGCCCTCGGCTGCGGTGCGGGGAAGGATTTTGACCTTGGAAAGCTCCGCTATGAACGGGTCATCATTATGACAGACGCCGACGTGGACGGCGCGCATATCGCGTCCCTTCTCGTGACTTTCTTCTATACGCAGATGCGCGGGCTGATTGATAACGGGCATCTTTATCTGGCCCAGCCGCCGCTTTACCGCCTCACGTCCGGCAATGTGTCATTCTATGCCCATGACGACGCGCATAAGGAAGAGCTTTTGAAAACCGCCTTCAAGGATAAAAAGAAAGTCGATATCTCCCGCTTTAAGGGGCTTGGCGAAATGCCTGCGGCCTCGCTGAAGGAAACGACCATGTCCCCGGCCAGCCGCACCTTGCTGCGCGTCACTATTCCCGACGCAATGGCCGCACTTGGCTTGAATGACGAAATGCTTGAAGTTTCCGAAGCTGGCCAGACTCCCTTAAAGTCTTCCGCAAAACCGCCCAAGAGCGAGATCGACGATCTGGTTGACCGCCTCATGGGAAAAAATGCAGAATCGCGCTTCCAGTTTATCCAAGAGAATGCCGAGTTCGTTTCCGATATAGATATTTAACAGTCCTGAACCAGCATGAGCGATCCAAACCGGCCAGATAAAGACGACGAAGACGATAAACGCACGGATATTTCTCCGGGCGGTTCCGCCGCGCCGTTTGCAGGCGGAACGGATTCTTCCGCCTTTCCTCCCGATGAGGAAACCGAATTCGACATGGATCCGGAAATCTATATGTATATGGATGAGGATGTCGTGCTGGAATGGGAAGACGCCCCCATGGAGAAAATCCAGACGCCCCTGCCGCCGGAAGACCCCGGACATACCCCCATGGGGGCAGATACCGGTGTGGCGCCAATACAGACAAAGCCGGAAGAGCCGGAACCGCCCGCAGGCGCTCCGCCGCCTTCCCATCAGCCGCCCTCTCATACGATCCCGCCTGTTGCCCCGCCCGAAGCCCCCTTGGAGGCAGCCCTGCTGGCGGAAGAAGCGCCGCCCGCACCTGCTCCTCCACCGCGGAATGACGGGGCAAGCGCCCCCCTTGAGGCCGCGGATAGCCGGCCCGAAACGGCGGGTCATGCTTCCGCCGCCGCGCAAGATCCCCAGACAGAGCGAACGGGCGAAGCACTTGGAGCGGAAGCTCCTTTTGAATCCGTGTCTTCTCCGGACAGCCCGCAAAAAACCGGCAAAAAATTCTCCGGCGCACGCCCTGCTTTCCCCCGCCTTTCGGGCATGGGGGCGCTTATCTCGCCCCGTAAGGCATTTTACGGCCTGCTCATCCTCGCACCGCTCCTGCTCGCTTGTTTCGCTTTCCTGCAGCTTCCGGAAATCGCCAGGGCAAAGATGGAAGATAAATTGCGCGGCGCGGGCTACCCGCAGGCGCGCATCCATGAGATATCCATCAGCTCTTCCGCCATCGAAGCGCACGACATCAAGCTTGATCAATTCGGCTTTGATGAAATCAAATTGCTTCACGCTGATTTAAGCTGGCCGTCCTTCCTGCTGCATGGGACGCTGAAGGGCATGAGCCTGTCCGGCATCCATATCGGGCGGGATTCGACCAATCTCGCGCCCGGTTTTAAAAAGCTGATGCAATCCCTGCTCACCCTGCCGGATTACCGGATTACGCTGGGCGGCGTGACGCTCGACGTAACCACGGATGTGGGCGAGCTGCGCCTGACCATGGATGCCTCTGTCGATACCGGCGGTACGGACAGCGTGCGGACAATCCGCGCCTCCATCCATTCCGAGCAATATCAGCTCGGCTTCAAAAGCGACTGGACTGGCACGCTGGATAAAAACGGCAATCTCGACCTTGCGGCGGAACTGGTGGACGGGCGGCTGAATATGGGGCCGCTGCGCATTTCGCGCTTTAACGGCTGGATCGGCGCAAATCTCACCGATGGCCGCCATAGTATCGAAACACAGCTGGAAGCGGGTAGCGCAAATCTTATGAACGTGCCGCTGCATAATCTTTCCCTCATCGCATCCCATAATGACGGCAGCAATAATGTGATTGTTCGCTCCGGCCTTTCGGGAATGCCGGATGTCCTCTTCACCGCCGACTATCTCAAGCCCGGCGATACGGCGTCGTTCCAGTCCGTCCTGTCAGGACAAAATCTTGGTATGCTGCTCGATTATATCGAAGAGGCCACCGGCCATCAGAAAGTGATCCGCGACGCGCTTGTCAATGCCGGCATGTTTCGTATGACGCTTGATTTCGATGCCGCAAAAAGATTTGTAGGCGGGCCGCTGCCCTTTGTTATCGCGCTTCAAATGAACGGCGAGCCAAGCCTTTCAGGCAACGCACTGCTTTATCCCGATACGTTCGATCTGCGCGGCTCGCTGGAAACCAGCGAGGAACTGGCGACAGCCTTGCAGAATTATTTTAAAATCCCCCCTTCCATGATGCGCCAGAATTATATCAGGCTGGACGGCAACATACGCTCCCTTTTCTATTCCGAAGAAGGTCAGCCCCCGCCGCCCGGCACAGTCGGTTTTCTTCCGGCTGAATAACACCCTAAAAAAAGCCTGTAGGCCATAGAGGCGCATGCCCATGCGGGCGGGTGCCAGCCCGCCCAAAACCGGCCCGGCCCATGCCGGAAAATGGCAAGAAAAACCGCAAGAAACAGACAGCCCCCCCGCGCGGATTTTCGCACGCGTTGATGAGATGCAATGCTTGAATAGGCGGAGCGGCTTACGGATAGGCGCAAGAATCGTAGATGATACGGGCGAAAGACTTGGCGCCTTCCTCGACAGTGAAACGGTATTCACGCCCGCCCGAAACGACGGAATGACGGATAGGAAACATCCCTTTTTTTACATCCTGTTCACTGCCGGCCTTAAAAGTGACCTCGATCGGCTGCGAGGGGTCAAACCATGCTTCGGGCTGGCCGCTCTTATTGCTCGCCGATACGCCCTTGGCGGTGATGATGATTGCGCCGTCAGCAACCGATACGCTGGAATCCGGGCCGGTATAGCTTGGCGTCGATACGATAAAGCGTTTATTTTCCGGCTCGGTACAGCCCGTCGGCGGGCGCGCGGATTTGATGACGAAAGCCAGTCTTTCGGGCGCCATCCCCTGATCCACCTGTTCGCGCACAAGCCTTGTCAGATCCTGCATCGGCCCTTCGGGAAGGATGGCGTTATATTCGGCCTTGATCTGCTCATACCGCGTATTGGCGGTTTGGGCTTCCGCGCGCAGCTCCGTCACGTTCGCCTGCAACAGGTTGCGCTCCTTGGTCAGGTTTTCGACATTCTCCTTCAAGGAGATATTCTGCTCGACGCCATATTGTTTCCCGACCCAAAATCCAACGCAGGCGGAAAGCGCTATCACGATGAGCATGCTGATCATACTCGTCATACGCTGCTGCGCACGCTCGCGATAACGGTTATGGGGATTATAGTTATTTATCATCATGGTTGGTTATGTCCTGAATATCCAAAAACTATATCATTCCGGCCAAAAGGGACAAGCCCCGCGGGGAGCCGTTAATCATCTTGTCCTCCGCCAATTCCGATGCCCGAACTCTGGAACTCCCCAAGGTTTTTAAGGCCGATCCTGAACATAATTTCGGTGCCGCTGTCGCCGGTATAATCCCGCGTCAGCGTCCGCTGTGTCGTCAGGGTGAAATCCAGACATTGCCCGGTATAATCGATTCCATAGGACGCGCTGCGAAGCCCTTTATTTTCGCCAAGATCGTACCATGCCGAGGCGAAAACATGCCAGTCATCATAAAAGCGGTAGCGCATGGAGCCCTGAATTTGCTCACGCGCGGCGTCAAGGTCGGTGCCGCCAAGCCCCTTGCTGTAGAAATACCGCGTACCGAGCGAAAACCTGCCGAGAGTGGAATAAGCATCGACCTCATGCCGCTGCGCGCTAAAATCATCTTCGGACAATTGAAAGCGGTAATCGAGATTAAGTTCCTGCCCCGTTGAAACAGCAATATGCCCGACATAATCCGATGCCTGTTCGGAGAGGCCGGAGCCTTGCGGGAACGGGTTGGTATCGTCCGTCAAACGGTAGCTCTGGCCCAAAAAGACCTCGCCGCGGTTGCCCTTGTCGGTGTAAAGCCCCGTCCTGAGCCCGTAAGTCACCCGGCTTCCGTCCTCTATCAAATCATGCCCCGGAAAACGGTTGCGTTCGAAAAGATTGGAAGCGTCGAGTGTAAAGTCTTGTGAATCCTCGTTCGGGATCGTGCCGTTGGAACTCACCTTGGTTCCGGCGGTAAGCGCGGCAACGGGCGCCACGATCATTTGCGACGTGTCGAAGCGTTTTACGAACGGATAGCTTGCCTCCCAGCTTGCCTGCGCAAAGCCGCGCGTATAGGTCGAGTCCGGCGGGTTGGCGAGCGCCATATTCCGGTCGCTGATATTATAGACATCGCCGCGCACCATCGCATCGATCTTGTTGACCATACCGAAACGGCTGATGAGCCGCCTTTGCCAGTCCAGCTCGGCGGAGCCGCGCATCATATCCTGCCCGCTTCCCTCCCGCATCAGGCCGAGCGCGGAAAGCTCCCCGCTCCAGCGCCCGCCGAGCAAGCCGTTCGGATCGCCGTAAAAAGAGGCGATGACTTCCGGCAATACGCCCGGCTGATCGACGCGGCGGTTGCTGACGCGCACATCCTGAAAGGCAAGGACGCGCCCGACCATGTAATCACGCCCGTCGAACCGTTCGACATAAAGCTCGTTTTCAAGAATATCTTCTGAATCGATATTATACTGGCGCAGATATTGGTCGTCCGAAGCCAGGGCAATGTCAAAGCCGGAGCGCCATTTATCGCTCATATCCCACTGGCCCCTGCCGAAAATATGGCCGCGCCATTCATCTTCGACCACCTTGCCCTGCCCGCCGACATTGTCGATACGGTCGGAATTGGTCACGCTGGCGTTGAATTTGACGGCGGCATTGTCAAAGCGCTGCCGGTATTCCGCCAAAGCCACTGGATTGACGTCCGTCGCGACGATGGCGCCGAGAGTCACATCCTTGTCCGGCGCGATGGCCCAGTAATATTCCTGCTGATAGGCCGCGCCAAGCTCGCTGTCGAAACCGAATTTCGGCGTTAAAAGCCCGCTCTTTTGTTCGACCGACCCATCCGTGTGCGAAAAATAAGGCGTATAAGCGAGCGGCACGCCCGCAAATTCAAACCACGCGTCGCGGTATTTAATCCGCGCGTCCGCTTCGTCATGGACGACTTCGCGCGCCCTGATCTGCCATAAAGGCGGCTTGGCCGGATCTTCCCTGCACGGCTCGCACGGCGTATAGCTGGCCTGTTTCAACTCGACGACCGTCCCGCCGCTTCGCGTACCTTCGCGCGCCGTAAAGCGCGATCCGTCGGTGAGGAGAATAAGCAGGCTTTGCACAAACCCCTCTTTCATATCCTGCGTCAGTTCGACGTCATCGGCAAAATAGGTCGTGCCGTCTTCTTCCGTCAGGACGACATTGCCGGTCGCCCGCACCCGGTCGGTTTGAAGATTATAGGATATGGCATCGGCCTTGACGATCCGCCCTGCCTGGACAAGTTCGACATTCCCCTTCGCGGAAACCGTCTGGGACAGCTCGTCATGGATAACCGTTTCGGCCTCCAGATCGATTGGCTGTTTGTTTTTTTCCTCTGCGCCAGCCTCCGGCGCCGGAAAAACCGCGCCTGCACCGCCATCGACCGAAGCCGCAAACACAGGATACGGCCACAGCATGGCTGCACCCGATAGAATCGTGGCGGCTAACAGACAAAACCGGTACGCGGATAAAATGGGCCTTCTCCCGTATGGACTAGAATGGGCAAACTGGAATTATGTGTTTCCAATCATTAGAGAAAATGCGGGAAAGGTCAAGATTCCAGAAGGCAATAAATCGCGTCCGGACTGAGGTTTTTTAACGCTTGAAGAAAGCGGGCACGTCATCGCCGAACCCCGGCCCCGGCGCATTGAGGTCGTCCTTTTCCGGCGTTCTGGCCGGACGGGATTGCGCCGCAAGCGGGGCTTTTTTCGCCAGGTCACGGGCCGCTGCCGGCGCGTCAAGATCCTCTGTACGGGAAGAGCGCGATGATGGCGACGCCCTGCGCGCACGTGCGCCGCCGCGCGCCCTTGAGGGGGCTTTTTCCTCTGCGTCGCCATGACCCGAATCTTGCGGGTCATCCGCACCATCCGTTTTATCGAATTGATAAACAGGTATCGGCTTTTTTATGAGTTTTTCGATATTTGCGAGATATTTTTCATCCAGATCCGTAGCAAGCATCCATGCCCGCCCGCTCTGTCCGGCGCGGCCCGTCCGGCCAATACGGTGAACGTAATCATCGGGGCTCATCGGGGCGTCATAGTTGAAAACATGGGAAACGCCCGAAATATCAAGCCCCCTCGCCGCAACGTCGCTGCAAACCAGCAATTTAAGCCGCCCTTCGCGGAAATCCTGCAAGGTTTTGGTGCGGGCCGCCTGAACCATGTCGCCATGGAGCGGAGCCGCGTCATAACCCTGTTTTTTCAGGAAAGAGGCAAGCTCGCCAATGTCGCGTTTACGGTTCAGGAAGATAAAGGCGTTCTTCGGCTCTTCTTTACGAATGATACGCGCCAGAATTTTTTTCTTGTCGCGCGGCGTCGTGTGAACCAAAAACTGCTCCACGGTCGTGGCCGTCGTTGCCGGCGGCGATACGCTGATTTCCTTTGGGTTGGACAGGAATTTTTCGGTGAGCCGCTTGATTTCCGGCGGCATTGTGGCGGAAAACAGCAATGTCTGGCGGTGCGGCGGGATCAGGGAAACGATTTTCTCGATATCCGGAACAAAGCCCATATCGAGCATCCTGTCCGCTTCGTCGATGACAAGGATGCGGATGTCATTAAGCAAAATCGCGCCGCGCCCGAACAGATCGAGCAGGCGGCCCGGCGTCGCGATAAGGACGTCCACGCCCTTATCGAGCAGCTTCGTCTGGTCGCCCATGGATTCGCCGCCGACGAGCAGCGCCATGGAAAGCTTATGATATTTTCCATAGGTTTTAAAGTTTTCAGCGACCTGCGCCGCCAGCTCGCGCGTCGGCTCCAGCACCAGCGAGCGCGGCATGCGCATGCGCGCGCGGCCACCCGACAAGGCGTCGATCATGGGCAGGGTAAAGCCCGCCGTCTTGCCCGTCCCCGTCTGGGCAAGGCCGACCACATCCCGCGCCATCATAATGACCGGAATGGCTTTTTCCTGGATCGGCGTGGGTGTTTCGTAGCCCTTTTCAGTGACGGCCCTGAGTGTTTCAGGGCTCAATCCGAGATCTTCAAATTTCATAGGTTTTCCCAAGTTCTGGCGCGTGTTTAGCAGGTTTCATGCCGGAAGCGCAAGGAATTATCAATGTTCATGCCCTTCATGGCCGAAAGCGCCGTTTCCGCCATGGCTGGTTTGCTCTGCCCCTTGCATTACGGGCTGCGGGATTGCCGCATCGTCCGTGCGGTGTATAAGGCTGTAAACAAGGACATTAACCACAAAAAGCACAGATGCGATTTTCATGGCCAGATGCGCCCTCTTCTGCCGCGGCACGCATGTTCCGTGGTCGCAGCCGGTCGAGTGGCAGTCAATCCGCCCGCCATACCACAGCGCAGCCCATCCGAGCGTCAGCACAATGCCGGAGCCGATAATCATCGGGACTTCCCATTCATGCATAAAAGCGTGCAAGGCAACCATCGAAGGCGGTAAAGTCGCAATCATCCCAAGCCCCGCAAGTAGGCCGATCAGGCTGAACAGGGTCGGGAAGACACAGCAAAACACATGGCTTGCCTCCGTCATGATGACCGCCCAAAAGAGGGATTTTTGTATTTTGCCGTTCATGGGGGATGACATAGCCCATTTAAACGCGGAAAATCAAGATAATGATATAGTATAACGGCAGTTTTCCGGCGCCTCCCCATCAAAAGCCGTTATATAAATTGCGCTGCGGCGCTTTCACCTGAAGGGGCGCACAGCTGAAGGGCGCAGTTTTGCCGGCCAGTTTTGCCCGCCCATAGCCCGCCTCTTCCGTGAGATTACATTTATCGTATGGCAGAGCCGTTTTTTCCCGCCGCGGGGTTTTGGGTTTTCGGCGGTGCGTTTCTATATTATGCCCGATTATTCCTATACGTCCCGGGCAATCTTATCCGCCGGAAGCAAGGCATTTATTTTGGATTTAAGATCAGCCAGATCAAAGGGCTTTGCGATATGCTCGTCCATGCCCGCCGCAAAGCATTTCTCGCGGTCGCCCGGCATGGCATAGGCAGTCATGGCGATAATCGGGAAATGCCGCAAAGCCGGATTCTCCCTTTCGGCGCGGCGCCTGTCGCTGCATGCCTGCAAACCGTCTTTTTCAGGCATCCTTGTATCCATCAGCGCAAGATCAAAATCCCCGCGCTCCATCATTGCGAGCGCTTCGATTCCGTTTGCGGCGGCTTCATAGCTATAGCCCAGGCTTTCAATCATCATCCCCGCCACCAGCACGTTGGGGGCGTAATCCTCGACCAGAAGAATATGGGCTGTTTTCCCGTGCGGGCGGTCGGCCTCAAGCCCGCCATTTTCGCTAAGGCCTATCTTGTCCCCCCTTGCCTCAAGGCGCAGTGTCACGGTAAAATGAGATCCTTCGCCCGGTATGCTTTTCACCGTGATGGTTCCGCCCATTTTCCCGGCGAGCTGCTTGCTGATGGCAAGCCCAAGCCCCGTCCCGCCATAGCGGCGCGTAATGCTTTCGTCAGCCTGCACAAAGCGCATAAAGATTTTATCTATTTGCGCGGCGTCAATGCCAATCCCGCTATCAACCACGTGGATTGTGGCGGTTGCCTTCCCGTCATTTCCTACCGCGCCCGTTTCTACCGTGATGCGGACAAATCCTTCTTGGGTGAATTTAAGGGCGTTGCCCACCAGATTCATCATAATCTGGCGGATGCGCACTAAATCTCCTGCGAAATCATTCGTCGAGATCCCTTTGGTGCAGACTTCCAGCGTGATGGATTTGCGCTCCGCCTCGATTTTCTGGATCTTGGCGATATCGTCGATAATGTCGCTTAGGCGAAAGGGCGCGGCTTCCAAAGAAAAACCTTCATCCTCTATCTTGCTGATATCGAGCAGGTCATTGATAAGGGCGCTGAGATGCTCTGTGCTTATCTTTAAGGTATTGAGGATTTCCCTGACCTTGGCGTCTTCCACAAGGCGGCCCTGCAGGATATTCACAAGCCCCGCGATGACATTCAGCGGCGTGCGCACCTCATGGCTGATATTCGCAAGGAAATTCGCCTTGGCCTGCTGCGCGGCCTCCACATCCTTCGCGGCTTTTTCCAGCATGGCTTCAGTGCGTTTTTTCTCGGTAATATCCCGCGCGATTTTAGACGCGCCGATAAGCACCCCCTTGCTGTCATGAATGGGGGAAATCGTAAGGGATATATTGATGAGGTCGCCGTTCTTGGTCATGCGCACCGTTTCAAAATGCTCGACCCTGCGCCCGGTCTTGATCCGGGTGATGATTTCCGTTTCCTCGTCCAGACGGTCGGCGGGGATAAGAAGGCTGATATGCTTTCCCGTCACCTCGTCGGCCTTATAGCCGAAAACGCGTTCGGCGGCGGGATTCCACGACGTGATAACGCCGTCCAGATCCTTGCTGATAATCACGTCATTGGATGATTCAATAATCGCGGCGAGATAGCTTCCCTCAAAGGCAGAAAGCCCCGGATTTTTATAGTCGCCGCTTTTGTCTGCAAGAGGGGTGAACGTCATGCCGTCCCTGTCTGTAAGCCCGCGCCAGTCATGAGGTATAAGGAGCCGCGAGTACCGTGTCTGGTACGGAATCCGCATGTGGCCCTGTTAAACAGGTGGGCGCCATATTGCCGTGCCTAGACCCGGCAAGGGACAGCTCCCTAATGCGAAGATTATCGGCCTCTGGGATTAAGTCAGATCCACGAGTACCGCAGCCTGTTCCCACTATAGCATAGAAGCGCCGGGGATTTATGCCTTTTTAATGGAGTTTACGCCGTTGAAAAACCTAAAGCTTTTGTAAATTTCCGGCAATGGCGTCGATGCGGGAGGCCAGAAGATCGATAGCGGTCACAATGGCCTCTTCCTCTTCGTCGCTCATCTTTACGCCCATCGTCGCGCCCGGCGATACCACCCCTTGCGCCTTCAGATCGGAAACTTCATCCGCAAGGATGATGGATGTCAGGACAAGAAGGTGGGATTCATTGGTCGCGGCCCCCGCGCGGGCAATTTCCCGCAAGCGGCCATCGACATAGCGCGCCAGTTCCGTAACGCGCTTTTCCTGCCCGTCGTCGCAAGAGATGCCGTAATTGCGTCCGTTGATGGTAATGCTTATTTCCGCCATCTCACCCTCGCCCTTCTTTCAGGATGGTTTCGACCTGCTCGATTGCGCTGTCCAGCCGCTTTGCAAGCATCCGCACATTCGCAGGGCTCATCACCGGAGGGCCTGCCGGACTGTCGGGGACGGCCATGGAAAACAAATCATTCTGCCTCGCGGAAGTTCCTTTTTTGACTTGCGCCTGCTTTGTTTCGACCGCCGCTTCCAGCTTGTAAACGGCGAGATTCAATTTGCTTAAAGACGATTTTATGGCGTCGCTCACGGGGCAATTCCCTTTTTTCGTTATGCTCTAAACGGTTATGTAAGAAAGATAAGCCCATTTATGACCGCCATTGCGCGGCGGTCAAGCGGGGTCTGGGGGTTTTCCCTTATTTTTACACATCTATTCTTGCCCCGAAGGCGGCGATTGGGCATTGTTGGGCAAATCCAACCATAGCGCAGGGCATAATAACGATATGACAAGCCAATCAGCAGCACTTTCCGCCGCCTCCCCCCTTTCCGGCCAGAACCGCGCCCGCATGGCGAACGCCGTCCGCTTTCTCGCCATGGACGCGGTAAAAAAGGCCAATTCCGGCCATACAGGGATGCCGATGGGCATGGCGGACATCGCCACGGTGCTTTATGACAGTTTCCTGAAATTCGACCCCGCCACCCCCGCATGGCCGGATCGCGACCGGCTGATCGTGTCCAACGGCCACGGCTCGATGCTGCTTTACGCGCTCGCCTATCTCACGGGCTATAAAGCCATGACGATCGATGAAATCAGGAATTTCCGCCAGCTCCATTCCAGAACGCCGGGCCACCCCGAAATCGACGTGGAGATCGGCGTTGAAACAACAACCGGCCCGCTTGGGCAAGGCATCTCCAACGCCGTCGGCTTTGCCGTGGCAGAGCGCGTTCTCGCCGCCCGTTTCGGCGAAGATCTGGTCAACCACTACACCTATGTTTTCGCAGGGGACGGATGTTTGATGGAAGGCGTAAGCCACGAGGCAAGCTCGCTCGCGGGGCATCTGGGCCTGTCGAAACTCATCGTCTTTTACGACGATAACGGCATCACGATTGACGGCGGCACGGATATTTCCTTTTCCGAAAACGTCGCGGAACGCTACAAAGCCTATGGCTGGGACGTGCAATCCATCGACGGCCACGATCACGGCGCCATCGAAGCGGCCATCCGCCGCGCGCAGACCGCCAAAGCGCCGAGCATCATCTGCTGCAAGACCAAAATCGGTTTCGGCGCGCCGACGCAGGAAGGCAAATCTTCCGCCCACGGCGCCATCACCAATGACGACGAGATCGCCGGCACACGCTCCAATCTCGGCTGGGACAACGCGCCCTTTGACGTTCCAGCAGAGATCCTCGAAAGCTGGCGCGCGCTCGGCAGGCGCGGCGCGGACGAACAGGCGGCATGGCAAAAACGCCTCGACGCCTCGGCCCAAAAACAGATCTTTACCGGGGCTATCGCGGGCAATGTGGCGGATGAATCCGCCCTCGTCCTGCAACCGGTCAAGGAAGCCTTTATCAACGACAAGCCGAAACTGGCGACGCGCCAGACATCCGGCGAATGCCTTGAAAAACTCATCCCCGCTTTCGCCCAGATGGTGGGCGGCTCCGCCGACCTCACAGGCTCCAACAACACGAAGACAAAGGCATCAGCGGTTATCGGCAAGGATGATTTCGCCGGAAACTATATCAATTACGGCGTGCGCGAACATGGCATGGCCGCCATTATGAACGGCATGGCGCTGCATGGCGGCATCATCCCCTATGCCGGAACCTTCCTCCAATTCGCCGACTATGCCCGCCCCGCCATCCGCCTTGCGGCGCTGATGAAACAGCGTGTTATCCATGTGATGACGCATGATTCCATCGGGCTTGGCGAAGACGGGCCGACGCACCAGCCGGTCGAACATCTGGCCGCCCTCCGCGCCATCCCCAACTGCTATGTTTACCGCCCTTGCGACGGGGTGGAAACGGCGGAATGCTGGGAGCTTGCCCTCGCCCGCCAATCATCACCCGCCATTCTGGCGCTTAGCCGTCAGGGCCTCCCGACGGTGCGGACGAATGCCGCGGAAAATAAATCCGCGCGCGGCGCCTATATATTAAAAGAAAGCGACGGCGCGCCCAAAGTCACCCTTTATGCCTCCGGATCGGAAGTCGAACTCGCCCTGAACGCCGCGGAGCAGCTTGGCGATTTCGTGCGCGTCGTTTCCGTCCCGTGCATGGATATTTTCCTTGAGCAGGACAAAGCCTATCGCGACAGCCTTCTGGCCAACGATTCTATAAAAGTCGGCATCGAGGCCGCCATCCGCATGGGATGGGATTCCATCATCGGTCAGGACGGGATCTTTATCGGCATGACGTCGTTCGGCGATTCCGCCCCCGCCGGAACGCTCTTCAAACATTTCGGCATTACCGCGGAAGCGATCGTCGAAGCCGTCAGGAACAAGTAGGACAAGCGATTAAGGTTGCAAGCCCCGCGGGGCTTGATTACAAATTATAACCATCAGAATACCGGATGAAATTGCAAAGGAATCACCATGAGCGTCAAAGTAGGAATTAACGGATTTGGCCGTATCGGCAGGCTCGTCGCCCGCGCCCTCTATGAATCAAAGCGCACAGATATCGAACTCGTCGCCATCAACGATCTCGCCCCGGCCGATACCAATAAAATCCTGCTCAAATATGATTCCGTTCACGGCAATTTTCCTTTCTCCGTTGAAACGGACGGCGAAAAGGCCCTTATCATCGACGGAAAGCGCGTCGAAGTCGTCAATGAAAAAGATCCGAAAGCAATTCAATGGGCTGCGCTTGGCGTTGACATCGTCCTTGAATGTACCGGCATTTTCACCGACCGCGAAAAGGCCGAACAACATTTCGTAGGCGGTGCGAAAAAAGTCCTCGTATCCGCCCCCGCGACCGACGAAGACGCGACGGTCGTTTACGGCGTGAACGACGACAAGCTGAAACCGGAGCATGTGATCGTTTCCAACGGCTCCTGCACCACCAATTGCCTTGCGCCTGTCGCAAAGGTTCTTCATGAAGCCATCGGTATCGAAAGCGGTTTCATGACGACCATCCATTCCTATACGGGCGATCAGCGCATCGTCGATACGATGCACAAGGATCTGCACCGCGCCCGCGCCGCCGCCCTTAACATGATCCCCTCTTCCACGGGCGCGGCCAAGGCTATCGGCAAGGTTTTGCCCGAACTGAAGGGCAAGCTGGACGGTGTTTCCATCCGCGTCCCCACGCCGAATGTTTCCGTCGTCGATCTGAAATTCATCGCAAGCCGCGAAACCTCCGCCGAAGAAGTCAACGCCGCGATCAAGAAATCGCTCGGCGGGCGGATGGAGGGAGTTTTGAGCGCCTATGACGAGCCACTCGTTTCCACCGACTTCAACCACAACCCCCATTCCTCCATCTTCTCCTATGAAGGAACGAGGGTTATTGACGGCAAGCTTGTCCGCATCATGACGTGGTATGACAATGAATGGGGCTTTTCCAACCGCATGCTGGATACGGCGGCAAAAATGCACGCTGTCGGCTATGGTTCGGATATAAAGGCCGCCTAGGGGAAATAAGGAAAGCGGACGATCAATTACGCTCACCGCCGCGGGAGCATCCAAAGAAAAAGGAAACACCATGCCGAAACTAAAACCCGGCGTCGTTTGGGGCGATGATTACAAAAGGCTGATCAATTCCTGCAAGGAGGGACAATATGCCCTTCCCGCCGTCAATGTCACCGGCACCAACACGGTCAACGCCGTGCTAGAGGCGGCGGCGAAAAACAAGGCGGACGTCATCATCCAGCTTTCCAACGGCGGCGCGGAATTTTTCGCCGGCAAGGCCATGCCGGATTCCTTTCAGGCAAAAGTCCTTGGCGCCGTGAGCGCGGCGCAGCACGTGCATCTTCTGGCGGAGCATTACGGCGTTTGCGTCGTCCTCCATACCGATCACGCCAATAAAAAACTCGTCCCCTGGGTCGATGCGATGATTGATCACGGCGAGGCTTATTTCAAACAGCACGGCAAGCCGCTTTTCACCTCGCACATGATCGATCTGTCCGAAGAGCCGCTTGAAGACAATCTCGAAACCTGCGCCCGCGTGTTAAAACGCCTCGTCCCGCTCGGCATGAGCATAGAGATCGAACTCGGCATCACGGGCGGCGAGGAAGACGGCGTCGGCTCCGACGACATCGACAACGCCAAGCTTTACACCCAGCCCGAAGACGTCTTGCGCGCCTATGACGTTCTGGCCCCTATCGGCCATTTCTCGACCGCGGCCTCGTTCGGCAACGTCCACGGCGTTTATTCACCGGGCAACGTCAAGCTCCGCCCCGAAATCCTGAAAAACTCGCAAGAGATGGTGGCGGGCGAACGGGGCCTCGGCGCGAACCCGCTCGACCTCGTTTTCCACGGCGGCTCCGGTTCGGAAAAAGAAAAAATCGCGCAGAGCCTGCTCTATGGCGTTTTCAAAATGAACATTGATACGGACACGCAATTCGCCTTTGCCCGCTCTGTCGGCGCCTATGTGGCGGCGAATGAAAAAGCGTTCCTGCACCAGATCGACCCGGAAGACGGCAAGCCTTACAAGAAACAATATGACCCCCGCGCCTGGCTGCGCGAGGGTGAAAAGGGCATTGCCGCGCGCCTTGACGAAGCCTTTGCCGACCTGCGCTCCGCGGGTAAGAGCTTGGCGGCCTAGCATTTCTCCCTTATAATCCTCTCAAAGCCCTTTCAGCAAAAGAGGATTATCATGGAAGTTTTCGTCCTTGTCGCCGCGTTCCTCGCCGTCATTATAATCGTCAAGGGCGTCAAGCCCGTTCCGCAAGGCATGGAATATACGGTTCAGCGTTTTGGCCGCTATACGCACACGCTCCATCCCGGCCTGAATTTCATCATCCCCGTCATCGATGCGGTCGGCGCCAAGATCAATATGATGGAAACGGTTCTGGACGTCCCCTCGCAGGAAGTCATTACGAAAGACAACGCGCTGGTACAGGTTGACGGCGTGGTCTTTTATCAGGTTCTGGATTCCGCCAAGGCGGCCTATGAAGTCCGCAATCTCGAACTCGCCATCCTCAACCTGACCATGACCAATTTGCGCACCGTGATGGGCTCCATGGATCTGGACGAGCTTTTATCGGAGCGCGACCAAATCAATGCCCGCCTGCTCCATATCGTCGATGACGCGACGGAGCCGTGGGGCGTGAAAGTCACCCGCATCGAGATCAAGGATATTTCACCGCCGCGCGACCTCGTCGATTCCATGGCGCGGCAGATGAAAGCCGAACGCGACCGCCGCTCTACCGTCCTCGAAGCGCAAGGGCAGCGCGAAGCCGCCATCCTGCGGGCGGAAGGCGAAAAACAATCCGCCGTTCTGGAGGCCGAAGGGCGCAAGGAAGCCGCCTTTCGCGACGCCGAGGCCCGCGAGCGTTCCGCCGAAGCCGAAGCGAACGCAACCGCCATGGTTTCCGACGCTTTGCGCAGCGGGAACGTGCAGGCGATCAATTATTTCATCGCGCAGAAATATATCGAGGCGCTGAAAGACTTCGCCGCGTCCCCCAACCAGAAGACGCTTTTCATGCCGCTTGAAACGACGGGCGTCATCGGCTCCGTTGCCGGCATTACCGATCTGTTGCAAGACATCGCGAAGAAGAAAGGATAAGGCGTCATGGATTTTATGAATGATCTGGCCTATTGGCACTGGCTCGTTTTCGGCCTTGTCCTTGTCATCCTCGAAATCTTTGTGCCTGCCGCGATTTTCCTGTGGCCGGGCATTGCGGCGCTGATAACCGCCGCCATTGCCTTTATGCTTCCCGATGCTCCATGGACGGTTCTGGTGCTTGTCTGGGCGTTCTTCTCGGTTGCGCTGGCCTTTGGCTGGCAGGTCTATAAGAAGCTCTATAAACGCCCGGAGCAGCATCCGACCATCAACCGCCGCGGGGAGCAATATGTCGGGCGGCATTTCACGCTGCCAAGCGACATCGTCAACAGCCACGGCGAAATCCGCGCGGACGATACACGCTGGCGGATTGTGTGCGACCATGATTTGCCCGCGGGGACGAAAATCACCGTCACCGCCGTCGAAGGCACGACTCTGCGCGTCGAGGAATTTGTATCGTAATGCGCCGCCCCCGCAGCCGCGCGAAAGAAAGCCTTCCCCGCATCGCAATGATTATCGCCATATGCGCTCTGGCCCTGATTCTTTTCGGGGAACAGCGCACCGTACCTGAAGACCTCTTTCTCTTTGGCGCCGCGGCGACCACACCGCAGGTCACGGAGCGCGCGGAAGAGCATATCCTTTACGGCGACGGGCGCGGCGGCGGCCATCTTCACGGCATGGGCATGCCCTGCAAATCAGAATTTCCCGCCATGTGGGATGCCGGAAAGATCATCGCCGCAGTGCAATCTATCGCCGCGAACGACAATCTGCGCTGGGAGCGGCAGGATAACGGCTATTACAAGGTAGAGCGGATGGTCGAAGATGTGCGTGTGCGCGTTATCGTCAACCGCCGGAACGCCGAAGTCGTGACCGCCTATCCCGCCAATACGGGGCGCAATCCCTGCCCCGCGCAAGGAACAAGAACGCCCGCCAATGATAATTATTGACGGCGCCGCCTAACGGTGGGCGCAGACATGCAAGGACACGGGGACGACGCCGTCCTGCATCATGCCGAGCTCGTGCGCGGCCCCTTCGCTTAAATCAATCACATGCGTTTTGAAACCGCCACGGTCATTGATGCGGACATTGACGCTGCGCGCGTTCTTTAAATTCGTGACTTTGACAATCGTGCCGAACGGCAGGGTCTGATGCGCCGCGGAAAGCAGGCCGGGATAGAAGACCTCGCCGCTCGTCGTGCGGTTGCCTTCAAAACCGGGGCCGTACCAGCTGGCCGTGCCGCGCGCGATTTCATAAGGGCAGACTCCGGCGATGGCCGGATACGGCACGCAAAAAAGCGCCGCAAGGAAGATGGATAGGAAGCGGGATAGCTGCATGGAGGGACTATACAAAATTCCTCCATGCTTGTCACTTTTGGAAAAAGCTTTGATAGGCTGGCTCAGGCCGGGCAGCGGAAAATATCCACGCGCACCTCGCCCCGCTTTTCAAAGCCGAGCGCCTGCGCCGCGGCCTTGCTCAAATCCAGCACGCGCCCTTTGGCATAGGGGCCGCGGTCATTGACGCGGGTTCTTAGCGTGTTGCCATCGGACGTCCTGACCCAGATATGGGTGCCGAGGGGCAGGTTCTTATGCGCCGCGCTGATGCGCGAGGGGTCGAATTTCTCGCCGCTTGCGGTCGGGTTGAAAACAGGCCGTCCGTCCTTCCAGTATTTCGCCATTTCATTGCCGTACCATGACGCCATGCCGCTTTGGACATAGGAGCAACCTTTGGGCGCATCCTTCGCCATGGCCGCGCCGGAAAATCCCACACCCGCCGCAAGGGCAAAGGCGCGTGTCAATTTTAAAGCCGATTGATTCATTCGCGTGCCTCTTTCTTTCCAGATTGATTGAACTTCAAACCGGAAAGCAGAATGGCCGCCTTATTTGGTCAGGCTATGAAGGGAATATCCCGATACTGTGATAATATATGGGCGAAATATGGCGCCCGCGCTTCCTGCGAATCGCGCCCTATGCCCCGCATTGATAGACGCGCACATTCTGGGTATCAGCCATGCCGAGCGCACGGGCCGCGCCGCGGCTCAAATCAATGATCCGCCCTTTCGCATATGGCCCGCGATCATTGATGCGCACGTTGATCCCTTCCGGATCGGCGTCAGGCTTGTCAAGGACGACCTTGACCACGGTTCCGAACGGCAGGGCCGGATGCGCCGCGCTTATTTTTTCGGGATAGAATGTTTCGCCGCTTGCGGTCGGGTTGAAGACGGGCTTGCCGTTTTTCCAGTATTTCGCCATTTCATTGCCGTACCATGACGCCTCACCGCGCTGAAGCAGCTTGCAGCTTTTATCCTTCGGCTGCCGCGCTTCATCCGGCCCTTTCGGCACGCTTGCACAGCCGCTAAGCGCGGCCAACAGCGCAAGGAATGCAAATTTTCTCATAATGTCCTTTTCCCTTTACGATTGATTTACGGCTTGCCGCACCACAGGATCGTGTCGATATCCGGCGCGCCGGTCGCGAGCATGACAAGCCTGTCGATACCAAGCGCGATGCCCCCGCTTTCGGGAAGGCCGTGTTCGAGCGCGGCGATGAAGCCTTCGTCCAGAGGATAGCGCTCGCCGTAGAGCCGCTCCTTGATATCCATTTCGACGTGATAGCGCCTGCGCTGCTCCGCCGCGTCCGTCAGCTCCGAAAAGGCGTTGGCAAGCTCAATACCGCAAACATAAAGCTCGAACCGCTCCGCAAAGCGCGGATCGTCCGCTTTGGGTTTTGACAGCGAGGCCATGGCGATCGGGTAATCGCACAAAAAAGTCGGGCGGAGCATGCCGAGATTGGGTTCGATCTTCGCATCCATGACACGGAAGAAAAGATCGTCCCACGCATCGTCATCGGCGGCGCGCAGACCCGTTTCCCGCACCTTCGCGCGAAGCCCGTCCGTATCCTCCAGATAATCGGCAATGTCGAAACCGGCATGGCGGATGAAAGCCTCGCGCACCGTGAGCCGCTCGAACGGATCGAACGGGTCGCACTCATATTGCTTGTGGATATAGCGTTTGACGCCCGCCCGCACGGCCACCGACCGGAGCAATTCTTCACAATCACGCATAATATCCGTGTAATCGGCCTGCGCCCTGTACCATTCTATCATCGTAAATTCGGGGCTGTGGCGGCGGCTGTCTTCCGCGTTCCGGAAGACGTGGCAAATCTGGTAGAGCCTCTCCATCCCCGCCGCCATCAGCTTTTTCATGGCGAATTCGGGGCTGGTATGGAGATAGAGCCTGCGGGCGATTTCCCCGTCCGGCCCACGCAAATCCGTGGCAAAGGCGCGGATATGGGCGTCGATGACCGGACAGGTCTGGAGGATGGGGGTTTCAACCTCCATAAAGTCCGCCTTGTCGAAAAAAGCCCGTATTTCCCGCAGGATAGCGGCCCGCGCCTCAAGATACGGTTTTTTAGCCCCAAAGTTTTCGGGAAGCCACCACATTTGCTTGCAATTTCCTTTTAAATCCCATAGAACAGGGCCGGAATTTATACAAAGGACTAAAGAAATGAAAGCCGATATTCATCCAGACTACCATGAAATCACGATCGTCCAGACGGACGGCAGCGAATATAAAACCCGTTCCTGCATGGGCAAGCCCGGCGATGTCATGCGTCTTGACGTTGACCCGCTCTCCCACCCTGCATGGCAAGGCGGAACACAAAAAGTCGTTGAAAAGCAACAGCTTAAGAAATTCGAGAACCGTTATGGTTCCTTCCTGTCCGCCGGCGGCGGCAAGAAAGAAGAAGGCAAGAACTAAGCCCTTCGCTCCTTATGGAATTCAAGAATCCGCCCTCCTTCAGGGCGGTTTTTTCATGTTCTTGCCTCTTGTGGATATATAAAAAAGGGGCTGGAAAGCCCCTCTTTCTTTACCTGTTTGCCCGTGAATCAGTCACGCGCCCTTAATGACATCAGGCCGCATCGAGCTGGTTCAAAGCGCTTGAAAGCTTGTCGATGACCAGCTGGGCCTCGATTTTACGGCTGCGGAATTCTTCCAGAATCTCCGCCGGTGCGCGTTCGACGAATTGCCGGTTCTCCAGCTTTTCCTCCGTCTTGCGGATATCGTCCCGAAGCTTGGCAATCTGTTTTTTCAGCCGCTCGCGCTCCTTGTCGAGGTCGATGAGATCCGCGACCGGAAGCACAAGCGTCGCCTCATCGACGATTGTTTTAAGCGAGCGCGGCGGGGCATTCCCTTCCAGAAGGCCGATAGTGGATAACCGCGCCATCTGTTTCAAGACCGCGTCATATTTCACAAGCCTCGCAGAAGTGGCTGCGCCCGCATCCTGCACCAAAAGGTCGATGCGCGCCCCTGCCGGCACGTTCATGTCGGAACGCACCGAACGGATCTCCGTAATGAAACGGATCAGCCATCCGGCCTCTTGTTCCGCCTCCGCCTTCAAAAGCGCATCGTCATAAACGGGCCATGCGCTGACCAACAGCCGCTCTCCCACAGACCGCTTTGCGATATTGGCGTAAAGCTCTTCCGTCACATAGGGCATGAACGGATGGAGCAGGCGCAGGATTTGTTCCAGAACCCAGCCGGTCGTCGCGCGGGTTTCTTCCTGAACCGCCGCATCGCCGGACGCCAGCAATGGCTTGGTAAACTCAAGATACCAGTCGCAAAAACTTCCCCATGTGAACTGGTAAATCGCGCTTGAGGCTTCGTTGAATTTGAAATTTTCAAGCCCCGCGGCAATCGCCCGCTCCGTCTTGACGACTTCGCCGATAATCCACTGGTTCAATTCATGCCGCACCGAAGACGGGTCGAATCCTTTGCGCGGGAATCCGTCATTCATCTCGCAATAACGCGCGGCGTTCCAGAGCTTGGTCGTGAAATTGCGATAGCCTTCCACGCGCTCCTCCGACATGCGAATATCGCGCCCCTGCGCCGCCGATGCGCTCATGGTAAAGCGCAGCGCATCCGCGCCGAATTTGTCGATAAGGCTCAGCGGGTCTATGACGTTGCCCTTGGACTTGGACATTTTCTGGCCCTTGGCGTCAAGGACGAGCGCATGGAGATAGACCTTTTTAAACGGTACCTCGCCCATGAAATGAATGCCCATCATCATCATCCGCAAGACCCAGAAAAAGATGATGTCGAATCCCGTGATCAATATGTCGCCCGGATAATATTTCGCAAGCTCCGGCGTCTTTTCCGGCCAGCCCAGCGTCGAAAACGGCCACAAGGCGGAAGAAAACCACGTATCAAGCACGTCTTCGTCGCGGCGAAGCTTCTTGTCCCCCGCCATGGCCTGCGCCTGTTCCTCGCTTTCGGCGACATAGAACTTGCCGTCTTCGTCATACCATGCAGGGATCTGGTGCCCCCACCAGAGCTGGCGCGAAATGCACCATGGCTGGAGGTTATCGACCCAGTCAAACGTGATCTTTTCCCAGTTTTTGGGAATGAATTCCGTCTTGCCCGCCTTAATCGCCTCGACGACCGGCAGCGACATTTTCTTGGCATCGACATACCATTGATCGGTCAGATGCGGCTCGATGACGACGCCGGAACGATCGCCGTGCGGCACTGTGTGCGTGATGCTCTCGACCTTGACGATCAGCTCCTGCTCTTCCAGTTCGGCCAGGATTTTCTTACGGGCGGCGAAGCGTTCCAGCCCCACATAATCCTCCGGCGCGTTATCGTTCAGATGCGCGTTATCGTCAAAGATATTGATTTGCGGCAGGTTATGGCGCCTCCCGACCTCAAAGTCGTTAAAGTCGTGCGCCGGCGTAATCTTTACCGCGCCGGAACCATGTTCGGGGTCGGCGTAATCGTCGGCGATGATGGGGACAAGCCGCCCGCAAACGGGAACGATCGCCATCTTGCCGATCAGGCTTTTATAGCGTTCGTCTTCGGGGTTGACAGCAATGGCCGTGTCGCCCAAAAGCGTTTCGGGGCGTGTCGTCGCGATCGTGATCGTATGCGCCTCGTCCCCTTCGATGGCGTACTGGATATGCCAGAGATTGCCCTTGACCTCCCGCGCCTCGACCTCGATATCGGAGATCGCCGTGTGGAATTTCGGATCCCAGTTCACAAGGCGTTTATCGCGGTAGATCAATCCGTCCTTATAAAGCTGGACGAATACTTTCACGACGGCGCGCGAAAGCGTATCGTTCATCGTGAAAGCCTCGCGGCCCCAGTCCGGCGTCGCGCCGAGGCGGCGCAGCTGCGATGTAATCGTCCCGCCGGAATAGGCCTTCCAGTCCCAGACACGGTCGAGGAATTTCTTGCGGCCCAAATCATGGCGCTTGATTCCTTCGGCGTCGAGCTGGCGCTCGACAACCATCTGCGTCGCAATGCCCGCATGATCCGTGCCGGGCATCCACATGGCGTCACGCCCGTTCATGCGGTAATAACGCGTCAATATATCCTGAAGCGTCGTGTTGAGGCCGTGGCCCATATGGAGGCTTCCCGTCACGTTGGGCGGCGGCATCATGACGGTAAAAGGCGCTTTCCCGCTGTCCGGCTGCGCGGAAAAAGCCCCTGAGGATTCCCACTGCGGATATAAACGTGCCTCTATTTCCGAAGAATCAAAAATTTTTTCGAGCATCTTCCCCTCTTTTACAGAAAGGGAGTAATTTAAACGTCCTGCGCCTGACGGGCAAGCTTTTCCAGCTCTTTCTGGACAATCCGTTCAACCATCGGCGGGAGATTCTCCGAAAGCCAGTCTTTCAGCATCGGGTTCAACATTTCGCGCACCAGATCCTCAAGCGTAATCGCCCCGTGGTCGCGGTGGCGGGTGATCGGCATGTTCCCCGCAAGTTTTGCCATGCTGGAGATCGTCGCCTGACGGGCGGTGCCGGAGATAAGATCGTCTGCCTGCTGTGCGGCGGCGGCGGGCGCGCCCGCGGTCTGGGGTTGTTTGGGCGTTTCCATCTTGACCTCTGCTGGGGCTGGCTGCGCGGGCATATCCTGAAGCTCTATTTCTATATTTTCATCCCGCGGAGCGGCGGCCATATCCTGCGTTAGTTCCAGAATATCCTCCGCCGCCGCTTCAGGCTCTTGCGCAGGGCTTGCGGCTTGCGCCGGTTTTTCTTCGGCTTTCGCGGCGGGTGCGGGCGGCGCGGCGGCCGGCTTTGGCGGCGCTGCCTGCTGCTGTGCCGGTTGCGGCGTTTCCGGCGGCGGCTTCGGCGCTTCCTTTTCCTGTGCCGGAGGCGGCGGAGCGGCTATGGCAGGTTCCGGTTCCGGAGCCGCCGGTTTTTGCGGCGGCGGCGGCGGGGCCATATCCAGTGCGCCATCCTCGTCATCGTCAGAGATGATCTGGCGAATCGAAGCAAGGATTTCTTCGATGGATGGTTCCTGGTCTGGTATTTTATCGGCCATAAAGAATCGTTCTAAATGTGGGCGTTACATGCAACGCCGTATAGTGTCCAATATAGTATGCGGCTTGTCAAAGCCCTTGCCGCTAGTTTTCCTCACCTATTCTCAAGAAGGGGCCGTAAGGGCCTAGAATACAAAGCCTGTTTGTGGCTCCATGCCCGGAAGATAGTGGATGGCGGCGTCGAACAAAATACGCTCGCCCGCGATTCCATTGGCGTTTTTGGTCACAAGAGTCGCGCGGCCAATCTTCTCCCCGGCCTTGCGGACGACCGCCGCCAGCCGCCCTTCCGGCGCAAGCTGCGCCACCAGTTCGGGGGGAATGGCGCCAACGGCCCCGTTCACAAAGATGAGGTTATAAGGCGCGCCCGCCGCATGGCCTTGCGCGAACGGGCCGGATACGGGCGCAATCACCGCCGCGCAGCCAAGCCGCGCCCAGATTGCCTGCGCCGCATCCATCAGGCCCGTATCGGGTTCAAGCGCCGTAATATGGGCGCAAAGACGGGCCAGCAGCGCGGCGGAATAGCCGCTCCCGCCGCCAATATCCAAAACCCTGTCGCCGTCTTCCGGCGAAGCCGCCTGCAACAACCGCGCATGGGTCGCTGGCTCCATCATCCAGCGCCCGCCGCCGAGCGCGATGTCTTCGTCACAATAGGCGATGCCGCGCGCGCCCTCGGGAAGGAAGTCTTCCCGCGCCACCTGCCCGAAAGCCTCCAGCACCGCGTCATTCACCACGCCCAGGGGATGAATCTGGGAATCGACCATGGACTGACGCGCCGTTGCAAAATCTGTCATTTTAATCCTTTTCGGAATCCGGCTGGCGGATCGTGAAAACCTGTTTGAAGAGCGGAACGGCAGGATGCCATGGAACCGTTTTTGACGGCGTTCCGCCCCGCTTCCTACATATCCCATGATTTAAGGCTTTTCCATACCCGTTTTAACAATTGACACACCCCCTGCATCCTCTTTACATCTACATCCCAAGGATGGCGCGATGGCAGAATGGTCATGCAGAGGACTGCAAATCCTTGTATGCCGGTTCGATTCCGGCTCGTGCCTCCAAAATTCTTATCCCTTATATCCGTTGTTGTTCGCACATGATTTTGAAAGCCTTGTTCTAAAAGGCTTTTAAGACCATCGTGCGCTTATCACTATTCACAACCAGCCACCTGCAACCGCCCCTTTTGGGGGCACTTATGGGGGCACATTGACGGAAAGGATGGGGGCATAAAATGAAATTGACCCATAAAGCCTGTGAACAGGCACCAGCGAAAGAAAAACCTTACAAAATCCATGATGGCGGTGGCATGTACCTTGAAGTCATGCCCAATGGATCAAAATATTGGCGACTTAAATATAATTGGCTCAAAAAGGAAAAGAGGCTTGCACTAGGGGTATTTCCCCGCACATCCCTTGCCGATGCCCGCAGAAAGCGTGAGGAGGCTAAAAAACAGCTTTCCGAAGGCATAGACCCCAACGAGGCCAAAAAAGAAGCCCGCCGCCAAGCCATACAGGAAAGCGATAATACCTTTAGGGCGCTGGCGCTGGAATGGCACGAAAACACGAAAGACAAATGGGCGGCAAAACACGGCCAGAATATTCTGCACAGGCTGGAAAATGATATTTTGCCCTATATTGGCGACCTCAATGTTACGAAAATTAAAGCGCCTGAGGTTCTAGCCATGTTGAGAAAAGTGGAACAGCGCGGGGCGCTGGATATTGCCGGACGCTGCCGCCAGATATGCCGACAGGTGTTTTTATACGGTATCCAGACAGGCAAATGCGAAAACAACCCCGCCGAATACCTGAAAGGCGCATTAAAAACGCACAAGACAAAACATTTTGCCGCGCTGGAGCCACGGGAACTGCCGGAATTGCTCATGGCGCTGGAACGTAACGATGCTCGCCTGCATGCCCGCACCCGCCGCGCCATCCGGCTTTCCATGCTGACCTTTTTGCGCCCCGGCGAATTACGACAGGCCGAATGGTCAGAAATTGATTACAAGCGGAAACAATGGCTCATCCCTGCCGCCAAAATGAAAGCCCGTAAAGACCACATTGTTTTGCTTTCCGAGCAAGCTATCGCGCTTTTGAAAGAGCAATTCGAGGAAACAGGCCATATCAACACCCCCTATGTATTCCCCAGCCAGATAAAGCCCCGCCAGCCTATGAGCAACGGCACTGTATTAGTCGCACTTAAAAAGCTGGGCTTTGCCGGACGCATGACCGCGCACGGGTTCCGCGCTCTTGCACGAACTGCCATAAGAGAAGAACTGGAATATGACCCTGACGTTATCGAGGCGGCGCTGGCGCATAAACCGCTAGGGGCGCTGGGGGCGGCTTATGACCGCTCTATCTTTATCAACAAGCGAAAGCAGATGATGCAGGACTGGGCGAATTATATTGATCGCGTGGCTTATGACGGAAAAACTAAAGTCGTTCCATTCAGAAAGGCGGTATAAATGTTAATCGAGGCTAATAATTCAGGGCGCAATATAACGGATTTTGACTTTAACGATCCGGCCACACGCGAACGGCTGCAATTGTGGCTGGATACTGCAATTCATAAGATTATGCGCGGAAATGACCTGACAAAACCTGACCTTTTGAAAATAAAAGAATTACTCACAATTATTCAGCAAAAAGAACAATATAAGATTCCCTATAGACGGGGAGAAAGAAAGCCCACCTTCACCCGTAATGAACAGCTAATATGCTGGTATCGTGTCACACTTGAATCACAATTAAAAATGCGGGCGACAGAAGCGAAAAAAGCCACCGCTGAAAGATTTTTAATTTCTCAAAAACTGGTAGAAACGTACTGCACACGCCATCGAAAAGGCATTGAGCGCATGATTGAAAAATTCGGCTATGATGAATATTCCTATACCTATATGCAGCATTTATTTTTATACAAAAAAGGCAAAGAACAGCTTCTTACAGAATTCCTTGCGAAATACCCCTTCTAATTAGGACGACATACAAATAAACACGCCGTAGTTTTCCCTTGTACGCGACAAACCGCACATGAAAGGAAAAACACGATGCAAATGTCCTATACGATTGATGAAGTCTGCAAGCTCTGCTCTATCGGGCGCACGAAACTGTACCAGATTATTGCCGATGGCTATTTACCCGCCAGAAAGCTGGGCAAGCGCACCCTGATTTTACACGATGACCTTGTGGAATTTATGGGCGGGCTTGAAAAATTCCCGACACAAAAAGCAGAGGGTTAAATATGCGCTGGTCATACCCTCAAAGCAAATGCCGCCCCCGGACAGGAAGCAGCATTCACTTGACAACATATAACGGCTTTTATTGTATCCCCGACACAGGCCGCAAGCCATGCCCCACCATACGCAAACGGACGGTCACGGTATCCATTGCCGTTAAAATAACGGGAAATAACGATGGCAAAATTTCAGAAAGGCAATAAACGGCCAGAAAATGCGGGCAGGAAAAAAGGAACGCCGAATAAAACCACAGATCAAGCCCGCGAAGCCATCGCCCTGCTCATCGAAAGCCGGATTGACCAGTTACCGCAATGGCTGGATGAAATACGCGAACAGGACGGAGCGCAAGCCGCCTTCAAATGCCTGACATCCCTTTTGGAATATTACATCCCGAAATTAAACAGGGCGGAAATAACCAGTGCCTGCAACCAACCACCTGTTGTTTTCATCGACAATGTGCCGAAAATGACCCTAGAAGAAGCGGCACGAGCCTATCAGGAATCCCTTAAGGGGCTATAATTTATACAGTTGGCTAAAATCATTGCTTTAAAATCAAGTTAAACTGTATTTCAGCCTCTCAGTCTTTTGCCTGAAAGAAATAATCTCATCACATAGCCGAATAAAATATTCAGCCGGTAATGTTGTTTTTGTTTTTTCTGCGTCATGGCACAAATAATACATTTTTTCGCAACACCATTTAAATTTATCAATGTCCTCTTTTGCCAACCGTCTAACTTTAGAGGTATCGGCCATATAATTATCTTTATTATTCGCATCTAAGATATTTGTAACAGCATAAACACCCCTATCCGTAAAGCGAAAATCCGCATGACACAAAGCATTGCGGATGGCTCTTAAGCTATGTAACGCATCTTTGATTTTAATCTTTTCTTTTTTTGTTCGGGGCAGACTGCAAATATACCCGTCAATTACATTATTATCTTTGGAATTGTCGCCATATAGCACGGAGTGTAATTTACTAAATTTCTCTCTTGTACGCTGTTCTACAATCTGCCACTGCAAAGTAATCCTGCCCAGTAAAGATAAATCATGGCCATATTCTGCGCTCCCCTCTTTATGGAGGCGGCAATAATAGCCATTGCTGCACATCATTATAAGGCATTGGTATTTTACAATAGCTTCGCCAACCGCACGGTAAAAATCATTATCGTCTTTATTCCCGTATGGATGGACTGATTGCACAATGAATCCCCTTTAAATATCCCCAATTATTATTACAATAGCGGCCAGATATGAACAATAATAGTTAATAGCGGAATATATGGCTCTCTTTCACCAGCGCGTTATCGAAAAACACATTAAACATACGCAGGACATCCCCCCGCACCATGCCGAGGCGCTGGGCAAGTGGGCGGAAAATCTTGAGCGCGGGATTTACGACAGCGAAACCCAGAATGACGGGGAATTTATCCAGCGCATCCTGATTGATATTCTGGGCTATGTCGGCAGCAGCGATGGAAAAAACTGGACGGTTGCCAAAAACCAGCCCGTGGGCAAAGGCAATGTGGATGTCGCGCTGGGGCATTTCACCGCCGACAATGCCAGCATCCTTGCCCCGCTGGAGCTAAAAGGCGCGAAAACCCGTGATCTGGACGCGATCATGGCCGGACGCAATAAAACCCCCGTGCAACAGGCATGGGAATACGCGATGGATGCCAAGGGCGCACAATGGGTTCTGGTATCGAATTATCGGGAAATCCGCCTGTATGCCGTGGGTTATGGCCGCAAGGAATATGAGTCCTTTGACCTGTCCGATTTGAGAAAACCTGAACATTACGCCCGCTTTATGCTGCTGCTATCGGCGCAAAACCTGCTGGGCGGCAAAGCGCTTTCCCTGCTGAAAGAAAGCGAACAGGCCGAAAAGGATATTACAGACCAGCTTTATGCCGATTACAAAATCCTGCGCCGCCGCCTGATTGATACGATTGCCAAGGATAACCCCGATAAAGACGCGCTGGACGTTATCCGCTATACCCAGACCATCCTTGACCGCATTTTATTCGTGGCCTTTGCCGAGGATAAAGGCTTGCTGCCCGATAAAACGCTCGCAAAAGCCTATGAAACGCAAAACCTGTACAGTCCACAACCCGTATGGGAAAATTTCAAAGGGCTGTTTCAGGCGATCAACAAGGGCAATGCAGCACTGAATATCCCCGGATATAACGGCGGGCTGTTCGCGGATGATGCCGACCTGAATAATCTGCATATCAGTAACGAGCTTTGCGAAGGCTTCAAGAAAATCGGGGAATATGATTTTGACAGCGATGTGAGCGTCAATATCCTTGGCCATATATTTGAGCAATCCATCACAGACCTTGAGGAACTGAAAGCACAAGCCGAAGCCGGAATTGATGGCGCGGAAACACAATTCGACAAAAAGAAAAGCAAACGCAAAAAAGACGGCATTTTTTACACCCCCGCCTATATCACCCGCTATATCGTGGAACAGGCCGTGGGCGGATGGCTGGCCGACAGGCGCAAAGAAATCGGCTTTGATGCCCTGCCCGTGTTGACAAATGATGACTTTGACAGCATTAAAATCACCGGAAAACGCAAAATAAAGCATGAGCGCAACAAGAATATCGCCGTCCATATCGCCGCATGGGAAGCGTATAAAGCGGCATTGTCACAGATCAAGGTACTTGACCCCGCTTGCGGTTCCGGCGCGTTTTTGAACGAGGTTTTTGATTATCTTAAAAAAGAAGGCCAGACGATCAATAACGAACTGGCGCGGCTAACAGGGGAACAAACTGACCTGTTCCGCTGGGATACGCATATTCTGGCGAATAATATTTTCGGCGTGGATTTAAACCGTGAATCCGTGGAAATCACGAAATTGTCATTGTGGCTTAAAACCGCAAACCGGAATGAAAAACTCACCTATCTTGAAAACAATATTAAGGTCGGCAATTCCCTGATCGACGATCCAGCCATCGCGGGCGATCTGGCCTTTGACTGGCACAAAGAATTTTCCGACATCATGGACGCTGGCGGCTTTGATGTTGTGGTGGGGAACCCGCCTTATGTTTTTTTACGAAACAAAAACATGGATGATGCGGCAAAAGCCTATTACAGAGAGCGCTACAAACTCTACTCGCTAAAGCCAAGAACTGATGTCTATTTTTTTGAAAAATCATTTTCTTTATTAAAGAGTGACGGCTTTATTGGATTTATTGCCCCTAACAATCTCCTAACGATAGGCTCGTTAAAAGATTTCAGAAAGTACCTTTTACTAGAATACGATCTAATAAACCTTGTGAATTCTAGAGATAAAGTGTTCTTGTCCGCAAACGTGGACACGATGATAATTTCAGCTCGAAAAGCTAAAAAAGAACAGATTATTAGTGTTCAAGAACTAATATCCGGAAAATTTGATCCTATCGGCACAATTCCTCAAACACAATTTCTGAATGATGATTGTGTAATTAGTTATGACCTATTTTCTGCCCCCTTAAAGAGTCAGTTAATTAAAAAAATTGAAGAACAATCCAGCCGCCTTGAGAAACATTGCGATATATCCAATGGTATTGTCGTTTACAAAATGAATAATGGCATTCCTCCACAAAGCCGAGAAATGGCAGAAAAAAGGATATACCATTCGAGCGTAAAAGAAGGAAATGACTGGATTTCTTACATTGATGGTAGCGATCTAAGAAGGTATTCATTCAAATGGTCAGGTTGCTACGTAAAATATGGCGAGAATATTGCCGAAAGACGTTCAAGCATTCCATTTGATCGCTCTCGCATCCTTGTTCGCGTCATACCGTCAAAACCACCTTTTTCAATCAACGCTATGCGTATAGGCGCTCAATCCGATAGAGGCCCGTCTCCATCTTCTCTCCCGTAAACACCGCCCCTTGCGCAATCTCATGTGAACAGAGATTCATCTGCGCCAGTTTTCGCTTGCTATCTGCACCCCACAATATTACATAACCTTAATATTCTCTATGTCTTATAAAAGTCCTTGAGGGAGCGTTCGATGGGTATCAAGAATAATGCGGGGCATTTAAAGCTGGTCAGCAGTTTTTCCTATGAAGCCTATCCCTACCAATTTGAAAAGCTGCTTGAGAATCCTTATGACGGGAATGAGATTTTCTGCCTTAAAAACGGATTCGAACGCGCCGCCCGTATGGCCTATATCAACGATTACAAGGTTTTCGAATCGTCCTTTGCCGTTGCCGCCTATGTCCGCACCGAAGATGAATTTGATCGCATGCGCATCGCTCTGGGGCCGGAAACTGCCTTCAAGGATCATTACCTTGTTGCGCCGGAAGGCTATGATTTCCGCAAATTGAAACACCGCCGCCACCGGATGCAAAACCTCATCAGCAAAACGGCACTCCGCGGACAAATCCATCTTGATGTCGATCGGCAGGAACGCTCCATCGTCGTCTTTGCCCAAAACAAGAAAGCCTATATCGGTTTTCGGGTTCTTATGGATGAAACGCTACCGCTTATTATGAAGCGGAATCTGTTCTAGGGACGGGCCGTTATCCCATATAGTCCTTTGACAACCGGACGTAATTTTCCGCCGATACGGGGAAGAAATCCAGATCGGCCTGCGTCAGCTTGCGCATCAGCCGCGCGGGGTTTCCCGCCCATAACTCCCCTGCCGGAACGCGCTTTCGGGGGGCCAGAAGAGCGCCCGCCGCGAGCATGGCCCCGCTCTCGACAACGGCTTCGTCCAGAATGATCGCGCCCATGCCGATAAAGGCGTTATCTTCGATTGTGCAGGCATGGAGAAGCGCCTTATGGCCCACGGTAACGCCATCGCCGATATAACAGCCCGATACGCCGCGCGTCACATGGAGGACGCACCCGTCCTGAATATTCGTCCGCGCACCGATGCGGATTTCATGCACGTCGCCGCGCATCTGGACGCCGAACCAGATGGAGGAATCCGCGCCAATCTCCACATCCCCCGCGATACAGGCGTTCGGCGCGACAAAGGCGCTGTCATGGATTTTCGGCACGATGCCCTTATAGGGAAGAATGAGTCCGCTCATGCCCCCTATTCTATCCAAGCCGCCATAAAAAAACAGCCCGTAAAGGGCTGTTTTGCATTTCGGTAGGGAAGAAAAGCGGATTAACGCTTCGCCCATTGCTTGGAACGGCGGGCTTTGTGCTTGCCCACTTTCTTACGCTCCACCTGACGCGCGTCGCGGGTCAGGAAGCCGGCTTTTTTAAGCTGCGTATGCAGTTCCGGCTCGAAATTATCAAGGGCGCGGGAAATGCCGTGACGGATAGCGCCCGCCTGACCGGACAGGCCGCCGCCTTTAACCGTGCAGATAACGTCGAATTCACCGACGCGGTTCACAACGAGGAAAGGCTGGTTCAGGACGAGCAAATGCGTCTGGCGGCCAAAATATTGCTCCTGCGGCTTGCCGTTGACCATGATTTTACCCTTGCCGCGCTGTACCCACACGCGGGCGACGGATTCTTTCCGGCGGCCCGTGCCATAGGAACGGCCCTGGGCATCGAGCTTTTGCTCGCGCTTTTGGGTTTCGCCCGCCGCGGCGCCGAGATCTGCGAGATCTTTTACTGCTTCATTGTTCGCCATAATTAATCCCTCTTATTCTTTGCGTTCATGCCGGCGACATCGACCGTTTTCGGCGACTGTGCTTCATGCGGATGTGCCGCGCCTGCGTAAACTTTCAGGTTTTTGAGCTGTTTTCTAGCCAGCGGGCCTTCAGGCAGCATACGCTCAACGGCCTTTTCGACGACGCGCTCGGGGAATTTGCCGGAAAGGATTTCGCCTTTCGACTTGCCCTTGATGCCGCCGGGATAGCCCGTGTGCCAATAGAAAATATCGGCCTGCGCCTTGTTGCCCGTCAGGCGGACTTTCTCGGCGTTAATAACGATAACATTGTCGCCGTCATCAATATGGGGCGTGTAGCTCGGCTTGTGCTTGCCGCGCAGACGAAGCGCGATGAACGATGCAAGGCGGCCCAGAACGAGGCCTTCGGCGTCGATCACGATCCAGTCCTTTTGCACATCAGCCGCTTTTGCGGAATATGTCATAGTCTGTTTCCTTGTAGGGGTTTAGTCATTTCTGCGCGTGTTATGCGCGAAAGACCCCCTATCCGTCAAGAGAAATCAGCACTTTAGGCGTGTGGTATTTTAATACCTCATTTTTGCGGCGGGTTATTTCACCCGAAATGCCACGATACTCCGCGCAGCGACGCCTCTGTGGGTATATCCACGAATACAGCCGCTATCAGGCGCCACAAACGGAATAATCATGGATTCCGACGTTGCGCGCCCCGTAATGCCCCCGATGGCACTATTATTGATGGAATTGCCCTCACAATCCCTGATAATAATCCCGGCGCCACTATTGCCATAACCATAGACAGCCCCCAGATAAGTAGCCCCCGGCGTTAAGCCCGTCATTTGCGAACCTTCAACCTGATGGATCTCCATCTGGCCGCCTCCCCCTTTCGGGGCTGCAAACCTTACCAAATCATCATATTGCGCGGTTTCGCTTTCGGAATAATCCGCCACAACGAATATATGGCTGTTATTCGTACAGTTTTGTTTGTCGGCCGCTATATCGGAACATGGCTTTTGTACGCCGGTGCGGGAATAGGCCCCATGTCCGGTGCGCCCATGGCTAACCACGACAAATTGCGCGCTTCCCCCGGGCTGTATGAGTGAATTTCCGCTCGCATTGCGAATTGCGATACCTCCGGCCTTCGCAGGGTCGGCGGACGCCGCATATGTCAGCCTGTTGCCCCACTGATCGAACGCCAACTGCGTCGAAACGCCCAAAACGGCGATTGGCACGGCGCCAATGCGCACAGGCTTGCCGCCCGCTCCGGTCACAAGCACCGTTCCGGCATGGCTGCCGCTGGCGCAGTCCGCGGCCACCGGCTTGCCGAACTCCGCCGAGCCCAGTGCGCTCGTTAAGGAAGCCGGGCAAGGATAATGGCCTTCCGCCGCCTTATATTCTTCAAGCGCATCGGTAAGACGCTGCATATCCCGCTCGGTAATCGTAGAGCGCATCATTTCATGCACATTGATTGTGCTTTTGAGCAGGTAGAGTCCGCCGGAAACGATAAAACCGGCAATGACCATCGCCACGCACATCTCTATGAGCGTGAAGCCCGCTATTCTTTCGAAAGAACCCTTTTTTTTCATTTAAAAGCTCCCCGCATGAATTTTTTTTATTTTACAGGCAGTCACAGTCAAGCAAGCCCCGTATTAAGGCCCTATATTGTCATGAAGCCATTAAGAACGGGTGTATAAACAGGCGGAATACCGCCCCGACGCCCATTATCCCTATGAAATATCGCCTATTTTCCCGATAAGCACCTTGTCGATCCTGTGACCGTCCATATCGACGATTTCAAAACGGTGGCCGTGCGCCTCGATAAAAACGCCTTCTTTCGGGGAGGTTCTCAATTCTTCCAGCAAGAATCCGGCGATCGTATCGAAATCTTCGTCGGCACTAATATCGTAAAGGCCGATGGCAAGATGGATCTCCTCAATCGGCGTGCGGCCCGCCACAAGCCATGTACCATCGGCCCGCTCGGTGATCCTGACCTCGTCATCCTTATCATAATTGGATGGAAGAATGCCGACAATCGCCTCAAGAATATCAAGCGCGGTTACAATTCCTTGCGTGCTGCCATATTCATCGACAATCACAATCAGGTTGATGTGGTTTTTCTTAAAGCTTTCCAGCGCCTGCAGGCACGAAGCGCTCTCCGGCAGAACCAGCACATCGCGCACATGGCTTGCGATATTGAGCCCCGGCCCGCCTTCATCGTCCAGCACGCTATCGAGCAATTCCTTCGCAAGGATGATGCCTTTAAGCTCATCGGGGCTGCCATCAATCACCGGATAGCGCGAATGCCCCGCTTCATGCACTTTTTTGCGCACAGCGTGAATATCGTCATTGATGTCGATAAATACGACCTCCGTCCGGTGGGTCATGATGGATTTCACGTCGCGGTCGTCGAGCCGGATAACGCGCTGTAATATTTCATGCTCGCTCTTTTCAATGACGCCGCTTTCCGCGCCCTCGCTCAAAATCGCCCGCAATTCCTCGTCGCTGAAACGCCCTTCGTCAGAAGCGCGGATGCCAAGGAAACGCATCAGGAAATTCGCGGATACTTCAAGGACAAGCACGACAGGATGCGCCGCGACGGATAGGAACTTCATCGGCCCCGCCGCGATCATGGCGAGTTTTTCCGAATGTAAAAGCGCAAAGCGCTTGGGGACAAGCTCGCCAATCACAACGGAAAAATATGTTATGCCGGTCACGATAACGGCAACGGCGACGGTTTCGCCGCGGGGGTTGATAAAATCAAAGCCGTTAAAAAACGGCGCAAGCTTTTGCGAGAGTGTGGCGCCGCCATAGGCCCCCGCAAGAATGCCGACGAGCGTAATCCCCACTTGCACAGTCGATAAAAACCGCCCCGGATTTTCGGCGAGGCCCAATGCCGTTTCCGCACGCTTATTCCCCTGCCTCGCCATCTGGCGGAGCATCGGCTTGCTTGCTGAAACAATCGCAATCTCCGAAAGGGCGAAACATGCGTTCAGCAAAAGAAGAAGGAAGATAATACCGATTTCGGTGGCAATCATAACATCACACACTATTGAGTAAGTCCCTTAAGCGGGATAATGCGCCATATCTTAGCCCCGCCCGCGTCAATCCGCACCTGAATTTTCGCAGGCCCGCCGCGTCAGGCACAGCTTTGTCGCAAAAGCCGGGGATAAGGCAAATATCCAAGGGGGAAAAGCGGGCCAATGACGGGGCCGCGCAGAATGGAAGCGCTTAAGAATGATGATAAAACGAACAGGAGGAGCCATAATAAACAGCGCCACGGCAAATAACGGGCAGGCAAACCGTACGGCCATCAAAGCGCGGACAAAGCGGCCCTTTGCCAGTGCAACGCCATTCATCCGCCGGCTTTATGGCATCGCCGAGCCGATCTTTTAATCTTGTTGAAAAAACGGATTTCCCAGCACCCGGCTGAGCACCGAGGATGACAAATCGTGGGAATTTAGAAGCAGGATAACCTTAGGCGAATTTTTGGAAGATCGTTTGATAGACGGACAGAACATCCGGATTAAACAGCCTATATGATTCCTGGCTCCCTCCTAAGCTTGACTTGCTTGTACTCATGACTTCCCTCAACCTGTTCAAATTTTCTATATTTCGCGCAAATGGAACGATAGAACTCAATCGCCTTCATCTGCGTTTGAGGATTATCGAGATCGTTTAAATCCTTATCCAATTGCTTTTTTGTTTTTTCGTTCTCGGCGGCCAGAACTTTGTATTCTTGACTATCCTTGCCGTAACGATCTTTGAACTCTTGTTCCCATTCCCCCAAAAGCTCCCTATAAGCGTTTATGTCCCTTTCAGCTTGATCGGCACGAAGCTGATGCTCCATCCAAGCAGGCAGATCTTTTTCTCCTCGCGCTGCAGCCTTGAAGCCTTCGACAATTACATCAACAACTGTCAGCTTTTTTCTTTTATTAGCCACTGCTGTCCCCCCTATAATTCCCATTCCATCTGACGGTTCACAAAAATCGCATAAAAGACAAAAAAAAGACACTCGCGACCATCAAACGCGAATGTCTAAATATTTGAAAACGAAACAGTTTCAAATGGTCGGGGCGAGAGGATTTGAACCTCCGACCCCTTGCACCCCATGCAAGTGCGCTACCAGGCTGCGCCACGCCCCGACTGGGAATGGAAATAGCGTGTTTGCGGCGGCAGGTCAAATCTTCTTTTAACCAGCGGTAACCGCCAAGCCGCTTTCATGAATATGCCGCCAATCATGAAAGAAAGGCGGCATAGGGATTATGCGCTGAACAATAAGCGAGGGAGCGGTTCAGGCCGCTTCCTCTGGAAAAAGGGAGCGGAGATCTTTTAACTCGGCCAGCATGCCTTCAAGGGCGCTGCGCTGGCGGTCGGAAAGATTATAGACTTTTGCCGGTTCGGATTGCTGCTGCGTAGCGGCGGCGGCGCTAGCCGGAGCCTCTTGCATTGCTGTTTTCGGCTGCGGCGCGGGAGGAGAGGCAGCAGCCTCTTCAGCGGCAAAGACCTGCGCCGCGATCTGGTTCTTGCCCTGCCCTTTCAAAAGCTTTTGCGCGCCCTTGATCGTATAGCCTTCCGTATAGAGAAGGTGGTGGATATGCTTCAGAAGCGCCACGTCTTCGGGGCGGTAATAACGGCGTCCGCCGCCGCGTTTCAGCGGCTTTACTTGCGAGAATTTTGTTTCCCAGAAACGCAGGACATGCTGCGGCACGTCAAGTTCGTCCGCCACTTCGGAAATCGTGCGGAAAGCGCCATCGGCCTTGCGGACGGGTTTCGCCTCCGCCCTGGGCGCTACGGGAACCGCTTTTTGCGCGTAGGAGGTCTGAAGTTCATCGTAAGACATGGTCTGCCGGTATGCCGTGTTGCTCATGGCTTCTCTTTCAAAAAGAACAGTTGATCAAAAAAGGGGGCGACTATTCCCCCTTGCTGATCCTGTCTTTCAGGACATGGGATGCCCTGAAGACGAGAACACGGCGGGGTGTAATCGGCACTTCAACGCCCGTTTTTGGGTTACGTCCGATCCTCTCACCTTTTTCGCGAATGGAAAAGCTCCCGAACGAAGAAAGCTTCACGTTTTCCCCAGAAATCAATGCGTTCATAATCTCGTCCAGTACCTGTTCGACAAGATCGGAGGATTCATTGCGGGACAGGCCCACCTGTTCGTAGACGGCTTCTGCGAGATCTGCGCGGGTCAGTGTGCGTTCGCTCATGGCGTGCATCCTTTCTTATTGGACAGGCAACCATTGTAACCCTTTGAAAACAAAGGGTCAAGAAAGGAGATAAAAATTATCCAGTAAAAGGAAAGGGTTAATAACGGAAAAGAACCGCGCCCCAGGTAAATCCGCCGCCCATGGCTTCGGTCAGAACCATGTGGCCGCGCTGAATCCGGCCATCGCGCACCGCTTCGTCCAGCGCCAGCGGAATGGAGGCCGCCGAAGTGTTGCCGTGGCGGTTGATGGTCACGACCACCCGCTCCATCGGCATGTCGAGCTTTTTGGCGGTCGATTCGATGATGCGGATATTGGCCTGATGCGGCACCAGCCAGTCGATTTCGTCCGGATGGATGCGGTTTTGCGCCAGAACTTCGGCGACGATTTCGGCAAGATAGGTCACGGCATATTTAAACACCTCGCGCCCCTGCATGCGGATATGGCCCGCCGTTCCGGTCGTCGAGGCGCCGCCATCGACATAGAGCATGTCGCGTCCCTCGCCGTTTGCGTAAAGATGCGTGGAATGGATTCCCTGCCCCTCAAGCCCTTCATCGTCCGGCGCATCGCGCGCCTCCACCACCACCGCGCCCGCACCGTCGGCAAAGAGGACGCATGTGCCGCGGTCGCTCCAATCGACGATGGAAGACATTTTCTCGGCACCGATGACAAGCATGCGGCTCGCAAGCCCCGTGCGGATATAGGCGTTCGCCGTGCTGAGCGCATAGACGAAGCCGGAACAGACCGCCTGCACGTCAAAAGCGGGGCATGCACCGATTCCGAGCGCCGCCTGAACCTTGACCGCAACCGCCGGGAAAGTCGCGTCCGGCGTCGTCGTGGCGACGATAATCCCGTCAATCTGGTCGGCGCGGATGCCTGCCGATTCCATTGCACGGCGCGCGGCGGCGACCGCCATATCCGTGACCGTTTCATTGTCTGCGGCAATATGGCGCAGCTCGATCCCGCTGCGCTGGACGATCCATTCGTCGGACGTATCGACGAGTTTTTCCAGATCCTTGTTGGTCAGGATTTTTTCCGGCAGGTAGGAACCCGTTCCGGTTATAAAGGCTTTGCGAATTGTCATGCGCCGATAACGCTCCCGTTATGGGCCGGCGCTGCGCCGTTTTTGCCGCCCGCCCCCTGTTCGATAATAACGTCTTGCGCCTGCGCCATTACTTTTTCGATTTCGGCGGCGACGCGCTTGTTAAACCCGTTATGGACAAGATTGGCGGCGACGAGGATGGCGTTCGCCGTCCCTTCTATATCGCTTCCGCCATGGCTTTTGACGGCGACGCCGTTTAGTCCCAGAAACATGCCGCCATTATAGCGCGACGGGTTCAGCCTGTCTTTCAGCTTGCTCATCGCGCCGCTGGCGAACACATAACCGATAAGCGCGAAGGGCGATGATTTAAAAGCATCTTTCAGGAAATTCGCGGTAAGTTTGCCCACGCCCTCGATCGTCTTGAGCGCGACATTGCCGGTAAAGCCATCAGTCACCACCACATCGACCGTGCCTTTTGTGATGTCATTGCCTTCGATAAAGCCGTGATAGGTGCCGCGGAATTTGACCGACGATAAAATCGCGGAGGCCGTGCGCACTTCCTCATGCCCCTTCATATCTTCGGTTCCGACGTTCAAAAGCCCGACGCTCGGAACCTCGATCCCGCGCACCACGCGCGCATAGGTGGAGCCGAGCATCGCGAACTGCACCAGCACTTCGGCATCGCATTCAAGATTAGCGCCGAGATCGAGCATTACCGTCGAACCGTTGCGGGTCGGGATAAGGCTCGCTATCGCGGGGCGATCGATTCCGGGCAATGTTTTCAGGATCATTTTTGAAAGCGCCATCAAAGCGCCCGTGTTGCCCGCGGATACGGCGCTGTCCGCCCTGCCGCTTTGCACCGCCTCGATCGCAAGCCGCATCGACGTGCCCTTGCTGTGGCGGACGGCGGCGGACGGTTTTTCCGAGCTGGAAATTTTTTTATCGGTGTGGGCAATCTCGCTGACTTTCTTCAGCGCGGGGAATTTATCGAGAACCGGCGCAATGGCGGCCTCGTCGCCGAAAAAGATAAACCGCGTTCCCGCGATTTTCGACAGGGCTTTTGCCGCGCCCGGAACGATCACTTCGGGCCCGTGATCTCCACCCATGGCGTCAAGGGCAATTGTCTGATCATATGTCATGAGAGATAGCTAAAAATAAAAAGCTGCGAATCTGGATTAACAGTTAATGCCATTCCGAGATTCGCAACTTGTGGTGCGTTTGTCAATCAATCGCGTGCTTCGAGAACCTGGCGGCCTTTATACATGCCGGTCTTCAGGTCAACATGGTGACGGCGGACGGCTTCGCCGGAGCTTGCATCCTCGCTCCAGTTCGTCGGCGTCAGGGCGTGGTGGGAGCGGCGCATGTTGCGCTTTGATTTGCTCGTTTTCTTCTTTGGTACTGCCATGGTCGTCTTCCTTTAACTATGAATTCCGGCGCCCGTGATACCGAATATCGGCAAAAAGCGCAAGGAAAAGATTATGTCCGCCCCTTTATACGGCATCCCTTTATGCGGGCCGGGCGGCGCAAGCGGAAAAACATCTATTTTATCGTTACAAAACAGCAAGATATCACAATCAACGCTTTTCCTTCCAGTCCTTCAGCGCCTCGAACGGGCTTTTGCGCAAAGAGGCCCCCGCCTCGTCGCCCGGCTTATGCGCGGCATAGGCGGCCTCGGCCCCCGGCAGATGCGGATAGGAATCAAGCGCCAGCGAAAGATACTGGGCCGCCAGCTCCCCGATATCGACCTTGCCGCCGATAACGGGTTCGGGATCAACGCTTTCTTCCAATATCTCACATTCGACATACCCCTTGCGGGCTTCGCGCTCATTGCGGGCGCGGGCAAAGGACACGGCCTTGGATTTATCGCCGAACCAGCCCTCGAACGCTTCTTCAATGCGCGAGCTGATGGGTTCGAGCGTGATGACGCAAGACTGGGTCACATCGGCCACGACCGTTCCCATAGCCTGAATGGTACCGCCGCCGACGGGCTGGAGCGTAACCGTCGCTTCCGCCCGCTCGATGGACGGGACGCCATAACGGCGCGCCAGATCGATCCGCTCGCGCTCGTCCGCCTCGAAATGATAGGTACGCGGGCCGCTCTCAAGCTCGTCAACCGCAACGGGATACGGCCATTCCGCCTGTGTCGCCTTGTTGTAGTTTTTAACCATACCGCTTCTCCTTCTCTTGCTCTTGCGCATTCTCTTGCGCAGCTTGCCCGGGCGCGCCCTTTGCAAAGAGCGCCGCCAGCACCGGCTCCAGCCTTATCATCGCCTCAAAACCGTATTTTGCAAGCGCGCCCGCCTGCTCCGTAGCGGTATCATCACGGTAGATATTGCGGGCGAGGGCTTTTTCCAGTGCTTCCACGTCCCTGCCCGCCAGCGCTTCGTGATAGGCATGCGCCCGCCCGTTAAAAGCGCGCATCATCCGGCCCATATGTTTTGGAACGCCGAGATCGCCGACGCCGGATTCGCGCAAGGCAAATTCCACCTCGCGGAACAGCTTGTCGAAGAGCGCCTGCGCCAGCGCGCGTCCTTCCCGCCCATAGGGCCGGAGGCCCTCCATGATAAGGGCGGCATGGAAACCGAGCATGTCAAAACGCCCGTCCATCGTATCGGCCACGCCGTAATCGCGGTAGAATACTGGCTCTCTGGACTGCGCCAGCGCCGTTTGATATAATTGCGCCGCCGCCCGTTTCCGGTGCGCGCGGGTTCTCGCCCATTTGAAAAACATCGCCTTTTTGCCGTAATTTGTTTATATACAAGGCCCATATACAGGATTTTGCAGGAATTTCGCAATGAAGACGTTCAATCTTTGCCTTTTACTCTCCGTCCTTGGCGGCGCCGGCCTTGCCGCCTGCACCCCGATGCAAGCGACGCGCGGCAATATCGTCGAAGATTACCGCATGGCCGAGATCGTCCCCGGCGTCAGCACGCGCACGAACGTCCTGCAATCGCTCGGCTCCCCCACGACCAAGGCTCCGTTTGACGAGGATGTCTGGTATTATCTCGGCCAGAAAACCGAAAAACGCGGCATTTTCGATCCCAAGGTCGTCGATAAGAAAGTCGTCGTCGTCGCCTTTACCGAAGACGGCACCGTCGATGTGATAGAAGAAATCGATTCGGAAATGATGAACGTCCCCCGCGTCCGCCGAAAAACCCCCACCAGCGGCAACGACATCACGGTGATGGAACAGCTTATCGGCAATGTCGGGCGCTTTAACAATAACGCCAAGAACAACGCGGCGACCACAGCCGGCGGCGTCAACCGCTAAGCGCCGGCAGGCTCCCGCCCGCGCCTTGCCCGTATTTTCCGCATATCATTTGGCGGGATTGTCCGCAGGATTGTCCGCGGCATTATTGCCGGCCTAGACTTTCGGTGCGGGGCGGCAATCGCTCCATTGGATAGGCCTGTCCTCTTCCTCAAGCCCCATAAGCGCTTCAAGGATGACCGTGCAGATTTGCGGCATATATTCCTGCAGGCTGACAACGATGGAATCCATATCCCCGTCATCCATATCATCATTCATGACGGCATGGGGCGCGTTGCTCCCGTTGAACATTTCTTCATGATGAAGCCGCACGCGCTCTATCAAATCTTCGGCCATGTCTTCGATATATCCAAAGGAAGCGCTGTCGACAAAGGACAAAAGCTCCAGCATCTCTTCCTTCATATCATAGCACCTCTCGCCATTGATGAATTCATAGGCGGCGTCCCTACTGCCGATATAGAGAATATCGGTAATATCGGCATATAACTCATAGAAAACGGGCGGATATACCTTATCCCTGTCTTCAGCGCTACTAAGCAAAAAATCATACTTCATAAGGGTAGCTAGAAGCAGATTTTATAATATGTCAACAAGATCCGGCAAAAGGATAAAATAGCGGCTATTGCCCGATAGATTCCCGCGCCTCCCAATATTCGCGCATCAGGGTTTCTATGATAGAGGCCGTCGGCTTGATGTCATGGATAAGCCCGACCCCCTGCCCCGCGCTCCAGACGGTTTTCCACGTGACCCTGCCCCCCGCGGCGCTCTCTTCCAGCGCGCGCGTCCCCTGAAGATAGCGCAGGAGCTTGGCATATTTTCCGGTAAATCTGTTCCCGCGCAGGAATTTTTCCAGGGGCGGCAAATCAAGCCCGGCCTTTTGGATAAAGGGCGTGTTGATGACGGCGGCGGGCGTTCCCGATATGCGGCGGGTCAGGACGATATCTTCCGGCCCCGCCTTTAAAATCGCCTGTTTGTAATCGGCCGCGACCATGGCTTCCGTACTGGCGATAAAGCGCGTGCCGATTTGCACCGCATCCGCGCCAAGCACGAGCGCCGCCAGCATTTGCCGCCCCGTCGCAATCCCGCCCGCGGCAATGACGGGTATAGAGAGCTTTTCCTTCAGATACGGAATCAGGACGAGCGGCGATACAGGCCCCGCATGGCCCCCCGCGCCGCTTGATACGGCAATAACGCCGTCCGCGCCCTGTTCTTGCACCTTCAGCGCATATTTCAAATCAATCACGTCACAAAAAACCTTGCCGCCATAAGAATGGACGGCGTCAATCACGGGCTGCGGATTGCCAAGGGAGGTTATCACCATCGCGGTTTTGTGCCGGACGATCACATCCAGATCCGCCTCCATGCGGCGGTTGCTTTTATTGACGATAAGATTGACAGCATAATTACATTCCGTCTGCCGGTCGATATTTTCAAGCGCTGCGTCGAATTGCTCCGTCGTGCGCCAGTTGAGCGAGGGCGCAGCGCCAATCCCGCCGGCATTGGACGCAGCGGCGACCATCTCTTCATTACTGACAAGGAACATGGGGGCCGCGATGACCGGATAATCACAATCCATCATCGTGGTAAATTTTGTCTGAACGGGTGGCGCTCTCATCTTTTACCATTATGCCGCAAATGAAAGGATCCGTCCATTAAACAGCTTTGCGTGTAAAAACCCCCGCCAGCTCCGTATGAACCGACCATGTAAACTGATCGACGACCGTCAGTTTTTCAAGGGCAAAGCCGGCCTCCAGCAAAAGCGCGGCATCGGCGGCAAAGCTTTTTGCCGAGCATGATATATAGACGATGCGCGGCACGTGGCTTCGGGCAAGCTCTTGCACCTGCGCCCTTGCGCCCGCCCGCGGCGGGTCGATAACGGCGCAGTCATATCCCCCAAGCTTCTCCGCCGTCAGCGGGTCTTTGAAAAGATTTCTCAACTGCGCATTGACGCCCGCTTTTTGCAAGGAGCGGATAGCATCCGGCGCAAAATCGGCGGCGATGAGTTTTTCCGCACGGCCCATGAGAGGCCCCGTGAATGTTCCATTGCCGCAAAACAGATCGGCGATGCATGACGCGTCACCCACGCCATTCATGACACACTCGGCGAGGGCGCGCTCGCCTTCCGCGGCGGGCTGTAAAAAAGCTCCCGGCGCAAGATTCACTACAAGCGAATCGAACGCCATGGAATAAGGCTTCGCTTCCAGCAGGATTTCATATGCTTCATAATCACGCGCCCGCAAAGAGATGCGCGCCAATCCAAGGGTGCGCAGCGCGTCAGAGAGCGCCTGCTGCGCCTCCCATCCCGGCGCAATTTTTCCGGTCAGCCCGACCTCCCGCTCACCGCCCGCGCATTGCACCAGCACATCCATCTTCGCCCCGCCGATTCCGGCGATGACGGGCAGGAAGCCGCGCATCCCCTCCATCACTTCGCGCACATCTTCCGTTATCAAAAGACAATCCGGCACATCGCGGATATTTTCAGATTTCCTTTCATGGAAACCGATAATGGCTTTCCCCTTGACAATCCGCGCCGCGAAATTCGCACGGCGGCGCGTTCCGGGGGGAATGAAGATACATTCCACATTTTGCGGAACGGCTATGCCCGCCTTCTCCAAAACATCCGTCACCGCCGTTTTTTTAAAGGCGCGGTAGGCATCCTCTGTCATATGTTGGAGCGAACAGCCGCCGCAGACCCCGAAATGCCTGCAAGGCGACGCGGCGCGATCCGGGCCTGCCTGTTCCAGGACAAGGATTTTTCCCCGCAAGGCGCCTTTTGGGCCGCGCAGTATTTCCGCGCGGACAATGTCGCCCCGCACAGCGAAGGGAACAAAGATCGGCTCCCCGCCCACGCCGCGCGCGATACCGTCGCCGGAGGCCCCTATAGCGGTTATCGTTAAAAGCTGTTCTTCCATCATAGGCGGGAAAATTCGCATAATTCGCCCATAAAAGCCACCAATCATGAGGCGGATAAAAAGCAGATAAAAAGCGGATAGAAAAAAGCCTCCCGCAATAAAGCGGGAGGCTTTTTCCGGTAATGTCTTAACGCTTATCCCGCAATCAGTTTCGCCACGATAGCGACCAACAGGATCGCCACGATGTTCGTGATCTTGATCAGCGGGTTGACGGCGGGGCCGGCCGTATCCTTGTACGGGTCGCCGACAGTGTCGCCGGTGACGGCTGCCTTGTGGGCCTCCGTGCCTTTCAAGCCCTGCTCTTCCAGAAGCTTTTTGGCGTTGTCCCACGCGCCGCCGCCCGACGTCATCGAAATGGCGACGAACAGCCCCGTGACGATCGTGCCGAGCAGCATCGCGCCAAGGGCCTGCAGGGCGGATTCCATACCCCCCATCCAGTAGACAGCGCCGAACAGAACCGCCGGCGCAAGCACAGGCAGGAGCGAAGGCACAATCATTTCGCGGATGGCCGCCTTGGTCAGGAGGTCAACGGCCTTACCGTATTCCGGCTTGCCCGTGCCTTCCATGATTCCGGGGATCTCGCGGAACTGGCGGCGCACTTCGACGACGACAGAGGCCGCGGCGCGTCCCACAGCCGTCATCGACATGGCACCGAACAGGTACGGCAGCAATCCGCCGAGGAAGAGCCCTATCACGACAAACGGATTGGTCAGCTCAAAGCTGATATCCGCATAGTCCGGCAGGTAGTGCCTGATCTCTTCCGTATAAGCCGCGAACAGCACCAGCGCCGCAAGGCCGGCAGAGCCGATAGCATAGCCCTTGGTCACCGCCTTGGTCGTGTTGCCGACCGCGTCCAGCGCATCCGTCGTAACGCGGATTTCCGGGTTCATGTCGGACATTTCGGCGATGCCGCCGGCATTGTCCGTCACGGGGCCGTAAGCGTCGAGCGCGACAACCATTCCCGCCATGGAAAGCATCGTGGTCGCGGCGATGGCGATGCCGAACAATCCGGCGAAAATAAACGCCAGATAGATCGAAACGCAGATCAGGATGACGGGCAGCGCCGTCGCTTCCATCGAAACGGCAAGCCCCTGGATGACGTTCGTGCCGTGGCCGGTTTCAGACGCCTTGGCGACGACCTGCACGGGGCGGTATTCCGTCCCCGTGTAATATTCCGTCACCCATACCAGCGCCGCCGTCAGGCCAAGCCCGACAAGGACGCAGTAATAAAGGCTTTGCATCGTAACGACGCCCGCTTCCTCGCCGCCGACAAGGGCCAGTTCGGTTTCAAACCCGAAATTGGCGAACATCACGCTGATAAGCGCGAGCGAGAACAGGGCGCTGGCGATAAAGCCGCGATAGAGCGCGCCCATAATGTTCTTTTTCTTGCCGAGGCGGACGAAGTAAACGCCGGCGATCGAGCCGAGGATACAAAGCGCGCCGATGATAAGCGGGATAACGACGACCGCGGGCGCGACCGCGGGCGCGAAGACCGACACGGCGATCAGCATCGTCGCGACGATCGTTACCGCATAGGTTTCGAAAAGGTCGGCGGCCATACCGGCGCAGTCGCCGACATTGTCGCCGACATTATCCGCGATAACGGCGGGGTTGCGCGGGTCGTCTTCGGGGATGCCCGCTTCGACCTTGCCGACGAGGTCGGCGCCCACGTCGGCGCCTTTGGTGAAGATGCCGCCGCCAAGACGGGCGAAGATGGAAATCAGCGATGCGCCGAAGCCAAGGGCGACAAGCCCTTCGAGCGACGTGCGCAATTCAAAGCCGAATTTATTTTCAAGCAGCCAGTAATAGCCGGCGACGCCGCCGAGGCCGAGGCCGACGACGAGCAATCCCGTGATGGCGCCGGAGCGGAACGCGACATTGAGGGCCGTATCGAGGCCGTTCGTCGCGGCCTGTGCCGTGCGCACGTTGGCGCGGACGGAAACGCCCATGCCGACATAGCCCGCGATGGCGGACAGCGCGCCGCCGATGACGAAGCCGAGCGCGACATGCCAGCCGAGCAGGAAGTAAAGCGCGCCGGCCACGATCGCGCCGACAAAGGCAATCGTTGTATATTGACGGTTCAAATAGGCTTTTGCGCCTTCCTGAATGGCGCCGGCGATGGCCTGCATCCGTTCATTCCCCGGACTCATATTCATCACGCCTCTGGCCCATAGCTGCGCGAAAATCAGCGCCGCAAGAACCGAACAGGCGACCATAAGATAGACTTCCATGTCTTATTACCCCTTGGTTATGTTGGTTGCCGGCCGGGATGAAATTCCCCGCCTTTTTGATAGTAGCGCATGAGGTTGCACAATTTTCGGCAGGTTGGCAAGGCGCGGAAGGAAACATTATTGCAAAAAAACGCAGTTTCCGGCCCCGTCTTTTGCGCTGCAGTAATGACCGAAAGCGGCAGGAAACAGCCTGTCAGGCAAGCCGGAAACACGGCTTTCAAGATCATGCAACAGCAAGAAAGATCCGGCCATCGCGCTGATGACCGGCTTCATAGCACTTTTAAGTGGAAGGATACTGCCAGAAAGGGAGAGATAGTGTCAGAGCGGGCGCTGGTGGACGATCTGGAGCAGCACGTCGCTCACCTTTTCCTCGCCCAGCACCTGATGGCTGATGCGGCTCAGCCGCGCTTTTAGCGGGGCGATGCGCACAGCGCCGTTCTCCATGGACTCAGCGCGGCTTAAGGAGCCGTAAATATCCTGGATATAGGCGTCTTTCAGGCGCGGCATAAGCCGCCTGACTTCTTCCGCCGCGAGAGTATCCGGCGCCTCGATCGTGACGACAAGGCTTATCGTCTGGCTCAGGCCGCGCTCCCCGATAACGGGGAAGATAAGGGCGTCAATCTGGACGAATTCACTGGTGGTCTGGGCCGTATCTGCGGCTTTTTGCAGCTTTTCCTCATGCGCCGCCATGGCCGTTTCATTGGCCGGGCCTTGGGAAGCCACGGCGGGCCTGTCAAAGTAGAAATAAGCCCCTGCGGCTCCGCCGCCCAGAATAAGGACGGCCAGTAATGCAATAATGCCCAATTTCATTTGAAAAATGCGCCCTAAATGTGATTCCCAACCACCTCTATGGTACACTGCAACATGTTAATGAAAAGCTAAGTCTGCGGGTGCGTCTGCCGTGCGGCGAGGCTTCAGGCGGCATATTCCGGCTATATTTCCAACCGTGTTTTCAGCTGCGGATGACTTTCGCGGCGGAATCGAGGACGGCGTTCACAAGACCCGGTTCCGGCCCTTCAAAAAAGGCTTTCGCGACATCCACATAGGATGAGATTATCAGGGCCTTATCAATGGTATGATGGGATAAAAGCTCGAAACAGCCGCACAGGAAATGGGCCTCTAAAAGCGGTTCATTGACCCGTATACGCCCCTCTTTCAAAGGGCGGTTTGCCTGGACGATTTCAGTCAGGACTGCATGCTGTTCGGCGACGCCGAGGACAATATCGCGGAAAAGCGGTTCATCCGGTTCAACCAGTTTTTCGCCGTCAATCTCCATGCCTTTGCGCAAATGCATATATTCATCGACGACAAAGCCCGCTTCCTTGTTGTTCACGGCCATCTGGTACACGGCCTGAACCGCCATCAGTCTTGCGGCCTTGTTTCTGGCTGTACGGGAAGGCGCGGCCGCGGTGCCAGACATTTCAGCGCCCGCTTCCGGCATTGACACGCTCTTTCAGGGCGGCCATTTCCAGCGCCGCCTGCGCCGCGCCGCCGCCTTTATCCATCTCCGCGGGGTTGGCGCGGGCCTCGGCCTGCGGGCGGCTCTCGACGGTCAGGATGCCGTTGCCGAGCGCGATGCCGTGGCCGGTGGAAATATTCATCAGCCCGCGCGAGCTTTCGCCCGCAACGATGTCATAATGGGATGTTTCGCCGCGAATGACGCATCCAAGGGCCAGATAAGCGTCAAAGCGGCCCGACTGGACGCCCATTTCCACAGCTGCCGGAATTTCCAGCGCGCCGGGGACGGTGAAGCGCTCATAGGTCGCGCCGTTCATATCGAAGACGGCCTTCGCCCCTGCGAACAGCATGTCCGCAATATCTTCATAAAAACGCGCCTCGACGACCATCACATGCGGTTTTTTGATAAAATCTATTTTGCCGTAGCTTTTCTTGTCTTCATTCATGGCGCCACTAAAACCATGGTTCGCAGGGTAAGATCAAGGAAATTCCGCCCTCTTTTGCCATATCAGACGATTACGCGGCGTTGTTCGGCGCAAGACGGCAGATAAGCGATTAAATCAGCGATTGTCCCTATCTTCAAACCGTGGCGGGCGGCAAAGGATTCGAGGTCTGGAAGCCGCGCCATCGTGCCGTCATCTTTCATGATTTCGCAAATGACGCCCGCCCCCGTAAAACCCGCCAGCCTTGCGATTTCGACGGCGGCTTCGGTATGGCCCGCGCGCGCCGCAACGCCGCCATCGACGGCGCGGATGGGAAAGACATGGCCGGGCCGCGCCAGATCGTCCGGCCCCGCATCCGGCGCAAGCGCGGTTTTTATGGTGTGGCAGCGGTCATAGGCGGAAATGCCCGTCGTGATCCCCTCCCGCGCCTCGATGCTGACGGTAAAGGCCGTGCCGTTGCGGGCCGTGTTCCGGCGCGTCATCGGTTCAAGGTCGAGCCGGTCGCAGATACCGCCCTCCAGTGCGAGGCATATCAGCCCGCGCCCGTACGCCGCCATGAAATTCACGGCTTCGGGCGTCACATGCGCGGCGGGGATGACGAGATCGCCCTCATTCTCGCGGGCCTCGTCATCGACGAGGATGACCATCCGGCCCGCGCGTGCCTCTTCGATAATGTCTTCGATAGGAGAGATCATACTTTGCCGAGCTGCCGCGCGACATAGCGGGCCAGAAGGTCGGCCTCCATGTTCAAAAGGTCACCGGGCTTCTTTTCGCCGAGCGTCGTGTGGATCCATGTATGCGGGATGATATTCACGCCGAACACGTTGCCCTGCACTTCGTTGACGGTCAGGGAGATACCGTCCAGCGCGACCGAACCTTTCGGCGCGAGATAGAGCGCCAGATGATCCGGAACCTCAATCCGCAAACGGTGGGAATCGCCGTCCTGCGTGATGGACTGAATGGTCGCCAGCCCGTCCACATGCCCCGTCACGAGATGCCCGCCAAGCTCGTCGCCGAGCCGCATGGCGCTTTCGAGGTTGAGGCGCGTTCCCGTATCCCATGTGCCGATAACCGTTTTGGAGAGGGTTTCGCCCGACACGCCAAACGCGAACCAGTTCTGATCCTTGTCAATGACCGTGAGGCAGCAGCCGGAACAGGAAATGGACGCGCCGACGCGCACCTCCTCCACATTCATCGTGGAGGATACGAATAATTTCCAGTCGCCGCCGGTTTTATCAATCCGCGCGACCGTGCCGATATGGGTGACAAGGCCTGTAAACATACTAATCCGCTACCCTTTTGCTGTTTTCGGATTGAAGATTCTGGATTTCCTCAACGAACGCGTTGAAATCTTCCGGCTCGCGGAAATCCTTGTAAACCGAAGCATAGCGGATATAGCCCACGATATCGAGGGCAATCAAGGCTTTCATGACCAGCGCCCCAATCTCGCTCGCCGGTATCTCCGGCTCGCCATAGCTTTCAAGCTGGCGGACGATGCCGTTGACCGCTTTTTCTATCTGATCGTCCGTAATGGGGCGCTTGCGCAGCGCGACGGCCATGGAGCGGGAAATCTTGTCACGATCCAGCGGCTGGCGCCTGTCGCCCGATTTCACCACCACGAGGTCGCGCAGCTGGATCCGCTCATGCGTCGTAAAGCGCCCGCCGCAGGAGGTGCAGGAACGGCGGCGGCGGATCGAGCTTCCATCGTCGCTCGGACGGGAATCCTTCACTTGCGTATCTTCATGGCCGCAGAACGGGCAGTGCATCGCTTATCCTTTCCCCCGCGTCCGCCCGCGTGGGGCGGCGGCGAAAAAACCCTTGCGGGTCAATGCCGCCCGCAAGGTGACATCCATGTTAAACCGTCGTCGCGGCGCCATAGATGGGGAAGCGGCCGCACAGCGCCTTGACTTTTGCGCGCACGGCTTTTTCGACGGCTTCATTGCCTTCCGGCCCGTTCGCCGCCAGCCCGTCCAGAACTTCGAGGATAAAGCCGCCGATTTCCTTCCATTCCGCAGGGCCGAATCCGCGCGTGGTTCCGGCGGGCGTGCCGACGCGGATGCCGCTCGTCACCATCGGTTTTTCGGGATCGTTCGGGACGGAGTTTTTATTGCAGGTAATGCCCGCATGTTCCAGCGCGAGGTCGGCGGCCTTGCCGGTCAGCCCTTTGGGGCGCAGATCGACCAGCATCATGTGGCAGTCCGTTCCGCCCGAAACAATATCCAGCCCGCCGCTTTTCAGCGTGTCCGCCAGAATGCGCGCATTATCCAGCACCGCTTTTGCGTAGATCTTGAAGGCGGGTTGCAGCGCCTCACCGAACGCAACGGCCTTTGCCGCTATCACATGCTCCAGCGGCCCGCCCTGAAGGCCGGGGAAGACGGCGGAATTGATTTTCTTCGCCATCGCCTCGTCATTCGTCATGATAGCGCCGCCGCGCGGGCCGCGCAGGGTTTTATGCGTCGTCGTCGTCACGACATGCGCGTGGGGGAACGGGTTCGGGTACTGGCCGCCGACGATAAGCCCCGCATAATGCGCGACGTCCGCGAACAGCACCGCGCCGATTTTGTCCGCAATTTCGCGGAAACGCTTGAAGTCAATGACCCGCGCATAGGCCGATGCACCTGCGATAATCATTTTCGGCTTGTGTTCCAGCGCCATTTTCTCGACCTGCTCATAGTCGATGAAGCCTGCGCCGTCGATGCCGTACGTCACCGCGTTGAACCATTTTCCGGACTGGTTGACGGGGCATCCATGGGTCAAATGGCCGCCATGGGCGAGATCCATGCCAAGGAACGTATCGCCCGGCTGGAGCAGCGCCATGAACACGCCCTGGTTCGCGTTCGCGCCGGAATGCGGCTGGACGTTCGCAAAGCTGCATCCGAAAAGCTTGCAAAGCCGGTCGATCGCAAGCTGTTCCGTGACATCGACATGCTCGCATCCCTGATAATAGCGCCTGCCGGGATAGCCTTCGGCGTATTTGTTGGTAAGGACGGAGCCTTGCGCCTGAAGCACCGCGCGCGACACGATATTCTCCGACGCGATAAGCTCTATCTGATCCTGCTGGCGCCGAAGCTCCGCTTCCATCGCGCCGGACACTGCCGGATCGGCGTCCTTCAAATCCGCGCTGAAATATCCGTTTTCCGTCATCGTCATCATTTGCTCCGCTGCATTACCCATGGGATGGTTCCTTTCCTTCTAACAACTGCCTAATTTATCGATGCGGCGTTGATGCCGCCCCCCCTCGAACGGGGATTCGAGGAATGTTTTCAAAATATCCAGAGCGGTTTCCGCCCCGGTTACGCGCCCGCCAAGGCATAAAATCTGTGCATCGTTATGTTCCCGCGCAAGCCGCGCCATCGTCGTATCCGCGCAAAGCGCCGCGCGGATTGCCGGATTGCGGTTGCAGGCGATGGAAATGCCGATTCCCGTCCCGCAAATCGCAACGCCAAGCGCAAGCTCGCCCGAAGCCACCGCATCGGCCAGCTTTTTGCCGAAATCGGGATAATCGACGGAATTTTCGGAATCGGTGCCGAAATCGACCCATTCCACAGGCACAGCGTTGAAATTCTTTTTGAGAAATTCCTTAAGGGCGAAACCGCCGTGATCGCTTGTGATGCCGAGCCTGAATGTCATGCCCTTTCATATAAAGGGCGCAGAGGCGCGGGGCAATGATTATCCTGCGGTTTTCAACGGCGAAAGCGCCAAACCCCGCTCTTTGCGGCGCGCCCTCTCAAGTCTTTAGAGAATCCCCTTTTTCCGCATCACGAATTCGAGCCGTTTCAACGCATTGCGTTTGAGGATTTCCTCGCCCGCCGTCGCGGGGCCGGAAATGGAAATTTCCGTAAGGCTCGCCACATCCATGGCCGAAACCTTGATATAGGGGCCGATGGGAAAAAATTCAAAAATGACTTCGCGGTTTTTTAGAGCTTCATCAGACATTTGGGCTATAATAACGGGAGATTGAATTTTTCCAAGGAAATGATCCCGATGGCAAGCCGCGCCCCTTTTGACTGGCAAGACCCCCTCCTCCTCGACGAGCTTTTGAGCGAGGAAGAACGCATGGTGCGCGATACGGCGCATGATTTCGCGCAAAATTACCTGCTCCCCGGCATCGTCGAGGCCAACCGCCACGAAAAATTCGACCCCGCCATCATGAAGGAAATGGGGCGGCTCGGCCTGCTCGGCGCCTATCTGGACGGCTATGGCTGTTCGGGCGTGTCACAAGTCGCCTACGGCCTTATCGCGCGCGAGATGGAACGCGTCGATTCCGGCTACCGCTCCGCCCTGTCCGTACAATCGTCTTTGGTCATGTACCCGATCCACACATTCGGGTCAGAGGAACAGCGGCAAAAATACCTGCCGGATCTGGCCTCTGGGCAAAAGATCGGATGTTTCGGATTGACCGAACCCGATGGCGGCTCCGACCCGTCTTCGATGCGCAGCGGCGCAAAAAAGGTTCAGGGCGGCTATAGGCTTTCCGGCTCTAAAATGTGGATCACCAATTCGCCCATAGCGGATGTTCTCGTCGTCTGGGCGCGGGCCGATGACACGGGCGATATTCGCGGTTTTATCCTTGAACGCGGCATGAAAGGGCTGGAGGCCCCGAAAATCGAAGGCAAGTTCAGCCTGCGCGCCTCCATCACCGGCGGGATCATGATGGATGAGGTGATGGTGCCGGACGAAAACGTCCTGCCCGCGTCAAAGGGCCTCAAATCCCCCATGATGTGCCTCAATTCGGCGCGTTACGGCATCAGCTGGGGCGTTTTGGGTGCAGCCGAAGCCTGTTGGCATCAGGCACGGAATTATGTCATGGAACGGGTCGTGTTCGGCAAACCCCTCGCGGCGCAGCAGCTGATCCAGAAAAAACTCGCCGACATGCAGACCGAAATCACGCTGGGGCTCCACGCCGCCTACCGGCTTGGCCGCCTGAAAGACGAAGACCGCGCCGCGCCGGAAATGATCTCGATGCTCAAACGCAATAATTGCGGCAAATCTCTGGGCATCGCGCGGGACGCCCGCGACATGCTCGGCGGCAACGGCATATCGGACGAATACCACGTCATCCGCCACATGATGAATTTAGAGGCCGTGAACACCTACGAAGGCACCCACGACATCCACGCGCTTATTTTAGGTAAGGCCCAGACGGGCGAACAGGCGTTCGGTTAAAGTTTGAACGGACGGGTCAGCACGGCCAGAGGATTCGCCTGTAAGCCAGCCTTTATGAAGCTATTGCTATTGCTATGATCCGCATATCCGTCACCGGCAATTTTGTCCGGATATCTGCCAAGCATCAGCTCCTTCACCCCCGCCAGCGCATCATCCGGCTGGACATAGAACGTTGCCGTACGGTCTAAATGGCCTTTGAATTCCATATGGGCAAAAGCGCTTCGGGGCGCGGCCTCTTCATCCAAAGGCTTTATAAGCACGTCGACATATTTCGCGTCGCGCCACATTTCTTCGGTTATGTCCGATGGCAGAATGCCCTCAAACTGGCGCGCTTGAGCGTTTATGCTCTCGCACGCATCGTTTAAGCTATCGTCATAGATGGTGGTATATTCTTTCGGTATGGAATAACCGGCGGCAACAGCCTTGAACGGCGTAGCGGCCACATACCCGACGGCCACTTGAAAATCCGCGCAATAATTCTGGAACTCCCTATAGGATACGGCGAAGAAACGGTTGGACAAGCTAAAACGCATTGGAACTCCTGACGTAAAACATTAAACATTGCGCAAAGATTGTAACAATAGAAAGAAAACTACAAGGAGTTTCTCTCTATAGTACCCCGCCGTGGCACCAATTCACGGCCCGCCCCGAACAGGCGAACGAGCCTTTACGAGGTCGCCATAGGACGCCTCATGACACCAAAACGCTCCGGAAACGCTCCGGCATAAGCGGATATTCTTGATTTAAAGCTTGGGGATTGCCGCAGGGGTGATGCCGATACCGGTCTGGTCGTACTTTTCGCCTATCCTATTCCTCATCGTCAATCGACGCGAGGCCGGTAAACTGGCTCTGGCTCGTCCAGAACCGTTCAAACATTTTCATGGTCTTGATGGCGTCTGTCATACGCTCGTCGGACAGTTCCGTCCCCGCAATTTTGTCTTCATGGCGGGCGAACATATCGGCCAGAAGCTTATAGGTTTCCTTGCCTTTCGTGGAGAGTTTGACCCGGATGGAGCGCTTGTCATGAACCGATCGCTCTTGCTCTATATAGCCGTTTTCCGCCATTTTCTTGACATTGTATGACACGTTTGACCCAAGATAATAGCCGCGCAGGGTCAATTCGCCGACGGTCAGTTCGTCATGGCCTATATTGTAGAGAATCATGGCCTGCACGTTGTTGATGTCCTGTATCCCCTTACGATCCAGCTCCACCTTCACCACGTCGAGGAAATAGCGGTGCAAGCGTTCAATCAGTTGAATGGCGTCAAAATAGGGTGTGGACACGGGGATTCTCCAGTTCATGGCAGGGTGAAGGCGCTTGAGGCCCGGTTCTAAGCCTACGCCGGAAATATTAACCAATCCTTGCAGGCAGGGCAACCGCCATAAAACCGCGCCGGAAAGCCTTGTTTCATCCCCCGCAAACCGCCTGAAAAATCCGCAAGAACCCTTTACATTGCGGGGAAACGGGCCTAGGAAGGCAATTAGGTTCAAACGATTAAAGACGGGGGCAAAGAATCCCATGGGCGATTCAAACATCATCAAAAACCTGAAGCAGACTATGGCCGGCGGCGCACCGGATACCGTTCAGGGCAAAACCCATTTCGACCAGATGAAGCTGAAAAGCCTTTCTTCCGACGCCTTTCCGCACGTCCGCATGCGCCGCCTGCGCCGCACAGAGAGCATCCGCGATCTGGTGCGCGAACATGCCGTTGCGGCGAACGACCTTATCGTGCCGCTCTTCGTCGAAGAAGATATTGATGAACGGCTCCCCCTTGCCTCCATGCCCGGCGTGTGGCGCGAAACGGAAAAATCGCTCACCGCGCGGGTCATGGATATCGCGGCCTCCGGCGTGCGCGGAATCATGCTGTTCGGCGTGTCGCATAACAAAGATCACACGGGCAGCGATTCGATGAACCCGAACGGCCTTCTCGCCCGCATGATCCGCACGGCAAAAGACGCCGCGCCCGATCTCACCGTCATCGCCGACGTATGTTTTTGCGAATATACGGATCACGGCCATTGCGGCCCGATCTGCGCTGCGGGCGATGTCGATAACGACCGCACGATTGAAAATATCGCGCTCCAGTCCCTTGTCGCGGTCGAAGCAGGCGCCGACATGGTCGCCCCTTCCGGCATGATGGACGGGCAAGTCGCGGCGATTCGCCACACGCTCGACGTTACGGGCTTTTCACATATTCCGGTCATGGCCTATGCCGCGAAATTCGCGTCCTGTTTCTACGGGCCGTTCCGCGACGCGGCGGGCTGCGCCCTCGGCCAAGCCGAAGGGATTCCGGCGCACCGCAAATCCTACCAGCTCGACCCCGCCAACGGGCGCGAAGCCATGCGCGACGCTCTTTTGGACGAGCGCGAAGGCGCGGACATCCTTATGGTCAAGCCGGGCATCGCCTATCTCGATATTCTGGCAAAGCTGCGCCAGCAAAGCGATCTCCCCCTCGCCGTTTATCAAATCAGCGGCGAATATGCGATGCTCCGTTTCGCGGCGCAGGCGGGGGCCATCGACTACCAGCAAGCCATGATGGAATCGCTCCTCGCCTTCAAACGCGCGGGCGCGGACATGATCCTGACCTATGCCGGCGACGACGTTGCGCACTACCTGCGCGAAGGCAAGCCTTTTGGCGCGTAATCCTAACGCACCAAAACTGCGCGAAAGAAAATAAAATCGTGATCGTAAGCTGCTTTCACGTTTGCGCAAAACGCCCTTTTCCCGTGAAGCGCACCCGACGGATCGGGCATGATCGGCCTGCTATAGAAAATCCCGTTGTAACGGTTTCCGGTTTGCGCCCCCTCATTCGAAGGCGGCTCCCCGTTCGGGTTTCCAACCCCTGCCATATCGTTCAGCTTTAAACAAACTTCCCTTGGAATAGCGTGGATACGATAAATGATTTCCTCATCTTCTTCCCTCCCCACCCCCGGTATCGGAGACCTTATGATCAAAGAATGGCCGGTAACCGTGTTGGTCGGCTCCATACTCGGCGGCTCTTTCAAATTATCGGCAGGAAAGGCGACGGCACGTATTCCGCCCTCGCCCGACTTGAAAATCCCGCACCCCGCACGGGAATTGGAATTATGCCCTTCCTTATAATATAAATCCCCGTTTCTCCTGCTCCATACATCATTGGCGAAATCGAGCTCGTTTTCGGAGCATCCGCTGATCCGCAACTTTTGAACGGCTCTGGCAATCGAATCGGCATAGGCGATCAATTCCGTCGCAAATAGCCGCGCCTGCGCGTCGCCCATCGTGCGCGTGGCGGCGCCGCTGCCGCCGTCCCGAAACACGGCATAGGACAGGGCCGCGAACAGGGCAACCGCGACAAGGATGATGATAAGAACCGATCCCGAACGGGTGTTATTATGGAGGTCATGCGAGGCTTTCATAGCGCTCCCCTTCTCTTCTGGTGATCGGGGAGTTGACAAGCCTACTAACTGAAAGGCCGCACGGATCTTTATCTGCCCGAAGGCAGACTGGACATACACCCATGCCTCCCCGACCGAGGAGTCGAGGAGTATGAAAACGGTCATACAAACCGCAGTTAGTAAGGGGTTGTCACGCCCCGGCGATCGCGTTTTACGACCGCAGGAAAGAGTCTTCTATAGAAAACAAAGCGAGTCAATCGGGAAAGAATGCGCGTTTTATTAAACACGTACCCGTTTCAACGGCTTGATCCGAAAGCCGAAACAGGCGACAATCATGCGATGGTAAAGATTTTCTTTACCATCCTCATAGTATTCTGATCTCTTCTTTCTCCATTTCCATCTTCACAGGGGATAACCGCCTCTCATGAAATTTATCGGCCTGGCTCTTGTTTTATTCTTTACCTTCGGCGGCCTTATGGTCGTTGCCGGCATCCAGCAGGGTATGAATCTTATTACCAATGCTATCTTGCCGGCCATGCCGGGGGAGATGATGATCATCATGGGCTGCGCCATCGCGGCCTTTATCATTTCCAACTCGACCGACGCCATCAAGCACACGCTCCGTTATTTCAAAGCCGTTAAAAAGCCGCACGCCTATTCCAAGGAAGATTATATAGAGCTTTTATCCATGCTCTTCATGGTGTTCAAACTGGCGCGGACGAAAGGCTGGCTGGCGATGGAACAGCATATCGAAAACCCGCAAAGCTCCGAGCTGTTCAAACAATTCCCCGGCTTTTACAACAACCATCACGCCGTCCCGTTCCTGTGCGATTATTTGCGGATTATTTCTCTCGGCAACGAAGACCCGCTGACGATCGAGGCGCTGATGGACGAAGAAATCGAAACCATCAACCAGCATGAAAGCCATCCGGGCCATGCAATGCAAACCATGGCGGACGGCATTCCGGCCCTCGGCATCGTGGCCGCCGTTCTGGGGGTCATCAAAACCATGGCGTCTATTTCCGAACCGCCGGAAGTCCTTGGCAAGATGATCGGCGGCGCGCTCGTCGGAACCTTCCTCGGCGTGTGGATGGGCTATACGTTCGTCGGCCCGATTGCGGCGGCCATGACGGAATACGCGAAATCGGAAGTCATGTATTACAGGGCGATCAAGGTCGGCATCATCGCCTTCCTCAATGGCTGCGCCCCGCAGGTCGCGGTCGAATTTTCAAGGAAGTTCCTGCCGCACGGCGTCCAGCCGACCTTTGCGGAGCTTGAGGACAAGTTGAACAGCTTGCCGAATCCGACAATGTAAATGCGCAAGCAGCGTAGCGTGAAAAAGACGAACACAGGGCCGTAGAACCAGCATGGCAAGCAAGAAATCGGATAAGCAGGACGAACTTCGCCCCGTGGTCATTAAAAAGATCAAACGGGGCGGCGGCGGCCATCATGGCGGCGCGTGGAAGGTCGCCTATGCCGACTTTGTCACGGCGATGATGGCTTTCTTCCTGCTCCTGTGGCTTTTGAACGTCACGACCAAGGAGCAAAAGGAAGGCATCGCCCAGTTCTTCGATCCCAACCCGCGCATCACCTTAAGCGAGGGCGGCGCGAGCGGCATGCTTGGCGGGCTTTCCATCGCCAAGGAAGGCGCGATGGTGACGGAGCTTCAGGAGATGGCGCCGCGGCAGGAAACCGCCCCCGCCCTGCGCCCCGGCGAGAACGACGTGACAGAAGAACAGCTGCGCGAAGAATTGCGCCGCCGCGAAGAAGAAAACTTCAAAAAAGCCGAAGCCGCCATTCATGAAGCCATGAAGGACAATCCCGAATTGCGGCAGCTTTCACAACATTTGCAAATCGACATGACGCCCGAAGGTTTACGCATCCAGATAGTCGATCGCGATGGCCGCCCGATGTTCCCGTCGGGCAGCGCGCAGATGTATGTCCGCACCCAGACGCTCCTTCAAAATCTCGCGGACGTCATCAAGAAAATGCCGAACGAAATTTCCGTGCGCGGCCACACAGACGCCGTCCCCTATTCCAAGGGCGCGACCTACGGCAACTGGGAATTATCGGCGGACAGGGCCAACGCCTCGCGCCGCGTCTTGACGGCGGCGGGCGTGCCGGACGACAAGATCAACAACGTCCTCGGCAAGGCGGACAAGGATCATCTTGTGCCGGACAAGCCCACCGACGCACAGAACCGCCGCATCAGCATCATCCTCTTGCGGCAGGAGCTGGTCACGCAGGTCGGCGCGAATATGAGCACGAAAGCGGTGCAGGAAGAAGAGCGCGCCAAGCGCGATCCGCTCTACCGCCGCTCCTCCGGCACGGTCAGCTTCCCTTAAAACCGGAATTCAGGGCCGAAATTCAGGACAGGAGTTCGGGGCCGCCATGCCCCGCCGCCGCGGACACGGGCGCCGGCACAATGATTTTGGCCAGGTAACCGGAAAAGAAATCATCGACGGGCAAGCTGTGTTTCACGGCGATATGTCCCGCGAACGTGCCGGAAAGATAGCGTTCACGCTCAGGATCGTAACGGTTGCCATCCGTGCCGCCGAGCGAATCAAAGACGACACGATCCGCCCCGTCCGTCAGAATCGTATGATAGATTATCGGGCCAAGCCCCAGCATCACAATCCGGTGGCCGCTTGTCAGCCTGTCTTCATTGTGCAGCCGGATGATTTCCTTGGCGGCGAGTTGGTGGCATGAAAAACGCAGCGCATCCTTGTGCGCCGGCGCGGCTATCGTCAGCGCCATGCGCTGGAGGATATATTCCGGCGTTTGCGGCTTGGGCGCAACAGCCTCGCTGAACCAGTTGGCAGCCATGCGGTCATTATAGGTCATTCAGGTGAAAAAACCGTCAAAAGAGCGCCCGTTATGCGAATTTATTGCTCTTCGGGAAGCCGTTTGGCGGCAATTTTCCGGCGTCCGCGCGGTTGCCGACCCATGGGTTGAGGTCGCTGACAAGCGTTTCGCCCGCGCCGTATTTATAGCTCAGCCCCTCATTCCATTTAAAGGTCTTAAGGTCGGACAGCCCGCCATCCTTGTATTTTTGAAGCGCGACGCCCTTGCCCCGCGCCATTTCGGGAAGCGCGTCGAGCGCGAAGACGAGCATCTTCCGGTTCTTGCCGATAACCGCGATATGATCGTCGCCCTCATTCACCGTCCGCGCGACCATGGCTTCGGTTTTCGCGTCGGTGGAAAGAACCTGCTTGCCCTTTTTGGTCTGCGCCAGCACATCGTCCATCTTCACGACGAAGCCGCGCCCCGCATCCGTCGCCACGACCATTTTGACGCCCGGCGCGTAAATATGCATTTCGACGATGTCGGCGTCGTTGGGCAGATCGACCATCAGGCGCAGCGGTTCACCGAAACCGCGCCCCGGCGGCAATTTATCGCCGCCGATCGTATAGAATACGCCGTTGCTGCCAAAGACGAGGATCTTGTCGTTCGTCATGGCCTCGAACACGAATCCCTCGCGGTCGCCGTCCTTGTATTTCAATTCTTTCGGGTCGACGCCATGGCCCTTCATCGCGCGGATCCAGCCCTTTGAGGAACAGATCACCGTAATCGGCTCTTTTTCCATCAGGGCTTCTTCGAGGTTTTCGATCGCAATCGGGGCCACGGCCTTGCCGACGACGGTGCGGCGCTTGCCGAGCGGCGTCGCCTTGCCGAACATGGTTTGCAGGCCGGTCACCTGTTTTTTGATCGCCGTCCATTGGCGCGCTTCGGATTTGATCAGTTTTTCAAGATCGTCCTTTTCCTTACTCAGCGCGTCATGCTCCTTGCGGATCGCAATCTCTTCGAGCTTGGCCAGCGAACGCAAACGGATATTCAAAACGGCCTCGGCCTGAATTTCCGTGAGGCCGAATTTCTTCATCAGGGCCGGTTTCGGCGCGTCCGAATTGCGGATGATTTTGATAACCTCGTCTATGTTCAGATAGACGATGAGATAGCCTTCGAGAACCTCAAGCCGGTGGATGACTTTTTCCAGCCGGTATTGCGAGCGGCGCACCAGCACAACCTGCAAATGGTTGAGCCATGCCTGGAGAACCTCTTTCAGGCCCATGACTTTCGGCACGAGGCCGCCGTCAAGCACGTTCATGTTCAGCGAAAACTTCGTTTCCAGATCGCAATTGCGGAACAGCGCTTCCATCAAGATTTCCGGCGCGATATTGCGCGATTTCGGCACGAGGACGATGCGGATATCTTCTGCCGATTCGTCGCGTACGTCGTCGAGGAGCGCGATTTTCTTCGATGTAATCAGTTCGGCGATGCGTTCGATCAGTTTCGATTTTTGCACCTGATAAGGAATTTCCGTGACGACAATCTGGTAGGAACCGCCCTTGAGTTCTTCCTTTTCCCATTTTGCGCGGATGCGGAACGATCCTTTTCCGGTGCTGTAAGACCGGATAATGCTTTCTTTGGTTTCGACAAGGACGCCGCCCGTCGGAAAGTCCGGCCCCGGAATCATTTTCACCAGCGCCTTTTCATCAACGTCGCCTTCGAGCATTGCAAGGCACGCCTCGCACAGCTCCGCCACGTTGAAAGGCGGGATGTTCGTCGCCATCCCGACCGCGATGCCGCTCGACCCGTTGGCGAGCAGGTTCGGGAACCCGCCGGGCAGGACGATCGGCTCGTCTTCCGACCCGTCATAGGTCGGCCGGAAGTCGACCGCGTTTTCATTGATGCCTTCAAGGAGGAGAATCGCGACCTGCGTCAGGCGCGCTTCGGTATAACGCATGGCGGCGGCGTTATCGCCGTCGATATTCCCGAAATTCCCCTGCCCGTCCACAAGCGGATAGCGTACCGAAAAATCCTGCGCGAGGCGCACCAGCGCGTCATATACCGACGAATCGCCGTGCGGGTGGTATTTACCGATGACGTCGCCGACGACGCGGGCGGATTTTTTCGGCGGTGTCGTGGGGCTGAGCTGGAGCTGCGCCATCGCGTAAAGCAGGCGGCGGTGGACGGGTTTCATCCCGTCGCGCACATCGGGCAGGGAGCGCGACATGATGGTCGAAAGCGCATAGGACAGGTAGCGTTCGGACAGGATTTGCCCGATTCCCTGATCGATAACTCTTGCTTCTACACTCTTACTCGTCGTCTTTTTGGCCATGAAATCCCTTTGAATCCGCCACATATTTGGCATAGCGCGCCTCGAAACGCAAGCGCGGATCGGGGACGCCTTTCGTATGATGCGCAAAGGCCCAGTGTTCGAGGAAATGCCCCGTCATGCGCAGGCCGTGCAATATTTCCTCCGCATCCGCGCCGCCGCCGCCCGGTTTTAAAAAAGCGGGCAATTTCAAAAGCCTGTCGCTATACGGCTTCCCCGCCTCCGCACTCACGGCCCGTCCCGATTTCGGCGAAACATAGGCAAGGCTGCGCGCATCACCGCCCCCTGCGCATTTCGTCAAGTCCAGCCCAAATCCCAGCTCCTTCAAAAGCGCGATTTCCCAGTAAATATAGGCGGCACCCCATATCTCGCTTTCCATCATATCGACGAGCGTTTTAAAGCCGTGGAAAAGGCCGGGATGCCCTTCGCGCTCCGGCAGGGAGGCATCACATAGCGCGCAAGCCGCCAGCAAGGCCGATAATTTCAGCGGCTCTTCCAATATGCCGGGCGGCAGCCCCGCTTCCTGTTCCAGCGTCAATGTTCCCAGCTGATCGGCGGTGCGTGATTTCCAGTCTATCGCGACCCTGCTTCCCTTTTCGATCATCGCCCGCTTGGCCGCCGACTGCGCCCCGTGCAGGAATCCGGCATGGCGCCCGTGCGATTCGGTGAGCAGCGAGATGATAGCCCCGCCTTCGCCGTGCGGCCTCACCGCCAACACATATCCCTCGTCGCTCCATTGCTCCATAGACTATCCCTTACAATATCCACAATGACACGCAAAGGCTTCATTTATGGTGGCATTTAAGGTGCATGGCTCTTATGATGCGCCCATGCCGATACCTTTTATCCCTTTTTACATGATACGCCATGGCGAAAGCACCGCGAATTTGCAAGAAATCGCCAGCGGCCATATGGATGTCGCCCTTACCGAAAAAGGCCAGAAACAGGCCGAAGCCGCGCGGGCCGTCGTCGAATCGCTGGAGCATAAACCGTCCGTGATTATACACAGCAATCTCAGCCGCGCCCGCGACACGGCGCGAATTATCAACGCGAATCTCGGCCTGCCCATGTATGAAGATCCTTCCATCGCCGAACAGCATTACGGCGAATGGGAGGGACAGTCATGGAGCATTACGCGCCAGCCCACGCGGGACGGCGTCGATCCGCCGGGCGGGGAGGCGCACAGGGATTTTCAAGAACGCGTGCGCGGGGCCATATCCTCCTTTATAACCACGCATCCCGGCCCTGCCCTTATCGTCTGTCATGGCGGCGTGTTCCGTGCATTCGGGGCGCTCTATCAAACCCGGATTTTCGGCATAGAAAATTGCTGCCTGCACCATTTCTCGCCCTCACCGGATACCCTGCCGCTTCCGTGGAATATCAGCAAACTCCGGGCGTGAGGCCGCATCCGCCCCATTAAAAAACCGGCCATGAAAGCCGGTTTTTATTGCCTGTAAATTGCCCGCAAACGGCGCGCTACCAGGAGCGCACATCCCCCGTATCCATATGGACGAAGTTGCTGCGCGCATAATAGCCGACGCCGCCGGCCTTCAGCCCAACGGCAAGAGAACGGATGCCTTTTGTATCAAATCCGGGCAGGCGCAGGTCAATAGCCTGCCCCGTCATATGCAAGGAATTTTTTGCAACGCCGCTGCTAGCGCGTCTTAGACCCGCATTTGTTTTCGGGCAACGATAGCCGGACAAAACTTCATAAGGCTGGTCGCTGCCTGTTTGCCGGTGAACCGCATAGATAATATCAATCACGCGCGGGTCGATCGGGAATAACTCATCCGAACGGAAATCGCGCAGGACGACATTGATGCTGTCAAACGCGTCGGGGAGGTATTTATTGCCGATGCGGTACACGCCGGAAAAACTTTCGCCTGTATGGGCGTTGCGAAATGATATGCGGCGCGCGCCGGACGGTGCGTTCGCGGGCGCCATGATTGCTGCCGATGCTGGGTTGAGCAAGGAAGAAGCCGCGATAGTGCCTGCGGCCATAGCTCCGAATCCGATAAGTTTGCGACGGCTCAGAAATAAGGCGGGATCGCCTGTCATCCGGGGAGTCATAGAACCTCTTATTTTTGTTTGCGAAGACATATGCGCGGGCATTGCCTTCATCGAAGAGTTGCTTTGTAGCAAATTGAAAGGGCCTGTCAAAGACAGTTTTACACTGCCCACTATACTAAAAATGCATGGGGCCTTCAACCGCTTCGTTTTACAGGGAAATCGCAGGGTTCGGGAATATTTCGGGGATGTGGATGAAATCGCGTTTTTGCAGCAGGTCGATCAGGATTTTATCCTGCCCGTACACGTCGCGGCCATAAATCAGGCGGCCATTCGTGTCGAGCCATACTGTCTGGTAGGTAATATAGACAGGCAGGGCTTCATCCGCCTGTATGTCGCGCATGCGGCCGGAATCGATATAGCGGCGCAGGCTGTTCTCATTCCATTTTTCGTTACGGCCCATAATGAATTCGGCAAGCCTGTGCGGTTCCGCGACGCGGATGCAGCCGGAGCTTAACTCCCTTTCCGGCTGGCTGAACAGCGACGGGTTATTCGTATCATGCAAGTAGATATTATAAGGGTTTTCCATCAGCACGCGGATTTTGCCAAGCGGATTGTCATCGCCCGGACTTTGCGTCATGCGCAGCGAGGCCAGATCGCGCGGATCTATGGTGTGCCAGTCCACCTGCCCCGGATCGATGGGCCGCCCCTGATAATAAATACCGATGCCGCGTTCGCTCAGCGCATAGGGATCCTGCTGGAGCATCGGCAGGAAATCCTTGCGCTTGATGGTCGGCGGCACCGTCCAGTTCGGGTTGAAACGGATACCGGTAATCTCGGTGCGGAAACTATAGGTCGGGCGCGCTGTTTTCCCCACGATAACGGGCATGGTCAGCCTCGCCTCGCCGTCCTCCACCGCCCAAAGCGTCGCCGAGGGGATATTGACGAGGACATAGCGATCGGGACGGCCTTCATTCATCCAGCGCAGCCGTTCCATATTGGCGATAATCTGCATCATCCGGTCGCGGTTGGAGATGTTCAAAAGGTCGAGCGTCTTCGGCCCGATAATCCCGTCGGCCTTCAGCCCGTAGGAACGCTGGAATGCCATAATCTCGACCGCAAGCGGTTCATCATAGGCATTAAGGCGCGTTTCAGGGTCAGAAAGGCCCAAACGGGCGCGTATTGCGGGGATTTGCGCATAGGAACGGCCCGGCTTTAACAGCTCGCCGCCGCTTCTTATAGGCTTGGCGTCCCTGTCCGGCAAGGCCGCCAGACGGACAAGTTCCTGCCGCAGTGCCTGATAAAGCGCGTAATGGGGCGCATAGCCGCGAATCGTCGCAACCGGATCGCGGGTCGAGGACAGATCTTTCAAGAGCGCCGCGCGGTCGAGCGGTTCGCGCCAGAATTTGTTTTTGGCATCCGCACTTTGCGGCTGCCCGCGCATGCTGGAAAGGTCATGAATATAGCGCAGGACGGAATCGGAGATAAGCATCTCCAGCTCCATCTTCGATGAATGGCCGAAATTTTTCTTTCTCTCGCGAATTTCCGTGACCCGATAATGCGCCGGATTAAGGCCATGCGTCCAGGATTCTTCAAGTATTTCAAGGACGGCATCGATGCGCGGTTGAAACGCACCTGCCCCCCTCACCCAAATCGGCAGGCTCGCCGCAGGGGCATAATGCGCCTTTATAATATCGTCATTATGATATTTAATCTCTTGCGGGCTATGGCCGGAGGCAAGTTGGGGCGGCTGGGAATGTACGGGCGCGGCGGCCAAAAGGCTCAAAACGGCGACAAGCACCATGCCGCCGGACATCATCCCCCGCCCTCTTCCCTTTTTCTTTGTCATAGAAGCCATGTCCGTCATCATGCTTGCGGGCAAAATCCTTTCAAGAAATCCGCCCGAATTTTCCCATCTAAAATTATCCCCTTCCATGGTTAAAAAATGATTGAGCCGGCTAGGCAGTTCCGTCAGGCGCAATAGGGGTGCATGAAGCGCATAAAACAGACCCATGAACCTCAACCTATGGAAAAAGCTACAGAATGTATTTAAAAAAAGACGAAGGCCGCGCCGCTATTCGCGGCTGGCGAGGATTTCATTGACCTGCTGGCGGAAGCTGATCGCGTTGCTGACGAACGGGACGATGAGCCGCCGCTGACCCGTTCCCGTTACGATAACGCTCCCATAGCCGAAAACCTGCCCTATCGGCGTGATGCCCAGCTCGATGCTTTCCACCTGCTGGTAGCGCAGCTCTATCATATCCGCATAGATGATGCCGCTGCGCACGAAAATGCGCCTGTCCGTCGCCGCAAGCACCAGAAAATTGCGGGTCAGGTGCGCCAGTCCAAGCATCACCGCCCCGACGGCAATCAGGAGAAAGCCCAGATTTTGCATAAAGGACGGGAGGAGCAAAATCCCGACAATCATCACGGCGACGCTCTTCCAGTAAATCGCGTCATGGATATGCGCCGCGACCCTGACCTTTTCGCCCTCCGCCAGCGTAATCCCCGCCAGCTTTAAAAGCGCCGTCCTGCCTGCGTTCACGGCCCGTTTCATTGTCGCTTCCCCTGCATCAGACGCTTCTGGCCCGCTCAATCGCGCGGCGGAATTTCAGCGGGTCTTCGATCGGCGGAAGCACGACCTCCCCGACCCCCATGCCGCGCACCATGATGCGCCCGTAATTCAAAAGCCGGCCCAGAATGCCCTGAAGCACGTTGACCCCTTCGATCCGGTCGATATTGATCTCGCCGACATAGCGGGCGACCAAACCGCGCTTATAGACAAGGCGCTTATTTGTGATCGCGATCTCCGTCGTGACCTTCACAATCATCATCTGGGCATAGCGGAACATGCTGAAAGCCAGCACCATGAAGGCCAGAATCTTGATGGCGGGATTAACGTCGCGCACCTGCGCGAGCCAGCTATCCCCCGGCCCCGCGCTCCCGCGCAAGGAAGCCGGCAGATAAGGTTCAATCATAATGGCGCCGGCGATAATAAAGATACATAGGATGACGCCGAAAACGATGTTGAGCAGCGCCGACACAGTATACATCCAGTGGAAATGCCCCACATGAACCAGCTCTTCGTCATCGGCGAGCGATTGCCGTATATAATCCAGATTTCCTAATGCCATCTTATTTATCGCCGAATGAGATTCCCAAACCTCTTGCAGTATGAACCAAAGCATCCGACGGGTCTATCGCTTCATAGGCCGCGATACATTCCTCGATGGGATAATCCACAACCTTGCGGTTTTGCCATGCCACCATCCTGTCGAAACGCCCTTCATTGATAAGATCCACCGCGCGGACGCCGAAAGCGGAGGCGAGAAGCCTGTCATTATAGGTCGGCTGGGAACCGCGCTGAACATGCCCCAGAACCGTCACGCGGCTTTCAAAGCCGGTCGCTTCGGAAACCTTATAGCTGATATAGTTGCCAATCCCGCCATAGCGCTTTTCGCCGCCATGATAGGTGATTTCAAACTTCTCCCCGTTCGGGGTCTTGACCGCTTCTGACACGATAATGAGTGCAAAATTGCGCCCAGACTGCTTCACCCGCTCTATCTTTTCGGCGATATGTTCGATCCGGTACGGAATTTCGGGGACGAGAATGACGTCCGCGCCGCCCGCAATGCCGGCGGACAGGGCGATATGGCCGGCATCGCGGCCCATAACCTCTAAAATCATGACCCGGTCATGGCTCGCCGCCGTCGGCTGGAGCCGGTCGAGTGCCTCCGTCGCCACGGCCACCGCCGTGTCAAACCCCACGGCGCGCTCGGTCTTTCCAAGGTCGTTGTCGATGGTTTTGGGGATGCCCACCATATTTATGCCGCCCTGACGGGTCAGGCGGCGCAAAATGGCGAAACTGCCATCGCCGCCAATGCCGATCACGGCCTCAAGGCCCAGCTTTTTGAAATTGCCGATAATCTCGTCACTGCGATCCTTGACCGAACCATCGCTCATCGGAAAAGCAAAAGGATTGCCCTTATTCGTCGTGCCGAGAATCGTCCCGCCCATGCGCAGGACGGTGGAATCCATCTGTTCCGGCGACAAAAGCTGCGCCTGCGGTTCATCCCCCAGCAAGCCCGCCGTCCCGTCGAGAATCCCGTAAACCTGCCAGCCCAGCTGGTCTGCCTTATAAACGGCGGCGCGGATAACCGCATTCAGCCCCGCGCAATCGCCGCCGCTCGTTAAAATGCCGATTTTTTTCGTCATGGAATATCCTTGGTGAGGAAGAGAGAATTTCATCCTTTTTATCCTATCGCGGCGCCAATGCCAAAGGGATTTCGCGCATCCGTGCCATTCTTTACTTATCAAAGCAAAAATTTTCTGATAGGATTATAGGCTCAAAATCAAAATCTTAGCCCTTCGGACGGCGCATGGAAGACATAGACGACCTTATGGAAGAGCTCGCCATTCTGGAGCGCGAGCACCGCGAACTTGATGAAACAATCAGCCGGCTGAGCAATACTCCGCCGGTTAATTTGCTGGATATACAGCGTCTGAAAAAGAAGAAGCTTCTTTTGAAAGACCAGATCCAGAAGATACGCAGCAACATCCTCCCCGATATCATAGCCTGATAAATGACCCTGTAACGGGCCAAGAAGAGGTTCAAAGTGACGCAAAACGATCCAAGACCCTTAATCGGAATCATCATGGGCTCCCAGTCAGATTGGGAAACAATGAAGCTTTCCCATGAGTTACTTAAAAACTTCGACATTCCCCATGAAGTCAAAATCGTGTCAGCGCACCGCACCCCAAGGCGCATGATTGACTATGCGTCAACCGCGCAAGAGCGCGGAATCAAGGTGATTATTGCGGGCGCGGGCGGGGCCGCCCATTTACCGGGCATGGTGGCTTCACTCACCCCCCTGCCGGTTCTCGGAGTCCCTATAAAATCAAAATCTTTCAAAGGGTTAGATAGCCTCCTCTCCATCGTGCAGATGCCCGGCGGCGTGCCGGTCGGCACGCTTGCCATAGGCGATGCGGGGGCCAAAAACGCGGCGCTTCTGGCGGTTTCCATCCTCGGAACCGCAGATGACGCCCTTATGAGGCGTTTGGAAGAATATCGCACCAGACAAAGCGAGCTGGTGGCGGAAGAACCAAGAGATTAGCGCGAAAAACCTATAAAAGCCCCGCTCTCTTCATAAAACATATAACGCATCAATAATCCCGCCGGGCCGAAGGCCGAAACCGGGCGCACATAGCCGTAAAAGACGGCCCGCCCGCCTGATTCCGCTTTTTCGATGCAAACTATCAAAAAAGGGTCTTTGAGCTTGTGGATATGTGGATTATCCTGTGCCGCCACAGACGGGCAAGGGTGATGCGCGCCGCTCAATCTCCTATTTCACATGAAACAAAAACCAGAACTGGTTGAAATGACAGCAAAAACAAAAACTATAGGCATATTGGGCGGGGGACAGCTCGGCAGGATGTCCGCCCTCGCCGCCGCCACGCTCGGCCTCCGGACACATATATATTGCCCGGAAGAAGACGCCCCGGCAGCGCAAGTTACCCCGCTTATAACGCAGGCGGCCTATGATAATCAGTGCGAGTTGAAGAGATTCGCGGAAAGCGTTGATGTCATTACCTATGAATTCGAGAATATCCCTTTGGAAACAATAGAGTTTTTAGAAAATCTGAAGCCCGTCTATCCATCCTCGAAGACACTGGCCATTTCGCAGAACAGATTGATAGAAAAGGATTTTTTGAACAAAGCAGGCATTTCGACCGCGCCATGGGCCGCGGCCTCTTGCGCGGCGGATATTGACGCGTTTTTGAAGGCCCATAAGACGCCGGAATGCATCCTGAAAACGACACGCTTCGGTTATGACGGTAAAGGGCAGTTAAAACATAAGGATACAAGCTCTAGCCAGGAGAGCTTCTTAAAGCTTGGCGGTGATGAGCTTATAATAGAAGGTATAATAGATTTCGCTTATGAAGCTTCAATCATCGTTGCGCGGGACTATTCCGGAAAATGTGAGGTATTCCCCCTCACCCGCAACGAGCATAAGAACCATATTCTCGATAAAAGCCATTTCCCTTTCGATACGCAGCAGCCTACAGGTGCCGCGCGGCCGGACGGGTTTCAAGACGGTGCGTCCGGCATGGATTCTAAAATTCCGGACGGGGCCAATAAGGGTGCATCAGGAGCGGCAACACATGGCGCGCCTGTGGAAATTACCGCCTTATCCGGCCTGTCCCAAGACGGCGCGTCCTGTGCAAATTCCGGGTCTTCGGCCCCAATATCCGCCGGAGCCGCCGCAGGTCATGGCGGGGCTTATAGCGGGCCTCATATTAACTCGTCGGGCCCCATATTAAGTCATGCGCCGCTTGAGCCATGTGCCGCAGCACGTCATGCGGATGATGCTGCAACGGATGACATTGAGCGCAGAGCCTCGGAACTTGCCGTCAAGCTGGCGGAGGAGTTGAACCTTATCGGCCTTATCGCCATCGAATTTTTCGTTTTGAAAGACGGGTCGCTGCTCGCCAACGAGATTGCGCCGCGCCCGCATAATTCCGGCCACTGGACGATGGACGGGTGCAACGTGTCGCAGTTTGAACAGCATGTGCGCGCCGTTTCCGGCCTGCCGCTCCGCACCCCCGTCCCGCACAGCGCGGTCACCATGGTAAATCTTATCGGCAGCGACGTGGAGCGCGTCCCCGCATACCTCGCCATGGACAATGCCTGCGTCCATCTCTATGGTAAGGGCGAGGCCCGCGACGGGCGCAAGATGGGCCATGTCAATTTGCTCGGCCCGCTTGAAAAGCCCCTGAAAAACCAGTGAAGCCTATTAAAAAACCAGTCAAACACATATGAAAGAAAGACGATGAAAGCCGCCGCCATGACGCACCAGTCCGATAAACGCATCGAAACCGATTCCTTTGGCGAAATCGACGTCCCCGCGAACGCCTATTGGGGCGCGCAGACGCAGCGCTCCATGCAGAATTTCGACATCGGGACGGAGAAAATGCCCGCCCCGCTCGTCCGCGCCCTCGGCATCCAGAAAAAAGCCGCGGCCACGGCCAACGCGGCGCTTGGCGCGCTGGACGCGCAACTGGCGCAAACCATCATCCAGGCCGCAGACGAGATCCTCGACGGCACGCTGGCCGGCCAGTTCCCGCTTTCCATCTGGCAGACGGGATCGGGCACGCAAACCAATATGAACGCGAACGAGGTCATTGCGGGCCGCGCCAACGAAATCCTGTCCGGCACGCGCGGCGGTAAAAGCCCCGTCCACCCGAACGACCATGTGAATATGGGCCAGTCCTCCAACGACACATTCCCGACGGTGATGCATATCGCGGCCGCCGAGAGCGTTTACCACAATCTCATCCCTTCGCTTGAAATGCTGCATGCGGCGCTGGAGGCTAAGGCGAAGGAATTCGCCCCCATCGTCAAGAATGGCCGCACCCATTTACAGGACGCGACGCCGCTGACGCTGGGGCAGGAATTTTCCGGTTATGCCGCGCAGACCGGCTATAATATCGCCCGCGTCAACGCAGCATTACCGCGCGTCATGATGCTGGCGCAGGGCGGCACGGCGGTCGGCACGGGCATTAACTGCAAGGCCGGATTCGCCGAAAAATTCGCGCAAGAGGTTTCCCGCATCACGGGGCTTTCCTTTGTCACGGCGGAAAACAAGTTCGAGGCGCTGGCCGCCCATGACGCATTGGTGGAGCTTTCGGGCGCGCTCAACGTGCTGGCCGTGTCGCTGATGAAAATCGCCAACGATATCCGCCTGATGGGCTCCGGCCCGCGGTCGGGCATCGGCGAGCTGCTCCTCCCCGAAAACGAGCCAGGATCGTCCATCATGCCCGGCAAGGTCAACCCGACCCAGTGCGAAGCATTGACCATGATTTGCGCGCAGGTCATGGGCAACCATGTGGCCGTCACGATCGGCGGCAGCAACGGCCATTTCGAGCTGAACGTCTTCAAGCCGGTCATTATCTATAACGTGCTGCAATCCATCACGCTTCTGGCCGACGGCTGCCGCAGCTTTACGGAGCGCTGCCTTACCGGAATCGAGCCGAACCACGAGCGCATCCGCTTCCTGATGGAAAATTCGCTGATGCTCGTCACGGCGCTGAACCCGCATATCGGCTATGACAACGCCGCGAAAATCGCCAAAAAGGCGAACAAGGAAGGCACCAGCCTGCGCGAGGCCGGCATCGCCCTCGGCCTGCTGACCTCAGACCAATATGACGAATGGGTACGCCCGGAAGACATGATAAGGCCCCGCGACTGAGCGGGGTTCCGGCGCAGCATGGCGACGCGGGAAGAAGGCATGGATGGGATAAAGCCCGTAACGGACATCCTTTCGGAAAGGCCCGTCAAGCGCTCCGTCACCATTGCGGGCCATGCGACCAGCATTACGCTGGAGGCCCCTTTCTGGACGATGCTGCAGGAAATTGCCGCGCAGGATGGCCGCTCTCTGGCAAATCTTATCACCGAAATAGATGCGCGGCGCGGCACGAATCTTTCCAGCGCCTTGCGGCTGTTTGTGCTGGATCGGTTGCGGCAGGGATAATTAAGGCCGCACAAAAACCACCCTTGAAGACAATGCAAGGATATGGGCAAACCCATGCGCAAAGTCATACACAAAATCATGCGCAAAAAGGGCGCGGCAATGATAATGCCGCGCCCTTTCTTATAGCTGTTTTACGCCGCTTCCGGCTTCTATTGCTGTTTCAGGAAGCCGTCCAGAACGCCGCGAATGACCTGCTCCGGATTATTGGCCGGTTGCTTTTGTTGCTGCGGCTCTTGCTGCGGCTGCGCTTCCGGTGCGGGGGCCGGAGGAGCGGCCACGGGCGCCGGCGGCGGGGCCGTTTCCGGCGCCGCATTTGGCGCAGCATCAAGCCCGGCATCGGGCGCCGCGGCGGGCTGTTGCTGCTGGCGCTGCGGCAGGATGCCAAGCCCTTGCAGCTTGCCTGTCAGGTCGTCGCCCAGCACGCCAGGAAGCTTTTCAATCGCCTTTTCCTGTATCTTGCTTTGCAGGCGGCGGGTCAGAACGTCGTTGAACAGGCCGCGCCCGAACGTGTTGCCCGGATTGCTGAGCGAGCCCTTGATGGCGACATCGAACGCGCCGGCATCGCGGGCCTGTTTGAAGGTGATGGTATGCACCGTATCGATCACCCATTGCGGCAGGTTGACGTTGCCGCGGGATTTGATGTTCGCGGCGGGGCCGTCCATCTCCATGTTGGAAATGATCGCGACGCCCTGTGAAATATCATAGGCGCCCTTGATCGTATCAAAACGGGTTTCACCGCCGCTCACCGCACCGCCGACGACATTTTGCAGCCGGTCGAGCGGCTTGCCGGAATCGACGAAAGCAAGGCCGATTTGCGCGAGGTCAAACCCCTTCATCACGATATCCGTACCGTCCAGCGTAGCTTTCCCCTGCAGCGCGCTCACCAGCGCGTGGGGGGACAGGCCGGTCGTCTGGACGTTCATCGCCATCGAAACGTCGCCGCTCGCGCGGATAAGGCGGGAACCGCTGAGCGCCAGCGCAAGAGGCTCCAGCGCAACCTTGTTCATCTTGGTATCGAGCGCGATGGACAAAGGCTGGCGGGCATCCGCCGGGTCGTTCACCTTGGCATTCAATGCGGCGTCACCGCCGAACAGCCCGGCCTGAAGCCCGTCCACGGTCAGGTTGCCGTCCTTCAGCACGATTTTGGTCTTTGGCTGGGTAAAGTTCCAGCCGCCATAAGTGATGGATTGCGCCGAGAGGGCCAGATCGAGATTGGCGCTGTGCATCCAGCCCGTTTCAATCGTCGCCCGCGACCATTTGCCGCCGTCGGATGACGCGGCGGAAGCCCCGCCCGCGCCGCCGGAACCAGCGGCGGTTTTCGCGCCGAGCAGTTCATCCAGCGGGATGGCCCCCGCCTGCACCGTTCCGGTCACGGAGGGTTTTGCCCCCGCAAGATCGACCTTCAGGCCGCCGCCGAATGTTGCGTTCCCGATGGAGGTTTTAAGGTCGGTAATGTCATAGACCTTGCCGTTCGCCGCGGCCTTCGCATATAGGTCAAAGGGGCGTTCCAGCCCCGGCCCGCCCGCAAAGGCGGGGTTCACGATCTGCATCGCCTTGACGAAATTCGGATGCTTCGCGCCGATGGTCAGGTTGCTGAAGGACGGCGTACCGAGAAGCCCCGTCATGTTTCCGCCGGCTTGCAGGCTCCCGCCCATCGCGGCAATATCCGCGTCGAACGCAAGACTGTCGGCCTTGCCGCTGGCCTTGATATTGGCCTGTGCGCTGCTGAACCCCTGCGGCAGTTTGGACGTGTCCATGTCAAAGGACTGAAGCAGTTTTTTGGCGTCCGCCGTGTTGCCATAGAAGGCAAGGTCGATGCCGGAAAGTTCCTGAAGATTCGCGACCGTGCCTTTCAGGCTCGCGGCGGCCCCGCGGAAATTCTGGACGGAGGCGTTTTCAAGCTTCAGGGAAGACCCCGCCGCAACGCCCTTCAACCGGATGCCGCCGATTTCCTGCCCGTCCATAACGGCCTTTTGCGCGCTGACGTCAAAGGTCAGATTGGCGGGGATATTGACGCCGCGCACCGGTTCAAGCGCCTTTTTGACATCCATTTTCGCGGCGGGGCTTTTCTGGACGGCCTGTTTCTTTTGTCCGTTCAGCCGCGCCTGAATTGCGTCGATATTGACCATGTCGGTCGTCAGGTCGATCATCACATCGGGACGGCCCGCGGCGCCGTCCGGCTTATAGGATGCGGCAAGGCCGATGGAGGTGTCATCGAGTTTCAGCGTGCTGTTCGTGACGCTCACGCTCGAAGGCGTGACGCGGCCCGTGAGGTTGAACTGCGCGGCGCGGTAGATTTCAAGGGCCGCATTATCGCTTTGCGCGGGCGCGAAAGCGCGCAGCAGGGTCGGGAGCTGTTCCGACGTTCCATGCGCCTTGAAGGTCACGGACGGGTCGGCATAGGTCACGCCCTTTTCCCCCGAACGGGAGGTAGAGGCGTAGCGAATGGAGGCCGTCCCTTCCGCCCGCGTCTTGCCGGGAATGTCGAGCGCCCTTGCCTGCACGTCGATATCGGCGCCTTTCTTGGAAAGGTTCAGCGCGACGCCCTGAAAGGTCTTGCCGTCAAATTGAATGCCGTCCGCGCCGATATTCACCGTGCCGTCAACGGGGAACGGCAGGGACAGGGTTTCGGGGATGAAGCCCGCATCGCTGCCGGCCAGTTTCTGGCCCTTGGCGACCTGTTCCTCGACGCGCGGGGCTTTTCTCTTGTCCTTGGCGGGCAGGAGCCGGTCAAGGTTCAGATTGCCTTCAAACGCCATATCGGCCTTCACGCCGACTGGGTTCTGGGCCTTGAGGTTGGTGACGGACAGGTTCCCCTTCCCCTTGGCCTCGCCGAAAGCGACATCCATATCTTGCGAGGAGATCATATTCTCGTTCGCCGTCACAAGGCCGGAGAAGGAGAGTTTTTGCCCCAGCGTGGAGGAAGACCCGCCCGCATCGCCGCCCGCCAGCGCCAGAACGGACGCCAGATTATCGGCGGACAGGGCCATCTTGCCCTGAATTTCCATGGGATCCAGCGCCACGATGCCGTCAAAGGCGGCGGACGCCCCGCTTTCCGGCAGGCGGATTTTCAAATTGGCCGGAATTTCCTTGTTTCCGTCGGAAATGCGCTTTGTATCGGCGTCGATTTCAATCTTTTTCCCGCCATAGACAAGGTCGCCATCCAGCGTAAACGGGCCGGAAAGACTATCCGCCCGCACCGCCAGATTGATTTGTTCGGCCAGATGCTCGCCGCCCGCCTGACGGTTCGCAAAAGCCACGCGGCCATCCTCGATGATCAATTTATTTAACGATACGTCCTGTCCTTTTTTAGCCTTCTGTGCATCCTGTTGAGCCGTATCGGAATTGCCCGCTTCGGCATCGGCCAGCAGCTTGTCCGACATCCATGAATTCGATCCGTCTGGCAGGATTTCAAGGCGAATATCGGGACTTACGAGCCGAACCGTATCTATTGAAATATTGCCGGAAATCAGCGGAAAAACATCAACAGACACATTAGCCTGCTTCATGGTTAAAAGGTTCTCCTCGCGCCCTCTTGGGGACGCTACGGACAGTCCTGCGATCTTTAGTTGCGGGATCGGTAGTACGGACAATTTGATGTCACCGTCGATTTTTATGTCATACCCGGCGGCGCTTTTCGCCTGTTCGATAATTTGCGGCTTGTATTTATTCCAGTCCACAAAGGACGGCCCGATAAGGATGGCGCCCACCAGAAGGATGAGAAGGCCCAGAACGATCGACAGGTTACGTTTCATAATATCTCCGGATAAAATTTGGCATTTGCGAATAAGAATGTACGGCATTTATATATAGCAAATGTCCGTAATCTCAAATAGTTCGCCTGAAAAAGAGAGAAAACACCGCCGCATGGGCGTGAATGACGGGCGCGGCGTAGCCGGACAGGGAAGGAAGCGCCGCGCCGCCATAAAACCGTTGAACAGGCGTGCGGATGCTCCTTCCCACGCGGCCCCCCGCCCATTGCATTGACTCGCTTTCCGTTTTCTATAGAATTGGCGGCAGGATCGGATTATCCGGCCCCGGGGCGTAGAAACCCCTATAAAGCGCGGCTTGTATGGCCGTTATCCATGCTCCTCGACTCTGGTCGGGGAGGCTGTGACGTATGTCCAACCTGCTCCGGCAGGCAAAGGTCATGGCGACCCTACGCTTTATGGGTTTTCTAACTCCCCGATCATCAGAAAGAGGGGAGTTTTATGGACAAAAGCCGCCATGCCCAATCAGGCTCAGCGCTCGTGCTGATACTTATCGCCGTTGCCCTTTTCGCGGCGCTGTCCTATGCCATGATGCGGGATAGCGGAACCGGAGCGGCCACCCGCACCATGTCCGATGCGCGGGCGCGTTTACTGGCCACGGAGATCATCCAGTACGGCGACACGCTCGCCCGCACCGTGCAAAAGCTCCGCATACGGGGATGCTCCGAAACTGAATTCGATTTTTCCAACGATGTGTGGGCAAGACATGGCGGCGCGCCTTTATATCCTTCCGGACATTATTCAAATGCCCGTTCCCCCGATTGCAGCGTCTTCCACCCGCAGGGCGGCGGCGCGGCGGCCATAAACATACCGAAAGCCGCTTTACAGGAATGGGCCATCGCGGCCCATAACACGGGTTACGGTTCAGCGCGCATACGGATAATTCCGCTTGGGGGCGTAGGAGAGAACGACAAGGAAGATGTCTATTATACAACAAACTACCTGCACAAGGAAGTCTGCCTTATGGTCAATAGATTGCTGGGTGTAGAAAATCCCGGCGATGAACCACCCTTCACAAGCGGGAGCGTTGCCTCGGCGGAATATACAGGCGCATTCAACGATCGCGCCCCTTTGGAAGACCCGATGGGTGTTTTAAAAGGCAAGAGATCATTCTGCGCCAGCACAACGAACCCTTCTCCCGCCCATCAATATAATTTCTGGCAGCTCTTGGTCGTGCGATAAACGCTAAACCATATATTGCCCGCCATTGGCGGTGATGGTGGCGCCGTTGATGAAGGCCGCGCTGTCCGAGGCGAGGAAGGCGACGATGCCCGCGATTTCCTGCGGCTCGCCCATCCGCGCCGCCGGAATCTGGCGGATGATGGAATCAAGCACATCCTGGCGCATGGCAGAAGTCATGTCGGTCGCGATATAGCCGGGGCAGATGGCGTTGACCGTAATCCCCTTCCCCGCGCTTTCGAGCGCCAGCGCCTTGGTAAAGCCGAGCATCCCCGCCTTTGCCGCCGAATAATTGGTCTGGCCGAACTGCCCCTTCTGGCCGTTGATGGAGCTGATATTCACAATGCGCCCGAAGCCGCGTTCGCGCATCCCCGCAATCACCGCGCGGCACATATTGAAGCAGGAGGTCAGGTTGGTTTCGATAACATCGTGCCATTGATCGGCGCCCATTTTATGCAGCACGCCGTCCCTTGTGATCCCCGCATTGTTCACCAGAAGATTGATTGGCCCCATTTGCGTCCCGATAGCGGCGCAAACATTCCGGCATTCATCAAAATCGGCGACATCGAGCTTGAAGCTCTTCGCCCCTGTATCGGCCTCACATTTTTGCGCGGCCTCTGCGTTACCGTGATAGATAGCGGCGACTTCATAGCCGTCCGCCCGCAGCTTGCGGGTAATTTCAAGGCCGATGCCCCGCGTCCCGCCCGTAACAATTGCAACACCCTTGCTCATATTCATTCTCCGGTTATGAAATTACTTTCCAGTCGGCCGCGTCATCGCGCTCGACGCACATGGCAATCCCCATGCCGCCGCCGATACACAAGGTCACCAGCCCCTTTTTCGCGCCGCGCCGCGCCATTTCGTGCAGCAATGTGACCAGCACGCGGCATCCCGACGCGCCGATCGGGTGGCCGAGGGCAATAGCACCGCCATTGACATTGACCTTCGACGCATCGAGGTTCAACTCCTTTAAAACGCAGCAAGCCTGCGCCGCAAACGCTTCGTTCGATTCGACGAGGTCGAGGTCGGCGGCGTCCCATCCGGCCTTGCCGAGCGCCGCGCGCGACGCGGGGACAGGCCCCGTCCCCATCACGGCAGGGTCAACGCCGGCCGTGGCCCAGCTTTTGATGCGGGCGAAAGGCTTAAGGCCGCGCTTTTGCGCCTCGCTCGCGCGCATCAGCAAGACCGCCGCAGCCCCGTCATTGATGCCGGACGCGTTGCCCGCCGTGACCGTCCCGCCTTCACCCTTGAAAGCCGGGCGAAGTTTTGCAAGAGCCTCTGCCGTCACGCCCGCACGCGGAAATTCATCGCGTTCGGCGGTCATTTCCTCCTTGCGCGTCCTGATCTTTACAGGGGTGATTTCCGCCGCAAATTTTCCGTCCTTTTGCGCCTCTTCGGTCTTTTGCTGGGAGGCGGCGGCGAAGGCGTCCTGTTCCTCGCGGGAAATGCCGGCTTTTTCCGCAATATTTTCCGCCGTGATACCCATATGGTAATCATTGAACACGTCCCACAGCCCATCCGTAATCATCGTATCGGTCATGGACGCATTGCCCATTTTCGTGCCGGAACGCAGGTGCAGGGCGTGGGGGGAAAGGGTCATGTTTTCCTGCCCACCGGCGACAACCACGGCCGCATCACCGCATAAAATCGCCTGCGCGCCGAGCGCAACGGCCCGCAGGCCCGAACCGCAAACCTGATTGATGGTGAGAGCTGTGCGCTCCTGCGGTACGCCCGCCGCCATCGCCGCGCGGCGGGCTGGATTTTGCCCCTGCGCCGCGGTCAGAACTTGCCCCATCACCACATCATCGACATCCGCCGCCGGGACGGAAGCGTCCTCCAGCACGGCCTTGATAACGGCCGCCCCCAATTCATACGCCGGAATGGATGAAAACATGCCGGAGAAACTTCCTATCGCGGTGCGCTTCGCGGCGACGATCACGACGGGGTCTAAAGGGCCTGAATGGGGAGCTGAATGGGACATGGGGGAAAACTCCTGCACTGGTTCTGGATGAGGGGGGTATAAAAGCTGCGCCCGACATTAGGGCGGACGGCGCGGAAATTCAAGCCACGCGCGGCAAAAATATATAATAGCCCCGCAAAGAAGCCCTTCCCGCCGCTTTACCGTTGCTGCGCCGCGAGCCAGCGCGCGACAGGCGCCCATATGGCGGCCGCAGCATCCCGCGAAACCATCAGGCCGATATGCCCTGTTGCGCACAAAATCCTTTCGGTGCCTGCTTTATCGCCAAAAGAAAGCGCCGATTCCAGAGGCACGATCTTGTCCTCCTTCGCCGCAACAACAAGCGCCGGACATGCAACATTCTCCGCAGCAATCACCTCGCCGCACACAAGCCATTCGCCGTTATGCGGCAAATTCCGCTCATACCATTCCTCCATACAGCTTCGCGCCATGGCGGCGGGCAGAGCGCCTCCCTCGTTCAGCCAGTCCTCGACGGCGACGAATAATTCCGCTTTTTTATCCCTCTCCGGCAGGGCGGCGAAGGCGGCAAATTTACGGATTGAACCTTCCGGATCCAAGGTCGCGAAAACTGCCTGAACCCAGCTTTCGGGCAGGCGGCCATGCTGCGCCATATAAGGCAGGGCGGCGGGCTTCATCACGCTTATCCTGTTTTTCAGCGCAGCCTCGCTATCATGAAAATTCCACGGCGCCGCAAGCATCACAAGCCCCTTAACCTTGTTTGGCCGCAGCACCGAAGCCGCCGCCGCAAACAGCCCCCCCATGCAATAGCCGAGCAGCATCACCTCTGCCCCCGCAGCGTCAAGCGCAGGCAAGAGCCTTTCACGCATAGCCGTATCAAAGCTGGAAAGGCCCGGATCTTTTGCGGCCTCTCCCCAATCCAGCAAATAAACCTCCAGCCCCTGCCCCGCCAGAAAACGCACAAAAGAGCGATCGGGCAGCAAATCGAGAATGGCGGAGCCGTTAATCATGGACGGGATGACGATAACGGGGATTCCGCTCGTTTTGTGACGGCGGGGGGTGATAGTGGCATCGGCGTTTGCGGCGGGCTTTGCCGGCGGCACGGTGGATGCGTCAGCGGCTAGAGCTTGGGCTTGGGCTTGGGCCTGGACTTGGGCATCGGCATCGGCATCGGCATCGGCAAGAGCGTCGCCCTTGATACCAATATCGTCAATACCGCCCCCGATTTCCGCCGCAGCATGACGGGCCGCCGCATCGGGAGCGCCACCTTGCCCTTCTACCTCCACGCGCAGCAACCGCACGCTCCCTGCCTGCCAGACTGTTTCAAGAGGCGGCATAGAGCGTTTAAAAGGATGGGCCTGATATTTTTGTATGCCTTTAAAGAACCCCTCCAGATCCTCTTGCGAAAAGGCGGCGCCGCCGGCAAAGCCCGCCGCCGCCAGCGAGGCCATCGACAAATGGAGGGATAAGGGTTTGGGGCCGGTGCGGGTCATATTTTCCTTATATATAAAAGAAAGCACAAAAAGAAGCGCCCGCGCGCAACATATTAATCTTTTTGCCTTGCAATATAATTTTGTGCATAATAATAGTTAATCATACTTGCAGCATTCAGCTATTAGGAGAATTCACAATGGCTACGACCAAGAAGAAGTCCGATGAACCCACGGTCATCAAAAAGTACGCCAACCGCCGCCTGTATGATACGGGCAGGAGCAGCTATGTAACACTTGAGGATTTATGCGAAATGGTCAAGGAAGGCCATGATTTCGTCGTCTATGATGCGAAATCTGGCGATGACATTACCCGCTCCGTCCTGACCCAGATTATCGTCGATCAGGAATCGAACGAGGGGCAAAGCCTTCTCCCCATCGGTTTCCTGCGCCAGCTTATCGGTTTTTACGGCGACAATCTCGGCCCGCTCGTGCCGAATTACCTTGAACACAGCTTCCAGACATTCGCAAAAAATCAGGAACAGCTCCGCCAGCAAATCAATAAATCGATCGAAGGCATATTCCCCGTTCCCAATCTGGAAGAAATCAACAAGCAGAACATGGCCATGTTTGAAAACGCAATGCGCATGTTCCGCCCCTTCGGACAGCAAGGCGAAGACGACAAGAAATAGCGGGCGGAGGAAAAGCGCGGCGTCTGCTGCGGCTGCGGCTTCCGCCGCGCCGCCTCATGGTTACCAATACCGCCCGCGCTATGCCGCATGTTCCGCCGCCATATGATGAAGAAAAACCCCCGCTCCTTATTTATGGTGCGGGGGTTTTCTAATCCTGCAGGGCGGCAATAGGGCTAGTCTTCCCTTGGAGAAGGAACCATGCCGGTTTGCAAGGCTACAGGCCCGCGCCCTTAATCACGCTCCCCTATAATCCAGACTGGACAGATGGCGACGCGTGGAGAGGGGCGCGCAGGCTACATACCCTTTACAGCGCCCGCAATCCGATCGCGGCTGTCCATGGCTTCGTCCAGATTGGCGGCTTCGCTCTGGCTGGCGACGGCGACAAAGCTTTCCTTGTCTTCAAAGAAGACAATCGAGGAAGACTGTCCCTGCCCGCCCGCGCCGACACAGGCAACTTCATAGAGGGCCATATTTTTCGCCCCGTTTTCAGCCGCGGTCGGAATGGAGGCAAAGTCGCCGGAGCAGGAGGCTCTGCGTGCAGCAATATAATCCTGCACTTGCGCGTCGAAAGTTTTTCCGCCGGCCTTGCGCACCGTGGCGCTTCCTTGCACCGCTCCACCCTGCGCCCAGCTAAAGCTGCCCGCGCCGGATTGTTTCAGGCCCGAAGCCGGCACGCCGGCACGGGTCAGGAGAGTCTGGATATCGCCGGTCTGGAACGAGGCCTCTTGCACCGCTTGCGGTTTTGCAGCCGGACGGGCCGTCATTTTCTGCGCCACGGCCCCCGCCGCATAAGCCGCCCCGCCGCCCGAAGCCGGCTGGATGGTGTTCAGCCTCTGTGCCGTCTGCGCCTCTTTGGCGGCAGCGGCGGAAGTGGCAGCGGCGGAACCGGATGCACTTCCCGCTTCTTGCTGGCGCTGCATCTGGATAAGCTGGTTGCGGTAGGTCGCGCTTTCATTTTCCTTGCGTGCGAGCTGGCGGCGCAGCTCGTTCATCTGCGACTGAACCACGGCGGCTTGCGCGTTATTCACCGCGGGTTTTACGGCAGGCGGCGGCGTCATGGATGACGCGGCGGCGGCAACCACAGCCGGGGCACTCGTCGATGTCCATGCCATCTCGCCCAGATCCGCGGTATGTCCGGCGGCTGGCTCAAGGGCCTGAACCTCGATTGAACCGTCTGCCGTGTCATTGCGGGCCAAGCGGGACGTCGCAATGCCGCGTTCTTTCAACTGTGCCTTTGCCTCCCGCAATTCTCCTTCAAGCGCTTGCAATTTCTCAATCTGCCTCTTCTCTGTCACCGCAGGGTCAAAGAGCATTTGCTCGATTTCAGCTTTTTCATGGCTACAGCTCATGCGCTCATTTTCGACCTGCCGGCCCAAACGGCGGATTTCGCGCTCCGCCTCGTTAAAGCGTTTTGTCGCCTGCTCCAGATTCCAGTCCCCCGCGACAAGCGTAAGGCGGCTATCTTCCTTCTGGGTTCTGAGGCTTTCAAGATCCTTGGCCAGCTTCATATTATCTTTTTGCGCGGATTCAAGCTTATGTTCCAGATCCGCTATCAGGCGAAGCGCCTTCCCTTCCGCATTGACGGCGGTTTCCGCAATCCGCGTCTGGGCCGATTTCAGGTTTTCTTCCAGCTGGGCGTTGCGCACCTCAAGCTCTTGGATTTTTGCGGCCGCTTCTTCATCCTGCGCGCCGCCGGACGCGGGCTCTATACTGGCAAGGCTTTGCTCAAGCGCCGCCACTTTTTGCGCCATCGCATCACGCTCCTGCCGCAGCTTCTCCATCTCCTCCATGGAATCAGGAAGCGGCGTCATGCCGGATGAAGAGGCGGCCATAGAAGCCTGTTCCTGCAACTGCGCCTGTACCTGCGCATGGGCTTTCGTCTGCGCCTCGGCCTCCGCCCGGAGGGCGGCTACCTGTTCTTCCAGCGCTTTTTGCTGCGCGGCGGCCGCCTGTTCGGCCTGCGCTTTTTCCTGCGCCTTGCGGGCCGCTTCCGCCGCCGCCGCCTGCGTCTGCTTCAGATTGTCTTCGAGGGCTTTCTTCTCGGCGGCAATAGCGTCGAGCCGCTTTTGCGTTTCGGGAATTGTTGCGGATTGGGTCTTCAGCTTTTCATTCTCCGCCACAATAAGCGCAAGGCGCTCTTGCAGGTTTTTAACCTGCTGCGTCGATTTGTTTTCGGCTTCCAGCGCCGCTTGCGCCATCTGGGTGCGGGCTGTGGCAAGGCTGGCCTCAAGCTCGGCGTTCCTGTTTTCCAGCTCGCGCGTGCGGCCCGCAAGCGTTACCTGCTGCGCGGATAATTTGGCTTTTTCCTGCTCCGCCGAAAAGAGCCGCTCTTCAAGTTCCATACGCTCATTCTCAATCGCGTTGAGCTGCCTTTGCGTTTCAGGCGAAACGGCCCCCGATTGCACCCTTAAAGAGTCGTTTTCCGTGGCCAGTTCCGCAAGGCGCGATTGCAGCATGGTGATTTGCTGATTGGATTTTCCAAGCTCGTCCGCCGTCTTTTGCTTCAGCCCCTCATTTTCAGCCGCCATGGTTTTCAGGCGGGCCTGAAGCTCTTGCAAGGCGCGGTCGGACTGGATAGCCGCTTGCGGCGATGCGGCCACAGCCATCTTTGCCGGCGCGGCGTTTTTCGTGCCCGTATTTGCCGCGGCGACCGGCGCTACAGCGGGAGAAGAAGAAGCCCGTACGGGTTCCGCCGCAGCTTTTACTGCGGGTTTTTGCGGGGGCGGCGTCTGTTTTGCTGCGGTCTTTTGCGGCTTTTCTTGTGATGCAGATGCAGTCTTTGCCTTTGCCGCAGTTTTTTGCAAGGACGGCTCCTGGGCGCGCATGCTGTCGGCAAAATCTTTCAAGACAGCTTTTTCCTGCTGCGCCAATAGTTGTTTTTCTTCATCCGTCGGCGCGTTGATAAGCGCGCGGGCATCGGGAATAAGCGGCGCCGGGCCGGGCATTGCAGCGGCGGCGGATGCACCCTTTACAGCAGCGGGCGCGGCGGCGGCCTTCGTAGCGGCGGACGCAGCGGATCCGTTTGCCGCCCCCGCATCGGCCAGCCTTGTTTCAAGCTTTTCCGCGCTGAAATTTTTCGGCCCGTTGACAGGCTCCGCCATCAGAACATCCGTCGTTTTGGACGGTGCGGCCGCGCCGCCCTGCGCCGCGATTTGCAGATCCTCCATACAGTTCTGAAGATCCTTTTGCCCCTTTGTCACTTCGGGCATGGCAAAAGCATAGGCGTTATTGTCGATTTTCACCTGCATCTGCCGGGAATCGTCCAGCGCATCGAAAAAGCCGGTGTCCCAGCCAAGGCGGATCACGACCGCTTTTTCCGAAGAAGGCATCATGTCATAGGCGCGGATTTGCCCCGGCCCCGGTTGCAGGTTGATTTTCAGCGACCGGTCGCGCTTGAAGACATCTTTCTGGAAATCTATGGCGAGCGAATATTCCTCCGCCTGATTGCGCGCGAGGCTTAAAACCACGCCGCCGTCATATTTACGCGAAAGCGTGCAATAGGAGTTCCCGCCCTCCGCCGTCCTGTCCACCTTGGTCAAGGCCCATGCGCCTTGCGGCTTCAGGTTCTGTTCCTGCGCAATCGCCGGTGAAAGCAGGCACGAGGTAACAAAAAGCCCTGCCAGAACGGTTGAAGAGAAATGTTTCTTTGTAAACATGGGTCACATCCTGCACTCTTGCGTGGCAAATTCCATATTCGAAAAAGATTTACGGGAATCTGCAGGAAAACATACCGCTTTGCCGTCCCGCGGCAAAGCCTGTTTTAAAGGTTATTCAGGTTAATGGCCGTATTATCCGCAGATATCCACAGAGTTATCCATCCTGATCGATGGTCAGGGTGCGCAAACCGCTCTCCGGGTCGGTGTTCAGCCCGCCGACGGGGCGGGGCGTTTCCGAAGAAAACTGGTCGAGCAGCGCGGCGACAGCCGATTCGAACGTGCCGTTCAGCGCCATGCCCTGCCTTACCTGAAACCCGTCATCCGCGTGCCATATGACGGCAACGCCTTCCCTGCCCGCCCAGTCCTGAAGAACGTCTTTCAAGGCCATGCCCGCCGGGGCCGTCCATGCGGACGGGGCCGAAAGGGTTTGGGCGGCGCCGGCCGGACGGGCGCGGCGGATACCCGCCGCGGGTTCGGATGGAACAGGATTTGAAGCGGGATACGCCGCGGAAGAAGCGTCATAAGAACCATTATTGTGGGAGGGCACATGAGGCGCCGCGCGGGCAGGTGACGCGTCATTTTGAACCCGCCCCTGAAGACCCGATGCTGCGCCGCTGACGGCGAGCAGCTCCGCAACCGCCTCTTCGAAGCGCCCGTCAAGTGCAACATCCTGCGCAACAATTCCATTCTGCTCCGCCTGCCATTGCAAATCATAGCCGGCGCGGTCGGCCCAGCGGTTCAGGACGGTGCGGATGTCCTCACCCGCGGACGCATTCCATTGCGCGACCGAAGCGGGGCTTTGACGGGCCGGAATAGCGCCAAGCGAGCGTGGCTGCGCATAGGCGTCGCCGCCATGTGCATCGCCGCCGCGCATGATGTCATCCAGATTTTGCGGCATGGCCCCTGCACCGGAAGGCTCATAGTAGGAGCGGGACGGGTCATAGGGCGCGCCGCCCTGTCCACCCTGCGCCGGATATTGCGCGGCATAATCTTGCTGCGCCATTGCGGGCGCAGCATCGTCGCCGTGGTAACATTGTTCAAGCGCCGCATAGGAATCCCCCATACGCCCCAGCGCGAAATACATATTATTGTCCGCGATGCTAAGGCCCAGCCAGTTCGCCTGCGCCGCCTCCTTATAAACATCCTCAAGGCCGCGCAGGTTGAAGATAAGCGTATTGGCCGCAAAAGCGGTTCCCGTGACCTGTTGCGCATATTTATCGCCAAGCGATAAAAGCGCCGTATATTTATGGCCGGGGCGGAACACGTCCTGACGGAAATCAACGGCCATCGCCATCATGCGGCCCCCGCCGCCGGAAAAGCGGATGATAAAGCCGTTATCGTAATCATTGGACAGGATGCAAGGCAGGCTCATCCCCTCCAGCCCCCGCACCGAAGGAAGCTGCGCCGGGCCGACCATCCATTGCCCCATCGGCTGGAACGCATGGGCCTGGGCGGATTGCGCCATGGCATGGTTATGGACGGGAAGAAGGGCAAGAACCGCGGCGCCGGTCAGGGCGGCAAGACGCAAGGACGGGTGCATAAACAGGCGCGGCGGCATAGGCGTGGACACGCGCGCGGATGGGCGCCCGGATCGGCGCAAAGATGAACGCAAGGTCTTAGAAAACATACTGTTTCAGTCCCGTTCTGTGAAAAAATGGATGAGAACGACCATAAGCGCATGGCCCATGGGAGGCAAGGCCGTTTTGCGGACAATCCCCTGTGCCGTCCCGCCTGTTATCCTATTTCTTTTTCTTGTCGGCGATCCCCAACCTGAAGGAAAGCGATGTTTCCAAAAACAGGTCGATATCGCCGTCGAGGACGGCCTGCGCATTGGTGTTTTCCGTTCCGGTGCGCAAATCCTTGATCATCTGGTAGGGCTGAAGCACATAGGAGCGGATCTGGTGTCCCCAGCCAATATCGCTCTTGGAGGCGGAGGCGGCGCTCGCGGCCTCTTCGCGCTTGCGCAGTTCAAGCTCGTAAAGACGGGCTTTCAGCATCGCCATGGCATCGGCGCGGTTCTGGTGCTGGGAGCGCCCGTTCTGGCAGGACACGACGACACCGGTCGGAATATGGGTGATGCGGATGGCCGAGTCGGTGGTGTTGACGTGCTGGCCCCCTGCGCCGCTGGAGCGGTATGTATCGACCTTCAAATCCTTATCCAGAATCTCGATATCGATACTGTCGTCAATCACCGGCGTCACGCCCACGGACGAAAAGCTCGTATGGCGGCGGGCGTTGGAATCAAAGGGAGAGATGCGGACAAGCCTGTGGACGCCGCTTTCGGTCTTCAGCCAGCCATAGGCCCGCTCGCCTTCTATACGGATCGTTGCGGATTTTATACCCGCCTCCTCGCCCTCATTCCAGTCGAGAAGAGTAACCTTGAAGCCTTTGTTTTCAGCCCATCTTATATACATGCGCAGGAGGATACCGGCCCAGTCCTGCGCTTCCGTCCCGCCGGCCCCGGCATTGACCTCAAGATAGGCGTCGTTCATGTCGGCCTCGCCCGAAAGCAGGCTCTCAAGCTCGTATTTCGATACGTCCTGTTGCAGGGCGAACAGCGCCTGTTCGGCTTCGGCGACGATGGTTTCGTCCCCCTCCTCCCCGCCCATAGCGATGAGTTCGATATTGTCGTTTACGGAGGCTTCATAGCCGTTGAGGCGGCTTATTTGCGAATCAAGGCGCGTGCGCTCTTTCATCAGCGCCTGCGCCTTGTCGGCATCGTTCCAGAGATCGGGGTCTTCGGCGGCTTTGTTCAGCTCTTCAAGGCGGGCAAGGGCGACATCCCAGTCAAAGATGCCTCCTTAGCAGGACAAGCGCCTCACGGACTTCACTCACCACTGCTTCGATTTCCGCCCTCATGGGATTAGGCTGCCTTTTGCTGGGTCATTGCGGACGCGTCATGCTCTTCCATCATCTCGATGGAAGCCGCGACATAGGCCGCAAGCTTTTCGCCTTCGACGTCGCCCGTCAGGATCATGCCGTCGCGCACGCAAGGCGCATCAGACCAGTTCGCGCCCGCGGTTTCGGCGATTGCGCGTTTTTCATCGGGGCCGCCGACCGTCTTGCCCGCGACGTGATCCGCATGGGCCAGAAGCTGCACCGCGTCGCCCATACAGACGACCGGCTTCATGGACGCTATAAAGCTGCCGATAAAGCGGCGGGAATGGGCGGTCATTTTCAGTTTATCGTGGCTGCGCTGCCCGCCGGGGATGATGACGGCGTCATAATCAATGCCCAAAGCGGTGTTCAGTTGCACGTCAACCGCGAAATTATGGCCCCAGCTCTTGCCGTCCCAGCCATTTACAAGGCCGGAATCGGTGCTGATAATACGCAAGGACGCGCCTTGCTCGATCATTGCTCTTTGGATGGACAGAAATTCGGTTTCGTTAAAGCCGTTCGCCATGAGAACGGCAATTTTCTTTGATTGCAACGCTTTGGTCATAAGTCTTCCTCTATTTCGGTTACTGGCGCCTGTACTAAAGGCCCGTGACGGGAAACCCTCTCTTTTTAAATATTTGAATCGGGGTTTGCTAGGCGCGCGGATAATACGCATACAGCCAGCAATGTCAAGATTTAGTAGATTCTTATGGAACCAGAAAGCCCGCAGAAAGGTTTTCAACAGAATCATGCGCATATTTAAGGCCCCGTCATGGCCTTTATGCGTCCCGCACCATGCCGCCGCAAATGGCCGGTGCGGATTTTATTAACAGTAATTAAGGGGTTAATTCATATTTCCTGCTTATATTACTTTACTTTGCACTGGTGTTGGTTGTAAAAATGCAGGGCTGGGCGAGGAAAGAATCAAGGCCAACCGTCCGGCTATTCAATGGATTTAAGGAGTTTTCAATGCATATTCTGCGCGGACTAATGATTGTGGCTGGCGTTGCAGCCCTTACCGCTTGCGATTTTAATAAATTCGACGAAGTCGATGCGCTGAACGAAGTTCAGGGTACGGGCAACAGCTTTACGCAAAGGCTGGCGGCTGAATACCGTGATTTCGTCAATAGCGAGCTGACCATAAACGACCATGCCGATGCGCTTCACTTCTCCCGCAAAGGCCTTGCCGCCGCCCGCGGCGATATGGTTATGCCGGAGCCTTTGAGCGACTGGAACCTTACCGCGGAACATATGAACGAGCTTGGCATCGCCCGCTCCCGCCTCGTATCCGTTTTCGACCTCGGCGCCCGCCAGGCCTATCCTGACGTCGCAGCCGTGGCGCAGGCCCGCTTTGATTGCTGGATCGAAAATCAGGAAGAAAACTTCCAGAGCGACGAGATCAACCGCTGCAAACGCGAATTTCTGAGCGCGCTGGAACAGCTTGAAGGCGCGATGCCGTCGGCTCCGCCTGCCGCACCGGCCGCTCCACAGCCCGCACCCGATGCGCTTCATGTGAACCCGAACGCGCCGATGGCAACGGAAAACGCCATGTATCTGGTCTTCTTTGACTGGGATCAATCCACCCTCGGCCCCGGCGCGCAAAGCGTTCTGGATGCCGTGGCGACGGAAGTTTCCCGCCGCAGCCTGAACGCCGTGTCCGTCGTCGGCCACGCCGACCGTTCCGGTACCGAAGCCTATAACGACAAGCTGTCCCAGCGCCGCGCGAACTCTGTGCGTGACGCCCTCGTCCAGCGCGGCGTTCCGGCCGGCATCATCAGCGTATCCGGCCGCGGCGAACACGAGCCGCTGGTTGAAACGCCGGACAATGTCCGCGAACCGGCAAACCGCCGCGCCCAGATTTCCTTCCAGTAAGGAGCGAATAAAAGACATGAAAACAGGGCCTTCACCAAGGCCCTGTTTTTTTATTGCGTAATGCTGCTTTAATGGTCGCAGTCTTCACAGGCAGGCTGTCCGGCCCGCGAAGGGGAACGCCCTTCCCGTCTTTAATCCAATCCCGCAACAGGCCGCGGCGTGTCCTGAACATAGATGCCTTAAGTAGGCGGCACCGCCTATACCAATCTGGTGGGCGGCGATTAGTTTTGCGATGTGGCCGGCAAGAATGCGCTCGGCACGAATTGGCCGGCTTAAAAAGAATATGGCGGATGCCCGCTTTAAACACCCCCGTTACCGCCCTTTCTGGATGGCAGGCAGGGCGGCTTACTGGATGACGGGGCTTATGCGCTCAAAACACAGGCGAGGGCGAAATTCCCCGCTAGCGGATGGAGGGAACGGAGGACAGCACCTGCTACACCTGCGCGGCGAATTGGCCGGCTTAAAAAAGGACATGGCGGACGCCTGTTTTAAACGCCTCCGTTACCGCCCTTTCTGGATGGTTGGTAGGGCGGCTTACTGGATGATGGGGCCTGCGCGCTCAAAACACGGGCGAGGGCGAAATTCCCCGCTAGCGGATGGAGGGAACGGAGGACAGCACCTGCTGCACCTGCGCGTCAAGATCCGCTATCATCTTTTCAAGGAATTGAATCTGGCGCATTTCACGTTCGGCCAGCGTTATGCTGGAGGGCATGACAATCGTGCGATCCATCCTGACCTTGCTGGGGGAAACGCGGGTCGTGCCATGGGGCTGCGGCGTTATGCTGACTTGAAGCAGGACGCGATATTCGTCTTCCTTGCCGACGCCCGCCCAGCTCAGCACGCGGTTATTCTGTTCTATCTGGCGCATATGCACCCGCGCATCTTCGATGACAAAGGTCAAATGCCCGTCACCGATTCCCTGCGCCGAAAAACGCTTGTTCGCATAGCGTTTGACCGCTTCAGCCGGCGGCAACACGAATTGCGAGGCGACATTGTCCGGGTCGTCCGCGGCGATATAGGCTTCCTGCACCGTGACGTTGCGCACCTGAAGCGGCATGGTTTGATAATTTTCAAATGTCAGTTGCAGCGTCGGCGTCAAAGGCCCGCTCGTGCAGGCAGCGATACCGATAAGACCCAGCGCGCAGGCGCCCGTCATCAATTTTCTCATTGCATTTCTCCTTCTTTAAATTCGGCAGGGTCGAAATTATAATCGCGGCTGCAAAACTCGCAATGCATGGCGATGACCCCGTCAACGGTCACATCTTCGATATCGTCTTCGGACATGCCGGACAGGATGGCGCGCACGCGCTCCGGACTGCAACGGCATTGATCGGCAAGGGGCCGGGTTTCATAGACGCGCACGCCCTCTTCGTGGAAGAGCCTGTAGAGCAAATCCTGTGCGGGCAGGCCGGAATCCAGCATTTCCCGCTCCGTCACACTGCCAAGCAGCACCATCGTCCGGCGCCAGTCATCTTCGTCAATATTGCTTTCCTCGCGGTTATTATAGGCGGCTGCATCGTCCGGCATTTGCTGAAGCATCAGGCCGCAGCCGCGCCAGCGCCCGTCCCCGTCCCGCCCGACGGATATAACGATTCCCGTGGCGATTTGTTCGGACTGGACGAAATAATTCTGCACCGAAGCTATCAGGGATTCGCTCTTGAGCTCGACAACGCCCTGATACCTGTCCGTAAAATCACCCTGATCGACGGTAAAGGCCATATGGCCGCTGCCCAGAAGCTCCGCGCGGTTGCGGTCATAGGTAAAGCTTATATCCCCGCCCTCCTTAAAGGTCGCGCAGCTCCGCACATGCCCCTCGCTGGTGACATCGGCGACAAGCGTGTCAACCGGCCCGTCCCCTTGCGCCTGAAGGGTAAAAACCCCCTCATATTTCAACATGGAGGCAAGCAGCACGCACAGGACAAGGGTTTCACCCGCCAAATACCGCGCTTCTTCGGGATAATCCGCATGGCGGCCCAGAATATCATCCAGCACGCCGCCCAGCCGCACGATGCGGCCGCGGATATTGCTGGATTCCAGCTGAAAAGATTGAACGAAATTATCGTCGGCCATGGCGGCGCGCTCCTGAATCAGCTTTTGATCTTGTACCCTTTGCGTATCATGCAAAGGGACAGCACGCCAAGCGCGAGGTTGATAAGGACAAGCGCGATGAACCCCGCCATCAGATTACCATCCGCATGGCCCGTAAAACCATAGCGGAACCCGTCTATCATATAGAAAAACGGGTTGTAATGGACAAGCTTGTTCCAGATTCCCGGAAGCTGTTCCGCCGAATAGAACGTGCCGGACAGGAAGGTCAGCGGCATGACGACGAAATTCGTCACCGCCGCGATATGATCGAATTTTTCAGACCAGATTCCGGCGGCAAGGCCGAGCGCGGAGAGCATCGCCGTCCCCAGCAGCGCATAGGCGACGACCGCCCAGAGCGCATGGATTTCCAGCCCCACGACCGCCCACACGGCCACCATGACGACAAAGCCGACCATCATGCCGCGTAAAATTCCGCCGGCGAGATAGCCTGTGAATATCTCCCCCGCCGACAAGGGCGGCATCAGGACATCGACGATATTCCCCTGCACCTTGGAAATAACGATGGAGGAAGAGGTATTCGCAAACGCGTTTTGCACCATCGTCATCATGATGAGGCCCGGCGCCAGGAACGTCATATAGGAAATATCGCCGATCATCCTCGCAAGGCCGCCGAAGGCCAGCGCGAAAACCGCATAATAAAGCAGCGTCGTGACAACGGGCGCGAGAATCGTTTGCGTATAGACGTTGATGAACCGCCCCACTTCCTTACCGATAAGGGTCGAAAGCCCGACCCAGTTTACAGGGGGGATAACGCGCGGGTTGATAAGGGCGGGCTTTTCTATAGGCTTGTCGGATGGCATCATGGGAAAAACAACTTCCGCTTTCAGGGGACAGGGTTAAAGGCAAACTATGAGCCAAGATATAATTCAGGGTGAAAATATCAAGGATTCCGCGCAAAAGGGCCGGAAAAAGCCCCCGAAGAGAATCACGGCGCAGTATCTTCATAATTCGGGCCTTGCCTATCTGCAACGGTTTCCGGCGAGCAAGCCTCATTTCCGCCGTGTGATGATGCGCAAAATCATGCGCTCCTGCAATTACCATAGGGAACAATGCCCTGAAAACTGCGCCAAATTGCTCGAAGAAGCTATCCAGACCTTTGAACGGCTCGGCCTTCTGGACGATGCGTCCTATCTCAAGGGGATGGTCACGTCGCTGCGCGGGCGCGGCCTGTCAACACAGGCGATTCTAGCGAAACTCACGCAAAAGGGCCTGACGCAGGAAGAGATCCGCGCCGCCCTCGAAATCTATGATGAAGATTATGTGCGGAACGGCCTGTCCCCCGAATTGCGCGCGGCCGCCCTGCTCGCCCGCCGCAAAAAGCTCGGCCCCTTTTCCACCCTCGCGCGCGAAGACAGGCGCAAGGACAAGGAGCTTGCCGCCATGGCCCGCGCCGGATTTTCCTATGATATTGCAAGCAGGGCGCTGGAGATGGACAGGGAAGCGGCGGAAGCCGTTCTGGACGGCAGGTCGCCGGCGGCCTGACCCTGCGCCCGGCCCTACCCTTGCCCTTGCCCTTGCCCTTGCCCCTGACCCGCTGTCATTTCCGCTGTCATTTCCGCTTTCGCTTCCCTTTCAATTACCGGCTTCCGGCTTCTCCCGCCCGCTTCCTGTCAGGCGTTTTCCGGCTCTATGGCGCTGGGCTGAGCGATGCGTTTTGCGGGGAAGATCAGGGTCGCCGTCGTGCCGATGCCTTTTTGCGAGAACAGCTCGAACGTCCCGCCATGCAGGGTTATCAGCGCCTGCACCAAAGTCAGGCCAAGCCCCGTGCCGGAGCCGGTTCTGTTATGGCCGGAATTGATCTGGCCGAACGGCGACAACGCCTTTTCGATTTCGTGGTCGGTAAGGCCGATCCCCGTATCGGTGATGGAAAGATAGAACTGGCCGTAATCGTCAAGGCTGGCATCCAGCGTGATGCGGCCATCGGCGGGCGTGAATTTTACCGCGTTGGATAAAATATTCACGACCATCTGTTTGACCGCATGGGCTTCGCCAATCAGCTTTGCCGTACCGGGCGCGACATGGTTGACGATTTTCAACCTGCCCGCCTCTATTTTCGGCGCGAGCAGATCAAGGCTGGACGACACGATCTTGTGGATATCGACAACGCCTTCATTCAGTTGCCGCTCGCCCGCCTCGATGCGGGAAACGTCGAGAATATCGTTGATGACTTCGAGCAGATGCTTGCCGCTCTGGTTGATGTCGCGGGCATATTCGAGATATTCGGGACTGCCGACCGCGCCGAAAGCCTGATTGCCGATAATGTCCGAAAAACCGATAATCGCGTTCAAAGGCGTGCGCAGCTCGTGCGACATATTGGCGAGGAATTCCGATTTCGCGCGGTTCGCCAGATCGGACTGGGTCATCGCCTCGCGCAGGGCGATCTCCGCCCTCTTGCGCTGGGTGATGTCCTCCATGCTGCCCTCGAAGAAGAGGAGCTGTTCGGCGTCGTCCTTGACCGCGCGCAGGCTTTCATGCACCCAGATCATGCTGCCGTCGCGGCGGCGCACCTGACACTCCGCCTGAATGCTCCCGCCGCGGGCCGCGTCGCATAAAAGCCGTTCGCGCTCGCGCCCGCTGCAATAAATTTCCGCCGTCGCGTTCTGGACTTCGCGCAAAATATCGTCCGGCGCATCAAAGCCCAGAATATTGGCCATGGAGCGGTTGGCGCTCAGATACCGTCCCTCCGGCGTTACCTGATAAATCCCGCTCGCGGCGTTTTCAACGATGGTGCGGTATTTCTTTTCCGCTTCGGTCAAAGCGCGCTCGGCGCGGCGGCGCTCCTCCACGTCCGTAATCGTGCCGACGACGCGCAATTCCCTGTTCTCGTCCTGCCGGAGCATGGAAACGGCCAGTTCAATCGCGCGGTCGGAACCGTTCGCGGTGCGTATTTTCGTATAGGCGCGGTAGGCCGTTTTCCTGCCCTTGACGAGTTGGGCCATATTGCCGCGCTGTTCGTCCTGATCCGGCGCGTGCAGCAAGTCAAAGAGGTTGCGGCCAAGCGATTGCTCCGGCGTGAAGCCGGTGATCTTTTGCCACGTATCGTTCAGGAACACTATTTCCCCGTCCGTCGATGTTTCAAAAATGATGTCGCTTACGGCGTCGATGATGGCCCTGTTCTCGCGCTCCTGCTTGCGCAGCGCCTGGTTGAGCCGTTCGCGCTCCATGATCTCGTGATTAAGATGCGTGTTCTTCTGCCCCAGCTCCATGTTCATGGCGGCAAGGCGCAAGGACTGCCTCTGGTTGCTGCGCACATAGAGCGTGCCGATCAGGGTCAGGGTAATGCCGAAAAGCGCAATCAGGACGGGCACGAGTTTGAGGAAGCGCTCGCGCTCGCTCAAATCGACCCGCAAGGAGATCGAAACCGGCTTGTCCGCAAGGGTCAGGAGAAGATTATTGCGAAGGCTGCTATAGCGGCTCTTCTTGTAATTGGGATCGCGCACATAGCGGTAGGAATCGCTGATGGACGATCCGATGGCGACGTCGAGTTCCTGAATCGATTTCCGGTAGTCGAGGAAGCCGACGGCGAGGACGCGGCGGATGCTTGCCGTGCCGTAAACGATATCGCTCTGCCCGTCCATACGCGGGACGTATTTTGCAACCGCGAGCATATAGTCGTCGCCCCGCTTGTTCTTTGTGCGGATTGTATTTTCGTCAAGGAGAAGCATGTCCTTGATGCCGCTTTCGGCCAGCGCCGCGGCGATGTCTTCATGGACTGTTTCAAAATCACCGCTGCCCTCTTTCGCGCCGGCCAGCCGGTGCGGTATATAGGAATCGCCGCCCTTATTTTCAAGCCAGAAAATATTTTCAAACACGTCCTCATAGGAAAAACCGCTTTCAAAAATGCGGATAATATCCTCCGCCGACAAGCGCCCCGAAAAAGAGGCCGCGCTGGAAGCCGCCTGTATCCCCTTTTCAAGATTGCCGAAACGGGATTCCAGATGCATGCGCGTTTCGGAAGACACGCTTGCGAAATTTTCGTCAACCGTCTGTTCGATAAAGATGTAAAGCGTGGCAAAAACGGTGAAGGTCAGGATAAGCCCGTTAAAAAGGACGACCATTTGCGCCATAGAGCCGGACAGGAAACGCTTCGCGCCGCCGCTTGCCATTTCGGGCAAACGGACGCTGCGTGTTTTTTCATTGTCATTGCCGATTGCGGCCATGAAAAGTCCCCATTGATGAAAGCCGGAAAGACCTTCGTCTTCTTCTCCACCATCAACCATGCCCAAAACAGGTTAAAAATATCCTAACCCCTTCAGTTTCCTGTTCTTTATCAAAGCTCATGCAGGCGCATGGAGGCGCGGCGGCGCAAGCTCCCCGCTTGACCTCCGGCGGCAAAGACCATAGAAATAAAGGAACATGCCTTTTTGAATGGAGCGCTTTGACATGCAACAGAAAAAAACGACCAAAACCATGATGGACGAAATGCAGGGCTCGTTTCAAAAGATGCTGGGGGCCTCGCCGCTCGCGGCGCCTTTCGGCATGCAGGCGATCATGGACATGCAGCGCAAGAACCTTCAGGCCGTGACCGAAGCGAACCGTAAAATCATGAATGGCTGGCAAGACCTCGCCCGCCGCCAGCAGGAAATGGCCGCGCAATTTTTGCAGGAGAACGCGCAGCAACAAAACGGCCCGCTCATGGCCTCCCCTGAAACAATCAAGGATGCCTGTGAGAAAACCTTGCTCAACAGCCGCGAACTCGGCGAAATGCTGCGCCAATGCACCATCGAAAGTGCGGAAATTATCAACCGCCGCTTCGCCGCGGGCATGGAAGAGATAAAAACCGCGGCACAAGACGCCCAAACCGGCAAAGACGCCAAAAACGGCAAGGACGCCAAAAACGGCAAATGAGTGAAGACACCATCAGTTTCGCGGATTTCGAAAAAGTCGATATCCGCGCAGGCCGCATTGTCGATGTTCAGGACTTCCCCGAAGCACGCAAGCCCGCCTTCAAGATCTGGGTCGATTTCGGCCCCGCGCTCGGCGTTAAAAAGACGTCGGCGCAAGTCACCAAAAACTATACGCATGACACGCTGAAAGGCCGCCTCGTGGCCGCCGTCGTCAATTTTCCGCCGCGGCAAATCGGGAAATATATGTCGGAAATTCTCATACTCGGCTTCCCCGACGAAAACGGCGAAGTCACGCTCATCGCGCCGGACAAGGACGTCCCGCTGGGCGGCAGGCTCTACTAGCCCCTGCCGGATTTCGCCACCGCTCTATAAAGCCGGCCATCCGCGCCCGCTAGCCGGACGGGCTATCATGCAGCAATATCAAACGGAAAATCAGACAGGCAGGTCGATGACGACACGCAGGCCGCCGCGCGGGCTGTGATCCAGCCAGATTTGCCCGCCATGGCCGAAGACGATGTCCTGCACGATCGGAAGCCCCAGCCCGACCCCGCCGGTCTTTGTGTTGCGCGAGGATTCGCCGCGGTAAAAGGGCTTGAAAACGTCCTCATGCTGGCTTTCGGGGATTCCGGGGCCGTCATCGTCGAGGCAAATCTCGATCATCTCCCCGACCTTGCGCGCGGAAACCCACGCATTATTGCCGTATTTGAGTGCATTGCCGAGCAGGTTCATCATGGCCCGCTCGAACGCGACGGGGCGCAGCAATATGCTCAAATCCTCCGGCACGTCGGTAAAGACCCTCTCCCGCTCGCGGTTCATGGCGGAGGCCGTCTGGCCGATAAGCTCCTTCAAATCGACGCGCACGGGATCTTCGTCCCCCTCGCCGCGCGCGAACTGGAGATAGGCTTCGATCATCCGCTCCATGTCGGCCAGATCGCTTTTCAGGTCGGCAACGTCGCCCCCATCGCCCATCATGGAAAGCTGGAGCTTCATCCGCGTCAAAGGCGTGCGCAAATCATGCGATACGCCCGCCAGCATCGCGGTTCTTTGCTGGATCTGCCGCGAAAGCCGCTCGCGCATGTCGATAAAGGCCCGCGCCGCGGCCCGCACTTCACGCGCGCCTTCGACCTTGAAGAACTGCACGTCGCGCCCCTTGCCGAACCGTTCGGCGGCGATGGCGAGCCTTCTGATCGGGCGGATCTGGTTGCGCATGAAAAGCGTTGCGATAATCATCAATATAATGGAAGACCCGACCATCCAGAGCAGGACGACATAACCGGACGACGAGAAAATCCGCCTTTCCGGCAAGGTCGCGGTCAGGGTTCCGTTCTCAAGCTGGACGGTAATCTCCACCCATTTTTCATCCGTATCGACGGCGATATTGAAGGGGCGCTTCACATGCCGGCGCATCGACGCGGCCAGCGTGTGCGCGATAAAGCTCTCACGCCCCGGATCCGGCACGGCCCTGTCTTCCATGGTTCCATCAAACAGGCGGGCAAGGACATCACCCGGTTTATACTGCACAAAAATGCTGAGCGTTTGCGCCGCGTCGCGCTGAAGCCGCGCAACATTTTCGTAAGACGGATCGTCCTCGATCTGGCGCGCCAGCAGTGCGACTTCCCCGGTAATCGCAAAGGCCATGCGCTCACCTATCTTCTCCCAGTGGCGATCGAAAAAGGCGAAGGTCGTGATAATCTGCACAAGAAAAAGCGGCGTTACGAGAATAAGCAGCGAGCGGCCAAGCAGGCTCGTCGGGAGGATTTTCTTTATGGCGGTTTTTGCGCGGCGGGCAATCATGCGGAAATCTCCTCGGCCCGCAGCAAATACCCCTTCCCGCGCACGGTCTGGAGGATGCGCGGATTCTTGCTGTCTTCTTCCAGCTTTTTGCGAAGGCGCGTCACCTGCACGTCGATCGTCCGCTCGCCCGCATCGACGCCGCACAGGGCGGCAAGATCATCGCGGCTCAAAATCATATCGGCCTTGCGCGACAAGGCGCCCAGCAAATTCGCTTCGACATCGGTGAGGCGCACGCTCTCATCGCCATCGACCAGTTCCGGCATTTGCGGATCATATGTCCAGCGGCCAATCCGGTAGAGTGTCTTTTGCGGTTTTTCCTGCGGCCTCCGGCGCAAAATGGCCTGAAGCCGCAAGACAAGCTCGCGCGGGTCGAAAGGTTTCGTAAGATAATCGTCCGCGCCGGTGCTTAGCCCCGCGACGCGGTCGTCCACCTCCCCCATCGCGGTGAGGAGCAGGACAGGCACGTCGCTCGTCCGGCGGAAATCTTTTGTAAAGGCGCGGCCATCTTGCCCCGGCATCATCACATCGACGACCAGCGCATCAAAGACAGCGAGGCGCAAGATGTCTTTCGCCTCCGCCGCATCCGCCGCCGTAAAGGACAGGAAGCCGTTTTCATTCAGGTAGCGCGAAACAAGCGTGCGGATCCGGTCATCGTCATCCACCACAAGGATATGGGGAAGCGCCTGAAAATCATGCGTCTTTTGCGGATCTGCCATAGCAAAGGGGTATCAGGAAAGAGGCTTTTCGTAAACCATCATCTATCTTGCATTTCCGGCTGTTTTGCAGAAAGATACGAAGCTTCCCATTTTAAGAAGGACTGGAAAAAAGACCATGGCACAGGCATTTAGCGACCGCGACGGATATATATGGCTGGACGGGAAGATCGTCCCGTGGCGCGAGGCGAATATCCATGTCCTGACCCACGGGCTTCATTATGCCAGCGCGGTTTTTGAAGGCGAGCGCTGTTATTCCGGCAATATTTTTAAAGACAAGGAACATTCCGACCGGTTGATCCGCTCCGCCGCCCTCATCGACATGCAAATGACGATGACGTCCGAAGAAATCAGCCGCGCGAAGCGCGAAATCCTCGATGCGAACAAACTTACCGACGCCTATATCCGCCCCTTCGCATGGCGCGGTTCCGAACAAATGGGCATTGCGGCGCAGGAAAGCCTTACCCATGTCGCCATCGCCTGTTGGGAATGGCCGAGCTATTTCTCCCCCGAAATGCGGGAAAAAGGCATTTCCCTGCAAACATCCAAATGGCGCGCGCCGATGCCGGATACGGCGCCGGTCGCCTCCAAAGCCTCCTGCCTCTATGCCACCCACACCATGGCCAAGCACGCGGCGGAAGCGAACGGCTATACGGACGCGCTGATGCTCGATTACCGCGGCCTCGTGGCCGAGGCGACGGGTGCGAACCTGTTCATGGTCAAGGACGGTGCGATTCTTACCCCCATCCCCGATTGCTTCCTGAACGGCCTGACCCGCCAGACGGTTATCGGCATCGCCCGCGAGCTTGGCTATACAATCGACGAAGCCCGGATCAAACCGGAGCAGCTGCGGGAGGCCGACGAGGTCTTCCTGACCGGCACGGCGGCGGAAATCACGGCGGTCGGCAAAATCGACGATTGCGCCTATCATGTCGGCCCTATCACGCGGGCCGTCCGCGACGCCTATGAGTCGCTTGTCCGCTCCAAACAGGCCGCGGCGGCATAAGAGTTTATTAACCAACTGATAAAAAATAAAAAATTTGGGCCGTTCGCGGCCCTTTTTTGCGATCTGTTAATCTTTTTAGCTATAATAGGGGCGTAATGACATAAGTGGTGAAATGGCCGGACTCTTGAAAGATAAAAACAGGCTGCTACAGACCATCCAGGGGATGGGAAGCCTTGTCGCGGGTTCGCCCACCGATATCAGCCGCTACGCCGCCATGGATATCGACGCGCTGGAAATCATCCTCCGCCAGCAAATCAACCTTATCGACACGAATGTCCGCCCGCCGCAATCCATTATCGGGCGCTGGCTGAACGGCTCCTCCCTGCTCCAGAGCGAGGGTGCAAAGGCCAATCTTCAGGACACGCTCCGCCGCGCCATCGGCAATGAAACACTTGAAGCGCAGGAGCAATCCGCCCTCGAAGCCGCGCTTGAAGCCGCGGGCTATGACAATGTCGTGTTCGACAACCAGCTCAGCGCCGGCGAGCGCAGCCATTTCAACGATTTCGCGCAAAGGCTGAATGAAGGCTTTTCCTTAAGCAGCATCTTCGATAATAACGCGCAGGCCCGCACGCAAAGCCAGCTTGAACAGGAACGCCTGCTCCGCGAAGAAAATATCATGGCGCAGGAACAGGCGCGCCGCGCCGCATCAGCCGCATCACAGGCCGCAGAACAGGCCGCAGAACAGGCCCGCAACGCGCAGGAGCTGGACGATTTCAACAACCAGCTCTCCGCAAAGCTCGTCTTCGCCGGCTACCTGAAACCCGAAGAGGCCGGCAACGAAGAAGCGGCCAACAAGGCCATCAGCCGCCTTATCAACGACACCACCAACCATTCCCTGCGCAATGCGGAATACGGCAAGGCTGTTATAGGCGGCCAGCCGACCGCCTATGCGATGGAAGTCATCGAGGCAAACATTCAGGGCATCATGCCCTATGACGGGAACGGCAACGACCGCGTCAAAGCCTTTCTTGAAAGCGGCGACCCTGCGCAGGTTAAACTGGCGCAGGGCTATCTCGGCCTTTCGGGGACGGGTGAAATCAACGCGGAAACGGCACAGGCCGGGCTAGACGCCATCCGCAAGCCGCTTGAAATGCCCGCCGCCCTGACCGCCAGCGACGGCAGCCTCAACCTGCAAAGCCTCCACAACATGGCCGCCGCGGGGCAGCTTTACCTGCCAATCGAGGCCCTCTCCGCCAAGCAGCAGGAGGCCGCGATGGCCTTCCCGAAAGCATCCGAAATGCGTCAAGGCGATTTCATGTCGCGCGAACAATTTATCGCTGTCGAGCTTATCGCCAAAGACCCGGACGGCTATCAGGCCCTTCTCGACAAGGAGAACGCCCGCCGCGCGGATACGGGCCTTAATGTTTCCTTCGAGCATGAAAAGCTGGAGCTTGCTTCCGATACCGCGCCCGCGGAAACGAACCGCGCCGCCAACAACCCGATGGGCCTGAAAGCGCTGGCGCAGGATGAAAACTACACGCCCGAAGCGCGCGCGCCGCTCCTTGCCGCCGATGCCGTTACGTCCAACGATCACACGCTCGCCTTCTCGGACATGGATAAGGGGCTTTCGACCTTTCTCGGCCAGCTCGATAACAGCAAGGGCGGCGTGACGATGCAGGAATCCATCATCCAGTACCAGATCGAAGCGGGGCTTGGCGATTACAGCACCAACAATCGCGAGCTGCGTCAGGCCGGCCTTGTCACCGAAGCGCTCGGCTATGAGAAAGACCACCGTTTCGACCTGTCCAACCCCGTCGAAACGGAAGCCCTGCTGAAAGGCACGGTTTCTTTCGCCATGGCGCGTCAGGAAACGCTCGATATCAAGGACGGCGAGAATTATATAGAGGCGCTTGAAAACAACCATCAGGAGATCGCGGAAAGCATCGGCCGCGTATCAAGGGGCGCGGGCGCGGGGCCGGAGAACGCGGTTCCGGCCGGCACCGGCCCCGGCCTTACCGAAGAGATGCTGATTTCCAGCGCGGGCCAGCACGGCTATCTCACGCAAGGGTTCAATGTTGCGCATGACAATCTTCCACTGCCGCCGGAAGCCATGCCGGAAGCAGGGCCGGGCGAAGATCTCATCGCAAACAATATAAACCGCCGCCCGGATCATGCGGGCATTGGCCTCGGCTAAATAAACCCCAGCCACCAAACGCTATGAAAAAGAGGGGCGCACCCCTCTTTTCCTTTTTCTTTATCGGGTCATGCCGCGCAGGCTTCGCCCGCCCGCCTAAAATAATCCGGCGGCATAATCCCGCATTGCCGCACGGATTTCTTCCGCCGTGTTCATCACGAACGGGCCGCGTCCCGCGACAGGCTCGTCAATCGGCTCGCCGCTCATCAGAAGAATGACCGCCTCCTTTTTCACATCGAGCGCAATCGCATCGCCTTCTGCGGAAAGATGGGCGAGCGTCCGCTCTTCCAGCGTTTCGCCGCCATTGATGACAGCTTCGCCCGAAAGGACAAGCAGCATGACATTATGTCCCTGAGGAATGCTCAGCACTGCCTTACGGCCCGCACCAAGGCGCATATCCCAAAGATTGAGAGGCGTAAAAGTTTTCGCAGCGCCCCGCACACCGTTATATTCACCGGCGATTAAGCGCATCCGCCCCGCCCCGTCCGGCAGTTCGGCAACGGGGATCGCACCGCTTGCTATTTCCTGATAGCCCGGCGCGCCCATCTTGTCCCTCGCGGGAAGATTGACCCAAAGCTGAACCATCTCAAGCGTGCCGCCTTTTTTGGTGAAGTCCGCACCGTGCATTTCCTCATGGAGAATGCCGCGCGCCGCCGTCATCCATTGCACGTCCCCGGGGCCTATTTTTCCGGCATTGCCGGCGCTGTCCTTATGCTCGACTTCGCCCTGATAAATAATGGTAACCGTTTCAAAACCGCGATGCGGGTGTTTTTCAACCCCGCGCGGCTTGTCCGAAGGCCCGAAATCCGCAGGGCCGGCATAATCCAGCATAAGAAAGGGGCTGATGGCCTCCGCCCCGTCCTCGCCATAGGAGAACATCGTGCTGACCGGAAAGCCGTCACCGACCCAGTGGCCGCCGCGATTGCGCTTTATGCGGGTTACTTCCTTCATTTTCATGGCATCCATCCTTTCTTTTTAGCGGATAAGTGATAAGTTAAGCCTGTACGGTCTTTATGCAAGTACGCACAAAAAGGATACTGTAAAACCGGTAAGGCAAAGTCAGGTACGGTAAAGCCGGATACGATCAAGCTAAAGGAATGGATTATGCCCGCAAAACAGGTTTCCTGTCCCGTTGAAGTCACGCTCGAAGCGGTCGCAGGGCGCTGGAAGGTTATGATCATCCACCAATTGCTCGATGACGGGCCGAAACGGTTTAACCAGCTTCAGCGCGAACTCAAAAATATTACGCACCGCACACTTACGAAACAATTGCGGGAGATGGAAGAACGCGGCCTGATCAACCGCAAGGATTACGGACAAATACCGCCGCGCGTCGAATATTCGCTCTCGCCCCTTGGGAAAACGCTCAAACCCGTATTGATGGCGATGCATGAATGGGGAAAGAAAAACGACCGTAAAAGCAAGGCTTGATCGCATGGACGCTTTTGCGCTTTACTTGGGGCTATAAGCCGCAACAACCATAAAAGAAACCGATCATGACCGTTGAAACCGTCCGCGCCTTCTTTCGCGCCAATGCCCCCGACATCACTATCACAGAACATACGGAAAGCACCGCCAGCGTTGCCGAAGCCGCAGCCACGATCGGCGTGGAGCCGGGGCAGATTGCAAAAACGCTTGCGGTCAGGATAGGGGAGCGCGTCGTGCTTGTCGTCACGCGCGGCGATGCGCGGCTCGACAACAAAAAACTTAAAGCCGCCTTTGGCGGGCGGCCATCCATGCTTTCGGCGGAAATAGTCGCGGAGATTACGGGCCATCCGGTCGGCGGCGTATGCCCGTTCGGCCTTGCCAAGCCGCTGCCCGTTTATTGCGATATAAGCTTGAAAGATTTCGGCCATGTTCATCCGGCGGCGGGGTCAAGGAACAGCTCCGTTTGCATCACACCCGAACGGCTCGCCGAGCTGACGGACGCGCAGTGGACGGATCTGTGCCAGCCCCGCCCCGAAGCGAAAGCCGCCTGAAAATCCCCGCACTGCCCGCCGGACGCCGCGCCCTCCCCGCACCGGCCCCAAGCGCACCCCGCCGCGCCATGCCGCAAATAGGGCGGAGCGGCTTACACGTTGAAGCGGAAGAGGATAATGTCGCCGTCACTGACGGTATAGTCCTTGCCTTCGGAGCGGTATTTTCCGGCCTCTTTCACGGCCTGCTCGCAGCCGAGCGTAACGAAATCGTCATACGCCATGACTTCGGCGCGGATAAATCCCTTTTCAAAATCCGAGTGAATGGCCCCCGCCGCTTCCGGCCCCTTCGCGCCTTTGCGCACAGTCCATGCGCGCGCTTCCTTCGGGCCGACGGTGAAATAGGTCAGAAGGCCGAGAACCCCATACCCCGCGCGAATAATCTTGTTCAGCCCCGGTTCGGTCAAACCGATCGTGTCGAAAAATTCATTCTTTTCCTCGTCCGTTTCAAGCTGGGCTATCTCGGCCTCGATAGCGGCGGAGATAACGACAACGCCGGCGCCTTGCGCGGCGGCCATCGCCTCCACTTTCTTCGTCCATTCATTGCCCGTGGCCGCATCGTCTTCGCTGACGTTACAGACATAGAGGATCGGCTTGGATGTCAGGAGCTGGAGCAGCTTCATATGACGCGCCTCGTCCTCGCCGGCGGGCACGATCGTCCGGGCGGGTTTTCCTTCTTCGAGCGCGGCTTTTATCTTCAGCGCAAAATCATGCTGTTCCTTAACGGCCTTGTCGTTCGATTTGAGTTTTTTAGCAAGATTTTCAACCTGCTTCGTCACCGAATCCAGATCGGCGAGCATCAGCTCCGTATCAATGATTTCAGCATCGCGCAGCGGATCGACGGAACCTTCGACATGGGTGATATCGCCATTTTCAAAACAGCGCACGACATGGATGATGGCGTCCGTTTCGCGGATATTGGCAAGAAACTGGTTGCCAAGCCCCTCGCCCCTGCTCGCCCCTTTCACAAGGCCCGCAATATCGACGAATTCAAGCTGCGTCGGGACGATCTTTTGCGACTTTCCAAGCGCGGCGATTTTGTTCAGGCGTTCGTCAGGGACGGCGACGATGCCCTTGTTCGGTTCAATCGTGCAAAAAGGAAAGTTCGCCGCCTGCGCCGCCTGCGTCGCGGTCAGCGCATTGAACAAGGTCGATTTCCCGACATTCGGCAAGCCCACAATCCCGCAATTAAACCCCATAGCCTTCTCTCCTTTTTCTTTTACCCGCGCAGGCCGCCTATTCCGCAACCGCCGGGCCGGTCATTATCTGTTTTATTTTTAGCGGCGCATCGTGCGCCGGTTATTTTATAGCGGGACAATCCGCCGCGACTTTCGTCATATAATCTTCATGCTTGCCGGCCAGTAAAAGCGGGAGGCGCTTCGCGCAAGCCTCAACCCAGTCCGGCAGGAATTTTTGTTCTTCCTTTGAAAAATCGCCAAGAACATAGCCCGTCACGCGGTCACGGTCGCCCGGATGGCCGATCCCCATGCGCACGCGCCAGTAATCCTGACTGTTCAAATGCGCATCCATGGATTTCAGGCCGTTATGCCCCGCGGCGCCCCCGCCCTTTTTCACCCGCATCTTGCCCGGCGCCAGATCAAGTTCATCATGCACGGCAATAATCCTGTTCGGCGTGACTTTATAAAAACGCGCGACTTTCTGGACGGACTGGCCGGACAGGTTCATATAGGTTTGCGGCTTTAGAAGGACGACTTTTTCGCCCTCGATGCGGCCTTCGGACAGCGCGCCCTCAAACTTGTTTTTGAATGACGGAAATGAAAATTCACCGGCGATAGCATCAAGCACCATAAAGCCGATATTATGCCTGTTATCCTGATATTCCTTGCCCGGATTGCCGAGGCCCACCACAATCCACATGGCACCGTCGTCCTGCTGAGGCTCTGCTGAAAAAAGGGAAAGGAAGCGGGAGAACATAAGCGAAGACCTCCCGCTTCCATGAGCGATAGTTACTTGTCGCCTTCGGCGGCGGCGGCTTCGGATTCAGCTGCGGCATCGGCGTCGGCCTTGGCCGCGCTCTCGGCATCCTCTTCCTCAAGCAGCTTGCGCGGCGCGACAATCGTTGCAATCGTGAAATCGCGGCCCTGAATCGCGGGCTTGACGCCGGCCGGCAGGGTGACGTCGCTGATTTTGATCGCATCGGCGATTTCAAACGGAGTGAGATCGATTTCGATATCGTTTGGAATATCCGTCGCGCGGGAGATAAGTTCAAGATCATAACGGACAACGGCAAGCGTGCCGCCGTTTTTAATGCCGGGGCATTTATCCTCGTTTATAAAGCGGACAGGCACCTGAACCGTAATCGTCGTTTTCGGCGTAATGCGGATGAAATCGACGTGCAGGACGCGATCCGTGACCGGATGCAATTGAACATCACGGGCCAGAACCAGTTCCTTTTTGCCGCTGACGCTAAGGTCGCACAGTTTCGTGAACATATGGCCTTTATTATATTCAAGCGTGATTTCCTTGACCGGCAGGGAAATGGCAACCGCTTCCTTGGCATCGCCGTAAATAACGGCAGGGATTTTTTCTTCGCGGCGTAATGCACGGGCGACCCCTTTACCTGCCCGATCACGTGTTTCCGCTGACAGTGCGTAATGCTTTGTCATAGTCAGTTTCCTTTTATATCAAATGGTTGACGCCGGCCTCCAGGGGTGCCGGACGTATCGGGCGCAATAGAGCCGAAAAAACGGAGAAAAGCAAGGAAATTACATGGAAGGCGGGGCTTATTTGATGAAAAACCGCCGCTTCGATGGTCACGCGGCGGCTCCCCGACCGGCGCGCCTTATTTATACGCTGTTTCAGGCCCCTATCAGGTGAAAAGGGCGGAAATGGAGCGCTCCTCGCTAATCCGCCGCATCGCCTCGCCCAAAAGCGGCGCGATGGTCAGTTGTTCGATATTGGCGCAGGCAAGGACGCTTTCGGTCGCGCAGATCGAATCGGTGACGACCAGTTTTTCAATCGCGCTGGAGGCGATGCGCGAAACCGCGCCGCCCGAAAGAACCCCGTGGACGATATAGGCATGGATGGATTTCGCCCCCTGATCCTTCAGCGCCCTGGCGGCGTTGCACAAAGTTCCGGCGGAATCGACGATGTCATCGACCAGGATGCAATCCTTGCCCTCGACCTCGCCGATAATGTTCATGACTTCGGAATGGCCGGCGCGCTCGCGGCGCTTGTCGATGATGGCCAGATCGGTGTTGAATTTCTTGGCCATGGCCCGCGCGCGGACGACGCCGCCGACATCGGGCGACACCATCACCGTATTTTCGGGCGTAAAAATGCCCTGCATATGCGGCATGAAGATCGGCAGGGCGAAAAGATTATCCGTGGGAATATCGAAAAATCCCTGTATCTGCCCCGCATGGAGTTCAAGCGTCAGGACGCGGTCGGCCCCCGCCGCCGTAATCATATTGGCGACGAGCTTGGCCGAGATCGGCGTCCGCCCGCCCGTTTTCCGATCCTGCCGCGCATAGCCGAAATACGGCAGAACCGCCGTAATGCGCCGCGCCGACCCGCGGCGGAGCGCGTCGATCATCACCAGCAATTCCATCAGGTTGTCATTGGCGGGATAGGAGGTGGACTGCACCACGAAAACATCCTCGCCGCGCACGTTATCCATGATCTCGACGAACACTTCCATATCCGAAAAGCGGCGGATGGAAGCTTTCGCAAGCGGGATGTTCAAATGCGCGGCAATGGCTTCGGAGAGAGGGCGGTTGGAATTTCCGGAGATGATGATCATCTTAAAATTTTTCCGTCATGTGAATGGCTTGCCCCCTGCTTCGGGGCTATAGGACTATATAGGAAAGCAGGCCCCTTAAAATCAACCTGATTCTGATGCTCCGCACAATTTTCCCGCCGATTCTTAGCGGCGGAAGGTGTAAACCTTCAGCTCATAGACGAAATTCTGGATGGTTTCCTCCTCCGACGGTGTCCAGTCCGGCACGGGGAAGGTGTTGCAGATAACGGTCGCGCCGGGTTTCAACTCGGCCTCGAACTTGTCCTTGAGCAAGGCCATATGCGGCATGGTGAGATAGGTCAGGACGATATCGGCCCCCGAAAAATCTTCCCTGAACAGGTCGGCGGCCAGAAAACGGGTGTTTTTGAGGCCCCGCACCCGCGCCCTGAGCCGCGAGAAAAAGAGCGGAATGGGCGAAATTTCATATCCCACCACCGTCGCGGCGGGACAGGCCCGCGCCGCCGCCAGCGCCAGAGTCCCCCAGCCGGAGCCAAGTTCCAATATCAGCGGGGAGGCGGCCCCGTTCCGCCCACTTTCGCGCTTCAGGCGCTCTATCACCGCCTTGCGCATCCACGGCACGCTGGGCGCGGCCACGACTTTGGCCTTGCGGGCGTAATATTCCAGCGAGAGGGCCGCGGCGGACGCCCCGAAAACGGTAAGGCCGAATATGATGGTCAGAACGGTTTCCACAAAATCCCTCTCTTAAAGTCGAAAAACTGAAATTGGCGGCCCGCGGCGATTGATGGCCCTCACGGTAACAGGCCCGCCGCCGCGCGGCGCGGACTTGCCTGCCGCCTTAGCGTATCACGAGCGTATCACGATCGCCGAGATTTGCCGCCCATAGTCCGCCTCCCCGCGATGGGTCGCGCGGCGGTAGGAAAAGAGCGTTTCTTCGTTTGTATAAGTATCAATCCCCGTCAAACTCACCTGCCGCACGCCGGCATAGGCGAGGCGCAGGGCGATATAGCCCGGCAGGTCGAACATCAGGTGACCCGCCTTGTGACCCGCCATGAAAAACCGTTCGGCCTCTTCATGCTTGATGAGGAAGGGCCGCGCGAAAGATTCGCTGACCTCATATGACCCTTGCAGGATACACGGGCCGACGCAGGCCCTGATACTGTCTTCGAGCGCGCCGAGCGCGTGCATCATCTGGAGCGTCGATTCAAGGACGCCGCCAAGCGCCCCGCCCCATCCGGCATGGGCGGCGCCGATGACGGGCGCACCATCCGCCTTGCGCCCCGCAAAAAGAACCGGGCCGCAATCCGCCGTCAAAACGCCGATCGGAACCCCCGCCCGATCGGTCACAAGCGCATCGCCCTGCGGGCGCTCATGCTGCGGCGGAAACGGCTCTGTTACTATCAAACATGTATCGGAATGGCATTGATGGAGCGTGGATAGCGCCGCATCCTTGCCGCACAAATGCCGCGCAACAATAAGGCGGTTTTGCGCAACATGCTCCGGCACGTCATGCGAACCGGGGCCGCAATTGAGCGAGCCGTAAAGCCCGCCGCTCACCCCGCCCTGCCGGCCATAGAAGCCATAGGCCATGTCATGGCCGCAGGCGGCGCTGAACTGTTCATCCTTATAGATTTTCATCAAATCCCTCCGGCATCATTTTCGGGTCAGACGTTAAGCCAATCACCTTGAACAGCGCCCCCATACTACCCATACCGCCCGTATCGATAAGGCGTGAGAGCCCGCTTGAAAGCGCTTCCGCTTGCGCCTTATTTGCACCTTTCCGAAGCATCGCGGCGCGCGTTTCTATACCGAGCGCACGCAGGAAATGCCCCTGCGTCACGGGGCCATGGACGCAAAGCCCCGCTTCGCGGCCTATCCTGCCGATATTTTCAAAATCGACATGGGCCGTCAAATCGCACAGACCGGGCGTATCGAAAATACCGGCATAGCCATGGTTTTTCACGGCCTGAAGCGTATCCCCTGCCGCCATCCGCATATAACCGTAATCTAAAAACAGCGCCGCACCGGATTGTTTTTTAAGGATAAAAAAGAGCTTTTTGAGGATTTCGTTTAAAACGGGCGAACGCTCGTAAATCCCGTCCTTCACAGGCGCACCATCCCCGAAACCAAGCGCCCGGACATCGTCTTTTTCAAGCGCGGAAAGCACATAACAAAACGCCCCGTCCCCCCCTATTGATACGCAGCGTTCATGAAGGACGCCGCCTTTCACAACGAACTGGCGGACAGGGAGGGCATCGAGGAACTCGTTCGCCACCAGAAACACGGGAGCCTTTGAATCAAGCTGAGTCGCATCATCAATCCAGAACGGGCCGTATGCGCTTAAAAGCTCTGCCTGAAGCGCCTTCAAGACCGGGCTCATCTCCATCAGCGTGACGCGGGCGGCTTCGTGAAAGCCGGCAACGCCTTTCGTCGCCCGCATAATATCGGCCATCAGCGTCCCGCGGCCGGGGCCGCATTCGAGCAGGATGAAAGGAGAAGGCCGCCCCGCCTTTATCCAGAGATCGGCGAGCCATGCCCCTATCATTTCGCCGAAAAGCTGGGATATTTCGGGGGCGGTCGTGAAATCCCCGCCGCACCCGAACGGGTCGCGCGTCATGTAATAGCCGTGTTCGGGATGGGCCAGGCATAAATCCATATAGGCGCCGAGCGAAAGCGGCCCTTCGGCGCGGATACGTTCCCTGATGACGGCCTCAAGAGGGGTGGTCATGCGGGGCCGCCTATTTCCGGCTGGCGGCTTGCATATCGCCGGCGGAGTCCTTCACGCCGGAAGGCACGGCAGCGCCCCGCCGCAGGGCCGCGATAACAAGCCCCGCCCCCGCCAGTATCATCGGCACGCAGAGCCATTGCCCCATGGTAAGGCCGCCCGCGAGCGTCCCCAGATACCAGTCCGGCTCGCGGAACAATTCGACAAACATGCGCGAAAACCCATAGCCCATCAGGAAGACGCCGCCGACAAGCCCCGCGCGGGCGCGCACCCATGCGGTGCGATAGAGAGCGGACAGGAGGGCGAACAGCAAGAGTCCTTCGAGCGCGGCTTCGTAAAGCTGGCTCGGATGGCGCGGCTCCGCGCCGCCGCCGGGGAAAACAACGCCCCATGAAACATCGGTGACACGGCCATAAAGCTCGCCATTGATAAAATTGGCTATCCTGCCGAAGAACAGGCCGATGGTGCAGCAAAGCGCAGCCAGATCGCCAAGCCGGAGCATCGGTATCCCCCGCGCCAGCGCAAAGACGATACAGGCAAGGATTACGCCGCCCGCGCCGCCATGGAAGGACATGCCGCCGTTCCAGAGCTGGAGAATCTCCGCCGGATGGCTGAGATAATAGGCAGGCTGGTAGAACAGCACATAGCCGAGCCGCCCGCCAAGGATGATCCCCAGCACGGCAAAGGGCAGGAAATCATCAATATCGGCGCGGTTCGGGCGGTAGCCCTGCCCTTCATCCTTTTTGACGAAATAAAGCGCATAGGCCCATGCCGCCAGAATTCCGGCGAGATAGGCAAGCGCGTACCAGCGAAGTTGCAGCGGGCCAATAGCCAGCGCAACCGGATCGATATCGGGAAATTGAATGGCCATGGACGGGGACTATAAGGAGAAATCCCCGCCTTGTCATCCGGCCAGACCATCCGCCGGAAAGAAAAAACGCGGAAGGGGCGCCTTAACGGTACGGATCGGGCTTTGCCAGATAATCGCGGACATACTGGCCGACACCGTCTTCAAGCTCCGTAAAGGGCTTGTCATAGCCCGCCGCCCTCAGCTTGGCCATATCGGCCTGCGTGTAATACTGGTATTTGGGGCGCAGGGTTTCGGGCATGTCGGAATAATTGATTTTCGGCGGCTTGCCGGCGGCGGCGAATGTCGCCTCGGCCAGATCCTTGAAAGAACGCGCCTTGCCCGTCCCGACATTGAACAGCCCGCTCACGCCCGGATTGTCGTAAAGCCAGAGCATGACATCGACAATATCCCCGACCCAGACGAAATCGCGAAGCTGCCCGCCATCTTCGTAATCGGGATGGTGGGATTTAAAGAGCCGCGCCGCCGCCCCCGCCTCGATTTGCGGATAAAGTTTGCACATGACGCTCATCTGATCGCCTTTGTGATATTCGTTCGGCCCGTAAACATTGAAGAATTTGAGGCCCGCCCATTGTTTGGGGAGGGGTTCCGATTTCGTTTCGACGATTCGCGCGACGCGGCGATCGAATGCGTGCTTGCTCCAGCCATAAGCGTTCAGCGGCATGAAATGTTTCAGCTCGTCCGCCCCCTGCACATCCTTGAACCCTTGCAGCCCGTCGCCGTAAGTCGCGGCGCTGGAGGCGTAAACCAGGCGCTTTCCATTCTTCCGGCACCATTTCCAGACGCGGCGGGACAGCACAAAGTTCGTATCGACGATAAGGTCGGCGTCCGTTTCGGTGGTCGAAGAGATCGCCCCCATATGGAAGATCATCTCGATCTCGTCCACATGGCTGTTCAGATAATCAAACAAACGGTCGGGATGGACGAGATCGCGGATTTCGCGCTTGGCGATATTGCGCCATTTATCGCCGCTTCCAAGCACATCGCAAATAACGATGTCCTCCACGCCCTTTTCTTCCAGCCCCGCCACCAGATTGGAGCCGATAAACCCTGTGCCGCCCGTAACAATAATCATCCGTGAATCCTTTCGATCATTCCGCTTCCGAAGGACAAGTATCCTTTGGGAACAATATAATAACATTCTTTCCCCCGCCATAACAGGCGCAATAGAATTTTCCGCCCTTTCCGCTTGCCGGGATATCCACTGCCGGAGCGGTGGATATGTGCACAACTTTTTGACAGGGCGATTGCCCCGACTCCGGACGCGATGATACAAAAACCGTCTTGAAAGCGGACGAGAGAGCGCAGGGGCCAGTTTCATGAAACCCGATCCAAAATTATTCGACGATCTTTCGCGCGTCGCCGGCGGCGCGCTCAATGTGTTCTCGGCTTTCCGGGAACAGATAGCGGGCGACATCCGCGCCCGCGTCGATGAGGCGGCCTCGCGCATGGATCTCGTCCCGCGTGAGGATTTCGAGCGGCTGGAGGCCCGCGTCAACGAACTGCAAAAACAGCTCGACGCGCTGGGCGGCGATGGCGGCGGCGCAAAGGGCCCAAAGAAAGCGGCCGCGAAGTCGGCCGCAAAGACGCAAGACAAGCCAAAGGCGAAGGAAGCCGCAAAAACAGCGGCTAAAACACAAAAGAAACCTGCCGGAAAAACGGGGAAGAAGAAATGAGAAGCGCGCAATCGCATCACGATATTTTTGAAGATGTCAGCAACCCGCTGGATAGCGTTGAAGAGATTCTCTGCGCCAATGAATGGATTTTCGACCGCATGACCGAAGACGAGCTTACCGTTCAGGTCACGGGGAAAATGGGCGAATATAAATTATTCTTCCACTGGCAGGAAGATTACAGCGCCATGCAGTTTTCATGCGAAATGGATGTCGAGATCAGCGAATCCGCGATGGACGCCGCCGCAAAGACGATGACGGAGATCAACTCGTCCCTGTGGCTCGGCCATTTCGATTTCCGCAGCGGGACGAACATCCCCCACTTCCGCCACACGACCCTGTTCCGCGGCATGACCCATACGTCGGGCGCGGAACATCTTGAAGACCTCGTCGATATCGCCATTTCCGAATGCGAGCGGTATTTCCCCGTCTTTGATATATTCTCCCGCGGCCTTCCGGCCAATGACGCCGATATGTCGCTGGCGATTATGAACGTCGCCGGAATGTCATGAGCGGCGCGGCGTCCGGACAAGGGGCCGCCCCCTATAGGCTGGGCCTCGCGGGGTGCGGGAAGATGGGTTCCGCCATGGTGCGGGCGTGGCTCGATTCCGGGCTGGCGCAAACAATCGACATATGCGATCCCCACGGCTTTCCCGAAGAATTCGTGTCCGCCGCCGCCATCCGTTACTGCGCCGGAGATTCGGGCTTTTTAGATCGCGCCCCTACATGGGACGCACTCATCGTCGCCATCAAGCCGCAGGGCCTTGATGAATTTTGTGAAAGCGTCAAGCTGCGCCTGCCCCCCGCCCTGCCGGTTCTATCCATCGCGGCGGGCCGCACCATCGGCTCGTTCCAGAAATATTTCGGCGCCTCCCATCCCGTCATCCGCTCCATGCCCAACACCCCCGCCGCCATCGGCAAGGGGATAAGCGTCGCGGTCGCGGCGGAATCTGTAACGGGCGGACAAAAACGCATTGCGGAAAACCTCCTCGCCGCGCTCGGCCATGTCGAATGGGCCGAAGACGAATCCTTGATGGACGCGGTCACGGCCCTTTCGGGGAGCGGCCCCGCCTATCTTTTCTATATGATCGAGGCGATGGCGAAAGCCGGCGAACAGGCGGGGCTTGAAAAGGATTTTGCGATGCGGCTCGCGCGCCGGACGGTTATCGGCGCCGCAGCGCTTGCGGAAGACATGGCGGAAGACCCCGCCGCCCTTTTGCGCGAAAATGTGACAAGCCCCAACGGGACGACGGAGGCCGCGCTCGGCGTGCTGATGGACGGGCGGCTTCAGGCCGTCATGAATGAAACGCTGGCCGCCGCGGTCAGGCGGAGCAAGGAACTCTCCAGCTAAAGATTGGGAAGAAAGGCCTTTGATAGGCCGGGGACGGGAAGGCGAAGATTACTTCTTCATCCTTCCCTTTGTTCCAAGACCTATGTCTTTCGCAAGGCGCGAACGCTGTTTGGCGTAGTTCGGCGCAACCATAGGATAATCGGCGGGCAGGCCCCAGCGCTCACGATATTCTTCAGGCGTCATATTATAGGCCGTTTTCAGATGGCGTTTGAGCATCTTCAGCTTCTTGCCGTCTTCAAGGCAGATAATATATTCCGGCGTGATTGATTTTTTCACGGGGATGGCGGGCTGCGGCCTGTCGGAAGACAGCGAAACATGACCGCTCCCCAAACCGGCGAGCGTTTTGAAGACTTGTTCGATCAGGGCCGGCATTTCCTGTTGCGTCACCGTATTATTCGCCACATGCGATGAAACGATGTCGGTCGTCAGCGCGAGAAGATCGGCATGGGTGAGTTGTTCGGGCATGATAATCCTTTCCAAGTAATGACCGGAAGCATCTATAATGGTATTCCGTCCCTTATCAAGTATAAATCAGGCAAAATTAAGGAAAAGTAATAAATTACTATAAAGGAAGATCTTTTATTTGCCTCTGGACTTTGCCGGAAACGGACACATCGGCGCCGCGCAAATAGAGGGGCTCGGGCGAAGCGGCCTTTCCGCCCCCCGCCAGAAAACGCTCCCTTCCCACATGGGCGAGAATGACCGGATCGAGCAATCTCCGCACCCGCCCCACTTTGCCGCCGTTAAAGCGGGGAAGCCCGTCACCGCACAGGATGAATTTGCCGGACGCGGCCAGCGCTTCCAGCGCGTCCTGTTCCAGGCAGCACGGCTCTGTCGCGGGGGTTTTAGCCGCATCGAACGCCTGAACATAATAATCACTGCGCTTGGTTTCGAAGATGACGAGAGCGTCCGCCGCTTCCGGCACGGCGGCGCGGGCCATGGCCTCAAAGGTCGTCACGCCCTGAACCGGACAATCCAGCGCAAGGCCAAGCGCCCGCGCGGCGGACAGTCCGATGCGCAAGCCCGTAAACGATCCCGGCCCGATAGTCGTCACGATAAGATCCAGATCCCCGAACCCCATCGCAGCCTCGCCCATAAGCTCTTGCACGAGCGGGATAAGCTTTGCCGCCTGTTCGCGCTGGGTTTCAAGGCTGCGCTGAAAGGCAGCCTCCCCGCAAAGGACGGCGGCGACGCAGCCACCGAGCGCTGAATCAAGGGCCAGAACCGATTTCACGCTATCTCTCACTTATAAAAATCCTTTGTTGCACTCCATGTTGCCCCCCAAAATAAGGCGAAAATAAACCATGGCGGGGCCGTTATCGCAGTTTTTCCGCCGCGATGAAAGCCCGCGATAGAAGCGAAGATGGCGCTGGACAGCGCAGCCCCTATATTTACATTGTGATATCAATGGATTAGGGCAACATCCCAAACGGCGCCCCGCTTTCCTGCCCTCTTTTGACTGGCGCAAAGCGGGCAAATCATCTAAAGCTGATCCCATGTTTTTTCCTCAGGGATTATATAAAAAAGCGCTGTGTTCCGGCGTTTTTGCTCTTTTATACGCACTGCCCGCCGCGGCATGTGCCGCCCCTGCGGCCGCCCCAGATATGCAGGATTTAACAGCTTTACCTCCGCCTGTTTTCAAGGAAGATCAGGAGTCCGTCAAGGAAGCGAAACCTGTCTCCGCTGCAACCGAATTTGACGGCAAAGCCGCGCCGGTCTTTGCCTATTTCGCCATCGGGAACGATGAGAACCCGTCAATGTCGCTCCGCTCAGGGCAGTTTGAAGCGCAGATAGAAGAGATCCTTCGCGGCGGCTATAATGTAACGCCGCTTGAGCGGATCGTCACCGCCCTTCAATACGGCAAGCCAATCAAGCCGCGCAGCCTCGCCATTACATTTGACGGCGCGGATCAGTCCGTTCTCGCCGCCGCCATGCTGCTGGAAAAACACAAGCTGCCTTATACGATCTTCATTCCGTCCGCCAAGATAGGCTCGCCCTCCTTCATGACATGGGAACAGCTTCGCGCGCTAAAGGCCGGAGGGCTTGCGGCATTCGGCCTGCATCCCGCCTATTACGGGCATCTGGCGGGGAAAAAGGAAGAATCTATCCGCCGCGAGATCAACGCCTCCCTCGCCGCCATCCGCGAGGAGCTTGATGTCCGCCCCACGCTCTTTTCCTACCCTTACGGCGAATATGACACGGCCTATAAGGCCATCATCCAGTCCATGGGTTTCAAGGCCGCTTTCGGCCAGCAATCCGGCCCCGCCCATGCGGGCGAAGATTTATACGCCCTGCCGCGCTATACGCAAACGGAGCGTTATGGCGACCTCGATCGTTTTACCATGACGGCAAACAGCCTACCGCTTCCGGTTAGCGGCCTGTCCCCCGCCGCCCCCGCTATCGACGCGCGCTCGCCTGTCATCGGCTTTACGCTTATACAAAGCCTCGCAAAAGAAATGAAAAATCTTTCCTGTTTTTCCTCCGTGGAAGAAAAACCGGAGATGGAGATTATCGGCACGCGGGTGGAAATAAGATTCAAGGACGCCATCGAACGCGACAGGATGCGTATTAACTGCACGCTTCCCTACCGCGCGGATCCGGAAAAGGGCGATATACGCTACCGCTGGTTCGGCATGATACTGACAAGCCGGGCAAGTGTGGAGGAGCCGCCCGCGGGCGGGCAAGGCGAAATAGACGCCGATTTCATCAATAGCGAATGACGGCCCCCAGCCGCGGCGGGCATTGGATGCGGGGCGCGGCATGCGGCCGGCGGCGGGGAAACGGACACGGACAAAGAAAAGGATAAGAGCGGTACATAAAGGCGCACCATAAAGGCATGTGGTGCGGATGCCGGGACAAAGCCGGGCCGGCCCCGGCGCATCCCCCCGCTACATCATCGACTGGCGGACTTCGAGGACTTCGGGGATATAATGGCGGAGCATGTTTTCAACGCCGTTCTTAAGCGTCACGGTCGAGCTGGGGCAACCGGAACAGGCGCCGCGCATTTGTAAATACACAACCCCTTCTTCAAACCGTTCAAAGATGATATCGCCGCCATCCTGCGCCACGGCAGGGCGGACGCGCGTATCAATCAGCTCCTTGATCTGTTTCGATATTTCATCAAGAAGACTGTCATCCATCGAAGCCCCGTGGGCGGCGCCGTCATGGAAGCGCGGCTCGCCCATCGTGAAATGCTGCATGACCGCCATCAGGATTTTTGCCTTCAGGCCGTTCCAGTCATATGTTTCGCCTTTGGTGACGGAAACGAAATCGCTGCCGAAAAAGACGCCTTCAACGCCTTCAATCTCAAAGATTCGCTCGGCCAGCGGCGAGCGCGCGGCTTCTTCCGCAGTCACAAATTCCGCGACGCCGGATTCCATGACCTCGACACCGGGGATAAATTTGATCGTAGCCGGATTGGGCGTTGTTTCTGTCTGGATAAACATGGGCGAACTTCCTTCCTCACCGGTTTCTTTCTCTACCGGTAAAATAATACTTGCGGAGTCCTATTCAACCCCGCGGGGAAAATCAAGAAATCTCTTTCAAATTGCCGGGGACGACAAGGACGGGCACACGCAGCCGGGCAAGCCCCTTACCGACGCAAAAACCGACCAAAGGCCCCGGCGTCGCGGCCTCGCCGCCGCCGAGGATGATTTTAACGATATGATCGTCCTCTTCGACGATCCGCGCAAGCGCCTCCCCCGGCTCCCCTTCGGCAAAATAGAGCGAGGGGATAATCCCGCCCGCATCGTTCGCGACCTTGGCGACAGACCAGAGATATTTCTCCCCCGCCTCGCGCATCTCGCGCTTCATCTTGTCCTCGATAATGCCCCATTGCTGGAAATCCTGATCCTCGATAATCCGCAGGATGCCGAGCCGCGCGCGATGCTCCCTGACAAGGCGGCAGGCATAGCGCAGCGCGCCCCTGAATTCATCGCTGTCATCGGCTATCACAAGATAAGTGCCGCCATCGCCGCGGCGCACTGTTTGCGCGGGCAAAGGTTCGAGATCGATTATGGGCGGTTTCGTGTCCATCAGCCTTATTCCCTTCTCAAGAACATAAAGGCCGCCCAGCCGGATGCAAGGGCGATAATCACGGCGAACACGCCGTAAAAGAACGCATGCCGGGTCGCAAAAAGATAGACATTGGCGCTAAAACCAACCTGCCCGACCTGTAAGCTTTTGTTTTCACGCGCAAAAACCTCACCGTTTTCGATAAGCGCCGCCTCGACGTTATAAATCCCCGTCGGCACGCCGGGCGGCAGGTCAAAGGCGACCTTGAAAAAGCGCGGCGTTACAAAAGTGACGGAGCCGGCACGGATGGGATAAAGCCCCTTTGCCTGTTGCCCGCGGATCAGCGCGTCGCGGAAATGTTCGGCATAATCCGCGCCCTGCCCCGTTTCCTCCGCATAAAAATCAAGGGCATCCACGCCGAGCTGAAGGCTGGAGGCCAGTTCAGGCATGGCGCCGAGTTCAACCGCGTCATAGGTCGCCGCATAATCATAATAGCCCGGCACGCGGCGGAACTCCACGGAGCGGCGGTTTATCCACGCCCCCAGGATTTTTTCCTTGCGGCGCATGACGACCGTTCTTTCCGGCCCGCGGAGCGTCACCGCAATATCGGGGCCGGGTTCGCTGGTAATGCCGAACAGGATAATCCGCGCCCCGTTAAAGCCCGTCGTAATATCGACCCTGTTTTCGGAAAGCTCGATATGCATGGCCCGTCCTTGTTGCGCCATGGCGGAGGCCGGCGCAACAAGCAGGCAAAGCCCGATAAGCGCAGCGGCAAAAGCCAAATAACGCGCATAACCCGCCATCAGCGCACCGCCATCACATAAAGATCGGAAGGCTGGATGAATAATTCCCCCATCATCCGCGCGCAAACACCCAGCACAATCAAGGCCAGCACGATGCGGGCGGGCGCGCCCCGGACGCGCTTGGCCAGAAGGACGCCCATCTGCGCCCCGACCACGCCCCCCGCGATCATCACGAGCGTTAAGATAATATCGACCGTCCCGTTCGCCACCGCATGGAGGATACAGGAAAAGGCGGAGATAAAGATGATCTGGAAGAGCGATGTGCCGGGCACGAGCAGCCCCGGCATGCCCAGCACATAAATCATCGCCGGAACCATGATGAATCCGCCGCCAATCCCCAGAATGGAAATCATAATCCCGCCAATGAAACCGACCCCCGCAGGCATCAGGGCGGAGATATAAAGGCGTGATTTGATAAAACGGGTTTTATAGGGAAGGTCGCGAAAGAACGGCCTTTGCGCGACGCTCTGGACGTCTTCGGATACTTTGGTGCGGTTCATAAAGGCCATGACGCTTTCGATAAGCATCATCACGCCGATAAAGCCGAGCAAGGCCACATAGGATACGGAGATAATCAAATCTATCTGCCCGAAATGCTGTAATATCCTGAAAATAAAAATCCCGACGACGGAGCCGCCCACACCGCCGGCGAGCATGACAGTGCCGATATGCATGTCGATATTGCCGCGCCGCCAATGGCCCAAAACCCCCGTCACGCTGGTCGCGATCAGATGGTTGGCCTGCGTTCCGACCGCGACGGCAGGTGGAATTCCCATGAACAGCAAAAACGGCGTCGCCAGAAATCCGCCGCCGACGCCGAACACGCCGGACAAAATGCCGACCGCCAGCCCCAGCAAAACGAGGCTTTCGGCAGGCACGGACATTTCTGCGATGGGTAGATAGATTTGCATCGAGGAGAACACCTTCCCTCACAGGATGCAATATTTTAGGGGCGCTGTCATCCCCTTCGCCTTTTATCTCAGGAGCCGCGCAGGCGAGGCTCCCGTTGCGGCATCAAGCGGCGGGGTCAAGCGGCCGCATCAAGCGGTATCAATAAGCCGTCGTGCCGTCAGGGCCGGTTTGCGCCCAAAAGAATGTTTCGGCTTCGTCGAGGAAGTTCGCGTAATCGCCGGTCGGAAGCTCGTGATAGGCTTTCTTGAAATCAATGCTCTTGATGATGCCGCGGAAATTATCCGCCCATCTGTCATAGCCGTGATCGAGGGCCGAACATTCCACGACATAAAGCGTATCGCGGTAAAGGGATGCATACATCACCGCGCTGCGGTTTTGCATGACGGTGCCGAAATGGCGCGAATAGGAGGCAACGGCATAGCTCGCGAACCAGCGGCCAAGCCCGACGCCGTCATAGACATGGCCGAGATTATAGCGGTCGTACTGCGCCAGATATTGCCGCCAGAACGGGACGCTCACCGCGACTTTTTGCACCGCCTCCCCGTAATGGGCGGGGTAGATCGTAAAGCGGCGGTCGGGGACGGCGTCGATCTTGCAAACCGGCTGTTCGTTATAAGACGGGCCGGCAATCGTCAGGATCGTGTTGACGCCGGTGCTGTTTTGCATGCGCCAGCCATCGGGGAAGGTGACGGAAAGCCCCGTTTTTTCATGTTTCCACACAAAGTAATCGGCCTGTGCCGCCGTGGGGAAAAGAAGGGCCGCCGCCAGAATCAAAGCCTTGAATTTCATGGAATCGATTATACCCCTCGCCCGCCTGCCATAAAAGCCCCTACTTCTGCCAAAAGCCCATAATATCCATGGCTTCCTTCAGGACAGGTTCGGCAATCGCCCCCGCCTTGTCCGCGCTCGCCGACAAAATCCGGTCGATTTCACCCGTATCCGCCATCAATTCGCGCATCCTGCCCGTAATGGGGCCGAGCTTTTCCACGCATAAATCCGACAAGGCGGTTTTGAAGCCCGAAAATTGCTGGCCGCCAAATTCCGCCATCACCGCCTCCCGCTCCGTTTCCGCGAGCGCCGCATAGATGGTGAGGAGGTTTTTGGCCTCCGGCCTGCCTTCAAACTCCGCTTCAGAGGCCGGAACCGCGCCCGCGTCGGTTTTGGCCTTTTTGATCTTGTTCGCGATCGTGTCCGCGTCGTCGGTCAGGTTGATGCGGCTCATATCGCTTTCGGCGGATTTGGACATTTTGGACGTCCCGTCCCGCAAGGACATGACCCGCGTCGCCTCGCCCATAATGGCGGGTTCGGGAATCGGAAAGAAGTCACGCCCCGCAATATGCTGGTTAAAGGAAATGGCCAGATCGCGCGTCAGCTCCACATGCTGTTTCTGGTCTTCACCGACCGGCACATGGGTTGCGTGATAAAGGAGGATGTCCGCAGCCATCAGCGCCGGATAGGTATAAAGCCCCGCCGAAGCGCGCTCCCTGTCCTTCCCCGCCTTGTCCTTGAACTGCGTCATCCGGTTGAGCCAGCCGAGCGGCGTCATGCAGGACAGCATCCAGCCGAGCTGCGTATGACCCGGCACGGCGGACTGGGCAAAGATGATGGATTTGGACGGGTCGACGCCCGCCGCGATATAGGCCGCGGCCACTTCGCGGGTCGATTGGCGGAGCGTGTCCGGATTATAGCCGGTCGTGTTCGCGTGGAGATCGACGACGCAATAAATACATTCCGTATCCGGTTCGTCTTGCAATTTGACCCAGTTTTTCAAGGCGCCGAGATAATTGCCGAGCGTCAAACGGTTGGTGGGCTGCATGCCCGAAAAGATGCGTTTCATCACATTTTCTTTCTAACAAACAATGATTTTAATTCAGGGAGCCGGATAGCGCCTGTCGCAAGGACGGCAAAAGCGTATGTGGTCAGGCCAGAGGCCACCAGAACAATGAGCGCAGCGATTTTTTCGGGCTTTGTGCCACTATAATAATCCTTCGAATAATGGGCGACTATAGCCAGCGCCAGCGCCATAAGGCAAGAAGAGAATATCAGGCGCGGCACGCGGCGGCTGAACCGCGCGTCAAACGCGGTTTTCGCATCGGCGCGAAGCCCCTTTAAAAGCATCGCGAATTGCAGCCACCCGCAAAGCCCCGTCGAAAGCGCAATCCCCGCAACGCCCATAAACTGGATGAGGATCAGCGCAAGGCCGATATTGGTGAGGGCGCAGATAACGGCGATGCGCACGGGCGTGACCGTATCCTGCCGCGCGAAATAGCTCGTCGAAAACACTTTCGCGCAGACATAGGCCGGAACGCCGAGCGCATAGCCCATCAGCACATAGGCCGTGATCTTCGCATCTTCTGCGCTGAAATTCCCGTACTGGAACAAGGTCTGGATAAGCGGCCCCGCCGCGATGAACATCGCCACCCCCGCGGGCAGGGCCAAAAGCAGGCAGACTTCCAGCGCGCGGTTGAAAAGATTTTGCGCCTCCTCCCCCCGCTCTTCGGAAGAGATGGCCTTGGAGAGCATGGGCAGCAAGGCCGTACCGACCGCGATGCCGACAATGCCGAGCGGAAGCTGGTTCAGCCTGTCGGCATAATAAAGGTAAGAGATGGAGCCCGTCGCAAGCGTCGAGGCGATAATCACGTCCACGAACAAATTGATATGGACGACGCCCGCGCCGATAATACCGGGAACCATCAGGCGGAAGAGCTTTTTAATATCCCCGTCAATCTTCGGGCGCTTGAAGGTAATCTTTATTTTATAAAGCCGCACGCAGGCAAGAAGGCCGATAAATTGCAAAACCCCCGCCGCGAAAAGCCCCCATGAAAGCGCATGGCCGCCCGTGCGCATCAAGGGCTCCAAAAACCACAAGGCGGCGATAAGGCACAGGTTAAAGACAATCGGCGCCGCCGCGAAAGGCGCGAACCTGTCATGGGCGTTCAACACCCCGCCCATCAGGGCCGAAAGGGAGATCAATAGCAGGTAGGGGAACGTCACCCGCGTCAATTCGACCGCAAGCGCGTAGCGCTCCTCCCCTACCGCAAAGCCGGGGGCTAGAAGCTGGATAATCCACGGCATCGCCATGATGGCAAGGACGGTAAAGGGCGCGAGAATGGCCGCCATCACCGCAAAGGAATTGGACGCGAACGCATCGGCTTCGCCCTGCCCGTCCTGTTTCAATTTACGCGCATACATGGGGACGAAAGATACGGTAAAGGCCCCCTCCGCCGTCACGCGCCGGAAGAAGTTCGGCAGTTTGAGCGCCACGATAAACGCGTCCGCCACAGGCCCCGCGCCAAGGATAATCGCCGTCATCACATCGCGGATGAAGCCGAGAATACGGGATATGCCGGTCAGTCCGCCGACCGTCGCCATGGCTTTGAGCAGTTTCATGGCCATCCTTATACAATCGAACAGGCCGCGGCCAAAGATTAAATAAAGGAAAGGTTCGAGCGGCCGCCGCACCGGAGATTATCAGGCGCAGCGGACGGATTTGGCCGGAACAATCCGGGACAATAAGGACTGTGCCGCCTATTTATTCTTTGCGGAATTAGCGGCAATAACCTTGCGCCTGCCCTCCCCGGACAGATCCCACCCCCCGCGGGGCGAATCCGTGCAAGCAAGCGCCCCCCGTGGCCCGTTAAAGCCTCTCCACATTCTATTTTCCATAGCAATGCGACATGATCAGCAATAAAAAATTTCCCCGCGCCCCTCCAAAGACTGGTGACTTCACCCCGCGGGGGCTATATGAATCTTCCATGACCCAGCAAAACCCCGAAAGCCAGTGGTTCGGCGAAGAAGCCGTCAGCCCCAAAGAAAAAACCCGTAAGGTGATCGGCGTGTTCGATTCCGTCGCTTCGAACTATGACATTATGAATGATGTCATGTCGGGCGGGCTGCACAGGCTTTGGAAAGACCGTTTCGTGCGCAAAATCCGCCCGCAAAAGGGTTTGCATTACCTTGATGTCGCGGGCGGGACGGGCGATATCGCCTTTCGCATCCGCAAGAAAGCGGGGGCGGATTGCAAGATTACGCTGTGCGACCTCAACACCGAAATGCTGCGCGTGGGCCGCGACCGCGCCTTGGACAAAGGCTATGCGGATGATTTCGACTGGGTCACGGGCAATGCCGAGGCGCTCCCCCTCCCCGATGCAAGCGTCGATGTCTATACGATTGCCTTCGGCCTCAGGAACGTGACCCATATCGACACGGCCCTGCGCGAGGCGCTGCGCGTCCTGAAACCCGGCGGGCGGTTCTATTGCCTTGAGTTTTCCAAGGTCAGGGAGCCGTTCCTTGCGAAAATCTATGATGAATATTCCTACCGGCTCATCCCCAAAATGGGCGAACTGGTCGCCAAGGATCGGGACAGTTATCAGTATCTGGTAGAATCCATCCGCAAATTCCCCTCCCAACAGGAATTGCTGCAGCGCATGAAAGCGGCAGGTTTTGGCCGTTGCAAGGTCGAAAATCTGACTTTCGGCGTTGTCGCCATCCATGAAGGTTCCAGACTTTCATGAATAATCCCCAAGAAAATATTTATGCAAAAGGGGCTTGAAAAGAGAAAGCCAAGTTTTTATAACGGTTTCTGTTGCTTTCATGATGGTTTCAACCTGATGGGGCTTCGTAAAAAAGCGCCATTCTATGTGGCTATCGTCAATCATGAATTTTAAAAGGGAATAACTCTAATGAACAACATCGTAAAATCCGTTGTCTTTGCAGCCGTTGTCCTGTTCGCAGGTATCGCAGCGATGCAGGTTATCTACACGAGCCAGGATGGCGCGTCCGACGTCACGGCCATCGAACCGGCGGCGGGCGAACCCGCAATGGGCCTGCCGACGGCTGATCAGGCCGACGCGGCCCGCGATGCCATCGAAGCCGATGCGGAAGCCGCTGTAGACGCCATTGAAGCAGAGGCGGAAGCCGCAAAAGAAGCTGCCGAAGCCGCCGCAAACGCTGATCAGGAAGCTATCGAAGCGGAAGCGGAAGCACAAACGGACGCTATTGAAGCAGAAGCTGAAGCCGCTACGGACGCCGTTGACGCTGCTGAAGAAGAAGCCGAAAATCAGGCACAGTAATTTCTCGCCTTTTGAGGCAGGAAACACTAGATTGAACCCTGTCCCGCAAGGACGGGGTTTTTTCTTGGAAGGGCCATTGCGGCGCATGTATTTCAGCCCGGTGCCATTCATTGCAACCTCATGGCGGCATGAAGCGGGCGGCAAAAGGCGGACAGATGTTAAACGGCAAAAAAATACTCCTCATTATCTCCGGCGGCATCGCGGCCTATAAATCGCTGGAGCTTATCCGGCTTTTGAAAAAGGACGGCGCGTCGGTGCGGTGCATCCTGACGCGCGGCGGCGCGGAATTCATCACCCCCCTATCGGTCGCCTCCCTTTCCGGTGAGCCTGTTTACACGGATCTTTTCTCGCTCAAGGATGAAACGGAAATGGGTCATATCAGGCTCAGCCGCGAGGCGGATCTGGTTCTCGTCGCTCCGGCCTCGGCCAATATGATGGCAAAAATGGCGCACGGCATGGCGGACGATCTGGCGGCGGCGGCCCTGCTCGCAACCGACAAGCCGGTGATGGTTTCGCCCGCCATGAACCCGATGATGTGGGACAATGCGGCGACGCAGGCCAATATCGCGACATTGCGCGCACGCGGCATCCGCGTCATTGAACCGTCCTGCGGCGCGATGGCCTGCGGCGAATCCGGCGCGGGCCGCCTGCCCGAAGCGGCCAAATTGCTGCACTCCATCCGCGATTTCTTTCTGGCGGACAAGCCGCTCGCGGGGCGGAAAGCCATCGTCACGAGCGGGCCGACCCATGAACCGGTTGACCCGGTGCGCTATATCGCCAACCGTTCCAGCGGCAAACAGGGCCACGCCATTGCAAAGGCTCTCTCGGCCCTCGGCGCGTCCGTGACCCTTGTGAGCGGCCCAACCACCCTGCCCGACCCGGCGGGGCTTGAAACGCTCCATGTCACGAGCGCGAAGGAGATGATGGCGGCCTGCCAAGGCGCTCTCCCTGCGGACATCGCCGTGTGCGCCGCCGCGGTCGCCGACTGGGCGCCGGATTATGCCGCCTCGAAAATCAAGAAAAACGGCGGGGACGGGCTTTCCCTCCCCCTGACGCAAAATCCCGATATTCTGGCGGCCCTGTCCGCCCGCGGCCCCGCGCGCCCGCGCCTTGTCGTCGGTTTTGCCGCCGAAACCGACAATATTCTGGACAATGCCCGCGGGAAACTTGCGAAAAAAGGCTGCGACTGGGTTGTGGCTAACTCCGTTTCAGCGGGCAATCCGGTATTCGGAGCCGATGAAAATCAGGTATATTTCCTAACGCAAACAAGCACCGAAGAATGGCCCCGCGCCGGAAAAGACGAGATCGCCCGCACCCTGGCGGGCCGCATCGCGGAGCATTTTTCCGAAGGCGCATTGAAAATAGCCGCGGAATAGACCGGAAAACAAAGAGTAGCAATGACACAAGCCGCCCTGAAAACCGAAGAAGACTTCAAGGCCCAAGGCCATACGCCGATGATGGCGCAATATCACGCGCTTAAAGCGCAATATCCCGATTGCCTGCTTTTCTACCGCATGGGCGATTTTTACGAGATGTTTTACGAGGACGCCGTGAAAGCCGCCGAATGTCTCGACATCACCCTGACCAAGCGCGGCAAGAGCGATGGCGGTGAAATCCCCATGTGCGGCGTGCCGTTCCATTCCTACGAGCCGTATCTGGCAAAGCTCATCCGCTCCGGCTTTCGCGTCGCCATTTGCGAGCAGACGGAAACGCCGGAGGAAGCCAAAAAGCGCGGCGGGTACAAGGCGCTGGTCAACCGCGACGTGGTGCGCGTCGTCACGCAAGGGACGCTGACCGAAGACACGCTGCTCTCCCCGCGTGAGAACAACTATCTCGCGGCCATTTGCGAAACGGGCGGGCAATACGGGCTTGCATGGCTCGATCTTTCGACCGGCGAATTCCTGATACAGCCGCCTTCCAAGGCGCAACTGGCGGCCTCCATCGACCGGATCATGCCGAGCGAGATCCTCGTGCAGGACAGGATTGCCGCCATGGACGCCTTCGCGCTCCACAAGAACATCCTGACGCCGCAGCCCTCCTCGCTCTTCGATTCCCAAAACGCGCAAAAGCGCCTTGAGGCGCTCTTCGGCGTCGGCACGCTCGAATCCTTCGGCGCCATGTCACGGGCGGAAATCGCGGCGGCGGGGGCGCTTATCGACTATGTGAACCGCACGCAAAAAGGCAAGATGCCGCGCATCGACCGCCCAAGACAGGTCACGGCAGGGGCCGTCATGGATATCGATCCGGCGACGCGCCGCTCGCTTGAACTGACGCGCACGCAAACGGGGGAGCGTCGCGGGAGCCTTCTCGATTGCATCGACCGCACCGTTACGGGCGCGGGTGCAAGACTGTTGCAGACCCGGCTTTCCGCACCGCTCACCGATCTGCCGCGCATCGAAAGACGCCATGACGCGGTTGCGACATTTCTTGACGAATCCATGCTCCGCCAAAGCTTGCGCGGGGCGCTGAGAGAGCTTCCAGACCTCGAACGCGCCCTCTCCCGCCTGACCATCGGGCGCGGCGGCCCGCGTGATCTCGGCATGGTGCGCGATGCGCTTGCGATTGCCTCGACGGTTCACACAATCCTGGGCAATGCAGGCGGCGACATCCTGCAAGGCTTCGCGGGCGCCATTACGCTCGATGAGGACTGCAAGGCGCTTCAGGACACGCTGCAAGCGGCGCTCTCTGAAACACTGCCCTTCCTCGACCGCGAAGGCGGCTTTATCGCGGGCGGCTATGCGGCGGATCTCGATCACCTGCGCGCCTTGCGGGATGACGCGAAACGGCTTATCGCCCGGCTTCAGGCGACCTATCGCGACCAGACGGGAATCAATCTCCTCAAAATTTCCTATAACAACGTGCTGGGCTATTTCATCGACGTTCCAGCGCGGCATGCCGATGCGCTGATGGTGAAAAAAGAGGATGCGTCCAACCCGTTCATCCACCGCCAGACGCTCGCCAACAACGCCCGTTTTACGACGCCGGAATTGTCAGAGCTGGAGCGCGACATCGCCTCCGCCGGCGACAAGGCGCTTGCGCTCGAACAAAATCTTTTCGTGCGCTTCGTTGAAAATGTCGGCATCCTCTCCGCACAGCTCGGCAAAATCGCCCGCGGGATGGCGGCGCTGGACGTCGCCATGGCGCTCGCCGAACTTGCGGCGGAAGAAAACTACACGCGGCCCCGCATGGAAGATTCCACGGCATTTTCCATCAAGGGCGGGCGTCATCCCGTCGTCGAACGGGCGCTGAAAAAAGACGGAACGGCCTTTGTTCCCAATGATTGCGTCCTCGATCCGGCACAGCGCCTCTGGCTCCTCACCGGCCCGAACATGGCGGGTAAATCGACCTTCCTGCGCCAGAACGCGCTTATCGCCATCCTCGCACAGACGGGATCGTTCGTGCCGGCGGAAAGTGCCGTTATCGGCATCGTCGATAAATGTTTTTCACGCGTCGGCGCGTCTGACGACCTCGCACGCGGGCGTTCGACCTTTATGGTGGAGATGGTGGAAACCGCGACAATCCTCAATCAGGCGACGGAGCGATCGCTCGTCATCCTCGACGAAATCGGGCGCGGGACATCGACCTTTGACGGGCTTTCGATCGCGTGGGCCTGTGTCGAGCATTTGCATGAAGTTTTGAAATGCCGCGCGATTTTCGCGACGCATTACCATGAGCTGACCACCCTTAAATCCCGCCTTGCAGCGCTCGCCTGTTATTCCATGCAGGTGCGCGAATGGAAGGGCGACGTGATTTTCATGCATGCGGTGCAGGCGGGCGCGGCGGACAGATCTTACGGCATCCATGTCGCGCGGCTTGCGGGAATCCCGCAGAAAGTCATCGCCCGCGCGGACGAGGTGCTGGAATTATTGAACAAGGGCGAACATGGCGGGGCCGCCCTCACCCGCCTGACCGACGACTTGCCGCTCTTCAACGCCGCGCCCGCGGCGCCGCAAGGGAAAAACCGTGCGCCATCGGTCTTGGAAGAGCGGCTGGAGGCGATGAATCCCGACGACATATCGGCGCGGGAAGCGCTTGAAATCCTCTATGAACTCAAGGCGCTTCTCAAAGACTAGGCCGTCTTCCCGCCGCTCTTTCCGGCCAGGAGTTGAAGGCCGTAATCGGTCTGGCGCTGGAACGGGCGCAGGCCGAATTCGCCCATGATGGAATAAAGATGATCGAAAATATCGGCCTGTATGCCTTCATAAAAGGCCCATCTTATATCGCTTGTAAAAGTATAGATTTCCAGCGGCAGCCCTTCCGGCCCCGGCGCGAGTTGCCGCACAAGCATCGTCATATTCTGGTTGATGCCCGCATGGTGGCGGAGATATTGAATGACATAGGCGCGGAACGTGCCGATATTGGTCAAACGGCGGCTATTGATAAGCCTGCCCACATCATCGCCAGCGGCAATCTGGGCGTTCCATTCATCAATTTCCTGCTGTTTTTCCGCCAGATAGTCCTGAAGCAGCTTGAACTTTCCAAGATGCTTTTTCTCTTCCGCCGTCAGGAAGCGGATGCTGTTCTGGTCAAGATAAATGGCGCGCTTGATCCGCCGCCCGCCTGCCTCCGTCATGCCGCGCCAATTCTTGAACGGCGTCGTAATCAGGCTGCGCGTCGGCAAGGTCGTTATCGTCATATCCCAGTTGCGCACTTTTACCGTATGCAGGGCGATGTCGGTAACGTCGCCGTCGGCGTTGAGCTGCGGCATTTCGATCCAGTCCCCGACCCGCACCATATCGCTTGACGATATCTGGATGCTGGCGACGAGCGAGAGAAGCGTATCCTGAAACACCAGCATCAGGACGGCGGCCATTGCCCCAAGGCCGGAGAGCAGTATCAGCGGCGATTTATCAATAAGCGCCGCGACTATCAGGATTGCCGCCACAAGGAAGATCGCAATTTTCAAGACCTGCAAATAACCCTTGATCGGCTTGTTATGCGCGTCGGGCCGGCGCATATAAAGCGTGTTGGCGATATTGAGCGCCGCACTGAACGCACGCGCAAGTGTGAGAACGATAAAGGCCGAAGCGACGTTCCTGACAACGGCAACCGCCCATTCCGGCAAATCCGGAATAAGCTCTATCCCCATAATCACGATAATCGCGGGGACGATATTGGAAAGACGCGGAATAAGCCCGTGGCGCGTAATCTCCTCATCCCTGCCCACGCGGGTAAAGGAAAGGAAGCGGCCAATCACGCGAAGCAGGATTTTCTTGACGATAAAATTGGCAATAAACGCCGCCAGCGCCAAAGCGGCGAGCGCCACCGCCATATAAAGCGCGGGATGCTGTGCGACAAGTTCGTTATAATAGTCGGGGGTGAGGAAAGACATTATTCATTTCTCCCTTTTTGTGTTTTTTCACTCAATCAAGGGCCGAAAACCCGGCGGCAGTGGCAGCGCGATAGCGTCCCGCCGCAGCTTAGCCCGCCGATATTGCATCATTTGCACGGCAGATCAACGGAATTATCCCTTAAAAAACGAAAGCGCCGCATGAAAAGGAAAAGTGGCGCAAACATTCTCTATCGCACGAAGAAGAGCGGCAATCATTGGCACTTTATGAACCATACCCGTCATTCCGCCAAAAACTTATTGTGAATTGTCCCGAAAACAATTTCCCCGTAAAATAGGGACAAGGGATGGGGATTTCCCTAACCGCCTTGATGGCCGGCGGCTCCCGCTTGCGATCGATGCGGCAGGCTTTTTATTGCCTTCGCCCTTCCGCATGGTTTTAACGCATGAAAGAAAGATGAAAGCGAAGAGAAATGAATCTTGTCCCTTATCTGGTTATTTTTATCGGCTCCGGAATCGGCGGGGCCATGCGCCACGGCGTCAACGAAATATTTTCGGAAACATTCGCCGTGAAATTCCCTCTCGGTATTCTGGCGGTCAATGTGACCGGTTCTATCCTGCTAGGCCTGCTGGCCGGCTATTTCGCCTTCAAGGGCGATGCGGCACAACATTGGAGGCTTTTCCTGATGGTCGGCCTGTGCGGCGGCTATACGACCTTTTCCACCTTCACGCAGGACGCGGTTTTATTGATAGAGCGCGGCCAGATCGCATCCTCCGCCCTCTATATCACCCTTTCCGTCGCGCTCTCCATAACAGGCTTTATCGCCGCCCTATGGGCCATGCGGCAATTGGCATGAACGGGCCGAAACAGGAGCCGTAAAGAAAGAATAAAAAAACATGACCAAAAAGAAACACGCAGCCGCCGCATGAACATCGCGCGTGAAAATCTTTTGGATGGAAAACGAAGGCCCTGTTGCTGGCCGGGCTGCCCGCACCGCTCAGATCCAGCGGGAAGCAGCCCTCTAAAACCAGATTTTCTTGCGGCGATGTGTAAAGCAAGAAATTAGGCGCTATTGAATAAATGGCGGAGAAGGGGGGATTCGAACCCCCGATGGGCTCTCACCCATGCCGCATTTCGAGTGCGGTACAATCAACCACTCTGCCACTTCTCCAAATGGTGCGGAATTTTGCCGGAACCCGTATAATCGAAGCATGGGCGCTTGGCAAGAGCGCAAGCGGGAAAACAAGCCTCCCCTTTCCCGCCTCCTATGGCTTTCGGGGCGGGAACCGGGCGTTATTCCGCTTCTTCGGCGCGGTTTTCAGCCGCTTGGGGGCGCTTTTGTGGCACTTGGGCCCGCTTGGGGCGTTTGAGCCATTCGGGCTTCTTCCTCCTGCTTGTTCTCCAGCGCGGCGCTTTTGCGCGTTGCAAAGATCCGGGCCAGGAATTCGCGGCTGATCTCCGATCCGACCCCCGCCGCCAGCGGCGTCGGCAGGAACAGCCTTGCATGGAGCTGGTAATGCCCAAGCTCGCTGGTCGTCAGGTCGAAGACAGGCTCGCCGGAACCGATATCCACCCCCGCCCGCCTGCGGATCTTGCGGTTGAAGGCCAGCGCGTTCTCGCGGTACGGCGCGAAATATTTGCTGGCTATTTCTTTAAGCATGTTCAACGCCTCTGTCGGATCGATATCCGCATATTGCACGGCGACACGGACATCTTCGAAAATATAGGATTTAAAGAAATTCGCGTTGATGACGTTGTGCGTAAACAACTTGGCGTTCGGAACCGTCACGGTGCGGCCCGTGAACTGATAGGTTTTGCCGTCCATATCGACTTCCTGAAGACGGAAGGAAAACGCGTCGAGATCCACGACCTCCCCCGTCAGCCCGTCGATGCTCACCCACTCCCCGACCTTGAAGGGCTGGCTGGTCGCGCGCATGATGGCGCCGGTCAGGCACAAAATCATCTCTTTCGTCGCGACGACGAGCGCAACGGCAAAGGCGGCGATGGAGATTGCAAAGGTGTGAAGCTGCGGCGCCCAGATCATGATGAGGCCGAACATGATCAGCACCGCCGCAATATTCTTGATGCGGATGATCCAGCGGCGCTGATCCTTATCAAGGATTTCGGCATCCTTGCGGACATAGCGGATCAAAAGGCCGCGCACCGTGCCGATAATAAAGATAAAGACAATGGACGTAATGATCGAGCTGGCCGAGAGCAAACCGGCCCAGTCCACGGCAGTAAAATCAATCTTCATATTTGCAAGACTGCCCATAATTCCCTATCCCGTTCATTTTCCGGTGGCTGAAGCGCCCCTTTATAGCCGCGAATACGGCAAAATTAAGGGGTTTTTCCCCTTTGCCGCCCGTATTATCCTGTTACTATCCGCTTCTATCAAGAGGAACCTTTATGCTAAGTAAAAATCTATGGAAACACGTTCTGGCCGGCATGGTTGGCGGCTGCGTCATGGGGCTGGCCCTGTCGCCGTCCGGGGGAGGTTTTCTGGAAGCGGGAACCGCCCTCGCGCTTGGAGAATGGCTTGCCCTGCCCGGCGTCATCTTCCTGAACCTCATCAGCATGGTCATCCTTCCGCTCGTTCTTTGCTCTATCATTCTGGGCATTACCGGCAGCAATGATACGGGCTTTATCAAGCGCATCGGCGGTTTCCTCATTTTCTATTTCGTCCTGACCAGCTTTATCACGGTCAGCGCGGGCATATGGCTTGCGACCGTCATCGATCCCGGCAGCTATATAAGCAGCGAGGCGACAAGGACGGAAGCCGCCGCCATCATTGCCGCCGAACGCGCCGCCGCCGATGACAGCGTCAAATCCCTGACCATCCCGGACAGGATCGCGGGCCTCGTGCCGAAGAACGTGCTGCATGACGCGCTCTATCTCGATCTGCTCAATATCGTTATTTTCGCGATTATTATCGGCGTCGTCCTGCTCACCCTCCCGCGGGACAAGACAAAAACATTTCTGGAGCTGTGCGATACGGGCCAGCTTATGAGCATGAAAATAATCGGCTGGGCCATGCATATCGCGCCCCTTGCCGTGTTCGGCCTTATTTCCAACGCCGTCATCAAAAGCGGCCCCGCCGTATTCGCGGGGCTTGGCGGTTATGTGTTTACCGTTCTTGCGGGGCTGGCGCTCGTAATGCTGTTTTACATGGCGATTGTCGTTTTCCTTGGCCGCCGCTCGCCGCTGGAATTCATCAAGGCCTGCCGCGACGTCCAGCTTCTGGCTTTTTCCACCTCAAGTTCTGCCGCCGTCATGCCGTTCACATTGCAAACAGCCGAGGAGAAGCTCGGCATCCATCCCGACACTGCGCGCTTTACCGTCCCGCTTGGCGCGACCATCAATATGGACGGCACGGGAATCTATCAGGCGATAGCCGCCGTCTTCCTGTGCCAGATATACGGTATCGATCTGTCCTTCGTTGAAATGCTGGCCCTTATCGCGACGGTGGTCGGCGCTTCCATCGGGACTCCATCGACGCCCGGCGTCGGCATCGTCATTCTTGCGACCATCGTGACCGGCCTTGGCGTTCCGCCCGCGGGGATCGGCCTTATCCTCGGCGTGGACAGAATCCTTGATATGTGCCGGACAGCCGTTAATGTGACTGGCGATCTGGTGGCCTGCACGGTTATCGAACGCTGGATTCATCCGCATCCGCGAAAAACCATCAAGGCCGCAAAGGATTCCGGCCCCTCGCCCGTATAATAACCGTGCCGGTACAGGCTGATAAACGAAAGACCCTATGAAAACAAAGCGCATCACCTCCTCCATCCTGCTCGCGGCCCTGATGGCCGGATGTTCCCTCGTCCCCGATTACCACAGGCCGCAAACGGAGCTTCCCGGCGCATGGAGCGAACAGAATCTCTCCGCCCCGACACGCATCGCGCGGGACTGGTGGACGAATTTCGAGAGCGCCGAGCTTAACGCGTTGATGCAGCGCGCCCTTGCCGCGAACAATGACCTGAACGCCGCCATCCAGCGGGTCGAACAGGCCCGCGCCCTCACCCGCGCCGCGGGCGCCCCGCTCCTGCCCTCGCTTGACGCGAGCGGCTCCGGCGGCTGGGTGCGCACCGATCCGGCACAGGGCAGGACGTCGTCGGATTCGACGGGCCGCGCGGGCCTTTCCGCCGGCTACGAGCTTGATCTTTTCGGCGCAAACCGCGCGGGCCTGCAAGCGGCGCAGGCGAATAAAGGACAAGCGGAATTTACCCGCGACGCCACGGCGCTTGTCGTCATGGGGGATGTCGCGCGGGCCTATTTCAATGTTCTCAACCTTCAGGAACGGCTCACCATCGCCGACCAAAACCTTGAGAGCGGGCGCGAGCTTTTGCGCATCGTCGAGGCACGCTTTAATGCGGGCGCGACGACAGCGCTCGACGTATCGCGGCAAAAATCAGACCTCGCAAGCGACGAGGCAAGCCGCGCCGCGATAGAGCAGCAATTCGCCATCGCCAAAAACGCGCTGGCCGTCCTTATCGGCGAGCCGCCGCAAAATCTCAGTATCGTGGCGGCGGATCTGCGCTCTCTCCCCGTCCCTTCCATAGCGCCGGGACAGCCTTCGGAACTGCTTGAACGCCGCCCTGACATACGCGCCGCAGAATTGGGCCTTGTGGCCGCGAACGCGGATATCGGCGCCGCCCGCGCCGCCTTTTTCCCGCGTCTTACCATAGGGCTTGAACTCGGCATCGCCGCAACGCCCATCGGCGATCCGGCAACAACGACCCTCTCGCTCCTGTCCGGCCTCGCCGCACCGATTTTCAAAGGCGGGCTTCTGGAAGGCAATCTCGCCTATAGCAAGGCGCGCCGCGAGGAGCTGGTGGAAACATACCGCAAGACAATCCTGACATCCTTTCAGGACGTCGAAGACGCGCTGGCCGTCACCAAGGGGGCGCAGCAGCGTGAAAATTCGCTGAACACCGCCGTTCTGGAGGCCCGCAAGGCCTATGATCTCTCGAAACGCCAATATGACGCGGGGGCAACCGATTTCCAGATACTCCTCGATGCGCGGCGTGTCCTGTTGCGGGCGGAGGATTCCTATATCCAGACCAAGAACGACAGGCTTGCCGCGGCGGTCGATTTATATAAAGCTCTAGGGGGCGGCTGGACGAGCGACGCCGCAAGCCCCTGAACGTAATTAAAAAAACCAGAACGGAACAGCATGACAGTAGAATTCCCCTCTCCCGCCACGGCCCCGCGCTTTCCCTCCCTTTCGGATGAACAATGGAGCGCGCTTGCGGCAGAAGCGGGCAAGGGCAAAAAACTTGCGGGCCATTATAACGATAATTACCGTTTCGATTATGAGGGGCAGCCCCTCCTCTTCCGTTTCCCGCGCCCGGACGAGCCGCAAATGGATCCGCGTCCCTTTAACGAAGTGCCGCTCATGCGCCTTCTCACGGAAAGCGGCCTTGCTATCCAGCCGCTTGTTTACGCCGCGCCTTCAAGGAAATTTTCGGTTTATGAATTCATTACCGGCGCGACGCTCGACGACCTCACGCCAAGCGGGTCGAAGCTGAGCGAAGAGGTAAAATCCAGCATCGCCGCTTTTTACGGCGCCTTTTCCCGCCTCGACCAGACAGGCTATGGCGATTTGCTGGCCCATGACTGGCCGACCAAGGGGCCGGGCCTGACATTCTTTGAAAAGATCCTCGAAAAAGCATGGAGGATTCAGGATAAATACCAATTAACGCATAGTAGTTATTACGAGTTTCTGGGCCTCCCCGCCGACCCCTATTCCTCTTTCCTCGCAAAAGGTTCAAAGCTCCGCGCCCGCCCGTGGCAGCTTATCCATACCGACATTCACCGCGGCAATATGGTCGTCCGCCCTGATGGAAACGTCGTCGTCATTGACTGGGAGCTGGCCATGTACGGCGATCTCCTCTATTGCATCGCCGCCCATCTGCACCGCATGATGTACAATCCGGCGGAGCGCGCGGAGATGGCGGAGCGGATCAAAAACGCCCTGCCTGAATCCTATCATGACCGCTATGAAGAGGATCTGAAATTCTACCTCGATTACGAAGCCCTTAAATCCGTTATTACCGACACGGTGCGCTTTCCCGAAATCGTGCAAAACAAGAACCGCAAGGAAACGGAGCTATGGGGGCTGGCGATTTATTACACGGATAATCTCAACCGGCTCGCGCCGCTTCTCGGCAACCGGACGGCAAAACCGGAACTGGCGCTCGACTGGTTCCGTGAGTGGGCGGTATAAGGAGGGGAACGCTCCCGCGCTCCGGCCCATGCGAACGGCGCCAAGATATCCTCCCGCCAGACGATGGAAAAAAGCCGGGATTTTCTCCCGGCTTTTCGTTTTTGCCGAAAGCCCCGCCGGATCAGGGGATCAGGCGGCGCGGCGCTTGGCGCCGCCCTCTTCTTTCAGGCATTGCATGATTTCCTTCATCTGCGCCGGAAGATCGGCGGGCCATCGTCCGGTGATAAACTGCCCGTCATGAACGCATTGCTTGCTCATATAGGCCCCGCCCGCTTCTTCGACCTCTTTCTGGCAATCCGGCCATGCGGCAATCTGGCATCCGTCGATAACGCCGGCCTCGGCGAGTAATTGCGGCCCGTGGCAAATCGCCCCGACAGGGCGGCCCGAAGCGCAGAATTGGCGCACGAATTCCAAGGCCGCTTCTTCCTTTTTCAGCTTGGCGGGCGCCTTGCCGCCGGGAATATAGAGCATGGCATATTGTTCCGGGCGGGCGCTTGCGATCTTTTGCGTTATTTCAAGGCCCGCGCCATTCTTCCCCTTGAAATCCTTGCCGTCCGGGGTCAGGACATCAACCGCGTAGCCCTCTTCGAGAAAGCGGTAATAGGGATAGAAAAACTCCTGATCCTCCGTCCCGTCCGTGGTCAGGATGGCGATACGCTCCTGCCTTGTCGGCGGAACCGGCGTGGCCGTATAAATATCATCTGGTATTGAGGACATATTTCCAATCTCCTTCCTTGGTCTGTTTTTAAGGTGCGGATACCAATCCCCGCCCCCTGCCGAAGGTTCCTGTAAAAGCCCAAAATGACTATTTTCCTTCCCTTTTCCGGCCAAAATCCTGTATGTTCCGCGCCATGAATACAACCGCCCCCAAAACCGCGCCCAAGATTGGCATGATTTCCCTCGGCTGCCCCAAGGCGCTGGTGGATTCCGAACGCATCCTGACGAAGCTCCGCACCCAGGGTTACGAAATGTCGGGCCAATATGATAACGCCGATGTCGTTATCGTGAATACTTGCGGCTTCCTCGATTCCGCCAAGGAAGAATCCCTGAACGCCATCGGCACGGCGATGAAGGAAAACGGCCGCGTCATCGTCACGGGCTGCATGGGTAAAAACCCTGAGGAAATCACCTCGGTCTTCCCGAACGTGCTGGCCGTCACCGGCGCGCATCAATATGAACAGGTCGTCGAGGCCGTCCATGACGCCGTGCCGCCCGTCCATGATCCCTTCATGGATCTCGTTCCGGCGGAAGGGCTGCGCCTGACGCCGCGCCACTATGCCTATTTGAAAATTTCCGAAGGCTGCAACAACCGTTGCACTTTTTGCATTATTCCGGGCCTGCGCGGCGACCTCGTTTCCCGCCCCATCCACCATGTGATTGCGGAAGCGGAAAACCTTGCACGGGCTGGCGTCAAGGAATTGCTGGTTATCTCTCAGGATACTTCCGCCTACGGCATCGACCTGAAATATCAGGAATTCGGCTGGAAAGGCCGCAAATGGGCGACGAAATTCCAGGATTTATGCGAAGCGCTCGGTGAGCTTGGAATCTGGGTGCGGCTCCATTACGTTTACCCCTATCCGCATGTGGACAAGGTAATCCCGCTTATGGCGGAGCGCAAAATCCTGCCCTATATCGACATCCCTTTCCAGCACGCGCATCCCGATGTTTTGAAACTTATGAAACGCCCCGCGCATCAGGAAAAAACCGCCGCCCGTATTCATGGCTGGCGCGCCATATGCCCGGATCTTACCATCCGTTCAACCTTTATCGTCGGCCATCCCGGCGAAACGGAAGAGCATTTCCGCTTTATGCTCGACTGGCTTCAAGAGGTGCGGCTCGACCGCGTCGGCGCGTTCAAGTACGAGCCCGTGGACGGGGCCAAGGCGAACGAGATAGAATTGCAAGTTCCCGAAGAGGTCAAGGAAGAGCGCTATGCGCGCTTTATGGAAGTGCAGCAGAAAATCAGCGCCGAAAAACTGCAAAGTAAAGTCGGTACGGATATAGACGTTATTATTGACGAAACCGGCGAAGATGGCGGCGCGGACGCCCGTTCCATGGGCGACGCCCCCGAAATCGACGGCAAGGTTTACTTGCGCGATGCCGGCCATCTCAGCCAAGGCGATATCGTTTCCGTAACGGTCGAGGATGCAGACGATTACGACCTCTACGCCGTTCCGCGGCAATAGCCGGAACCGGCAATAAGGCGGCACCAAAGACCCCGCACGATCATAAAAAAAACCCGCCATTCGGCGAGTTTTCAGGGTAAATTATATAAAGATCCGGGCCAAAATCTTTAATGGCTGTGGCCGCAACCGCAACCACCACCATGGCCGCCCTTGTTCGTGCCTTTATCTTCTTCTTTTTCCGTCTTTTTCGTATCTGTGGACATCAGGGTATCTCCTTTTCAAAATTCCGTTACGCCGTGCTAGAAAGTCATATCCGATAATATATAACCTGCAAAGTGGAAAGCAAGAAGCCATGAAGACCACCCCCTTGCATGCCGCGCACCTCGCCCTGAAGGCAAAAATGGCGGAATTCGCCGGATATGACATGCCCATCCAGTATCAGGACGGCGTTCTGGCAGAACATCACTGGACGCGCGATCATTGCGGCGTTTTCGATGTATCCCATATGGGGCAGATCTGGCTGGAAGGCGCAGGCGCCGCCGCCTTGTGGGACAGGCTGACCCCGTCCGTCATTTCAGAAATTCCGGTCAATACGGCCAAATATTCCGTCCTTACCAACGAACAGGGCGGGATAATCGACGATCTCATCATCACAAGGCTTTCGGAAGACAAGTTTTTTGCCGTCATCAATGCGGGCTGCAAGGATAAGGATATAGGCTGGATACAGCAAAACCTCACGGACGATGCCGTGTTCACCAATCTTGAAGACCGCGCCCTCCTCGCCCTTCAGGGGCCGAAGGCGGAGCAGGTTTTGAAGGAAGCGCTCGGCATTGACGCTGCGGCTCTGGCCTATATGCATTATATGGAGCAAGGCCCGTACTGGATTTCCCGCCTTGGCTATACGGGCGAAGACGGATTTGAGGTCAGCATGCCGTCCGCCGATGCGGCCGAGGCGTGGGAAAAACTCCTCAACCATCCCGAAGTAAAGCCCGCCGGCCTTGCGGCGCGGGACTCGCTGCGCCTTGATATGGGCTATCCGCTCTACGGCCACGATCTGGACGCGGACATCACCCCCGTCGAAGCAGGGCTGTCATGGATTATCGGGAAGGATCACACGGGCTATAGCGGCGAGAAAACCATCCGCGCCCAGCGTGAAAGCGGCCCCGTGAAAAAACGCATCGGCTTTAAGCTCACAGGCAAAGGCATCGCCCGCGAAGGCGCAGAAATATACGGCATGGACGGCGTTAAAACAGGCGATGTGACATCGGGAGGATTCTCCCCTACCCTGAACGAAGCCATCGGGCAGGCCTATGTCACGGCGGAACATGCGGCGGCGGGAACCCCCATCCTTGTGCGCGTGCGCGGCCGCGACATAGAAGGCGTTATCGCCCCCATGCCTTTCGTTCCCGCAAAAACAAAAATAGCGGCAAAGGCAAAAACCGCGCGGCAATAAAGCGCATAGCAACAAAATACCGACCGACAGGAGAAAATTATGACCGAAATTAAATACACGAACGACCATGAATGGATTAAAATCGAGGGCGACACCGCCCATGTCGGGATTACGACCTATGCCCGCCACGCGCTCGGCGATCTGGTTTATCTTGAATTGCCGGAAGCGGGCCGCGCCGTTAAAAAAGGCGATAATTTCGCCGTCGTGGAATCCGTCAAGGCCGCGAGCGAAATCTACGCCCCTGTGTCCGGCGAAATCATTGCCGTGAACGAGGAGTTGCAGGATAATCTCGATGATTTGAAAGAAGATCTCGAAAAAGGCTGGATCGTCCAGATTAAAATCAGCGACCCCGCAGAAATGGAAGGGCTGATGGACTCCCTCGCCTATGAAAAATTCACGGAAAGCCTCGCCTAATCCGGCCTTAAAGACCCCACCGTTTCAGGAGAAAGCCCATGCGCTATTTGCCCCTCACCTCAGCGAACCGGAAGGACATGCTTTCCGCCATCGGCGCTTCGTCGGTGGACGGGCTTTTCAAGGATGTTCCGCAATCGGCCTTCATGACGGGGCTTGCCAACCTGCCAAATCACATGGGCGAGATCGAGATCGATCGCAAGCTTGGCACCTATGCCAATGAAAATCTCCATGCGGGCAAAGGCCCGTTTTTTCTGGGCGCGGGATGTTATTTCCACCATGTGCCGGCAAGCGTCGATTATATTATCCAGCGCAGCGAATTCCTCACCGCCTACACGCCGTACCAGCCGGAAATAGCGCAAGGGACGTTGCAATATCTCTATGAATTCCAAAGCTTCATCGCTCTTTTGACGGGGCAGGAAGTCGCCAACGCCTCCCTTTACGACGGCGCGACCGCCATGGCCGAAGCGGCGCTTATGGCGATGCGCGTGACAAAGCGCGAAAAAGTCGTGTATGGCTCCTCTATCCATCCGCACTATCATGAAGTGCTGAAATCCTATCTCGGCAATATAGGCGCCGGAGATCCGGTTGATTGCTCTTCCGGCACACCGCAGGGCGGCGGGGATACGGAGGACTGCCGGCTCGAAGACGCCGCTTGCGTGATTATCCAGTCGCCGGATTTCTTCGGCAATGTCCATGCCTATGCGGACTGGCGCAGGCAATGTGACGAAGCAGGCGCGCTGCTTATCGTCGTTACCAATGAAATCCTCTCGCTCGGCCTTCTCCCCGCCCCCGTCGAAGCTGACATTGTGTGCGGCGAGGCGCAATCGATCGGCGTCAATATGGCGTTCGGCGGCCCGCATCTCGGCTTTTTCGCGACCCGCGAAAAATTCATCCGGCAAATGCCGGGGCGGCTCTGCGGCGAAACGGTTGACGCGGACGGCAATCGCGGCTTCGTTCTTACCCTCTCCACCCGCGAACAGCATATACGCCGCGAAAAGGCGACGTCGAATATCTGCACCAACCAGGGGCTTTGCGCCCTTGCCTTTACGGTGCATATGGCCCTGCTCGGCGAGGACGGGCTTAAAACGCTCGCCCGCCTGAACCATGAACGCGCCTGTGATCTTGCCGATGCGCTTTCGACTATCGGCGGCGTTGCGGTCGAGAATGAAAGCTTCTTCAATGAATTCACACTGCGCCTGCCGCAAGGAGCGGATGCAAAGGCGATCGCCGAAACGCTTGCCGCGCAAGGCATCATCGCCGGCTATCCTGCAGACGGTAAACTCATCGTCGCCGCGACGGAAATGACGACAGACGAAGACATCGCCGCCTTTGCCGCGGCATTGAAAGGAGCGTTCGCATGACAAACGCCGCCCTGAAACCTTCAGCAAACGATCAAAAGACACAAGAGCCAGACATGGATTTAAACCGCGGCCTGCATTACGATGAAAATCTTCTTTGGGAAAAGGGCCGGAGCGATCATCCGGGCGTCGATCTGCCCGCACCTAAAAATTCCGGCCTCCGCACGGGACAGGCGGCGCGCGGTTCTATCGGTTTGCCGCAAGTGGCGGAGCCGGAAGTGGTGCGGCATTTCGTCCGGCTTTCAACGAAGAATTATTCCATCGATAGCGGCTTCTTCCCGCTCGGCTCCTGCACGATGAAACATAATCCGCGCCTGAACGAACGCATCGCGCGCCTGCCCGGCTTCGCGCAAATCCACCCGCTCCAACCGGCTTCCACCGTACAGGGCGCGCTTAAAGTGATGTACGAACTGCAACAATGGCTGGCCGAACTTACCGGCCTTCCGGGCGTATGCCTGACGCCCGCGGCGGGAGCGCATGGAGAGCTTGCGGGCCTCATGACCATCGCCCGCGCCCACGCGCAAAAAGGCAACAAGGACAAGCGCGTCATCCTCGTGCCGGATTCGGCGCACGGGACAAATCCGGCGACCGCCGCCATGTGCGGCTTCGCCATCCGCGTTATCCCGACAAAGGACGGGGGCCGCGTCACCGTCGAGGCCTTTAAGGACGCGCTCGGCGACGGCAAGGATGTCGCCGGCATGATGGTGACGAACCCCAATACTTGCGGGCTGTTTGAAACCGACATTCAGGAAATATCGAAACTGCTCCATGACGCGGGCGGCTATTTCTATTGCGACGGGGCGAATTTCAACGCGCTTGTCGGGAAAATCCGCCCCGCCGCTTTCGGCGTCGATGTCATGCATATCAACCTGCACAAGACTTTCTCGACACCACATGGCGGCGGCGGCCCCGGCTCCGGCCCGATTTGCGTGTCGGAAGAGCTTGCCCCCTTTATGCCGTCCCCCGTCGTCGTCGCGGACAATTCGGGCCCGGCGGAAGGCGGGCCGCTCTACCGCCTCGAAGAGGACGGGGAAAGGGAAACATCCTGTGGCCGCATCAAAGGATTCCATGGCCAGTTCGGCATGCATATCCGCGCCCTCACCTATATGATGAGCCATGGCGCGGACGGGCTGCGGCAGGTGTCCGAAGACGCCGTCCTCAATGCGAATTACATCCTTTCGCACTTAAAGGACGATTACGCGGTTCCGTTTGCGGGGCCGTGCATGCATGAATGTTTGCTGACCGACAAACTCCAGAAAGAGTCCGGCGTTACGACGCTCGACATTGCAAAGGCGCTTATCGAGCGCGGCTTCCACCCGATGACCGTCTATTTCCCGCTGGTGGTTCAGGGCGCGATGCTCATCGAGCCGACCGAAACGGAAAGCAAGGAAACGCTCGACCGTTTCATCCGCGTGATGAAGGAAATCGCGCAGGAGGCGAAGGCCGGCGATACAGAAAAATTCCATGCCTATCCGCAATCGACGCCCGCGAAACGGCTCGACGAAGTGCGGGCGGCGCGGGAGCCGAAGCTGCGCTGGAAAGGCCCCGCCGCATGAAACCCGCAAAACCTGTTATGGCTTTGCTTGTCCTGCTGACCCTCGCCGGATGCGCCTCCAGCCAGACGAAAAAACGGCGCATCCCCGTGACGCCGCAACCGATGGTGTGCGAGGACGGATCCCCCGCCCAGATAACGCTTTTCACGCCCGACGAAGCACGGCTTGTCTTCGCCGGAAAGGCCCACGCACTGAAACGCCAAAAAAGCACCGACGGCGGCATCCAATACGGCAATAAGCAGATTATCTTCTGGAACAAGGGAATAGACGCGGCCATCACCCCTTCCGGCGCCGCTCCGGCCCATTGCACCTATGTTCCACGCAGCGGGCTTTAATCCACCGTTTTTGTGGACAAAGGGTTTACAGGGCTTGGCCCCGGGCGCGACTCCCGCCACACTGGCTTTCAAGAGATTCTGACTGGGTTCCGCTTTGTCTTTCCGTGTTCCTTCTGTGTCCGGTGTTTCTATGTTCCTTTCAAGGGATTTCCCTTTCTATTTTCCAGGGTTCTGCGTGAAAAACAGACTGAAACTTGCCGCTCTTGCGGCGCTGGCGCTTCCTTCCCTTGCCGCTTGTTCAGGCACGGCAAGGGAAGAAGTGCCTGTTTATTACGCGCAAGAAAGCGCCGCCCCCGTCGATCCGTCGGACGGCGCGCTCCATGCCGCCATCCAGCACTATCTGGAATCACGCGGCGGCCCGAAAAATTCGCAATATCAATATACGCGCATGGATTTAAACGGCGACGGGCTGCGTGAAGGGCTTGTCCTCTTCAACCTCCCCCATAGCTATTGGTGCGGGTGGAGCGGCTGCACGCTCGCGGTCTTTGGCGCCGGCGACGATAATTTCATGCTTGTATCCGAAACGTCGCGCATCCGCGGCCCCCTCTTTATCGGCGGCAGCGCAACCAACGGGTGGGAGGATATCGCCGTCCGCCTGACCGGCACGGATCACCCCGACCGGAATATCGTCCTGCGCTTTGACGGGCAGAGCTATCCCGAAAATCCGCTCAACGCCGCGCCCGTTCCCTTTGATCTGGCGGCGCTCGGCGGAACCCGCGTTTTCCCCTGACATCTCGCCAGCTTCCCGCTTTCGCTCAGCCGTCCCCGCGCACTGCCCGCCATGCGGCATAAAAAGCTTGCCTTTCCCCTCCCCCTAAAATAGAACAAATAAAGAACATCCATCAACCGGGAGGCAACAATGAACGCCCTGCACAGCGCGGAAGAATCCGGCCTCTCGACCCTTTACCTCGACCTGAACAGCTTTTTCGCCAGCGTCGAACAGAATGAACGTCCCGAACTGCGGGGCCGTCCCGTGGCCGTCGTCCCCGCCATGACGGATTCCACCTGCGCCATCGCCGCCAGCTATGAGGCAAAAGCCTATGGCATCCGCACAGGCACCAAAATCTATGATGCCAAAAGACTGTGCCCCGGCCTTATCTGCATCCTCGCAAGCCATAATATCTATACGGATTATCACAGACGCATTATGGGGGCGGCGGAAAAACATATCCCCGTCACAAAGATCTGGTCGATCGATGAATTCCATTGCGACCTTATCGGGCGGGAGAGATGCCCTGAAAACGCCCGCGCGCTGGCGCTCGCCATCAAGGAACAGATCCGCAAGGATATCGGCCCCGCCGTAAAATGCTCCATCGGCGTTTCGTCGAACAGTTTTCTGGCGAAGGTCGCAACCGATTTGCAAAAGCCTGACGGGCTTGTCCTGCTGCATCCGGACGATCTTCCCGGCCCGCTTTTCTCCCTCAAACTCACCGACCTTCCGGGCATCAATCTGCGCATGCAAGAGCGTTTGCTGCGCGCGGGAATATGCAGCATAAAAGACCTCTGGAACACTTCCCCCAAACAGGCCCGCGCCGTGTGGGGCAGCGTCACGGGCGAGAAATTCTGGTACTGGCTGCATGGGTACGACGTGCCGCACACGCCGACCAACGCCAGCACAATCGGCCATAGCCGCATCCTCGACCCCGCGCTGCGCATTCCCGACAAAGCCCGCCAAATCACGCGCAGGCTGCTTTACAAGGCCGTCATGCGCATGCGCCGCAAAGGCTTTCACGCCGCCAGGCTCTCTTTTAGCGTGCGGCTTCTGGACGGGCGGCGCTGGTACGGCGAAAGCGACTTTCCCGCTGCGCAAGACGTTTTCACATTCATGCAGCATTTCGAATCCCTCTGGGCCGATATGACGCGGCAATGTTTTAACAAAGCCCCCGAAACCATACCGCAACGCATGCTGTTCAAAAAAGTTTCCGTGACGCTCACCAAGCTGCGCGAGGACAGCAAAATCACAGACGATCTTTTTGAAACCGGCCTTCAAGGCAGCCGCGCCCTGCTTCAAAAGCGCAACAGCCTGTCCGCCGCCATGGAAAGCCTCAACAATAAATATCAGGGCGATGCGGTGACGCTCGGCATCATCCCGAAAACCGAGGCCGGCCATGTCGGCACGAAAATCGCTTTTTCCCGTGTGCCGGAGAAAGAAGAGTTTTGGGAGTGATGCAAGACGCATTTGAACCAAAGAGCGCCGCGCTTTCGATACGGCACAGACAAATAACGATACAGCGCCCTGTGGATGGATATATCGAAACGCCCAGTCCTGTGCGCTTGTTGAAAGGCTGGCTTTTGCATTAAAAAACAGGCATAACTGCCTGATGAAATATGATCCAATTCACGTTATAGGCGCGGGGCTTGCCGGTTCCGAAGCCGCATGGCAAATCGCACAGATGGGCATCCCCGTCATCCTTCACGAAATGCGCCCCACCCGCATGACCGAAGCCCATAAGGGTCAGGGATGCGCGGAGCTTGTCTGCTCCAACTCATTCCGCTCCGACGATACATATTATAACGCCGTCGGCCTCCTGCACGAGGAGATGCGCCGGTGCGAATCCCTCATCATGGCCGAAGGCGACCGGTGTGCGGTTCCCGCGGGCGGCGCGCTCGCCGTTGACCGCGACGCCTTTTCCGACGGGGTTACCGCCAGACTCAAGGCGCACACGCTGATTACGATACAAAATGAACATATCGAATTTCCTCCCGATACATGGGACAGCGTCATCATTGCGACGGGGCCTTTGACTTCCCCCGAACTCGCCGAAAAAATCCGCTCGATAGGCGGTGAGGAACAGCTGGCCTTCTTTGACGCCATCGCCCCCATCATCCACAGGGAGAGCATCAACTTCGATATCGCCTGGATGCAGTCCCGCTACGACAAGACAGGCCCCGCGGGGACTGGCTCCGACTATATCAACTGCCCCTTGGACAAAGACCAGTATCTTGCCTTTATACAAGCCTTGCTGGACGCCGAAAAAACGGAATTCAAGGAATGGGAAAAATCCACGCCCTATTTTGAGGGCTGCATGCCGATCGAGATTATGGCCGCGCGCGGGATAGATACGCTACGCTTTGGCCCGATGAAGCCGGTCGGGCTTACCGATCCAAATTCTGGAAAAAGGCCCTATGCGGTCGTCCAGCTCCGGCAGGATAATGCGCTCGGAACGCTCTATAATATGGTCGGCTTTCAGACCAAGATGAAATATGGCGAACAGGGCCGCGTCTTCCGCATGATTCCCGGCCTTGAAAATGCCGACTTCGCAAGGCTCGGCGGCGTGCACAGGAACACTTTCATCAACTCCCCCCGGCTTCTCGATTCCATGCTGCGGTTCAAGGCGATGAAGCGCATCCGTTTTGCAGGCCAGATCACGGGGTGCGAAGGCTATGTCGAATCCGCCGCCGTCGGCATTATGGCGGGACGCTTTGCCGCTTGTGAAAGGCTGGGCGTCACGATGACGCCCCCGCCCCCTACGACGGCCATGGGCGCTATTCTTTCGCATATTACGGGCGGCGGCAACGCCGATACGTTCCAGCCGATGAATGTCAATTTCGGCCTCTTCCCGCCCGTCGCCGATCCGGTCGGCGTCAAAGGCAAGGACAAGGCCCGCGAAAAGAAAAAACAGATGGCCGAACGGGCGCTGCGGGATCTCGATGGATGGGTGCAGCAATTCAGGGAATTGAAGGCGGCCTAGGCCCTGTTCCCACCCTTGCGGCGCGGGCGGTTTGAAACGCCATGTTTTTTCATGGAAAACCAGATTCTATCCGGCTCTATCCATTGGATATATGGCCGCTGCATCGGTTCAAAAACGGTGCAAAACCATCAGGACGCGCCGTATCCTTTTATGAATGCGCAGCCATTGATAAGAACGCGGTTCAAGGTTCAATAAGCCGAAAACAGGCGCATGCCGCATAGAAGGAATCAGGGCAAAAACGGCAAGCGTACGGTGATGGCGTAAAGCCACAGGCGAAGCGCCAAAAAAGGCGGAGAAAGCTGCGCCCGTGCGGAAAAAACATCGAAATCGTTTTTCTTGATATATTCCAGCCAGATAAGGGCTTGTCTTTGCTGAAGGGCCAGAAAGCGGTTTCCTGGCTTTCGATACGATTCAATTCCTCGAATCAATTCCTCAATCACATCAACAATCTCTTGCTTGCAATTGAAATCAATTATTTTTTGCGGTGTAAGATTTTTTCGCGCAAGCATATCGGCGGGAAGCAGGCATTGCCCCCGCGCAAGCATTAACGGCACGCTGCGTATAGCCTGAAAAAGCCCGAAAACCGTTGAAATATGGCGTATTTCGGCCTCATCCGCCTTTTCGCCGATAATTTCAAGCGCAAGACGATTCAGAGGCCCGACCGTAAAGGCCGCATAATTGCGCAAACCGTCAACCGAAGACGGGGCCGCGTCTTCCAGATCAAATTCGCGGGCATAGAGCAGATCGTCAAAATATTCACGTGACAGAATCCCGCCATGGATAAGCGGCGCCAATGTGGATAAAGCCGGAATTTCTCCACAGGCTCCCCCGTCATAGATTTTCGCGATTTCATCCCGCCACCATTGCAAACGGATATGGCCCAGCCTCGTATCGGTCACGACCTCGCGCGTACGGGCGATTTCGTAATTCAGCGCAAAAAGCGCGATCAGAACAGCCCGCTTCTCCCGCTCCACGAAAAAGCTCAAAAGATAGCGATCAGGATCGTATTGACGAACCAGATTTCCACAATAAGTTAAAGGCATAGCCGATTTAAACCACGAATGAAGGCGAATTGACATGAATTATTTGTGTTTATCCGTGTCCATCCGTGTTTAGATCCCCCCATAACAGCAGGAGATTTTTATGACCTTGAAACTTCCCGACCTTCCCTATTCCTATGACGCGCTTGCGCCCTATATGTCGGCGGAAACGCTGGAATACCACCATGACAAGCACCACAAGGCCTATGTCGATAAGGGCAACGAGCTGATTGCCGGAACGGGCCTTGAAAGCCTTTCGCTCGAAGAAGCCATGATCGCCGCCTTTAAGGACAAATCAAAGGCGGGGCTGTTCAACCAGCTCGGCCAGCATTTCAACCACAACCATTTCTGGAACTGGATGAAAAAAGACGGCGGCGGTTCGAAAATTCCCGGCAAGCTGGAGGCGCAAATCGCATCCGATCTCGGCGGGTTCGAGGGCTTTAAAAAGCAGTTTATCGAAGCAGGCGCCGGCCAGTTCGGTTCCGGCTGGGCATGGCTCGCGATGGATGCGGACGGCAAGCTGGAAATCATGAAGACCCCGAACGGCGAGAACCCGGTCGTCCACGGCAAGACCGCCCTGCTCGGCGTCGATGTGTGGGAACATTCCTATTATATTGATTACCGCAACGCGCGGCCCAAATATCTCGAAGCGTTTGTCGACAACCTCGTCAATTGGGATTATGTCGCCGAACTCTACGAAAAAGGGCCGCTTAAAATCGCGGCGTAAGCATCACAGAAAATTACAAGAAAGGCCGGAGAGCGTTCCGGCCTTTTTTTAATGGCTTCCTATTTAATAATGACTTCCTATTCGCGACTCCTTGCGGCCTTTTTCTTTCCATTCTTCTTCGCCCAGAGATTAAGGCACTCGACGCCGAGCGAGAAAGCCACCGCGAAATAGAGATAGCCGCGCGGGATATGGTATTCGAACCCGTCGGCGATGAGCGCGACGCCGACCAGAAGCAGGAAGGATAGCGCCAGCATCTTGACCGTCGGATGGTTGTTCACGAATTCGCCGACCGATTTTGCGGCAACGATCATAACGCCCATCGCGATGACGACAGCCGCAATCATCACGGAGATTTCATCGACCATACCGATGGCCGTAATGACGGAATCGAGGCTGAAGACGATGTCGAGCATGACGATCTGGCCCAGCACGGCAGCCATAGTGACTTTCTTGAGATCGGTTGTTTGCGCGGCGGAATCCCCTTCGACGGAATGGTGGATTTCCAATGTCCCTTTGACCAAAAGGAATAGGCCGCCGCCGATAAGGATAATGTCGCGCCACGAAATATCCTGCCCGAAGACGGAAAAGAGCGGCATGGTCAGCCCCGCGAGCCATGCGATCATGGAAAGCAGGATAATCCGCATGACGAGCGCGAGCGAAAGCCCTATCGTCCGCGCCTTCGCCTGTTGATGGGCCGGTAGCCGCGCGGCAACGATGGAAATGAAGATAATATTATCAATCCCCAAAACAATTTCGAGAATGGTCAGGGTGACAAGGCTCGCCAGAATTTCAGGGCTTGTCAGAAATTCAATCATATCTTTATCCTCCAAATAAAACTAGACGGGCATCAGCGCCGCCGCGATGCGCCGCCCTTCCGCCATCAACACGTTATAGGTGCGGCACGCCGCGCCCGTACCCATCGCGTCGATAATCAGCCCCCTGCCCTTGAGCGCGCCGCGCAATGCCGGCGGAAAAAACTCTCCCCGCACGCCCGTTCCCAGCAAGACAACATCAAGCTCCGCCGCCATAGCAAAGAGCGGCGCGAAGTCATGAACGCTTAAATCTGAAAATAATTCCGGCGCGTTCCATGGAGATGTTTCCACAGGCGTCACGATAAGGGGGCCGGCAAAGCTTTTACCGCTCACCTTAAAGCCGCCCGCGACATAGGCCTGGATAATCTGCCTGCCTGCGGGGATAAGCGGTGTGACATCCATGATGAAGGAGCCGATCCGTTATTGCACGATTCCAAGATGACGCAGCGTGTCCATGTTGATACCGCCGACCGGAAGGCGGTTCTGCCCCTGATAGACCGTCAGGGCATTCAGCAAGGACGCGTCGATTGCACCGTTTTCAGGCCCGGCATAGGCACCGCGCGCTTTCAATGCGGCTTGCAAGGCGCGGATCGTTTGCGGCGATGACAGATCTACGGAAGATGGCGGCGGCGGAGCGGTTGCTGCTTCCGGCGCGGCAACGGGGGCCGCCTGTGAAGGCGCAGTGACCGCGGCCACAGCGGACGGCGAATATGGCGCATCGGGATCAAGCGGATAAGCGGAACCGGCAGGCAAAGGCACATAGGCATTGGCTGGAATATTCCCCGGCTCATTGGCCGAAAGCGCGGGGTTGGCCTGTGCCGGTATTTGCGGCTGGGCGGCGGGAACGTCCGGCATATAAACAGGAGGCTGTTCGGCAGGCTGTTGCGCCGCCTCATAGTGCTGCGCCCGCTGTCCGCGCGGGATGTAAGGCTCGCTTCCAGCCGGATAATCCTCGGCCGGATAGACGGACGCGGCGGAGGCGCGCGGCTGTTGCACAGGCGGCGGAACATAGGGAGAGGCTTGCCGCTGTGCGGCGGGGGGAGCGTCAGGCGGAGCGGACGCCTCCGTTACCGATGCCGGAACAGCTTGCCGGGGCGCTTCATCATAGGGAGAAGCTGGCGACGCTTGCATCTGGCCGACGGGAGCATCCGGCACATAGGAGGATGTCATTTCCGGCCTGACTGCGGGCGCGGCTTGGGGCAATTCAGCGGCCGTTGGCGGCGTCACGGTTTGGTGCGTCACCGGTTCCGCCGGAACAAAACCGCCATCTGCGGTTTCCGCTGCAAACTGGCGCGCTTCGACAACAGGCTCCGTGGTTACGGACGGCATGGGCGCATTTGTTTCATATTGGGCCTGGGCCGCTTCTTCAAAGGCGGGCGCTGTATCCGGCAATGGCTGAAGGGCGCTGTCCTGCCCGGCGGGCGCGACCGGCGCCTGTGTGTTTTCGGATTGCAGTGTTTCCGCGTCCTGATAGGCGGCGGCGCTTTCCCCTTCCACACCCGGTGGAATATCAAGCGCGCGGCGCTCCGCCACATCCGCCATTTCAGGGACATCCCCGCCCGGCGGCGGCGCTTTGGGCGTTCCCGGAATCCCGTAATTCCGGACGATAATATCGTCCTTCGTGCCGATAGCGCCCGGCCCTTTGGCGGAAGAGCAAGCCGTTACGGCAAGCAGGGCCGTACCCATCAGCAAAACGGTTTTAGACAAGCGGGGCATATGCGGGGCTCCTTCCGGCATTTGAATATCCGCCAAAATAAAGCGGTTCCCTGCCAAAAACAAGAGCGGGCGGCGGAATTAGGGCAGGTTTTACGCCGCCTTTTCCCCGATCGCGTCCTCAGGGCGCAAATTCATGTAGAGAAGCAGCGACGCGGCCACGTAAACGGAAGAATAGGTTCCGATAATATAGCCGACCAGCAGCACGTCGATGAAGTTGCGAATCACCTCGCCGCCGAAAATCCACAAAGCGAGCAAGGCAAGCAGCGTCAAAAGGCTCGTCATAATCGTCCGCGACAAGGTCTGGTTGATGGCGATATTGCAGACTTCCGCGAGCGGCATCTTGCGGTGCTTGCGCATGATTTCACGGATACGGTCGAAAATAACCACCGTGTCGTTAATCGAAAAACCCGCGACCATCAGCACCGCCGCAAGCGTCGTCAAATCAAACGCCACGCCAAGAAGCGCCATCAGCCCTAAAACCGCGATAACGTCATGCGCGATGGATATAAGCGCAGACAGGCCGAACTGCCATTCATAACGGAACCAGACATAGGCCATGATGCCGAGCATGGAGAAAAGGACGGCGAAGAATCCTTTGAGCTTCAACTCTTCCCCGACCTGCGGCCCGACAAATTCGACGCGGCGGTAATCGGAATCGGCGTAAGTGCCGTCAATTTCCGCGCGGACTTTATCAATCGCGGCCTTTTGCACTTCCGGATCCTCGCCCTGCGCCGGAACGCGGAGCAAAAGCGTATTGACGTTGCCGAATTCCTGAATGGAGATTTCGCCAAGGCCAAGATTATTCAAATCCTCGCGCAGCGCGGCCAGATCCGGCTCTTTCTTCGTTTCGATTTCAATGAGCGTGCCGCCCGTAAAATCAATCCCGTAATTAAAGCCGTTTTTGAAAATAATGCCGAAAGACGCGATGACGACGATAAGCGTCAGGGCGAATGCGATATAGCGCTTACCGATAAAATCGATATTCACGTCATCGGGAATAAGTTTAATGCCTTTCCACATGGGATCTTCCTTTTAAAATTCCTATACGGGCAAATCCGCCGGACGGCGCTTGCCAAGCCAGACGATGACCATCAAACGGACGACGGAAATCGCGGTAAAGAACGAGGCCATCGTGCCGATCGTCGTCGTCACGGCAAAGCCCTTGATCGGCCCTGTCCCGAAGGCGAAGAGGATGAGCGCCGCAAAAACAGCCGTCAGGTTCGTGTCCAGAATGGTGCCGAACGCGATGCGGAACCCGTTATCAATCGCGGATACGGCGGAACGCCCTGCCCTTAATTCTTCACGGATGCGCTCAAAAATCAGGACGTTGGCATCAACCGACATACAGACGGTGAGGACAAGCCCCGCAATGCCCGGCATGGTCAGCGTCGCCTGCATGATCGACAGCGCCGCCATACAGATGGTGAGGTTGACCACCATGCCGATACAGGCAAAAAAGCCGAACAGGCCGTACGCCGCCATCATGAAAAGGAAGATGAGGACAAGGCCGAGGATGGCGGCCTTCTTGCCGGCATCAATCGAGTCCGCGCCGAGCGAAGGACCGACGGTGCGTTCTTCCGCGATATGAAGCGGCGCAGGCAACGCGCCGGCACGCAGGAGAACGGCAAGATCGTTCGCCTCTTTCAAGGTAAAGTTGCCGGAGATTTGGCCGGAGCCGCCGCAAATAGGCTCGCGGAACACAGGCGCGCTGATGATCTCGTTATCGAGGACGATTGCAAAAAGCTTGCCGACATTGTTGCTGGAAATCTCGCAAAAACGCTTTGTCCCGACCGGATTGAAACGGAAGGAAACGGCGGCCTGCCCATATTGATCCTGCGCATAGGACGCGGCAACCAGCATATCGCCCGTCAGCACCGCGCGGCGTTCGACCGCCATGGTCTGGCCCGGCTGCTCCGCCATGGGCAGGATCATGTCGCCGCCCGTAGAGCGCACATCGCTCGACATCACATCCATATTCACAAGGTGGAAGGACATTTTCGCCGTACGGCCCAAAAGCTGTTTGACGCGGCCCGGATCGTCAAGCCCCGGAAGCTGTACCACGATACGGTCTTCGCCCTGACGCTGGATGACCGGCTCGTTCGTCCCCATTTCGTCGATACGGCGGCGGACGATTTCAAGCGATTGTTCGATGACTTCGCTCTTGATCTGCGTCATCGCAGTATCGGGGAAGCGGGCCTCGACCGTGTCCCCCCTCACCGAAAGCGCGAGCGTATTGTCTATGGAGGCAATGGCCTTGCGGACAGCCGGGGCATCATCGGCATCGCGCAATGTGACGCGCACTCCGCCATCGAAGGTCGAAAGGCGGCGGTAACCTATACGCTGTTCACGTAAGGCCGGGCGCAGGCTTGCCACGACGTCTTCGGTGCGCTGTTCGATAATGGTGCTGAGATCGACTTGCAGGAGGATATGCGATCCGCCCTGCAAATCAAGGCCGAGATTGACGGTCTTGCTCGGCACCCATGACGGCAATGCGCCTAAAACCCCGTCCTGCTGTTCTTTGGGCACAAGGTTGGGCAGGCTATAGAGAATAGACAGCACAACAAGGCCGATAATAATGAATCTTTGCCAGGACGGGATCTGAAGCATGGGGAATTATTTCTTTTGGGCGTTATTTTCTTTGGACTTGTCGGCGCGGCCCTGAATGGTGGAACGAACCGCCGATACTTTTACGCCGCTGCCGAGATCGACGATGACTTCATCCTTGTCCACGAGCGTATCGAGCTTGCCGATAAGGCCGCCCGCCGTGATAATCCGGTCGCCCACTTTCAGCCCGTCAATCATCTCGCGGTGTTCCTTGAAACGGCGCTGTTGCGGGCGGATCAAAAGGAAATAAAACATAACGACAAGAAGGACGATCATCCCGATATTCTGGATGAGCATGCCCTGTGTGCTGGGAGGAGAAACCGCATCAATCCCGCCCGGAACGGCTGTTTCTGCGGTCGTGGCGGGCGCTTCTTGTGCAAAGGCTTGGGAAATCAGCATGCTTGATGCTCCTTTTGGCTTATATATATGATTGAAATTGAATTATGGGAGGGACTATAACGCTCCATAAGCCAAAGGCAAGGGTCAAATCATGGACGATCAACAGGCTAAAGCCTTCCTATTGTTGCCGGAACGCATGGCCTGCGCCCTTGGGGCGAAGCCGGAAAGAGGCGGTGCAAAAGCGCCGGAAAACCGGGATTCCGCGCCCGCATGGCTCTGGCAATCCGCCGCGCGCACCTAAAAATCCGTCACCGGTACGGGGGCGCCTCCCCCTCCCTGCCCCTTCGCATAGACCCGCAAATCGGAACATTAACGGCCAATCCCCTCCAGTCCGCGGGGGGCTATCCGGCCGACAGCGCCTTGCCCCAGGGCGCGCGCGGCACAGGGAAATCCTCGCTCGTCAAATCCGTCCACGCGGCGCTGGCGGGCCGGTTCCGGCTCAAACTCACCGAGATATAAGGAGGATATCGCACCCCTTCCGCGCCTTCTCGATATTTTACGAAAAGAAGAGATGGACGCAACCGCATGGTTCCGCGCGCGCGGTTCCGGCTCCCGTTCGGGCCGCGCCGCGTGGCGCTATATCCGGCATATAGCGGGGCAGCAGGAAAAACAGCTTTCCTGACCGGACGCTTTTCCTAACGCTCCTTCGGCACGAGAAGCTGTTTCGGGCGGCGCTCCTTTGCCGTGGTAAAGAGCGAAAAAGTGCGGTTCACATAGTTGGTGACCGCCGAAAGCCCGCCGATATATTCCTTTAAAGAAGCTGTCATTTCCGCCTCGACAAGCTGGACGGGGCGCGAAGGATCCTCGGTTTCAAACTTCACGTAAAAGAACGGGTCGCCGCGTTTGACGACCAGCTCCTTATTCGTATCATGCCATTCAAACGCCCACATCATCGGGCGCGGCCAGATATGGATGGGGAAGCGCCCGCCAATCAGGACGCCCGGCCATGAGGAAGCGGCGTAGCTATTGATGGGCGGCATCTGCATGATATAGGCGGCGTCATCCGATACGAATATATAGGGCGTGATAAACTGGATAATCGGCCTGTCCGGATGGCGCCATTCCTTGCGGCTGACGACCGAAATCATGCTGTTGAGCGTCTTGCTGCGGATGGTCGATTGATCGCCCGCGGCGTTGATAAGAACGGGTTCCTGCGGGCCGGGATTCATCTGGATGCGCAAATGCAAATCGACGGGGCATGTAATTTCAAACATGCGCGCATCGCCGTCGATAATGGCGGGGCAATAGGAAATTGATTTTGCATGGCGGCTTTCCCCGCCTTGCGGCCTGATCCGCTCCGGCGCGGGCCAGATAAACCCCGCCTTGTCAGTATCCAGAAGCCAGCCGATTTGCGTGCGGCTTTTCTTCTCTTTCCCTTGCGGGCATTTCCCCGGCTTTAAAAATGAAAACATATGAAAAACCTTTTCTTTCTATTCCTCTACAGGAAGCTGTTGGGGTTGACGGCTTTTGTCCCCTGACGAATTTCAAAATGAAGCTGGGGCGCGCTGACCTGCCCCGTTGAACCGACAGTCCCTATCGCCTGCCCCGCCTTGACGACATCGTTCTTTTTGACGAGCGTCTTATCCATATGCGCATAGGCGGTCATCCAGCGATCGGCGTGGCGTATAAGGATAAGATTGCCATAGCCCGCCATTTCATTGCCGACATAGGCGACGACGCCGTTTTCCGCGGCCCGCACGGATGTCCCGCGCGCGGCGCGGATATTGATACCGTCATTATGAAGACCGTCCGCTTTGGGGCCATAGGCGGAAATAACCTGCCCGTCCACGGGCCGCATAAATTTGCGCGCGTTGCTCCGCGGCGGGATTTTCGGCGCGACGTTAGAGGGGAGCGCCGCCGATGCCTGCGTTGCTTTCGGCGGGGTTCCCTGCTGCAGGGCGGGTTGGGCCGTGGATGGCGATGGCGGTGAAGCCCCTTGCGTCCCCGCAGGCGCAACCGAAGCGGTTTGCGTTCCGGCAGCCGTTGCCGCGCCGCCGCCCTGCTGTCCCGCACCCGCCAGAGGTGCAAGCTCTTCGGATTCAACCGCGCCCGGTTTCGCCGCAAGGGTCGTCGCATCGCCGCCGCCGCCAAGGAAAGACGGGGACGGGGCGTCCTGCGCGAAATCCTGTTCCAGTTTCGGCTGGCGGGACGGCATCCGCAAAACCTGCCCGCGCTGTATCACATAGGGCGGCGCAAGTTCATTGACCCTTGCCACCTCGCTGACGCTGACATTAAAGAGCCGCGCAATGCCGTTCAGCGTATCGCCGGATTTGACCTTATAATCATTGGGCGGCGGCAGGCGCAGCCTATAGCCCGCATGCAGCGTATAGGGCGCGTCAAGACCGTTCAGTGAGATAATTTCCCGCAAAGGGAGCTTATAGCGTTGGGATACGGCATAAAGAGTCTCCCCGCCTTGCACCGTATGCATGCCCGTCGTCCCCGCCCCGCCCTGCTGGCCGTAATTGGCGACATCGGCGGGTTTTTGCGTTCCCGTCAGCGGCGTGCAGGAAGAGAGCCAGAGGGCGGCTCCCGCCAGCAATAACGGCGCGCAGCGGGATGAGAAGCGGATCATGCGACCGTCCCCTTCGCCCGCGCCTCCTTCTTTGCGACATCGGGCAAAAGCGGCACAAAGCGCACCGGCATGATGTCGCGGCAGGAATAGGTTTCCACGCTCTCGCGCTTATAGCGTTTAAGCATCTGCTCCCCCGGCGGGCCGACGGGAATGATCATGATCCCGCCGACACAAAGCTGATCCAGCAAGGCTTGCGGCGGTTCCTTCCGCGCGGCGCAGGTCACGATCACGCGGTCGAACGGATGTTGATAGATACCGTGAATAGCGGGCCAGCCATTCATCCCGTCCGCGCACAGGGTCGTGATGTTATCGAGTTTTAAGTCACGGAACAGCGCTTCGGCGGCATCGTGGAGCGGCTTGTGGCGCTCAATCGTATAAACGCGGCGGCACAGCTTGGCGAGGATGCAGGCCTGATAGCCGGAGCCAGTCCCGATCTCCAGCACCTTGTGCCGGTCGGTCAGCTCCAGCGCCTCCGTCATCGTCGCGACGACGGTCGGCTGGGAAATCGTCTGCCCCTCGGCGATGGGGAGCGCGATATCCTCCCACGCGTCAAGCTCGGAGCCTTTCAGGACGAACCGCTCGCGCGGGATGGCCTCCATCGCGGCAAGGACGCGTTCGTCCTTAATCCCCGACACGTGCCGGAGATGCTCAATCAACTGTTTTTTACGCCGTGCAAAAGGCAAGGGATGCCGCCTTTCAGAAAGGGAAAGTTTGAAACGCGCCTTGAAAACGCCTCCCCATTTTGATTCATCGGGCGAATCTTGTCCAGCCCGCAGCGCAAGTTTTTGGAAAATAACGGAAGAATGCGCCTAGCGGCCAACCAGAAGATAGCCGCTCAGGGACTGTATGCGCCTCTCCCCTTCGTCATAATCATGGAGCCACAGGCTCTCGATGACGAATTTCACCCTGATCCCGCGGCCTTGTCCCGTGATTTGAAGCGGAAGGGAAACATTTTCCCCTTGCGGGCCGCTTAACGCCGCGATCGGCGTCATGACATCCAGTTCGATGCGCTGTCCTTCGCCGGCCTGCCCCTGCCCTCCGGCATCCCCTGTTTCAGACTCCCCCGCCTCGAAATAAACGCGGTTGCCTTCGAGGACGAGCCGCGGCCTTGGCTGCGGGCTGCCGGAATTACCAAGCATAGCGGTCCCGCTTCCGTCTTCGCGCGTATTAAGGTAAACGGCGCTATAGAGAACATCATAGCCGCCCACATCATAGGAGCCGCGCCCGCCGGTTCTGGAAGCGGCATTATAGGTAATAGCGCGGTAGGAAAGCCCCGCCTTCTTTTTGGCCGCCGCGACGCCATAGGCGCCACGGTAATAATTCAGGCCGAGATCCTTCATAAGGTCATGGGCGTTTGCATGGCTCATCGCCGGAAAGATCGGCTCCAGCACGGCGCGGCGCTTGTTCCTGATGAAATAATCGACGATAGAGGACAAGGACGCTTCATCTTCCACCGGAACGGCTTGCGCGGCCTTAACGGCGGCGCCGTTTTCAAGCATGGCGTTGCGTTCCAGAATGGCCGTCATCCGCGCAAGCTGGCTGCGATCGGAAACGCTCACCATCCCCCACGGGCCGAACGATGCCATCAGCAAAAGCCCGAGGATCGAACCCAGCAAGTATTTAACCGGCGCCTGCGGGCGGAGCGTGAACAGCACGGCCATCGAACCGAACCAGACGGCCAAAAGCACCACAAGATACCGGTCAACCGTCACGCCGTAAGCGTCAATCCGCACATAGATACCGGCGCATAAAAGCACGACCGGCAGGATAAGGAGCTTAAAGAAATGACGGTAGAGAAAGCGGACGAGAATGCTTCCCTCCTCCTTCAGCGCCCAGCCCGACACATAGAACAGGATTCCAAGCGCGCCGAAACCGGACACGAGATAGGCGACGCCGCCGCGCGGCAATTCCCATTCCATGATGATTTTCAGGCCGTAAGCATAGAGAATGACAAAATAGAGGATAGCGAGCGGCGCCAGAATCCAGTTGAGGATAAAGGAAAGGCCCGGCGCGGCGCGGCATTCCGCAGGCTCGACATCGAACCGCTCCGGCATCCATGACAGGGCGTTGAAGGGCGCATAGACAAGGAGCGCGAAGCTCCACACATGGCTGTAATAAATCCCCGGAACGCGGACGTCGAACAGGTTGTGAATGGCAAGCAGGCCAATCGACACCCCGCCGCCGAGGATCAACGCCCCGACAAGCGCAAGGAAAAACCCGACCGTGAATTGCTGCTGGAAATACCAGAAGGACAAATCATCCGATCGCCTGAACAGGAAAGGCGCGGTCAGCACGGCCAGCATAAAGACGGCCAGCAAAACCATATTGGTCATGGAAAACGCAAAGGCCGCATAAAGCCCCATAATAAAGAACGAAAAACCCGCCAGCGCCCCGCCGAGCAACGCTTCTTTCCACCATGCCCAGCCATGGGCCTCCGCCGCGAGCCGCGCCACGCCAAAGGAAAAGAAGCCGTAGATGAAGGCGTAGGCGAGCGCCGCCAGATCGTCAGGATCGACCGCCTTCGTCACAATCAGGATGAACAGGCAGATCGAACATAAAACAGACGCCGGAAAACGGGTGACGGTTTTCACGATATTCGGCGTAAGAAATTTTAGTGATGCCATTTGCTTTTCCGCCTTTGTCCGGTTTGTCTGCCTATGCAAGCTTCGTAATTTTTTCCAGCCCGCCCATATAGGGTTTAAGGACTTCCGGCACGAACACGCCGCCATCCGCCGGATCGTAATAATTTTCCATCACGGCGATAAGGGCGCGCCCCACGGCAAGGCCGGAGCCGTTCAGCGTATGGACGAAGCGCGTATTCTTTTCGCCTTTCGGGCGGCAACGTGCGTTCATCCGCCGCGCCTGAAAATCAATGCAGTTGGAACAGCTTGAAATCTCGCGGTATTTTTCCTGCCCCGGCAGCCAGACCTCGATATCGTAGGTTTTATAGGACGTAAATCCCGCATCCCCCGTACAAAGAACCACGGTGCGGAACGGCAGTTCCAGTTTTTTCAGGATATTTTCGGCGCATTGCGTCATCCGCTCATGCTCTGCCGCGCTATCTTCGGGCGCGGTGATGGAAACCATCTCGACCTTATAGAACTGGTGCTGGCGGATCATGCCGCGCGTATCGCGCCCCGCCGCGCCCGCTTCCTGACGGAAACAGGGGGTGAAGGCCGTATAGCGGCGCGGCAGCGTTTCTTCCTCGACAATCAGATCGGCGACGATATTGGTGAGCGGCACTTCCGCCGTCGGCACCAGCCAGTCGCCGCGCGTCGTCTGGAACTGGTCGTCGCGGAATTTCGGAAGCTGCCCCGTGCCGAACATCGTCTTGTCATTGACCAGAACGGGCGGCGACACTTCTGTATAACCATGTTCTTGCGTATGGGTGTCCAGCATGAACTGCGCCAGCGCCCGCTCCAGCCGCGCAAGGCCGGAAGACATCAGGACGAAGCGCGAGCCGGACATTTTGGCCGCTGTTTCAAAATCCATCATGCCGAGCGCCTCGCCGATCGCGACGTGATCCGGCACATCGGCATTGGTGCGCTTCGGCTCGCCAACGCGGCGCAGCTCGGCATTGTCGTTTTCATCCGCGCCGTCGGGAATCGACGGATCCTGAATATTCGGCAATCCGGCCAAAAGGTTATGCAGCTGTTCCGCAAGGCTGCGCTCCTGCTCCTCCAGCTTGGTCATGCGGATTTTGATGGCGTTGACCTCTTCCATCAGCTCGTCCGCGCCGCCGCCTTTGGATTTGAGCGCGCCAATTTGCTTGGATTTATCGTTGCGTTCGGTCTGGAGCGTCTGAAGCTCCGTCTGCACGGCGCGGCGCTCCTCGTCCAAAGAGAGAATCGCAGGGGATTGCGGCTCCAGCCCGCGGCGGGCGAGCGCCGTGTCGAACAATGCGGGTTCTTGCCGGATGGCCTTGATGTCGTGCATAATCTTCCTAACTTTTCAGTGCGTTAAACTGTGCTACCATATGAAATATGACTGCATTAGACAAGAAAACACTGCAAGGAATTTATACGAGCCTCCGCCCCGCCGGCGTGCTCCCGCTGGTTTTCGATTCCCCCCATAGCGGCACAGACTATCCGGCGGATTTCGATTATGCCTGCGATTTCACGCTTGTGGAAAAGGCTGAGGATAAATATGTGGATGAATTATTCGCCGCCGCCCCGTCCCATGGCGCCGCCCTGCTCTGCGCCCATTTTCCGCGCTCTTATATCGACGCGAACAGGTGCGAAAAGGATATCGACCTCAACCTGCTGGAGGATCTCTGGCCTGAAGAAGCCAGCCCGACTGCGCGAAGCCATGCGGGAATCGGCCTTATCCGCCGTTTTATCAGGCCGGGCATCCCGCTTTACGACCGCTCCCTGAAAGCGGACGAGATCAAGGAGCGCATCACGCGCTATTACCGCCCCTATCATGCGGAACTGCAACGGCTGCTCGATAACGCCTACGCGGAATTCGGCGCTGTCTGGCATGTGAATTGCCATTCCATGCCGGCACAGGACTCCCGCAATGGCCGCGCCCATCCCTTCCCGCGCCCCGATTTCGTTCTGGGCGATCGCGACGGGACGAGCTGCGACCTCGATTTCACCCATGCGGTCAGGGATTTCCTCAAAGAAATGGGGTACAGGGTTGCCGTCAACGATCCCTATAAGGGCGTCGAGCTGGTGCGGCGCTATGCCTGCCCGTCACGGGGCCGCCATAGCTTGCAGATCGAGATTGCGCGCAGCCTTTATATGGATGAGAAAACCTATAGAAAATCAAAGAATTTCAATAGGCTGAAGGATGATATTGATAAATTGATCGCGTTTTTCGCGCATTATGTGAGCGCAAGCTCCATCCCGATGGCCGCCGACTGAAACCCGCCCGCATTTTTTTCAGGAGAGCGTGCGCGGTACGGGCGCGGGATGCTCGTGGACGACAAGCTCGACCTCGTCCGCCGGCACGTCTTCGAGCATCAAGGGCGCCCAAATGCCATATTCCACCCCCAGAACCGACCCCATAATCCGCCGCCCCGAAGAGGCAAGCTCGCCATGGGGGTCGGCTTGCTGTGCGGTAATAAGCGCCTGAACCCAGACCCCGACTTCCCAATCCCCGTCCGGCTGCCGCTCACGAAAGGCGAGCCAGCCATCACCCTCAAGTAAGGAAACCGGCGGTTTGTCAGAGGCTTCCAGCCGCAAACGGACAAAAAGCTGATCGTCCCGCAAGCAAACGGAATGACAGCGCCCCAAAAGGGAGGCGAGCGTTACAGGGCCGCCGCGCTCTTCGGAAACAGGCGCGGCAGTGGCAATGGCGGAATCCATGGCGGCATCCGAGGACTCTTCCGCCGCCGGCACGGGTGTTTCAGGCGCAGCGGATTCAGCCGGAGTGGCCGGAGCGACGGATTCGGCAGGCGCAGCCAACGGGGCCGCCGCTTCGTTAAAACCGGCCAGATTGAAATTCACATCCAGCGAGCGGATTTTATAGGGACGAGAAGACATCATCAAACTCCTGACGCAAAGCACGATCCAGATCGCTCATTTCAAATTTCTTCCCACAATCGTGAATAGACGTAACACCGTACTCCTGAATCCCGCAGGGCACAATGCCGCCGAAATGGGCCAGATCGGGGTTCAGATTGATGGCAACGCCATGATAAGTGACCCAGTGGCGTATCCGCACCCCCACAGCCGAAATTTTCTTTTCTGTTTCAGCGTCTTGCACCCAGATCCCGATACGCCCGTCGCGCCGTTCGCCCTTGATGCCGGCATGGGTCAGGGCGCGTATAATCCACGCCTCAAGAGCGCAAACATATCGTTTTATATCAGGCGCTTTTTGCCTTTTCCTAAGATCCAGCATCACATAAGCCACGCGCTGGCCCGGCCCGTGATAGGTATATTCGCCGCCCCGCCCCGTTTCATAGACCGGAAAGCGGGCCTCAAGAAGGTCGGCGGCATTCGCGCTCGTCCCCGCCGTATAGAGCGGCGGATGCTCCAGAAACCAGACACACTCCTCCGCCGCGCCGGCACGGATGGCGGCGACGCGCTCCTCCATAAAGGCAAGCGCATCCGGATAATCCACGGGGGTGGGGGCGGTGATAAATTCCATGAGGTTCTTTTTAGCAAAAGCCACCGCCAAAAGCAGGGGAAATTCCAATTTTTTCATATTATTCCCACAGACGGGAATCAGGCCGGAAAGAACGGCGTAGCCCTTTCCCGCCCCGCCGCAAACTTATCCCCCCATAACCGCAACATAATATTTGACGCGGGAGCCAGCTTCCTCTAAATATCCCGCAGCGCAACGAGGGTAAAGCTTGCTCTCGCCCCTGCGTTTTGATAGGAAACCTCTGCCTTTACAGGCGAATCCGCGGCCATGGCGGAATTGGTAGACGCGCAGCGTTGAGGTCGCTGTGGGAGTAATCCTGTGGAAGTTCGAGTCTTCTTGGCCGCACCATTCCTGTCTTGCCTGGACAGCAGCGTAAAACGCGGCATCCGGCAAGGCTAGATGGGCATATCAACCCCTTTATAAAGGTTCCTATCCATGTCCGATGACGATCTCCGCCAGGCAGCCCTTGATTATCACCGCCTGCCGACTCCCGGAAAAATTTCGATCAAACCGACCACGTCGCTGACGACCCAGCGCGATCTCGCGCTCGCCTATTCGCCCGGCGTCGCCATTCCGTGCCTCGAAATCGAAAAAGATCCGCTGAAAGCGCTTGATTATACGAGCCGCGGGAATCTCGTCGCCGTTATCTCCAACGGAACCGCCGTGCTGGGCCTTGGCAATATCGGCGCGCTGGCCTCCAAGCCGGTGATGGAAGGAAAATCCGTCCTCTTCAAGAAATTCGCGAATATCGATTCCGTCGATATCGAAATAGACGAAACCGACGTCGATATGCTGGTCGAAACCATCGCCCGGCTGGAGCCGACCTTTGGCGGGATCAACCTTGAAGACATCAAGGCGCCGGAATGTTTCGAGGTCGAGCGCCGCCTGCGCGAGCGCATGAAAATCCCTGTCTTCCATGACGACCAGCACGGAACCGCCATCATCGTATCCGCCGCCATCCTCAACTGGCTGGAGCTGAAAGAAAAGAAAATCACCGACGTCAAAGTCGTCGCTAACGGCGCGGGCGCAAGCGCCATCGCCTGCCTCAACCTGCTCGTTTCCCTTGGCATGCCAAAAGACAATATCATCGTTTGCGACCGCAACGGCGTTATCTATAAGGGCCGCAAGGAAGGCATGGATCCCTATAAGGAGAAATTCGCCAACGATACGAATGCGCGCGACCTTGTCGATGCGCTCGAAGACGCGAACATCTTTATCGGCCTGTCCGGCCCGAAAGTCCTCAATGCCGAAATGGTATCGAAGATGGGCGCGGCCCCGCTTATCATGGCGCTTGCGAACCCGACGCCGGAAATCATGCCGGAAGAAGCAAGAAAAGGAAAACCGGACGCCATTATCTGCACCGGACGTTCCGACTTCCCGAACCAGGTCAACAATGTGCTTTGCTTCCCGTTCCTGTTCCGCGGCGCGCTCGATGTCGGCGCAACCGCGATTAACGAGGAAATGAAGATCGCCTGCGTCAAGGCGATCGCCGCCCTCGCCCGCCGCGAGCCGACGGACGAAGTCATGGCCGCCTATCCCGGCGAGAACCTTGATTTCGGCCCCGATTATATGATTCCAAAGCCATTCGACCCGCGTCTTATCGTCGAAGTTTCCACGGCTGTTGCCAAAGCCGCCATGGATTCCGGCGTTGCCGTCCGCCCCATCAAGGACTGGGATGCTTACCGCGAAAAGCTGGAACAAAATTTCGCCCGCTCCTCTATGGTGATGCGCCCCGTTTTCTCCACGGCCAAGAAAGATCCCAAGCGGATTGTCTATTGCGAAGGGGAACAGGATCACGTCCTGCGCGCCGTCCAGATGGTGCTTGACGAAAAAATCGCAAAGCCAATCGTCATTGGCCGCCGCGAAGTCGTTGAAAGCCGCATCAAACGCCTGCGCCTGCGCATGAAGGAGGGCGAGGATTTCGAACTCGTCGATCCGCAGGACGACCCGCGCTACAAGACCTATTGGGAAACCTATCACCGCCTTATGGAGCGCCGCGGCGTGACCGAAGCGGTCGCCAAAGTCGCGGTGCGCACGCATACGACCATTATCGGCGCGCTGATGGTGCATCTGGGCGAAGCCGATTCCATCGTTTGCGGGGCGATTGGCGACTTCCACGACCATAAGAAGCACGTCGTCGATATTATCGGCCTGAAACAGGGCGTGGAAACAGCCGCGGCGCTCCGCGCCCTGCTGGTGCCGAAGGGCATTTACTTTATCTGCGACACGCATGTGAACCCCGATCCGTCCATCGCGCAGCTTTCGGAAATGACGCTGCTCGCGGTCGAGGAAATACGCCGTTTCGGCATCGTGCCGAAAGTCGCGATGCTCTCCTATTCCAACTTCGGAAGCCATCAGGGCGGCAGCGCCTATAAAATGCGGGCCGCGACGATTGACGTGAAGCAGCGCGCCCCCGATCTGGAAATAGACGGGGAAATGCATGCCGACACCGCCCTTTCGGAAACGGTGCGCAAGAACCTGATGCCGAACTCGACCCTGAAGAGCGATGCAAACCTGCTCATCATGCCGAATCTTGAAGCCGCCAATATCTCCTTCAACATGCTGAAGGTGCTTGGCGAAGGGATTCCAATCGGCCCGATGTTGCTTGGCATGTCAAAGCCGTCCTATATTCTCACTCCGTCCGTGACAACGCGCGGGATTTTGAATATATCCTCTATAGCCTGCGTCGCCGTACAGGCCGCCGAAGAGGAAAAAACCGCGGCAGGGCAAGAAGGCAAACAGGATACGAGCAAGGCCGCTTAAGACCGCAACACCATGAGTAAGGATGCCCATGAGCGATACGCATCTGCCTCTTCCGGAAGACCGGGAAAGAGAGCGTGACAGCACCGCTGAAATGCTTGAGGAAGTCGTCGATAGCGGCTTTTCCTTAAGCGACGAGCGTATCGCGGATATCAAGGAAGCCCTTTACGCGGACGATGCGCAAACCCTCAAGACTATTTTCGAGGATTTGTCCGAGTCCGACATCGCGGATCTCCTCCATAAAATCGACCATGAAGACCGGCGTGACTTCTTTGAGAAATACGCCGATCTCATTACGCCGGAAGTTTATTCCTATATCGATTCCGACCTGCGGGCGGACATGCTCTCCGACATGCCCTCCTCCGCCATCGCGCGGATTATATCGGAGCTGGATTCGGACGACGCCCTCGACATTATCGAGGATCTGGAGCCGGAGCAGCAAAAAGCCATTTTGAAAAAACTGTCCGCCAAGGACAGGATCGCGCTCGAAGAAGGCCTCAATTACCCGGAAGACTCCGCGGGCCGCCTGATGCAGCGGGAATATGTGGCGATCCCGCAATTCTGGACGGTCGGCAAGACCATCGACTATCTCCGCGCCGCCGCAGACGAGCTGCCCGAAGAGTTTTACGATTTGATCGTTATCGATCCGTCCTATCACGTCGATGGTGCAATCCCGCTGAACCGCATCGTGCGCGCCAAGCGTTCGGAAAAAATCAAGGATCTGGCGCTGGAAGACCTTTACGTCATCCCGGCCACCATGGACCAGGAAGAAGTCGCCCATCTTTTCCGCCGCGAAGACCTCGGCTCCGCCCCCGTCGTCGATGAAGATGGCCGCCTTATCGGCGTTATCACTATCGACGACGTTATCGACGTTATCGACGAAGAGGCGGAAGAAGACCTTTTGAACCTTGCCGGTGTCGGCAGCAGCGACCTTTATATGTCTGCCGTCAGTACGTCATGGCGCCGCATCCGCTGGCTTGCCATCACCATGTTCAATACGATTATCGCGGCTTTCGTTATTTCCCGCTTTGAGGCGACGATAGAGGAAATCGTGGCGCTTGCCATTTTGATGCCCATCGTTGCCGCAATGGGCGGAAACGCCGGAATGCAGGTCGTGACGGTGACGGTACGGGCGCTTGCCACCCGTGAGCTTAGCTCTCAAAACTACAGGCGCGTTATCGGCAAGGAAATGGTGGTCGGGATTATAAACGGTACCGTGTTCGGCTTTCTTATGGGGGCGCTGGCCGCTTTATGGTTCGGGAATCCGATGCTCGGCATAATATTGACGTCGGCCATGCTGTTCAACATGTTCTGGGCAAGCGTAGCCGGAACGCTTATCCCCATTCTCCTTGATAAATTCGGCTTTGATCCCGCGCTGGCCGCCGGCCCCTTCTTGACGACGACGACAGATGTTCTCGGCTTCCTGGCCTTTTTAGGTCTGGCAACGCTGTTTTTATTATAGGCCCGCCAGCCGCCCCGCTAAAACCCGTTGAGATAAAGGGATTTTTCCTATAAATCTCGTGCGAACGCCGCAATTCCACCATTTTCCGCCTGTAGGTACGCCATGGCCAAACAAGCCAAGAAGAAAAACCGGAACAATAAAAGCAAGAACCGCAAGGACGACCAAAGCTTTATGGGGCAATTTTTAAAGGGCAGTCTTAAATGGGCGTTCGTCGCCTGCCTGTGGGTCGGGCTCGTGCTGGCCCTGACGCTGGCATGGTTCGCGCGGGACTTGCCGCAAATCACAGAACAGATGATTTTCGAGCGCAGGCCGACAATCACCATCCTTGCCAATGACGGGAGCGTTGTCGATCGCTATGGCGACATCAAGGGCGAAACGGTTTCGGTCAAGGATCTGCCCCCCTATGTCGCGCAAGCCATCCTTGCGACCGAGGACAGGCGCTTTTATTCCCATTTCGGCATCGACCCGCTCGGCATCGCCCGCGCCTTCGGCGTCAACCTGTCCAGAGGCGGGTTCGTTCAGGGCGGTTCCACCATCACGCAGCAGCTTGCCAAGAACCTGTTCCTTTCACGCGAGCGCACGCTGAAACGGAAAATTCAGGAGGCCATGCTCGCCCTCTGGCTCGAAACGAAGCTTACCAAGGATGAAATCCTGAGCGCCTATCTCAACCGCGTTTATCTTGGCGCGGGCGCTTACGGCGTCGATGCCGCCGCGCGGGTTTACTTCAATAAATCTTCCAAAGACCTGACCTTGCGCGAATCCGCGACGATTGCGGGGCTGCTCAAAGCCCCGTCCCGCTATTCTCCAAGCGCGAACCCCAGCCTCTCGGCGCAGCGCACGCGCGTCGTCCTCCACGCCATGCAGGAAGCGGGTTATATTGACGAGGCGGAAATGAAGCGCCTTGATTCCCTGCCCCCCTCCCCACCGCGCAAGCCGTCGAGCGGCAACACGATCCGCTATTTCACCGATTATATCGTCGATCAGGTGGAAGATATTCTCGGCATGCCCGAAGAAGATATCGTCGTCGCGACGACGCTCGACCGCGACATCCAGACAAAGGCCGAAGAGGCCGTGACCAACGCCCTTTTGACCCATGGCGACCAATATAATGTCGAACAGGGCGCCGCCGTTGTCATGGCGCTGGACGGCGCCGTCGTCGCGATGGTCGGCGGGCGCGATTACGGCCTCAGCGAATATAACCGCGCGACCCATTCGCTCCGCTCGCCCGGTTCCGCTTTCAAACCCGTCGTGTATCTTGCCGCGCTCGAACATGGGTGGAACCCGAACAGCCTCATCATGGACGAGCCGATAACGGAAGGGAAATACCGCCCGCAAAATTACGGCGGGAAATATTACGGCGAAGTCACACTGGCGGAAGCCTTGACGCGCTCCCTCAATACCGTCGCCTTCAGCCTTATCAAGGATGTCGGCCCGGCGCAGGTCATCTCCCTGTCCCGCCGCCTTGGAATCACGGCCAATCTCGAACCGAACCTTTCGCTGGCGCTTGGCTCGAACGGCGTGCCGATGATGGAAATGGTCACGGCCTATGCGGCCCTCGGGCGCGGCGGCGTTGCGGTCGAGCCGTTCGCCGTCGTTTCCATCAAGAATGAGCAGGGAACCATTCTTTATGAACAGCCCGCCGAAAAAACCGAACGGCAGGTCATCCAGCGCGGCTATGTCCAGCAGCTCACGGCCATGATGCAAAATGTCGTCCAGTATGGAACGGGGCAAGCCGCGCAAGGCCCCTATGTCGCCGCCGGAAAAACAGGTACGTCGCAGGATTCCCGCGATGCGTGGTTTATCGGCTTTACCAACCAATATGCCGCCGCCATATGGTTCGGCAATGACGATAATTCCCCGATGAAGCGCGTTACGGGCGGGATGATCCCGGCAAGCGTCTGGCGCGCCGTCATGACTGCCGCCAGCGCAAAGCCCGCAAAGACCTATTACAGCAGCATCGGCGTCGCCTCCGACTTCAGCTTTCAGGATCTTCTGGGGCGCATATTGGGCGGTGATGCCGGCGGCGTTCAGCAAGCGCCAGCGGAAAACCAGCGCCCGCGCAGGGGGCTAGAGAACGCGCCCATCGGCAGCGAGCAGTATAAATGGCAGTTTAACGACTAGGGCAGGCCCGCCTATGACGCCCCATGAAAAACCGCCGGCAGATGATAATGCCGGCGGAGGGTTGCAGATTATTTCATTGCCGCAATTCCGTTAAAATCACGTGCGGGACAAGATGCCCTCCTCCGGCACATGAACGCCGCCGCCCGAAACGCCGTATTTCGCACACGCAGGCGGATGCGGGTTTTCTTCCCCTATCTCGACCCAGAAACGGCGCATATCGACGGATGAGGCGCACGGGCCGCCAAGCTCCCGCCCCGAACGGGCCAGCGTTTCATCGACGAATTCCAGATAGGTTTCGGGAAAGCCCGCCCGCGGCGCGCGAAGCCCCATATCGGCCAGATATTTGGCGACGATAACATCCCCCATATCCAGAATATCCGCCGTGAACTGGATGGCCGAAAGGATCTTGTTTTCCAGCCGTTCATGCGGGACAAGCCGGATATGGCGCATAAAGCGCGCATAAATCTCAAGCTTCAAATCCTCCGCCCCGTCCAGCGGCGGGAGCGGCAGAAAAACATTATTGAACGCGTCATTATTATAGGTCGCTGTTTCTATGCGTATGTTTGTGGTTATTCTTGCTTCTGTCATGGCAAACCTCCTTGTCCGTTGCCGCCGACTCTCGGCCCCAAACATTAACGGAATCTTAAAAGTTCCTTGGAAGCGTCCGCAAACAGCGTCAGGAAGCGCGCCTAACCCCTTGGAATCGCTGCGACAGCCAGCTTATCCACACGCTCGTTTTCGGCGTGGCCGTCATGGCCCCGCACCCAGTGAAAACGCACCTTATGGCGGGCCGTTTCCCGATCGATTCTCTGCCAGAGATCCTGATTCTTGATCCGGGCGGGCCATCCTTTGGCCTTCCATCCCGCCATCCATTCCGTCACGCCTTTTTGCACATACTGGCTGTCCGTATAAAGATGGACGTTCGAGGGGCGTTTGAGCGCGGCCAGCCCTTCGATCACCGCCGTCATCTCCATACGGTTGTTGGTGGTTTCCTTTTCCCCACCCGAAATTTCCTTTTCATGGCCGTTATAGCGGAGCAGCGCCGCCCAGCCCCCCGGCCCCGGATTGCCGGAACAGGCGCCGTCCGTATAAATTTCAACAATCGCTAGGGTCTTGTCATTCGTGGTCTTGGAACTCATGGCTAACTCTCTTGAACATCCTTATCCGCGGCCTGGAAATGCCCAAGGCGCTTTGCAAAGACCAACGGGTCGTGCGGGGTCATTTGGACGCTTCCGTCCCAGCCCAGCTTTTCTTCGATGCGCGAAAGCAGGAACCGCAAGGACGCGGCACGCGATAAAAGAGGCAGGGCGGCAGTTTCCGCTCCGGTCAAAGGCCGCACCTTACCATAGCCGCGTAAAAACATTTCCCTGCGCTCCGGCACAAATTCATTCTCCGCGTCAAAGCACCACGCATTGATTGCTATGGCCAGATCATAAGCGAAAAAATCGCGGCAGACGAAATGGAAATCAATCACGCCCGTAACGTCATCACCATCAAAAAACACATTGTCCGGAAAATAATCGCCGTGAATAGCGCCAAGCGGCAGATCGTCCGGCCAGTTTTTTTCAATGAAAGCCATTTCCGCGCGGATAGTTTCTTCCAGCCCCGCGGCGATTCCATCGGCCCTTGCGCCAACCGCGCCGTCCCATTCCTTCCAGCGGGCAAGGCCGAAATGATTGGGGCCAGCCCCCCGTAGCCCCGCCCCGATCAGGTGCATTTTTGCAAGGACGGAACCGGCATTGAAGCACATTTCGCCGGTCAGCCCTGCCCCGCGCCCCTCACGCCCTTCCAGAACGGAAAAAAGCGCGGCGGGCCTGTTTTTCAGCAGCGCCATCGGCGAACCGTCGCGGCGAAGGATTGTTTCGGGGCAAGGCACCCCGCCTTTTTGGAGGGCAATCGTATAGTCAAGGAAAAAGGGGATATCTTCGGGCCGGACGCGGTGCGGTTCGAATAATGTCAGGACATAGCGCCCCTTTTCCGTCGTCACGAAATAATTTGTATTGCTGACCCCGGCCTCGATCCCCTCGAAACGGACAAGCGCGCCAATGGCGTAGGAGGTCAGGAATTCCTCCAATTCTTCTTTTGAAATGCGGGTATACACAGCCATCGTGACAGCATGAAGAAGGGAGCCGCCAATATCAAGCCGCTTTAATGGCGCCCCGCCCTCAGGCGATCTGCTCTTCCGCCTCGCGCAGAATGCGGGGGATATTGAAGATGACGTTTTCCTGCGTGATGGCGATTTCTTCAAGCGTGACGTCGAAACGCTCGCGGGCCGCGGCGATGACTTCGTCAATCAGGACGTCCGGCGCGGAAGCCCCCGCCGTCAGCCCCAGCGTGTGGATATTTTCAAACCATTTCCAGTCGATTTCGGCGGCGCGCTGCACCAGAATGGCCTTGTCGCAGCCATAGGATATGCCGACCTCTACCAAACGGTTGGAATTGGAAGAATTGGGCGCGCCGATCACCATAAGCGCATCACAGCGCGGCGCGATTTTCTTGACCGCTTCCTGCCTGTTCGTCGTCGCATAGCAGATATCCTCGCGCCCCGGCCCGATAATCGCCGGAAATTTCGCGCGCAGCGTAGCCACCACATCCGCCGTGTCATCGACGGAAAGCGTCGTCTGGGTGCAAAAGGCAAGATTGCCCGTATCGGCAAATTGAAGCTTTTCAACATCCTCGCATGTTTCAACAAGCGCGACCGCGCCGGCGGGAAGCTGCCCCATCGTGCCGACCACTTCCGGATGCCCTGCATGGCCTATCAGGATAATCTGCCGGCCCATCGCATGGTGCTTTTCGGCTTCTTTATGAACCTTGCTCACCAAAGGGCAGGTTGCGTCGATGAAAAACATTTCCCGCTCCCTCGCTTCGGTGGGGACGGATTTCGCAACGCCGTGGGCGGAGAAAATGACGGGGCGGCCATCGTCGGGGAGTTCGGAAAGCTCCTCCACAAAAACGGCCCCCTTCCGGCGGAGCCCATCGACAACATATTTGTTATGGACGATTTCATGGCGGACATAGACGGGCGCGCCGTATTTTTCGAGCGCCTTTTCAACGATCTGGATCGCCCTGTCCACACCGGCGCAAAAACCGCGCGGCGCCGAGAGCAGGATTGTCAGGGGTCTTTTTTCCATAGAGGCTTATATAGCGGATGGGCCTGTGAAAATCCACCCCAAAGGCCCGCCAAAAGGATTGCCAGCCCCCTGCCTCTGCCCTATCCTTGCCCCATGCAACGAACCAGCCGTTTCATCCCCGCCCTGTTTTCCGTCATCGCCCTTGGCGCCTGTTCGACAATGGACGGCCTGTCCAGGGACTTTGAAAGCGGCTGGAATTCGCTCTCGGCGACCGTTGCGCAAACATTCGATTCCGAAAAAACCGCAGGGAACGGCATGACCGCCTATGACGGCACATGCCCGCCCGTCAGCCTGCGCCCCGACCTTGCCCATATGACCGAATTTATGACGCCGGATAAAACCGATGAGGCGACGAAGATTTCAGAGGCAACCATTACCGGCGTGCAAAATAACTGCCGCGTTGAAAACGGCCAGCTGGTAATGCAAATCTCCATCACGCTGGAAGGCGCGACAGGGCCGAAAGCCCGCGTCAAACCGTCCGACAAGCCGAGCTTTGCCTATCCCTATTTCGTCGCGGTCACGGATCAGCGATCGGGCGTGGTGATTGCAAAGGAAATTTTTGCGGCCTCGCTCTCCTACGAGGCGAACGAGAACAAGGCGCAGACGGCGGAAACCATTTCCCAGTCCATGCCAGTTCCCGATCTTGCGAAAAATGAAAGCTATAATGTCGTCGTCGGGTTCCAGCTCAGCCCCGAACAGCTTGCCTATAATCACCGCACCATGCCGGAGCAGGACGGCGGCGGCGCGGCAAGCGCCATCCGGTAAGATTCCGGCAAAGCGCCGGACGGACGCCAAGGACGCCAAGAAAGCATCAAACGAATAGAGGAAAAATGTCAGGCCGCCGGCATAAGGCGGCGCATTTTCTTCATCACCGCGGAAAGGGAGCGGCGGAAGGCATAGGCCCTTGCCCGCACCGCCCCGCCGATAGAGATCATCCCGCCGCGCCTTTCAAGAACATCGTGCGTTTCCGTGATGCCGAAATAAACATGGTACGGCGTCGTGCCGGGCATATAGTCGGTGCGCGGTTCCAGATCGCGGCCCAGCCATTCGACCCAAAAGCCCCGTTCCTGCATATATTTCTTTTCAAAAACGCGCACCATTTCCGCCACCCTGTCCTTGACCGCCTGCCTGTCCGGCGCGCGGACGAGCATCAGGGCATTGGCCTTCAGCGCCTCGCAAAAAGGCCAGATGCGCTTTGCCGGTTCAAGAACCTGCCCCGCATCATCGACAACATCATAAATTCCGCCATATTCCCTGTCCCATCCATGGAGATTGCCCCATTCAAGAAGGCGCATCGCCGTGTCATCATGCATGGAAGCCTCGCCCTTCATCGCCGCGTGCTTTTTCAAAAGCCAGACCCATTCCAGAAAATGCCCCGGCTCCAGCCGCGCCCCCTCTTGCGGATGGGGTTTCAGATCGTCCGTAAAAAATTCATGGAGCAGGCCGCGCCGCGCATCGTAAAGATACGTGTGGAACAAGCCGACCAGCTCATCCGCCATGCGTTCATAGGCCGCGTCGCGCCACACGGCATGGGCGAACAAACAGGCTTCAAGAAGATGCATATGCGGATTCTGGCGGCGGATTTTCGGGATGGGTTTATAGGCGCCGTCCTCCCGGATAATGCTTTCTGCAAAGCCCGGAAGCCCCGGCAAGGCAAAGCGCGCCGTTACAAGCCCAAGCGCCTGCCGCGCATAATCGCGGGCGCGTTCGTCCCCGCTGGCGCGGTAATAATGGGAGAAAGAGAAAATGACGAACGAAAGCGCATAGAGATCGCATTCCGCATTGGCGACATTGCCGTCATCGTCGAGCGCGTAATGCCACAGGCCCGTTTCGGGGTCATGGTAGCGCGCGACGATAAACTCGAACGCCGCCCGTAAATCACATTTGAACCGCGTATGGTTCCTATGAACCGCGTCACCATAGACGGCAAGCTGGCGGCATTGGGTGAGCAGGCGGCGCTGGCCCGTCAGGACGGGCTTGAACCCCTTGCCAAGCCTTTCGTAAAACCCGCCGGACGGATCGGCAAAGGCGCCGTACCATTTCGGAACCCAGCGGAGCATCAGGCGGTTGTGGAGAGAGGCTATTGTTGAATGAATTCCCGAAGCCATGGAAAAAACCGGAAAATAAGAAGGTCGTTTTTATGTTTGTGCGGCCATGGTAGAGAGTATGGACGGAAATGGAAAGGCCGGATTGCCCATGACGCTGACCCTCTATTATCACGAAACCTCCCTCGCCCACGATACCGGCGCGGAACATCCGGAAAATATCCGGCGGATGGAAGCCCTGCGCGCGCTTTTCGGGGAGGAACCCTATAAGAACCTGCCGCGCGGCGCGGTTCAAAAAGCGGCGGAAGAGCAGATATTGCGCGCCCATCCTTATACCTATCTCCAAAAACTCCAAAAAGCCGTGCCGCAAAGCGGTTATGCCTTGCTGGACGCGGATACGATCCTTTCTCCCGCTTCGCTGGACGCCGCCTTTTACGCGGCTGGCGCCGCCTGCGCCGCCGTCGATGATGTTATGGAAGGAAAAACGCGGCGGGCCTTTTGCGCCGTCCGCCCGCCGGGCCACCATGCGGAGCCGGAGCGGGCCATGGGATTTTGCCTTTTCAACAATATCTTTATCGCCGCCCGCCATGCACAAGAAGCCCATGGAACAGGAAAAATCGCCATTGTCGATTTCGATGTCCATCACGGCAACGGAACGGATGCGATGACCCGCCGCCATGACGGCTCGATCTTCTTTATCTCAAGCCACCAGCATCCATTATGGCCAATGACGGGTCTGGAAGAAGACAATGAAGACTGCGTCATGAACCTTATCCTGCCCGCAGCATCAGGTTCAGAACGGTTTAGAACCCTTTATGAAACAAAGGTTTTTCCGGCATTGAACCGGTTTGCGCCTGAACTTGTCCTTATCTCGGCGGGGTTTGACGCGCACCGTGACGACCCGCTGGCACAGCTTGCCCTTGAAACGGAGGATTTCGGCTGGGTCACGCGGGAACTCTGCGCCATTGCGGACAGGCACGCGCAGGGGCGGGTCATATCGGTTCTGGAAGGCGGCTATAATATCGCCGCATTACGGGAAAGCGTCGCCGCTCATCTGGACGGGCTGCGGCCCGAATAATGGCTCCCGCCTCCCCCTCTCCGCAGATGGCCCCGCCTTGCGCTTTTGCCGTATCTGACATAGGATGCGCGGCTGAATAATGAACGAATCGATCAAGGAGCCAAGGCCCGATGGCGCAAGTACAGTCACAAGCACAACCCATTGAAAAATTGAGCTTTGAAGCGGCCCTAGAGGAGCTGGAAACGATTGTGCGCGCCCTTGAAACAGGCCGTGCGCCGCTGGAGGAATCGATTGCCTCCTATGAGCGCGGCGTCGCGTTGAAAAATCATTGCGAAAGAAAGCTCTCTGAAGCCCGTCTGAAGATCGAGAAAATAAGCCTTTCGCCGGACGGCGCGGTTAAAACAGAACCATTTGAAATAAAAGAATAAACAAGCCCTAACAAGACTGGACTAATATCATGGCCCCATCCCCTAGAGAAGCCTCGGACGCCCTGCAGGAAGCGCTGGAAGAATGCGTCACAAGCGTCAATAAGACGATTTCACGCCTCTTGCCGCAAACGGATCTGGCCGAGGATATGCTCTATGCCGCCATGCGCCACGGCGTCCTGAGCGGCGGGAAAAGGCTCCGCCCCTTTATGGTCATGCAATCGGCCAGACTTTTTAACGTCGATCCGGCCCGCGCCCGCCGCGTGGCCGCCGCCGTGGAATTCGTCCATTGCTATTCGCTTATCCACGACGATTTGCCCGCGATGGACAATGCGGATTTACGCCGCGGCGTCCCGACCATCCATATGAAATATGACGAAGCCACGGCCATTCTGGCCGGGGATGCGCTTTTGACGCTCGCCTTTGAAGTCATAGCCGACCGCGACACCCATCCAGACCCCAATGTCCGCATCGAACTGGTGCGCAAGCTTGCCGAAGCCTCCGGCCCGCAAGGGATGGTCGGCGGCCAGATGCTCGACCTTATCGGCGAAACGGAAGAATTCGATCTCGGCACGATTTCCCGCATGCAGCGCATGAAAACCGGCAAGCTGATGGCCTTTGCCTGTGAAGCCGGCGCCATTCTCGGCAAGGCGGACGAGCCGCATAAAAGAGCCCTCGTCAATTACGCCTATGATCTCGGCCTCGCATTTCAGGTGACGGACGATATTCTGGACGTTGAAGAACCTTCCTCCATGACGGGCAAACCCGCCAATCAGGATGAAAAGGCCGGAAAATCAACCTTTGTTTCGACGATGGGGAAAGACGAGGCAAAATCCCGCGCCGAAATGCTGGTCGCGCAGGCCTGCCGCCATTTGAAAGTGTTCGAGGCCCGCGCGGATATGCTGAAAGAGCTGACGAACTATGTTCTTGAGCGCCGGACATAAAACGGCGGAAAGCGAAAGATTCACCCTATGCCGCAATTTATCGTCATTGGCCGCGATGGCACGGATGAAGGCGCCCCTGAGCGCCGCATGGCGGCCCGCGACGCCCATTTGCAGCTTTGCGCCCAATCCGTGGAAAGCGGCAACCAGCTTATCGGCGCCGCCATGACGGATGAGGCCGGCAAAATGAACGGATCTTGCATGATCATGGATTTCGAGAGCCGCCAAGCCCTCGAAGAATGGTTAAAGCGGGAACCTTATATTGCCGGAAAGGTTTGGGAGAGCGTGGAAATCATCCCTTGCAAGGTGCCAGACACCTTCGCCCATTGCTTCCCCCGCAAATAAAACAGGAATTCTATGGCAAAGCCTGCCTGTATTGTTTAAAAAGGCCCTTATGAAACAGGCGAAGGAAACATATAAAGCGGCGAACGCCGCCGCGCAGGGCTTTGCATCCGGCGGGGCGACACCGTTGCTCGATACGGTCGATAAGCCTTCCCGCCTCCATGACTTCAACGCGCAGCAGCTGCGCCAGCTAGCCGACGAGCTTCGCCATGAAACGATCGATGCCGTATCCGTCACGGGCGGGCATCTCGGCGCGGGGCTTGGCGTTATCGAACTGACCGTCGCCCTTCATGCCGTTTTCAAGACGCCCGAAGACAGGATTATCTGGGATGTCGGGCATCAGGCCTATCCGCATAAAATCCTCACGGGCCGCAGGGAGCGCATCCGCACCTTGCGTCAGGGCGGCGGGCTTTCCGGCTTTACCAAACGCAGCGAAAGCAATTTTGACCCGTTCGGCGCGGCCCATTCATCGACCTCCATTTCCGCGGGCCTCGGCATGGCCGCAGCCCGCGATCTTTCCGGCGGCGACAATCACGTGATCGCCGTTATCGGCGACGGCGCAATGTCGGCGGGCATGGCTTATGAAGCCATGAATAATGCCGGCACGATGAAATCGAAAATGGTCGTCATCCTGAACGACAATAATATGTCGATAGCGCCGCCCGTGGGCGCGATGAGCCGCTATTTAACCGATCTTGTTTCCAGCAAGCCCTATCTCGGCGCGCGCGACATTGCGAAGAAAATCGCAGGCGTCCTCCCTCCACCCTTACGCGGCGCCGCCAAACGCGCCGAGGAAACGGCAAGGGCGGCGCTCGGCGGCGGGACGCTGTTTGAAGAGCTGGGCTTTTATTATATCGGCCCCGTTGACGGCCATAATCTCGAACAGCTTTGCTCCATCCTGACGAACATACGCGACAACCATCCGGATGCGCCTGTCCTTATCCACGCCATCACCAAAAAAGGCAAAGGCTACGCCCCCGCCGAAAGCTCCGCCGATAAAATGCACGGCGTGACGAAATTCGACGTGGTGACGGGCGACCAGTATAAGGCCAAATCCAACGCCCCGTCCTATACGAAAGTCTTCGCACAGGAATTGATAGCGCAGGCGAGGCAGGACGATAAAATCGTCGCCGTAACGGCGGCCATGCCGTCCGGTACCGGCCTCGACCTGTTCGGCTATGAATTTCCAGACCGTACATTCGATGTCGGCATAGCGGAACAGCACGCCGTCACCTTCGCGGCGGGCATGGCGTGCGAAGGCTATAAGCCTTTCGTCGCCATTTATTCCACCTTCATGCAGCGCGCCTATGACCAGATCGTCCATGACGTCGCCCTGCAAAACCTGCCCGTCCGCTTTGCGCTTGACCGCGCGGGGCTTGTCGGCGCGGACGGCGCGACCCATGCGGGCGCGTTTGATACCGCCTATCTTGGCTGTATCCCCAATATGGTTTTGATGGCGGCCGGCGACGAGGTGGAACTCAAAAACATGGTGGCGACCGCCGCCGCCTATGATGCCGGGCCTATCGCCTTCCGCTATCCGCGCGGTGAAGGTGTCGGCCTCGATATGCCGGAAAAAGGCGAAATCCTTCCTATCGGCAAGGGCCGCATCGTCCGCGAAGGAAACGATATTGCCATCCTGTCCTACGGCACACGCCTTGCCGAAGCCCTTCTGGCCGCGGACATGCTGGTGCAAAAAGGGGTTTCCGCGACGGTTGCGGATGCAAGATTTGCAAAACCGCTGGATGAGGCGCTTATCCACTCTTTGGCCCGGAATCACCGCATGCTGGTAACGGTCGAGGAAGGCTCGGCCGGCGGGTTCGGTTCCTATACGCTTGAATTTATGGCCCGCTCCGGCTTGCTGGATAACGGCTCCTGTAAGGTGCGAACCATGCATCTGCCCGATATATTCCAGGATCACGACTCCCCGCAAAAACAATATGAAGAGGCGGGATTAAACGCAAAGCATATTGTAAAAACCGTCCTAAGCCTCTAAAAAAGACGCTAGAGATGAAGCTGAAAAAGCCCACCATCGTTCTTTTCGATATGGATGGCACGACAGTCCGCCATATCAATCCGCGCCTTCTCGGCGCGCTGGAATTCGTGGACGATGCGATGTTCAAGGCCAGCGCGTGGCTCTACCGCAAAAAGCCGCATCCCGACTTCACGCTCGACAAAATCAAAAAACCGAAAATCCTTGTCCACCGCGTCCTCCATTCCATGCGCCGGAAAGAGGTCGATCAGATAGTCCAGCCCTGCCCCGGCATTTATACGCTGCTCGGCATGTTCCGCGACGAACATATCCCCATGGGCATCGTCAGCAACGGATTGGGCAAAGGATACGGTCACGACATCCTCGAAAAATTCGGCCTTAACGGATTTTTTCAGACACAGATTTTCCGCGAGGATATCCAATATTCAAAACCGCATCCCGATCCCCTTTTGCGGGCCTTAAAGGAAATAAAAGACCCGCTCGATGAGAACGATGTCATCTGGTATATCGGCGACCGCCATAAGGATGTCCTTGCCGCCATTGCGGCGGATGAAATCCTTCCGGCAAAAGTCGTCCCGTTTATCTACGGGCTGAAAGGCGGTATCGCCCTTCTTGAAAAAGGCATGCGCCCCGTCAACGCCATCGTCAATTATACGGATTTCGCGGGCCGTATATATCCTGTCTTAAAGGATGATATCCTTATACGGGACTAAGCCCCTAAGCGCCCGCCGCTACATGAGCAGGCGCGGCAGGTCGGGCGCATAAACCTGCACCGGCCCCATATCGCGCATCGCCTCTATCTTTTTAATTTCCGGCTCTACGGATCGGAAGAACGGAAAGAGCGCGGCGAAGGACACTTGATTCCCGCCCACCAAACGCATGAATTGTTCAAACGGGGAAAGCGGGCGCGGCAATTGAAGAATTTCCATGCCTATTCTGTCCGGGATATTTGCGATTTGCGCGGCCTCTTCCAAAGCCGCGTCCAGCCCGCCAAGCGCATCGACAAGGCCGTTTTCAAGGGCCTGCGCGCCCGTCCATGCACGGCCTTTTGCAAGCGTGCGCACATGGCCGGCATCCATATCGCGGCCCCTTGCCACGCGGGAAAGGAAATCGTCATAGGTTTCGTCAATCGCGTCATTCAAGGCACGCAGGGCGCTATCGTCCAGCGGCGCATTCATTGACCACATATGGGCATTGCGGCCCCAGGCAATTCCATCCCATCCGATGCCGATTTTCTCCCACAGGCCGGAAATTTCAAACTTGCCCATGATAACCCCGATGGAACCCGTCAATGTCGATGGCAGGGCATAGATTTTATCCGCATCGACAGCGAGCCAATATCCGCCCGACGCTGCGACCGGCCCCATCGAAACAATGACTTTCTTTCCAGCCTCTTGCGCCTGGACAATCGCATGGCGGATCGTTTCTGAAGCGGACGGCATGCCGCCCGGCGAATTTACGCGGACGACGATAACCTTGATGGCTTCATTCTCCATGGCCTCGCGGATGCCGGAGGCAATATATTCGCCCGTCGCAAGGCCGGGTTCGGATTCGCGTCCCGCGACAATCTGGCCGCTTACCTGCACCAGCGCGACCCGGGCATTCTCGCCGCCCGTATCATTGCTCGTTACGGCATAATAATAATCTTCCAGCAAAACGTCCTTGGCGGCGCTGCCTTGCTTGATTGAACCCGCCAGTTTTTTGCGCAGTTCATCCATTAAAACATCGTCATAATCAAGCCGCGTAATTAGCCCCGCTTCCAGCGCCGCGCGGCCTGCAAGCAGCCCCGTATCGCGATAGCGTATGAAGTCTTCGGAAGAAAACCCCCTGTCTTCTTGAATATCCCGCGCAAGCCTGCCCGTAAGGTCGTCCAGAATGGATTGCGTCATCGCCCTGTTTTCAGGCGACATATGCGTGTGGGTAAAGCTTTCCATCGCCGATTTAAATTCCTCGCGGTGGATGAATTGCGCCCGCGCGCCGACCTTATCGAGAAGCTCTTTTAAAAACGGCATCTCCACGGCCACGCCCGTCATTGAAAAATGACCCGCAGGCTGCATCCATATTTCATCAAAGGCCGAGGCGAAATAATACGCCCCGATGCCGCTCCCTAAATCCGCAAAAGACGGCGTATAGATATAGGCGGGCTTTCCCTTGTCCTTAAATCTTTTTACAGCCGCGCGCAATTCTTCAACATGGGCAAGCTCTATTGCCGCACTATCAAGATTGACGGCGAGCGCATGGACACGTTTGTCAACCGACGCCCTGTCCAGCGCATCCACCAGCCCGCGCACGGTCATGGCGGGCGATGCAAGCGGGTCGGTAAAAGAGCGCGAATGCGAAGTTTCCCCGATCGCGCCCGCAATGTTCAAGGTCAGGATCATATCTTTCGGGAGGGATTTTCCGCCGCCGAAGAAGCTTCCGGCAATCAGCCCCAGCAGCGCCGAAAACAGCACAAGGGCGCCAAGGGCCATGCATATCCTTCGCAGGGTTTTTCCAATGATTTGCGGAATATTCCAGCGCGTATTTGAAATTTGCGCCTCGCGCTTTGTGCGTTTGTAAAAATAAGATTTCAGAGGGCGCATCATCGCTTTCCGTCCTTTTCATGCTGTTCCACGGGAGTTTAGCGCCTGCATCATCCCCCTGTCACGCGGCTTTTTAAGGGAGGGAACATTCCTGCCGCCCGCCCGTTGGATGTTGGACGGCGAACAGGAAAGGTTGCATACAAAATGGCACAGGGAAGCAAAGACGCCTATACCGACAAGCAAAAACGCAAAGCGGCACATATAGAGGCCGGTTACCGCGAGCGCGGCGTTTCAAAGGATGAAGCGGAAGAGCGCGCCTGGCGCACCGTCAACAAGCAGGATGGCGGCGGCAAAAAATCCGGTTCGGGCCGCAAGAAACCGACCAGCCACTAGGCTTCGCTCGCAACCTCGTCGATAAAGGCGGCGAGATCGAAATCTATGGCGGTAAGCCCGCCTGCCTCATGCGTGGTCAGGATGATTTCCACGCGGTTATAGACGTTCGTCCATTCGGGATGGTGGCTTATTTCATCCGCATAGCCCGCGACATCGTCCATGAAATTCCACGCTTCGACGAAATCCTTGAATTTGAATTTCCGCGTGATGGCCGGACGATCGGCGTGAATTTCCCAACCGTCGAGTTCTGCCAGATTTTTGTCTATTTCCGTCTGGGTAAGTTTTTTCATAGACATTGCGCCTTGTGCCTGAGCCAGTGATCGGCAAGAACGCAGGCCATCATCGCCTCACATACAGGCGTACCGCGAAGGCCGACGCATGGATCATGCCGCCCCTTGGTCACAATGTCCGTTTCATTGCCGGATTGATCGATTGTTTGAACGGGGGTGAGGATAGAGCTTGTCGGTTTGAACGCCACGCGCACCACAATATCCTGCCCCGATGAAATGCCGCCGAGAATGCCGCCCGCATTGTTTGAAAGGAAATGCGGTGCGCCGTCCTCCATGCGGATAGCGTCCGCATTCTCTTCCCCGCCCAGCAAGGCGGCATCGAACCCTGCGCCAATCTCGACAGCCTTGACCGCGTTGATCGACATCATCGCCTTGGCCAGATCCGCATCCAGCTTGTCATAGACGGGCGCGCCGAGGCCGGCGGGAACGCCGCTCGCAACGATTTCAACGATCGCGCCGGCGGAAGAGCCGCTTTTGCGCCTTTGATCGAGGAAGGCTTCGAGTTCCGGCACGCTCGCGGCATCCGGAACCCAAAGCGGGTTTTTATCGACCTCATCCCAGTCCCAGTTTGCGCGGTCGATTTTATGCGGGCCTATCTGTACCACGGCGGCGCGAATGGATAGTTTATCGCCGAACGCATGCGAGAGAATTTTGCGCGCGACCGCCCCCGCCGCGACGCGCGAGGCCGTTTCACGGGCGGAAGAGCGCCCGCCACCGCGATAATCGCGTATGCCGTATTTGGCGTCATAGGTGAAATCTGCATGGCCGGGGCGGAATTTCGCCGCGATATCGCCGTAATCCTTCGAGCGCGCATCGACATTTTCGATAAGGAGCGCAATAGGCGTGCCGAGCGTTTTGCCTTCAAAGACGCCGGAAAGAATTTTCACCTGATCCGGCTCCGCCCTTTGCGTCGTATGGCGCGACTGGCCGGGCCTGCGCCGGTCGAGATAATGCTGGATGTCGGCCCCGGATAATTCAAGACGCGGCGGCACGCCATCGACGATACACCCGATCGCAGGGCCGTGGCTTTCCCCAAAGCTTTGATATTGAAACAATGTTCCGAAACGGTTGCCGCTCATAAAAAATATCTTCCTGCAATGGAAAGAAGGCTGACCTTAAAGCTATTTCTTCGCAAGCCCCGCAATGCGTTTCTTTTCGGCAGCGCCGCATTTTTGGCCTTTCTTGCCGTTTTCGGCAACGGCCATCGCGACGCCGTGGAGAAGCTCAACATAGGCATATTGATGTGGCGTCCATTTTTTGCCGTGTTCGAGCTGAAGCGATTTCATATAGGGCTTGAAATAATCCTTTGCCCAGTCGAGGCCGCACCAATGGGCCGTGCCGGAAAGATAGCCGCGGGCGACCGCCATCTCGCGCTCTTCATAATTCACGATAGGGTATTTCAGTTTTTTGGCGTCTGCCGGTTTTACAACCAGCTCCCCTTCGGGATTTTTTACGGACAGGAACCCCTCATGCGCCTTTTTGGAAAGCTCTTCCACCAGTTCCTTGGGCGGCTTGCCGTCATCGGCATGGGACGGAAAGGCAAGACCCGCCGCCAGAAAAGCCGCAAGCCCCATGGCTTTCAAGAAAACGGTAAATGAGCGCGGCGCGGCCATGGTTATGCAGCCTCTCCTTTAGGGGCGAGCGATTGGAGCAGCTCCGCCGTTTCCGCCGCCGTATCGACGGAACACATGCCGACCGTATGATAGCCGGAATCGACATGCAAAACCTCGCCCGTTACGCCGGAGCCGAGATCGGACAAAAGGAACAGGCCCGAACGGCCCACATCCTCGATCGTCACGTTGCGGCGGAGCGGGCTGTTCAGCTCGTTCCATTTCAGGATATAGCGGAAATCGCCGATGCCGCTGGCGGCCAGCGTTTTGATGGGGCCTGCCGAAATGGCGTTGACGCGGACGCCGCGCGGGCCGAGATCGGCGGCCAGATAGCGCACCGACGCCTCAAGCGCCGCCTTGGCCACGCCCATGACGTTATAATGCGGCATGACGCGCTCTGCGCCGTAATAGGTCAGGGTCACAAGGCTTCCGCCCTCATTCATCAACGGCGCGGCCTTTTGGGCGACCGCCGTAAAGGAATAGACTGAAATATCCATTGTTTTCAAAAAGTTATCGCGTGTTGTGTCAAGATACAGCCCGTCCAGCTCGTTCTTGTCGGAAAAAGCGATGGCATGGACGACGAAATCTATCTTGCCCCATTTCTCGCCGATTTCCTTAAAGGTCTGTTCAATAGAGTCCATATTCGTGACGTCGCAGGGCAGGACGATAGAGGAGCCGATACTGTCGGCCAGCGGTTTTACGCGCTTTTCAAGGGCTTCGCCCTGATAGGTAAAGGCCAGCTCGGCCCCCGCTTCATGGGCGGCTTTCGAGATGCCCCAGGCGATGGAACGGTCGTTCGCGACCCCCATAATCACGCCTTTTTTACCTGCCAGCCAGTTTTTTGCCGTTTCCGTCATATCATTATGCTCTTGAACTTTTGAATAATGGGTTTGAATAGCCCGTATCCTACACAATTCCGGCTTTGCGTCCAGTGCTATATAGGGGCGAAAACCTTGAAAAAACCCTCTTCTTGAGGCTTTGTTAACCTAACCTGCCTATGATTTTAACCATGTTCCATAGCGGGGACATGGGGACGATCGCATGACGTTAAGACAAGACATAGTAGAGGATATCTGCGCCCTCACGGCCCGGCAGGTGCAGGAATTGTACCCGACGCTCCAGCTTATGTTCATCCCGCATGAAAACGGCCAGTTCGGCGCGGTCGTCGAGGCAAGGGAACATGAAACCATCAACCATCCGGCGGCAAAAATAGCCCGCGCGATTTTGGAAAAAAACACGGCGCGCGACCTGTCCGGCTTTCTCGGCATGGCGATTGAGCATAAGGTCAAATGGTTCGGCCTCAGCAGCCGCGAATATATCCTGGCGCTCTTCAACGTCAATCTCGGCGATTTTGAAACCGCCAAGGATGCCCGCCGCGGCCTTTATCACATGGCATGGCACGCGATTGAATTGTTCGACGTGCGCCAGCGCCCGCAATATATTTCAAAATTCCGTTCAGGCCCCCTCGTCCCCAAACGCTCCCCCATGAACTTTGCGCGGCTGAACCTGCAAGCGGATCTTTTCTCCGCCATCATGTGCGGCCTGATGGGGGATGAAGATTCCCTTGACGATCTCGCCCACAGGCGCGCGCAGGATTCCGTGGCCCCCGTCTATACGCGCCGCGCCGAAGACTACCCGTTCGTCATCGCCCATGAAACCGCCCGCTTTGCGCTGGAACGCCTGCGCGAGATGAATCCCGAAAGGCCCAAATTCATCTATTATGCGCGGCAGGTCGCCATCGAGGTCAGCCAGACATTCGACGAGGCCAATATCCGCCAATGGTGGGGATTTTCCGAACCCGCGCAGGACATGGCATGGCGCGATTTTTCCGCCAACACGATTTTGGGATGCGCCGTCAATACAAGCGCGGATCCGTTTGTCCGCGCGACCGCGCATCTCGTTTCCGACCTGACGCAGATACGGCCTCTCTCCCGCGTGGACGTGTCCGGCACTTATAACGCTTTCGCCGGGCAGGAACAAAACCAGATGCTCCACCGCGAGATGATCGAAAAGACCTTTCAGGAAGCCATGGCGCGCGGTGTGGAGATGGAAAGCGGCCAGCCCTTGCTGCTCGCGGCCTATGAACAAAATGAAAAACTGACCGAAGGCCGCATTATCGGCTGGTGTGCCAACGCCCTGCAAGCCGCTGCCCGCGCCTTTGAAAACGCCCTCGTCACGGGCGTATCGCCGTCACAGGCCGCGGCGCTTGAATTTGAAAGCACGAAGAATGAAACGGATTGGGATACGCTGAAGAAAATCGGCGAAACCGTCACCGAACAAAGGAGGAGCGGCTTTACCGTCACCTTGAACAGCCTTGCGGATATGTGCAACGGCCAGCCGGCCTTTTCCGTCATCTCCGCCTCTTTGCAAAATAGTATCAATACACCCGTTCTGGCCAACGCGCCCAAGGCCGCGAATGATTTCATGCCGGCGGCTCCCGCGCCGTCCGCGCCAAGCCTCGGCCCGTCGGCGCCCGCCCCCACGGCGGCGCAGGAGCTTTCTCATATGCCCATGTCTGCGCCCGTTCCTTCCGGCCCGTCGCTCGGCGGTTCCGGCAATGCCGCAATCCGTCAGAGGATGATGCAGGAAAGATTGCGCCAGCAACAGGCGGCGCAGAATAAAACGGACGATGATTCCAAAAAGGAATAGCCATAGCCTGCAAAGAATAAAATTTACGCATAAAAGCAAAAAGACCGCCTTGTGGGGCGGTCTTTGCCATTCAGGATGAAAGGCGGTTTAGCTGGCGACGCGCCATGTGCCGTCAGGCTGCTGGCAGGCCGTGCCGTGGCCGGTTTCCTGACGCCCGCCGACATAGATTGTCTGCGTATATTCACGGCAATAGGAACCGGCGGACGTGCGGCCGTCACGCACCGGCGTAATCGTGCCGTAATTGCCGGATTCGGGGTTGTTCCAACGGATCGTTTCACCGATGGGGGCCGTATAGGCGCGCTGGTTCGCCTGCGCGACATAGGCCTGATCCGCGCGGTCGAGAGAGCTGCCGATTTCAGAGCCCAGAAGGCCGCCGAGCAGGACGCCCGCGCCCGTCGCCCAAAGACGTCCCGAACCGCCGCCGATTTGCGAGCCGGCAAGACCGCCCAGAACGGCGCCGCCGCCGGTTCCGATAAGCTGTTTGTTCCCCATGCCGCTGGTCGTATTACAGGCCCCCAGCGCCGCCGTAGAAATAATAGCCAAAGCCAAAATAGATTTTTTCATGTTCGTTTTCTTCCTTCTCTTGCGCTTTTAACGAATAGCTATACGTTAAGTTCCAATTCCGACAAAACCATGACAGTCTATACCATGGAACCGACATAAATATGAACACAGATTACGCCCTTTATACGGACGATCCGTACAAAACCTTCGCCGCGTGGCTGGAAGAAGCGAAAGCCGCGGAAATCAACGATCCGAACGCGATGAACCTTGCCACGGCAGACACGCGGGGCCGCCCATCCAATCGCATGGTCTTGCTCAATGGGCTGGACGAAAGGGGCTTTGTCTTCTTCACCAACGTGGAAAGCCGCAAAGGCGGGGAATTGACAGAAAACCCCCATGCCGCCCTTTGCTTCCACTGGAAGAGCCTCAGGCGGCAGGTGCGCATCGAAGGGAAGGCCGAAGCCGTTACGGATGAAGAGGCCGACGCCTATTACAACTCCCGCCCGCGCATCAGCCGCATCGGGTCATGGGCGTCGCGGCAATCGCGCCCCCTTCCCGTCTTTTCCGATCTCGAAGAGGCCGTGAAAAAATATGATGCGCAATTCACGAACGGCGACGCCATCCCCCGCCCGCCCTACTGGAGGGGCTTTCGCATTGCCCCCGAACGGATCGAATTCTGGATCGACGGGGAATTCCGCCTGCACCGCCGCCATGTTTTCGAACTGGAAAATGGCGGCTGGAAAAATTATATGATTTACCCATGAGCGGGATTATCCAAAAAGCGAAAGAACTGGCGGGCGAACACCATGCGGCCCTGCATCTATATGACGCGGCGCGCACGCCCGCCATCACGCATATTGCAGAGGTCGCGGCCCTCGTCGAAACCCATGGCGGGACGGAAGACATGATCGCGGCGGCATGGCTGCACGACATTGCCGAGGACACAGCCGTCAGAATCGCCGCCATAGAACGGATCTTCGGCCCCCTTATTGCGGATCACGTCGATGCGCTAACCGACCCGCCGCATTTCGAGGCGCTTCCGTTGGAAGAGCGAAAGCCCATGCAGGCGGAGCGCTTGCAAGGCAAAAGCGGCGCGGTCAAGCTCATCAAACTATGCGATCAGCTTTCAAACGTAATGCGCGTTCTGGATAATCCGCCGGACGACTGGGACGAATCCACGCAATTCCTTTATATAAAGGGCGCGAAGCAAGTCGCGGATTGTTGCCGCGGCGCCTGCCCCGCGCTCGACTTATTGTTCGATACGGCCTATGAAAGGGCCTGCATAAAATATGGAGATGTAAAATGAGCGATGAAAAACTTTCTTTCGGCACGGATGTTTCCCGCCTTCTCGACATTGTCGCCAACGCGCTTTATACGAACCGCGACGTGTTCCTGCGCGAGCTGATTTCCAACGGGGCGGATGCGTGCGACAAGCTGCGCTATCAGGCGCTGCAAAACCCCGCCCTGCCGCACGGCGATTATAAAATCACCATTGAAAAAGATACGGATAAAAGAACCCTGACCATCGCCGATAACGGCATCGGGATGAACAGGGACGATTTGATCGAAAATCTCGGCACGATCGCCCGCTCCGGCACAGCCGCCATGATGGAAGCCGCGAAACAGGCCGGAACGGAAAAAGGCGCGCTCAATCTCATCGGCCACTTCGGCGTCGGGTTTTATGCCTCCTTCATGGTCGCCGACCGCGTCGAAGTCTATTCCTGCAAGGCGGGGGAAGAACAGACATGGCACTGGGATTCCGACGGGCGCTCCGGCTACGCCATCCGCACCGAAGAAGAAAACAGGCTGGAGCGCGGGACGAAAATCATCCTTCACTTAAAAGACGACGCGTCCGACTTCCTGATCGACGATAAAATCAAACAGGTCGTCCTCACCTATTCCGACCATGTCGCCGTCCCTGTCTTTATCGGCGGCGAGGATAAGCCCGTCAACGCGGCCTCCGCCCTGTGGACGCGCCCGAAAAACGAAATCACAAAAGAACAATATACGGAATTCTACCACCATATCGGCAACGTCTTTGACGAGCCGCTCCTGACCAGCCACTGGCGGGCCGAAGGGGTGATTGAATATAACGCGCTTTTATTCATCCCGACGATGCGCCCGTTCGACCTCTATGAGCCGGGCCGGAAGAACGCCGTGCGGCTTTACGTCAAGCGCGTCTTTATCACCGACCATGTGCCGAACCTTGTCTATCCGTGGCTCCGTTTCCTGCGCGGCGTGATTGATTCAGAGGATTTGCCGCTGAATATCAGCCGCGAGATGCTCCAGAACAATCCGGTCGTCACGAAGATCAGGAGCGGCGTTACAAAGCGCGTCCTGTCCGATCTCGCGGCGCTCGCCGAACGCGACGCAACCGCCTTTGAAACATTCTGGTACCAGTTCGGCATGGTGGTAAAGGAAGGGCTTTACGATGCGGCGGAACACAGGGACGCCATCTTTAAAATATGCAGGTTCTTTTCGACGCACGCGCCGCGCAGGCTGGCCAGCCTTGACGATTATATCGGGCGCATGAAGGACGGGCAGGAAGAGATTTACTATCTGCTCGGCGAAAATGTCGATGCGCTCGAAAAATCGCCGCAGCTCGAAGGGTTCAGGGCGCGCGGGCTTGAAGTGCTGTTCTTCAACGACACGATCGATTCCTTCTGGCTGCAAATGGCAGGCGAATATAAGGGCAAGAAATTCGTATCCATCACGAAAGGCTCCATCGACCTCGATAAATTCGCCGCCGCGGAAAAGGAAGAAAACAGCCCGGATGAAATAGAAAAGCCGGACGGGGATTCCATCGCCGCCCTTCTCGGCGTTTTGGGCGAGGAGCTGAAGAACGACGTCAAATCCGTCAGGATTTCAAACAGGCTTACGGATTCCCCCGTCTGCCTTATCGCGGACGAGGCCGGAGTCGATATGCATATGGAACGGGTTTTGAAAATCCAGCAAAAATTCGAACCCGCCGACAACAAGAAAATACTGGAAATCAACGACGGTCATGCGCTTATCGCAAGGCTCGCTGCGCTGGCACAGGCGGACAAGGACGCCCCGGTGCTAAAGGACGCGGCGCGGCTCCTCTACGATCAGGCCTGCATCGTTCAGGGGGAGCCGGTGAACGACCCCTCCTCCTTCGTCCGGCGGATGGCGGAGTTTATGCAACGCGGCCTTGCCGCATAACGCGCTGATATATATAGATATTGCAATTTCTTATGGACAAAGCGGCTATTTGCCCCTAGCTTTTCCATATGCAAAATATGCAACAAAAATTAAAGCCGGGCTGGGACGAACAGCAGGTGCGCGATTGGTATGAGGGGGTCGTCGCGGAAGGCAAAAAGCGGGACTATGCGGATATTATTTCGCGCGTCACCCGCCTGCCCGCCAACACCCATACCGTCAAATCATATGCGGTAATGTCCGATGGCAATCCCGCCTTCCGGATCACGGTCGGCGACGTCAATAACGGCAATCCGAATATCCTGCTTACCGGCGGCGTGCATGGGTATGAACCGAGCGGGATCGAGGCCGCGCTTGCCTTTGCGAAAGATCACGCCCCGCACCTGACGAAAGAATTTAATTTCGTGATCTATCCGTGCATCAGCCCGTGGGCCTATGAATATGATCAAAGATGGAATCCGCAAGGGGAAGATCCGAACAGGCTTTTCACACGGATTCCAAAGGCGGCAAAAGCGGGCCTGCACCGCACTTTCTTTATTGATGAATGCCAAAGCTTTATGGACTCGATGGAAGAAGAGAATGTAAAATTCCTTTGCGCCATCGACAAGCATGAAACCAACGACCGCGACAAGGAATTACGCCTCTCGCGCGCCGCGCGTTTTGACGAGGCGCTTGCCCCCGATCACAAGGAAATCCCGCAAGGCTATTACCTGACGCTAAGCCAGCGTGAAAGCGCCGGAGAAAATGGCCGCCAGCTTCTGTTTGGCCAATCCATCATTGATAAAGTCGGCAAGGTTTCACCCATTGCGCCCGAAGCGACCATCCTGAACGGCAGGATCAATTATGGCGGGGTTATCCTGTCGCCGCCGTCGGACGGGCTTATGAGAACCTATCTCGACAATCACGCGCGGCTTGTGGCGGTTACGGAAGTCTATCCGGATCACAAGGATATGACGCCGGAAAAAAACATCGAGGCGCAACTGGCCTCAACATACGGTGCATTGAATTATATACGGCAATTGCGCCCTTAAATCCTACAACATGCCTTGATAATGCCGCGCGGCCATTTCTTCGATCTCCTCTTCGGAAAAATCGAAATTGACGGCAAGCTCCTCAATCATCACTTCACGCAGGAGAGAGGTCAGATCGTCTTGTGTTTCGCACCATAAATCGAGGATCGGGCGGCGGTAGAAAATAAGGACATCGTCATCGTTGGCGACCTTGCGCTCGACGCCGGGGGATATTTCCTTGCCGCTGCGAAAGAGCGCCACAAGGTCATAGGGATCGTCCAGATCCATTTCCGCCTGCGTCGCGTCGTCGGCGAAATCCTCGACCATGATCGCCAGATCTTCACAATGTTCCAGAATCTCTTCGGGCAGGCTTTCAACAATCCCCTTTGCCATCGTTTCAATATCATCTTGCGACGGCGGCAAAGAAAAATTCATGATTATCCTGTTTTGATCCATTGCAATGTCCCCTTGTCATGCTTCAAATTGTCATGCCTCAAAGCCAAAGACACCCTTATATTTCCGTGTTTCCTTAAGCTACGCCGAATTTCCGCACTTGCCAATGATGTTTATACGAAAAATAGGCGCTTGTTCACTGTTGTCAGCGCGGGGGAAAAGTGTGAATCTGGATTGGAATGTTCGGGGGAGCCGTGAACTATAATTTTTCAAAAGTGAAAGTCCTGGTCGTCGAAGACATGCAGCCCGTCCTGTCCGTCACCGTTTCTTTGCTCAAAATGATGGGATTCAAAGACGTTCACGGCGCGCGCGGCGTCGATGACGCCTACCGGCTTTTTATAGCGCATAATCATGATTTAATCATAACCGACTGGTTGATGGAGCCGCTTGACGGGCTGGATCTCGTCAAGATGGTGCGCAGGAATGAAGATACACCCAATAAATTCGTCCCCGTTATCCTGATGACCGGCTATAGCGATTCAAACCATGTCGAAAAAGCGCGCGATGCGGGAATCACCGAATTTCTTATGAAACCTTATCTGGCGAAGGATATGTATGCCCGCATCGTGCAGGTAATCGAAAGGCCCAGACTCTTCGTCGAAGACAGTGATTTCTTCGGCCCCGACCGGCGGCGGAAAAAGAATTTCGCCTATCTTGGCAAGAACAAGCGCGATTATACCCGCGATGCCGATTCCCTGCACTGGCCTGAAACCAGGCGGCAAGACGGCAAGGCCGTCAGGGATCTGCGCGAAGAAACAGAAAAATTATAACGGCAGGATGCAGGCCATATCAGCATGACGAAAAAACCGCTCTTTATCAATCCGGGCAATAAGCTGAAGGAAAAAGTCGGCGATGGCGGCCTTCCCCCTGCGATTTTGCAAAAATGCGAACAGTTTCTTGAAAGCATTCCCGTTGATTTCACCCCTTACGGTTTCCGCTTCCTTGAAGAGCTTAAAACCATGCGGCAGCGGGTTGGAACAAACGGCGCCGATGAGGCCGCTCTATTGCAAATAATCGCAAACCCCATCATGCAGCTTAAATCCAATAGCGGCATGTTCCAGTACCAGCTTATTTCGATGATATCGGACGTCATGCTCCGCTTTATGGAGCATGTCCGCGTCCCCGATGCGGAATTCATCGTTATTTTCGACGTTTATCTCAACCTGCTGGAGAATATTCTTAACAAACAATTAAGGGGCGATTGCGGGCGGGAAGGTTATCGTTTGACGCAAGATCTGCACAAAGCCTGCCTGCATTACTATGAAAGCCACGGGATCAGGCCGTAATTTCCTTTTTCCTTCGCCAGTGCGGCATTTTTTATGCTATGATCCTTTTATGAGTCCAGTTCACGCAGCTACCGTACAAACGGCCATGGTTCAGCAGCAAGTCGCCCTGTCGATGATCAAACAGGCGGCGGAGATGCAAACGCAGGTTGCCGATATATTGATGGCGACGGTTTCGGGGCGCGGCAGCGTCGTCGATATGGCCGCCTGACCTGCCCCTGCCTGTCCCGCCGTCCGGACAAGCCCCCCTTTTTACCTTATCGCTCTTTTTATAATGATCAGGATACGAGTTCCGCCTGCGGGAAGCCTTTGAGCGCCTCATCAACCTCGGCGATATAGGGATAGGATTCCTGCGCCCCTTTGCGCGTGCAGGAAAGACTCGCCGCGACGCTTGCCCGCCGCATCGCCGCACCAAGCGTTTGCTTTTCATGCAAGGCCGCCGCCAGCGTCCCGCAAAAACAATCGCCAGCCCCGATCGTGTCGCCCATTTCCTTCACGGGCAGCGCGGGAACGCGCCAATGCTGGCCCGTCTTTGTAAGGGCGAACGCGCCCTTTTCACCGAGCGTCACGATACAGTCAAGCTTGCCTTTTTCAGACAGGAATTTTGCGATTTGGGGGAGTTGCTGCGTCCGCGCGATGCCGAAAATCTCACCAAGATACCGCGCCTCATGCTCGTTGACGACAAGATAGTCAACCAGCTCCAGCGCCTTTTGCGGTATCTCTATCGCGGGTGCGAGGTTGAGCATCACGGACGCCCCGTTCGCCTTGGCGCGCTCCATCAGCGCGATATTTTCCGCCAGCGGCGTTTCCATCTGGAACATGACGATATTGCCGGCTTTTAAAATCTCGTTCGGCACCTGTGAAGCCTGTATGTCGGCGTTCGCGCCGGAGGCCACCACAATCTGGTTCTCGCCCGTGCGATCGCATGTGATAAACGCCATGCCGGTCGGCAGGACTTCGGACACGGCAACGCCTGATGTCACGACCTCGTTGCGGCGCAACCCGATAAGGAGCCGGTGCGCCATGGCGTCGTCGCCGACCTTGCCGATAAGCGCCGTTTTCACGCCGCCGCGCGCCGCCGCCAGCGACTGGTTCGCGCCCTTGCCGCCGGGGCTCATCTCATAGCTCGGCGCGACGACCGTTTCCCCCGGCTGCGGGAATGTATGAAGCCGCATATTTACGTCCATATTGATGGAGCCGAAAACCACTATCATGTGTAATCCTGATATTTGCGCTGTTCAGGCGCGTTGACGGAGGGTATAAATCCATATGGACTATAATCACATATTCGCCCAAAAAGTCGAGGCGCTCAAGGACGAAGGACGCTACCGCCATTTTGCCCCCCTTGAAAGGCTTTGCGGGGACTTTCCCAAGGCCCTTTATACCGCGCCGGACGGCAGCCGGAAAACCGTTACCATCTGGTGCTCCAACGACTATCTCGGTATGGGGCAAAACCCCGTGATTCTGGACGCGATGAAGGACGCCGTGGCCCGCTATGGCGCGGGGGCCGGCGGCACGCGCAATATTTCGGGAACGCACAGGCTGCATTGCGATCTGGAAGAATCCCTTGCTGCGCTGCATAAAAAAGAGGCGGCCCTTGTCTTTTCTTCCGGCTATACGGCCAATGAGGCCGCCCTTTCGACCTTGCTGAAGCTGCTTCCCGATCCGGTGGTTTTTTCGGACGAGAAAAACCACGCCTCGATGATTCACGGCATGAAGTCGGCGGGCGCGGACAAAAGAATTTTCCGCCACAACGACACGGCGCATCTGGAAGAGCTTCTGGCGCAAGAGCCGAAAGGCCGCGCAAAAATCATTGCCTTTGAATCCGTCTATTCCATGGATGGCGATATCGCCCCTATCGGGGAGATATGCGATCTGGCGGATCGTTATAACGCCTTCACCTATCTTGACGAGGTGCATGCGGTCGGGCTTTACGGGCCGCATGGCGGCGGCGTCGCCGAAGAGCGCGGCCTTATGGATCGCATCGACATGATCGAAGGCACGTTCGGCAAGGCCTATGGCGGCATGGGCGGTTTTATCACCGGACGGCGCGAAACGATCGACGCGGTGAGATCCTGCGCGCCGGGCTTTATCTTTACGACATCCCTGCCCCCCGCAATTCTCGCGGGCGCGCTGGCCAGCGTCGAATATCTCAAGACCTCGCAGATAGAGCGCATGCGCGCCCATAAAAACGCGGGAACGCTCAAGGCTCGTCTTGATGGCGCGGGCCTGCCCTATCTGCGCGGGGAAAGCCATATCGTGCCGCTGATTGTCGGCGACGCCGTTTGCTGCCGGATGCTTACGGATATCCTGATGGAGCGGTATAATATCTATATCCAGCCGATCAACTATCCCACCGTTCCGCGCGGGACAGAGCGCATGCGCCTGACGGCGACGGCAGCCCATAGCGAGAAAGACATTGATGAACTGGTGGGCGCTCTCTTGACCTTGTACGCGGAAAACCACGTTTATAATTTCATGCGCGCCTGAAAAGCATCCGGCAGCACCGGGCGCCCTTCTCAGAGCATGAACGTGTTCGCGCATTTTTCAGCATGGCCGAGCGCCCTGTCAAGCGCCGCCATGGTCACGGAAAGATCTTCGCTCTCATCCTTCATCCAGTGCCGCAGGACAGTCAGATAAACGATCGTCAGCCCGAACACGCGCACAGCGCCCTTGACGCCGGACGTCGAAAGCCCCGCCGCCTCCATCATCCACGCCATCGAGCGCGCCAGATGCGGCAGGGAAATAACCGCCTGTTTCGGATCCGGCAAAAAGGATTTAAGGATCGATTGCACGGCCTCCCGATCCTCGTTCAGGATATCCATCCGCTCCATCAATATTTCAAACAGCCGATCCCGCTCGCCCGCCCCGTCATCCGCTCCGGAAAAAGCCTCCAGAACGCGGCGATCGACCTGCCGCCCATAGGCCGTAAGCACATCGTCTTTCCCGTCAAAAATGTCCGCCAGTTCGGAAAGCCCTATATGCGCCTTATCGGCGATGTCGGCCATGGTCACCATGTCCCACCCCATCCGCGCGGCCAGATCCAGCGCCGCCGCGACGGCGCGCTCCCTGACCGGTTTTTCGGGCTTTCGCGCTGCGGATGCGGCTTTCCCCGCCTTTGCGCCGGACTTGGCGGGGGCGGGTTTTGCCGTGGATTTGGGCTTTTTCGGTGCCATAAATGCTTGCCTTTCGGAAATCTTTCTATAGAGATACGCGTGTCATGCGACAATTTCAATATTAACGCTCAAACCCATTCAAGAGAACACGCAGATATGACCAAAACCAGCCACGGCCTTTTGACCATCGGAAACGCCATCGTCGATATCCTGGCCACCTCTACCGAAGAATTCATCGCCTCACAGGTCGAAAACGGCATGGCGCGCGGTGCGATGAACCTTATCGACGCGGATCGCGCCCTTGCCCTCTATGACGCCATGGGGCCGGCGACGCAGGCTTCCGGCGGCTCCGCCGGCAACACGATCGCGGCCTATGCCTCCTTTGGCGGCAAGGGCGCCTATATCGGCAAGGTCGCAAAGGACGAACTCGGCGCATTTTTCAGCCACGACCTCACGGCCCTTGGCGTTACTTACAATACTTCTCCCGTCGAAAAAGGTTCCCACACGGCCCGCTGCATGGTTCTTATCACACCGGACGGCGAGCGCACGATGAACACCTTCCTTGGCGCCTGTGTGGAGCTGACGCCGGACGATATTGACGAGGATCTCGTCAAAAGCGCGGAAGTGACCTATCTCGAAGGTTATTTGTTCGACCCGCCGCAGGCGATGGAGGCTTTCTACAAGGCCGCCAAAATCGCCCATGACGCGGGGCGGAAAGTATCGCTGACCCTGTCCGATTCTTTCTGCGTCGGCCGCCACCGCGCGGCGTTTCAGGAGCTTGTCGAAAACCATATCGACATCCTCTTTGCGAACGAGGAAGAAATCAAATCTCTCTATGAAACCGAAAGCTTTGAAGAAGCCTTCGCCATCGTCCGCAATAAATGCGAAATCGCGGCCCTGACGCGCAGCGAGAAAGGCTCGGTCATCATTCGCGGCGACGAGGTCACGGAAATCAAGGCCGAGCCCGTCGCCCGCGTCGTCGATACGACGGGCGCAGGCGACGCCTATGCGGCGGGCTTCCTGTTCGGTTATACGAGCAGCCTTTCCATGGCGGAATGCGGCAGGCTCGGCTCCATCGCGGCGGCGGAAGTCATTTCCCATGTCGGCCCGCGCCCGCAGGTCGCCCTTTCTTCCCTGCTCCCGCAAAAAGCGGCCTGACAAAGCGGCCTGGCGCCGCGCCCGTAAGGCGCATGCGCAATCACCCTAATCCGGCGCGGAGAAATCCGCCGCCGGATTTTTTCACCGGACGTCCACCGGACAGTCACCGGAATTTTTCTATCTGCGAATGATAGGTCGTAATCATGGTGCGGTCGGCGCACATGATTTTGATCATATCTATCCGGTCGTCGAGCCTGTCAAAAATCCCTTTCAGAGCGACGCGGGCAAAGCGTATATGCGGAAAATCGCGCTTGTCGCGCCCCATGGCGGGGATAGCCATGGATTTGATGCCCATATCCTGCGCCTTGGCAATCGCCAGACGGTAGCAATTAAGCAAATCGCGCTCCTCGAACCCGTTGCCGCCGTCCCAATCGGCCAGAACGGCCATGAACATGGCCTTGTATTTCGTCTGGAACGGCGGGAGCGTATGGACGCTGCCGCTTTTCGGCCTGATGACATGCTCCAGCACATATTCATCCAGCGCCGCGCCCGCCTCGTCCAGCACGGCCTTGTTGATCCCCCCGCCCCATTGCAGGTTCGGGCGCATGAAAAAGAGGATGGATTCACAGTCATCCTGCGCCAGCAAACCGCCGAATTCGACCTTTATCTTGGCGATATTCCGTTCCCCGTGCTTGTTGAGACTTAATTTCTGCGCTATGCGTTTAAACATGATCTACCCGCTTGTCATCTCCATCCTGACGCTCCTTTTGCTCCCCGCGGCGGCACAGGCCGAAACTCTCTACGGCCTCGCCATGACGGGCGACGCAAAATACGGTCCCCATGATACGCATTTTTCCTACGTCAATCCAGATGCTCCGAAAGGGGGCGCGTTAAAACAGGCGGCAATCGGGACATTCGACACGGTGAACCCCTATACGATCAGGGGAAAAGCGGCGCTCGGCATGGAGCTTGTGACCGATCGGCTCATGGCGCGGGCGTGGGACGAGCCTTTTACCATGTACCCGCTGGTCGCCGAACGGGTGGAGGTTCCGGCGGATCGCTCCTCCATCACCTTCTTCCTGAATCCAAAGGCGCGGTTCCATGACGGCTCCCCCGTCACAGCCGATGATATCGCCTTCAGCTTTGAAACGCTGAAAGACCATGGCCGCCCGAATATGCGCCGCATCTATAAGCTCGTGACAAGCGTTGAAACGCCGGACAAAAGCACAATCACCTTCAGGCTGGGGGAAGGCCGTGACCGCGAAACCATCATGATCCTCGCCCTGATGCCCGTCCTGTCCAAGACCTATTGGGCGGACAGGGAATTCGACAGGGCGACCTTAACGCCCTTCCTGTCCGGCGGCCCTTATAAAATCGCCGCCATCGACGCAGGGCGCAAGATCACCTATGAGCGCGTCAAAGATTATTGGGGCGCGGATCTCCTTCCCAATAAAGGCCATTATAATTTCGATACCGTCACCTATGATTATTTCCGCGACGATTCCATCGCCTTTGAAAATTTCAAGGCGGGGGAGCTTAATCTGCGCCGCGAATGGGATGCGGGGAACTGGCAGTCCGGCTATCATTTTCCGGCGCTCCGCGATGGCCGCGCCGTCAAGGAGGCCCTCCCCCACGGCAGGCCGGATCGCGTCCGCGGCTTTATTTTCAACACCCGCCGCGAGCCGTTCAAGGATATCCGCGTGCGGCAGGCGCTTAATCTCGTCTTTGATTTCGAATGGATGAACAGGACTCTCTATAACGGCCTGTATGAGCGGATTAACAGCTATTTCCCCAATACCGAGCTTGCCGCGACCGCCACGCCGCCACCCACGGACAACGCAAATCCTGCACAAATGCGGGAGAATATGAGGAAGGCCGACGCGCTCCTGCGCGAAGCCGGATGGATCGTCAGGGACGGCGTCCGCGTGCATGAGGAAACAGGCAGGGTCTTGCGTTTCGAGATTATGCTGGACGAACCGTCCAACGAGAAAATCGCCCTCTCCTTCGCCCGCAGCTTAAAGCGCCTCGGCATCACGCCCGCCGTGCGCGTTCTGGATAGCGCCGCCTTTCTGGGGCGGCTTAACGAGTATGATTTCGACATGACGCTCTATTTCTGGATGTCCACCCTTTCCCCCGGAACCGAGCAGTATCTTTACTGGAGCTGTGAATCCGCGAACACCCCGTCACGGTGGAATTATGCGGGAATTTGCGATCCGGAAATTGACGCGTTGAGCCAGTCCATCGCCGGCTCGAAAACGCGGCGGGAGCTGGTGGAGCGCGTCCGCGCCCTCGATTCCGCCCTGATGAAGGGGGCCTATATGATCCCGCTTTACTATAATAAAAACGATTTTGTGGCCTATTGGGAGCCGCTCGCCCATCCAGACACCATGCCGCTTTACGGCACGGTTCTGGAAACATGGTGGATGAAGCCGTAAGCCCGCCCACTGCCCCTTTGAATCCGGCGGGGCGCTGTGGTTAAATAGCCCATAGATTCGCAAATCAGGTATGATCATGAAACCGCACAAAACACCGCTTCTCCTGCTCCTGTCCTTTTCCGCGCTTGCCGTCGCGGCCTGTCAGGCCACGCCGAAAATGGAGGACGCGCAATATTGGCAGCGTAAAAACTCCACCTCCGCCCTTTACCTGCGCGGGCCGAAAGCACAGCAAACCCTCCATACCGACATCGCCTCCTGCGTCAACGAGATAAGCGAGCTTGAGCGCATGGGTGCCATCCGCGACGCCATCCCCGCCGACACCGAAAGGGGCCGCGTTCCAGATCCGAACAGCGCCGACGGCAAGCTGCGCAAATGGGATTCGCCAAAACGCGACGGTTTCCTCTATGCCGAGCATTTCAACTATACGGACTTCGAAGGCTGCATGGATTATAAGGGCTGGGAGCGTATAGAGGCCCTCCCCTACGGTCAGGCGCATAATGCACGTCAGGATTACCTGCGCAACGTGCATGGCCAGCAATTCCAGAGCAAGCAGAATGTAAACCCGCAGCAGACGGCCCAGCAGGAACAGCCTGCGAGCGGCTATAAAAGCTCCGAAGGCATGAAAATAAACGAATAGCCTCTAAGGCGGCGGAACCACGCGGGATCAGGCGGGGCTGATTGTATTCCAGCCGCCAAGGAAAGCGCCGATTTTTTCCATCTGCACCCTGTCGCCATAATCAATGACAGCCGGCCATCCCGCGCCGCGCGTCGCAAGGATTTGCGAAAGGCACGGCTCCTTACCGCGAAGGGCGGCGTTTTCAAAGGCTTTTTTCATCCCCTCCCGCGCACAGGAAACGGCGAGGACGGGGGATGCGCCAATCACAGGTTCGCTTTCATAAACCTCGCCCAGCTTTGAAAAAACGGGCGATCCCGGCTCGCATAAAGCCTCGTAAAGAGAGGGCTTTACAGGAATATCGCCCAGGGCGAGTTCCGTCATGTCCGTTGCGCTCTGCATGGCGCAAAGCCCCGCCGCATACATGTAATCGTTAAAGCCGACAAAATCCTTGATGGCATAAAGCTTGTGATGGTAATGGCGCGAGCAGACATGGCGCTCCGCCTTGCGTTCCCCGTCAAGATCGACATGGACGCCGCGGCGGCCCCAGCTATGGGCGCCGTTTTCATCACCCGCCACGAATTGCATTTTACTTTCCCCAAGGGCGACGCCGAGTTCGATGCGGCTTTTCAGCCACTGGCTCCCGATCCCCTGCCCTTGCGAATCCTTACGCACATGGAAGTAAGATTCCGGCACGTTCCAGCCCATCGCGTCTTCCGCGAACAAGAACGCATAACCGGAAAATTTCTTGCCGTCATCTTCGGTAGAGCGGACGTCCACGCGGAGATGATCGTCATAGAGGTCAACCGCCAGCGATACGGGATCGGTAAAATTGGCGGTAAAGATAGAGGCGAAAGCCTCTGGCGCTATCGCAACGCGGCGCTCCCAGTTCTCCAGCGTTTCATAGCCAAGCAGGCCGGGATTGCTGATACCGTCAACACTGAAATCCACGGCGGCAAGGTGAAAATCATCCCTGCTGACGGGCCTGTTCCTTTTGGGTGAGATGGAGTGATACGCGCTCATATAAAGGCTCGAAACTTTTTATTATGTCAATGACAGTTTCCGGTTGTAACCCGCCCATCAGGCTCCGGTCAAGGGTTTTCGGATCATAGCCTTCAAAATCAACCAGTTCGTCAAAGGTCTGGGGGGTGCAGGCATAGCCCGTATGCTCGCCCCACGGCGCGTAAAGATGCGGCCAGCTCGGCCCGTACAGGCCGAAACACGGCACGCCCGAAGAAGCCGCCATGTGCAAAAGGCCGGAATCATTGCCGATATAGAAATCGCACCGGGCCAGCGCCGCCGCCGCCTCTCCGGGGTTGCCCTTGCCGATGCAATCGATCCGCCGCTCCGGCGGAACCGCTTCCAGCACCGGCACGGCCTGCGCCTCCTCCCCCTTCGCCGCGAACACCGCGACGCGGGCATGGGGCATGGGGCCGTCTTTCGCGGTCAGGAATTCCATGACGCGGATAAAATGCGCGGCGTCCCACGTCTTGCCGATCCAGTTGGCGGACGGGCCTATGCCGAGCGTCATCACATCCGCCCTCCCCGCAGCCCCCATCAGGGAATCCGCAAAAACTTCCTGTTCCCTCGTAAAAAACAAGCGCGGGGACGGCGCATCTTCCAGCCCCATCGTCCTTGCCGCCTGTTCAACCTTATGCAGGTTTTTGTCGATGGAAGGCCCGTAAATAAAGCGCTTTTTCGCCCATATCAGCCGTGAAACGGCGGAATTGCGTAAATCCACCACCATATCCCATCTGGTTCCCGCGACATCCTTCCATAAATCCAGCCAGTGGCCATGGAATTTGCGTTTTTTCACGGGGATAATGCGCGCGGCATTGGGGAATCCCTCAAACAGGCTGGCCGGCAGGGGGCCACAGGCCACCGTGACTTTCGCCTCCGGCCACCGGACGCGCATATAATCGAGCAGGCCCGTACTCAAGACCGCGTCGCCAATCCGCGTTGCCGTAATAAAGAGTATTTTCATTTTATGCATTAGACGGTTATCCTGCGCCCATGTCAAAGCCATTCTCCATAGCGCTTCCGCATCGCGGGCTTATCCATATCGAAGGGGAAGACCGCGCCTCCTTCCTTCAGGGGCTGGTCAGCAATGACGTGGAAAAAGCCGCGCCGGACAGCATCCTCTATGCCTGTCTTTTGACGCCGCAGGGAAAATTTCTCCATGATTTTTTCATCCATGCGGGCGACGGCTTCTTTTTGCTGGATTGCGAGGGCGGCGAGCGGGCGAAGGATTTGTATGAGCGCCTGTCCCGCTTCCGCCTGCGCGCGAAAGTGAAAATTTCCTATGAGGAATCCCATCCCGTCCACGCGGTTTTCGGCCATGATGCGGGACTGCCCGATCCCCGCCATCCCGATCTGGGCCGCCGCGCCTTTGAAAAGCCGGACGGGCTTGGCGAAGAAGCGTTCGAGGTCTGGGATAAAAAGCGCATCGCCCTTTGCATCCCCGACGGCAGCCGCGACATGGAGCTTGAACGCTCGACGCTGCTCGAAGCGCGCCTCGACGCGCTGAACGGCATCGACTGGAACAAGGGATGCTATATGGGGCAGGAACTCACCGCCCGCATGCATTATCGCGGCCTTGCCAAAAAGCATCTTTATAGCGTCGCCATCGACGGCGATGCGCCCCCCCCGTTTTCAGCCCTCCCCAATGGCGGGCAGATGCGTTCTTCCTGCGGCGCTATCGGGCTTGCCCTGCTCAAGGATGAAAAACTTCACGAAACCGATTACGGAGCGATCAAACCGTTATGACGATAAATTACGTTTTCTGGGATTCCGACAACACGCTCGTCAAGACGTTCGAGCATCACTGGAACAAGCATTTCGAGGTTTTGAAAACATACGGCATCCATCTGGACGATACATGGAAAGAGCGCATCTATACCAATAACGGCAACCAGAATTGGGAATGGCTTACGGGCGAACTCGGATTAAAAGCGCCGCGGGACGAATATATCGACGCGATAGATAGCTGGTATCACCGCCATATTCCGGCCATCGAAATCCGTGAAGGCGTGGTTGAGGCGCTGGAAATGATGAAGGAAAAGGGCCTGCCGATGGCCGTGGTTTCCAACGGGCGCATCCGTTCGGTCACGCCCGCGCTGGAAGCAAAGGGCTTATCGCCCTATTTCAAATTCATCCTGTGCAAGGAAGATTACGCGGGGCGCAAGCCCGATCCCGCCCCCTATCTCGCCGCCCTCACGAAGATGCGGCAAGTCACGGGGCAAGCCATAGGCGCCGGCGAATGCCTCGTCATCGAGGACGACCCCAAAGGCGTCGAGAGCGGCAGGGCGGCGGGCATGCATGTCCTCGACCGCCCGCTGGACGATCAGGACACGGCGCGTTTTATCGAAAGATGCGCCTCTTTCCTCGCCCCCTGACGCAGCGCCGCCTGCGCCGCCGCGAGGCGGGCAACCGGCACGCGGTAGGGAGAGCAAGAAACATAATCCAGCCCGGCCTCTTCAAAAAAAGCGATGGAGGCCGGATCGCCGCCATGCTCCCCGCAAATGCCCAGCTTGATTCCGGGCCGCGCCTGCTGCCCTTTTTCGCAAGCCATGCGCACAAGCCGCCCCACCCCGTCGCGATCGATCGTCACAAACGGATCTTTTTCAAAGACGGCCTGTTCGACATAGGACGGCAGGAAGCGCGCCGCGTCGTCGCGGCTCAGGCCCAGCGTCGTTTGCGTAAGGTCGTTGGTGCCGAAGCTGAAGAAAGCCGCATCCTGTGCGATTTCATCGGCCATCAACGCCGCGCGCGGCAATTCGATCATCGTGCCGACCGTATAGGAAAGTGTTTTTCCCGCCTTGCCAAAAACAGCCTCCGCCGTTTGCCCGACGAGTTTTTTCAGGATCGAAAGCTCCCGCCCCGTCGCGACCAGAGGGATCATGATTTCCGGTTCCGCACCCGTTTTAACGGCGGCCTCGAAAATCGCCCGCGCCTGCATGGCGTATATTTCCGGATAGGTAATTCCGAGGCGGCAGCCGCGATGGCCCAGCATCGGGTTGGATTCGGCAAGCTCCGCAAAGCGCAGCCGCACCTTGTTTTCGTCAAGCCCCGCCGTCTTCGCAAAATGCGCGATTTCCGCGTCGCTATGCGGCATGAATTCATGCAAAGGCGGATCGAGAAGGCGAATGGTCACGGGCCTTCCCTCCATAATCGTGAAAAGCTCTTCAAAATCCGTGCGCTGCGCGGGGAGGAGTTTTTCAAGCGCCGCTTCGCGTGCCCCGGCGGTGGAAGCGAAGATCATCTCGCGCACATGCTGGATTCTGCCGGGGTCGAAGAACATATGTTCCGTCCGGCAAAGCCCGATCCCTTCCGCCCCGAAAGACAGGGCCGTTTTCGCATCGAGCGGCGTTTCGGCATTGGCGCGCACCTTCATCCGCCGCGCCTTGTCGGCCCAACCCATGATGCTCGCGAAATCGCCGGAGAGTTCCGGCTGAACCGTCGGCACCGCGCCGCGCATCACTTCGCCCGTGCCGCCGTCAATCGTTACAATATCCCCTTCACCGATTGTGACGCCGCGCACCGTCATGATTTTCTTTTTATAATCGATCGCGATGGAACCGGCGCCGGCGACGCAGGCGCGCCCCATGCCGCGCGCGACAACGGCGGCATGCGACGTCATCCCGCCGCGCGTCGTCAGGATACCGGCGGCGGCATGCATGCCGTGAATATCTTCGGGCGATGTTTCTGTGCGGCACAGTATGACTTTTTCGCCCGCTTTCGCCATGTCTTCCGCCATATTGGAATCGAAAACGACCTTGCCGCTCGCCGCCCCCGGAGAGGCCGGCAGGCCTATCGCAATCACGTCCTTCGGTGCGGCGGGGTCGAGCGCCGGGTGTAAAAGCTGATCCAGCGCATGCGGATCGACGCGCAGGACGGCTTCATCCTCGCCAATCAGTTTTTCGGCGACCATATCAACGGCGATTTTCAAGGCCGCCGCGGCGGTGCGTTTTCCGGTGCGGGTCTGGAGCATGTAAAGCTTTCCCTGCTGCACCGTGAATTCGATATCCTGCATATCGCGGTAATGTTTTTCGAGCGTTTCGCGCACCGCGTCGAGTTGGCCGAACACGTCCGGCATAACCTCTTCCATGGAGGGAAGATCGCTCCCCTCTTTTTCGCGGCCCTTGATGGTGAGCGATTGCGGCGTGCGGATGCCGGCGACGACATCCTCCCCTTGCGCGTTCACAAGATATTCGCCGTAGAAATAATTCTCGCCCGTGGACGGATCGCGGGTAAAGGCGACCCCCGTCGCGCAGTCATCGCCCATATTGCCGAACACCATGGCCTGCACGTTGACCGCCGTTCCCCATCCGTCAGGAATATCGTTAATCCGGCGGTATGTTTTCGCCCGCGCCGATTGCCATGAGCCGAACACGGCGCCGATAGCGCCCCAAAGCTGATCTTGCGGATTTTGCGGGAAGTCGCGGCCCAGTGTTTTTTTCACCATCGCCTTATAGGCGGCGGCGACTTTTTTCCATCCCGCCGCATCGACCTCCGTATCCTCGCGCACATCGGCGTCGCGTTTGTGCTGTTCGAGGATTTCTTCAAAGTCATGATGTTCCATGCCAAGCACGACATTGCCGTACATCTGGATAAAGCGGCGGTATGAATCCCACGCGAAGCGCTCGTCGCCAGAGCGGGCGGCAAGCCCTTCGACCGTTTCATCATTCAGGCCGAGATTAAGAACCGTGTCCATCATCCCCGGCATCGACACGCGCGCGCCGGAGCGGACAGATACCAGAAGGGGGTTTTCGACATCGCCGAACGAGGCCCCGACCGAGCGTTCGATGGCGGCAAGCGATTCCGCGACCTGCGCCTTCAAATCGGCGGGGTAGTTTTCCTGATGTTCGTAATAATAGGCGCAGACTTCGGTGCTGATGGTAAAGCCGGGCGGGACGGGAAGGCCTAGAGTCACCATCTCCATCAGGTTGGCCCCCTTGCCGCCCAGCAATTCTTTCGACCACCCCGCCCCCTTTTGCGTTGTACCTGCAATAAAGGGATAGACCCACTGTGCCATCTGCATACCTGCCTTCATGAAATTTCAAAAATCATAGCGATTCTTTGGTTAAAATTCATCCTTTAATATCCCGCCGCTTTTGGCGCATGAATTTCTTGCATTTTTTAGAAAACGCCGCTAAAACCGCGCACACACTTAATAAATCGGTATCGGACAATGAACACGCAGAGCCTCGCCGCGACAGCGCGTCAGGAAATATTCGGCTTTCAGCCCCGGGATGCGGGCGCACAGGTCGGCTATAACATGGCGGTGAATTATTTCGGGCCTATCGTCGATCAGGCGGAGAAAGTCCGCATGGGCATCGCCGAAGCCGATTACGGGCTGGAAACCCTGCTTAGAAACGCGTTTTTATTTTCTTCCGATCCGACCATCAACAAATTGCCGCCTGTCTGCACGGAGGAGTTAAAGCGCTGCTCCCGCAATTTCCATGCGCGCTACAAGCCGCTTTTGCAAAAGTTGAAATCCGCGCCTCTTTGCTGATTACAATTCCCGCACCATCATCAGGGCGAGATTGTCATCGACGAGGCACGCCTGCCCTTTCGCCACGCCGTCCCTGTCATAGGTTACGCCGTTCCCGTCGGGGACATAGCCGCGCTTTGCATAGAGGATTTGTGCAGGGCCGTAATCTTTCGTAAGCCCGACGCTTATCCCCATATAATCGCATTTTTGTTCGCGGGCCAGATTTTCGCAATAGTCTATCAGGGCGCCGGCAATGCCTTTGCGCCGGTGGGCGGGAGCGACATTCAAATCCTGAATTTCGGGAATGCCGAGCTTTTTATAAAAACCATAGCGCGGCCTCCAGTTCAAAAGGCAAAAGCCGCAAGGCTCGTCCGTATTTTCCCCGAAAGCCATATAAATATCGGCGCTTTCAAGCGCCTTCCTGAAATATCCGTCATCCTTTTTTCCGGCAAGCGCATAAAGTTTTTCAAGCGCGGGGATATCGCCTGTACCGGCACGGCGGATCGAAATCATAGGCCGAACCGCCCCCAGAATGTTTTTTCTTCCGCTGCATCGATCAACGCGCCCGCATCAATCAGCCCGCCGGACGCAAGACGGCTCTCGCCGCCGAACGGCAACAGGCCGGAAAGCAATGTTTTCCTGTCCGGCGTGAAATATTTGAACCTTATATCCTCGCCGAATTTTTCCTTCATCACGGACGTATAATCGCCGATGCCGTCGATAAGGCCCAAAGCAAGCGCGTCGCCACCTGTCCAAAAGGCTCCTTCCAGCAATTCGCTTTCATTGCTGCCGAGCCGCGTCCCCCTGCGCTCCTTCACCCATGACTTAAAATTTTCATGCATGGAATCCTGCAGCGCCCGCAGCCGCGATACGTCTTCCGGCTTTTCGGGCCGGAACGGGTCGAGAAAGGATTTATCGCGCCCCGCCGTGTGGATGCGGCGCTCTATGGCGTGTCTGGCGATAAAACCATCAAGGCCGAAACCGGACGAAATAACGCCGATAGAGCCGACGATGGATGTTTCCTGCGCGTATATTTCATCGGCGGCGCAGGAAAGCCAATAGCCGCCGGACGCGGCGACGTCCTCGATAAACGCATAGACCGGAATATTTTTGTCCGCGGCAAGCGTGCGGATTTGCGAGGCAATAAGCGAACATTGCGCGGGCGCGCCGCCGGGGGAATTGATAACCAGCACAAGCGCACGCAGGCGCGGCGTTTCAAACGCTTTTTCAAAAACCTCCCTGAATTTTTGATAATTGATACCGGCGCGGCGCATTACTGAATTATCAGCGATAACACCTGCCATGCGAATGATCGCAATTTTGCCGCGCGGGTTTAAATAATCGCCGATAAACGGTATCTCGTCCAGGTAACGCGCCCAGCGGCTTTTTCCTGCATCAATCTCATCGGGAATATCATTGCCTGCCATAAGGCCACCTTATCCAATTGCCTTGCCGCTGCGCAAGATGGCATCGGCTTCCTTTGTATAATCCCCGTTTTCTTCATGTAAAACAATGCCGTAATGAAGGGACGCCGGCGTCTTTCGATCTTTTAGCGCGCGGATAATAACGCGGCGGGCCGCCTGCCCCTCTTTGGGATAAAGGGGAAAAATCTCCACAGCGCCGAATTTCCGGCCCAGTTCACGGATGATTTTATCGGTATAATCCGCGCGGTGAATGATCGTTATCGAGCCGCCGGATTTCAGGTTGCGAAAGCCCGCGTCAATCCAGTCTTTTAACGTCACCTCGCCGCCATCATGGCCGAGGGCCACCGCTTTTTCCGCCGAAGATGACGGGGTATAGGTTCCTGAATCCAGATAAGGCGGATTGCATATGACATGGTCGAAGCGCGCATTCTCATCGCATATAGAGGCGCGTATATCCGCGCAGATAAAATCGGCCCGCCCCGCCGCGCCGTTCAGGGCGATATTGGCGCGGGCCAGATCGACATGGCTTTGCTGGATTTCCAGCCCCGTCACATGGATTTGGGGGCAGCGCCAAAGCAGGCAAAAAGCGGCCCCGCCAACCCCCGTTCCCATATCCAGAACGCGGTTTTCCCCCTCTGCAGGGCAGGCGGCGGCCAGAAACACGGAATCCATGGACGTCCTGAAACCGTCCTTCGCCTGTAAAAGCCGGACTTTATGGTCGAGAACATGGATTTCAGGGGGTATTTCCGTCATAAAACGCCTTTAAGTTCCTTATAAATTCCATGCCGCATAAAATACCTTGCGGCCCGCCCTAGGCTGGTCTAAGTCAGGTTTATGACAGGGTTAAACCGCAAGCAAGACGAAAAAGAGCGCCGGAATCCGGTTGAGGGGCTGCAAACCCTGCTCGCCGCCGATATGGATGCGGTCAATGCGATGATTATCGCCCGCATGGACTCCCCCGTCCCCATGATTCCGCAACTGGCGGGCTATCTGATTGCGGCGGGCGGGAAACGCATCCGTCCGCTGATGACCCTTGCGGCCTCAAAGCTTTTCGGCGCCGATATGACCCGCGCCCACAGGCTCGCCGCCGCCGTCGAATTCATCCATACGGCGACATTGCTCCATGACGACGTCGTCGATGCCAGCGACGAGCGGCGCGGCAAGAAATCCGCCAACGCCGTGTTCGGCAACGAGGCCAGCGTGCTGGTCGGTGATTTCCTTTTCTCCCGCGCCTTTCAATTGATGGTCGAAGACGGCAATCTCGACGTCCTTAAAACATTGTCCGACGCCTCCGCCATTATCGCGCAGGGCGAGGTGCTTCAGCTTTCGACGCAAGGCGATCTTGCAACCGACATGGATGCGTATCTCGATGTAATCAAGGGCAAGACGGCGGCCCTTTTCGCCGCCGCCTGCGAAGTCGGGCCGCTGGTTGCCGGAAGCGACGAAAACGCCGTGCGCATCATGGCCGAATACGGCATGAATCTCGGCATCGCCTTCCAGATTGCCGATGACCTTCTCGATTACAACGCCGATCGCGCAAAGCTCGGCAAGGCCGTCGGCGATGATTTCCGCGAAGGCAAGATGACCGCGCCCATCATCATCGCCCTTCAAAAAGCCAATGACGAGGAGCGGGCCTTTTGGCAGCGCACCCTCGCCGAACGCGATCAGAATGACAGCGACCTCATCCGCGCCCAGTCCATCCTCGCCCGTCACGGCGCGCTGGAGGCCGGGCTGGATCTGGCCCGCCATTATTGCCGCCTTGCCCGCGAAGCGCTGGCCGAAGCGCCGGATTCCCCGTTGCGGGCGCTGCTGGATTCCCTGGCCGTTTATACGGTCGAGCGGAGCTTTTAGGGCGTTTCCGGCCCCCAAAAGACCCTCTGGACAAACCCCGCCCCGATCCCCTATAAAAACCCCATCCACAGGAGTCGGGGTGTAGCGCAGCCTGGTAGCGCGCTTCGTTCGGGACGAAGAGGTCGAAGGTTCGAATCCTTTCACCCCGACCATAATTTTCAAGATGATGCCTCTTTCGATGAGGGCCTGAAACCTTCCTTTTATATGCCTCTATGCGGCGCGGGCTTTACTGCGCGCGGGGACGCATTCGAACCCTTTTATGCAGGCCCGTTTTCACAATAGGGCGTTTCAAGCGGCGGTTTACGATGCCAGTTTTGCGCGGCGGGCCTGATCGGTTTTGCGGGCCTCGTTGATAAGGCTGCGGGCGGCGGCGTTAGATTCTTCCGTCGTGACATCGCCCGCGAGCATGCGCGATATTTCATTGATGCGGGATTCGAGCGGCAGGCTGTTGACGACGGAGCGCGTAACCTCTCCTTCGGAGGCCTTGCTGACATGAAGATGCTGATCGCCGCGCGAGGCGACTTGCGGGCTGTGCGTAATCACAAGAACCTGCGTCGTATCGGCAAGCATCGCAAGACGGTCGCCCACGGCGGCGGCGGCGGCGCCGCCGATCCCCGTGTCAACCTCGTCAAAGATAAGCGTCGGGATGGTCTGCACTTTCTGCACCACGACCTTCAGCGCGAGGATAAGCCTTGCAAGCTCTCCCCCCGACGCCGTTTCGGCAACGGGACTAAAGGGCATGCCGGGGTTCATTCGCGCGGTAAAGGTCACTTTATTGATGCCGAGCCTCGTCCACGGCATATCGGCTTTTTCTTCGACCTTGACCTCGAACTGCGCTTTTTCGAGTTTGAGCGGCGCAAGCTCCGCCGTAATCGCCGCGCTTAATTTCTCGCCCGCCTCGATCCGTTTTTCGGTCAGGATATGGGCATGGTGGCGATAGCTGTTTTTCGCTTCGATCAGCGCATCTTCCATACGGGCGATATTCTCGCGGCCATTTTTCAACCGGTCGCGCTTGGACGCCATCTCTTCAAAGAAATCCGTCAGATTCTCGAACGGGACTTCCTCCTGGGTCGATATATCGTCGAGAACATCCAGTATCCCCGCATAATGTTCGAGCGGGCCTGTATCTATTTCATATTCCGGCGCGATGCGGCGCATCTCCGTGACGGCTGCGCGGGAATTATCGAGCGCCGTTTTCAAATGGTCGGCAAGTTTTTCGACTTTTTCCGCATCCAGATCGGGGTTGTTGCGGATCATGTTTTCCGCGGACGCCAGCCCCATCACGATACCGTTCGCGGCGATCAGCTGGGACAGGATCGCCTGAAAGGATTCCGACGTTTCGCGCGCGGTGCGAAGCCTTGCATATTCCGCCTCGACCTCCTCGATAAAGCCGCGCTTCATCCCGATTTTTTCAAAGCGGGCGACGATTTTTTCAATGTGCGGGGCTTCGCGCTTATGTGCGGTCAGGAATATTTTTTCTTCCTCAAGCTCTTTTGCCGTGCGTTTGACGTCGCGCAGGGCATCGGCGACATTGGCAAGGATTTCGGGCGGGAAGCCGCCGGAAAGATCGAGAAGATGCAGCTGGTTTTCCGGCGCAAGAAGGCTCTGGTTCGCGAACTGGCCGTGAATTTCAACGAGGAACTCCCCGACCTCCTTTAAAAGCGGCAGGTCGATTTTCTTGCCGTTAAGGGAAATATCGTCCTCGCCCACGCGTTTTAAAACGCGGCGGGTCGTAAATTGCGCCTGCGCCGCATCCACCAACCCCTTTTCGGCCAGAAAAGCCTTTGCAGGGTGAGAGGGCGGCAATTCAAAGTCGGCTTCGAGGATGGATTGATCCTGCCCCTGACGGATAGCGCCCCTGTCGGAATTTTCGCCGAGCAACAACCCCGTGGCATCCAGCAAAATGGACTTACCCGCGCCCGTTTCGCCGGTCAGGATCGTGAGGCCCGGCTGAAGCTCCAGCTCAAGCTTGTCGATAATGACGAATTGTTCAATCCGTAGTTTTTTCAGCATGGGCGGGCGGGCGTTCCTGCGGGCAGATGGTTAAAGCTTTGTATAGGCTATCAACTATTGGATAACAGACTGTTAATACGGCCATTATACCGGGTTGGCCGGTCAATGGCAAAGGCCCTGGAAATTCGGCCCGCCCGCCATAACGCTCCCTTAAAACAGCCTCCCGGCCTTACCGCCCCGCCTGCGCCGCGCCGAAGACTTTTTGCAAAAGCTCCGTCGTGCGCTTTGCCGGATTCTGGCGGATGGCGGCCTCTTCCTGCGCGACGTAATGGAAAATCCCGTCCATCGCCTTGTTCGCCGCATAATCGGTCAGGTTGGCCTTCACATCCGGCATAAAGGGCAGTTTCGCATACTGGCCCATCACCTGTTCATAGGTCTGCACCGCCCCCGCCTGCGCCAGCGTGTTATTGATGATGGGCTTCATATCGTTGACCAGTTCCGCCCCCATGGTTTTACGCAAATATTGCGTGGCCGCGTCCTGCTGCCCCGATAAAATGGCGCTTGCGTCGTCGAACGTCATTTGCGAAACGGCGCTGATAAAAAGCTCTTTCGCGCGCGGCGTCGCCATTTCGGCGGCCATGTTCATGCGGTGCTGAAGCTCCTCTGTCAGGCTGCCCATCCCAACGGTCTTCAAGGCCGTATCGACGCGAGCGAGATTTTCAGGAAGCGGAATGCGGATTTGGGGGTCGAGATTGAACCCGCCGCTTTGGCCGAGCTGCGCCACGACCGCGCCCGTCCCCACGGTCAGCGCCTCTTTCAAACCGGCGACAATCTGGCTATCGCTCAGGGAGGAAACGCCCGCCTGCCCCAGAGGAGAATTCAAAATCCCCCGCGCCTGTTCCATCCAGTCCGCCTGTTCCCCGGACGAAACACAGGCCCCTAGGGCAAGAACGGCTATAACGGAAATACTGGCAAAACGACGAAACACGGGAGAAATCCTTTCAATAAAACAGGCAATATAAAGACAAATAAAAAAAGCGCGGCCCTGTACCGCGCTTTCAAAATGCCGCTATATGGTTTTATCAGTCAATCGAAAAAGAGCGCGCGCCAACGCTGCCGCCGCCCGTCCACTGGCCGCGATCAACGGCGTCGCGGTAATCGCCGGGATGGCGCGGGATAGGCCCGAAGCCGCGACCATAGGCTTCGCGGCCCGGATAGATGCGCCCGCTCCCCGCAATATCGCCGCTCAATATATCTTCCCGCACGTCGCGCATGGTTTCTTCGCGCAATATGCTGTTGGTGCCGGACGGCGTTGCCGGATAGACCTGGCGCTCGGCCCCTTGGGCCATCGCCTCGCCCGGCGCCAGAGTCAGGATCAGAGTTAGGATAAGGGAAATGGCTGAGCAAGCCGCTAATGTGACTGCAATTTTTTTCATATTCAAAGAACCTCTTCCCAAAGAATAAACGAGAAAGGGATAATAATGCCAATTTGCCCTTGCGTATATACCCCCATGGGGTATATTATAAGAGAATGATGCAAAGAAACGCGTAAAAAGGAGCTTTTCACCGACCATGCCCGATTGCAAGACCGATCACTCCAGCACCCAGCCCTGCCACGAGGCCGATTTGCCGCGCCTCAACCGGATCACGGGGCAGCTGAACGGCGTTAAAAAGATGATCGAGGAAAAACGCTATTGCCCCGATATACTGACCCAGCTCCGCGCCGTCCGCGCCGCGGTCAAGGGGCTTGAGGCGAGCATTCTCGAACGCCATCTCGGCCACTGCATCAATGAAAGCCTGAAAGGCGCAAACGAAACCGCAATCAAGGAAAAGGTTGAGGAGCTGAAAGAGCTTTTCAAACGCTATGATGACTAAATCCTGCTGCCACAGCGCGCCCCCTTCCGGTAACGGCCACGATCATGATCACGGACATAAAGCCCGACGCGACTGGATTATGTGGCTCGGCACGCCGCTCCTCCTCATCCCCTATTTCATGGCGATAGCCGATCTGCCGCTTATCCATAGCCATGAATGGCTTCATATCTATGTGCATTCGGTTCATGAATTCATCAATATGACATGGTGGGGCGTTGCGCTCGGGATTTTCTTCCTTGCCCTGATGTCCAAAATACCGCGCGAGTTCGTCATGTCCGTCCTTGGCAACAACAAGGGCGCGAACGGGATCGCCCGCGCCATGCTTGCCGGAGTCCTGCTCGACCTGTGCAATCACGGCATATTGATGATCGCGACGAAACTCTATCAACGCGGCGCGAGCATCGGGCAGGTCATGGCCTTCCTCATTGCCTCGCCGTGGAATTCCCTGTCGCTCACACTTATCCTCATCGCCATGATAGGGCTGAAGCTGACGCTCATCTTTATTGTTCTTTCCTGCGTCATCGCCTTTATCTCCGGCATGATTTTCGACGCGCTCGCAAGGCGCGGCGTCCTGCCGTCAAACCCCAATGCGTTCGAGATTCCGGATGATTTCCGCTTTATGCCCGAAGCGAAAAGCCGCCTGAAAAACGTCCGCTGGACGCCTTCCCTGTTCAAGGAGATGCTGGCAACGGCGCTTGTTGATTCCCGCATCGTCGTGCGCTGGCTTATTTTCGGGATTGTCCTTGCCTCCTTGCTGCGCGTCTTTTTAGACCCCACAACCTTTGCCGAATATTTCGGCCCCAGCATGATCGGCATGATAGCGACGCTGACCTTCGCGACTATCCTCGAAGTCTGTTCCGAAGGTTCTTCCCCCATCGCGGCCGACCTTGTCACCCGCGCGGGCGCGCCCGGAAACGCCTTCACCTTCCTGATGGCCGGCGCGTCCACGGATTATACGGAGATCATGATTTTGCGCGATACGACGAAAAGCTGGAAGATAGCCCTCTTCCTGCCGCTCGTGACATTGCCGCAAATCGTTGCGCTCGGTTATCTTTTGAACTTGGGGGCCGGATAGGCCGCTATTTCTTCCGGCAGGGATAATATTCGAACAAGGCCAGCGTAACAGCGGGCGAGGCGATAAAGTCGCTATGCTGGCCGTTCTTCCTCAAATAAAGCCAGACGATATTTTGCAACCGCCGCATGGGAACCGTGTTCGGCACGCAAAAATCAATCGTCGGCGCCGTCCCCAGAGATTTCATCAGGTTGTGATAGTCGATAACGCCCGCAATATAAGCCTGACAGGCCGTATGCCCGCCCGCGACCGTTTCATTGCCCCGCGCATCGCTTTTACAAATTTCCTGTAGATAGGCGGCGGAGAAGAACCCGCTCGTCCTTACAGTGCCGCCCGAAGACTTTCCGCCGCCGCTTTGGGCAAAGGCGGGTAAAGCGGCCAGGATAAAAATTGCCGCAGCCAGCACCAACCCTGCCCGCATCATAATATGATAGGGCCGGTCAGTTCTTCTTCTCATTGCCGAGCTTTAATTGCTGCAAAATCGCGAAGGGAGAGTCTTCCAGCGTCTTGGGCTGGCTGGAATAGACGCGCTCCGAACGATCCTCCCAGTCCTGTTTTTTATCGCGCTTGTTGCCGCGCTTATCGTCGCGCTTGCCATCCCTGCCCTTAAAGGGTTTTTTATCGCCGGTTTTCTCTTGCCCGAAAGATTGTTTTCCCGGCGCATGCTGGTCTTTCTTCGCAAACTCCCGCCGCGGGCGTTTCAGCGCGCTTTCATTCGCCTTGCCGCGTTTCAGGCGGAATGTCGCGAGTTCAGGCTTAACAACCACGACAGGCGTTTTCGCCGCCGCTTCGGCTCCGGCCTGTTCGGTTGCTCCGGCGGCAGCGGCGGCGGCTGCTTCAGCGGTTTCGGCGGTTTCGGCGGCTTCGGCATTTTCAACCGCGGCCGGCTCCGCGCCTTCAACCGCTTCAACCGTATCATTCACGGCCTGCGTATTTGAATCCGGCTTTTCTTCCACGGCCACAGCTGTTTCTTCCGGTGCCGCCGGGGTTTCCACCTGCCCCACCGATGGCCCTCCCAAAGCCCCATCAGGCGCGCCGGACGAGGATGCCTCTATCACTGCGCCCTCCGCCTCGGCTTTCGCCGCCGCCGGATCATGGATCAGCGTATGGCCCATAGCCTGCAAAACGGCGTAAAGATCGAGGATATTGCTTCCCAGCCACTCGGCCATTTTATGCTGGGCCTGAAACTTCCCGCCCGACGCCGCTTCATAGACGGCGCAGACGACGCGGTCGAGCATATCGACGCGAATGGATCGCGGCCCGTAAACCGGATAGCCGATAGAGCGGTAATAATCCGCATCAACCGTTTGATCGGCGATGGAGAAGGAAACGATCCCGTCTTTAGGCAAGGCAGCCGGCAGCTTCTTATCCGTCCAGAGCGTCAAAAGCACTCCGCGCAAGCGCACTGCCGCTGGTTTATTCAGTTCCGGCAAAAAGACAAGCAGCGGCCCCATTCGCACCTTGCGGGCGCGGAGCGCCTTGCGCCCTTCTTCGTCCAGTTTGGCGATGTCCTCTTCCAGCTCTTCACGCGGCAAAATGCCAAGCGCGCCCTGAAGCTTTTCGGCAATCGCCCGCGCCGGATCGTTCAAATCCTCGCCGCCCGTCAGGCGGAAGAGCGGCTCAAGCGTGAAATGGACGTAGCGCTCCAGCCATTCCCCAAGCTTTTGCATGAGCGCGTCCGTATCCACGCCCTCTTGAAGCAGCGCCGGATCAAGAGTCACACGCGGTTTCAAAAGCGCCTCGCCTTTTTCAATGCGCGCGATAGCCTGCCCCGGCAGAGGATTGGTGCTATCCGCCTGCCACAAAATCTGGCCGTCATCGGCCAGCTTCAATTGCTTGTCTTCGGATTTTAAAATCATGTGACTTCTCTACCCGAACTCCAGCCCCGGATAAAGCAAAAACAAGCAAAAACACCCTCTAATGCCCCGTAAACGGGCCTATTTTTAAGAATTTGCCTTTTTCGCCCCTCCTCTTCATAAAATAAGAGCCATAAATTCGGCTCAATTTCAGGCTCTCCTACGGAAAGATTGCCCCGTCATGGAACTTTCTTTTCCGCGCCGGTTTAGGAAAGACATATTTAAAAAGCACCTTTATAAGGAACCGAACCTATGAAAAACCTTATCGCGATAAGCGCGTTCGCCCTTCTTTTTTGCATGGCGCCCGCGGCCTTGCACGCGCAAGTCACCGGGGAAGAGGCCCGCGTCACCATCCTTAAGGGGCAGATTGAAGGGTTTATCGACGCCCATAAGGCGCGGGCGCTCCGCCATGGCGGCAAGCTGGACAGCAAGGGTTCCGTAACCGTTGAAAAGGCCGGCAATTATTACGCCTTCACCCTCCCCCATTTAAGCTTTACCGACGCCAAAGGCGTGCGTTCCGAAATCGGCATGATCGCCCTCAATGCCTCGCCGCGCGCGAACGGCGAATGGAGCGTATCCCTCGCCATCCCGACGCCCATCAAAAGCTTCGGCCATGGCGGCGGCGAGATGTTCAGGACGGATATAGATACGCAGCAAGCATCCGGCATATGGAACGAACGGCTCGGCCACTTCTCCGCTCTCAAAGGCGATTACGGCAATGTAAGGCTCAACAACCTTGTCGATCAGGGGACGGTGACGATTGGCGCGCTTTCGATCCGCTCGCAGCTTTCACCGCAAAGCGGCAATGATTTCACAGGAAAAACCTACATCACGTTCGACAATATTTCTGCCTATGATGCGGGGACGGCATTCCGCGCCATTGTGCCTCATACGGCCATAGAAGGCGACATCAAAACGGTTGCGGCTTCTTCGCCCATGACGCGCGAACAGGTTCGCTCCCGCCCGCAAAACGCCTCCTTCCCGGATGGTTATAATATCGTCGCCTCCCTGATCGGCGCGCCGGAAAAGGCGCAAGTGACCGTGAAGGGGCTGGACGCCGTCAATGCGCAGCTCCAGCAATCCCTTATCACGGCGACGCCGAGCCATCGCGCGAAAATCCTCCAGTCCATTCTGGCCGTCAGCACAATCAGCGGGCTTGGAAGACCCGTTCAAGGCGACACTTCGGCAAAGCTTTACGAGATTGTCTTCGGTGCGAACGGCAGCATCGCCCTCAACGGGACGGATTTCGGGACTCTGTTGCAAACCACCAATCCGGGCGGCGGCATTCCGGTTCTCCGCTAGGCGGCTGGCGGGCGTGATGCCCTATAACAGATAAGACAGGATGCCGTTCAAACGCTGCATCCCCGCCCGTGTCGCCTTCAGTATTTTGCCGTCGAAGGATAAAAGCCCCTCATCCCGCAGTGCCTCGATCTTCTCCGGCGCGATAAGGTTCGGGAACGCATCCCGCCCTGCTCGCTCCAGCCTTTCAACCGGAATACCCTCGGCGAGCCGCAATCCCATCATCAAACATTCGGTGAAAGCATCCTGCGCGGTCAGCGCCTCGAACGGGTGCGCCCCATGCCCGTATATATCGACTTTTTGGAGCCATATATCCGGCGAGCGATGGCCGCGCGTAGCCTGTTTGCGCCCGTCCAGCGTCAGCCGCCCATGCGCGCCGGGGCCGATGCCCGCATAATCCGTATAGCGCCAATAGGTCATATTATGACGCGATTCCGCGCCCGCTTTTGCGTGGTTCGATATTTCATAGGCGGGCATGCCTGCATCACTCAGCACAGCCTGCGTCACCTCGTACAAATCGCCCGCAAGCTCCTCGTCCGGTATCTTAAACTCCCCGCGTTCATGCCTCATGTAAAAAGGCGTGCCGCGCTCGATGGTCAGTTGATAGACGGACAAATGATCGCGGGCGAGAGAAACAGCTTCCCGCAATTCCGTTTCCCACGCCGATACGCCCTGGCCGGGCCGCGCATAAATCATGTCAAAGGAATAGCGGTCGAAAATTTCCGCCGCCGTCGCAATCGCCTTCTTGGCCTCTCCGGCGTCATGCTGCCGTCCCAGGAACGCCAGATCGCTTTCATTGAAAGACTGCACCCCCATCGACACGCGGTTCACCCCCGCCATGCGGAAGGATTTGAATTTTTCCGTTTCGACCGATGTCGGGTTGGCCTCCAGCGTGATTTCGCAGTCATTGGAAATACGCCACGCTTTCTGGATTTCGTTGATGATGACGGAAACCGTTTCAGGCTCCATCAAAGACGGCGTGCCGCCGCCGAAAAAGACAGATGTCACCATCCTGCCTTTTGCCAGATCGGCATAATAGGCGATTTCCTTTGCATAGGCTTTGCGCCATGCGTCATGATCGATTGTATCGGCAACATGCGAATTAAAATCGCAATAAGGGCATTTGGATGCGCAGAACGGCCAATGAACGTAAATTCCGAATTGTTCGCCCATCGACCGTCCGCTTTGGTTGAATTAAGCCGCTTTACTTTGCGGCGCGAGCGTCGCGTCCAGCGCGATTTCGCAATTATAGAGCTTGGAAACCGGGCAGCCGGCCTTTGCGCCGCTGGCGATTTCCTCGAATTGCTCTTGCTTGATATCAGGGATTTTCGCACCGAGCGTCAGCGCCGATTTCTTGATCGTAAAACCGTCGCCATCGGGCGCGACCGTGACGGCACATTCTACTTCAAGTTCATCCGCCGTGAAGCCCGCCTTGTTCAAACCGAAAGACAGCGCCATGGCAAAACAGGCTGCGTGGGCGGCGGCGAGAAGCTCTTCGGGGTTCGTGCCCGGCTCGTTCTCAAACCGTTTCGCAAAGCTATAGGAGGTTTCTTCCAATGCGCCGCTCTCGGAGCTTACGATCCCCGAACCTTCCTTGCCTGTGCCTTTCCAGACTGCTTTTGCCGTTCTTGTAATGCTCATGCGTTTTCTCCTTTTAAATAGTCTATGAATTTTTCGACCGCTCTGGCCCTGTGGCTGATCGCGTGTTTCTCATCCGCACTCATTTCACCGAAACTCTTAGCATACCCGTCCGGCATAAACATAGGATCATAACCGAAACCTTCAATCCCGCGCGGCGGCCATACTATCGCACCATCGACGCGGCCTTCAAAATGTTCAATCCTTCCATCGGGATAGGCCAGAACCAGAATCGACGTGAAAAAGGCGCTTTTATCCGCCGCTTCGCCCATTTTGTCATGGACGAGCGCCATGGCCTTTTGAAAATCGCGGGGGTTTCCCGCCCAGTCGGCGGAATAAACGCCGGGAGCGCCGCCAAGGGCGGCAACCGACAGGCCGCTATCGTCGGAAAGGCACGGAAGGCCGCAGGCTTTCATCGCGGCAACAGCCTTCAGCGTCGCGTTTTCGAGAAAGGTCGCGCCCGTTTCTTCCGGTTCGGCAAGGCCGAGATCGGCGGCGCTCTTCACCCCGCCGACAAGCCCTTTCAAAAGAGCATCGAACTCCTTCAACTTTCCCTTATTGTGGCTGGCGAGGACGAGCGTTTCAATCATGAAGCGATGGCCTTTGCCTGTATTTCCTTCAAGGCGTCGCAGCCTGCGCGGGAAAGATCGAGGAGCGTCAGGAACTGTTCTTGCGTGAAGGGATCTTTTTCCGCCGTCCCTTGAATCTCGACAATGCCGCCTTTGCCCGTAATGACGAAATTCGCGTCCGTATCGGCGGCGCTGTCTTCGTCGTAATCAAGATCAAGCACAGGCATGCCTTTATAAATGCCGCAGGAAATGGCCGCGACGGAATCGGCCAGCGGCATTTTCGGCAAGGCGCCGATTTTGACGAGATGCTGCATGGCCAGCGCCATCGCAACATAGCCGCCCGTGACGGACGCCGTGCGCGTGCCGCCATCGGCCTGAATGACGTCGCAGTCAATCTTGATCTGGCGCTCGCCAAGCCCTTGCATATCGACGACAGCGCGAAGCGCCCGCCCGATAAGCCTCTGGATTTCCTGCGTCCGGCCCGATTGTTTGCCCTTCGCGGCCTCGCGATCCATGCGCGAATGGGTGGAGCGCGGCAGCATGCCGTATTCCGCCGTCACCCATCCCTTGCCCTGCCCCTTCATCCAGCCGGGGAGCTTTTCCTCGACGCTCGCCGTGCAAAGAACGTGCGTATCGCCGAATTTCACAAGGCACGATCCTTCCGCATGGCGGGAATAATGCGGGATAATTTCGATGGTGCGGAGCTGGTCGGCGCTGCGGCCGGACGGGCGGGACATGGTTCTCTCTTTCTTTGTTGCGTTCTACTCTATATATTATCGTTTATGAAAACGGTAGTGTCTTACACCACTCTGGACGAGCGCGCGAGAGAGATTTTCCGCCATATCGTCGAATCCTATATGGAACACGGCGATCCGGTCGGCTCGCGCACCATATCGCGCAATTTCGCCCTGTCCCCCGCGACGATCCGCAATGTCATGGCGGATCTGGAGGAGCTTGGCCTGCTCGAAGCGCCGCATATCTCGGCGGGCCGCCTGCCGACGGCGCAGGGCCTCCGCTATTTCATCGACGGCATCATGGAAAAAGGCGCGCTTTCCGACACGGACAGGCGGGCGCTGGACGAACAATATCAGGATGCCGGTTCCGTCCCCGCCATGTTGGAACAAGCCAGCACCGTGCTGGCGGGGCTGTCGCGCAGCGCCGGAATCGTCGTCGCGCCCAAGGCGAACAAGCCCGTCCGTCATATCGAATTTGTCAGCCTCGCCCCGACCCGCGCCCTTGTCATCATCGTCCCCGAAGACGGGATGGTCGAAAACCGCATCATGGAATTGCCCCCCGGCATCACGCCCGACATATTGAAACAGGCCAGCAATTTCCTTTCCGAGCGGCTCTACGGCAAGACATTCGGGGAAATGCGCGGGGCCTTGGTGGAAGAAATCGCGGCGCGGCGGGACGAGCTTGCCAAGCTGATGAGCCATGTCATCGAGGAAGGGCTTGCCATGCAAACGGGCGAAGGAACGCTTATCGTCCGCGGCGCGTCCCGCCTTCTGGATCAGGGCAGCGTGCAGGATCTCGACCGCGTGCGCCTCCTGATGGAACAGCTTGAGGCCAAGGAAACCGTTTCCAAACTGCTCGATCAGGCGGGCAATGCCGACGGCGTCAAAATCTTCATCGGCATGGAAAACCCGATTTTCGCGGGTCATTCACTGATCCTCACCCCCTATAATAACGGGAGCGGCAATTTTGTGGGGGCGGTCGGCGTTATCGGCCCGACGCGCCTTGATTATGCAAAAATAATCCCTTCCGTCAGCTATATCGCCGAAATGATCACGCGGAATATCAGGAAGCTGTCCGAAGGATAATTGCCCTCCCCCCGCCGATCCATTATCCTGTTCAAAGAAATTCGGAGTATTCGCCTTGAAAACCAGACATATGTTCCTGCCCGCCCTTCTTTGCGCCGCAATCCTTTTCGGCGCGGCCTCCCCGTCCCGCGCGCAGGAAGAATCGCAGACCTACGATCCGACCTTCACGGGGCGGAGCAACGAAGCCGCCGACTATATCCGCTCGATGCAGCGGCAAAGCATGCAAAAACAGGGCTTTATCAAGCCGGACGAAGTCCATGTATCCCTCGTCCGCCACGATTATATGGAAGACGACCAGTTCGGCCTGCAAATGGCCGTGCCGGACGTCGTCAGCGGCTGTTTCGAATTTTCGCCGCTGGAATATGAGGCGAATTTCAACGATCCGCATTATCTCGACATCAAGGTCATCCATTACCGCCGCATAGAGCCGCAAGGCGGGGCGCAGGCGGGCCGGTGCGACCGGCAAAACCGCATGTCCACCGCCATCATGGTCTTGTCCCGCAGCGACCTGCAAAAGCGCGGCACGCAGGAAATCCGTTTTACAGCCGATGCGGGGACGGACAAATACCAAATCCTGTGGAACGGATCGGCCATCGAACTCCGCCCGCTCAGCATGATGGTTTTCAAAGGCCGCCCCCTTTCCGGCCCGCTCAATGACCGCATCCGCCTTGGCTTTAACGGCGACAGCGTCGTCGCCCTCCATGTCCCCATGGCCGAATCCGGCGATGACGTGGACGCGCAAATCCATCAATTCGCCATGCACCGCGCCATGGCTCCCGCCCAGGACGGGGGCAATGGCGATTCCGGCGGCCGGATCTATTATTTCTATGATCAGGGCGGCCATATCGCCTCGCAAATCGGGGAGGAAGGCTATGGCGAGCTTGGCACCATTATGATCAGCCGCCCGATGGACGGGCCGGGCGGGCGCAAGCTGGTGCAAAAAGAATTGAGGGTCTTTGTTACGCGCCCCGGAACACGGCTTTGATTTTTCCGGAAGAACAGCCTATATAACTCCCACCATGACAAACGAACCAGAACAAAAACCGGACGCAGCGCCGGAAACAGCCTCCCCCGACACAGCCGCGAAAACGCCGGTTCAGGACGGAATGGCGGAACAGGAACAGGTGCCGGAACAGGCCGGTTCCGCGCCGGAAGATTTCGCCGCCGCCCGTATCAAAGCGCTCGAAGCCGAACTTGCCGAATTGAAAGACAAAGCCATGCGCGCACTGGCCGACGCCGAGAACACGCGCCGCCGCGCCGTAAAGGAGCGCGAGGATGCGGGCAAGTATGCCGTATCGTCCTTTGCAAAGGATCTGCTCGACTTTTCCGACAATTTCCAGCGCGCCCTCGCCGCCATCCCGCAGGACATCCATGACGATGAGCGTGTGGCGTCCGTGATTGCAGGGCTTGAGGCGATGGACACGCAGCTTTTGAAAACATTCGATCGCCACGGCATCAAGAAAATCGAACCGCTCGATGAACCCTTCAACCCGAACTTCCATGAAGTCATGTTCGAGGCCCCCATCCCCGGCAAGCCCGGCGGCCTCGTAATCCAGGTCGTCGAAGCGGGTTATATCCTGAACGAGCGCCTCCTCCGCGCCGCAAAGGTCGGCGTTTCCAAAGGGGATTCCGGCGGCGAGCATCAGGTGGATCAAAAGGCTTGAAATTCCGCTGGATTTCCCCTCTAAACCTCTGGAAAAGCGGAAAAGCTGTGCTATATAAACGTGTAGCCCCCTTTAGGGAATGAACCGGCATGGTGCTGTGAAAAACGGGCCTGCCACTAACTATTTGCCAACGAAAGGAAATTTACTATGGGCAAAGTCATTGGTATCGATTTAGGTACGACAAACTCCTGCGTCGCCGTCATGGACGGAAAGGAAGCGCGGATTATCGAGAACGCAGAAGGCGCGCGCACGACCCCTTCCATGGTCGCTTTCACGAAAGACGGCGAACGGCTCGTGGGGCAGCCCGCGAAGCGCCAAGCGGTCACCAACCCCGAAAACACGCTTTACGCCGTCAAACGCCTGATTGGCCGCCGCTTTGACGATGCGGAAGTGCAAAAGATGGTTAAGACGGCCCCTTTCAAGATCGTCAAGGCCGATAACGGCGATGCGTGGGTCGAAGTGGATGGCGAGAAAAAATCGCCGGCGCAGATCTCGGCAATGATCTTGCAAAAAATGAAGGAAACGGCGGAAAGCTTCCTCGGCGAAAAAGTCGAACAGGCCGTCATCACCGTTCCCGCCTACTTTAACGACTCCCAGCGTCAGGCGACGAAAGACGCCGGCAAGATCGCGGGCCTCGAAGTGCTGCGCATCATCAACGAACCGACGGCGGCGGCGCTCGCCTATGGCCTCGATAAAAAATCGACCGGCACGATCGTCGTATACGACCTTGGCGGCGGGACGTTCGACGTTTCCGTCCTTGAAATCGGCGACGGCGTGTTCGAGGTTAAATCCACCAACGGCGACACGTTCCTTGGCGGTGAAGATTTCGACGATCGCGTCATCCACTATCTCGCGGATGAATTCAAGAAAGAACAGGCCATTGATTTGCGCTCGGACAAGCTTGCGCTGCAACGCCTGAAAGAAGCCGCGGAAAAGGCGAAGATTGAACTATCTTCCGCCCAGTCCACCGACGTCAACCTGCCCTTTATCACGGCGGACGCGTCGGGGCCGAAGCACCTCAATATCAAACTGACCCGCGCCAAGCTGGAAAGCCTTGTCGAGGATCTCGTCAAGAACACGCTCAATCCGGTCAAGGCCGCCTTGAAAGATGCGGGGCTGAAAGCATCCGACATTGACGATGTCGTCCTTGTCGGCGGCATGACCCGCATGCCGAAAATCATCGAAACGGTGAAGGAATATTTCGGCAAGGAGCCGCATAAGGGCGTGAACCCCGACGAAGTCGTCGCCGACGGCGCAGCGATTCAGGGCGGCGTTTTGCAAGGCGACGTCAAGGATGTCCTCCTGCTCGACGTAACCCCGCTTTCGCTCGGCATTGAAACGCTCGGCGGCGTGTTCACGCGCATGATCGACCGCAACACGACGATCCCGACAAAGAAATCGCAGACCTTCTCCACGGCGGAAGACAACCAGTCCGCAGTGACGATCCGCGTCTTTCAGGGCGAGCGCGAAATGGCGGCGGACAATAAATTGCTCGGCCAGTTCGATCTCGTCGGCATACCGCCCGCCCCGCGTCAGGTGCCGCAAATCGAGGTCACATTCGACATCGACGCGAACGGCATCGTTCATGTCACGGCGAAGGACAAGGCCACGAACAAGGAACAGCAAATCCGCATTCAGGCTTCGGGCGGATTATCCGATGCCGACATTGAAAAAATGGTCAAGGATGCCGAGGAAAACGCCGATTCCGACAAGAAAAAGCGTGAAGTGATTGACGCGAAGAATCAGGCTGAATCGATGATCCACCAGACGGAAAAATCGTTGAAAGATCTGGGCGATCAGGTGCCTGCCGAAGACCGGAAAGCGGCGGAGGATGCAATCGCAGACCTGAAATCCGCAACCGAAGGCGACGATAAGGCCGCGATTGAATCCAAAACGACCGCCCTTATGCAGGCCAGCATGAAGATAGGCGAAATGGCCTACCGCAAAGCGCAGGAGGATCAGGCCGGAACCCCGGACAATGCGGAGGATAATATCTCTGCAGGCGAGGCGGGCGACGATGTCATTGACGCCGACTTTACCGAAGTCGATGACGACAAGAAAAACTAAATCTCAAACACGGAGTTGCACGGGGAACACGGGACTATTCACGGATAATCTCTGTGAACTCCGTGCGCCCCGTCTTAGATAATAAAAATGGCAAGAGATTATTACGAAATACTGGGCGTCGATAAGAAAGCGTCGGCGGAGGACATCAAGAAGTCCTACCGCAAGCTTGCCATGAAATATCACCCCGACCAGAATAAGGACAACAAGGACGCCGAGGCCAAGTTCAAGGAAATCAGCGAAGCCTATGACATACTAAAGGACGAACAAAAACGCGCAGCCTATGACCGTTTCGGCAAAGGCGCGTTTGACGGTTCCATGGGCGGCGGTTTTGGCCGCGGCGCAGGTGGCGGCGGTGCGGGCTTTGGCGGTTTTGGCGCAGGGTTCGGCGGCTCCTTCTCCGATATTTTCGAGGATATGTTCGGCGACGTCATGGGCGGGCGCGGCGGGGCGCGCGGCGGCGCCAATATGCGCGGCTCCGACATCCAGTACACAACAGAAATCTCCCTCGAAGACGCCTTTCTCGGCAAAGACGTTACGTTGAAAATGCCGGTGAACGATACCTGCGATTCCTGCGACGGGAGCGGCTCCGAAGGCGGCAAGGAACCCGTTGAATGCCCGACCTGCCACGGCGCGGGGCGCATCCGTGCGCAGCAAGGTTTTTTTACGATAGAGCGCGGCTGTCACACTTGCGGCGGTGCCGGAACCATTATCAAGGATCCTTGCAAAAAATGCGGCGGTTCGGGGCGCGTCCGCCGCGAGCGCACATTGCAGGTATCCATCCCCAAAGGCATCGATTCAGGCCGGAGGATTCGTCTGGCGGGTGAAGGCGAGGCCGGCATGCGCGGCGCCCCTGCGGGCGATCTCTATGTCCTCGTCACTATCAAGCCGCACAAATTTTTTCGCCGTGACGGGGCTAATATTTACTGCCGCGTGCCGATTCCGATGACAACGGCAACGCTTGGCGGCGAAATCGAGGTGCCGAGCATCGACGGGGCGCGCAACAACGTCAAAATCCCCCCCGGAACGCAAACGGGACAGCAATTCCGCCTGCGCAGCAAGGGCATGTCGATCATGCGCTCTGAATCCTGCGGCGATCTCTATATCGAGATCTTCGTCGAAACGCCTGTGAATTTGAGCGGCAAACAAAAGGACATCCTTAAAAAACTGGCTGAAGAACTGGGCGGCGACAGGACGAACCATTCGCCGGAATCTTCGTCCTTCATGCAAAAAATGAAGGATATCTGGACGGATTTGAAGAATTGAGGTTCAGCCTTTGCCCTGCGTGAGGGCAGCAGCGTCATTGGCGTGGTCGGCCCGTCTAAATCCTACAGCGCAGCACGGCCGGGGACATAGCAGGCGGCCATAGATTTTATTTTTAAACACAGGGAACGCAGAAGGGCCACAGAGATTGCCCTCTTTTGTGTAATCCTCCGTGCGCTCTGTAAACTCCGTGGCTAAAGGAACATAAATTCCGGCTTTCACATCCATAATGGCTGGAGTATGATCTCCCCCATGAGCATCTGGTTTAAACAATATTCCCTTCAAGATCTGAACGACCTGCGCGGCGTCGCGAAGGACAACGTCAACAAGCATCTGAACATCGTCATTACCGATGTCGGCGAAGACACGCTGACCGCCACAATGCCGGTCGATCACAGGACGGTTCAGCCTTTCGGCATTTTGCATGGCGGGGTTTCCTGCGTTCTCGGCGAAACACTGGGCAGCGTCGCCGCGTGGATGTGCATCGATCCCGACAAACAACGCGCCTTCGGCCTTGAAATTCACGCCCACCATCTCCGCCCCGTCAGCAAGGGCATGATTACCGGCCATTGCAAATCCCTGCACCGCGGACGCACCATGCATCTGTGGCAAATCGACACCTATAACGACGAAGGAAAGATGAACTGCACCATGCGCCTTTCCGTCGCCATCAGGGATATAGCCGGATGAGAATCGGCGGCGCGGGCCTATGAAAAGGCCACCGCGTAGGCGGCCATGTCCTTTTTGCACGCGGCGCGCATTGCGCCGCGCAATAGTTAGAAGGAAAAGAGCCGGGGCTGTATTCCATGCGCGCCGTCCTTTGGCTCTAGCCTGTCGGCCTCCAGCCCAAGAAGGATTTTCTTTCGCGGCGTGCCCCACGCATAATTTTCGACAATCCCGCTTTTCTGGATCACGCGGTGGCACGGGATAAGGAGCGTCAGCGGGTTGGCCCCGACCGCCGTACCGACCGCGCGGCTGGCCTTGGCATCCCCAAGCGCATCGGCAATATCCTGATAGGAAAGCACGGCCCCCGCCGGTATCTTCAAAAGCGCCCGCCAGACCTGTATCTGAAAATTCGTCCCGTGCAGATCGAGCCTAAGCTTTTTCGCCGCGTCCCCCTGTCCGCGCCAGATCCGCAATACATGATCCGCCGCCGGCTTTGTCGCCCCAGCATCTTCCGTCATGCGGGCCTTCGGCCAGTGTTTTTGCATTTTTTCAAAAGAACCGCCGCGGTTCCCGCCAATGACAAAGCCAATCCAGCACACGCCTTTTTGCGTTTGCGCCACGATAATCTCGCCAATCGGCGATGGGTGATAGCCATATGCAATCTCCATCCCCTCCCCGCGCTTTTGCACCATACCGGGGGTCGCGCCCTCGCAGGCGACGAACAAATCATGAAGCCGCCCGCTCCCTGATAATCCCGCCTGATAGGCCGCGTCCAGCGTCGGATAACCTTCGAGCAGAAAATCACGGGCGCGGCGATATTGCATATATTGCCAGAGGCGCTTGGGGCTGATCCCGGCTTTTTCCTTGAACAGTTTTTGGAAATGCGTGGCTTCATAACCGGCCGTCCGCGCCATGGCTTCAAGGTCGGGGGGCGTTGCCGCCGCGCCATGGGCCGCCATAAAATCAATGGTGCGGGCGATAATATCTTCCTGAAAGCTGCTCATGCGGATTATCTTAGGCCAATCAGGCTTCAAACCAACCCGCTTCTTGGGATTCCGGCATGAAAACAGGCGTAAAAATGCATTTCCCTTCCGCAAAGCCGGATGAGCGTGTAGAAACGAAGCCATGACACGCGAAAAGGTAAAAGAATTTTTCCGCCGCCTTCAGGCGGAAAACCCGGAGCCCAAGGGGGAGCTGAACTGGACGAACCCCTATACCCTTCTGGTCGCCGTCGTCCTGTCCGCGCAGGCCACCGACAAGGGCGTGAACAAGGCGACGGAAGCTCTTTTCAAAGCCGCCGACACGCCGGAAAAAATGGTCGCGCTCGGCGAAGACACCATCAAGGAGCATATAAAAACAATCGGCCTTTTCAACGGAAAGGCAAAGAATGTTTACCTGCTTTCTCAAATACTGATCGAACAATATGGAGGGGCCGTCCCGCAGAGCCGCGGCGAACTCGTCAAGCTCCCCGGCGTCGGCAGAAAGACCGCGAATGTGGTTTTGAACATCGCCTTCGGCCAGCCGACCATTGCGGTCGATACCCATCTTTTCCGCGTATCGAACCGCACGGGCCTTGCCCCCGCCACGACCGTGGAAAAGGTCGAGGCGAAGCTGGAAAAAACCATCCCGCCTGAATTTATGATGCACGCCCATCACTGGCTTATCCTGCATGGCCGCTATATATGCGTCGCCCGCAAGCCGAAATGCTATATCTGCCCCGTCGCCGATTTATGCGCCTATAGGCCCCAAACCCCCGCCCCATAGGCTCTTTTCCGGGTTAAAATCCACCGGGTTATGCCGCTGCGGATCAAGCAGGCTTGACGCTCCGGCTGAATCGCTTCTTACTATCAAGCAGTTAGGGGCGATGCCTTAATCACGGCCCCAGCGTCCCTCCACTCACCCGCACGCGGTTTCTGCGGAAAGGAAATCATCATGACCATTCATTTCGACCAGATAAAACAGGACTTCGTCCCGACGATCAAATCATGTTTGAGCGATAAATATTTAGCCTTCTCCGGCAAGGCGGATCAATCCGAGTTTATTATTTTTTCTGTGTTCGCGTTGATATGCGTTTATCTTTCCATGGCGATCTTCACGCCCCCTATCGCCTCGATTATAGGCATCGCACTTTTCATACCGGGGCTTGCCGTCACTATCAGGCGGCTGAACGATGCGGCCATGTCGAATATTCTTGCGCTTATCATGTTCATTCCCTTTATCAACCTTATCTTTGTCGTTTTCCTGGCCTTGCAGCCATCCAAGTAAGCGGCGACGGGGCGCAATAAAAAAAACCGGGCTTCGCAGCCCGGTTTTATAGTGCCTAGGAAATTGAGGAAAGTGACCGCTTATTCGGCGGCGACGGCCTTGCCTTCAAAGGGAAGCTCCGCGCCGAAATCGGTAGGCTTACGGCCCGAAGAGGATTTGTTGGAAGCTTCGGGGCGGCGCGCGCCGCCTGCCTTTGCATCCAGCGGGGAAAGCTTACCGTCAAGCGTCGCGCCGGCCTCGATTGCCAGCTCCTTATAGGTAATAGAGCCCGTGATGGAGCCGGTCGTCTTGACCGTCAGGCGGCCACGCACCGTCAGGTCGCCTTCAAAACGGCCCGCGATTGTCGCTTCGTCAATATCGACCGTGCCGAAATAGGCGCCGGCTTCGGCGATTTCGAGAACGCTCGCGCCTTTCAAAGCGGCCTCAACCGTTCCTTCAACGACCAGATGATCGCAAGCCTCGATTTCACCGGAAAGCGTAATGCCCTGACCGATATAGAGCTTGCGCCCCGCTGCGGGATCGTTCGCCATCGCGGCGGAAGGCTGGCCAAAGCTCGTCGCGCCCGGATAAGCGCCGGGATAGGCGCCCGGAACGCGGCCCGGAACCTGAGCCTGCTGACCCGGACGGGAGAACACGCCGCCCGGAATGTCGATGCGGGAGGCCGGTGCGCCCTGTTCGTTCTTGGACTCGGATTTGATGTCGTTGTCAGCTGGGGTCATGATAGGAGTGTCCTTTTCTTCTTCTGGTGCTTGTATAGTGGATTCATAAACATAAAACTGGTTTTGGGTCAATGGCTGGCTTTGGTTCGCAGGCGGAACCATGGCCGCAAATTGCTCCGGCTCACCGCGCGCGTAACGCTCGACGGCGCTTTGCTCAATCACCTTCCCCTGATAATGAAAGGAGCGCTGTTCCGGCTGCGGCTGATCTTCAGCTTGGTACGGCTCATTCTGTTCCCGATCGCCGCTGTTTGAACCTGCATTCGTCCTGTGAAACATGATGCTCCGCTCCCCTTCAAATTTGCTCATGCAAACCGCTCCGCCTTCCGAAAGCCCCTATCGAAACAGCGAGCTCCGCAAAACCGTCCGGCAGTGATTGATGTCAAAACGCTAACATGCGTTTTTTACCCCTGCAACCCGCTAAAGAACTTATGAACAACTATTTTTCAAACCACTGAAAACAATGAATAATATCGACATACACCTGTGCATAAAATCGGAGCGGCGGCATAAGCTCCGCAGGCAAGGGCGGGGGCCTTTGTCCGCGCTTTCAAACCGGCCTTTTACTCATTGAAAAAAGCGAATATTTTTTCCGCCTGCGCGCAGGAAATACCATCGACCTTTAAAAGATCCTCGACCCCCGCAGCCCTCACCGCCTTTGCCGAACCGAAATAATGGAGCAGCGCTTTTTTACGGGCCGGCCCGATCCCCGCTATCTCGTTCAGGGGGTTCTGGCCGATTTCCATTTTGCGCCGCGTCCGGTGCGCGCCGATGGCAAAACGGTGCGCCTCGTCGCGCAGGCGCTGAAGATAATGCAGGACGGGATCGTTGATGGGTAGCTGGAACGGCGCCCGATCTTCCATAAAAAACTGCTCCCGCCCCGCATTGCGATCCGGCCCCTTGGCGATGGAAACGACGGTCAAATCCTCCCACACGCCCATTTCCTGCAAGATCTCGCGCACGGCGTTGAACTGACCAAGGCCGCCATCGATCAACAGCAGATCCGGCCAGTCCTCACCGCCGCGCTCCACATCCTCCTTCAAGGCCCGCCCGAAACGCCGCGCCATCACCTCGCGCATCATGCCGTAATCATCGGCGGCCTTCGCCGTCTTAATATTGAATTTCCGGTAGGCCCCTTTGCGCAAGCCGTCCGGCCCCGCGACCACCATCCCGCCGACCATATTCGTGCCGGAAATATGGGAGTTGTCGTAAATCTCGATCCGCTCCGGCGGGGCCGCCATGGCGAAGAGCTTGGCAACCCCTTCCAGCAATTCCGCCTCGCCTTTGCGTTCGAGCAAATTCCTCGCCAGCGCTTCAGAAGCGTTGCGCTGGACGAAATCGAGAAGCCGTTTTCGCTGGCCCCGCTGTGGCAAGGCAATCGTGATTTTACGCCCTGATTTTTCCCGCTCCATCAACGCCCGTTCGAGCAGCTCGCGCTCGGCAGGAATGACGTTGACCATAATTTCCGGCGGGACGGGTTTGCCTTCATAAAACTGGGCCATGAAATTGGCCATGATCGTGGCCCGCGCCACATCCGCTTCGTGCCGCGGGAAATAGGCGCGGTTCCCGAAATTCTGGCCGCCGCGGAAGAAGAAAACCTGGATGCAGCTCCTGCCCTCGCGCTGTTCAAGGGCGATGACATCCGCATCCTTCATCCCTTCGATATTGATGTCCTGATGCGCCTGGACGCTGGCGAGGCTTTTGATTTTGTCGCGATATTCGGCGGCGAGCTCATATTCCATCGCCGCACTCGCTTCTTCCATTCTTGCACGAAAATCTTCCTGCAAGCTCTTATTTTCACCGGATAAAAAGGCACGGGCCTGCGCCACGTTTTTCGCATAATCTTCTTTTGATATCCGGCCGACGCAGGGCGCGGTGCAGCGCTTGATATGATATTGAAGACAGGGCCGCGTCCGCGCCGCGAAGTAGGAGTCCGTACAGTTCCTGAGCCTAAAAATCCGTTGCAACAGATCGATGGAATGGTTGACCGCGCCGACGCCCGCAAAGGGGCCGAAATATTCGCCCTCAAGCCCACGCGCCCCGCGATGTTTTTTGACTTGCGGGAAATCATGCCCCCCGGTAAGCAAGATATAGGGATAGGATTTATCGTCGCGGAGCAGGATGTTAAAGCGCGGCTTTAATTTTTTAATGAGGTTGGATTCGAGAAGAAGCGCCTCGACTTCGGAATTGGTCGTGATGAATTCCATCGAAACGGTTTCGGACACCATCCGCTTCAACCGGTTGGGCAGCTTCATAATGTGGGAATATGTCACCACCCGTTTTTTAAGCGCGCGGGCCTTGCCCACATACAGCACCCCCCCCTTCGCATCGATCATGCGGTAAACCCCCGGTTTTTCGGGGAGATTGCGCGCGTAGCCCCTGATAAGCTCCGCGCCGCGTTCCAGCGCGGTCATGGGGGAATTTTCACTCATATCAGGAATTTAGGGCAGATAAGCGCGAACGGCAACTTGTCTTGACGGGGCGAATATGATTATCTTGCGCCCGTTACCCCTTTTACCGCGGGCATGGCGGAACAGGTAGACGCACAGGACTTAAAATCCTGAGGGAGCAATCCCGTGGGGGTTCGATTCCCCCTGCCCGCACCACTTCATTTTTCTACTTCAATACACCCCCTAAGCATCTGTATTGAATTGGTATTTTTCTGCTCCACCACACCCCTGTTCCCTGCGATCTTGTTCGCCGCGCAATCATTGAATCTGACAGCCTGAAAAGCGCCATATCCCTCGCCTTGAGCCATAAGCGCCCGCCGCAATGTCAGGACGGAAACGCCGAACCTCTTGGCTACGTCGCAACGCAGCTTGCCGTCATCAACCATCTTTCGCGCGCTTTCGACCTGCACCGCCGAAAGAGCGGGAGGGCGGCCAATCCGCACGCCGCGCCTCTTTGCCGCGGCAATCCCCGCCCTTGTCCGCTCGCCGATGAGTTCGCGCTCGAATTGCGCCATCGCGGCGAGCATGCTGAAGATCATGCGGCCATCCGGCTTGGTTGTGTCGATTTGCGTGCCCTGCCCTGTGAGAATTTTAAGCCCCGCGCCACGGGCCTGAAGCATTTCGACAAGGGAAACCAGATCGATAAGGGAGCGGCCAAGCCGATCAAGCTTCCATACCACAAGAACATCACCGCCCGAACAATGTTTCAGAGCATTCGCGAGTCCCTTGCGATCGGAGGAGGCTCCCGAGGCCTTATCCTCATAAATCAGATCGCAACCTTCGGCGCGGAGGGCTTCAAGCTGAAGAGCGAGATTCTGTTCGTCGGTCGAAACTCGAGCATAACCTATCTTCATGGTTGTGAGTGTGGCTACCACACCGCTTGACATCAAGATGCAATAATTTCAAAGAGTTAATTATCCACAAACTGCTAATAAAAGCCATCCCGCCGCGACAGAAAGCGTCACCGGACACGGAATGCCGATATATAAAGGGCTTCATGCAGGTGCGTTTTTTTGAAAGGGCCGAAAGCCGGATGATGGGTTTTCGCTAAACCGTCAATTTACCGGATGACTGGATAGACAGGGCATTGGGCGCGCCGCCATGGGACAGGATCATGTCCACGACCTCGCCCGTCGCCTTGTTCAACAAAGCGTCTTCGGGCGAGCGCAGAACCAGCGACAGACCCAGAACGCCGCCGCGGTAATGCGGGTAGCTGCCGATGATAACGGCGGGGTACCTGTCCTGAATTTTGCCGAGCGCGTCCGCAATGTCCCCTTCGGCAAGATTGCAGGCAATCGTATTGGAAAGGACGCGGCGGCCATGGCGGATTTTCGTTTTCACGTCGTCGAACATGGCCTGCATGATGCGCGGAACGCCCGCCATGACGAAAATATTTTCAATCTGGAACCCCGGCGCGCCGCTGACCGGATTGATCAAAAGCGTGGCGCCTTTGGGAATCATCGCCATTTTCCGGCGTGCGGGGGTGACGTCTTCCTCGCTGCCATACTGCCTGACGAGTATTCCATAAGCCTCGTCATTCAATTCCAGCGGCGTATTAAAAGCCTTTGCGACGGATTGCGCCGTAATATCGTCATGGGTCGGGCCGATGCCGCCCGTTGTAAAGACGTAATCCACCTTGTCCCTAAGCTGGGTAATGGCCGTGACGATATCGTCTTCAATATCGGGGACGATGCGCACTTGATGCACCATGACCCCAAGAGCCGTCAGTTTTTCGGCGATCCAGGGCGTATTCGCATCCTGCGTACGGCCGGATAATATTTCATTACCGATAATAACGAGGGCGACACTATAGGTATCTTTTTGACCTGGGACGTTCATAGCACTATGTTACAAAAAACTGTTAGAATCCAATATCTATGGATATAGGGTATAGTCCATCATGTCACAAGATTTTTAAGAAGATAAGCAATGATTAAAGCCGCATTCAGCCCCGATGGCATAGAAATCCACCCCGCCTCCGATTTTGAAGGGATGCGCCGCGCAGGCAGGCTGGCGGCGGAAACGCTGGATTTCGTCACCCCCCATGTCATTCCGGGGGCGGTCACGGCCGATCTGGACAAGATGATAGAAAATTTCATCACGGAAAAGGGCGCCATTTCCGCAACCATAGGTTACAAGGGATTTAAACATGCCTCCTGTATCTCTATCAACCATGTCGTGTGTCACGGCATCCCGGCCAAGGATAAGAAACTCGCCGAAGGCGACATCGTCAATATCGACGTTACCGTTATCGTGGATGGATGGTTCGGCGACACGTCCCGCACCTATCTGGTCGGCGAGAAAATCCCCGTCAAGGCGCGGCGCCTTGTCGATATCACTTATGACTGCATGATGCGCGGGATAGAGGCGGTCAAACCCGGCGCGACGCTTGGCGATATCGGCCACGCGATCCAGAGCCTCGCCGAAGCCAGCCGTTTTTCAGTGGTACGCGATTTTTGCGGCCACGGTCTGGGCCGTAATTTTCACGAATCCCCCAGCGTTCTCCATTTCGGGCATCCCGGCGAAGGCCCGGTTCTCCAGCCCGGCATGTTCTTTACCATCGAGCCGATGATCAATGCGGGCCATTATGCGACAAAGGTGCTAGCCGACGGATGGACGGCCGTTACGCGCGACCGTTCGCTTTCCGCCCAGTTCGAGCATTCCATCGGCGTGACCGAAACGGGGTGTGAGATCTTTACCCTCTCTCCGGCAGGATATACAAAACCGCCCTATGACTGAAGCCGCCAAGAAACCCGAAGAGAAACCGCATTATTCCGGCCACCGCGACCGGCTGCGGGAGCGTTTCCTCGCGGCGCCGGACGCGCTCCCCGATTACGAGCTGCTGGAACTCCTGCTATTCATGGCCATCCCCCGCCGCGACGTAAAGCCTATCGCGAAGATCCTGATCGCGCGTTTCGGCAATCTTGCAGGCGTCATGAATGCAAGCCGCGCAGAGCTTGGAGGCGTCGGCGGCATTTCAGAAAATACCGCCATTGCCATCAAAACAATACAGGCGGCGGGCTTGCGGCTTTTGAAACAAGATATTATGGGCCGCCCTATCCTCAATTCATGGCAAAGGCTTCTTGATTATCTTCAAGCCTCCATGGCGCATGAAAAGCGCGAGCATTTCCGCCTTCTTTTCCTCAACAAGAAGAACGAGCTTATCGCCGATGAAGTCCAGCAAAGCGGCACGGTCGATCATACGCCCGCTTACCCCCGCGAGATTATGAAACGCGCGCTGGAATTGGGCGCGACGGCCCTTATCCTCGTCCATAACCATCCGAGCGGCGATTCCACCCCATCGCAAGCCGACATAGAGATGACGAAGCTAGTCGTGGCCGCCGCCGCGCCTTTTTCCATTATTATCCACGATCACCTGATCGTATCCAGAAACAGCATCACCAGCTTTAAATCATTAGGACTGATAGAATGATCCCACGTTATACCCGCCCCCAAATAGCCGCTATTTTCGAGCCTGAAAACAGGTTCAGGATTTGGCTGGAAATCGAAACGCTTGCAGCCGAAAAAATGGCCGAGGACGGCATCGTCCCGCCCGGCGTGCCGAAAGCCTTGCGCGAGAAAGGGAATTTCGACATTGCCCGTATCGACGAAATCGAACGCGAGGTGAAACATGACGTCATCGCCTTCCTGACCTCTGTTGGAGAATTTGTCGGAGAAGAGGCGCGTTTCGTGCATCAGGGCATGACGTCGTCCGATGTTATCGACACAGCCTTTTCAGTCCAGCTGACACAGGCGGCGGATATTCTTTTAAAGGATCTCGACGATGTTCTGGAGGCCCTTAAAAAACGCGCGCTGGAGCATCAGGATACGCTTTGCATCGGGCGCAGCCACGGCATCCATGCGGAGCCGACGACGTTCGGATTCAAACTCGCAGGCCATTATGCGGCCTTTAAACGCGCGAGAGAACGCCTTGTCCGCGCGCGTGAAGAGATCGCCGTTTGCTCCATTTCCGGCGCGGTCGGAACCTTTGCGACCGTATCGCCGGGTGTGCAGAAATATGTCGCGGACAAGCTCGGCCTGCGATCCGAGGACATATCGACGCAAGTCATTCCGCGCGACCGGCACGCCATGTTTTTTGCAACGCTCGGCGTCATTGCAGGATCGATCGAAAACCTCGCCATCGAAATCCGCCACCTGCAAAGAACCGAAGTGCGCGAGGCCGAGGAATATTTCTCGCCGGGGCAAAAAGGGTCAAGCGCCATGCCGCATAAGAGAAACCCCATCCTTACCGAAAATCTCACGGGCCTTGCCCGCGTCGTCCGCGCCGCCGTCATTCCGGCGATGGAAAACGTGGCGCTGTGGCACGAGCGCGACATCTCTCATTCCTCCGTCGAAAGGATTATGGCGCCGGATGCCTGCATCGCGCTGGACTTCGCGCTTGCGCGGCTGGCCGGCGTCATAGACAAGCTGCTCGTCTATCCCGAAACGATGAAAGACAATCTTGAAAAAACGGGCGGGCTTGTCTTCAGCCAGAAAACGCTTCTGGCCCTGACGCAAAACGGCATTTCCCGCGAGGACGCCTACCGCATCGTCCAGCGCAACGCGATGAAGGTCTGGGAATCGCACGGCAAGAAAGCCCTGCTTGATTTCCTTAAGGAAGACGCCGACATTGTCGGAAAAATCGCGGTGGAAGAGCTTGAGAGCATTTTCACCTATGACGACTATATCAAGAATGTCGCGGGCGTGATGGCCGTCTTGCTGGCGGCATAGAAAAACAGAAAGAATGATAAAAGGGCCGGTAAAACGGCCTTTTTCTTTCAATCATGAATGCGATTCAAAATCATTTGCGGCAATAGATTGAAAAATGCGCATAAAAACAGCCGTAACACTGTACTTTTATCCAGCCAGGCTTATAATCCTTGAAAGAATATATTCCAGCCAAGGAGAAATAATATGAAGGGCGCGCCGCAAATCATCAAACGTCTGAACCTTGCCTTGAAAGGCGAGCTGACCGCAATCAACCAGTATTTCCTCCATTCGCGTATGCTTGATGACTGGGGCGTGACCAAGCTCGGCAAGCATGAATATGACGAGTCTATCGAAGAAATGCAGCATGCCGATCTCCTTATCAAACGCATCCTCCTTCTTGGCGGCCTGCCGAATTTGCAGGAGCTGGGAAAACTTTATATCGGCGAAAATGTAAAAGAAGTCCTTGAAGGCGACCTTAAACTTGAGCGTGAAGGGATCGATAATTACCGCGCAGGAATAAAAGATTGCGATGAAGCCAATGACTTCGTCACCCGCGATCTTTTTATCAAGATCCTCACCGACGAGGAAGGGCATGAGGATTTCCTGGAAACCCAGCTCGGCATGATAGAGGTGATGGGGATTGAAAAATACATCCAGCTCAACTCCGCCCCCGCGACCGAACAGGAAGAATAAGGGGCGGGGCGCAAAACCGCCAAGGGCGGGGCAAGGCCCCCTGCCCGCTAACGCGTTTTCCAATAGGTAAAGGCTTTTGCCTGAATACGCTTTATATAACGCTCTGCATCCGGCCCTTCATAGGGGCCTTTATAACGCTTTCTGTCCACCCACCATCCGGCGCCCGGCAATTTATCGGAAGCCCTGACGACAAGCACGGCCAGCTCCGGCTCGCCCCGCGCAGCCGCCCTGCGGTCAATCTCGCCCAGCGCAATGCAAAGGGCGCGCATTTTGGGCCGCGAAAAATCCAGCCCCAGGCAATTGAGCGTTTCGGCATAGCTTATCGGCGCCCCCTGCCGCGCCGCGCCTTGAAGCAGGGATTCAAGCGCGTCCAGATCGAAAAGCCGCCGCCAAAGCGGTGTCGGCAGTTCCGGCTCTATTGAACGGTGTGAAGGGCGGCGCATGGCGTAAACTATCATAAAATTCAGGGAGATGGGCAGGGTTCGGGCCTTTGTCCCCGCAATAACTTGCGAATAAGTATCATGTCCATTATTATCCCGCCCATCTTCCGATGCTGGCCGGATAAGCCCGCCCATAGATTTTAAGGTGCGCCATAGCATGTATGTCTGCCTGTGCAACCCGTTTACTGACCGCGATGTGAAATCCGCGCTTGAAAACCCGGCTGTGCCAAACACGCCCGCGCAAATCTATAAAAGCTGTTCCGGCGGCGCCGGCCCGCAATGCGGCTCCTGCCTGTGCATGGTGAAAGACATGATTGTCGAGCATCAATCGGCTTCGGGGGTTCAAAAACTTATCGGGGATATTCCCGCCCTCTCTCCCGCCCCCGCCGGCACAGCGGCCTTGTCCGAATGACGCCCGAAACGGCGCGGGTTGCCGGATAAAAGCCCCGCTTTCCGCCTGTTCTTCAGCTATTTTTAATATTTTGATGGCACCATGTCCCTATCATTACAGGGGATGGCCGGAAGGCTTTTTTGAAATTCTTTTAAATTCAAGGTGTTGCCATGACAACCGAACTCGATATCGGACGCGTCTTTGATGTAGCAAAGGGCCTTCTTTATACGGAAGTCCCCGAAGTGGAAGCAGCGCAGGATGCTCTTGCCGGGCTTGACCGCAGGCGGCTTCCGGCGGAAGCCAATCCCGGCGGCGCTTCTTATTTCACATTTCCCCGTTCCGAAATGGGCGCGGAAGGCTCGCCCTATGAAGCAGCGCTGCAAAGCGCAGAAAAACTCGGCATCGAGAGCATGCAGGTTCATAACGGTCAGAGCGCCATGCTGCTTTTCAAAGGGCCTGAGAACGACAAGCTGACAAACGCCATCGAGGCCTCCCAGATCCGCACCTTTGAGAGGATGGATCTTAGCGCGGAAGCAGCGCCAGAGGCCGCCACACCCGTCACGCCAAAGACCGCAGCGCCCACCGCGCCCTAGACCGCCAGCTACGAGCTATAGAAGCCGCGAAAAAACTTTCATTTCCTCCATCTTGCAGCCGCCCTTTAAAAAGGCGGCTGTTTTACGTGAATAAGGCGGCAATAACGGCTTGTCATCCCCCCTCCTTTCAGGCATTGCTAAAAGGCTTTCCACCAACCCAACGGAGCAATAGCCCATGTTAAAAACCCTTACACTTATACTCGGGAGTATTTTTCTGATGACCGCACCAGCAAATGCAGCGCCGCTCGACCCGCAAAACACGCTCTATCTCGACCTGAAAGATGGCCGTGTGACGATTAAATTGATGCCGGATATCGCGCCAGGCCATGTCGCCCGTATCAAGGAGCTGACCAAGCAGGGCTTCTATGACGGCGTCGTTTTCCACCGCGTTATCGAAGGTTTCATGGCCCAGACGGGCGACCCGACGGGGACGGGAACGGGCGGCTCCGACCTGCCGGATCTGAAGGCGGAATTCAACGACTATAATTTCGGGCGCGGCACGATCGGCGCCGCCCGCACCGGCAACCCCAATTCCGCAAACAGCCAGTGGTTCATCTGTTTCGACGATTGCAGCTTCCTGAACGGCCAGTACACGGTCTGGGGACAGGTCGTATCCGGCATGGAGCATGTCGATAAAATCACGCGCGGCGAGCCGCCAGCGAACCCCGATAAAATCATCAAGCTGCAAGTCGCGGCCGATGCGGCGGAATAAGCAATATCCGTTTTATAATACAAAAATCCCCGCTCCTTCATGCGGGGATTTTTTTTACCTTCCATGCCTTACGGGATCACATTTTTAAAAGCACGATCGTGATGGCGCAAAAAACAATCCCGAACCCCGCGACAAGATCCGCTTCTTCCTTGCGGCCCGCCATTTTATAGAAAAGCAGGATAATCATCGTATCGGTAAATTTAACCGCCGGCAAAAGCCCCGGATTATCGACATAGAATATCGCCGCAAAATTCGATGCGACCATGAGCGAGGAAACGCTCCCCACCAAAAAACCGCCTCTTATCGCTTCTTTTGAAAACATGACGGCGTGCGGCAACGGTTTTTTCCACGCGTACCAGAGGCTCCAGCACGCCACCATAACAAGCGCCTCACACACGACGAAGGAGAACGGCCCTTGCGTGATATTGGTATGCTGCGTCACCAGCTTGAACCCGATAGGCCCGACAACGGCGGCAAAGACGACAAACCAAATCATGCGGAACGCCGCCCATGATACGGGGCAATGTTTCATCCGCATGGCGAAATAAACGGACGCGCAAAGCGTTGCGAAAACGAGCGCGCTCCGCACAGGTGTTTCCAGATAATCCCCGAACAAGGCCGGGTCGAACAGGAACCACAGGCAAAATGTCAGGATGGTCGAAATGGGGAGGATGCGCGACACGACCCCCGCCCCGACTTTCGGGATCGCGGAAAAGAACAGGACGTCCGATACGACCCAGAGCATCGCCTGCCCCGCCACGAGCGCATAGAAAATCCAGCTTGAGGGCAGGCCGAAATAAAGCGCAAGGGGGAGCATGAAGGAAATACAGGCGACCTTGTTCCAAAAGGCCATCGCATAGCCATGCACCTTCAGCCTTTCCTGAAACAACATCATGACGGCGGAAAGGCTTGCGGATGTCAGGCCGAAAGCGGCCCAAAGGGGGAATTCCATGAAAAATGCCCTGTAAATATGCTAACTATCGCTTTTGCGCCATGAACGCGGCGTTTATGATTTACTATCTTGCCTGAATTCGTATCAAACGGGGATATAAAAATGACACAAGACAAGGAATGGTGGCGCGGCGCGGTCATATACCAGATTTACCCGCGCAGCTTTTGCGACACGAACGGCGACGGCATCGGCGATCTGCCCGGCATTATAGCGAAACTTGATTATGTGGCGGCGCTCGGCGTGGACGCCATCTGGCTCTCCCCCTTCTTTAAGTCGCCTATGAAGGATTTCGGTTATGATATTGCCGACTACCGCGATGTCGATCCGATATTCGGCACAATCGACGATTTCAAAATGCTGCTTGATGAGGCGCATGCGCGGGGGTTGAAAATCATCCTGGATCAAGTCTGGAGCCATACATCCGACCAGCATGACTGGTTCAAGGAAAGCCGGATGAACAAGCATAATGCCCGCCATGACTGGTATATATGGGCGGATTCCAAACAGGACGGCACGCCGCCCAATAACTGGCTTTCCATTTTCGGCGGCCCCGCATGGACGTGGGATACGCGGCGCGAGCAATATTACCTCCACCATTTCCTTTCCTCGCAACCTGCGCTCAATCTCTGGAACGAAGATGTGCGCACGGAAATTCTTGCGACGGAACGCTTCTGGCTCGATATGGGCGTTGACGGATTCAGGCTCGACGTCATCAATTGCGCGCTAAGCCACCCGAACCTCAAAGACAATCCGGTCAGGCCGCATGACGCGCCGCCGCCGACAGATATGAATTCTTCCAACCCCATGTCGCGGCAGATCCGTGAAAATGCCTATGGCTATCTCTCCGACGAAACCTTCAAATGGCTGAACCGCCTGCGCGTAACCGCCGACGAGTACGGGGCTATTTTTCTGATGGGCGAGATTGGCGGCGACGACAGCGAGCGCAGGGCGACGCTTTACACGCAAAAAGGAAACAGGCTGCACAGCGCCTATTCTTTCGGCCTGACAGGAAAGACCGTCACCAAGGAAACAATCGTTACCACCATCGAAACAATAGAGCATGTCATCGAAGATGGCTGGATGACTTACGCGCTCGGCAACCACGACAATACGCGCTTTGCCTCCAATCACGGGCAAGGCGAAGATGTGCGTCATGATTACGCCCTGATGGGGATGGCATTGCTTTTATCCCTGCGCGGTTCCGTTTGCGTGTATCAAGGGGATGAGCTTGGCCTGCCCGTCGCCCATGTCGCGTTCGAGGATATGCAAGACCCGTATGACATCAGCATGTATCCCGATTCCATGAACCGTGACGGGGCGCGCACACCGATGCCGTGGATAAGCGAGGCGGCGCAAGCGGGTTTCAGCGCCGCCGCCAAAACATGGCTGCCGGTTGCCCTTGCCCATTACCCGCTTGCGGTCGATATGCAGGAGAACGATCCGGAATCCGTCCTGAACCATTACCGGCGCTTTCTGGCCTTCAGGAAAACCCGCCCCGCCCTGAAACGCGGAACTATCGAGATGGTGGAAAGCCCGTCCGGCCTTATCGCCTACCGCCGCCTCTTGAACGGGGAAAAAATCCTCTGCCTCTTCAATGCGGACAAGGAAAACAAGTCGTGGGACTGCGGGCATTCCGGACAATCCGGCATGATTGCTGAAATTTCACGCGGGGCGGTCATCAACGCGCAAACAGGCCGGATAGAGTTCGCGCCTTACGGCTACGCATTTTTGGAAGAGCCGTCTTAGGAAGAACCGTCTTTGGAGGAACCAGCCTGATCGGACGGCACGCCCGTTTCAGCATCCGCCGCTATGCCTGTTTCCTCCCGCACGGGCAAGGATGCAGACGAGGATGCAGGCGGAGTATCCGCGGCCCCTGCCGCTGCGGCGGCCTCCGGCGGCGGTGCCTGAACATGCAAAACCTGCATCTGCACGGGCGCTTTGGCCATGTGCATCTTGCGTTCCTCATCGGAAATACGCAGCTTGTCGGAAAGCCCCATAAGCCGCGTGACAATCTTGTCCATCTTCGCGGCATCTTGTATCGGATCGACGGTTTCAAGGCGCAAGACCAGCTGCCTGTCGTTAAAGATAACAAGCACATTCGCGTTGCGCGTTTTCAAGATAGCGTCGATGGCTTCGACCCGCGCATCCGTCAGATAGGACTCCGCGACATCGTCATACATGACAAAGGCGTGGTGTTTTTCCCGATCCCATTTGCCGCTTTTGATCTTATAGGGATGAAGCCTGTCGAGCGACTTTAGGAAGGGTAGCATTTCCTGCGATCCCATCGCGGCGCCGTTGACGATGCCTTCTACCAATTCTATTTCGACGACCGTCACATAGCGGCGCGTGCGGATATCGCCGCCATCCTGCTCCGCCGTGAAAAAGCCAAGCCTGTAATCGCCGATATTGCCCGTAATTTCCGCCGGGCCCATAAAAGTGCCGCGCTTGAAAGTGAGGTTTTTCGCCTTGGCATAGGCTTCCCACGCCCGCTTCTGGCGCAATAATATCTGTAAAGACCAGATCGTCGCGCCGATTAAAACAGCGGATAGAAGAAGCCAGAGAAAAACCCACATGCGTAAAAATTATCCTCTTTTAGAAAAAAGCAAAGGAACTCAATGCATTATTCTACCCCGTCCAGCGCTTCCCTGTCATCTTTTGTTTGAAAAGGGCTGAAAAACGGGCGGCTGGGGGCTTTTCCCGTTTATTTCTTCTCGGCATTGCCGGCTTCAAAAAGCGGGGCGGCGTCGCTCAAAGGCACGGATTGCGGCAGGATTTGCGGCGTCAGCAAGGGCTCCGGGAACACGATCGTCTTTTCAGGCATCAAATGGGCGCGTACGAAGGTCACGCCCGGCCCTGCCGTCCGTTCATCCGTATAGGGAACCTGACCGGAGAATTTTACGACTTCATACCCGTCGCCGCAGCCGGCAAGCAGGATGGCAGAGAAACCAGCGATGGCCAGCAGGCCGGAGCGGAGAGTTTTCATATAAAATCACCTGAAATTTGCTTCAAAGAACGGTAAAGGCCCAATAAACATGGAATCGCGAACGCGTCCCTTATCCTACCCCCCCTGTGGATAAATGTCTATCCTCCTTTTGAATGAAGAGCTTGCCCCCTTTCAGGGGCCGCAAATTTGATCGCGGCAGTGCAAAAATGAGAGGATAGAATCAAGGCGGATAAGAGCAAAAGGGCAAAAGCCTGCCACCGCCAGCCCAGCCAGAAAGGGAAGATTATATGCCTGCAAATGAAACACGAATTCTCCACCTCCCCAGCCTGAGCCGCCAGCATGCCATCGTGTCCATGCCGAAAACGGACTGGTTCTGGCTGGATGATTATGTGCGCACCCATTATCCTTATAATGGCTATAAGGCGCTCCTGCGCGAATTTCACGGCAAGGCCAGTTCTACCGAGAGCCTTTTCCGCCTGCTCCGCTCCAAGGCCAAGCAGCATTGCGGGGAGCAAATGGCGACGCTCTACGGGCTGGTGAATGACAATACCCCCTCGCCCTCCCACGCCGCGGGAGAAACCGGCGCGCCCGACAACCCGTCCCATCCGGCCAAACCCGACTATTTTGCCTCCATGCCGTTTGCCTACCGGCTCTTTCACTTCCTGCCGCATCCAACGCATCTCACCACCGTCTGGGAGCGGAAAAACTACCATCTTTATGAAGGAAATGAGGGTTAGGCCCCTCCCGCAGGCAGGCTTTACTTGTCGTAAATAAGCTTGACCTCCTGCCGGAAACATGGGCAGTATCATCGTGTTTGATATCAAACTCTACGACACGACCTATTGACGACGACGGCCCATAGAAATCCTAGTTGGTAAAAAGTCGGTTTGAGCAGGGTTATTATAAAGGCACAAGCCGAGAACTGAGATCAGACACAAGCGCGGAACCACATGGTGTGGGGATGCGCAACTCAATGCCAACGAAGGAGAAAACGACTATGGCTACAGGTACCGTAAAATGGTTCAACACACAAAAAGGCTACGGCTTTATCCAGCCTGACGATGGCGGCGCGGACGTATTCGTCCATATTTCCGCTGTTGAAAAATCCGGCATGCGCGCCCTGAATGAAGGCCAGAAGATTTCCTATGAAATCCAGACGGATCCGAAAAAAGGGAAAGCTGCTGCTGTAAACCTTGAGGCAGCCGCCTAAATTATTACAGCGTTTCTTTGAGAGCGCTTGATAAGAAAAATTATAGAACGGGCGGAATTTTCCTGCCCGTTTTTTATCGGCCCGTCACCGGGATTTGAGCGCCGGATAAAATCCCCGCCATAAAGATCGCCCGCCCCCTTATAGTATAGTTATACCTATATATTCACGGTGATTGTCGTCAGATAGGCCGTGCAGAAAATCAGCGCCGCAAAAAAACATCTCGATACAGCGGGCAATAAGGCGCCGGACAGGCGGCCCGTGCCGGATAAACCATTATGGCTGTTACGGTTGTTACGGTTGTTGTTGGATAATGTCCTCATCATGCTTTGCCAACCCGCATGAAAAACATTCGGTTCCGGCGCTACAAAAATGAAACAGAACTGAAACAAACAGGACAATAATCCCGGCTTTAAGCGCGCCTAAAGCCGCCGGTTGACACGCATCTTTTTATTGCCCGAACCGGATTTTCTTCCCGAAGCGGGACATTCCGTAAAACTACCGGCAAGACCGAGATCCATTGCCTCCAGCTTGCGGATTTGATCACGGATGCTGGCCGCTTCCTCGAATTCAAGATCGGAGGCGGCTTTACGCATTTTATCCTCAAGCTGCCTGATATGTTTTTGGAAGGATGCGGGGCTTTCAAACGCGGCCTGATCGTCTTCGGCAAGCCCCCTATAGCTCCTTTGCACTTCCATATAATCAGCGCGCTCGAACACGGAGTTCAGGGCCAGGGAAATATTCTTTTTCACCGATGCGGGCGTGATGCCGTGTTCCGTATTATAGGCGACCTGCTTTTCGCGGCGGCGATCCGTTTCCTCTATCGCCGCCGTCATGGATTTCGTCATCACATCGGCATAGAGAATTACGCGGCCATCGACATTGCGCGCGGCCCGCCCGATTGTCTGGATCAGCGAGGTTTTGGAACGCAGATAGCCTTCCTTGTCGGCGTCCAGAATGGCGACCAGCATACATTCGGGAATATCGAGCCCTTCGCGCAAAAGATTGATGCCGACCAGCACGTCGAATTCCCCCATGCGCAAATCGCGCATGATTTCGATCCGCTCCAGCGTGTCGATGTCCGAGTGCATATAGCGCACGCGCACGTTGTTTTCCTGAAGATATTCCGTCAGCGCCTCGGCCATTTTCTTCGTCAGGACGGTCACAAGGATGCGCCCGCCCTTTTCCGCGACGATGCGACATTCGCTCATCAAATCATCGACCTGATGCTCCGTCGGACGGATCTCCACGGGCGGATCGATAAGCCCTGTCGGGCGGACGACCTGCTCCGCGAAATCACCGCCTGTTTGCTCCAGCTCATAGGGGCCGGGCGTTGCGGACACATAAACGATCTGTCCGCGCATCGCGTTGAATTCCTCGAATTTCAGCGGCCTGTTGTCGAGCGCCGCCGGAACGCGGAAACCGTAATCGACGAGCGTCTGCTTTCGCGCGCGGTCGCCATTATACATGGCCCGCAATTGCGGAACCATCACATGGCTTTCATCGAGGATGATAAGCGCGTCTTGCGGAAGATATTCGATAAGCGTCGGCGGCGCCTCGCCGGGCGCGCGGCCCGTCAGATAGCGTGAATAATTTTCAATGCCGGGGCACACGCCGGCCGCCAGCAGCATTTCGATATCGAACTGGGTGCGCTGCTGGAGCCGCTGCGCTTCCAAAAGCTTGTTCTCACGCTCGAACCACGCGACGCGCTCCTTCATGTCGTTCTGGATGTTCTTGATGGCCTGCGCCATGGTCGGGCCGGGCGTGATATAGTGGCTGTTCGCGTAAATCCGAACCCCTTCCATCCGCGCCTGTTTCTCCCCCGTCAACGCGTCGAATTCGACGATGTCTTCTATTTCATCGCCAAAGAGGGAAAAGCGCCACGCCGAATCTTCCATGTGCGAGGGGAATAATTCCACCGTATCGCCGCGCACGCGGAACGTCCCGCGCTCGAAACTCATATCGTTGCGCTTGTACTGGAGCGTTACAAGCTGGGCGATAAGCTGCTGCCGGTCGAGCCGGTCGCCCTTGCGGATATCGACCGTCATCGCCTGATAGTCCTCTTTCGAGCCGATGCCGTAAATGCAGGAAACGGAAGCGACGATCACCACGTCCTTGCGTTCAAAAATCGCGCGGGTCGCGGCGTGGCGCATCCGGTCGATTTGCTCGTTAATCGAAGAATCCTTTTCGATGAAGGTGTCGGTGCGCGGAACATAGGCTTCCGGCTGGTAATAATCGTAATAGGACACGAAATATTCCACGGCGTTTTCGGGAAAGAAGGCTTTCATCTCGCCATAAAGCTGCGCCGCCAGCGTCTTGTTCGGCGCGAGGATGAGCGCGGGGCGCTGCGTGCGTTCAATCAGATGCGCCATGGTAAAGGTCTTGCCGGAGCCGGTCACGCCGAGCAGCACTTGATCGGACAGCCCCGCCTCCAGCCCCTCGACAAGCTTGGCGATCGCGGCAGGCTGATCCCCCGCCGGCTGAAAGTCCGAATGGATTTTAAAGGGGGGCGAGTTCTCCATAGGGACACTCGCAGCCTGATTTATCTCTACCGCGCCGCGCATAAGAAGGAATATATAGCGAAACAAGCCGTTGTAAACAATCCGGAATCCGTTATTCTTGGAGCATGATTATCAAGGATTTAAGCCCGAAATTTGAAGATTTGGCGGATGCTCTGGGGGAGATCTCCGGCGGGCTCTTCGTCACCGAGGCCGCCTATGCGCTGGAATTGCTGAAACAGCCCTATGCGGACGGCGCGGCGGCGGTCGAGGCGGCCCAGCTTGCGCAACGGATCGTTGCTATCTATAAGGCCGGGCTTGCGGATGACGATGCTTTCCGGGCGGCCTTCATCCAATACGCGCCAAAGAAATTTACGGATCTGGCCCCTATCGATCTGGAAGATGATTTGCAAGAATCCATGGCGAAAAAACTTCTCGTTCTCGTACAGGACGGGGCGGAAGTGCATTTTACCATCGGCTATCATGCAGGGCGCATCGCGCATTTCATGATAGCGGATCTATGGAAGCGCGGAATCCCCTTCCATATCGACGTGCCGGATACGGATTTTTCGCGGCTCTTGACCAGCCATGCCGGTGAGGCCGGGCTAAAATCTTACGCGGAATACCGCATCGGGATCTTCGGCGGCGTCACCAACCGCGTAACGGTGATGCCGAACACGATGCCGCCTTCCCCCGTCCCCGCAGACGGGGAAAAAGCAAAATTCTTTGATTCCCTTATGCGTCCCTATGCCAAAAAGACGGGGGCGGGAGAAATTATTTTCACCCTCACCTATTTCCCGACCGCGCTGGATGCCGAGCTGGACGGCATTCCCTTGCCGGAATATTTACAGCTCCATTTCGACATGGCGGATCAGCCGGACGAATTGATTTCGCAAGCGCACCTTCATCTCATCAAAAAGCTGAACAAGGCGGCGCATGTCCGCTTTACCAACAATGACGGGACGGATGTTTCGATGGAATTGGTGGATGAAAACGGTAAGCATTTCACCTTTTGCAATTCCCTTGCCCTCAGGAACGTGCCGGGATCGGAAGTGTTTTCAGCCCCCCGCCGGGACAGCGTCAACGGCGTTATCGTCGCAAAAGGCAAATTCAACCCCAAGGGCGATAAGGGCAGCGTCATTACGAACCTTACCCTGAATTTCAAGGACGGGCGGATAGAAGCCTTTACGGCGGATTCGGGCGCGGACGTGTTTGAAAAATTCCTCGCGCGCGACGAAGGCAACCGCTTTGTCGGCGAGCTTGGCATCGGCACGAACCCGCATTTGAAATGCCACGTTATTAACGGGCTGCTGGTCGAGAAAATCGGCGGGAGCTTCCACCTCGCTCTCGGCGCTGCCTATACGATGACGGATTATCTGGGCGAGCCTGTTTATGTCGATAACGGCAACCGAAGCATCGATCACTGGGACATCACAACCATGCTTTACGGCCATGGCGGGAAGATGTATCTGGATGGCGAACTCTATATGGATGACGGCGTCTTCCTTGATCCGGCGCTCGACGTTCTCAATCGCGGATGGGCGGCAGTCCCCGCCGAAGACCGCCCCGCACGCTGGAAAGACTATAAAGGCCCATTTACCGGAAACTGATACTTGCCGCCGTTATTTTACGCCGTACGGGACGGGCGGGACAATCCCCCTTATGGGCGTTCACCGCAAAACGCAGTGGTTGCTTTTATCCGCCCGGCGGTTTAAGCGTAAAATATGGATATATGCTCGTTTTTAAAGACCCGCCGTTCGGCGGCCATCAAATATCTTTCAGCCCCCGGCCCGGATGCGCGGCAGCTTGAAGACATTCTCGCCATAGCGGCCCGTGTCCCCGATCACGGCAAGCTTGCCCCGTGGTGGTTCGTGACATTTGAAGGCGAGGCCCGCGAAAAATTCGGCGCCGTCCTGCGGGACGCTTATTTGCTCGAAGATCCGGACGCCGCCCCCGCCAAGCTCGATCTTGAGGCGGAAAAATTCTTGCGCGCACCGCTCGTTATCGCCGCAATTTCCCGCGTCAAGGAAAGCAAGATCCCTCAGTGGGAGCAATTCCTGTCCGCGGGCGCCGCGTGCCACAATCTTTGCCTTGCCGCCAATGGCTTGGGCTATGGCACGAACTGGGTCACGGGCTGGCCGGCCTTTAACGCAAAAGTCCGCAATGCCCTGCAATGCGATGAGCGCGATATTATCGCCGGATTCATCTATATCGGCACGGCGACCCAAGAACAGGACGAGCGCGAGCGCCCCGCCCTGCCCGCGATTGTGAGTGCATGGACAGAAGATTACACGCCGAACAAGGGCGACGCCTATGGCAAGGCCGGAATAGGCTTGCCCGAAAGGGGCTTTTAGGGTCTTATAGTTCCCGTAATGAGTATGATAAGAAAACGCCTCATCGGCCTGTTCGACTATGTCCAGTTTCCTGCCAGCACTATGCTGTTCACGGTCGGGGCAATCGACCATCTGGAAAAAGCGGTGAATGCGACCGGATTTCTTGCAAGGCCGCTGGCTTTATCTGGAAATATTTTCAACCATGCGGCACTCGGCGCCGTGATGGGGGTAGCCATCGGCAATGTGTTCAAGCAAAATCACCATAAATCAAACGCACTCTTTGTGATGCCTGCCGCAGCCGCCGGTGTCGTTGCCGGATATGCCGCCAATGAAACATCGGCGCTGGCGCCCTACGCCGCCGCCTTCGCCGCAGCCACCGCCGGAATTTATATCAGGCGCAATTTTATCCTGCCGGAAAATATACAGCGCGGGAACGATCTGGATTATTAGCCGGTTTTATTATAACGGCAGTTTTTCCCGGCTTGCGCAAACAGCCTTATCTTTTCAAAGTCCTTGCTGCCGTCCGGATGTTCCAGCCCCGAATTGGCGTCAATGCCCGCAGGAGCCACCTCGGCAATCGCGCGGTTGATATTGTCCGGATTGAGCCCGCCCGCAAGAATGACAGGCACGGAAACGCGTTCGACGATCGCGCGGCTGACGGCCCAGTCATGCACCATACCCGTTCCGCCCAGCCTGTCCGCCGTGCGCGAATCCAGCAAAATCATATCAACATAAGGTTCATATTCGCACGCCGCGCCGATGGCCTCTTCGCCCGTGACGTGGACGGTTTTTATCAGCTCCGCCGCAGGCATCAGGCCGCGCAGTTTTATAATCTCTTCCACCGGAAGGTCATCATGGATTTGCACGGCGCCGACACCGGCTATTCCGGCAATAGAGGCGATTTCACCGGCATCGAGAAGATGCGTGACCATCACTGTGCGGATGGTATCAGGCAGGGCGGCAACGATTTTCTTTCCCGCCTGCGGCGTAATCCCGTCTTCCGCGAGATGGGTAAGGCCCATAAGAAGGCCAATCGTATTGGCCCCGGCAAGGGCCGCGCCCAGAGCCTCGTCACCATTCCGCACGCCGCAAACCTTGATGAAAGGCTCCATCAGTCCCGCCTAGGCGCCGTCTTCGCCGCTCTTGTCGAATTTCACGATAACGCCGCGCTTTTTAAAGTAGGACTTCATCATCTGGCGGCCCTGACGGTTATTCTGGGCAAGCCTTTCAGGCGCGAAGACGGCTTCTTTCGTGCCTTGCGCCTTCAATTCTTCCTTCAGCGCCCTGAGCGCCTCGTCCAGCCCCTCATTATCATTATGAATGGCGGCGTAAATCTCTTCCTTGATTTTGTCCAGCGTGTTTGCAGCGGCCATGGCATCAATCCTTTTTCGGCTTCAATGTCGGGAAAGCGATGACGTCGCGGATATTGTGCGATCCGGTGAGCAGCATGGAAAGCCGGTCGATCCCCATGCCCCATCCGCCTGTCGGCGGCAGACCGTATTCCAGCGCCGTGACATAGTCGTCGTCGAGCATCTGGGCTTCCTCATCACCTTTTTCTTTTTGCGCAACCTGATCCTCGAACCGCGCAAGCTGGATTTTCGGATCATTCAGCTCTGAAAACGCGTTCACGATCTCCCAGCCATTGATATAGGTTTCGAACCGTTCGACAAGGCGCGGATTGTCCCGGTGAACCTTGGCCAGCGGGGAGATATCCATCGGCGTGTCGGTCACATGGATCGGCTGGATCAGCGTATGTTCCACCTTTTCATCAAAAACGGCGGCGACGACATCGCCCCAGCTTGCAAAGCTTTCCGTATGCACGCCGAGATTTTTTGCGGCGTGGCGGGCTTCGGCAGGCGTTTCATATTTCAGGAAATCGACGCCTGTCGCCTCCTCCACAAGCTCCAACATGGATTTGCGCGCAAAAGGCTTTTCATAGTCGATAAGATTTTCGCCCATCTGCACCTGCAACGTGCCGTTCACGGCAAGGCAGCATTGACGGATCAAGTTTTCCGTCAGCTCCATAATGTCGTTATAATCCATATAGGAATGATAGCCTTCGATCGTCGTGAATTCGGGATTATGCTTGATGGAAATCCCTTCATTGCGGAACAGGCGGCCAATTTCAAAAACGGCATCCGCAAGCCCCCCGACGATAAGGCGTTTCAGCGGCAATTCGGTCGCGATGCGCAAATAGAAATCTGCGTCCAGCGCGTTATGATGCGTGACGAAAGGCCGTGCATTCGCGCCGCCGAGAATGGGGCTGAGCACCGGCGTTTCCACCTCGATAGCGCCGAGATCATCCATATATCTACGAATGAACGATACGATTTTAGAGCGCTTGCGCAAAGTATCGCGGCTCTCCTCGTTCATGATGAGATCGAGATAGCGCTGGCGGTAGCGCTGTTCTATATCGGTCAGCCCATGATATTTTTCCGGGAGCGGCAACAAGGTTTTGCACAGCATCGTGACATCCTTTGCGCGCACCGACAATTCCCCGCGCGGCGTCCGGCGGATAGTGCCTGCCGCTCCTACGATATCGCCGATATCGAATAATTCGAGCTTGGATAATTCTTCCGCGCTCATGGAATCCTTATGGCAGAAAACCTGTATTTTTCCCGAAGCGTCCTGCATGTCCAAAAACATCCCGTTATTGCGCATCGCCATGATGCGGCCCGCGACTGCAACGGCGTCTTCGGTCTCCACGCCGTTTTCAAGCGCGGCATATTTTTCCTGAAGTTCCTGCGCCTGATGGGATCGGTTGAATTTATGCGGATACGGATCCAGCCCGCGGGCCTTAAGCCCGACCAGCTTTTGCTCCCGCGCCTCACGGGGATTGGTGGACAGGGACTCTTTTTTTGCTTCTGCTTGTGTCATGGCGGCAATTCTATGCTAAAATATTGAAGTATGGAGTTATTTATGGCCCGAAACCCTATGAAAAATCAAGCGCCCAGTAAAGCCGGTACACAGGCCGGAAACGTCCTATGGTACATACTTCTGGCCATTTTCCTGCTCGGCGCCCTGACGATGTTCATGAGCAATACGGGCAGCCAGTCCGAGGATACGGGGAGTGCGGAAAAAGCCTCTATCCATGCATCGGAAATACTGAAATATGCTGCGGGTATTAAGACTGCCGTAGACCTGCTAATGGCGCAAGGTTGCAGTGAAACCCAATTGTCATTCTGGAACGATCATAATAAAGACGGAACAGAAAACGCTTCCGACCTTTTTTACAATAGCCGCTCACCAACGGACAGAACATGCCACCTGTTTCATGCCAACGGCGCCGGAATATCGTGGAGAAAAGTTAAACCGGAATGGCTCGACAAATCCCAAAACGCAAAAGCCGGTTATGGCGACTGGTTCTTTTCCGCGCAATCGAGAATCGTCAACATTGGAACATGGTGCGCGACGCCCGCGTGTAACGAGATAGTCATTCTGCTTCCCTATCTCAATAAGGAAACATGCAAACGCATTAACCAGATGCTCAATGTTAATCCCGGATCGCATGAACCGCCGAAAGACGACAATTCGGCCTATGGATACACTTCCCCCTATGCATTCAACGGGACTTTTACAGGAAATAACGTGTTAAATGATACAACGAATTTTCTAGCCGGTAAAAAAACAGGCTGCTTTGAAGGCGACCTGAATCCGCCGGGAGGATACCATTTCTATCATGTCCTCCTGGCTAGATAAGGTTTTTTTTTGACTCAGATCGTTTGTACCACGGACTGTAGCTATGCTATGGCATAGCATATGACAGGCACAGCCGCGCAGCCCCAGCAAGACAGGGTTAAAATCCCCGCCATTCCGGCAGTGTATGCGAACACCCGGAAAGCCTATATTTTGAGCGTGGACGGCGAAGTTTCCGAACTCTCCCACATAGCTGCAAAGAAAATCATCGCGGGACAACCTATTCTTGTATGCCATGCCCCGCATACTCTGGGACGGCTGGATCTGGGTGATGTTGCGGCTTTCGACGTGCTGGAGCTTTTTGCCTTCGTCCACCCCGCCCGTTTTGCCGTGCCGACACCTGCGGGAATTGCCAAATCTCTTGGCCTCACCGCCCCGCAAGGCGCCGATGATTATCCTTATACGTTGATGGAGGCCGCTTCGGCCCTGCTCTCCGACCTTCGCACCGACCAATGGCGCGGACGGGCAGACCCGCTTAAAATCGCCGGTGTCATGGGGCAGAACGGACGCGGCTGGCGCTGGACGCCTTATATATTCGCGGCGCTCGGCGCAGCCTATGACGAAAAGGAAATTTACGTTTCGCGCGCGGATTTGAACATCTGGAAAAACCTTCCCGAATGGGCGGAAAGCGCGCCGCCTCCCCCGCCGTCCCATTATCCGGTCAGCAAAGCCGAAGCGCGCGAAAAATTGCAATCCATATTGGGAAGCCACTCCGAACAGCGCGGCGCCCAGATGGATTATGCGGGGCATATCGCCTCTATGTTCGCCCCGCGCGACCACGAAGACGACGTCAACGCGGTTTTAATCGAGGCAGGGACAGGCGTCGGCAAAACGCTGGGCTATCTTGCGCCGGCGTCCTTGTGGGCGGAGAAGAATAAAGGCAGCGTCTGGATTTCCACCTATACGAAAAACCTTCAAAAACAAATCGGGCAAGAGCTGGACAGGCTCTACCCCGATGCCGACGTCAAAGCCGGCAAGGTCGCGGTGCGCAAGGGCCGTGAAAATTACCTGTGCCTGCTCAACCTCGAAGATGAAGCCGCCGGAGCCGCCCTTGCCAAAAGCCCGCGCACGGCCATCGCCGCCGGGCTTATGGCGCGCTGGGCTGCGGCAACGCGCGACGGCGACCTTTCAGGCGGCGATTTTCCAGGCTGGCTTTCGGGGCTGCTCGGCGCCGTCCATACGATCGGCCTTGCCGACAGGCGCGGCGAATGCATCTATTCGGCCTGTGACCATTATCACCGCTGTTTCGTCGAACGATCCATCCGCGCCGCCCGCCATGCGGATCTGGTCATCGCCAACCACGCGCTCGTCATGATCCAGACGGCCTCGTCTTCATCAGAAAGCGAATTGCCGCGCCATTATATTTTCGACGAAGGACACCATCTTTTCGACGCTGCGGATTCCGCCTATGCGGGGCATTTAAGCGCGCGCGAAACCTATGACATGCGCCGCTGGCTGCGCGGCAATGAAACCACGCGCAAAAGCCGCGCCCGGGGATTGAAACGCCGCGCGGAAGATCTGATAGAAGGCGACGCAAAGCTTGAAACATGCCTTCGCGCCATCCTTGAGGCTTCAAGCGAGCTGACTGGCGAGGGCTGGTCTGCAAGGCTGAAGGACAGCGCCCCCAAAGGCGCCGCCGAGAAATTCCTTTTCGCCGTATTCAACCAGGTCTATGCCCGCGCGGACGAACGCAGCCGCGAGGCCCCCTATTCCGTGGAAACGGATAGTTTTCCTTTAAGCGGCGACATCCTGCCCGCCGCACAGGCGCTTCATAAAACGCTCGAAGATATTATCAGGCCGATGGGCGATCTGGCCGACGGTTTCAGGAAGAAAATGCTTGATGGCGGCGACGATATGAACGCCGATATGCGCAAGCGGCTTGATGCGATCGCGGCGGCCCTTATGCGCCGCACGGATACGCTGCGCGGCTGGGCTTCCATGCTCGCCTCTCTTGCCGAAGGAAAAACGCCGGAGAGTTTTATCGACTGGATGGAGATCGAACGGCATGACGGGCGGGCCATCGATGTCGGGCTTTACAGGCACTGGATCGACCCGATGGTTCCGTTCAGCCAGAGCCTGAGGCCCTATGCCCATGGTGTGGCAGTCACATCCGCGACGCTGCGCGATGCAAGCGGCATCGAAGAGGCTGACTGGAGGGTGGCGCGGACGATTTCCGGCCTTGATTATATGGGCGGGCCGGTTACGCAGGAAAAGCTTGAATCGCCTTTCGATTACCCGGCCAAGACGAAAGTTTTTATTATCAATGACGTCCGTAAGGAAGATTTGGCGCAAGTCGCGGGCGCCTGCCAAACACTTTTTGAAGCGTCCGGGGGCGGCGCGCTCGGCCTCTTTACGGCAATCCAGCGCCTTCGGGCCGTGCATGGCCGCATTGCCCCAAGGCTTGAAGAAAGCGGCCTTCATCTTTATGCCCAGCATGTCGATGCGATTGATAACGGGACGCTCGTCGATATTTTCAAGGACGATATCAATGCCTGTCTTTTGGGAACCGACGCAGTGCGCGACGGGGTCGATGTGCCGGGAGACTCTTTACGCCTTATTGTCTTTGACCGCGTGCCATGGCCGCGTCCGACCATCCTTCACCGCGCGCGTAAAGAGATTTTCGGCGGCAGGATTTATGACGACCGCATCGCGCGCCTGAAACTGAAACAAGCCTTTGGCCGCCTTATCCGCCGCACCGACGATCGCGGCGTGTTCGTGATGCTGGATTCCATGCTTCCCTCGCGCCTCTACGGGGCTTTTCCGGACGGGGTTGCGATAGAAAAAACGGGCCTTGCGGATGCGGCCCGTCAAATCAGGGAGTTTTTAAAATAATTACGCGGCGGCGCCCTGCACGGCAAGAAGCTTGAAATCCGCCATATCAATCTTTTTGGAAAGCTGGATTTTTTCGGCCTGTTCGTCCGCAATCGCCAGACGCTGTTTCAACTCTTCAATCTCGGCCTCTATAGCAGCGGCGTCCAGCTCGTTCACATTGACCGCCTGTTCGGCAAGGATGGTGCAGTTCGCGGCAGTAACATCGGCAAAGCCGCCCGCAATAAAGATTTTTTCAGGCGCATCGCCTTCCTTGCGCATGACTTCGACAACGCCCGGCTTGATGGCGGCGATGAGGGACATATGCCCCGCGCGCACGCCGAAATATCCTTCTTCGCCCGGAATAACAACCTGCCATGCGGACTCGGACAAGAGGACGCGGTCGGGGGAAACGAGTTCAAAGTGAAAGGTCGTTGCTTGGCTGCTCATGCTCTGGGACTTTCCGGTTGAAAAATAAAGGTGGAAGAAACAGGCGGCGACGCCGCTTCGTAAATAAAAGGCACTGATTTCGTAACGATAAAAAGATCGTGCAGGGCCTGCATCGCAGAAGCCGCCAGCTCCGGCGCGTCGTTATATTTCCGCATCGAACGCAGCGTCATATCGGCATCGGCAATCTTTTGATCGAACGCGGCATGGGCCGCCTTTTCCGCCCCCGCGCCTTTCAGGGAAAAATCCGACGCCATATTTTGCGCCTTGACGCAGGCGGCATGTTCGCTAAAGGCCGGAATACCGGAGCTTCTTGAAAGCATTCTTGCCGCAACGCCTATATCGGCGGCAAAATCCTCCAGCGTTTGTAAGAAAGCGCCGCGAGGAACATGCCGCAAAAACGGGTTCATCGACACGCATTGGGCGCTATCGAGGATACCGCGCACTTGTTCGGCAACGGTAATAATCCTGACATTCTCGTTATAGGAATCAGCCAGCATCGCCTATCCTATTTTTCTTGAAAGATAGCGCGATACGGCAGGAGCGATAACAATACCGGTGATAAAGCCGCCGACAGCCACCGCGCCTTTTGCACCTATGGCAAAATCCGCCGCAAGCCCCGCCGCCGTTACCGCGAGCTGAACCGCATAAGGATTGCCGGCAATATCCTTGAAAACAGGGCGCAGCTTCATTAACGCCTCCCTCTTTTCATCATGGTTGAAAAGGACGGAGCCCATTCATGATCCGTAAATTCCCGTTCGCCGCGCGGCATCCCGCCGCTCGTTTCTGGGGCGGCTTCCTCCATGGCCTTGGCCGCTGGCATATGGGCTTCCGGGGTTACGGTATCGGCCGCGCGGGAAAAATGCCTGCGCATATAAACGGCAGCAAGAACGCCAATGCCGGCCACAGGAAGCAGGCGCGGGTCGAACATTGCCGCCCCCGCCGTTGCCCCGCCAAAGGCGGCGATGGCGGCGCAGGAGGCGCGGGCCATGCGGTTGTAATGGCGGCGGCTGTTTTCCGCGGCCATTTCTACAACATCGCTTCCCTGCTGCTTTGCTTCCGGCATATCGCTTTCCTTCAGCCCCTTGGCTCTTTACGCTTAAGCGGCTTCTGCCGCCATTTTGCGCGCTTTGGCTTCCGCTTCCTCAATCGTGCCGACCATATAGAAAGCCGCTTCGGGCAGGTGATCGTACTTGCCGTCAACAATCGCGCGGAAGCCCTTGATCGTGTCCTCAAGCTGGACGAACACGCCTGGAGAACCTGTAAAGACTTCGGCGACGTGGAAGGGCTGCGAGAGGAAGCGCTGGATTTTACGTGCGCGGGCGACGACGAGCTTGTCTTCCTCGGACAGTTCATCCATCCCCAGAATGGCGATGATATCCTGAAGCGCTTTATATTGCTGGAGCGTCCTTTGGACATCGGCGGCGCATTGATAATGCTCGTCGCCGACGACGCGCGGATCGAGAATGCGGGACGTGGAGTCCAGCGGGTCAACAGCCGGATAAATGCCAAGCTCCGCAATCTGGCGGGACAGAACCGTCGTCGCGTCAAGGTGGGCAAAGGTCGTGGCCGGCGCGGGGTCGGTCAAATCGTCGGCAGGAACGTAAACGGCCTGAACGGACGTAATAGAGCCTTTGTTGGTAGAGGTAATGCGCTCTTGCAACGCGCCCATATCGGTCGCCAGCGTCGGTTGATACCCCACGGCGGACGGAATGCGGCCCAAAAGCGCGGACACTTCGGCGCCTGCCTGCGTAAAGCGGAACACGTTGTCCATAAAGAACAGGACGTCCTGCCCTTCTTCGTCACGGAAATATTCAGCCATGGAAAGACCGGAGAGCGCAACGCGGGCACGGGCGCCCGGCGGTTCGTTCATCTGGCCGTAAACCAGCGCAACTTTGGAAGCGCCTTCAAGGTTGATAACACCGGCATCCATCATTTCGTGGTAAAGGTCGTTCCCTTCGCGGGTACGCTCACCAACACCTGCGAACACGGACACGCCGCCATGCGCCTTTGCGATGTTGTTGATGAGTTCTTGAATCGTCACCGTCTTGCCGACGCCGGCGCCGCCGAACAGGCCGATCTTGCCGCCTTTGAGGTACGGGCAAAGAAGGTCGACGACTTTAATGCCCGTGACCAGCTGCTCGGCTTCTGCGGACTGTTCCGTAAAGGTCGGCGCTTCGCGGTGGATAGGGTATGTCTTTGCCGTATTAACCGGGCCGCGCTCGTCAATCGGCTGGCCGATAACATCCATGATGCGCCCCAGCGTTTCGGGGCCGACGGGGACGGAGATAGCCGCACCCGTATCGACAACCGCCGCGCCGCGCACAAGACCGTCCGTGGAGTCCATCGCGATTGCGCGCACTGTGTTTTCACCAAGGTGCTGGGCGACTTCGAGAACCAGCGTCTTACCGTCATTTTGCGTCTGGATAGCGTTCAGGATTTGCGGAACATCACCATTCGGGAACGTCACGTCGACGACAGCGCCGAGAACCTGTTGAATGTAACCTTGTGCTTGAGCCATTTCTTTTCTTCCTTTTTTAAACGTCTTGTCTTGTCTTTTTAAGGGGTCAGTCCCGCAGCTTGCAGCCGATCCCATTTTTCAATTTGTTGTCCGATTCCTGGCGTCGGTTCGCGGTGGATAAGGACGGGCCTGTCATTCAGGCGCTTTAACGCCGCATCCAATGCGTCCTCGCGCTGAACCGGCGTCTTGCCGATATTGGCGACATCATCAAAACTCCGCATCAGACAGCCTCCGCGCCGGAAATAATCTCGATAAGCTCTTTCGTAATATAAGCCTGACGGGCGCGGTTATATTGAATCGTCACGCGCTTGATCATGTCGCCCGCGTTGCGGGTCGCATTATCCATGGCCGTCATGCGGGCCGCCTGTTCACCGGCAGCAGAGTCAAGAAGCGCGCGAAAAATCTGGACGCCGAGATTGCGCGGCAATAAAAGCTCCAGCATCGCTTCTTCGTCCGGCTCGAATGAATAAGGGGACGTCAGCGCGCCTTCGGCTTTTTCAACCTTGTTCTCATTCGCCGCTTTTTCTTCGGCCTTGAAAGGGATGATTTGCTGGACGCCCGGTTTTTGCGTCAGGACGGAGATAAATTTATTGTAGATGACGCTGGCGACGTCAAACGCGCCTGCCTCGAACTGGGCGAGGACATATTGCGTAACCTCGTCCGCATCGGCAAAGGACAAGGACTTGCCGCCGCCGAGATTGGTAAAGCTTTTGACGATCTTGTCGGCATGATCGCGCTTAAGGAAGCTTTCCGCCTTGCGGCCGACCGTGACGATCCTGACCGTTTTCCCTTCGGAAACAAGGCGGCGGATTTCATTGCGCGCCATCCGGACAAGGTTTGTGTTGAACCCGCCCGCAAGGCCGCGGTCGGAAGAAACCACGACAAGCAATTGCACATCATCCCGCCCCGTCCCGGCCAAAAGTTTCGGCGAGGCGTTGGTGACGACGATATTTTGCGCGACGCGCTCCATCATCTCCGCCATGGCGCGTGCATAGGGCTGGGCGCTTTCGGCCTTGTCCTGCGCTTTTTTCAGTTTCGACGCCGCCACCATCTTCATCGCCGAGGTAATCTTCCTCATTGATTTAACGGAAACGATGCGATCCCTGTAATCCTTTAAACTTGGCATTCCAAACCTTTCGGCATTTCAATTTGTGGCCGCTCCACCCTGGTTTGCAAAGTCGATTCACAATGTTCAAGCTGCCAGCCTCTGGCCCTGGCCGCCGCGCTGAAACCCCGTATAGGCTGAACATATACAGCGTTCCATCCCGAAGCCAGCTTCGTTTCAACATCATCGATCTGCTCAATCAAACCAGAAAAACTCATTTCAACTTTCCCCTTTTACCGGTGGGTTCAGGCGGCTTTCTTCGTCGAACCGGCATAGTTATCGGCGAAAGCGGCGAGGAAGTCTTTCAACTGTGCCTCGACCCCGTCGATCTTCTGATCCTTGCGGATGCTGTCCAGAATGGCGGCGCCATTTGCGCGGATCGTGTCAAGGAGCGCGTGTTCGAAACGGGATACGTCATTGACCGGAACATCATCGAGATAGCCTTTCGTGCCGGCATAGATCACGACGACCTGTTCTTCCACGGGCAGCGGCGAATATTGCGGCTGTTTCAAAAGCTGCGTCAGGCGCGCGCCGCGGGCCAGAAGGCGCTGCGTCGAGGCGTCAAGGTCGGAGGCGAACTGCGAGAAGGCTTCCATTTCACGAAACTGCGCAAGCTCCAGCTTGATGGAACCGGCAACCTGTTTCATCGCCTTGATCTGCGCCGCGGAACCAACGCGGGATACGGACAGGCCGACGTTAATCGCGGGACGGATCCCTTTGAAGAACAAGCCCGTTTCAAGGAAGATTTGCCCGTCCGTGATGGAAATCACGTTGGTCGGAATATAGGCGGAAACGTCGCCGGCCTGCGTTTCGATGATCGGCAGGGCCGTCAGCGAGCCAGCGCCGAGATCGTCATTAACCTTACAGGCGCGTTCCAGCAGGCGGGAGTGAATATAGAACACATCGCCCGGATAGGCTTCGCGGCCCGGCGGACGGCGGAGCAGCAGTGACATCTGGCGATAGGCAACAGCCTGTTTGGACAAATCGTCGTAAACGATGAGGGCATGCTGGCCGTTGTCGCGGAAATATTCGCCCATCGCACAGCCTGTGTAGGGCGCGAGGAATTGCATCGGCGCGGGATCGGAAGCCGTCGCGGCGACGACGATGGAATATTCCATCGCGCCGTTATCTTCCAGCTCGCGCACCAGCTGGGCCACGGTCGAACGCTTCTGGCCGATGGCGACATAGATACAGAACATATGCTTGTTCGTATCGGGATCCTTGTTGATGTTTTTCTGGTTGATGATGGCGTCGATCGCAACAGCCGTTTTCCCCGTCTGGCGGTCGCCGATGACGAGTTCGCGCTGGCCGCGGCCGACGGGGACGAGGGCGTCAATCGCCTTCAGACCCGTTTGCATCGGCTCGTGAACGGATTTACGCGCGATAACGCCGGGGGCCTTCACTTCGACGCGGCGGTATTCGGCGTCCTTGATGGGGCCTTTGCCGTCAATCGGGTTGCCGAGGCCGTCAACAACGCGGCCCAAAAGCCCGCGGCCGACGGGAACCTGAACGATTTCACCCGTGCGCTTGACGATATCGCCTTCTTTAATGTCGCGGTCGGCGCCGAACACAACGACGCCGACATTGTCGCTTTCGAGGTTGAGGGCCATGCCGCGAATGCCGCCCGGAAATTCGACCATCTCGCCCGCCTGAACGCGGTCAAGACCGTAAACGCGGGCAACACCGTCCCCGACGCTCAAGACCTGGCCGATTTCGGCAACATCCGCCTGCGCGCTGAAGTTCGCGATCTGCTTTTTGAGAATTTCCGAGATTTCGGCTGCTTTGATTTCCATTTTCTTTTCTTCCTCGTTTAAAAAATTATGCCGCTTGCGTGTCGCCGGCCTTCATGGCGCGGCCCAGACGTTCAAGCTTTGTTTTAACAGAATCGTCGATCATGACGGAACCGAGCGTGACAACCACGCCGCCAATCAAATCCGGATTGACTTTCGCATCCACGGCGACCGGATGGCCGATCGTTTTGGAAAGATTTTCTTCCAGCATTTTCTTTTGCGCGGCGGAAAGCTCCTGCGCGCTCTCGCACCTTGCGCGCACTTCGCCGCGGCGGGCGGAAAGCGTGTCCGTAACCGCTTTCAGGATCGCGTCCAGCGCGGACAGGCGGCGGTTCTGGGCCAGAAGGAGCAGGAAATTGCGGGTCAGGGCATGAAATTTCGCCGTATCGGCAAGGGCCGCCAGCGCCGCCTGCTGCGCATCCGCCCCTATCAGCGGAGAGCGGATCAGGGATTGCAGGGCATCGGAACCGGCGACCATCGCCTGAAGATCCCTAACGTCTTGTTCTATCTGGGGAATCGCATTGCTCTCCATGGCCAGATCGACCAGAGCAGATGCATATCTTAAGGCGGCAGCGCCTGAGGATCCGTTATGAGAAGCCACGCATGTCCCTTTTTTTATAAAAACAGTGTTCAAAAACTGCGCCCCAGATAGCATACGGACGGCGGCCTTGCAAGCTTTGCGGACGGTCATTTCAAGGAGTTTTTTACAGGGCCGTGAACAGAACCCGTTAAAAAATATGTAAATTAAAATAGGGCGGGTTTTCTGCCCCCATAACGCTTATCACCTTAAAAAGGAGCAGATGCGCCACATATATTTCCAGCGTCCAGCGCCCCCCTATATAAAGCGGCGCTTTGCAAATCGCCGGAAGCCGCCGCGAAAGGGCTTCGTATGTGACGGGCCGGAACCGGGTCAGGAGAAGCGCCGTCCCGATAAGGCCGCAACCGGTCACAAGCTTCTGGGCCATGGTAAAATCCATAAAAGTGCCGAGCTGGAACACCGCATAAAGCCCCGCGGCAATGACCGCGAACTGGAGCCTTTGTTCCTTATCAAAAGGCATGGAGCCGGAATGGCGGACGAAATAGCCGATCATCACGAAATAAAACGCGGCGCTTCCATATTCTATGAGCGGCATGGTCACGAAATTCAGGCCGAAGAGCGCCGCCGCCGCCACGTAAAGGGAGGATGGCTTGCGGCGAATCAGCCCCATTAGCGGATCAAGCACGGCGCGTGCCGCGAGGAATGTCGCAAGGATGCAAAGCGGCAGCAATGGCTGCCCCAGCGCGAAATTCCCCGCCACAAGAATAAACGTCCCCACCCATAAGGACGGCGAAAGCTCACGCGTTTGCGCATAGCCTATGAGAAAAAGCCAAACAGGGGCAGACATCCGCCCCACGACGCGCCACCCATATTGTTCGGGAAAAAAGAACGCGCCTATATGGTCGATAATCATCAATGCCAGCGCAACGCTCTTCAGCAGGTCATAAGAGGTTATCATATCGGGATGATGACGGGTCAACAGGGCCATGAGGCAGTATCTCAAAAAAAGCTTTGCGGATCGACATCGACCTGCACGCGAACGGCGGACGGGATTTTAACCGCCGACAGCCATGCGGCGATCGCTTTTTGGATGTCTATATTTTTATCGGCGCGCACCAGAAGGCGGCGGCGGTATTTTCCGCGCAGCCGGTACATTTGCGCCTCCGCCGGCCCCAATGTCTGAAGCCCCTGCCCGTGCGGCGCGCTCATGCCAAGAAATTTCGCCGCTTCCATCACCTGCTTTTCATCGCGGCCCGAAACGATAATGCCCGCAAGGCGGGAGAATGGCGGCATGTTCGCGGCCTCGCGGCTATCGGCCTCGACAGTCAGGAACTCATCGCGCCCGCCCGCGCCGAGCGCCTGCATCACGCGGTTTTCCGGCATGAAGGTTTGCAAATAGACATGCCCTTTTTCCGCCTCGCGCCCGGCCCGGCCCGCGACCTGATGCAAAAGCTGGAAGGTGCGTTCCGATGCGCGCAAATCGCCGCCCGACAGGCCCAGATCCGCGTCAATGACGCCGACGCAGGTCAGTTTCGGGAAATGGTGCCCCTTCGCGATAATCTGCGTGCCTATGATAATGTCGATCCTGTGTTCGCGGATATCGTCCAGAACGGCTTTCAGCTTGTCATGCGTATCCGCCGTATCGCTGGACAGGATCGCAACCCGCGCCTCGGGGAAAGCTTCGTGCGCCTCTTCGAAAATACGTTCGACGCCGGGGCCGCACGGTGTCAGCGAATCCGCTTCGCCGCATTTCGGGCAGGCAGGCGGAATCTTCGTATCAAACCCGCAATGATGGCAATGAAGCTTTTTTGTTTTCTTATGTTCGATAAGCCACGCCGTGCAGCGCGGGCATTCAAACCTGTGGCCGCAAGCGCGGCAGAGCGTGAGCGGCGCATAGCCGCGGCGGTTCAGGAACAATAGAACCTGCCCCTGCCCCGCCAACGTCCTTGTCATCGCCTCACGCAAGGGGGGGGCGATAAAATGGCCGCGTTCGGGCCTGTCCTTGCGCATGTCGATAATATGCGTGTCCGGCATCCCCGCCCCGCCATGGCGGTCGGGCAGTTCGAGATGCGCGTATTTTCCAAGCCAGACATTTTGCATGGTTTCCAGCGAGGGCGTCGCCGATATAAGCGCGACGGGAATCCCCCCCCTGTGGGCGCGGATAACCGCCATGTCGCGGGCGTTGTAAATAACGCCCTCTTCCTGCTTATAGGCGGGGTCATGTTCTTCATCGACAATGATAAGGCCCAGATCGCGGTAAGGTAAAAACAGGGCCGAACGCGCGCCGACGACGACGCGGCTTTCCCCCGTCGCGACGCCGCGCCATGTGATTTTACGCCTGTGATCGGAGAGCGACGAATGCCAGAGCGCGGGCGCACAGCCGAACCGTTCTTTAAAGCGCGAAAGGAAAGCGTTGGAGAGCGCGATTTCAGGAAGCAGGATAAGCGCCTGCCGCCCCTGCTTCAACGCCTGCGCCACCGCTTCGAAATAGACCTCGGTCTTGCCGGAGCCTGTGACCCCGTCCAGCAGCACGGCTTTATAGGCTTCTGCCGCAACGGCGCCGGAAAGATAACTTGCCGCTTTTTGCTGGGCCTCTGAAAGGGACGGGCCGCTTCGCCGGGGATCCGGGTTGCGGCATGGCGGCGGCTCGGCCAGAATGGTTTCTTCGAGCCATCCTTTTTCGGTCAGTGTTTTAATGACGGCGGCGGAGCATCCCGCCTCCCGCGCCAGTTCCGACGGGCGGCGGGCAAGCCCGTCCGCCGCGACATCGATCACGCGCCGCGCCGCGGGTGACAGCCCCTGCCCCCTTTGCCCGCCATGGCCGTTATAATTTTCGCCCTGCGCACCGCTATCGCCCCCCTCACCGCCCGCGCGCCGTTTCAGGCGGTAGGCTTTAATATCTTTTGGCGGCTCCAGCGCCGCCGGAACGCTCATGGCGAGTTTCAGGAACAAGCCCGGCGGGGTCATGGTGTAATGCGCGGCCCAGTCCAGGAATTTTCGCTGGGCTTCGGGCATGGGCGGCACATCATAGCGGGACTGGATGGGCTTTATTTTGGAGGGTGCGAGTTTTTCCGCCCCGCCCTGCCCCCAGACGACCCCCGCGACATTCCGGCTGCCCAGCGGGACGACCACGTAATCGCCATCATGGAGAACGCCGTCCAGCCCGTCCGGGACAGCATAATCATAAGCCCGTTCAACGGGATAAGGCACAAGGACAGTTTTAATTGACATAAAAAATATATCTGGTTATTGTTGCCGCGCTTTGGAAACAGGCAGCATAGCCGCTATCCGCAATCTGACCAGACTATAAGGAATTCATATTATGATAGGAAGCCTCTTTGAAAAAGCCGTGTCGTTATGGCAGGAAACCCTCTTTCCGCCCGAACTGCCGGTAACGCAAGACCAGATCGCCCTGATGCTCGCCGGACGCCGCCTTGAAAACATTCCCGCCCGCGCGAATCTCTATACGGCTTATGCGAAAGAGCTGCGAATCCTGACAAGCGTTACCGATGCTTTTTCTCCGGTTGATACCGGGGCTTTTTGCTCGGCCATGGACGAACTGACTGACCGGATTCAGGATTTCAGCAAGACAGCCCATAAGCCGCCAGCCCCCGGCCCCGTCCCTGTTCCCAAAGACGTGCTTGAAAGGCTTGTCGCCTCCAAGCATCAGCTGGATATAACCGTTTTGCGCCTGAACGACGAGCTGAACGATCCGGCCTCCCGCATGGCCTATGTCGCCCTTGCCAAGCTTTCGCAGGGCATCCGCTCCGTCGCGGAAGAAAACCGGATTGGCGCTTATGGCGCGCAGGCCCGAAATCCCCTTCTTCCTGTAAATGTGAAAATCGACAATTTTATCGCCGGCATCCTGCCGGAGCGCAAAAAGCCTTTTTTCTATGAAGATGAATATATGATCAGGGTATCACAAACAGATGTCGCCGCGCGTCCGTCATCACCCGCTCCGGCCAATCCGTAACAGGGAATCGGGAAGAAGATTATTATGGGTTACTTTGCAGACACGCTTACAAAAGCCTTTGGGTTTTTTGCCTCCCGCAACATGCCTGCGGCCGGCAAGGAAGAGGCGGACGCCGCAATCTTCAAAGCCATATCCCTTGAGGATCTTGATAAAATCGTCCGCATTGTGCGGCCCCGGAACAGCCATGCGCTCGATGCGCTCACCTGTATTGCTTCATGGGAGAGAATCGGCGCGATTCTTAATAAAACCGCCGAAGATTACGCACCGCTTGCGGATAAGGGCGAACGAAACGCGCTTCAGGACGTTTGCGGAACAATCCCCAATATCGTGGCGGCTCTTTATAAATCCATCATCGTTACAAAAGGCGGCGTTCATAACACGCCCGCGCAGCTATGTGAGGTCGCAAACACCGATCTTGAAATATTGCAAAAAAATGCCGATCTCGTCATAAAGGCCGCCGGCCTTTACGGGAAGAAAACCGTCGATGACCCCGACAATAAGATCATCGCCTTTAAAACCGCCGGCGGTTATGAAACGCCTATCCGCCATCCGGCGCAAGACGAAGCGGAACAACTCAAGGCCTTTATAGGCCGCCTGCGGGTTTATCTGGAGCTGCACGATGACGGGCCTTCCGGCCGGGCGGAGCGGCCAAAGCCCCATAAAACAGGTATGCCGGGCCGCCGCCCGAACTAAGCGCCATTCACGGCCAAACCCCGCCCGTACCGGGCGCCGCCGCCGATAGCATAGAGCAAATCGTCGAGCGATTGATCGCCCGCCTCGCCGCACGCGGCCATGGCGCCCGCCTCCATCCGGCAAGACGGGCCTTGCCCTTTTGCCGCCATGTCTTTATGAATGGCTGCATTCTATTCACCGCCGGAAACCGCATTGAAACGGAGCGCATCATGAAATTTTTCGTCGATACAGCAGACCTTAACGACATCAGGGAACTTGCCGCAACGGGCCTTTTGGACGGGGTTACCACGAACCCGTCGCTGATCGCGAAATCCGGCAAGCAATTTATTCCGCTCATCGAAGAAATTTGCGGCATCGTCGACGGCCCCGTAAGCGCGGAAGTCGCCTCAACAGATTATGAAACGATGAGCAAGGAAGCCGAAAAGCTCGCCGCCATCGCGGACAATGTCGCCGTCAAGGTTCCCCTGACGCCGGCGGGCCTGCGCGTTTGCAAGGATCTTTCAGACGCGGGAACCATGGTCAATGTGACGCTGTGCTTTTCCCCTGCACAGGCGATTCTCGCCGCCAAGGCAGGCGCGACATTCATTTCGCCTTTCGTCGGGCGGCTCGACGATCTCGCGCAGGACGGGATGCAGCTTATCCACGATATCGTAACCATCTATAATAATTACCCCGAATTCTTTACCGAAGTGCTGGTCGCTTCCGTCCGCCACCCGATGCATATCATCGAGAGCGCAAAAATCGGCGCGGACGTCGTCACCTGCCCGCCTTCCGTCATCAAACAGCTCTATAACCACCCGATGACGGACAAGGGGCTGGCCTCTTTCGTCGATGACTGGAAGAAAACGGGGCAATCGATTCTTTAACCGCCCCGCCCCAAGCGCCCCGAACCATTATGCATTATATGCGGACGGTCAGTGCCGGAAAGATGGGCCGCGGGACAGGGCGGTGTTCGCCTCATAGGCGGCGTCGCTCCAGTTAATCTCCCACAGTTCTTTTCCGGGTTTCGGGCGAATGCCGAAATCTGCGGGCGTGCCGTAAAGCTTTCGCGGCTCCGGCCTTTCGGGCAGGAGAATCCGTTCTTCTTCAGGCTGGTTTTTAACGGCGGCCAGAATATCGACCTTTGCCTTTACCGGCGCCGCGTAATAGCGCTCTTCGATGCCCTTGCCGGCGGCGACAAGGTTCAGGGCGCGGATCGCGCGCGGCTGGCTGCCCTGCTCCTCGATAAAAGCCTTGGCGATGGCCGCGCCCGGTGCGCTTTTGTGCCGCTCCTGCGCCAGCCGCCACTGGATAAGCAAAATTACTTCCGCCCCGCGATTTTCCTGAAACGCCCTGCGAAGCAGGCTGTATTTCAGCTTTTTACGCGCCTTCCAATCAGACATATCCACCGACATAGAATTTTCTCCCCTACGCAGACAAACATATATTCATAATATAAATTCAATTATTGTAATATTGTAAAGCCCTTTGTGGGATTTATGCCCATTTTAGGGATTCATTGTTACGGCGCGGCCTGATAGACTCAAGCGAAAGAGGTAACGATTCATGTCCGAGATTATGACCCAGCCCCCGCAAGACGAAAAACAGCCCTCCGCCGAAGCGGTTATCGCCTTCCTGAAGGGCAACCCCAAATTCCTCCAGCAGCATCCGCAAGCGATGGATTACCTGATCCCGCCAAAGAATGCGGGCGATCGCAAGGTCAAGGATTTCCAGTCCTTCATGATAGAGCGGCTGAAACAGGACAAGGAAAAGGTTCTGGATACGACGCGCACCATCATCGACAATGCGCGCTCCAACATGAACAACCAGCTACGCATCCAGAACGTCATCCTGCGCCTTCTCGAAGCGGCGAGCTTTGACGAATTCATCCAGATTATCACGATGGATATGTCGGCGATGCTGGATACGGATATTTCCGTTCTCGTCGTCGAATCAACGGGCGACGATATCCCGCATGTCCATGCAAGCGGCATCCGCCTTGTCCCGCCCGGCACGGTCGATAAATGGATGGCGGGCAAGAGCGCCCTGCTCCAGTCCAATATTTCCGGCATCGAGGCGATTTACGGCGGCGCCTTCACCCTCGTGCAGTCGCAGGCGCTTTTGCGGGTCGATATTTCCATGAATACGCCGCCCGCCATCCTCGCCTTCGGCAGCCGCGAGCCGGATATGTTCGGCGAAGGACAGGCAACCGACCAGATCGGCTTCCTCGCCCGCATCGTCGAACGCGCCTTCCGCCTCTGGCTGAACCGCTAGCCGGGGAAGAGGCTGGATTTCATCTCCGCCCCTCCTATATCAGGCAGGGCAGTTCTTAAACCCAAAAAAACAAACGGAAAGCCTTAATCATGACACAGAAAATAGCCGTTATCGTTGGAAGCGTCCGCAAGGATTCTATCAATAAAAAACTGGCGGACGCCCTCGTTAAACTCGGCCAGGGCGCATTTGACGCAGATTACATCACAATCGACACCCTGCCCATGTATGATCAGGATCTCGAAGCCGACAGGCCGCAAGCCGTTCTCGATTTCGTCGAACAAGTCAAAAAATACGACAATATCCTTATCGTGACGCCGGAATATAACCGCTCCATCCCGCCGCTCTTGAAAAATGCGCTGGACTGGGCTTCTCGCCCCGCCGTCGGCGGCAACGCCTGGAAGGACAAGACTATCGCCATCGCGGGCGCGTCGCCGGGCGCTATCGGCGCGGCGCTGGCGCAGCAGCATCTCCGTCAAGTCCTTGGGATTCTCGGCGCGACCGTCATGGGCGGGGAGCTTTATTTCACCATGAAGCCCGACCTTATCGACGCGGACGGCAATGTCGCCAATGAGGATACGAAGAAATTCCTTCAAGGTTTCATCGGCAACTTCGCCGCGCTTTCCGGCAAGACCGCGGCAAAGGCGGCATAGAATAAAAAGGGGCGCGGCGCATTGATGAAAGACGAAACGCTCGAACAATGCGCCGCCGACCTTGCCGATGCCTTGCTTCAATGGCACCGCTGGCTGAAGGTTGAAAAGAATGTCAGCCCCCACACGCTTCGCGCCTATAGCGGCGACCTTGCGCAATTCGTACATTTTCTGAGCCATCATAAGGCCCGCGCCATTTCCATCGGCGATGTTTCGGATGCGGGGCTTTCGGAATTTCGCGCATGGATGTCGCGGCAGACGATGAACGGGCGCGGCAATGCCTCGCGGGCGCGGACATTGTCCGGCGTCAAGAATTTCCTGTCATGGATGGACAAGCGGGGCATGGCCCATAACGCCGCCATTAAAACGGTGCGCACGCCGAAAATGCCGCGCAAGCTCCCCCGCCCGCTTCACGAGGCACAGGCTTTCCGGCTCCTTGAAGAAAGCGGTGGCGGCGACTGGGTCGATTTACGCAACCGCGCCCTTTTCACGCTTCTTTACGGATGCGGCCTGCGGATTGACGAAGCCTTGTCCCTGAATATCGGCGGCCTGCCCCGCGACGGCTTCCTGCGCGTCATCGGGAAAGGCCGCAAGGAACGGCAGGTTCCCGTTCTGGAGGCGGTCGAGGCCGCCCTGCTCCGCTACCGCACCGCCTGCCCCTATGCGGAAAGTGCGGACAGGCCGCTTTTTATCGGGGAGAAAAACGGCAAGCGGCTCAATCAGGGCGTCGCCCAGAAAGCCATGCGGGATGTCCGCCGCGCGCTCGGCCTTCCCGAAAATGCGACGCCGCACGCGCTGCGCCATTCCTTCGCCACCCATCTTTTGCAAAACGGCGCGAATTTGCGGGAGATTCAAGAACTTCTCGGCCATGCATCGCTTTCCACGACCCAGCGCTATACCGATATCAACGCAAAGGAAATGCTGGAAATCTATAAAAAAGCACACCCGCGTGAGCAGGGCTGACCCCCGTCTTTGAACTTTTGGCCTCCTCCAGTCATTAACGTCATGAATAGCCCGGCAAGCCCTCCCGCCCATCCTTTCATGCATGGCGGGCGGTCATGGCGGGCTGCGCGTTATTTTTATAAGGAGATAGAGAATGTTGAATATTAAAGAATGCATCACTATCGCGGCCATCATGCTTTGCGTGGTTGCGATCTCTCATGCCGGAATTGCGGCCACGCCCGAACAGCGCACCCAGGCAATGAAAATACGGGCATCGTCCGCGGCTCATTCAGGCGCTATTGCAACCACCTCGCCGCGCGGCCACCAGCTTATCAAGGCTTCCGTTATCAATGACGAGCCGGCGCACTTTACGATTGATGTAAAAAAGTTTGCCAATATCAGCGTCGATGAGGAGGCCCCGACTTTTGCCGTTTATACGAGCAGCCGCATCCCGTCCACATGCGGCGATTTCAGGAAGCTCGCAATCAACTACCAAAAGCCGGACAAATATACGCGCGTGTTCAATTTAAGCGGTCATACCGAAGTGCTGGAGGCTATTGATAACTATGGCTGCGTCGTTATGCGCAATATCCCGCCGGCCAGATAAGAAGCGGCCTCCGGATAAAGCCGGATAGGATAAAAGACCAAATAAGAGAATAAAAAAAGCCCCGCTTGCGCAGGGCTTTTCAATTATTTCACATTAACCGCAAGATGGGCAGGGAGCGGCAGCCTGCGGGCCGCCTTTTCTATTTTCTCCTGCTTGTCCCGTGTTTCCTTTGCACGCTTGCTCAACGAAGAAGCCGTCACCGCAAGCTGCATGGTCGAGGAAAGTTCCGTTTTTTTCATTTTACATCACCCTTTTATAAACGCTTATTAGAATGCAGCCCCCGCTTGGCGCGGGGAATGCGGCGTTCAGATAAGGGGGAAATATGGCGAAACTAAGGGAAGAATCGCCCTTGCCTGATTAAATATGGATGGGGCGTTTGGCGACCGCAAGGGCGGCCTCTTTCGTGACCTCTTCCAGCGTCGGATGGGCATGGCATGTGCGGGCGATATCTTCCGCCGAAGCGCCGAATTCCATCGCGATGACGACTTCGGCAATCAGCGTCCCGGCTTCGGGGCCGACAATGTGGCAGCCCAGAACCTTGTCGGTTTGCGCGTCGGCGAGGATCTTCACAAACCCGTCCGTTGCGTTCATCGCGCGGGCGCGGCCATTCGCCATAAAGGGGAACTTTCCGACATTATAGGCGGCGCCTTCCTGCCTCAGCTGCTCTTCCGTTTTGCCGACGGACGCAATTTCGGGGGAGGTGTAAACGACGCCCGGAATAAGGTTATAGTCGATATGGCCTGACTGCCCCGCCAGCATTTCTGCAAGGACGACGCCTTCATCTTCGGCCTTGTGCGCCAGCATCGGCCCGATAATGACATCGCCGATAGCATAGATTCCCGGCACATTCGTTTTGAAATGCCCATCCGTCCGGATGCGCCCGCGCTCGTCCAGCGCGACGCCCGCCTCCTCCAAACCAAGCCCGTCCGTATAAGGCTTGCGGCCAACGGCGACCAGGACAATATCCGCGGAAAGCTTTTCGGCGCTGCCGCCAGCGGCGGGTTCGACGCTCAATTCCACCCCCTTGGATGCGGTTTTCGCCGCCGTGACTTTCGCGCCGAGCTTGAAGGTCAGGCCCTGTTTGCCGAGAATTTTCTGCGCTTCCTTCGCTGTCTCCAAATCCATGCCGGGCAGGATGCGGTCGAGATATTCAATCACCGTCACTTTCGCGCCAAGCCGCGCCCAGACGGAGCCAAGCTCCAGCCCGATAACGCCCGCGCCGATGACAATAAGGCTGTCCGGCACTTTTTCCAGCGTCAGGGCGCCCGTGGAGGACACAATCTGTTTTTCATCAATCTCTATGCCGGGAAGCGTAACGACGTCGGAGCCTGTGGCGATCACGATATTCTTCGCATCATAGATCGTACCGGCCACGGATACTTTCCCCGCGCCTACGACTTTCCCCGCGCCTTTCAACCAGTCAATTTTGTTTTTCTTGAAAAGGAACTCGATTCCCTGCGTGTTCGCGGCGACGACCTTGTCCTTATGTTTCATCATGCCCTTGAGGTCGGCCTTAAGGCCCGTAACCTCGATTCCCAGATCCTTGAAATGAAGGCTGGCCGAATCATACTCTCCCGTCGCGTGGAGCAATGCTTTTGAAGGAATACAGCCGATATTCAGGCATGTTCCACCCAGTTTTTCGCGTTTTTCGACGCAGGCGACCCTCATTCCCAGCTGGGCGGCGCGGATCGCGCACACATATCCGCCGGGGCCGGCGCCAATAACGATGAGATCATAAGGGGTTCCATTGGTCATGGTTTTTATCCACAAGTGTTTGAGATTGTTTGATTTCGTGCAAAACCCTTGTACTCTAAAGCCTGTGCGGCTTCCAGTAGAAATTTATTTTCATAATGACAGTTGACTTGCTTCTAATATTGATATACAAACCTCAAAACTTAGAGGGGTCTAAAGTCTATGAGTTTCGAAAAGGTTATTGGCTTCGGTATCGACGAGAACAACCCAAAGGGGCCGAATCGCCCTTTGAATCAGGAAGAATTGTTGTTTTTGAATCTTATGGGCGTAGAGCCCATTTTTATTAACCTCAAAGAGAAACTCCCCCCTTCCAAAGAGCCTGAAAAAAAGCTCCTTATAAAAAATGTCGAAGATCTTTCGCTGGCCCGCACATTGATTCAGAACGCCCGCAACGCGGCGATGATTCCCGGCCAGAATTACGAAGAAAACAATATTCTCACCAGCGCCCTGTCCGACGAAGTCAGGACACTGCCCGACGGAACGCGCTTTCCGGTCGCCACGCTGGACACGAAACACCATTCCATGCGCTACCGTTATGAAATGACGCCGCACTCCCCCAGCCGCACGCAGGGCGACTTTAACGAGAAGAGCGCCATGGCGGCTTCAAACGTCATTGGCGGCTGCATCGATCGCGACGAACGCGAGCGCGAGCAACTGCCCGGCGAAACAATGCGCGAAGCCTATGATTTTTTCATCCAGCAATGTATTGATGAAAACAATCCGGCGGCCTCCACGGGGATTCCGTACGATAATCACACGGCCTCCTGCGGCTATCAATGCGCCCGCAACGAGCTTGGCGTGGCTTTCAAACATCCCAAGGACGACGTCATGTTCGTTTTCGAGGTTTGCGAGGATTTCTGGCACTCCATGACGCCGGACATGACCGCGCCGATCAAGAAATATATTGAATGGGAATTTGAGGTTAAACAGGTTATCGGCGACGTCCCGGAGAATATCCTGAACAACCAGGACGCGTTCAAACTCTATGTCTATTCCGCCATGAATATGTTCTGTGATTATATGGCCGCCAATCTTCCAAGCGCGAAAGTGAACCAGCTCAGCAAGGCGGAAATCACGAAAAAGGATATTGAAGATTATCTTGGTTTTAAAACTATCAGCCTCGATAAAATCGGCCTGACCGATGCTTTCAACCAGGTGGCCCCAATCGGCTATAAGGGCGAAATTACGGCGCACCAATATTGCCTGCTCAACGGCGATACGCTTGAAAACACCATCAACAAGAATCGCGTCCAGATCCATGCCAGCGGCCTTGATCTGTACGAGCAGCGCTGTGCCTATAGCAAAACCGCGCCCAAGCCAAGCTGGGAAGCCGTCGGGGCCGGAAGCGCCTATATCGCGCACAACGATAATATGCGCCCCGCCCCCGTTACAGCAATGCCGACCGCCGGAAACGATTCCGTGGCGGTTGCGGCTCCTTGATAATCGTTCTAAGCTGGCGTCATGTTTGATTTTTGCGGCCTCGGTAATTCCTGCATCGACATTGTCGCCAATGTCGATGACGCTTTTTTGCAGCAATGGAATTTCCCCAAAAGCATCTGTTCCTATCTCGACCTGCAGGCGGCGGACGCGCTTGAAGCGGCCCTCCCCTCCCCAAAATATATTCCCGGCGGATGCGGCGCGAACACGGCGGCCATCATCACCAATCTCGGCGGGAAGGCTTCCTTTATCGGGCGTGTCGCCAAAGATGCCGTGGGGGAGCTGTTCCTCAAGGATATGGAAGCCTGCAATATCCATTATACCGGCGTGCCGGACACGACGCCGGGCGCAGGCTCGACCCGCGTTTTCGCCCTTATCACGCCGGACACGGAGCGGACATTCGCCTCCTATTACGGCGTACAGGAAGATCTTTCCATCGCCGATCTCGACGAGGACGCCATCAGCCGCTCGCGTTTCATGTATCTGGACGGCTATGCGCTCAATGCCCGCAAAGGCAAGGAAACATTCCTGAAAGCGGCTGAAATGGCGCATGCCGCCGGTCATACGGTCGTATTTTCGCCAAGCGATATTTCAATCCTGCGCAATTACCCCGATGCGGTCGAGGCCGTCATCGCCGCATCCGACATGATTTTATGCAACGAACAGGAACTGCACTACATCGCCCGGACGGCGCAAACGGATGAAGCCCTGAAACATATACAAACGATCTTCAAGGCCGGCGCGGTTACCGCGGGGGAGCAAGGCGTTTATGTCTTCGATGAAAAGACGCTGGTAAACGTCCCCGCGGCAAAGCCGCAGCGCCCCGTGACGGACACAAACGGCGCGGGCGACGCTTTTGCGGGCGGCTATCTCTATGGCCTGGCCCATGCTATGGGTATGGAGAAAGCGGCACGGCTCGGCCATCTTTGCGCGGCCTCAATCATCACCTATCCCGGCGCGCGGCCCGAAGAAGATTTCAAGAAGTTCCTGCAACAAATTTAGGAAGGCCGCATCATGGCTTTTGCTAATCCGTTCGATGCCATGCAAGAAGCCGTCAATATTGTCGGCCAGAGCGAACACCCGCATAACAAGATCGCAGCCTCGCTGTTTTTCGAAGACGGGCGCGGCCTCTCCCGCACCAATTACTGGCCGGAACCCGTTATGGCCGCTTTCGGGCCTGAAACCAGCATCGGCAATTCTTCCGGAACGGTGCATGCGGAAACAGCCTGCATCCTCCATGCTCCCTTTGCGACGGGGGGCGCGAGTCTTGCCATCACCGATCCTTTTTGCCCCAACTGCGCAAAAAATATCGCCGGGGCGGGCATCAAGGCCATCTATATCGACCATAAAGGGTTCGATAAGGATTTCTTTCAGCGCCGCGGCGGTCATTTCGATACAATGTCGATGCGTATTTGCGAAAAAGCGGGGATAGCCGTTTACGAGCTGTGGCGCAAAGACCGCAGGCTTTCTTCTATTTTTGAACCGCCGCAAAATTATGCCCCAATCGACGACAGCCCCGCCCAGTGCGAACCCATCGAAAAGCCGGATGAAGCCGTTTTCAAACAGCTTATCGCCGCGGCTTTTGCGCGGCATGATCAAAGGAAATTCGCAGTTGCCATCGCAGGGGATCAGAATGGGGCCTTTTATTCCATCATCATGCGCAGCCACGCCGTCACCGGCTTTACCATGAACGACCCGCAAGACATCGCGGCGGCGGAACTGAAAGAAGAAAAATACAGCCTTTTTCAAGAACCGGTGAACCGCCTCCTCATGTTCATGGCGCGGAAAGGTTTAAAGCCCGTCGACGGCTATATTTTTTCGGCCCATGTACCAACCAGCCGCGAACAGGTCAATCTTGCCGGCGCCGGAATCAAGCGGATTACGATCGGCGATATTAAAAAGGCCCGCGATGCCGCCTCCTTCACGGCGATGCAGCAGCTCTCACAGGCAGGCATCATAGAATATCATTAGATATCAAATCGTTACGAAGACACCACTTTCTTAATAAAGTTTTAATTGACATAATCTTAAATCTATCTTAACCTCCCCACACCGTAAAAGAGGATGGAGCAATATATGCAAAACACTACCGTAAAAGCCCGCTGGATGCGCTTTTCCACGCCGGTCATCGCCGGAGCCGGAATCATTGGGGTTGCCGCGACCCTTTTAGAGCCCGCGCAAGAAACGGAGATAGAGCCTCCTTCCCCACCGTCCCGGCATCAAATCAACATGCTCGCAACGTATATGGACGAACTTATTGCCGAGGAAAACCAGTACACTATTTCCGCCGTGCAACATATGCGCAAAAACTCTCCCGATGGTAAGGGCCGGATTGTAGAAGATTCAAACGGCCTCTATTTCATCTATCATCAAGGGCCGGAAGCGGTTTTAGAAGGCGCCCCGTCCCCTGAAACCCTACAAGACCGCGCTTCATTTTATCTAAAGAATGTTGCAACGGATTTTGCTTCTAAAAGCGATGATGATCTTAAATATGAATATCTTTATTACCATGATAGGATGAATTCCTACCGTCGCACGAGCAATATAGAAAGCCGTCCTCTTGCCGCAACCTATAACGCCATGAGCGACCGCGTTTGCGAAATGCCGCGAACCAAGGAAACGGAACAAACTGATTGCTATTTTGCGCGCGATCTTGCCGCCGGAACGCAAATGGCGCGCGACATCGGCCTTATCAAACAAGCATTGCAACAAGGACAAGCCCCTGAGCAGGCCGGGCCGGGGCCAGGCGGGATGACCCCTTGATATCGCCCGTATCAATCAATAGCGCGAAATAAAACGCAAAACACGGCCAGAAAAAACCCCGCCTTCAAAAAAGCGGGGTTTTTGTTGTTCATCATACTTCAAGCACGAGCCGCTGCGGATCTTCCATCGCCTGCTTGATGCGGACGAGGAAGCTTACGGCCTCTTTCCCGTCAATAATGCGGTGGTCATAGGATAGCGCCAGATACATGATCGGACGCGCCTCTATGGAACCGTCAGGCATCACGACCGGACGCTGGACGATGTTATGCATGCCGAGAATAGCGCTTTGCGGCGCGTTCAAAATCGGCGTGGACAGCATCGACCCGAAAATGCCGCCATTGGTGATGGTGAAGGTTCCGCCCTTCATTTCGTCCATGGTCAGCTTTCCGTCGCGGGCGCGCAGGCCCACATCCGCAATGTCTTTCTCGATTTGCGCCATGTTTTTGGAATCGCAATCCCTCACGACAGGAACGACAAGCCCTTGCGGCGTGGAAACGGCGACGCCGATATCGTAATAGTTTTTATAGACGATTTCATCGCCGTCTATTTCCGCATTCACAGCGGGGAATTCTTTCAGCGCGTTCACCGCAGCCTTCACGAAGAAGGACATAAAGCCGAGCTTTACCTTATATTTCTTTTCAAACGCATCTTTATATTGCGTGCGCATGGCCATCACATTCGACATATCCACCTCGTTAAAAGTGGTCAGCATGGCAGCCGTATTTTGTGCTTCTTTCAAACGTCTGGCGATGGACTGGCGCAGCCGCGTCATGCGGACACGCTCTTCGCGGGGGCCTGTTGCGGCGGAAGGGCCGTGAGAAGCCGAGCCGGCAGGCGTTCCCATCGGCGGCGGCGATTGTTTTACGGGGGCCGGGGCCTGCGCCGGGGCGGTTGCCGCGCCGCCTTCGATATGGCTGATGACGTCGCCCTTGGTAATGCGGCCATCGCGGCCCGTTGCCGGAACATCGGCGGGGTTGATATTATTATCCGCCATCATCTTGTTCGCGGCGGGGCCGTGGCCGCCTTCCGCGCCCCCCTGCCGGGCGGTGTCCGGCGTCGGGGCGGGCTGTGTCGCGACAGCGGGAACCGGCGCGGCGGGCGCGGGTGCAACCGGATCATGCTGTGCGCCGCCTGCGCCGTCATTAGCGCCGGAAGCTGCGCCGATTTCACCCAGAATAGCGCCGACGCCCACATTGGAGCCTTCCTGCGCGATAATGCGCGCAATGACCCCGGCGGCGGGAGCGTTGACTTCCAGCGTCACCTTGTCCGTTTCCAGCTCAACAATCGTTTCATCGACCGCGACGGCGTCGCCCTCTTTTTTAAGCCATTTGGCAACGGTTGCTTCGGATACGGATTCGCCAAGGGTGGGGACTTTGATTTCAGCCATCGTTTTCTCTGTGATTGGGCGTTGGTTTTTCTTTGGCCTAACATGGCGCGAAGTGCGCGCAAGGTCAAGGGACTAGGCGGGTTTATGCTTATAAAGAAGGGCCGTTTTCCGAAGGAAGAACCCGCCTTTTCGTGTGCTTCCTGCCCTTTTCGGCGATTTCGGCAGTATTGACGGGCACGACCTGCTGCGCATGGATTACGGTAATATTGAGATTGTGGAAAACAACCTTGTCCAGCGCGTTCTTTTTATACTGCACCTGTCCCAGGACAAAATAGCTGCCCTCCCGCCCGCCAAAGGCGTCCATCACAATCATATTGTCGCGGTTGCGGATATAAACCGCGGGGCTGATGCGCTGGGTGCGGCCCTGCCCGTCCCGCTCGGCCATGACAATATCCTTCATGGGAACCCTTTGCCGCCCATAGCCGCGAAAGCTGTGGCGCTTTTCGGTCGTCAGCTCTATCAGGCAGAATGGCAAAGGCTCGTCTTTCGCGCGGGCCTGAAGCCTTTCAAGCAATTCAAAATAACGTGCCATCTTGCCTTGATGGATGCAGAATTTATCCCACTCAATCACCTTGTTGCGAAAAATAGCCACCGATTTATTGATGCGGTCATATTCGCCTTTTTGCAAAAGCGTTACAAAATCCTGCGCCGAATGGACGGAAAGCATTTCCATGCCACGAAGCCGCGCATCGGCGATTTTGCCTTTGTGATAGGCGCCGGCGGGTTCGTTGAACAGCTCGCTATAACTTTGCGTGTTTACATGGATGCGGTAGCCTTTCTCCGGATCAATCGCGCTTTCGGCACCAAAAGATTTGCGTAAAGGCCAGAGGCAATTCTCATGGCTCGCGCCGCCATTGGTTACGAAATGCGGCGGACGCCCGTTACTGCTGCTTCCCAATATGGACGGGGAGCCGCCATTATAATGCACGCCCGCGTCGCAATAGGCGCAGCACAGTCTTCCCTTATGAAACTGTTCGCTGTAATAGGCCGCGCCCTTGCCAAGCTCCATCCCCGGCACCTGAACATCATGTTCCGTGCCGTCCTCCGCGATAAAACGGGCTTTCCACATCGTGACTGAACTCATGCCCCTGTTTTGCCAGAGGCCGGATGGTTTTTCCATACAAAAAAACCGCCCCTGAAGGGCGGCTTTGGATATATGGATGGTTCAGCCAAGCGGCATTAGCATTACGGCGCTTCCGGCCTCGGCCCATCTTCCGCAACCGGTGCGTATTTTTGCAAAGCCGGCGGAACCGGAAACAGCAGCTTACCGCCCGCCGTAATATAAGGCTTTCCATGCGGGCCTGTTTCATCCGTCAATCTTTCGACCAGATCCGGCTGGCGATCCGCCGGCTGGGCATTGCGCGTTTCTTTGTGCATGACGGGTCTTTCATCGTTATAGAGCGGGCATGCATAAACCCAGTCAAAAAATTCCGCGCCGATAATAGGCTTGTCCGACGGGTTTGTGCCATACCCTACCTTATGCAGGCTTTTGAGGCCGAAGCCTCCGCCATGCAGGCCGCTATAAAGCGCATAAGGCGTATCCTCATCATAGAAAATAGCGGCGGCGTCACGCTCCGGCCAAAGGGCGGACAATATGGACACGACCATTTCCGCGCGCTGTTGCTGGGGAACAAGGCCGCGGATCAAATCCTGTTCGTTTTCCTTGCCCTGATAGGAAGCGAGCATGCTTTTGTCCGAATTGATCGCGACAATCAAAGGCGTTTCATTGTCATTGCGCAAATCGACAACCCGTTTGAAGGCGGACAGGAATGCGGGGACAAGCTTTTCTTCCGGCAGCATAAAAGTGCCGTTATTGAAATGCCCTGCCTTGATGCCCCGCGCCTTCAGCGCCTTTAAAATGGAATCCGCACCTGTTTCCTGAATGATGTGGGTGTGCTGGCCGCCAAATGATTTCATCTCGAAACTCCATAACAATAAAAAAGAACTGGCGGCACTATACAAAACAGGGCCGCCAGCACAACTAAATATCTATATCCCTTTGTATTTAAAGGGTTAATGCCTCATCAACCAGCTTCGCCTGCTCCGCCTGATGGCGGCCCAAAAGGCCCGTTGCGGGGGCGGCGGCGTCAATCCGGCCCACATATCGCGGGCGGGCGGCCTTGTGCTTAATCTCGGAAAGCGCGGCCTCGATGCGGCGATCGACGAAGTGCCAATAGCCCTGATTTTGCGGCTCTTCCTGACACCAGATAATTTCGGCGTTCGGATAACGGGCCAGCTCTTCGGCAACTGCCTTATGCGGGAACGGATAAAGCTGCTCGATACGAACGATTGTTATATCGTCGATCTTCCTTTCGCGGCGCTCTTGCAACAGGTCGTAATAAACCTTGCCCGTGCAAAGAATAACGCGTTTGATTTTATCCGGTCTTGCAAGAGTGTCGCGATCGCTATCCCACAATAAACGGTGGAAGCTCGTCCCTTCCGCAAATTCCGACAAGCCGGACACAGCCAGCTTATGACGCAACAGGGATTTCGGCGTCATAATCACCAAAGGCTTCCTGAAATCGCGGCACATCTGGCGGCGCAGAATGTGGAAATAGCTGGCCGGCGTCGTGCAGTTCGCGATCTGCCAGTTATCTTCCGCGCAAAGTTGGAGGAATCTTTCGGGCCGCGCGGAGGAGTGTTCCGGCCCCTGCCCTTCCATCCCGTGCGGGAGGAGCATGACAAGGCCCGACATGCGCAGCCATTTGGATTCGGCGGAGCAGATAAACTGGTCGATCATCACTTGCGCGCCGTTGACGAAATCGCCGAACTGCGCCTCCCAAAGAGTGAGCGTGCGCGGTTCGGCCAGCGTATAGCCATATTCAAAACCGAGGACGGCCATTTCAGAAAGCGGCGAGTCATGCACTTCAAAACGCGGCTGGCTTTCGCCGATATGTTGAAGCGCGATATATTTATCCTCGTTCGTTTGATCGTACAAAATCGCATGGCGGTGGGAGAATGTCCCGCGCCCGACATCCTGCCCGGACAGGCGTACGGCATAGCCGTCCTGAAGAAGCGTGCCGAAGGCCAGTGCTTCCGCCGTCGCCCAGTCGATGCCCTCGCCGTCTTCAAACATCTTCTTTTTGGCATTCAGCAACCGGACGATTTTCGGGTTCGCCGTAAAGCTTCCCGGCAGGGTCGTCAGCGTTTTTCCGACTTCTTGCAAACGCGGGGCAGGCACTGCCGTTTCGCCGCGGCGGTCATCGCCATAGGCAACCTTCATCCCGCTCCATTTGCCTTCGAGATAGTCCGCCTTGTTGGGCTTATAACTCTTCGTCGCCTCGAACGCTTCGTCAAGATAGGTCATGAACTCATCGACCATCGCCTGACCTTCGTCACCGGCAATAATGTCTTCACGGGCAAGCTGCGCCATGTAAAGCTCGCGCGTCGTCGGCTGGGTTTTGATTTTCTGGTACATCAAGGGCTGCGTAAAGGCCGGCTCGTCCCCTTCATTATGGCCGAAGCGGCGGTAACAGAACATGTCGATGACAACGTCCTTTTTAAAGGTCTGGCGGAATTCCGTCGCGATGCGCGCGACATGGACGACCGCTTCCGGATCGTCGCCATTGACGTGGAAGATCGGCGCTGCAAGCATTTTGGCGACATCGGTGCAATAAGGGCCGGATCGTCCGAACTTCGGCGTCGTCGTAAAACCAATCTGGTTGTTGATGACGATATGGATCGTCCCGCCGACGCGGTAGCCGGGCAATTCGGACATCATCAATGTTTCCGGGATAACGCCCTGCCCCGCGAATGCCGCGTCGCCGTGGAGAAGAAGCGGCAGGACTTGCGTGCCCTCTGCATCGCCGCGCTGAACCTGCTTCGCCCGCACCTTGCCGACGACGACGGGGTTGACGAACTCAAGATGCGACGGGTTCGCATTCAGGGAAAGATGGATGGAATTGCCGTCAAAATCACGATCGGACGAGGTGCCGAGATGGTATTTCACATCGCCTGAGCCGAGAACGTCATCCGGCACGGCGGACTGTCCCTGAAATTCTGAAAAGACCGCCGTAAAAGGCTTGCCCATCACGTTGGTCAGCACGTTGAGCCTGCCGCGGTGCGCCATGCCGACGACGATTTCCTTCATGCCGAGCTGGCCGCCGCGCTTCATAATTTGCTCGATGCAAGGGATAAGTGATTCCCCGCCATCGAGGCCAAAGCGTTTCGTCCCGACATATTTGGTATGAAGAAACTTTTCAAAACATTCCGCCGCGACCAGGCGCTGCAAAATAGCGCGCTTGCCGTTGACGGTAAATTCCGTGTGGTTGCGCGGCGCCTCGATGCGTTCCTGAATCCACGATTTTTCATCCGGATCCGTCAGGTGCAGGAACTCGACGCCGATCGTGCCGCAATAGGTTTCCTTCAGGGCGGCGATAATCTCCCCCAGCGTCGCATATTCCATACCGAGAACGCCGTTGATGAAGATCGTCCTGTCCATATCCTCCTCGGCAAAGCCGTAATGGGCGGGTTCAAGCTCGGGGTGATAATCAACCGGCTTCAGGCCGAGCGGGTCAAGATTGGCGATCAAATGGCCGCGGGCGCGGTAAGCGCGGATAAGCTGTAGCGCGCGGATGGAATCCAGCGCCGCCGCCCTCGCATCGGCGGACGCGCCCAATGCATCGGCCCCGTGCGTGTTGGCGTTGCTGTTGGCGGGTTCGATATTCTGGAATCCGTTCTGATCGCGGCGGTTTTCCGCGGGCGTCCAGCTCGCGCCGTGCAATTCGCGCAACAGGCCGACCTCGCGATCGTCCAAACCTTTAAAGAACTCTTTCCAGCTGGGATCGACGCTCCCCGGATTTTTTAGAAAACTGGAATAAAGATGGGCGATATACTCTGAATTCACACCGGTTAGAAAAGAAAGATTCTCGGACATATTTGCTACTACCGCCTTTGCGGCGGCTCCATCGGGGTAGAGGGTTGTTACGGGCTTAGCTTAAGCCCGCCGGGGCAAAAGAGGAAGCCATAACCTTTTAATCACACCCGCATTTTTTGCAAGAGACACAGTATTTCACCCCCAAAGCTGCAAAAAGTTCTTTTATTCATAACAAATTACCTTTTTTTCGCTATGCTTGCGTAGGGCAAGAAAACGGAGAAGGATAATATGCATAATGAGAAAGGCTTCAGCCTTATCGAATTATCGGTCGTCCTGGTGATTATCGGGCTTTTGATGGCGGGTATTATCAGCGCTTATTCCCTGCATCTAAAACGCCAGCAAATCGTCACGACAAAGGACAATCTGACCGCCGCAATCGAAGCCGTCGAAGCCTTCCGCGCCGCGAACGGCTATTATCCCTGCCCCGCATCGGGCACGGAGCCATCCCTTATCGCAACAAACTGCGCCGCGGCTGCCCCCGCCGGAACAAAAACCGCTACGACCGCTTCGGGCCAGACCGTACGGATCGGGGTCGTCCCTATCTCCGCCCGTAACAAGGACGGCAACATGACCCAAATCCTGCGCGGGGAACAGGTCGTGGACGGGTTCAGGAACCGCCTCGCCTATGCCGTCATCGAAACAATGGCGACAACGCCCGAGGCCTATAACAGCGCCGGAAACGGTTCCATCATCATTAAAAACTCTAATAATATGTCCGGCGAACCATTCAATGAAACCGCCCGCTTTATCATCTTCAGCCACGGGCCGGACGGGGCCGGAGCCTACACGGCAAACGGCGCCCTGCGCGCCCCTTGCAATATGGCCGCCACCGACGGTGAGAACTGCAATGACGACGCAGTCTTCGCCGATAGCGGCGCAGGGGCCAGAAGCTTTACTGGAAATAACAGCAACTTCGATGATTTTGTCGGAACGAAAGCGAACCCCTCGGCATCGCCGGTTGCGGGGATCAACGGCTCTGTAGAATTTTATCATTCCACCGTAGAATTCAGGAATCCCTGGGGAAGCCTCACCCATAAATGCAGCCCCCACTCTGCGGGTATTTTTACAGCATATTGTAAACTGGTCTGTCTGAACGGCAAGCCCCGCGGGATTATATCTCAAGGATATGAACGGACTCTGCATGGGGCAACAGAGGGCAATCAAGTCAATGAAAACCCTTATGTCACCGTAAGCACCCTATGGGCCTGCACAGATGCGGGAGCCGGGGAGCATGGAGTTTTATTAAACGATGGGGGCGGATTGCTGCTTAACTTTGATGGGACATGCGACCATCGCATACATACTACCCACTGCAATTTGTTTAAAAACGTATATAAGGATTTATAATAGCCAGCTTGATGAAATAGACCGTCATTTCAAAGCTGCGTGCCATCATAATAAAAAACTCTTTAATGAGTTATAGGCAGAAAGATGGGATCTATGCGCTGTAAACCTAAAAGAAACTGATATTCATTGATCGAACTGTCGATTGTATTGATGATCGTCGACCTTCTGGCAGCTTCCATCATGACCGCCTATTCCCTGCATATCAAAAGATAGATGGTTATCGCCGCCAAGGACAACATCACCGCCGCGGTCACCGCTATCGAAGCCTTCCGCGCCGCGAACGGCTATTATCCCTGCCCCGCATCGGGCACAGAGCCATCCCTTATCGCAACGAACTGCGCCGCTACCGCGCCCGCCGGGACGAAAACCGCGACGACCGCTTCGGGCCAAGCCGTACGGATCCGGGGTTGTCCCTATCTCCGCTCACGACAAAGACGGCGCTATGGCCCAGATCCTGCGCAGAGAGCTGGTTGTGGACGGATTCCGTAACAGGCTGATTTATGCCGTCATCCAGAACATGGCGGGCAATAAGCCGCCCCCGTCGTAAGCCAGATCTATAAGCTGTAAGCGCAGTATGCGTCTTTATATCGAACTATATCGAAGCTGCTTTTTTCTTTCTATGCCGGAGCCAGCAATATGCTCCAACAGTGGCAACGGCCGCGACGAACCCTATTTTCAAAACAGGCATCACCGCCATGACCAGTTCCTTGTTATCGCCGATCATATAGCCGAGCGATAAAAGAATAAGCGTCCAAATCGCGCCGCCCGCAGATGTGAACATACAAAATTTTTTCAAGTCCATTTTGGCAAGCCCCGCCGGAAAGGAAATGAAATGGCGCACGCCCATTACAAGCCGCCCGAGGAAGATTGAAAGCGATCCGTGGCGGACGAAATAGCCCTCCATCTTCAGGAGCTTTTCCTCGTTCATAAAGAAATAGCGGCCATAATGCACCAGAACATAGCGCCCGCAATAATAGGCGATCGCATAATTGGCGAGCGACCCCGCAAGCGTCCCCGCAACGGCAAGGAAGAATACGAGCGGCCCGTTCCACACACCCTGATGGATGAGGTAGCCGGCGGGGATCAGCGTGACTTCGGACGGGATCGGCAGGAAGGTGCTTTCCAGCGCACTCATCACGAACACGCCGGGATAGCCCATCCATTTAACGATCTCGACAATCCACTGGATCGCGGCTTCAAACATGCGTTAGGCAGCCATGGCCTTAAGAACCGCATCGCCAAGGCCCGCCGGGGATTCGGATACGGCAAAGCCCGCCGCGCGCATCGCGTCCATTTTCGCCGCCGCCGTATCATCCCCGCCGGAGATAATCGCGCCGGCATGGCCCATGCGTTTTCCGGGGGGCGCCGTGGCGCCTGCGATAAAGCCCGCGATCGGTTTTTTGGTTTTCAGATCCTTGTACCATTGCGCGGCCTCGATTTCCGCCGTGCCGCCGATTTCGCCGATCATCAGGATGGCTTCGGTTTCGGGGTCGTCCATGAACAGCTCAAGACAGTCGATAAAGTTCGTACCGTTCACGGGGTCGCCGCCGATGCCGATGCAGGTCGTCTGGCCCAGCCCCGCCGCGCCCGTTTGCGCGACCGCTTCATAGGTCAGCGTGCCTGAGCGCGAAACGATCCCGACCTTGCCGCGTTTGTGGATATGGCCCGGCATGATGCCGATCTTGCATTCGCCCGGCGTGATGACGCCGGGGCAGTTCGGGCCGATAAGGCGCGTTTTGGAACCCGTCAGCGCGCGCTTGACCTTTACCATGTCCAGAACCGGAATCCCTTCGGTGATGCAGACGGCGAGTTCGAGTTCCGCGTCAATCGCTTCGAGAATGGCGTCCGCCGCGAATGGGGGCGGCACATAGATGACGGTGGCGTTCGCGCCCGTCTTTTTCTTCGCGTCCAGAACCGTGTCGAACACAGGCAGGCCGAGATGGGTGGAGCCGCCCTTGCCCGGCGTCACGCCGCCGACCATTTTCGTGCCGTATGCGATTGCCTGTTCACTGTGGAACGTGCCTTGCGTACCCGTAAAACCCTGACAAATCACCTTCGTGTCCTTGCCTACCAAAACGGCCATGTTCGTATCTTCTTTCGCTGGAATTATTAAGAACGGTTTAAAACTACCCTCTTTATAAAGGGCTGGGCGGTGAAATCAAGAATTTGCCCCCTTGGCACGGTTCTTTTTTCAGGCTTTCTTAATATTTTTCATATAATTATGAGGCTGTTAAGGGGGAAGCATGGCAAAACCGGCAAAGCAAACAGACACGGCCAAGCGCCGCCACAGTGAAACATTCGGGCAATATGTCCGGCGCGGTCTGCTTGGCGCGGCGATTCCGCCCGTTGCGGCGGCGGCACTCGGTTACGGCATGGCCATGATGAGCGATGACACCATGACCATGGTCGGCATCCTCGATATGAACGATAAGGTAACGCCGATGATCGGCATGAACGCAACGCCCGTCGCCAAGGAATTTAACTGCCGCACGCGCATTCACCGCTGCGATCTGGATATGGGCAGCGGCGTCACGTTGAAATTCGCAAAATTCAGCGACTATATGAAGACGGTCGATTTTCTGGCGAACGGTGTGGAAAAATCTTTCAAGGGCGTCGCAATCCCCGACGAACTGAACAAAGCCTTCGTCGTCGCCGATGTCATGACCCCCTACCCTTATCAATACTGGATGCGCACCGCCTTCGCGGAAAACGGATTCCACATAGACAGGATGAACCCCGACACGAAAGCGCGCGGCTTTTCGCAAATAATACCGTCAACGGCGCTTGAAATTCTTTATGACATGCGTAAGAGCGGAAAATACCCGCATATTCCTGAATCGGCGATGGTCGAGCGTTATACAGAAATCGCAAAAGACGGGAAGAAATATTTGCGCTTCCGCGTCGGCGATGGCGTGGATGAAGACAAGCTTTTGGAAAGCGTCCTCAACAACCCCATGAAGGCGATCTTCGTCACGGCGGAATATAACGACAAATATTTCAAAAACCTGGAACAGCTTATCGGCTCAGACCTCACGAGCCTTCATGGCTATACGGTGCATTGGCAAGGCGGTACAGGCGCCGCCAATCTTTGGAAAACATACGAAAAAGACCCGGATGCCCCCGCCTATTCCATGTATGCGGCAGGCGCAAAACATAAGGCCGTCCGGTTCAACCGTCATATGTTCTTTGACAGGAAAGGCAATGCGCGCAGCTTTGAAAACATGCTGAATTACATCGCGGCGGAACGCGGGCTCGGCAAGATCAAATTCGGTAACATCAAAAACTGGCAGGCTCCGTCCGTCGGAATCAGCAGCAGCGCCGGGACGCCGGAAATCAAAAAGCCGGAAATCTCCGCAAGCTTCCTTCCCGAATGGCGGGCAGGATAACCACCCCCCCCTTCCGGATGGATAAAGAAAAACGCCCCGCATGATGACGGGGCGCTTTCAATTTTTGCGGGCGAATTTTGCGCGCGAAAAACTACGCGGCTTTTTGCGCTTTTTCCGTGGCTTCAACCACTTTTTTCGCGGCGTCGTCAAGATTGTCCGCCGCAATGATCGGCAGGCCGGAATTATTCAGGATCTCTTTTCCTTCCTTCACGTTCGTGCCTTCAAGGCGAACGACGAGCGGTACGGAAAGCGATACTTCCTTCGCGGCGGCCACAATGCCGTTCGCGATAATATCGCATTTCATGATGCCGCCGAAGATGTTGACGAGAACGCCCTTCACGGCCTCGTCGGACAAGATAATCTTAAAGGCCGCGGTCACGCGCTCGGTCGTCGCTCCGCCGCCGACATCGAGAAAGTTTGCAGGCTCACCGCCATAAAGCTTGATAATGTCCATCGTCGCCATGGCAAGCCCCGCGCCATTGACCATACAGCCGATATTGCCGTCCATGCGGACATAGGAAAGTTCCCAGTCCTTGGCGAGCTTCTCGTTCGGGTCCTCTTCGGTTTCATCGCGCATTTCAGCAACCGCCTTTTGACGATAGAGGGCGTTTTCATCAAAATTCATTTTCGCATCGAGCGCCAGAATCTCGTTCTTGTCCGTCACGATGAGCGGGTTGATTTCAACGATGGAGCAATCCAGTTCCGTGAACGCCTTGTAAAGCGCCGCGAAGAATTTTTGCGCCGATTTCAGCGCGTCGCCTTCGAGGCCGAGGCCGAAGGCCAGCGTGCGCCCGTGATGCCCTTGAAAACCGGCGGCAGGATCGATTGCCACTTTCGTAATTTTCTCGGGGTGCTTGTGCGCGACCTCTTCGATATCCATCCCGCCTTCGGTGGAGGTCATGAAGGTCACGCGGCTTGTCGCGCGGTCAAGCACGACGGAGCAATAATATTCCTTTTTAATGTCAACGCCGTCCGTGACATAAAGGCGCTGCACCAGCTTGCCTTCGGGGCCGGTCTGGATGGTGACGAGCGTTTCATTCAGCATGGCTTCGGCGGCGGCCTTAACCTCGTCCGCGCTCTTGCACAGGCGGACGCCGCCCTTGCCTTCGGGGTTGTTCTTGAATTTTCCGGCACCGCGGCCGCCTGCATGAATCTGGGCCTTGACGACATAAAGCGGGCCGGGCAGCTCGCCAGCCGCCTTGACGGCTTCCTCGACGCTCATGGCAGGAATTCCCTTTGGAACCGCAACGCCGTATTTCGCCAGAAGCTCTTTTGCCTGATATTCATGGATATTCATAATGTTAAGCCTTTGTTTTCTTGGAATTTTTAAGGGAAGATCCCCCGTCACGCCCATTTCTAGCATCCTGCCCGAACCCGCGCAAACCCCTATTTTGCGGCGCGGGCCGGATTATAGGCCGAAATTTGCATTTCTTAACACCTGAATGGTAAAATTTTGGTGTGATGATTGAAAAGCACAAAGACATGCCAGAGAATGACGGGTACGCACAAAGCGGCCTGGGCAATGGCGGCCTGTCCGCCCTGCGGCAGCCGCCGCCCTCATCCTTCCCCAATATCTTTAACGCCGCTTCCACGCACGCCGCCGCGGATGCGGACGAGCCTGTCATCAGCACAGGCCCCACCCATGCCGACATGAATGACGAATTGTGGCAGCAGATGAGCGGCAATTATCTCGAAAACCCCAATATTTATGCCGCGCGTTTCAACGCCTCCTCTTCCCTCTATGAAGGCGAAGACAGCGAGGACAGCGCCAAGAAGAAATATAAGGATGCCGCCTATGTGCGCGCCGCACTCACCGCGGAACCGTTCCGGTTTTCGGGGCAGCAAGTCGTCGACTATCTTTCCAAGAGTCTGGATTTCGACAAGACATGGAAAAACATGCACCAGCATCACCTTGAAGTTTCACCGGAGCAAATGCTCCACGTCAAGGACGGCAAGCGCATCGACCCCAGCGAGGATCCGGAAGGAAAATATCTCGTCCGCACCACGGAAGAGAAAGAAGCCTTTGAAACCAGCATCAAGGGCTGTAGCGCCTATTTCGCGCAGGAAGAAGTCGGCTATGCCGGCGGGAAACGCGTTAATATAAATTACGCGAAGGAAATAGAGATTCTCGATACGCAAATCGCCCGCAAGGAAGACGTCATCGCGCGGGTCGAACGCGGCGAGCTGGCGCCGGAAGATATCGACGCCGACCTTCAGGAAGAAATCAAACAGCGCGCGGCAGGGCAAGAGCCTGAAATGCCGCAACTTGGCGCGGACAATCTTCTCGATTCCATTTCTTCTTTCCAGACTTCCGTGGATTTGGGGCCGGAAGCGGTCACGCCGCAAACGCCCCCCATGGAATGGACGGCGAAATTCAAGGAATTCATTCCCTCTTTTTGATATTTTCATACGGGGCAGCGCATAGAAATGCAGTTTTATTGCATCAAGGCGCCAATCTTGCTATAGTAGGCGCATGCCAAGCGATAATGAAAAACGCACTCTCAGCAAGCGCGAGCGCGATGCCCTTGAGTTTGAGGAAAGACAGGCCGCTGCCCTGAAGGAGCGCGAGGATCACAAGCATTTTCAGGACGAGGTGCGCGCGGTCAATCTCGGCCTGCCCACGACATTGACGGGGCGGCGGATTGAACGGCAGGTGCGCGGCGGCGCTACGCCCGCCGAACTCAAAAAGCGCGAGGAGCAGCGCGCGATTATCCATCTCTTTACACGCAACGCCGCGCTTGGCGACATTATCGTCGGCATGGAAAAGCTTTTCTACGAGGCCGGATCCTCCTTGCGGAAATCTTTCAAGGAACCCGCAAAGGACGCGCCGCTCGCGGACGATAACAACCGCTATATTTTCGACGACACGCCGATGCGCGTGACCTTTGCGACGCAAGCGGCGATCGAACAGGACGCGGCGACCATCACCGCCGAAGTCAAAAAACTCGACGCCATGTTGAGCGGGGAAAAAGCGTCCGTTCCAGGCGACCGCGCGCGGCAAGCCATGCGCGTCCTCAACCTCGCCGAAGAATTCGACATGCGCCGCCATCCGGAAACAAAACAATTCATCCCTTCCCTCGCCCGCGTCGAAGAGCTTGAGCAAATTCACAATCCCCACGGCAGACTTCCTTGCGACGGGCTTGTCTGCGTCTTCAGGATCAAGAGCGAAGCCGCAAGCGACCGCGCCATCAAACGCACCATCGCCGACCCGACGAACCAGAGCGAAGTCAAGATTACGGCGGCTGAAATCCGCGAAGCGGAAGCCGCCCGCCCCGTGCCGCCGCCGAACGCGCACAAACCCGCCGGCCCGTAAGCGCCCCGCCACAGCCCATCAAAGCAAGTGGCCCCGCTAAGCCCCACTTCCCGCTTACGCGATCTGGCCTATATCCGGATGCCTGATACTGTGTTCAAAAGCGGCCTGCCCGCCCTATGCCCAGCCATCTGACCATGGCCCGCCATTGTCCGGCGCGGGCGGATTATTCCTATCGGCCCGTCACAGCCATGCGATAAAATATTCTGCACGTTTTTCAATATCCTTGGGCCATCCCCGCCTGCGCAATGGCATGGATCCGCATGACGGCGGGGCAGGATGGCCGTCAAAATATCCGCCGCGCTTGCAAAGCCATGTCCGAAGCCAGCCGCAAACACCGCATAAAAAAACGCCCTGCATGGAACAGGGCGTCTTGCGTTTCTTTCGGCCGGCGCGGCGGGTTAAGCCGCGACTTTTTGCGCGGCGGATACCAGATCCTTTACCGCGCTGACCGAATGTTCAAACATTTTCTGTTCGTCTTCGTTCAACTTGATCTCGATGATTTTCTCGACGCCTTTCGCGCCGATGACGACGGGAACGCCGATATAAAGCCCGTCCACCCCGTATTGCCCGCTCAATTTCGCGGCGCAGGGAAGGACGCGTTTTTTATCTTTCAAATAGCTTTCCGCCATCGCGATAGCACTGGAGGCCGGCGCGTAATAGGCCGATCCTGTCTTTAGCAACGCGACAATCTCCGCGCCGCCGTCGCGCGTGCGCTGGACGATAGAATCGAGCTTTTCCTGTGTCGTCCAGCCCATCGCCACAAGGTCTGGAAGCGGGATGCCCGCAACCGTGGAATAGCGCGTAAGCGGAACCATCGTATCGCCATGGCCGCCAAGGACGAACGCCGTGACGTCTTCGACCGACACACTGAATTCCTCGGCAAGGAAATAACGGAACCTTGCGGAATCAAGAACGCCCGCCATGCCGACGACTTTTTCCGGCGCAAAGCCCGTGACCTTTTGCATCACATCGACCATGGCGTCCAGCGGGTTGGTGATGACGATAACGAATGCGTTCGGCGCGTGTTTTTTAATGCCCTCGCCGGCGGTTTTGATGATGCCGGAATTGATGCCGATCAAATCATCGCGGCTCATGCCGGGTTTGCGCGGAACGCCCGCCGTCACGATAACGACGTCCGAACCTTCCAGCGCGGCGTAATCGGTGCTGCCCGTATAATGCGCGTCGAACATTTCAACGGGGGAGCTTTCGGCCAGATCAAGCCCCTTCCCTTGCGGGATGCCATCCGCGACGTCGATAAGGACGATATCGCCCAGCTCCTTCAACCCCGCGAGATGGGCGAGCGTCCCGCCAATCATTCCCGCCCCGACCAATCCGATTTTTGCGCGTGCCATGTGATGATATCCTTAGAAAAGCAATGTGAATCCAATGGGCGGATTTTAGCACTCTTGCAGTGCGGCACAAGGGCCTAAACCGCCCCCGCACCCGCATGCGGGCGAAAGAGGGCGAAACGGCGGGCTTGGGCGGCTTCAAGCCAGTCTGGTCGCTTCGAGCTGCCAGCGCATTTCCTCCTCGCCCAGCGGATAATCCGTGCCGCCGCGCGGATAGATAAGCGACTGGTACGGGACGCGCCCCGGATTTTGCTGGAGCTTCAAGGCAAGCCGCATCGAAAACCCGCATTTCCACGTCAAGGCGCAAATCGTCTTCGGCGCGCGCACGTCAAAGACTTTTTCAATGTCGGATACGGCAACGCCCGCCCGCATGGCAAGACAGGCCAGCACGAATTTATGATCCCCCATGGCGAGCGCGTCGCTCACCAGCGCCTCGTCAATCTCCCCCGCCGCGTGGAGCTTTTCCGCGCGTTCATAGGAGTCCTCGGTTATGCGGCTCTTGCGGCGCTCTTCCTCGAACTCGACGCGGCGTTTGACGATCGCCGTGATTTCCCCGACCGTGACGGCATCAAGATCGCCGCGCTCCAGCAATATTTTCTTCACCGTCCCGTCGACATAGGCCGCAAGCTTCATCGCCATCAAGGGCGGCAGGGTCTTCCGCGACGCGAGAGGTTTGTGCCATTCCGGATATTCCCGCGCGCGCTCGACGATGATTTCAAGCAGATCATCCCCGATCTCCGCCCCCTCGTTTTCAAGGAGGAAAGAACCGGCGCGGAGATTCCCTGTATCGATAACCGCCCTTGAAACGCGCCCGCTTAGCGCCTTTCGCTGCGCGACCGCCTCCGCCGCCCAATTGGACGGATGGGTGCGCAAGATATCGGCGAGATCGTCATCCGAGAGCGCTGCGCAAAAACGCAGGATAGGCTCTGAAACTTCGCGCTCCACATCCCTTGCAAGCTGGGCCGCGACTTCGGGCGGCGCGTGGGCATGGTCTTTGAGCGTTTCGGACAGGGCGCGGCGGATTTTCAAAACCTCGTCCAGCGCGAGCATGCCGAGCGATTGAACCGCAAAGGCGTAAAGCTGGCTGTATTTATCTTCCGAAAGATCCGGCAAAATCGCCACAAGCCTTCCCGCCAGCTTCAGCCGCACATCCATATCGCGATCTTTCGCAAGGATGGGGCTTGCCTGAAGCGGCGTTGACGGGTTTTCGGCGACCGCCCTTCTGACCGCATCCGACGGATCGTTTTCGGCAAGGTAATAGAGGATTTCCTGCGACGTCCGCGCGTCCCTTGCCAGCGCGCGGCGCCTTGATGTACTGCCGTCCCGCGCGATAACCCGCTCTTCTTCTTCCAAAAGCTTTTTGCGGCGGCGGGCGGGCAGTATTTTCTTAAAGAGCGCCAGCATCACTCCCCCGGATAGGACGAGGATTGCATTTCCTGCAAGCGGCTGATCGTCCGTTCAAATTCATAGGCGTATTTCGTGTCCGTATAGATTTTGTCCGGCGCGGCTTCGGCGGTGAAGACGGCGCGGCGGCGCGCATCATAAAGCACGTCCACCAATGTCATCAGCCTTTTCGCCTCGTTATTGCGATCATAGCCCATGCGGGGAATATTCTCCAAGAAAACCGTATGGTATGTTTCGGCTATCAGCAGGTAATCCTCCGCGCCGTAAGGCTGTTCGCAAAGCTGGGCGAAGGTAAAACGGGCGGCGCCGCCCGCGCTGCGCACCGGAATGGAGCGGCCTTTGACGGTAAGAACATCCTCCCTCACCGCCTCCCCGCCCGAAAGCTGGATAAAGAACCTGTCGGCTTTTTCCCGCGCCCGCGCGTCAAGCGGATGCAGGTAGGTTTCGAGATCCAGCAGGGCCTCCTTACGGTAATCGGTCGGGCTGTCAAGATGCACCACCTCCATCCGCTCCTTGACAAGCGCGATAAAGGGCAGGAAGCGCACGCGCTGGAGGCCGCCTTCATAGAGCCTGTCCGGAATCCAGTTGCTCGTCGCCACCACCACGACGCCGAGATCGAAAAGCGCCGCGAACAGGCGCGATAAAATCATTGCGTCGGCGACGTCGGTCACATGGAATTCATCGAAACACAGGACGCGCACATTCTTCGCCACGAACGCCGCATAGGCCGGAAGGAGATTATCCACGGCCTTGCCCGCGCGGCGCTGGTGCAGCCAGTCATGGGTTTCGATGAGAAATTCATGAAAATGGATACGGCGCCCAAGCATGTGCGGCGGGAGCGCCTCGAAAAACAAATCCATCAACATGGATTTCCCGCGCCCGACGCCGCCGTAAATATAAACGCCGCGGATTTTCTTCTTTTTGAAAAACCGCTTTTCATTGGCAGCAAGCTCGTCCTGCAACCGTTGCAAGGAACGCGCGGCGCGGGCCTGTGCTTCGTCCGCCGCGATGTCATTTTGCGCGATCAGGGCATGGTAGGATTCAATCATCGGCGCCGCCCTGCGCCAGCCTTGCCCTTTCCATACGGGCAATCAAAAAGACGGAAATTTCATACAGGCCATAAAGAGGGATCGCCAGCGCTATCTGGCTGAACACATCCGGCGGCGTCACGATTGCGGCAAAGGCGAAAACGCCGACAATCGCATATTTCCGGCCTTTTTTCAGCGTGGCCGAACGGATCAATCCGGCGCGGCCCAAAAGCGTCAAAAGCACCGGTAACTGGAACGACAGGCCGAACGCAAAAATAAGCGTCATGACGATATCGAGATATTCCCCGACCCTGGGTTCAAGCTGGATCGGCAGGACAGTTTCCGCCGCCGTGCTTTGGAAGCTCAGGAAAAATTTCCACGCCAGCGGCATCAGGAGATAGTAAACCAGCGCCCCGCCGAGAAAGAACAGCACGGGAGTCGCTATCAGATAGGGGACGAACACGCGCTTTTCGTTTTTATAAAGGGCGGGCGCTACGAAGATCCAGACCTGCCACAAAATGAACGGAAAGGTCAGGAAGCATCCCGCAAAAAAAGCGATGCGCAAATAGGTGAAAAACATTTCCGGCAGGCCGGTGAAAATCAGCCGCCGCGTCCCCTCATCCCCCATCGCGTCGGCAAGCGGCGTGATAAGGAAGGCGTAAATCGGCTCACGCATCAGGTAACAAATGCCCGTTCCGGCGGCCAGCGCCAAAAGGCACCACAGGATCCGCCGGCGCAATTCCGCAAGATGCGCGGCCAGCGTCGCGCCCGCCTGTTCCTTTTGTGCCTGTTCTGTTTGTGCCGCGGCTCTCATGAAGGTTCCCCCTCGCGGTGCGGCTCCGGCACGGGCGCGGGCGCGGAAGCCGCGTCAACGGCCCCTCCCGCCGATGCGGTTCCTTTTGCCTGTGCTGTCCGTCTTGCCGGCGCGGCTCCATCCAGCGGCGCAGAGTCCTCCGCCGTCCCGGATTTTTCTGCCGGTGCGGCCTCTCCCGCAATCGCGGCGTCCTCTTCACTTTCAGGCGGGGAGAAATTGCCGGAATCCGCGTCGGCCCCGCGCTCGTCCGTTTCACACGCCTCGAAATTCACGCCGCGGCGCAATTCCTCGATATCGCCCGCCTGCAATATATCGTCGAACTGCCGGCTCATGGCGAAGCGCATATATTGCAGCCGGCGGAAAAACCGCCCGACCTGATAGAGGATTTGGGGAATATCTTTCGGCCCGATCACCAGAACGGCGACCAGCACGATCACCATGATTTCGGGCCAGGAAAGACCGAACATTACTGATCTTTCTTCACGTCGGCTTTATCGTCGATCTGCCTGGGCGCGGCGTCTTCGTCGGCCAGCCCTTTTTTGAAATTTTTGATCCCCTTGCCGAGATCTTCCATGATGCGCGGCACGCGGCCCGCCCCGAACAGGACTATCACCAAAACCGCGACAATCAGTATCTGCCATATGCTCAAAGACATTGTCTTATTCCTCGCCTTATTCTTCTTCGTCGTATCCTTCAAACTCGTCGGCGGCGGCATCTTCCCCGCCGTCGCCCTCTTCGTCTTTCACGCCGGAAAGCACTTCCGCCGCGCTCTTGTCCGGATTGTCGAACAGGTCGCGGGAATCCGGCACTGTTTCGATGGCCGGACGGCGATCGAGAAGGCCGGCGGCCTTAAGGTCTTCGAGTCCCGGCAACTCCATCATAGACCCAAGCCCGAAATGATCAAGAAAGGCATTCGTCGCCAGCCATGTCAGCGGGCGGCCCGGCGTTTCACGCCGCTTGCCGGGCTTGACCCAGCCAAGCTCCAAAAGCTGGTCTATCGTCCCCTTATGGGTGGCGACGCCGCGGATATTCTCGATTTCCGCCCGCGTTATCGGCTGGTGATAGGCGATGACGGCCAGCGTTTCCAGCGCGGCGCGGGACAGGCGGCGTTCGACATCTTTTTCAATGGTCAGGGACGCCGCGACCGCCGCCGCAGTGCGAAACGCATAGGCGCCGTTGATTTCGGAAAGCTCCACACCGCGATCGGCGTAAAGCGCCTTCAATTCGGGCAAAAGCACGTTGAGATCGGCTCCTTCCGGCAATCTTTCCAGCATCGCCTGCGGCGTCATCGGGGCGGTCGATGCGAAGAGCATCGCTTCGAGGACTTTTAGATTTTCGATTTGTTGCTGTGTCATATTACGGTTCCAGTGTTTGAACAATAGGCGCCGCCTTTATTTCCGGCTTCTGCACATTTTCGGCAGGAGTGCTTAAAGCAACAAACACCGCAAGCCCTCCGGCGGCCGCGGCCATAAAACCACCGGCGACAAACGTAACAAGAGCTGGATCTACCGACCTATCTTCAGGCTCTCCGCTATAAAGCCCTGTCGATGTGTCCACGCTACCATCCGCATTAAGATTGAATTCCGATACTTCAGCCATTTTAATTTTACTCCCCTTTTGTTTCGTCTTCGTCATTGTCGTCCCGCGCAGCGTCTTCCAGCGGCGGGCGGTTCGCGGTGCGCAGGTAAATCGGCCGGAAAAGCCCGTCCTGACGGATTTCCACCTTCCCCTGCTTCGCCAGTTCCAGCCCCGCCGTAAAGGTGGAGGCCAGTGACGAGCGGCGCAAAAGCGGGTCGTCGATATTGTCCGGCATAAAGCTTTGCAAGGTCGTCCAGACGGAAAACGGCCCCGATTTCGGCAGGTTGCCGAGCATCCGCGCCATCCGCTCCACCGCCTCTTCCATCGTCATAACGCGGAAGACGGGCAATTCATAGGTGGAGGCTTCGGCGCGGCGGCGGATATCGCCATAGGCCTTCAGCAGATCGTAAAGCGTGTCCTTATAGGTCGCGTTATAGGCGGTGCGCAGCCCTTCCGGTGCGCCGCGGGCGAAGACGTTGAGGCCGAGCTGCGGACGGGCCATCAGTTTTTGCGCGGCCTCGCGCATGGATTCAAGGCGGCGGAGCTGGAATTGCAGGGCCTCGGCCATGGCCTCCCCGCTCGGCTCGCCGCTTTCATCCTGTTCGCGCGGGAGCAGCAGGCGGGATTTCAAATAGGCAAGCCACGCCGCCATCACCAGATATTCGGCGGCAAGGTCGAGGCGCAGCCCCTGCGCCCGTTCGATAAAATCCAGATATTGCCGCGCGAGCTGGAGGATGGAAATTTCGCGCAGATCCACTTTTTGGTTCCGCGCCATTTCGAGGAGGACGTCTATCGGCCCTTCGAACCCGTCGAGATTGAGAAGCAGCGAATCCGCCTCATGCCCGCCTTCGGGCAGGAATTCATCCGTAACCGTTTCCAGCCCCCCTTCGGGCGGCGGCCTATCCTGCGGCAGGTTATCGTCGATCGCGGCTTGCATTGAATCTGTTCAAACTCTCTTCACGCATCGGCGGGCAAGCCTTTGCGATATCAATCATTTCATGTAAGTGACCCGCGCAATATAGCGCGATGTCCATGCCGGATTCCAGTGTTTTAGCCACTCTATCCGCAGGAGAACCGTAGCGGCACAAAGCCTCCATACAGAGATCGTCACTCACAAGAAGTCCGTTATAATTCAATTTGTTACGAATAAACCCTATTACGGCGGCGGAGGTCGAGGCCGGATGCTCCGGATCAATCGCCTCATAGACGATATGCGACACCATGGCCCAGATGCGATCCGCATGCGGGCTTTCAATGACATGGCGGAAGGGCTTGAAATCACTTGATTCGAGCGCGTCCAGACTTGCGGACACCACCGGAAGGTCGATGTGGGAATCAAGGCTCGCCCGCCCCTGCCCCGGCATATGTTTGATGACGGGCGTAATCCCTTCTTCCAGGAATATCTCACAGGCGAGAAGGCCCAGCGCGCCGACGCGCAGCGGATCGTCCGAAAAGGCGCGGCTGCCGATGGCTTCGTGGGTTTGCGGGAAAAGAACGTCCAGAACGGGCGCGCAATCGACATCGATCCCGGCCTCGTTCAAATCCGCCGCTATGCCGCGGATAGTTTCGATCAGCCTGTCCTTGTCGTCCGTATCGCCGATCTCCTTCATCGCCGGATAGTCGGGCCAGTGCGGCGGGCGGAGGCGGCGTACCCGCCCGCCTTCCTGATCGATGAGGATCGGGCAATGCCAGCCGGCGGCGGCGCGCAAAGCGGCGCAGAGTTTTTCAAGCTGCGGCCTGTCTTCAATATTCCGCCCGAAAAGGATAAAGCCGAGCGGCTTGAATCCTGCGAAAAACCGCGCCTCTTCCTCCGTCAGGACGGGGCCGGAACAGGAAAGGATAACGGGTTTTATGTCTGGATGCATTTTCCTGAACCACGGCAAAGCGCGGGCAGGACACGGCGTTTCACAAGGAAATGTTCGATAATTCCGTGTATCTCCCGCGCCCCCGCGGTAAAATTACTGGGAAACGACGAGGCAGCCGCCCGGCGTTGTTTTCTTAATCTCGTTGCAGATCCGCGTCGCGTCATCCTTGGACACCGGGCCTGCCTGAATCCGGTGGAAAATACCTTTATCGCCGAGATTGGCTTGCTGGGTGCGGTATCGAAGCGCGCCAAGACTGCCATATTTCGCCTGAAGCTTCTTCCATTCGCCCTCGACTCCGGCGGTCGAACGGACGCTCGCAAGCTGGATGTAATAACCGCCCGGCTGGACGGCTTTCGCGGTGGCGGCAGCGCCCGCGGCGGATTCTATCTTCGCCGCATCTTTTGCGGAGGTGATTTGTTTTTCAACAGGCGCGGCTTTCGGGGCTTCTATGGCTACCTCCTGTTTCGGCGCGGGCGCCGCAGACATTTGCGGAGCGCCGCCGATAGCTTCCTTCACCAAAGGGTCGGCGGAGGTCAGGCCGGATTGTACGGGCGGTTCGACCGGTTCGGCCTTGGCGAATTTTTGCGCTTCCTCAATCTCGCTCAAAGGTGCGCCGCCCGGCTGGTCGCCGTCCGTGTTCAGGCCCGCGAAAAGCTGAGAGCGCGGCACGGGTTCTTCCGCCGCGTCGTCGGCAAGGATGTTTTCAGGGCCGCCATTTCCGGCGGCGGCAAAGACGGTGGAATCGCGGTAGGGAATTTCCATCCCGCCCGGATTATCCGGCGCCGTTTTATAGGCCCCCGCGTCGGCGCGGATGATCGGCACGCTCTGGTTCGCGGCGGCGTCCTCGTTTTCGGGATAACTGCCCCAGACGACAAGGCCGAGCAGGACGATGGCGGCCAGAACCGACACAATCGCGAACTCGCGCTTTTTGTGGGAAATAATCGTCAGGATCTGGTCAAAAAAACCGTCCTGATCGTCTTCATCGAAATCGCTATATCTTTTTGCCATGAGTCGGATGCTATGAAAAAAGCCTGCCCCTGTAAAGGCGGGAAAGACCGCGTTATCATGAGTTTTCCACAGCGTCCCGCATTACCAAAGGCCCCGTCTGCGGAAAGCCGCAAACCCTTAAAAGGAAACAATAAAGAAGCGAGGCAATCGCCGCTGTTACGAGCTAACATCCCAGCGCAAAGCAAAAAAGCGCAATGCTATGAAGAAAAATAACGAGAATATAGCTGAACGGATTGAAAAACGGCGCCTTGAGGCCGAGCACAAGAAATTTTCCGTAAGAAACATCCCCCGCGCCTATCAAGGCTTGAGTTCGGTCGTAAAAATATCCCCAGAGCGCCGGAAACATCCAGAGCGTGCCAAAACTCGCGAGAACCAGCCAGACGCTGAAAACGGCCTGCCATGTTCCGTTATATAGTATAAAGAATAGATAGGCCGGAAAAGCGCATGCCGCCGCCGTTGAGAATAGCAGCAGCAAGGCATTGCGCCATATTCCGGCCTTTCCGGTCATTATTTATCCAGATAGAGATCGAAAAGCCGTTCATGTTCGCGCACCGCGTATCTGTCGGTCATGCCGGCGATGTAATCGCACACGATACGGGCGCGGGCGGCGTTTTCGAGCATGCCGCCGGCTTCTTCCACGCGGCGCTGCCAGTGTTCGGGCAAAAGCTGGTAACGATCCATAAAACCGTCGAACAGTTCCTGCACCACCCGCTCCGCCTTCAGCCGCTCGCGCATCACCGTATAGTGGCGGTACATGCGCTCGAAGAGGAAATCGCGCAATGCCTCGACTTTTTCATGCATCGCGCCGGAAAAGGCGACGACGGCGCCGGGCGCCATGCGGATATCTTCGGGCGCGGCGGCCCCCAGCTTTTGCAGGCGCTTTTGCGATTCGGCCAGAACGTCGCTCACCATCGCGCCGATCATCTCGCGGATGGATTCCTGTATCAGGTAATGTTCGGCAATATCGGGATAGGCGGCCCGCACGGACGCGATGACTTCGCGCAGGAGCTGTATTTTTTCCAGCTCCTGAAGCGTGAACATGCCGGCGCGCAGCCCGTCTTCCACATCATGGTTGTTATAGGCGATATCGTCGGCCAGCGCCGCGCATTGCGCCTCGACGCTCGCATAGGTTCCAAGCCGCAAATCGGCCTGTTCCTGCACGGCGGCAAGCGTCACGGGCAAGGGACCGGTCACAGGGCCGTTATGTTTCACCACCCCTTCCAGCGTTTCCCATGTCAGGTTCAGCCCCGGCCAGCGGTGATATTTGCGCTCCAGCTTTGTCAGGACGCGCAAGGACTGATCGTTATGCTCGAACCCGCCATAGGGTTTCATGCATTCGGCGAGGACATCCTCCCCCGTATGGGCGAAGGGCGTGTGGCCGAGATCGTGCGACAGCGCGATGGCTTCGGCCAGATCCTCGTTCACATAAAGGGCGCGGGCGAGGGAGCGGGCAATTTGCGAAACTTCCAGCGTGTGCGAAAGCCGCGTCCGGTAATGATCGCCCTCGTGATAGACAAAGACCTGCGTCTTGTATTTCAGGCGGCGGAAGGCCGAGGCGTGGATAATCCTGTCGCGGTCGCGCTGGAACGGCGTGCGGGTCGGGCTTTCTTCTTCCGCATAAATTCTCCCCTTCGACTGGTCGGGGCGGCACGCATAGGCGGCCAATGGCAGGGCGCAATAATTATAGGCTGGCTGGGGCATATCACTCATAGCGCTGATATTAAACGCAAAATCCATAATGTCACGCAAAGAATAAAAGAATAAAACATGGAAAATCTTTAACCGCCGTCCTATATAATACGTCTATGAGCACGATTACCCTGACCGACAGCCTTGTGGCGCAGATCAAGAAACTTCAGGCCGCCGATGGCCGCGCGGGGTTAAAGCTCCGCGTTATGGTCGATAGCGGCGGGTGTCAGGGGTTCGAATATAAATTCAGCCTCGAAGAAGATATCAACCCCGACGACGAAGTCTTTGAAAAAGACGGGATCGCCGTGCTTATCGACGATATCTCCCTGCCCTATATGCGCGATGCGATCATCAATTATAAAGACGATCTCATCGGCGCGCATTTCGAGGTTATCAACCCCAACGCCAAATCTTCCTGCGGCTGCGGCACCAGCTTTTCGGTCTGAGCGCGCGGGAGGCCGCGGAAATTCCTTTGCCTTCCCAAGCGGCGGGGATTAAGCTCCGCCTCATGTCTTCCATGTCCCCTTCCCCGTCTTTTCGCATGGTTAAATCCGCGCTTTATCCGCTGTGGGTCAGGGTTGCGGAAGGAAGGTTTGAAGACGCTCTTTGCGTCGAAGTGATTGCCGCCTCCACCCATTTCACCGATGCCGCCGGAAACCCTTATGGAACCCGCCTCGTTTTCCCCGGAAGCGCCAGGCCGGAACAGCGCGCCATAGACAGGTTCAACCACAGCAAGGGCGCGTTCGGCCTTCATATAAGGCTCGGCTTTGAAACCGCCCTGTCCGCTTACAAGGATTTCCGGCGGATCGGCCCTCACCGCGGCGAACAGCTTGATTTCACCCACGGCAATATTCCCGCCATCGAGGCCCATTACGCCGACCCCGCCGCACCGGAGGACGCGGATAATTTGCGCCGCCTGCTTTGCATCGATAATCGGAAGTGTGAATTCGAGCAATTCCGTGCTTAAATCACCCGCATGAAGATCGCGACATGGAATGTAAACTCAATCAAGGCGCGCACCGCGCATGTCCAGCGCTGGCTGGAGCGGGTGCAGCCGGATATTTTATGCCTTCAGGAACTCAAGGGGCTGGATTTTCCCGAAGACGCCTTCCCCGGTTATCAGCCGCACAGCGTCACGCAAAAAGCCTATAACGGCGTCGCCCTCCTTTCGCGCCATCCGGCGGAAATCCTCCTCACGAAACTGCCCGGCGACGAGGAAGACGAACAGGCGCGCTATATCGAGGCGGATATTGCGGGGCTTCGCCTTATCAATATCTATTTGCCGAACGGCAACCCCGCCCCCGGCGATAAATTTACCTATAAACTCAATTGGATGGAGCGGCTTTATCAACGGCTTTATGAATTGCGGGCGAATGAAACCCCTTTCCTCATCACCGGCGACTTTAATGTCATACCGGAGCCGCATGATTGCTGGGATCCCGCACTCTGGGCAGAAGACGCGCTCTACCGTATCGAAACCCGCCGCGCCTTCAGGAAGCTATTACATCTCGGATTAACGGATGCCTTTAGAGCCCTCAACCAAAACGATAAACAATACACGTTCTGGGATTATCAGGCCGGATGCTGGCCCAAAAACAAGGGCATCAGGATCGACCATTTCCTGACCTCGCCCCCCGTGACGGACAGGATCAGGGGCTGCGCCATCGACCGCATACCGCGCGGCGAGGAAAGCCCGTCCGACCATACGCCGGTTATTCTCGAACTCCGCGGCTAGGCTTTTATTGCCGCACGCCGCCATCATTTTCCTGCGTCATTACGGGCACTCCGCCCTGCGCCCCATCCTGCGGCCAAAACCAATGCCCGAACCACGCGACCGGCTTTCCGCGGCGGATTGGGCATGAAGTCCTCCATCCATCGTGCCTGCACCCATAAAATCGGCGCTTCGCAAAACTCCCATATGGCCAAGCCGCGTAAAAGCCCGTAAACTGGACGGGATTTTGATGATTCATTGACCTGCCTTTTGGAAAATCCCGCCATGCATAAAAAATATCCCGGCAACGCGCCGCGCCCCGCAACCAGAATTTTCCCGGCCCTTCTTATAGGCGCCGCGCTTATATCCGTCGGCGCATGTGCCGCCGGAGAGGAATTCCGCGAAATAACGGCCGAGCGCATCGCCCGCCCTGCCTTTATGGTGGAGCGGAGCTTCCGCGCACAGGAGATGGATTTCAAATTATGGGAGCGGATGCATGCCCGCCACGCGCCCGTCAATATCTATATCGAGGGTGACGGCGAAACACTCTACCATATGGGCGGCGTCACAAAGGAACCGTCGCCGGAAAATCCGGTCGCGCTGCATCTGGCTTCCCGCGACAACGCGGAAAACCTGCTTTATATCGCCCGCCCCTGTCAGTACAGGGAATCGCCCGATCCCAAACAGTGCGATCCGAAATACTGGAGCAACCGCCGCTTCGCCCCCGAAGTCATCACCGCCTATAACGAGATTATCGACGAGGTCAAACGGCGCTATGACCTGACCGACATCAATATTATCGGCTATGGCGGCGGCGCAAATATCGCGGCGGCCATCGCGGCCCGGCGCGGCGACGTCAAAAGCCTGCGCACCGTCGCGGGAGCGCTTGCCCCCGATCTGGTTTACACCAACCCCAAGGAGCCTCTGGACGGCGACAGCGTGAAGGCCAACGCCCTTGCGCCGCAACTGGCGCGCCTGCCCCAACACCATTTCGTGGGGGCCGGTGACGATGTCGTTCCCGCCTCCGTTTATCATTCCTACCGCGCCGCGCTGGGGGAATCGGATTGCGTCCACTACACGCTTGTTCCCGATGCCGATCATACGCTTGGCTGGGTGCAAAAATGGCCGGACTTCCTGACATACACGGTTGCCTGCCCATCGGATGAGATCTTCGACAAGGACGCGATGCAAAACTATACCCCCGCCCCCTTGCCGCCCGCCAAAGATTACAGTCCTTATAAATAAGCGCCGCGGCGCGGGAAACGGACAGGCCCGCCCGCTCTTTCCGCCCCTATCCGCCCGTGTCCGCCTATAGCACCGGCAGCCAGCCCGCGCCCCATTTGCGCGACAGATAGGCCCCTATCCGGTTTATCTCGGCCACAGACAAAGCGCGCTCATAAAGAATAATCTCGGCAAGCCGCCCGTGAAAATAGGCCGAAGTCCCGTTAAAACCGCCCATCAAACGCACGCTCGGCAAGGTCGCCCATGCGCCCTCGCTGTTGGTTCCCGCAATGGAAGCCCCTTCAAAAAAACCTGTAATGGCATTGCCGGAAGTCCTGTTGACGCCGATATACCCCTTGGAGCTATCCCAGATGCACGGAATAAAATCCGTTTCATCCCGGCTCCAAAAGCGGAGGCCGTTCGCAGTGTGCAATTCCAGGCCGTACCGCCGCCCGCCGCCGGCAAGGAAACAAAAAGGCCAGAGCGAAGGCGTATCCGGCACAAAGACGGTAACGAGCGTACTATCCCCCTGCACAATACCGCTCATGCCGGCGGGCAGGAAAAGCTGCTGCGAATCCCCTTGGAAATAAACCGTATTACGCCCGCCAAGGCTGCGCGCGCCCGTCAAAGGCCTGTCTGCCGGAACCGTCTGCACGGCGTGGTGGCCGTTGCCGCTCTTATCATTCCATGCTGTAACAGCGCCCTCATCATGCAAAATGGTCGCCGGATCCGCCGCGTCGTACCATGCGTATAAATCATCTATCCTAGAGGGCGACCAACCATCCCCGCCCATATCCCCATGCGGGCGCGCGTGAAAACCGCACCCTAAACCCAGCGTCATCGTTATTCTCCAATCTTGTAAGGAAGGCATAAAAAAAGCCGCCGGAAGCGGTTGTTCGACAACGCCGCGGCAGCCCAAAGAAAAAGGGCGCAATGCGCCCCGATATGAAAGACAGGTTAGGGGATTATTGCACTTTTGTCAAGAATCCCGCCCGCCCTTTTTCAACCGCTTTCGCAGCCGCCTGATAATCTCCGGCCCGTAAGCCGCGAGCGCCACGGCAAGCGTGAATAAAAGCAGGCCAGCGACAAAACTTGCGATAGGGAAAATATGGGCGTCGCGGGAAACAAACCAGCTCGCGGCAATGCCGCCCAGCACCAGCATCCCCCTCACTATCCAGCCAAGCATCTTATCCCCTCCTACCGAAATAAAGTCCGTCACAATTATAAAGGCTTAGATAGCAGACACAGCCATGTGAAGGAACAAAATTCAAACCGCGCCATTGGTTATCCATGCAATCCCCCCATCAATAAGGAGAAAAGACTATGAGCACCAAAACAATGGAAAATCTTTTTCACGATACGCTCAAAGATATTTATTACGCCGAGAAGAAGATCGTTAAAGCATTGCCTAAAATGGCAAAAGCGGCGCAGTCCGGGGAATTGGCGAACGCTTTTGAAACACACCGGCAAGAAAGCGAAATCCATATTGAACGGCTGGAAAAAATATTTGAAACCCTCGGTAAAAGCCCGCAGGGAAAAACCTGCCCCGCCATTGACGGTATTATCGAAGAGGGGGAAGAAATTATGAAGGACTATGAGGACTCCCCCGCCCTTGATGCGGGCCTGATTGCAGCGGCCCAGGCCGTCGAGCATTATGAAATAGCACGGTACGGGACACTCAAATGCTGGGCAGAGCTGATGGGGATGGACGAAGCCGCCGACCTTCTTGACGAAACCCTTCAGGAAGAAGCCGGAACCGACGAAAAACTGACCGAACTTGCCGACAGCTCGGCGAACGAGAAGGCTCTGAGCGAAGCCGCTTAGGCGCAACGCGAACCAGACGAAAAGCCGGGAGCTATGCCTCCCGGCTGCCTCCCATCTCCAAGGTGTTAGCACAAAAAAGTTCTTTCGCGCCCAAGGGCGTTTGATGTCTTGGGGGATACGTCAAGGCTAAAGGAGAAAGAAAGGGACGTATATGTTGCCGTGCGCTGACAAGCTTGGCTACCAATTCGCAGAAAAGGGTAAAAATCCGTACAGCGTAAAAACGGGGAAAAACTAGTCCCTTAATTTATCAAATAAAAGCAACAAGATAATTGAAAGAGATGGCGCAGCGAAGGAACCTTGAGCGAAGATTTTCTCCAGTAAACCGTGGGTTTCAGAGGATTTGTAGGTGAAAACATTATAAAAATTAACCCTTGACGTCTTCATTCTGCTATATCTCTTGCATGGAAATATTTGTTGAATGGCTCAAAAATCTTGCAAAATGTAGGCTCACGTAGATGCTATTTGAGCCTAAAAAACCAGCCAGAATCTCTGATTCTCAAATGCTTGAAGAAATAGCGCGCGTGATGCAATTATTTGCCGGCACAGCTCCAGCACAAGCCGAGTTTATCAAGTGTTTCAAATATAGCATGGAGCCTGTCCGTCGGCGCTTTGGCAGTTATGGGGAGGCTCTTCGGCACGCGGGCTTTATGCCCCCAGAGCAAAAATATACCCCCAAAAAAGTGAAAGAAGATTTACAAAGAGTTCTTAAGCTGGCGGAAGGATGTAAGTTTACTTACAATTTTTATAGGCAAAATGGCGGTGCTTATAGTATAAAAACTGTAAAATCTCTCCTTGGTTTAGATTGGCAGGGGGTCATGACTGAAATAGGAGCACAATCTCGTCCGCATCTTATTCGCACTACAGAGCGAGGAAAAAAACGCAGAGAATTTGCTGCACTTTCAAACGAAGATCTCATCGAAGAAATAGGGCGCATCTGGCAGGAAAAGGGGCGAAGGCCAACTTACGGAGAGTTCCGTAAAGAATGTAAATTTGGAATTCGTATCTATGAAAGACGTTTTGGATCATGGAAGACGGCTGTAGAATTATATTGCCAGAATAAGAACATAACTATCCAAGGCAGGGCCCACACATATGCATCCAAAGAAATATTGGTGAATGAGTTACGCGCACTTCAAAGAAAACGTCCGGGCGATCTTCTGACCTATGCCTTATATAAGAAGAATGCAGGGACTTATTCGATAGGAACATTTCAATCCCATTTCGGAAGCTGGACAAATGCTGTTCAGGCGGCAGGGGCAGTATCAGGCCGACAGGCGAAATATTCAAAGGATGCGCTTTTTGATGAAATGCAGCGTGTATGGGAGATTTTGGGAGAACAACCAACTCGTAAAGATATAGAAACCCTAGGAACAATTTCACCTAAAGCGTACTATACAGTATTTGGAAGTTGGCAAAATGCAGTACTTGCATTTTGTGAAGACCGTAATGATAAAAACGGTGTGGTAGCGCAATCTTTAGGTACGGTCGTTTCTCTTCCCGAAAATATTTTTCCAAAAAATAAAACATTGGAAGCTGCTTCGAAAATTACAGAACCGCATAACAGTGAATTTGGATATGAAATTCGCAAGACGGGAAGATTACCATCAAAAAGACAACGTTTTCTCATTCTAAAAAGGGATAATTTTACATGCCAATCTTGTGGACGTAATCCTAAACGTGATGGAATCGTGCTGCATGTTGATCATATTATTGCTTACGCTAATGGCGGAGAAACAGTGGATGATAACCTGCAAGCTCTGTGTCAAGACTGCAACCTAGGAAAATCTGACACATAATTTCTCCGTTTCTCTAGCCAGTTTTTTATTATCGCCATTAATTCCTTACAATAGCTTCAATCCGATGTTACCGGAAGCATGCTACAAGCCGTCTATTTTTATGCCGCGAGCGTACGTTTTTACAATTGAATGCGCACATAAGGTTCCTATGCATAGCATGGGAACCTTCTCCATTTTTACAAATTAATTCAATTAGTTAATAAATTCATACGTTTAACAGGCCAAAAATGGATGACGTAAATTTACACCTTATTCGCTAAAACCCTGATATAGCTAAGAAATATTTTCGTTTTGGAAAATGGTGCTGCGAGGGAGGATTGAACTCCCGGCCTCTCCCTTACCAAGGGAGTGCTCTACCACTGAGCTACCGCAGCCAAGACCGTTGGAAACCCTTGGGTTATCCCCAAAGTCCGCCGGAAGCTACTATAATATTCCTTCCCTCTCAAGTCTGATTTGTCTATAGTCCACCCTGTTTTTCCGAAATAGAGGCCGTATGGGGAATAATCTGACCGAGGCGGGCCGGAGAGCGGCAGAAATCAGGGCCAAAAAGCGGGCCGAGGCTTTGCGCGCCAATCTCAAACGCCGGAAAGAGCAAAGCCAGGCCCAAAGAGGCATAGAGATCGAAGACAAAGGGGAACAGGATGCAAACTCTCAAAACAGCGAATGACGAAGACCGCGCCGCGGGATCGGTTGCCGCGTTTCCACCCGGCATCCTGTCCGACGGGCAGATCCGAAACCTCGCCCTCAATCACGGCATGATAGAACCGTTTGTCGAGCGCCAGACATTTGACGGCGTCATTTCCTACGGGCTTTCTTCCTATGGCTATGACGCGCGCTGCTCCAGCGAGTTCAAGATTTTTACGAATGTCGATAACGCCATTGTCGATCCGAAAAATTTTAGCGAGCAAAGCTTTGTCGATCGCGAAACCGATGTCTGCATCATCCCGCCCAATTCCTTCGTCCTGACGCGCAGCGTCGAATATTTCCGCATCCCCAAAGACGTGCTGGTCATCTGTCTTGGAAAATCCACCTATGCGCGCTGCGGCCTTATCGTCAATGTCACGCCGCTGGAACCGGGCTGGGAAGGCCATGTCACGCTGGAAATTTCCAACACGACCCCCCTTCCGGCAAAAGTTTACGCCAATGAAGGCGTTGCGCAGTTCCTGTTCTTTAAAGGATCTGCCGAATGCGAGGTTTCCTACGCCGACCGCGCGGGGAAATATATGGGCCAGCGCGGGGTTACGCTGCCGCGCATGAAGGAGGAGTAAGATGGGTAGAATTGAAATCAACGTCGTCGAACATAAAAAAGGCCGCCTTCGCGGGCAGTTTTTTGAACTTGCGCTGGACGGCATCGGCACGTTCGGCTTCGACAGGATCCTCGCGGACGAAGCCTTTACCGGCGACCGCATCCAGGTCATTCATGCCAATGGCAATCAGGCGGCGGGCGAGTGCGCCGTGCTGAACGGCTCCGGCGGCGGCGCCCCGACTTTTCTCCTCAGCCTTGCCGAAAAATTCGGCGGGGCATGCGAGGGCATAGGCATGTTGAATGCCAAGGATATGCAACCGGGTGACAAGATCGTCCTCCATTCAAACCGTTTAACGGGCGAGGAAGCACTCCAGACCTTCCGCAACCATAATAGCTGCGCCTATTACACAGCCGCGCGATACACGCAATAAAGGCAGGACGACGATGCAGGCAAACCCCGCCAAAGAACTGATCGCAGACGGCACGACGGAAACGGCGCCGGAAGGCCGGATCATCGAGATTATCCATGGCGAGGCAAAGCCCTCGAACCTGAACGCGCTGCGCGTGCGCGGCGGCAACCGCCTGAAGGGCGACATCGCCATTAGCGGCGCGAAGAATGCGGCGCTCAAACATATGTGTGCGGCGCTCCTGACATCCGATCCGGTCGAGCTTTCCAACATGCCCGTGACGCTCGGCGACGTGCGGACGCTGTCGGAGCTTCTCGACTATCTCGGCATGACGGTCGCACTGCGCAATGACGGCGTGGCGATGCTCCATGCGAAAGAAATCAAGACGACGATTGCGCCCTATGATCTCGTGCGCAAGATGCGGGCGAGCGTTCTCGTCCTCGGCCCCCTCCTCGCCCGCGAAGGGCAGGCGGATATTTCCATGCCCGGCGGCTGTGCCATCGGCACGCGGCCCGTTGACCTGCACCTCAAGGGCTTTGAAGCCATGGGCGCGCAGATTGAACTGGATGGCGGCTATATCAAGGCGCGCGCGCCAAAGGGCCTGAAAGGCGCGCATATCACCTTTCCTTTCGTGTCGGTCGGCGCGACCGAAAACATCATGATGGCAGCCACGCTCGCGGACGGCGTCACAATCCTGTCCAACGCCGCGCGGGAGCCGGAGATTATCGATCAGGGCAAAGCGCTCATTAAAATGGGCGCGAAAATCGAAGGGCTCGGCACGTCCGAGATCCGTATCGAGGGCGTTTCGTCCCTTTCCGGCACGACCCATGCCTGTATCCCCGACCGCATCGAAACGGGAACCTATATGTGCGCGGTCGGACTCACGGGCGGCGAAGTGCGGCTTAAAAACACGCGCACCGATTTCCTCGCCTCCCTTATCGGCCCCCTCACGGGCGCGGGGATGGAGATCAAGCAGGACGGGGACGACGTGTTCGTTTACCGCAACGGCAACCATCTTCAGGGCATCGACATCATGACCGAGCCTTACCCCGGATTCCCGACCGATTTGCAAGCGCAATTCATGGCGATGATGACCATGTGCAAGGGCGCAGGCATGATCACCGAAACGATTTTTGAAAACCGCTTCATGCACGTCCCCGAACTGTGCCGCATGGGCGCGAATATCACCGTGCAGGGCAATTCCGCGATCGTGCGCGGCGCGGGCAAGCTTAAAGGCGCCGAGGTCATGGCGACCGACCTGCGCGCCTCCGTCGCGCTCGTCCTCGCAGGGCTGGTCGCGGAAGGCGAAACAATCGTCAACCGCATCTATCACCTTGAACGCGGATACGAGAATATCGTCCGCAAGCTCACCAATGTCGGCGCGGATATAGAGCGCGTGAAAGAACGCTGACAATCATTCCTTTATGTAGAGTTGATGCGTAGAATGACAGAGTTTAATAATTTAACGCCCGTTACGGGCCTCTCCTCCTTCAATGCGGATCTTGTCACGTCGTATTTTTATACGACGGCGGAAAAGCCGCATGAATATGCCGCGCTTCGTTTTATGTTCAAAATGATGCTGGAAGAATTGCCGCCCAATACCCCGCGCACCGAAGCGGGGCGCATTGCGGCAGACCTCACGATTGAAAAAATATCCTTCCAATATTCACTGAATGATCATTTCAGCAGCGATTTTTTCAAAACGCTGCCCTCCTACCGCGAAGATGCGCTGACGGTCGCCGCTATTTGTGATCGTTATATCGGCGAAGCTTCCCCGCAGGCTGGGTTCGATGCGGATATTCTGGGGCAAGCGCAACGCATCTGGGCCGAAGCCTCCTCCCTGATGGCGGAAACAGCGGCGTTCAATCCCGCGAATAATCAATATTCAAAAGAAGGGATTTTTCTGGCGCATCTGCACGCGCTCGATAATCTGGTGCATCTTGAACAGCATTTCGATTCTTGCAGCGCGGACGATCTTCTTGAGATTGTTGGTACAAAATTCCAGCCAATCTACCGTTTTGTCGACAGGCAAACAAAATTAGGGCAGGAGCTGCATGCTTTCCTGAAGGATGTAGAGGAAAAGGTGGATCATATCGTCAATCCGCAGCGCCGCGGCGCCCATCTCTCGCTCGTCCATTCAATCCAGCCGGGGCAAAGCGGCCCCTAAGGTTTTGGCGCAAACTGCTTTCCCGCCGGCGCAGGCCGTGCCTCGTCAAGCCTGATGATCGCCGCGGTTCCGGGCCCGCTTCCCTTTTCCTGCCTTTTAAGGGCCGCAGCCGCCCAGAAAGAATAATCCGCGCGCCGCGCTGCAAAGGGACTATAAAGGCCTTCCGGCGATTCTTTTTTAATACTCATTTCTCCCCCATGAAACAAAGACTCTTCATTTTCATAAGATTAGCGAAAATAAGCGGACTTGCAAGTACATTCCTTGCATAAGGCTGTTTTTCGGGTTTACAAGCGGCTAGGCGGGGTTGTATAAGTCCTACGCACACACTAAACCAAGGAAAACCAAGGGTTTTTAAGGATATTTATGGCTAAAGAGGATCTGATAGAATTTAAAGGCATCGTCTCGGAAGTATTGCCGAATGCAATGTTCCGCGTAAAGCTGGAGAATGACCATGTGGTTCTCGCGCATACCGCCGGAAAAATGCGTAAAAACCGTATCCGTGTCCTCGAAGGCGATAAGGTTGTTGTTGAAATGACGCCTTACGACCTGACCAAGGGCCGCATCATCTTCCGTGAAAAATAAGCTTATCCTCGCATCGTCATCGCCTCGCCGCGTTGAACTTCTTGCGCAAATCGGCATTGTTCCCGATCACATCATCCCCGCCGACATTGACGAAACGCCGCTGAAGGGCGAACTGCCCCATGCGCTTTGCGTACGGCTCGCGCGGCAAAAAGCGGAAAAGATAAAAGACCTCAATCCGGACGCCATCATTCTCGGCGCGGATTGCGTCGTCGCGGCGGGAAGACGCATTCTGGACAAACCGCGGGACGAAGAGGACGCACGCCGCATCCTGAACATTCTTTCCGGCAGGCGGCACAAAGTTCATGGCGGGCTTTGCGTCATCGACCCGCAAGGCACCGTCCGCACGCGCCTGTGCCAGACTGCGGTGGCGTTCCGCAGGCTTTCAAAAGACGAGATCGACGCCTATGTGGCGGGGCGCGACTGGGAAGGAAAAGCCGGCGGTTATGCCATTCAAGGCATAGCGGCAACTTTCGCAAAATATATCGCCGGCTCCCACAGCAATATTATCGGCCTTTCCCTTTATGATGCGGACGCCATGCTGAAAAGCGCGGGCTATCGCCGCGATCCGGCAGGAGCATAAGCCATGGATATCATCATCGAGGAAATGGATGGCGGCTTATGGGTTGCCGCGACACAGCGCGGCAGGCTTTACGGCCTCGAAATCGATCCGCCGCAGGAAAATGTGCGCTGGGGCTCTATTTATCGCGGCAAGGTCGCCCGCATTGATAAATCCCTTGATGCCGCCTTTATCGATCTCGGCGAAGGCAACGAAGGTATCTTGCACAATCAGGATATCCGCCTTGCCGCGCCGGACGGAAAAACGATCAAAGGCGGCGGTGAGCCCGTCGGCAAGCTTCTTCGCCCCGGCCAGTTTATTATCGTTCAGGCAAAAAGCGGCTATTTAAAACGCGATGACGAATTTGAATTTATCCGCGAGGATAAAACGGCGCGGCTCAGCATGGATATCACCTTGCCGGGCCGGTTCCTTATCCACGCGCCGCTGATGGAACAAAACCAGGTGTCGTCGCGCATCCGCAACAAGGATTTGCGTAGCCGCATGATGACGATGATGAACGGCTTCGCCCCCCTTCACGGGCTTATCCTGCGCGCCTCCAGCGAAGACACGCAAATGGACATCCTCCTGCGCGAAGCAAAAATCCTGAACGGCGTATGGACGTCGCTGCAGGAAAAATTTGAAGGCTCCGCCCCTGCCCTTCTTTTGAACGGGCCTGATGCATTCATCCGCTCCATAGGCGATCAGGCAGGATTCGCTATAGAGCGGATCGAGCTTTCAACGATGGAACAATTCAAGCTTGTCGAAGAATGGTGCCAAATATTCGCCCCCGATCTTGTCACGCGCATCCATCCGATCGCGGTTGAAGACCCGCAAGGCGAACTCGCCCTGTTCGATTATCGCGGGCTTCTTGGCGATATAGAGGATCTGTTTCAGGAATACGGACTGCTGCGCAGCGGCGGCTCGATTATCATTCAGGAAACGGCGGCGCTTACCGCCATCGACGTCAATCGCGGCAGTGACGACCGGCCCGCCTATAAGGTGAATATGGAGGCGGCGGAAGAAATCGCCCGCCAAATCCGCCTGCGCAATATTGGCGGGATCGTCCTGATTGACTTCCTGAAATTCTCCAAAAAATCCGAACAGGCGAATTTTTTAAGCGCGCTGACAGCTATCTTTGATACCGATCCCTGCACAGTCCAGCTTCACGGGCTGACGGCGCTCGGCCTTCTTGAACTCACCCGCAAACGCCGCACGCCCCCGCTTTCCGAACGGATGGACATCATTGACGGGCTTTAAAAAGCCCTGCCTTTTTGTTCCGAAAATATGGGAATCCGTGTAAAAACGGATGAAATCCCGCCTTTAGCAAAAATCAGAAAACAAAAGAATTTCAAGCCCATAAAGCGCAAACAAGCCCTATGGCCCGCACTTATGGTATCTTTGGATCATTAACCGGAGTTTAACTAGGATTATCATAAAATAGAGTGAATAGAAAGTGGTAGAAGGGGCAAAATACCATGAATAAGGGGAACACGAAGCGCGGACGCGCATTATCGGGGAGGCGGGGCGTCTTT